>JAABUN010000001.1_pt1 | contig 1098487 bp, 1086 predicted proteins | sample 5559311 | NCBI WGS metagenome assembly JAABUN01 (sample SAMN10711877, study PRJNA513370) | rock metagenome | isolation source: Antarctica rocks | place: Antarctica: Victoria Land, Siegfried Peak sud
GCGACGAGGAGATCGCCGCCATCGCCGACCTGCCGTTGGCCGAGGTCATCGAGATCCGCAAGGCCGAGCGCGCTGTCGTGTCACTCGACAAGCCGGTCGGCGAAGACGGCGACACGTCGCTGGGTGACCTGATCACCCTCGAGACCCCGTCGGTCGAGGAAGAGGTCCACGAGGCGATGGCCTCCAAGACGCTGCTCGAGGCGATCGCCGATCTGCCGGAGCCTGAGCGCAATGTGATCGAGATGCGCTTCGGGGCCGGTGACGAGGAGCCGCAGACGCTGTCGCAGGCCGGCAAGCGACTGGGCGTCTCGACCGAGCGGGCCCGCCAGCTCGAAGAGCGCGCCCTGCGCCGCCTGTCGCAGCGCCCCGAGCTCCGCGCCCTGCGCGCCGCCGCCTAGCAGTCACCGGCGACCCGGCGTCTCGAACCCCGAGACGCCGGGCGCGCCAGGCGCTACCAATGTCGGGCATGGTCTCGCCAACGCCCGGAGCCGGTCTTCCGCCCGAGCCCGAGCGCATCCCGCTGTCGCCGGACCTGCGCGCCATCGGCAGCGTCGCCCGCATCCCGGCCGGTGACGCGCGGGACACGGTGCTCCACGATCCCGGTGGCTTGGCGCCGATGCCGATCCGCAAGCTGCCCGAGCCGCCCGACAGCTTGAAGGCGTGGCGGGCGTGGGGATCCGGTGCGCCCGGCGTCATGCCGGCTCGGAAGAAGTGGCCGCGTCGCTGAGTGACGCCGGCTGAGGCCATCCACTACGGCGACTTGCAGCAGCACGACGTGGTAAGCGGGACGCCGGGACGGATCCGCCTCGAACGAGACCAAGATGCACCTTGCGTCCGCCGCCGCCGCCTCGGGCGCCGCCTTGTCCGGCGACTTCGTCGATACTCGGTGTGAATCGTTGGCGCGCATACCCGCGTGCGAGCGAGGCATCTGACGAGAGGCTTCGAGTCCAAGTGAGCGCTTCCAACGCCAAGACCCCCGCCGAGCTGTTCGACGACTTCATCAAGGGCGAGTGGCAGGACATCTTCCGTAGGGAGGTCCACGTGACGCTCGACAGCGGGGCCCGCTACGTGCCCAACGGCGGCGCCCAGGGCGTTCAACTCCTCCGCAAGAACGTCAACGCCTTCGACGCGGCGATCCGGCTCTGGGGCGGACCGGCCGACGTTCCGGAATCCGCAACGTCGGGGTACGACCGGATCGTCGAGCAGGCCGGAGCCGAGTACACCTGGGAGCACTTCCTCATCGACCCGAGCCGCCCGTGGGCCAGCGCCGTGCCGGAGTTGGTACGTGAGCGCATCGAAGCGGACCTGACGAGACGCGGCCAGAACGCCCTCACACGCGCCAAAGCGCGCGAGGACGAGGATCAGCGGAAAGCGATCGAGGAGGACGACGCGAGGGTTGCGTCGATGAACGTGAGGCGTGCCGAGCAGGGCAAGGATCCGCTCAGCGAGGAACAGGTGGCGACCGTGCGCGAGAGTCGCCGGGAGCGCCGCACAAGACAGCCGTAAAGCGGCGGAGACGTCATCAGGCCGGGACGACGTGGCGGGCGACGACCTCGCCGAGGATGCGGGCGCCACGGTCGAGCTCGTCAGCCGGCGCGGCCGCGAAGGTGGGAACGGGCCCGGAGGCAGACGGGGTCGGGCATCACGTCCGACTCCGTCCGCTGACACCGGCGCGACCCGAAGACTCGGTCCCGCCACAGCGCCTCGATCAGGTGAAGGCGAAGAGCGGCGGGAGAACGGCGACGACGGTGGCGGCCCAGAGGGCGAAGATGGGGAGGTAGGAGGTCTGCCATCGCTCGAGGCGGTGGAAGCCGATGCGTCCCCGGAGGAAGCGCATCGAGAGCCACGCCGCGGCGGCGAGGTTCACGAGCAGGACGAGGTTGAGGCCGAGTGCGGCCACGCGGTTGGGAGTGAGCCCGAGATCGCCGATCCGGGCCACCATCGCGCCGAGCACCATCACGTCGAGCACGAGGGCGCTCGCGACGGCGAGCAGTTGGACGCGGTCCATCAGCTCGGCCGGTCGGGACGGCTCGCGCGCCGTCATCGCGTAGAGGACGAGCCCCAGCACGACCACCATGAGGGCGTCGAAGACGGCGAGCAGGTCGCGGTCGAACGCGCCGGCGAGCCCGGACGCGGCGTAGGTCACCGCCGCGACGGCCAGCATCACCGCGAACAGCGGGGTGAAGAGCATCGTGAGCACCGGAGCCATGTTCTCGACAACGCGCTGCTTCGCCTCGACGAGCCATGCCGCGACGATGACGGCGCCGGCCGCGCCCGAGGGCAGCACCCACTCGATCACCCGGTCAGGAAGGTCGGTCCCGATCGGCTCGAGGATCAGCGCGGTGAGCCCGACCAGCACGCCGCCACCCAGCGCGATGAGCACGTAGTAGATGACCCACTCGCCGGTGAAGCGGACGAAGTCCATGCGCCGCTCGTGCGATCGGAGCGTGCCGCCCATGTACGGGTAGGCCACCGCGAACCACAGCGCGACGGGCAGATGGAGCGCGACGAGCATCTCGGTGGCCGAGTTCGCGCCGTACGGGTAGAGGTTGACCACGAGCGCGGCGAGCGCGAACGGCGCGATCGTCAGCACCCATCGCCGGGTGTCGAGCTGCCGTCGGTGGGCGAAGTACCCGGCGACGAACGGCAACACGAACAGGCTGATGTTCCGGAACAGCCACGCCGGTTCCTCCGCGGGAAACTGGGCAGCGAGTCGCGCGACCTGGATCGCGACGCCCGCAGCCAAGGCGAAGACGAGCGCCTGGAACCACCCGCTGGAAGCGCGCGATGGCTCGTCCCCACCCCCCAGGACGAGCTGCTTCCACAAGCGGCCCCTGTGCTCGCGGGCGAACTCCCGGGACAGGGTGTCGAGGTCCCCCATCCGCTTCACGCCGACGAGGAACGCCTCATCGGCGGTGAGGCCGGCCGCGTCCAGCTCGGCGATCTGATCACGAAGATGACCTTCCAGCTCATCGACGTCGCGGCCGTTGACCGCCGGCGCCTTGGCGACGTACGCCCGCCACTCGGCGATCTGTGACTCCACGCGCTCCATGGTCACGCCTCCCGAAGTGCCGTCGGCAGCGCAACCGAGCCGCGCCAGACGTCGCCCAGCGCACGCGTGACAGTGACCCACTGCCGTTGCTGCTCCGCGCTCGCGGCTCGCCCCTCGTCGGTGATCGCGTAGTACCGGCGGCGACGCCCTTCGGGCGGCGTTCGCCAGTCCGTGGTCACGTACCCCAGCCGGTGGAGGCGGTGGAGCAGCGGATAGAGCATTCCGTCGGTCCACTCGAAGTCTCCCCCGGAGAGCTCACGCACCCGCTTGAGGATCGCGTAGCCGTAGCTCTCCTCCTCGGCCAGGATCGCGAGCACGAGCGGCGTCGCCGACGCCGCGACCAGGTCCTTGTCGATGTGCAAACCGGCCTCCCATGGCTTGAGGTTCTACGTATATAACCACAAGGTATGGACAGGGGCAAGCAAGTACGGGCCTGTCTGGCTCCGCTCGCCGATGACTCGCCTCCCCAGCGGGGTCGTTGTGGAGAAAATGCCGCTGCACGGGGAGGACGCATGCGCGTGATGCTGCTGGTGGGCACGAGGAAGGGTCTGTTCCTCATGGACGGCGACCGGGATCGTCGTCGCTGCCAGATGCGCGGGCCACTGTGCGAGTCGTGGCCGGTCTTCCATGCTGTCGGCGACGTCGACAGCGGGATGCTCTACGCCGCCACGGCGAGCGACTGGCACGGAACGGTCGTCTGGCGCAGCGCCGACGCCGGCGAGACCTGGCAGCAGTCAGGCGAGGGACTCAGCTACGGCGAGGACGGCCCGCCGCTGACGATTGCCGGGGATCGCATCGATCGAAGCCGTCGTCTGGCCGGACTGACCCGTGGTCGAAGTACACCTCCCCAAGACGCTGCTACCGCTGTTCGCCGGGCTCGAACCGGTGGTGACGACCGACGGGGCCACGGTCAGCGACGCTCTCACCGCGATCGACACGCGCTGGCCGGGCCTCATGGACCGCCTCTGCGAGCCCGGCCCGCGGCTACGACGCCACATCCGGGTCTTCGTCGAACGGAGTCCAGCCGAGCTCGCCACCCCGGTGCGCGCCGGCGAACGAGTCGACGTTCTCACCGCCATCACCGGCGGTTGACGGCGCGGCCGGACCCTTCAGTGCTTGCTCTTCGCTCCGCGCAGATGCATGAGCGCCACCACCAGCGCGCCGACGACGAGCCCGAGGACCGCCGAGGCGGCGGTGTTGGTCAGCCAGGCACCGACGCCGCCCACCGGTCCGAGCGCATCGCCGACGTCTTCCTCGACGCGATGGACCAGGTCGTAGAGCACCGAGAAGCCGAGCTCGTCGAGGCCGACCAGGAGGATGTGCCCGCCGACCCAGAGCATCGCGGTGATCCCGACCGTCGAGAGCACCGACATGACGACCGGCATGCCTCGCACCAGCCCGCGCCCGAATGACGCCGCCAGCCCCTCGCGGGTCTGCGCCAGCCGTAGGCCGACGTCGTCCATCTTCACGATGAGCGCGACCGCCCCGTAGACGCAAGCAGTGATCGCGATGGCGACGACCAGGAGGATGAGGGCACGAGAGAGGAGCGGCTCGTCGGCGACCTCATTGAGCGAGATCACCATGATCTCCGCCGAGAGGATGAAGTCCGTGCGAATCGCCTGGCCGACGAGCTCCTCTTCGTGTTCCGGTCCCTGCTCGGTGACCGGCGTCTCCGCGGGTGAGGAGTGCGGGCTGATCGATTCCCAGAACTTCTCGGCGCCCTCGTAGCAGAGGTACGTGCCGCCGATCATCAGGATCGGAGTCAGCAGCCACGGCAGCAGCTCGCTGAGCAGCAACGCGGCCGGCAGGATGAACAGGAGCTTGTTCCGCAGCGAGCCGACCGCGATCCGCTTGATCATCGGCAGCTCGCGGTCGGGCCGGAACCCCTGGACGTAGCGCGGGGTGACCGCGGCGTCGTCGACGATCACGCCGGCAGCCTTCATGCTCGCCCGACCCGCACCGGCAGCGACGTCGTCGACCGAGGCCGCGGCCACGCGGGCGAGCGCCGCCACGTCGTCGAGGAGCGCGGCGAGGCCGGCGCTCAACGCCGGCCCGCCCACGGCGGCGGCATCAAGAGCGTCATGACCGCTGCACGCGGGGCGTGCTCGCTCTATTCACGGCGCGGAGCATAGAGCGCAGGAGCGGACCCAGATCACGGTGTTTCCACGCGCAAAGCGCAGCCGCGTGGCATGGAAAGCAGTAATGGTCCTTCGCGCGCTACCTGTGTCGCAGCACAGCGCGGGCAAGGTCGCCCGGCGCCTGCGTCGCGCGAGCCAGGATCTCGCCGGCGGGCGACCAGATCGTGGACATGCCGAGCGTCGTAGCCGCCCCCGGTGGGGCCGGCAGCGCTCGCGAAGGCGACGTAGGCGTCGCAAGCGGCTGCGATGCGCAGCCCGCGCGCGTCTTGCTCGTCGAGCTCCTCCGGTGCGTGCACAACGCCGGCGACGTAGACATCGACACCGAGCGCGGAGGTGCCTTTCGTGTGCGCGGCGACGCCCGTGTCTTTGCAGATGCCCATGCCGACGTTCCAACCGTCGACTGTCACGGCTATGGGACCGGCGCCCGGCGTGTGGCTGCGCCGCTCGTCTCCGCCGAGATGGGACTTCTCGTAGGCCACTCCGACGCCGCTTCCGTCAATCACCAGAGTGGCGATGTACCGCTGTCCGTCCCGTTCGATGGGCGCGCCGACGAACGCCAGGGACCCAGTTGCCGCACACGCTTCGGCGATCGGACGCAACGCCGGATCCGCCGGCTCGATCGCCGGCGCTTCGAGCTCGTACCCCGTGAGGGAAAGCTCGGGAAACACGACGACTCGCGCCCGCGCCGCCCGGACGGCGCCCGCGTGCTCCGACGCGTTGCCAGCGACGTGCAGAGGTCGGCACCGGGGCTGTGCGACGGCGATCGTCAGCTCCGGTGTCACGCGGAGACGGTATCGCTCACGCCGTTGCTTGGACGGGACGCGGCAGACGCGGCTTGTATTGCTTCTCGCGCAAAGCGACAGCGCGTGTCACCGCTCGTCGTCGAGGCCGCGCGGGTCGGCAGGAAGGGTTACGCAACCGCGCACGTACGGCCGCTTAGTGGACTACGGCCTTGGCCAGCGCGGCGGCCGCGTCGCGAACGGCTAGGTGCGAGACGTCGATGTCCTGGACGTCCTCGCAGGCGGGGTCGATGTCCCACAAGCACCACACGCGCCACTGCGGGCGGTGAAACGACCACCATCGGATGCCGCTCCACTTCGTCTCACTGTAAATCCCGAGCGCCTTGCCTTGCGTGTAGGGGCGGTTGCGCTCGATGACTTGGCTCGGACGCATCCCGCGGTCTACGAGGGTCTGCGGGTCATCGAGGTCAATGTACGGTAGGTCGTCTGGGAGCTGGTAGGTCCCCAGGGCGCGGCGGGAGCCGGGGATTTGCGGGAACGGGAACATCGCGTCGCGCCAGGTCGACAGATGCGCGAAGACCTCGGCGACCGCGCTCGTTTGCTCAGAGGCCATGTACCAGGCGAGATATGCCGAACGGTTATCCCACCGGCCCCTGCCCTGTGCGGGGTGGACGTAGAGCGGGTGCCCCGGCTCGCCGGGCTTGGCGGAGGAGCGGTAGGGGAAGACGCGGTAGAGCAGCAAAGCGCCGGCTAGGCGTACGCGCCGCTGAGTGTGGCCTTAAGCGAGTCGATGACCTCGGCCGCTCCGCGCTGCATCAGAACGTCGATCGGCTGCGCGCCGTCGAGAAATCCGTTGGAAGTGGTCATCCAATCCATGACGACCTCGGGCTGCCATGCCTGCACGGCCAGCGCGACGACATGGTCGAGGTCAAGCAGCTTCTCCGCAACGTCGGGGCTGGGGGTCTCGACGCCGTCCTTCCACCGCGACGGCTGGCTGGGCGAGACACCTAGCGCGCGCGCGAGCTTGGTGACCCCGCCCACGGTGTCGATTAGAAACTGGGTGCGCTCGGCCGGCCCCCACGTTGTCGCCGTCTTTGAGGCCGCGCTTTGGCGACGGCCCGAGGACCGCTGGGGTGCGCTGGCTGCAGAAGCGGGAGTCATACGCGCAGTCTACCCAACGAAGACGTTGGGCGCAATGAATCCGTTGGGCGAGGTCTACGCGTCGGCGGCTCGTGGCTCAACCTGCGGGGCCTCCAGTTTGATGCAACGTCTCCGTCCCGCACGCAGTGGCTAGATCAGGGAGGACTCGCCCTTCAATGCTGGCCCATTCGTCATCGTTCGCACGGGCGTTGTGACTGCTCCTTTCCGCGTGTAAGCGACAGTGCTGACGACTCAACGACACGTAGACCGCAATGGCGTGCCCCCCCCCGCACGGCGCCTTCGCCACACCGCGCGTGAAGAGGCACGGACTGAAGCGGCTTGGATCCTGAGTCAGAACCCGGCCCGCCCCCTCCTTGCATGGTCCCGCCGCCCCCCGCCGAACCTAACCCCGTGACCGAAACGCCGGCGTGGGTCTACCTCCTCTCCTGTAAGGACGGGTCCCTCTACTGCGGGTGGACGACCGACCTCGACCGGCGACTGGCCGCCCACTCCGCCGGCCGCGGGGCGCGCTACACGCGTAGCCGGCTACCGGTGCGCCTGGCGTTCGCCTCCCCCATGCCCGACCCGAGCGCCGCCCGGCGCGAGGAGGCGCGGATCAAGCGGCTCCCCCGCGCCGCCAAGCTCGCGCTGCTCGAAGACGGGATCGATCAGGCCGCGCCAACCGACGTGAAACACTCGGCCAGCACCTCGGCGTGAAGCGCGAACGCCACGCCTGACCGACGCCCGCCGACCACCTCGACGCCCGCCACCGCGCAGGCCGTGCGGTGCGAACAGCCGGGGCACCGGAGCGCTCAGGCGCCGGCCGCCGAGCCCTGGGCCATGCGCCGCAGGTCCAGCGCGGCGTCGAGCACCTCCTCGGTCACGCCGTGCTCGCGCGCGACCTCGCGCAGGGTCCTCCCCGAGTCGGCGGCGTCCTTGACGATCGCCGCCGCCCGGTCGTAGCCGATGTGGGGATTAAGCGCGGTGGCCACCGCCAGCGTCGACTCCGCCGAGCGCTCGCAGCCGGCGAGGTTGGCCTGGATGCCGTCGACGCACTTCTCGCGCAGCGCCTCGCAGCTCGTGGTCAGCAGGTGCAGCGACTGCAGCAGGTTGCGCGCGATCAGCGGCACCCGCACGTTGAGCTCGAACTGGCCCTGCATGCCGCCCACGGTGATGGCGGCGTCGTTGCCGATCACCTGCGCGGCGACCTGCAGGACGACCTCGGGGATCACCGGGTTGACCTTGCCGGGCATGATCGATGAGCCCTTCTGCAGCTCGGGGAGATAGAGTTCCCCGATGCCGGCCCTCGGGCCGGAGCCCATCATCGCCAGGTCGTTGGCGATCTTGGTCAGCGAGACGGCCAGCGTCCGCAGCGCGCCGGAGAGCTCGACCAGCGCATCGCGGTTGCCCTGGGCCTCGAACGGGTCCTCGGGCGCGCGGATCTCGAGGCCACTGGAGGCGGCGAGCAGCTCGCGCACCTGGGCGGCGAAGTCCGGATGGGTGTTCAGGCCGGTGCCGGTGGCGGTGCCGCCGAGCGGGATCTGCGCCACGTGCGGCAGCGCGCTGGTGACCCGCGCCGCTCCCAGGCGGATCTGCGCCGCGTAGCCGCCGAACTCCTGGCCCAACGTGACGGGAACCGCATCCATCAGGTGGGTGCGCCCCGCCTTGACCACGTCGGCGTACTCCTCGGCCTTGGCGGCCAGGGAGGCCTCCAGCGCCTTGAGCGCCGGCAGCAGCCGGTTGGTGGCCTCGTCGAGCGCCGCCAGGTGCACCGCGCTCGGGAACACGTCGTTGGAGGACTGGCCGAGGTTGACGTGGTCGTTGGGATGGACGCCCTCGCCGGCCAGCGCGGTGATCACCTCGTTGGCGTTCATGTTGCTCGACGTGCCCGAGCCGGTCTGGAAGACGTCGACCGGGAACTGGGCGTCGTGGCGGCCGGCGGCGATCTCGTCACCCGCCGTGGCGATCCTCTCCGCCAGCCCGTCGTCGAGCAGGCCGAGGCCGGCGTTGGCGCGCGCCGCGGCCGCCTTGATCCGCCCCAACCAGCGCACGACGGCGACCGGCACCGGCTCGCCGGAGATCGGGAAGTTGGCCACCGCCTTGCGGGTCTCGCCCCCCCACAGCTCGTCCAGCTGGTCCTGTGCGCCCATGCCACCGCCCTCGGAAGTCCGTTTGCCGTCTGGCCGCAAGCTATCGCGGCGCCGGCCGGCGACGGTCGCGGGCGCCGGCTCAGCCGAAAAAGGCCGACAGCTCGCGGCCGACGCCCACCGGGTCGTCGTAGGCGATCAGGAAGCCGGTGTCGGGCAGGACCCGCAGGTCGGCGTCGGGCAGCCGCGCGAGCGCCTCCTCGGCGATCGCCACCGGGTGAACGCGGTCGGCGTCGGCCCACAGCAGCAGGACCGGCACGTCGATGCTCGGATAGGCCTCCAGCAACCCTTCGGCCGGTGGCGGCGGCCAGTGCGCTGCCGCCTTCGCCCACGCGCGGGCGCGCTCGGCGTCGCCGCCGAGGTCGGCGAAGGCGTGGCGGACGAGATCGCGCGCGGCGGGATTGCCGGAGACGGTCAGGCGCTCGCCCACCGCCGGCCGGAAGGCCACGCGCGCGGCGTGCGAGATCGTCCAGTCCAGGCCGGGCACCGCACCCAGGCGCATCGCCCCGGTGACGGCGCGCTCCAGCGGGTGGCGCGCCGCGCGGCGATGCAGGCTGCTCGGCATCAGGACCATCCGCGCGGGCATCAGGTCACCGGAGACGACGGCGCGCAGCAGCAGGGAGACACCGATCTCGTGGGCGCCGACCAGCGGCCGGGGACCGCAGGTCTCGTGCAGGAAGCCCGTCAGCACCTCGGCCAGCCAGTCGGGCGAATACGAGTGCCCGGGCCGGCGCTCGGAGTCCCCGTGCAGGGGCAGGTCGGGCAGCACGACCCGGAAGCGGTGGCTGAGCTCCTCGACCACCGGCTCCCACTCCCGGTGTGAGAGCAGCGCGGAGTGCAGCAGCGCGAGCGGCGGGCCGGTGCCCGTCTCCCGATAGGCCACGCGGGCACCGTCGTGATGGTGATAGAGCCGGAGCTTCATGGCGCCGCCGGTTACTGATCGTAATGTGCGCCGTCGCATGCGCTCACCGCACGACCGCGAGATTCTCAAGCTGGCCGTCCCCGCGCTCGGTGCGCTGGCCTCCGAGCCGCTCTACGTGCTGGTCGACACCGCGATCGTCGGGCACCTCGGCACGCCCCAGCTGGCTTCGCTCGCGATGGCCGCCACCGTGATGACCACCGCCTTCACGGTGTTCAACTTCCTCACCTACGGAACCACCGCCCAGGTCTCGCGCCTGCACGGCGCCGGACGCGAACAGGAGGCGGCGCGACTGGGGATGCAGGCGTTCTGGCTCGGCCTGGGGATCGGGCTGCTCCTGCTCGGCCTCATCTTCCTCACCGCCCCCTACGCGGTGGCGATGATGGGCGGGACCGGGCGGGTCGCCGAGGAGGCGACGGCCTACCTGCGCATCGCCTCGCTCGGCGCGCCCGCCTTCATGCTCGCCGCCTCCGGCCAGGGCTACCTGCGCGGGATCTCGGACCTGCGGACCCCGCTGGTGATCCTCGTCGCCGCCCACGGCGTCAACGTCGCCCTTGAGCTGCTGTTCGTCTACGGCTTCGGCTGGGGGCTGGCGGGATCGGCGTGGGGCACCGTGATCGCCCAGGCCGGGATGGGGATCGCCTTCGCCCGCGTCCAGGCGCGCGGCGGCTGGGAGCGTCCCGACCTCGCGCGGATCCGGCCGCTGATGCGGATCGGCGGGCAGATCGCGGTTCGCACCATGGCCCTGCTGGGGTCGTTCCTGGTCGCCTCGGCGGTGCTGGGACGGGTCGGCGCCGCCTCGCTGGGCGCCCACCAGATCGTCTTTCAGCTGTTCATCTTCCTGGCGCTCGTGCTCGACGCCATCGCCATCGCCGGCCAGGTGATCGTCGGGCGCCTGCTCGGCGCGGGCGAGGCCGCGCAGGCGCGCGCCGCCGCGATCCGGATGATCGGCTGGTCGGTGCTGGCCGGGACCGCGTTCGCCGCGCTGTTGCTGACGCTGGGCGACGCGCTGCCGCGGCTGTTCACCGACGATCCGGCGGTGATCGAGCGGGCCGGAGCGATCTGGTGGCTGTTCGCGCTGATGATGCCCGCCAATGCCGCGGTCTTCGCGCTCGACGGGATCCTCATCGGCGCCGGCGACACCCGCTTCCTGATGTGGGGCATGCTCGCCGCCGCCGCCGTCCACGTCCCGGTGGCCCTGCTCGCGCTCGACCGCGGCTGGGGGATCGAGGGCGTGTGGTGGGGGCTCGCGGGCCTCATCGCCGTGCGGCTGCTGACCTGCGCGGGGCGCTTCGCGAGCAGCGCCTGGGCGCTCACCGGCGTGCGCGCCTGAGCCGAGCCTCAGCGCGGAGCGCGGACGGGGCGGGCGACGAGGTCGCGGACCTCGAAGACCGCCTGCTCGGGCGTCAGCCGGGCGATCGGCCTCTCGACGCCGGCGAAGCGGCCGCGGCCGCGGTAGTCGGCGAAGCGCACCAGCTCCCCGTCGCGCAGGAACACGAACAGCTCGCTGGACTCGACGTCGTAGTTCAGCGCGCCCTGGAAGGTGTCGCCCAGCGCCTGCTCGAGCTGCGCGCGCGGCGTGTCCTCAGCGACCAGCAGGAGCGTGTCCCACTCGAAGTCGGTGACTCCGGCCACGTCGACCATCCGCGAGTTGTCCTCGGCGGTGGCGACCTCGCGGCTCAGGCTCTCGGCCAGCAGGTTGTCGACCGCATAGGTCTCCTCACCGCGCGTGAGGACCACCGAGACGATCAGCAAGACGATGCAGAGCACCAGAAAGGAGCCGACGGCGAGAAGGGCGCGTCCCATCGCGAAGCAGGCTAACGGGCACCGGGCGCTCCCCACCCGGGGGCGGCGGGAGCCGTCCGCCTTCCCCGCCTAGAATCGCCAGCCCGTGCCTCCTCATCGCCCGCTGCCGCCCCACACCGACCTGCCCCGCCTCGAGGAGGAGGTCCTCGCCCGCTGGCGCGAGCGCGACATCTTCAAGGAGTCGCTGCGCCGCCGCGAGGGCGCGCCTCCCTTCGTCTTCTACGAGGGCCCGCCGACCGCCAACGGCCGTCCCGGCTCCCACCACGTGCTCTCGCGCGTTTTCAAGGACATCTTCCCCCGCTACAAGACGATGCGCGGGCACTACGTCGAGCGCAAGGGCGGCTGGGACTGCCACGGCCTGCCGGTCGAGATCGCGGTGGAGCAGCAGCTCGGGTTCCACTCCAAGGACGACATCGAGGCCTACGGGATCGCCGAGTTCAACGCCAAGTGCCGCGAGTCGGTGTTCGAGTTCCTCGAGGAGTGGGACCGCCTGACCGAGCGCATCGGCTTCTGGGTCGACCTCGACGACGCCTACCGCACGCTGGACCCGACCTTCATCGACTCGGTGTGGTGGGCGCTGAAGACGATCTGGGACAAGGACATGCTCTACGAGGGCCACAAGGTGGTCCCGTACTGCACGCGCTGTGGCACCGCGCTGTCCTCGCACGAGGTCGCGCAGGGTTACAAGGACGTCGAGGACCCGTCGGTGTTCGTGAAGCTGCCGGTCACCCGTCCGGCCGGCCCGCTGACGACCGACGACACGCTGCTGATCTGGACGACCACGCCGTGGACGCTGGTCTCCAACGCCGCGGTGGCCGTCGATCCCGCCCTCGAGTACGTCCGCGCCCGCGGTGCCGGCGGCGAGGGGCCCTTCGTGCTGGCCGCGGCGCTGGTCGAGCGTGTCCTCGGCGAGGGCGCCACCGTGGAGGCGACCTTCGCGGGCGCCGAGCTGCTCGGCACCGGATACGAGGCGCCGTTCCCGTTCCTGTCCGCCGCCGAGTACGGCGAGAAGGGCCACACGGTGCTGCCGGCCGACTTCGTCACCGCCGACGACGGCACCGGCATCGTCCACACCGCGGTGGCCTTCGGCGAGGACGACTACCGCCTGGGGGCCGAGCAGGGCCTCAGGGTGATCAACCCGGTGCGCCTCGACGGCACCTACGACGAGCGCATCGGCCCCTACGCCGGGCGCTGGGTCAAGGACGCCGATCCCGACCTCGTCGCGGCACTCGCCGCCGACGGCAAGCTGCTGCGGTCCGAGGCCTACCTGCACGCCTACCCGCACTGCTGGCGCTGCGGGACGCCGCTGCTCTACTACGCCAAGCCCTCCTGGTACATCGCCACCTCGCAGGTCCGCGACCGCATGCTGGCCGCCAACGCGACGGTCGACTGGCATCCGCCCCACATCAAGGAGGGGCGCTTCGGCCGCTGGCTGGAGAACAACGTCGACTGGGCGATCTCCCGCGAGCGCTACTGGGGCACGCCGCTGCCGATCTGGCGCTGCGCCAACGGCCACGCCGAGTGCCTCGGCTCGATCGCCGAAGCCGAGGCCAAGGCCCAGACCGCGCTGCCCGATCCCCATCGCCCCTACGTCGACGAGCTCGAGTGGGACTGCGCGGACTGCGGCGAGCCGATGCGCCGCATCCCCGAGGTCGTCGACGTCTGGTTCGACTCGGGCACCATGCCGTTCGCCCAGTACCACGCGCCGTTCGAGAACGAGGCCCACTTCCGCGACCGCTTCCCGGCCGACTACATCTGCGAGGCGATCGACCAGACGCGCGGGTGGTTCTACTCGCTGCTGGCGGTCTCGACGCTGCTGTTCGACGAGGCGCCGTATCGCACCGTCCTGTGCCTGGGCCACATCGCCGATCCGCAGGGCCGCAAGATGTCGAAGTCGGTGGGCAACGTGGTGCCGCCGTGGGAGGTCATCGACCGCCACGGCGCCGACGCTTTCCGCTGGTACTACCTGACCTCCAAGCAGCCGTGGGACGGCTACCTGTTCTCCGCCGACACCGTCGGGGAGTCGGTGCGTCAGCTGCTGCTGCAGCTCTACAACACCTACGGCTTCTACGTCCTCTACGCCAACGTCAACGACGTGGCGCGCGACGCCGGGACCGAGCCGGCCAACGACCTCGACGCGTGGGTGCTCTCGCGGCTTCAGGGCGCCACGCAGGCGGCGATCGACGGGCTCGAGGCCTTCGACGCGACGGCGGCGGGCCGGGCGCTGGCGGAGTTCGTCGACGACCTCTCCAACTGGTACGTGCGGCGCTCGCGGCGGCGCTTCTGGGACGGCGACCCGGCCGCCTTCGCAACGCTGAGGACCTGCCTGGTGACGGTCTCCAAGCTCCTGGCGCCGTTCATACCGTTCATGGCCGACGAGATCTACGACAACCTCGACGGCTCCGAGCCGAGCGTCCACCTCTGCGACTACCCGGTCGCCGGCCCGCGGGACGCGGGACTCGAGGCCGCCATGGCCACCGTGCGCGAGACCGTCCGGCTTGGCCTCGCCGCGCGCGGCCAGGCCAAGCTCAAGGTGCGCCAGCCGCTGCGGGCGGCGGTCGTCGTCGCCTCCGGCGATGAGCAGGCGGCGATCGAGCGCCTCCAGGACGTCGTGCTGGAGGAGCTCAACGTCAAGGAGCTGCGCTACGTGTCGCAGGCCGACGAGCTCGGCTCCTACGAGATCAAGGCCAACTACCGCTCCCTCGGCCCGCGCTTCGGCAAGCAGATGCCGCAGGTCGCCGCGGCGGTCGCCGCCCTCGACCCGCGCCACGTGACCGCGGCCCTGCGCGACGGCGGCCGGGTCGGCATCAGCATCGACGGCCACGACCACGAGCTGGGCGAGGCCGACCTGCAGATGGCGATGAAGCCGCTCGAGGGATACCGGCTCGAGCGCGAGGGCTCACACGCCGTCGCGCTGGTGGTCGAGCTCGACGACGAGCTGCGCCAGGAGGGCCTCGCCCGCGAGGTGGTCCACGCCATCCAGAACGCCCGCAAGGCCTCGGGCCTGGCGGTGGAGGACCGCATCGAGCTCGAGCTGGGTGGGGACGAGGGCCTGCTGGCCGCCGCCCGCGCCCACGAGCGCTACGTCACCGGGGAGACTCTGGCCGTCCACGTCGTCTACGGCGTGGACGCCGCCGAGGCCCGCGACGCGGTCATCGAGGACCGCGTGCTGCGCATCTCGGCCCGGCGCGCCGCCTCGTAGCGGCGCGCCGTCGCGGGTCCTACTGGGCCAGCGCCGGCTCCAGCTGAGCCTCGAGGCGCTTGCGGGGCAGCGCCCCGACGACCTTGGTGGCCACCTGGCCGTTGCGGAACAGCAGCAGCGTCGGGATCGACAGCACCTCGTAGGCGGCGGCCGTCTGCTGGTTCTCGTCGACGTTGAGCTTCACGATCCGCAGGTCGTCACGCTCGGAGGCGATCTCCTCGAGCACGGGCGCCACCACGCGGCACGGGCCGCACCAGGGCGCCCAGAAGTCCACGAGCACCGGGGTGTCGGACTCGATCACCTCGGCCTGGAAGTTGTTGTCCGTGACTGCGGAGATGTCGGCCATGGATGCTGCTCCTCTCGTAGTTCGCTTCAAAAAGTATAGTGCGTCATTCAGGAGTGGTCGGGAGCCGGCTCGCGCGTCCGCCTCGGCCGCCTCGAGACGCCATCGGCAGCGGTCGCGAGCCGCAGGGCGGGGACCATCCACGCCGCTTCCAGGGCGATCCTGGGCGTCATCTTCGAGCGCCCGCCGCGCCGTGCGGAGAAGTCGATCGGCGTCTCCTCGACCCGCAGGCCGCGGCCCAGCGCTCGCCATTTCAGCTCGACGTGGAAGGCGTAGCCGCGTGAGCGCAGACCGGCGTGGTCGATCGACTCCAGCGCCTCGGCGCGGAAGCACTCGAGGCCTCCGGTGAGATCGCGCACGGCGACGCCGAGGACCCGCCGGGCGTACCAGCAGCCCGCTCGCGAGACCAGGCGGCGCATCCTCCCCCAGTCGCGCACCCCGCCGCCGGGCACGTAGCGCGAGCCGACGACCAGGTCGGCTCCCTCGCGCGCGCGCTCGAGCAGCGTGGCGAGATCGGCCGGATCGTGGGAGAAGTCGGCATCCATCAGCAGCACGTGCGCCGCGCGCTGGTCCAGCGCCCGCCGGAAGCCCGCCTGGTAGGCCGAGCCGAGGCCCGCCTTGGCCGGGCGGTGGAGCACCTCGACTTCCGGGTGCATCGCCGCCAGCGCGTCGGCGATGTCACCCGTCCCGTCCGGCGAGGCGTCGTCGACGACGAGGACGCGGAAGCCCTCCGGCGCGGCGCCGGCGAGCACCGCGCGGGCGTCGTCGACCACGGCGGCCAGGTTGGCCGCCTCGTCGTAGGTGGGAAGGATCAGCCAGGCGCAGCCGGACACGAATCGGCGCGTAGGCTAGTGGTGTGGCTGAAGTCACAAACGCCCGCATCGCCGCCGCCTTCGACGAGCTCGCCGACCTCTACGAGCTCGACGGCGCGGTCTCCTATCGCGTCCTCGCCTATCGCAGCGCCGCCAAGGCGGTGCGCGAGTCGCCCGTCTCGGTCGGCCAGCTGGCACGCGAGGGACGGGCCACCGAGATCCCCGGCATCGGCGCGACCCTCCAGGAGAAGCTGCGCGCCCTGCATGCCACGGGTGACATCCCGGCCGCCCAGAAGCTGCGCGCGAAGTACCCGACGGGCCTGATCGAGATCATGCACATGCCGGGCTTCGGGCCCAAGCGCGCGCGGCGGATCTTCGACGAGCTCGGCATCGACTCCGTCGAGGCGCTCAAGGCGGCCTGCGAGGCGGGCGAGGTCCGCAAGCTCAAGGGCTTCGGGACCAAGGTCGAGGACTCGCTGCTCAAGTACCTGGTCGACGGCATGGAGGGACGCACCGTTCCGCGCATCCTGCTTCCGCGCGGCCTGGCCATCGGCGAGCAGATCGCCGACGCCCTGCGCGGCCATCCCGCCGCTGAGCGCGTCGAGGTGGCCGGTTCCGTGCGCCGCCAGGTCGACGCGGTCAAGGACCTCGACGTGGTGGCGACCTCGTCGGATCCCGAGGCGCTGGTGCGCACCCTCGGCGAGCTGCCGCTGGTCGAGGAGGTCCTCGCGGCCGGACCGAAGGGCGCGCGGGCCTCGACTCACACCGGGATGATCGTCGACCTCAAGGTGGTCGCGCCGGACCAGTTCGGCAACGCCATGCAGCACTTCACCGGCTCCAAGGCCCACAATGTCGCGCTGCGCGAGGCGGCGGTGCGCCGCGGCCTGCACGTGTCGGAGTACGGGATCCTCGACGACGCCACCGGCGCGACGCTGCGCTGCGCGACCGAGGAGGAGGTCTACGCGGCGCTGGGCCTGGAGTGGATCCCGCCCGAGTTGCGCGAGGACCGCGGCGAGCTGGAGGCGGCGGCGCCCGGCGGGAGCGGCCTGCCGCAGCTCATCACTCCTTCCGACCTGCGCGGCGACCTGCACTGCCACACCCACACCTCCGACGGCCGCCACTCGATGGAGGAGATGGCGCACGCCGCCCGGGAGCGGGGGCTCGAGTACCTGGCCATCACCGACCACTCGGCTTCGCACGGCTTCGGCAAGCACGTCACGGTCGAGGAGCTCGAGCGCCAGATCGACCGCGTCCGGGCGCTCGACGCCCGGCTCGGGGACTTCAAGCTGCTGATCGGCACCGAGGTCAACATCAACCCGGACGGCTCGATCGACTACCCGGACGAGCTGCTCGAGCGCCTCGACTGGGCGGTCGGCTCCATCCACACCGCCTTCGGGCTGTCCGAGGAGCAGATGACCCGCCGCCTGGTGGCCGCGTGCGAGCACCCGTGGGTCGACGCCATCGGCCACCCCACCGGCCGCAAGATCGAGATGCGCGCTCCCTACGCCCTCGACATGGAGCAGGTCATCGCCGCCGCGGCGCGCACCGGCACCATGCTGGAGATCAACTCGGCGCCCGATCGCCGCGATCTCAACGAGCTGCACGCCCGCGCTGCCGCCCAGGCCGGCGTCAGGATCCTGATCGACTCCGACGCCCATTCGATGGCCAACCTCGAGCTGACCCACTACGGCGTCTGCACCGCGCGCCGGGCCTGGCTGACGCCCGAGCACGTGGCCAACACGCGGCCGTGGGCGGAGTTCGCGCCGCTGCGCAAGCACGCCCGCGCCAGCGTGGCCCAGGCCTGACGGTGACGACATCACGGCCCCGCCGGCAGCGGCACGGCGCCAGGCGTGAAACCGGCGCGGCCGGATTGGGTATGAGCGGCCTAGATGGCCACTGAGACCCCCACCACGACCGGCGGCGCCGACGTTCCCGGCGAGGAGGCCATCGAGCCGGCCGCCGTGCCGAAGGGTGGCTGGCGGGACCGGATCCGCACCAAGCCGGGCCTGGGGCTCGCCTATCGCGTCGGCGTGTTCCTCGTCGGCCTCGTGTTCATCGGGATCGGCTTCGCGCTCGCCGTCCTGCCCGGACCGTTGACCATTCCGCCGGTGCTGCTCGGGCTGTGGATCTGGTCAACCGAGTTCCGCTTCGCCCAAAAGCTGTTCGACGCCTTCAAGGTCAAGGCGCGGTCGGCATGGGAGCACGCCAAGGTCCACCCCGTCTCAGCGACGCTGATCACCGTGGGCGGCCTCGCGGCCGCCGGCGTCATCGCGTGGGCCGTGCCGCACTACGAGCTGATCGGCAAGGCCCGCGACTACGTCGGGATCTAGGCCCTAGCCGGCGACCAGCATCTTGCGCTCGAGGTCATAGGCCAGCTCGCGACGATCGTCGTGCAGGGCCGCGATGATCTGCGACGCTACGGCGTGGTGGTCCCCCGGCTCGGGCAGGCGCGGCGGCGTCCCGGCCAGCGCGCGGTCGGCGAAGCCGGTGTCCATGTGCTGGGGGCGGACATCGAGCACCACCAGGCCGTCGCGGCGACGCTCGCGCCGCAGTGCCGTGAGGTAGGCGGACAGGGCGGCCTTGGTCGCCGAGTAGCCGGCCAACCCGGCAGTCGGGTGATCGGCCACCACCGCGGTCAGCGCGACGATCGCGCCGGGGGTCTCGAGGTGGCCGAGAGCGGCATGGATCAGCGTGATCGGCCCGAGCGCGTTGACAGTGAACAGGTCGGCGGTGATGTCGTCGCCGACGTCACCCGCGTCGCCGAAGGCGACCGCCCCGGTGGCCAGCACGAGCCCGTCGAGCCCGCCGAGCGCCTGCACGGCCGACTCCACGCAGCGACGCGCCGACGCGGGGTCGCTGAAGTCCAGCGGCACCGTCGGCGCCGACAGCTCGTCTCCCAGTTCGGCCAGCTTCGACCGGTCGCGGCCGGCGAGCGCCAGCCTGACGCCGGCCTCAGCCAGGTCGCGGGCCAGCAGGCCACCCAGGACGCCGGTCGCGCCGGCGATGAGGAAGCGCTTGTCTCTGAGGTCCATGTACGTGCGTGCGGCTGACGCCGGGCCCGGGATCACCCGGCGACGACCCGCCCGTCAGATCGGATGCGCCCGTTCCCGGCGGGTCGCGGGCGGGCGGTGCGTAGGCTCTAGCGGTGTCCGATTCCAATCCTTCCGCGCTCGATCTCGGCGCGCTGCTGGCCCACGCGGAGGCGGCGCCTCCCTTCGCGCTGTGCGACGTGATCGCCACCGCGCTGTCGAAGGTTCTCGACGTGCGGTCGGTGAGCTTCCTGATCGCCGATTTCAGCGGACGCACGCTCGTGCGGCTCGGCCAGTGGTCGTCGGGTCACCAGGAGGCGGTCGCGACGAGCGAGCGGGTCCCGCTGCGCGACACCGGCCAGGGCCGGGCGCTGTCCGAGCAGAGCCTCGTCGTCGAGCCCTCCGACGACGGCGCGCGCGTGTTCGCGCCGGTCACCAGCCGCGGTGACGCGATCGGCGTCCTCGAGCTGCTGCTGCCCACCGCCCCCGACGCGCACGCCGACCGCCAGATCGCCCACGCCGCGCACGCGCTCGCCTACCTGGTGATCGCCAACCGGCGCCACACCGACGTCTTCGAGTGGGGGCAGCGGTCCGTCTTGCTCTCGCTGTCGGCCGAGATCCAGCACCGGCTGCTGCCCGGCTCCTACACCTGCGAGGGCGGCCAGTTCACCTTCGCGGGCTGGCTCGAGCCGGCCGGCGAGGTCGGCGGCGACACGTTCGACTTCGCGCTCGAGCCGGAGCTCCTTCACGTGTCGATCACCGACGCGATGGGCCACAACGTGCAGGCGGCGATGCTGGCGACGCTGCTGGTGGCGGCGCTGCGCAACGGACGGCGAGCCGGCCTCGACCTCCTCGAGCAGGCCCGGGCGGCAAACGAGCATCTGGCCGAGCACACCTCCGGGGGCGAGTTCGTCACCGGCCAACTGGTGCGGGTGGACCTGGCCGCGAGCCGGGCGTGGATCGTCAACGCCGGCCATCCGCCGCCCCTTCGCCTGCGCGCCGGCCGCGTCGACGAGGTGGGCCTCGCCGCCGATCCGCCGTTCGGCGCTTCCGCCGACGGGGCCTTCCGCGCGCAGGAGCTTGAGCTCGTGCGCGGCGACCGCTTCATGTTCCTCACCGACGGCATGCTCGACCGCGCCGCCGGGAACCTCGACCTCGACGCGGCGATCCGCGCCGGCCGCGAGCTCCATCCGCGTGAGGCGGTGCAGCAGCTCGCCGACGCCGTCCTCGAGTGCAGCGACGGCGACCTGCGCGACGACGCCACCGCGCTGTGCTTCGACTGGCACGGGGGAGCGCCATACGACCGCGACGCCCATGACGGCGCCGACCGCGGCGCGACCAGCGTCGAGGACTACCGCCCGCCGGCCTGAGGGCGACTTCTCAGTCGGGGTCCGGCGGGCGGCGGGCGCGCTTGGCCTCCGAACGGCGCGCCTTGTCCGCGAGGCGCTTGCGCTTCGTGCGCGGCGGCGTGCGCGTCGGCACGCGCGGGACCTCGGGGCGCAGGGCGTCGCCCAGCCGGCGCTCCAGCCGCTCGAGCGCGCGGGCGCGGTTGCGCGACTGGCTGCGCTCCTCCTGGGCGACCGCCCGCACCACCGGGCCCAGCGCCTCGAACAGCCGGGTCCGCTGCTCCTCGGTCAGCGTGCTGGCGGTGCGGACGTCGAAGACGGCTTCGATGCGCGAGTCGGTCACGTTGGCGTGCTGGCCGCCGGGACCGCTGGAGCGCGTGGCGCGCACGACGACCTCGCGCAGCGGGATCCGCACACCGGGCAGCGGCTGCAGGCTGTCTTCCATCGTCACTCCAGGGTGACGCACTCCGCCGGCCTCGACCCGCCGGGCCGGAACCCCGTGTCCGACTAGCCTGCCGGCGATGGCCGGCGAAGCGACCACCCAGCGGCCGGGCCGGGTGCTGGCGACGGTCACCGCCGCCAGGTCCTGTCGGTCGCCTCGGCGACGGTCATCGCCGTCGCCCTCCCCGCGCTCTCCCGGGAGCTCGACGCCGGCGGCGCCGAGCAGCAGTGGGTGGTGGACTCCTTCGTGCTCGTCTTCGCGTCGCTGCTGGTGGCCGGCGAGTCAACGTCGGAGCCTGCGCCCTGCTCGTGCTCCTGACCCTGCGACAGATCCCGCGCGACCGGCCGCCGAAGCCGACGCAGCGCTTCGACGCCGCGGCCGCCGTCCTCATCACCGGCGCCGTCGCCCAGCTCGTCTTCGCGCTGATCGAGGGACGTCGGCTCGGCTGGACCTCGGCGCCCGTGCTCGGCGCCGTGATCGCCGCCGCCCTGATGGGCGCCGGCTTCGTCGCCTGCGAGCGGCGCCATCCGGCGCCGCTGGTGGACCTCGGGCTGCTGCGCCACCGCGCCTTCGTGGCCGCCAACCTCGGCGGCGCGACGCTCTACGGCGCGCTCACCGGCCTGGCCGTCTACATCTCGGTGTTCTTCCAGCAGATCCAGGGCCGATCGGCCCTCGAGGCCGGGCTCTGCCTCCTGCCCCAGGGGGTGATGATCGCGGCGTGCGCCCCGGTGGCCGGGCGCATGACCGCCCGCTTCGGCCCCCGGTTGCCGATCCTGACCGGCATGGCGATGGTCGCGGTGGCGGTGCTGGCGCTGGTCACCCTCGAGCGCGACACGCCGATCTCGGAGATCTGGTGGGCCTTCGCCCTGCTCGGCGCGGGCAGCGGCATCGCGCTGCCGGCGATGACCGTCACCGCGCTGTCCGCGGCTCCCGCCGCCCGCGCCGGGATGGCGTCCGCGCTGCACAACGCCAGCCGCCAGCTCGGCCAGACCTTCGGCGTGGCGGTGCTCGGCACGGTCATCCTCGCCAGCGCCGGCCAGGCCGCCGAGGGCGGGACGATCGGCCCCGCCGGCGCCGCCGCGTGGCTGGGCGGGCTGCACACCGCGCTGCTGGTGGCGGCCGGCTTCCTCGTCGTGGCGTTCTCGGCGGTGGCGGTGCTAATCCCGCCACGTGACGCTTCCGCGACGTGACCAGCGGGAACCATCACGACATGGACACCTTCCGCCTCAATCCCGACGCCGTCCGGCGCGCCCTGCCGGATACGGCGACTCCCGCCAAGTCCGAGCGCGACGAGACCGAGCGCCTCGCCGAGCGCATCCGCGAGGTCGAGCCCCGCGTGGCCGGCGACGAGGACGACGCGGCGGCCTGACCGCCGCCGCGCCCGCCGGCGCCTAGAGCTCGACGAGGACCTTGATCGCCTCGCGGTCGTCCATCGCGCGGTAGCCGTCGGGGACTCCCTCGATGGCGATCGACCGGTCGAAAACCCGGCCCGGCTCGAGGCGCCCCTCGAGCACGTCGGGCATGAGCTCCTCGATGTAGGCGCGGGCGGGAGCGATCCCACCGCTCACGGTGATGTTGCGCAGGAAGGAGTCGCGGGCGCCGGGCAGCGACTCGACCTGCGGCACTCCGACGCGGCCGATGGTGCCCCCGGGGCGCGCGATGCCCAGCGCGGTCGCGAAGGCCGCCTCGAGCCCGACGCACTCGAGCACCGAGTGGACGCCGTGGCCACCGGTGAGGGCGTGGACGCGCTCCACCGCCTCCTCGCCGCGCTCGGCGACCACGTCGGTGGCTCCGAAGTCGCAGGCCAGGTCGGTCCGCGTCCGGTGGCGGCCGAGGATGATGATCTGCTCGGCTCCGAGGCGGCGGGCGGCCATCACGCCGCACAGGCCGACAGCGCCGTCGCCGACGACGGCCACCGTCGCGCCCGGGCGCACGCGGGCGCTGACCGCCGCGTGGTGACCGGTGGCGAAGACGTCGGAGAGGGTCAGCAGCGACGGCATCAGCGCGTCGTCGGGAGCCACCGGCAGGACCACCAGCGTCCCGTCGGCCTGCGGGACGCGCACCGCCTCGCCCTGGCCGCCGTCGACGTCGTCGGAGCCCCAGAAGCCGCCGTGCAGGCAGGAGGTGTGCAGGCCGTCGCGGCAGAACTCGCAGTTGCCGTCGGAGTAGACGAACGGAGCCACGACGAGGTCGCCGCGGCGCACGCGCGAGACGTCGCTGCCGGTGTCCTCGACGATCCCGATGAACTCGTGGCCCATGCGGCGGCCGTGCGCTTCGGCATCCATCGACTTGTACGGCCACAGGTCGCTGCCGCAGATGCAGGAGCGGGTGATCCGGACGAGGGCGTCGGTCGGCTCCGAGATCCGGGCATCGGGGACCTGCTCGACGCGAACGTCGCCGGCGCCGTACATAAGGGTTGCGAGCATCGCGAGAGGCTAGCGAGGAGTCGGCGGCGTCCGACCGGCCGGCGCGCGCGGGCTCAGCCCGCCAGCAGGCGGGGCAGCAGGTCCTCGGCCACGCGGCGGTCGACCTCCGCGGGACGCCAGGCCATGAGCGCCTCCGCGGCCGCCTCGGCGTAGCCCGGCCGCGGGTCGTCGAGCGCCGTCCGCAGTCCTCGGCCGAGCTGGTCGCCCACCAGCCGGGAGTCGAGTTGCGCCGCGATCGGCAGGGCGGCGTAGGGGCCGGCTCCGGCGGTGGTGACCAGCAGGCAGCCGTCCGAGAGCGCCTCCAGCTGCGCGATGCCGTAGTCCTCGCGCCGCACACCGGTGAGGAAGACGCGACTGCGACGCAGCAGCGCGCGGAATTCGGGTCCGGCGAGCCGGCCGGCGAAGGACACACCCGGCGTGGCGGCCGCGCCCGCACCCAGCTCCCGCTCCGCATCACGAGCGTCGAGGCCCGCCACCACGAGCTGCTCGCCCGGCGCGCGGACCGCCGCCCACCCCGCCAGCGCCCGGTCGAGGCCTTTCTTGCGGGGATTCGCGCCGTAGGTGATCGCCGCGATGTCGCGGAAGGGTGCGGGCCCGCTCGAGGCGGTGATCGGCACCGGGACGACGATCGCCGGCGCGTGAGGTCTCGGCGCCTCCTGGAGGGCACCGTCGCTCCACGGCACGAGCAGGCTCGCCTCGCGCAGCCGGCGCGCCTCGAGCGGACGCTGCCAGATGCCGTGGCGACCCGGCCGATTGCCGGCCGAGGGTGCGTCGAAGCGGATCGCGCCCGGCACCGGCGCGAGCAGGGCCGCCGTGGTGCTCGAGTAGAGCACCGCTCGCGGGTCGGTGCGCGCAAGCGCGTGCACGGCGGCCTCGCGCGCCTCCCGCGCCCAGGCCAGGTCGGTCAGCGCGAAGGTGCGGACCGGGCGCGGCCGCCGGGCGGCGATGGTGGCTACCACCGCGCCCGCGCGGCGCAGGGCGCCGGCGAGGTCGTCGTCAGCGGCTCGCAGACCGCCCGTCGAGCCGAGTGAGACGAGCAGCACATCGGCACGCTCGAGGGCCACCGTGTCATCTTCTCAGCCGTGACATGCCGATGACCGGGACGCTGATCAACATCGCGACGGTCGTGGTCGGCACCGCCATCGGCACCACCGTCGGCGCCCGCCTCTCCGAGGGGCTCCAGCAGCGGGTGATGGCCGGCCTGGGGATGATCACGCTCGTCATCGGCGTCGACCTGGCCCTGGCCTGGGGCGGCGCCGACACCACCCGCCACACACCGCTCTACGTGCTCGGCGGGATCCTGCTCGGCGGCGCGCTCGGCGAGCTGATCGGCATCGAGCGGCGGCTGGAGGGCTTCGGCCGGCTGGTGCAGTCCAGACTGGCGTCGGGAGACAGCGAGTCACGGGTGGCAGAGGGCTTCGTCGACGCCTCGCTGCTGTTCTGCGTCGGCTCCCTGGTGGTGATCGGCTCCATCCAGGACGGCCTGACCGGTGACTACTCGACGTTGGCCACCAAGGCGGTGCTCGATGGCTTCGCGGCGATCGCGCTGGCCGCCGGGCTCGGCTGGGGCGTCGGCCTCTCGGCGCTGTCGATCCTGCTCGTCCAGGGCACGATCACGCTCGGGGCGGGCGCGTTCGACGACCTCCTGCAGGGCGAGGCGCTGGCCGCGCTGACCAGCGCCGGCGGGGTGACGATCATCGGCATCGGGCTGAAGCTGCTGGCGATCACCGACGTGAAGGTCGGCAACTACCTGCCGGCGCTCGTCATCGCTCCCGGCCTGGTCGGCATCGCCCGCCTGCTCGGCGTCGGCTGAGCTCCCGTCCGCCGGGCCTCCGGTCGCGCCGCGACGCGTTGCCATGCCCCGGTGCGCCGGGGTAGGGTTGGGTGAACCGAAAGGAGCACCATGCGGACCACCATCCTGGTGTTGGCGAATCAGACGGCCTCTTCGGAGGAGTTGGTCTCGACGCTGGAGGCGCGCGCCTCCAAGACACCGGTTCGGCTGGAGTTCGTGGTGCCGCCCGTGGGACCCGACCCGGCGAGCCGCGCCGACGCCGAGCGGCGCCTCGAGGAGGCGCTCCGGCGCGCGCGCGAGACCGGCCTGGAGGCCACCGGCGTCGTCGGTGACTGCGACGCGCTAGCGGCGGTGATCGAGGCCTACGACCCCGCCCGTCACGACGAGATCCTGGTCAGCACCCTGCCGGCGTCGATCTCGCACTGGATGGGGATCGACCTGCCGGCCCGGGTCGCCCGGGCCACCAACGCCCTGGTCACCCACGTGGCCGTCGGGGAGGGGAGTCGCGGGCGCCGCGCGACTCCGCTGGAACGTTCCGCGCCGTGAGCTGAAGCACCGCTGCCGCTACCCTCGCCGGCTTGAGCCGCTCCGGCTCTTCCTCGCTTTCCCGTCCCGGAGAGGTCCTCCCCATGCCGCGGTTCCTGAGCCTCGCAGCGCTCGCCCTCGCCCTCTGCCTTCCCTCCGTCGCCGCGGCGAGCCACATCCCGGGCCGCCCGTGCGACGGATGCGCATCCCACCGGCACTGGCCGAAGATCCGCGGCGTCGTCGCGGTCGCCAAGGGCGATGCAGCGCGCGTGCGCGGGACACGGCGGTCCGACGAGCTGCTCGGCCAGCACGGCTCCGACACGCTGCTCGGCCGGAGCGGCTCGGACGTCCTGTGGGGCGACGCGCGCCCCTCCGGCCAGCCCGCCCATCAGCGCGACCGGATCTTCGGCGGACGCGGGAACGACTTCATCTACGGCTCGCACGGATACAACCGGATCGACGGAGGACCAGGCAACGACGCGATCTCGGTCCACTTCGGGCGCGGGACCGTCGACTGCGGCCCGGGCCGCGACATCTACCACGTGGCGAAGTCGCGCCGGCACCGCTACAAGGTGCGCAACTGCGAGCGCGTCGACTACCGCAGCGAGCGTCAGCGCGGCGGCGGTCTGCGCCCGCTGCGCTGACGGCGTCGCCCGCTAGCGGCCGAGCGTGCTGAGGAAGCGGCGCGCACGCTCCTCGACGCCGCCGACCAGCTCGCGCACCTCAGCCAGGCCGGCGCGCAGCTCCGGGTCGCCGACCTCGACCGGCATCATCGAGTCCTGCAGGTCGGCGAGGAGGTTGTCGGCCTCGACGACCGCCTCGACCGCGTCCTCGACGAGCTCGCGCGCCCCGCGCGTCACCGAGCCGGGGACCGACGGCGAGAACGCGCGGGTCGAGATCCCGTGGCGCTCGCCGAAGCCGGCGTGCGTGCGCTGGACGCGCCCGTAGGCGGTCTGGACGGCGCGGAACAGCTCGTCCTCGAGCCGGTCGGCGTTGCCCTCGTCGAGCTTCTCGTACGCCGCCCCGAGTGCTCCGAGCGCCGCGCCGAGCTCGTCGATCGCCTCCGCGACGGTTTCGAGCAGCTGCTCGCGTGCTTCCTGGGTCGCGTATGCCATGTGCTCAGGGTATTGGCTGGCGCCGACCGTCGGCTAGGGTCGCCGCATGAGACCTGCGTGCGCGATGCTCGCGACGTGCCTAGCGCTTGCCGCCGCCGGGTGCGGCGAGGAGCCGACCGAAGCAGCGAGAGCATCTGACGCCTACAACGCGCTCACCGCAGCGATCAGGGATGGCGATTACGAGGAGGCCTGTGAGCGGCTGACGCAGAAGACGCGTCAGGACCTCCGCAAGGCGGGAAAGGTCCAGCAGACGGGCGCATGCGACAAGACGCTCGAGCGGGTAATTGCCGACGTCGGTACTGACGAGGACGCGCTCGCGACCGTCACACCTTCCGACGTGCGGATCGACGGGCCGACGAGCGCGACGGTCAACGATGTCCGTCTGGAAAAGTCGGGCGGCGAGTGGCAGGTGGAGGGCGATCTCGACTTCGTGCGCCCCCTCCTCTCGGGACGGGCGCCTCAGCGCTGAGCTGGCTGCGCCTGACCTCACTGCGCCTTACTGCAAGTGATATGCAATAGGCTCTGGCTTCCTATGTAGGGAGACAGGTGCTGATGGATTTGCGAGTGCGTGCCCGTCTGTCGCTGCTCACGGCGGCTGCGGCGGGCTTGACGGGCTGTGGTGGCGACATCGAGTCGGCCGGGTCGGAGTCAACATCGGTCGAGTCGCGCCTCGAAGTGGCGACCACGGTTGCTCCCATCACGAGCATCGCGGCCAACATCGGCGGCGAGCGCGTCAAGATCACCGGAATTGTTCCGGAGGGAACCAACTCGCACACGTTCGAACCCAAGCCGAGCGTAGCCGAGCTGCTCTCGAGCGTTGACGTCCTCTACGTCAACGGGCTCAAGCTCGAGGAGCCGACGAAGGATCTGGCGGAGGAGAACCTCAAGGACGGAGCGCAGATCGTGGAACTCGGTACCGAATCGATCTCCGAGGACGAGTTCGCGTACGACTTCTCGTTCCCACGCGAGGGCGGCAAGCCCAACCCGCACCTGTGGACGGATCCGAAGTACGCACTCAAGTACGCGGGAATCGTGCGCGACGACCTGTCGCGGCGCGACGCGGACAACGCGGGCTACTACGCGGACAACTACGACCGCTTCGCCGCGATGATCGGCTCGCTGGACACCGCGATGCGAACCTCGTTCGCCTCGATTCCGCGAGAAAAGCGCAAGCTCCTGACCTACCACGATGCCTATGCCTACTTCGGCCGCGACTACGGCTGGGACATCGTGGGAGCCATCCAGGTCTCGGACTTCGAGGATCCGACTCCCAGAGAAGTCGCGCGACTGATCGATCAGGTCCGGGACGAGAAGGTTCCGGCCGTCTTCGGCTCGGAGGTGTTTCCCAGCCCCGTCCTCGAGCAGATCGGCAAGGAGGCCGGGGTCCGCTACGTCGACGTCCTGCGCGATGATGACCTCCTCGGGGAACCGGGCGATCTGCGCCACTCCTGGGCTGGACTGATGCACTTCGACTACGTGACGATGACCGAGGCGATGGGAGGCGACGCGAGTGCGTTGAAAGCGTTCACGCCCCGCGACGTTGCGCCGGACCGCGCCACGTATCCGCAGTGAGCGCGCGCGTCGACGATGAGCTGGTTCGTCTCCTGCAAGTGAGCTGCCGCTACGGCCCAGAGACGGTCCTCTCCGACATCGACCTGTCCCTCTCCGAACGCCACTTCGTCGGCGTGGTCGGCCCGTCCGGATCGGGCAAGACGACGCTGCTCAAGGCGATCATGGGCACCATCGTCCCGTTCGCGGGATCCGTGCGGCGCCGCCCGGCTCTCCGAATGGCCTACGTCCCCCAAGTCGAGACGGTCAATTGGAGCTTTCCGATCTCGGTCGCCGAATGCGTCCTCATGGCTCGTCCAGGACGGCGGGTGCCGTGGGCCAGCCGCTCGGAGCGCGCCGACGTCGCCCGCGTGCTGGACCGCCTCGGACTCGACGGGCTAGGCGCTCGCCATATTCGGGAGCTGTCGGGGGGGCAACAGCAGCGGGTATTCATCGCCCGCGCGCTGCTGCGCGAGCCTGAGCTGTTGCTCATGGACGAACCGACCTCCGGCGTCGACGTCCGCCTGCGTCACGAGATTCTGCACCTGCTCGACGACCTCAACGCCGCGGGCCTCGCGATCGTGCTGACCACGCACGACCTCAACGGCATCGCCGCGCATCTCCCGCGGCTGGTCTGTCTCAATCGCAGGGTGATCGGAGCGGGCCGGCCTCGCGACGTCCTCACTCCCGAGGTGCTCGAACAGACGTACGGCGCAACGATGGAGGTGCTCGAACACGCCGGCATGCCCGTGATCGTCGACGGCGTCGAACATCGCCATCGGGCATCAAGTCCCGTCGAGGCCAAAGCGACACCGTGATCGACGAACTGCTGCGCCCGTTCGACTACGAGTTCTTCCGCAACGGCCTGGCGGTGGCCACCCTGGCCGGTGGACTCTGCGGTCTGATCGGCGTATACGTGGTGCTGAAGGGCATGAGCTACATCGGGCACGGGCTCGCTCATGCGATCTTCGGCGGCTTCGCCGCCAGTGCGCTGCTCGGTGTCAACTTCGTGGTGGGCGCAGGGGCATGGGGGATCGCCTCGGCGCTGCTGATCAACGGTGTTACCCGTCGCCGCATCATCGGCTCCGACGCCGCCATCGGCGTGATCACCACCGCGTCCTTCGCCCTTGGACTGGCCCTCGTCGCGCTGTTCGGCACGACTGGGTTGAGCTTCGACGCCGCGCTGTTCGGCAGCATCCTCGGTGTGTCAGGCGGCGACGTCGCGCTCGTCGCCGCCGTGTCGGCGGCTACTGGGCTGCTGATCTTCTTGAGTTACCGGTCACTGTTGTTCACGACCTTCGACCCCGAGGTTGCCGACGCCACCGGAATCGACACTGCGCGGGTCGAGGCTTTGCTCATGGTGGCACTGGCCGCTTCGATCCTTGTCACCATGCAGGTCCTCGGCGTCACGCTGGTCGCCGCGACGCTGGTGATCCCGCCCACGGTCGCGCGCATGCTCACCAACTCCTTCTCGCGAATGCTCGTCCTCTCGACCGGGATCGGAGTCACATGCGGCTTCGTCGGCATGAACATCAGCTACCACCTCGACGTGCAGTCCGGGCCCACCATCGTCCTCGTGGGAGCAACCTTCTTCGCCATCGTCTTCGCCGCCACCGGGGTGCGCGGGAGGCAGCGGGCGAGCGGCGCGAACGCCAGCCGGGGCCGGACGCCCCGTCCCGAGTCTTCCGGCAGCTCATTCTGATGCGCGATTCCTCCCAACGGCACGGGCACTCTCACGCGCCACCACACGGGCCGGCATCGCTCCGCGCCCGCGGCCGGCGTCTGACTCGGCAGCGGGAGCTCATCTGGGCCGCGCTCACCGCTGATCCCGACCTGCACCTGAGCGCCGACCAGATCACCGCGCGGGTACACGAGGAGCTTCCCAGCATCAACTCGTCGACGATCTACCGGTCGCTCGACGTGCTCGTCCGGGAAGGGCTCGTCCTACGTACCGAGCTCGGATCGGATCGGACCTTCTTCGAGCCGGCACACGACCACCTTCATCACCACGTCGTCTGTCGTGGCTGTGGCCTTGTCGCTCACGTGCACGACGACCTCTTCGGGGAGGATCTTCAAGCCCGCGTCGAGGAGGCCTGTGGGTACGTCATCGGTGCCGACGAGATGACCCTGTTCGGGCTCTGTCCTTCCTGTCGGCAAGTGGCACCTGGGGCGGAGTAGCGCCGGCGCGGGGACGGTGGAGTTGGCGGTCAGGCGATCTTCGGTAGCGCGCTGATGGTCAGCAGGCAGCCGGCGACGATGATCACGACCGCCGAGACGGCCGGCAAGGCGACGGTCACCGATCTCGGGATCCGTAGGCGCTCGGACAATCCCCGTGAGCGCACGACCAGCAATCCGAGGATGGTGAGGGTTGCCGCCAAGCCGATGCTGAATGCAACGATGAGCAGCAGGCCGAGAGCGACCTGGTGCTGCGCGATGGCTCCGAGCAGGACGACCAGCGCCGACGGACAGGGAATGAGGCCGGCGGCCGCGCCCATACCAAACACACCGCGCCAGCTCAGCGACTCAGGCATGTGGTGATGGTGGCCGTGCCCATGGTCGTGGCCGTCCCCATGGTCGTGGCCGTCCCCATGGTCGTGGCCGTCCCCATGGTCGTGGCCGTCCCCATGGTCGTGGCCGTCCCCATGGTCGTGGCCGTCCCCATGGTCGTGGGCGTGCCCCTGGTCGTGGCCGTGCCCATGGTCGTGGTGGTCATGCGCGTGCTCGCGGCCGTGCGTCGCAACGACTGCGCCACGACCGCGCCACAACTTTGCGCGCGATCGTAGAACTCCGGCTCCGATCACGACTACGAGCAGCCCGGAGACGAGCGTCAGCCACGGGTAGATGTCCTCTGGGAGGACGTATTGCGCCAACGCGAGGGTGATGATGCCAAGGGTGAACACTCCGATCGTGTGAGTGATCGTGACGATCGCGCCAAGCGCAAGGGCGTGACGGGCGGTGCCGCGTGTCCCGACGAGATAGGCAGCGACCATCGCCTTGCCATGGCCCGGTGACAGGGCGTGCAGGGCACCCCAGGCGAAGGCCGAGAGTAGGAGGAACACCAACACGCTGTCACCTGTCGCGGCATCGTCGAAGACGCCGGCGAAGCCATCACCGCCGCCTGGACGAGTCGTCGTCACCTCCTCCTCGCCCGGAGCCTCCGGTGCGATGAGCGTGCCGTCGCCGGGCGCCACCACGAAGATGGCTTCCCGAACGTCGCGCGGGCTGTCGAGCAAGGCCTGCGGATAGGACCGCAACCCGTTGGTCGGGTCACCGGAGGGCACGCTCGAGCGAACCTCCGTGTTCTTCCCGGGATCGGCGGCGATGGCCTTCCATCCGACGCGAGCGGCGAAGGTCTCGTCGCGCAGCTCCACGCGCCGGGGGTTTGAGACCGTGGCGCTCAGCTCGAGCTCGAGCCGAGTGGTCGTCAAGCCTCCTTGACCTCTGGGGTGGGTGAGTTCGGCGCCGGCTTCAGGCCGAAGTGCAACTCGCCGGCCGTCGACAGACAGCCGCAGTCCGCGAACGATCTCGGCTCGCTTGCGCTCCAGCTGCTGTGCAGGTGAGAGCTGCCGCTCCTGGAAGGTCGGGATCTCCGCCTGGTCGAGGATGTAGCGAACGTCAACCCGGTCGTTGGAGATCGACACGCGAGTCAGGTGGTTGACCGTGAAGTTGCCGAGCGGATGCGCGGCCGCAACCGGCGCCAGCAGCGCGAGCAGCAGCACGGAGAGCAATGTCGCGCGGGCCGATAAATTCATCGCAGCTCCTTCATAGCTTCGCGAGCGCGCGGCGCGTACAGCGGCGAGAATCGCCGGTTCAAGGCCAGCGAGCGCCCCAGAAGCCGACGCGCCTGCCGGTCGGAGCCCACCGAGCGAGCCGCGATGCCCGCGTGGTAGAGGACCAGCGGATCGCGCCATCCGATACGAATCGCACGTTGGGTGAAACGCAGTCCGGCGCGTGGGCGGTCGGCCCGGGTCAGCGCCCAACCGAGTGCGTCGGCCGATCGTACGCTGGGCGCTGCGTTCCAGGCGCGCCGTGCCAGCGCGAGTCCCCGGCCGGGGCTCCCGTGATCTGCCTCGAAGAGCGCGACCTCGACGTCCGTGTTGATCCCGCTGTCGGCGAGTAGCTTCTGCTGGACGCGGACCAACTCGAACTGCTCCCTTGCCCTACGCGGGCGGCCGGCCGCGAGCTCGACCTCGCCGAGAGCGACGACGTATTCCGGCAGCGGGAGGCGATCGACCAGGGCTTGAAGCCGTCGGGAGGCCGCGGTGAGGTCGCCATCGGCGGCATCGAGACGCGCGAGCCCGAGCTGTGCGGGCGCGTGGCTCGGGAAAGCCGCGAGAGCAGCGTCATACGCCCGCCGGGCGGCGCTTGTGCGCCCTCGTGTGAACTCCAGGTGTCCCAGCAGGGCCTGCGCAGAGGCGGTCGCCTCGGGCACCCCGCTGGCGGCCGCTACCGCCAGCTTCATCGCCTCCACGGCGCCGTCCAGGTCGCCATGGAGTTCGCGGAAGTACGACACTCGCGCGTACGCGGGAAGTCCGGGCTTGCGATCGACGAAGCGCTGGAGCGCTCGTGCGGCCGGCTCGTAGCGGCCGAGCTCCACGAGGGCGTCAACGAGAGGCGGATAAGCGGCGAGAGCCGTCGGCTGAAGCCGGCGGGCGCGCCGTGCCAGATCGAGTCCCGTGGCGAAATCGTGTCGGGCGAGAGCGAGGTTTGCGAGCCCCACCACGGCGTCGGCGTCCTTCTTGTTCCGACTGAGGGCGCGCCCGAGGGCGACTTCAGCGCGAGAGTAGAAGGCTGGGTCGCTCGTCTCGCGGGCCTTCTGGAGATAAGCGATACCTAGCTGGGTGTAGGGCTTCTCGGCCTGCCGCGAACCGCGGATCGCCGCCTGTAGGACGGCGATGCGCCCGTCGGTCGTTCGGTCGGATTCGCGGCCGCCGTCCTGCCCCTCTTGGGCCGGGCGCGCAGCCGAAGGCGAAGAGCGATTGATCGTTGCGAAGACCATCAGCGCCATGACGAAGACGAGGATGGGAACCGCGAACTTGAGCGACTGGTGACGAGCGATGTTGGAGGCCCTCAACGAGTATCTGCGGAAGTTGAACGCGCTACGGGAGGGAACCGTGAGGTCCCCTCCCGCATGACGTTATTCAGACGCTGCCGGGGTTACGGCTGCGCGGGGGTCGGATCGTGAGGCGGCTCGATCCGCTTCAGCTCCGCGTCGAAGCCGGAGTCCGGCTCTGCGACGTACGGGAACTGCGTGAGGAACGGCTTGTCGTTCTGATCGACGCCGTCGCCCAGCGGCAGCTTGTTGCCCTTCAGGAACCCACCGACGACACGGAGCTCGATGTCGACCACGTCGTCCTCGAGACGGCGGCCGTTCGGGAATCCCTGCACGTCACCGGCCAGTACGCCGAAGCGGCTGGGAGTGGCGCTCGGGGGCGTCCCGAGGTTGACCTTGATCGTGTCGACGGCCGGTGCGTTGTCGCCGGCAACCTGACGGTTCACGTCAGGAATGCCCTGCAGCAGCGCCGTCACGATGTCCGTGCGGTCCTTCTCGGGCACGTTGAGGCCCGGGTACAGCGCGTTGAGCACCTTCGCCAGCTCCGGCTCCACGACGAACTTGCCGTAACGGGCGGCGTCCCGGTCGGGAGTCGTGCGGTTGAACTCGTCCTTGCGGCCGAGCGGGATGATGACCTCGTTGACCAGCGGGTTGCCGAGACGCGACACCTGGACGAAGTTCGCATCCGAGCTCGGCTTGCCGTCACGACGCGCATCGGCGGTCGAGGCGGGGGTCTGCCGTGATTCGGTGCGACGCTCGTCACGCGTGCGAACGCGCTTGGTGCGGCCGCGGCTGTTGTTGGCCAGGACCTCGTCGTCGTAGTCGGCGTTGGTCACTTCCAGCCGGCGACGGTCGGTCGAGGACCAGACGCCGACCACGGCGTTGGCACCGTCCGCGGCGGAGACCGCGCGACCATCGTTCGTGACCTGGGCCTCGGGGACCTGGATCACGATGGAGTTGACGTTGTAGCCCGCGAGGTCATCCTTGCCGCCACCGGCGTTGCCCGTACCGGCACGCAGGTTGATGGCGTCGAAGGTCGCTCCGAGATCGACGAAGAACGGATCGTCGCGCTGGCCGGCGAATACCCGCCCGCCGCCCGCGATGCCCTTGATCGCTCCGGCCGAGATGGCGGAGTAGTTCGGCATCGTCTTGGGACCGATGTTGCTCGGTGCCACGGGGATGCCGCTGCCGAGGCGAGTCGACCGGGTGACCCGGCCGCGTCGCAGCTTCTCACGCACGACGGTGTAGCTCTGCGTGATGTTGAGGTCCGGGTCGTCGATCGAGGTGACCGGCGGCAGGGCAGCCAGGAAGGAGTTCGGGTTCCGGATGCGCGTCTTGAACGTGAAGCGGTACTTGATGTCGGCGCGACCATCGCCGGTGTTGTCGACGTTGATGTAGTAACGCGCACGGTCATCGAAGCGGTAGAAGTTCGGTCCACCGGCCGGATCCTCGAACGGAATCCAGTTGGCGACCATGGTCAGCGCGCCCGGTGCATCCTTCGCGGTGAACGCGTAGACGTCGGTGTTGTCGGCGGTCGGGTCCAACGCGATGTTCGGAGCCTCGCGGTGACTCGAGCCGATGCTGAACGGCACTGCGATAGCGCCCGCGGTTACCGCCGCGGCCACAGCCAATCTCTTCTTCACTTCGGGGCCTCCCCCACTCGGAACAACACCCACGACCCCCCCTGGGCCGGATGCACGACTGGAAACTACCCCCCCGGCCCCTCCGGGACTGACCTCCTGGTCAGTGAATAGCGACCAGCGCCTACCCGCCGACCACGCTGACCCGCCGGCCCGTCACCGGATAGACAGGGGAGTGCCCACCGGCATGAGACGGGCCAGCGTCAAGATGTCGCGGTTGGTCATCCGGATGCAGCCGTGTGACACCCGGCCGGGAATGAGGCCGGGGCGGTTGGTGCCGTGGATACCGACGATCCCGCCCCGAGGCCAATCGGTGAGCACTTCCGACTTCGCGCTGGTGCCGAAGGCCAGCGCCCCGTAGATGGTGTCGGAGGGAAACCCGACGAGCTTGCTGCGGATGTAGAAGTCTCCGCGCGGGGTCGGCCACTTGGCTCTGCCGACGGCGACGCGGGCGCGAAAGATCACCTTGCCGGAGCGAATCAGGGTCGCGCGAAGTTGGCGCGTATCGATGCGCAGCCAGGTCCGCACGGCGACCAGCGGCTCGAGCGCGCTGGCAGGAATCCATCCCGTGCTGCCGACCGGGCGGATCGGCAGCCGGACCCGCACCCACCGGCGGCCGTCGGAGCCGCGCATTCGCGCGATCACCAGAACGAGCTCGTCGGTCCCGTCCTCCGTACGCAGCCCCAGCCTGCCCACCACCGCAGCCGCGGGGTCGGGCCCGCGGCGAGCCACGACCCGCCGTTGCACGAAGCCCCAGCGCGACAGGATCCCCGGCCGGCTCACCAGCGTGGCGCCTCGGCTCGACACGTCCTGCGCCGCGGCAGTCACCGTCGGGAGCGCGCCGAACGCCGGCACCGTCAACAGGGCAGCCAGCATGCCGGAGCAGCAGAGTCGCTTGAAGGCCATCGGGATCCGTTTCACACGCTGACCTTAGCCACGCCGCCGGCGCCGCTCGCCGTCACGCATCCCGTCGAACGCCAGGAATTGCCCCCCGAAGCCGGGCGTCCGCACCAGGCGGATCGCCTGGAGCGGGGAGCTGCGATCCACGTAGAAGCGGACCCCGTCGCGTTCCTCGATCGCCGCCACCGCCTGGTGCTGGCGGCGCCAGGCGAGGGCCCAGATCATCGCGAAGCCGGCACCGACCGCCGAGACCTGTGGAAGGAAGAAGGCCACCACGACCGCCAGCAGCGTCGAGACCAGCAGCAGCCACAGGCGACTCAACACCACCAGGCCGGGACGCAGTTCGGGCAGCATGGCCTGCGTGTGCGCCGTCGCCAGCAGATGGGCGATCGGCGGGGACGCCGCCACGCCCTGCCCCCACAACAGGCCCAGCACGATCGAGCCCGTCCACCAGGCGGCGCTGACGTAGATCACCAGCGGATCGACGTCGCCGGTCACCTGGATGACGGTCTGAGTCGCCAGCAGCGTGGCGGCCGCTGCGCTGAGCAGCACGGTCACGCGCAGGAACTCGCCGAAGCGCACCTACGGCAACAGGGAGCGCAACAGCTCGCGGACCCCGTTGGTCCCTTCGACCATCACGTCCGCCTCGGCTTCGAGCGCCGAGGGCTCCTCGCCGGAGCGCACGCCGACGCGCAGGATGTACTTCAGCTTGCCCTCTTCGTGAAGCTGGGCGAGACCACGGAAGGCATCGAGGTCGGTGGTGTCGTCGCCGACGTACATCGCCGCATCGACGTCCTTGTCGCGCAGCAACTCGACCACGCCGACGCCCTTGTCGATGCGCAGCGGCGGCCGGATCTCGAGGACCTTGCGGCCCCAGTGCGGCGTCAGGCCGGCCGCCTCCGCGGCGCGGGCGACCTCCTCGACGGCGGCCTGGGCCTCGTCCTCGTCGGAGGCGCCGCGCCAGTGCAGCGCGGCGATCCCCTCCTTGTCCTCCAGCCGGACGCGCATGCGGCGCATCGCGTCGTCGTAGTGCGCAGAAGCGAACGCCTGCACCTCCTCCGCCCAGCGCGACAGCTCCAGGTCGGGCTCGGGCGCCGTGGCGCCGGGACGTAGTACCTCGCGCCCGTGGGAGCCGAGGTAGGCGATCGAGCCCAGCGAGACGATCCGGCGGGCGTCCGAGGCGCGACGACCGGACACGCAGGCCACCACGCCATAGCGCTTGGCCACCTCGATCAGCGGGCGGCGCGTCGCCTCGTGGACGTGGGCGTCCTCGGGTTGGAGCACGATCGGCGCCAGCACGCCGTCGACGTCGAGCAGCACGGCCGACCGCATGGGATCTGCCGTCAGCGGCGCCAGCAGTGACTGGAGATGACCTTCGCCTTCCATGGCCCTGAGTATGCCGCCTCCGCGGGGCGGCCCTCCGCCCGAGGCACTCCAGTGGCTTCTCAGTCGCGCAACGGGGCGTGCGCGAAGTCACGCATGCCGGCCGTCAGTCCGATCGCCGCCTCGAAGCCGAGGAACGCTTTCGCCCGCTCGGCGGAGGCGAACACGTGGCGCACGTCGCCGCGCCGGTACTGACCGGTGACGACGGGCTCCGGCACGGGCTCGGCGGCGACCGCCACCAGGGCGCGAGCCATGTCCCCCACGCTGGCGGGGCGCCCGGTGGCGATGTTGAACGCCCCGGGCGCCGGATCGCCGAGCAGCGCGAGCCGGTTGGCGCGGGCGACGTCGCGCACGTCGATGAAGTCGCGCAGCTGCCCGCCGTCCTCGAACACCTGCGGCGCCCGGCCGGCGGCGACGGCGCTGCGGAAGATGCTCGCCACGCCCGCGTACGGGGTGTCGCGCGGCATGCGGGCGCCGTAGACGTTGTGGTAGCGCAGCGAGGTCACCGTGACCCCGTCCACCTCCCGCGCGAAGGACTCGCAGAGGTGCTCCTGGTGCAGCTTGGTCGCCGCGTAGACGTTGCGCGGATCGGTCGGCGAGTCCTCGGGCACCGGCTCGGGCGCGAGCGGGAGGCCACATTCCGGACAGCGCGGATCGAACGCGCCGGCGTCGAGGTCGCTGATGGCGCGCGGCCCGGGCCGCACCCGCCCGTGGCGCTCGCAGGCGTAGCGGCCCTCCCCGTAGACGACCATGGAGCCGGCCAGGACGATCCTCCCGCGATAGCCCCGCTCGGCCAACGCTCGCAGCAGCACCGCCGTGGCGAAGTCGTTGTGCGAGACGTAGTCGGCGATGTCGGAGACGTCGGCTCCGAGGCCCACCATCGCCGCCTGGTGGCAGACCGCGTCGATTCCGGCGACCGCGTCGCGGGCGACGTCGGGGTCGCGCAGGTCGCCGCGCACGAACTCGGCGCCGTCGGGCACGAACGGCTCGGCGCCATCGGCATGGGCGCTGCTCAGTAGCGCGTCGACGACGCGCACCTCGCAGCCCTCGGCGAGCAGCGCCTCGACGATGTGCGAGCCGATGAAGCCGGCGCCGCCGGTGACCAGGATCCTCTGCGGCATTGACCCGGCAGAGTAGGGATTGCGTAATCAACGGGATGCCGGGGAACTGGTCTGGAATGCCCGACGCCCGACTCGCCGTCGATGTGGTCCTGCCCGTGCTCGACGAGGCGGGCGCCCTCCCCTGGGTCCTGGGCCGGATGCCGGAGGGCTATCGGCCGATCGTCGCCGACAACGGCTCCACCGACGGCTCGGCGGAGATCGCCGCCGGCCTCGGGGCGCTGGTGGTCCGCGAGCCGCAGCGGGGCTTCGGCGCCGCCTGTTACGCCGGCCTGAGCGCCGCGACGGCTCCCGTCGTCTGCTTCATGGACTGCGACGGGTCCCTCGACCCGCAGGACCTGCCGCGCGTGGCCGGCCCCGTGCTGGCCGGGCGGGCCGACATGGTGCTCGCCGCCCGTGATGCCGATCGCGGGGCGTGGCCGCTGCACGCGCGGGTGGCCAACGCGGTGCTGGCGCGGCAGGTGCGATCGCGGACCGGGCTCCCGCTGACCGACCTGGGCCCGATGCGGGCCGCCGACCGCGAGAAGCTGCTCGGGCTGGGCATTCGCGACCGGCGCTTCGGCTGGCCGCTGGAGATGGTCCTGCGCGCGAACGCCGCTGGCTGGCGGATCGAGGAGGACCGGGTCCGCTACCGTCCGCGCGCCGGCCGCTCCAAGGTGACCGGCACCGTGCGCGGAACCCTGCGCACCATCCGCGACATGCGCGCGGCGCTCTCATGACGACGCTCGCGGTCATCGCCAAATCCCCTGTCGCCGGACGCGTGAAGACCCGTCTGTGCCCGCCGTGCACCCCGGTGGAGGCCGCCGGCCTGGCCGAAGCGGCGATCGCCGACACCCTGGCCGCCGTGCGCGCCACCGACGTGGCGCGCCGGGTCCTGATCCTCGACGGCGAGCCGGGATCGTGGGTCGGCGACGGCATCGAGATCATCCCCCAGCGCGGCGCCGGCCTCGACGAGCGGCTGGCCGGCGCCTTCGAGGACATCGGCGAGCCGACCTTCCTGGTCGGGATGGACACCCCGCAGGTCACTCCCCGGCTGCTGGCCCAGGGACTGCGCGCGCTGGACTCCCACGACGCGACCATCGGCCGCGCCCACGACGGCGGCTACTGGTCCATCGGGCTGCGACGCCCGGACCGCGGCGCGCTCGAGGGCGTCCCGATGAGCCGCGGAGACACCGGTGATGCCCAGGTCGCCCGTCTGCGCGCGCTCGGCCTCTCGCTCGCGGAGCTGCCCGCGCTCGTGGACGTCGACGACATCGACACCGCCCGCGCGGTCGCGACGGGCGCCCCGCACACCGCCTTCGGCCGGGCCTTCGCCGCCTGGGAGCAGCACGGCGTGCGCGGGATGAACGCGCCGCCCTCGCGGGTCTACGCGAACGGCCTCGAGCGGCCGGATCCCGCCTATCGCCTGCGCCTGGAGACCGGCGACGTGCGCCCGGTGCCCTTCGAGCGCTGGCTGGGAGGCGTGACCGAGTCCGACATCCAGGTGCTCGAGCGCGCCGTCGGGCCGGTGCTCGACGTCGGCTGCGGACCCGGGCGCCACGTGCGCGAGCTGGCCTGCCGCGGCGTCCTGGCGCTCGGCGTCGACGCCTCCACCGCGGCGGTGAAGCTGGCCCGTAGCCGCGGCACGTCGGTCTTCCAGGGATCGGTGTTCGACGAGATCCCGGGAGCCGGGGAGTGGCGCTCGGCGCTGCTGCTCGACGGCAACCTCGGCATCGGCGGCCGTCCCGAGCCGCTGCTGCGCCGCGTCGGCGCCCTGCTGCGGCGCGGCGGCACCATCCTCGCCGAGGTCGATCCCCCCGGCACCCGCAGCGGGCGCATGCACGCCCGGCTCGAGGGCCCCAACCTCGTCTCGCGCTGGTTCGCATGGGCGACGGTGGGTGCCGACGGCATCGAGTCGATCGTCGAGGACGCCGGGATGCGCGTGCGCGAGCGCTTCGAGCACGGCGAGCGCTGGTTCGTCGAAGTCGAGGCGTGACTCCCGCGCCGGACCCGGCGTCAGGGGTCGATCATCTGCACGACGCCGGCGTCCAGGGCGGTCACGAAGACGCGGCCGGTCGCCGAGTCGACCGCGACGGTGTCGGGTTGGCGGGCGGTCGGGAAGCGGCGCAGGATGTGGGGCCGGCCGTGAGCCGGCAGCTCGACCACCTCGTTGGACCCGGTGAGCGTCACCCACAGGCGATGGCGCTCCGTGTCGAGCGCGATGCCATAGGGGCTTCCGGGGAGGTACACCCGCCGGACCAGCTCAAGCTTCGGGCGCGTGTCGAAGACCAGCAGCGCGCCCCCGCTGGTGTCGGTGACGTAGAGGCGGTCGAAGCGAGACTCCGAGACGACGTGCGTGGGCCCGACGCCGGCCGGCACCCGCGCCAGGCGGCGCCGGCTCGCCGCGTCGTAGAGCTCCGTCACCCGCTTGCGGACCGAGACCACCGCCACCTGCCGGCCGTCGTCGACGGCGGCGAGGCCGCCGGGCTGCGTCGCGACCGGAAACGACCCCACCGCGCGTTCGTCCTCGATGACCGTGACGGTGTTGCCGCGTTCGTCGCCCACGAAGATGGCGTCACCGGCGGCGGTCGCGTCGTGCGGGTAGGCGCCGACCTCCACGTCGGCGTTGCGGCGACCGTCGGCGAGGCCCACCCGCACCAGCCGATTGGCGCGCTCGGCCGGCACCAGCACCTCGGAGTCGTCGGTCAGCGCGAGGTGGCGCGGGGACTCCGGCAGCTCCACCCGCTCGAGCAGGCGCCCACGGCGTCCGTCGAGCAGCGCGAGGCGGTCGGGGTTGCGCAGGCCGACGGCGACCCGGCCGGTGGCCGCGTCGGCCACGATGCCCTCGGGCGCCGCGCCGACCGGCAGCAGGTCACCGGCCGGGGGGACGGTCAGCTCCGGCGAGCGCGCCGGCTCGGCCGCCGGGGGCAGGTCGCCGATTCCGGCCGACCCGCAACCGGCCAGCATCAGGCAGAGGACCGGCGCGCAGAGCGGCCGGAGGCGACGGTTCGAGCGCATCGGGACAGCCGATGATGGCCGATCGGCGCCGCGGGCTGGAGCGCGCCGTCCTGCTGGCCGCCGCGGCCATCGCGGTGGTCGTGGTCGTGGCCGGCATCGCGCTGCAGGCCGCCGGGGTCGAGCTCGGCACCGCCGTCTCGCCGTTCGTGATGGCGCTCAACCCTCAGGCCACCCTGTGGGCGCTGCCGGCCGCGGGGCTGCTGGCCGCCGCCGTGATGGTCGGCCCGCGCCTGCTGACCTCCCCGCGATCGCCGGCCGCCCACGGCACGTGCCTGTTCGCCCTCGCCCTCGTGCTGGGCCTGGCGGTGGCGGCGGCGCGGCGCGGCCCTAGCGGCTGGAGCGCCATCTTCGATCTCGGCCCCGGTGGCTCGTTCGAGGCCAAGAACGAGTACCTGCCAGGGCTCTCGGCGCTCGAGCCGGGGGTGTGGTTCTTCCTGGACCGCTTCGCCGAGATGGTGCCCTCGATGCCGGTCAACGTCGGCGGCCACCCACCCGGCCTGATGTTGCTGATCCACGTCTTCGCGCTCGACACGCCCGAGCGGCTGGCGGCGCTGTGCATCGCCTCGGCGGCCGCTTGCGCCCCACTCACCTACCTCCTGGCCCGCAGGCTGCTGGCCGACGAGATCCGGGCGCGCGTCGCCGGCCTGCTGGTCGTCGCCTCCCCGGTCGTCCTGCTGTTCGGCACGACGTCGGCCGACGCCGTCTACGCCGCGGCCGGGCTGCTGGCCGCCAACGGCCTGCTGGCCCCACGGCGCGGATGGCGCGGACTGGGCTGCGTCGTCTTCGCCCTGGCCACGCTCGGGAATTGGGCGCTGCTGGCCATCGGGGCATGGGCGGCGATCGTCGTCTGGCGGCGCGAGGGGATCCGCCCCGCCGTTGTGCTGGCGGCCGGCTGCGCGGCGGGAGTGCTTTCCGTCAACGCCATCCTGGCGCTGACCTACGGCTACGACCCGATCGGGACCCTGGTCGCGACCGAGGGGCTGTACCGCAACTCGGTCGCCTCGGTCCGCCCCTACTGGTTCTGGGCGCTCGGCTCGCTGGTGGCCTGGGGCGTAATGCTGGGGCTCCCGATCACCGCGGCGGCGCTGGTCGCCGTGGTCCGGGCCCGGCCGGAGGCGATCGCCCTCGCCGCCATCCTGCTGGTCGCCTCGGTGATGGGCTTCACCAAGGCCGAGACGGAGCGCATCTGGCTGCCCTTCGCGGGGCTCGGCTGCGTGGCCGCCGCCTCGGTCCTGCCCGTGGGACGCCTGCGGCCGGTGCTCGCGGTGCTCGCGGTCCAGGCGCTCACCGTCGAGCTGGTGTTCGACACGGTCTGGTGAGGCGCTGGCCGCCTCAACGCGGCGCGGTGGGCGGCGCGAAGCCCCCGAACGAGGCTCCCTCTTCGCCCGGCAGGGCGGGCTGCGCCGCCGAGCGCGAAGCCGGCTCGCGATCGAGGTAGAGCAGCGTCAGCATGCTGACGACGAAGGGCAGCAGCACGGCCGAGCCGATGGTGTCGGCGATCGCGGAGATCAGCACGCGCACGCCGAGGTCGTCGGTGGCCAGCGCCAGCGCGGTGGCCGGCACCACCACGACGAGGACGAGGCCGACCGCGAGGACGATGCCCAGGCCGACCACCGCCGCGGTGCGCCACCACTCGCCGCGGACGAGGGCGAACGAGCGCCGCATCCCCTCCACGGGACCGAGCCGCTCCAGCACCAGGGCCGGAGTGGTGAGGGCGAGCGCGACGGCGAGCCAGATACCCGGCACCACCAGCGCGAGCAGGCCGAGCAGGACCACCACGAGGACGATCAGCGAGGCGGCCAGCACGCCCGGCGCGCGGCTGAGGCCGAAGCCGAGCGCGGCGCCCCAGGAGACGTCGCGGTCCTCGCGCGCCTCGGCGATCAGGTGCACGCAGGCCGCGCTGGCGACCGAGAAGAGGACGAGCGAGAGCAACGCCGGGATCAGCGTCGAAGGCTCGATCACCACCGCCTGCGGGTCGGTCGGCGACGGGGGCTCGGCGAACGGGTCGCGGTCGGTCGCCAGGGAGATTCCGGCTTCCAGCAGGGCCACCGGGGCGGCGGCCAGCAGCCCGATCGCGGTCAGGGGACGCCAGCGCGCCCGGTAGGCGTCGAACGCCGACGAGACCAGCACGCCGACCGGCTGCGGGGCCGGACTCACGAGAACCCCGGCAGGCCGTGCTCGAGCGCGCCCTTGACCGACGCGTCGAGCGCGTTGAGCCGGTGCAGCGCGAGCGCCTCGGGCAGCGCGAAGCGGCGGGCGGGCGCCGCCTCGGGACCGTGGTGGCAGAGCACGCAATGCGACAGCGCCAGCCGGCGGGCCTCGTCCAGGTCCCCGGAGTGCTCGTCGAGGATGCGCTGGCCGAGGACGAGGTGGCCGAGCAGGCGGCCCTCCTCCGAGACGCCGATCTCGGCGCCGTAGCTGAACTCGCGGGTCTTGCCGAGGTCGTGCACGATCGCCGCGCACAACAGCAGATCGGAGTTCAGCCGCGGATGCAGGAGCGCCGTCTCCTGGGCGAGCGTCGCGACGGCCACCGTGTGCTCGAGCAGCCCTCCGAGGTAGGCGTGGTGGCCGTTGCGGGTGCAGGGCGCCCGGCGCCACTCGGCGCGCAGAGCCCCATCGGCCCACAGGCTCTGCAGCAGGGCGCGATAGCCGGCGTCGTGGACCTCGCGGGCCAGATGCTCGAGAAAGCCCTCCAGCTCGTCGAGGTCGCGGTAGGCGACGGGCAGGAAGCTGGCGGGATCGGCCTCGGTCGCCCGCGAGATCGCCCGCACCTCGACCTGGATCTCGTCGCGGAAGCGCTCGGCGCGGCCCTGCACGCGGACGAGGTCGCCGCGGTCGAAGCGACCGGCCAGGACGTCGGCGTCGCGGAAGGCGCGGGCCGATACCGAGCCGGTCGAGTCCCGCAGCTCGAGCGCCAGATACGGGTGCCCGGAGCGCCCGGTGAGCCGGTCCTTACGGGTGCAGGCGTAGACCCCCTCCACCTCGTCGCCGGGTCGTAGGGTCGCCAGTACGGGTGCCTCTGGTGCAGCCATCGCCATTGGAAGCATGATGTACGGTGAATCGGATGCAGCCGCTGCGGTGGGAGAGACGACCGGACGGGTTGAGGGCACCTGCCCTCGTCTGCGCCTTCAAGGGCTGGAACGACGCCGGGGAGGCCGCCTCGTCGGCGCTCACGTTCGTCGGCGGCAGCCTCGAGGCCGAGCGCTTCGCCACGATCGACCCCGACGAGTTCGTCGACTTCCAGGCGACGCGCCCCACCGTGCGGTTGACCGACACGCTGTCGCGCCGCATCGAGTGGCCGGACTTCGAGGTCTACGAGGCGCGCGTCCCGCGTGCCCCGCGCGACCTCATCCTGCTCACGGGGCCCGAGCCGGCGGTGCGCTGGCGCACGTTCGCCCAGACGGTCGTCGACCTCGCCGAGGCGCTCGACGTCCAGCTGGTGGTCTTCCTCGGAGCGATGCTCGCCGACGTACCGCACACCCGCCCGGTGCACCTCACCGGCCTGGCCAGCGACGAGGGCCTGATGCAGACCGTCGGACTCGACAAGCCGAGCTACGAGGGCCCGACCGGCATCGTCGGGGTCCTCCACGCCGCGTGTGCCGACGCCGGCCTGCCGACCGCCTCGCTGTGGGCGGCGGTCCCGCACTACGTCGCGGTGGTGCCCAATCCCAAGGGAGCACTGGCCCTGATGCGCAAGCTCGAGAGCGTCGTCGGCGTCACCGTCGACGGCTCCGAGCTCGAGACGGCCGCGGCCGACTACGAGCGCCAGGTATCGCGCGCCGTCGAGCTCGATCCCGACGTGCAGGCGTTCGTCGAGCGCCTCGAGCGCACCGCCGACGCCGAGGGCGACGCGCCCGATGCCTCGGACCTCCCCTCCGGCGACGTCTTGGCCCGCGAGTTCCAGCGCTTCCTGCGCCAGCGCGGCGACGGACCGCCGACCTGAGAGCAGACTCTCGGTAGGGCGGCCCGCTCGCGTCGCCTCAACCGCCGCCCATGGCGGTGGTCAGAATGATGAGCTCGGCGTCGACCGGAAGCTCGGTCACCGGCTCGTTCCTCCCGTCCTGGGAGTGGACCGCGGTGAACCCGTCGTCGATCTCTCGGCGCAGGAGCTCCTGCGCCTCCTGAACAGAAGCGGGATCACCGGCCGACCACTCCATCACCGGCTCCATACCCGCCATCTTCCTGCGCACGATCTTGCCCATGGCCAACAGCCCTAGAGTCCGCGGGTGCCGAAGATCACGACACGCCGTTCGGTGTCGTAATACACCTCGCTGCTGGCGCTGAGCCAGTCGAAGAGGTTGTCGGCGTCTGACTCGTTGAGGTTCAGGACCGCTTCCTCGGCGCCGTGGTCGAGGATGAGCTGGAACGAGTACTGGCCTGGCTCACCCGGCTCGCCGGCGACGAACGACGGCTGCCAGTGGGTGATCTTGCGAACCTTGATCTGCTTTTCCGTGATGGGTGCCATCGCAGTGCTCCTCGATCGTTCGTATGGGGTCTTCCGTGGAGATGACGCGGAGCCTTGTGACGGCACCGCGTCATTCGAGCTTCGGTGCTGAGCGCGACGCGCTGTCCTACGCCCGCCGGGAGCCCGGGGACGACTGGGCGTCGGCCTGCTGAGCGGCCTGCCGAGCCTGCTGCTGACCGCGCTGCGCGCCGGTCTGGACGTCGCGCTTGACCTGGCCGGACTGCTCCTGGGCCTTGTCGTAGGCACCGGAGACGAGCCGGCCGGCGGTCTCACGACCACCGAGGCCGAAGGCGAGCGCCATGCCGAGCCCGAGCGAGCCGAGCAGGACGGCGTAGGTGATGGTCACGATCTCCGGAGCGATCCGGAGCTGGTTGAGGATCATGAACGTGGCGATGGCCATGATCAGGACGGGCACCACGGTGGCGACGAGCTTGCCGGTCGGGGTGTCGCCCATCGTCTTGGCAACCAGTCCGGCCACGGCGGCGGCGATGACACCGGCGACCACGAAGATGATCACCGCGGCGATGACGTTGGGCAGGTAGGCCAGCACCTGGTTCATGAACGCGGTCACGGCCGGGATCTGCAGCGCGCCGATGGCGGCGGAGAGAACGAACAGGAAGATCAGCCAGAACACGATCGAGCCGATCAGGTTCGCCGGGCTGGCGCCGGGAGAGATCTTCTCGACGTATTGACCGGTGTGGCCGGAGTGCAGGGCCTTGTCGATTCCGGCCTTCTGCAGCAGCTTGGTCACGACGGTCTTGACGACCTTGGCGACGATGAAGCCGACGAGCAGGATGACCAGGAAGCCGACCAGGTTGGGCAGGAACGCGAAGAACGCGTCGAAGCCTTGCTGAAGGGAGTCGCCGATGTTCACGGCGGCAAGGGTGTTCACTGAGTTGCTCCTTGGGGAGGGGTCGGGGCAGGGAGAACCGGCCGACCAGGGTGGTCGGCCGGGGGGAAGTGGTGGCTAGACGCCGTCGTCGGTGCCGCGGACGCCGTCGATGCCCTCGCGCGGCTGTCCCTCGCCGTCGATCAGGTCGATCTGCTCCTTGCGGACCTCTTCGGAGACGCTCTGCTGATCGGTAACGACAGCCTTGTCAAGACGGACGCGCTCCTTGGCGGCGACGTCCTTCTGCACGACCGCGCGCTCCTCGTGGAGGACGACCTCGTGCTCCTCCTCCGAGATCGCGGGGCCGCTCGTCGCGTCACCGATGTTGGCGTCGGTGATCGGCTCGCGCTCGACGTGAACCGTCTCGCGCTCCACCGGCACGACCTTCTCGACCTGCTCGGTGACGACGTACTTGCGCAGGCGGGCACGGCCCGCCTCACGACGCTCGGTACCGACGTGCAGCTCCTCCTCGGAGCGCGTCATCGCGCTGTCGGTCTCGTCGCCGCTGAGGTCGTCGCCGACCACGCCCTCGGACTGGGACTGGGACGAGCGACCCGTCGACGTGTCTGCTCCGCCGGCCAGTCCGCTGTCGGAGCGCGACTCGCTGTAGGTGACGCCGTAATGGGCGTAGAGCGCGGCCTCGTCCTGCTGGGAGAGCTCGCCATCTGCGCTCGGGCTCGGCGCGTGCTTGACCTGGTCCTCGGAGAACGGCGCGGTGATCTTGCCGCCGCGGTCGCTCACGCCCTCCAACGGCATGAACGGCGAGCCGCCGGTCAGCCCGCCGAGCTTCACCTGCGCCCACTCGGGACGCTCGGTCTCGGCGTCGACGAAGATCTCGTCGATCTTGCCGATCTTGCTTCCGCTCGAGTCGAACACGGTCTCGCCGCGCCACTGGAGAACTTCGGTCTGGTCGGGCATTCGGGTGCCTGTCTTTCAGTAGTCGTGCATTGGTGTGCCCGCGCGACGAAGCGCTCGGGCGTCGAAGTAGTGCGCCAGCCCCGCCGCGCATCCGCGGCGGGGCTGGAATGCGGCTCGGGCGACGAAGGTCCGCGCCCGAGCGTGGGTGCTAGCGGCCGAGGCCCACGGCGTCGACCTTGCGGTGAAAGCGCTCGCCGACCTTGCCACCGGCGATGGCGGCCAGCAGGGAGACGACCAGAGCGATGACGACCGCGATGAGACCCTCCGTGGAGTAGGAGCCGGGGTTGATCGGCAGCTGCGGCACGTTCAGGTTGGAGAGCACGTCGAACTCGCTGCCGGCGACCGCGGCGAGGGCGGCCAGCACCAACGCGACGATGATTCCGACGAGCCATACCCCGACGCCCTGACGGGCGCCGTCGAAGCGGGCCATGCGGCCGGCGACATAACCGCCGCAGTAGTAGGCGAGGGCGAGCACGGCGAGCAGGACCAAGGCTCCCGCGAGGCCGATCGTGGTCGCTTCGCTGCCACTGACGCGCTGGCCGACCTCGTTGAGGGCGAGGGCCACGCCGGCGGCCGAGGCTAGCCCGGTGAGGATGGCGGTCAGGCCGGCCGCGGTCAGCCACCCGAAGAAGTCGGCGCCCCAGGAGAAGCCGCCGAAGCGCTCGTGCTCGCGCCGGTGCGCCTCGTGCGCCGACGGGGCTCCTGCGCCGGTCGAGGACGGGGCGGCTCGCGTGTCCTCGCGCCCCACAGCGGTGGCTTGAGCGTCGCGATCGTTGGTGGATACAGCGCCCGGCTGGTCCGAGCGGTTGAAGCGATCGGGCATGGAGAAGTTCCTTCGATCGGATGACAGTCGGTACCGCCGCCATGGCGTGCCGGTCGCGACTCGTCGCGAGCGCTTGGCTCGACGACCTTTGGACAACCCCAGGCGTACCCGGCGCCGTCTCACTTCGAAACGCACTTGAGGTCAGATTCAAGTCAACCGATACATTCTGTTCCGAATAATCGGTGGGAGTGAAGCGGAACCGACACAGGCGTCACATTTCATCAAGGGCAATACCGCTCGGTGCGTTCCGCCTCGCGGCGGTGAAACACCTCGGGTAGGGCTACTCCTCCGGCCTGCCGGGCAGACCGCTCGCACATGGCGAGCCAAGACCTCGAGATGAGCGGGCGCCGGCGACGAGCCGACGCGCAGACGAACTTCGCCCGCATCGTCACCGTCGCCGGCGAGCTGCTGCAAGCCGATCCGGAGACCAGCGTCGACGAGATCGCCGCTGCCGCCGCCGTCTCGCGCGCGACGGTCTACCGCCACTTCGGCTCTCGCGTGGAGCTGGTGGCGGCCGTGCGCCGCCAGGTCCGCGAGGCGGCCGACGCCAACGAGACCGACGCCCTGCGCCCGCCGGGCGAGCTGGCCAGCACCGGCCCCGTCCCGCTCGACGTCGCCGACGTGCTCAACAAGGTTCCACCGCATCTGCTGGGCGACCAGATCGTCTCGGAGGCCCAGCGGCTGGCCGGCGCCACCTCGGTCGCCGCCTACCTGGTCGACATCGACGGCACCGCTCTGCTCCGCCTCGCGGGCGCCGAGGAGTTCCCGGACCGCATCCCCCTGGCCCTCGGCGTCGGGCCCGAGCTGCCGCGGGAGGGCCTCCTGGCGCTGCGCGCGCACCTCGCCGAGGACCTGCCGGGCAGCGTGATCGCTCCGATGATGTTGCGCGGGCGGGCGATCGGCGTGCTGCTGGCGGTCGGCGCTCCCGAGCAACCCCTGCTGGAGCTGGCGCGCCAGGCCGGGATCGCTCTCTCGGTGGCCAACTCCTACACCGACGTCTTCGACGACACGCGACGGCGCAAGGAGACGAGCGCCGCCGCCGAGATCCAGCAGAACCTGCTGCCGCCGCGGGTGGCGCGCATATCGGGCGGAGTGCTGGCGGGCAACGTGCTGCCCGGCTACGACATCGGCGGCGACTGGTTCGACTACATCGAGAACCGCGACGGCGCCTGGATGGGAATCGCCGACTCCAAGGGCCACGGCACCACGGCCTCGGCCATCGGCGCGGTCGCCCTGGGCGCGTTTCGCGCCAAGCGGCGGATCGGCGCCGACCTGGTCGAGACGGCGGCCGGCATCGACGCCACCATGCGCGACCTCGACGTGCCCGCCGCCTTCGTCAACGTCGTCATCGCCCGCTGGCACGGCCCGTCATCGATGTTCACGTGGATCACTGCGGGCCATCAGCCCCCCATCCTCATCCGCGGCGGAGAGGTCCTCGAGCTCGAGGGCGACTCCAAGCACGAGGCACTCGGCCTGGGAGCCCCCGATCGGGCGTTTCGCAGCAGCGTCCGGCGACTTGATCCCGACGACCTGCTGCTGCTGGTCTCCGACGGGGTGCTCGAGCGCAAGCTCAAGGGCGGCAGCCGCTTCGGGCTCGACGGCATCCGGTCGCTGCTCGCCGCCCACGCCGCACCGCCGAGCGCCCCGCTCCTCGTGCGCCGCCTCTCCGACGCGATCATGGAGTCCTCGGAGGACCTGCTCGAAGACGACGCGACGATCGTCGCCTTCTCGCCCAGCGCGGTCGACTGACACGCAAGCGATACCTCGCCTGACGGACCCGCCTTCGCTCCTCAGCGCTCCGCGGCCGGGCAGGCGATGCGGAAGTCGCACTGCGAGCAGGCGGCGAAGCTCGGCGTCGGCTCGAAGCCCTGTCCGAGGATGCCGTCGCCGACCTCCATCACGGTCGCCTCGATCGCCTCCCGGTCGGCTTCGCCGCGATCGACCGGGACCTTCTCGTCGTCGAGCACGTAGTAATAGGCCTGCCGCGCGGCGTCGAGCTGCCAGGCCTCGCGCGCGCCGACGGCGTACAGCGACAACTGGACGTCGTCGCGCAGCTGCGCCGGCGTCCGCGGACGCCCCGTCTTGTAGTCGATCAGCTCGTAGCCGCCGTCCGGCAGGCGGTCCACCCGGTCGACGCGCCCGCGCAGCAGGTGAGGACCGAGGCGGAACTGGAACGAGCGCTCGAACCAGACCGGCTCGCGCTCTTCGGACCGGAAGCGGTCGTGGTAGCGCAGCAGCGACTGGGTCGCCTTGCCGCGCAGCTGGCGTTCTTCCTCGGAGTCCCCGAAGCCGCCGCGCCGCCAGCCGGCTTCCAGCAGCCCCAGCAGCTCCGGCAGCGTCCGGCCCGCCTCGTTGCCCGCGTGGTAGCGCTCGAGCACCTGGTGGACGAGGATCCCGAAGCGCTGGTTGAGCGTCGGCTCCGAGGGGATCCGGAACACCCGCGCGAACTTGTACTTCAGGGGGCAGGTCAGGTAGGTCTGGATGTCGGAGGCCGACAGCAGCAGCCCCTCGCCCCGGCGCGGCAGGAACGCCTCCAGCGACGGCTCGCCGCGCGCGGTGACCGCGCGCTGGCGGAGCTTCTCGTCGCGCTCGGCGTCCAGCAGATAGTCGTCGAGCGCCGAGGTCTCGAAGATCTCGCGCTGCTCGGCGGTGACGGCCTGCAGCAGGCGCTGGTTGACCTCCGGCAGCGTCTCGGCGACCGGCTGGCCCGCGCGGGTGCGCTCCATCAGCGAGGCGAGCTTGAGCACCTCGAGGTAGCGCACCACCGCGTGCGAGACGTCGAGATCGGTGTCGAAGCGCAGCTCCCCGAGCCGCCCGCCGACCTGCGAGACGGTGGTCAGGAGCTCGTCGCGCAGCAGCCGGAAGGTCGACGGCAGCGTCTCGGCCGGCCCGAACAGCTCCTCGGCGCGCTCCTCCCACTCGCCCGCGACCGCGGCGCGCGCCTCCTCGGCGAAGGGGGACGGCTCCTGGGCGGTGCCGCGATCGGTCAGCTCGGGATGCGCCAGCACCAGGCGCGAGCGCGGCCGAGTCATCGCGACGTGCAGCAGCCGCCGCATCTCGGCCGCGTGGGCGTCGCGCGAGTCCGGCGGCAGGGTCTCGCGGATCAGCGCGTCGGGAATCGGCTCGAGCGCGCGGCGGCGGGGACCGGGGATGCGCGAGGCGATCAGCCCGAGCACGTAGACGTGCTCGAACTCGAGGCCCTTGGCGGCGTGCATGCTCATCACCCGCACGCCACGCGCCGCCTCGGCGGCGACCACCTCCTCCTCGCGCAGGCCGGCCTCCGCCACCGCGGCGATCGACCGGGCGAACTCGCGGGCGGTCGCCTGGGGCGTCCGGCGCGCGTACTCGGCGGCCAGCTCACCGAACTTGGCCAGGTTGCGCAGGCGCTCGGCGACCTCGGCGGTGGCGGCGAACAGGAGCTGCCGGCGCAGACCGAGGCGCTCGATCAGCCGGTGCACGTAGAGGTCGGGGCGCGAGGAGTCGAGCGCCGCGGCGGCGGTGCGATGGAGCTTGAGGAAGGCCGTGATGCGCTCGCGCGCCTCCGGCGGCACCTGCGGGGACTCGAGCGCGGCGCCCAGCGCGCCGACCATGTCGAGCTTGCGGCGCCGTGCGATCTGGGTGACGCGCGCGAGATCGACCGAGCGCAGCTCGATCGGCGGCCGCGACAGCGCGCGCACCGCGGCGCTGGCGTCGGCCGGGTCGGTCAGCAGGCGCAGCCAGGCCAGCAGGTCACGCACCTCGGCGCGCTGATAGAAGGCGGCCGCACCGATCACCGCGTGCGGCACGGCGCGCTCCTCGAGGGCCACCGACACCGCCTGCGCCTCCCCGCGCACGGAGCGGACGAGGACGCAGACGTCCTCGGGAGCCACGTCCTCGCGGGCGATCAGCCGCTCGACGTCGGCCGCGACCGCCTGCGCCTGCGCGCGCTCGCTCGCGCAGCGCCAGAACTCGACCCGGCCGGGGTCGGCGTCCGGCGCCGGGACCAGGCGCTTGGACAGCCGGTCACCGAGCGGGCGGACCACCGACTCGGCGGCGGAGAGGATCGTCGCGCCGCTGCGCAGCGACTCCTCGAGCGTGATCACCGCGGCGGCGGGCCAGTGGGAGCTGAAGTCGATCAGGTTCTTGGTCGCCGCGGCGCGGAAGCGGTGGATCGCCTGGTCGTCGTCGCCGGCGGCGGTCAGGTCACCGGAGTCGCCGGCCAGCAGCCGCAGCAGCAGCAGCTGGGCGAAGCTCGTGTCCTGCAGGTCGTCGACCAGGACGTGGGCGTAGCGGCCCACCAGCCGGGCCCTCACCTCCGGCTGCTCGCGCAGCAACCGGAAGGCGTGCAGCACCAGGTCCCCGGAGTCGAGCACGCCGGCCTGGTCGAGCATCCGCTCGTGCGCGGAGTAGATGGCGGCGAACTCCCGCTCGCGCGCCGCCGGCAGCCCCTCGTGGCGCTCGTTACCGGAGTCGGTGAGGCCCTGGGCGTAGGCCACGTAGTCGGCCGAAGTGACCAGCTCCGCCTTCAAGCGGTCGATGCGCGCGACGATGGACCCGAGCAGGGCGCTCGGATTGCCCCGGAGGTCGTGACGCGCGAGCGGCAGCTCGTCGATGCGCTCGAGCAGCATCGCCAGCCGGTCGGCGCGGGTCACCGGCACCGCGAACGGGTCGAGGCCGGCGTCGAGCGCCTCGTCGCGCAGCAGCTGCGCGCAGAAGCCGCGGAAGGTGGTGACGCTCAGCTCGCCCGAGGGCGATGCGAGGCCGGCCTCGAGCCGCTCGCCGAGCTGCTCGGCCGCCGAAGTCGAGTGGACGAGGACGAGGATCGCCTCTGGCGCGATGCCCTGCGCGGTCAGCCACGCGAAGCGATCGGCCAGCACCCGCGTCTTGCCCGTCCCGGCGCCGCCGAGCACCAGCAGGGGACCTCCGGGATGCGTCACCGCCGCCGTTCGGGCATCGCTCGTCCGCAGGGGAGACACCTTCGTAGGATACGGCGCCCATGGATCCCGACTGGCTTGCCGCCTGCCGCCGTTCGGCCGTCGCGGTCCGCGCGATACTCGCCGCCTCCCCCACCACGCGCGAGCGCCTGCGCCAGACCGGGACGATCGGTTTCGGGGGCGATGCCACCCTGCGCATCGACGAGGGCGCCGAGGACGCGATCTTCTTCGAGCTCGAGCGCCTGTACGACGAGGGCGCCCGCTTCTCGGCGGTGAGCGAGGAGCGCGGACCGGTCGACTTCGGCAGTCCGTTCCCGCTGGTGGTCATCGACCCGATCGACGGCTCGACCAACGCGATGCGCGGCCTGCGCCACCACGCGGTGTCGATCGCCGTCGCCGAGGGACCGACGATGGGCGACGTCGTCTTCGGCTTCGTCCACGACTTCGGCCCCGACGAGGAGTGGGTCGCGATCCGCGGCCAGGGGGCCACGCTCGACGGCCAGGTCCTGTCGACCGAGCCGGCCGAGCGCCGCTCATCATCGGGCAAGCTGGAGCTGCTCGGCATCGAGTCGGCCGACCCGCGCTGGATCCGCGACGCCGCCGACGGCCTCGCCGACGCCGCCGACCGCATCCGCGCCCTCGGCACGATCGCGGTGTCGCTCTGCCAGGTCGCCGACGCGCGCTTCGACGCCATGCTGACCATCCGCCGCTGCCGCGCGGTCGACGCCGCCGCCGCGCAGCTGATCGTCCGCGAGGCCGGGGGCCACGTCTGCTTCGCCGGCTGCCCGGAGCCGCTGGGCGCGCCGCTCGACGTCGTCTCGCACTTCCCGGTGGTCGCGGCACGCACCGAGCGGGCGCTCCACGAGCTCTCGCGCATCCCGATCCGCTGATCGCCGCCTGCCACCATGAGTGGCGTGATCGACTGGCGTCTGGCCTCCACCATCGCGCACGGCGTAGCCGCTGCGACTCCGGCGCCGGAGTGGCGCGAGTTCGAAGCCGTCGAGGCGCCGGTCGCCGAGAGCGAGCGGCTGATCTCGCAGTACACCGGCCTGGTGGCGCCCGAGCCGCTCCCGCGCGCCGAGTCGATCGACCGCGGCGCCTGGGTGACCGCGAACCAGGCCTCGATGAAGGGGGTCCTGGACCCGGTGGCCGAGAAGGTCGGCTCGAAGCTCGGCGGGCGGCTGCAGAGTGCCATGAACTCCGGCGCCGGCGTGGTGCTGGCCGCCGAGGTTGGGGTCCTGTCGGGCTACCTCGCCCAGCGGGTGCTCGGCCAGTTCGAGTTCTCGGTCACCGATCCCGAGTCGCCCGCGCGACTGCTCTTCGTCGGCCCCAACCTGGCCGACGCCGCCACCAAACTCGAAGCGGATCCGAATGAGCTGCTGCGCTGGGTGGCTCTGCACGAGACCACGCACGCGCTGCAGTTCGGCGCCGTGCCGTGGCTGCGCGGTCACGTCGCCGGGGCGGTCTCGGAGCTGATGGAGAGCGCGACGGTCGATCCGAAGTCGATGCTCCGCTTCCCCGATCTCAGCGACATCGGCGGCCTGATCGAGGCCGTGCGCGGCGGTGGCCTGCCGGCGCTGATGATCCGGCCCCAGCAGCGCGAGACGCTCGAGCGCATGCAGGCGTTCATGGCGGTCATCGAGGGCTACGCCGAGCACGTGATGGACGCGGTCGGCATGGAGCTGCTGCCGTCGCTGCCGGCCCTGCGCGAGGCGCTCAACCAGCGCCGGCGCGACCGCACCGGCATGCTCCGGTTGCTGGAGCGCCTGATCGGCCTCGACATGAAGCTGCGCCAGTACGAGCAGGGCAAGGCGTTCTGCGACGGCGTCGTCGACCACGCCGGGATCGGTGCGCTCAACATGGTCTGGAGCCGCCCCGAGGCGATGCCGACCATGGCCGAGCTCGACGATCCGCGCGGCTGGGTGCGGCGCGCCACGCCGGCGCAGCTCGAGCCGCCGGCCGCTGGCTGAGAGCCTGCCAGAATGGATCGCATGCCCACGAGAGACGAGATCCTCGAGGCGCTCAAGGTCGTCATCGACCCGGAGCTTCGGCGCTCGATCGTAGAGCTCGGAATGGTCCGGTCCATCGACATCAAGGACGGTGGCGTCGTCGACGTCACCGTGTCCCTGACGACTCCGGGCTGCCCGATCAAGAGCCACTTCCAGACCGCGGTGGCGCAGGCCGCCCTCGGCGTGGAGGGAATCAGCCGCGCCAACGTCGGCTTCGACGTCCTCTCCGATTCGGAGAAGGTCGGCCTGCAGAAGCAGCTCGGCCGCAACGGACTGCCCGAGGGCGCCCTCGCGAAGGTCAAGAACGTCATCTGCGTCGGGTCCGGCAAGGGTGGCGTCGGCAAGTCCTCGCTGACCGTCAACCTCGCCGGCGCCCTGGCCATGGACGGCAAGCGCGTCGGCGTCCTCGACGCCGACGTGTGGGGCTACTCCATTCCGCGCATGCTCGGCCTCGGCGGCCAGCGCCCGCCCGTCTCGGGCGATCGCAAGATCATCCCGCTGGACTCCTGCGGCCTCAAGGTCATGTCGATCGGCTTCTTCGTCAAGGAGGACGAGGCCGTCGTTTGGCGCGGACCGATGCTCCACAAGGCGCTGCAGCAGTTCCTCGAGGACGTCGAGTGGGGCGAGCTCGACTACCTGCTGATCGACCTGCCGCCCGGCACCGGCGACGTCTCGATGACGCTCGCCCAGCTTCTGCCGCAGGCCACCTTCGTGATCGTCACCACGCCGCAGGACACCGCGCAGAAGGTGGCCCGCCGCTCGGCCGAGATGGCCGACAAGGTGCGTCTGGAGATCTCCGGCGTGATTGAGAACATGGCCGGGTTCACCACTCCCGGCGGCGAGCGCTATCCGATCTTCGGCGAGGGCGGCGGCCAGTCGCTGGCCGACGAGCTCGGCGTGCCGCTGCTGGCCAGCGTCCCGCTGACCATGCCGCTGCGCGAGCAGGCCGACCTCGGCGTGCCGCTCACGATCACCGATCCCGACGATCCGGCTGCCCAGGCGATCGCCCAGGCCGCCCGCGGCATCATCGCGCTCACGCCGATCGCGCTGCCGATCATGCAGATGGCGTCTCCGGCCGCCGCGCCGGCGGCACCCGCCCCCAACGCTGCGCCGCAGCCGGTGGGCATGTCGCTGCCGATGGCCTAGCAGCGGCTCCGCGCCCGCCGACGGGCGGGCGGCTCGCACGTCCCCCGGCATCCGCCGGGGGATGAGGCGTCACGCAGCCGGGGCGCTCGGCCTCGGCGCGCGGCTCGCGTCACTTCGAGCTGGCGAAGTACTCCGCATTGCGGGCGGCGAACTGCGACCACTCGGTGGGCAGCTGGTCCTCGGCGAAGCAGGCATCGACCGGGCAGGCCTCGACGCACGCGTCGCAGTCGATGCACTCCTCGGGATCGATGTAGAGCTGCTCGACCTTGTCGTAGTCGGGCTCGTCAGGCGTTGGGTGGATGCAGTCGACCGGGCAGACCTCGACGCACGAGTTGTCCTTGGTCCCGATGCACGGCTCGGCGATCACGTAGGCCATTGATGCGGCTTCCTCGCTTGGTTGGGAGCGCGCCATTGTAAAGAAGGCTCCGGGGCGCACCACCGGACACCTGGGTCACTACCCGTGCCGCCGCGAGTCAATCCGGCCGATCGGACGGGCTGCGAGCGCCCGACCCGAGGCCGCCTCAGCCGGCCGCCGGCGGCTCCGTCCACGGGAAGTGGGTCTCGATCTGGGCGGCCAGCTGCAGCAGCCGCTCCTCGGCGAGCGGGCGGCCGACGAGCTGCACCGACCGCGGCAGCCCCTTGGCGTCGAGGCCCATGGGGACGCTGATCGCCGGCTGGCCGGTCACGTTGAACAGCGCGGTGAACGGGGCGAACGCCCCCGACCGCGCGAGATCCTCCAGCGGGCGCTTCCCGCAGCCGTGCAGCTCGCCGATCTCCAGCGGCGGGCACGCCAGCGTGGGCGTCAGCAGCACGTCGTGATCGGCGAAGAACGCCACCACCGCCCGCGCCATCCGCTGCAGTTGCGCCTGGGCGGCCAAATAGGCGTGGGAGGGCACGGAGGCGGCGCGCTCGAGCAGCGCGCGCGAGAGCGGCTCGATCTCCTCGGGAGTCGCCGGACGGCCGGCCAGGGCCTCGGCCGCCGCAATCCCCAAGGCGATGCTGGGCCCGAAGACGGTGAGGAAGCGCTCGAGCACCTCGGGCTCGGGCAGGGGCGGCGAGGCCTCCACCACCTCGTGACCGTGGCCGGCGAGCAGTCCGGCCGCCTCGCGCAGCGTCTGCTCGACGCCCGGCTCGACGCGCACTCCGAGGTAGTTGTCGGTGCTGACCGCCACTCGCAGCCGTCCCGGCTCGCGGCGCGCGGCGACGACGTAGGGCTCCGCCGGGCGCGGCGCCCAGGTCGCGTCACCCACCTCGTAGCCGGAGAGGGCGTCGAGCAGCGCGGCGGTGTCGGCGACGGTGCGGGTGAGGACTCCCTCGGCGGCGAGGAAGCTGCCGCCCGAGGCGGGGCCCTGGGAGATCCGCCCGCGACTCGGCTTGAGCCCGACCAGGCCGCAGCACGCGGCGGGGATGCGGATCGAGCCGCCGCCGTCGTTGCCGTGGGCCGCGGGCACCATCCCGGCGGCGACCGCGGCCGCCGAGCCGCCGGAGGAACCGCCGGGCGTCCGGGACGCATCCCACGGATTGCGCGTCGGCCCGCCGTGCCTCGGCTCGGTGGTGGGCAGGATGGCGAATTCGGCGAGGTTGGTGACGCCCACCACCACGAAGCCCGCCCGCTTGAGGCGCGCCACCAGGAAGGCGTCGTGGTCGGCCCGGTGGCCCGCGAGCAGGGCGGAGCCCATGGTCATGGGACGGCCTGACACCGGGACGTTGGCCTTGACCGCGAAGGGCACTCCGGCGAACGGGGCCTCGGATCCGGCGCGCGCGGCGTCAGCATCGGCCAGCGCCCGCTCGGCGTCGACGCCGACGAAGGCGTTGAGCCGCGGGTCCAGCGCCTCGATGCGCTCGAGGGCGGCGGTGACCAGCTCCCGCGGCGTCGCATCTCCCCCGCGGACGAGGGCGGCGGACTCGACCACCGTGCGGTGGCGGAGGTCGTCCATGGCGGCAGCCTAGGGCAGGGCGGCGACGCAGGCGACGCGATGGGCGCGCGCGCCGCGCGGACCGGTCCACCACCGGTGTCCCCTGGCGGTCTCTACTTCTTCACAACCGGGTCACCGGGCCGCAACAACAAGCCGCCCGGCGCCGAACAACATCGGCGTCACGGCCGCCAGCGCGAGAAGCGACGCGCTCCGACCGCTCACAACCCCATGGAATCAGCGGCACGTGCCGCGAAGGAGAAGTCATCCGGTGAGCACTCTCAGCAGGCGGTCGTTCGTCAAGCGCAGCGGAGCCCTCGGCCTCGTCGCCGCCGGTCCGCTCGGCGCCCTCACCGCCCGGACCGCCTCGGGTGCGCAGCCGTCCGCCGGCACCGGCTACGGCCCTCTGGTGGACAAGGGCGACCTCTTCCTGCCCGCGGAGTTCGAGTACCAGGTGATCTCCACCCAGGGCCGGCCGATGAGCGACGGCCGCCCGACGCCGGGGATCTTCGACGGCATGGGCGCCTTCCCCGGCCGTGATGGCACCACCGTGCTGATCCGCAACCACGAAAACCGCGAGCAGCCCGGTGAGATCAAGGTCTTCACGGGAACGGGCAACGAGTACGACGAGTCCGCCTTCGGCGGCAACACCAAGCTGGTCGTCCGGCGTGAGCGCGCCGGACGCGACCCGGTGAGCGGCCGGGCGCTGTACTCCTACGAGGTCGAGCGCGACTTCGCCATCCTCGGCGGTACGTCCACCAACTGCGCCGGCGGACTGCGCGGCTCGCAAAAATGGCTGACCTGCGAGGAAGTCGTGAAGCGCAGCGCCAACGGCGTCAAGCACGGCTACATCTTCGAGATCGATGCCCGCGCCGACGGCCCGGTGGCGGCCTTCCCGGTCCGCCAGGCGGGGCGCATGTCGCACGAGGCGGCCATCGAGCGCTCGGGCATCGTCTACCTCACCGAGGATCGCGGCCTCCAGGCCGACCCCATCCTCGGCACGATCGGCGCCTGCCTCTATCGCTACTCGCCCAAGCCGTCCGGTGCCGGGAACTGGCTGATCGAGACGAACGGTCCGCTCGAGGCGCTCAAGATCCGCGGCGAGTTCCACGCGAACATGGACACCCTGCGCTCCGTCGGCGTGCCCTACCCGGTCGAGTGGGTGCCGGTGCCCCAACCCGATCACGACGACGACACCGACAACCGCCGCGACCGCGTCACCGGCTTCACTCCCACGCGCATCCAGGCCCAGGACAACGGCGCCGCATACTTCGACCGCCAGGAGGGCATGTGGGCGGGTCCGGGCGAGGCGAAGATCTACTTCGACTGCACCACCGGCGGCGCCGCCAACCTCGGCCAGGTGTGGGAGTACGACCCGGGTCGCGAGACCCTCACCCTCATCTTCGAGTCGACCGACCCGGCTCGCCTGCAGAGCCCGGACAACATCGTGGTCGTGCCCCGCACCCAGGACATCCTCCTGTGCGAGGACGGGGCCGGCGAGCAGTACGTGCGCGGCGTCACCATCGACGGCGAGCTCTACGACTTCGCGCGGACCAAGACCAACGACACCGAGTTCTGCGGGGCGTGCTTCGACCCGGACGGCCAGACGCTGTACCTCAACCAGCAGGGCGAGCGCGGCTCGCTGCCGGACGGTCCCGCCGAGGGCCGCGCGGTGACCTACGCGATCTACGGGCCGTTCGAGTCGCGTGCCGGCTCCAACGGCAAGGCGATGCCGGGCGCCGGTCGCGGCGCACGCTGAGGGAGGACGCGATGGCGACCGCGGCGGAGTCTCGCGACCGGTTCTCGCGACGGCAGCTGTTCGGGTCCGGCTTCGGCCGGGCCCTGAACGCCCACCTCAGCCTGTCCGACGGCGGCCGGCCGGCCAAGCCCGTCGCGGTCCCGTCGAGCTGGGGCGAGGGTGACTCCGCCGCCCTCGGTGCGCGCCTCGGGCCCGCCCACGAGGCGTTGCTGGAGGCGATCGACGTGCGCCCCGGCGCGCGAATGCTGGATTCCACCGCCGGCGACGGCGGACTGGCCGCCCGCGCGGCGGCGGCCGGGGCGGCGGTGACCGCGTTCGAGCCGGTCGAGGCGCTCGCCGAGCGCGGACGCCGGCGCACCGAGACGCTGCCCGTCGACTGGCGCTCGGCCCAACGCGCGGGCGCGGCGGAGTTCGATGCCGTCGTCTCCTGCTTCGGAGCCAGCCACAGCGCCGACCCGCGCCGGACGGCGCGGCAGCTGACCCGCCCGGCGGCTTCCGGGGCACCCATCGCCCTCACCGCCTGGAAGGGCCTGATGGCGCGTGTGATGAGCATCGCCGCGCCGGAGCGGCCGGGGCGCTCGGAGCGCTGGAGCCGCTACGAGACGGCCCGGCTGCACTTCTTCGACTTCCCGGAGCTGTCGGTCCGCGAGCACTTCATGTGCTGGGAGTTCGCCGACGCCGACGCCGCCCACCGGGAGCTCTCGGCGCCGGTGGCGTCGGCGACCGGGCGTCGGCGCCTGCGCGAGGCGCTGCCCGACCTGATCGAGCTCTACGGCCGCGACCGCGACCGCGGGCTCGTGCTGCGCGCCGACTACGTCGTGGTCTTCGCGCGTCGCCCCTGAGGCGGGCCGCCTTGGCGCGGATCCCGCCCGCCGCGGGCGATGCCCGATGTGGTCTCAAGGATCCGACTCCCCGGGTCGATCACCCCGTCAAATGTCTCGTTCGGTTCCCCGCATCTTCGCCTGGAGCCCGCGCCGCCTGCGCACTCGCGTCGTCATTCTCGTGCTGGTCGCGATCGGCGCCTTCGCGGTGCAGGTGTCCTACGTCTTCACCGCCAAGATGGCCGCCCTTCACGAGGATGCCGCACGCTCGGAGCTGCAGGCGATCGCCGGAACGTGGGACGACGGCTTCCGCGGCACCGACCTGCGCCGCCCGCTGCGCCTGCAGGCCCGCATCGAGCGGCTCAAGCGCAACAACCCGAACCTGCACAAGATCTCGATCTCCTGGCACGACGCCGGCGGAGGTACGCGACTGGTCAGCGCCGGCCACTCCCATGACCCGGACGGCACCAAGCGCGACGTGACCACCGCGCGCGTCCAGCGCTCGGCGCCGGACTCCAAGCCCGCACCGATCGACCTGGCCGATTACGGCTACCGGGAGATCCAGGCCGCCGACGGGGCCCACTACGCCGAGCTCAACTACGCGGTCCGCCGCGGCCGCACTGATGTCCTGAAGGCGGCGCTCGAGCTGCACTACGACCTCAAGACGATGGACGAGACCCTCGCCGAGGATCAGCGGCAGATGGCGATGTCGGCGGCTGCCGCCGCCGTCGTGCTGTCCATGCTGCTCGCCTTCCTGCTCACCCGCGCCGTCCTGCGGCCGCTCGACAAGCTGCGCCAGGCGACCAACTCGATCCGCGCCGGCGACGACGTCGAGCCGCTCGGCTGGGTCCGTCGCGACGAGATCGGCGACCTCGCCCGCGACTTCGACCGCATGGCGACCGAACTGCACGAGTCGCTCAAGGACCCCCTCACCGGGCTGCTCAACCACCGCGCCTTCCAGGAGCGCCTGGGCGAGGAGCTTGCCCGCGCCCGTCGTGAGGGCTACCCCGTGTCGGTCGTCGCGCTCGACATCGACGACTTCAAGTCGCTCAACGACGACTTCGGCCACGCGACCGGCGACGAGGCCCTGCGACTGGTCGCCCGCGCGATGAGCGCAGAGCTGCGGCCCGGAGACGTCTGCGGGCGCGTCGGTGGCGACGAGTTCACCCTCGGCATCGTCCGCACCGGTGGGGAGACCGCCGAGGTCATCGTCGACCGCATCCGCTCCGCGGTGCGCGCCGCCAGCGAGACCGCCGGCCACCGCATCACGTTGAGCGCCGGCATCGCCGAGTTCCCACGGCACGCCCGGGAGCAGGAGGAACTGCTGCACCTCGCCGACGGCGCCATGTACTGGGCCAAGACCGACGGCAAGAACCGCTCCGTGCAGTTCACCTCCGACGCCGACCTCGCCCTCTCGCCGGCCGAGGCCGCCGAGCGCAACCTGCGCGTGGGGCTGGTCAACACCGTCCACGCGCTCGCGCGCGCCGTGGATGCCAAGGACGGCTACACGCACCAACACTCGGGGCGGGTGGCCCGCTACACGGCCATCCTGGCCGCCAAGTTCGGCATCACGGGCGAGGCCCTCGACAGGATCCGGACCGCGGGCGTGCTGCACGACGTGGGCAAGATCGGCATCTCCGACACCATCCTCCTCGCGCCGCGCAAGCTGACCGACGAGGAGTTCGCGGTCATGCGCCGTCACTCGGAGCTCGGCCGCGACATCATCGCCGGCGCGGGAATGCCCGACGTCGCCCAGTGGGTCCTGCACCTGCACGAGCGCTGGGACGGCAGCGGCTATCCCGGCGGCCTCGCCGGCGAGGACATCCCGCTCGAGAGCCGCTTGCTGCACTGCGCCGACGCTCTCGAGGCGATGACCTCCTCCCGCGTGTACCGCTCGGCGCTGCCGCTCGAGGTCGCCATCGACGAGCTCGAGCGCGGCAAGGGGACGGCGTTCGACCCGGTCGTCGCCGAGGTCCTGCTCAACCTGCTGCGGACCGGCGAGCTGATCGTCGGCGAGCAGCTGGTCGGCGCGTCCGAGCTCGAGGCGGCGCCCCTCGGGTTCGCTCCGGCCTTCTCCTAGGCGATGCCGGTCGAGCGCGAGCGGAGGTACCTGCGGCTGTCGCTGCCCATGCCGACGGGCGTCCGTCCCGTGGCGCGGGTGGCGAGCGTCGGCGTGACGCTCGCCCTGGTGGCGCTGCTCTGGCGCCGACCGGAGGCGGGAGTCGTCGTCTTGTGGGGCCTCGTCATCCCGCTGCTGCCGCTCTGGTGGTACGCCGCGCCGGGCCTCTGGCGCAACGTCTGCCCGATGGCCGCGGTCAACCAGCTGCCGCGGGCACTGGGGATCACGCGGGCCCGACCCCTTCCCGAGTGCGTGCGTGAGCACGGCTACCTGCTCGCCCTCGCCGGCTTCGTCGCCATCCTGGTGGCCCGCAAGGCGGGCCTCGACCAGCACGCGCCGGCGCTAGCAGGGCTGACGCTGGCGCTGCTCGGCCTCGCCCTGGCCGGTGGCGTCCAGTTCGCGGGCAAGAGCGGGTGGTGCGGCACGATATGCCCGCTGCGCCCGGTGCAGGACCTCTACTCGCGAGCGCCGCTGAACCAGTCCGCGAGCGCCTGCGAGCCGTGCGTCGGCTGCATGACCGGCTGCCCGGACCTCGAGCCGGACGCCGCGCGGCGCGGAATCTCCGATCCCGAGCAGTCGCCCCGGAGTCGTCGACGGATGCTCATGGCGGGCGTGCTGCCGGGACTCATCCTCGGCTTCTACACCACGCCGGCGGCCCTCGAGGCACTTCCTCGCCTCGCCGTCTGGACGCTGGCGAGCGTCGGGGTGGCGTTCGCGCTGGAGTCGGTCCTGCACCTCTCCTCACGGCGCCTGACGATCCTGTCCGGTGCCGTGTCGCTGAACCTCTTCTACTGGTTCAACGCACCGCTCATGGCCGACGCGCTCGGCCGGCTGATCCCACTCGACTCACCGGAACTGGTCGCCTGGATCGTCCGCGATAACATCCTCCTGCTCAGCGCGGTGACGGTGGCACGCTCGCTGCGGGGGCCGGTCGCGGCAGCCCCTTCCGCTCCGGTGACGTCCGTGGTGCGAGGCATCCCGATCACGCGCCGCCCGCCGGTCGTGCCGGCCGCCGTCCCGGCGGCACTTGACATGGCGGTGAAGATCGACGGGCACACCGTCGACGTTCCCGCCGGATCCAGGCTCGCGGACGCCTGCGACCTCGCGGGCGAGACTCCCGGCGTCGGTTGCGGGAGCGGATTGTGCGGCAGCGACCCGGTGTTCGTAGTCTCCGGCGCCGAGAACCTGTCAGCGCCCTCGGAGACCGAGCGCCGGACCCTCAAGCGCCTCGGCCTCTCCCCCACCGCGCGCCTCGCGTGCTCGGCGAGCGTCACCGGGGCCGTCGAAATCTCCCTGCACCCGCCCGCAATCGGGACCGACCGCGTCCTCGCCTCCGCCGCCGCACGGGCCGCGGAGGGTCCGCGCCGCTTCGTGATCGTCGGTGGCGGGATCGCCGCCATCAGCGCCGCCGAGGAACTGCGTGACCTGGACCCCGAAGGCGTCATCGAGCTGATCGCTCGCGAGGACCGCCCGTTCTACAACCGCATGGCGGTCGGAGAGCTGCTGTCGACACCCGCCGGCGGCGCCTTGCTCGACCTGCGCGACGGCGACTGGGCCGATGAGCATGCGATCTCCATGCGCGGCGGAGCGAGCGCAATCCACATCGACGCCGCCCGTCGCAGCGTCCTGCTCGCCGACGGCGAGTGCATCGGCTACGACCGCCTGATCCTCGCCACCGGTGCCCGCCCGAGGCCGCTGACGACACCCGGCTCCGACCTGGCCGGGATCCACGGGCTGCGCTCGGCGGATGACGCGATGGCCATCGGCGAGAGCCTCGCGGCGGGGGACGTGACGCACGCCATCGTCGTCGGCGGCGGCCCGCTCGCGGTCGAGACCGCCGTGAGTCTGCGCAAGCTCGGAATCGCCGTGACGCTGCTGGAGCCCGGCGCGCACCTGATGCGGGGCCACCTCGACGCGCGCGCGGCTGCCCTGCTGGCCGCGTCGCTGCACGACCTCGGAGTGCTCGTGAGCCTTCACGCCGAGATCGAGGCGCTGACGGGACGCGATCGCGTCGAGCGCGTCATCACCCGCGACGGTGCGACGCTGGAGGCCGAGCTGGTGATCGCCTGCGTCGGGGTGACTCCCAACGCCGAGCTCGCGCTCACCGCCGGGCTTGCCGTCGCCCGCGGCGTGGTGGTCGACGACCGCCTGCGGACCAGCGACCCCGACATCCTCGCCGCCGGTGACGTGGCCGAGTGCGCGGGGGCCGCCCGCCTGTGGCACAACGCCGAGCAGCAGGGCCGGATCGCCGCCCGCAACGCGGCCGGCGAGGATACGCCCTACCAGCCACGTGTCGACGTGATGCGCCTCAAACTCCCGGACATCAGCGTCTTCAGCGTCGGCGCTCCCGGTGAAGACGAACCCGTCGTCGTCGATGACGGCGGCTCCGGCTCGTACCGGCGACTGGACTCCACCGAAGGCCGCCTGACCGGCGCCATCCTGGTCGCCGCGCGCGGGTGGGAGCGGGCGGCCACCCGCGCCGTCGAGGCTCGTCTCGACGTGGCCGCACTGCGCGCTCCGCTCGTCGCGGGCGACTGGAGCGCACTGCTCGGCCGGGCCCGCACGCCGGCCCTGCGCTGACGCGTCGGGCCGCCAACGACAGAGGGCCCGGCGATCGCCGGGCCCTCCGCACTACCTGCAACGAATCGCCGGAGCGATTCCTTACATCATGCCGCCCATGCCACCCATGTCGGGCATGCCGGCGCCGGCTCCGGCGCCTTCCTTGTCCGGCACCTCGGCGACGATCGCCTCGGTGGTGAGGATGTTCTTGGCGATGGAGGCGGCGTTCTGCAGCGCAGAGCGCGTCACCATGGCGGGGTCGATGACGCCCGCGCCGACCAGGTCGACCATCTCGCCGGTGGCGGCGTTGAGGCCGATGCCCTGAGCTGACTTGCGGACGTCGTTGACGACGACCGAGCCCTCGAAGCCGGCGTTCTCCGCGATCTGGCGGAGCGGCTCCTCGAGCGCGCGCAGCACGATCTTGGCGCCGGTCTTCTCGTCCTCGTCGGTGTAGCCGTCGAGCACGATGGCCGCGGTGGACTCGAGCAGAGCCACGCCGCCGCCGGGGACGATGCCCTCTTCGAGCGCCGCGCGGGTCGCCTGCAGCGCGTCCTCGACGCGGTGCTTCTTCTCCTTCATCTCCGTCTCAGTGGCCGCGCCGACCTTGACGACGGCGACTCCGCCGGAGAGCTTGGCGAGGCGCTCCTGCAGCTTCTCGCGATCGAAGTCCGAGTCGGTGTTCTCGACCTCGGCCTTGATCTGGTTGATGCGGCCCTTGATGGCGTCCGCCTCACCCGAGCCGTCGACGATCGTGGTGTTGTCCTTGCCCACGACGACGCGACGAGCGCGACCGAGCTGGGTCAGCTGGGTGTTCTCCAGCTTGAGGCCCATCTCCTCGGTGATGACCTCGGCGCCGGTGAGGATCGCGATGTCCTCGAGCATGCGCTTGCGGCGATCGCCGAAGCCCGGAGCCTTGACCGCGACGCCGGTGAAGGTGCCACGGAGCTTGTTGACCACCAGGGTCGCCAGGGACTCGCCCTCGACGTCCTCGGCGATGATCAGCAGCGGACGGCCGGACTGGATGACCTGCTCGAGCACGGGGAGGATGTCCCGGACGGAGCCGATCTTCGAGTTGGCGATCAGCACGTAGGGATCGTCGAGGACGGCCTCCATGCGCTCCTGGTCGGTGACCATGTAGGGCGAGATGTAGCCCTTGTCGAACTGCATGCCCTCGGTGAACTCGAGGTCCATGCCGAAGGTCTGACCCTCTTCGACGTTGACGACGCCGTCCTTGCCGACCTTCTCGATGGCGTCGGCGATGACGTCGCCGATCTCCTCGTCGCCGCCCGAGATCGTCGCGACGCGAGCGATCTGGTCCTTGCCGGAGATCTCCTTGGCCTGGCCGGCGATGTGCTCGACGACCTGGTCGACGGCCTTCTCGATGCCGCGCTTGAGACCGAGCGGGTTGGCACCGGCGGCGACGTTCTTCAGGCCCTGGCGAACGATCGCCTGGGCGAGCACGGTCGCCGTGGTGGTGCCGTCGCCCGCGACGTCGTTGGTCGCCGTGGCGACCTCGCGCACGAGCTGGGCGCCCTGGTTCTGGAAGACATCCTCGACCTCGATCTCACGAGCGATGGTCACACCGTCGTTGGTGATCGTCGGGGCGCCGAACTTCTTGTCGAGCACGACGTAGCGGCCCCGCGGGCCGAGGGTGACCTTGACCGCGTTGGCGACGGCGTCGACACCGGTCTCGAGGGCCTTGCGGGCCTCGACGTCGTACTTGATTTCCTTGTGAGCCATGTTCTCTGGTTCCCCCGTTACTTGCTGAGCTTGGCGAGGACGTCGGACTCGCGCAGGACGAGGAGCTCCTCGCCCTCCAACTTGATCTCCGTGCCGCCGTACTTGGAGTAGAGGACCTCGTCGCCCTCCTCCACGTCGAGCGCGATGCGCTTGCCGTTGTCGTCGATGCGGCCCTTGCCGACGGCGACGACCTTGCCCTTCTGGGGCTTCTCCTTGGCGGTGTCGGGGAGGAGGATGCCGGAGGCAGTCGTCTCCTCTTCCTCGACCACCTTGATGATCAGTCGATCACCGAGGGGCTTGATCTTCATCGTTAGACCTCCAACGAAGGGTTCGTGGTCAATGCGAGCTTCTGGCACTCAGGACGTGCGAGTGCCAACCCGCTCCATGTTACGACGCGGGAGCGATCCTGCAAGGCCCGGCTGGCACTCCGGACCTGCGAGTGCCAGTCAGCGCCCGAAGAGGGCGACGGATCGGCGAATGGTGCCGAGGCCCCTTGGCCCCCGGCGAAGCAGGCGGTCCGCCGAGCGGACCGCGCGACCTAGTTCTGAGCGCCGCCGACGCCGCGCAGGCGGTCGGTGAGGTCCGACGGGTTCTCGATGATCTGCGAGAAGCGGACCACGGTCACCATGTCCTCCGGTGACACGTCGCGGCGGTAGAGCTGCTCGAGGAACTTCATCAGGTCCTCGAGGCGGCGCGACTCGGGGTTGTCGTGCTCGATGTCGCGCGGAGACAGCTCGCGGAGCCGCTTGACCTCGACGTGGTCGATGACCGCCTGGAAGAGGCGCTCGCGCGGTGAGTACTGCTGACCCACCGTCACCAGCACGACCTGGTTCTTCCGGTACTTGTGGCTCTTGTCGCCCATCCGGATGGTGGCGGTCTTGCGACCGCGCTTCATCTGGTCGGCGAAGACCGTCGAGAAGAAGTTGAGGACCTGCATCGACGCGTGAGCCTAGCGGTCCGGGCGGACCTTCGACAGCGCGAGCTCCGCCAGTCGCCGCTCGGCGGGGTAGGTCAGCCGCCGGGGCGCCTGGTCGAGCGGGATCCAACGGACGTCGTCGACCTCGTGGTCGTGGTCGGCGGTGTCGCCGGAGAGGTACTCGCAGAGGAAGAAGTGGACGGTCTTGTGGATGCGCCGGCCGTTGCGCCGGTACCAGTACGAGACCTCGCCCAGGCGCTCGCGCACCTCGACCGTGGTGCCCGTCTCCTCCCGCACCTCGCGGGCCGCCGTCTGCTCCGGCGTCTCGCCGGGGTTGGCGCCGCCCTTGGGCAGGCCGGTCACGCGCGTCCCGCGCGGCACGATGGTCAGCAGGTCGAAGCCGGCGCTCCCGGGCGCCGCGCGCACCACCACGCCGCCGTAGGAGGTCTCGCGGCCCAGCGGGGCACGCGAGCTCCCGCCGGCGCGCGAGCGCTCAGAAGCCATCGGAGCGCACGCTGCCGATCGGGCGCCTGCTGAGCACATGGGCGGGCATCGGCTCCTGATCATGCCACGCCCACGCGCGCCGCTTCGCGACTCCGCCCCCGGTCGGGGGACCCGGGGGCCGGCCGTTCAGTGCTGGCAGCGCGGGCACCAGAACGTCGGCCGGTTGTCGTCCCACTGCCCGCGGACCTTGATGCGCGACGCGGGTCCGCACCGCGGGCACGGGAGGCCGGCCTTGCCGTAGATGCGCTTGAAGCGCGCCTGGTTGCCGTCGAGCGCCGAGCGCTGCATGCGCGGGCGGCACGCCTCCACGATGGCGCTCGCCTCCTCGTCGGAAACCTTCCCGGTGGGCCGCCACGGGTCGATGCCGGCTTCGAAGCAGCCCTCGACCTTCCAGAGGTTGCCGATCCCCGCGATCGTGCGCTGGTCGAGCACGGCGTCGCCGATCGGCCGGGTCGGGTCATCCTCGCGCAGTCGGCGCAGGAAGCGCTCCTCGTCGAACTCCGGAGCGAGGATGTCGGGGCCGAGGCCGGCGATGCGCCGGTCCAGGCGGGTGCGCGAGTCGGTCAGGAGCTCGAGCAGCGGCCCGTTGAACTGCAGGACCTCCTGCCCCGCCCGGCGGATCACCAGCCAGGCCGCCCGCGGCGACCGTGGCCAGCGCTGCCCCTGGGGCACGACCCGCCACGAGCCGCTCATGCGCAGATGCGAGTGGATGGTCAGGCCGTCCTCGAAGCGCAGGAAGAGGTGCTTGCCGTGCGCCTCGACTCCGGTGACCACCCGGCCGGAGAGTCGCTCGGGCCAGCGGTCGCGCCCGAAGCGGGGATGCGGGGTGAGCAGCTCGTCGGGGATCTGGCCCTGCAGCACCGGCCGGATCCGGTTGGCGGCGTAGTGGATCGTGTCGCCCTCCGGCATACCGCCAAGGGTACGTCCGCCGCGCCGGACGGCGATCACGCCGCCGGCCACGGTTTTCGCGCACCCGTTGCCGGGAACGGCAGGACGGAGGCAGTCAATCGCGACGCGAGGAGACACCGTGGCCGGACCCATCACGGAGCAGCAGATCAAGGTGCGCAAGGTCACCCACTGGCAGCCGTCGTTCACGGCCCAGGCGCCCGGCGAGGACGGCATCTACACCTTCCAGCTCGTGCTCGACCACGGCGCCGAGGAGGAGGTCCTGCGCGTCAACGACGACGACGCCGACAACCTGTTCGACTGGCTGAGCGCGAGCGACGACGTCTACTACGACCTCGAGCGCAAGGTGGTCATGTTCGGCACCCGCCCGGTGGGCAGCTGACTCCACCGCACCGCGTCCCGGCGGGCACGGGACTCCGCATCCCGTGCCCGCACCACCCGCTCAGGCCTCCGGCGTGAGCGTGACGTGCTCGAACTCGACGCTGGCGCCCTCGGCCAGCGCCGGGCCGTCTCCCTCCTCGCCGTGGCGGCGCAGCGCCAGCGGCTCGAGGGTGGCCCGCGGCGTGTGGTCGCCCGCCTCGGGCACCGAGAAGTTGCTCGCGTAGTGGAAGAACTCCGCGTATCAGGGCTCAAGCTCTTGGGCGTCGACGACCTCACCGGCGCCGTCGACCACCTCGAGGGTGATCGGCACCTCAGGCACCAGCGTCCCGTCTCGGCCTCGATCGGGAGGATCTCGAGGTGGTGGGTCTCGCCGGAAGCCGGCGAGCGGTACTCGAAGCCGCTTCCGCGCGGCTCGAACCATCCCTCGGCCGGCTCGACGATGTAGGCGATGCGCCACGGACCGACGACCCGCTCGTGCGGAGTCGGGCCGACGCTCCCCCGGGAGACATTCGATGAACCGCCCCCCCGGACGGGACGGGCGATCTCGGGGCCGCCTCTCCCGGCGGCCGGAGCCGGCGGGTCAGCCGCTCAGGGTGAGCTTGCGCGGGCCGGCCCGGAAGCCGAGTTCGATCAGGCGCTCCTCGTACGGCGAGCCGACCACCGGCGCGCCGTCGACGCGCTCGATCGACAGCCGCGGGCAGCGACCGGCGCGGACGGCGTCGACGAGAGCCTGCAGAGCGGCCGGCACCTGCTCGTCGTCGGCTTTGGCCAGGACCAGGAGCCCGCGGCCGCCCCGCTCCACGTAGACGACCGGCTCGGCGCCGACGGAGACCACGTAGGCCCCCGCCTGCCGTGCCGGCGAGCGTGAAAGCGACGACGACGGCCACTTCAGCGACGCCCCGTAGGGCTGCGCGGGGTCGGTGGCGGCCAGCACCACCGGAGCGGCGGCATCGTCGTCGCGCTGTGCGCGCAGGCGCTCGACGGCGCCGGGCAGCGCGAACTGGGCCCCGCCCAGACCCTCGATGAAGTAGCCGCGCCGGGCGACGCCAACGGTCTCCAACGCCACGAATTGGTCGTAGAGCGAGGAGAAGCCTCCCGGGATCCCCTCCGCGAGGACCTGCTCGCGCGTGACGATCCCGTAGCGCTCGAGCAGCAGCTCGGCCTGCGCCCGGCGCCGGGCGGTCGGATCGACGGCGGCCGGGAACAGCGACGCGGTCAGCGACCAGCGACCCTGCACCTGCGGGAGCGCACCCGAGCGGCGGCTCGCGAAGCGGCGTCGGGCGGCGCGATCGGCGCGGGCCCGCTGCGAGAAGCCCGGCGACAGGGACTTCGGCGAGCGCAGCGGGGCGAAGGCGTCGTTGGAGACCTCGCCCGCCCAGACGAGGTCCCACAGCGACTCCTGGAGCTCCTCTGACGGGATGCCGGCGCACTCCACCAGCAGGTCGGTGAAGAAGCACGCCCCGAGGCGCAGCCGGTCGCGGATCGCCGTGTGGCCGCGCTCGGAGGGCGCGTCGCCCTTGGCGCCCGGGGGCGCGCCGAGCAGCGCGGCGTCCTCGCGGAAGTACAGCGCCACGCGCCCCGAGCGACGTCCGAGCGCTCCCGCCCCCACCCACACGACCTCGCCGGCCGCGCACAGGTGGTCGAGCCAGGCGGGCGAGTAAGCGCCGACGCGTCGCGGCAGCACGTCGCGCTCCCACACCTCGGGCGCCAGCGCCAGCCCCTGCAGCGGGACGAGGATCTCGCGCAGCCGATCGATGCCGGCGCCCGACCCGTGGCGGTCGACTCCCTGCCAGCTCGGGGCGAAGCGCGCCAGCGCGCGCTGCTCGGCGGGCTCGATCTCCTGGCGCAGCGCGGCCAGCGAGGCCCGCCGCAGCCGCCGCAGGACCTCGGCGTCGCAGAACTCGAGGCCGGTGCCGCCGGGGCGCATCTCGCCGTGGACCAGCTCGCCCGACCGCTCGAGGGCCTTGAGCACTCCCCTGAGCTCGATGCCGAAGCGCTGCTTGAGGGCGACCGGCTCGAACGGCCCGTGGGTCTTCGCGAACCGGCGCACCAGCCGCTCGGCGGCGTCCTCGACATCGGCGAGGAAGACGTCGGGCAGCCCGGACGGCGGCACGACGCCGAGGGCGTCGCGGAACAGGCCGGCGTCCTCGGCGGCCACCCAGCGTTGCTCGCCACCGACGCGCAGCCTCACCGCGCGGCGCTCGGCTTCGAGCTGCTCGAGCCACTCGCGCGCCGAGGCGGCCCGCTCGACACGCGCGCGGGCCTCGTCGAGGGTGAGGTCGCCGACCCGCCGCAGGACGTCGTGGAGAGCGTCGACCGAGTCGGCCAGCGTGCGCTCGGAGGTGCGCTGCAGGTCGGCTTCGACCTCCTCGAGCGCCGAGGGATCGATCAGGCCGCGCAGCTCCTCCTGGCCGAGCAGCTCGCGCAGAAGGTCACGGTCGAGGGCCAGCGCCGCCGCGCGCCGCTCCGCGTTGGGCGCGTCGCCCTCGTACATGTAGTTGGCGACGTAGTCGAACAGCAGCGACGACGCGAAGGGAGAGGCGGTCGGGGTCTCGACCTCGACCAGGGCCAGCTCACGCCGGTGCAACCGGCGCAGCAGGTCGGTCAGCGCGGGCACGTCGAGCACGTCGCGCAGGCACTCGCGGTAGGTCTCGAGCACGATCGGGAACTGCGCGTGGCGCCGGGCGACCTCCAGCAGCGTCTGCGACTTCAGGCGCTGCTGCCACAGCGGCGTGCGTCGGCCGGGATAGGCCCGCGGCAGCAGCAGCGAGCGCCCGGCGTTCTCGCGGAAGCGCGCGCCGAACAGTGCCGAGCCGCCCAGCTCGCCGACGATCAGGTCCTCGAGCTCGTCGGGATCGACGAGGATCAGGTCGGCGCCCGGCGCCTCGTCGGCGTCGGGCAGGTGCACGATGATGCCGTCGTCGGACCAGATCGCGTCGGATTCGAGCCCGTAGGTGTCGCGGATGCGCGCCGACAGTGCGAGCGCCCACGCGGAGTGGACCCTTCCGCCGTAGGGCGACAGGATGCACATTCGCCAGTCGCCGATCTCGTCGCGGAAGCGCTCGACGACGATGGTGCGGTCGCTCGGCACCACCCGGGTCGCCTCCTGCTGCTCGCGCAGGTACTCGACCAGGTTGCGCGCGGCGAGCGGGTCGAGGTCGTAGTCGCGCTCCAGGGTTCCGGCGTCCTGGTCGACCGCCCAGCGCGAGAAGGCGCCGATCGCCTCGCCGAGCTCCTTCGGCCGACCGATCGAGTCGCCGCGCCAGAACGGCACCGCCCCCGGCGCGCCCGGCGCCGGGGTGACCACGACGCGGTCGCGCGTGATGTCCTCGATGCGCCATGCGCTCGCCCCGAGCAGGAAGGTCTGGCCCGGCCGGGCCTCGTAGACCATCTCCTCGTCGAGCTCGCCGACGCGGCGCCCGTCAGGCAGGTTGACCGTGAACAGGCCGCGGTCGGGGATGGTCCCGGCGTTGGTGATCGCCAGCGCGCGGGCGCCCTTGCGCGCGCGGATCGTCCCCGCCACCCGGTCCCACACGATGCGCGGGCGCAGGTCGCGGAAGTCCTCGGACGGATAGCGGCCGTCGAGCATGTCGAGGACGTTCTCGAGCTGGCGGCGCTCGAGCTCGGCGTAGGAGTGCGTCCTGCGCACCAGGGCGAAGAGGGCGTCGACCGACAGGCCCTCGTCTCCGGCCGAGGCGGCCATGGCGACCACCTGCTGGGCCAGCACGTCGAGGGCGTTGCGCGGGACGACGGTGCGCTCGATGAGGCCCTCGCGCATGCGGCGCGCGACGACCGCGCACTCGAGCAGGTCGGCGCGGAACTTGGGGAAGATGCGGCCCTTGGAGACGTCGCCGACGTTGTGGCCGGCGCGGCCGATGCGCTGCAGCCCGCGGGTGACGGACTTGGGGGACTCGACCTGCAGGACCAGGTCGACCGCGCCCATGTCGATGCCCAGTTCGAGCGACGAGGTGGCTACCAGGCAGGGGAGCTCGCCCGCCTTGAGCTGGTCCTCGATCACCAACCGCTCCTCGCGGGCCAGGGACCCGTGGTGGGCGCGGGCGATCGGGGCCACCCCGGGCCGCGGCACCAGCGACTCGCCGTCTTCTCCCTGCTCGTCCTGGGCGTTGAGCTCGTTGAGCCGCAGCGCGAGGCGCTCCGCCGCGCGGCGGTTGTTGACGAACACCAGCGTCGAGCGGTGTTCCCTGACCAGCTTGAGCAGCTCGGGGTAGATCGCCGGCCAGATCGAGCGGCGGGTCGCCTCTCCGCCGGCGAACGGGTCGAGCTCTGAGTCGGAATCGGGCTCGCGCATCGACTCCACCGGCACGTGGATCCTGAGGTCGAGCGGCTTGCGCACGCCGGTGTCGACGATCTCGCACCGCCGGCCGGGGCCGACCATGAAGCGCCCGACCTCCTCCAGCGGGTTCTGGGTCGCTGACAGGCCGATGCGCTGGACGTCGCGGCCGGCCTGCTCGGCGAGGCGCTCGAGCGTGATGGCCAGGTGCGAGCCGCGCTTGGACTGCGCGACCGCGTGGATCTCGTCGAGGATCACCCACTGCGTGCCGGTGAACACCTCGCGCGCCTGGCTGGTGAGCATCAGGTACAGCGACTCGGGCGTCGTGATGAGCACGTCGGGCGGCTTGCGCACCATGTCGCGCCGCTCCTTCTGCGGCGTGTCGCCGGTGCGGATGCCGACCGTCACGTCGCCGCCGATGCCGCGCAGCGGGGCGCGCAGGTTCTTCTCGACGTCGTAGGAGAGCGCCTTGAGCGGCGAGACGTAGACCAGGCGGGTGCCGGCCGGCTCGCCGTCGTCGTCGCGCCGCGGGTTGGCGGCGATGCGGTCGAGGCCCCACAGGAAGGCGGCGAGCGTCTTGCCCGAGCCGGTGGGCGCCGAGATGAGCACGTGGCGGCCGGTGGAGATCGCCGGCCACGCCTGCGCCTGGGCGGCGGTCGGCTCCGCGAACGCCCGCCCGAACCACTCGCGCACCTGCGGGGTGAAGCCGGCGAGCGGATCAGGGCCCATCAGCCGAGCGTAGCGGCGGTTCCCGGCAGCTCCACCGGCTGGCGCGGCAGCGCCGGTCCGCTCGGCAATACTTGCGGAGCCTTGACAAAAGGGCGCAGTCCTTGGAGGTTCGGTTCAAGTCGCATCGTTCGGGATCGCTCGAATCGCTGCGCGAGCTGAACCGACTGCGCGTGGTCGATGCTCTGCGCCGGCACGGGACGCTCAGTCGGTCTGACATCCCCGAAGGTGACCGGCCTGTCGCGCTCAACGACCTCAACGCTGGTGGCCGACCTGCGCGAGAGCGGCTTCGTCGCCGAGCGCTCGAATCGCTCGACCGCGCTGGCTTCTCTGCCGACATGGTCCTCGCGGTCGGCGTGGGCCCTGCCGGGGCCGGTGGACGCGTCCCACCACCGGCTGCACGATTCGGCGATCCTCGAGGGCTGGATGGGCGTCGACGTGGCGGCCGACCTGCGCGAGCGACTCTCCGCTCCCATCCACATCGACAACGACGCCAACCTCGGGGCGCTCGCCGAGGTGACGCTCGGCGCGGGCCGCCGGGCGCGCACGGCGATCTACCTGCAGCTCTCCTCCGGAGTCGGCGCCGGGTTGGTCGTCGCCGGCCAGCCGTTTCACGGCGCGACCAGAGTGGCCGGCGAGGTCGGCCACGTCACCGTCGCCGAAGGGGGTCTGCTGTGCCGCTGCGGTCGCCGCGGATGCCTTGAGACGCTGGTATCGGGCCCGGCGATCGTCGAGCAGATCACCGCGATTCGCGGCGAGCGGCTGCCGCTGGCCCGGATCGTCGACCTCGCGCACGCCGGCGACGCGGACTGCCGGGCGGCGATCGCCGAGGCGGGGCGGCTCACCGGCATGGTGCTCGCCGACGTCTGCAATCTGCTCAACCCGGAGATCGTGGTGGTCGGCGGGGAGCTCAGTGGCGCGGGCCAGTGGCTGCTGGAGCCCCTGAGGGCTGCCCTCCTCGGGCGCGCCCTGCCGGCGACGACGCGGGACCTCAGGGTGGTCGGCGGTGAGCTCGGCGACCGCGCCAACTGCCTGGGCGCGCTCGCGCTGGCGATCTCCCGTTCCGAGCAGGCGGTCGCCGCCCGCATCCGGGCCTCGCGCCGCACGTGAACCGCCACGCCCGGCTCACGCGGTCGCGACCGAGGCGCCGCATCGACCGCTGAACCGCTCCCCCGGTTCGAGCACGAGCAGGCCGGCCCCCGAGTTGAAGGCGTCCGGCGCGCAGGTCATCGGCTCGACGGCGATCGAGCGTCGCCTGCGAACGGGATCGGGGTCCTCGTCTGCGGTGTAGACCTGGACGTAGGAGTACGAGCGATCCATCCAGACGATCAGATCTCGCCGGCCGCCTTCGCCGTCGAAGGCCAGCCCGATCTGAGCGAGGCCGTCCGCGTCGCGCTGCATGCCGGTGAAGCACGTGTCGACCGGCGCCTCGCCGATCCGCCGCGCAGCACGGAAGTCGTATCGCGAGCCGTCGACCGGCCGCCGCTCGCCGGTCGGAATCGCCTGGTCGTCGACCGGCAACCACCAGCGCGCGGGCACCTTGAGCTCGACGTCGTCGGCCCGCTTCCCGCCAAGGGCGAGGTACGGATGAAGCCCGGTGCCGAAGGGCGCCGGAGTGGCTCCTTGATTGGTCGCCCTCAGGGCCACCTCCAGCCCGCCGTCGCTCAGCGCATACTCGACTTCCAGGTCGAGCACGAACGGATAGCCGGGCTGCGCGTGCAGGCGGTAGGCCAGCACGAGGCGGCTTGCTGCCCGCTTGGTCACACGCCAGTTGACCCAGCTGACGAGGCCGTGCATGGCGTTCTTTCGTTCAGGCTCGGTGAGCGCGGTGGCGTGATCGCGGCCGGCGAACGAATAGCGGCCGTCACGCAGGCGGTTGGGCCAGGGCATCAGCACCTTGCCGCGATAGGCGTCGCCCGGCGCGTCGCGGCTGAAGGTGTCGAGCAACTCGTCGGCGCCAAGCCGCCACGACCGGAGTGTGGCGCCGACCTCCGTGACGATCGCGCGCTGGCGGCCGTGCTCGAGCTCGTACTGCTCACCGCTGGCGGGCGCGGAGGTCACCCGGACCCCCTCTCGTTCTGACATGGCACGAACAAGTTATTGCGCGTGACCTCGCCTTGTGCATAAGCTTCCTCTCGGCGGCGGGGTCGCGTCGCTGGCTGCGCGACGCCGTTGCGCCGGGCGTCGATTTCGCCGAGCTGGTGGCCACGGCGGAGGGCTGGCCACCCGGTGGCGAAGGCCTTACCTCTCTGCCCTACCTGGCCGGCGAGCGCACGCCGATCCCGACGCGCGCGGCGCCTTCATCGGCCTGTCGCTGCGCCACGACCGCAGCGCCCTCGTGCGCGCCGTACTCGAAGGCGTCGCCCTCGCGCTGCGCGACGCGCTGGACCTCGTCAGCCCGGCGCCCGGCGCCGTGGGGCGGGTGTCGGGTGGCGGCGCCCGCAGCGAGCTGTGGCTGCAGATCAGATCCTCGCCTCCGTTCTCGAGATCGAGCTCGAGCGGCCCGCCGTCGACGAGGGCGCCGCCTTTGGAGCGGCGCTGCTGGGCGGAGTGGCTTCCGGTGTGTGGGCCGATGTCGGCGAGGCGGTCGCCGCCAGCGTCCGCCCGGCCGGTAAGCGCGTGCAGCCGGTGGCCGCCTGGGTGCCGGCCTACCGCGAGGCGGCCGAGCGCTATCGCGGCCTCTACCCGGCGTTGCGCGACGCTCACTCAGTTCCGGCGCCCGCGAGCGGGAGCCCCCGCCGGGCCTGAGGACGTACTGGCCGAGCCGGCTTGGACGGGGCGGGAGCTCGAGCTCGCGTCCTTCGACGGAACCGGCGACGCTCGCAGAGCGCGCCAAGCGCGCGTTCGGCGCTTACGTGGGCGCTTCGGTCACGCCCGCGAGCGCTTGGGCCTGCACCAGCACGTCGTCGAGCATGCCCGGCCTGAGACGGCCGGTGAAGGTGTTCTGCTGGCTGGGGTGGAAGCAGCCGATCAGCAGCCGCTGGCCGGGCGCCACGGCACCGTGACCGAAGCGCGGCTGGGGGCGCGCCACGGGGTCGCCCAGCGCGCGACGCAGCCGCAGCCCGGCCGCCCAGGCGAAAGCCCCGAGGCACACGATCACGCGCGCCGACGGCAGCAGGACGACCTCGTCGAGCAGCCAATCCGCGCACGCGTCACGCTCGGCCGGGTCCGGCCGGTTGGCGGGCGGCGCGCAACGGACCGCGGCCGTGATGAAGCAGTCGTGCAGATGGAGCCCGTCGTCGCGTGAGGTCGACGTGGGCTGGTTGGCGAGGCCGGCACGATGCAGGCCGGCGAACAGGAAGTCACCCGAGCGGTCGCCGGTGAAGATCCGACCGGTCCGGTTGGCGCCGTGGGCCGCCGGCGCCAGCCCGAGGACGAGGATGCGCGCCAGGGGATCGCCGAAGCCGGGGATCGGTCGTCCCCAGTAGGTCTCGCTCCGGTACGCCGCGCGCTTCTCGACCGCCACGCGCTCGCGCCACTCCACCAACCGCGGGCACCTGCGGCAGGCGCAGATCGCCTCGTGGAGAGCCGGCAACGCGTCTCCGGGAGCGCTCACCGGGACTCGGGACTCGATCGCCGCACGCGAGGAGCCTAGTCGCGCTTGTAGCCTTCCTTCTCGATGCGCGCTCGCCCCCTCATCATCGCCGTCCTCGCCGCCGGCTTCGCCGGATGCGGCGGCGCCGGAAGCGGCGCGGGGGACTTCGAGGGCGTCGAGGGCGACGTCGCCGAGGCGATCGAGCGCCTGCAGACCACGGGTACGCGCCAGGAGTCGGCCGACGAGATCTGCCGGGACCTGCTGACCCAGGACCTCGTCCGGCGACTGGCCGCCGACGGCTCGACCTGTGAGACCGAGATCCGTCAGGCGATCGCCGACGCTGACCTCTTCGACCTGCGCGTCACCGACGTGAGCATTGAGGGCGACACCGCGACCGCCGAGGTGGTGAGCGCCGCGGGCGACTCGCGGGCCGAGGGCACCGTCGGCCTGATCCGCGAGCGCGGCGACTGGCGGGTCGGCGAGATCACCGGCACCGCACCGAACGCCGCGCAACCCCAGGGCTAGGCCAGGCGCCGTCCGTACTGGCGCTCGTAGTAGGCGCGGTAGTCACCGGAGCGGACCGGCTCCCACCAGCTCGCGTTGTCGCGATACCAGCTCACGGTCCGCTCCAGCCCCTCGTCGAAGCGCACGCGCGGCTCCCAGCCGAGCGCCCGGATCCTGTCCGAGGACAGCGAGTAGCGGCGGTCGTGCCCCGGGCGGTCGGGAACGTGCTCGATGAGCTCCTCGCCGGCGCCGGTCAGCGCCAGGATGCGGCTCACCACCTCGATGTTGACGCACTCGTCGGGCCCGCCGACGTTGTAGACCGCGCCCGCCTCTCCACGCTCGAGCGCCACGCCGATGCCCCGCGCGAAGTCCTCCACGAAGATCCAGTTGCGCACCTGCATCCCGTCGCCGTAGACCGGCAGCGGATCGCCGTGCAGCGCGTTGAGGATCATCAGCGGGATCAGCTTCTCGGGGTACTGGTACGGGCCGTAGTTGTTCGACCCCCGGCAGATCACCGTCTCCATGCCGTACGTGTGGTGGTAGGAGCCGACGAGCAGGTCGGCGCCGGTCTTGGTCGCCGAGTAGGGCGACGACGGCTGGAGCGCCGAGTCCTCGGTGAACGACCCGGTGGCGATCGACCCGTACACCTCGTCGGTCGAGACCTGCACGTAGCGCAGGCCACGCTGCCGGGCAGCCTCCAGCAGGACGTAGGTCCCCTGGGCATGGGTGGTGACGAAGGCGTCGGGCTCGGCGATCGATCGGTCCACGTGCGTCTCGGCGGCGAAGTTGATCACCGCCTCGCAGCCCTCCATCGCCTCGGCCACGGCGTCGGGATCCTCGATGGCGCCGTGGCGAAAGGCGAAGCCCTCCGCGTCGGCGAGATCGGCGAGGTTCTCCCGACGACCGGCGTAGGTGAGCTTGTCGAGCACCGTCACGGCGTCGCCGTGCTCGCGCAGGCGCTGACGCGCGAAGTTGGAGCCGATGAAGCCGGCCCCGCCGCAGACCAGCAGCTTCATCTCGTTCCTCCGTTGATCGCCGCCTGAGCGGACAGGTGTGCTTCGAGGCCCTGCTCCCAGGGGGGCAGCAGCGGCGTCTCGGGCCGGCTGATCCCGAGCACCGAGAACGCCGGCCGCGGGGCCGGTCGGGCCAGGTCGGCCGTCTTGCCGGGGACGACCTCGCAGTCGATCCCGGTACGCGCGAAGGTGGCTCGGGCCAGGTCGAACCACGTGCAGCTGCCGCTACCGGCCACGTGCAGCACGCCGGCCGGGCGCGTCTCGGCGAGCTCGACCAGGGCGGCCGCCAGATGACCGGTGTAGGTCGGGCAGCCGACCTGGTCGTCGACCACCGTCACCGAGTCGCGCTCGGCGCCCAGGCGCCGCATGGTGTCGACGAAATTGCCGCCATGGGGACCGAACAGCCAGGACGTGCGAGCGATCGCATAACCGCCCGGAGCGGCGCCGGCGACCGCCAGCTCGCCGGCCAGCTTGGATCGACCGTAGGCGGTCCGGGGACCCGTCGCGTCGTCCTCGCGGTAGGGGCGCCGGCCGGCGCCGTCGAAGACGTAGTCGGTCGAGACGTGGACGACGAAGGCGCCGGCGGCGGCAGCGGCCGCCGCCACGTGGCCAGCTCCCGAGCCGTTGACGCGCGTCGCGGCCTCCTCGGCGGCTTCGGCGCCGTCGACGTCGGTCAACGCCGCGCAGTTGACCACCACGTCGGGCCGCTCGCGCGCCGTGAGCACGAGGACTCCGGCGGCATCGGTCACGTCGAGGTCCTCGCGGCCCAGCGCGGACACGTCGTGTCCCGCGCGTCGAGCCGCCTCGGCGACGTCGCGCCCGAGCATGCCGGCGGCCCCGGTGATCATCACGCGCATCGGGGATACATAGCTGATTCCGCCGGCCAGGCTCATGCCCGCAGGGCCAGCGCGAGCTCGAATCGCCCCTCCGAGTCGTCGAGCACGTCGCCGAAGAGCTCGCGCAGCTGCCGCACCCGGTAGCGCACCGTCTGCGGGTGCACGCCGAGGTGCTCGCCGATCGCCTGGACCTGCCCGGGACGGTCCAGCCACGCCCGCAGCGTCTCGGCCAGGCGCTCGCGGGGCCCGTCGGGCAGCGCGAGCAGCGGCGCCAGGCGGGCGGCGCTGAGGTCGGCGGCCAGGAGGGGGTCGGCCGCCAGCAGCAGCGTGCTGAGGTGCTCGGCGGCGACCACCAGCCCGTCGGAGGCCAGTCTCCCCTCGGTCATCAGCCGGTGGGTGGCGAGCGCCCGGGCGACGCTGACCCACGCCCGGTCCCAGGACTCGGTGGTGCCCAGCGCGGCCGGTCCTGGCTCGACCGCCACGGCGATCTGACGCCGGCGGCGCGGAGCGTCGGGGTCGGGCACCAGCGCGCAGGCCAGGCTCCCGACCGCCGCGCCCAGCGACCCCTGGCCGAGGCGCCGCGCCAGCTGCTCGGCTCCCTCCTCGACTGCTTCGCGGTCCTCGTCGTCGGCGACCGCGGTGACGACGGCCGCCAGCGTGCGCGGCAGCTCCCAGCCGGCCGCGAGCGCCGCGGTGCGGATGACGTCCTCGTCGGGCGGCGGGACCTGTCCGAGCAGTGCCACCAGCCGCCGGCGCAGGCGGCGGCGCTGACCGGCCTCGGCCATCTGCTCGGCGGCGTAGCCCTCGGCCGACGCGGCCGACAACGCGTCGATGTACTCGAAGATCGCCTCACCGAGGCGGTAGATCACCGCCGGCTCGAGGTCGGCCGCCACGCAGGCGTCGACGAAGCGGCGCCACGCCAGCCGCGCGCCGACCCGGTAGGCGGCGAGCAGCGTCTCGAGGTCGCGTCCGGCGTGCAGCTCGCCGCGGCCGAGCTTGACGTAGGTCTCACGGCGCGCGTCGTCCTCGCGGTCGGGATGCTCGATCGAGTCCACGAACCGCCCGAGCGAGATCTCGACGCCCTTGCGGACGATCTCCCCCAGGTGGCCCTCCATCGCGCGCCGGTAGCCCGGGACCTCCCGCGCGATGGCGGCGATCGTCTCGTCGGCCAGTCCCGGCAGCTCGGGACGCAGCACGGTCCCCACTTCGGGCGGGATGGCGCGCATGGACCCGACAACCCCCATCGGGAGTCAACCTAGCTCGTGGTGGGTGGGCACGCGGCGATGCCCGCGCGCGGCGAGAGCCGGCTTCCGCCTGGCGGCGTGACAGAGTCAGTCCTCGTCGAGCACCGGAGACCGCTCTGCACACCATCCTCATCCTGCTGGCCGCCCTCGCGCTGGTGCCCGCCGCCGCGAGCCGCGACGCGCACCGCGATCCGCGCGTGCCGGCGGACTGGAAGCCCGACATGGCCGCCGCGCGCGACTACGCGGCGGACCGCGAGGGCGACATCTCCTTCGCCGTCCGCACCCATGCCCGTGAGTGGGGTCACCGGCGGCGCACTCCGGTCAACTCGGCGAGCGTGTTCAAGGCGATGCTGCTTGTGGCCTACCTCGACCATCCCGACGTCCGCGGGCGCGCGCTGGGAGAGACCGACCGGGCGCTGCTGGCGCCGATGATCCGCTACTCCGACAACGACAGCGCCACGCAGGTGCGTGACTACGTCGGCCCCGCGCGCATCGAGCGGCTCGCCCGCCGCGCCGGCATGCGCGACTTCCGCCTCGCCGTGCCGTGGGGCCTGAGCCAGATCAACGCCAGCGACCAGAGCCGCTACTTCCTTGACCTTCCCGAGCTGGTGGTGGGGCGCCACCGCGCCTACGCCCGCAAGCTGCTCGCCGGAGTCGTCCCGGAGCAGCGCTGGGGCATCGCGCGCGTGCGACCGCGCGGGTGGAGGCTCTACTTCAAGGGCGGCTGGGGCGCCGGCACCGGCGCGGTGAGCCACCAGGTCGCGCTGCTCGAGCGTGGGCGCCAGCGCGTGTCGGTCGCGATCATGACCAACGGCAGCCCCAGCCACGAGTACTCCCAGGAGACCCTGCGCGGCGTCGCGCTGCGACTGGTGCGCGGCCTCGAGGACGCCGACCGCGCAGTCGAGAAGCCGTCTCCCGGGGCCCGGCTGGCGCGGGCCCTCGAGCTCGCCGCGGCGCCGCCGGCGAGCCACTGACTCAGAGGATGCCGATCTCCGAGTTGTCGCCGACCATGAAGCGGTAGGCCCGCGGCTGGCGCTCGTCGCGCGAGATCGCGACGTCGCGGCCGAGCAGCGAGGACTCCATGCGACCGGCCAGGCCACGAACCGACGAGCCCTCCAGCAGGATCGAGTGCTCGACCTCGGCGGTGTCGATCACGCAACCGGGTCCGACCGCGGTGTAGGGCCCGACGTAGGCGTCGCGCAGCACGGCGCCGGCGCCGATGATCGCCGGGCCGCGGACCGTCGAGCGCTCGAGGCGCGCACCGGCCTCGATCACCACCCGGCCGTGGACCTGGGCGTCGACCAGCTCGCCGTCGATCCGCCGGTCGATCGTCTCGAGGATCAGCCGGTTGGCTTCCAGCATGTCGTCGAGGCGTCCGGTGTCCTTCCACCAGCCCTGCACGATGTGCGACTCGACCCGCCGGGTCGAGTCCACCAGCCACTGGATGGCGTCGGTGATCTCGAGCTCTCCGCGCGCGGAGGGCGCGATCGCGCGTGCCGCCTCGTGGATCAGCGCGGTGAACATGTAGACGCCGACGAGGGCGAGGTCGGTGCGGGGCTCGGCCGGCTTCTCGGCCAGTCGCCTGACCCTGCCCTCGCCGTCGAGCTCCGCGACGCCGTAGTGCTCGGGATCGGGCACCGGCGTGAGCAGGATGAGCGCGTCGGGCTCCGTCTCCCGGAACTCGTCGACCAGCGGCTCGATACCGCCCTGGAGCAGGTTGTCGCCGAGATACATCACGAACGGGCTCGTGCCGAGGAAGGGCTCGGCGGTCAGCACCGCGTGGGCCAGGCCGAGCGGGGCGTCCTGCTCGATGTAGGTGATTCGCACGCCGAAGGCGTCCCCGGTCCCGGTGAGCTCGCGGATCTCGCCTCCGGTCTCGGGCGCGATGATGATCCCGATGTCCTCGATGCCGGCGTCCGCCATCGCCTCGATGCCGTAGAACAGCACCGGCTTGTTGGCGACCGGCACGAGCTGCTTGGCGGACGTGTAGGTGATCGGCCGCAGGCGGGTGCCCTTGCCGCCGGAGAGGATCAGTCCCTTGAGGGGCTCCATGGGCGCCAGCGTATCCGCCGCCCGCCCGGGAGCCGCGTGCCCCCCGGTGCTCGGCGACGCCGGGACGGTCGGCTCAGCCGGCTGGTGCCAGCAGGCGCTCGGCGGCGGCCAGGACCGCCTCGCGAGCGTCGGGCGGCGCGAGCACCGCCGCGTCGCCCGCCTCCTTGAGGACCTCCTTGACCAGGTAGGTCACCCCCTTGAACGCCCACTCGACGATCACCGAGCCGTCCTCGAGCTCGGTGAGCACCGTGCGCTCCTCGCGAGCCCAGCGCGCCTGCTCCGGGGAGATCCACACGTGGGCGAGGCGCGATCCGCCCACCTCGCCGGTCCGCGGCCAGCCCTCGATGTCGGCGACCGGGTCGAGGTCGGCGCGGGGCGCGTACGTCTCGTCGAGCGCCTCGGCGCGCTTGATCCGGTCGAGCCGGAAGTGGCGCACATCCTCCTTGGCGGGGTCGTAGGCGGCCACGTACCAGCCCTCCTGGCCGTTGATGAGCCCGTAGGGCTCGATCACCCGGCTGGTGAAGCGGTCCTCGTTGGAGGCGTAGTACTCGAGCTCGAGTAGCCGCCGCTCGGCGATCGCCCCGCCGACCACGCGGGCGACGTCCTCGTCGTCGCCGGCGGCCGACGTGATCTGCAGCCCCTCGCGCGTCGGGTCCTGCCCTAGGGCGGCGACGATCTTCTCGCGCGCGGATGCCAGCGAGCCGGCCGGGATGTGGTCGCCGAGCAGGTCGATGGCGGCGACCAGCGCCTTGGCCTCGATCGGCAGCAGCCGCGCCGGGCGGTCGAAGGTGTCCGAATACGGCTCGGGATCGACCTCGACGTCGCCGTCGGGCAGCAGCTCGGCGTAGAGCACGTAGGCACCGCCACCGAAATTGACGACGTTGAGCACCGAGATGTCCTCGCGCAGCTCGGGAAGCGACATCTGCAGCCGCTCGCAGATGCCGGCGGACGGCAGCCGCCGGCCGGCGCGACCGGCCTCGATAAGCACCGAGGCGAGGGTGACCAGGCGCGCGAAGCGCTCCGGGCGGATCGCGCCGTCGGCGCGGGAGCGCCGCGGGCGCTCGACCTCGCCGCCGGCGGACTCGGGATCGGGCCCTGGCACGCGCGCCGCGGCGAGCACCGGCTCGTCGCGGTGGCGCTCGACGATCAGCTCCAGCCGGCGCTCGGCCTCCTGTGCGAGCTCGGAGGGCGCCTGCACCCGCGCGTGCTCGCCGAGTCCGAGGACCCAGCCGAGCAGGTGCCGCGACAGGGCGTACTCGGTGCGCAGCACGGAGCCGTCCTCGGCGGGAGCCATCTCCCCGTGCGCGGCGAAGTTGCGCTCCACCCACCAGGCGATGCGGTCGGAGATCCAGATGTCGGCCGTGCCGACCGGATCCCCGAGCTGCCACGCGACGCGCCCGGCGTAGCTCCGCGGATCGAAGTCCTCCGGGCGCTGGAAGTCGTGCTCGGCCTTGGTCGCGTAGGCGACCTTGCCCTGGATGCGCGACAGCCGGAACATGCGGATGGCACGGCGCTCGTGCGACCAGCCCACCAGGTAGAACTGGCCGGCCTCGAAGACGAGCTGGTAGGGGTCCACCACGCGCAGGTCGGTCTTGCCGGTCTGCATCGTGTAGTACTCGAACTCGATCTTCTTGCGGCGGTAGATCGCGGTGTCGATCTTCGCGAGCCGCGCCGAGACCTCGGCTCCTCCCGCCGACGCGGTGATGCCCAGGCCGACCGACCGCTGCGCCGGCGAGCCCAGCGGGCTCGGGCGGCCCCACGAGATCTGCTGCAGGGCGAGGCGCAGCGGCTCGGCGTAGGCGAACTCGCCGTCGAGCAGGCTGAGCGCGGTCTGCAGCGACGCCAGCTCGCGATCGGTGAAGGCGATGGCCGGCAGGAAGAAGGACTCGGGCGCGAGCGAGTAGTTCTCCTGCTCGGTGAAGCCGTCGATCGGCTTGTCGACCGACAGCTGGATCCCGAGTGACTCGAGCTCGGCGCGATCGGCGTAGAAGCGCCGTGCGAAGGCGTCCTCGGTCATGTCCGAGTAGCCCTCGACGTCACGCCGGATCTCCGAAGCGGTGACGGTGCGGCGCTCCGCCATCAGGTAGGCGATCAGCGAGAGCTGGCGGATCAGCTTCTCGGTGTCCTTGGCCACAAGGTCAGACGATAGTCCGCTGCCGGGGCCGAGATCCCCGTCGCCGCGGAGACCGCGCGCACTTTCCGCGCTTTCGCGCGAGATAAAGATCCTCTGCCGAGGTGCCGATAACCCTCGTGTCTTGTCTGTCTCGCTGGTCCTCGTTGATCCTCACGAAGCGTCGCGCGAAGGCCTCGCGCTGCTGCTCAGCCGCGCCGGCTGGCACGTCGCCGGCCGGGCGCCGACGGCGCTCGACGGCGCCGCCCTCGCAGAGCGGCTGCACCCCGACGTGACGCTGATCGACGTCGACTCGGAGCGGCCGGCCGCCATCGGGCTGGCCCGCTCCCTGCGTGTCTCCGGCGCCAGTCGCGCCGTCGTGCTGCACGCCGGCGACGAGGGCGCCGCCGGCCTCGGGTCGCCCGCCGCCATCGGCGCCCATGCCATCGCGATGAAGTCCGGTGGCCTCGCCGACCTGCTGGGAGTCCTCAGTGCGGTCCTTCCCGACGCGGCGCTTCTGGGAATGAGCCGAGGACCGTCGCCGCTGGCGACGGGGCTGCCGGCCCGTCTCACCCTCCTCTCGCGCCGCGAGAGCGAGATCATGGAGCTGCTGTCGCAGGGGCTGACCGGTGAGCAGGTGGCCCAGCGGCTCGTGCTCTCCATCCAGACCGTGAAGACGCACATCCGCAACGCGATGCTCAAGCTCGAGGCCAGCACTCGCGTCCATGCCATCGCGATCGCGATCCGTCGCGGCTACATCACCGGCGCGGGCGCTCTCGCGCCGCCGCCGGAGCTCGGCACACTGGCCGGAGTGGCCGCCGGTCACGCGTCCTTCGCGGCCTGACCCCTGCCTTAGGCGCCGGCGGGCGCGCAGACCGACAGGGCGAAGCGCCCCTCGTCGTCGGTCAGGAACTCCTCGAGCTCGAGGCCGGCCGCGACCAGGTCGGCCGCCAGGCGCTCGCGCGTGAACTTCGCGCTGATCTCGGTGCGCATCTCCTCGCGGTGGGCGAAGTGCACCACCAGGTCGAGGGCGCCGATGTTGACCACCTGGGGCCGCTCGGCCCGCAGGCGCATCTCGATCCACTCGTGCTGGCGGTCGTAGAACGCGACGTGCTCGAAGGCGGACGGATCGAAGTCCGCGTCGAGCTCGCGGTTGACCACCGTCAGCACGTTGCGGTTGAAGGCGGCCGTCACTCCCTGGGAGTCGTCGTAGGCCGCCTCGAGGACGCGCGGGTCCTTGACCAAGTCGGTGCCCAGCAGCAGCCGGTCGTCGGGAGCCAGCTGCCGGGCGATCGAGCGCAGAAAGCGCCGTCGCGAGCCGGGCAGGAAGTTGCCGAGCGTGCCGCCCAGGAACACCACCATGCGGTTGCCGTCGGCCTCCGGCACCGCGTCGAGGTGGCGCTCGTAGTCGCCGATGATCCCGTGCACCCGCAGGCCGTCGTACTCCTCCACCAGCTGCTCGGCACTGGCCCGCACCACCGTCTCGGAGACGTCGAAGGGCACATAGCGCTCGAGCACGTCGGCGGCCGCCATCGCGTCGAGCAGCAGGCGGGTCTTGGTCGGGACGCCGGAGCCGAGCTCGACCAGCTCCACCACTCCGGTGCGCGCCACCAGCCGCTCGGCATGGGCGGCGAGGATGGAGCGCTCCACCCGGGTCGGGTAGTACTCGGGCAGGTCGCAGATCGCCTCGAACAGGCGCGATCCCTCAGCGTCGTAGAAGTGCTTGGGCGGAAGCTCCTTGATCGGGCGGTGCAGCCCGTCGAGGACGTCGTAGTGCAGCGAGCGCTCGTCGCCGGGGCCGAGCCGCAAGTCGATCGTGATGGCGTCCTGGGTCGGCTTCATCAGACGTCGGCCGCCAGTCGCAGGCCGGCGAACAGCTGCCGGCGCTCGGGGAGGTCCCAGTTGCGGAAGTGGATGGAGGCGACCCGCTCGGCGGTGGCGCGCGACCATCCGCGCAGCGGGCGATAGCCGCGGCCGAAGAAGACCTCCGAGTACTCGCGGTACGGATGCGCGCGGAAGCCGGGATAGCCCAGGAACTCCGAGCGAGTCCACTCCCACACCTCGCCGACGCCCTCGAGGCGCCCGGCGGCCGCGGCCGCCTCCCACTCGCCCTCGGTCGGCAGACGGAGGCCGTGGGCACGCGCGAGCGCGTCGGCCTCGTGCGCGGACAGGTGGACCACGGCGGCGTCGGGATGCCCGTCGCGGGCTCCGGAGTGGTCCTCGATCCCGTGGGCCGCGCGCCACCGCCATCCCGCCTCGGACCACAGGTCGCGGCGCGCATAGCCGCCGTCCTCGATGAAGGCGGCCCACGTGGCGTTGGTCACCGGGCGCCGCGCGATGGCGTGGGCCGGCAGCTCGACCTCGTGGCGCGGACGCTCGTTGTCGTAGGCGAAGCCATCGCACGCGCCGATCGCCACGGCGGCGGCCGGCACCCCGATCAGGTCGAGGTCGGCGCCGTCGACGGGCTCGATCTCCGAGGCGGACCGCTCCCAGCCGGGAGGCAGGCGGTCACCGGCGGCGAGCGCCTGCAGCATCGTCTCGGTGTGCTGGAGCTCGTGGCGGATGACCAGCTCGTGGAGTGCCCGATCGGACACCGGCGCCTCCAGCGAGCGGGCGCGGACGGCATCGAGGTACTCGTGCAGCTCCTCGCCGCGCAGGAAGCGCGCCTCGCCGCGCGAGGCGCGTGGCGTCTCGAAGGCGTCGTAGAGCTCGGCGAGGTTGGGGCGCAGCAAGGGCAGGCCGGCGAGGCGGTGGTTGAGCCACAGGTCCTCGTAGGCGGCGATGTGGCCCAGGTCCCACGCCAGCGGGCTGAGGATGGGAGTGAAGACCTTCTCGAGCTCCTCAGACTCGAGGTGCGCGACCAATCCGAGGGTCCGGTGGCGCGCATCGGCCAGTGCCTCATGAGCCGCGTCCTGCACGCGTCGAACCTACCAAGAGGGTCACCCTGCAAACCGTCGGACAGCGATCTGGCGCGTTGCCCGCACCCGCCGGGGGCGCGCTCAGGCGGCGCGGCGCAGCTCGTGCGGGCGGTCGCCGAAGTACGCCCCGCCGCCGAGCACGCGGTCGTAGGCCGACCACGCGCTACCGGCGGGCAGCTCGCGCTCGAGGCGGTCGAATGACCCGAGCCGCCCCCCGAGGTTGTCGATCATGTGCACCAGCGTCGCCTCGCGCGTGCACGGGACGACCGGCGAGCCATGCTCGAGCGTGCCGTGGTGGCTGAGGATGATGTGCAGCACGGCGGTGGCGCGATCGGCCGGAAAGCCGGGGATGTCCTCGATCAGGCGGCGGATCCGGTAGTAGCCGAGCGGGATCTCGCCCTGCAGCTTGCCCGCGTCGGTCATGTCGATGGCGAGCGGATCGGCGGTGTAGGCCTCGAGCTTGCCGATGTCGTGCAGGAGCGCTCCGGTCACCGCGACGTCGCGATCGATGCCCGGGAAGGTCGCCGAGATCGACGAGACCGCCTGGGCCACGGTGAGCGAGTGCTCGAGCAGCCCGCAGCGGTACGCCTGGTGGTACCGCTTGGCGGCGGGCGCGGTCCGGAAGGGCTCCCAGGTGTCGGCGTCGGGCCCGAAGACCGCGTCGAGCAGCTGCCGCAGGTGTCCGTCCTGGACGGTGGAGACGAGCTCCCGCAGGTCCTCCTCCATCTGGGCCGGAGGAAGCGGCGAGGCGGTGAGGAGCTCGTCGAGCTCGAACTCGTCCTCGCGCGCGACGCGCAGGGCCTCGAGCTGGAGCTGAGCTCCGTGGCGCGGATGGACGCCGTAGCGACCGGTGACGTGGACGGCCGCTCCCGGAACGCACACTCCGGCGCAGTCGGCGATGCCCTTCCGCAGCACGGCGGTGACCGATCCGGTGGAGTCGGCCAGCGTGAGGCGCAGGAACTCACTGCCGTCACTCCGGGTCCGGTGCTCGCGCTCGCGCACGAGGAGCACCTGCTCGACATCCTGACCCTCGGCGTACTGGCGCACCGGCATTCCGCAGAATCTAGGCCCGCCACCGGACACACCCGCGCACCGCGCACCGGGACAGCTGGCAGGAGCCATGCAACCGGTCGCTCCCAGCGGGATAGTCTCTTCCCCATGCATCGCGCCCGCCCCTGTTTCGCGGCCCTGGCCGCCTGCGCGGTGCTCGCCGCGCCCGCCGCCGCCCAGAGCCCGCCCGTCGCCGCGCCTCCCGCGCCGGTCCCCGCCCCAGCCCCGGCTCCCGCGCCGCCGGCCGAGAAGCGCATCGCCACCGGCGTCACCGCGGGCGGCATCGACGTGAGCAGCCTCACGGTTCCCGAGGCGGCCGGACGGCTCGAGCAGCGGGCCGGCCCGCTCCTGCGGCGGACCGTGACGGTGCGCGTGGCCGGGCACACGATGCGCCTGGGCATGCGGTCGATCTCCCTCGCCTTCGACTCCCAGCGCTCGGCTCTGCGCGCCTATCAGGCCGGCCGCGCCAACCCCACCCCCGGCACGCCGGTCGACGCCCCGCTGGCGGTCACCTTCCGCCGCGCCCCCGTCCGGGTGTTCGCCGAGCGGGCCGACCGCCGCGTCCGCATCGCGCCGCGCAACGCCTACGTGAAGATCACCGTCAAGCGCATCCTCAAGCGCGCCGGCAAGCCGGGCCGCGACCTCGACGCCACCGCCCTGCGCTCGGCGATCGAGGCGACGGTGACCAGCGCCGGCGCCGAGCGCGTCCTGCGCCCGGGCCGCAAGCGCGTCTCGCCGCAGGTCACCGTCTCCGACCTGCCCCGCCTCAACCGCACCATCCTCACCATCGACCGACGCAACTTCCGGCTGCGGCTGTTCAAGCGGCTGGAGCTCTCGAAGTCCTACGGGATCGCGGTCGGCGCGGCCGGCTACGACACCCCGACCGGGCTCTACGCGATCCGCAACAAGGCGGTCAACCCGACCTGGAGCGCGCCGGACCGCCCGTGGGCCGGCCTCTACCGCGGTCGCAGCGTGGCCGGCGGCGCGCCTGACAATCCGCTCAAGGCGCGTTGGCTGGGCATCGTCGACGGCGTCGGCATCCACGGCACCGGCGATCCCGGCTCGATCGGCTCGCGCGCCTCGCACGGGTGCATCCGCATGCGGGTGCCCGACGTGATCGACCTCTATCCCCGCGTGCCGATCGGCACGCCGGTCCTCATCCAGTAGTCAGCGGAACATCCGCTCGAGCAGACGTAGCTCGAGCCCGTGCGGGGCGAGTCGCATCAGCGGCGACCCCGCGCGGATGAGCGCCCCGGGGACCACCACCCGCCGGCCGCGCTCGAGGCCGCGGAGGCCTGCCTCGGCGACGCGGTCGGGCTTCAGCCACAGGAGTCGCGGCAGCCGCTCGATCGGATGGTCGGCGCGCTCGAACAGCTCGGTGTCGACCGGTCCCGGGCACAGCGCGGTGACCGACACGCCCAGGCGCCGGACCTCCATGTGGACCGCCTCGGTGAACGAGAGCATGTGGGCCTTGGCCGCCGCGTAGCCTGCGGAGTTGGGCATCGGCTGCATCCCCGCCGTCGACGCCACGTTGAGCACCGCGCCGCTGCGGCGCTCGACCATTCCCGGCAGGAACAGCCGCGTGAGGTGCAGCGGCGCCTCGCAGAGGACTCGCAGCTGCTCGAGCTCCGATGCGAGGTCGCTCGTGTGAAACGGCCCCCCGATCCCGAAGCCGGCGTTGTTGACCAGCACGTCGACGCGCAGCCCGAGGGCCGTCAGGCGGCCGGGCAGTCCCGCCCGCATTCCCTCGTCGGTGATGTCGGCGGCGATGACCTCGGTACGGATGCCGTGTTCAGCGGCCAGCCGCTCGGACACCGCGCGGAGCCGCCGCTCGCGCCGGGCGACCAGCACGAGGGCGTGGCCGCGGGCGGCCAGCTCGCGGGCGAGCTCGGACCCGATGCCCGACGAGGCACCGGTGACCAGGGCGCAGGCGCCGTCGACCGGATCCGGAATCGGCATGGCGTCGCCCTACCCGCCGCCTCGGGCCGAGTCACGCCGCGCGACGGTCTGCCGCTCGTCGCCGCCTCCGGCTCGGATAAGGTCGCGCGGTGCTTTGCATCCCCGCCGGCGCCGACTCGCGCCGCTCGAACGCCGGAAACGGTCCCGCCCGTGCGTGACTCCGCCTGGATCGCCGAGCGGGCCCGTGAGGACGGCCGCCTCGGCATCGACACCGAGTTCCTGCCCGAGGGCCGCTACCGGCCGATGCTGTGCCTGATCCAGGTCGCCGTGGGCGGCGAGGTCGTCATCCTCGACCCACTCATTCCCCAGGACTTCACCCCCCTGGCGGAGGTGCTCGCCGACCCGGCCATCGAGATCGTCCTGCACGCCGGGCGCCAGGACGTCGCCATCCTGCGCCGCGAGTGGCGGACGGAGATCACCGGCGTCTTCGACACCCAGGTCGCCGCCGGTTTCGCCGGCTTCTCCGCCCAGGCCGGTTACAACTCGCTGCTCGGCGACGTGCTCGGCATCCGCCTGAGCAAGAGCGCCTCCTTCACCCGCTGGGACGCCCGGCCCCTGACCGACGAGCAGCTGCGCTACGCGGCCGAGGACGTCGAGCACCTGATGGCTCTCGCCGACGAGCTCAAGCGCCGGCTGGACGAGAAGGACCGCCTGCAGTGGGCGCTGGAGGAGTGCCGGGCGATCGCCGACTCCAGTGACGAGCGCGATCCCGACGAGGTCTGGCGACGACTCCCGCGCGCGCTCGGCCTCAGCGCCAAGGAGCGTGCCGTCGCGCGCGAGCTGGCCGCCTGGCGCGAGCGCACCGCCGAGCGCGAGGACCGGCCGGTCGGCGCGATCGTGCGCGACCCGACACTGGTCGAGCTCGCCAAGCGCCAGCCGTCGGAGCCCTCCGGAGTGGGCACCGTCCGGGGGATCGGCTCCGACGTCGTGCGGCGCCGCGGCGCCGACATCGTCGAGGCCGTCCGCCGCGGGCGCGAGGCGGCGCCGGTGGTCGTCGAGGCCGCCGGCAAGGTGGCCGGCGACCAGGCCGACGGCCCGGTCGTCGCGCTCGCCGAGGCGCTGGTGCGCCAGCGCGCGATCGAGGCGGGCCTCGCCTACGAACTGATCGCCGCCCGCGCGGATCTCTCCGCCATCGTGGCCTGCGCCCGGCGCCAGGCGCCCGAGCCCGACGTCCGGACGCTCACCGGGTGGCGTCGCGAGCTGGTCGGCATCGAGCTGCTCGAGCTGCTGCGCGGCGGCCTCCGCCTCGGCGTCGGAGCCGACGGGCGCGTCGAGATCGCCTGATCAGGCCAGCAGCACCGCGGCGGGCACCAGCAGGTACTCGAGGAAGAAGAGCTTCCACACCCGCATGTAGAAGCGCGTGAAGCTCGGCGGGTGGGTGACGTCGGCCTCCCGGGCCCACCACCACAGCAGCGCCAGGGCGGCCAGGTGGCTGAGCACCAGGAAGGCGACCTGCACGTCGTCGAGCCACAGCAGCCCGGCCAGCGCCATCCCGCAGTAGGCGACGGTGAGCGCCGCCAGGCCGAGCGCGAAGACGCGCTCCCCGCCGAGGCGGACGGTGTAGGTGGCGATCCGGAAGCGCCGGTCGCCCTCGAGGTCGGGCACGTCCTTGAGCAGGGCGATGGCCAGCGAGAAGGGGATCACGAAGATGGTCAGGGCGATCACCACCGGCGCGATGGTCGGCTCGGACCCGTAGGCGGCGCCGAAGTGAGCCGAGACCCCGAGGTTGACGATCACCGAGCGGACGCCGGAGATCGAGGCGGCGGCCAGCGCGGCGTAGCGCTTGAGGCGCAGCGGCGGCGACGAGTAGGCGACTCCCACTCCGAGCGCCACCAACACCGACGCGGACTCGACGATCCCCTGGGTGAGGGCAAGGGCGACCGGCACGACCCCGGCCACTCCCACCACGATCCAGGCCGTCCGCAGGCCGAACTCGCCCGCCGCCAGCGGCAGGAACGGCTTGTTGACGCGGTCGATTTCGACATCTTCGATCTGGTTGAGACCGACGATGAACAGATTGACGCCGTAGGCGGCGACCAGCGTGAGGAGCAGATCGCCCAGCGTCGAGCCGACGTCGGCGCCGGGGGCGTCGTGCAGCGCGATCGCGTAGAGCCCCAGCACGCTCAGGGCGGTGCCGATGACCGTGTGGGGCCGGGAGAAGCGCCACAGGACGCCGGGCGCGGAGCGCAGCCGAGCCGCCCGCGCGACCGTGCCCCGCCCCGCCGGCGGCATCAGCGCGCGCCGCGCTCCCGCAGGCGCGCCCGCGCGGTCAGCCATGCCCCGAGCGGGATGAAGGCGGCGCCGGCCAGCGACCCGAGCGCGAAGCGCCCGGCGAAGCGCAGCCGCCGCTCGAGCGTCATCGGCTCATCGCGCGTCTCAAGCTTGGCTCCGAGCGCGGCGGCCGGTGGCCCGGCGCTGCGCGTCGCCGCCAGGGCGATGACGTAGCGGCCGTAGCCGGCGGCATCCCAGGGCGCCGGCAGGATGCGGCTGCGCAGGTCGGTGAAGCCGGCCTGCTCCATCCACTCGCGGTACTCGTGCTCCTCGGGAAACAGCATCCACGCATCGGCCAGGCGCCGGGCGAGCGGATGCTCCGGGCGCAGCGGGCCGATCAGGAGGGCGAGGCCACCGGGGCGCAGCACGCGGTGGGCCTCCACCATGGCCCGCTGGGGCTCGGGCCAGTATTCGATCGAGCCCGCCGACACCCAGCGGTCGAAGCTCTCGTCGGGAAACGGGAGCGCCTCGGCGTCACCGATCAGGCGCGGGACGGCGGCCAGCGACGCCCGCCGCTGCGAGCGCTCGAGCTGGTGCGGGCTCTGGTCGAGCATCGTGACGTCGGCCTGCGGGGCGCGCGCGACGATGCCCTCGGTGGTGAAGCCGGTGCCGGCGCCGACATCGAGGACCCGCAGGCCAGGCCGGTCGAGAGCTGCCAGATCCAAGACCTGATCGCGCATCGCGGTGGTCCAGAACAGCGGATTGACGTATGTGTCGTACAGCCGCGAGACCACGGAGTAGAACCAGTACGCCTCCTTCTTGTGCTGGATGAGCCGCATGCGCCCCATGACCCCACCTTACGTGCCCGACCCGCGTGAACGTGACTTCGAGCCGTCGCGCGATCGACCCGGCATGCCGGCGCTCGGCTCGTGGATCGCCGAGCCGGCGGTCCGCACCCACCTGAGCACCAGCGCCCGCGCCCCGGCAGCGCGGCTGTGGGCGGCGGCCAACACCGTGCGCCTGTCCGACACCCGGACACTGGGCCGGCTGGTGCGCTGGCGGATCCCGGGGCTGCGGGCCGATCAGACCTTCGACGCGCTGTTCCGCGACTACCCGTTCGCGCTGCTGGGCGAGGGCGACAACTGGACGGTCTCGGGCCTCTGCGGCCGGATCTGGACCTTCGCGCACGACTATCCGGAGCTGCGCGGCGACGCCGACTTCCGCGCCTGGGACGAGCCGGGCACCGTGCGCGTGCTGTTCGCCCACTGGGCGGTCGACGTCGGCGACGGTGTCTCCGAGCTGCACAGCGAGGAGCGGATCGAGCCGCTCGACGAGCGCGCCGCCAAGCGCCTGCGGGCCCTGTGGCGGATCGTCGGGCCGTTCAAGGACATCATCTCGGCCGAGCCGCTTCCGGTCGCGGTCCGGCGCGCCGAGCGCCGGAGCTGACCGGTTGGAGGTCGCGCTCGAGGCCCGCGAGCCGCGACGCGCCCGAGTAGAGCCGACGTCGCCCGATCGAGACCTCGAGATGCAGCTCACCGGCCAGGAGCTGGCGCGATCGCAGCTCGACCCGGCGCTCGAGCGGCAGCGGGACGGGCAGGTGCGCCGGCGTCGACCGCGCGCCGGCGGTGCCCTCGATCGAGACGGTGACGCGCCCCTGCCGGGCGTGAACCCGCCAGTCGTCGGCGCCCACCGCGGCGACGGTCCGGGCCAGCGGCGGAGCCAGCCGCAGCACGCGATCGCCGAGTGAGACGACTACCGCGGTCGGCGCCACCGGACCGACCGGAAGCGTCACCCGGCCGCCGGCGAAGGCGACGCACACGTCGGGCTCGGGAAAGCCGTGGGCCTGTCCCCACCACCACTGCCGGGCGAAGGCGGTGCCCCAGTTCTTCTCCGCGTAGGCGGTGGCGCCCTCGAGCGAGAGGCGCTGCGCTCCGAGCTCGATCCCACCGCTGACCCGGGCGCCCAGCTCGTGCGGATGCCAGTACTGGCCGAGGCCGGGCACCACCTGGGCGAGGCCGAGCCCGCCGAGCATCCGCCGCGGCCAGGGCCGGTGGTTGTCCAAGGACACATCGAGGCGGGCGGTGGGGCCGAGGTCGACGCGCAGCCGGTCGCGCGTCGCCTGCAGGACGTCGCCGGCGCGGACGCCCAGCGCATCGAAGGCGCCCGACGCCCCGCCGACGATGGCGTGGCGCACGACGCCCTCGGGATGCGAGGCCAGCGCGACCAGCGCCCACGAGCCGCCGGGCGCCGAGCACAGCCCGCAGAAAGCGATGACCACGCGGCCGGCCTCGACGTCAGTCAGCCGCCAGTAGTAACCCTCCATGCCCACGCCGTGAGCGTGGCGGGGATCGCCGAACGGGAGATCCGCCCCGCTGCGGCGGTAGGCGGCGAGCAGCTCCGTGAGGGAGAGCATCGCCGCAGTGTGGCGCTCGCGAGAGGCGCCGGCGGCCGGCGCCCCGCGAGGGGGCGCGCGGCCGCTCGGGTCGCTCTAGGAGCGGCCGCCGCCCGTGGCGCCTGAGCGACGCGGGCGACGGGAGGCGCCGCCGGTGCGCGGGCGGTGGTCGGAGCGGATCTTCGACGGGAATCCGGCGCGGCGGAAGTCCTCGCGCAGGTCGAGCTTGTGCGCCATGCGCTCCATCTCGGCCGACTCGTCGTGGGCGACGAAGGTGATCGCGATGCCCTCACGCTCCGCGCGGCCGGTGCGGCCGGTGCGGTGCACGTAGGTCTCGTGGTCGGCCGGCACGTCGAAGTTGATGACGTGGGTGATGCCGGCGACGTCGATGCCGCGCGCGGCGACGTCGGTGGCGACGAGGGCGTCGAGGCGGCCGTCGGCGAACGAGGCGAGGGCGCGCTCACGCTGACCCTGGGACTTGTCGCCGTGCAGCCCGGCAGCGGTCAGGCCGCTGGCCTGCAGGCGCTTGACCAGGCGGTCGGCGCCGCGGCGCGTGCGCACGAAGACCAGCGTCAGGCGCTTGCCCTCGGCGTTGAGCTCGTCGATGAGGCGGTCGATCTTGTCGTCGCGCGCCACTTCGAGGAACTGGTGGTCGACGAGCGCCGAGCGCTCCTGGTTCTGGGCGCTCTCGTGGCGCCGCGCCTCGTGGGTGTAGGCCTGGGCCAGCTTGCCGACCTCACCCGAGAGCGTGGCCGAGAAGAAGAACGTCTGGCGCTTGGCCGGCATCATGCGCACGATGCGCTCGACGACCGGGCGGAAGCCCATGTCGAGCATGCGGTCGGCCTCGTCAAGGACGAGCACCTTGACCTGCTTGAGCGAGATGGCACCGCGATCGATGAGGTCGAGCAGGCGGCCGGGGGTGGCGACCACGAGCTGGGCCTGGCGGGCGGCACGGGCCTGGCGCTCGATGCCGACGCCGCCGTAGACGGCGACGACGCGCAGGCCGCGGGCGGCGGTGATCGCCTCCGCCTCGGCGGCGATCTGCCCGGCGAGCTCGCGGGTCGGGGCCAGGATCAGCGCCGAGGCGGCCGGATCCGACGAGGAGAGCCGCTCGACGATCGGCAGCAGGAAGGCGAGGGTCTTACCCGACCCGGTCGGGGACTGCACGAGGACGTCGTGGCCGGCGAGGGCGTCCGGGAGGACGGTCTCCTGGACGGCGAACGGGGTCTCGATGCCGCGGTCCGAGAGGGCGCGGGCGACGGCCGTGGATACGCCGAGATCGGCGAACGTTGCTGAAGACATGAAGTGCTGCTCCTTTGTGGCGGTCGGAAGCGACCGCGGCGAATATCGGGAGACTCGACTGACCCGAACTCGCGAAGGAAGCGCGCACTCAGAGACGACGAAACTCACGGGCGTCAACCACCACCCGTGTAGAAAACGGTAGCAGGGGCGGTCGCGGCGGTTGCCGACCGGTGCCGGAGCCGGTACTGGGAGCGACTGCGATACGACCGGGACTCAGCGCCCGCGCCGGTGGATCCGCGCCTCCCACGGCTGCAGGACCAGCTCATCGCGCGACGCCGGCTCGCCGCAGTTGCCCAGCAGCAGCTCCGAGCGCACCCATGCGCGCGCGCCGGGCACGGGAGCGGGCACGACTCCATCCGAGAAGTTGGCCAGCACCAACAGCTCGACGTCTCCGAGCCGCCGCGTGAAGGCGTAGACGCGGTCGTCGTCGGCCAGCAGCATCGTGAAGTCGCCGTGGGCGACCACCGGCTCGGTGTGGCGGAGCTCGATGAGGCGGCGATAGTGGTGCAGGACGGAGTCGGGATCGGCGCGAGCGGCCTCCGCGTTGACCTCCGCGCGGTTGGGGTTGACCGCGAGCCACGGCGTCCCCGAGGTGAACCCGGCACCCGGCGAGTCGTCCCACTGCATCGGCGTGCGCGCGTTGTCGCGGCTCATCTTGCGCAGGGCGACCATCACCGCCTCGGGATCGGCTCCGGCCGCGCCCGCCTCGGCGTGGAAGTTGAGCGACTCGATGTCACGGAAGTCACCGATCGCGGTGAACGGCGCGTTGGTCATCCCGAGCTCCTCGCCCTGGTAGACGAACGGCGTCCCGCGGTGCATGTGCAGGACGGTGCCCAGCAGCTTGGCCGAGCGCACCCGGTGCTCCCCGTCGTTCCCGAAGCGCGACACCGCCCGCGGCTGATCGTGGTTGTTCCAGTACAGGCTGTTCCACCCGACGTCGGCGAGGCCCGCCTGCCAGCGGCCGAGCGACGCCTTCAGGTCGCGCAGCGCCAGCGGCCTGACGTCCCACTTGCCGTCGCGCTGGTCGAGCGAGACGTGCTCGAACTGGAAGACCATGTCCAGCTCGGAGCGGGCCTGGTCGGTGAGCAGCCTGGCCTCCTCGACCGTGACGCCGGGGGTCTCCCCCACCACCAGGACCGGCTCGCTGCGTCCGGCGAAGACCTCGCGATGCATCTCCTGCAGGTACTCGTGCAGGCGCGGACCGCCGATGAAGTGGGGCGAGCCGTCGGCCAGCGGGCCGCCCGTCGCGCGTCCGTCGGGGAGGGCGGGATCCTTGGAGATCATGTTGATGACGTCCATGCGGAAGCCGTCGACTCCGCGCTCCAGCCACCACCGCATCATCTCGTAGACGGCCCGGCGCACGGCCGGGTTCTCCCAGTTGAGGTCCGGCTGCTTGCGCGAGAACAGGTGCAGGTAGTACTCGCCGGTTCCCTCGTCGAGCTCCCAGGCCGGCCCGGAGAAGATCGAGCGCCAGTTGGTCGGCTCGGCGCCCGGGTCGCCGGGCGCCATCCCCGCCCGTGCCGGACGCCACCAGTACCAGTCGCGCTTCGGGTTGTTGCGGCTCGAGCGCGACTCCACGAACCACGGGTGCTCGTCGGATGAGTGGTTGATCACCAGGTCCATCACCATGCGCATCCCGCGCGCGTGGATCGCGGCGAGCAGCGCGTCCCAGTCGGCCAGCGTGCCGAAGGTCGGGTCGATGTCGCGGTAGTCGCTGACGTCGTAGCCGTTGTCGTTCTGCGGCGAGCGATACACGGGTGACAGCCACAGGACGTCGACGCCGAGGGCCGACAGGTGATCCAGGCGGCGCGTGATGCCGGCCAGGTCTCCGATCCCGTTCCCGTCGGAGTCGGCGAAGCTGCGCGGGTAGATCTGGTAGACGACCGCCGCCTTCCACCACGGTTCCTCACCCGGAGTCATCACCGCAGCATGACCGTGAACCCGGCGGTGGAGACGCGCCGCCGGTTCGGGTTCCCCGGTCCACCCGAAGCTGGCGCCACTCCGAGCACATCGGGTGCATTTGCGTACCCCTCAGCGGGGAACTAGAGTCGGCAGCACAACTCGTGGCATCAGTCACTAAGGGGGTTCATGAGCCAGGTCGTCTTCGACAGCGTCGCCAAGGTCTATCCGGACGGCACCCGGGCGGTCGACGACCTCAACCTCGACGTCCACGACGGTGAGTTCATGGTCCTGGTCGGTCCCTCCGGCTGCGGAAAGACGACGGCGCTGCGCATGCTCGCCGGCCTCGAGGACATCAGCGAAGGGACCGTGCGCATCGGCGACCGCGCGGTCAACGACGTGCCCCCGCGAGACCGCGACATCGCGATGGTCTTCCAGTCCTACGCGCTGTATCCGCATCTCACGGTGCGCGACAACATCGCCTTCGGGCTCAAGCTGCGCGGCGAGGACAAGGCCGAGATCAAGCGCCGGGTCGACGACGCCGCGCGCATCCTCGGGCTCGAGTCCTTCCTTGACCGCAAGCCGCGTGCGCTCTCCGGCGGCCAGCGCCAGCGGGTGGCCATGGGGCGGGCGATCGTCCGCCAGCCGTCGGCCTTCCTGATGGACGAGCCGCTGTCGAACCTCGACGCCAAGCTGCGCGTGCAGATGCGGGCCGAGATCGCCCGGCTGCAGACGGACCTCGGGACCACGACCATCTACGTCACCCACGACCAGGTCGAGGCCATGACGATGGGCGACCGGGTGGCGGTGATGCGCAAGGGCCAGCTGCAGCAGGTCGCCTCGCCGCAGGAGCTCTACGACCGGCCGGTCAACCTCTTCGTCGGAGGCTTCATCGGCTCGCCGGCGATGAACATGCTCGAAGGCGTCCTGGAGGGCGACGACGGTCAGATGTCGGTGCGGATCGGCTCGCAGCGACTCGCGCTGGGCGCCGAGACGCTCGCTCAGCGACCCTCCCTGCGCCGGTTCGCCGGCCGGACCCTGGTGGTCGGGCTGCGGCCCGAGGACATCGAGGACGCCGCCCACGCCCGTGATGGCGAGGCGCACGCGCCCCTGCGCGGACAGGTCTCCCTGGAGGAGGCGCTCGGATCCGAGTTGATGGTGCACTTCACCGTCGACGCGCCGCCCGCCGTCACCGACGAGATCCGCGAGCTGCAGCGCGACGCCGGCCAGGACGGGCAGACCACGGGCACCCAGGGCGCCCGCGAGGGTGAGACGACGATCGTCGGACGCTTCTCCCCGCGCTCGCGCGTTCGCGTGGGCGACACCGTCGACGCCGTGGTCAACACGGCGAACCTGCACTTCTTCGACCCGGACTCCGGCCTGGGCATCTACGGCAACGATCTAGGAGAGAACGCATGACGACGTTCACGAGGTCGCTCGCGACGCTCGCGGTGCTGCCCGTCCTCGCGCTGGCGGGCTGCGGAGGCGGGGACGAGGAGGAGCCGGCCGGCGGCGGCCAGGCCACCACTGAGGCCAGCGACGTCACCGGCGACGTCCAGGTGACGGCCATCTGGTCCGGCGCCGAGCAGGAGTCCTTCAACGCGGTCCTCGAGGGCTTCAAGGAGCAGTATCCCGACGTGAACGTCCGGTACACGTCGGGCGGCGACCAGCTGCCGACCGTGCTCGCCACCGCGGTGGAGGGCGGAAACCCGCCTGACGTCGCCGTGATCGCGCAGCCCGGGCTGATCCAGCAGTTCGCCGATCAGGACGCCCTCAAGCCACTGGACTTCGCCGAGGAGACGATCAGCGAGAACTTCGGCGAGGACGCCGTCAAGCAGGGCACGTTCAACGACCAGCTCTATGGCCTCTTCTTCAAGGGCGCCAACAAGTCGCTCATGTGGTTCAACACCCAGGTCTTCGAGGACGCCGGCGTCGAGCCCCCGGCGACGTGGGAGGAGCTGCTCCAGACGGCTGACACGGTGCAGTCCTCCGGCGTGCCGATGTACTCGATCGCGGGCGCCGACGGATGGACGCTGACCGATCTGTTCGAGAACATCTACCTGCGCACGGCCGGGCCGGAGATGTACGACCAGCTCGCCCAGCACGAGATCCCGTGGACCCACGAGTCGGTCAAGACGGCGCTCGGGGAGATGGCCAAGGTCTTCTCGAGCGAGGACAACATCGCCGGCGGCCCCCGCGGGGCGCTGCAGACGGACTTCCCCGAGTCGGTCAGCCAGGTCTTCGGGGAGTCCCCCGAGGCGGCGACCGTGTTCGAGGGCGACTTCGTCAAGGGCGTCATCGAGGACACCGGCGCCGAAGCGGGAACCTACGGCGTGGAGCCGTTCCCCTCGATCGAGGGCACCGAGAACTACGTCGTCGGTGGCGGCGACATCGTCGTGATGTTCAACGACTCTCCCGCGGCCCAGGCGCTCGTGGAGTTCCTGGCGACGCCTGAGGCGGCCGAGGCGTGGGCCTCGCGGGGCGGATTCGCCTCGCCGAACCAGAAGCTCGACGAGAGCGTCTATCCGGACGAGATCACGCGGACGACCGCGGGCGCCCTCGCGGGAGCCGAGGTGTTCCGCTTCGATATGTCCGACCTCGCGCCGGCCGAGTTCGGCGGCACCCCGGGGCAGGGCGAGTGGAAGATCCTCCAGGACTTCCTCCAAGATCCGAGTGACGTCGACGGCACGGCGCGTGCCTTGGAGCGCGCGGCGGCGAGGGCGTACCGGTAGGCCGAGCGGACGACTGGAGGCCGGGAATGGGCGGGGGCGCAGGCAACGTGGCGGTGATACCGCCCGGTGGCAAGAAGCGGGGCCTGCGCGCCCGCTACGGCATCAGCGCCCTGTTCCTGGCTCCCGCCGCCGTCCTGCTCGGGGTGTGGATCGTCTATCCGGCGGTCTACACCATCATCCGCTCGTTCTACGACCGATCGGGCGACAACTTCATCGGCTTCGAGAACTACGGAGAGCTGTTCTCGAGCCCGGCGCTGCTGACGGCGATCGCCAACAACGCCATCTGGGTGGCGGTCGTCCCCGCGCTGGTCACCGCCATCGGGCTCATCTTCGCGGTCCTCACCGAGCGCGTCCGCTGGTCGGTGGCGTTCAAGACCGCGGTGTTCATGCCGATGGCGATCTCCGCCTTCGCGGCCGGCGTGATCTGGCGCATCGCGCTCGACGAGGACCCCAATCGCGGCCCCGTCAACGCGGCCATCGCCGTGGTGCAGGACACCTTCAGCCCGGCCGGCGCGCTCCCCAACGCCCGTCCCTCCAGCGAGGGCCTGCAGGGGTCCGTCGACGCCGGCTTCGAGCTGCGCCAGACGGTCGGGGCCGGTGACACCGCCGCCATCGGCCTCACCGCGATCCCGACCGGCGACGTGCCCGAGGACGCCGCCCAGGCGGTGGAGCCCGAGCCGCTCGAGGGCGGCGTGAGCGGAGTGGTGTGGCGCGACTTCAAGCCCGGCGGCGGCGAGGCCGGCGTCGTCGAGGAGCAAGAGCTCGGACTGCCCGGCGTCACCGTCGAGCTGCGCGATCCCGGCGGCGAAGTGGTCTCCACCACCGAGACCGGTCCCGACGGGCGCTTCGAGTTCGCCGGCGTCCAGGGCGACGGCTCCCGGGTGGCGGTGGCCGCCGAGACCTTCGCGCAGCCCTTCGGTGGCGTCACCTGGCTGGGCGAGCAGCTGATCGTCCCCTCGCTGCTGATGGCCTACATCTGGATCTGGGCGGGGTTCGCGATGGTAGTGATCGCCGCCGGCCTGTCGGCCATTCCGCGCGACGTGCTCGAGGCGGCCCGGACCGACGGGGCGACCGAATGGCAGGTGTTCAGGAGGGTCACCGTGCCGCTCCTGGCTCCGGTGCTCTCGGTCGTCTTCATCACGATGGTCATCAACGTCCTCAAGGTGTTCGACATCGTCCTGTCGCTGGCGCCCGGCTCCGTGCAAGACGACGCGGCGGTGATCGCGCTGTCGATGTGGCGGACGGCGTTCGGCGGCGGCGGCAACTTCGGCCTCGGCTCGGCGATCGCCGTGTTCCTGTTCCTGCTGGTGATTCCCGTGATCCTTCTGAACATCCGGCGATTCCGCCGCGAGGAGGCCTGACCACATGGCGGTAGCCCACGCCGAGCCGATCGAGGGCACCGCCCCACGCGCCAAGTTGTCCGGCGACGGCGCCGCCAAGCGCATCCTGCGCTTCCTGGGACGGGCCCCGGTCCACATCTTCCTGATCGTCGTGGCGCTGCTCTGGCTGGTGCCGACCTTCGGGCTGTTCCTGACCTCGCTGATCCCGGGATCGGAGATCAACGAGGGAGGCTGGTGGCGCGTGATCGCCGAGCCGGGGATGGCGACGCTCGACAACTACCGCGAGCTGTTCGCCAACGACGCGATCATCAACTCGCTGTGGACGACGCTGTGGATCACGCTCGGCGGGACGCTGCTGCCGATCCTGGTCGCCGCCCTCGCCGGCTACGCCTTCGCGTGGCTCGAGTTCCCCGGTCGCGACTGGCTGTTCATCGGCGTCATCGCGATGCTCGTCGTGCCGCTGCAGATGGCGCTGATCCCCATCTTCTCGCTCTACAACTCGCTCGGCCTGTTCGACACGATCCTCGGCCTGGTGCTGTTCCACTCCGCGTTCGGCCTGCCGTTCGCCATCTTCCTGCTGCGCAACTTCTTCCTCGGCATCCCGCGCGAGCTGCTGGAGGCGGCGCGCATCGACGGCGCCTCGGAGTGGAGGATCTTCTTCCGGCTCGTGCTGCCGCTGGGACTGCCAGCGATCGCCTCGCTGGCCATCTTCCAGTTCCTGTGGACCTGGAACGACCTGCTCGTGGCGCTGACCTTCGGCCGCGACACGCAGGTGATCACCACCGCGATCTTCGGCCAGCTGCGTCAGTTCGGCTCGAACATCGACCTGATCGCGTCCGCGTCGTTCCTGTCGCTCATTGTCCCGCTGATCGTCTTCTTCTCGTTCCAGAGGTACTTCGTGCAGGGGCTGCTGGCCGGCTCGGTCAAGTGACCGCCGCGTGCTCCGGGACACCGGTTCCGGAGCACGCGCTGGGGAGGAACCGCCTAGCGGGTGGTGGCGCTGGCGTTGGCCTCCGGGTGGGCCTGGAGGATCTCGCCGCCCGACTCGCCGGTGCGGACGCGATACGCCTCCTCGACGGGCAGGACGAAGACCTTCCCGTCACCGACGGCGCCGGTGCGCCCGTGCTTGAGGACGGTGTCGACGATCACCGCGACGTCCTCGGTCTCGACCACGCACTCGATCTTGATCTTCGGGCGCAGGTGGTTCGTGAGCTCCGCGCCGCGATAGCGCTCGGTGATCCCGCGCTGGCGACCCGAGCCCTTGACGTCGGAGATCGTCAGCGACGGGAATCCGAGCTCGAGCAGCTCAGACCTGATCGGCTCGAACGCCTCGTGCCTGACGTAGGCGATGACCATCCTCATGACGCGCTGACCTCCTCCCGGCGCGCCTGGGCGGCCGGGGATGAGCCCACCGGCGCGACCGGATAGCCGTAGCCATAGCCGTCGAGCTCCGCGGTGGGGATGAACTGCTCGGGATAGCCGTACATGCCGTGCTCGGAGATGTCGAGACCGGCTTCCTCCTCGTCGGGAGTGACGCGCAGGCCGATCGTCGCCTTGATCGCCAGCAGGGTCGCCATCGACATCACGAACACCGCGGCGAAGGTGATGGCCACGGCCGCTGCCTGGACGCCCAGCTGCTCGAGGCCGCCTCCGTAGAAGAGGCCCGGCTGCCCGATCCCGACGGCTTCGGCGAGGCGGTCGGAGGTGAACAGGCCGCAGGCGAGCGTGCCCCAGATGCCGGCCAGGCCGTGTGCGGAGAGCGCACCGACCGGGTCGTCGAGCCGAACGCGCTCGAAAAGCATGATGCCCGCGACGACGATCACGCCGCCGATGGCGCCGATGATCGGTGCCGCCCAGAACTCGACGTATCCCGACGGCGCGGTGATGGCCACCAGGCCGGCGATCGCGCCGTTGCCGATCATGCCGATGTCGAGCGTCTTCTGGAGCACGCGGGTCATGATCAGCGCGCCGATGACGCCACCGGCGCCACCCAGGTTGGTGACCGCGACCACTTCGGCGAAGCGGTTGTCAGTGGTGCCGAGCGTCGAGCCGCCGTTGAAGCCGAACCAGCCGAGCCAGAGGATGAGGACGCCGAGCCCGAACAGCGGCATGTTGTGGCCGGGGATGGCGCGCGGGGTGCCGTCGGCCCCGTACTTGCCGCGGCGCGGGCCGAGCAGCAGGAGGGCGGCGAGCGCAGCGGTGGCGCCGGTGAGGTGGACGACCGAGGAACCGGCGAAGTCCTGCACGCCGCTGCCGATCTCGGCGAACAGGCCGCCGCCGAAGCCCCAGTGGGCGATTAGCGGGTAGATGACCGCCGCGAAGACGATCGCGAACGGGATGTAGGCGGAGAACTTCATCCGCTCGAGCGTGGTGCCCCACACGATCGCCAGCGAGACCGCGGCGAACATGAACTGGAAGATGAAGAACGCGGCGGTGGCGCCGGTGGCCGACTCGCCCGCGACATCGGTGCCGAACGAGAAGAGGAAGCCGGTGTTGCCGGCCAGCCAGCCGCCGCCACCGAACGCGATGCCGAATCCAACCGCCCACCAGGCCAGCGTCGCCAGCGAGAAGTTGACCAGCACCTTGGCGATGCCCATGCCGGCGTTCTTGGCCCGCGACAAGCCGATCTCGAGGAACGCGAAGCCGGCCTGCATGAAGAAGACCAACGCGGTGGCCACGAGGATCCAGAGAACATTGAGCTCATCGATCGCCTTCGGGACAGCGGTCTCGAGATCGAGAGCGTCCTGCCCGAAGGCGGTGGTGGGAAGGATGAGCAATGCCAAGGCCCCCGCGGGGAGCGCTCGACGACCGACTTTGCGCAGCAAGGTGACCGACCTCCTGGTCTTGGTGTTCAGTGATTGTCGATCGGGTCGGCGGATCTCACCTTGTGCATCGGGACAAGATTCGGCTTCCGGGATTCGCCATTCGGGCGAACCTCACGTCAGGCGCCCGCACGAGCGCGCCGCACGCGTGGCGGCCGACTCGGCCGGGTACCGGCCGCGAATGACCCTGCTCGGAGCGCTCCATCCCGCCCGTCGCCTGGGCGGCCGGGCCCTGCCGCCGATCGGCCTGGGCTGCATGCCGCTGTCGACCCGGCGCCGCCCCCCCGAGGAGCAGGCGGTGCGGACCATCCACGCGGCGCTCGACGCCGGTGTCCGCCTGCTCGACACCGCCGACGCCTACGCGCCCGACGAGTCCGAGGTCGGCCACAACGAGCGGCTGATCGCCAACGCGCTGCGCGGCCGCAGCGAGGACGTGGTGGTGGCGACCAAGGGCGGCCACGTCCGCCGCGGCACCGCCTGGGAGCTCGACGGCAGCCCTCAGCACCTGCGGCGCGCGTGCGAGGCGTCGCTGCGCGCGCTGCAACGCGAGGCGATCGGGCTCTACCTGCTGCACCGTCCCGATCCGCAAGTCCCCTATGCGGAGTCGGTCGGCGCCCTGCGCGAGCTCCGGGACGAGGGCAAGATCGTCCATGTCGGGCTCTCCAATGCGACGGTCGCCCAGCTCGAGGAGGCTGAGGGCATCGTCCCCATCGCCGCCGTGCAGAACGAGCTGTCGCTGAGTTACGCGGCTCCGCTGGCCAACGGGGAGGTCGAGGCCTGCGCCGAGCGCGGCATCCTCCTGATGGCGTGGTCGCCGCTGGGCGGCCTTCGCGCCGCCGCGGAGGCACCGGGCCGCGTCGACGCCGTCCGCGCGGCGGCCGAAGCGCACTCCGTGTCACCCCAGCAGGTGGTCCTCGCCTGGCTGCTGTCGACGTCTCCGGCGGTGATGCCGATCCCCGGATCGACCCGTCCGGAGACGATCCGCGACTCGCTGGCCGCCGCCGACCTGGTGCTCGACCCCGACGAGCTCCGCGCGATCGGCGCGGCGGCCGACTACGCGGAGCGGTCGGAGGACTCGAGCTGAACCAGCGGCCGCCGCTCGGTGGCCCGGAACAGCTCGGCCAGGGGTGAGTCGCGCAGTCGCGACCGCTTCCCCGGGCGGCGCGGCACGCGCAGGTCATGGGCGGATATCTCCGCCCGCGGGACGGGCGGCGCCGGTTCGCCCCCACGAACCGACGCCCGCTCGCGGTCGACGTCGCGCAGCAGTCGCACCCCCAGCTCCTCCAGTCGCTGCAGCTCGTCGTCGGCGACCGCCCGCTCCCGGCGCGCGACGCGGTGCCAGCGGCGAGCCTCCCGCTCAGCCGCTTGAAGCACCTCGCGCCCCGCTTCCCTCGCCTGCTCGACCACACGCTCGGCCAGCTTCTCGGGACGCCAGGTCTTGATCACCCACCCCATGCCCGGGGTTTCGACGCCGACCCGCCGCGGTCCTCTCGGGCTCAGGCGAAACGTCCGTCCGGCGACAACGCGAGGGAAGGGCCCTGCGGCGGCGCTGCGCTCCGGCGAGCCTCGATCACGCGGCGCAGGAAGCCGACCAGGTCATCGACGTGGGCGTCGAAGGTGAAGTGCTCGCGCTCGCGCCACACGTTGGCGCGCAGCTCGTCCATGCGCGGCCGGTCGCGCAGCTGGGCGGCGAGGTCGGCTGCGTCGCGGTAGAAGAGGCCGACGTCGAGATCGCGAGCCAGGGTCTGGGTGGCGACGACGGATCCGGTGTTGTCGCGCTGGATCATCGGCACGCCCGAGACCGCCAGCGTGCCCATCCGCGCCGGGTAGTTGAGGTCGTTCCAGGTGGCGGCGTGCAGGTCCCCACCGTTGTCGGAGTGGAAGTTGTGCAGCCAGCCGGCGTCATAGCGGGAGAACTCCCGGACCCAGTCGGCCTGGTCGACCTGCCGGTGCAGGTGCAGGTGCCCGGGCGCCAGCCGCTGGACCTCCTCCACCCAGTCGCGCATCTGGGCCTGGACCTTCTCGCCGTAGAGGTGGAGGTGGACGCCGTGGCCGGCCAGCTCGGCCACGAAGCCCGGCTCGGGTCCCATCGGCCGGCCGGGGATGACGGTGTGGACCTGCCCGTCGGCGTCCGACAGCAGAGGTGAGCGCTCGTCGCCCAGGGCGCCGGCGCTGGGCGCATCGCCGTCGAGGATGAGCGTGCGCCCGCGCCGGGTCGCCGGCAGCGCGTGGGCGAACCAGTCGCGCAGCTCGGGGCTCGAGTAGATCTGGCCGTCGGAGGAGACGTGCAGGTCGGCCAGGTCGGGCCACAGGCCGCGCTCGCGGCAGAAGAAGGGGCCCTCCTTGAAGTGCCAGACGAAGGGGACGTCGAGGCCGGCGGCCAGCACCTCGCGCGCGAAGGCCACCGCCTGCCAGTTCAGCAGCGCGTAGATGACGTCGGGGCGCAGGCGCCGGACGGCCGCCTGCCAGTTCTCGCGCGGCAGGTCCACGATGTGGCCGAAGGGCACCGGCCCGACCGTGTTGAACCACACCGGCGTGTCGGTCCAGAGCCCGTAGAGCTCGTGGCCGCGCGCCTCGAGGGCGAGGATCCGCTCCGGGTTGTGGGCCAGCTCGCCGACGATGAGGATGCGCAGGCCGTCGGGTGCCGCGGGCGCGGACGGGCGCCGGCGCAACGCGTCGTACTGGACGATCTCGTCGTGCAGCCCGCCAACCGTGCTCTGGAAGCGCAGCGGCCCGGGCACCCGGTAGCGCGAGCGGTACGGGTTCAGCCCACCCTCGGGCTCGCGCATGACGAGGTGACGCTGGGCGGGGTGCGAGCCCCATTCGCAGGTGACGCGGCCGGTCTCCACCGGCGCTCGGTTTCCCAGCCGCCGCTCGAAGAACATGCGGTCGAGGTCGTCGGTGGTCAGCTCGCGACGCTCGACCCAGCCATCGGCGCCCCGGCGATGCATGACCTGGACCAGCTGCAGCGGCTCGCCGGGGATGCGAGCGGAAGCGACCTGCTTCTCGTGATGGCGGATGCCCGCGCACGCCAGCGGCGAGTCGGGGTGGGCGTCGAGGGCGTCGGCGAGCGTCGCCAGGTGCTCGGCGAAGTAGAGGTCGTCGGACGGCAGGTAGGCGACATAGGGGGCCGAGGTCAGCTCCAGGCCGCGGTTGAGCGCGGCTCCCAGCCCGCCGTTGCGGGGCAGGATCTCGAGCCGTACGCGCGGGTCGCTCAGCGCGTCGCCGAGGGCGGCCTCGGCGTCGCCCGGCGAGCCGTCGTCGATGACCACGAGCTCCCAGTCGGTCATCGACTGGGAGCGCAGAGAGTCGACCGCGGCCGGCAGGAAGGCGTCCTGGTCGTAGGTCGGCATGACGACGCTGACGCGAGGCACGGCGGGTCCTAGCGGCGCGCGAACGAGAGCATGGGCACCGCCGCATCATCGCGGCTGACGACGGGGACCACCCGTCAGGCCGCGCCGTGCATGCGCGCCTGGACCAGGCTGGCCATGCGGGTGCAGGCGTTGTGGTAGAAGCGCAGCTGCTGCTTGCGCCCGATGAGCCGGAAGCCGAGCCGCACGATCGGGTTGCCCGAGTCGGCCACCCGCGACGCGGCATGGATGTGGAACTCGACCTCACCGGTGTCGCGCCACTTCCACACCTCGTAGGCCATCTGGCCCTGCTCGAAGTGACCGGCCAGCGTGCGGTAGTTCCAGCCGAACACGCGCGCGGTGCGGCCCGCCTCGGAGCGGTCGTCCTCGTAGACGTCGCCGACGCGGACGCCGGCGTGCAGGCGGATGAACAGGAACCGCAGCTCGAGCAGCATGTCGCGGCCCGCCAGAGGGGTCGCGGGGTCGTAGGCGGCGCGCACCATCTCTGGATCGGCGGCCTGGTAGTCGCTCATCACCGCGCGCGCCTGCTCCCACGGGCCGTCGGGAATCGGCTCGCCGGGCGGTTCCTGGGTGATCGGCTGACGGAGGTCGTCGACGTGCCAGCCGCCGGAGCGGATCATCTCGGGCAGGCGCGCGAGGTCAAAGTTCAGCGGCTTGCGTGCGAGCTTCTCGAGCTCGCGCAGCTTCCGGGGCGTGATGGTCGCGGTGCCGCCGACGCTCATGCCGCTTCCAGGCGGCGCGTCTCGATGGTCACGCCGCCGGCCAGTCGCCCGCCGACCAGCTTCGCCACCCGCTCGAGCACCGATGTCCACATGTGCAGCTGAACCTCCTTGGCCATTCGCAGCTTGCCGTACAGCACGGCGGCGAGGGCATCGCCGTTGCGAGCCCACGTCTCGATCTCGAAGACCAGCGCGCCGTCGCGGCGCTCGGTCCGGAACTGGATCTGTCCCGCCTCGAGGTGGCCGCTGAGGGTCACCAGCCAGAACGACGTCTCGGTGACGTCGACGACGCGGACGGGCCCGTCCCACGGCCCCGGCATCCGCACGACGTACTCGTCGTTGCGGCGCATCCCCCCCGACCGGCCGCGGACCTTGTCGAAGGCGACCATCTCGGACGGCGCGACGCCGTCGAGGTCGGCGGTGACGGTCTCCATCAGGCGCTCGGGGCTGATGTCGCAGTCCCGCATCAAGCCGACGAAGCGACGGTGGTAGAGGGCCCCGACACCGGCGTCGGCGTCCTGGAGGTGATCGGTCTCCAGCCACTCCGGCAGTCCGGGAGGGCTGTCGGTGGCGGGATCCCCGGCGGTCTCGCTGCGGTGCAGCGGGGTGACGCGCCACATGTAGCGCCAGGACGTGAGGCCGATGCCCAGTGGCCACTTGACCAGCAGGTTGAGCCGCCGCGCGCCTGGCGCGCGCAGGTGGTCGGGCAGTTCGGTCACCGGCGACATCGGTGACTTCCTACCCCGCTGGCGGTATACCTGCGCGTCATGTTCACTCGAGCGCTGCACTCCGCCGGACTGAGGGGATGGCACCTCCACGTGTCGTCGATGACATCGATCCTGGTGTGCATCGCCCTCTGGATCCGGGCCAAGACCTACGACGAGGAGATGCGCGGCAACGCCGAGCGCCGGGCGCTGTTCGTCGGCCTGTGGCCTCCGACCATGTGGCTGATGGGCGACGCCATCCAGCGTGAGGAGGAGGCCCGCGCCCGTGGCCGTCGGCGGCGCCTGCGGCGCTGACGCGGGCGCGCCGGCCGCGATCCCGGCCCGCCTCAGCTCGCCGGCGGCACCACGCGCAGGATGCGGTCGTCGCGCTCGTTCTGGCGCTGACCGTAGGAGTCGAGGTTCGACGTGGTCACCCACAGGCTGCCGTCGGGCGCCTCGACCACCGCTCGCAGGCGCCCGTAGTCGCCGTCGAGCAACACCTCCTCCTCGCGGGCCGAGTCCCCGCTCACGCTGAGGCGATGCAGCGCGGTGCCGCGCAGGGCGGCGACGAGCAGGTCCCCGGTCCACGCCGAGCCCCCGCGGGTGACGAAGGCGATGCCCGACGGCGCGATCGTCTCGCGCCACTCGTGCGCGGGCCGCGCGGAAGCCGGCTGGTCGTCGCCGAAGCGAGGCCAGGCATAGTTGCCGCCCGTCTCGATCGCGTTGAGCTCGTCACAGCAGCTCGGGCCGTCGAAGCCGCTCGGCCCGTGCTCGGTGGCGAACAGGCGACCGGTGCGCGGGTGCCAGTCGAGGCCCTGGGGGTTGCGATGGCCGGTCGACACCACCGTCGGCTCGGCGGGAGAGTCCCCGCGGTACTGCGCCGGCTCCAGCGCGAGGATCTTGCCGTTGCGCGAAGCCGGGTCCTGGGCCAGGTCTCCGTTGCCGGCGTCTCCGGTGGCGACGTGCAGCCGGTCGTCGGGTCCGATGCGCAGGCGGCCGGAGTCGTGGATGGAGCCGGCCTCGATGCCGTCGAGGACGGTCGCCTCGGGCCGCAGGGCGTCGCCGGTCCAGCGCAGGCGCTGGACCTGCACCTCTCCGTTGTTCGTGAACATCGCGTAGGCGAAGGGGCGGCCGGAGCCGAAGTCGGGATCGAGGGCCAGTCCCATCAGGCCGCCCTCGCCCTCGGCGCGGACCTCGACACGCGCCACCGGCCGCTCGGAGACCTCTCCCGTGCGCGACAGCAGCCGTATGCGGCCGGGCCGCTCGGTGACCAGCGCGCGGCCGTCGGGCATGAAGGCGACGTCCCAGGGCACCTCGAGCCCCCCGGAGATGACCTCCACCTCGGCCTCATCGCCCGGCGCTCGGGCGGGCGCCGGGCGCGCGGACCGGTCGTCGGGCGCCGGAGCCGGCGTGGCCGTCCGGGTCGGCGCCGGAGTCGGCGTCGGCGTGGAGGCGGTCTCGGTCGTCGCGTCACCGCCGCAGGCGGCGAGGTAGAGCGCGGCGATCAGCGGCAGCGGTACGCGGGAGGGGCGCATGGGGCAGAGCTACCCGCGTTGAGCCCGGGACCTGCGCGCCCGGGTCGCCTCACGCGCCCGCTTGCCAGGAGTCGGTTCGCGGCCGGCGGGTAGGTTGGAGGGGATGATCGCGAGCCCCGCACGCCGCGCGCGGGGCCATTCCCCGCATGCCTTCGCCGCCCTGCTGGCGGTCGTGTCCGCCGGTGCGGCACTGGGCGCCGCGATCGCGCTCGACCTCCCGCTGCGCGATCCCGACAACGCCGCCGGGCCGCTCTACGTGCGCCTGCCGGCCATCGTGGCGCTCCTGGTCGCCCTCGACGTGCTGCCGCGAGCGGTGGTGCGCCGCCGCCGCGGGCTGCCGCTGGCCGCCGCGATGCGCGAGGTGCTCGCGGCCCGGTGGTCCGGACCGCGCGTACGGCTGGTGATCGTCGGCCTCGCCTGCTTCTACCTGACCTACGTCGGCTATCGCAACCTCAAGGGCTTCCTGCCCTTCGCCCGCGAGGGCACGGCCGACGCGGCGCTGCTGGCCCTCGACGGAGCGATGGGCTTCGGCTCGGCGCCGGCGACGCTGCTGCACGTGCTGCTGGGCACCGGGATCGCCGCGCACGTGCTGTCGGTCGTGTACGTCGCCTTCCTCGCCTTCGTCCCCCTCTCCTTGGGCGCTTCGCTGGTCTGGAGCCGGCAGCTGCGCTCGGGCTACCTGTACGTCACCGTCCTGTGCCTCAACTGGCTGCTGGGAGCGCTGAGCTACTACCTGCTGCCCTCGCTGGGTCCCGTGTTCGCCCAGCCGGAGCTGTTCTCGGCCCTGCCGCCGACGCCCGTATCGGAGCTGCAGGCCATGCTCGAGAGCGACCGCCGGGCGGTGCTCGACGATCCCCGCACCAGCGACCGGGTGCACGGCATCGCCGGGTTCGCCTCCCTGCACGTGGCGATCGTCTTCAGCGCGGCGCTCGTCGCCCACCTCCTGCGCCTGCCCGTCGTCCTCCGCGCGGGCCTGTGGGCGTTTCTGCTGCTCACCGTGCTGGCCACGATCTACTTCGGCTGGCACTACCTCGTCGACGACGCCGCCGGCCTGATCATCGGAGCCGCGGCCGTTTGGCTCGGAGCGCTGGCGACCGGACACTCCGTCCCCCTCCCGCCCCGGCCGGCGTGGACGCGCGCGCCGATTGGCGAGCGGCCGTCAGCTGAGCGCGTGAGCGAGCGGCGCGGCTCACTGCTGCGCGTCGCCGCGGCGGTCGTTGCCGTCGGCCTGCTGCTCGCCGTGCTGATCGCCCGTCAGGGTGAGGTGGTGGCCCGGGGCAACCTGCATCCGGCCTTCGACGACTACGAGGTCGAGCGCGTGCGGATCGGCGGCGTGGAGCTCTACGTGGATCGTTCGTCGCACGCCGGCGACGCCCTGACCGCCCTCGCGCTCCTCCTCGCTGCCGCGGTGCTGCTGATCGCCGCCCGCCGACTGTCGGGGCCGACCCGGCGGGCGTTCCAGACGGCGGGCGCCGGGGCGTCGTTCCTGGCCGCCGACGATCTGCTCTCGGCGCACGAGACGATCGGCCACAACCTGGCATCGCTGGTCGAGATCCCGCTGGTCGACCATCCCGACGACGCGGTGCTCGCCGTCTATGCCGTGGTCGCGGCCGGCTTCTTGTGGCGGCAGCGGGCCCTGGCGCGCGGCACGCCGCGCGGGCCGTGGCTGGTGGCCGGGATCGCTGCCGCGCTGGCCGTAGGCCACGACGTCTCCCCGCTCCACCTCGGAGCGCTCGAGGAGACCCTCGAGGTGCTGGCCGCCGGCGCCGGCCTGATCGGCGTCATCGCGCTGGCTCGCACGCACGTCCGGGCCGCGTGCCGCGAAGCGGCCTCGACGCGCGATCCGGGACCGGTAGGTTCGCGCCCATGAAGCTCGCCACCTTCCGCGACCCGAGTTCCCCCGATCCGGCGCGTGCCGGCGAAGTCAGGGGCGAGTCCGTCGTCGCCTTCGACGACGGCGGCTCCGTGCTCGACCGACTCGCTTCCGGGGACCGCACGCCCGCCTCCGGCGCGAGCTTCGCCCTCGCCGACGTCGAGCTGCTGGCCCCACACCGCCCGCCGATCATCTTCTGCATCGGCTGGAACTACCTCTCCCACATCAAGGAGACCAAGCAGGAGGTCCCTGACAGCCCGCTGGTGTTCCTCAAGCCACCGGCCGCCGCGGCAGGGCCGTTCGACACCATCCACTGCCCGGCCGTGGTCCGGCGCCTCGACTACGAGGTCGAGCTGACGGTGGTGATGGGCACCGGCGGCGAGGTGGCCGGCTACACCGTCGCCAATGACGTCAGCGGCCGCGATCTGCAGAAGCGCGAGGGCCAGTGGACCCGAGCGAAGGGCGCCGACGGCTTCTGCCCGTTCGGCCCGTGGGTGACGACGGCCGACGAGGTCCCCGACCCGGCCGACCTCACGCTGCGCTCCTGGGTCAACGGCGAGCTGCGCCAGGACTCCTCGACCAACGACCTGCTGTTCTCGATCGACGAGCTGATTAGCCACATCGGCGCGGCCTGCTCGCTGGAGCCCGGTGCGCTGATCCTGACCGGGACGCCGAGCGGCGTCGGGATCGGGCTCGATCCGATGCAGTTCCTCAAGGCCGGTGACGTCGTCCGGATGGAGATCGAGTCGCTCGGAGCGATCGAGAACGTCATCGGCTGAGCCGGAGATACGGCGTCGGCCGATTCTGCACTGCGGTTTCCCAGGCCCGGCCTGCCAGACGTCGATGCGCCTACGGCTAGCTCCACGGGTACGGCGAGTGGGAGACAGGATGCAGGTCGCCGGTGGCGAAGCGCTCGTAGAGGAAGGGATGCAGCAGACTCGAGTGCTCTCCCAGCATCACCCGCGCGACCTCCCGGCCGACAGCGATCATCTTGTAGCCGTGGTTCGAGTCGGCGGCCACGAAGACGTTGGGCCGCATGTAGTCGAAGACCGGGAAGTTGTCGACCGTGAACGCCCCGACTCCGCCCGAGCGGACATCGCGGAACCGCGCGCGGACGCCCTCGAAGCGCGACATGCAGTGCGACAGCGCCGCCGACCACATGTCCGAGAATTCCGGATCGACGGTGGCGGTCGGGTACGGGTCGACCTCGAACTCATGGCCGCGGCGGACCGGCGAGGCGCCGCCCTGCACGCCGTGACGGTCGCGCTTGAAGTAGATGCCCCACGTCCCGTCGCTCAGCTCGCGCCCCGCGTCGTCGAGCAGCGGCGCGTCGCTGTCGACGTGCAGGACGGGCGGAACGGCGCCCGCCGCCGTGACGAAGCCCGCCGGGTCGACCGCCACCTCGCCCTCCTGCAGGTACCAGTAGGTCCACATCTTCTGGCTCCGGGCGACGTCGCCATCCGGCGTGTGGACGTCCAGGCGCGGCGGCAGCTCGAGCAGCTCCCACAGCCGCGGGATCCACGGGCCGACGGCCACCATCACCTGTTCGACGGCCACCTCGCCCCGATCGGTGTCCACCGAAGTCACTCCTCCGGAGTTGTCGCGCTCGAAGCCGGTGACCTCCACTCCCTCCAGGATGCGGACGCCCGCGGCGCGCGCCTTGGCGGCGAGCCCGCGCACCGAATCGATGTTCTCGGCGAAGCCGCCCTGATGCTCGTGCAGGCAGACCGTCAGGCCGGGGGCTCGCCAGTCCGGGAACAGCTCGCGCATGTGTGCGCGCACCTCCGCTTCGCCGAGGATCAGCTGCGATGAGTATCCGATCCGCTGCTGGCGCTCGAAGACCTCGATGAGATCGGGCTCCTGCGCCGGCGGGCCGAGGGCCACGTAGCCCGTGCCGTGGTAGTGCAGGTCCTCGGCGTTGGCCTCCCATATCGCGACGCACTCGGCCATCAACTCCGACATCGCGGGCTGGAAGTAGTTGTTGCGGATGACGCCGCAGGCGATTCCCGAGGCGCCGGCGCCGACCGCGGCCTTGTCGACGACGATGATGTCTTCGCCGCTGCCCGCACCGCGCGACTCCAGCTCCCGGGCCAGATGCCAGGCCGTCGAGAGCCCGTGGACGCCGGCGCCGACGATCAGGAACCGGATCGCGGTGGGTAGCTCGGTGGCTGTCATCGCTGCGCCCGGCGTGGAAAGGACATCCGCGAGCCGCCGGCTCAGAGCTCGCCCGCGTACTCGCGGTTCTCCTGCTTGAGGGTCTTGTCGGTCCCGAAATAGGCGTGCTTGCTCATGTCGGCCGAATAGCGGCTCGCCGGAGGGGTCCGTCCCAGGGCTTCGGCCATCGCCCGGATGTGGTGCGGCGCCGCCCCGCAGCAGACGCCCAGGTAATTCACGCCGCTCTCCACGGCGGCTCGCGTGAAATCGGCGATCTCGTAGCGATTGCACGTGAAGGGGTCGAGGGCCGTGGGGAAGGGACGCCCGTCGGGCAGCGAGCCCGCGTGGGAATCGGTGAGCGACTGGAAGCTCGGCTCGCGCTCGTCGGTCCGGTAGGGCACCGGCAGGGCCGCGAGGTGGCCCGGCACCGACTCGCGCAGCGACTTCAGCAGCGGCAGCATGGTTCCGGGACCGCGGCTGCAGTTGAGGCCGACGACGTCGGCGCCCGCGTCCTTCAGACGCAGGCACGCCTCTTCGACGGGCCAGCCCTCGCGCGTCTCGGGATGGCGGTGCATGACCAGGGTGATCACCGCGGGCAGGCCGGCGGCCTTGATCATCTCGGTGGCGGCGAGGGCCTCGCCGCCCCACGAGAAGGTCTCGCCGATCACGAAGTCGACTCCCGCCTCGGCCGCCCACCCGACCTGCTCCTCGAACATCGAGCGGACCGCGTCGCGCGATTCCTCGCCCGTGTAGACGTTCGTGTTGCACACGTCTCCGGCGAACAGGCAGCCGCTCTCGCGGGCGACGTCGCCGGCCAGCGTCAGCGCCTGGCGGTTGATCTCCTCGAGCAGATGCTCCTTGCCGATCAGGCGCAACTTCTCGCGGTGGGCGTAGTACGTGAAGGCCTCGACGACGTCAGAGCCCGCGTGCACGAACTCGCGATGCAGCTCAGTCACCTTCTCCGGATGATCGAGCACCACCTCGGGCACGAAGCCGCCGGCCTGCAGGTAACCGCGCCGCTCCAGCTCGAACAGGTAGCCCTCGGCACAGATGACCGGGCCCTGATCGAGCCGCTCCAGCAGTCCAGCGCCGTTCCGGGTCGCCTGTTCAGTCATCGTCTTCTCCTGTGCGCGTAGCGCGTTGTGTGCTCCAGCCGAGCCGGCGGGACAGCTCGCCGGCGGCCCGTCTGACTTCGGGCCCGCCGACCGTCTCGAGTTGCACGCCGAAGCGGAACTTCGGCGCCGACACGTTGATCGCGGCGACGATCCGCCCGCGGAAGTCGCGTACGGGAGCGGCGACGCCGACCAGCCCGCGCTCGAGCTCCTGGTCGACCACCGCGAAGCCGCGCGCGTGGGCCGCGGCGATCAGCCGGTGCAGCTCGGCGACATCGCGGGGCGAGCAGATTCCACGCGCGGGGAGCGCGTGCCCCGCGAACACCTCGTCGAGCTCCGCGCGCCCATGGTCGAAGAGCAGCGCCCGTCCCGAGGAGGTGCAGTACGCCGGAACGGTGCGCCCGCTCCAACCGCTGGCACGCACGGTGGTCGGCGGCTGCTCGGAGAGCAGCGTCAGCACCTGCGTCCCGTTCAGGACGGAGAGGTGCGCGGTCTCGCCGAGGGATTCGACCAGGCCGCTCAGCAGGTCCGGCGCCGCGGCCAGCAGAGCGGAGTCACCCGCACGAGCGGCGAGCGTGAACATGCGCCAGCCGAGCCGGTAGCGGAGGCTGTCGGCCTCGCGATCGACCAGCCCGTGCTCAGCCAGCGTCTTGAGCGCACGGGACACCTGGGTCTTCTCACGACCGACCAGCTGGGCGATCCGGACGACGCCGAGGCCGCCGTCGGCGGCAGCCTCCTCCTCACCGAGCGCCAGCAGGATTTCGAGGCCGCGACCGAGGCTGGTGTCCGCACTGGAGCGGTCGGGGCTAAGCTCCTGCTCGATAACCATGTGGCAAACGCTACTTGTTGCTCAGGACGCACCGGCAGTTGCTGTCTTCTTTGTGACTACGCGCTCGGAGCGCGTGCCGACGTGCTGATCGCCTTGGGTCAGATCAACCCGATCATCGGGGACCTCGACGGCAACCTCGCCCTCATGTGCCGGTACGTCGCCGACGCGCGCGCCGCGGGAGCCCAGCTCGTCCTCTTTCCCGAGCTCGCGATCTCCGGATATCCGCCGGAGGATCTGTTGCTGCGGGCCGACTTCCTCGACGCCTGCCAGAGCGCGGTCGACGCGCTGGCCCGCGAGGCGCGCGACATCGTGGTTGCCTTCGGGGCGCCGCTGCACGGTCCGCGCGATCTGCACAACTCGCTGGTGCTGGCCGCCGGCGGGCGCGTCCGCGGCGTCTACCACAAGGCCGAGCTGCCCCACTACGGCGTGTTCGACGAGGCCCGTTACTTCGGGCGCGGCAGCGGCCAGGCGCTGGTGAGGATCGGCAACCACCTGGTGGGGCTCACCGTCTGCGCGGATCTGTGGATCTCCGACGGCCCTGCGGCGGCCGCCGCCCGCGCCGGCGCGGAGCTGATCCTCAACGCGTCGGCGTCCACCTACCACGTGGGCAAGAACCGCGAGCGCGAGGCGATGCTGTTCCAACGAGCCCGCGACATGGTCTGCCCGATCGCCTACTGCAACCTGTGGGGCGGCCAGGACGAGTTGATCTTCGACGGTGGCTCGATCGTCGTGGATCACCGCGGCACGATCGTCGCCCGCGGCGCCCAGTTCCGCGACGAGCTGCTGCTCTGCCCGCTCGACATGCGCCGTGTGCGCGCGGCCCGCCTACGTGACCCGCGCCTGCGCGCCGTGGCGCCCGCCCGCACGGCCGGCCCCTCGCTCGAGCCGCTTGCGCCCACGCTCGCCGAGGTCCAGCTTCCGCCCGGACGACCGGATCACCTGCAGCACGGCCGGGCCCCGATCCCGCTCCTGTCCTTCGAAGCGGAGACCTGGCAGGCGCTGGTGACCGGCATCGCCGACCACGCCCGCAAGAACGACGAGTCCCACGCGGTGGTGGGAATCGACGGAGGGATCGATTCGGCGATCGTGGCGCTGCTGGCCTGTGACGCCCTCGGCCACGAACGGGTGACCTGCGTGGTGATGCCCTCGGAGGACTCGGACATGACCGCGGCCGCCAACGCCCGCGAGCTCACCGACCGGCTGGGCTGCGACCTGCGGACCATCAACATCGACAGCCTGTATGCCACCTATCTGGACGTGCTGGCCGACGAGCTGACGAGCGCGGGCCACCACTCCACCGGTGAGCGGATCCGGGCCCGGATCCGCTCCAACCTCCTCATGGCGCTGTCGAACTCCCCCGGCTGCCTGCATCTCTCGACCGGCAACAAGTCCGAGCTCGCCTGCGGATATTCCACCCTCTACGGCGAGACGTTCGGCGGCTTCGCGGCGATCAAGGATGTTCCTCGCACGTTGGTGACGCGGCTCGCGCACTGGCGTCAGGTCCGTGATGCCCGTCAGCCGATCCCGGACGGCATCCTCGTCGATCCGAACGCCGGGATGCATCCCAGTCAGTGGGAGTTCGACGGACTGCCGCCGTTCGAGCTGGTCGACCCGATCCTCGAGCTCTACGTCGAGGACGACGAGGATCCGGAGACGATCGCCGCGCGCGGACATGACCCGGCGCTCGTGCGACGGGTGGTCGCCCTGGTCGAGGCCGCTGAGTACAAGCGCCGCCAGACGCCTCCCGGGATCAAGATCTCGCTGCGGGCGTTCGGACGCGACCGTCGCATGCCGATCACGCACAGGTTCACCAGCGGATGGCAGCGGGCGGGCGAACCGGAGAAGACGGCCACCCGAACCTCGGAAGCAGTCGTGGAAGCCGGCTCGGGGGCGCTCGCCGACGCGCGGGCGAGGCAGTAGCCGAGGGCGGTCACCCACCCGGGATGTCGCCGGCCCGGGCTCGGAGGAACGGCGGCGCTGCCGCGAGCCGCCGTCAGGCGACGACGGCGGCGTCGAGCGCCGGCGGATCCAGAGCGAGGATCCGGGCCACCGCCGACGTAACTGGGGTTGCGCCGCTCGAAGTCGAGCGGGCTCTCCTCATGGCGGGCGACCATGCGGTCGCGAAAGCCGGGGTCGAACCGCTCGATCTGGCGGTCGATGTGCTCGCCCATCGCGATCGGCGAGCCGTGCGGGACGTGGTCGTAGGCCCACACCACCTCGCGTCCGGCGGGAACACGCGACGAGTCGAAGCGGCTCTGCTAGGCGAGCAGGACGAAGGGCCGTCCCGGCCAGGTCGTTGCCCTCTATCCGGCGGCGTTCGTCGCCCTCCAGGGCATGCCGCTGGTCGACGAGGTGCTGGGCGTCCTCGTGCGCCTGGCGGGCTGACTGCGGCCGACGGAGCCACCCGCGGAGCTCGGCGCCGTTCCGCTTCGTCGGCTGGCGGGCGTGACTTAAGCGCGCCAGTCGTTGGCGGAGAGCTCGGTGCCCTCGACGCCCTGCCACGCGACCATCCAGTGAGTGGCCGATCCGGCCGTCGATCAGGACAAGCGGGAACCGAGCCGTCCCTCGAGGAGATGGCGATGGCGAGACCGAGACTCGAACTCGGGACACCACGATTTTCAGTCGTGTGCTCTACCAACTGAGCTATCTCGCCGAACCGGCGTAAGGCTAGCGCCCGGCGGGCGGGGAGGCCTGTCCGGGGCACGCGTCGCCGAGACAGCGGCGCGGGTATAGGCAGCCGATGACCGGCGACCTCGACGCAGCGCGCGCCGCCCTCCGCGACGCGGCCGCCGTCGTCTGCCACACCGACGCCGACGGGCTGGCGGCCGGGGCGATCGCCCTGCGCCACCGCGGCGAGGGGGTGGACGCGGCCGTGCTGCTCGGGCGAGGCCATACCCCCTTCGCCCCCGTCGCGCCGCTGCCCGACGGGCTGCTGGCGATCCTCGACTGGGGCGTGCGGCCGCTTCAGCGTCCGGCGCTGATCGTCGACCATCACGCGCCGGAGGGACCGCTCGGGCCGCTGGTCATCTCGACCTACGGCGAGCAGCCCGAGGTCTCCACCGCACCGCTGATGCGACGGCTGGTTCCCGACGCCCCCGCCTGGCTGGCGGCCATCGGCGCCATCGGGGATCTCGGCGATGCCGCCTTCGCGCTGCCGGAATGCGGGTACGCCGGCCCCAGGACGGCGCTGCGCAAACTCACCTCGCTGGTCAACGCTCCCCGCCGACTGCCGGACGGGCCGGTGCGCACCGCGCTGGCGCTGCTCGTCGAGCACGACGACCCGCGCGAAGCCCTGCGCGATCCCCCGATCGCCGGGCTCGAGCAGGCCAAGGCGACATGGCGGGAGGAGTTCGAGCGCGTCGTCCGCACTGCCCCGCGCGTCGGGAAGGATGTCGCGGTCCTGCGCTTCTCAAGTCCCGCCCAGATCCACCCGTTGGTGGCCACCACCTGGGCGCGGCGGCTGGGGCCCCGGATGGTGCTGGCCGCCAACGACGACTACCTGCCGGGAATGGTGAACTTCGCCGTCCGCGGCGGCGAGGGCGACCTGCGGCGACGGCTGCGCGACGCGCTGCCGGGGGGCGGCGGCGAGTTCGCCCACGGCCATGATCGCGCGACGGGCGGGAGCCTGACGGGCCTCGGGCTGGAGCGCCGGGCGGACTGGCTCCGTCGAAGGTCAGAGCCCGGCCCAGGCGCGCAGCTCGGGCAGCGGGTCGATCGGCTGGGAGGCCGGCGACGAATACCAGCCCTGCGGCCAGATCTCGAAGTGCAGGTGCGCGCCCGACGAGCCTCCGGAGTTGCCGACCGCGCCGATCGCCGACCCCTGGGCGACTCGCGTGCCGGGCGCCAGCGGCGAGGCCTCGCGCATGTGCATGAAGACGTGGTCGCGTCCGTCGGGGGCGCGGATCACCAGGTAGTGCCCGGCGCCGGAGGCCTGGAAGGCGCGCGCGTGGACGACACCGGCGCGTGGGGAGACGAGCAGCGTCCCTTCCGCCGCGACGACGTCCTGGCCGCGGTGCAGCCGCCCGCCGCGGTCGGCGGCGAAGCGCGCGCCCTCGAAGCCGAAGGAGAACGGGCCGCGGACCGGGAAGACGCCTCCGCCGCTCGGAGCGGGCGGCGGGGGTGCCGGGGCCGGGGGTGCCGGGGCCGGGGTGGCGACCGGAGCGGGTGCGGCGGGAGGCGGCGGCGGCGGCGGCGGCGGCGGCGGCGGAACCGTGACGCGCAGCGCCAGCCGCGTCGAGGTGGCGCGGGCCCGGAGCGCCCGCCCGCGCGCGCGGGCGTCGGTGGCCTGCAGGGTCGCGACGTAGGAACCCGGGTCGAGCCCCGACGGCAGCGCGACGGCGCGCGAGTAGCGGCGGCCGGTACGGCGGCGGAGGACGAGCCTGCGGACGGCGCGGCGCTCGGCGGACAGGATCGCGAAGCGCACCACCACGCTCCGGGCGCGGCCATCGATGCGGAACCACACGCGGGCGGAGGTGGCGCCGGCGGAGAGCGTGGCCGGGGAGACGCGAAAGCCGCTCACGGTCAGCGACGGCGGTCGCGAGGCGACGGGGTCGGCGATTCCGTACTCGGCGCCCCCGGTGGCGGCCGGGACCTGCACGCCGCCGCTGCCCTGGGCGATCGCCGCGGCGGGCGCCAGCGACAGCGCCGCCGACGCGGCGCAGGCGGTCAGGAGCGCGAGCCGGCATCGCATGCACCCTCTGTCGACGGCGAAGCCGTTCGGCGCAAGCGCTGCAACTCCTCCTGCGCGCTGAAGAGCCGGGTCAGCGCGCGGCCAGCATCCTCCCCATCACCTCGAGCGCGCCCGCTTTGCTCAGCGGCTCGTTGAGGTTGCCGCACTTCGGCGACTGCACGCAGGACGGGCAGCCGGCCCGGCAGCGGCACTCGCCGATCAGGCGGTGTGCGTCGTCGACGAGGGCGTCGAAGGCGGCGAAGCCCTGGCGCGTGATCCCGATGCCGCCGGGGTGGCCGTCGTAGATGAAGATGGTGGGACCGCCGGTCTGCGGATGCAGGTTCGTCGACAGGCCGCCGATGTCCCAGCGGTCGCACATGGCCAGCAGCGGCAGGACGGCGATCTGGGCGTGCTCGGCGGCGTGCAATGCGCCCAGCAGCTTGTCGATCGGCAGCGGCCCCAGCAACGAGTCCGACAACTCGTACCAGAGCGCCTGCGTCCGGAACGAGCTCTCCGGCGAATCGAGCGCGACCAGGTCGAGCACCTCGTGGCCGGCGAGCTTCCTGCGCTGGTAGGCGACGACCTGCTCGGTGACGATCACCTCGCCGAACGACAGCGTCACGCCCATCCATTCGCGCCGGTCGAGCAGCCGCACGATGCCCATCGACGTCTCCTGCTTGGGCTGCGTATACCAATCTCCGGTGAACGGGGTCACCAGCGCGTGCCGGCGCTCGGAATCGAGCCGCGTGACCTCGTAGGAGCGTCCGCCGTGCAGGTAGATCGCTCCCTCGTGAGCGGTCGAGTAGACGCGGCCGGCGTCGATCGAGCCGATCATCTCGCCGGACTTGGCGTCGATGACGCCGAAGTCGTCGCGCCCCGTCGAGCGCAGCGACACTCCCGCGGCGGGATAGGTCTCCGCGTGGCGGGGGACGTAGATGCCGCCCGGGCGCTCGCGCAGGTCCCCCGAGGACACCAGCCGGTCGGCCACCGTGCGCCAGCCGGGCGACAGCACCTCGGCGTCGCCGGGCGCCAGCGGGCCCTCGTGGGCCGCGCAGAGCACGTGGCCCTCGTGGATCTGCTCGTTCTCGTGGTCGAGGATCGCCGCCTCGACCGGGCGGTCGAGGAACTCGTCCGGATGGCGGCAGAAGAACTGGTCGAGGGCGTCCTCGCCCGCCACGTAGACCGCCAGCCCGCGGCCGCGGCGCCCGGCCCGTCCCCACATCTGCCGCAACGACGCCACCGTGCCCGGAAACGTCACGCAGATCGCCGCGTCGAGCGAGCCGATGTCGATGCCGAGCTCGAGCGCGTTGGTAGCGACCACGCCCAGCAGCTCACCCTCGGTGAGGCGCCGCTCAAGCTCGCGACGCTGCTGGGGCGTGTAGCCCGCGCGATAGGGCGCGATGCGGTCGGCCAGCTCGCCGCGCCCCATGTCCTCCAGCGCCAGCTGGGTGAAGCGCGCCATCAGCTCGACCGCCTTGCGCGACTTCATGAAGACGATCGTGCGCGCGTCCTCGCTGACCAGCCGCGCGAGCAGCTCGGCGGACTCGACGAGCGGCGACCGGCGGGTCCCGAGCTTCTCGTCGGTCACCGGCGGGTTCCACATCGCCACCGTCCGCTTGGCGCCGGGCGACCCGTCGGAGTCGACGAGCGCGAAGTCGTCGAGACCGGTCAGGCGCTCGGCCAGCTCGACCGGATTGGCGATCGTCGCCGAGGCCAGCACGAAGCGCGGCTCGGTCCCGTAGGCGCGGGCGATGCGGCGCAGCCGGCGCAGCACGTTGCCGACGTGCGAGCCGAACACGCCGCGGTAGACGTGCGCCTCGTCAACCACCACCACCGCCAGATTCGCGAACAGCTCGGCCCACGCGGCGTGGCGGGGCAGGATCCCGAGGTGCAGCATGTCGGGATTGGTCAGGACCAGGTTCGACCGGCGCCGGATCTGCGTGCGCTGCTCGCGCGGCGTGTCGCCGTCGTAGATCGCCGGGCGCAGCTGGCGCAGCCCGAAGGAGTGCAGCGAGCGCAGCTGGTCCTGGGCCAGCGCCTTGGCGGGATAGAGGTAGAGGGCCCGGGCGCCGCGGTCGCGGCAGAGGACGTCGAGCGTCGGCAGCTGGAAGCACAGCGACTTGCCCGATGCCGTGCCGGTGGTGACGATCGTCGAGCCCGCCCAGACGGAGTGCAGCGCCTCGGCCTGATGCGACCACAGCGACTCGATGCCGGCGTGGCCGAGAGCGGCGGCGACATCGGGATGCAGGTCCTCGGGAATCGGCGCGCGCCGGGGGCGGCGGGCGTTCTGGGCGCTCTGCAGGACGAGGCGCTCATCGGCGCGGCCGTCGGCGAGCAACTCGTCCCAGGGCTGGATCTCGCGGGTGACGGCCATGGACTTGGACCTGCCATGGTAGGCGCCGCCGATGCCCCGACTGCGCTGTCTCTACACCGATCTGGACGGCACGCTGCTGGGTCGCGGGGCCTCCCTGCTGCACGACGGCGACGGCGAGTTCACGCTGCTCGGGATCCGGGCGCTGGAAGCCTGCGCGCGGGCCGGCGTCGAGGTGGTGATCTTCTCCGGGCGCCGTCGGACGCAGGTCGCCGAGGACGCCCGCCTGCTGGGCCAATCCGCCTTCATCTACGAGGTCGGCTGCGGGCTGTCGGTCGACGGCGACGACGAGCACCTGACCGGTGAGCGCCGGCCGCGCCCCAACGCCACCGTCTTCGCCCAGGTCGCCGCCGCCGGCGCGCCCGAGCTCCTGCTCGAGGCGTTCCCGGGGCGCCTCGAGCCGCACGCGCCCTGGCATCGCGACCGCGAGTTCTCCCACCTCTTCCGCGGCGGGATCGACCCGTCCGAAGCCGACGCCGTGCTGGCCGAGCATGGCCTCGGCGATCTGCGCCTGGTCGACAATGGAACCATCCACCGCGTCTCACCCACCCTGTCGATCGAAGGCCCGGCGCGGGCCTTCCATCTCATTCCCCGCGCCGCCTCCAAGGTCAACGCGGTCCGGCGCCACATGCAGATCCGCGGCTACGCCCCCGGCGAGTGCATCGCGGCCGGCGACTCGCGCGAGGACCTCGGCGCCGCCGAGGCGGTCGGCACCTTCTGGCTGGTGGCCAACGCGCTCGAGCGCGACCCGGCGCTGGCGCCGCTGGCCGTAGCGGCGGGCAACGTCCGCGTCGCCGAGGCCTCCCACGGCGCCGGCGTCTACGAGGCGGTCATCACCACGCTCGCCGAGCGCGCCTGACCCGCCACGCTCAGGCGCCCGGGTCCTCCTGCGGGCGCTCGCCCAGGCGCACGACCAGCTCCCGCTCGTCCTCACCGCGCCGGAGGCGCAGCTGCACCTCTTCGCCGGGCTCGCGCGCGTTGACCTGCGCGCCGACGTCACCGGGCTCTTGAACCGCGTCGCCGGTGATGCCGACGATCACGTCGCCGGGCCGCACCCCCGCCTCGTCGGCCGGCCCGCCGGCCACCACGGCGCGGACGAGGGCGCCGGCCCCGGTCGGGTCGTCGGTGGTGGAGACGCCGAGCCAGGCGCGGGCGATGTCCTCGCCGCGCTTGAGCGCGGGCACCACCCGGCGGACGATGTCGATCGGGACGGCGAAGCCCACGCCGGCGCTCTGGTTGCCGCCGCCGGTGGCGATCTGCGAGTTGACGCCGATCGCCCGCCCCCGCGCGTCGAGCAGCGGTCCGCCCGAGTTGCCGGGGTTGATGGCGGCGTCCGTCTGCAGGACGCCGGAGATGGTGAAGCCGTTGGGCGCCGGGATCTCGCGGTCGAGCGCGGAGATGATGCCGGTGGTCACCGTGCCGGCGAGCCCGAACGGGCTGCCGATGGCGATGGCGGCGTCACCGGGGCGCAGGCCCTTCGACGTCGCCAGCTGGACCGGCTCGACTCCGCTGGGGATGTCGGCGGGCTGCACCTGCAGGAGCGCGAGATCCGACGACGGGTCCTGGCCGCGAAGTCGGGCGGGGACCGCGTCACCGTCTCCGAAGCGGACGGTGACCGACTCCGAGCCGGCGACGACGTGGTCGTTGGTGACTATCGAGCCCTCGCCGTCGATCAGGAAGCCCGAGCCGGTCGCGCCGCCGCCGCCCGACTGCGGTATGCCGCCCGGCTGGGGACTGCTGCCGCGGGCGGCGATGAAGACCACGCCGGAGGAGATGCGCGCGTAGATGTCGGCGACGCTGACCGGAGCGGTCCGCGGCACGGCGGGCGAGTCCGCCGCCGGCGTGGCGCTCGCGGTCGCCGGCTCTTCGTCGCCGCCGCCGATCTCCCCGGTGGCGAGAAGCAGGACAACCAGCGCGACCGTCGCGGCGAACACGCCGAGCGAGAAGGCCAGCAGCGTGCGGGGGCTCAATCTACTCATCGGGTCAGTCCTACTCGGCGTGGATCAGAGGAAGGTGCGGACCGAGGGGTTCAGCTCTCGGCTGTTGCGTTTCAACCACCGCCGCAGCGTACCCTGCGACCCGAATCGCGCGGGCGGGGGGACGGTTGCCCGGACCCGGGCCACCCACTCCTCGAGCGGCAGCTCGCCGGAGATCAGCCGGCTGAGAGCGTGGAGCACCGGCGCGTCCACTCCCGCCCGGCTGAGCGCCGAGGCGAGCAGCGGAACCAGGTCTAGCGCCTCGACCGCCTGGCCGATGCGCTCGGGGATCTGCGCGGTCGGCACGCCCTGGGCGAGCAGCTCTCCGGCGCGGCGATTGCGGCTCTGGGGCGCCAGGGCGGTGGCCACCAGGTCACCCGTGCCGGCCAGGCCGATCATCGACTCCGGGCGCGCGCCCTGCTGCTCGGCGTAGCGCCACACCTCCAGGAAGATGTGCCCGGCGGCGGCTCCGGCGGCGTTGAGCCCCTGCGCCTCGGTGGCGCCGGCGGCGAGCGCGGCGGCGTTCTTGGCCGCGCCCGCCAGCTCGACGCCGATCGGGTCGTTCGAGCGCTCGCAGACGACTCCGGCGCGGGTGAAGACGCTCGATATCGCCATCGCCAGGCGCTCGTCGACCGACGCGGCGACCAGGCCGGCTCCGTCGGAGACCATCTCGCGGGCATGCGCAGGCCCGCCGACGCATGCGACGCGCTCGGGACCGAGCGCCGAGAGGAGCATCACGGTGGGCGCCACGCCGTAGGGCGGCACGAGGCCCTTGGCGAGCGAGATCACGGGCGTGCGGCGGTCGAGGCCGGTGGCGCGCAGCGAGTGAATGACGTTGCCGAGCTCTCGGGACGGGACGCCGAGGAACACGTAGTCGGCGCGAGCCAGGCCGGCAGCGGCCGGCTCGACGCGCAGCTCGTTCGGAAGGTCGACGCCCGGCAGGTACTTGCGGTTCTCGCGCTCGTCGGAGAGCATCGCCGCCTGCTGGGCGGTGCGCGCCTGGAGGGTGGTGCGAAAGCCCCCTCGCGCGAGCAGCACCGCCACCGCGGTCCCGAAGGACCCGGCACCTACGACGATCGCCCGGCGCGAGCCGGGAGTCGGGATGGCCAGCTGCGGACGTGGCGGCATGCCTCAGTCCCTACGCCGCAGCCATCGAGTGGTTACGGATCAGGCCCGGGAGGACGTCAGTGCGGCGCCCAGGGCCTCGCCGGCGGCTTCCATCTCCTCCAGCGTGCTCGCCTCGCGGACCTGCTGGAGGTCGATCATGCGCTTGCCGAAGTCGTCGAGGTCGTCGCGCCCGACCACGGCGAAGAGCGGCACCCCGGCCTGCCGGGTGCGCGTGCCGATCTCGCCGACGAGCTTGCCCTCGAGCGTCTGGAAGTCGAGCCGGCCCTCGCCGGTGATCACCGCATGCGCGGCGCGCATGCGACGGTCGAAGTCGAGCGCGTCGAGCACCCACGGGGCGCCCGCCTCGAGCGTCGCGTTGTGCGCCGCCCACAGCCCGCCGGAGAGCCCACCCGCCGCGCCGGACATCGGCACGCCGCGCGGGTCGCGCGGAAGGCTGGCGGCGAGCTCGTCGAGGTGACGCTCGAGGCGCTTGACGCCGTCGGGCGAGGCGCCCTTCTGGGGTCCGAAGACCTCGGGCGCCTGTTCCCACGGGGTGCGCACGTCGCACAGGACGACGATGCGCGCGTCCCCGATCCCGCCGTGGTCGGCAATCGCCTCCAGTGCCCCGGCGCCGCCGTCGACCGTGGCCGAGCCGCCCACGGCGACCAGCACGACCGAGGCTCCGGCGTCCACCGCCGCGCAGATGAGCTGGCCGGTGCCGTACGTGGTGGCGCGCTCGGGATCGCGCTCCTCGTCGGTGAGCAGGGCGAGGCCGCTCGCGGCGGCCATCTCGACCAGGCCGGTGCCGCCGTCCTCGAGCAGCGCGTAGGAGGCGGTGACCGGCCGCCCCAGCGGATCGTGCACCTCGGCGGCGACGACCTGGCCGCCCAGCGCGGTGACGAGGGCGTCCTGGGTGCCCTCACCGCCGTCGGCGACCGGGCAGAGATCGGGTGGCATCAGGCCGGCGCGCTCGAGGCCGCGGCCGATCGCGGCCGCCACCTCGGAGGCGCGGTAGGTGCCCTTGAACTTGTCAGGCGCCACGAGGACGGGCCGCTCGGATACCGACATGGCGCCCATCCTGCCAGTTTTCGCCGCATCCCGGCCGGGCGGCGTCATTTGCGAACTCGACGACCGCTCCGTGTTGCTGCCCAGTCCGTCGAAGGTCTACTTCCGGGCCTCCGGCTTCACCGAGCCGAGCGCGCGACTTCGACGGAACGACCCGCACCTCACGGGAAGCCCTGATCGAGGTCATCCGTGAGTTCGTCGACGACATCCTCGATCGTGAGGTCGATACGGCCGAGATCGGCGCCGGTCAGGGCAGGGACTCGCTGATGAATCACGGCCCGTACCGCAGCCGCAAGCGCGTCGAGAGCTGGACCGAAAGCGACAACCAGATGTACTGCGACGGATAGACGCGCCGGTTCGGGCGGGTCGTGCGGCCTGGGATGGGCGGAGGCGAACAGCACACCTGGGACGGCGAGCGCGGCGCGGCGAACCACCTGTCCGACCACCGCGTGGCTCACCCGCGTATCACCACGTGGAGTTGCGAGCTGGATGGAGTCGACGAGCCGCGCGGACAGAGCGCGAACGCGAACCATGATGCGCTCAGTGAGCCCCGGGGGGATCGGCACAGGCTCATCTGCCAGAGCCTGAACGTCGCGCCACCCACCGCGGAAGGCACGCAACGAAACCTGGCAATAGGGGCAGTTCGCCTGGTGCGCGGGATCGGCCGGCGGACGATCCTCGGCGACCTGAGCGATCAGGGAGTCAAGATCGACGCCACACGGCAACCATTCGGACAGGTCGTTCACCGCCATGTGGTGGTGTCTTTCAGCACGGACAACCGAGCCCGGTGTATGCGGCCTTTCACGGCGGGGACAGTGGTCTCGAGCACGTCGGCGATCTCATCGTAAGACAGGCCTTCGAACTCTCTCAGAACGAGAGCCGCGCGTTGCCCGGCGGGCAACGCGGCTATGGCGCGCGTGACTGCTCGCAGTCGCTCGCGTCCCTCAGCCGTCTCGGCCGTATCGACGCCCGCGTCAATCTCGTCGTCCTCCAGAATCGCTGAGGGACGACGGGCGGCGAGCAGGTCGAGACAGCGTCGAGTGACGATCCGATAGAGCCAGACGGAGAACGTGCTCTCGTTGCGGAAGCGGCTGATGCTCCGCCAGGCACGGACGAAGGTCTCCTGAGTGGCGTCCTGAGCGTCGGCGTCCGAGCGCAGCAACCGGAACGCCACCCGGTACACCGCGACCTCGTGGCGCCGGACCAGAGCCTCGAAGGCGTCGAGGTCACCATCTCGCGCCGCCGTGATCAGGAACCGATCGTCGACCTGCCGACTCATCCGCTCGCCCGTTGAGTCAGCGGCGAGCCCTGCGCGCCTCATCGAGCGGAACTTTCTCTCGCAACTCCGGTCCAACGACGTGAACGCAGTCGAATCCCGATGGAGGAAGCATGTCCGAGCAGACCACCAGCGGCAGCACAGCCGTCGTCGGCACCCGCAGTGCCGGCAACCGGCCCGAAGGCGCGGGTCCCGGCACGCCGCTGCAGACGAGCCGCGGCAACACCACCATCGCCGACGCCGTCGTCAGCAAGGTGGCCAGCATCGCAGCCCGCGAGGTTCGCGGCGTGCATGACCTGGGCGGCGGAGTCTCTCGCGCCCTCGGGTCGGTGGGTCAACGTGTGGGCATGGGCGAGGCCGGCGGCCAAGGCGTGTCCGTTGAGGTGGGTGAGCGGCAGGCGGCGGTCGACCTCACCGTCGTCGTGGACTACGGCGAATCCTTGTCGCAGGTCTCGCAAGCTATCCGAGATAACGTGATCAAGCGGATCGAGGGCATCACCGGGCTCTCCGTGACCGAAGTCAACGTCGTGGTCAACGACCTGTACTTCCCGGGCGAGGACAGCGACGAGCTTCAGTCGACTCGCGTGGCTTGACTCCAAGGACATGCCGCAACCAATCCCGGCGCCGCCATCCAACGCGAGCGCCCTCACCCCCAGGGTCCGCCTGGCGCACCTGTCGCTCGAAGCCGCACGAGCGGTGCCGGGCGTGCTCGGCGCGGATGCGGGCCTGACCGGCCTGCGCGTGACGGCCGATCCTCGCGCAGGCCTCCTGCGTGGTGTGTCGGTCACCGCGCAGGAGGACGGCCGCTACACGGTCGACTTGAGCCTCGCCGCTGGAATCGTCCCGCTGCCCGTGCTGGGTGAGGAGGTTCGCCGCAGCGTCCGAGCGAACGCCACATCCGACGGACTCGGCGACCAACTGGGCACGGTCAACGTCGAGTTCACCACGGTCGCCTCCGGCGCGCCCGCCGACGAGCCGAGGTCGGAGATCCGCGGATGATCCTCGTCGCGCGACTCATCACACGTCTCGTCACCTTCTTGCTCCTCGTGATCCTGGCCGTCGCCGGGATCGTGGTGGCCGTGTTCTGCATCGGCACCGGCGACGCGATCCTGAGCTTGAGCGGCCTTGCGAATCTGCTCGATCTCGGCACTGCTCGAGACGCGGTCGGCAACTGGCTTGGACAGCTCGAGTCGCCCGGCTCGATCGCCGTCACCGCGGCGTTGTCAGGCCTCGGCGCGATGCTGCTCGGCCTTGTGCTGCTGGTCGGCATCTTGGTACCCCGCCGCGAACGCCTCGTGAAGCTGACGTCGGATGCGCGCGGGACCGTTGCCGCTCGCCGTCGTCCCCTGGCTCAAGCTGCCACCGCGCTCACCGAGCAGGTGCGTGGCGTGACCGAGGCCCGCGTGCGAGTCAAACCGCGCCGGTACCGCGGCGGGCGCCTGTCGGTGCGCGCGTCGCGCACCCGTTCCTCCGAAGCACGTCAACTGGAGACCGCCGTGCGGGACCAGCTGACGAATCTCACCGGCCCGTTGAAGCTCAAAGCCCGAATCGACGTGCCGCGGCGCGGCGCGAGAGTGCAGTAGATGCTGCGCCAACGTCTGGGCCAACGGACTTCGCCCGTGGCCGCGCTGGGGCGCTTGGTCACCTTCCTGGTGGCTCTCGCACTCGTCTGGTACGGGCTCATGACGCTGCTGCTCGCCTTGAAGGTGTCGCCGTCCACGGTGGACTCCGTCAGCGGCTACCGCACCGCGTTCGACTGGCTGAGCGGACTCTCTGCGAGCGACGTCGGAGGGGTCAGCACCCGGGCGACCATCGCCGGCGTCGGTGTCGCGAGCTTCCTGGTCTTCGGCTTGCTGGCCTACAAGGAGCTGCCGCGCCCGTACCTGGTGCGACGCGACCTTGACCTCAGCGCTGACGAGCGCGGCGAGGTCATCGTCGAACCGCGAGCGATCGAGCGACTGGCCGAAATTGCCGCCGCCGGCCATCCGGCAGTCGGTGGCGCCACCGGGCACTACGCCATCGATGACCTCTCGGTCGACCTCACCGTGCACCGCGCAAGCGATCTCACCGACACCCTGCAGGACGTTCAACGACGCGTCGTTCAGGCGCTCGAGCAGCACGAACTGCCGAGCATGCCCGTCAACGTGACGCTGACCGACTTTGACCGCCGTCACCGAAGGGATCTCCACTGATGAACCTCAAGCAGTTCCTCGGCCTGTTCGGCTTCCTCTTCATCGCGATCTGGATCGCCTTCGGCTTCGGCGACGCCATCCTCTGCCTGCTCGGCGGCGCGGTCTTCTACGCCGTCGGCGCTCTGCTCCAGGGGGAGATCGACCTGGGGGAGGTGCAGTCGCGCATCCAGCGCGCTCAAGGGACCTCTCGCTGACGCCTGTCGCGCCGCTTCGCCGAGTGACTCGGCGCGCCGCTCAAGTCAGCAGCTGCTCCATCCGGCAGTCTGCCGGATTCTTGTCCTCCCGCCAGCGCAGCAGCTTGGCGCCGTGGCGGATGCGATCGTTGGAGGTGTGGTCGAAGGCGATCTCGATCACCAGCTCGGGCCGCAGCTTGACCCACGCCAGGTCGCGCGCGTTGTTCCAGCGGCTCGGCTCGCCACTGCCCCGCTCGCCGGTTTCATACGGCGCCAGCTTCTCCACCAGCTCGCGCTTCTGCCTGGCGGTGAAGCCCGAGGTGTGCCCGACCTCGCGCAGCCTGCCCTCCTCGTCGAACAGGCCGAGGATCAGCGATCCGACGGTGCCCGGCTCCTTGCCGGGTCGCCAGCCGAGCAGGACGGCGTCGATGGTGCGGACGCGCTTGACCTTCACCATGCCGACGCGCTCGCCCGGGCGGTAGGGAGCCGAGCGCTGCTTGGCGATGACGCCTTCGGCGCCCGTCAGCCACGGCTTGGCCTGCTCGGGATCCGTGGTCATCGGGGTGAGGTCGACCGGCGCCTGCACCAGCTGCTCGAGGCGCTCGCGCCGCTCGCCCTGGCTGAGCTCGAGCAGCGACTCGTCGCCCTCCGCGAGCAGGTCGAAGGCGATGAAGCGGGCCGGCGTCGCCTCGGAGAGCTGCTTGATGCGCTTGGCGGCGGGATGGATCCGCTGCCCGAGGGCGTCGAAGTCGGGCTGCCGGCGCTCGTCGAACACTACGATCTCGCCGTCGAGCACGTAGCGCCCCGGCGGGAACTCGAGCTCGGGGAAGTAGCGGGTCAGCGGACGGGCGTTGCGCGACTGCAGGTGGACCTCGTCACCGTCGACGAAGGCCAGCGCCCGGAAGCCGTCCCACTTGGGCTCGTACGACCAGCCGGGCTCGGTGGGCACGGCGCGCGCGGGCCGCGCGAGCTGCGGGAGCAGCGGAGGTTGCAGCGGCAGCGCCATGCCCGCCACTCTCCCACAGGTGCCGCCGGCGAGAAGGGTCGAACGTCGCGTCGAGCGGGGAGGGGAGTTGCCCGACGCGACGTCCGAAGCGGGGAGGAAAGACCGTCTGAGCGGTGAGCCGGCTCCTCGGGAAGGAGTCCGGCCACATCCTCGCGCCCGTCGACCAGCGGGGAGTCGATCGAAAGGCGATGCCGCCGTGTGAGTATGCGCTAGCGACACCCATCGGACCAGACTTGGTTGCCTTTGCTACACAAAGGCTCCGCCTATGACGCTCCAGCAGCTCAGCTACTTCCTGGCCACTGCGACCCACGGCTCCTTCTCGGCCGCCGCGGCAACGCTGCACATGGCGCAGCCCAGCCTCTCGGACCAGGTCCGGCGGCTGGAGGCGGAGCTCGGCGTCCCGTTGTTCGTCCGGGCGGGCCGCCGCCTCGAGCTGACCGAGGCCGGACAGGCGCTGCTGCCCCACGCCGAGCGCACGCTCGAGGCGGCCGAGCAGACCGTCGCGTCCGTGCGCGAGGTGCGCGACATCTCGGGCGGGACCGTCTCCTTCGGGACGTTCGGCTCGGCGCACCACTACCTGCTCACCGGGCTCGTCCAGGACTTCCGCGCCCAGCACCCGAACGTGCGGCTGCGCATCTTCGGCCAGAACTCCTCCGAGGTGGCCGACGCCGTCCGCGAGGGACGCCTGGAGGCGGGCCTGATCGTGCTGCCGATCGACGACCGCGGACTCGACGTGCGCACCACCATCCGCGAGCAGATCCACTACGTCAGCGCCGACCCGGAGCGCCTGAAGCGGCCGGTCACCATCGAGGACCTGGCCCGGGCGCCGCTGATCCTGCACGACGTCCGCTGGCCGACCAGCGACCCGACCCGCCGGCAGCTCGCCGAGCGCGCCCAGGCGGCCGGCGTCACCATCGAGCCCGACGTGGAGGTCGAGTACCTGACCGCCGCGCTCGACCTCGCGGCGCGCGGGCTCGGCGACACGGTCGCGCCGCGCTTCGTGGTGATCGGCCGCGGCTACGGGCGCCGGCTCGGCTCGGTGCCGTTCGATCCGCCGCTCTACGACACCTTCGCGTTCATCACCCGCCGCAACGCACATCTCTCCCCCGCCACCCGCGCGCTCATCGCGATCGCCGAGCGGCGCATCGAGCAGCTCGCCAAGCGCCTGGCCGACGCCCCAACGCGCGTGCAGCGCTCGCCCGAGGGCGGCTGACGGCGAGAGGCACCCCGCCGGGCGTGAACCCGCCGAGTCGCGCGCCGTCGCCGATCCGGCGCGGCTCCCGGCGTTAAGCTCCCGGCATGTCCCACGAGCACGCGACCGTCGCCGAAGAGGAGTATCTGCAGACCATCTTCTGGCTGCAGGAGGCCGGTCTCCCGATGACCGGCGCCAACGTGGCGCGCGCGATGCAGCTCTCGGCGCCCACGGTGCACGAGATGATCGGCCGCCTCGAACGTGACGGCTACGTGACGCGCGGCACCGACAAGAGCCTGGGCTTCACCGGTCCGGGCCTCGAGCACGCCACCGGCATCGTGCGCCGCCACCGGCTCATCGAGCGCTTCCTCACCGACGTCCTGGGCATCCCGTGGGACGAGGTGCACGAGGAGGCCGAGCGGCTCGAGCACGCGATGTCACCCGTGCTCGAGGAGCGCATGCTCGCCGCCATCGGCGAGGCCAAGACCTGCCCGCACGGTCACCCGATCAACGCCGGCCACCGGATCGAGGGCGTCCCGCTCGCCGACGTCGTCACGGGCGCCAGCGTGACCATCCTGCGCTTCGAGAACGAGGCCGAGGATCTCCTGCACTACCTGATGGACAGCGGCCTGACGCCAGGCCTGGAGGGCCGAGTCGCCGACTCCGGAGACGACACCGTGGTGGTCGAGCACTCGACGGGCGCGACGTCGACGCTCACGCGCTCGGTGGCCGAGACCGTCTCGGTGATCGCCGATCCGTCACCGCCGCCGCGCACCGCCTTGCCCGAGCAGCTCGTGCTCGCCAAGGAGCGCTACGGGCGCTGAAGTCAGGTGGCGAGGGAGCGCCAGGCGTCGGCCAGCCGGCTGACGCCCTCGTCGATCTCGGCGGGCGTGACACCCGAGTAGGCCAGTCGCAGGGCGTGCGACCCGCCGTCGAGCAGGAAGTCAGTGCCCTTGACGAACGCCACGCCGCGATCGCCCGAGGCCGACTCGAGAGCGGCGACGTCGATGGAGTCGGGCAGCTCGACCCACATGAAGTAGCCGCCCTGCGGGGGTTCGAAGCGCGCCTCCGGCAGCTCGCGCCGCAGCGCCGCCACCAGTGCGTCGCGGCGCTCTCGCAGCGCGGCGCGGACGGTGGCGACCGATGACTCCAGCCGCCCCGACCGGCAGAACTGGTTGACGATCGACTGGGCGACCATGTTCGGTGAGATGTAGGTGTTGGTGGCCAGCGCCTGCACCCGGGCGATCAGCTCCCGCGGCCCGACCAGGTACCCGACCCGGATGCCGGGACAGACCGTCTTGGAGAACGAGGACGCGTAGACCACCGACTCGCCGGTGTCCTGCTCGAGCATCGTCGGCAGCGACTCGCCCTCGAAGCGGATGGAGATGTAGGGGTCGTCCTCGAAGATCGTCATGCCGTACTCGGCGGCCAGCGCCAGCAGCCGGGTGCGCTTGGAGGCGCTGAGCGTGTAGCCGGCGGGGTTCTGGAAGTTGGGGATGATGTGCGCGAGCGTCGGCCGGATCCCGCTGGCCAGCAGAGCCTCGACCGCATCGACGTCGATCCCGTCGGTCTCCAGCGCGATCGGATGCAGGTCGGCGCCGCGTCCTCTCAGGTTCAGCAGCGTGCGGTCGTAGGTCGGCGCCTCGACCACCACCGCGTCACCCGCGTCGACCAGCAGCGAGAACAGGAACGCGTCGGCCTGCATGGAGCCGTTGGTGACCAGGACCTGCTCCGGCGCGACGCCGTGACGCTCGGCGATCCACGCCCGTAGCGGCGCGAAGCCGACCGCGGTGCCGTAGCCCACGGTGGCGGCGGGATCATCGGCGAAGGCTCGATGAGCAGCCTCGCTGAGGCCCTGCACGTCGACGATGTCGAGCGAGGGCGCGCCGCGTGCGAACGAGATAGGAGCACCGGAAGCCTGCATCGAGGTTGGCGAGCTTACAATGGCCGAACCATATGCCGCTCCCTAAAGAAGTCACCTTCGTCACCTTCGACGTCTACGGAACCCTGATCGACTGGGAGGCGGGCGTCTACCAGGCCTTCGCCAAGGAGGCGGAGAAGGACGGCTACACCATCTCCCGCGACGAGCTGATCCCGCTCTTCCTCGAAGTCCAGCAGGAGATCAAGAGCGGCTCGTACGAGCTCTACGCCGAGGTCCTCCGCCGCACCGCGATGCAGGTCGCCCGCCGGCTCGGCTGGCCGCTGGAGTCCTCGCGAGCGAACTTCCTTCCAGAGTCGATCCCGCGCTGGATGCCGTTCAAGGAGACCAACACCCAGCTCGAGCGCTTCCGCAAGAAGTACAAGACCGGGCTCATCTCCAACATCGACGACAAGCTCCTCGGCCAGACGCGGCGTCACTTCAAGCCGGACTTCGACCTCGTGGTCACCGCTCAGCAGGTGCGGTCCTACAAGCCGGATCCCGCCCACTTCAAGGAGTGCGAGCGCCGCATCGGCACGCGCAAGGGCTGGGTGCACGTCACCTCGAGCCTCTACTACGACGTCGAGCCCTGCCTCAAGCTCAAGGTCCCGGTCATCTGGGTCAACCGTCGCAAGGAGACCCTCGAGCCCGGCGCCAAGAAGCCGACGGCCGAGGTCAAGACGCTGCTCGAGGCCGCCAAGCTCCTGGGCGCGGCGTAGCCGCGGTGCGGGCGGTCGGCCTGCACCCCGACGTGGTCCTGATCACGTCGCGCATCTGGCAGACCACCTGCACCCTGGTGCGCGCCGGCGAGGAGGCGTTCTGCATCGATTCGCCGGTGCTGCCCGACGAGCTCGAGCTGGTGCCCGCCGTCGCCCAGCAGGCCGGCTTCAACGTCGTCGGCCTGCTCGCCACCCACGGCGACTGGGACCACCTGCTGGGTCGCTACTGCTTTCCCGAGGCGGCCCTGGGGTGCGCCCAGTTGACCGCCGAGCGCCTGCAGCGCAACCTGGGCGCGGTGCAGCGGGAGCTGCGCGCGTTCGACGAGGAGCACTACGTGCAGCGCCCGTCGCCGCTCGGCCTGCCCTCGGTGCAGCCGCTGCCCCTGCCCGGGCACTGCGGGCTCGGCGACCAGGAGCTCCAGCTGCATCCCGCCGAGGGCCACACCGGCGACGGCATGGCGATCTGGGTGCCGTGGGCCGAGACCCTGATCTGCGGCGACTACCTCTCGCCGGTCGAGATTCCGAGCTTCGGTGACGCGGGCTCGCCCGAGGAGTACCTGGCCACGCTGACACGCCTCGAGCCCCTCATCGCGGAGGCCGAGTGGGTGGTTCCGGGCCACGGTGACGCGCTCGACGCCCAGCGCGCGCTGGCCATCCTGCGCGAGGACCGCGCCTACGTGGAGGCAGTCGGCGATCGCGGCGCCGACGCGGCGCTCCCCCTCGCCCGGCGCACTTCGGCGCAGCGGCGCCGCCACGACGCGAACGTCGCGCTCGTGGGCGCGAAGCCGTGATCAGCGACTTCTAGAGTGGATGTGGAGTCGCCGCGAGCCCCGCGGCGGCAGCCGACCCGGGAGCTTTGGAGCCGTTAGATGCCCAGCGTGCTCGCTCATCAGACCTGGTTCGAAGACGGCGCGTTTCCCGTCGACTGGAGCTTCGCCGCCCAGCCCCTGACCCTCGCGCTGCTCGGCGCCGCGGTGCTACTCACCCTCCTCGCGCGGCTCGTCGCGCGCTTCGTGCCTGGCATTGACATCCCGTTCCTGGCCCGCATGGCCCCGTGGATGCCGTTCGCCATCCGCCTGCACCTGGCGGTCTCGCTGGTCGCACTGCTGTCGCTCGGCTTCTACCTGTCGCCCGCGATGGATCTCCAGGCCGACGTCGCGGGGATCTCGCTCGGTGCGGTGATGGCGGTCACCGCGATCGGCATGGCCACCGGCTGGCACGCCCGTGCCGCCGCCGCCCTGCTGGTCGCCGCGGGCCCGCTCGGCATGCTCGAGTTCGGCTTCTGGGCGGTGGCGCAGCGCATCGACGTGCTCGGGTTGGCGCTGTTCGTGCTCATCGCCGGCCCCGGTCGGTGGTCGGCGGACTTCGAGAGCGGCCGCGCGCGCGAGATGACCGCCGACCGGGCCGCGCAGGCGGTCTGGGCGCTGCGCGTGGCGGCCGGCGTGGGGCTGATCGTCGTCGCCTTCGCCGAGAAGCTCTCGGCGTCCGAGTTCGCCCTCGCCTTCCTGGCCGATCGTCCCCAGTTCAACATCGCCCAGCAGGTCGGCCTGCCGCTGTCGGACCTCGACTTCATCCGCGTCGCCGGCAGCATCGAGGTCCTGTTCGGGCTGCTGCTGATCTCCGGCGCCCTGCCGCAGGCGACGGTGGTACTCGCCGGCGTGCCGTTCAACGCCACGCTGTGGTTCTTCGGGATCAACGAGCTGGCCGGGCACCTGCCGATCTACGGCGCGATGCTGGTGCTGCTGGTCTTCGGCTCCGATCCCGCGCTGCGCGGCTTCACGCGCGAGCTGTGGCCGTTCGACCGCGGGCGCCACCGGTCGGCGGCGCCGCTGCCCACCGCCCGCGCGCCGGGCGTGCCGGCCTAGGCCCCCGTCGGGGCCGTCGCGTCGGCGGCCGGCTCGCGATCGGGCCTGGGCGGCTTGGGAAAGGCGAGCGCCTTGAGCCACTTGCGGTCGGCGATCAGGTTGCGGCAGGTCTCGCCGCGTGCCCACTCGGGAGTGGCGAGGAGCGCCCGGTGGAACGGCAGGAGCGTGCGCAGACCCTCGATCTCGTACTCCGCGAGCGCGCGCTGCATGCGCCGGGTGGCGTGCTCGCGGTCGACGTCCCAGACGATCAGCTTGGCGACCATCGGGTCGTAGAACGGGGTGACCTCCGAACCGGCCTCAACGCCTGAGTCGACGCGCACGCCGGGACCGGCGGGTTCACGGTAGGCGCCGATGCGACCGGGGCCGGGGGCGAAGTTCTTCGAGGCGTCCTCGGCGTTGATGCGGCACTCGATGGCGTGGCCACGCAGGATGACGTCCTCCTGGGTCACCGACAGCCGCTCCCCCGCCGCGATGCGGATCTGCTCGCGGACGATGTCGATGCCGGTGGTCTGCTCGGTCACGCAGTGCTCGACCTGGACCCGCGTGTTCATCTCCAGGAAGTAGTACTCGCCGTCCTGCAGGAGGCCTTCGATGGTGCCCGCCGAGTGGTAGCCGACCGCGCGGGCGGCGTCGGTGGCGATGGTGCCGATGCGGTCGCGCATCGCCTGGTCGACCATCGGCGCCGGCGACTCCTCGATCAGCTTCTGGTGGCGGCGCTGGACGGAGCAGTCGCGCTCGCCGAGATGCACGACGTTGCCGTGGCGGTCGGCGAGGACCTGAACCTCGACGTGACGGGGATCCGGGAGATAGCGCTCGAGGTAGACGGTGGCGTCGGCGAAGAACTTCTCGCCCTCGCGCGCGGCGCCGTCGAAGGCATCGGCGATCTCCTCGGGATCCAGCGCGACGCGGAAGCCCTTGCCACCGCCACCGCCGGCCGCCTTGACCGCGATCGGGTAGCCGATCGTCTCGGCCGCCTCGCGCGCGGCCTCCTGGGTCTCGACCGGTGCGGTGGTGCCCGGCACGATCGGCACGCCGGCGCGCGCCATCAGCTCACGAGCGCGCGTCTTGGAGCCCATCGCGTCAATCGCGTCGGCGGGCGGGCCGATGAAGACCACGCCAGCGGCCTCGAGGCGCCGGGCGAAGGTGGCGTTCTCGGCGAGGAACCCGTAGCCGGGATGCACCGCGTCGGCACCCGACCGCTCGACCGCCTCCATCAGGCGGTCGATGTCGAGGTAGGACTGCGCAGCCGGCCCCGGCCCGATCAGATAGGCCTCATCGGCCCGGCGAACGTGCAGGGCGTCGGCGTCGGGCTCGGAGTGAACCGCCACCGAGGCGACTCCGAGCTCGGACAGCGCGCGCATCACGCGTACGGCGATCTCGCCTCGATTTGCCACCAGGACCTTGGAGAACATGCGGTGGCGCATGCTACCCCGAGGCCCGGGCGCCCGTCGTGGCCGCGACCCACCGAAACGCGAAAGGGGCCCCGCGTGCGCGGAGCCCCTCTTGAGTGCTGCTTCGCGTGGGGAGCCGGTGGCTCCCCACGCGGGTCAGTCGTTGAGCCGCTCGTCCCGGGGGGAGGAGAGGTTGTCGCTGCCCGGCACGCGGTCCTCGGTGACGCCGACCGCGCCGGCCGGAACGCCGGTACCCGCCTGCAGGCCGGTTCCGGTGCCGTCGCCGTAGACGAACTCGCTCGAGTTGCCCTCGCGCGAGGAGTCGCCGCGATTGGCGAGCCCCTTGAGCTTGTCCCGGTTCTTGAGCGCCAGGCCAGCGGCTCCGGCGAGCAGGGCGAAGCCAGCGGGCTTGGCGCTGCGCGACGAGGCCTTGGTGGCCGTCTTGCCGCCCGAGAGCGAGCCGAGCGCCGACAGCGCCTTGCTCACGCCCGACTTCGGCGGGGTCACCTTGCTCTTGGGGCGACGGGACACGGAGGTCCCGGCAGAGCGTCCGGACCCCGACGGCCTGAGGCTCGAGCCGAGGCCGAAGCGGCCCTTGGCTCCTGCCTCGCCCTGCCCCGCGCGCAGGCTCCGGCCGGCGGTCGAGCGGGTGCTCGGCTTCCGACCGTGGGCCGCGCCCGTGCCGGAGCTACGGCCAAAGCGGCTGGCTGAGCTCGAGGAACGCTGTTGCGTGCGGTTCTGGTTGGCCATCTGGCTACCTCCGTTACGGCTTGGCAGTGCGCTGCGCGGTGCTCTGGACGTTCTGAGCCGACTCCTTGACGGAGTCCTTGAGGCCCTGGGCCTGGTTGACGGCTTCCTTGCCGACGCTCTGCGTGTCCTGACCCGCCTGCATCGCCGTCGTCGCGGCCTCCTGCGCCTGCTGGGCGACGGCCTTGCCGCGCTCGACGACCTCGTGACCGGTCGACTTCGCCTCATCCTTGAGCTGGTCGGCGATCGGGCCGATCTTCTCGTTCTCGACGTCAGTCGTCGGGATGAGGGCACCGGCGAGGAAGCCGAGCGCGATCGAGCCGACGGCGAGGCCGAGCGGGTTCTCCTGCGCCACGCTTGCGGCCCGGCGGGCCTTGCGCTTGACCTCGTCGGCGTCCGGAGTCGCCGAGTGGAGCTTGTCCGTCGCGGTCGAGAGGGCGCTGGGTCCCGAATCGCCGCCGGACGACGGACCGGTGACCCGGTCCTTCACGTCGGCAGCCGAGCCGGTGACGCGATCCTTCACGTCGCTCGCCTTGCCGGTGATCTTTTCCTTGGTGTCCGACACTTTGTCCCTCGTTCGACTCTTGAGATCGGTCTTGTAGCTGATCGCTCCGACGGTCTCGCCCATCTCCTGGCGGGTCTGCTCTATCTCGTCGCGGATCTGTTCTGGGTCTTGGCCCACTCGATGTCCTCCTTCACGGTCTCAATGGTTTGCTTCGGTGCAGGGTCGATCGACTGCAGCTGCTTCTTGCCCTTGAGGGCGAGGAAAGCGGCGATCGCGGCGTAGACGACGGTGACGATCAGGGCCGCCAGCCAGTCCGGGAGGAAGGTCCCGAGCACGAGGATCAGGAACGCGGTGAAGGCGATGCCGGCCAGCAGGCCGAGCACTCCGGCGGCACCGAGCATGCCGGCGCCCTTACCCGCCTCCTTCGCCTTCTCCGTCATCTCGGCCTTGGCGAGGTCGATCGCTTCCTTGGTCTCGACCTTGGCGAGCTGGATCTCCTGCTGCACGAGCGTGGTGGTCTGCTCGGTCAGCTGCTTGACCAGCTCGGGCAGCGAGCGCTCGCGCAGCTCCTCCGGAGGCAGCGAGCTGCCGCCAGAGGAGGGAGAGTCGCCGCCGGCCGGGACTGCGCCGACGTCAGGTTGATGCGCCGACATGATGCTCAGGCTCCGCGCGGCGGGATGAAGCCCTCGCCCTCGCCACCGACGTTGCCGAGACCCATGCGGGAGGTCGGCGCCGAGGTGGAGCCGCCCTCCGCGGTGAGACCCGAGGTCGGGGAGCCGCTGAGCGCGCCGACGCCGGCGCCGGCCGCCGCTCCGCTGCCCGCGGTGGTTCCCGCACGCGGGAGACCGGGAGTGCGGGTGCCGTAGCCGGCCGCGCCGTAGCTGCCGGTACCGGCCGACGACGACTCGTAGCGACGCGAGCTCGATGCCTTCAGGAGGCGCGAGGCGATGAAGCCCAGCGTGAGACCACCGAAGATGACCGCGTTCGGCTGACGACGAGCGAAGTTCTCGACGTCGTGCAGGATCCTGTCCCCGTCGGAGGCCTGCAGGTAGGAGCCCGCGCCCTCGATGCGATCGACGACCGCGTCGAGCACCTTGGCCGGTGCGCCGAGGCCCTGGTCGGTGAGCTGCGATGAAGTCTTGCGCAGCGCCTGGGCGGTCTTCTCGACCTGCTGCCCGGCGTCGGTCGACCGCTGGTCGACGACGTCGGTGACGCGGCTGCGTGCCTGCTCAGAGGCTCCGCTGGCGGCTTCCTGGACCTTTTCCTTGGCCTGCTCCGGCGCAGACTGCCCTGCATTGGTTGCCATCAAATGACCCCTTTCCACTTCACGACTTTCCCCTAGGTCATCCCCCCCGAGCGGGGGGTCGGAAACAAAAGCGCGCCAGAACTCGTCCGAGACGCGTGCCGATGTGGGTGCAAGCGGCCTGAGCGGCGGCTAGGCGAGCGGCTGGAGATGTCGCCAGGCGCTCTCCCAAAATGCCAGCTCGTGGCGACTGGAGGCAAGGAACGCCTGTCGCATGCGGTCATGGCCGGGACGCTCGAGCTCGGCGGCCGCCGCGTCGACCAGCTCCCGGCACCAGACGGCCAGGCGCTGGAAGTCCTCACCCGCGTACATGTCGATCCACCCGGAGTAGAGCGGATGCTCCGGGCGCGGACCCTGGGCGAGGCGCTCGCCGATCTCCGCGTAGCCCCACATGCACGGCAGCAGCGCCGCGGCCAGCTCCGCGAAGTCGCCGAGCGCCGCCGTCCGCAGCAGGAAGTCGGCATAGCCGGAGGTGGCCGGCGCGGCCCGCTCGCCCTCGAGCTCGGCCGAGCCGATGCCCCACTCGGCGGCGTAGGCCCGATGGAGGTCCATCTCGGTCTCGAGGATCGCCTGCGAGAGGCTCGCGAAGCGCCGCATCCACTCCAGCCGGGGAGCGCGCACGGCCCCCAGCGCCAGCAGGCGCCCGTAGTCGACGAGGAACAGGTAGTCCTGCCGGACGTAGAACCGGAAGGCGTCCTCGGGCAGCGTGCCATCCCCGATGCCGGTAACGAACGGGTGCGCGTGCTGCTGCTCCCAGATCTCCTCTCCCCCCGCGCGCAGCTCCAGCGAGAAAGAGCTCATCCGCCGCCAGCGGGGCGCGGCGCGGTGGGGTCGGAGGCCTCGCCGGCCGGATGCTCGCGCACGAGGTAGTCCTCGATCGCCATCGGATCGCCCTGCGAGCGCGACACAACGCGCAGGAGGTCGGACATCGTCGCGACCTCCTCGATCTGCTCCTTGATGAACCACTGCACGAACTGCTCGCTCGCGTAGTCGCCCTCCCGCCGCGCGGTAGCGGCGAGCGCGTTGATCTGGTCGGTGACGCGCCGCTCCTGGGTCAACGCCAACGAGACCGGCTCGACCACGTCCTCGAAGGAGCTCTGCGGCGCCGCCACGCCCGGGATGACGACGTCGGAATCGGAATCGAGCAGGTACTGGACCATCATCATCGCGTGCTCGCGCTCCTCGAGCGCCTGGCGGTAGAAGAAGCCGGCGAGCTGCGGCAGCGTCTCGGCGTCGTAGTGGATCGCGCAGGCCACATACTGTTGGTGGGCGGCGAACTCGTGACCGATCTGCTCGTTGAGCTGGGCGACGAAGGCTTCGGCGGGCATCGGCCGATCCTACCGACTTAGGCCGCCCTAATTGCCGCTTGCTAACGTTCCACTCAGTGGCCAAGGACAAGCGCCCCGCACCCACGCGCGTCAAGCCAAAGCGGCGATGCTGCAAGTCCGGCCCGCGCTGCAAGCGCTGCCCGGTGGTGTGCAAGCGCCTGGAGAAGCAGGGCCTCGCCGTCGAGCTCCGCGACGGCCGCTACGAGCTCGCGGTGACGCTGCGCAAGAAGCAGTTGAAGGCCGCTCGGGCGCGCTGAGCGCCGCGGCGGCTCCTGACGCGTTCCACAACTCCGGCGCTAGAGTGGTGCGTTGATGGCCACCTGCCTTGTAACGGGTGGAGCGGGGTTCCTCGGCTCCCACCTGTGCGATGAGCTGTTGCGGCGCGGCCACCGGGTCCTCTGCGTCGACAACGTCGAGACCGGCTCGCTCGCCAACATCGCCCACATACGCGTGCCCGAGTTTCGGTTCGTGCACGCGAACATCATCGAGCCCTACTACGTCGACGAGCCGGTCGACGTCGTCTACCACTTCGCGTCGCCCGCCTCGCCGATCGACTACCTGCGCCTGCCGCTGCACACGCTGAAGGTCGGCTCGCACGGCACCCACCACACGCTCGGGCTGGCCAAGCAGCACCGCGCCCGGTTCCTCATCGCCAGCACCTCCGAGGTCTACGGCGACCCGCAGATCCACCCCCAGCCCGAGTCCTACTGGGGGCACGTCAACCCGATCGGCCCGCGCGGGGTCTACGACGAGGCCAAGCGCTACGCCGAGGCGCTCACGATGGCGTACCACCGCCAGCAGGGCGTCGACACGGGCATCATCCGCATCTTCAACACCTACGGGCCCCGCATGCGCCCGCACGACGGCCGGGCGATCCCGACCTTCCTGCGCCAGGCGCTGCAAGACCGCCCGCTGACGGTGTTCGGCGACGGCTCGCAGACCCGCTCCTTCTGCTACGTGACCGACCTCATCGACGGCGTGATCCGGCTGGCCGAGTCGGGCTACCACCACCCCGTCAATCTCGGCAACCCCGACGAGTACACGCTGCTGGAGCTCGCCGAGGCGGTGATCGAGGCCACCGGGTCGCGCTCGCAGATCGTGCACGAGGCGTTGCCCACCGACGACCCCCAGGTGCGGCGGCCGGACACCGCCCTGGCCCGCGAGATCCTCGGCTGGGAGCCGAGGATCACGCTGCAGGACGGCCTCGCCCGGACCATCCAGGAGTCCGGCATCGAGAAGCTGATGGGCGCCTGAGGCGTCCGACGACCGACTTCGACGCTCCAAAGGGGCGCGTCATCCGCTACATAGCGGATCCCGATGAGTTCCAAGCGGCGAGCCACCGCTCAGCATCCATGCCGACGCCACGCCCAGAGACAACCACCCGTCGCTCCCCGGCTGTCCGCTCGCGGATGTCGCCCGCCGTCGAGCCGGTCGCCCCGATGGACATCCGTCGCAAGCGGCCGCCGGTGCTCGCGTTCCTCCTGCGCATGGAGACGCTGCGGCGGCTGCTGCGGGTGGGCAGCCTGCTGGTGCTCGACTTCGCGGGCGTCTTCGCCGCGATCTTCACCGCGCTGATCGTCAAGGCGGTCCTGCGCGATCCCAACCTCGCCTGGGACGAGTCGCTGGCCGAGACGCGCGACACCGTCGCGCTGGTCTACCTGGTGACCGCGCTGCTGTTCGCGCGCTCCGGGCTCTATGCCCGGCGGGCCCAGCGCCCGGGATTGCCGAAGATCATCTCGTCGCTGTTCTGGGCGACCGTCGTGGTGCTGATCTTCGCTCTGGTCAACGGTGAGCGCTACTCGAGCTACTACATTTTCTACGGCAGCCTGACCGCCGCCATCGCCTACGTCGGCGCGGGGCGCTGGGTCTACGACCGCCTGACCGGCTGGCTGCTCAACCGCGCCGGCTACCGGCGCCGGGCGCTGCTGGTCGGCACCGGTCACCACATCGACGCGGTGGCCCACGCCCTGCAGGACTCCAGCGACGGCGTCGACATGGTCGGCTTCATCTCGCTCTCGCCTCGCCCCGACAACGGCCTGCGGCGGCTGGGCGACATCGGCGACCTCGCCCCCGTGCTCGGCCGCCATCGCGTGGAGGAGGTGATCATCGCCGATCCCGACTTCCCCGAGCACCACGCCATCGAGCTGGTCGACCAGTGCCATCAGCGCGGCGTCACCGTCCGCATCGCGCCGTCGACCATGGAGATCCTGGTCCACCGCGCGGAGTTCGTGCCGGGCAGCGCCGTCCCGCTGTTCGAGCTCAAGCCGCCGGTGTTCGAGGGCTTCGACTTCGTCCTCAAGCGCTCCTTCGACTTCGCGGTGTCGATCTTCCTGCTGCTGATGCTGAGCCCGCTGATGGTGACGCTGGCGGTCGCGGTGGCGGGCTCATCGCGCGGCGGCGTCCTCTACCGCTCGGTGCGGCCCGGCATCGGCGGTGAGCCGTTCGCGTGCCTGAAGTTCCGCACCATGTACTCCGACGCCGATGAGCGCCAGGACGACCTGGAATCGCTCAACGAGGCGTCGGGACCGTTGTTCAAGATCCGCCACGACCCCCGGATGACGCCGGTCGGGCGCTTCCTGCGCCGCTACTCGCTCGACGAGCTCCCCCAGCTGTTCAACGTCCTCCTCGGGCAGATGTCGCTGGTGGGGCCGCGGCCGCTGCCGACCCGCGACTACGCCCAGCTCGAGGACTGGCACAAGAAGCGCTATCTCGTGTTGCCCGGCATCACCGGCCTCTGGCAGGTGTCGGGACGCAGCGAGCTCGACTTCGACGACCTCGTCCGGCTCGACTTCCTCTACCTCGAGCGCTGGTCGGTCGGCCTGGATCTGAGCATCCTGCTCAAGACGGTCCCGGCCGTGCTCACCCGCCGAGGCGCCTTCTAGGGCGGCGCGGCGCGCGAGCGACGCGCCGCGATGAGGCACAATCCGCGGATGCCGCAGATCAGCAATCGCACCTCCGCGCTGACCACTCGCACGATGATCCGCGCGGTGCTGGTGGTCCTCGGCGCGGCGCTCGTGCTCTACCTGACCTACCTGCTGCGCCGGCCGATCGGCTGGATCATCGTCGCCGGATTCATCGCGATCGCCCTGACCGGGCCGGTCAACGCCCTGGCCCGGCAGATGAGGCGGGGGCTGGCCATCGCCATCGTTTACGTGACGACGTTCACGGTGCCGTTTCTCGTCAGCGCCCTGATCGTCCCGCCGCTGCTGTCCGAGGCGGCCGGCCTGGTCGACAACCTGCCCGCCTACGCCGCCGACGTGCAGTCCTTCGTCGAGGGCAACCAGACGCTGCGGCGCCTCGACGCCGACTACCAGCTCGTACAGCGACTCCAGGAGCGCGCGGAGGAGCTGCCGGCGCAGCTCGGTGGCGCCGCGCAGGTGCTCGGAGACGTCGGCATCGGGCTGGTCAACTCGATCTTCGCGCTGGTCACCATCATCATCCTCAGCATCTTCATGGTCTCCAGCGGACCGACCTGGGCGCGGGGCGTGGTCCGCCTGCAGCCGCCCGAGCGTGCCGTGCGCATCGACCGTGCGCTCCAGGCCATGGGCGCCGCCGTCGGCAACTACGTCGCGGGCGCCATCGTCCAGGCGGTGGTGGCGGGCGTGCTCGCCTTCGCCGTGCTGTCCCTGCTCGGCATGCCCTTCGCCCTGCCGCTGGCCGTCGTGGTGATGATCTTCGACCTGATCCCGCTGGTCGGCGCGACCATCGCCGCGGTGGTGGTGGGCATCGTCACGCTGTTCAGCGACTTCCCGACCACCACCATCGTGTGGGCGATCTGGTCGGTCATCTACCAGCAGGTGGAGAACTCGGTGATCCAGCCGCTCATCCAGAAGCGGGCGGTCGCCGTGCATCCCTTCGTGGTCCTGGTCGCCGTCCTGTTCGGCAGCACGCTGTTCGGCGTGGTCGGCGCGCTCCTGGCCATCCCCGCCGCAGCGTCGGCGCAGATCGCCTTCAAGGAGTGGTGGGCGTGGCGCCAGCTCACCAGCCAGCAGAGCGCGGCGGCGGGATCGAGCACCAGCACCGTCAGCGCGCCGGTGGTGGCGAGCCCCCCGGCGCCGACCGCGACCACCGGACCCATCTGAGGCGCGGCCGTGCGGGCCTACTACGAGGACGTGTGGGGCGACCTCCCCGACGATCCTCGGCCGTGGGCCTGGGACTGGCGCCGCGAGCTGCTGGGAGATGAGGTGCGACCCGGTGACCGCGCGCTCGACCTCGGCTGTGGCTCCGGCCGCTTCCTGACCGTCCTGCAGGCGGCGGGCGCCGAGCCGATCGGCGTCGACATCTCCGCCCGCGCCCTGGAGCGCGCCCGGCGCATGGCGCCGGGCGCCGACACGCGCCTGCTCGAAGCCGACGGGTCCCTGCCGATCGACCACGGCTCGATCGACCTCGTCTGGTGCAGCGAGGTGATCGAGCACGTCGCCGACGTGGGCCTCCTGCTGGGCGAGGTGCGCCGGGTGCTCGCGCCCGGTGGGCGCCTGCTGCTGACCACGCCGTCACACGGCCGGCTCCGCCGCGTGCTGCTGGCCGCCACCCGCTTCGACGCCCACTTCGATCCGCTCGGCCAGCACCTGCGCTTCTTCTCCGCCGCCTCGCTGCGCCGCGCGCTCGGGTTCTCCCGGCTGGAGGTGACCCGGGTGGTCGCCACCGGAGGTTTGCCGCTGTTGCGTGAGACGCTCGTCGCCCGGGCGCTGCGCCCGGCGCCTCAGTCGCCCGGCGCAGCCAGCGCGCGGGTGGCTTCCAGCACGTCGGAAGCCGACCGCGGCGCTTGAGGGTCGAGCAGGTAGGCGGCGCGGAAGGACTCGAGGGCACCGCGCGGATCCTGGCTGACTCCGAGCCGGAAGCGCCCCAGGCGCCGCCACGTCTCCGCGTTGCCGGGCTCGAGCTGAACGGCCCGCTCGAGCGCCGCGCGAGCGGCCATCGGCCTGCCGCTCAGCAGCTCGATGCCCGCGAGGTCCCAGAGCGCCTCGACCGACAGCGGGTTGCGCTCGGTCGCGATGACGGCGATGGCGGCGGCGTTGGCGAGGTCGCCCTGGTCGGCGCGCGCGATGGCGGCGTCGGAGGCGTCCTCGGCGCGCAGCGGCTGCAGGGCCGACCACGCCACCGCACCGGTGACTACCAGCACCCCGGCCGCGGCCAGCGGCCGCCAGCGCACGAGTCGCCGGGCGGCTCGGGGCGGAGTCGCAGTGGCCGGCGGCGCGGCGGCGGCGGTGTCCGCCGCACGGGCCGCGATGAGCCGGGCCTGCGGGGGCAGCGCGCCAGCCATCCACCCGGCGGCCAGCAGGGCGGGCACCGTGAGCCCCGGGATGAACCAGGTGAAGTCGAGCATCGAGTGCGCTCCGTAGACCACCGCGACGGCGCCGAGCGTCGCCATCCCGACCCGCTCGGCGTCCCAGGGCAGGCGACGGGCGTGGCGGCCGAGGCCCAGCGCTCGCACCAGCGCGACAGCCCAGGCGATGACGACGAGGAGCGAGGCGACGACCCCCGCCCAGCCGAGGTCGGCCAGGGTCTGCACGACGTAGCCGTGCGCGTGGCGGACCTCGAGCAGCGGCGGGTTGCGGACGCGGGTGCGGGCGGTCACATAGCCCCCCGCTCCGACACCCACCCACGGCGAGGACTCATGGATGGCCAGCGCCTCACGCCAGTAGCGCGCCCGCACCGACGACGCCTGGGTGAGGCGGTCGGGAGTGTTGGCGGGCGTCCGGGCGGCGGGGTTGACCAGCTCGTCCCACGTGCTCGACAGCTGGCCGCCCACTCCCCCGGGAGCGGCGGCGAGCGCCACCAGGCCGAGCACCGGGATCACGGCGAGCAGCGCGAGCAGCCCGCGCCCGAAGCGCCGCCGCGACGATGGCGAGGGAGGGCGGCGGGAAGCGGCGAAGGTCGCCGCCAGGCCGGTGGCCAGCAGGACGGTCAGCACCAGCAGCGTGAGCAGCCCGAGCTCGCGGCCGGCGTCGGCGCGCACCGCCAGCGCCACGCGGTCGGCCGTGAGCGCCTCCTGCGAGAACGACCAGGCGATCGGGGCCGCGGCACCCAGGACCGCGGCGCCGAGGGCGACCGCCCCGCGCAGGCGCAGCGGCGTGACCGCGAACCAGAAGACCAGCCCGACGGCCAGCGCGACCAGCGCTCCGCGCGAGTAGGAGAGCATGAGCGCCACCAGCAGGATGCTCATGCCCGGCCAGGCGAGGGCGTTGGCCGCCGCGTGGCCGTCACGGCGGGCGGCCAGCCACAGCAGGGGCAGCATTCCGAGCGCCGCCATGCCGCCGACCGCGTTCCAGTAGCCGAACGGCTCGCGCAGGCGCGCGAAGGTCTCCTCCGGGGCCAGCGCCCCCGGCAGGATCCGCGTAAGCAGCGCCCACCCGCAGACGATCACCGCTCCCGTCGCGATGCCCTGCAGCAGCGCCGGCCACCGGTGCGGCGCCAGGCGCCCGAGCGCGATGGCGGCGACCACCGCGGCGAGGTATCCGAACGTCCGGTTGGTCTCCTCCCAGGAGGTCGACGGGCTGATCGACCAGGCGATGGAGGCAGCGGTCAACAGCACGAGGACGCCCATGGCAGCGAGCAGGCCACCCCCGTGGAAGCGCTCGTGTCGCGTGCCGCGGCGAGCGCGCAGGACGGCGGCCGCCGTGAGCAGGCCGCCGACCACGATCCAGGCGATCGTCACCCGGGTGGTGGGCTCGAGCCGCAGGCCGCCGTCGGCCACGAACGCGGTGGCGGCGATCGCCACCGCGATGAGGGCGGCCAAACCCGGCCCGGCGAGCGGGGACAGGACCCAGCGCAGCACCCGCAGCCGCGGTGCGGGACCGTAGGCGAGCGGCGGCGGGCTCGGCGGCGCGCTAGGCGGCGCGGCGATCAAGGACACGTCTGCGCAGGGTCGGCAGGGCGGCGCAGATCCCGCCCGCCGTCAACAGGCCGAGCGCCACCAGCAGCGGCGTCGGCAGCTCATAGGCCACGATCGCGGCAAGCCGGCGGCTGCCGAGGAGGTCGAGCGGGCGGCCGCCGACGACCGTCGGGCGGGGCGCTGACGCGCGGATCTCATCCAGGGCGACCTGCTCGTCGGGGCCGGCCGGCGTCAGCAGCGGACCGCCGCCACCGAAGTCGCCTCCGCCGCCACCGGCGCCACCAGAGAGCCCGCCGGCGTCCGCGCCCGAACCGCCCGTTCCAGTCCCGCCGTCAGCCGAGCCGGCGGCACCGCCTCCACCGCCGCTGACCGCGCGCAGGACGGCGGCGCTGATCACGTCGCGGCAGTCGGAGTACTGATCCAGATCGGTGCCGATGTTGCGGACGGCGTCGCGCAGCTCCGAGGGGCGGTACGAGGGGCTCAGGACCCCGTCGTCCTCGCAGTCGCGCAGGATGGTCTGGATCCGCGCGTCCGAGGTGGCGGCCACGGCGGGGCCCGCGAGAAGCAGGCCGAGGAGGCCCGGGAGCAGGGCAAGGAGCAGCGGGCGTCGCACGACTCGGATCACGCTACCACCGTGCGCGACTCGCCCACCGAGGCCAGCGCCCGGCTCATCCCGGTGCTCCAGGCCTCGTGCGAGTGCTCCCGCACCGACCGGCGCGCGGCGACTCCGAGCCGCTTGCGGGTCTCCGGATCGCCGTGCAGGCGCAGCAGCGCGGCGGCCAGGGAGCCGGGATCTCCGGCGGTGACGACCAGACCGTTGAGCCCGTCGCACAGGAGCCCTCCGGCCACCGCGCCGACCGCGTCGGAGGCGACGACGGGGACGCCGCGGTGGAAGGCCTCGTTGATCGTGAGCCCCCACGGCTCTCGGAACGCGCGCGTCGCCAGCGACGGCAGGACCACGACGTCGCTGCCCGCGTACACCTCCCGGACGACGTGCGGCGGGCTCGCGCCGAGCACCGTCGCGCCCGCGTCGACGAGGGCGGCGCGCAACGGCCCGTCGCCGGCCACCACCAGGGCTGCATCCGGGGCCTCGAGACCCGTACGGCGCCACGCCTCGGCGAGCACGGCCGTGCCCTTCTCGGCTTCGAGCCGGCTCGCGAAGGCGACCTGGAACGGCGCCCGGCGCAAGGCGGGAGCCGGCGCCCCCCAGAAGTCGCCGTCGACGCTCTGCGGCGCCACGTGCACCGGGCCGCGCGCTCCCTTGCGGCTGACGTAGGCCGAGACGTGCGGGCCGTAGGTGACCACCGCGTCGGCGTGGCGGTAGAGATGGCGGACCGGGAGGTAGCTCAGCGCGTGCGCCGGCGTGCGCGGGTGCGCCCACATCGTCGCCCACAGGACGAACGGGATCCCGGCGTGCCGAGCCCCCGCCCATGCCGCCGCCGGGGCCAGGCGGCCGCTGAGCCCGGCGATCACCGCCCGGAAGCGCCCCGAGGCGGCCAGCCGGTAGATCGTCTTCTGGGCACAGCGCAGGACGGGAAACGGCAGGGCCGCTTCGGAGCCCGCGCCGCCGCCGTGGCGGACGCGGCCCCCGATCAGGGCGAAGGCGACGTCCTCGCGGGCGTGCAGCGCCGCGAACGCACCGACGCGAAACGACGGGGCGTGGTTGGTCACGAACAGGACGGGTCGGGGATCGTTCATCGGAGCGCATCGGAATATGCCGCGACCGTCTCGACGCCGCAGCGCTCCCAGGTGAAGCTGCGGGAGACGGTCTCGCGGGCGGCGGCGCCCTGGGCGGCGCGGGCGGCGGCGTCGTCGAGCAGGCGGGCGAGCTCGCGGGCCAGGGCGACGGGATCGCGCGCCGAAACGCGGCTCAGGCCGCCGCCGCTCGCGGCGATCTCCTCCGGCCCCGGCTCTCCGGCGCAGCCGATGGCGGGCACTCCGCCGGCCATCGCCTCGACGTAGGCGACGCCGAAGGCCTCGTCGACGCTCGGCAGCACGAACACCCCGCCGGCGCGCGCGGCGGTCAGCGCCTCGGCTGGAGCGAGCGCTCCCCGGAAGTCGATGCGCTCGGCGAGGCCGAGCTCGATGGCCCGCCGCTCGAGTCCCGCTCGCTCGGGGCCATCGCCCACCACCACCCAGCGCAGCCGCGGATGCGACTCGCGCAGTCGCCACAGAGCGTCGAGCACGTCGGCGTGGCGCTTGCGCGCGACGAGATCGCCGACCGTCACGAGGTGGGGATCCCCGGACGGCGCGATGACACCGGCCGGCAGATCGGTGCCGAGGTGCACGACGCGGGTCTCCGTCGCTCCGAGTTGGCGGCAGCGCGCCTCGATGCCCGCGGAGTTGGCGAGCACCAGCCGCGCGGCTCCCAGTGCCCGGCGCACCGCCGGAGCGCCGAGGCGAGGCCAGGACTCGACCACCCCGAGGACGTCGCCACCGTGCACGGAGACGATCAGCGGGGTCCCGGGGCGCGCCCGCAGCACCGCATCGCCGGCCGGCGCGGCGTAGTGGGCGTGCACCAGGTCGTAGGGGAACGCCCGTCGCAGGCGGTGCAGGGCGAATGCGAGCGGCCCGGCCGCGAAGGCCCCCCACGCCCCGTAGGCGAGCGGCCGCGGCGGCGCCAGGAACGGCACGCGCGTCACGTCGAGGCCGTCGCGGCGCTCGCGCAGCGGCTGGGTCAGCGCCCGCGCGATCGCCGCGGGACGGCCGCTGGCGAGTTCTGCGCGCGTGGGCAGCGCCCGGTGCAGCACGAGCACGCGCACGTCGGCACCGGACTCGCGCGCCGCCAGCGCCTGGCGGTGGGCCCAGATGCCGAGCGCCGGCTGCGCCGGGCTCGGGTAGTACTCGGCCACCACCACGACGCGCATGGCTCGGCTCAGCGCCGCCAGGTCAGGTGGCGTCGGACGGTGAGGTCCGCGTCGGCGCGCGAGATGCGCTCGCGCCCCCGCAGGAACGCCTCGCCCTCACGGATGGCGGCGTCGCGCGGATACCCGCCGGCCACCGGCGACTGGTGCCGGATCGGAGTCGCGTCGACGATCCCCAGGCGGTGTCCGCGCCCGGCCGCCAGCGCGCTCCAGTGGAAGTCGAGTCCCCAGCCCATCCGCAGGTCGGGCAGGGGCAGCAGGTCGGCGAAGGCCGGCGCCGCGATCGCGGTCACCGGCCCGATCTCCACGAACCGCGTCTCGCGCGCGACGGCTCCGGGACGCCGGCGGGTGACCGGCCACGCGGCATGCGAGGCGTAGGCATGGGCCGGCTGGGCCAGCGCGAGGCCGAAGCGCTCGCAGCAGAACAGGAACGCGTCGAGGAAGCCGGCCGGCAGGGACACGTCGTCGTCGATCAGCAGCAGCCAGTCGTGGCCGGTGGGCGGATGGACCTCGAGCGCGGCGTTGAGGTTCGCCCACTTGCCGGCTCCCGGGGCGCCGGGAGCCAGGAAGACGTCGACGCGGTGCCTGGAGCGGCCGAGCTCGGCCGCGATCCGCTCCACCCGGAGCGCGTTCTCCGGACGCGTGATGCCGAGGACGAGCACCCGCCGCACCCCGAGCCCGCGGGCGGCGTGGGCCAGCAGCCGCCGGCGCGGCCAGGTAACCGCGCCGGCGCCGGCGTCGAGCAGCCCGGCCCGCAGCAGGCCGCGGCGCGACAGGGTTCCGGAGCGCCCGGAGAGGAAGTCGGGCCCGTCCGGGCCTGACGCGGGCGCGGGCGCACGCGTCAGCGCGGCGCGTAAGCGCCCGGCGCTCATCGCGCCGAGGACGAGGCCGTTGGCGCAGGCATGGCGCCCGGCGTGCCAGGCGCAGCCGGCCAGTACGCGCAGTTCGCCCGCCAGCGGCGGGGCGGTGCCCTTGCGCTCGTCGTAGCGGCGGGCGTGCCGGCCGCGGTGGTGCGCGGCACGCGCCAGCGCCGGCAGCCGGGCGTCGGCGCCGGCGCGACGATGGTCGACACCCGCGCGGGCGACGTAGCGCACGCGCCCCCCGCCGGCCCGCAGCCGGCGCTGCCAATCCTCCTCGTCGCCGCAGAAGTTGAGGTCCGGGTCGAAGCCGCCGACCCGGCCCAGCGCCGAGCTGCGCAGGGCGAAGTTCGCGCCCCACACGAAGTCCGCATCGCCGTCCTCGGGCCCGCGGTCGAGGTTGGTGATGGGAACCGGCTCGCGCCCGCAGGTGCGCAGCCGCGCTCCTTCGAGGCGCGGGCGGATCGGACCGCCGAAGGCGTCGTGGCCGGGACAGGCTCCGGCCGCCGTCAGCAGTTCGGCCAGCCAGCCCGGCCACGCCTCGACGTCGTCGTCGAGGAAGCAGACGAGCTCCGCGCGCGCCGCCTCGGCGCCCACGTTGCGCGCGACGTTGATCCCCCGGGCCGCTCCCAGTGCGATGTAACGAGCGCCGTGGGCCTCGGCCAGGCGGCGGGTGGCGGGCCGCTCGGGATCGTCCTCGACGACCAGCAGCTCGGCACCGTGCTCACGCGCCTGTGGAGCGACCGACGAGAGCGCCACCGCCAGGTAGTCGTGACGGCGGCGCGTCGGGAAGACGATCGAGGCTGGCGGGGTCACGGCGGCCTCCCACCGTACCCGTACCCTGGACCCCGTGATCCTGCTGCTGCACAACCGCTACCGCGTACGCGGCGGCGAGGAGCGAGCGGTGGAGGACCTGGCCTGGCTCATCCCGGCCGAGCTCGGCGAGGATGCCACCGTCCTCGAGCGTGACTCCGCGACGACCAGCTCCGCGCGGGCGGGCATCGGCCTGGTGGGCGGCGGGCTCTCTCCCGACTCCGTCGGCGAGGCGGTCCGGCGGACCGGCGCACGCGTCGTGCACGCCCACAACGTCAACCCGTCCTTCGGCTGGCGCTCGCTCGCCGCGGCGCGGGCGGCCGGCGCGCGCGTCGTGCTGCACCTGCACAACTACCGTCTGGTGTGCGCGGTCGGCACCTGCTTCACGCGAGGCGAGGACTGCACCCGCTGCCACGGTCGCGACACCCGGCCGGGAGTCCGGCTGAACTGCCGCGGCGGCTCGCGGGCCGAGTCGGCCGCCTACGGCGCCGGCCTGGCGCTCTGGCAGGACCGGCTGGCCGAGCAGGTCGACGCCTTCGTGGTGCCGAGCGCCTTCGCGCTCGACCGGCTCCGCGAGCTCGGCGCGCCGCTCGGAGACCGCGCTCACGTGGTCGGGTCGGTGCAGCGCCGCCTGGCGACGGCGTCGGCCGCCGCCCGGGGGACCTACGCGCTGGCCGCCGGCCGGCTGACGGAGGAGAAGGGCTTCGACGACGCCATCGCCGCCTGCGTGCGGGCCGGGCTGCCGCTGGTGGTGGCCGGCGACGGTCCCCGGGCGGGCGCGCTACGGACCCTCGCGGCGGGAGGAGACGTGACCTTCACCGGGCAGGTGTCGCGCCCGAGGCTCGACGAGCTGCGCCGGGGGGCCGCGGTGGCCATCGTCCCGTCGCGCTACGAGGAGATCCTGCCGCTCGCGGCGCTCGAGGCGATGGCGGCCGGGCTGCCGGTGGTCGCCGCGCGATCGGGCGGCCTCGCGGAGCTGGTGCCCGCCGAGGGGCTCTACCCGGCGGGCGACGTGACGGCGCTCGAGGACCGCCTGCGCGCCCTGTGGGCCGATCGAGCCGCCGGAGAGCGGGCGCTGGCGGTCGCGGCCACCCGCAGCGCACCGGCAGTGGTGGCATCGCGGCTGGCGCGGATCTACGGCTAGAGTCCGCGCGATGCGAGCCCTCGTCACCGGCGGCGCCGGATTCATCGGATCCAACCTGGTCGACGCGCTGCTCGACGACGACCACGAGGTGACCGTCGTCGACGACCTCTCCAGCGGCAAGGAGGCCAACCTCCGCGACGCCCTCGCCCGGGGCGTGACGCTGAATCGCGCCGACGTCTCCGAGCCCGAGGCGATGCTCGAGATCTTCGAGGGCTTCAGGCCCGAGGTCGTCTTCCACCTCGCCGCCCAGATCGACGTCCGCAGGTCGGTCGCCGATCCCGTCCTGGACGCGCGCATCAACGTGGGCGGGACCGCCTCGGTGCTCGAGGCGGCGCGCAAGACCGGCGCCCGGCGTCTGCTGTTCGCCTCCACCGGGGGAGCGCTCTACGGAGACTCCGACGTCATCCCGACGCCCGAGGCCAGCCCCATCGCCCCGATGGCCCAGTACGGCACCAGCAAGTTCTCCGCCGAGGCCTATCTCGGCCTCTACCACCGCCTGTACGGCCTCTCCACCATGGCGCTGCGCTTCGGCAACGTCTACGGCCCCCGCCAGGACCCGCACGGCGAGTCGGGCGTGATCGCCATCTACTGCGGGCGCGCGCTCGAGGGCCGTTCCGCCACGGTGTTCGGCGACGGCCGTCAGACGCGCGACTACGTCTTCGTCGGCGACGTCGTCCGCGCCTTCCAGCTCGCCGCCGGCTCCGACGCGGTCGGCTCGCTCAACGTCGGCACCGCCCAGGAGACCACGGTCCTCGAGCTGGCTCACGCGATCGGCATCGAGCCCGACTTCCAGCCCGCCCGCACCGGCGAGATCCAGCGGTCGTGCCTGGACGTGTCCCGTGCCGCGGAGGTGCTCGGCTTCCGCGCCGAGGTCGGCCTCGAGCAGGGCCTGGAGCGCACGCTGGCCGCTGGTCGAGCGGCCTGAGCGACGCTCACAGCAGCTTGACCGTCGGGGACTCCGTGCCGCGCGTCGCTCCGCGCAGGTCGAGGGTCAGCGGCGCCCGGCGAGCCACCTCGTCGTGGTCGACGCTGGAGTGCGCGGTGACGATGACCGCGAGATCGGTCGACGCCAGCGCGTCTCCGAGGTCGACGCTGGCCAGGCCGAAGTCGTCGAGCACCGGAACGTGGGGGTCGTGGTAGGACACGTCGCCGCCGCGCTCGCGCAGCAGCCGGATGATCTTCAGCGCGGGTGACTCGCGCAGGTCGCTCACTTCCGGCTTGTAGGCGACGCCCAGGATCAGCACGCGCGTGCCGCGCACCGGCTTGGCGACGTCGTTGAGCGTCCGCTCGATCTTCTCGAGGCAGTAGTACGGCATGTGCTGGTTGACCTTGCCGGCGAGCTCGATGAACTCGGTGGCCATGTCGAACTCGCGCGCCTTCCAGCTCAGGTAGAAGGGGTCCACCGGCAGGCAGTGGCCGCCCATGCCGGGACCGGGCTCGAAGCGCATGAAGCCGAACGGCTTGGTGGCGGCGGCGTCGATGACCTCCCAGATGTCGATGCCCATGCGGTCGGAGAGGATCGCCAGCTCGTTGACCAGCGCGATGTTGACCGAGCGAAAGATGTTCTCGAGCAGCTTGGACATCTCGGCCTCCTCCGGAGAGGACACCGGGACCAGCACGTCGCAGACGCGGCCGTAGATCTCCGCGGCGCGGCGCGTGCAGTCCGGAGTCAGCCCCCCGAGGACCTTCGGCGTGTTGCGCAGCGTGTAGTCCGTCCGCCCGGGATCGACGCGCTCGGGTGAGAAGGCGACCGAGAGGTCGCGCCCGGCGATCAGGCCGGACTGCTCGAGGATCGGAACCAGGTCTCCCCGCGTGGTGCCGGGATAGGTCGTCGACTCGAGCAGGACGACTTGGCCGGCGCGGACGACGCGCGCGAGCTCGCGCGCCGAGCTCAGCAGCGGCCCGAGGTCCGGCTCGCGATTGGCGTTGAGCGGCGTCGGCACGCAGATGAGGATCGCCTCGGCCTCGTGCAGCTCGGCGAAGCTGGTCGTGGTGCGCAGGCGGTCGCGCAGGGGCGCCAGGCGCTCGTCGGGGATGTCCTCGACATGCGAGCGGCCGGCGGCGAGGCCCTCGACCTTGACCGGATCGACGTCGACGCCGATGACGTCCTCGCCCGCCTCCGCGAAGCCCACCGCCAGCGGAAGGCCGACGTAGCCCAGGCCGACGACGCCGATGCTCATCGGGCCGACGCACCCTCCTGCCGGCGCAGCCACTCGACGGTCTGCGCGATGCCGTCCCGCAGGCCGATCTGCGACTCCCAGCCCAGGAGCTTCCGCGCCTTCTCCACCGAGGGCCAGCGCCGGACGACGTCGACCTCGAAGGTCGGCTGGTGCTCGAAGACGAGGTCCGCGGGGTCGTTGCCGCACTCCTCCCAGATGATCGCGGCGATCTCGGCGACGGTCAGCTCCTCGCTGGCCGAGATGTTGAAGTCCTCGTTGAGCGCCGCCGGGTGGCCGGCGGCGGTGACGATCCCGTCGGCGATGTCGTCGGCGTGGGTCAGCGTGCGCGTGTGCTTGCCGGTGCCGAAGATCGGCAGGGGCTTCATCGGCACCAGCGACTTGCGGATGAGGTCGGGCACGGCATGCGCGATTCCCGGCTCGGCCTCGGGCATCTCTCCCGGCCCGTAGGCGTTGAACGGGCGGCAGATCGTGTAGGGCAGGCCGTGCTCGGCGTGGGCCGCGCGGCAGTAGACCTCGCCGGTCAGCTTGGAGTAGCCGTAGGCCGACAGCGGCACGGGGCACTCGTCGAGGTAGTCCTCGGGCGTCGGGTAGACCCGCGCGCGCTCGAACACCATCGACGAGGAGACGTAGACGAAGCGCTCCACGCCGTGCTCGAGCGCCGCCGGGAAGACCCCGTTGTAGAGGGCGTTGTTGACCTCGGTGAGGGTGTACGGGAGTTTGTGGAAGTTGGCGATGCCGCCGACGATCGCCGCGAGGTGGATCACGTGCGAGCAGCCGCGCATCGCCTCCCCCGCCTGGGCGCGGTCGCGCAGGTCGCCGGTGTGCACCTCGCAGGCGTCACGGATCCACGCGGGCGCCTCGCGCTGATCGGACACCCGGACATCCCACTGGGGATCTTTCAGCAGCCGCCGCACGACGGCCGAGCCGATCGTGCCGACGCCGCCGGTGACCAGAACACGGCTCATGCGGCGGCAGGCTAGCCGACCGCCACCTCAGGCCGCGCTGGCGTACGTGGAGGGAGCCAGGCCCAGCTCGGTGAGCTCGACGCGCAGCTGGCGCCGCGCCCGGAAGTGCAGCCCGTTGACCGACGCGGTGGTGCGGCCGGTGCGCTCGGCGATCTCGTCCGGCGACAGGCCGACCAGGTGACGCATGAGCACGATCTTGCGCTGCTCCTCGGGCAGCGTGCGCAGAGCCGCCTTGAGTGAGTCGAGCATGTCCGGCGTGGCGGTCGGACGGGCCTCGATGAGGGTGCCGGCGTCCTCCATCGGAATCGGGCGGCGGCGGCGGATGTGGTCGACCGCGGCGTTGCGAGCCACACGCGACAGCCAATGCGTGAACGGCTGCGAGCGCTCCTGGTACCGCCCGATCGACGTCATCAGCTTGGCGAACACCTGCTGGGTGACGTCCTCGGCCTCGTGCGGGTCGCGGACCACGCGCATGGCGGCCGAGTAGACGATCGCCGAGTACTGCTCGTAGATCTGCTGGAAGGCGGACATGTCGCCCGCCTGGGCGCGCTTGACGGTCAGCCGCAGCGAGACCGCGGCGCGGCCGCCGAACTCCAGAGCCACCACTTCGTCCTGCTGATCGTCCTTGACCATGACTTCCCCTTGACCTGCATCCGATGAGCGTTGAGCCACCGTAAGCGGGCCCTGTTGCGCGGCAGTCGGCCGGGGAGTTAGGTGGGAGTTAGCTGCAGATGTGGCGCGTTGCGCCGATCAAACGGGGTGCGGACCGGCTTTTTCCCGGACCGGACGATTCCGATGAAGACTTCTGACACCCGCACGGACACCGCCCACGAGGCGATCCGCCGTACCGCGCGCGACGCGGTGGCAACGGCGGCGCCGGACGACGCTCTCGCGCGCTCGGTGTTCGAGTCCTTTCCTCACGGCCTGCTGGTGTTCGACGCCCGCCGCCGCCTGGTGGCGGCCAACGCCGCCAGCCGGCCGCTGCTGCCGGTTCCGGTGGACGGCGAACCGACCTGCTGCTCCCTGCTCGGGTGCCGGCGCGAGGGCAGCGCCCTGCAGGAGCTGTGCCTGACCGAGCGGACGCTGGCCGACGGCCACCCGCTTCCCGACGTCCGCATCGACTTCGTCGCCGACGGCGAGCCGCGCGCCGTGTGGGTGGGTGCCTCCCCGCTCGACGGCAACCGCGTGGTGATGCAGCTGCGCGCGGGCCGTCCGGGCGACCGCCGGCGCCGCACCGAGCCACACTGGACCGCGGGTCCGGCCCTGCGGCTGAACACCCTCGGGCGCACGCGCGTGGTGAGTCCGGAGGGGCCGTTGGAGGGCGCGTGGCTGCGCCAGCGGCCCGGCCAGCTGCTCAAGCTGCTGGTCTGCAACCGCCATCGCATCACCCACACCGACGAGATCGCCATCGCCTTCTGGCCCGAGAACGAGCGCACCGGGCTGCAGAACGTCCGCCACTTCGTCCACGGGCTGCGCGCGCAGCTCGAGCCCGACCGGGCGCCGCGCGCGCGGTCGTCGTTCATCGTCGCCCACGACGGCGGCTACGGCCTCGACTCCAGCCGGATCGCGATCGACGCCGACGAGTTCGAGCGGCTCGCCCACGCCGGCCTGCGCGCCCTGGCGCGCTCCGACATCGCCACCGCCCAGCCCGCCCTCGAGCAGGCGGCCGCGCTCTACGACGGCGAGTTCCTCGCCGACGAGCCGTACGCGGAGTGGGCGTTCGACGAGCGCGGCTCGCTGCACGAGCTGGCCGGGCGGACGATCAGCGGCCTGGCCGACATCGCGTTGGAGGCGGGCGTCCCGGAGACGGCCACCGCCCATCTCTACCGCCTCGCGCGCATGGAGCCGCTGGACTCCGAGGCCCAGCAGCGCCTCCTGCGCCTGCTCCTGGTCCGCGGCCGGTCCGGAGAGGCGCTGCGGCACTATCGCAACGCCCACGCCGCCTGGCTCAGCGCGCTGGGCGAGAAGCCCGACTTCGATCTCGCGTCGCTGCGACGCGAGACGCGCGACGCCACGGTCCCCGCCTGACGGAGCGACGGGAGGCCGCCGGGTCGCCTTCTCCAACTGGTCACAAGTCGGTCACGGACAGGTAACCGGGCACGGGCGGGGCCGCAGTTCGATGCGGGTGTGCCCGAAACCCTCCCGCCGATCGAGGTCATCGCCCACCGCGGCGCGTCGGCTCACGCCCCCGAGAACACCCTGAGCTCCTTCGCCCTGGCCCTGCGCCTGGGCGCCGACTGCATCGAGCTCGACGTCCGCGCCACTTCCGACGGCGTGCCGGTCGTCCTCCACGACCCGACCCTCGAGCGCACCGCCGGCATCCGCCGCGCGATCGCCGACATGAGCGCCGCCGAGCTCGCCGCGCTGCCGACGAGCCGGCGCCCGCCCACGCTCGACGAGGTGCTCGACGCCTTCGGCACGCGGACGGACTACCTCGTCGAGGTCAAGCGGATCGAGGTGGGAACCGAGCCCGTCCTGCTGGAGGCCTTCGCCCGCCGCCGGCTGCGCTCCCGCGTCACCGTGCAGTCCTTCGACCATCTGCTGCTGCGGCGCCTGCGGCGGCGCGACGACTCGCTGGCCCTCGCCGCCCTCTTCCGCCCCGGCGCCGACGTGGCCGGCGCCCTCGACCTGGTGACTCCGTTCGTCGGGGGGATCGGGCCCTGCGCCGCCGAAGTCGGCCCTCGCCTCATCGACGCCGCCCACTCGCGCGGGCTCACGGTGCGGACGTGGACGGTCAACGAGACCGACGCGATGCAGCGACTGGTGGAGGCCGGAGTCGACGGCATCATCACCGACCGCCCCGAGCGCGCCCGGGCGGTGGTCGGCGCCGCGGCGCGCGCGGGCGCCGCGACCGGGCGGTCATCGCGGGAGACGTCTCAGGCGCGCATGGCGGCGACTTCGCCGGCGTAGGCGAACACCTGCCCCGATCCGAACGCGTTCCACGGGTCGACCACCAGGCAGTCGGGCGCCCGCTCGGCGATCTCGGCCAGCACCTGCGGCGTCGAGTAGGCCGAGTGGTCGGTGGCGACGATCACGACGTCGGCGCCCTCGATCGCCTCCTGGAGGGACGCCGTCGGCGTCTGGGCGACCGGGTCGTGCACCACCACGTCGGCCAGCTCGCGCTCCAGCAGGCGGATCAGCTTGTGCGAGAGCGAGTCGCGCTCGTCGTCGGTGTCGCGCTTGAACGACAGGCCGAAGACTGCGACGCGGCGCTCGCGCAGCGGGCCGACCCGGCGCTTGACCCCGTCGACGAGGAACAGCGGGACGCTCTCGTGCACGCGCGAGACGGCCAGCAGCATCCCGGGAGCGTTGGAGCGCTCCTCCGAGAAGGCGAAGTCCTTGCGCAGGCAGGTCCCCGCCGTCATGCCGGGACGCCCCATGCCGCCGCGGGGATAGTCGCGGTTGATGAGCTCGATGACCTCGAAGACGTTGGCCCCGTAGCGCTCGCAGTCCATCATCAGGAGGTTGGGGAGCGCGAAGGTGGCGTAGCGCAGGATGTTGGTCCAGATCTTGGCCAACTCGGCCTGCAGCGGAGTGGTCTGCACGATCGGGGCGCCGAGCACCTCGAACAGGTCGGCGGCGCGATCGCCGGAGGCGGCGCCGACTCCGCCCACGATGCACGGGAGCGTGCCGATCTCGGACAGGAAGCGGTCGGCGGCGATCCGCTCCGGCACGTGGGCGACCATGAAGTCGGTGCCGACGTCGAAGCCGCGGTGCTTCTCCAGGTAGCCGGCCACGAACTCGGTGGTGCCGGGAGCGATGGTCGAGCGCAGGACGAGCAGCTGATTGGCTCCCAGCACCGGCAGCAGGTCGTCGAGGACGGCGCGGATCTGTCCCATGTCGATCTCGATGTGCGACAGCGCCGGCGTGCCGAGGGTCAGCACGATCGCCTCCGCGCCGGCGGCGTCGGCGGGCCGCTCGGAGAGCTCGAGGCGACCCGCCCGGCGTACGCGCTCGAGCATCTCGTCGGTGCCCGGCTCCTTGAACGGCATGCGGCCGTCGCGCAGTGCCGACAGCTTGGCGGGGTCGTTGTCGACGCCGAGGACCGAGAGCCCGGCGTCCGCGAAGCACAGCGCGAGCGGAAGCCCGACCCGCCCGAGCCCGATCACCGACACGTCGTAGGCCATGCGGGTCAGGCTAACGCGGCGCGGCGGTCGCACGCGGCCTCACCGGCGACGGCCGGCCGGCGTGCCGGCTTACCGATGTGCGACAGCGGGGACGATGTGAGGTGAGCCGCGACTTCGGCGAGACATGACCCGCGGCGCAGGTCGCCGAATGAACCAGGAGACAAGCGCCATGCCCGACAGATTCGACACGCTCGTGGTCGGCGCCGGATTCGCCGGCTCGATCGTCGCCGAGCGCCTCGCGTCGCAGCTCGGACAGCGGGTGCTGGTCATCGACCGGCGCGACCACGTCGGCGGCAACGCGTACGACTACGTCGACGAGCACGGCGTGCTCGTGCACCGCTACGGGCCGCACATCTTCCACACCAACGCCGACAAGGTCGTCGACTACCTCTCGCAGTTCACCGACTGGCTGCCCTACGAGCACCGCGTGGTGGCCGAGGTCGACGGGCTCCTGCTGCCGATCCCGATCAACCGGACGACGATCAACTCGCTCTACGGCCTCGACCTGCAGACCGACGAGGAGGTCGAGGCCTTCTACGCCGAGCGGGCGGAACCGATCGACCACATCCGCAACTCCGAGGACGTCGTCGTGGCCAAGGTCGGTCGCGACCTCTACGAGAAGTTCTTCCGCGGCTACACGCGCAAGCAGTGGGAGCGCGACCCGTCGGAGCTGCACGCCTCGGTGTGCGCGCGCATCCCCACGCGCACCAACACCGACGACCGCTACTTCAACGACGCGTTCCAGAAGATGCCGGCAGCGGGCTACACGGCGATGTTCGACGCGATCCTCGACCAGCCCGGCATCGAGGTCCGCACGTCGACGGACTTCGACGGGGTGCGAGACGCCGTCGAGTACCGGCACCTGGTCTACACCGGACCCATCGACGGCTACTTCGACCACTGCTACGGCAAGCTGCCGTATCGCTCGCTGGAGTTCGAGTTCCGCCACGCGGACACGCCCGACGGGGGCCTCGTCTATCCGACCGGGACCGTCAACTATCCGAGCGCCGACGTCCCCCAGACGCGCATCACGGAGTACCGGCACCTGACCGGCCAGCGCGACCACCCCAGCTCCACCATGCACGTCGAGTACCCGCGCGCCGAGGGCGATCCGTACTACCCGATCCCCAACGACGAGACCCGGGCGCTGTACCGGCGCTACGAGGCGCTCGCCGGCGAGCAGGCCGACGTGACCTTCGTCGGTCGCCTGGCCCGCTACCAGTACCTCAACATGGACCAGGTGACCGGCCAGGCGCTGCAGGCGTTCGAGCGGATCGCGTCCTCCGGCGGCGTGACGGCGAGCGAGCCCGACCTGACCGTCTAGCGCCGCGCGGAGCCCGGCCGCCAGAGCGGCGATGTCGCCCGTACTGGCGCGCGAAGCCGATGACGAAGCGCGGATTGGTGCTGGCGTAGCGGCGCCAGAGCCGCCGGGGCTCCTGGCGGAGGCGGAAGGCCCACTCCAGGCCCCGGCTCTGCATCCACGCCGGGGCCTGCGGGATCAGGCCGGCGTGGAAGTCGAAGGCGGCGCCGACCCCGACGAGGACCGGCGCGGCGAGCCGCGGCCGTATGCGCGCCATCCACTTCTCCTGCTTGGGGACGCCGATGCCGACCCAGACCACGTCGGCTCCCGAGGCGTCGATCCGCGCCGCCACCTCCGCCTCCTCGGCTGGAGTCAGGGGCCGGAACGGCGGGCAGTGGGTGCCGGCGATCACGAGCCCCGGGTGCGCCGCCTCGAGCCTGCGCACGAGCAGGTCGAGCGCCGCGGCGTCCCGGCCGCCGTAGAGGAAGAAGCGGGTCTTCGAGCCGGCCGCGCGCGCACACGCCTTCCACATGAGCTCCGGCCCATAGACCCGCGAGTCGAGCGGGTGGCCGAGGGCGTTGAGCGCCCACACCAGCGGCTGGCCGTCGGGCACCACCAGGTCGGCGCCCAGCACCGCGGCCCGCAGCTCCGGGTCGTCCTGGGCCGCCACCACCGTGTGGACCGCCGACACGCAGACGTAGCCGCGGCCGCGCGCCGCGATCGTCGCGTCCATCCAGTCGAGGGTCTGCTCGTAGTCGGTGACGCTCAGCGGGATGCCCAGCACCGGCTCGGCGGCGGGAGCGGGCACGCCGGCTCCCGCCGGCTCCGGCCGAGCTCCCACGGTTCCGCCCGGCGGCGTCACGGCGCGTCTCCCCTCTCGTTGCGGACCAGGACCACCAGGTCCTGGTTGGTGTCGATCCGCGCGGGCTCGAGCAGCTTCAGCGACCAGTGGACCGAGGTCTGCGACGCCAGCCAGTCGGCCGACATGAACCCCATCCCCCACTCGGGGTGCCTGACCCCCCAGTCGCCGTCCTCGCCGAACGCCTCGAAGTACGCGTGGCCGCGGGAGAGCAGGGCGTAGCCCGCGGAGCGCGCATAGCGGTCGGTGACGTTGGCGTGACGCAGGTAGTAGGCGACCGAGGCGACGCCCTGCGTGGTGATGACCAGCGCGCCGCCGGGCCGGATCACGCGGCGCATCTCCTCCAGCCAGGCCACCGCCTGGGTCTCGCCGAAGTGCGACCAGACCGAGAGCGCGTACACGAGGTCCAGCGACGCGGCCCCGATCGCCAGCGGCGGCTCCTGGGGGCTTTCGAACGCGGTGACGTGCGGGAGATGGGCGTCGGCCCAGGCCACCGCGGCCGCGTTCGGGTCACAACCCGTCCACTCGACGTCGTGGCGCCAGGCGGCGAGGGCCGCGAGCACGCGACCTGACGAGCAGCCGAAGTCGAGGACGCGCTGCCCCGGGGCGATCGGCACCCCGGTCCGGGCGGCGGCATCGACGATCAGGTCGGCGAACCACAGCCCGCCGCCCGCCGCCAGCGGGCCCCGGGCCATGGCATGGACGTCGTCGGGCGGCACGAGGCGCGGGAGGCCGATGCGCGACAGCACCGGCTCAACGTCCCAGAAGGCGGCGTAGTGGAGGATCAGGAAGGGCCGCTCGTCGGCGCCCGCGGCGGCGTAGTAGGCCCGCCGCTCGTCGTCGGCGGCGGCCAGGATCAGGTCGTGGTCGCCTAGCTCGAGGCGCTCGAGCAGCGTCCGGGTGACGACTCCCAGCTGCGGCTCGTAGGTCGGCGGCACGTACTCGTGCAGGGCGTCGAGGACGTCGGACGGGGCCTCCGGGTCGGGCCGGTCGGCGGCGGTGGCGGCGGTGGCGGGCGGCCTTCCCGCGACTCGTCCGCCGGTGAGCGTGGCGAGCAGCGGCGCCACGCCCCGGCTGCGGGGCCGGCGATGCAGGGAGTCGAGCACGCTCGCGAATCTAGGCGTTTCCGCTAGCTTGCGCGGCATGAGCGGGGATGCCGAGGGCGCAGCGTCGCCCCGCGGCCTGCTCGTGAGCCAGGCGCGTCGCCTGTTCGACGCCAGCACCCGCCTGTCCGGCTCGCTCGAGCGTCGCGGCTGGGTCGAGAGCGACCAGCCGCTGTGGCGGGAGTTCGAGCGGCGCGTGGCCGAGGCGCTCTCCGAGGTCCCCGACCACGGGACCGTCGTCGACCTCGGTGGCGGGCGCACCTGCGCCTTCGAGTCCGCCATCCCGCGCCACCGCGGCGTCCGCCTGGTGGCCGTCGACGTCTCGGCCGAGGAGCTCGCGCTCAATGCCTCCGCCGACGAGACCCACGTCGCCGACGTCGCCCAGGGGCTGCCGTTCGGCGACGGCGAGATCGACCTGCTGGTCTCGCGGGTGGTGCTCGAGCACGTCGACGGCGTGCCGGCGGCGATCGGCCACATGCACCGCGTGCTCAAGCCCGAGGCCCGCACCATCCACTTCGTCCCCGGCCGCTACGCGACCTTCGCGGTGGCGGCGCGCATCCTCCCGTTCAAGCCCCTGCTCGGCCTGCTGCATCTGGCGATTCCCGGCTCGGCCGGCGTGGTCGAGTTCGACGTCCACTACGACTCGACCGATCCCGTGGCCCTCGAGCGGGCGTTCCGCTCGGCCGGCTTCCGCGACGTCAGCACCACCTGGACGGCGGCGCAGGCCGACTACTTCAAAGCGGTCTTCCCGGCCTTCGTCGTCATCGCGGTCTACCAGTCGCTCGTGCGCCGGTTCGGGCTGCGGCGGCTGGCCGCCTACTCGCTGATCGACGCCCGCCGCTGAGCGCGGCGGATCGCGGCCGGTCCGCTCCAGACCCGTATCCTCGGACGGACATGGAGGCTTCCAGCGGCAGCGACGTGCTCAGCGCGCCCGAGGCCGGAGCCGCCGCAGTCCGTGGGGGCGTCCTGCGCGTCGTCACCTACCTCGCCGGCGTGGTCATCGCCGTCGGGTCGGCCGCTCTCCTCTTCAACCACCTCGGCCTCGTCGACGCGGGGCGCTACGTGCTCATCCTGTCGGTCGTCGCGCTGTTCGGCGGCTTGCTCGACGCCGGCCTCTCGACGATCGGCCTGCGCGAGCTCGCCATCCGCGGCGGGGGCGATCGCGACTCGCTGTTCCGCAACATGCTGGGTCTGCGGATCGCGCTCACCGGGCTCGGGGCGCTGCTGGCCTGCGGCTGGGCGCTGGTCGCCGGCTACGAGACGGTGCTGGTCTTCGCCACCGCGATCGCCGGCGTGGGCCTGATGCTCCAGAACCTGCAGAGCGCGTACGCGACGGCGCTGATGGCCGACCTGCGGCTCGGCTGGGTGTCGCTGGCCGAGATGCTGCGTCAGTTCACCTCGGTGCTGGCCATCGTCGCCCTGGTCGTCGCCGGGTCCGAGCTGTTGCCGTTCTTCCTCGTCGCCGTCATCGCCGGGCTGGCCGGACTGCTGCTGACGCTGAGCCGCATCCGCAACGTCCCGCTGCGGCCCGCCTTCGAGCTGCCGGCGTGGAAGGCGCTGCTGCGCCAGACGCTGCCCTTCGCGCTCGCCGTCGCGGTCGGCTCGGTTTATTACCGGGTGGCGATCCTGCTCGTGGAGCTCCTCTCCAGCGAGACCCAGACCGGTTACTTCGGGGCGTCGTTCCGGATCGTCGACGTCCTCCTGGTGGTGCCGCAGCTGGTCGTCTCGGCGGCGTTCCCGATCTTCGCCCGGGCGGCGCGCGACGACCGCGAGCGCCTGCGCCACGGGCTCGAGCGGATGCTGCAGGCCTGCCTGTTGCTGGGCGCCGGGACGGCGGTGCTGCTCTTCACCGGAGCGCCGTTCGCCATCGAGGTGATCTCACTGGGGAAGGACGAGTTCGACCCGGCGGCCGAGGTGCTGCAGATCCAGGGCCTCGCCCTCGCCGCCTCCTTCGTGGCGGCGGTCGGCTCCTACGGGCTGCTCTCCATCCACGCCCACCGGCTCGTCCTCACCGTCAACCTGGTGGCCCTGGCGATCTGCGTCGCGCTGCTGGTCCCGCTCACCCTCGCCGACGGGGCGCGCGGCGCGGCGCTGGCCACGCTGATCGCCGAGGTGGCGCTGGCCACCGGCACGCTGGTCGCGCTGGCGCGGGCCAAGGGCGGTCTGCGGCTGCGCGTGACGCGCGGGCCGCGCATCCTGGCCGCCGCCGTGGTCGCCGCCTCGGTGGTGCTGCTCGGACTGCCCTCCGTGCTCGCCGCCGCGCTGGCCGGCGTGGTCTTCAGCCTCCTCGTGGTCGTCCTCGGCGCCGTGCCGGCCGAGATCCTCGAAGCGGTCCCCGACCGCCTGCGCCCGCGGCGGCGGCGGTCGCGGGGCGGCGATTCGCTCTAGGCTCCCGGCGCGATGCGGATCGGAGTCAACCTTCTCTTCTGGGAGCCGCGCTCCGGCGGCATGGGACGCTACGCCCGCGAGCTCCTGTCGACGATGGTCACCGTCGATCCGAGCGTCCGGATCACCGCCTTCCACGGCCTCGAGATGCCCGTCGACGTGCGCTCCTCTCCCTGGGCGCAAGAGATCGACTGGGTCGAGCTGCCCATCACCGTCACGCATGGCCCTCCCGGCAATGGCATCCACGCCATGGCCGCGCAGTGGGGCGTGATGGCGTGGCAGGCGGAGCGCCGACGCCTCAATGTCCTGCACGGTTTGGCGAATATGGCGCCATTGCTGACCGCGCGGGTCGCGACGGTCGTCACCCTGCACGACCTCATATGGATGCGGTTCGGCCGCTCAATGACTCCGCGCGACACGCTTGCGATGAAGCTCACGGCGATTCCGTCGGTCAAGCGGGCAACGCGTGTGATAGCCATTTCGCAAGCGGTCAGACGGGACCTCGAGACGACCATCGGCATCGACGGACGGCGGATCGACGTGGTCGCCCACGGAGTCAGCACCACCGACGGCGCTCCTCCCGCTGACGAGGACGCGGTGAGGTCTCGCCTGGCTCTCGGGGACCGGCGGGTGGTGCTCTGCGTGGCCCAGAAGCGCGAGCACAAGAACCTCACCGGCCTCGTCCGCGCGCTCGCCCGCCTGCCCGAGCGCGACGTCGCCCTCGTCATCCCCGGCGGCTCCACCGAGTACGAGGACGAGGTCCGCCGCGTCGCCGAGGAGGTCGGCTTCGCCGAGCGCCTGGTGCTGCCCGACTGGGTCACCGAGGCCGAGCTCGAGGCGCTCTACCGGATGTCGGTCGCCTTCGCGCTGCCCTCCTTCGAGGAGGGCTTCGGCCTGCCGGTGCTCGAGGCGATGGCTCGCGACGTGCCCGTCGCCTGCTCGAACACCACCTCGCTGCCCGAGGTCGCCGGGAACGCGGCCGAGCTGTTCGACCCGCGCGATCCCGACGACATCGCCCGCGCGCTGGGCGTCCTGCTGCGCGATCCGGCCCGGCGCGAGGAGCTCGTGCGCCGCGGTCACGGGCGCGTCGCCCACTTCACCTGGGCGCAGACCGGGCGCCGAACGCTCGAGACGTACCGGCGCGCGGTGGCCGACAAGCGCGCGCGGGCGTGAGCGCGGCGCTCCGTCACGTAGCGCTCAACGGGCTGTGGTTCGATCCCGGCCGCTCGAGCGGGACCGAGACCTACCTGCGCGGCCTGGTCCCCGCGCTGGCCCGCGAGCGACCCGACCTGCGGCTGACGTTGGCCACCACCCGGCGCGGCGCCGACGCCCTCATCGAGGAGGGCTGGGGCGACTTCTGCGCGCTGGTGCGGGTGCCGACCGACGAGGGCGAGCGGGTGCGGCGGCTGCTGTCGGAGCTGGTGCGCTTTCCCGACCTCGCCCGCCGGCGCGGCTGCGACCTCCTGCACTCGCTGTCGAACACCGGCCCAGCGCTGACGCCCGCGCCCCACGTGGTCACCATCCACGACGTCATCTTCTTCCACCACGCGACGATGCCGTGGACGACCACGCTGGCGACGCGCGCGGTGGTCGGCGCCGCCGCGCGGCGGGCGGCGGGCGTCATCACGGTGTCCGAGACCTCGCGCGATGCGATCGTCTCCACCCTGCCGGTGGCCCCCGAACGGGTCAGCGTCGTCCACAACGGGGCGGGTCGCGAGCCGGGCGCGGGCGTCCCGGCCGAAGTCCTCCGGGAGCGGCTGGACCTCCCCGCCGCCGCGCGCGTGGTGCTCTGCGTGGCGGCCCTGCGGCCCCACAAGAACCAGGCGCTGCTGGTCCGCGCCCTTGCCCGGCTGCCCGAAGACGTCGTGCTGGTGCTGGCCGGACACGAGGAGGCCTACGCCGACGATCTGCGTTCCCTGGGCGCCGGGCTCAGCGTGCAGGACCGGCTGCGCTTCGCCGGCTACGTCTCCGACGCCGAGCTCGAGGGCCTCTACGCGCTCGCCGCCTGCGCGGCGTTCCCGACGCTGGCCGAGGGCTTTGGGCTGCCCGTGCTCGAGGCGCTGCGGCGCGGCCTGCCCGTCGCCTGCTCGGATCTGGCGGTGCTGCACGAGGTGGGCGGCGACGCGTGCGTCTACTTCGATCCCCACGACGACGCGGATGCAACTCGGGCGGTGCTAGCGGCGGTGGAGCGGGCCGGCGACGCCCAGGCCGGCATGGCTCGGGCGGCGGGCTTCGGCTGGGCGGCCGCCGCAAAGGGGACGCTGGCCGCCTACGAGCGCGCGCTCACGCTGGGTTCCGGCGCATGATGCGGGTCGGGCTCAACCTCATCTTCCTGGTGCCCGGCGAGACGGGCGGCATGGAGACCGTCGCCCGCGAGCTGATCCCGCGCCTCGCCGCCCTCCCGGGCGTCGAGCTGATCGCGCTGGTCAACTCCGAGACCGCCGAGGACACCGAGGAGGCGGCACCGTGGCGCAAGCTCTGCGCGATGGAGGTCGTGCCGGTGCACGCCCGCAATCGCGTCGAGTGGGTACGTGGCGAGCAGCAGCACGTGCCGCGCCTGGCCAAGGCGCTCGGCGTCGACATCGTCCACTCGCTGGCCAGCACCGCGCCGGCGTGGGGACCGTTCAAGCGGGTGACGACGATCCACGACCTCCACTACAAGGTGGTGCCGGACGCCCACTTCGGCCTGCGCGGCCTCGGCATGCGCGTCCTCGTCCCGCTCGCCGCCCGTAGCTCGCATCGCATCCTCGCCGTGTCGGAGGCCACCAAGCGCGACCTCGTCAAGCACCTCAGGACCCCGGCGGGAAAGATCGACGTCGTTCCCAACGGCGTCAGCCTGCCGGGCGACGTGGTGGCCACACCGGCGCCGGAGCTGCGGGTCCGCCTCGGGCTCGGCAACCGGCGAGTGCTGCTGAGCGTCTCGGCCAAGCGCCCGCACAAGAACCTCGCCCGCCTGCTGGACGCCGTGGCCTCGATACCCGCGGAGCGGCGGCCGCTGCTGGTCCTACCGGGCTACTCGACGCCGCACGAGGACGAGTTGCGCGAGCACGCCTCCGCCCTCGGCGTCTCCGCCGACGTCGTCATGCCCGCCTGGGTGAGTCCCGCAGACCTCGAGGGCCTCTACGCCGTTGCCGACGCCTTCGTCTTCCCATCGCTCTACGAGGGCTTCGGCCTGCCGCTGCTCGAGGCGATGGCCCGCGGCGTGCCGGTCGCCACCTCCAATCGCGCGTCGCTGCCCGAAGTGGCCGGGAACGCGGCACTTGCCTTCGACCCGGAGGACACCGGCGCGATGCGAGCGGCGATCGAGCGGCTGCTGAACGACGAGGCCGCAGCGCGGCGCCTGCGCAAGGCGGGGTACGAGCGGGTGCGGGCGTTCAGCTGGAAGCACTCGGCCGAGCTCACCGTCGCCGCCTACCGCCGCGTGCTCTCCGACGCGTAGGCGGCGGAGACGACTTCGAGGGAGTTGGCCAGCGACAGCCGCCTGGCGTTGCGCCCGTACCAGGCGGCGGTGCGCTGCCTCAGCGCGAAGCCGCTCTCGTGGACCCTCACGATCGCGGCGGCGAGGTCCTCGGGCGACGCGGACGCGGCCACGAAGCCGTTCTCGCCGTCCTCGACGAGCTCGGTGGCCGCGTTGTCGGGATCGGCGACGACGACGCTCGGAGTGCCGCGCGACGCCGATTCGACCACCACCATGCCATAGCCCTCCCGCCGCGACGGCAGCACCATGGCCAGCGCGCGGCTCAGCGCGCCGTCCACCTCGTCGCTGGAGACGAAGCCGGGAGCGTCGATGACGCCGCCGAGACCCGCGCGCTCGATCGCCGCCAGCAGGGCACCGCGCTCCGGGCCGTCGCCGAGGATCCGCGCGCGCAGCCCCGGGATGACGGCCCGCGCGCGGGCGACGGCGGGCACCAGCGCGGGCACGCGCTTCTCGGGGATGTGGCGGCCGGCGAACACCACTCCCTCGCTGGCGGGTTCGGGCGCGCGCGGCTCGAGCGGACCGGCGTACTCGCCCTCGAGAACGGTGACTTCCCCGTTGAGTCCATGCTCGCGCAACCGCCCCGCCGTGAGGCGCGCGAAGCAGAAGGCCCGCTGGGGCACCCGCAGGCAGAGCTTCTGCACGAGCCAGCCGACGTCGCCGCCGCGGCGGCCGAGGTACTCGCGCCAGTAGTCGTGCGTCCACAGCTCGTGCCAGTCGACGATCAGGCCGTAGGAGCCGAGCGGTCGCGCCAGAGCCGCGGCCAGCAGCGAGAAGTAGGGAAACGACGCGGTGTGCACGACGTCGTAACGCCGGCCGTGGCGCAGCAGATGGGCCAGCACTCCGGCGCCGAAGGCGACGGGCGGGGCGATGCGGCGCTGCCCGCCGCCGTCGTAGAGGGCCATCCGCGGCCCGACCGCCACGACCCTCACTCCGGGAATCGCCGGCGGCGCCGAACGGTCCCACTGGCGCAGGGTCAGGTAGGTGATGTCGTGGCCATCGGCGGCCAGGCGCTCGGCGACGTTGCGGTACCAGCGCTCGGCTCCGCCGACGGTCCACGGGAACAGGCAGTCGTAGACGAGGCAGATCCGCACGAGCGCCTACCTTGCCAAAGCGCCGGGTCCGGCGTCTCGCTGCGCTAGGCTCAGGCCGCTGACCGCGCGGCGAGCACCGCATCTCCGGATCGCCCGCGACCGCCTCTCCCCTGGCAGTCCGCCACCGAGCCCTGCCGCTCATGGATGTCCACAGCGCACCTAAAAAGCAGCGCAACCTCGCCTGATTCGGCCGCCGACGAGCCACTGGTCTCGGTGGTCATCCCGTGCCTGAACGAGGCGGAGAACATCGTCCAGTGTGTGACCAGCGCACGCGAGGTGATGGAGCGCCACGGGGTACGCGGTGAGGTGATCGTCGCCGACAACGACTCGTCCGACTCAAGCGCGGAGCTCGCCCGGACCGCCGGGGCCCGCGTGGTGGTGGAGCGTCGCCGTGGCTACGGCAGCGCCTACCTAGCCGGCCTGGCCGCTGCCCGCGGGCGCTACATCGTCATGGCCGATGCCGACCTGACGTACGACTTCAACGAGATCCCGCGCTTCGTCGAGAACTTCGAGGCGGGCGCCGACATGGTCATCGGCAACCGGATGCAGAACATCCAGCCCGGGGCGATGCCCTGGCTGCACCGCTACGTCGGCAACCCGCTGCTCACCGGGTTTCTGAACCTGCTCTTCCGCACCGGCATCCGCGACGCCCACTGCGGCATGCGCGGGGTGCGGCGCGACGTCCTGCCGCGGCTGAACCTGCGCACCACCGGGATGGAGTTCGCCTCCGAGATGGTCATCCGGGCGGCTAAGGAGAACCTCGACGTCCGCCAGTTCCCGATCGACTACCACCCGCGCGGGGGCGAGTCGAAGCTGTCGAGCTTCCGCGACGGCTGGCGGCATCTGCGCTTCCTGCTGATCCATTCGCCGACCCACCTCTTCCTGGTGCCCGGCCTCATCATGGTCCTCGTCGGCTCGCTGATCGGCGCCGTCGCGCTACTGAGCATCGACATCCTCGGCCGCCAGTGGCAACTGCACTCGATGATCGGCGGTGCCCTGATGGTGATCATCGGCACGCAAGTGGTCGCCCTCGGGCTCTGCGCGCACGCCTACGGCACCTACTTCATGGGCGAGAAGGATGTGTGGTTCGACCGCATGCGCGCGCGCTTCCGGCTCGAGCACGGCCTGCTGCTGGGCGGGATCGTGACGTTCGCCGGTGTCCTGGTGGTGGCCGCCATCGCGGTCATCTGGGCCCAGCGCGGCTTCGGAGAGCTCTCCGAACAGCGCTTGGCGGTCCTCGCGGCGACGTTGATCATCGTCGGCGTGCAGGTCTTCTTCTCGTCTTTCCTGCTCAGCATCCTCGGGCTGCGGCGCGCCGGCTGACCCGCCGCCCGCCCCGGCTCCTCCCACCGTGCAGAACGTCGTCGCCTGGGTCCTGCTGCCCGCCGTGCTGCTGGCCGTCTCGTTCGGCCTCGGCGCCCTGCTGCGCCGCCTGAGCGGCCTGCCGATCCCCTCGGGCCTGTTGGCCCCCCTGGGCGCGACACTGGCCATCGTCGTGGCGCTGGCCGGCTATACCGTGGGCCTGCGGGGGCTGCTCACCCCGCTGGTCATCGTCGTCCTCGCCGTGGTGGGCCTCGTCCTGATGCTCCGCGGCGGAACCCGACTGCCGCGGCCGGGCAGTGCCGCGCTGCTCTGGTCCGCCGTCTACGGCCTCTACATGGCGCCGGTGGTCCTGACCGGCGGGTGGACGTGGCCCGGATACAACTTCGTCAACGACACCGCGGTGCAGATCGCGGTGGCCGACTGGCTGCCCGAGCACGGTCGCGCCCTACCGCCCGAGCGGGGCATCTCGACGACGCTCGACGTCCTCATCACCTACATCGAGGGCGGGTACCCGCTCGGCTCCCACGCGTTGCTGGCCGCCTTCCACGAGCTGATGCCGATCGGCCTGGCCGAGCTCTACCACCCGTTCGTCTCGGCGTTCGCCGCCCTCTGCGCGGTGGCGCTCGCCGTGCTCGTGCGCCCGCTGATCGGGCCGTGGTGGGCGGCGTTCGCGGCGTTCGCGGCGGTGGCCAACAACCTCTTCTACCAGTACGCGATGCAGGGAAACATGAAGGAGGTGGTCACCGCGGCGACGCTGGCCACCACCGCGGCCGTGGCGGGCTGGTCGCTGGCGCACCTGCGCGGCGAGGCGCCGCCCACCCGCCGGCGCGCGCTGATCGCCTCCGCCGCCCTCGTCGCCGTGCCGGTGAGCGCGGCGGTGGTCGTCCTCAGCGTGGCGGGCGCCCCCTACGCGGGGCTGATCGTCCTCGGCTGGCTGGCGCTCGCCCTTCTCGGCCGCCTAGTCGACGGCGTCCGCACCTTCGCGCTGACGCTCGCCGCGGGTGCCGCCGTCCTGGTGGTCGGCACCGCGACGACCGTGCCGCGGCTGATCACCTGGGGCAAGACCACCACCGGGACCTTCGCCACTCCCGAGCTGGCCAACGACCTCGGCCACCTCGCCCGCCCGCTCGAGCTTCGCCAGACGGCGGGCGTGTGGCTGATCGGCGACTACCGCTTCCCGCCGGTCGGCCTCGCCGCCACGCTGACCACTCTCGGGATCCTGCTGGTGGCCGGGCTCGTCGTGATCGGCCTGATCCACCTGGTGCGGCGCCGCAGCGTCTCGGTGCTGCTCTTCGCGCTTCCGGTGGTCGTCGTCATGGCGCTGGTCACGCCGCGCGTGTCGCCGTACGCCGACGCCAAGACACTGATGCTGATGGCGCCGGCGGTGACGCTGCTCAGCGGCCTCGGTGCCGCCGCCCTGGGCAGCCTGAGGCCCGCGCTGGGCATCACGCTCGGCGCCCTCATGCTCGGCGGTGTCCTCGGCTCGGACGCCTTCGCCTACCACGCCGTCAAGCTCGCCCCCACCGATCGCATGGAGTCGCTGCGCGACCTGAACCGCCACCTCGCCGGCGAGCCCGGCCTGGCTCTGTTCAACGAGCCCGAGGAGTTCGCGAAGGTGTTGCTCGACGACACGCGCCACAACGCCAGCACCGAGGCGATCACGCCGGCGCAGGTGCTGCTGCGCACCCCGCAGGCGTTCGGGAACCTCTACTTCGACCTCGACGAGCAGACCCTCGAGTACGTGACGCGCTTTCCGACCATCGTGGTGCGGCGCTCGCCGGTGGCCAGTCGCCCGCCGGCCAGCTACGAGTCCTCCTACGTGAACGCCCACTACGAGGTCTGGCGGCGCTCCGAGCGTCCCGAGGTCGTCGAGCACCTGCCACTGCAGGGCGTCCACCAGGTCGCCGCCACGCCGGACTGCGGCGAAGTCGCCGCGATGGCTAGCCGGGCCCGGCCCGGCGAGACGCTGGTCGCCGCCCCGGCGCCGACGCTGGTCACCCTCGACACGGTGGAGGCACGGCGCTCACCGGGGTGGAACCCGCATCCCTTCCGCCCCCGGATGGTGCTGACCGGCACGCCGGGCGAGGCATCGGCTCGCGTGAACGTGCGCCGCCCGGGGCGCTATCGCGCCTGGATCGCCGGCTCCTTCGGCCGGCCCATCACCGCCTACGTCGACTCCGAGCCGATCGGCTCGGCGGTCGGGGTCAACAACGTCGGCCAGTGGCATCAGGCCGGGACCACCACCCTGTCTCCCGGCCCTCATGAGCTCCTGATCAGACGGCCGGGCGGAGACCTCGCCCCCGGGGACGGCTACGCCGGCGAGCTGGGCCCGCTCATGCTCGAGCGCATCGAGGAGCGCCCGCTCGAGCGGGTGGATCCCGATGACGCGCGCGCGGAGCTCTGCGGACGCGACTGGGACTGGATCGAGCGCGTCCGCCCCTGACCGGGACCGTCAGGGGCGTGAATCGGCGAGGAAGTCGCGCAGCGCGCCCTCGACCTGGTCGGCGGCGCGCTCCCACGTCCGCGTCTCGGTGAAGGCGCGCGCCCGCCGCGCCATCGCGGCCGCCGCGACCCGGTCGTCGAGCAGGCGCTCGACCGCATCCGCGATGGCGTCGGGGCGGCGCTCGGCGAGCTCCGCCAGGTCACCGGAGGCGCCCAGCGCCGAACCGACGTTGTCCCCCGCCAGCTCGACCACCGGCAGGCCGGAGGCCATCATCTCCTGTGCCACCAGCGAATGGGTGGTGAGGGAGAACACCAGGCCGACCTGGGCCTGGCGGTAGAGCTCACCCAGGCGCCGAGGCGAGACGACTCCGAGGCTCTCCGCCGTGAAGGGCAGCGACGGGGTCTGCCGGGATCCGAACAGGACAGGGCGAATGGTCGGCCGGCGCTCGGCGAGCACCGCGAGCCCCGTCATCGCCAGGTCCACCGCCCGGCGCTCGGTCTCCCGGCGCGCGTAGACCGCGATCACCTCGTCTCGGCGGTCCTCCTCGCCGGCGTAGGCGAACGCGTCGAGGTCGGTGCCGCACTCGAAGTAGCGAGCCTCGACTCCGTAGGCGTCGCGCAGCACGTCGGCCATCCACGGCGTGTAGGCGATGCAGCGCAGTCCCATCCGGTAGGTCTCTCCCGCCCAGATCGACTGGGCCGAGGTCGCGAAGAACTCGGGCTCGTGGTCCTGTACGAGATAGGCCTTCTCCCGGCAGCGCGGGAGGTCGCGCACCGCATAGGCGGTCGACCATCCGGTCGCGATCGCGATGTCGGCGGAGTCGAAGTCATCGAGTCCGACGAAGACCTCGGCCTCCAAGCCCGGCACGAAGTGCTCGCGGATCTCGTCGCGCAGGACCGACCCGCGCCGCCGGTGGTCGTGTCCGTAGGGCGGCGCGAAGACGAAGATGGCGCTGACGTGGCCGCGCAGCTCGAGCTGGCGGATAAGGCGGAAGATCGTCGTGTGCCCGCCGGAGCCGATCGACCATGGCGGCAGGACCCAGGCGAGCCGCCACGGGCCACGCGCATCGCCGGAGTACGGCACGGTGACGGCCGGCCGCGCCGGATGGCTGCGCGCGATGAACTCCCACGGCCAGCTCTCCGTGAGCGTGACCGGATCGGCATCCGGCTGGGTCGTCTCGGCCAACAGCGGGCTGGAGGGCACGTGGAACGGCGTGAAGGAGTCGCGGCCCTCGAGCGACAGGACGCGCCGCAGACGTCGAGGCACGCGGTCGGCGCGAGTGCCGACAATCGCGCCCGCCTGACGGATCGTGTGATGCCGCGCCGAGACGGCCAGCGGACGCACCAGCGCCCGCCCCCGCAGGCCATGCCGCCGCAGCCAGCGCCGGTCGTGGCCAACGAGCCCACGGATCGTCATGGCGGTCCGATACGGCGAGGCCACCTCGACGTGGTCGAGGACCTCGCGCAGGGAGCGGAACTCGTCGAAGTAACGGCGCAGGAACTGGGCCGGCGGGTAATCGTGGGAGTGCAGGACCCGCGCGTCGGGATGAAAGACCTTGGCGAAGCCGGCCTCGATGATCTCGCGGCCGAGGAGCTGGTCCTCCGCGTAGGGCACCGCCTTGTACGGGACCTGCCTCCACGCCCACTTGGCGACGCAGCCGTTGACGTCGGAGAAGAAGGTCCAGAGCCCCGGGAAGCGCCGGTAGAGGCTCAGGTCGGCCGCTGAGCGCCCGAGCCGCTGGACGTCGACGCGCGTGGCGCCCTCGCCCCAGGTGGCGAAATGGCGCTCCATCTCGGCCTTGATCATGTGCGAGGCGTCAGGTCGCGCGTCGTGGGGACCGAACACCAGCGCGACGTCGTCAGCCTGCTCGAAGCCCTCGAGCAGGGCGGCGAGCCAGCCGTCATGCGCGGGAGTGGCGTCCTGGGTGATGAAGGCGACATGCTCGCCGGCGGCCAGCTGCATGGCCAGGTTGCGCGTCCCGCCGTGGGAGAACTCCGACTTGGGGATGGAGTGGATGCGCGCGCCGTGGCGTTCGCAGATGTCCAGCGAGCCGTCGGTCGAGCCCGAGTCGATGACGAGCAGCTCGAGCTCGCGATCGACCTGCTGGGCGCGTACCGCGCTGAGGACCTCGTCGAGATAGCGCGCCCCGTTGTAAACGGGGATCGCGACGGTGACCGCGGGCGGCATCAGCCGCGACGCTCGGCCAGCTTGCGCCGCGCCTTTGCCAAGGCGCCCTTGCCCGACCGCAGCGGGGCGGTGATGCGCCACGAGACCGAAGCGGTCATCTGCGCCGCCAGCCGCTCGTAGTACTCGACCTCGCGCCGCTCCGCCCGCAGGCGGTGGACCTCCTCCCACAGGCGCGCCCGTTCGGCGAGGGCTGCTTTCGAGGGGCCCTCCGTGGTCGGGGGCAGACTCTCATCCATCGCGACCACCCTTACAGATTCTCGGCGATGCGCGGCGCCTCGCGCTTGAAGACCCACCAGCCGAGGACGAAGGAGCCGAGCACGATCGCCGCCGGGATGAGGAGCCGCTCGGCGCCGCCGATCGCCTCCCAGGCGGTGGGCGCGCCGGGGTCGAGAACGGCATGGCGCATCTGGGCGAACAGGGCCGCGATCGGATTGGCGACGTAGGCGCGTTGGAACGAGGCCGGCACCAACGTCGTCACGTACAGGACCGGCGACGCGTAGAACAGCGCCTGGGTCGCCACCTCCCAGATCGGCTGGACGTCCCGGTACCGGACGAACAGCGCCGACAGCAGCATGCCGAGGCCGACCGCGAAGAAGGTCAGGATCGCCACGATGAGCGGAAGCTGCAGCCAGGACCAGGTCGGATAGACCCCGGAGGCGAGCGCGAAGAGGATGACGGCCAGCAACGTCGTGCCCAGGTTGAAGAGCGCGGTGAGCGCCACCGACATCGGGATGACCAGGCGCGGGAACTTGATCTTGCGCAGCAGGCCCTCCCGCGCCACCAGAGAGGTGAGGCAACCCGTGGTCACCTCGCCGAAGAACTGGAACAGCACCATGGCGAACAGGATGTAGACGGCGAAATGCGGGACGCCCTCGCCGAGATTGGCGAACTCGACGAAGACCAGGTAGATGACGCCGAACAACATGAACGGCCGCGCCAGCGACCATACGTAGCCCAGCGCGCTGCCGTAGAAGCGCAGCTTCCAGGCCGTGACGGCCAGCACCCAGGTCAGGGCCCAGAAGCGCCGGAGGTCGGAGCGCCGATCACTGGACGGGGTGGTGGCGACGATGCTCACAGGCGATCGAGCTCCAGGGTGTGCGGGAGGTCGGCGACCCCACCGGAGACCCACGTCGCATGCACTGCCAGGTCGGCCAGATCCTCGCGCACGTCCAGCGCGTCGGCGCCGCCGCCGGCTCGAGCCACCGAGGGAGACGCCTGGTACAGGCTGGGAGCGAGCCAGTTGTCCAACGAGACCCGGAAGATGACGCGGTCGCCGGCGGCGAACGACCCGGTCTGCTCCTGGCGGTACAGGCTCGACGTGACGAAGACGCTGTGGCGCACCTCGTTGCGGAGGCTCATGGCGAAGATCGGGTCCTCGATCGGAGCGTGGAAGCGAACTTCCGTGCAGATCGACACCCACTCCCCCTGTGCCTGCGCGCTGATCCTCTCACCGCCGCGGTCCTCGAACCAGCATTCGACGATCTCGGCGACCGCCTGATTGCCCCAGCGGTCCTCATCGTCCTGTGAGTGGATCAGGCCGCCGAAGTTGAGCTCGTTGTAGGCGCGGCCGATGCGATGCGGCTCGTCGATCATCTGCACGACGCCGCGTTCGATGAGCATCGCGCGATCGCAGAATCGCTCCACCGAGCTCATGTCGTGGGTGACGAAGACGATGGTCCGGCCCTCGTCCTTCATCCGGTGGAACTGCTCGAAGCACTTCTGCTGGAAGGAGGCATCGCCGACCGCCAGCACCTCGTCGACGAGGAGGATGTCGGCGTCGACCTGGATCGAGACCGCGAAGGCGAGCCGGACGCTCATCCCCGACGAGTAGTTCTTCAGCTGCAGGTCGACGAACTCCTCGAGCTCGGCGAAGGCGATGATCTCGTCGAAGCGCTCACGGGCCTGGCGGCGCGTCAGGCCCAGCATCACCGCGTTGATGAGGACGTTCTCGCGTGCGCTCAGCTCGGCGTTGAAGCCAACTCCGAGCTCGATGAAGGGCGACAGTCGCCCATTGACCTCGATGCGTCCGGTGTCGATCGGATAGATGCCGGCCAGGCACTTGAGAAGCGTGCTCTTGCCCGAGCCGTTGCGTCCGACGATGCCGAAGAACTCGCCGCGCGCGATCTCCACGGAGACCCCGTCGACGGCGTGCAGCTCGTCGTAGACCGAGGAGCGCAGGGGATGCAGCACGCGCTCCTTGAAGGTCGAGTAGCGCTGATGCGGCAACTTGAAGGTCTTGTGGACGTCCTCGACGACGAGCGCGGGGCGATTCCCGCCGGTGACGACCGAGGTATCACCCATGCCGACGGACTCCTCGGAGCTCGCCGCGCCGAGCGCGGGCTCCGACGCCGGCACCGTGGCATCGGTGGCTGTTCGGGAGAGGAAGGGGGTCATGGCCAGTCGTGTGCGGTCTCGCATGGCTCGGGCGGAGTCGTGCCCGTCCGGCGCCGCGGCTAGCGCTCCCGGCCCGTTTCGACCTCCGACCTCTCACGGCGGCGGCCCGCCCGCAGACCTCGAAGCGTGCAGTGCAGGGTAACCGACGTTCGACGAGCCGCTCCCACGGCTGACGGACCGCGCGCTCAGAAGCGGGCTCGACGACGGAGGGCGTCGAGGCGCGCCGTCGCGAGCCGTCGCGCGCGCCGTCCGGCCGTGAGCCCGTTCAGCACCAGATCCCGGGTGACGCGCCGGCGCGTGAGGCCCACCAGGGCCCGTTGCGCGTCTTCGGGCAGCAGTCCCGACGGGCCGACCAGCAGCATGCCGATGTCGCCGACGTCCTCGTGCAGCTGTCGAACCTCGTCGTGCGCGCGTAAAAGCTCGTCGTGCGATCGCCGCACGCGATCCTCGGCCTCCAGCGCCAGGAAGGCGGTCGCGGCCGCGTCCCGGGGAGGAGATCCCATTGCCCGCTGGTAACACGCCACCAGGGCCTCCGCGGTGCGATCCCACGTGAGCCGGCTCCCGGCGGCGAGGACGCGCGCCACCTGCTCGGCGGCGGCTTCCCGCTGCCTCAGGACAGGCGCGACCCGAGCTGCGGTCGCGGCCACGTCCCACGGCACGATGAGCGCCGACTCGGCGGGAAGGAAGTCGGCCAGAGACGCGCCGTGGACGAAGAGCGCCGGAGTGCCGTGGGCCGCCGCCTCGAACGGGATGAGCCCGAAGCCCTCGTAGGTGCTCGGATAGGCGACCGCCGCCGCTCGTGACAGCAGCCACGACTTGGCCGCCTCGTCGACGGCGCCGAGGTCGGTGACGTGCTCGCTCATCCCCGACTCGGCGACCACCGCGGCCTCCTCTCCGGCCGATGAGCCATGGGCGACGTGCGGGCCGGCGAGGATCAGGCGGCCCGCCCAGCCATGCCGGTGACGGAGCTCGGCCAGCAGTCGGATGGCAAAGGGCCGGTTCTTGTGCCGGAGGTCGCTTCCGAGGACGAGCAGGAAGGGCTCGCGCCCGACCGCGGCGAGCTTCGCGGGAAGTTCGCCGGCATCCGCCGGCGGCAGCATGTGGTCGGTGCCCAGCGGGACGACGGCGACGCGGTCGTCCGGAGCGAGGTCCTCGGCGAGGACGTCCGCACGAGCGTGATCCGAGCAGGTCACCACGAGATCGGCGGCCTGCAGCGAGGCCGCGGTCAGGCCCCGGTACGAGTGCCAGAGATCCTCTTCGGCGTGGTAGCTCGCGTTGTGAAAGGCGATCAGGTCCTGATGGGTGACGACGAGCCGCCGGCCCAGCCGCCGGAGCAGGAGCAGGTCGTAGGCCCCGGTGACCTGATGCGTCCGGTGGACCACCGATGTCCGCGGCGTGTATTGCGTGACGGTGGAGCCGTCGACGACCGTGACGCCCTCGAGGGCGCCCAGCGCCTCGGTGACCGCCGCGTCGGGGTCGATCGGCAACGCGACGCGGAGCCGTACCGCCTCGGTGCGATGCAGCGCTCGAATCAACTCGAGCGCGTGCACCTGCGTCCCTCCCGTGGTGTTGGTCAGCGACCGCCCGTCGATGGTGACGTCGATCGGACCGAGCGCGCCGGTCGCCCACAGGCGCGCTCGACGATGCCCGACCGGCAGCGGGTCCTCGCGCCCGTCGGTCTCGGGCGCCGGCGGCGGGTCCTCCGACACGACCGCCGGCACGTCGGGCACGAGGATGTGCAAAAGCGAGAGACCGGCACAGCGCTCCGCGAAGCCTTCGTCGTAGGGCCCGGCCAACTCGAGCGCCGTGGCACGGATGAGGACCGCGCCGGGCGACGGAGCCATGAGCCTCGGTGACGGGCGTCCCCAGGCGCGGGGAAGCGGCGTGGACTCCGCTGATCCCTTCGTGCCGGCTTCCAATCGCAGCGCGCTGGCCGTCGCCGTGGTCAGATCGGCGTGTGCCGCCGCCTGGAGGCGCTGCAGCCAACCGTCGGCGAGGGTGACCCCGGCCTCGACGATCACGATGTCCGAGCCGACGAGGGCCTCCTCGACGCGGGCGGGCGCGGCGCCGTCCACCACGTCGATGGGCACCGAGGTAGGGGTGCACGCCCGGAGCGCGCGGAGCGCCACCTCGGTCGGCACAGCGGGCGCGTCGCGCAGGAGGACGACCGCACTGAGAAGCGGTGGCATCGGCGAGCGACCATACAAGGCCGTCCCTAGACTGAAGCGCCGATGCCCTGGAAGAGAGAGTTTCGCGCCACCTCGCTTGGTGCCGCCAAGCGCATCGCATGGCCGATCCGCCGCCTTCTCGACCCTCGCTTCGCGGAGACCAACAGCCGGCTGCAGTGGGCGAGTCGCTTGGCGCTGGAGGAGGAGCATGCGACGCGCTCCGCCCTGCAGTCACGGATAGACCACTACTCGGTCGCCAACGAGGAGTCCCTGCTGTTCATCGGGACCGAGCTGCAGAGCGTCCGCGAGCACGTAGACGTCGTCCGCGAGGAGGTCGACGGTCTTCGCCACGAACTGCTCGACCGCGTCGAGAACGCCGGCAGGACGGTCGACGAGCTGGCCTCGGAGACCAGGCAGATCATCGGTGACCTCGCCCGCTTCACGGGCGATCTCGCCTACGCGAGCCGGATCGACCGGGTGGTCGCCCAGCCGGTCGATGACCTCGACGCCGACTCGTCGCGGCTGCTGAACCATGCCGACAGCCATCTCGGCTTCGCGGCCCAGCGCGGTCTGTGGCTCAATCCCGCGGTCTCGGTCGAGCACCGACCGGGCGATGTCGTCGAGAGCGACGTCAACGAGCGCATCGTCGAGATCCCCTACGCCATGCGTGCGCTTGGAGCGCTTCGTCCGCCCGCCTCCGTCCTCGACGTCGGCAGCGTGGAGAGCCTGCTCGCCCTTCACTGCGCCTCACTCGGCTACACGACCTGCGCGCTCGACCTGCGTCCGTACCCGTTCGAGCACCCGAACCTCGATGTCGTCGTCTCCAAGCTCGAGGAATGGGATGCGGGCGATCGCCGGTTCGACGCCATCCTGTGCGTCTCGACGCTCGAGCACGTTGGCCTCGGCTGGTACGGCGAGTCACCGGAGGACGAGGGTGCGGACCGTCGCGCCCTTCAGCGCCTCGGCGACATGCTGAGTCCCGATGGCCTCGTGATCCTGACCGTCCCCTACGGCGCCGCGGCCGTCGATGCCGTCCAGCGGACCTACGATCATTCGACGCTCGACGCGCTCCTCGAGGGTTGGGAGGTCAGCGATCGTGAGATCGTGGTGCAGTCCGATCGACGGACATGGGTTCCGGCGCGGAACGGGGAAGGCGACGGGACCGGACGGGCGGTCGCCATGGTCACGGCCCGCCCGGCTCGAGACCGATAGCCCGTGCTTCCCGAGGGCGCCCTTCACCTGGACCTGCAGGGCGCGCAGAACCGCGCCCACTTCGATCGCGGCATCCCGCGCTACATCACAGAAGTCGCGCGCGAGACGCTGCGAATCCATCCCGAAGCGGTCGCGAGCGTCGGCCTGAACCCGAACCTTCCGCTCGGCGGCAACCTCGCGTGGCTGCTCGGCAGCGGCCTGGCGCAGTGGACCTCGCCGCGCTCGCCGGAACCGCCCGCTCCGATCTACCACGTGCTGTCGCCGTTCGAGATGGACCGGCCCATCGCCCAGCTCTGGCCGGGCTGGGCCCGCAGCAGTCGCTGCCAGACGGTCGTGACGCTCTACGACCTCATCCCGCTGGTCTTTGAGGAGCACTACCTGCGCGATCCGGCATGGCGCGCCCAGTACCTCGCCCGCACCCATCTCGTGCGCGGCGCCGATCACGTCCTGGCCATCTCGCAAGCCACCGCCGCGGACGCGGAAGCGCGCCTCGGCGTCCCGCGCGATCGCATCACCGTCATCGACGCCGGCGTGACCGATGGCTTCGCCTCGCTGCACGCGAACCAGGAGAGCGCCTGGAGGACGCTGCGCGAGGACCTCCCACGAGTGCGCCCCGGCTTCATGCTCTACGTCGGCGGGATCGAGTTCCGCAAGAACAACGAACGGCTGATCGAGGCCTTCGCCGCTCTCGACCCGGAGCTGCGCCGCCGTCATCAGCTCGTCCTGGCATGCCGGATGGATGCGGGCGCCCGCGACGCGCTCGAAGCGCATGCTCGCCACTCGGGGCTTCGGCCCGGCGAACTGATCATGCCGGGCTACGTCTCCGACTCCCAGCTCGCCGGGCTCTATCGGGCATGCCGGCTGTTCGTCTTCGCCTCCTTCTACGAGGGCTCCGGTCTGCCGATCCTCGAGGCGATGGCGTGCGGGGCGCCCGTCGCCGCCTCGCGCACCTCCACCTCGCCGGAAATCCTCGGCGACCTGCGCGCCACCTTCGACCCCTTCGACCCCGCGGACATCGCCCGCTGCCTCCGGGAGACCCTGCCTGACGACGACATGCTGTCCGCGCTTCGCGAGCGGTCGGCTCGGCGCGTCCCCGGGTACACCTGGAAGCACGTCGCCGATCGGAGCTTCGAGGCCTACGAGAAGCTGCTCAGCCGAGGAGCTCGGCGCCGGCGCCGGCCGCGCATCGCGTGGTTCTCACCCTGGCCGCCGGAGCAGTCGGGAATCGCAAACTACAGCCGGAACCTGCTGCAGGAGCTCGGTCGCCACGTCGATGTCGACGTCGTCGTCGCCGAGGACCCGTCGACCTACCCGCGACCGCTCGAGCAGGGCGTCCGGCTCGTCCCGGCGTCGAACCCGAAGGCGTTCGAGACGCTTCGCAACTACGACCGCGTCGTGTACTGCATGGGCAACTCGTCCTTCCACCGGCATGTGTACGAGGCAATGCTCCGGCGTCCGGGCGTGCTGGTGGCCCATGACGTCCGGCTGACCGGCTTCTACGGGTGGTACGCCGGCGTCGAGCGGCCGACCGACCCCAGCGGTCGCCTCGCCGAGCGACTGGACGAGGTCTACGGCGCGCGAATCGATGCCTCCGCGTTCGCCCACCGGCCGCCGACCCCGCAGGAGCAGACGACGCTCGGGCTGTTCATGACGCGCGAGCCGCAGGAGCTGGCCGAGTCGATCATCGTCCACTCCGCTTTCGCGGCGGACATCGTCAGGCTCGACGCGGCAGTCGACCGCCCGGTCAACGTGCCCGTGCACGTCCTGCCGCTGGCCGTCGCGCCGCGCGGCTATGCGCGGCGCGCGCCCGATCCCACCGCTCCGATCATCGCCTCCTTCGGCGTGCTGTCGGAGGTCAAGGGGCTGGCGACGCTGCTTGATGCCTTCGCGCTCGTGGCCTCCGACCGGCCGGGAGCCCGACTCACGCTGCTCGGCCCGGCGGACGAACCGGAACTGACACGCTGGCGCAGCCGCGCCGACGATCTCGGAATCGGGGGGCAGGTGAGCATCCCGGGCTACGGTGACGCACAGACCTATGAGGACCTCCTGCGGGACGCGACCGTCGCGGTCCAGCTGCGGACGATCACGAACGGTGAGGCATCGGCTGCCGTCTGCGACTGCCTCGGCGCCGGGCTCCCGACCATCGTGACCGGTCTCGGTTGGGCGGACGAGCTCCCCGCCGACGCGGTGGCCCGGGTGCCGATCGATGTGTCGGCGATTCGCCTGGCGGGCGAGATCTCCGCCGTACTGGACGACTGGGAGCATCGTGAGAAGCTCGCCCGCGAAGCGTCCGCGTATGCGCACCGGACGACGTACGCCGACGTCGCCCAGCGCTACATCGAGGTGCTGGGCTTCGACTGACGAAGGTGGAACCCGCCGCTCCCTCGTACCGCGACAAGGCGTGATCGGCAGGAGCTTGGCTAGGCTGCCGTCCGTGTCAAAACGAGCGCTCATCACCGGAATCACTGGCCAGGACGGCTCCTACCTCGCCGAGCTCCTGCTCGATAAGGGGTATGAAGTGCACGGCATGGTCCGGCGCTCGTCCACGGAGAAGTTCGACCGGATCGAGCACATTCGCGACCGGATCGAGCTGCATCAGGGCGACCTGCTCGACCACCGCTCGCTGGTCGACACGCTGCGAGCCGCCCGGCCCGTCGAGATCTACAACCTGGCCGCCATGAGCTACGTCGCCGCCTCGTGGGTACAGCCGACCCTCACCGCCGAGTTCACCGGCGTGGGCGTGACCCGGTTGCTGGAGGCGATGCGGGAGACGTGCCCGGAGGCGCGCTTCTACCAGGCCTCCAGCTCGGAGATGTTCGGCAAGGTCCTCGAGATACCGCAGACCGAGGCGACGCCCTTCTATCCCCGCTCGCCCTACGGCGTGGCCAAGGCCTACGGGCACTTCATCACCGTCAACTACCGCGAGTCCTACGACCTGCACGCCACGAGCGGCATCCTCTTCAACCATGAGTCCGAGCGCCGTGGTCTCGAGTTCGTGACCCGCAAGATCACCTGGCACGCAGCGGCGATCAAGCATGGGCTTCGCGAGAAGCTGCCGCTGGGCAACCTCGACGCGAAACGGGATTGGGGCTATGCGAAGGACTACGTCGTGGCCATGTGGCTGATGCTCCAGCAGGACCGGGCCGACGACTACGTCATCGCGACCAACAAGGAGCATTCCGTCCGCGAGTGCGTGGAAGTCGCCTTTGACGAAGCCGGCCTCGGCGACTGGGAGCAGCACGTCGAGATCGACCCGCGTTTCGTCCGCCCCGCCGAGGTCGACCAGCTGATCGGGTCCTACGCGAAAGCGGAGCGAGACCTCGGCTGGAAGCCCGAGACGACGTTCGAGCAGCTCATCCGGCTCATGACCCGATCGGACCTGGACTTGCTCAAGCGCTGAGCGCGGCGAGGTCGGCGCGAACCATCTCGCCGACCATCTCCTCGAAGGAGACCCGCGGCGCCCAGCCCAGCATCTCACGGGCGCGACGCGGGTCGCCCACGGACGGGACGGATTCGGGCGGGCGCACGAACCGGGGGTCGACCCGTACTCGCCCGCTCGAGTCGATGCCGGCCTCGGCGAAGGCCCGCTCGACGAGGTCACCCACCGGCCTGCCGTGACCGCTCGCCAGGACGTAGTCGTGGGGATCCTCGGCCTGCAACGCCAGCCATGCGCCCCGGACGACGTCGCGGGCGTGGCACCAGTCACGGACCGCGCCGAGGTCACCGAGCACCAACTCGTCCTGCTGCCCGAGCGCGATCGCGGCCGCGCCGCGAGTGATCTTGCGGGTGACGAAGCGCTCCGGGCGGCGGGGCGACTCGTGGTTGAAGGTGATCCCGCTGCAGGCGAAGACGCCGAAGTGATCGCGCATGGTCCCGACCAGACCATGGGCGGCGAGCTTCGCTACGCCATACGGAGTTCGCGGGCGCATCGGAGAGAACTCGTGTTGGGGGCTCTCTCCCGCGTCTCCGAAGATCTCGGATGAGCTCGCCACCCAGATCCGCATTCCGGGATCGACGGCTCGGCCGGCGGAGAGAAGAGCGGCCGTCGCTCCGGCGATGGCCGCCACAGTCTCGGTCGGATCGTCCCAGGATGCCGGCACGAAGCTGGGAGCGGCCAGGTGGTAGAGCTCGTGCGGGTGAACCTGAGCCACGGCATCGCGCAAAGACGCCGGCGCGAGCAGGTCGCCGGCGATCAAGGTCAGGTCGTCGCGCACCGCGTCGAGCAGGGGTATCGCCCGGCCCGGGTCGCGTACGAGACCGGCAACCTCGTATCCCTCGGCCAGCAACAGCTCCGCCAGATAGGAGCCGTCCTGACCCGCGATGCCGGTGATCAGAGCGCGGCGCCTCATCCGCCCGCAGCTTATGCGACTCGCACAGCAGCGAGAGAGACGACGCCCGCCAGGCGGCACCCGCTCCGGGCGGCTAGCCTCGACTCGCGATCGACTCCACTACGCGCATCCGATCCCTGACCCTCGCCGCCTGCAGCCTCGGCTCCGGGATCGTCTTCCTCGATCAGTCCGTGGTCAACGTCGCACTGCCGGCGATCCGCGCCGAGCTCGACACCGGGCTGGCCGCCCAGCAGTGGATCGTCGAGGCCTACCTGCTGACGGTCGGCGCGCTGCTCATGCTCGGCGGTTCGCTCGGCGACCTCCTCGGCCGCCGACGGGTGTTCAGCGCCGGGCTGATCGGCTTCGCGCTCACCTCGCTGCTGTGCGCGCTGGCGCCGAGCCCCGCGACATTGGTCGCCGGTCGCGCGCTGCAGGGGGTGGCGGGCGCGCTGCTGGTGCCCTCCAGCCTGGCGATCATCAGCGCCGCCTTCCCGCCCGAGGAGCGCGGCTCAGCGATCGGCTCCTGGTCGGCCTGGACGGGAGTCGCCTTCATCCTCGGGCCGCTGGCCGGCGGCGCGCTCATCGACCTCGTCTCCTGGCGCTGGATCTTCGCCATCAACGTGCCCCTGGTGGCGATCTGCCTGCTGCTGGTGCGGTGGGTGCCCCGCGAGGCGGGCACCGGCTCGCTGCGCGAAGTCGACCTGCCCGGCGCCGTCCTCGGCGCGCTGGCGCTGGCCGGACCGGTTTACGCCCTCATCGAGCAGCCGGTCGCCGGCTGGAGCGCGCCGCGGGTGTGGGCGCCGCTGGCGGCGGGCGGGGTGTTCGCCGCCGCCTTCCTCGCCTGGGAGGCGAGGACTCCGCGCCCGATGCTGCCGCTCGGGGTGTTCGCCAACCGCAACTTCGCGGTCGGAAACCTGGCGACGCTCGCGATCTACGGGGCGCTGGGGATCGTCACCTTCCTGGTCACCATCCACCTGCAGCAGGTCGCGGGCTGGAGCGCGACGGCGGCCGGCTCCTCGCTGCTGCCCATCACCGTGGTGATGTGGCTGCTATCCAGGCAATTCGGGCGGCTCTCGGACCGGATCGGGCCGCGCCTGCTGATGGGCCTCGGACCGCTGGTGGCGGGCGCCGGGATGCTCTGGATGGCCGGCGCCGGCGGCAGCGTCGACTACCCGCGGGACCTGCTCGGCGGCGTCCTCCTCTTCGGCCTCGGCCTGGCGGCCACGGTGGCGCCGCTGACCAGCACGGTGCTGGGCGCCGTCGATCCCGCCCGGGCCGGCGTGGCCAGCGGCGCCAACAACGCCATCGCGCGGGTGGCGGCCCTGTTGGCCATCGCCGCCATCGGCGCCGTGGTCGGTGGCCGCTTCGCGCATGAGCTCGACACCCGCGCGGCGGGCCTGGAGCTGACGCGGACCGAGCGTGTCGCGCTCGAGGAGCTGCGGACGCTGCCGCTGGCCGGCGACTCGCCCGCGGCGCCGCGGCTGCGCGAGGCGGTCCGCGAGGCGTCGGTGGCGGCGTACGGCTGGGGCGTGACGGGTGGCGCGCTGCTGATGGTCGCCGGCGGGCTGATCTCCCTGGTCGGGATCGTCAACCCGCCGCACGTCCGCGCCGGGCACCGCGAAGCCGCCAGCTCGCCTCCCGTCGCGCAACCCCTGGCAGAATGAGTCGGACGATGCGCCTGCCGACCATCTCGGCGAACCGCTACCGCAAGCTCGCCGACGTCTCGCTGGCGCTGCTCGCGCTGATCGTGCTCACGGGTGCGGCGGTCCGCCTCACGGGCTCGGGCCTGGGATGCCCGGACTGGCCCAAGTGCTACGGCCGCGTGGTCCCGCCGCTGGAGCTGCACGCGTGGACGGAGTTCGGCAACCGGCTGCTGTCGGGCGTCGTCGGCTTCGTGGTCGCGGGAGTCAGCCTGCTGGCCTGGCGCCGGCGTCCGTTTCGCCGCAACCTCGCCCTGGTCGGAACGCTGCTGCCGCTCGGCGTCCTCGGCCAGGCGATCCTCGGCGGCTTCACCGTTCGCAGCCACCTGGCGCCCGGCTTCGTCATGGGGCACTTCGGGCTGTCGATGGTCATCCTCGCCGCCGCCGTCGCACTGTCGTGGCTGGCGCGTCACGAGCCGGGATCGCGTCCGCGGCTGCTCGACGCCAAGGGCGTGTGGGCGGTGCGCGGCCTGCTGGCGTGGGCCACGGTGGCGCTGATCGCCGGCGCGGTGACCACCGCCAGCGGCCCGCACGCCGGCGGCGCCGGCACCGGAGACGTCGTCCCGCGCTTCGAGTTCTTCGGCGTCGACACGCTCGATCAGATGATCCACTGGCACGGCCGCAGCGGGACGGTGCTCGGCGTCGCCGGCGTCGCCGCGTTCTTCTGGCTGCTCCGCCGGGGTGCGCCACGCGACCTGCTCACCGCGATCGGCGCCACCTGCGTGCTGGTCGCCGCGCAGGGAGTGGTGGGCGGCATCCAGTACCTGCTGCACCTGCCGGCCGAGCTGGTGTGGATCCACGTCGCGATCGCCACCGGCGCCTGGCTGGCCCTGCTGTGGGCGGTCGCCGCCGCCGGGCGCCCGCGCGATCCGCACTCGCCGGCGCCGCGGGCGAGCGAGCCCGTCCTCACCGCCCACTGACCCGGTCGCGCTACGGCGGCGGGGAAGGGCCCCAGCCGCCGCCGCCCGGCGTGATCACGCCGATCACCTGGCCGGCGCGCAGGTCCCGGCTGACCTTGGCCGGCAGGGGCGTCCCGTCCAGGGAGTTGACCCCCACGGCGCCGTCGGCGCCTCCGCGGGCGCCGGACGGCGCGTGACGGCGGGCGTCGGTGAGCAGCGACACCGAGCACGGCTCGAGCACGCGGATGACCCGCTCGATGCCGTCGCCGCCGCGATGGCGGCCGGCGCCGCCGGAGCCGGGCACCAGCTCGTAACGCTCTACGCGCAGCGGATACTCGAGCTCGAGCGCCTCGACCGGCGTGTTGAGCGTGTTGGTCATCCCCACGTGGACTCCGGAGGCGCCGGGCCCGCGCGGCCCCGCTCCCTGCCCTCCGCCGATCGTCTCGTAGTAGGTCCAGTCCGCGCCACCGACGACGAGGTTGTTCATCGTCCCCTGACCCTGGGCGGGAAGGTCGTCGACCAGCTGGGAGAGGGCGGCGAGGACGGTGTCGGCGATGACCTGGCTGGTCTCGACGTTGCCGGCCACCACCGCCGAGGGCCGCCGCGCGTTGACGACGCAGCCGCCCGGAGCGGTCACTTCCAGCGGCGCGAAGGTCCCGGCATTGGCCGGGGCGTCCCCGCCGACCAGGACCCGCAACGCGAAGCAGCACGCCGAGCGGGTCACCGACAGCGGGCAGTTGACGTTGCCGGCCACTCCCGGCGCCGAGCCCGTGAAGTCGACGCTCAGCGCGTCGCCGCGCAGCTCGACGCGCACCCGGATCGGCACGTCGGCGTCGTCGATGCCGTCACCCTCGAGCGCTCCGGCCGCCGTCGCGACGCCGTCGGGCAGGGCGCGGAGTCGCTCGCGGGTCCGTCGCTCCGAATAGGCGAGCACCGACTCGAAGCCGGCCTCGAGAGCCGGCGTGCCAGGACGCTCGACGAGCTCCTCGAGGCGACGCTGGGCGACCTGGTTGGCCGCGAGCTGGGCGCGGAGGTCGCCGCGCCGCACGTCCGGGGTGCGGACGTTGGCGAGGACGAGTTCGAGGACGTCCCGGACCACCGTCCCGTCGCGGACCAGCCGCACCGGCGGGATGACGACTCCCTCCTCGAAGATCGACCGCGAGTCCGAGGGCATCGAGCCGGGCCGCTTGCCTCCGACGTCGGAGTGGTGGGCGCGCGTGACCCCGAAGCCGGCGAGCCGGCCGGCCAGGGTCACCACCGAGACGAGCGTGACGTCGGGCAGGTGGGTGCCGCCGGCGAACGGGTCGTTGAGGACGAAGACATCTCCCGGTCGGGGATCCCGGGCGCGGACGGCCGCCACCGCCTCGGGCATCGCCCCCAGGTGCACCGGCACGTGCGCGGCCTGCGCCACCATGCGCCCGCGGGCGTCGAACAGCGCGGTCGAGCAGTCCCGCCGCTCCTTGATGTTGGAGGAGTAGGCGCTGCGGACGAGGACGACGCCCATCTCCTCGGCAATCCCCTCGAGCGCCGATGAGAACACCGAGAGGGTCACAGGATCGAGCCCTTCCGCGGCGCCGGAGCCGGGGCGATGAGTCACGCGCGCTCCAGCACCAGCGTGCCGCCGGCGTCCACCCGGCCGTGCCAGGCCGGCGCGACCAGGCACGTCGCGCCGGCCAGCTCGACCACCGCCGGGCCGCTCACCGTGCTGCCCGTCCCCATGTCCTTCCGGGCGAGGACCGCCACGTCCTGCCAGGAGCCGTCGGCGTGCAGCCGGCGCCGCGACACGACCGGGTTCGCGGCCGGTGGGCGGCCGGGAAGCGCCGGCTTGTCGACGGGAACGGTGGCCGTGACCCGCAGCGCCACCAGCTCCACCAGCTCGCCCGGCATGGCGTAGCCGTAGCGGCGCTCGTGCTCGGTGTGGAAGCGCGCCGGCAGGTCGGCGGGATCCCCGTCGGCGGCGACGTCGAGCTCGAAGGCCTGGCGCGCGTAGCGGAGGTCGGCGTGACGCTCGAGCCGCGGCTCGCCGAGCAGGGCGCGGCCGCACTGCTCGAGCGCCTCGAAGCCGCGCTCCACGGCGGTGCACAGCGTCTCCGGGTCGTCGGAGTCGAGGCGGGCCAGCAGCGGCTGCACGAGGTCACGCCGCAGGTCCGAGAGAGCCAGGCCGAGCGCGCTCAACACCCCGCCCGCCTCCGGCACGAGCACGGTGCGGATGCCGAGCTCGTCGGAGATGGCGCACGCGTGCATAGCCCCCGCCCCGCCGAAGGCGACGAGGGCGAAGCCACGAGGATCGAGCCCGCGCTCGACGCTGACCACCCGCAGCGCCCGCGCCATCTCGGCGTTGGCCACCCGGACGACGCCCAGCGCGGTCTGCAGCGGATCGAGGCCGAGGGCCGCGCCCAGCTTGGCCAGCGCCCGCTCGGCCGCCGCGCGATCGAGGACCAGGCCACCACCGAGCTGCGCGCCGTCGGCCAGCACGCCGAGGACGAGGTTGGCGTCGGTCACCGTCGGCTCGACGCCCCCGCGCCCGTAGCCCGCGGGTCCGGGATCGGCGCCCGCCGACCGCGGCCCGACGCGCAGCGCGCCTCCCTCGTCGGCCCGCGCGATCGAGCCGCCACCCGCGCTGACGGTGTGCACGTCGACGGTGGGATGGCGGATCGGCACGCCCGCTACCTCGGCGTCGGTGCGCACCTGCATGCGCCCGCCGACGATCGGCGCCACGTCGGTGCTGGTGCCGCCCATGTCGAAGGACAGCACGTCGCGATGCCCGGCCGCCGACGCCACGTGAGCCGCGCCCACCACGCCGCCCGCCGGTCCCGACAACACGCAGGCCGATGCCAGCCCGGAGGCCGCGTCGAGCTCGGTCACCCCGCCGGAGGACTGCATCACCAGCGGGACCGGCAGCCCCGCCTCCACCACACGCCCGGCGAGCGACCGCAGGTAGGTGGCGAGGCCGGGCGCCAGGTAGGCGTCGGCGACGGTCGTCGCGAAGCGCTCGAACTCGCGCATCTCCGGCAGGACCTCGGACGAGAGCGACACGTGCAGGCCGGGATGCGCCTGGCGCAGCGCCTCACCGACGCGCCGCTCGTGCTCGGGATGCATGAAGCCGAACAGCAGGCAGACCGCCACCGACTGGACGCCCGCGGCTCCGACCTCATCGACGACTCCGCCGATCGCGGCGTCGGTGAGCGGCATGATCACGCCCTCGGGGCCCATGCGTTCCCGCACGCAGAAGCGCAACTCGCGCGGGACAAGCGGGTCGGGGCGGCGACGCTCGAGGTCATAGAGCGCCGGGCGGTCCTGCCGGCCGATCTCGATGACGTCGCGAAAGCCCTCGGTGGTCACCAGCGCGGTGCGCGCGCCACTGCGCTCGAGCAGGGCGTTGGTCGCCACCGTCATCCCGTGGGCGAAGGCGGTGACCGGCCCGAGCTCACCGGCCGCGATCGCGGCGAGCACTCCGGCGGACTGGTCGCCCGGCGTGGTCGGGACCTTGGCGGTCACCAGGCGTCCGCCGCTGATCGCCGCCAGGTCGGTGAAGGTGCCGCCGACGTCGACGCCCACCCGCGCCGCGTCAGCCATCCGGAGCCGCGGCGAGCTGGAGGGCGAGCATCGCGCGGTCGTCGACCGATCGCCCCGCCTGCCAGGCCGCCGTCGCGGCATCGATGCGCTCGAGGACGGCCGCCGGGTTCAGCGGCCCGGCCGCCGCCACCTGGCCCAGCCGCTCCTCGCCGAAGCGCGAGTCGACTCCCGGCGTGTCGATCACGCCGTCGGTGTAGAGCAACAGCGTGTCACCGGGACGCAGCGCCACATCCGTCTCGCGCCAGAGAGTGCCGACGCCGGCGCCGAGCAGCACGTCGAAGACGCCGAGGTCCTCGGCCGGAGCGCCCGGACGCAGCAGCAGCGGCGGCGGGTGCCCGGCGCAGGTGACCCGCGCGACGGCCCCTTCTCCGGTCCGCGTCAGCCGCACGCAGGCGACGGTGACCGGCGAGGGCTCCTCGCGCTCGTTGAGCACGTCCTCCAGGAGCCGCATCATCGACGCCGGCCGGGAATCGAAGCGGGCCCCGACGCCCAGCGTGTGGCGTGCCAGCGAGGTGAGTGCCGCCGCCTGCACGCCCTTGCCGGTGACGTCGCCGATGAAGGCGAGGACGTCACCGTCGGGCAGGGAGATCAGGTCGAAGAAGTCGCCGCCCACCTCGTTGAGGTCGTCCCCGGGGCGATAGGACGAGGCAGCCAGCCAGTTCGCCGGCGGCTCCAGGCGCTCGGGCAGCAGCGAGTGCTGGAGGGTTCGCGCCGCCTCGGTGCGAGAGGTGTAGAGCCGGGCGTTCTCGACCGCGATGGCGGCGCGCCGGGCGAGCTCCATGGCGAACTCGACGTCGTCGTCGTCGAACGAGCGCCGGGTCTCGGAGGAGACGAAGGTGATCGCGCCGATGGTGCGCTCGCGCAGCTTCATGGGGACGATGATCAGGGCCCGCATGCCGAGCGCCCGGATCAGCTCGCCGTGCTCCGGGTCGCGGGCTCCGGCGTCGATCATCGCGTCGGTGATGTCGTTGTAGACCAGCGGATCGCCGGTGGCGAGGACGCCGTAGACGCCCGTCCTGATCGACGGGTCCGGCGGGTAGCGCTCGTTGAGCGCGCGCGCCAGCTCGATCTTCTCCTCTTCGAGGTGGAACACCGCGAGCTGCTGACGCAGCCCGCGCTCGTCGAGGACGTCGACCCCGCACCAGTCGGCGAGGGTCGGCACCGCCAGGCGCGCGACGCTGCGCAGCGTCTGCTCGTAGTCCAGCGAGGAGGCGAGCAGCTCTCCGGCCCGGGCGAGGAACGCCTGCCGCATCTCAGACTGCTTGGCGTCGGTCACGTCCTCGATGACGGTGACCGCCAGTGGCTCGTTCCGACCGTCCTCGTGCAACGGCGTCGAGCGCAGCATCCGCCAGAACTCCTCGCCGCTGACCCGGTCGACGACGCGCAGCAGCACCTCCGCGTGCGCCGACTCCCCCGAGACCACCTGCCGGTTGGGCATGACGTCCTCGGAGACGAGGCCGCCGTCGGCGTCGAGCATCAGGAAGCGCGACAGCAGCTCCGCCAGCGGCACCCGCTCCATCTCCTCGAACGTCTCGAAGCCGGACAGCCGGGCGGCGGACGGATTGGCGTAGACGATGAGGCCGTCGGCGTCGATGACGAAGACCGCGTTGGCGAGGGTCGCCAGGATGCGCTGCAACCGGTCGCGCTCGACGGTCAGCTCGGTGAGCGTCTCACCGTCTCGGTTCTGCGCGGACGCGTCTCGCATGCTGTCCCCAGTATCGCGCGATGTCGATCCTGGGTTGGGTGAGCCGCCGCTCGGGCGGCGCGTGTCTCAGACTCCGGCCAGATCGGGCTCGTGCAGGAGGAAGCCGGCGGCCTGCAGCACACCGCGATCGCGGAGCCGGCCGAGGCGCCCTCTGACTTCGCTCTCCTCGTCATCGGCCTCCCAGGCGGCGACCGTCGCCGTATCCGAGAGCGGGCGAAGCCCGTTGGAGTCCGGCTCGTCCATCGCGTCGCGGAACCAGGCGAGGTCGTCGGAGATCCGTCGCGGGCGTCCTCGCGGGCTCGGGTTCCACGGATCCTCCCCGAAACGCCGCTCGGCGACGCCGGAGGGGCGGGCCAGAGCCACGGCGAGCGCCGCCAGCCAGTCAGGTTGTGGGTCGACGAGCTCGAGAATCGCCATGGCGCCAGGGTAACCGTTACCGGACCAGTCCACGCCAACGCGGCGAGAGGACCTCGAGCGCCGTTACCGGAATCGTCACCGTTTCCTCACGAATCGAGCACAAACAGCGGAGGGCGCGATGGTGGGATGGCGCGGTCCTTCCACCGCTGCCGAGGAGTCACCCCGAGTGCGCCTTCGAGTCACCCCCGTCCTGGCCGCGGGCCTGGTCGCCCTGATCGGGGCGACCGCGGCATCCGCCGCGTCGCCCGCCCGTCCGTCGCTCGAGGCCCGGGCCATCCTGCCCGCCGACGCGTCGGCTCCCGCGCCCTTTCCGGGCGTCGTGAACACCGATCCGGCGCCGGCGCCCGACGCCCGTCAGCCCGTCGGCGGCTTCTCCGCGCTGCTCGACGCTCCGGGCAAGGACGTCTTCTGGGCGATGCCCGACAACGGCTTCGGGGCGAAGGCCAACTCGCGCTCCTTCCTGCTGCGCGTGTACCGGATCCGGGCCGACCTCGAGACCCGCCAGGGCGGCGACGGCGAGGTCGAGCTGCTCGACTCCATCACTCTCTCCGATCCGGACAACCGGGCCGGCTTCGCGATCGTCAACCAGGGCACGCGCGAGCGCCTGCTGACCGGCGGGGACTTCGACATCGAGTCGATGCGCATCGACCGCCGCGGCGACCTCTGGTTCGGCGAGGAGTTCGGGCCGTTCATCCTGCACACCGACGCGACCGGCAAGCTGCTCGAGGCGCCGATCCCGCTGCCCGACGTCAAGTCGCCCGACTACCCGAGCGGCAGCCCCGCGCCGTTCGAGGGCGAGGCCAACCTCGGGCGCTCCAGCGGCTTCGAGGGAATGGCGATCTCCAAGAATGGCCGCAAGCTGTATCCGGTGCTCGAGGGCGCTGTGACGGGCGACGACCCGCACATCCGCCGGGTCTACGAGCTCGACATCCGCTCGAGCCGCTACACCGGCTCCGAGCGTGAGTACCGGGTCGCCGATCCGAGCTTCCTGGTCTCGGACTTCTCCGCCCTCGACCGACGCCGGTTCATCGCGCTCGAGCGTGACAACTCCGAGGGAGTCGCCGCCCGCCACAAGCAGGCCTACGTGGTGAACCTGCGCCGCGAGCGCGCCGACGGCGTGCTCGTCAAGCGCCGCGTCCTCGACCTCCTGGACGTCGCCGATCCGGGTCAGATCTCGCTGCCCGGCCGCCCCGGCGACATCGGGTTGGGCAACCCCTTCGCGATGCCCTACGTCACCATCGAGAGCATCCTGCCGCTGAGCGGCAACCGCGTGGCGATCGTCAACGACACCAACTTCGGATCCCGGGGCCGCAACCCGGAGCTTCCGGACTACAGCGACCTGGTCGTGCTGCGGGTGCCGGCGCTGCAGGACGCGCTGCGCGATGACCGGCGAAGCCTCGACCAGGCCGACGCGCTCGGCGAACCCGACCGGCGGCGCAGCACCGTCGCGGTGATCGGCGACACTCCCTACGGCGACGAGCAGTTCAACGCGTTTCCGGCGCTGGTGGCCGACATCAACGCCGATCGGCGGGTCGGCCTCGTCCTGCACGTCGGTGACGTCAAGAACGGCAGCAGCACCTGCACCGACCAGCGATACCGCGCCGTGCTCGGGCTCTACGAGACGTTCCGCGACCCGTTCGTCTACACGCCGGGCGACAACGAGTGGACCGACTGCCATCGGCCCGCGACGGGCGGCTACCTCCCCACCGAGCGGCTCGCCAGCGTGCGCGACATCTTCTACCCGCGGACGGGTCGCTCCCTCGGCGGTCGCCCGATCGACGTGCTGAGCCAGGGCAGCGAGCCCGGGTTCGAGGACTTCGTCGAGAACCAGCTCTGGGCGCGGTCGTCGGCGGTGTTCTCGACGGTCCACGTGGTGGGCAGCAACAACGGGCTCGCGCCTTGGTTCGCCGGAGCCGAGACCGAGGCGCAGAAGGCCATCCGGCTCGAGGAGTTCGCTTCGCGCATGGAGGCCAACCTCGCGTGGATCGACTCCACCTTCGCGGTCGCCGAGCGACGCGGCGCCCCCGGCGTGGTGATCGCCATGCAGGCCGACATGTTCGGGCCGGGTGACGTCGACGGCTTCGCGCCGATCGTCGCGCGCATCGCCGAGCGGGCCAGCCGCTTCGACGGCCCGGTGCTCCTGCTCGAGGGCGACTCACACCGCTACCTGGTCGACCGTCCCCTCGCTTTCGGCAGCCCCGCCCACGGCGTCACCACCGCGGCGCCCAACGTGACGCGCATCGTGGTGGAGGGCGAGACCGCCAGCGAGTGGCTCCGCCTCACCGTGAACCCGCGCTCGAGCCGCGTGTTCAGCTGGCAGCGCGAGCAGCTCTGACCACGGCGGCGGTCCGGCGTTCGGCTCCGGAGCCGGGCGCCGGATCACGCGCGCCGTTTCCCGGTTCCTTCACCGAACTACCTCGGGAGGTTCACAGGCCGTTCAAATCGAGCCTCCTCGGCGGCCATACGTTGCGGGCGCCAACCACCGAGGGAGCAGTCAGTGAGAATTTCCGAGCGACTCGTCGGAGTCGTGTTGACGGCGGGCGTGCTGGTCGCGCCGGCCGGGGCGTCCGCAACGTCCCCCAACCGCTCCGTCCCCGAAGGAGCGCCGGTCGTCGCCAAGCGCGCCGCCCCGCTCGTCATCGCCCACCGCGGCGCCTCGGCCTATCGGCCCGAGCACACGCTCGCCGCCTACCAGCTGGCGATCGACATGGGCGCCGACTTCATCGAGCCCGACCTCGTCCCGACTCGAGACGGAGTCCTGGTCGCCCGCCACGAGAACGACATCACCAGCACCACAGATGTCGCCCAGCGTCCCGAGTTCCTCGACCGCCGCACCACCAAGGTGATCGACGGCGTGTCCCAGACCGGCTGGTTCACCGAGGACTTCACGCTCGCCGAGCTCGAGACCCTGCGGGCCACCGAGCGGATCCCCGCCCTGCGGACCACCAACGCGGCCTTCAACGGCCTCTACAAGGTCCCGACGCTCCAGGAGGTCATCGACCTCGCCCAGCGCGAGGGCGTCGGCATCTACCCGGAGACCAAGCACCCGACCTACTTCGACTCGATCGGCCTGTCGCCCGAGGAGCCGCTCGTCCGCACGCTGAAGGCCAACGGCCTCGACTCGCGCCGCGCCGACGTCTTCGTGCAGTCCTTCGAGGTGTCCAACCTCAAGCAGCTCGACCGGCTCACCCGCGTGCCGCTCGTGCAGCTGATCGGCGGCAGCGGCCAGCCATACGACTTCACCGCCCGGGGCAACTCGCGCACGTATGACTCGCTGCTCACCCGTCGCGGGCTGGTGCGCGTGGCCCGTTACGCCGACGGCATCGGACCGGACAAGAACCGGATCGTCCCGCGTGACGCCGGCAACCGGCTGCTCGCACCCACCGCGGTGATCGAGGACGCGCACGCCGCCGGCCTGGTGGTGCACCCGTACACCTTCCGGCCGGAGAACGAGTTCCTGCCGGAGGACTTCCGTGCGGGGGATCCGGCCAGCCCGGAGTACCGCCGTGCGCGTGGCAACCAGCCGGCCGAGCTGCGGCTGTTCATGCGCCTGGGCGTGGACGGCGTGTTCGCCGACAACCCCGACACCGCCGTCGCCGTGCGCGCCGACGTGCAGCGCCGCCAGTCGCGCTAGCGCTGGTTTCCGCCCACTCCCGCCCGGCTCCGGTCCGGCGGGAGCCCGGGCCGCCGCCGCCTCAGATCCTGGTGTCAGCGCGCGTACCACGACTCCGAGGTCACGCGATCCCAACATCTCGGCCCAGGGCGGCACCTAGCTTCCCGGGCGTCATGGGAAGAGATCTCGAGAGGCGACGCATGAAGCAGTCGAGCGACCGGCCGAGTAGTCGGCGAGTCCAGGCGGCGGGAGCCGCCGGAGCGATGGCCCTGGGAGCGACGGCCCTGATCTGGGCGGGAGCCGCCGAGGGCCGGTCCGGCGACCAGCGGGCGTCAAAGCCCCCGGTCACCGCGCAGCAGGCGCACACTCGCGTCTACCAGCCGGCTTCAGGCCAGCGGGCAAAGAACATCATCCTGTTCATCGGCGACGGCATGGGCGTAACGCACGTCGACGCCGCCCGCGCCCGCTACTACGGCGCCGCCGGCCGGCTGAACATGGAGCGCCAGGAGGCCCAGGGCTCGGTCAGCACTTACGCGGTCGAGGAGAACTCGACCAAGCCGGACCTGGTCACCGACTCCGCTTCGTCGGCCACCGCGTGGTCGTCGGGCGTCAAGACCTACAACGCCGCCCTCGGCAAGGACTCGTTCGGCAACATCGTCCCGACGCTGATGGAGCAGGCCAAGAACCGCGGCATGCGCACCGGCAACGTGTCCAACGCCGAGATCACCGACGCGACGCCGGCCGGCATGGTCAGCCACGTCAGCAACCGCGGCTGCCAGGGACCGGACTTCAGCGCGGCGGCCTGTGTGCGTCCGGCCACCGGACAGGGCAGCGACGACGCCCCGGTCGCCGAGCAGATTGCTCGCAACAACGTCGCGGACGTGATCCTCGGCGGCGGGCTCGCCCGCTTCGAGCCCGACGACCAGGAGGAGATGGAGGACAACGGCTACCGCGTCCTGGGCGACTTCGGCGACGACGCCCTTGCGGCCCAGACCGCCGACTCGCAGCGGGTAGCCACTCGCAGCGACCTCTCCGCTACGCGCGGTCCCGACCGCCGGGTGATCGGCCTGTTCAACCGCGGGAACATGACCGTCGAGAAGTTCAAGCGCGAGAACCGTGACGCCCCGCAGGCCCAGGAGCCCTCGGTGCGGGAGATGTCCAACAAGGCGATCGAGTTGCTGGCCAACTCTCAGCAGGGCCGGCGCAAGGGGTTCCTCCTGCAGGTGGAGGGCGCCCTGATCGACAAGCGCTCCCACGCCAACGACGCAGGCCAGACGCTGGAGGAGATGAAGAACTTCGACGACGCCGTCGCTGACGCCGTCCGCTACGCGGAGCGTCGCCAGGACACTCTGGTCATCGTCACCGCCGACCACGAGTGCGCCGGCTTCAACATCATCGGGAAGGGCAGCTTCACCAACGCCGAGGCCGCTGCGCCGCCGATCAACGTCGACGCGGGCAACACCGCCAACAACAGCACCCCGCCGCGTCCGGGCGGCAACGTCCGCGATGCGGTCCGCTCCAACGGCCCTGTCAACGGGTCCGGATCGGCCAACAGCGCGAACTTCGCGCCGGCCACCTTCCGCACTCCCGACGACGCCGCCGGCATCGCCGACGGCTCTCCCGAGGCCAGCCTGTGGCTGAGTTACCTGTCGGGCAACCACACCGGGGCGAACGTCAACATCTACGCCTCCGGCCCGCAGAGCACCGTGTTCGACGAGCGGATCGACAACACGGACATTTACGGGAAGATGCGGGCCTCGCTGCAGGCCTTCAGCGTCAACCGGTGAGCACCACCCGCAACCGCATCGCCGTCCTCGCGCTGACCGCCCTGGTGGCGGCCGGCGCGAGCGGCTGCGGGGAAACCGAGGCGACCGAGACCCCCGTGCCCCAGGCCGACGGCCGCGCCGCATCGCCGCGGCCGGTGCAGGTGGTCCGGCGCCAGCCGGACACGGCGGCCGAGCGTCCGGCGGATCTGCCGGAGCCTCCCGCGGCCGGCAGCGTCGAGCTCACGCCCAGCGCCTTCACCGATCGGGTCCGGGCCACCGACCTGCGCCTGGAGGCAGGCGCGCGCCCGCGGGTCACTGGGAGGCTGACGAGCGTCACCGACGTCAGTGAGGTCCTGCTGCTCGTGGTGGAGGCGACGTTCTACGACCGCGACGGCAAGGTCGCCGGAACCGACACGGTCACCTTCACCGAAGCGGAGGCGTTCCACGACGAGCCGCTCCGGTTCGCCATCCGGGCTCCGCGCGCGGCGGCCGGCGCAATCGCGGCACGGGTCACGGTCCCCGAGCTGGTCAACGAGTGAGCCGCCGCCGTTCTCGCCTCGACGGCCTCCCAACGTCATTTCGAGGACGCCGGAGTCAAGCCGCGGCGGGCGGACTCCGATGCAGGAGTCAGAGCAGATCGCCAAGCCGGCTCACGAGCCGACATTGCGAAAGCCGCCAGGCACTTCACCAGACCTGGGACTAACACCTAACAGTGCGATCTAGCGATCGAAGTGCGGGCGGCCTCCGGGCCGCCCGACTTCGTTAAGGCACGGTTCAGGCGATCGCGTCGAAGCCGCGCAGCGCATCATCGATCGACGGCCGGCCGGCGGGGTCGGGCTCCAGGCAGGCGTCCACCAGCTCGGTCAGCGCCACGGGCAGGCGTGGCCGCTGACGGCGAAGCGGCGGCATCCGCGCGTGCAGCTGCGGCTCGTCGACATCGAGCTCGTCGGCGATCCGCGACAGTGCGCAGTGGCCCACCGACGCCTCGTGCAGGACGATCCCAGGCCCCACGCATCGGCCGGCCGCGGTCACCTCTCCACCGCGCGCCTGCTCGGGCGCCATGTAGCACCAGGTGCCGTTGCCGGCCCGTATCCGGCCGGGCCGGCGCGCATGCGACAAGTCGATCACCTTCGCGCGTCCCCGCTCGGCGATGACGTTCGACGGCTTGAGGTCCAGGCGCAGGATGCCCTCCCCGTGCAGGTAGCGCAGCGCGGAGGAAGGTGGGTGGCGAGGTTGGCGAGCTCGGCGGCGCTCAGGGGACGGGCGCTCTCGGAGACCAGGTGGTCCAGCGTGCGCCCGGTCAGGGCCTCCATGACCACGACGGGGCGATCGCCGTCGTGGATCTCGTAGGCGCGCACCAGGTGCGGGTGGGTGAAGCGCTTGAGCATGCGCCCCTCGCGCAACAGCCGCGCCCGCGTCTTGGAGTCGCGCAGCTTGTCGGGGCGCACCGTCTTGACGATCACGCGGCAGGCGCGCGGCTCGTTGTAGGCGTCATAGACGCCGAGTCCCTTGGAGCGATGCAGGCGGGCGAGGACCCTCGTGCCGGGCACGATCTCGCGGCCCTCGCCGAGCGGCCTCATGACGCGCTGACCGGGACGGCCGCCGGAGTGTCGCGCAGCTTCCTCGTCGCGCAGCTCGAGCACGCGGTCGGCCCAGCCGACGACGACGGGGTCATGGGTGATGACGATCGCCGTCCGTCCGCGCACGAGGTGCTGCAGCGGCGCCAACAGCGCGTCGCGGGCCGCCTCGTCGAGGCCGGTGGTCGGCTCGTCGAGCACGAGGACCGGAGTGTCGCGGACCAAGGCGCGGGCGATGGCCAGCCGGCGGCGCTCGCCGCCGGACAGGCGCCGTCCGCCCGACCCCAGCCGCGTCTCGTAGCCCCCAGGCAGCGCGGCGAGCACCTCGTGGATCCCGCGCGGGCGGCGGCGAAGATCTCCTCGTCGGTGGCGCCCGCGCGTCCCTGGGCGATCGCCTCGCGGGCCGTCACGTCGGTCAGGAACGTCTCCTGCAGCAGCAGCCCGACGTTCTCGCGCAGTGACTCGAGGGTGACCGAACGCAGGTCGTGGCCGTCGAGGGAGATGGCGCCCGACTGCGGATCGGCGAAGCGCATCAGCAGTCGCGCGAGCGTCGACTTGCCGGCGCCGGACCCCGACGAGCGCGACGATATCCTCGGGCGAGACGTTGAGCGACACGTCACGCAGCGCGGGTCGGTCGGCCGAGGAATGCGCGAAGGTCACGCCGTCGAGCTCGAGAGGCCCTGCACCGGGGCGGGCAGCGGCTGTGCATCGGGGGCGTCGGCGACGGTCGGCTGCTCGTTGAGAAGCTCGAGCACCCGCTCGGCGCTGGCCGCCGCCGCGAACACCTCGTTGGAGATCGTCCCGAGCGAGCGGATCGGCGAGTAGAGCTGCGCGAGGTAGGTGATGAAGATGAGCAGCCCGCCGAGGGTGAGCTCGCGGGCGGTGAGCGCAATGACGCCGGCGCCGATCACCAGCATCCCGCCCAGCAGCACGATGAAGCCGGCCATGGGCCCGAAGATCCCGTTTACCCGGGTGGCGGCCATCTCGGCGTCCATGATGGCCGCGCTCTCGCGCTTGAAGCGGTCGACCTCGACGCCCTGGCGGTTGAGGCTCTGGACCAGCGGCGCCGAGTTCAGCGACTCCTCGGCGCCCGCGGTCAGCGAGCCGGTGCGGCGGCGCTTCTCGCGGGCGACGCGCTTGACCAGCCGCGCGAAGTGGCGCGCGGCGATCAGGAACAGCGGAGCGACGATCAGCGCGGCGAGCGCCAGCCTCCACGACAGGAGGAACATCGCGCCGGCGAAGAAGACGATGCGCGTGAGCGCCCCGACGCCCTCCCCGAGGGCCGACAGCAGGAAGTTCTCGATCGCCGCGACGTCGCCGGTGAGCCGGGCGAGCAGGTCGCCGACCCGGCGGCGGCCGAGCTGGTCGGCGCTGAGCGACTGCACGTGGCCGAAGACGTGGGCGCGCAGGTCGAGCAGGAAGCGCTCTCCGACCCAGGTGGCGACGTAGTCGTCGGCGAACGAGGCGACGGCGCCGGCCAGCGCCAGGCCGACGTAGGCGGCAGCGATCGGCCACAGCGCCGCGAGCGCCTGGGGCACCAGGACGTCGTCGACCACGAGCTTGAAGAGGTAGATCTCGACCGCATCGATCGCCGGAACCACCATCAGCAGGAGCACGCCGAGGGCGATCTGTCGCCGGTAGGGCCTCGCGTAGGGCCAGAAGCGCCGGGCGATCTCCATGGCGGCGACCGGCGGTGCCTGCTCTACGAGGCCGCTGTCAGTCAGCGGCTCGCTTGAGCTCTCGCTAAGAAGCGCTACTAGGGAACCTAGTACTTTGGCTCAGAGGATGATTGAAGTTCCCGCACTGACGTTGGCCTTCGCGGCGGGGTTCATCTCTTTCGTTTCGCCGTGCTGCTTGCCGTTGGTTCCGGGCTATCTGGCGACGGTGTCGGGTGCAGCTCCGAACGAGTTCGGCCGCCGCATCGACCCACGCGTCCTCGGTCGCAGCGCGCTTTTCGTCGGGACGTTTTCGCTCATCTTCATCGTGCTGGGCCTCAGCGCGACTGCAGCTGGAGACTTTCTCTTCGACAACCAGGCGTTGCTGAACACCATCGCCGGCAGCGCCATCGTCGCAATGGGGTTGCTGTCTCTGGCGTCGCTCGTCGTGCCGAAACTGAACCGGGACTGGCGTCCCGACGCGCTTGTGCAGCGCGCAGGACGCGGCGGGCCTGTGGTTGCCGGTGCCGCGTTCGCCATTGCGTGGACCCCGTGTGTCGGGCCGACGCTCGGCGCCATCCTCGGACTCGCATCCACGAGTGAAGGCACAGGCCGGGGCGCATTGCTGCTTGCCGTCTACTCGGCTGGGCTCGGGTTGCCTTTTCTGTTTTCTGCGGTCGCCTTCACCGCCGCGACGCGCGTCTTCGGCTTCTTCAAGCGCCACTACGCCCTCATCCAAGGGAGTGCCGGCTTGGTCCTCGTCGTCATGGGCGTACTCGTCCTGACGGGCGAACTGTTCCGGCTCAACCTCGAAGTCCAGCAGTTCTTGGGCCGCTACGGCCTGAACTTCTTCACCAGCGTCTGAGGCGCGAACGCGGGCTTCCGTGGATGCCGAAGCGCGGACCTACTATCCTGGGTCGTAGATGTATCGACTCGTTAGGAGAAGACATGGAAGCCGCTTTGCTCTCAGTCGCTGTTTTGGCTTGTCCCGTTGGTATGGGCCTGATGATGTGGTTCATGGCGAAGGGCATGCGCAAGGACCCTTCCGCCACTCAGCCCGTCGCCGTGCCGTCCGCGGCGCAGCCGCCGGTCAATGCGAGCGTTGAGCAGCTGCGCGAAGAGCATCAGCGACTCGCTACCGAGATTGAGCGCCTCGAAGACCAGCAGTCCAACCGGGTGCTCAACCGCTCGTGACGACGGCGCTACTCATCGTCGCTGTCGCTGTCGCGCTCGCCTGTCCCCTGCACATGCTGTGGGCGACGCGGCGCGGCAAGCAGGCGGCATGCTGCCCTCAGCGGCCGACGGCCGACGTCGAGGCACTCCGTGCACGCCAGCAAGCGCTTGCCGCGCTAATCGCGCGCCGCGACTCCTCCGAGAACGACCTCGCGGGCGCATCGTCGACGCGAAGCTAGCCTGTAGGCCACATGTCGGCTGTCGGCAACGTTCCTCCTGGACTTCACGAGTTCGAGTCGGAACTCATGGAACTGATGTGGGAGCTCGGCGAGTGCAACGTTCGGTCGGTGCTTGACGAGCTCAACCAGCGCTCGGACAAGGAGCGCAAGTACACGACTGTCATGACGACGATGGCGCGCCTCGACAAGAAGGGGCTGCTGGTGCGGCGTCGCGAAGGCAAGACCGACATCTACAAGCCGACGATGACGCGTGAGGAGTACTTCGAAGCGCGTGCGGCCGCCGAAGTCGGCGCGCTGGTCGAGAACTACGGCGAAGCTGCGCTGGTGCACTTCGCGCGACAGATGAACCAGCTCGACCCCAAGCGCCGGGAGCAGCTGCGGCGTCTCGCTGGTCGTGACTGAAGCCCGCGGTGTCTTCTGGTTGTACGCGCTACTCGGGCTGCTCGGGGCAAGCGTCACCGGGCTCGCGCTGTTCGCGGCCACCGCGAACGTCCGCTGGGACACGCCCAGTCTCGCGGCACTCGTCGCCGCCTGCCGGAGCTTCGCCCTCCCGAATGCCACCGCGACGTCCGTGCTCGCCCTCATCCTCGGCAGCGGCGCGTTCGCCGTTATAGCTTTGGCCGCCCGGTCGGCAGTTCGGCAGCTCGTTGCGTCGCAGCGCTACCTGCGGCAGTTGGAGGTTGTTGGTCGCGCTCCTTATGGCACACCGCAGACCTTCATCTATCGCGACGACGCACCGCAAGCGTTTTGCGTCGGTCTTTTGCGGCCGCGCATCTTTGTCTCGACCGCGACTCTGGACGTCCTCAAAGAAGACGAATTTGAGGCAGTCCTCGCGCACGAGAGTCATCACGCGCGCTGCCGTGACCCGCTCCGCTTGCTCCTCGCGCGGACAGTCAGCGATGCGCTGTTCTTTCTCCCCGGGATGCGCGAAATCGCGAGTCGCTACGCCGCACTGGCAGAAGTCGCCGCCGACGGCGCCGCCGTCCGCGCGAACGGTGGCAGCCGCCAATCGCTCGCGGCCGCGCTGTTGGCTTTCGAGTCAGCGGCCAGCCCGGCTGTCGTCGGCATCGCGCCCGAGCGGGTGGACAGTCTTCTCGGCGACCGACCCGCGTGGGAGCTACCGCTCGCGCTCATCGCGTCGGCGCTCGTCATCTTGACGGCCGTCGGAGTCGTCGCCGTGCGCGTCGCCGAGGCCTCCGCACACAGCCAGCTGAACCTGCCGGTGTTTCTGGCGAACGCGTGCATGCTCGCGATGGCGGTCGTGCCCCTTGTCGTCGGGGCGACGGCGCTGTTGCGCTCGGGTCGCCTACTGCGAATGCGCACTCGGTAGCCGCGCGACAGCGCTCCACTCGGCGCACCGGCAAGTCCCGGCGGCGCAGCAGCGGTCCTCGTGAGCTGCCGGCAGGCCAGGAGCTACTATCATAGGTAGTAGAGCGTGTAACTAGCTAACTGAAGGGAAACTGCGACGTGCCTGAAGAGATGAGTACGCCGGCCTGGTTGACGCCGGTCTCGTGGGTATTCGTCGGCATTGCGCTGCTTTGCGCGGCGTTCCTCGTCTACGACATCTTCGTCCGCGGCTACCGACAGCGTGTCGGCGCCATGAACGCGGTATGGCCGATGACCGCGCTCTACTTCGGTCCGTTCGCAGTTTGGGCTTACGTCCGCTACGGACGGCCGCGCTCTGAGAAGTGGCAAGGGAAGAACGGCGCGGCACCGGAGAAGGGCTTGTCCACAGCGGCGCTCACCGGCGGCACGCCGGGCGGCGCTGCGTCGCTCATCGGACACGTGCTTGGAGTGCCGCTCATCGTCTTCTCGGGAGTGACCATCGCCGGGCTCGACCTGTGGGCGATGATTGCCACCGTCGCCATCATCGCGACCGCGTTCCTATTCGCCTACGAGTTCTTCTTCTCCACAGTGCCCGCGCGTGGGTTGCCCGCGGCTCGGGGTGCGGCCGTCGCAGCGCTCATCGCTTTCGCGACGGTGCTGGCGTTCGACATCGGCATGGGCGGCTGGATGCTGTTCCTGCACTTCGGCTGGTTCATGCCGGCCGTGACCGACGTCACCTTCCTGTTCCTCATGCAGGTCGGACTCATTCTCGGCTTTCTGACCGGCTATCCGATGGTCCGTTTCCTCGTCGCGCGCGGAGTCAAGGCCGTCGCATGAACCTCTCCCCCTTCAAGCGTCGCTTACCCGCCGCACTCGCCGCGCTCGCGGCCACGACGGTCCTGGCCGCGTGTGGCGGTGACGACCCCACTCTCGCCGGTGGCAACGAGGAAAGCGCCTCCCTTCAAGAGGGCTCGGCGTTGGAGCACATCCACGGGCTCGGGCTCAATCCCGCCGACGGTCAGCTGTTCATCGCGACGCACAATGGCCTGTTCACCGCCCCTGAAGGCGACACGACGCCCAGCAAGGTCGGCGAAACGACGCAAGACATCATGGGGTTCTCCGTGATTGGGGCGAACCGATTCATCGGTTCTGGCCACCCCGCGCTCGACCAGAATCTCCCGCCTCATCTCGGACTCATCGAGTCACGCGACGGCGGCAAGACTTGGAGGAACATCTCCCTGCTCGGCGACGCCGACTTCCACGTGCTGGAATCCGCCGGCAATCGGGTCTACGGCTTCGACGGCACACAGGGCCGGCTCATGGTCTCCAGCGACGGCGGGCGCAACTGGCAGCAGCGCACTCCGCCGGCCGGCGTCTTCGGGTTGGCCATCGACCCGGACAGCTCGTCTCGCGTCGTTGCGTCGACCGAGCGTGGGTTATTTGTCTCGAAGAACGAGGGGCGCGATTGGCGCCCCTTGAGTCAGGACCTCGCCGGACTGCTGGTCTGGCCGAACCGAGAGCGGCTTTACGTCGTCGACGCCCAGGGTCAGGTGCAGGTCAGCTCGAACGGCGGCACGTCCTGGCGGACGCGCGGCGACATCGGCGGTCAGCCCGCCGCTTTCATGGCGCACGACGCCGATCTCTATGCCGCGCTCGTCGATGGGACGGTGAAGCGCTCAACCGACGGCGGCGCGACCTGGACCGTGCGGACAACGGCGTCTTAGTCGAGCGAGCGATGGACGCCCCCGTCCACCATCCGCTCTTCGCGCGCGTCCATGTACTCGACCAGCGCGGAGGCGGAGTGCTTTCCCGCGAGCCGCGACTCGCCGGGCCGCAGCGCGCGGTCACCCGGAGTGGCGTGTGGCCGCTGGTCGCCGGTGGCTGTCACGCCGACCGCGACACTCCGGCCGCCATCGAGCGCGCGGGTTTCGAAGTTCAGCGGTGCCGCCGGTTCCGCTTCTGCCCGAACCCAGTGGTTGCTCCCGCGTCTACGCGCGTAGTCGGAGCCGCCGACGACCGAAGGAGGCCTTCTGATGATGGACGGAATGGGCGGGATGATGGGCGTGATGATGCTGCTCGGTCTGCTGCTGCTGGCCGTCGTCATCGGCGTCGCCGTCTACCTCGGAGTTCGCGCCGCTCACCGGCCCGATAGCAAGGACCTGACGGCGCACGAGACGCTGCAGCACCGCCTCGCGGCCGGAGAGATAACCGCCGAGGAGTACTACGAGCGCGAGTGGCTGCTGCGTGACAGCAAGGCACCGCGCCGGCCCTGAGTCCTAGCGTCCGGGCATCAGGGCGGCGTTGTTTGCGAGGTCGAGCAGCGGTTCCGCGATGACGCCGAGCCCGACGGTCGCGACCGTCGCAACCAGCAGCCCGGCGGCCAGCGCATTGCTGAGGCCGGCGGGGGCCGGCGTGTTGGCTTCAGGAGGCGACAGGACCGCCGGCGCGATGACGCGCAGGTAGTAGAAGAGCGAGACGACGGTATTGATGACCGCGACCACCGCCAACCAGGCCTGGCCGGCGTCGATGGCGGCGAGGAACACTTCGAGCTTGCCGACGAAGCCCGACAGCGGTGGAAGACCGAGCAGCGAGAGAAGCGCGAGTACCAGCGCCGCGGCCCACCACGGGTGGCGGCGTCCGAGCCCGGCGAAGGCGGCAAGGTCGGCGCTGCCCGACTCGCGTTGAACGGCCAGCACGACGGCGAACGCCGCGAGATTGGTCGCCGCGTACGCGGCCGAGTAGTAGACGAGCGCGGGCAGTCCGGCGTCGGAGTTGTGCATCGCCGCCACGCCCATCAGCAGATAGCCGGCTTGCGCGATAGACGAGTAAGCCAGCAACCGGATGACGTTGCGCTGCCAAAGGGCGGCGAGGTTTCCGAGCGTCATCGTGACGGCGGCGATGATGGCGATGGCGGTCGGCCAGCCGAGCGCCCCGTCGGGCAAGGCTTGTGGCAGCACGCGCGCGAGCGCGACGAGCCCGGCGATCTTCGGCAGGACCGAGAGATACGCCGTGACGGGCAGCGGTGCTCCCTCGTAGACGTCCGGTGTCCAGAAATGGAAGGGCACCAGCGAGGCCTTGTAACCAAGTCCGACCACCACCAGCGCCGTCGAGACGATGACGAGGGCAGCCGGCGCGTCAGGTAGGGCGCGGCCGATGGCGCCGAGTTCGGTGGAGCCCGCGACGCCGAACCAAAAGCTCAGCCCGTAGACCATCGCGGCGCCGGCGACCGTTCCGTAGATGTAGTACTTCAGCGCGGCTTCGTTGCCGCGCGGCGAGCGGCGCAGGTAGCCGGCCAGAATGAACGAGGACAAGCTGAGTAGTCCCAGCGACAGCGCGATGAGCGCGATGTCGCCCGCGGAACTCAAGACGGCGGAAGCGAAGCTGGCTGCCGCCAAAACGGCGTAGAACTCACCTTCGCGGTCGGTTCCGGCGACCGTGGGTCGAGCCAGCCCGACCGCCACCGCGCCCGAGACGCCGAGAACGCCGACGATGGCCAGCGCCAACCCGTCGACGACGACGGTTCCGGACATCGTCGAGCGAAAGCCACGGTCCGACCAGACAGCGGCGGCGAGCGCCGCGGCGGTCAGGTGGGCGCCCGCAACATAGGCGCCGACGAGCCCCTGCCGGCGCCGCGGTAGAAGCAAAGCCAGCACGACCGCGCCGATGGCGGCGAGAACCAACGCGCCGTACGGGGCAAGCCATGGAAGGTCGGAGAGCATCTCCTGTTCCATGGCGTTTGGCTGTTGCAGCTCGTTCACGGCGAGCCGCCGAGCAGCCACACGCCGCTGTCGATGACGTCGAGCGCCAAGCGCGGAAAGACGCCGAGCGCGACCGTCAGCACAATGAGCGGCACCACCGCCGCCAGCTCACGCCCGCTCAAGTCCGTAAGTCCGCGCCAGCGTTCGGGCGTGTCGCCGAGAAAGGCACGCTGCAGCGCCAGGAGAAACAGCGCGGCCGTGATGACAATGCCGACGAGCGTGACGGCGGCGACCGCTGGCCAGACGTCGAAAACGCCGAGGAAGATCTGCAATTCGGCGGGAAACTGCGCGAGGCCGGGCAGCCCGAGCGACGCGAAGAACGCGACGGCGGTCAGCGTCCCGTAGACCGGCATCGGTCGCATCAGTCCGTTCAGGGCGCCGAGGTCCCGGGTGTGAGCGCGAGTCTGGATGAAGCCGGCGATGAAGAACAGCGCGGCGGTCACGACGCCGTGAGCGACCATCTGCAGCACTGCCCCGTCGATCGCGAGTCGCCGAGCTTCGGCGCTGATACCGGTCGCAGCCGCGGCGGCCACGCCAATGACGACATAGCCCATGTGGTTGACGGAGGTGTAGGCAACGAGTCGCTTGAGGTCGCTCTGCGCCAGAGCGACGAAAGCACCGTAGAGGGCGCTGACGACGCCGAACAACGCCACCGGGAGCGCGTACTCGGCGAAAGCGTCCGGAAACATCTGCAGGTTGACCCGGACGAGGCCGTAGGTCCCCATCTTGAGCAGCACACCCGCGAGCAGGACGCTTCCCGCGGTCGGCGCTTCGACGTGGGCGGCCGGCAGCCACGTGTGAAACGGGACGACCGGCGTCTTGATGGCGAAGCCGATGAAAAAAGCGAGAAAGACCAGCGACGCTCCGACGCCCGCTCCCGCCAAGGGCTCCTCCTCGGCGAGGCGAATCATGTCGAACGTATTCGGTTCGGCCGCGAGGAAGAGGGCGATGATGCCGAGCAGAACGGGCAGCGACCCGACCAGCGTGTAGAGGAAGAACTTCAGGGCGGCGTAGCGGCGGTTCTCTTCCCCCCACAGCGCGATGAGGAAGTACATGGCGACGAGCGTCACGTCGAAAGCGACGTAGAAGAGGAAGAAGTCCTGAGCGAGAAAGAACGCCAGCGTGGCGCCTTCGAGCAACAGCAACAGCGCGGCGGCCGCGCGTGTCATGGGTTTCGGTCCGACGCCGTAGATGACCGAAAGCACGAAGAGCAGCACCGTCAACGCCGACAGCGCCAGTGACATCCCGTCGACGGCTAGCCGCCAAGCGACGTCGAGGCTCGGTATCCACGTCGCCTCCTCCACGAGCTGCATTCCCGCGCCAGAGTCAAAGCGCGCCCACGTCACCGCGATGCAGAGAAGCGCCAGGCCGCTGGCGACCAGTGCGACGGCGCGCGGCGCGGCGTGCATCCGTGCAGGCAGGATCGCTACCAGCGCGGAAGCCAGCAGGGGAATGGAGACGGCGAGAGTCAGCCAGGGCATCGGGTCCTTTCGTCAGAGCAGCGCGGCGAGCGCAATCAGCAGGGCGACGGCCGCCGCCCCGACGACGCTGTCGCGGAGGTACTCGTGCAGCCGTCCGCTTTGCAGCCGTCGACTTCGGGCGCCGCCAGCGCCAACGAGCTTCGCGAGCCCGTCGACGGCGGCATCCACGCCGCGGCGCTCCACCCAAGCCTGCGCGTATGCGGCCGCCAGTCCCGCGCGACCGACGCCATCGACGGCGGCATCCACGCCGCGCGTATCGGTCAATGCGACTCCTTTCGCGGTCGTCCGCGTGGCGTGGCTGATGCCGTGCACCATCCCGTCGATGGCACGGCGGTCGAAGGCGTTCAGCGCCGCGCCCATGAGCATGACCGGGCGCTGCACCGTCGCCCGGAGCGCTTGGTTGACGAACAGCTGATGGCGCGCGGCACCCACCGCGAACGCTGGGAGCCGTGGCGGTCGCAGAGCTACGAGGACTCCGGCGGCCAGGGCCAACAGCGCGAGTCCGAGGCTCAGCGCGGACGTCGGCAGCGCTCCGGCTTCAAGAAGGTGCGCCAGCGGCTCACCGGCAAATCCGAGGATGGCTGATAGCCCCGCGAGCATCGCCGCGCCGGCGAGCATCAGGGTCCGGCCGACAGTCACCGGACGCGACCGTTCAGACGCTTGCCAGAGGACAAGCGCGGGACGCAGCAGATAAGCGGCGCTGCCCGCCGCTGCCAGCACGACGAGTGCGAACCAGGCGACGTTGTCTTCGGCAGTGGCAGCAATGACGTCTTTGCTCCAGAACCCAGCCAGCGGCGGAACCGCGGCGATGCTGAGCGCGCCGACGGCGAACAGCGCGAACGCGACGCGGTCGTCGCGCCCCGCTCCGCGGAGTTCACTCAGCGCCGTTGAGTGCCGGTTGTGCTGAAAGAGGCCCGCGGCGAGAAAGAGCGTGGCCTTGCCGGCGGCGTGGGCGACCAGGTGAAAGAGCGCCACCGCGGGTCCGCCCGCGGCCACGCCAACGAACATCAAACCCAGCTGGCTGGTGGTCGAGCCGGCGAGCACTCGCTTGAGGTCGTCTTGCGCGAGCGCGATTGCCGCGCCGGCGACCGCGGTGAGCGCGCCGACCCAGCCGGCAACGAGTAAGGGCCAGCCGGCGAGCAGCTCGTGCGAGCGGGCGAGCAGGTATACGCCCGCGGCGACCATCGTCGCGGAGTGCAACAGCGCCGACACCGGTGTCGGGCCGGCCATCGCTCCCATGAGCCATGTCTGCAGCGGCGCTTGCGCGCTCTTGCCCATGGCGGCGACGACGAGCCCGAGCCCGACGAGCGCGCCGAGCGCCCCATCGGGCCGTTCTGCCGTGAAGGCGAGGCTGCCGGTGGCCGCGAACAGCGCGAGAACCGCGAGATAAAGACCGACGTCGGCGGCCCGAGTGGTGACGAACGCACGAACGGCGGCAGCCGGTGCGGTCGCGTCCGCGCGGTTGTAGGCGATGAGGCGCGCCGACAACGCCCCGACGACCTCCCAGAAGATGAGCAGCGTGAGATAGCCGTCGGCGAGCACGAGGCCCTGCATCGCGGCTAGAAACGCGAAGAGCCCGGCAAGTGCAGATGGAGCCCGTTCGTCCTCGGCGAAGTACCCGCCGGCGTAAACGAGGACGGCGGCACCGACCGTGCCGACCGTCGCCGTCATCACCGCCGAGAGCCCGTCCAGCCGTAGTCCCACAAAAAGGTCGGCCGCTGGTAGCCAAACGAACGCGGAACGCCCCCCATCGCCGGCGGCCGCCGCCGCGAGCAACAGGCAGGCGGGGAGCGCGGCGAAGACCGCAGCGACGACTGTGACCGAGCGCGCGGTCGCCGCCGGTAGGAGCCGCATGAGCACGGCGGCCACGAGCGGCACACCCACCGCCAGACAGAGGACGATTGCCATCAGCCCCGCAGCTCCGTGACGTCATCGAGCTCCGCGGTGCGCCGGTTACGAAAGACGCTGATGATGAGCGCGAACCCGACGGCGGCTTCCAGTGCCATGAGCGTCATCACCACCAGCACGAAGAACGCCCCGCTCACCGCGTCCGGCCATGCGTAGCGAAGAAAGCCGACGACGTTCAGCATCGCCGCGCCGAGCATGAGCTCGACGCCCATCACGACCATGACGGCGTTCGTCTGTGAAAGCACCCCGTAGACGCCGATGCCGAATAGCAGCGCCGCCACGGCAAGGACGATCGGCAGCGAGATCACGCCATGGCCTCAGTGTCGGTGCGGCGCTCGTCACCGGGCTGGTCGACTCCGAACCGGCCGCCATGCTCGCCGAGGAGGACCGCGCCGACCATCGTGAAGAGGATGGTCACGCCGGCGAACAGAAAGGTGAACATCGAGCGGCCCATCACCTCGAAGCCGATTGCGCGCACGTCCGGCGCCTCGGCCGGCAGCGTCTTGGAGGGCCAGTCGGTCAGCACCGCCAACACCGCCAGCCCGAAGCCGATAGCGACGGCGAAGCTTCCTGACGTGCGCTTCTGGTGCGTCATGTCCATGCCCATGAGACCGCCCGGATCGGGCATGAACATCACCATGAAGAAGACCATCACGGTCATCTCCGCGCTCATCATCAGCAGCTGCAACACCCCCAGGAACTGACTGGCGAGCGCCAGAAACAGCAGCCCTTCGACGGCGAGCGAAACCAAAAGCAACAGTCCCGCCCGTGTCATCGACGCGGTCCGAAAGACATAGACGCCGGCGACGAGCATCACTGCCGCCCCGGGCCAGAAGACGATCGCTGTCGACAAATCGCTCATGAGTAGAAGAGCAGCGTCACCAGGCCCGCCCAGACGATGGCGCCGATGGCAGCGGGAATGGCGACCTTCCAAGCGAAAGACAGCAGCGGCTCAATCTCCAGGCGAGGCAATCGGCGCCCAGCCCACAGCATCAGGGCGGCGACGCTCAGTGTCTTGACCGCCATCCACAGCGCCGGCGGCAGGACGGGACCATGCCAACCGGCGAGAAACAGCGCCGAAGTCATCCCCGCGGCCGCGAACAGCAGCACCCGTTGGGCAAGGGTCACCATCCCCGCCTGGACGCCGGTGTAAGCGGAGAAGACACCGCCCCCGAGCTCGTGTCGAGCTTGCGGCAAGTCGAACGGGGCGATGAACGCAACCGCCATCACCGACGGCACGAACAGCGCGAACGCCAACGGCTGGGAGACCAGCATCGGCACCGACTGCTGAACCTCCACGATGGCCACCGGCCGCAGCGACGCCGCAGGTGTGGCGACCGCAGTGACCGCCATCGTCAGCGGCATCGCGTACGCGAGCATCTGGGCGACGAAGCGAAACCCGCCGACGACCGCCAGCGGCCGCCCGGCCCCCCAGCCCGCCATGAAAATCGCCGGTGTCACGTACGCGAGCGCCGCCCCGAACAGAAGCACGCCGACGGCCAAGTCGATGCCGCGAAAGCCCGGCGCCCACGGCACTGTCGCCAACGCCGTGACGGCGGCGACGAGCAACAGCGGTGGCGCCAGATGAAACAGCCAGGCGTCGTGGGTCTCGGGCCGCGCGAGCGGCTGACGGATTGTCGCCACCACATGCCGAGCGAGCAGCGCGGGCGACGGGGACCTGCCGGCGACGAGTTGCTCCAAGCAGGCGACCGCGAAGGCGCCGACAACGGCGATGACGAGGACCGCGAGAGGCGTGAAGTCGCTCACGCCGGTACCCGCCACGGCGACAAGTCGAAGGAAACAAGTCCGACGAGCGCTCGCGAGTAGACCTCGCCCGTAACTGCCTCCTGCACCGCTTCGAGCAGCAATCCGGCGCCCGGCGCGTGCCCTCGCCAGCCGGGACTCGCTGCTGTCACTTGGACTGGTCCGCGGGGGCTCTCCACGCAACCTGACAGCGGGCCGGTTTCGTCGCCGCTGCCTTGCTCGCTGACCGCCGTGGCTGCCAGACGGAGCGCGACGCGGGCCTCAATCGCCGACAGGACGGTTCGCGCCTGAGCGTCGCCAGCGTCCATCGTTGTCAACTCGAACCCGAGCGCTTCATACAGCGAGTCGCCGAGACGCGCGTCGACGCGAGCGCCGGCCGCCCGTGCGACCGGTCCAGGAATGCCCGACAGGCGGTCGGCGGTCAGGAGAGCCCTTCCCGCAGTCCGCCAGCGCAGCCGCCGGCTGCCATCCAACAGGCTCGCCAACTTCTCGGCTTGACGCCGGGCGGCCGCCAACTCGTCTTGAGCAGCCGCACTCTCCGTCGACATCGCAGCCCGCGCGGTCCCGCATGTCTCAACCGCGCGGGCGGCGGCGTCGATGAGCTGCTGCCACCCCAGGACCCGGCCGAGCTCCCGCAAGTTCACGAAGTGACTGAGCGCCCGCTCGACTTCCACGGCGGCGACGCGCTGGCGCCTCGTCGCTTCGCTGGCCCGAACCCCGACAGCAGCCTCGAACGCGTAGTCGAAGGCGACCTGCCACGTAGCGGGCGCGAGCGGGTCCGGAGCGCGCCACACACGCCCTTCGGGGGCGCGGACCTCGAGTGTCCGAGTGAGCTCACAGCGGCACACCACCTCCCCGTCGAGGCCAATCTCGGCCACGAGGCCGCCTGGAAGCGGTGAGCCGAGCGGTCCGAGGACGACCTCGACGTCTTCCATGACGAGGCCATCGCGGCTGGGCGTACCCCCGATGGGCATCATGTTGTTCGCCCACGGTTCGTCCGACGTGCCGTCGTCCTCGTGCCCACGGTGATGCTCGCGATCAGCGCTGTGGTGACCAGGCGAGCACGCGTCGCCCTCATGGCCGTCCTCGGCTGCGGCGCCGTGCTCAGCGTCGCCGTCACCGTGCGAGTGCTGGTGACCATGCATCTCCGCGCCCGGGCTGGCGTCGCCGTTGCCGCTGAAGCCGGCTTCCCGCTGTGTAGCGACAACCAGCAAGTCCTGCGTCGAGCGGCCGGTCAAGGGACTCGGCAACGTCACCGTCCGAGCTTTCGCGGGGACACGGTGCAGCAACCGCATCAGCGGCTCGGCAAGCGGCTCGGGCAACTCAGCGGGAAGCCAGACTGCTGCGGCCTCTTCCGCGCTGACGGCGGGGACGTAGCCGCTTGCCGCGAGGTCTTGACCCCACATCGCCCACGACCGCTCGTCGGGCACGACCACCGCTGGCACGCCGAGTGCAGGACTGACGTCTCTCACGACCAATCGAGCCCGCCCTCACGCCAGGCGTAGACGATGCCGAGCCCGAGGACCGTGAGAAAGAAGCCAATCTCAGCGAACGCGAACCAGCCGAGCGACCGGAGAACGACTGCCCACGGATACATGTAAGCCATCTCCATGTCGAAGGCGATGAAGAGCAGCGCAAACGTGTAGTAGCGGACGTGGAAGCGTCCCCATGCCGGCTGCTGACCGACATCAGTCGTCGTGCGTCCGCAGCGCGCGAGCGCAACGGCGTAGGCGGCCGCGGCCAACCCCGCGACGAGCAACATGAGGACGAACAGCAACGTCAGCGCGGACACGGAATAACTTCTACTACCCATCGTCGGAGGACGCGGAAGCGTCCGTTACCGCCGCTGCACAACACGGGCGGCCACTTCTGAAGCGACCAGTTCCGAGAGGCGGTCGGCGTGCCGCAACGGCAACAGGTGGTCGGAACTCCAGACTTCGACCCGCACCGCGCCGTGAGGCCAGTCCAAGACGTCTTCGGCGGGCGTCTCGCGGTCGGCATCGCCAAGGACGACGGTCGTCGGACATCGCGGACGCGCGATGGCCTCGGGCACCGGGTTATCCACCAGGAGCGCTCTGAGCGCACCACGATACGCGGGCCAAGTGTGCTCCACAGACTGCCGCGCGACGGCGTGCGGGACGTTGCTCGCCAGGCGCGGCATGAGCCGCCCGGCCGCGCCACGCGTCAAGCACATCGTGTTGCACATCAAGCTCGCCGCTGGCGTCCCGTGCAGGACTTGGCGTGCCAGCCAGCCGCGCTTTCCCAGTCGAACGCGCGCCTCCTCGCCGTCCCGAAACGCCGGCGGAGAGACGAAGACCAAGCCCGCGACGTGCTCTGGACGCGTCCGAGCGAGCTCGGCCGCGACAGCGCAACCAAACGAGTGCCCGACGACCAGCGGTGCGGTTGCGCCGCTTAAGTCGACGAGCCGGACCACGGCGTCGGCGTGGTCGGCGAGCGAGAACGTCGTGCCGATGCGGCGCGAGCGCCCGAAGCCGAGGAGGTCCGGAACGAGGACGGAGATGCCGCGCTGCGCAAGCTGCTCAGCCACCGGCTCCCAAATGGCATAGGACGCGCCCAGGCCGTGTAGGAACACGATCTCGGGTGACCGCGGGGGGCCGTAGCGGTGATGCCCGAGCTCGGTCCGGTCGACGGCGCGCTGCGGTCGCACGAGATGGATGCCGCCGAGACCGATACCGGGCGCCATTCCGGCAGCGAGCTCGCTGCGACGCGCCCGCACCCACCCGGACAGGACGGCGGCGTACGCCCCGCCGGCGACGACCGCCAAGAACAGCCAGAAATACGTACCTCCGGGCGGGTGATGAAGCGCGACATGGCCCAGGAAGACATTCATCCAATCGTCGTGCGGCCTTCCAGCGCTCCCAAGCAAGTCCGGCAGTACCGCGAACAGATGCCATCCGAAGAAGGTCAGCACTTGTCCACCTGCTGGCGCGCCTTTCAGCGCGAGCCACAAGAGGTTCACCAGTGCCCACATCGTCATCGCGACGAGGAAGTGCGGGGCCCATCGAAAACCGGCTTCGTGGTCGCGATACGTCGCAAACAGCAGAGCCTCGGCCGAGAGCAGCACGACCAGCTGCGGCAATAGCGCCCTGAGCGTCAAAGGCCTATACGCTCTTGCCCAAGTCGTCATGCTGGCGTGTCCTTGCCCTGCGCCTCGACGAGAGCGACCAGAAAGCACTCAGGCACCGCTTCGAGCGGCACGTAGACGTTGGCGGTCAAAGAAGCCGCCCGAGGCACAGAACGACCGAGCCGGTGACGACGGCGAGCTCCGTGCCCCGCTCGCCCGTCGACGTGGTGAGCACCGCCTCTCCGCCTGAGGTCCTCGTCCCGGCATCGTGGCGACCCTACTACCCTGGATAGGAGTCCTGGCCTGGGTCCCATGTCCGCCGTTTCCTTCTTGCGCCGCCTATTCATCGCCATCTTCGTGGCTCTGCTCGTGTGGGCACCGCCCGCCTTCGGCCATGCCGCGTTTCTCGGCGCTCAACCGGAGCCGGGCACACGGTTGGAGGCGTCGCCTTATCAGGTGACGTTGTCTTACACCGAACCGCTCAATGAGCGGCTCAGCCGGGCGACGCTGGTCTCGGTCGACGACGGCAAGGAGATGGAAGCGACCACGGAGGCGACTGCCAAACGCCTGGTGCTGCGCCCGAACCGCGAGCTTCCTGCAGGCGCCTATCGACTGCGCTGGCACACCGTCTCAACCGAAGACGGCCACGCGCTCGAAGGCACATTCTCCTTCGGCGTCCGTGCCGCCGCCGCCGGGAGTGAGCACGTCGTTCAACAAAGCCCGTTCGCGCGTGGTGGCTGGGTGCGCGTGTTGTTGCGAGGGCTGTTCTACGTCGCGTCGCTGCTGTTTGTCGGCGCGCTGCTGTTGCGGACGCTCCTTTCGCGGACAGACTCATGGCTGGCGCCGGCCCGTGCCGACGGAATCGACGTCGCGGCGGTGGCTCGGCGAGAGCGACATGTCGTCGTCGACATTGGGTGGGCGGCGGCAGGCCTGGCGGCGGCCGTCGCGCTGGCCGAAGCCGTCGACGCCGCCGGCGGCTTCTCCATCGCCGGCGCCCGCGACTTCCTCGCGGGCAGTGTCGCGGGCGCGGGCCGCGCGGCGACCGTCGTCCTGCTCGCCGGCGCAGCATTGATGGCGGGACGACGGCGCATAGCCGCCTTGCTCGGTGTTGCCGCCTTTGGCGCCGTGGCGGCCTCCGGTCATGCTGCGTCCGCCACTCCGCGCCTCCTCAGCGTCGTCAACGATTGGGTTCACCTGCTGTCAGCGGCGGTGTGGCTGGGCGGCATCGCGCTCATCCTCATCGTGTGGGCGCCGACTCTGCGCCGTCAGCGAGTGGCCGCCCGCACGGCCTTGGCTTCATGGGTCCTTCCGACCTACGGGCGAGTGGCGCTTCCTGCCTTCGTCGTCGTGAGCCTCACGGGACTGGTGAGTTTGCTCACGCAGCTTGGCCACGTCAGCGCGCTTTGGGAGACGAACTACGGGCGCGTCCTCGCCGTCAAGATCGCGCTCGTCGGCGTCATCGCCGGGGTCAGCTACTTCCACGCTCTGCGCCTGCGCCCACGATTGCTGACCGGCGAAGATGCCGCCAATAGCCGGCTGCAACGTCGGCACTGGCAGTTGCTGCGCTCGGAGCCAGCCCTGAGCGTTGGCGTCGTCGCGGTTGTCGCCGTGCTCGTCGCGTTCCCGCTGCCACCTCGTCAGCTCACCGAGGCGCAGGAGGCGCTCGCCTCCGCGCCAACTTGCGACCCGTGTCCGCTGCCCGAGCCCGCCGCCGATGAACTCGCCGTCGCTGAGAACGCCGGGGCCAACGTCGTCGCCGCATGGCTCAGACGCACCGGCGACGCCGTGAACGGGACCATCCGCGTCACTGACATCCGCGCGAAGCCATCCCGCGCTCGGGTCACCGTCGACGACGCCCGACAACGGTCCTGCGGGAGAGGCTGCGTCGAGTTCAGCGGCACGACCGGGGACCGCCTACGCGTCACAGTCCACCAACGCCGCAGCACGCACGTCGCCGTCTTACCGACGCAGTGGCAGCTTGACGACAGCCAGCGAGCGCGGCGCCTCTTGCGACAAACCGAGGTTGCGATGCGCAAGCTCAAGAGCGTCCGCCAATCCGAGCTCGTCAGCAGCGGACCCGGCTCCTACGCCCAAACCGAGTACCGCCTGCAGGCCCCGAACCGGATGGCGTTCAAGACGAGCATCGGAGTCGAAAGCGTCCTCATCGGCAAGAGGCAATGGACGCGCTGGCCAGGAGCCGCCGAGTGGCAAGAAAGTCCACCCGGACAAGGGCTGCCATTCAGCACCCGTCGTTGGTTCCGTTGGACGCCCTACGCGCGGCACGTCCGCCTACTCGACGAGCGCACGATCGACGGCCGCCACCTCGCCGAGCTGGCGCTCTTTGACCCCGGCACGCCCGTCTGGATGCGACTGACGGTGGACACGGCGTCGCATCGCGTGCTGCACGAGCGCAGCATCACCAAAGCCCACTTCACTCAACAGCGCTACCGCGCTTACAACGCTCCGGTGAGCATCCCGACCCCAGGAGCCGCTGATGGCCGTTGACACCGAGCGACACTCAGCCGGCACGGTTTTTCGCGCCATCGGTCTTCTCCTCGTCGTCGGCTTCATCGCGCTACTGACCTACGGATTGCTCACGCAAGCCCCTGACACGACGATTGACGACGCGCTCTCCAAAGCTCAGGCCGTTCCCGCGCCCGGCTTCGAGTTACCGGTCCTCGCCGACGGCGACCCCGGTGAGCAGTTACAAGGCGCCTGGCGGACTGCGGCGGCCGACGGTCGCGTCGGCCTCACCGAGTTGCGAGGGACGCCCGTGGTTTTGAACTTCTGGGCCTCGTGGTGTGACCCGTGCCAAGCAGAAGCGCCTGTGTTGCGGCGCGGAGCCGACCGTTGGCGCGAACAGGGCGTGCTGTTCCTCGGGCTCGACATGCAAGACGTCAGAGAAGACGCCCGGGAGTTCCTCCGCGAATTCGAACTCGACTTCCCGCAAATCCGCGACCCGACGAACGCAACGGCGAGGCGTTGGGGCGTCACGGGTATCCCGGAGACCTTCTTCATCAGCGCACGTGGCGAAGTGGTTGGGCATGTCATCGGCTCCATCAGCGTGGCGCAACTCAATGCAGGTGCGGCGGCAGCTCAGACCGGCCAACCGACGTCCGCGGGACGCGGCGGCGACCGGCGTTCGACGCGCTGACTGCCATAAGCCTCGTACGCGCTGCTGCCATAGGTGAGCAGCGGAGACGTTCTGGGTGCCCGACGCACAGAAGCGCCCTTGACCTTCCAGTCGCGGCATGGCTTAGCTTGAACCGACCTTGAAGACGGCAATGGAAGACGCCCGCGCGTGCGGCACCAGTATCCGCGGTCGATGTCGCCGAGCGCCGCTACAGCCAGCTGCGAGCGCTCCACTTGGTGTCATGGAAGAAGGGAGCCAAGGCACGCGTCTTGCGCTCCGTGAAGGAAGTCAAAGGCGCCGAAGAAGCTGGCGACCTGACTCGGATGTAAGAATCGCAGCGTGCGCCTTCGACAGCGGTCCCGGGCCTGGGTGGCGGAGGACCCGCACGGTGCGACCGTCTGGGTCCACACGATCGCCGAGGTCGGAGGCGGGGAGGCGGGCTCCTGCCGCCTCGAGGTCGGCCCGCTCCTGGCGTGGGCTGGCTGAGTGCCCCGCCTGGTGCTGCTGTTGCCGTTCGTGCTCGTCTCGTTCGCTGCCAACTCCCTCATCACCCGGCACGTCGTGCAGCAGCACCTGCTCGACGCGGGCTTGCTGTCGTGCGTGCGCTTCGTCGCCGGCGCGGCCGCACTCCTAGTGCTGTGCCTCGTGCGGCGGGAGCGCCCGCAGGTCGGGCGCGCGAACCTCCTTCCGGCGCTGTGGCTCGGCGCGTACGCCCTGTGCATCTCCTATGGCTACCAGCGCATCGGGGCGGCGCCAGGCACTTTCGTGTTCTACGCCGTGGTGCTGGTGACGCTCGTCGTCAGCGACCTCGTCCGCCGGGTACGGGTCCCCCGCCACCGGCTGGTGGGCGCCGTCGTCGCGCTCGCCGGGCTGGGAGTCCTCGCGAGCAGCTCGATCGACACCGTCACGCCGGTGGGGGTGGGCCTGCTTGTGGCGACCGGTGCCGCGTGGGGGCTGTATACCGCCGCTGGCCGCGCGGGCCTCGATCCTCGCGTCGCGACCACCGGCCATTTCGTCGTCCTGGCCGCTGTCCTGCTGGTGCTGGCGCTGGGGCTGGTCGCCGTCGGCGTCCGCGTCACCGCCTCCGGGCTCGGCTGGGCGGTCCTCATGGGCGCGGGCACGACCGCCTTCGCCTACGTTGCCTGGTACACCTGCCAGCGGGCGCTCTCCGGCACGTCGGCCGGCACGGTGCAGCTCGCCATCCCGATCCTCACCGCCGTCGGGGCGTTCGCCCTGCTCGGCGAGGCCCTCACGGCCGGGCTCGCCGCGTCAGCCGCCCTCGTCGTCGCGGGGCTGCTGCTGGCGAGCCGTCCGGTGCATGCTGTCGCCCGTGACTGAGCACCTGCGGAGCACGGGTTCCTGTGCAACGGCAAATGCCGTCCACAACACCTCGATCGGGGAAGGGGGATCTCAGATCACGACTCACCCCGGCAGCACGATGTCGGCGCCGCAAATGGGTCCCCGGTTCCGCACTCCGTTGGGCACGCCATCGGCGGCGGAGTCGGTAGCAGTCCGCGAGCGACCCAGCCGGACGCTAGCGTCCGGCTGGGGCCCTTCATGAAGTTGGCGTAGCGGTCGCTGAGGTCGAAGACCGCTGGGGGAGGTCCGCCGTTCTGCCGCCGTTAAAAGTTGATCGCGAGGTCGTCGGCGTAGAGCCGGTCGAGCTGCTCGACGACCTGGCTGGTGCTGTCGACGACATACACGCCGGGCTTCTCCGCGAAGACCTGGGCCCACGGGTGGGCCACGAGGCTCCGCAGAAGGAAGGTCAAGGGCGACGCCGCTGAGCTTCATCCAACTCGCTCGGCTGCTTGAGGCGAAACCCCCGCCGGGCCCTTTCCCCGTACTTTCTCATCGCATGAACTCGGAAGACCGCGCCTTCGTCTGCTGGAGGTGTCCGCCACTGCAGCAGGAACCTTCGCGACCGTGGCCACGAAACGAAGCGGAGTCGAACGCGCGGCAAGGTCGCGAGTTCGGGTGAGCGAGCGCCTTGTCGTCGTCGGCGGTGATGCCGCCGGGATGAGCGCGGCGTCCGCCGCGAGGCGCCGCGACTCGGGAATGGAGATAGTCGTCTTCGAGCGCGGGCTGTACACCTCGTATTCGGCGTGCGGCATTCCCTATTACCTCGGCGGGCTCTTCGACGATTCCGACCGGCTGATTGCGCGCACGCCTGAAGAGTTCCGGCAAGCGAACATCGACGTGCGCACGCGTTCGGAAGTGACGGACATCGACTTGGCCGCCAGCAGAGTCACCGTCCGCCAGCTCGACGAGCTGCGCGAATACACCGTCGACTTCGATCAGCTCGTCTACGCCACCGGTGCCGAAGCGGTTCCACCGCCCGTGCCCGGCGCCGAACTCATTGAGCCGCTGCGCACCGTCGATGCCGCCCAACGCTTTGTCGTGCAGCTGGGTCGCGAGAATGCCCGCCACGCCGTCGTCATCGGCGCCAGCTACCTCGGCTTAGAGATGGCCGAAGCGCTCGTGCTTCGGGGCTTGAGCGTCGTGCTGCTCGACCGTGATTCGCAGGTGATGGCGTCTCTTGACTCGGAGATGGCCGCTCACGTCCAACGCGCCGCCGAAGCCGTCGGCATCCGAGTGCTGCTTTCGGTTGACGTCGAAGAAATCCGGGCCGAGGGCGACGGCAAGCCCAGCTCGGTCAAGACGTCGGCCGGTGAGCTGCCCGCCGACCACGTCGTCCTTTCCACCGGCGTGCGTCCTGCAACCGGCCTCGCCCACGCAGCAGGCCTGCAGCTCGGCGCCACCGGAGCCGTCGCCACGGACGCGCAACAGCGGTGTCTGGGTGCTGATGGCATCTTCGCCGCCGGTGACTGCGTTGAGACGTTCCACCGGGTGTCGCGCGGGCCGGTCAACATCCAGCTCGGTACCCACGCGAACAAGCAGGGCCGCGTAGCGGGAACCAACGCCACGGGCGGCGGCGTCGAATTTCCCGGCGTGGTCGGCACGGCCGTGTCGAAGATATGCCGCTACGAGGTCGCACGCACGGGACTGAGCGAGCGCGAAGCGGCAGCAGCCGGCATGCGCGTCGCGAGCACCACCATCACCGCCCGGACCCGCGCCGGCTACTACCCCGGTGCAGGACCCATCTGGGTACGCCTGGTCATCGACCCCTCCGACGGACGCCTGCTCGGCGGTCAGATTGTCGGCGTCGAGGGCGCCGCCAAGCGCATCGACGTGCTCGCCGCTTGCATATGGCACGAGACGACGGTCCAAGAGCTTGAGTACTACGACTTGGCGTACGCGCCGCCTTTCTCGGGCGTGTACGACCCGCTCCTGATCGCCGCGCGGCAAGCCACGAGCCTGCTCGACGGTGGCGTGTAACCCGGGCCGCGTCGCCATTCCAGTGCGGTGGAACGTTGATTCGCTCCTTGAGCAAGGGCGGTTGCGGAACTCGAGATCGGCGAACTCGCCAAGCGCCTGGGATTGAACCCTCGCACCATCCGCTTCTATGAGGACGCTGGCGTGCTGCCAGAGCCTGACCGCACCGCGGGCGGCTCCCGCATCTACACCGGCGAAGACGAAGAGCGGCTGCGTTTCATCAAGGCCGGGCAACGCCTCGGCTTCAAGCTCGGCGAAATCAAGGAAATACTCGCCTGCGGCAGACGATCGAGCAGCGCCGAGAGTTCGCTGACCCGCTCAGCGCGCGATCCTGTGGGTGCGCTGCGCTGCGTCAGCCAGTCTCGGACCGTGCTGCGGGCAGCGCCCGTCGCGCGGGCAATCAGCTCGTCGTTGAGGCCAAGAGCCGATCCTCCCGGACGTCGACCGCGGATCGGGTATGACGGCTGCATGACCCGGTCAGTCGTTCGCACGCTTCCTCTGCTGCTTGTGTTGATTATTGGATGCGGCGGGGCCAACGAGGATCCGGACGGTGCGCAGAGCGGCGGTGCGGTCGATGAGGCGCTTGCGGAACTGCCTTACCCGCCTCGGGCGGCGGAGCCGGCGTCGTCGCCTCCGGTCGACAGCCGGCCAGCCGGTCGCGTTGTCCGGGTCGGCGGCCCGTCGGAGGGGATCGCAGCCGATCCCGACACCGGGCTGCTGGCGGTCGCGCGCCAGGATCGGCCGGAGCTGACGATCGTCGACACACGGTCGGGCGAGGTCCGCAAACGCGTGCGCCTGCCGGCGACAGCACGGCACCTCGAACTGGCAAGACCGGGCGGACCGGTGCTCGTGCCGGCCGAGGAGGCCGATGTCCTGGTCGGCGTCTCGCTGCCCCAGGGCAGGACCACGACGACGCCGGTGGGGGACTTTCCCCACAGCGCCGCCTTCGCTGACGGTCGCGCGTACACCGCCGACGAGTTCGGGTCGACCGTCACCGCCGTCGATGACGACGGCGAACGCGTCGGACAGGCTGTGGTCGACGTACAACCGGGAAGCATCGTCGCGGTGCGCGATCAGCTCGCGGTGATCTCGGTTCGCGCGTACACCTTGACGCTGCTGGATCAGCGTACGCTTCGCGGGGGCAGCTCCCAGTTCGCCGGAAGCGGCCCGACTCATGCGGTCGCGGATGGCGACGACCGTATCTATGTCACCGACACGCGAGGCAACGCGCTCAGCGTCTTCTCCACGCGTCCGCGGCTCAAGTTCATCGCGCGAGTCCCTCTCCCCGGTGGCGCGCCGCTCGGCATCGCCGCCGACGCGAGTCGCGATCGGGTATGGGTCACGCTCACCGCCACCAACGAACTCGTCGAGGTCGAGGCATCCGACCGCCCGCGGCGCCTCCGCACCTTCCCCACGGTCCGCCAGCCGAACTCCGTGGCTGTCGACGAGCGAACCGGTCGCGTGGCCGTTCCTTCCGACGCTGGCGACGCCCTGCAGCTGATCGATCCCTGACGAGCTCCGCTTCGATCGCGACAGGGGTACCGAGGAAGTCGAGTGGCCGAGGTGCAGCGGAAGGTCGCCAGGGCGCGGTCGCCGTCGGGGTCGGCGAGGGCCGCGCGGATGACGGCGAGAACGGTGACGGCTGGCAGCGGCACCGAGGAGACCTGCATCGCCGGATCGGTGACGCCGACCGGGTGCCACCACGCGCCGTCCGCGGTGAGAGTCGGTTCGGGCCAGATGCGGTCGACGCCGATGTCGACGCCCCAGTCCGCCAGGCCGGTACGCGCGACGCGTCGGACGAGGCGCTCCTTGGCGGGTATTCCGTCACGGTGGAGCAGCTCGTGGAGTCCGACTTCTTCCGTCGTGTCGGCTTCGTCGACGGTGGCGGCGATCTTGATCCGGATGCCCAGGTCGCGCGCCAGGGCAATCCCGGCACGCGCGCGGTCGAAGCTTCCGGCTCCGCGGTGGCGATCGTGCAGCGACGACGTACCGGGGTCGAGCGAGACTTTGAAGAGTCACGCGGTTTTGATCGAGCCCCTCGAGCAGGCGCCGCCGGGCGCCGCGGCCGAAAACCATCGCGTTGGTGAGGATGGTGACGGGGGCCCACCGCTCGGCGGCGGCGACGAGCTCGCCGAGCTCGGGATCAAGGAGCGGCTCTCCCCCGGTGAGGAGGATCTCGCGGCCGCCGAGACCGGCGAACTCCTCGCAAGCGCGGCGGGCGACTTCCGGATCGAGGCGGCGCGTGGAGCTTGAGGCGAGGAGTCCGCGCAGCAGTAGTCGCAAGCGAGATTGCAGTTGAAGTTGGTGTAGAGCCAGAGACGCGAGCCGAGCGGAGCGGCCGAATTGGCGTCGGGCAGTGCGGCGGTCAGAACGGCCACCTTTGAAGTGACGGGTGCCGACGAAGGAGGCGGCCGTCGAATCCCCACATCCGCCCCGCCGGGACGAGCGCGAGAATGAGCAGAGGAACCTCATTCATGCGGCTGCTCGAACATCCACCGCCCGCTGGATAGGTAGATCAGTTGCAGGAACAGCTGCTGACCCAGGCCGACGAGCGCCGCCGCGCGGGTCGCCACGCCGACGACTAGCGCCGCTCCGACTCCGAGCTCGACCGCGGTGATGAGCCACTGGACCAGATCCCAATTCGCCAGGATGACGTCGTTGGTGACGGACTTCAGGAGCGGGACGTCGGTCCCGCCGTTGCGCTGGTTGACTTCGAAGTCGAGGATCTGGCGCGACTCGTCGCGGTGGATCAGAAACGAGCGGTGGGGCCGACCTCGATCGCGCGGAAGGCGAAGAGCTTCGCGAGGCCGTTCAGAAGCAGGATGAGGCCGAAGAAGATGCGAAGCGCCGCGAGGCCCTTCGCCAGGGCGCCCGCCGCCGGCAGGACGTCCGAGGAAGGAGCGCTTCCCGCCGTCGTCGGAATGCTCATGACCTTCCTCCCACCGGAGCAAGGCGTTCGAGGGTCATCCCGCGCGCCTCGATCCCGCGGACCCACCAGACGGCTCCGGCAGCGGCGCCGATGAGCCAGAAGCCGGCCAGCAAGCCGAACGCCGACCACAAGCCGAAGGCAAGGGCCAGCTCCCCGAGTACGATCTGACCGAGAATCGCTCCCGTCCGCCCCACCGCCACGATGGCTCCTACGCCGGTCGCTCGGAGATGCGTCGGAAACAGCTCGGAAAACGTCGGATAAGCCGAGACCCACGCGCAGGTGGCGCAGAAGACCGCCGCGGTGAAGGCGACGAGCGTCCACGTCGGCGAGCCGGTCGTCGCTGCCGCCGCGAGGACCAGCACCGACGCCGCAGCCGACAGGTAGGAAAACGTCACGGTCGGCTTGCGGCCCACCCGGTCCAACGCCCACGCCACCAGCAAGCCACCGGCCAGGGCTCCGAAGTTCGCCACGAGAAAGAAGTACGGCACCGACTCGGCACCCACGTCGACGACTTCCGGGACGAGCACGAAGACCGCCAGGAACGTGAACAAGCCGTAGTAGCCGGCCGCTTCGGAGAAGTCGAGCGCCATCCCGAACAGCAGGCGGCCGCGATGGTGACGCCAGAGCTCGGCGAGTTGTCCGGTGAACGACCGGTTCGCGGTTGCCGGAGGAAAGATCGCCCGCTCGGCCGGCAGGCCGGTGATTTCCGTGATGACGGCGTTGGCCTCCCGCTCGCGCCCGTGGGCGGCGAGCCAGCGAGGCGACTCGGGGATGTAGCGACGAGCCCAGAGCGCGTACACCGCCGAGACGGCACCGAACAGCAGCGCGTACCGCCACCCCGCCGGGCCGAGCAGTGCGGAAACGAAGAAGATCGACACCATGCCGGCGAGGATCCCGCCGAGCGCCCAGAAGTTCATGACGATGGCATTCGTCCGGCCGCGAGTGCGAGCGGGAACGAATTCGGCGATCGCTGACGTCACCGCGGAGTACTCGCCGCCCACGCCGAGGGCAGTCACGAAGCGAAACGCCATGAACACCGCGAAGTTCGGCGCCGCGGCGGTGCAGACCGCCGCGACGGAATAGAGGATGAGCGTGCCGACGAAGAGCTTGCGCCGTCCCACGCGGTCGGCGAGCCACCCGAAGCCGAGCGCGCCGATCATGATCCCTGCGAACCAGATCACGAACACCGCGATCTGCTCTCGATCCGACAAGCCGAACTCGGCGGCGATCGAAGGTATGACCGCGCCGATGATCTGAACTTCGAAGGCATCGAGCATCCATCCCACGCCCAGCGCCCCGGCGATGCGCGTATGAGCCGGGCGCCACGACGACCGGTCAAGCCGCTCGGCCACCGTCAACCCACCACCAGAGGACCGGCCGCCACCGCAGCGACGAGTTGCCGATAGCCGTCCGGGTCAAAGCCGACCCACTGGTTCACGTATTGGAGCTCCATCCGCTCGCAGAACTTCGGGTCGGCGGCGTCCATCGGGAAGAGCAGCTCGTTGGGACGAGCGTGCGCCTCGGCTCCAGGCCCCGGCGGGCGGGTCAAACAGCGATGGTGAAAACTCGGCGACGTCGAGACGATGCGCAGCTCACTCGCGTCGCCGAGCCGGTCGACCGCAGCGAGCGTCACGCTTGACACGACGCTCGCGTCGAGCTCTCCGGTACGGACGCGCGCTGATTGGGCGAGCTCCGCTCCACCCGAGTCGCCGTGCTTGCCGAGGTCACGGTCCAGGCGAGTGGCGCGGAGATGTTGCCGGGGATCGAAGCCCTGCTCGCGCAGCGCGTGGACGGGAAGGATGTCAGCCTGCGGCGAGTCGACGTCATCAAAGCCGGCGCGCGCACCCTCGAGCTCCGCCAGCGAGGCGGCCGCCGTGTCGGCGAGAACCCCCAGGTGACTGCGCCAGCCGCGGTCGGTGTCGCGCATGGCCAGCGCTCCGGCGTCAGGTTCGCCCGCGAGCACCTGCACGTGAGCAAGGTTCGTGTTCCGCGCCGTGTCGAGTTGACCGCCGAGCAGGGCTCCGATCTACTCGTCGTAGGAGCCCGCGTAACGGACGTCGAGCGGGGAATCCCTGCTCGGCGAACCGCTCCCCGCAGGACGGCCAGATCTGCTCGACCTTGGGGTGGTACACCACCGCACCAACCCGATACGGAGCCGTCGCTGCCACGTTGCCCCCTCGTGTTCAAAGTCAAATCGCCGCTTAGACCCAGGCCCGTCAACAACGGTTCACCCGGCGACGCCGACCTCTCCGCGCCCTATCAGACCTTCTCTCTCAGCGCCGACGCAGCTAGGCAGCGTGACCTCTCCCGCCGGCGTCAATTCGGGGCTGAGGACGCCCGCGCTCCCGCAAGCAGGTGCGGGCGCCGGTGCGGCCCGGAACGGCGAGCCACACCATCCCGGCTGATGCGACGAGCCGGGGAAGCAGCCTCAGTGCGGCGTGAACGTTCGGACGGGTGTAGACGACCTCGACGGCCAGCACGAGGTCGAAGGGCGCGACCGCCTGCAAATTCCCGCCCGCGTTCTCCAGGGACGCTTGGATACTCATGGCGGCAATCCCGACATCGCCTGATCACGGCGGCCAGGAAAATCGGCCTCGCGCGGGCGACTGGTCGGCGGGGGTATAGAGCAGGGAAGCTGGTGATCTTTGAACCGCCGAGGCGGTTCGTGGGTCAAAGGGGAAAGTGACCTTCGGCCTTCCACTGCCCGTTTTCCTCGTGGTCGGTGTTCTCATCGCCGGCTGCGGCGGCGGCAGCACGGATCGGCCTGCCGAGCGGGCGTCTTCGCAGGATGCCGCCGATCTCCGAGTGAGCACGGAAGAGTGGAAGACCGACTTCTCGCGTCACTCCGTCCCGCTCGATGAGTTCCGCTCCGGCGGTCCCCCGCGGGATGGGATTCCGCCGATCGATGAACCGCGGCCGGTCGCGATTGCTGCCGCGGAGGAGTGGCTGGAAGCTCGCGAGCCCGTGCTCGTCGTCGAGGTGGGCGGGCGGGCGCGCGCGTATCCGGTGCAGATCCTGGTTTGGCACGAGATCGTCAACGACCGGCTCGGTGGACGGGCCATCGCCGTGACCTACTGCCCGCTCTGCAACTCCTCGCTGGTCTTCGACCGCCAGGTCGATGGCGTCGGCCTGCTGCGCTTCGGCACCACCGGCAATCTGCGTCACTCCGATCTGGTCATGTGGGATGACCGAACCGAGTCGTGGTGGCAGCAGCTCACCGCCGAGGCGGTCGTCGGCGAGCTGACCGGCACTCGGCTCGAGGTGCTGCCCTCGCAGACGCTGAGCTGGGACGACTTCAAAGCGCGCCATCCAGACGGCGACGTGCTGTCGCGCGACACCGGACACGACCGCCAGTACGGCGCCAACCCCTATGAGAGCTATGACGACCCGGGTACCGAGCCGTTCCTGCTCGAGCAGGAGGCCGACCGGCGCCTGCCCGCCAAGGAGCGCGTCGTCGCGGTCAAAGAGCGCGACGGCGCGGTTGTCGTGCCCTTCTCTCGGCTCGCGCGCGACCCCGTCGCCGAGATCGATGTCGACGGCGTGCCCGTCGTCGTCTTGTACAAGCGCGGCGTGCTATCCCCGCTCGACAACGCGGCGATCGCACGCTCGCGCGACGTGGGAACCGCCGGCACGTTCGACCGGCGGCTGAAAGGACGGGCGCTGAGCTTCGAGCCCGTTGACGATGGCCGCTTCCGCGATCGCCAGACCGGCTCAACCTGGGACGTGACCGGCCGGGCGGTGGCCGGCCCGTTAAGCGGACGCCGCCTGCGGCCGGTGGTCAGCGACCTGCAGTTCTGGTTCGCCGTGGCGGCGTTTCTGCCGGACGCGCGCATCGTGGGTTGACGCCCCGCCGCTCGAGGGCAGCGGCGTGTCCGCCTGACCCGGTCATTGCGGTTCATCACCCATCGAACATCACTTGGAGGCGGCTGACGGCCGTCCGGCAGCGACCCGGCAGCGGCGACAATGGAAGCGTGCGCGCGGATGCGCCGGTCCGGCGCAGTGGGCGCTCGGTGCCGAACCGACCCACCGCCGAACCGCTCGAACGGCGCGGGGGTCCAACACGGCATGCCGCGCGATCCCGACATGCGCCGTCTGCTGCTCAGCGCGGCATTTTTCACGGCGTGCCTGTGTGTGATCGTCGCGCTCGCCGTCGTCGGGCTCTGGCATTGACCTCAGCCCTACGGACGGCACCCGCTGCAGGCCGACCAGCTCCCGAGGTGCTGATTCGAGCGCGGTCCGCGTCGCTGCCGGTGGCGACTCAGACCTCCTGGAAGAAGTTGATTCCGATGCTGTCGAGGAACCGCTGGGCCTCGATGTTGAGCCGGAACAGCTCGCCGGTGAGCACGAGCACGCCCATGGTGATCAACACGACACCCGACCCGGCCTGCACGGCGCCCCAGTGGCGCATGAGAAAGCGGAACGACCTCGTGGCGGCGCTGAATCCGACCGCCGACAGCAGGAACGGGATGCCGAGACCGGCGGAGTAGACGGCGAGAAGCGCCGCGCCCTCGCCGGTCCCCTGCTGCGTGGCGGCGAGGCCCAGGATCGCGGCGAGCGTCGGCCCCACGCACGGCGTCCACGCGATCGCGAACGCGGCGCCGGCCACGACCGGCCCGCCGCGGCCGGCACGCGTCAGCAGGCCCGGCGGCCGCCACTCGCGGTTCAAGCGCGTCACAAAGCCGGTGGCCAGAAAGAGCGCGCCCATGACGATGATGGCCACGCCGGCGACCGTGTTGAGCACCGGCTGGCTTTGAAACAGAAACGCGCCGAGCGTCGTCGCGGCGAGCCCGAGGAAGATGAACACGGTCGAAAACGTCGCAACGAAGAGAAGGCTGCGGCCGAGCACGCGCGCATCGACGCGCCGGCCCACGTCCTGGACACCGATGCCCGAGACCATCGCGAGATAGCCGGGAACGAGCGGCAGGCAGCACGGTGACAAGAACGACACCACGCCTGCCGCGAACGCCACCACGATGCTCGGGGAATCGATCATCTCAGGACGTAGCGGCGAATCTCCGCCTCGAGTTGCGCGTCGTCCGCGTAGGCGCCGAGGTGGCTGAACACGAGCTTGCCGTTGGCGTCGTAGAAGCCGGTAGTCGGCGACACCCGCCCACCACCGAACAACCGCGAAATCGACGCGTCCTCGTCGAAGTAGTGCGGATACGGCGTCGGGACCTCTTCCATGAAGGCAAGCGCGGCCGCACGGTCGTCCTGCATGTCGACGCCCAGGAACGCCACGCGGCCCGCGTACTTGTCCGCCAGCCGCTGGAAAATCGGGAACTCCGCACGGCACGGCGGGCACCACGACGCCCACTGATTCACCACGACCGGGTATCCCCGCAACTCGACGAGCTGCGCGCGGAACGCCTCGCGGTCGCCGTCGAGCAGGCGGTTGCCTTGGTCGCGAAGCCGGCGCAGCGCGGGCTTGTCGACGCGTTGCTGATCACGAGCGGACTCGGCCGGCGCGGGTTGTGCCGGGGGTTGCTGATCGAGCGTCGGATCGTCCCCGCAGGCGGCGAGCGCCAGGGCGCCCACGGTGACGAGCGACACCAGGGTCAATCGCTGCATATGCCCTCTATGACCCGGCCGGGCGCGAAGCGGTGCATCGAGTCGCCGGATCGACGTCCCCAGGGTGCGTTCGATTGCCTCCGACCCGATTGCGGGCACCATTCGGCTGATGCCGGAGTTCACGCCCGACGGGCACTACATCGTCATCGACGGCCGTCGCTGGCGAGCCACCGATCCGTTGCTGCCCGAGGATCGCCGCCAGGCGCTGGTCAACGAGCTGATGGCGGCGCGGCGCGCGGTGGGCGCGGCCAAACGTGCCGGCAAGCCCGATGCCGAGCGCAGCGCCCGGGCGCGGGTGCACACTGCCAAGGTCGGGCTGGGTGAGCGCGGGCCGAAGTGGTGGGAGCGCGACGATGCCGGCGCCCCACGCTCCGGAGACGGCAAGGGGCTGGCGGACGCCGGGCCGGCGGACTCAACCTGAGTGGTCAGCGTCAAGGCCGCACGCACCAACCGCAAGGAGAAGAGCATGCAGATCACCAGGAACGACAACGAGACCTCGCGCGGCCCAAGTGAGTGGTTCACCGGCGCCGTGTACATCGACGCCGTCGCGGTGCCCTCCGAGGGCTCTCGAGTGAGCGCCAGCAGCGTCCACTTCATTCCGGGCGCGCGCACCGCATGGCACACACACCCGAATGGCCAGACGATCCTCGTCATCGAGGGCATCGGCCGGTGCCAGCGGCGCGGCGGGCCCGTCGAGGTCATCCGCCCCGGCGATCGGGTCTTCTTCGAGCCCGGCGAGGACCATTGGCACGGCGCCGCCCCGGATCGCTTCATGACGCACCTCGCGATGCTGGAGGTCGACGGCGAGGGCAAGCCCGCGACCTGGGGCGAGCACGTGACGGACGAGGATTATGGCGCCGCGCCGGCGTCCTGACGGCAGCGCACATGAGAACGGCCGCCCGGCGGCGGCCGTTTCCCCTTCAACTCGTCTGGGCGGTGTCCTCTACCGAGGACGCGCGCGGGCCCCGAGGGGCCTTGACACTCAGCCGCAACCGGTGTTGTTCCCGCAGCTCGAGCACGTGTAGCAAGCGCCGGTGCGCTGCATCATGCCTCCGCACTGAGAGCACGCCGGGCCGAGGTCGAGGCCGACCATCTTGGCCGGAACCACGGGCGGCGAGTCGGTCATCGCCGACGCCGCGGGCTGCGGAGCGGGCACGGCCGGCCGGGTGACCGTCGCGCCGCCGTTGCCGTTGGCGGGTCCGGCGGTGTCGGTCGACGCCGTGATCCCGGTCTCCTGCGCGGTGCGACGGGAGCGGACGGCCTGCGTCAGGATGCCCAGCTCCTCCTGGGTGTCGACGTCCAGGAAGCGCGACGCCAGCCAGCGCATGATGTAGTCGGGCATCGACTTGGCGAACGGGATCTCGGGGTTCATGGTGATCCCCTCCGGCTCGAAGCGCATGTAGCAGAACTTGCGCACCAGGGTCTCGAGCGGGACGCCGTACTGCAGCGAGATCGAGATCGCCGTGGCGAAGGAGTTCATCATCCCTCGCATCGTCGATCCCTCCTTGCCGATGTCGGTGAGGAAAATCTCGCCGACCGACCCGTCCTCGTACATGCCGGCGGTGATGTAGCCCTCGTGGCCGCCGAGCGAGAACTTGTGCGTGAGGGACTGACGCTCGCGCGGCATGCGGCGACGCGCGGGTCCGATCTCGGCCTTCGCCTGGCCGATCGCCTCGGCGACGAGCTTCTCGACCTCGCCCTCGGTGAACAGGCGCTCGCCGTCGGCGGTGACCAGCGCGCCCTCTTCGTCGGTGAGGATCGCCTCGGCGCCCTGCTGGGCGTCGGTGCGCAGCGCCTGCGCGGTCTTGGAGCCGTCGCGGTAGATGGCCAGCGCCTTGATCCCGAGCGCCCACGCCTGCGTGTAGGCGTCCATGATGTCCTCGACGGTCGCCGACTGCGGCATGTTGACCGTCTTGGAGATGGCGCCGGAGATGAACGGCTGGACCGCGCCCATCATCTTGATGTGGCCCATGTGCGAGATGGCCCGCGAGCCGACCGCGACGTCGAACACCGGCAGATGCTCGTCGGCCAGCCCGGGGGCGCCGATGATCGAGTTGGTGGCGGCGATGTGCTCCACGATCGCCCCGGCCTGGGTCGGGTCGTAGCCAAGCGTTTGCAGGGCCAGCGGCACCGTGCCGTTGACGATGGTCATGGAGCCGCCGCCGACGAGCTCCTTGTACTTGACCAGCGAGAAGTCCGGCTCGATGCCGGTGGTGTCGCAGTCCATCAGGAACGAGATCGTCCCGGTCGGCGCCAGCACGGTGGCCTGGGCGTTGCGGTAGCCGTAGAGCTCGCCGAGGGCCACGGCCTCGTTCCAGCTCTCGCGGGCGGCGGCCAGCAGCGAGGTGTCGCTGCAGATCGAGTCCGGGATGGCGTAGGACGCGTCACGATGCATGCGCATGACGCCGTTGTGCGCCTCGCGGTTCTCCGCGTACTTGTCGTAGGGACCCATCGAGCCGGCGACCTTGGCCGACTGCAGGTAGGCGCGGCCGGTCATCAGCGCGGTGATGCCGGCGGCGATGCCGCGGCCGGCATCGGAGTCATACGGCAGGCCGTTGGCCATCAGGAAGGCACCGAGGTTGGCGTAGCCCATGCCGAGCTGGCGGAACGCGCGGGCGTTCCGGCCGATCTCCTCGGTCGGGTAGCTCGACGGCGAGACGACGATCTCCTGGGCCAGCAGCATCACGTCGACGGTGTGGTTGAACGACTCGACGTCGAGCGTCCCGTCCGGGCGACGGAACTTCATGAGGTTCAGCGATGCGAGGTTGCAGGCCGAGTCGTCGACGTGCATGTACTCCGAGCACGGGTTCGAGGCGTTGATGCGCCCTGAGTTCGGGCTGGTGTGCCACTGGTTGATCGTCGTGTCGTACTGGACGCCCGGGTCGGCGCAGCGCCAGGCCGCCTCGGCGATCTCGTGCATGAGCTGGCGAGCGCGCAGCGGCTCGCCGATCGGCTCACCGGTCTTGCGGGCGATCAGGTTCCAGTCACCGTCAGCCTCGGCCGCCTGCATGAAGTCGTCGGTCACTCGCACCGAGTTGTTCGCGTTCTGGTACTGGATCGAGTTGAAGCCGTCGCCGTCGATCGACATGTCGAAGCCGGCGTCGCGGAGGGCCGCGGCCTTGTCCTCTTCCTTAGCCTTGCACCAGATGAACTCGCGGACATCGGGGTGGTCGATGTCGAGGACGACCATCTTCGCCGCGCGCCGGGTCTTGCCGCCCGACTTGATGGTGCCCGCCCATGAATCGGCACCGCGCATGAAGGACACGGGGCCAGACGCGGTGCCGCCCTTGGAGAGCGGCTCCATCGACCCGCGGATCTTCGAGAGGTTGATGCCCGAGCCGGAGCCACCGCGGAAGATCCGCCCCTCGCGGGTGTTCCAGTCGAGGATCGAATCCATCTCGTCCTCGACGGAGAGGATGAAGCAGGCCGAGCACTGCGGCTGCTCCTCGAAGCCCACGTTGAACCAGACCGGCGAATTGAAGGCCGCCATCTGGTTGAGCAGGATGTGCGTCAGCTCGGCTTCGAAGGTGTCGCCGTCCTCCTCGGTCGCGAAGTAGCCGCGCTCCCTCCCCCAGTCGGCGATGGTGCCGGACACGCGGCCGATCATCTGGCGGACCGATGACTCGCGGGTGTGAGAGTTCAGCTGGCCGCGGAAGTATTTCTGGGCGACGATGTTGGTCGAGTTCTGCGACCAGGAGACGGGGAACTCGACGCCCGGCTGCTCGAAGGCGACGCGGTCGCCGTGGCCGATGCGCGCGTCGCGCAGCTCCCATTCGACGGTGTCGAACGGGTGGACGCCTGGGCGGGTGAAGAACCTGCGGACGGTCAGCGCCTCGCCGGTGCGTGTCGCCAGTGCCGTCTGCGTGCTTTGGTCCATCTGGGGTGCCTCCCTCTCCGTCTCCTCGGCCCCGAATCGCAGGCACCGCCCCCTTGCCGGGGGACGGATCACTATGTGGGACGAGGCGGACGGAACAAGAGCCGGATCGCCGCTATCCAATGGTACTTCCCGCTCTGTGGGGATTAACCCGTTCCCGCCGGACTCGAGGCGAGCGGCGGACGCTGCGGAGGAGTCAGCGTCCGACGCGCAGCCAGTCGCGGAAGTCCTGCCAGGCGCCGCGGATGCGGAAGCCGGCTTCCCCCCAGGCGTGCTCGAAGGAGGCGAGCCGGGCGCCGCCGCGCGCGCCGACCAACGGAGCCAGGAGACCGCCGAGGGCCAGCAGGCCACCACCGGCGGCCAGACCCCACACCGGCGCCGGCGCGGTCGCGGGCTCGGCTTCAACCGTGGAGGGAGCCGGCGTCGCCACCGGTGGGGCGACAGGAGGCGCCACCGGCGCGGCGGGCGCCGGGATCACGGGTTCGGGCAGCGGGGCGACGGTCTCGACCGGCGGGAGGGGATCGGGTGCGATCTCGTCTTCGGTGTCGGTCGAAGTCGACGGCAGGGGGTCGATCGGCAGCGGATCGATCGGGGCCGGCGGGCTGCTCGGAGTGGCGGTGCCGCCGCCTCCCGTCGAAGCTCCGCTGTCGGCATCCGCCGCGTCCTCGTCGGCATCGGCCTCGTCCCGCGCGGCCTCCTCGTCGGCTTCCTCCTCGGCGAGGGCCTCGCAGTCGAGCGTCTTGCGCTCGGAGATGGCCGCCTTCACCGACTCGAGGAAGTCCGGGAAGTCCGCGTCGAAGTCCTCGGGCACCGAGTCCCGCGTCTCGCGCAGGATGTAGAGCGTGTGGTCGCAGGGCTCGATGATCGCGTCGCGCCGGAAGTCGCGGTAGACCCGGCGCACGCGCTTGGAGGCGTCTTCGGGCGGCTCGCCGACCTGGCCGAGCTGAGGCTCTTCAGCCTCCGGAGTCGGCGTCGGCGTGGGCGTCGGCTCGGCTGCCGCGCTGTACTCCGGATCTCCCCCGACGGTCGCCTCGGATACCTGCGCCGCGGCAGCGGGAGCCAGCGCCAGGCTGGCTAGTCCCACGGCCGTGATGCTCGACATGCGTCGCGCCATGGACTTCAGGTTAGTGCGCCGGTGGTGGGGCATGGACGATGAGAGGAAGCGCCCACTCGCGCGGCAGGGCCTCGATCGCCGCCGCCAGCACCGATTCCGGTGCCCGGGCGCCGTCGAGCACCGCGAAGCGCTCGGGCTCGGCGGCGGCCAGCGCGTCATAGGCCGCCGCGATGGTCGCGAAGAAGGCGTCGGGCTCGCCCTCGAGCCGGTCGACCGGCTCCCCGCGCGCGGTGAGCCGCCGACGCCGCTCCTCAGGGTCGAGGCTCAGCAGCAGAGTGAGATCGGGGACCAGGCCGCCGGTGGCGAAGACGTTGAGATCGGCGACGGCCTCCACGCCGAGTTCACGTCCGGCGCCCTGGTAGGCGAGCGAGGAATCCACGAAGCGGTCGAGCAGGACCCACGTCCCGGCGGCCAGGGCGGGACGGATCCGCTCCTCGACGAGCTGGGCACGGGAGGCCGCGTAGAGCAGCGCCTCCGCGCGCGTGCCTATCTGTAGGGCCGGATCCTTGACCAGTGAGCGAATCAGCTCGGCGACCTGCACCCCGCCCGGCTCGCGCAGGACCTCGACCGGTCGCCCGCCCTCGCGAAGAGCGGCGGCCAGGGTCTCGACCAGGGTCGACTTGCCGGAGCCGTCGAGTCCCTCCACCGTGATCAGCCGGCCGCGCTCCACGCCCGCCACCGTATCTAGGATGCGCGGCGTGCTCGCCGCCCTCCAGGCCCACCCCCACGCCGCCGCGGTGCTCGGTGCCGCGCTGCTCGAGGACGCGGCTCCCTCCCACGCCTACCTGCTGGCCGGCCCGGCGGGTGCGGGCAAGCGCTCGGCCGCCCGTCAGTTCGCCGCTGAGCTGCTGGCCCAGGGCGCGCCGGATCCCGACTCGGTGCGGACTCGCGTCGAGCACGGAACGCATCCCGACCTGACCTGGGTGGCGCCGAGCGGCGCCCACGAGATGCTGCGCCGCGACGTCGACGAGGCGGTGGTGTCGGCCGCCGGGCACACGCCGTTCGAGGCGCGCTTCCGGGTCTTCGTCCTCGAGCGCACCGAGACGCTCAACGACGAGGCGGCCAACGCGCTGCTCAAGACGCTCGAGGAGCCGCCGGCCTACGTGGTGCTGCTGATGCTCACCGACCGGCCCGGGCAGGTGATGGCGACTATCGCCTCCCGCTGCCAGGTGGTGCGCTTCGACGCGCTGTCCCCACGCGCGCTGGCCGAGCGCCTGACCACGCAGGGACTGGCGGCGGAGACGGCGCGCGCCTGCGGCTCCCTCGCCCTCGGCGACGCCGAGCGGGCGCTGACGCTGGCGTTCGGCGAGGGTCCGCGCATCCGCGCCGACGCCGAGGCCTACGCCCGCGCGCCGCTGCACGGCAAGGCCCGCGAGCGGCCGTGGCGCGAGGTCCTCGCGCACGCCCGCGGGATCGGGCAGGCGGCCCGAAGCGACGTCGAGGGCCGGCTCGCCGACGAGCTCGAGTTCCTGCCCCGCAAAGAGCACCGCCGGCGCGAGATCGAATTCGCCGACCGCGCGCGGCGGGCGGAGCGGAGGGCCGAGACGCAGGCGATCGACCACTCATTGCAGCTGGCCGGGCTCTGGTACCGCGACCTGGCGTGCATGGTGGCCGGCGCCCCGGAGCTGGTCCACAACGCCGACCGCGCCGCCGAGCTGACCGCCGACGCCTCCGAGCGCGACTCCCACGAGCTTCACCAGGCGGTCGCGATGGTTGAGGAGACCCGCGCGCGCCTGGCGCTCAACGTCTCCTACGAGCTGGCGTGCGAGGCACTCGCCTACCGCCTCGAGACGCTGCTCACGCGTTAGCCGCGCGCTCCAATCGGGCCGAGGATCGGCTCGCGTCCGTGAAGCTCAAAGGCCATGAAGGAGTGGAAGCGCCCGTGGTCGGGGGCATGGAAGTCGGCCGAGCCGGTGGCCAGCAGTCCTCGCTCGCGGCAGAAGTCGTGCAGCAGGAGCGTCTGGGCCTCATCGTGGGTCCGGTAGAAGACCTCCACCCCGTCGAGGCCACTCTCCACGAAGCGCTCGATGGTGGCCAGCACCTCGTCGGGAGATTCCACGTCCCAGAACGGATGGGCCCACACCGCGACACCGCCGGCAGCGTGGATCGTCTCGATCGCCTCGGCCACCGTCGGGCGCGTGCGACCGACCCAGGCGAGCGCTCCCGGCACCAGGTAGCGCTCGAACAGGGCACCCAGCTCGGTGGCGCCCTCCTCGTCCAGGCGTTCGGCGTTGGCGGGGTGGCGCAGGATGGCGTCGGCCAGGTGCGGACGGCCGAGCGGCGCTCCCGCCGCCCGCCGCTGCTCGAGCACCTCATCGGAGAGCTCCAGGCCGAGCTCGCGGAGCTTGTCGGCCATCGCGAGCACCCGCCGCTCGCGGTCGGCGCGGAAGTCGGTCAGCGACGCCTCGAGCGCGGGATCGTCGGCGTGAAGCTCGTAGCCGAGGATGTGCAGGTCCTCGAAGCGGCCGTCGACCGAGCTGAGCTCGGCGGCCGGCGACAGGCGGATGCCGTGCTGGTGAGCGGCGCGACGAGCCTCGGCGATGCCCGCCACCGTGTCGTGGTCGGTGAGGGCCAGCAGCTCGACGCCGACGGCGGCGGCGCGGGCGACGACCTCCGCGGGCGGAAGGGTGCCGTCGGAGCAGATCGAGTGGGACTGGAGGTCGAAGCGCACGGCCAGCACCCTAGGGAAGGTGGTCGGGGGGCGAGGCTCCGTTCCGAGTCGCCCGTGGAGGAGCCGCGAGCCCGCGCGTGGCGCTAGCCTTGCTTCGCCGTCGACGTCCGGCGCCCGCTTCAGTTGCTTCGAGCGGCCGCGATGACCCGACAGCCGCGCCGACGTAGCTCAGCTGGTAGAGCACTTCACTCGTAATGAAGGGGTCGGGGGTTCGAGTCCCCCCGTCGGCTTCCACCCACTAGCAGGTGTTTCCTTCGGAGCGCCTCGTTCATTTGTCTGCCCGAGGGCCCGGCGACAGCCACCCTGACAGCCACCGGGACAGAAACCCGTGTGGAAAGGTTCGTGACGTGGCACCGAACGTGCCCACGACGATGCCCTCGCCACCGAGCAGCTCCCCTATGTGAATGGGCTGTTTGATCGAACAAGCCTCACGACTGGCGGCACCGGCCCCACCTCCTCATGCTCGCTTCACCGAAGAACGAGGAACTGAACCGACCACAAGGCCGAGGGCTTCGCGGTCGAGAACTTCAAGTCCCGGCGAGCACGAGGTGACCGACGAGCAACCTCACCTCGGAGGAAAGGCAGACCCACGTCCGCGATCTCACGACGCTCGAAGCGGAGGTGTTGCTGCAACCAGGCCCCCGAGACGCAGCCCTCGCCCGGATGCTCACTTTGCTCTGCCTCGCCTCATGATGCGTTGGATCGCACCCAGGCGCCCGGGCTGCGTCCAGGGGACCCGCCGCACCAAGTCCGAATCACGACGATCCGCCGGTCCATTGCCAGCGCACTGTCACGTCGTGGTCCTCCTCGAGCGGCTCGACCACGGTGTTGCGCGCCTTTAAGCGGTCGATCGGCTTGCCGGCGGTGGCCGAGCGCACCTCGAGCTGCAGCCGCATCGTCCCGCCTTCCCCGAGCAGTGCGCGCAGCTTGCTCAGCGCCTGGCTGAGCGTGAAGAGGTTGTCCTCGGTCGCGGTGATGCTCAGCGACAGCCCGGTGGTGTCGGCGCCGGGCGCCACCGGGATCGGGAGCTGGTCGCGACCGCCCGGTCCAACTACCGGCTGTGCAGGCGGGCAGGCGGCCGGCGAAGGCTCGACGGCAGCCGGCGGCGTGCGGAGTCGCTCGGCCAGACCGACGCGCAGCAGCGCGCAGCCCTCGCCTAGACCGATGCTGCCCGGGTCGACCTCCTCGCGAAGCCGCACCGAACTCGGCGACGGGACGTCGAGCGTACCGCCGCGCTCCTGGGCTCCGGCGACGTAGGCGAGCGCTCCCTGGGCGACCGCCTTAGCCACGCCCGACGAGAGCGCGGCCGGTGTCCAAACCTTCGGCGCCTCGAAGAAGCGCGGCAGCGCGTGGGCGACCTCGCCGATCCAGCGCCACTCGCGCTCGTCGCTGAGCTCGGCGAGGGCGGAGATCTTCGTCGGGTACAGCTCGTCGGCGACGTAGGTCTGCAGCGCTTCGCGGACGCGCTCGTGGAGCGCGCGGCCGCCCGCGAGGATCGTGCCAAGGTCACGCGCGGCGAAGCGCACCGTGCCGTCGTCACCCAGCCCGAGTGGCACCTGGACGCGCGTGTAAGCCTGGCCTAGCGCAGAGCGCAGCTCCTGCTCGGAGGTCCGCAGCCGCTCGCGCAGCTCGTCCTTCTGCTCGGCACTGAGCCCGATGCGGCTGCCCTGGCTGAGCAGCGCCTCGACGGCGAGCGCGCGCCGTGCGGCGGCTCGTGCATCGTCGAAGCGCCCCGACTCGGGCTCGACGAAGGCGAGCGCATTGCGCGCCACGCGTGGCCCGTTGGCGCTCTCGAGCACGTAGCGCGAGAGCGCGGTTAGAGCTGTCGGCCAGTCTGTGGGCAGATAGACGACCTGGAAGGCTTCGGTCTCGTCGGGAACCTGGCCGGGGCCGTCGGGCCACAGCACCACGTGACGGCTTGATCCACGAGCGCCGAGCACGTCCTCCAGGCGCGCTCGCACATGGGTCTGCACGGACTCGCGGGAGACATTGGCGGTCTCCTGCTGGATGAGCCGGTTGAGGTTGGGCTGCGGCTCGAAGCGGTAGCGGCCGCCGACGTGGTGCAGAAACAACAGCGCCTCACCCCGCAACGCCTCCAGCGCGCCGAGCAGCACGTTGCGGTCTAGACCAGGCGCGAGCGAGGTCTCGAGCACGTCACGCTCAAGCGCCCCGCGCTCGGCCCCCTCGCGGGCGCCGAAGCTGAGCAGCATGATCGCCGTCGCCACCCGGGTCCCAACGCGTGCGCGCTCGAGACCGGGCGAGTCGCGCCCGAGCCGCTCGTCGATGCGCCGGGTGCCCGCGTCGGTCGCCAGGAAGTCGGCCTGCACGACCGAGGCGTACTGGTTGGTCGCCCCGACCTGCTCAAGGAACGTCAGGCGCGAGCCCTCGTCGGCCAGGTCGACGTCACCGGGACCGATGAGCGGCTGCGGTTCGCGCTCGGAGCGCTTCGCCCACAGTGCGTGCACGACGGTGGCCAGGAACTGCAGCGCCCCGCGCGTGCGCTGGTAGGTCGGCAGCGAGCCCCAGCGGTGGAACATGAGGTCCAGTAGCTCGGGGTGGAACGGGTAGGACTCGAGGATTCGCCGCTCGAGACCTCTCCCCGCCGCGGCGGCCTCCTGACGGTCCCCGTCGGTCTCGGCGGCCGCGGCGAGTTGGGCGGCCAGCAGGTCGCCGTAGGCGCGCGCGACCTCGGTGCGAACGCCGTCGTCGCCCACATCGCCGAAGAGCCGCCGCTGCACCACCCGTAGGACTTCGTCGCCCGAAACGGGTTCGCGTCGCTCGTCAATGCGTCCGGCAATCTTCTCGAGCGCCTCGAGGAGTCCCTCCTCGCCGACCGCCTCACCCACGCTGGCCTGCAGCGAATAGACCAGCGCCGCTTGGGGCTGCTGGTTGACCGCCTCGGTGAGGTGCTGGACGAAGAGCAGCACCTGACGATCCATTGTCGAGTCGCCGACCCGCAGCGCCTTGGCCTTGGCTGCGTAGACGAGCACCTCGTCGAGCAGCACGAGCGCCGTTTTCCCGGTCAGTAGCTCGCCGAGCCGCTGCCCGGCAGGGGGCGGACCCTCCTCGCCGTCGACGAGCAGCCGCTCGTAGGCCGGCCAGCCACCGAGTTGGAAAGCGAGTTCCCCCCAAAGCGTGCGGATGACGCGGCCCTCGACCTCGCGCCCGCGCGCGGGGTCGAGGTACTCGCCGGAAAGCACCGCAATGTTGATTTCGCCCGGGTCGGCGACCCCATTCAGCTCGGGCACCGCAACGGCCGCGGGGCGGGATCGGGCCAGGTGAAAGAGCGCAAGCAGCGAGTGAGTCTTGCCACCGCCGAACGGCGTCTTGAGCTGCACCACCCGGTCGCCGCGCTGCCCGGCCAGCGCACCGAAGACGTCGGCAAGCAGCCCGCACATCGTCGGCGTGAAGTACGTCGCGGCGAAGAACGCCTCGGCGTCGCCGTAAACCGGCGCCGCCTCCTGGGTCATCGCGACCTGCGCGAGGTTTGCAGCGTAGGTACCCAGCGCGAGGTCCCCGGACCGGATGTCGTCGTGCGGGCGCACGACGTCGGTCCAAGGCCGGAGCGCGTAGGCGGGGCTCGAACTCACAGCCTTCCCTCCAAGTTGCGTTCGACGAGGGTGCGCCACGAGCCGAGCAACCGTTCACAGGCCTGCGCCTCTGGCGACTTGGACTCGCCCTGGTCGCGCAGCGCCTTGCCCTGCAGCGCTTGCGCGACCGCGCGCAAGCGGTCGGTGTCGGGGCGAACTCGCGTGAGGTAGGCGGGCAGGTCGGTGACTCGATGGTTCGCGCGCCAGAGGACGCCGTGGAGCACGTCGATCAGCGGTATCCCGGAGAGCCCGAGTTCCGCGTGTCCGCCGCGCTCGTCGAAGTCGCGCAGATGCACGGCCTTGCCCTTGACGTCGGCCAACGGGTGGGGACCGGAGGCCAACGCGTCCTTCAACTCCACGCCCGCGGTCCGTGCGAGGTTATTGGCCTCGTCGAACTCGATGTCAGCCCAACCGAACATCGTCCGCGAGAGCACGTAGTAACGCGTCGCCGCGTCGATCGCACCAACGTCGGCCCCGAGGTCGTGGACCTTGGCGAGCACCGCGTCGAGCACTCGCGTCTGCACGTCGGAGAGGAACGTCTCAGCCGCGACCGGCTCGCCCGATGGCAGCTCGACGCTCGCGTGCCGCGTGAATGGTCGCAGCGCCGCACCGATTGTGGCGATGACGAGGTCGGAGCCGGAGACGCCAGCCTGCGTAAGCCGCTCGAGTCGCTCCTCGATGACGCCATCAAGCTCGGCGACCACCTCGTGATAAGCGCCGATCGTCTCGTCGTCGCGCCGGCGAGCTACAAGGAAGATCGAGGAGGCCAGCGCAGCGCTCCCCTGCCCCCTAGACCGTTCCGGCATTTCGGTATCCAGGGGCCACGCCTCGGTGATCGTGAAGCGCGCTATGCGCAACGCCTCAACGAGCGCCGCCCACCCCATGGTCGTCTTGTGCGCGTATACGCAGACGAGGGGTGCATTCGGCTTTAGAACGCGGTGTGCCTCGCGGAACGCCTCAGCCATCTCCTGCTCGTAGAATCGGCGCGCCGCACGCTTGTCGCCGTCGTGGCGGTGCGGAGCCATGACCGCTTCGCGTCGCTTGGGCGTCAGCTCGCCGCTGAATTCGTCCTCGAAGAGAAAGCCAACCGAGCGTTTCAGCCAGACGTAGAAAAAGTCCGAGAGGTCGGCGTAGGAGATGTTGTCGTAGTACGGCGGATCGGTAATCACCGCGTCAAACGTGCCGTCGTGGTCCGGGAGTTGCGTGGCGGAGGCGCGGTGGCATTCCACGCGGCGCCCGGTCAGCTCACGCGCGAGGTCAGCTGTGGTCTCTACTGCTTGCCTCAAGCTGCCGGCTGAGCGAGTCGAGAACGGATTCGTCTCGCAGAAGTCCCAAACCATAGGAAGCGCTTGGCGAGCGAAGAGATGACCAGCCGTCTGATTCGTTGGGTCCCACGCCGCCAACGAACAGCACCGATCGGCAACACGGTCCAGCGAAAGAGCCAGGTACGCGCAGACCGCTTCTGCGCGCTGCGGCTCCATCCCTTCGGCGAGCATGTCAGCGTGCGCCTCGCGCACGCCTTGGGCGAAGGCGCATAGCGTCGAGAGCTGTCGGGGGGTGAAGAGGTCACGGAACCGCGACAACCCATACGCGGGAATCAAAATGGCTTGCTTGTACCTGTGCTCGATCAACTCCTCTGGCGGCGCCACGTTCAACTGCGTGAGAACCGCCTCGCACGTCGCCTCAGACGGCTGCGTATATCTCCCAACCGGCAGGTAATCACGTCCTCGACCGCTCGCTTTGACCACCACGGCGGCCAATGGCGTGATGCCCATCTGACCGGCCAGGCCGAGCGCCTTGACCTCCTTGGCATCGACGGTCGCGCCGCACACCAGGCAGCTCGCCTTGCCACGGCTGGAGAAGCCAGCGGGGTCGAACCCGAGTGCCTCGGCCGACTCCGCCTCGACGACCTCCCACGACAGCGAGCGCGCCGCTCGGTCGACCACCGGCTTGAGCGCGATGAAGCGCCCCTTCTTCTTGGCCAGCCACGTCTGGCGCACGAGCGGCATATCGTGGGCGCCGCCCGCGGTGTTCGGGCACGGAATGGTGCGCGTCCACAGGTAGGCGATTGGGCGTCCTGCGGCGCGGTCGGCCGTGGGGTCCTCGTCGAGGCACTGCTGCTCGCCCTGCGGCTCGCGGACGCTCGGGTAGAGGTGGCCCACACGGTCCCACGTTCGGTCGACCCACCGTCGGCCGTACTCGCGCACGTCGTCGGCCAGGCCGGGCCCAAAGCGCTGCGGGTAGTCGAGCGTGCAGCGCTCAATGAGGTGCGCTACGGGGTTGAGTTCGACCGCGGTCGTGTCGCAGCCCAACCGCGCGGCCTCAAGTGGAATCGCCCCGCCGCCGGCGAAGAGGTCGAGCACCTTTGGCGGTACGCCGCCGTTGGCCGCGAGCACCCGCGCGCGTGCCTTGGCGATCGTCTGGTCGCTTGCGCCCCACTGGCATAGCGAAACGAAGAAGTCGTCGGAGCGCTCACTGTCGGGCGTCCCCTCGACCGGGACGAGCGTCGCGTAGACAGCAGCCCGCGCCGCCGCGAGCGGGCGCCGCGCCCACCACAGGTGCAGCTTGCGCGGGTGCAGCGCCGCGTGGCCGATCTTCTCGCGCTGGGCAACGACGCTGATTGCCTCAACGGGGATGTAGTCCTCGATGAGCCGCTTGTCCTCGACGTTCATGCCGTCTCCACCTCGATGCCGGCGTGCTCGAGGACGCTCGCCGCCAAGCCGTGGAACTCGCGGAAGCAGATGCTCACCAGGCGCCCGGTCGAGCCCAGCGCCCCGTCGGCCGCGCGCAAGTCGAACATCGGCTTGCGCGCGTCCTGGGCCAGCGGCATCAGCGAACGGTAGTTGCGCAGCGTCGCGAGGCAGTGCGGATCGGCCGCGGCGGACTCGAGCGGCGCCTGCTGCACGTCGAGCACCGAGCGCGAGAACTCGCCGGGGATGCGTGTGAGGAAGCGGTCGTAGGCCTTGACGGGCCGGTCGAGGCGCACGGCGTGCTGCAGGACAACGTAGCCCATCGGCTGCATCGCGCCGCTCGGGACGTCGAGGTCTAGGCCGGCGACCTTGGGAACGACGTTCTCCTGCCAGTTAGCCCGCCAGCGCCGCAGCACGGGGCCGACGTTGGCCAGCCCACGCAGGCTGTAGAGGTCGGCGGCGAGCGGCACGACGACGTGGTCGGCGGCTAGGAGCGCCGCGCGGTTGATCGCGCCGAGGTTCGGCCCGACGTCGACGAAGACGACCTCGGCGCCGACGGCTCGGGCGCCGCCCTGCACGATCCGGTGGAAGGAAGTAGTCGTGCGCAGCGCCGCCTCGTCGCCCTCGTAGCCGCGCGGCCAGGCGTCGCTCAGCGCGTCCTCGAAGTTCGACAGGCCGAGATCGCCCGGCAGCACCCAGAGCTGGTCGTCGACCTCCTGCGGGGCGGGTACGACGATGTCGCCCAGTCCACGGAGGCGAGGGGCGACCGCGTCGCGCACTGTGGTCGGCTCGTCTGCATCCAGGATTGCCTCGAGCGCGTCGTCGTCGAAGAAGGCGGAGGTGAGGTTGGCCTGCGGGTCGAGATCGACGGCAAGCGTCGGGTGCCCCTGCCGGGAGACCATGTGCGACAGGTGGTAGGCCAGGGTCGTCTTGCCGACGCCGCCCTTGTTATTGAAAAGCGCAATGACCCGCGTCACGCGCGCGCTCGGATCGTGACCGACCAGAAGTCGCGTTCGATGGCGAAGACCGGCTCGGGGTTGCCGTTGGCCACAAGCGCGGCGCGGATGCGCGCGACGCCGCGACCGAAGCGGTTCATGTAGCCGAGGGTCCTCGCCGCCTCGGCGACGGTCGGGTTGCGGTAGTCGGTCATCGCCTCGAAGTTCTCCGGGGTCACTGAGCCGTAGGGCCCACCGGGGTTGATGATCTCGACGCGGTCGGCGAACCACAGGATGCGTGTGGGGCTGCGCGGCTCGTAGGCACGGTGAACCAGGGCGTTGACCACAGACTCGCGCAAGGCCGACACCGGAAGGTCCGGACGTTCGTGCTCACGCAGCCCGTCCTCCTCGAGCCGGGTGCGGACGTGCGCTGGAAGGCGCACGTCGAGATCCTGTAGCTGCGCGACGAGGTTGCCCCGCAGCTCGACCTCGTCGAGCACCGGCGAGTCCTCGTCGACACCCTCGTAGCGGACGAATTGCACGTAGGCGCCGAGGAGGCGCGAGGTCGGGTCCAGGCCGAGGGTGAGCAAGCCCGCCACGGTGGGGCGACCATTTAGTCCGGACATGCGCAGGGACACGAGTTGCTGGTCGACGGGGCGCTCGTTCTCCGCCAGCACCTCCGGCGCGACGGCGGCTCTGAGGTACGTCGACGAGAAGAGCTCGAGGTCCAAGTCGGCCACCGTCGCGTCCGGGACCAGCGCATGGTCGAACGGCCGGTCGAGCGTCTGGCGGCGCTCGGCTAGCACGCGCTCCTCGCCGGGGCCCGCGCGGCGGCTACTCGTCCCCACCCGAACCCAGACCACGCCGTCGAAGCGCATGGGCGGGTGTTCGCAGGGCTGAACGTAAACCTGGACGACCGCGCTGCCGCCGAACGTGGCCCGGTCGACGCTGATCGTCGGGCGCGGGAGCAGCCGCGCCTCGTCGCGGAGGCTCGCAACCCATTGCAGCAACTCGTCACTGACCTCCAATCCGTGCGGCGTGCCGTCGCGGCGGACGCCGATCAGGAGCGTCCCCGAGCCGTGAGCGCCGAGGTCGTTGGCCAGCGCACAGATCGCCTCGCGGATGCCGTTGCGATCCGACACGTCTTGCTTGAACTCCAGCGCCTCGAGCTCATCTGCACCCAGCGACTCGCGGAGGTCGCTCACGCGATCGCCTCGATCGCTGCGCTCGGTACGCGCCACGTGATGACCGACTGGCGTTCCTCGACCTGGCCGGCGAGCACTCGCGCCGGATCCTGGATGCGCACAAGCCGCTCTCCCGGTTGTCCCGCGTTGTAGACGACGTACAGCCAGAAGGAGTCGCCGTGGCGGTGCGCGGCGATCCATTCGGTGTTGCACAAGGAGACGTCGCCGTGAGCGGTTGAGCGGCCCTTTACCTCAATGCGCCGCACGTCGGTGACGCGGCCGTCCGGCGGCTCAATCCATGACCGCGCGTCGAAGCCGCGACCGTCGCGGAAGTGGCTGACGTCCTCCCACTCGCGCCCATGCTCGCGCTCGAAGCGTTCGGCGGCCGCCATTGCGGCCAGCTCCACAGTGTCGTCCTCACGCATCGAGCGTGTCGCCTCCCGCTCCTCGGGCTGCTCGGGTGGGCCGACGAGCGCGGTGCCGACGTGGCTTACCGTGCCGGGGCGCACGACACCGAGCCCCTCGAAGGCGGCCAGCTTGGACTCCCGGCGGCGCTCGAGATCCTCCAGGGCGACCTCGGCGCGGTCGCGGGCGAAGCGCGCCGCCTCCTCGCCGCGGTAGACGCGCTCCTCCAGGAGTTCATAACGCTGGCGTAGTGCGTCCCGTTGCGCGTCCATCGCTTGGCGCAGGTATTCCGAGCGCAGCCGAGCCTGCTCGGCGCGCTCGCGGCTGACATCGCGGCGCTTAGCGTTCTGCACGACGGACCGAACATGGTTCGTTGCGCGGCGCAACGCCTCGGGATCAGGGGACTCAAGCGTCCGGGGAACGTAGTCGATCGGCGTGAGGTCGTGCAGGACGTCGGGCGATACGAGCTGCGGGCCGTCCTGGTCCTCGACTACGGCGACCAGCTCGGCCCACGCCTGCTCGGACCGGCCGCGTAGATCCATCCCCTGGATGACATAGGTGAAGAAGTGGATCGCGTACGGCTCACGCGCCCAAGGTGCCACGAACGGAGCGAGGCCGCCATCGGAGCCGCGCAGCAGCTCGCGCATCTTCTCGATGCTCGCGCCGTAGAGCTCGTGCCCCGGCGAGAGCAGCACCGCGTCCTCGTGCTGGGCGCTGGAGCGCGCCTCCTTGCGAAAGGTCATCTTGAGGTAGCGATCCTGCGGGGGCCCAAGCCGCTGCACCGAGCTCAGCCGATCGTCCCGCAGCGAGCGGGGAACGTGCTCGGCACGCAGGAGATGCTCGCCATCACGGCGCTCCTCCAGTCTCAGTCCGACGTGGTCGGCGGCCCGGCCGAAGAGCCGCTCGACGAACTCGGGCATAAGACGCCGCTCCTCCGAGCGCCAGTCCCGCTTGCGCACCCAGGTCACGTCGACGTTGCGAGTGGCCTGCGCGATGCCGATGTCGCGCTCATAGGCCGCGTAAGCCTCGGGATCAAGCGCGGTGATCTCCCGCGCAGCGGCGTCGACGCGTTCCGGCTCGATCATTGCGTCGCGCAGCAGCCGCTCGAAGTCCAGGCCGCCCTGGGTAAGCACTTGCCCGACGACGTCGTAGACCTTGTCGCCAAGGTCGATGCGCATGAGCTCGAGCTTCTCCAGCAAGCGAGAGAGCAGCTTGCCTTCAACCGTGTTCGTGGCGCAGAAATTGAAGACGACGCACTTCGACTGCTGGCCAATGCGGTGGATGCGGCCCATCCGCTGCTCGAGGCGGACCGGATTCCACGGCAGGTCGTAGTTGATCATGAGGTGGCAGAACTGCAGGTTGATCCCCTCGCCGGCCGCCTCGGTGGCAATGCATATCTGCCTGCTCTGATGGAACTCCTGCTGGACGACTTTGCGCTGCGTCGGCGGCAGGCCGCCGTGGATGGCGCAGGTGCTGTAGCCCCACTCCCGCAGGTTCCGCTCCAGGTAGTCGAGGGTGTCGCGATGCTCAGTGAAGATCAGCAGCTTGCCACGGCCGTCCTCGGTGAGCTCGGCGAGCTCCGCCTTCTGCAGGCACTCGCGCAGCGCGACGAGCTTGGCCTCCTCCCCCACGCGGATGGTCTCATCGGCTTGCACGACAAGTCGCTCGAGCGCGGAGATCTCGACGCGCATCTGGTCGAGCGACTCGGCCACCACGACCCCTTCGGCAGCGAGGTCTTCCTCGGCTTCGGTCGCGTCGTCCTCATCTTGCTCGACGTCAGCCAGCGGCTCGGCCAGCTTGAGCTCTCGAAGGCGCCGCGCGCGATCTGTGGGCGGCAGCGCCTCGAGCTCGATCAGACGCGCCGAGATGCGATCTGCGCGCTTGCGCAACGAGGAGCGGATAGCGCCGAGACTCGATGCAAGGCGTCGCTGCAGGACGGTACGGGCCAGCGCGACAGCGTTGCCGCGGCCGCCGCCGGCAGGTCCGAGGAAGTGCTGGATGTACTCCGTCACCGACTCGTAGAGCGCGAGCTCCGCCCTCCCGAGGTCGAAGGGCTGAGTGACGACCTCGCGCTCAACGAAGAGCCTGCCGCCGTACTCGTCGACGAGATCGTCCTTCTCACGTCGCAGGAAGTACGGAGAGTCCGCCTCGCGGATCTGCTCCGCCGCTAGTTCGTCGACGGCGAACTGGTCGGGGTCCAGCAGCCGCAGGAAGTTGTAGAAGCGGCTGCGATCACCGGAGTGCGGCGTCGCCGTCATCAGCAACAGGCGCTCACAGCGACGGCTGAGCTCCTCGGCCAGCGTGTAGCGCTTGGTGCGGTCGAGCTCGTCGCCGCCGTCTCGGCCCTTCGGGTAGGAGGCGGCCGAACACTTGTGCGCCTCGTCGATAACTACGAGGTCCCACTCGGCGCGCAGCAGGTCCGGGAGCACCTCGTCGCGCTTAGCGAAGTCGATCGACGCGATGCAGCGGTCGTGCTCCTGCCACGGCGACTCGCCTAGCTGCCACTTGACCAGATGCGAGTCGATGAGCGTAAAGCGCTCGTCGAATTTGTCGTGCAGCTCGTCCTGCCACTGGACCGTCAGCGGCGCGGGACAGAGGATCAGGACGCGGTCGGCAACCAACCGCAGGCGCAGTTCCTTGAGGAGCAGCCCCGCCATGATCGTCTTGCCGGCCCCCGGGTCGTCAGCCAGGACGAAGCGCAGCCGCGGCTGGGGCAGCATGTGGCGATAGACCGCCTCGATCTGATGCGGCAGGCCCCGTACGCCCGACATCGAGACCGCGAAGTTCGGGTCGTGGGCGTAGGCGTGTTCGATCCGCTGGGCCTCGACGAGATCGAAAAGGTCTCCGCCGCTGACGAGGTTCATCGCCTCGCCGAGCACCTCAAACGACGAGCCGTCGTTGAGCTCCTCCGTGTCGAGCACCGTCTCGCGCAGCGCCCCGTCGGCCAGGCGGACGCGCAGGCTGAACGTCTCGCCGAGATCCTCGACGCCGTCGAGCGTCACCGGACCGACGAACTGGCCACGAAGCAGGATGCGGCGGCCGATGAAGCTGGTGAGCGTGGTCGCGTCGAACATGATCTGTGCTGGCAACGTCATTCGACGCCGGGTCGTGCGCTGCGGACGCTACCTGACCCGTGGCACTGGCTTTGCTGCCACATCAGCCGGCCCCACTATGGCGTGGCAACTGATCGAGCAGAAGTCTCGTCGGTCGGGTGCGCTACGCCGGGAAGCCTCTGACGGCGCTATCCGCCTCGTGACGTTGCTGCCCTTCGAGCGCGTCGTCACGGTCGAGGAGGGCATCATCATCGACACCCCTCGCGATCCCGCTCGACTACTACGCAAGCTCGAAAATGAGGCCGCCTGAGCGGCGGGCAGCAGTCACTACAGATTGTCACGGGCCGGTCGGTCAAGTTCCTCTCGGCATTGCCGTCAGCCTCCCAACATCGCGTCGAGCTTGTCCGCCGCCTCGCGCTGCATCGAGGGCATGACGTGACTGTACGTGTCCATCGTTACGCTGATCGTCGAGTGGCCGAGGCGTTCCTGCACGACCTTCGGATGCACGTTCTGTGAGAGAAGCAGCGTCGCCGCGCTGTGGCGCAGGTCGTGGAAGCGCACGCGGGGTAGTTCCGCCGCCGTGAGGAGGGGCTGAAACGAACGCTTGACGACGTTTTGACGCTCCATGGGACGCCCATGCTGGTTGGCGAACACGAGGTCGATATCCGTCCACTCTGGGCCAGCGAGCAGACGGGCTTCTGCTTGCCGTGCGCGATGCTGACGTAGCGCCTCGACTGCGATATGTGGCAATGCCACCGTGCGACGTCCCTTCGCGGTCTTGGGTTCGGCGAACGCGAGCCCGCCGGCGGTACGCGTCAGTTGCCGCTGTACGCGGATTTGAGCAGCGTCTAGTTCTACGTCGCACCACATGAGCCCGAGCAGTTCGCCTTGCCGCATCCCGGTGGTCAGCGCGAGGACGTAGAGCGCGTACAGATCGTCCTCCCTGGCGGCGTCGAGGAACTGCGACACCTGCTCCGGGGAAAGGGCACGGGCCCGGAATCGCTCTGGCCGCGGGGGGTCTACTGCCTCGACCGGATTCCGCACGAGGAGGTTCCAGCGCACCGCCTGCTTCAGCGCGCTTCGCAGCACCGCATGTACGTACATAACGCTGCGAGGCGCGAGCCCCTTCTTGAGCAGTTCCTCATACAAGGAACTGATGTGCTGAGGGGTGAGGCGCGACAGCCGCACGCCACCGATGCCGGGCACGATGTGATTGCGGATGATGCTGGCGTAGGTCTCGTGAGTGGTTGTACGGACGCGGTGGCGGGAGACGTTCTCCAACCATTGCTCGATGAACTCGCCCACCGTCTGCCGGTCGGGTACGACCGGCAGCCCCTGCTGCTGATCGCGCAAGGTCTTCGTGAGCTTCTCCTGCACCTCGCGGCGGGTCTTGCCGTAGAGGTACTTTCGCTCGCGGTTCCCGTTGCGATACCCGAGGCTGACGACCGCGACCCAGCGACCATCGTGGCGCTTGTGAATGGATCCCTCGTTCTGCCCCCGCTTGCGTCGTGCGGTGGTCATGCAGCGCCTCCCTTGTTCGCAGCCTTTCGCCGACGGTGCTCTCGGACGGCCTGTGCTCGCGCGCACTGGGACGAGCAGTACTTCACGCCGCCGCTGCGGCGATGCTGGCCATGCTGTGCGCGGCCGTGTTGCGTCACGAACGAGCGACGACACTTCTCGTTGGCGCACGTGAGGTAGGTCGCCCGCTCGGCGAGGTGGTTGTACAACTGCATGGCGATCGCCGACGCGAGCGGCGCACGGAGCGTGGGCTGACGGTAGTACTCGCGGATTTCGTCGCTAACGTCCTCGAACTCGTCCTCGTCCTCGTCGCCGATCTCGATCTGCGGGCTGAACGGACGCAGGAGCGCAGCGAGCCCACACTGCAGGTGCATGAGTGACGCCATGCGCGTGACGGGGCGCGCGAGCCACGCGGATTCCCACATTGGCGGGCCGTCGTCCAGGTCGTCGAGGTGGAGCGCGATGGTTGTCAGGTCGCGTATCCAGCGCGCTGCCAGTTCGAATTCATGGAGCGTCTCGTACCGCTTGCCCTGCTCGACCCAATGCTCGGCGCGCTCGGAGGAAAACACCGCCGTCGCGAGAGCGACCGCTCGCAGCTCGTTCACGCTAACGCCCATGACGCCCTCTTTGAGCAGCAGGTGAGCGAAGGGACCGAAGTCGGCTAGGGCGTGCAGGTAGGGGATTTCCTCCTTCGAGTACGAACCGACGGGGAGCCCCATTCGGCCGTACGTGCCGGCGAAGTCAACAATCGCCCCGGGGTCGTGGAGGTCGAGTTCGCGCAAATCGCGCAGGTACAACTCGTCGTGGATTGGCGCACGTTTGTGGGGCACCAACCGCTCCGAGCCGACGACGGCAGGGATGCCGCTCGGCGCGTAGTCGAGCGTTGCGCCGCGCATCGGCTCGATGATCGTCGCGGCCTGCGACGGCGTGAGGCGGATCGGCCCTGCCGGCCATGTTGTAATGCTAAATCGTGGCATTGCGTATTACAGGGTACACAGTGAGACTGCAACGCACAACGCGGATCGCCCCGACCCGCGAGCGACAAGAGGACACGATGCAGAAGCTCCTACTGCGGGTGACCGAGGCGGCCGAGATGGCATCGCTCGGACGCTCCAAGGCATACGAGATGGTCGCCACGGGCGAGTGGCCGTCGGTGACCATAGGGCGTGCGGTACGGGTGCCGCTCGACGGACTGCTCGACTGGATCGAGGAACAGAAGCGGCTTAGCAAGCAGGCGCGTGGACTGGATCGCGGGACAGCCTGATGGGCTCGCTTCTTCTTGAACAGGCGCTCGATTACCGCGAGCGCGGGTGGTCGATTGTCCCGCTCGGCTGTCGGTCGAAGCGGCCGACGCAGCGTTGGGAGCGTTTCCAGACCACACATGCCGGCGTCCATGAACTGCGCTACTGGTTCGAGCGGAACGCCGACCGCAACGTAGGCATCGTCACCGGCGCTGTCAGCGGGCTGCTGGTGCTCGACGTGGACGGCGATGCCGGCGCGACAAGTATCGATGCAAAGCCGATACCGGCAACGCCGACTGTCCAGACCGGCAAGGGGCGTCACTACTACTTTGCACACCCTGGCGGGACAATCCCCAACGCGGTTCGCATCATGCCCGGCGTGGACGTGCGAGCGGACGGCGGCTACGTGGTCGCCCCACCGTCGATCCACGAGAGCGGACGGCAATACGCGTGGATCGCGTGCTTCTCGCCCAGCGACCTCCACCTCGCCCCTGTACCAGCATGGCTCGCAGCGAAGGTGACACCTGCGGCAGCGCCGACATCCGCTCCACGCATGGGTGCACGCGAATGGGAGCGGCTCATGTCGGCGGGCGCGGCCGAGGGCGGGCGCAACGATGCCACGGCGCGCGTGGCCGGCCTGTTCCTGCGGCACCTCGATCCCTACGTCGCACTCGAAGCGGTGGCGGCATGGAACGATGCCCGTAACAAGCCGCCCTTGTCACGTGCCGAGGTGGAGAAGACCGTGCGGTCGGTCGCGAGCACCGCGCTTTCCCGAAGGCCGGGTGCTCGCAATGGCTGCTGATCCACTCGCCGAACTTCGCGTCGCGCAGGCGGACGAAGCCGATGGTACGCAAGCACAGCAACTCATCCGGATGGCTCGGGACGGCGCTGACTTATTCCGCGCACCGGACGGTGAGCCTTTCGCGACCGCGAGCGTGAACGGCCACCGCGAGACGTGGCGCATCCGCTCCCGCGAGTTCAGCGAGTGGATGCTGACGCAGTACTTCTTTCGTCACGGCAAGCCCCCGCAGCGACAGGCCCGCTCGGATGCGGCCGAGACGCTTGCCGCCCTCGCGGTACACGACGGCGCGGAGCGCCGCGTGAGCGTGCGCGTCGCCGAGCACAACGGCGCTATTTACCTCGACCTGGGCGACCCGGCATGGCGCGCGGTGGAGGTCACGCGCGACGACTGGCGCGTCGTCGATCGGCCCTCGGTGCGGTTCCGCCGTCCGAACGGGCTGGCACCACTCCCCGTCCCCGTGTCGGGCGGCAGCGTCAATGACCTTCGCCCGTTCGTCAATGTCGCCGACGAGGCCAGCTTCCGCCTACTTGTAGCCTGGCTGATCGCGGCGCTACGGCCGACCGGTCCGTACCCCGTGCTCGCCCTGCAAGGCGAACAGGGGAGCGCCAAGAGCACCATCACGAAGCTCCTGCGGGGCTTGGTAGACCCGAACTTCGTCCCCCTGCGCCGCCTGCCGCGCGAAGAGCGCGACTTCATCATCTCGGCGACCAACTGCCACGTGCTCGCGTTCGACAATCTCTCGGGCCTGCAACCCTGGCACTCGGACATCGTGTGTTGCTTGGCAACGGGCAGCGGCTTCGCGGCCCGCCAGTTGTACACCGACGGCGAAGAGGTTCTCTTCAGCGCGACGCGGCCCGTAATCCTCAACGGGATCGACGCGATCGCTGCACGTGGAGATCTGCTCGACCGCTCGCTCATCGTGACCCTGCCGAGCATCCCCGAGGAGCGGCGACAGGACGAACGAACCTTCGACGCCGAATACGAGGCGGCACGCCCGCGCATCCTCGGCGCGCTCCTCGACGGGGTGGCGGTCGCGCTCGGCAACGTGGATGCGGTGAGGCTGCCGCGCCGACCCCGCATGGCCGATTTCGCGATGTGGGCGACAGCGGCAGAACGCGCCCTCGCGTGGCAACCCGGAGCGTTCATGCGCGCATACGACGGGAACCGCGCCGAGGCGATGGACACGGGCCTCGAAGGCGACGTGCTGGCCGTACCCCTGCGGCGGATGCTCGAAGTGCATCCGGATGGCTGGGAGGGCAGCGCCGCAGAACTGCTCGAAGCGCTCGACGACCTCGTAGACGACGACGTGCGGAAGCGGAAGACGTGGCCCGGTACGGCGCAGGCGCTCGGCATCCGCGTCCGGCGTCTCGCCCCCGTACTGCGGCAGGTCGGATGGCTCGACATCGAATCGGTGCGAACCGCAAAGCGCCGCACCCTCAATCTACGTCCGGTGGACACAAGTGTCACACTCGTCACACCGGTCACCGAAGCCGACGCCGAGTGCGCAGGGAGCGTGACGACCCCGGTGACACCCAGCGACTGCCAGCGCGTCGAGGCGTCACCGCTGGAAGCTCGCACGCACGCTGACGGTGACAGTCGTGACGGCGATGACGGGTTCGGTGTCGCCTCTGAGCGCTCGCCGGAGCCCGAAGGCGATTCGGTCATCGACCTGCTAGTGCGGACGTTCGACGCGACGCTGTTGCCCCAGGGAAGCGCCTGATGCCATACGCTAACAAGGACACTCAGCGCGCCGCGCAACGGCAGTGGGCGCGACGCAGGCGCGCATCTGACGCCGAGCCAGATCGAACCTCGGTGGCTGTTGTCGAACCGCTCGTGCCTGGCGCCGTCCGCCTTGAGCACGGGCAAGATGTGCTCGACCTACTCGCGCGCCACGTACATGCCGTGGAGCACGCCGGCAGCGCAGACGAGCTGATGAAAGCGCGTGTAGTGGCGCAGCTCGCTAGCACCGCACTCCGGGCGCTTGAGGTGCGCGACCTGGCCGACCGTGTAGAGGCGCTCGAAGTGACGTTACGTGACCAACGCCGCCGCGAACAAGGGAGGAGCTGACGATGCCCAGGCTCTCGGTCACGCACTACAACGCACTCAACCCCGAACAACGGTTCATCGCGGCTCTCCTCGCGCAGTCCCGCGGCGACGACACCGAGTTCGAGCGGCTCGTTGCTACCTGCCCGCGCCACTGCTATCGCATAACCGACCCGGCATTCACGCGCCTCGCTGACAAGGCATACGACATCGTGCGCTTGATCGGCTACTCCATCGAGCAGGAGTGCGCCCGCCTTTCGGTGGTCGACGTGCTCGGTGAGCCGATCGCCGAGATGGTCGACCTGCTCGTCGACCCAAGCCACGAGGCACGCGGCCTGCCGGAGCCTGAGCCCGAGGAGCCACTACCAGCCGAGCGTGACCACCTGCGCGAATGGTGGGACGGCCACTACGAGTACGCGCACACAATGATGCCGCTCCTGCACGAGATATGCGTCCGAAGCATCGACACCTATTGGCGGGCCTTCGAGCGGTTCTGCGAAGAGTGCATCGGTCTCGCCCCCGAGCTTGTCCTACGCGCCGTCCTTATGGACGAGGGGACCGACTACCTGCTCGCGCAGGTTGCCCGTGCACGAGCCGACATGGCGCTAATTGAGGCGCGCTCCGAACCGATGGTCGAGCCACTACCCGCGCGCAACCCCGACCTTCTGCCTAACGAGGACGACCTGCTCGACCACCTCGCTGGCATCTGGGGCAAACTCGATTGGCACTCCGCGATACACCGGGGCTGATCCGCCAGGACACACGCCGCTCGAGATATGCGTCCGAAGCATCGACACCTATTGGCGGACCTTCGAGCGGTTCTGCGAAGAGTGCATCGGTCTCGCCCCCGAGCTTGTCCTACACGCCGCCCATTGGACGAGGGGACCGACTACCTGCTCGCGCAGGTTGTGAGGTTGTCCCGTAGGCCGTAGAACTTGAAGCGGCGGTTCTCCCGCCTCGTCCGCTCGCGTTGCGAGCGTGACGGGTGGGAACCAAGTCCACGAGGACAGGTACACGGCCTAGTCCACGGGCAAGTGATGTGCGGACGGAGTCAACTCTCCCGACCACGCCCGAGGCGAGCACGGCCCAAGTCGGGCGACGAGCGGCCCTTGCTTCTCGCCCGAAGGCAGTACCGGACTGCCGCACGTCCGGTGGCCGTTGGTCGGTCACGCCACCATGCGGCACGCGTCAGCTCACTAATCCGTCGCAGGAGCGAACGGATACACCAGCTCAGCGACGTGCATCGCGAATGTCATCGCTTCGAGGTCCAGGGGATTCCGTGGTCGAGGTCGTCGGTCAAGCATCCCTGCCTTACAGCCGCCCACGATGACCGACATGTTCGCGACCGCGTTGCGCAAGACGGTCAAACGTGCGGGTTGTGGCAGACGGCCCACGACCAGTTCGCCGTCGCGCTCCTCAGCAGCACTGCCGCTAGCCAGCAACGAGGAGTGCGTGTACTGCGAGAACAGCCGGTATTGGGTGTAGAGCATCGCGGTCAGTTCTGGGAAGCCCCACTCCAGCTGGCCCTCAATCTGGCGGGGGAACCGTGCCGCTCCCTCCGAGGCGTTGACGACCTCTGCCGCGAGAGGGCCATAGAACATCGACGGCTCGATGCCGAGCCTATGTGCCGCCTCTTCGACCTGGCGGTAACGGTGCGACGCCGCGCCAACGAAAGCCGTACGTCGAGGCTCGACGTCCTCGTCGACCCAGGACCAACGTATGGCCTCCTCGAAGAGGCCGCGAGTCAGGCTGCCGGCCGTGATGTCCCGCCCCTCGCGCAGAGCGGCGAGGCACTGGCCGTAGTTATCGCGCGCGAGCAGGAAGGAAAGCCGCTCGGGCAGCCACTTCTCTCGCTCAGCGCTAGGGACGTAAACACCTCGCAGAAGGTCGAGAAGTTCGTCCGCCAGTCGAAGCGCTTCGTGCTCGGCGGAGTCCGCCTCCGTCTCGTGTGAGTCTGGGTTGGGACCGCGCGAACAAGTCATCGCGGAATGTCACCGTTCTCGGTTAGGGTGCGCATCCAGACTCTGAGCTTTTCACCGGCTTGCGGCTGTGGACGGCGCGGCGCCCGAGGTACTGTAGCCCGGGGTGGGCACGGAGTGTGACCTCGCGGGTGACAGCCATGCTGACAGCCAAACCCACAACATGGCTGTCAATGCGGCGGACGATCCGGAACGGCAAACCCGCGCTACGAAGCCGCAGCGGCACTCAGCGAATCTCGGCGGACGGTCGCCGGAGCAACTCGTAATGAAGGGGTCGGGGGTTCGAGTCCCCCCGTCGGCTTCCAGGAAAGTCCCTACTGTTGCCCGAGGTCAATGTCGAGGCTGTTGCCTTCGAGCTTGCTTAGGGGCTCGTTGGCAGCTCCTGGCAGCATGGCGTTCCCTGTGGCAGCACTGTTGTCGTCCGTCAGGGCCTACCTTGCTCGCCGCGCGCCTCGCGTGCTTGAGGTCCCTCATGGCATCTAAAGCGCGCGACGCTATCCGCGGACTTCATTGCGCGCCTCTACCGCACCGCCCACGGTGGGGGCGTCAATGACCGCCTCGCCGCTCGGAACGCCGCTGCCGACGGCGGCTCGAAAAGTCTCCTTGCCAGAGCCCAGCTTGCTGGCCTAGCTCCACGACTTCCTTAGTCGCTCGGGTCACTTGGGCGACGAGCGCAGCCACTGCCGCGGCTCGCTTCAAGCCACGGTTAGGCGGCGACGGACTAGGTGTCGGAGCAGGCGACCGAATCCAACCTCGAGTAGTGCCGTCCTGTTATGCAGGACGGCACTACGTCGTCTACCGTGCTCGACCCCGCGACAGCAGTGTTGCCACAGTGCGCTGACTGTGCAGCCGCAGTCGCTTCGCAGTCAGGTATCTACGCCCGAGCACACTCCGACCCCGGCCAAAGCTGTCGTTTTCAGTCAAAAGACTGATATTCCGTGCGTCACGGGCCGTCGGTACATGGGCCGCGTTCCTACGGCGTCCGTCAGAGCGTCACGCTACTTAAGAGCGTTTCCGTGCCGGCACTTAGTGCGAACTGCGTCTGGCACTTGGGACATGTGATCTCTTGGCGATCGTTGACAAGGATTGCGTGGCACGAAGGACATTCGAGAGCGTAGTTTCCAAGGAAGAGCGGGAGGTCAACGCTTGGCATCATTGTGATGGCGACACGTAGATCGGTTATGCCGAAGAGGTGCGTCGGACGGTCACGCTGGTTCGGAAGCTCGTCGATCTTCGCAACGACCCCGGTGCCAAGCCAAACTTGGATCTTGCGACGTGCCGCCTCATTCGTGATGCGGAATACATCGCTTCCCACGTGACTGATCGTAAAGGTCGGTACGCCCACTTTTCGCAGCTCCGCTAGGTAGCTGGAACGCACGAGTTCGCCGGTCCTCTCTTCGGCGAACGATCGGATACCGGTCCACAGAGCCCGTTCAGACACGCAGTCGCTCTCGGTAGAGGTGCGGGTCTCTTCGGCGACTATCCGCTTCGCGCAGCGGATCATGTCCCGCGGCGAACCGCTCCCGAAGTGTGCGAGTAGCGCGTGAGCGTCCAGCTTTATGTCGGGACACAGCACGTCGTTGAAGCTCGCAATACGCCCACCCGAGTAGGCAGAGAGACGCCGAGCGAGCATTTCCTTCAACTCGTCGAGTGTCCACTCGAGCGAGTGCACGGCGATTCGATCACGCCGAAAAGGCGACTCATCAAGCGATACTTCGATCTGGTCCCACAGGAAAAACTTGATGCCGACCCCCGCCGTGTCGAGCGAGCGGAGATCTAGCAGGAGCGGTGCGACGAACTCGAACGTCTTTGCCGCATCCCCTGTTACCGGCACCTCATCGACACGGTCAACCAGAATGTATGTAGAGTCGAACCCGATGGTCTGCGCGATCGCCAGAAGATGCCCGTAGTGGTATCGCAGGGACTCGTCTTGCTTTGCCTCGTCCGGCAGTCCTGACGGAACATCCACCTTGTCAAGGCCGAGTTTCGCCATCACGGCGTTCAGAGCGACGGCGATCGGCCCACCGTACTTGCGAAAGAACTCCCGGCTCTTGTCGCCAAAGTTCTTGAGGGATCGCACGGCCGTCTCATGCTCGGCCGCCGACAAAGATCCGAGGAACCTCGGCACCTGAAACTTGAGCAGTTGCTTTTGGTGTTCCGAGAGCCGATCGGTTTGCTTAGGGCTTGCGTCCAACTCGATGAGGACGCCAAGCAGGACGCGCCGGCAGATCTGGTTGACGTGGTAAGCCCAGGTGACGCCAGAGAGCTTCCCGCCGGGAGGCTCATCGAATTCGTCATACGTCACGCAGAGGAACCGCTTGTCCTCGTTGCTCCGATCCTCGACCATCCTGCGCTGCGCTGTCTTCCCGCCGCCTCTCGGTGCGAGCACGACCTGGGAGACGGGATTGCGAGAGTCGCCGAGAACGCTGTCGAAGTAGGGCGGCGGAACGAAGTATTTGCCCAGATGGGGTTCCTGCTCCGCGTCCCACGACTCGAAAGGATCCGCCTCGAAACCGAAGCGCTGCAAGAAAGCGCTCAACGCCATGCGGGGAGCGTAGACCCGCCACCGGCGTGTGGCAGCGCGTTCGGTAGCCGCATGGTGGAGTCAGGCCCGTCGAGTGGCGGTCTCCGTGTCAATAGTGCTGGCTGACAAGGGACAGAGCGCGGTCGTCTTGTTAGGCGGCCGTCGCCTGTTATTGCGTCGCTGGCGCTCGACTCCCGCCTATGCGGCCCGACGCTGGAAGTACGCGAGCGGACGCCGAAGTGCCGTGCCAGCAATGTTGTCGTCCGCCTTGAGGTCTTCATAGCGGAGTTGGTCCAGTCGCCAGATCCGCGTCCACTCTTCGCCGAGATATCGCCACTTGGCCGTGTCCCAAAGGACGCCGATCATCCGTTGCGCCACAAAGAGCAGCACGAAGGCACGATCGAGGTCGATCCACTGAGACGTTTCAGCCCAGCGCTTTCGGCCGTCGTCTCTCTTGACGACTTCGAGGTAGTCGATGTGCGGGCCGCGCGTGTCGAACAGTCGGACGCCCTCGATATCGACTTGGAGCGCCGACCGCCCCGTCTGGACGGCGAATCCGTGCTTCACGGCGTTGTACGAGTTGGCGTCGAGGAATGTCCGGGCGAACTCCCGCATGTAGCTCTCGATGCTGTCGCACATCGCGGTGAATTCGTCCGCGCTTATCTTCCCTGCGAGCGTCGCCCCAGTGGCGGACCCATAGAAGGTCTCACTGGGGGTACGCTCCGCCTCAACAAAGCGCGCTCTCACAGCGCCCTTGAACCGCGCGGCGTCGCGCTGACGAGCAACCTCAAGCGACGGGCACGGCGGTTGGTCGCAGTGCGCCAGGTAGAGCCGCAGGAGCGTCTCGCTGACGTGGTGCACCAGCGTCCATGCTTCGGTCAGCACGAAGGCGTCGCGGCTGGCGCGCTGATCCTCGCCGGCAGATGAATCGCACTTCAGCTCTTGACCTAGTTCAAGCGTCACCGGACCGGCGGTGACGCCTTGTCGCAGCAGCGCATCCAAGCCCTCGGGATTGCCACGCACAAGCGCGAGATGGACGAGACGGCCGAAGAAGTATTCGCTCAGCCGGCCTTTGTAGAAGGCTTCATTGAGGGCAGCGAAGTTGTCCGGCGCGAGGCCGTCGTCTCGTCTTCGGTCAGCTTGCTACGTCGTGCCATCGTCAAGGAATCGTTGCACCGCGCGCATACCGCCGGGACGGTGGCAGCAACCGTGGCAGCGCTAGCCTGTCCGCACATAACCGCCAACGGCAGTCGGCCGTTCCTGCCAATACTGTTGATTTGCGGGCGCTTAGCAGTTTCCGACGACGGCGAACCGGTCAATGCGCAGGGCTCGTAATGAAGGGGTCGGGGGTTCGAGTCCCCCGTCGGCTTTGGCTCTGGCAAGGCCCTGCGCGCTCACGCCACCCGCAGCGCCAGCGTCTTCGAAGCGGTCGTTCCCGCCCGTGCGACGACCGTCAACGTGTAGCGTCCCCCGGCCAGCGTGCGCCCGGCGATCCGGCGACGCAGCGTGAACCGCGCAGTCCCGGCCATCGTCCGCATGCGCACCTGCGCGATGCGTCGGGTGGAGCCGCGGCGCCTGACGGTGACCGTGACCTCGGCCGACCTGGTGGTCCGGGCGGTCAGCCTCACGTAGCCGCGGCCGCGGAGCGTGGTCGATGAGAGCCTGGCACTGGACATGAGCGGCGCGGGCGCCGCCGCCGGAGTCGCGGCCGGAAGCGGAACCGGCACGAGCGCAGGCGGCGGGATGACCGGTGCGGGGACGGCGGGCGGCGCGGCTTGCGGGGTCGGAGTAGCCGTCGGTGCCGGTGTCGTAGCGGGAGCGGGTCCCGGCATCGCCTGCATACCGGGCACCGCGGCGAAGGCACCGCGCCCGTCGAGTCGCCCACCTGACACCGACGCGGCGAATGCCGGCCTGGGCTCTGCCCCCGCGATGAGCGCCTGCTGAAGCGCCGCGCCGCGCATGGTCGGCTCGGTCGCGGCCACCAACGCGGCGACGCCCGCGGCGTGAGGAGCCGCCATCGAGGTGCCGCTCAGCGAGCAGTAGCCGTTGTCGCACGGAGCCGCGGCGCCGATGGGATAGGTCGAGGCGATCCTGACGCCCGGCGCGAACAGGTCGACGTTCGCGGAGCCGTAGTTGGAGAAGCCGGCCGGCTGGTCCCGGTTGTCGCTGGCTCCGACGCACAGGACGTTGTCTGCGTCGGTCGCGCACGGGTATTCGGGCGCCGCGTCCACGTCGTCCCCGACGCCGTCCTCGCCCCCGTTGCCGGCGGCAGCGACGTAGAGGGTCTGCGGATGACTCGTGATCGCCGCGCGCAGCGTGGTCGACTCGTCCGGCCCACCGAGGCTCGCGTTGACCACCGCCACGCCGAGGTCGCCGGCATAGTCAAAGGCATCGGCGATGTCCGAGACCGAGCCCGAGCCATCGGCGCCCAGCGCCCGCAGCGGGATGACCGTCGCGTCGGGGGCCGCGCCGGCCAACCCGGCGCCGTTGTCGCGCACCGCCGCGACCGTTCCGGCCACGTGCGTCCCGTGACCGTCGAGGTCCTCGGGGACGTTGTCGCGCCCGGGCGTCGCGTCGCCGCCACCAACCCGTGCGAAATCCCATCCGCGCCAGTCGTCGACCAGGCCGTTGCCATCGTCATCGACGCCGTTTCGCTCCCGGCCGGCGCCCCGCTCGGCGGGATTGCCGCCGAGCTGCGGGAGGAGCTCCGGATGGCTGGTGTCCAGGCCGGTGTCGACCACCGCGACCGTGATGCCGGCTCCCGTGGAGTTCTGCCACGCCGTTGGCGCATCGACGTCAGCGCCCGGAGTGCCGACCACGCCCGAGATCGACTGGCCGTCGTTGGCCAGCCCCCACTGCAGGTACCAGTAGGGATCGTTGGTGAACGCCCTCATCGGGGCGTTCACCTCGGCGTAGCGCACGTCGTCGCGGGCGTTGAGCTCGGCCAGCGCGGCCGAGAGCTCGCCCACCGGCACGCGCAGCACCTCCGTGTCCGGCAGCCGCAGACGCCCGACGAGCGATGCGTCCACCGAGTCCCGGAGCGCGGCACGGTCGCCCACGTCGAGTCCATCGGTTCGGCGGACGATCACCTCGCGCACGCCGGCTCGCTCGAGCGCGTCGATGTCGGCCCCGGAGGCGGACGGCATGGCATCGTCGCGACCCAGGTCGCCGGCGACGGTGAGACGGGCAGGACCCGGACCGGAGGCGGCGTCAGCGGTAGCACCGGGTTCGGTGCGCACCGACAGAGCGAAGACGGCCAGCATCAGGGCGAACGCCGCGCACAGCTGCAGTGTCCGTCCGCTCGGCGCCCGTCGCTTGGACTGCTGATTGTCCCCCATGCCCACCCGAGGCCTCCGATCGCGGCTGCCACCGAGGGTTCTCGGGAGCACACCGAGGGAGGTGCATCGGCAGGAGGCGACGTGGCGCCGACCGCAAGGCCAGAGGAGTCAGCGGATGACCGAAGCGACGGCAGACCGCCCGGAGACCTCACGCCCTAGGACGAGTCGGCGCCTCCGCCCTCCTCGCGCTCGAGCACGTCGAACGACCAGATCTCGCTTGCCGTCCCCACGGGCCCGCCCTGCCGGTGCTGGGAGTGCCCGGCGGTGAAGTCGGCACTGGAGAGCCACGCCTGGAAGTCCTCCTCCGAGCGCCAGCGCGTGAGGACCAGACAGACCTCGCGGTCGTCGTTGGGCCGCAGCAGCTCGAAGGACTCGAAGCCCTTCGCGCTGGACACCTTCCCGGCGCGGGCGGCGAAGCGCTGGGCGAACTCCTCGAACCGCTCGCGCGGGACGGTGATGGCGTTGATCTTGACGATGCTCACGCCGCGAAGCGTAGGACCGCCCGCAAGCCGGACTACGACGGCGCCGCGTACACCGAGGCGTCGTAGTAGTCCCCGGCGTCGGCGAGGCACACGTGGCGACCCGGCTTGAGACCGGTCGGCGCGTCGAGCGTCCCGGCCGAGACGCTGATGCTCTCCGAACCCTCGCGCTGCCAGAACAGGCTGGCTCCGCATTCCCGGCAGAACCCGCGGCGTGTCGTTCCCAGCTCGAACCAGCGCAGGCCGCTGTCCTCGTTGAAGCTGAGATCCGCTTCGGCACACGTCGTGTAGGCCGAGAAATGCCCGTGCGTGCGCCGGCAGCGAGTGCAGTGGCAGAAGAAGACGTCGCGCAGCGGACCGGAGATCGCGAACGTCACTCCTCCGCACAGGCAACCGCCGGAGGCGGGCGCGGGGACTTCCTCCGAACTCATGCGGCGATGCTAACCGCGCCGCTCGTCCCCCTTCAAGGCCGCCCACACCTTGAGGTTGCGCTCAGGAAGCCGGTCTAGGGTCGGCGCATGGACTTCAAGAAACTGGCAGACAAGGCCAAGCACGCGATCGACGAACGCGGCGGACCCGAGCGCTTCAAGCAGGAGGCCCAGCGGCTGCGCACAATCGCCACCGGCCCCGGTAGCGCGAGTGACAAGGCCAAGGCGGCCGGCGACACGATCAAGAAGGCGGCGGCCTCACCGTCTTCCACGGACCGTCATCCGCGTCCGCCCGTGTGACCTTCCCCCACTGAGGCACGGGCGCGGCTGACCGGCCGCGCCCCTCCCCGCGAGCGCGCCGCGGCCCGTTGCTACGTTGCCTCGGGTGGCTCTACTGCGCTCAGGATTCGCTGCGGGCGTGGGCGCCTACCTGCTGTGGGGCCTGTTCCCGCTCTACTGGCCACTGCTCAAGCCGGCCGCGCCGATCGAGATCCTGGCTCACCGGGTGGTCTGGTCGGTCGTCTTCCTGGCCGTGATCCTGGCGGTGAGCGGCGGATTTGCCTGGATGCTCACGCTGGGACGGCGCCGGGCGGCGCTGCTGGCGTTCGCCGCGGCGCTGATCACCATCAACTGGGGCACGTTCATCTACGGCGTCAACAGCGGTCACGTCGTCGAGACGTCGCTGGGCTACTTCATGAACCCGCTGGTGACCGTCGCCCTCGCCGTCGCGGTGCTGGGCGAGCGCCTGCGCCGCAACCAACTGCTGGCGATCGGGATCGCCGCCCTGGCGGTCGTGATTCTCGCCATCGACTACGGCCGCCCGCCGTGGATCGCCCTCACGCTGGCGGTGTCCTTCGCCCTCTACGGCCTGGTCAAGAAGCGCGCGAACGTCGACGGCGTGCGAAGCCTGGCGGTCGAGACCGCCTTCCTGGTCCTCCCCGCGCTCGGCTACCTGCTGTGGCTGGGTGCCACCGGGGCGGGCACCTTCACCAGAGAGGGATCCGGCCATGCGGCGCTGCTCGCCGCCGGCGGCATCGCCACCGCCATCCCGTTGATGCTGTTCGGAGTGGCCGCCATCCGGGTGCCCTTCACCACGCTCGGCCTGCTCCAGTACATCGCGCCGACCATGCAGTTCTCGATCGGCGTCCTGCTCTACCGAGAGGCGATGCCGGCGTCGCGGTTGGCCGGCTTCGCGCTGGTGTGGGTGGCCCTCGCCATCTTCACCGCCGACGCCGTGCACCGCGGCCGCGCGGCGGCCCGGTCGGCCCGGATCCCGGCAGCTGTAGGTGCGGCAAGCGGCGTAGGCGGGTAGAAAGGACCTGTCGCCTGAATCGAAAGCCGTCGCCCACCGGCGACGAGGGCGCGTCACCCACTACGTGAGGAGCCCGAGATGAACACTCGAACCATTGCCATTGTCGCCTTCGTCATCGCGATCGTCGTCCTGATCCTCCTCCTGACCTAGAGGAGCACGGCCGTCGCCCCGGCCCTCGAGGCTGGGGCGACGGCATCGTCCGTCGGTCGAGGCGTGCCGCTCGCCGCCTCAATACCGACCCGCGGGTGACGATCAACCGGGGTAGCCGCGTACCGCGGTCACTCCATGGCCGCCACCGCCCCTCCCTTCAACATCGAGTCTCCCCTCCCCGCGAGCCCGTCCGGGCGATGCTCGCCCGCGAGGCTGCTCCGGCACGATCGCTTCATCGGCGTCGCCACGGTGCTGACGCTGATCCCGCTCCTCCTGCTCGCGATCTTCAGCACCCGCCAGGCCGAGCGGGCGATGCAAGAGCAGGCCCGCGCCTCGGCGGCCACCTCGGCACGCGTGAGCGCCGAAGCCGTACGGCTCGAGCTCACGGGGCTCAACGAGCTCGTCGCCGCCTACGCGCAACGGCGACTGCTGGCCCGAGCACTCGAAGGCGAGAAGAGCTCGACGCCCGCGATCCGCAGACACCTGCGCGAGCTGCGGGCGGCGCGACCCGGCCTCGGCATGGTCGGCGCCCTCTCCCCCAAGGGCCGGCTGATCGCCGTGGACCCGCTCACACCGGAGATACTCGGCCGGGACTTCTCCGATCGCGACTACTACCGGGGCGTCATGCGACTGGGGGGCGCCTACATCTCCGAGGGGTTCATCGCCCGTGGCGGTGACCAGTCGGCCTTCATGGCCGCCGCTAACGTCGTGCGCCGGGGGCAGCGGGTCGAGGGCATCCTCGTGGCCGCCTACGACCTCGACGCGCTGCGGGCGTTTGTCGGCCGCTACGGACGTGCCGAGGGCGTCACGCTCACCGTCACCGACCAACGCGGCCGGGTCATGGCCAGCCTCCGGGACGGCGTGAAGCCCCTCCAGCCGCTGGGCGCCGATCCCCTGGTGACGGCCGCGCTGCGCGGAAGCAGCGGCGTTGTCGAGCGTCGCTACGGGGACCGCCAGACCCTGACCGCCTCAGCGGCCGTGCCCGATTTCGGCTGGACCGTCCTGGCCGAACTCGACGAGGACGTCGCGCTCGCCCCGGTCGCAAAGCTCCGGCGCACGGTCCTCGGCCTGGCCGTCCCGATCGGGCTGGCGCTGATCGGGACGATCCTCCTGCTTCGCTACTCCCTGCGGCGCCGTGCCCGGGCTGATGCGGAGCTGCAGGAGGCACACCGCCAGGCGGTCGAGGCATCCCGTTTGAAGTCGGAGTTCGTCGCCAACATGAGTCACGAGCTGCGCACCCCGCTCAACGGGGTGATCGGGATGACCGATCTGCTGTTGCAGACCCCGCTCGACGACGAGCAGCGCGACTACACGGAGATGGCCCACCGTGCCGGCGAGTCCCTGCTGGCGGTGATCAGCGACATCCTCGACTTCTCCAAGATCGAGGCCGGCAAGCTCCACCTCGACGAGGCCGACTTCGACCTGCGCGAGGTGGTCGATGACGCATGCGCGCTGATCGCCGAGGCGGCCTTCAACAAGGGCCTCGAGCTGAGCGCGCTGGTCGACCCCGCGGTGCCCGCCGCCATCCACGGCGACGACGCCCGCCTGCGGCAGGTCCTGATCAACCTGGTCGCCAACGCGGTCAAGTTCACCGACAGTGGAGAGGTCGTCGTGCGCGCGTCGCTGCACGACGGTCGCTCCATCCGCATCGAGGTGACCGACACCGGTATCGGCATCACCCAGGAGCAACAGGCTCGCCTGTGGGACGCCTTCACCCAGGCCGACGCGTCGACCACGCGGATCTACGGCGGCACCGGTCTCGGCCTGACCATCTCGCGGCAACTCGTCGAGGCGATGGGCGGGAGCATCGACGTGCAGAGCAGTCCGGGCGTCGGAAGCACCTTCTCGGTCGACCTCCCGCTCCGCCACGCCGAGGAGAACCCCGGCGTCGTGCCCTCCGACTCGCGACTGGCGGGCAGCCGCGTGCTGATCGTCGATGACAACGCCACCAATCGCGCGCTGCTCGTCGCCAACCTCAGTGCCTGGGGCGTGACCGGCATCCCGGTCGCCGACGGCCCGGCCGCCATCCTCGAGCTTCGCGCGGCCAGCGCGGCCGGCTGGCCCTACGACGTGGCCATCCTCGACTACAAGATGCCCGGCATGAACGGCGTGGAGCTGGCCCGGGCGATCAAGGACGACTCGGCGATCTTCGACCTCCCGCTCGCCCTGCTGACCTCCTCCGGCGCGGAGCGGGCCCCCTCTGAGGCGGCCGGGATCGCGGTCTACATGACCAAGCCCGTCCGGCACCGGCGGCTGCGCGACGCGGTCTGGCAGATGCTGAGCGCGCGGAGCGACCGGGGCGAGGACAGCGGAACCCGCAGCCGCAACGCCATCGACGACCGGGTGATCCGGCCGCGCCTTCTGGTGGCCGAGGACAACCTGGTCAACCAGGTCGTGGCGCGGGCGACGCTCGCCAAGCTCGGCTATGACGTCGATGTCGCCGTCGACGGGGCCGAAGCCGTCGCGATGACCCTGGCCACGCCGTACGCCGCGATCTTCATGGACTGCCACATGCCGCGGCTCGACGGCTACGCCGCCACTGCGGCCATCCGCGACGCCGCCGAGCCCTCGGCGCGGACCCCGATCATCGCGATGACCGCCAGCGCGCTGCCCGGCGACCGGGAGCGCTGCCTTGCCGCGGGGATGGACGACTACCTCAGCAAGCCGCTGCAGATCTCCGAGCTCGATCGGGTGCTCTCCGAATGGGCGCCGCGCCCGGCCGTTCCCGAGGCCGAGCAGCCGCCGGCTCCCTTCGGGACGCCGGGAGACCGCTCGTTCGACCGCGACGCCGTCGCGCAGCTGCGCCGGCAGTTCGCTCCGCCGCTCGTGACGCGGATCTTCGACCTGTTCCTGGAGGAGACGGCGGAAGGTATCGCCCGCCTCCAGGCGGCCGAAGCCGACGGCGATGCCTCTCCCCTCGGCGAGGCGGCCCACCGGCTCAAGAGCAGCTGCCGCACCGTCGGCGCCACTGGCATGGTGGCGCTGTGCTCCGAGCTCGAGGCCCGCGGCGCCGCCGGATCGACCCAGGATTGCCGGGCGCTGATCGAGAGGCTCGAGTCCGCCTTCGCCCCCACCACTCAAGAGCTGCGCGCCCTGGCCGGCGCGTGAGCGGGCGCTTCAGCCGACGATCGACTTCAGCGCGGCGGTGAGCTCCTCGCCGGAGCTCGACTTGGTCACGTAGGCGCGAGCACCGGCGTCCACCGCCGACTCGGCCGCAAAGGAGGCGTCGAGTCCGCTGTGCGCGATGAGCGGCACTTCGGGAGCGACGGCCAGCAGCGCGGTGATGATCTCCACCCCGTGGCCGTCCGGAAGCGTGAGGTCCACGACGGCCGCATCCGGCGATGAGGCCTGTATGTCCTTGACCGCCGCGCCGAGGGACTCCGCGCGGCGGAAGGTATAGGAGTCACCGAGTTGTTCGGTGACCAGCAGGGCGTCGAGCGGGTTGTCCTCGACGAGCAGGACGCGGGGCAGGCCCATGCGACCACTCTATGACCTGCACGGGCGTTCCGGTCATCCGCTGGAAAGGGGTGGACTTAAAGACGAAGGGCCCGCAGTGCGGGCCCTTCGCGAAGCGATGCTTAGGTCAGTCCCGAATCAGATCGGGGTGACGTTGCGTGCGCTTGGGCCCTTGGGGCCGGCTTCGGCGTCGTAGGACACCTTGGCGCCCTCGGCGAGGGTCTTGAATCCCTCTCCGGCGATGCCGGAGTGATGGACGAACAGGTCCTTGCCAGCCTCATCGGGGGTGATGAAGCCGAAGCCCTTGTCGTCACTGAACCACTTGACAGTACCTGTCGCCATGATCGTTCCTCCACGGCGTTGTGTGCTGCGTACACGCGGAGGATGCTTCGAGCAACGACTGCGGCGCTGGCACTGCTTGCGTCGGGTTACTAATCCCGACCTGACTTCGCCAGACTAGCAGCGATCCCCGCCAGTGCAAAAGCCGCATGCGCACCGGGGAACGAGACGACCGCCCCTGGGCATGCCGAAGGTGGCGCGGACGAACCCGTCTGACCCGCCCGACCGGAGGTGGCGCCCATTGTTAGGCTCCCGCCCATGAGGATCGCTGTTCTTGGTGCTGGCGCCATCGGCGCATACGTTGGTGCGGCGCTCGCGCGAGGAGGGGCGGATGTCCATCTCGTCGCGCGCGGAGCGAATCTCGAGGCCTTGAAGCGCAATGGCGTCAAGGTCCTCTCGCCGCGCGGAGACTTCGAGGCCCACCCGCCCGCAACGGACGACTCCAGTGAGATCGGCCCGGTCGACTTCGTCTTCCTCGGCCTGAAGGCCAACTCGTACGCCTCGGCGGGCCCGCTGCTGGAGCCGCTGCTGCACGAGAAGACCGCCGTCATCGCCGGTCAGAACGGCATCCCATGGTGGTACTTCCACAAGCTCGAGGGTCCCTACGAGGGTCGCAAGATCGAGGCCGTCGACCCGGGTGGCTCCGTCTCCGCGGTCATCGCCCCCGAGCGAGCGATCGGCTGCGTGGTCTATCCCGGCACCGAGCTCACCGAGCCGGGCGTCGTCCGCCACCTCGAGGGAACGCGCTTCCCGATCGGCGAGCCCGACGGCACGATCTCCGAGCGCTGCCTGCAGTTCAGCGAGGCGATGATCGCCGGCGGCCTCAAGTGCCCGGTCGAGGCGCAGATCCGCGACGAGATCTGGGTCAAGCTGATGGGCAACGTCGCGTTCAACCCGCTCAGCGCCCTCACCCGGGCCACGCTGGCGGGCATGTGCCGCCACCCGCTCACCCGGCAGCTCGTCCATTCCATGATGGAGGAGTCGCTCGAGCTCGCGCACGCCCTGGGCTCGCAGCCGCAGATCTCCATCGAACGCCGCATCTCGGGCGCCGAGCGCGTCGGGGAGCACAAGACCTCCACCCTGCAGGACCTCGAGGCCGGCAAGCCGCTCGAGCTGGCGGCGCTCATCGACGCCGTCGTCGAGCTGGCCGATCTGACCGGGATCGCGGCGCCCTCGCTGCGCGCCGTGGCCGCGGCCAGCGACCTGCTCGCCGAGACCCTCGGCCTCAAGGCCTGAGCCGGGCGGTCGCCCAAGCCGCCCCGTCCCGCCGCTGAGCTGACGCGGCGGGTCGAGCGTCGGCCGTCCCTGCGTTCTTATGAACCTCGTACGGTGAACGACCTCGCCGTGCGACTGCCCGGCCTTCCGCCGATTCGTCGGCAGAAGGCGCTCAGCGGGCGTGAATCAGGAGCCGAAGGGACGCGCGTCGGTGATCGGGTGATCGCGACGCGCGACGCCGGTGGCCCGAGCGGCCTGGGACACGGCGTGAGCCACCGCTTCGGCGACCGCCGGGTTGAACACGCTCGGGATTATGTACTCCGCGTCCAACTCGTCGTCGGCGATGACGTCGGCGATGGCCCGCGCCGCGGCGAGCTTCATCTCCTCGTTGATGGTGCTCGCGCGGACGTCGAGCGCGCCTCGGAATACGCCCGGGAAGGCGAGGACGTTGTTGATCTGATTGGGGTAATCCGAGCGGCCCGTGGCCATGATCGCGCAAGAGTTGCGGACCTTCTCGGGCTGGACCTCGGGGATCGGGTTGGCCATGGCAAACACGATCGGGTCCTTGGCCATGGTGAGGATCGCCTCCGCGGTGAAGGCTCCTGCACCGGACAGGCCGATGACGACGTCGGCCCCTTCGAGCAGGGCGTTCGCGTCGCCGCGCAGGTCCTGCGGGTTGGTGCGCGCGGCGATCTCGGCGCGAACCGGGTCGAGGTCGGGGCGGCCGGTATAGAGCGCGCCGTCGATGTCGCAGAGGATCACGTTGCTCACCCCCTGCGCGAGCATCATTTCGGTCGAGGCCACGCCGGCGGCGCCGGCACCGACCACGACGACCTTGATGTCCTCGGGGTGCTTGCCGACCACGCGCAGGGCGTTGAGCAGCGCGGCGAGCACCACGATGGCCGAGCCGTGCTGGTCGTCGTGGAACACCGGGATGTCGAGCTCCGCGCTCAGACGCCGCTCGATCTCGAAGCACCGCGGTGCCGAGATGTCCTCGAGGTTGATGCCGCCGAAGGTCGGCGAGACCGCCTTGACGATCGAGACGATCTCGTCCACATCGGTCGTCGCCAGGCAGAGCGGGAAGCCGTCGACGCCGGCGAAGCCCTTGAACAGCATCGCCTTGCCCTCCATCACGGGCATCGCCGCCTCCGGGCCGATGTCGCCCAGACCGAGGACCGCCGTGCCGTCGGTGACCACCGCGACGGTGTGGTTCTTGATGGTGAGGCTCCACACCTTCGAAGGATCCTCGTGGATGGCGGTGCAGACGCGGGCAACGCCTGGCGTATAGGCCATCGACAGCTCGTCGCGAGTCCGGATCGGCACCTTGGGCTCAACCTTGATCTTGCCGCCGAGATGCATGAGGAAGGTCCGGTCGGACACGCTCTCGACCGAGATGCCGTTCAGGGCCCGGACGGCGCCGACCACCGTCTCGCCGTGCGCGGAATCCGAGCAGGACACCGTCACGTCGCGGATGACCTCGCCGTCCTCGACGCGAACGAGGTCGATGGCGCCCAGAATGGCGCCGGCAGAGCCCACGGCACCCGCGACGCGGGCGAAGTTCCCCGGCTGCTGCGTCAGTCGGATGCGCAGCGTCAGGCTGTATGAGGCCGAGGGTTGCAGGACGGTCTCGGTCTCAGGCGGCTCCACGGTACCCCTTCCGGCCTTGCGGCGACTCGGATCGATAGTGCGTCATGAGACGCCATGCTACGGCCTTGGCAGCCATCGAGAGGCCCAGGCCGGCAGCGGCCAGGCCCGGTTGGGTAGCGTCGGGCGGATGCAGAACCACCGCCCGCACGTCCGCATCGAGATACCGCTGCGCCACCGCGACGTCGACCAGCTCGGCCACGTCAACCAGGCCGTCTACCACGTGTTGCTCGAGGAGGTCCGCGCGGAGTTCGTGCACCAGGCCCTGCCCGAACTGCCGTTCACGGGTTACATCCTTGCGCGCAGCGAGCTCGACTACCGGCGCGAACTCCAGATCGAGGACCGCTATGTGATCGGGGAAGCCCACGTCAGCGCGCTCGGCCGGTCGAGCATCACGATCGAGAACCGCCTGCTCAAGCCCGACGGTGAGACGGTGGCCGCCGAGGGCAAGGCGATCGTGGTCGCCTGGGACTCAGAGCAGCGGCGAGCCCGGCCGCTCAGCGAGGAGGAGCGCGGCATCCTCATGCCGGACGCCTGAAGCGCCGAAGTGGTGCGCCTCGCCGGCTGCGACCATGGGCGATCCTGGATTCGAACCAGGGACCTCTTCCTTATCAGAGAAGCGCTCTAACCGACTGAGCTAATCGCCCGCGACGCGCAAGGATAGCGGTCTCCGGCGCTCCGGTGCGCTCGCGGATCGCTCAGGCGCGGGCGGTGATCCCGAGCCGCTCGACGGCTGCGCGTGCCTCGTCGAGGGACGCAAAGGCAATCGCCACGCGGTATCCGGGCCCCCGCGGAGTGACGCTCACGTTGGCGCCCATGGCGCCGGCGAACAGGTCGCCGAGCTCCGCGGCGGCAGCGAGCTGATCGGGATGTGGCTCGGCCGCCGGCCGCACCGAGGGCTCCGGGCGCTCTGCCGCGGCGCGTGCGCAACGCTCCACCTCGCGCACCGTCCAGCCCTCGGCGACCGCGGCGCGAGCCAGGCGGCGCCGGTCGTCGTGGTCGGGGGCCATGAGCAACGCCCGGCCGTGCCCCTCGGAGAGTGATCCCGTCTCCAGGAGGTCGAGTACTTCGTCGGGCAGATCGAGAAGCCGCATGAGGTTCGACACCGCCACCCGTGACCGGCCGACCCGCCGGCCGATCTCCTCGCGGGTGAGACCGAGCTCGTCGACCAACATTGAGCAGGCACGCGCCTCCTCGACTGGGTTGAGGTCCTCGCGAGCCATGTTCTCGATGAGGGCGATCTCGAGCGAGTCAGCGTCCGCGTGGGCCCGAACCACCGCGGGCACGGAAGTCAGACCGGCCATCTGGGCGGCCCGCCAGCGTCGCTCGCCGGCGATCAGCTCGTATGTCCCGCCGAGCACCGGCCGAACCAGGAGCGGTTGCAGGACGCCGCGGATCCGCAGGGACTCGGCGAGAGCAACGAGGGCGTCGTCGTCGAAGCGTCGACGGGGCTGCTGTGGATTGGGGGCGATCAGGTCGACCGGCAGCTCCCGGAAGTCCGGCGCCGCCTCGCCGTTGCTCCCGGAACCTTCGGACAGGATCGCCGCGAGTCCGCGTCCGATACCCCGTTCGCGTTCAGCCACGAGCGGCCACCTCCTTGGCGAGGTCGAAGTAGGCGATCGCTCCAGACGAGTGCGGATCGTGGTGGATCACCGGTATGCCGTGGCTCGGCGCTTCACCTAGCCGCACATTGCGCGGTATCACGGTGTCGAAGACCAGGGCCGGGAAGTGCTCGCGCACCTCACGTTCGACATCCTGGGCGAGACGAGTCCGGGAATCATGCATGGTCAGGAGCATCCCGGCGATGGCCAGGCGCGGGTTGAGCTCGCGCTGGATCAGCGACAGGGTGTCGAGCAGCCCGGCCAGCCCTTCCAGAGCGAAGTACTCGGTCTGCACCGGGACGATGACACGATCGGCGGCGACCAGCGCGTTGACCGTCAGCGGGCCAAGCGACGGCGGGCAATCGAGCAGGATGTAGGCGAATCGATCACGGAGGGGGAGCACCGACTCACGGAGGCGGTGCTCGGAGCCGGCGACGCGCGGCAGCTCCATGGTCGCCGCCGCGAGGTCGGGCGTGGAAGCAAGGATCGAGAGACGCTCGACCGCGGTGGGGCGTAAGGCGTCCTCGGCGGACAGCCTTCCGGTAAGGACATCGTAGAGGCCGGGGCCGCTGTGCCGATCAACGCCCACGCCCACCGTCGCGTTGCCCTGCGGGTCGACGTCGATCAGCAGGGTCTCGAAGCCTGCTTCCGCGATGCAGGCGGCGACGTTGACCGCAGTGGTGGTCTTGCCGACGCCGCCCTTCTGGTTGGCGATCGCGTAAACGGTGCCCATTCGTCCTTCGACGCTAGCGGTCGTTGCGGCGGATCCGGCGTCGTGGGCGTGGACTTGCGGCCGAGTGGTCCTGCGGTCAGACGCCGAGCGGACGCTTGAGCGCCACGCCCGTGCGTCGAGGAAACCGTTCCGGAGTGGGTGCGGCCTTCACCACGGTCACCAGTTGGCGGTGCTCAGCGGACGGAAATGGCTGCACTGCCTCGAAGCCTGGTGGAGCAAAGCCGAGGATCTCCGCGGCCGCGTGCGCCGCAGTGATCTCGTCGCGCTCGATGCGGCCCTTCCATGCCACCAACGTCCCGCCTTCGCGAAGCAATGGCGCGGCGTATTCCATCAAGACGCCAAGCGAGGAGACAGCCCGGGCGCAAACCACGTCATTCGCCGCGAGGCCATCCCGCCAATCCTCAGCTCGAGCACAGACGACATCCAGGTTCGAAACACCAACGAATCCGGCCACTTCGGCGATGAAGTCGCACTTGCGGCGCGCACTCTCGACCGCCGTGACACGGCAATCGGGTAGGGCGACGGCCAGGACGAGGGCGGGGAATCCGGCCCCGCTGCCGAGGTCGACGATCCGGCGGGCATCGCGGAGGGCCGGAACCTCCAGGCCCGTCAGGGAATCGGCGACATGGGCGTCGATCGCCGCTCCCGTGGCGGTCACCGTGGTCGGCGCCCACGGCGCGACGGCCAGGTGGGCCAGGAGTCGGTCGAGTTGGTTGGTGGCCTCGGGAGTCAGCGCGTAGTGCGCTCGGAGCTCGGCTAGCCGGTCCGTCGACAACGTTTCACGTGGAACGCAAAGGAGCGACGACGAGATGTCGATCCGGCTCCGAGCCCTCGGAATAGGTCTCGATTCCCTGACGTCCCTTCAGGTACTCATGCACGAGTTTGCGCTCTCCGGCGTTCATCGCCTCAAGGGCGACCGGCCCGTCGCCGGTCAGAGCACTGTCGGCCGCCTCGTCGGCCTGCCGCGAGAGGATGACTCTGCGGCGTTCTCGATAGCCACCGGCATCGACCACCACTCGCCGCGCCCCCCCGGCCCCTTGAACCGCAATCTTGTATGCCAGATGCTGGATGGCGTCGATCGTGCGCCCGCGGGGTCCGATCGCCCGCTCGAGGTCCTCGCCGACGAGCGTCGCCGAGATCTCGTCATCGCGCTCTTCGATCACTACCTCGGCCTGGAGGTCCAGGCCGGCACATACAGCGACCAACAGTCCGCGAACCTGCTCACCGGCAGTGCGTTCGGCTTCGCCGGTCAACGACGCCGACCCGAGCGTTTCTTGCGTCGCCGGGGAGGCGGCGGGGGACTGGTGTGCCGCGCCGGCGCCTGAACCGCGGCACCTGCTCCGGCCGGGGCAGTCGCGGTGGCCGGCCGCAGACGACCCAGACCCGACTCGGGCGCATCGTCACCGTCGTCATCGCCGGGCGACGGGCGGAGCGGCCCGAGCCGCTTCCGCACGATCGCCTGCTGCAGGATCGTCCACAGGTTCGTGGTGATCCAGTAGACCAGCAGACCCGCCGGGAAGCTCAGCACGAACACGACGAAGATAAAGGGGAGCGCGTACATCAAATAACGCTGCGTCTTGTCCGTCATCGTCGACGACTGCATGATCGTCGAGACCAGCTGCGAGCCGACGTAGAGCACGATCAGCGTGACGAGCACCCCGCCGGTCGCCTCGGCAGTGAGGTCGGGAATGAACAGGAAGCTCGACGCATCCGTCGCGCCGCAGGGGACCGGGTTCTCGCCGCGGCCGGCCTGCAGCTCCGGGCAGATGTCGTAGCGCAGGTCGGCCTGGAGCATGTAGAACAACGCGAAGAAGACCGGTAGCTGCGCGACCAGCGGGAGGCAGGAGGCGGCCGGGTTGACCTTGTTCTCCCGGTAGAACTTCATGATCTCCTGATTGAGGCGCTGCGGGTCGTCCTTGTGCTTGGCCTTGAGGCGCGTCATCTCCGGCTGGAGCTGCGCGAGCCGCTGCATCGACTTGAACTGCTTCAGGGTGAGCGGAAGCAGGAGCGCCCGGACCAGGACGGTGAGGGCGACGATCGCCATGCCCCAGCCGAGACCGAGCGAGTGCAGGGCCTTGAGCACGGCCTCGAAGAGGTCGATGAGAGGCTGGAGGACGTTCGCGAGGACGAACATGGATTCAGGAATCAGACTCAGGTCGCGGGAGTGAGGCGGGACGGAACAACGTCTGCGCGGATACGGGGTCGTAGCCGCCATGACTCCACGGGTTGCACCGCAGCAGACGCCAGCCGGCGATCAGCGAGCCGCGCAGTATGCCGTACGTCTCGACCGCCTGCACCGCGTAGGCAGAACAGGTTGGATGGTACTTGCAGCGCGCGGGAAGGAGAGGAGAGATGGCGCGCTGATAGACCCGGACCGGGACCAGGAGGCACCGGGTGAGCGGGTTCACGCGGGCTGGACGGGGCCACGGGATGCGCCGCCACCCGGCAGTGCCGCCACCAGCTCGCGCAGGGAATCCTGGACGCCGCGCAATCCCTCGCGCTCGTCGAGCTCGCGGATCGCCGGGCGGGCGACCAGGACGTAGTCGACGTCGCTGACAAGCTGCGACTCCTCGGCCCGGAACGCCTCGCGTAGGAGCCGCTTGACCCGCGACCGGTCGACCGATCCGCCAACCCGCTTGGAGACCGAGAGACCGAGACGGGGCCCATCGCCGGAATCACCTGAGCGGGGAAAGGCATAGACCACCAGAAAGCGGTTGGCCTTTGACCGACCCTGGCGGTAGACACGTTCGAACTCGGCGCTGCGCGAGATGCGTCGCCGCTTGGTGCCACGCCCGGGCGACGGGCGCGACTCCACTAGACGCTGAGCCGCTTGCGGCCCTTGTCACGTCGGCGCTTGAGCACGAGGCGGCCGGCACGGCTGCTCATGCGCTCTCGGAACCCGTGGGTACGGGCGCGCTTTCGCTTCTTGGGCTGATAGGTGCGTTTCATGGCAAGGGCTCGGTCGTCGGGACGCCGTGCCGATGAGAGTACACCACCTGCGCGCGGAGCCGATCAGACGTCTCGGACGGAAACCGCGTGCTGGTTCTTCGTCCCGTGCGCGCGTAGCTCACGACGAACGTCCGCGTAGTGCAAGGAAACCGTTGCGAAAGCCGCCGCTGACGCGCTTATGACGCCCAGGCCGATGTATATTCGCCGTTCTCCGGGACGTCCCCTGCGGACGCTCGTCAGGGACCGCAACCTCCTCAGGCGGAGGCGCGTACGCACGTGCCAGACCACTCAGACCACTCAGACGCCCTATCCCACTCCTGGCCCGCTCTTCGCGACCGTATGCGCAAGGCGGTGGACGAGTCGACCTGGGAGCTATGGCTGACGTCTTTGCAGCCCCGGAGCCTGGACGAGGGCACCCTCGTGGTCGAAGCACCCGCTCAGAGCCGGCAGTGGGTCAAAGACCGCTACGGGCGGTTGCTCGACGCCTGCGCGACGGCCTGCTTCGGGCGCCCGCTCGCTGTTGTCGTCTCCACTGCGGACGAGCGTCCCACCGAAGTCCCCGACCGGATCGAGAGCCACGGTGCCGGTGCTGACCCGGGCGATGAGCGAACCGGCAACCCGCGCCTCACCTTCGATCAGTTCGTGATCGGCCCCTCCAACCGCCTGGCGCACGCCGCGTCGCTGGCGGTCGCCGAGTTGCCCGGGCTCGCCTACAACCCGCTGTTCATCTGCGGGGCCCCGGGCCTGGGCAAGACCCACCTCCTGCAGTCGATCGCCAACTACGCGCGCATCCACGACGGTCGGCTGACGATCCGGATGACCAGCGCCGAGACGTTCACCAACGGGTTCCTGGGCGCCCTGCACGGCAACGGGAACATGGAGCGCTTCAAGGCGGCGCACCGCTCGGTGGACATGCTGCTCGTCGACGACGTGCAGTTCCTCCAGAGCAAGGCCCATACCGAGGAGGAGTTCTTCCACATCTTCAACGAGCTCCACGCCGGCGGGTCGCAGATCGTCCTGAGCTCCGACCGGCCGCCGCGTGACATGGACGCGCTCGAGGACCGTCTTCGCGAGCGCTTCGCGGCCGGCCTGGTGTGCGACCTCAAGCCGCCCAATCACGGGACGCGGCTGACCATCCTCCGCAAGCGCGTGCTCCAGGACCGCATCGCGCTCGCTGACGACAGTGCTCTCGACGTCATCGCCGACCGGGTCGTCGACAACATTCGCACCCTCGAGGGCGCCCTCATCCGCGTGGTCGCCTTCGCCTCCCTCACCGGACGTCTCGCCGACGTCGCGCTCGCCGAGGAGGTCCTGGACGACCTCTACCCGGCCACCATCCGCTCCGGGGCGCTGTCGGCGCGAACGATCCAGGAGGCCGTCTCCCGGCACTTCGGGGTGCCGCTCGAGGCGCTGCTCTCGACCAGTCGCGCCGCCACCGTGGCGTGGCCACGACAGGTCGCGATGCACCTGACCCGGGACCTCACCGGCGAAAGCCTCCCGTCGATCGGAGCCGCCTTCGGGGGCCGCAGTCACACCACCGTCCTGCATGCCTGCCGCCGCGCCGCCGAGCGACTCGCCGGGGACCCGAGCGCGGCCGAGGATGTCGACAGGTTGACCCGCGAGCTCAGAGGCCCCCGGTGACGACCGCCGAAGGTGGCAGACTGCACAGGTCAGCGACAGGCAATCGACAGGCGGGAAACCTGCTCCGTGCGGGGAAACCCCTTGCCGCCGACGGAACGCACAACCCTTATGACGTCTTCCTACTTGATGAGAAGGCGGCGATGAGCGAAAGAAGTTCGAGGCGATGAAGGTTTCAACTCGGCGCGACGCGCTGTTCACGCAACTGCAGACGGTCACTCGCGCTGCTTCAACGCGCAGTGCCGTCCAAGCGCTTTCCGGCGTGCACGTCGTCGCCGACGCCGATGGCATCGAGCTGCGCGCCACCGACATGGAGATCGGCCTGCGCGTTCCGCTGGAGGGGACGGTCGAGCGCCCCGGCGCCGTGGTCCTTCCCGCCCGCCTGCTCGTCGACGTCGTTCGCGCGCTGCCGGGCACCGAGGTGACGCTCGAGCTGCGCGGGGCGGAGCAGGACGTGCAGATCCAGGGCGGAGCCGCGACCTTTCACATCCGCACGCTGCGCCTGGAGGACTTCCCGCCCCTGCCGGACATCGGTGACGAGGAGGGGCGCGTCCAGGTTCCGGCCCGTGCCTTCGTGGAGACGGTCCAGAAGGTGGCGCGGTCGGCTTCGCGTGACGAGACCCGCCCGGTGCTGACCGGCATCCTGGTGTCGGCCTCGGGTGACGAACTCCGGATGGTCGCCACCGACTCCTACCGGCTGTCGGTCAAGGAGACCAAGCTCGAAGAGCCGCTGGCGGCCGGCTTCGAGGCCAACGTGCCGGCGCGCGCCCTGCAGGAGCTCGCGCGCATCGTCGGGCCGGGTGCCACCGAGCCGCTCACCGCGTCGGTCCGCACCAACCAGGTGGTCTTCGAGTCGGGTGGCGTGACCCTGTCGTCCCGACTCATCGACGGCCAGTTCCCCAACTACCGGCAGCTGCTACCGGACGCCTACGAGCACGCGCTCCAGCTGGCCGGGGGAGAGATCACCGAGGTGGTCCGGCGCATCTCGTTGCTGGCGCAGAAGAACGCGCCGCTGCGACTGGCCTTCGCCGACGGCGAGCTGACGGTGTCGGCGCGCACCCCGGATGTCGGCGAGGCGAGCGAGACTGTCCCGGTTCCCTTCCAGGGCGAGCCGCTGGAGATCGGATTCAATCCGGACTTCCTTCGCGACGGGCTCGAGTCGGTCGAGTCCGGAGACGTGGTGCTGAAGCTCATCTCGCCGCTGCGCCCGGGTCTCATCGAGGCCGCCGACGGCAGCGGGTTCCTCTACCTCCTGATGCCGATCCGCCTCAACGTCTGAGGACGCGTCGCACCGGCCGGCCATGTTGGTCACGCGTCTGTCCGTACGGAACTTCCGCTCCTATGAGGGACTGGAAGTGGACCTGGGCGCTGGCCTCACCGTGGCCTGGGGCCGCAACGGGGTGGGCAAGACGAACCTGTTGGAGGCGCTCTACTTCGCCTGTACGGGCCGTTCCTGCCGGACCTCCAATGAACGTGAGGTCGTGCGCTTCGGCGGCGGGTTCACCCGCCTGGAGCTCGGCACCAGCGATGCCGACGCCACGGAGCACCACATCACGGTCGGCTTCGAGCCCGGCCAGCCCAAGCGCCTCCAGGTCGACGGAGCGGCGGTCGAGCGACTGTCGGATTCCGCCGCGCGACCGCTGGTCAGCGTCTTCCTGCCCGATCGGCTCGAGCTGGTCAGCGGTCCGCCGGCGCTGCGTCGCGGTCACCTCGACCAGGTCATCGCTGCGGTCTGGCCTTCGCGCCGTGCCACGCGGACGGCGTACTCCGCCGCGCTGGCGCAGCGAAATGCGCTGCTGGCACACATTCGCGCCGGCCGAGCCGGCCGCAGCTCACTGCCGGCCTGGGACTCGGAACTCGCACGCCACGGGTTCGCGCTGATGAACGACCGAATCGAGCTGGTGGAGTCGCTCGAAGTCGGCTTCGCGGAACAGACCGAGGCGCTCGGACTCGACGGGCAACCCAGCATTCGCTACCGGCCACGGTCTCGCGCGAAGGAGGTGGAGGAGCTGGCGGGTGAGTTGGCCGGGCACGTCGATCAGGACCTGGAGCGTGGGTTCACCACGCACGGCCCACATCGCGACGATCTCGTCTTCCGGCGGTCGGAGCACGACCTGCGGGCGTATGGATCACGCGGCCAGCAGCGCGTCGCCCTCCTGGCCCTGTTGCTCGCCGAGCGGGCCCACATCGGAGCGGTGCGCGGCTCGCATCCGCTGATGCTGCTCGACGACGTCATGAGCGAGCTAGACGGCCCCCGCCGTGCGGCGCTGACCGACCAGCTGCTGTCCGAGGGACAGAGCCTGATCACCACCACCGACCTCTCGCACGTGCCGGGATCCGATCGCGCCGACGTGGTGCGCCTAGCGGTGGGCGAGGGTACCGTCGAGTATTCCGCCGCCGAGCCCGGAGAGCGAGTGGCCTCATGAGGCGGAGGAGCTTCCGTCCGGTGTCGGCGGCGCTCGAGTCGGTGACCGCCCGCATCGCGCCCGCGACCCTGTTGGCGGAGATCCAGATGGTCTGGCCCGAGGTGGCGGGAGCGGCGTTCGCATCAGCAGGACAGCCGACCGCGGAGCGCGACGGTGTCGTGACGATCGCGTGCGTCTCGGGGGTCTGGGCCCAAGAGCTCGACCTCATGTCCGAGCGGGTGGTGGAGGCCCTCAACGCGCGCCTCGGCCGCCTGGCGGTCACGCGCCTGCGTCCGGTCACACGGTCGCTTCCGCGCTGATCGGAGGCGGCTCGACGCAAGCCAGCCGCGCCGACGCCGCCATCCAACCGTGCTGAATGACCTTTTACACGCACGCGCGCGAGTAAGAGGCCGTTGGTATCCTTAGACACGAACAGATCGCCTCGGACGCGGATCCAACCGCGCGCGCGTCGGGGTGAAGCGCACGCGAGCGGAGGCTCCTTGGCATCAGACAGCGACAAGCAGGCGTCGACCTACGGCGCACAGGACATCACGGTCCTTGAAGGGCTCGAGGCGGTGCGAAAGCGCCCGGGCATGTACATCGGCTCGACGGGTATCCGTGGGCTGCACCACTTGGTCTACGAGGTGGTCGACAACTCGGTGGACGAGGCGCTCGCCGGTCACTGCGATCGCGTCGACGTGGTCATCCACCCGGACGCCTCGGTGACGGTATCCGACAACGGCCGCGGCATCCCGGTCGGCATGCACGAGAAGGAGGGACGTCCGGCGGTCGAGGTCGTCCTCACCGTGCTGCACGCCGGCGGCAAGTTCGGCGACGGTGGCGGCTACAAGGTCTCTGGCGGCCTTCACGGCGTCGGCGTCTCGGTGGTCAACGCGCTGTCGGATCAACTGCGCGTCCTGGTGCGCCGCGAGGGCTACACGTGGACGCAGGACTACTCGCGTGGTGCGCCGCTGGCGCCGCTGGAGCGGGGGGAGCCCACGGATGAGACCGGCACGACGGTCACCTTCCGACCCGACGCCGACATCTTCGAGTCGCTCGAGTACGAGTTCGCGACCCTGGAGCAGCGCCTGCGCGAGACGGCCTTCCTGACCCGCGGGCTGCACATCTCGATCACCGACGAGCGGGGCGAGGGCCATCACTCCGAGTTCCAGTACGAGGGCGGCATCGAGGACTTCGTCGTCTACCTCAACGAGAACAAGGAGCCGATCCAGAACAAGGTCATCTTCTTCGAGGCCGACGGCAGCGAGGGCGCGGTAGAGGTGGCGATGCAGTGGAACGGCTCCTACCAGGAGTCGACGTTCTCCTTCGCCAACAACATCAACACGCACGAGGGCGGCTCGCACATGTCGGGCTTCCGCTCCGCCGTGACGCGCACGCTCAACCGCTACGCTCGCGAGAAGGGCATCCTCAAGGAGAAGGACGACTCGCTCTCCGGCGAGGATGTCCGCGAGGGCCTGACCGCGGTCATCTCGGCCAAGCTCCAGGACCCGCAGTTCGAGGGCCAGACGAAGACCAAGCTCGGCAACCCCGGCATGGAGGGCTTCGTCGCCTCGGTGGTCAACACCGGACTGGCCAACTTCCTCGAGGAGAACCCGCGCGAGGCCAACGGCATCATCCAGAAGGCGGTCCAGGCCGCCCAGGCCCGCTCCGCCGCGCGCAAGGCCCGCGACCTGACGCGGCGCAAGTCCGCGCTGGAGAACTCGGCGCTGCCCGGCAAGCTCGCGGACTGCTCCGTGCGCGACCCCTCGCTGGCCGAGCTGTTCGTGGTCGAGGGGGACTCGGCCGGCGGCTCGGCCAAGCAGGGCCGCGACCGCAGCACCCAGGCCGTCCTGCCGCTGCGTGGCAAGATCCTCAACGTCGAGAAGGCGCGCTTCGACCGCGTGCTGCAGAACCTCGAGGTCCAGGCGCTGATCACCGCGCTGGGCACCGGCGTCCGTGACGAGTTCGACATCGGTCGCGCCCGCTACCACAAGATCGTCCTCATGACGGACGCCGACGTCGACGGCGCCCACATCCGGACGCTGATCCTCACCCTGCTGTTCCGGGAGATGCGGGAGCTGATCGAGGCCGGCTACGTCTACATCGCCAAGCCGCCGCTATACAAGGTCAACCAGGGCAAGCAGGAGACCTACATCGAGAAGGAGTCCGAGCTCGAGGCGATCCTGCTCGGCGACAAGCTCGAGAAGTTCTCGATCGCCGACGCCGACGGCCGGCCGTTCAAGCTGACCGAGACCCGCTGGCAGCGCTACAGCCGCCTGCTCAAGCAGTACGAGGGATGGGCGTCGGTGCTGCGCGCCGAGCACGGCAACGACACCGTGACCTTCCTCGAGGAGTCCCAGATCCTCGACGAGCAGGTCAAGACGGGCGACGAGCTGGTCGCCCTGATCCAGCGCGAGGATCCCGAGAACGAGCCTTACACCACCGAACTGCTCTCCGACAGCGACGGGGCGGTCACGGTCAAGGCGGTCGAGCGTCACACCAACATGGCGCGCACCTACCTCATGCGGCGCTCGCTGTTCGAGAGCAACGAGTACCGCCAGCTGGCCCGGGTTCACGCCGATCTGGTCGGTCTCGCCGGTGTTCCGCCCTTCACGGTGGCGCTCGGCGACACCCAGAAGCCGGCGCTGTCCTTCGAGGACCTGCGCGAGCGGGTGGTGGAGGTCGCCGCGATCGGCGTCAACCTCCAGCGCTTCAAGGGCCTCGGCGAGATGAACCCCGACCAGCTGAGGGAGACGACGATGGATCCGGCGTCGCGGACCCTCCAGCAGGTATCGGTGGACGATGCGGCCGGCGCCGACCGGCTGTTCACCATGCTGATGGGCGACAAGGTCGAGCCCCGGCGGGAGTTCATCGAGGAGAACGCCCGCACCGCAACCGTCGATGTCTAGGAGGACCTGACTCGTGGCCACTTCCGACATCATCTCCGGCGGCAACGTCGAGCCGCGCGGTCTCGAAGAAGAGATGCGCGCGTCCTACCTGGATTACGCCATGTCCGTCATCGTCGGGCGCGCGCTGCCCGACGTCCGCGACGGCCTCAAGCCCGTCCACCGGCGCGTCCTGTTCTCCATGTCCGAGACCGGTCTGCAGCCGAACCGCTCGCACGTGAAGTGCTCGCGCATCGTCGGCGACGTGATGGGCAAGTATCACCCGCACGGCGATTCGGCGATCTACGACACCTTGGTGCGCCTCGCGCAGGACTTCGCGATGCGCAACCTGCTCATCGACGGCCAGGGGAACTTCGGCTCCGTCGACGACGACCCCGCGGCGGCCATGCGCTACACCGAGGCCCGTCTGGCCCCGCTCGCCCGCGAGATGCTGCGCGATCTCGGCTCCAACACCGTCGACTTCCAGCCGAACTACGACGGCAAGAATCGCGAGCCGACGGTGCTGCCGGCGCGTTACCCGAACCTGCTGGTCAACGGCTCGTCGGGCATCGCGGTCGGCATGGCCACCAACATCCCCCCGCACAACCTGCGCGAGGCGATCGCGGCGACCATCGCCTACATCGACGACCCCGAGATCACCACCGAGGGTCTCATGAAGCACCTCAAGGGCCCCGACTTCCCCACCGGGGGCGTGATCCTGGGGATGACCGGCATCCGCGAGGCATATGAGACCGGCCGCGGCCGCATCCGCGTGCGGGCCCGCGCGCACTCCGAGCCGCTGTCGCACGGCAAGGAGGCGATCATCGTCACCGAGCTGCCGTTCATGGTCAAGAAGGGCGGTGACGGCGGCCTGATCAAGAAGATCGCCGAGCTGGTCACCGACAAGAAGATCACCGAGATCTCCGACCTGCGCGACGAGTCCGACCGCCACGGCATGCGCCTGGTGATCGAGCTCAAGCGCGACGCGATCCCGAAGGTCGTGCTCAACAAGCTCTACAAGCACACGGCGATGCAGAGCACGTTCGGCGTCAACATGGTGGCGCTGGTCGACAACGTGCCGCGGACGCTGCCGCTGCGCTCGGTCATCCACAACTATGTACGCCACCAGCGCGACGTGGTGGTGCGCCGGGCGAAGTTCGAGCTCGACCAGCTCGAGCGCCGCAAGCACATCCTCGAGGGTCAGCTGATCGCCCTCGACCACCTCGACGCGGTGATCGCGCTGATCCGGAGCTCGAGCGACCGCGATGCCGCCCGCAGCGGCCTCATGGAGCGCTTCGGGCTGACGCACATCCAGGCCCAGGCCATCCTCGAGCTGCGCCTCCAGCAGCTCACCGCGCTTGAAGCGGACTCCATCCGCAAGGAGCACGACGGCATCGTCTCGCGCATCGGCGAGCTGCGCGAGCTGCTCGGCGACGAGGGCAGCGTCATGGCCCTGATCAAGGAGGAGATGCTCGAGATCTCCGAGCGCTACGGCGACGATCGCCGGACGCAGATCACCGTGGCCGAGGACGACCTCGACATCGAGGACCTGATCGCCGACCAGCAGATGGTCATCGCGATCACCCGGACCGGCTACATCAAGCGCCTGGCGCTGGACACCTACCGCCAGCAGCGCCGCGGCGGAGTCGGCGTGACCGGGATGGACATGAAGGAGGAGGACTACATCGAGCACCTCTTCGTGTGCTCGACCCACGACTACCTCCTGTTCTTCACCAACCGCGGCAAGGTCTACCGCTCGAAGGTCTACGAGCTGCCGGAGGCCTCCCGGACCGCGAAGGGCCGCTACCTGGGCAACGTGCTGCCGCTACGCGACGGCGAGCGGGTCCAGTCGGTCCTCGCCACCCGCGACTTCGGCGAGGCGCGCTACGTGGTGTTCGCCACTCGCAAGGGCACGGTCAAGAAGACCGAGCTCGCCGCCTACAACACGCCGATCAAGGCGGACGGCATCATCGCCATCAACATCCGCGATGACGACGAGCTGGTGGCGGTGCGCCGCGTGGAGGAGGGCGACGAGATCCTCATCGTCTCCCGCGCCGGCCTCACCGTCCGCTTCTCCGAGGCCGACGCTCGTTCGATGGGCCGCGACACCAGCGGGGTCCGCGGGATGGACGTCGGTGAGGGCGGCGAGGTGATCGCCATGGATGTCGCCCGCGACGATCACGACCTGTTGGTGGTGACCGGTAACGGCTACGGCAAGCGCACGCAGGTGCGTGAGTACCGCAAGACCAGTCGCGGCGCCAAGGGCGTCAAGACGATCCAGCAGACCGAGGTCAAGGGCGCCCTGGCCGGCGCGCTCGTCGTCCGCGAGCATCACGACCTCGTGTTCATCTCGCGGGACGGCATGGTCCAGCGGACCAGCGCTCGCGGCATCAATCGATACGGGCGCACGTCGCAGGGCGTGCGGCTGATGAACCTTCGTCCCGACGACGTCGTTTCGGCGGTGGCCGTGGTGGTCGAGCCCGAGACGCCGCCGGCTGCGGCGCTGCCCGGCACCGCGCCGACCGAGCCGGTCGACGCTGCCGACGATCCGGCCGCCGCAGCGGCGGCGATCGAGGCGGGCACGGGCCCCGGCCTGGAAGGCGGCGTGGACCTCCAGGACAGAGGTGCGGTGGACGGTCTCGTCATGGTCGACGCCGACGAGGAGTCGCTGCTGCTGCCGCCCGAGGTCGACGACGAGGTCGCTGACGAGGACGACGAGGGCTGAGACGGGCGGGAGGCCATCGGCCTCTCGCACCCGGTCCGCTCCGAGGCGCTCGGCGCCCGAACCCGATTCCGTCACCATCTCGGAACGGTCGCCAAAGCGCCTTGGAGTCGCTACTCTCTCCGCACCAGAGAAAGGGGGTGGTCCGAACTTGAGTGACAGTCTTATCGGGACCCTGGAGGTGCCCGGCCGCTAGTCAGCCGGAGCTGGACCGCTCACGCGGATTCCAACCGAGGCACCACCGGCGTCGATACCGGAAGTAGTCCCTCCGGTCGCTTCAGACAGTTGATGCCGGCGAAGTCCAGCAGGCAGTACGAGAGGCGCTCGCGTCGACGGGCGCCTCTCGCCGTTAAGGGCTTCGGCCGCCGGCAGCGAGCAGCCCGGGCATCGCCCCCGAGGGGCGTACCGGCTTGCGGCTCGCGAGCCGTCTAGCGGGGATTGCGGTCCGGCGGCAACGGGACGTGCTCGACGCCCGTGTACTCGTCGTCGCCACGCTCGCGCTTGTCGCGCCGGTAGAGCGCGAAATCCACACCCAGCGAGATGATCAGGCCGATGGCGCAGATCAGCTTCACCGTGTCGGAGACGCCGAGCAGGAAGGGCACCAGCAGGACGAGCTTGACGCCGTTTTGGAGCAGGAAGCGGACCGACATTGATCCCTAGCCTACCGGGCGCTCGGCCCGGTCTCGCCCCCAGCCCTCATGTCGCCTCGAAGGTGAGATACGGTTGCCAGGTCGCGGGAATCGTCGGCGAGGCCAGCCGGATGAAGACCTGCGGGCTGGGGGCGCGCGGGCGATGGCGGGGGTGCATGTCGATCTGGTGGGGCATGCGGTCCCCCTTGCGGCGATTGCACGGCGCGCACGAGGCGACGATGTTCTCCCAGCCCGAGTCGCCGCCCTTGGAGCGGGGGATGACGTGATCGACGGTGAGGCTGGTGCGCGCCCCGCAGTACTGGCACTGCCAGTCGTCGCGGGCGAACACCGCTCGGCGCGTGATCTTGCGGCGATGCGGATCACGGGGCACCCGCACGTAGGTCACCAGGCGGATGACCACCGGACACGGGACGGAGCCGGACGCCCAGTGCAGCTCCGTCCGCGCATGCTCGAGCACCTCGGCCTTCTCCTTGAGCAGGAGAACCGTAGCCCGCCGCACCGTGCAGACGTTGATCGGCTCGTAGGTGGCGTTGAGGACCAGCACGCGACCACCCGACCAACGGCTCCGGCCGTTGGTTTCCGGTCCGCGTGGCCGGTGATCATCTTGCGACGCGAACCCCGTAAGTGGGGATACTGCGCTTGCCATGAAGCTCGGCTGAGTGTACCCCGCGTTCCGACGTCAATCGGGGTCGCCGCGCGTTGCGGCGCGCCAGGCGGGCGCTCAGGTCGCGGCGCGATATGAGCCGAGCACGCGGACCTCATGGGCGTGCGCCCGCAGGGCGCTGATCGCCTCGGCGACCTGCGGATCGACCGTCGCGCCCTCGCAGTCGACGAAGAACATGTAACGGCCGAGGCCGGCCTTGAGCGGTCGCGACTCGATCCGCGTGAGGTTGACGCCGCGGAAGGCGAACTCCGAAAGGCAGCGCACCAGCCACCCCGGAGTGTCGGCGCCGACGCCCCAGAACACCAACGAGGACTTGTAACCGGGGAGCTCGTCGCCGGGACCCGGCCGGCGCCGGTCGGTGCCGCGGGGCGAGATCCAGATGAAGCGCGTCTCGTTGTCCTCGACGTCCTCGACGCCGTCGCGCAGCACCACGCAGCCGTAGAGCTCGCCGGCCGACCGCGTCCCGACCGCCGCCCACGGCCCTGCTTCGGGATCGGACTCGCGGGCGACCCGCCGCACCGCATCGGCGGTGGAGGCGGCCGCCGCCACCGTCGCGTTCGGCAGGTGGGTGCGGATGAAGCGGGCGCACTGAGCGCTGGCCTGCGGGTGCGACACGACGGTCCGGATCGCCGAGAGCTCGACCGCCTCCCGTGCGAGCAGGCAATGGCGGATGGGGTGGACCAGCTCGCCGGTGATCTCGACGCCGGGGGCCTCGAGCGCCAGCGCGTCGAGCGTGACGTTGACCGAGCCCTCCAGCGAGTTCTCGATCGGCACGAGCGCGCGGTCGAGGGCGCCCTCGTGAACGCCGAGGATGGTGTCGTAGATGGTCGGCATGGGCGTCAGCTCCATGCCGGCGGACTCGGCCGCTGCCGTGACCGCCTCGTGGGTGAACGTCCCGGGCGGTCCCAGGTAGCCGATCCTCATAGCTCGAGAGTCGCCGATTCCGAGTTGCCCTGCAGTGCGAGCCGCACCGCCTCCTGCTCCTCCGGCGACAGCGGCTGCTGGCCCGCGCCGGCGGTGATGGGCTTGCAGTACAGGCGGGCGGTGTCGCGGTGGGCGATCGAGGAGAGGACGACGCCGTTGCGACGGGCGTCGAGCAGCGCCAGGGAGATCGACTGCTTGCCGGCCAGTTCGCCGTAGGCGTCATAGCGGACCAGCGCGCGGTGGGCCACCGCGCTCGACAGGCCCTCCTCGGCGGCGCCCATCCGCCGGTCGAGGCGCTGGGCGACGTCGTCCATCTCCCGGCGCAGCGTCTCGAAGTCGCGCTGCAGCCCGGCGGCGTGGGCGATGAGGTCCTCGCTGCGGCTCTCCCCGAGCACCGCGGACTGCGCCGCCCGCAGGCGCCGCAACCGGACGCCGAGGACCGCGGCCCAAAGCAGGCCTATCAGTCCGACCGCCAGCGCGGCCAGCGCCAGCGCGGCGGTCGGTTCGCTCAGGTCACCCACGAGCTACGAGCACGAGCCGGCCCACATCACCCCTCGACGAAGGCGGCCTGGTACTCCAGCTCGTTGTTGTCGGTCTTCTCCTCGCCGGGCACCGGGCGCACGGTCGCCGTGATCGTGACCGCTTGTCCCGCCGCCGGCTTGGACTCCAGCGGGATCGAGACCTCCGCGGTCTGACCCTGCGCGACGGTGTCGACCGTGCGGCGCACGCGGATGGGGTCGCCGGTCTCCGGTGCGATCTCGACCACCACGTCGACGTCGAGCTCGTCGCTCTCGCCCTGGTTGGTCAACGACACGATCAGCGCCTCGGTGCTGATCGGGATGCGGTTGGCGGCGCCCGCCTCGAGGGTCAGCTCGCCGGCCCGGACGGCCTGGATGCCGGTTCCGTGCAGGCCGGGCGCCGGCTCGTCGCCGCCGCCCCCGCCGCCGGCCGCGAGGCTCTGGCCCAGGCGGTCGGCCACGGTCTCCTCCTGCAGCCAGTCGGTGCCCTGGAGGAAGTTGCGCGTGGCGGCGACGTCCTGGCCGTCGAGCTCGCGCTCGTCGAACGTCGCGCGGATGAGCGGCGTCACCCGGGTCTGCCAGAGCACGTCGGAGGCGAGGAAGGCCGCCATCTGGCTCGCGATCCCGGTGATCGCCTCGTCGGCCGCGTCACCCTCGTCGCCGAGCGCGGGGCGGACCTTCTGGGCGATCGAGTCGAGGCCGTCCCGGCGCAGCTCGAAGGCCATCAGCGCGGAGCGGTGAGCGTCGGTGAGCTCGTCCGGGACATCGAGCCCGCGCGCCTGGTCGAGCTGCTGCTGGGCGGTCACGCGGTAGCCGGAGATGCCGGTCGCCAGGTCCTGGGGGCTTTCGCCGCCGCCCTCGGAGAAGAGCTGGAAGAAGGGCTCGCCGACCTGTGTGTCGGACTCCCGCACGATGGCGCCCATCTCGCGGTTGTAGTCCTTGACCGCGTTGTCGGCGCGCGTGTCAAGGAAGCCGCGCACCAGCAGGGCGAGCAGGATGATGAGCAGGAGGGCGCCGACGCCCACGATCGCGCGACGCGTCCGCAGGGTGCGGGCGTCGGGAGGGGTCATCGCGCCGCTCGCAGCGGCTCCGCGTGATTGGGAGCGAGCCCGGCGGGGCTCGTCGTCATCCTCGAAGAAGGACACGGGATCTTCGTGCGACCGCCTCATCGGAGGGGCCGCAACTGGCCTCCTTTGGAGTTTCGGAAGTGGGAAGGAGTATGACCGGCGAGGCGGATGACCGCTCGAAAGGGGTTCTGCGCCGCCCGGCGAAGCCCTCCTACGACATCTTCCGCACGAGCGCCACAGCAGCCCGAGAGGGCCCCGACGAGGCGACGGTCCGCGCGCCCGTCGTCTCCCAGCCGAGCGCCTCCGTCGCCGGCGACGACGTCGTGCTCGGCCGCTACCGCCTGCGCCGCCGCCTGGGCGCCGGCGGCTTCGGGACGGTGTACGAGGCCGAGGACCTGCGCCTGGGGCGGCTGGTGGCGCTGAAGCTGATCCACGGCGCTCCCGGCGCATCGGACCGGATCCGCCGCGAGGCGATGGCGGCGGCTCGCCTCGACCACCCCGGGATCGTCGCCCTGTTCGACGCGGGCGAGGACGGCGACACGCGCTTCCTCGTCTCCGAGCTGGTGGAGGGGCGCACCCTGGCCGAGCTCGAGACGGCCGGCGAGTTGTCCGACCGCGACGTCCTGCGCATCGGGCTGGCGCTGGCCGATGCGCTCGCCCATGCCCACGCGCGTGGCGTCATCCATCGCGACCTCAAGCCGCAGAACGTGATCGTCCCGTCGACCGACGGCGGGACGGCGCCCGGAGAGGACACGTGGCGGGCGGCGGCCAAGCTCGCCGACTTCGGGGTCGCCTCGCTGGCGGGCGACGAGCCGCTGACCCAGACCGGTGACGTCGTGGGGACGCTGGCCTACATGGCTCCGGAGCAGGCGGCCGGAGAGCGGGTCGACGAGCGCGCCGACGTCTACGCCCTGGCCCTGGTGCTCTACGAGGCGCTTACCGGAGTCAATCCGGTGCGCGCCGGGAGTCCCGCGGCGACCGCGCGGCGGGTCGGGACCGTCCTGCCGCCCCTGCGCCATCACCGCCGTGACCTGCCGCCCGACGTCGCCGCCGTCATCGACGCCGCCCTGGATCCCCGCCCCGACCGGCGGCCGGATATCGCCGACCTGGCCGACGGACTCGCCTCGGCGCTGCCCGTGGTGCCGGACGCGGGCGGCTTCATCGCCCCCCACCCGCTCGAGCGCGGATGGGTCCGGGCGCCGCGCGGCACCCGGAGGGCGCTGGCCGCCCTGGCCGCGGCCGGCCTGGCCGCCGCGCTCCTCGCCGAGCTCGCGCCCCGGCTCGAACCGGCGCCGATCGCCGTCGCCGCGATGGCCGCCGCCCTCGTCTTCGTGATCCCGCGCCTGGGCTGGATCGTCGCGATGACGGGGATCTGCCTCCTGATCGGGAGCGAGCCGGGCCGTGGCACGGATGCGCTGCCGGCGCTCGCCGCCGCGCTGATCGCTCCGCCGCTGCTCCTGCGCTCCAGTGGCTGGGCGTGGTCGCTGCCCGTGGCCGCGCCGCTGCTGGGTGCCGTCCTGCTGGCGCCGGCCTATCCGGCTCTGGCCGGCCGCGCGCCGGGTCTGCGCGAGCGCGTCGCCCTCGGGGCCCTCGGCGCCTGGTGGCTGCTGCTGGCCGAGCTCCTGCTCGACCGCCGGTTGCTGCACGGCATCGGGGCGGAGGGGGCGCTGACCCCGCCGTTGGCCGTCGCCGCGCTCGGTCTCGGGCTCCTCTGGGCGGTGGCCGCCGGAGTGCTTCCGATGCTGGTCAGGGGGCGTTCGCGCGCGCTTGACACCGTGGCTGCGATCCTATGGGCCGGAGGGCTGGTCGCCGGGACCGTCACCGTCGGGGAGAGCTCCGGCCTGGAGGAGGCGTCAGAACCGGGTGGCCTGCTCGCCGCCGGCCTGCTCGCCGTGGTCGTGGCAGCCTGGCGCCGGGGATGATCCGGTGATACTCAGGACGCAGACGGCGGAAGTCAGGACAGCGGTACGGGTACGAATCGATGAGCGTGCTGAGAACACTTGAAGCCAAGATCGCCGGCCTCGTCGAGGGGACGTTCGCGCGCGCCTTCAAGTCCGAGGTGCGACCGGTCGAGATCGCCCGCAAGCTGGTCAAGGAGATGGACGACAACAAGGTCGTCTCGCTGTCGCGCACGTACGCGCCGAACGAGTTCGTCGTCTGGCTCTCGCCGCCCGACCGTGAGCAGTTCGGCTCCTACGAGTCCGACCTGCGCGACGAGCTCGTCGGCTACGTGCTCGAGCACGCCCGCAGTGAGGGCCTGACGCTGCTCACGCGCCCGCAGATCGAGTTCCGCACCGACGACCGGCTGCGGCTCGGGTCCTTCGGCATCCAGCCGCGCGCCGTCCGCACGGGCGCCGGCGCCGACCCCGCCGAGCCGGTGCACCAGGGCGACCACGGCCACACGATGGTCTACTCCGTCGCGGAGCGCCTGTCGGATCCCCTCCAGGCACCGCACCCGAGCCGCGGCGTCGCCCGCCTGCGCTACGACGGCCGCACGGCGATCGTCGGCTCCGGCGGCGCGGTGATCGGCCGCTCGCGGGACTGCGACGTGGTCCTCGCCGACGACAACGTCTCGCGTCGCCACGCCGAGGTGCGCCCGTCGGGCGGGTCGTGGATCGTGGTCGACCTCGGCTCGACCAACGGCGTGCGCGTCAATGGCCGCGCCATCTCCGGGCCGCAGTCGCTGAAGCCGGGCGACTCGCTCGAGCTGGGCGGCTCCCATCTGACCTTCGAGGTGGAGTGACGATGCTCGACCCCATCGCCGTAGCCCTCAAGTTCGGTTTCCTGGCCGTTCTCTACCTGTTCCTCCTGTGGGTCGCCCGCTCGTCGCTCAAGGACCTGCGGCGTAGCGTGTCGGGCCCCGCCGGGCCGGCCCCCGACTACGAGATGGCCACCGGCATGCACTCGGCCGCCGCGGTGGTCGGCGGCGGCAGCGTCGGCGCGCCCCGGCTGCGGGTCCGGACCGCCCCCGGGCTGCGTGACGGCAGCGCCTATGACCTCTCGGGCGAGGTCCTGCTCGGCCGCGGCGACGACGTCGACATCCGGCTCGAGGACTCCTTCGCCTCCTCCCGCCACGCGCGGCTGGTCCCGCAGGGCGATGTGACGGTGCTCGAGGACCTCGGCTCCACCAACGGCACCCGCCTCAACGGCGAGCCGCTCGCGGGTCCCCAGCCGCTGCACCCGGGCGACCGCATCCAGATCGGCGACTCCGAGTTCGCCTTCGAGCGCTGAGCATGCTGCGCGTCGCCGATCACTTCTCCGACTCCGACGTCGGTCGCCAGCGCCAGGGCAACGAGGACGCGCTGTTCGTGCGCGCCCCGTTGTTCGTGGTCGCCGACGGCATGGGGGGCGCCCAGGCCGGTGAGGTCGCCTCCGAGATGGCGGTCACCGCCTTCGCCGACGGCGTGCCGGACGCAGCGCCCGCCGAGGCGCTGGTGGAGATCGTCCGCGGCGCCAACCGCCGCATCCACGAGCAGTCGGTCAGCGACCGCCGCAGCGCCGGCATGGGGACCACCCTCACCGCCGCCTACCTGACCGGCAACGACGAGGTGATCGTCGCCCACGTCGGCGACTCCCGCTGCTACCTGCTGCGCGACTCCGATCTGGTCCGCCTCACGCGCGACCACTCCCTGGTGGGCGAGCTGGTGGCGCGCGGCAAGCTGACCGAGGAGCAGGCCGAGACGCATCCGCAGCGCTCGGTGATCACGCGCGCGCTGGGACCCGAGCCCGACGTGGAGGTCGACCTCGACGTCTTCACGGCGCGCGCGGGTGACGTGTTCCTGATCTGCTCGGACGGGTTGACCTCGATGGTCCCCGAGGCGCGCCTCAGGGAGCTGGTGACCGCGCCGGGCGACCTCCGGTCGATCGGACGCGAGCTGATCGCCGCGGCCAACCGGGCCGGTGGCCGCGACAACATCACGGTGATCCTCTTCCGGCTCGAGGACGTGGGCACGGTCACGACGGGCGACGGGAGCACGGGAGCCGCGGCGACCCGCGAGGCAGCCGCCGTCTCGAGCGGGCAGACGACTTCGAGCCCGGTGGTGGCCCCGGAAGCGGCCGCCGGCGCGACGACGACGATGAGCGCCGTGCCGGCGCAGCGCGTGGCGGAGGAACCCTCCGTCAGCCGCGCCCCCGCGCCGGGCGGTGGCGCGATGCCCACGGCGCACGACGACGACCGCGTCCGTCCCCTGCGCGTCGTGGCCGTCATCGCGGTGATCCTCGCGCTGCTGCTCGTCCCCGCCTGGATCGCGTCGCGCGTCGTCTACTTCCTCGGTGTCGACGGTGACCGCGGCAACGTCGTGACGATCTATCGGGGCGTGCCCTACGAGCTGCCCGGCGGCCTGCGGCTGTACGAGCGCTTCTACCCGTCGGGCGTGACGATCGGCGCCGTCCCCACCGCGCGCCGGGACATCTTCACCGACCACAAGCTTCGCTCGCGGGATGACGCCGAGGATCTCGTCATCGCGCTCGAGCGCGACGAGCTCGACCGGTGAGCGCCCGCAACCGCGAGCTGATGGCGCTGATCCCGGCGTCGCTGCTCATCAGCGCCGGCTTCGCCGCGATCTTCATCGAGCGCGGCGACCAGCTCTCCAACGTGTCGCTGACCTACGGCGGCATCTTCCTCGGCCTGTGCTTTGCGGCCCACATGGTGCTCCGCTTCGCCCTCCCGCACGCCGATCCCTACCTGTTCCCGCTGGTGGCGGTGCTCGCCTGCTTCGGGCTCGTCGTCATCTACCGGATCGACGAGGACCTGGCGCGCGTCCAGGCGCAGTGGTTCGTGGTCGGGCTGGCGCTGTTCGCCGCCACCATCATCCTCCTGCGGCGGGACTTCCGGGTGCTCGAGCGCTACCGCTACACGATCGCCGCGGCGGGGCTGCTCCTGCTGCTGGCTCCCCGCGTCCCCGGCATCGGGCAGCAGGTCAACGGTGCCTACCTCGGCGTCGCCCTCGGTCCCATCTCGTTCCAGCCCGCGGAGTTCTCCAAGCTGGCCATCGTGGTCTTCCTCGCCTCCTACCTGCGCGACACGCGGCAGGTGCTGGTGCAGGGCGCGCGGCGGATCCTCGGGGTGACGATCCCGCCGCTCAAGCAGTTCGGGCCGCTGCTGGTGATCTGGGGCCTGGCCATGCTGATGCTCGTCTTCATCCGCGACCTCGGCTCCTCGCTGATGTTCTTCGGCGGGTTCCTGGCGGTGCTCTACGTCGCCACCAACCGGCTGTCGTTCGTGGTCGCGGGGCTGGTGGCGTTCATGCTCGGAGCCACCTTCTTCGCCCGCACGGTCAGCCACGTCCAGGACCGCGTCGCCATCTGGCTCGACCCGTTCGCCCCCGAGGTGGTCAACGACGCGGGCTACCAGATCGCCCAGTCGATGTTCGCCCACGCCGATGGCGGCCTGTTCGGCACGGGCTTCGCCCAGGCGCTGCTCGAGGTCGACGGCCAGTCGATCCTGCCGGCGCCTCACACCGACCTGATCTACGCGGTGGTGGTCAACGAGCTCGGGCTGGTCGGCGGTTGCGGCCTGCTGCTCGTCTACCTGCTGGCGGTCGAGCGCGGCTTCCGCATCGCGATGCTCGCCACCGACTCGTTCTCCAAGCTGCTGGCCACCGGGCTGACCGCCGTGCTCGCCCTCCAGGTCTTCGTGATCGTGGGCGGCGTCACCCGCGTCATCCCGCTCACCGGTGTGACGCTCCCGTTCGTCTCCTACGGCGGGTCGTCGATCGTCGCCAACTTCGTCCTGCTCGCCATGTTGCTGCTGGTCTCCGATCGTGCCCGGCGCAGCGCCCAGGGGCTGCCGGCATGAACGCCCCGATCGTCCGCCTGTTCGGCCTGGTCATCGTGCTGTTCGCGCTGCTGGTCGCCTTCACCTCGCGCTGGACCGTCTTCGAGGCCCAGGCTCTGCGCGACCAGTCGGCCAACCAGGCCCGCCAGGCGCTGGCCGAGCAGCGCATCCGCCGTGGGCGCATCCGCGCGGCCGACGGCCAGGCGCTGGCCGCCAGCCGCCGCCTGCCGGGCGAGCGCTACGAGCGGCGCTACCCGACCGGGCCGCTGTTCGCGCACCCGGTCGGCTACTCGTTCATCACCCAGGGCCGCTCGGGCCTCGAGCGCACCTACAACGACGAGCTGGTCGGCCGCAGCAACGAGCTGGTCGGCGTCGTCGACTCGCTGCTCGGCGAGCGCGCGGTGGGCGACGACATCCAGACCACGCTGTCGGTGCGCGCCCAGCAGGTGGCGATGGAAGCGCTGCAGGGCCGCAGCGGAGCGGTGGTGGCCATGGACGTGCGCACCGGTGCGGTGCGGGTCATGGCCTCGACGCCGTCCTATGACCCCGACGCCATCGACGAGGCGGGCACCTCCGATCTCAACCGGGCCTCCGGGTCCCCGCTGATCAACCGCGCCACCCAGGGCCTCTATCCCCCCGGATCGACGTTCAAGGTGGTCACCGCCGCGGCGGCGCTGGATTCCGGCGACTACACGGCGGGCTCGATCGTCGACGGGCGCAACGGCAAGCCGATCTCCGGAGTGCCGCTGCAGAACTTCGGCGGCCGCGACTGGGGGCGCATCGACCTGCGCACCGCGCTGACCAACTCGGTCAACACGGTGTGGGCGGAAGTCGGCGTGGAGCTCGGACGCGAGACGATGGCCGACTACATGGAGCGCTTCGGCTTCTACGAGGACCCGCCGCTCGACTATCCCGACGAGCAGATGCTGCCCAGCGGCGTGCGCAAGGGCGACAGCCGCCGGCTGGTCAGCCCGGAGTCCTCTCGCGTCGACCTCGGCCGGATGGCGATCGGCCAGGGCGATCTGCAGGCCTCTGCGCTCCAGATGGCGACGGTGGCGCAGACGATCGGCAACCGCGGGGCGCGGCTGCGCCCCTACCTGGTCGAGAAGGTGATCGATCCGGACGGCCGCACGGTCAGCGAGACCGAGCCCGATGAGGTCGAGCAGGTGATCTCCGACGACGCCGCCGCCGAGCTGACCGCCATGATGCGCGACGTGGTCAGCGAGGGCACCGGCACCGCAGCGGCCCTGTCGGGCGTCGAGGTGGCGGGCAAGACCGGCACCGCCGAGCTCAACGCCACCGACCTCAACCAGCCGTGGTTCATCGGATTCACGCCGGAGGTCGCCGTGGCGGTCACCGTGGAGCGCCAGCAGGGCGGGACGGGCGGGACCATCGCCGCGCCGATCGCCAAGCGGGTGCTGGAGACGCTCGGCCAGTGAGGGAGATCCTGTGATGGAGATGGCCCCGGGTGTCGTCATCGACGGCCGCTACCGGCTGTTGTCGCGCCTCGGCCACGGCGGCATGGCCGAGGTGTGGGCCGCCGAGGACTCCGAGCTCGGGCGTCAGGTGGCGCTCAAGATGCTGCACTCGCGGCTCGCCGCCGACCAGGACTTCGTCGAGCGCTTCCGCCGCGAGGCCTCGGCGGCGGCCGGGCTCCAGCACCCCAACGTCGTCCAGGTCTACGACCGCGGCGAGTCGCAGGGCACCTACTACATCGCGATGGAGTACCTGCGCGGGCTCTCGCTCAAGGACGTCGTCCGCCGGGGGTCGCTCGAGCCGGGCTACGCGGTCGAGCTCATCGTGCAGGTGCTCAAGGCCGCGCGCTTCGCCCACCGCAACGGGATCGTCCACCGCGACCTCAAGCCCCACAACGTGATGCTCGACGGCGAGGGCCGCGTCAAGGTCACCGACTTCGGCATCGCGCGCGCCGGCGCCTCGGACATGACCGAGACGGGCTCGATCATGGGCACCGCGCAGTACCTGTCGCCCGAGCAGGCCCAGGGCCATGCCGTCACCGAGCGCTCCGACCTCTACTCGGTGGGAGTGATGCTGTTCGAGCTGCTGACCGGCCGCGTCCCGTTCGAGGGCGAGTCGGCGGTGACCATCGCCTTGCGGCACGTCTCGGAGGCCCCGCCGCCGCCCTCGCGGCTCAACCCCGCGGTCTCGCCCGCGCTCGACGCGGTGGCGCTGCGCGCTCTGGAGAAGGATCCCGGACGGCGCTTCCGCGACGCCGACGAGTTCATCGCCGCGCTGGCGGCAACGGGCGAAGCGCCCGGCGACGCCACCCAGATGACGCGGATCGCACCGGCCGCGGCCTACGTGCCGCCCTCGGACCCCGTCGCCGCGCAGCCGGTCGGCGATGACGATGACGGCGGGCGCAGCTGGCCGTGGTGGCTGGCCGGGCTGCTGGTGCTGGCCGCCGTCGGCCTCGGCGCCTACCTGTGGCTGCGCGAGGACACCGCACCGGTGCCCGATGTGGTCGGTCGCGAGGCTGAGGTCGCCAACCGTCTCGTCCGGCGCGCCGGCTTCACGGTCGACGCGCGCAACGTCGCGTCGGACTCCTACCCCCGCGGGGAGGTCGCCGACCAGGACCCCGACGGCGGTCAGGAGCTCCCGGAGGGCTCGGTGGTGACGCTGAGCATCTCGACCGGGCCGACGCAGGTCGAGGTCCCCGACGTGGCGGGCAACACCCGTGATGAGGCCGAGGCCGCGCTCGAGGCGGCCGGCTTCGACACGCGTGCCAGGCGCCGTTACTCCGACAGCGTTCCCGCCGACCAGGTGATCAGCACCGACCCCGCCGGCGGCGAGCGTGCCGGTCGCGGCAGCCGCGTGACGCTGATCGTCTCGCGCGGCACCGAGCCGGTGCAGGTCCCCGACGTCACGGCGCTCGACCGCGCCGCGGCCCAGGCGGCGCTCGAGGAGCAGGGCCTCACCGCCTCCTTCGCCCAGCAGGAGACCGACGAGGAGGAGCCCGGTGAGGTGCTCAGGCAGAGCCCGGCGCCCGGCACGGAGGTCGAGGATGGCGCCGAGGTCGACGTGGTGGTCGCCGAGGCGCCCCCAAAGGTCGACGTCCCCGACGTGGTCGACCTGCGCGAGGAGGAGGCCCGCAGCCAGCTCGAGGGCATCGATCTCCGGGTGCGCCGGGAGAGGATCGACGCCGAGCGCCCCGAAGATGTCGGCGTGGTGCTCGAACAGGACCCGCCGGCCGGCGAGACGCTCGCGCCCGGCTCCGTGGTGACGATCGTCGTCGGGCGCACGCCGCCGGCTCCCGATCCCGGAGAGACGGTCGACCCGGGCGCCGACCCCGTCGACCCCGCCGATCCGACGGATCCGACGGATCCGACGCGATGAGGGTCGCGGTCATCGGCGGCGGGCGCTCGTCCGAGCACGAGGTCTCGCTGCGCTCGGCGGCGTCGGTCGCCGAGGGAGTCGCCGGCGCCGGCCACGAGGTGCTGCCGATCACCGTCGAGCGCTCGGGGACCTGGGTGCACGGAGGCGATCGGTTGGCGCTCGAGCCGGCCGCCGGGCTGCTCGGCGCCGACGTCGCCTTTCCCGTCCTGCACGGCCCCTTCGGCGAGGACGGGACCGTCCAGGGCCTGCTCGAGCTGCTCGACGTCCCCTACGTCGGCGCGGGCGTGCTGGCGTCGGCCCTGTGCATGGACAAGGTCATCGTCAAGGACCTGCTGGGGGCGGCCGGGGTCCCGCAGGTCGCCTATGCGGCGGTCCACGAGTCGCGCTGGCAGGCGGACCCGGACGCGGTGCTGGCCGGCCTCGAGTCGCTCGGACTGCCGGTGTTCGTCAAGCCCAACCGGCTCGGCTCCTCCGTCGGCATCGGCAAGGCGACCACGGCGGCCGCGCTCGGCGAGGCGCTGAGCACCGCGTTCGAGCACGACGTGCTGGCGATCGTGGAGGCGTTCTCGCCCGGCATCGAGGTGGAGTGCTCGGTGATGGGACTTGACGATCCGGAGGTCTCCCTGCCCGGTGAGATCGTCCTCGCCGGAGCCGACTGGTACGACTACGAGGCGAAGTACACGCCGGGTGCCATGGAGCTCGTCGTCCCGGCCCGCCTGTCTCCGATCGCGGCCGCCGAGCTGCGGCGTCTGGCGGCCGAGACCTTCGTGCGCATCGGCTGCGCCGGCCTGGCCCGGGTCGACTTCTTCGTCGAGGGCGACCGGGTGCTGGTCAACGAGCTCAACACGATGCCGGGCTTCACGCTGACCAGCGTCTATCCCAAGCTGTGGGAGGCCACCGGGCTGTCCTTCCCGGCCCTCTGCGATCGCCTGCTCGCGTACGCCGTCCGGCGCTTCGAGGCCGAGCGCGTCGCGCGCGCCTTCTGACCCGTTCCGGCCTCAGCGCCGGCGCTCGAGCGCGATCTCGTCGATCTCCACCCGCATCCGGTTCGGTGGCAGCTGGCTGATCCACACCAGGTAGTAGCGGTGCGAGCGGCCGTCGGTGTCGAGCGGGAAGCGCTGCTCACGGCTGGTCACCGTGCCGGCCGCGAGGCGTCGCCAACCCGCCTGGGTGAGGCTTCGGCCTCGCTCGATCTCCTCGGGCACCGACTCGGCGGCATAGACCTCGGCTCGCCAGCCGGTTCCGGCGGTCTGCACGGTCAGCGAGACGGCCGCGACACCCGGACTGGCGTCCACGTAGATGCCGACCCCCTCCTTGGGGCCCTCGGCGTTGGCCAGCTTGTAATCCGAGTAGGTCTCCGTGGTCCACAGCGTGTCGGGCTCGCGGTCGACGGTCCGGGACGCCTCATCGTCGTGCTCCTGACCGTCCCCGTAGGGGTCGTATGCCGTCGCCGACGTGCGCCGGACCGACACGATGCGATTGCCCGGCGTCTCCTCGATGCTGCCCGCGCCGGTGCCGCGCTCGGTGCGGTCGACGAGCTCCTTGGCGCCCATCGCCATCGCCGCGGCGGCCAGCAGGCCGATCAGCACGGTGGCCACCACCGGGGGGTGCCACCGCAACCGCAGGGGAAGGCGCCGGCGGGTCCGCTCGGGCAGCGTCCGCAGCACCGACGTCGCCTCGCCGGTCGACTGCCCGCTGCGCGCCGCCTCCAGGGCGAGGGCCTCCTCGAGGTCGCGGATCAGCGTCCCGGAGTCGGGGTAGCGCTCCCGGAGGTCCTTGGCGGTCATGCGGTCGAGCACGCGCGCGACCGACGCCGACACCTCCGGCCGGCGCTCGCGCACGTCCGGGAAGTCCTCGCGGACGTGGCGCATCGCCACCGCGACCTGGTTCTCGCCGTGGAAGGGGACGTCGCCGACCAGCATCTCGTAGAAGACGACGCCGAGCGAGTACACGTCGGTCTGGCCGGAGACCTCGTGCCCGAGCGCCTGCTCGGGAGAGACGTAGTCCGTCGTCCCGAGCACGCGGCCGGCGGCGGTGAGGCCGTCGTCGTCGAGGGAGCGCGCGATGCCGAAGTCGGTGACCTTGGCCGATCCGTCCGGGCCGATGAGGACATTCTGGGGCTTGATGTCGCGGTGCACGATGCCGCGGGCGTGGGCGGATCCCAGCGCGCGGGCGATCTCGATCGCGTAGGCGACCGCCTGGTCGACCGGCAGCCGCCCCAGCCGGCGGATGCGCTCCTTGAGCGTCTCGCCGTCGACGTACTCGAAGACGATGTAGGGGTGGCCGGCGTCCTCGCCGGCGTCGATGACGCTGACCACGTGCGGGTGCGACAGCTGCGCGACGGCGCGTGCCTCGCGACGGAAGCGCTCGAGCTGGTCGGAGTCCTCGGCGAACTCCCGGTGCATGAGCTTGACCGCGACGTTGCGCTCGAGCACCGCGTCGGTGGCCCGGTAGACGGTCGACATCCCACCGGAGCCGATCTGGGCTTCCAGGCGGTAGCGCCCGTTGAGCTGGATCCCGACGAGCGTGGTCATGGCCTCGCTCGTATTGTGCCCCATGTGGGCGGAGTGTCAGCCACGTGCTTCACCGATCCCTATTGCGCCTGGTGCTGGGCGGTGGAACCGCACCTCCGGCGCCTGTCGGTGGAGTTCGCCGATCGAGTGGCCGTGACCTTCGTGGTCGCCGGCCTGGCGGCGCGCTTCGGCGACACCCGCGCCCGCGCGGTCGACTGCGTGGCGGCCGCCGAGGACTCCGGCATGCCCGTCGATCCGCGCATCTTCCTCGAGGATCCGCCCAGCTCGTCGCATCCCGCCGGCCTCGCCCTCGCCGCCGTCGCCGAGCAGGGCGATCCGGCGCCCTACCTGCGCCGGCTGCGCGAGGCGATCCTGCTCGAGCGCCGCCGGATGGACAGCGCTCCCGCCCTGCTCGAGGTGGCACGCGAGGTGGGTGGGCTGAACCTCGACCGGCTGCGCATCGACTTCGGATCCAACGCCATCGTGGAGGCGTTCGGCGCCCAGCTGCAGGCCGCGCGGGCGGTCGACTCCCGCCACCACGAGCCGGGCACCGACCGCGTCCGCCTGCCGTCGATCGAGTTTCGCGGCGCCGACGGGAGCGTCCATGGCGTCTACGGCCACGCCCCCTACGAGCGCTGGCGCGAGGCCGCGCTGGCCGCCGGAGCCGTCGTCGTCGACGCCCGCCCGAGCGTCGAGGAGGCGGTCCGGCGGTTCGGCCCGCTCGCCACCGCGGAGGTGGCGGCCGCGTGCGACCTGGCCGGCCCGCGCGCGCCGGCCGAGCTCTGGCGCCTGGCGCTCGAGTGGCGCCTCACGCCGCGACGGGTGCCGGGCGGGGAGCTGTGGCGGGTGGGCTGAGCAGATCGATGCCGCGCGCGGCCAGCTGCTCGCGCAGGCGCAGGAGGGCGAGGTCCTTGGCCTTGGCCTCCAGCGCGACGTCGAACTCGAAGCCGGCCGCGGTCTCGCGGACGAAGTGCTCGAAGGCGATCGGATCGATGACGTCGGCGTGGGCGCGCAGCTGCGGCAGTACCCAGCTGCGCTCCACGCGCCGCCCCACCTTGCGCTTGCGCTCCTCCATGGCGGTCTTCGGCGTGGAGTAGTGGATCTTCGGGGTGACGCCCGCCGGCCAGGTCGACAGCGCCGCCGCCAGCGCGTCGCGGTCGGCGACGTCGTCGGGGTCGTTGCAGTGGTGGTGGAGGATGTCCCACACCACCTTCACGCCGGTGCGGCGGTGCAGCTCCATGACGTGGCCCAGCGAGAAGGTGCGGTCGTCGTTCTCGACCACCAGCCGCCCGCGCGAGCGGTCCGACAGCCGCTCCCAGCCGCGCTCCCAGCGCTGCAGGCCCGCCTCGTAGCCGCCCGCGGCGCCGCCCACGTGCAGGACGACGACCGCCTCGGGGCCCAGGCCCATCGCGTCGAGCAGTGACGTCTGCAGCTCCATGTCGCGGATCGCGGCCTCCTGGACTCCGGCGTCCTCGGAGTTCAGGACGATGTACTGGCTGGGATGGGTCGACAGGCGCAGGTCCATCGCCCGCGCCCGCGCTCCCAGCTCCGCGAGCTCGCCGGACGCCTCCTCGACCTGCCGGTGGAACTGCGGCATGTCGGGGTGTGTCGCGTACGGGGCGAGAGAGGCGGTCATGCGGTACATGTCGATCTCCTGGCGCCCCAGGTAGTCGAAGATCCCGTGCAGCGCCTCGATCGACCAGCGCAGATGCGGTCCCGACTGCCAGCGCCGGGCGTCGTGCGTCGGCAACCCGCCGTCGCCAAGGACCTTGACCGCGAATCCGAGCCTCACGACGTTCCTACGGGCGGTCGTCGCGTTCGGATGAGCTGCCGGGATCGCGATCCTCGTTGGCGGCATCGGAGGAGGCGCCCGTCGAGCTGGCCCCCTGGTCGTCGCCGGGCTGGTCGATGTCGACCGGCGTGTCGACGGCGTCGAAGGCCTCGTCGCTCTCACCCGCGAACGGGTTGTCCTGCTGCTCGATGACCTCGTCGATCTGCTGCTGGTAGGGGCTCGCGGTGTCGGAGGGCCCGGCCGCGTCGACCAGCTCGCCCTCGGCCTGCTCCATGCCCTCGGAGACTCCCTCGCCGCCCTCGAGCAGCGGGAGCGCCTCCTCGTCCTCGAGCATCAGCGGGTCGTCGGTGGCATACGGGCTCAGGGGGCCGCCGATGCCGGCCGCCTCGGCCTCCGCGGCGGCGACCTCGGCCTCCTCGTCGATCTCCGCTGGCGCCGCGGGCGGCGGCACCGGGACGGGCGTGGCGGTGTTCGACGGCGGGCCGCCGACGTCGTAGTTCGACGGCGTGGGGAGGGCCGGCGTGGTGGACAGCCCGGGAGTCGCGGTGTCCGACCAGCGGGTGGTGACGCCCTCTCCGCCGCCGGTGGCGTCATCCGTGCGCAGCCCGAGGCGGCGGTCGAGGCCCGCCCGGCGGGCCAGCGCAGCGCCGGCTCCGATCGCGGCGCCCACGAGCGCCAGCGCCACGACGCGGGCGGGCCGGCGGCGCGGGCGGCTCCTGCGGGTTCTCAACGGCATGTCTCGGCTCCTTCGGCGGCTCATACGTTGGTACCGAGACCTACCCGCACGCCGGCCGCGCTAACGAGCGTCGGCGGCCCTCCCGGTCGGGAGCGCCGCGGAGCGGGTGGGGAGCTACTGCGAGTTGGCGGCGGGAGCCGGAAGCGCCTGCGGGGCGTCGGTCGCCGCGGCGCGGTTCTCCTCCTTGACGGCCTTCCAGATCTCCTCGCGGTAGACGCGAATCGACTGGGGGGCCTGGATGCCGAGGCGGACCTGGTTGCCGACGATCTCCATGATCTCGACGACGACGTCCTCGCCGATCATGAGCTTCTCGCCGGCACGGCGGGTGATGATGAGCACGGTGGCCTTCCTCCTTGGATGGGCTGCGGTGTCGCTCTGACTCAGGCGGACTGGTCGGCGGACTTGTCGAGCTGCAGCCGGCCGCCCTGGCGGCCGGCTGCCGTGACGGTGCCTATCGAGATGGCGGACTCCGGCGTGACGGCGGGAACCGTGACGGGCGGCCGCAACTGGACGCCGCTGCCGGTGACCAGGCGCCCTGCGCCGTCGACCTGCAGTGAGCCGTCGCGTTGCGGGTGTAGCGGGGTCCGCGGTCGGTCTGCACCGCGGAGAAGCCCTCGCCCACGATGGCGAGATCTAGCGGCTCACCGGTCTCGCGCGCCTGCTCGGCGAGCATCCCGGAAGCCGCGATATACAGGCCACGTTCCATGTGCAGACCTAGATCGGCATCTGGCGCGCTCGCTTGAATGTGTCGCGTGGGGCCCATCTCGGTCGACGCCCTCCTGCTGCGCACGCAGTTTGCCGCGCTGACACTGCGGCCGGGAGCGAGCCTGGTCGCGCGCGTCGCCGCCCGGGCCGAGGGACATGGCGTGATGGTGCTCGCCGGGCTGCCGCTCACCGCGCAGCTGCCCACGAGGTGACGGCGGGCGAGACGCTGAAGCTGACGGTCACCGAGGTCTCCAGCGAGCGGATCGTGCTGCGCAAGGAGGCGCCAACGGTTCCCAGGCCGCCCGTGCCCCCGCGCAACCAGCGCGCCGCCGTGCTGCGCTACACCGTCGACGGGGCGCCTCGCGTCGTGGCAGCCGGGCGCGGGCACACCGCCGAGACCATCCTCGAGCGCGCGCGAGGCGGGAATACCCGTCCACGAGGATTCGGACCTGGCCGATGCCCTGGCCCTGCTGGCGCTCGGCGACGAGGTTCCCGAGGCGCTGTGGATGGCGGTGGCGCGGGTGCTCGCCTGGGCCTACGACCTTGATCGGAGGTCGATTACCCCGAACGGGTGATGTTGGAAGCGGGGGAGCGGCCGATACATGTCCGGTCCCGCCTTCCCCGAAGCCTTCCCTTCCAAGGAGCCCGCCCGATCATGAAGACCACTACCGAGAACCGGCGGCGGGTCTCCTCCGAGGAGTCGCTGGCCCTGTGGCGCGAGTACAAGCGCACGGGCGACATGAAGCTGCGCAACCGCCTGGTCATGACCTTCGCGCCGCTGGTCAAGTACATCGTCTTCAAGAAGGTCCGCGAGCTCCCCGCGCGCTGCGAGGTCGAGGACTTCATCTCCTGCGGGCTCGAGGCGCTGATCGCCTCGATCGACCGCTACGACCCGGAGAAGGGCGCGACGCTCGAGCAGTTCGCCTGGACGCGCATCCACGGTGCGGTGCTCGACGAGCTCCGCCGTCAGGACTGGGCCCCTCGGTCGTTGCGGCGCTGGGAGCGCGACATCGCCCGGGCGCGTGAGCAGTTCAGCGGCGTCCACGGACGCCGCCCGACCCGTGAGGAGCTCTCCGACGCGCTCTCCATCTCGGTCGACGAGCTGCGCCGCCGCGAGGACGACATCGCCGTCTCGGACGTCACCTCGCTCAACACGCTGGTGATCTCCGACGACGCGACGACGGTCGAGCGCCTCGACACCCTGATCGCCACCGACGCCCGTCTCGATCCCGAGCAGGCGGCCGCGCTGCAGGAGGACAAGGACAAGTTCCGCCGCGCGTTCGACACGCTGCCCCAGCGCGAGCGCGAGGTGGCGATCCTCCTCTACGTCAAGAACCTCACGCTGCGCGAGATCGGCGAGATCCTCGGCGTCTCCGAGAGCCGCGTGTGCCAGATCCACTCCCAGCTCAAGCGCACGCTCAAGCGCCAGCTCGCGAACGACGGGATGTTGTTCGCGGCGACCGCCTGACGCGGCGCCGCGTGGGGTCCAGACCCCATCCGGAGCCACCGATCTCAAGCTCATGCCACGGAAGGCCGAAGAGATGAAGACCATGACCGCCGAGATCCCCGAGCACGCGCAAGCGGCATCCGTTGCCGTGCGCCCGGTCCTCACGCCGGTCGCGCCCGGCGCGGAAGGAGCTCCGGCATGGGGGCGCTAGGCCTGTCCGGCCTCGCGTCGGGGATCGACACCAACGGTCACCGGAGACCATCAACGCCGGAGTCGCGTCGGTCGACGCGGCGGGAGTCAAGGACAAGCTCAAGGCCTTCGTCACCGCTTACAACGACGTGGTCACCGCGACACGCGCGATGGTCAACCTCAAGCGCTAGGCGCTGAGGCGCGTCCTGACGGTCGCCACCGACGCCTGCCGGCTCCGCTTCACCGCGCGCTGGCGGGCGTCCGCGCATTCCATCAGCGCCATGCGCTCCTCGGCGTCGTCGGGGAAGACGGCCCAGCCGACCGACGCGCTGATCGGCATGTCGTCGGAGTCGATGCCGCCCAGCGCGCGCTCGATGCGCGCGACCAGCGCGTCGGCGGCCACCGGCCCCGTCTCGGGTGCCAGCACGGCGAACTCGTCGCCGCCCTGGCGCGCCACGGTGTCCTGCTCGCGCACCGTCGCCCGCAGCGCGTCGGCCACCTCGACCAGGAGCCGGTCGCCGGCCGGATGGCCCAGCGTGTCGTTGACCGCCTTGAAGCCGTCGAGGTCGAGCACGAGCAGGGCCAGCGGCTGCCGGCTGCGGCGGTGGCGGGCCATCTCGTAGGTCATCCGCGAGTACAGCCGCCGGTAGTTGCCGACCGCGGTGAGCGGATCGCTCTGGGCGAGCTCGCGCAGGGCTTCCTGACCGGCCTCCATGCGTTCGCGGATGACCACCATCAGCCACGTCACCCCGATCAGCGCGGAGCCGAAGATGGCCACCTCGCCGGCCGGCCCGGACGCCGGAGGCGGCGCGTAGGCGAGCGGCAGCCCCAGGCAGGCGCCGATCAGCGCGACGTGGATCCCCACCGCCCGTCGCGACCGGAACGCATAGGCCGCGAACGCGGCGACCACGAAGTACAGCGGCGCGTACATCGCCCCGTGACGGCCGTGCCCGGCGATCACCGCGGCCACCAGCAGCGCGGCGATGACCGGCAGGAAGTGCAGCCAGTGCGCGCCTACGCGACGCCACGGCAGCACGAGGCAGAGCACACCGGTGACCAGGGCGGCCGCCGTCGGCGCCCACAGTCGCTCCGGTGCGACGGGATCGTGCAGCGAGCCATGGGCGAGCACGGAGACGGCGGCGCCGGCAAGCAGCAGCAGGCCGGCCAGGCGGCCCACGCCGAGCGTGCGCCGGCGCTCCTCGGGGGATGCGGCGTGATGGCCGGCGAAGCGGTCGGTCGTCGTCATCTGGGAGGTCGGGACATGGACGTGGCGCCCGTGCCGGTCAGGACGATGAATACGGGCCGGTCCGGACGGCATCACCGCCACAAGTTCTCCGGCGGCCGGCCGAGGAAGGAAGCAGCGCCCTTCCCGAGCGTCCCCCTCACCATGATCAGATTCCATCGCCTGGGCCATCCCGAGGCGCTTGAGGTCGTGGTGGAGCAGATCCGCGCCTGGCGGGGATCCGTGTTGACCATGGCCACCCGCGGCCGGCGCCGGTCAACTGCCAATCTCGCCCTGGTGCGGGTTGCCTCCTCGGACGGCGCCCTCGCTGCCAGGGGAATCGAAGGAGAGCTCCGATGAAGGCGGCGTCCGCCATCGGCATCGTCATCGCCTGCGTAAAGATCGGCGCCAGGCGCGGTGATGGAGGGTGCCGACATCATGGCGGTCCTCAACCTCCCCGCCATCCTGGTCGTCCTCGTCGGCACCTTCGTGGCCACCATGGCGTCGTGCGGGGTGGACGCCATGAAGCGGCTCCCCGCGCTCTACAGGAAGGCGTTCTCGCCTCCGGACCTCGACCTCAACGGCCGCGTCCGGGAGATGGTCGGCTACGCCGAGAAGGCGCGCCGCGACGGCCTGAGCTGTCGACGATCGCGGTGCTCAGCACCTGACTCGAGGCGCACGTGAGCGCCACACCCATCCGGGGTAGAGCCTGCGCATGAGCACACCAGACCGCACCCCGCGTGCCGAGGAGCAGGTCGACCGCCTCGAGGAGCGCGCCGACGCGCTCGGCGAGCAGATCGACGAGACCCGCCGCGACTGGGAGCACAAGAAGGACGATCCCGACGTTCCCGGCGCCGCCGGCGACCCGGGCCGGGCCGACGGCGATCTGCCGCCGACCATGGACCAGGTCACTCCGGGCGACTGAGGCCGGAGGCGGCTGGCTCGTGACCGAGGAGCAGGACGCCGAGCGCATGCGCGACGAGCAGGTGCAGCGCTTCGAGCGCGAGCGCCGGCAGGCCGATGCCGCCGACGACGAGCCCGAGGCCGCCCAGCACGGCCGGCGGGCGGAGCGCGCCGGCTACCTGGCCGACAAGCTCGCCGAGCGCGCCGACGCCGACGCCGACCGCCGCGACTGAGCGAGCCGCGTCAGGCCGCGCGAAGGCCGCTGGCGTCGCCGACCAGGCCGAGCGACGGAAGCTCGACGCGACCCGGCGTCGCCGTGACGCTGCCGATGCGGGCGCTGCCGGGATGGTGGCGCCCGAGGATCTCGAGCGCCTGCGCCTCGGCGTCGGGCGCCACGACCACCACGAACGCGCAGCCCATGTTGAAGACGTCGTACATCTGCGCGGCGTCGACGGAGGCGCACTCGGCGATCAGGCCGAACACCGTCGGCACCGGCAGGGGAGCGTCGATCATCCAGCCGGCGTCGCCGTGCAGGCGCAGGAGGTTGGCCATCCCGCCGCCGGTGATGTGGGCGAGTCCGCGCACGTCGATCCCGGCCGCCAGCAGCTCGAGCACCGCTCGCACGTAGATGACGGTGGGCTCGAGCAGCACGTCGGCGATGCTCTGGCCGCCCAGCGCATCGGGACGATCGTCGAGGCCGTAGCGCCCGGCGTCCAGCAGCGCGCGCCGCGCCAGCGTGTAGCCGTTGGAGTGCAGCCCCGAGGCGGGCAGGCCGAGCACCGGGTCACCGGGCCGGCGGGTCTCGCCGGTGACGATGGCGTCGAGGGCGACGGTGCCGAAGCAGGCGGCGGTGAGGTCGAAGCCGTTGGGTGACGGATGCCCGCGGATCAGCTCGGGCAGCACCGCGACCTCGCCACCGGGGATCTCCACGCCGGCCTGCTCGGCGCCCGCCCGGAGGCCGATCCCGATCTCGCGCATGACGCCGGGATCGGCGCGCTCGACCGCGATGTAGTCGAGGACGGCGATCGGCTCCGCCCCGACGCAGATGACGTCGTTGACGTTCATGGCGATGCAGTCGATACCGACCGTGTCGTAGCGGCCGGTCTGCTCGGCGACGATCAGCTTGGACCCGACGCCGTCGGTGCCCACCGCGATGCCGAGGTTGCCCGCCACCTTCAGGACGGCGGCGTAGTGGCCGGAAGCCAGCACGGACCGCGACGGGCGGCCGGTGTCGATGCCCCTCAGGACGCCGACCAAGGCGGCGACCGCCGAGTCGGCGACCGCCACGTCGACTCCGGCACGGGCGTAGGCGTCAGTCACGAATCCGCATTGTCGCCTACCGCGAGGATCGAGGCGGCGAGGCCGACCCGCCACGCCGCCCACGGCCACAGGGGCGCCCGGCGCGACGTGCCGAGCCACTTCGCCGCCACCAGCGTCGAGGCCGCCGCGCCGGCCAGTGCGGCGGCGAGCGCCGGTCCGCGCGCGCGCCAGGAGCCCTGCGCGAACACGCGCGCGGTCTTCAGGCCACCGGCGCCGAGCAGCACCGGCAGGCCGACGCCCCAGGACAGCTCGGAGGCCGCGACGCGGTCGAATCCGCGCGCGCGAGCGGCGGTCAGGGTGGCGCCGCTCCGCGAGACGCCGGGCACCAGCGCCGCCGCCTGGGCGAGTCCGAGCCAGATCCCGTCGCGCCAGCCGGCGGCCGCCGCACGCCGGCGGCCGGGGCGGGCATCGGCGCCCGCCAGGCCCGCCGCGCCGGCCACGAGGCCGAGAGCGAGGATCGCCGGTCCGCGCAGGCGCTCCTCGACGGCGGATTCGAGCGCGAGGCCCGCGAGGGCGGGAGTCACCAGCGCGCAGGCCAGCACCGGCGCGCGCCGCGGGGAGTACAGGCCGCCGACTTGAAGCCGTCCTCGCACCAGGAGCCAGCCGAGCGCGGCGCCGGTGCCGGCGTGCAGCGCGACCTCGAGCTCCTTGCGCGCGGCGCCGCTCCAGTCCGCCACCTGCCAGCCCAATATCGACGGGATGGCGGCGACGTGCGCCGAGGACGACACCGGCAGCAGCTCGAGCGGCCCGTGGGCCAGCCCGAGCAGCAGCGCCTCACGCACGGGCGTCATCTTCGCTTCGGCCGCTCAGGCCGGGCGCGTCGGCGTCGGCGTCGCCGGACGGCGACGGCGCCACAGCCACACCCCGGCCGCCACGAGGGCCACCACGGCGACGACCTTCATGACGTCGGAGAAGGGGCCGACGACCGCCGCGACGTCCTCCCAGCGGCTGCCGAGCTGGTAGCCGGCCCCGATCAGCAGCAGGTTCCACAGCAGGCTGCCGATGGTGGTCAGCAGGATGAAGCGCGGGACCGACATCTCGAGGATGCCCGCCGGGATCGAAACCACGCTGCGCACCAGGGGGATCATCCGCGAGAGGAGGACCACCCAGTCACCCCAGCGGTCGAACCAGCGCTCGGCGCGGTCGACGTCGGCGTGGGTCACCCGCAGCACGCGGCCCCAGCGGTCGATCACCGGCCGCCCGCCGAAGCGGCCGATGGCGTAGAGGATGAGCGCGCCGATCAACGAGCCCGCGGTGGCGGCCAGCACGGTCAGCGCAAAGCCGAGGTTGCCCCGGAACACCTCGTAGCCGGCGAGCGGCAGGACGATCTCCGACGGGATCGGCGGGAAGAGGTTCTCCGCCACCATGGCGGCCAGGATCCCGGGATAGCCGAGCGTGATGACCGCACGGCGGACGAAGTCGGTGAGGTTGTCGAGCATCGGCGGCGGGAAGTGCCGCGTGAGGGTACCGTTCACGGCCCTGATGCCCGTGCCTCTCTTCGACACCAAGACGCCCCAGGCGCCGCTGCGCGACGAGCTGCGCGGAGCGATCGACGCCGTCCTCGACCGCGGGAGCTACATCCTCGGTCCCGACGTGACCGCCTTCGAGAGCGAGTTCGCCGGCTACCTCGGCGCGCGGCACGCGGTCGGCGTCGCCAACGGCACCGAGGCGATCACCATCGCCCTGCGGGCGATGGGCGTCGGTCCCGGCGACGAGGTGATCGTGCCATCGTTCACCTTCTACGCCTCGGCGGAGGCCATCCCGCCGACCGGCGCGCGCCCGGTCTTCTGCGACGTCGATCCCGAGACCTTCTGCCTGACGCCGGAGACCGTCCGCGCGGTGATGACGCCGCGGACCAAGGCGGTCATCGCCGTCCACCTGTTCGGCAACGTCGCCCCGGTCGCCGAGATCGAGGCGCTCGGCGTCCCCGTGCTCGAGGACGCCGCCCAGGCGGCCGGCTCGACGACGGCCTCCGGGCGGCCCGGCGCGCTCGGGGCGATCGCCACCTTCTCGTTCTTCCCGTCGAAGAACCTGGGCGGCTTCGGGGACGGCGGCGCGGTCACCACCAACGACGACGGCCTCGCCGAGCGGGTGCGGATGCTGCGCTTCCACGGCTCGCGCGACAAGCAGACCTTCGAGCTGGTGGGCCACAACTCCCGCCTCGACGAGCTGCAGGCCGCCGTCCTGCGCGTGCAGCTCCCTCACCTGGACGCCTGGAGCGACGGCCGTCGCGCCGCCGCGGGCTACTACGCGGAGGAGGGCCTCGGCGAGCTGGTCGCGCTGCCGCGCCCGGTCGACTCGACGCAGCCCGCGTGGCACCTCTACGTCATCCGCCACGAGCGCGCTGACGAGCTGGCCGCGTCGCTCAGCGCGGCCGGCATCGGCTCCAAGGCCTACTACCGGGTGCCGGCCCACGCGCAGCCGTCGATGCGCGAGTGGGCTCGTGACGCGGTGCTGCCCGGAACCGACGAGGTCGCCCGCACCCACCTGGCCATCCCGATCAGCCCGGTGCTCACCCGGGAGCAGGCGGCCGACGTGGTCGGCGCGGTGCGCGCCGCCCTGGCCTGACCGCACGACGCCGCGAATGGGGGCGGACGGGCGATCCGAGCCGTCGGTGAGCGGCCCTAGACTTGAACGAATGCGCCGACGGAGCCGCTCCGTGGCCCTTCCCGTCCACCGCCACTCGCTGCCGCAGGTCGCGGTGGACGCGGTGCTGTCCGTCGCGGCCTACTACCTGGCCTACCGCCTGCGCTTCGACGGCACGGGCGACGTCCCGCCCAAGTACGACGAGCTGTTCCTGCGCACCGTCGGCTTCGTGATCGCCGGCAACGTCGTGGTCTTCGTCCTCTCCGGCCTCTACCGGCACTGGATGCGCTACGCCTCCCAGCGCGAGTACCTCCGCGTGGCGCGCTCGGTCCTGCTGGCGGTGGTCGCCCTGGTCGCCTACGTGGTGGTGGTGCAGCCCACGCTGGTGCGCACCGACAACGGCTTCGTGTCGGTCAACGTGCCCACCGGCGTCCTCGTCCTCTACGGGCTGATCCTGCTGCTGTTCATGGCCGGCGCCCGCGCGGTGCTGCAACTGCGGCACGAGGGCTCGCTTCTTAGCAGTGTGCGCGCCGCGCGCGATGCCCGCTCCGTGTTGGTGGTCGGCGCCGGAGAGGGCGGCCGGCTGCTGCTGCGCGAGATGCTGCGCAACCCCGAGCTCCACTACCGGCCGGTCGGCTTCATCGACGACGACCCGCGTAAGCAGGGCGCGCGGCTCGAGCGCAACCTCGAGGTGCTCGGCACCACCGACGAGCTCGGCGAGGTCCTCGTCGACGTCGAGCCCGACGAGGTGATGATGGCCATCCCGTCGGCGCCGGGCACCCTGCGCGCCAAGGTGGTCTCCGCCTGCCGCGAGCACAGCGTCCCGGTGCGAACCATGCCGACCGTCTTCGAGCTGCTGCGCACCGACGGCCGCCTCGTCCGGCAGGTCCGCGAGGTCCAGGTCGAGGACATGCTCGGCCGCGAGCCGGTGCGCATGGAGGTCGAGCAGGTCGGCGCCTACCTGCGCGGCTCGTGCGTGCTGGTCTCAGGCGCCGGCGGCTCGATCGGCGCCGAGCTCTGCCGCCAGATCGCCCGGGTGGGGGTGAATCGGCTGGTGCTGCTCGACCACGCCGAGGACAACCTGTTCGAGATCCACCGCGAGCTGGTCGAGGACCGCCACGCCCTCAACACGGTCCCGGTGCTGGGCGACTGCAAGGAGGAGGACCGGATGCGCGAGGTCTTCGCCGAGCACCGCCCCGACTTCGTCTTCCATGCCGCCGCCTACAAGCACGTCGGCCTGATGGAGGTCAATCCCACCGAGGCGGTCCGCAACAACGCGCTGGCGACGCGGGTGATGGCCCGGGTCGCCGGCGAGGCGCGCACCGCGACCTTCGTGCTGGTGTCGACCGACAAGGCGGTGATCCCCGCCACCGTGATGGGCGCCTCCAAGGCGCTGTCGGAGTGGGCGGCCGAGGCGGCCAACGCCCACTTCGCCGACACCCGCTACTGCGCCGTGCGCTTCGGAAACGTGCTCGGGTCGTCGGGGTCGGTCGTGCCGATCTTCCGCCGCCAGATCGCGGCGGGCGGCCCGGTGACGGTGACCGACGCGAAGATGACCCGGTACTTCATGACGATCCCTGAGGCGGTCCAGCTGATCGTGCGCGCCGGGGCGCTCACCGACGGCGGCGAGCTGTTCGTGCTGGAGATGGGCGAGCCGGTGCGGATCATGGACCTCGCCGACCAGATGATCCGGCTTTCCGGGCTCAAGCCGGGCGAGGACATCGCCATCGAGGTCATCGGGCCGCGGCCGGGGGAGAAGCTCCACGAGGAGCTGTTCAACCCGTGGGAGAAGCCCGCCCCGACGCCCGCACCGAAGATCCTGCGGGCCGACCGGGGGCCGATCGATCCGGACTGGGTCGACGAGACGTTTGACCAGATCGCCCTCCTGGTCGCCGAGGGAGACACTCCGGCGCTGGCCGCCAAGGTGTCGGGGCTGGCGCTCGACCGCGCCGCGCCGCCGACCCTCGCCGGCGACCCCACCGCTTAGACTCAAGCGCCTTCCATGGTCTGGATCCCCGCTCAATCGGTATCGGTGCAGCTGGAGCGGGTCGGCGCATACGTCGGAATCGCGTCGTTCTTCGGCATCGCCCTGCTCGCCGTCCTCTACTTCGCCCAGGCGCGCGAGCTCAAGCGCCTGCGCGACTGGGCGGGTCGCGCTCCGGAGCGCGCCCGCGAGCTCGAGCAGCGGGTGGCCGAGGACGCCACCCGGCGGGCCGAGGAGCAGGCGGCGCCGCAGGTGCCCCCCGCGCCCGTCGGAGCGGTGGTGGCCGCTGCGGCGGATGCGAACGGGCGCTCCGCGGCCGCCACCCCGCTGCCGGCCGACGCCGCGACCGCCAACGGCGATGCCGCCTCCGACACGGCCGACGCCCCGCCTCCGCCGGTCGAGGGTGACGCGACTCCGGCCGATCCCGCCACCATGGTGATGGCCGACGGCAACGGGGAAGCCGAGACGGCACCGGCGGACGGCGACCAGGTGGCCGCCGTGCCGGCCGGAGCGGTTCCCGCCGCCGACGCGACCGACGCGCAGCCGCCGCCGCTTCCGGCACCCACCACCGATGCAGCGCCCGAGCCCGATCCGGGCCCGCTCGACGCCGCTCAGCCCGCCGCCGGCGAGAGCGATACGAGCACGCCGGCCGCCCCGCGCCCGGCGACGGCCGCCGCGTTGCGCGCCGGCCGGCCGTCGACGACGCTGCCGCGCCGCCCGGCGCCGCTGCCGCCGCCAACGCCCGCTCCGGCCCGACGCCGCCGCCGAGGTCCCGGATCGCTCGTTCTGATGGGGCTCGTCGCCCTTCTGGCCCTCGTGGTCGGCGTCGTCGCGCTCTCCTCGCTGGGCGGCGACGACACGGCGCCCGACCCGACCCCGACGCGGGCGGACGCGTCGCCCACCGCGACGCCGACGCCCGATCCGGCCGCCGAGCGGGGACGGACCACGGTGGCGGTGCTCAACGGCACCACCACCACCGGCCTCGCCGCCGAGCTGGTCGAGCAGCTGACGCGGGCCGGCTACCGCGAGGGACCGCGCGGCAACAACGCCGACCAGCAGCGGGCCGCGTCGGTGGTGCTCTACCGCGAGGGGTTCGACGAGCCCGCGCGCGACGTCAGCCGCGTGCTCGACATCGCCGACGTCGAGCCGATGGACGAGCAGACCGCCGCCCAGCCGATCGGCGACGCCCAGGTCGTCGTCATCGCGGGCCAGGACCAGGCTCCCTGAGCCGGCGGGGCGGGTGTCGCGCTTACCCGGCGTCGTCTTCGTGCTGCTGGTGGCGGCGGCGTTCGGCGCCTTCTTCGTCGCCCAGGAGCTCAAGAGCCGCCCGCCGGTCGTCCAGGTCAACTCCATCACCCGCTTCTTCTCGCCCAACGGCGACGGCCGGCGGGACGCCAACCGCATCTCGGTGGTCATCCGGGAGGCCGACGACCTCACCATCGGGATCGTCGACGCCGACGGCGACCGCGTCCGCCGGCTCGCCACCAACGTGGCCACCGGTCCGTATCGCCCGGTCCGCGTGACCTGGGACGGTCGCGACGACGAGGGGCGCCGGGCGCCGGACGGGATCTACCGGCTGCGAGTCGGGCTTCGCCGCCAGGGCCGCTCCGTGGTGGTGCAGCAGGCGATCACCCTCGACACCGCGCCGCCGCGGCCGCTGGTGCGCGCCGGCGGCTCCGACCGCGCGATCATCTCCCCACGCGGCGGGCCGGTGCCCATCCGGGTCCGCGGAGCCGGGCGGCGCGCCCCGAGCCTGTCGGTGTGGCGGACCGACGTCCACCCGCCGCGCCGGGTGGCCCGCGTTCCGGCGCAACGCGGAGGCCGGGGCGAGTGGGACCCGACGCCCCGCGGCGCTGCCGCCGAGGCCGGCGTCTACCTCGTCGAGGCGACCGCCCGGGATCGCGCCGGCAACGTCGGCTCGTCGGCACCGGGGCTTCCCCGGCTGCCCGACGAGGTGCGCGGGCGGCCGGGCGTGACGATCCGCGCCCTCGCCGTGCAGCTGCCGGTCCTCCCGCGACGGGCCGGACAGCCGCTCGACTTCCTCGTCGACTCGCGCCAGCGCCCGTACCGGTGGTCGTCGCGCCGGCTGGGTCGCCCGCGCCCCGGCCGCCGCGGCGCCTCGGACACCGGTGAGGCGCGGCTGACCATCCGCGCGCCCTCCGGGGCGTCGGGGATCCACCTCCTCGAGGTGCGTTCCGGCGCGCTGCGCACGCGCGTCCCGTACCTCGTGCAGGACCAGCAGACGGCTCCGCTGCTGGTGGTCGTCCCGGCGATCACGTGGCTCGGTCGCGACTCCGTCGATGACGACGGCGACGGCCTGCCCGACACCCTGGAGCGCGGCGCGGCGGTGTCCTGGCCGCGGCCGCTGAGCGGCGACGGCGGCCTGCCGAGCGGCTTCGCCGACAGCGTCGCGCCGCTGCTGGTGGCGCTCGACCGTGCCCACATCGCCTACGACGTCACCACCGACCTCGCGCTGGCCCGGAGACAGGGACCGCTGCTGGCCGGACATCGCGGAGTCCTGCTGGCCGGCTCGCTGCGCTGGATCCCGCGCTCGCTGGCGCTCGACCTGCGCCGCTACGTCACGGGCGGCGGACGCGTCGGCTCGATCGGCGTCGAGAGCATGCGCCGGGGCGTCGTGGTGGGGCCGAATCGACTGACGCGTCCGACCCAGCCCGTGAACCGAGATCCCTTCGGCGCGATCTTCGAGCCGCTGCGCCGGGCCCGGGCCGGCGCTCCGCCGCTGCTCGAGCCGCTGGCGGAGGAGCCCGGGCTCGGCCTGTTCGAGGGCTCCGACGGTGTGCTGGCGGGCTTCGAACTCGTCGAGGAGGCGCGCCGGTCGGCGTCGAGTCCCGGGCGGCTGCTGGCCGCCCTCGGCCAGCCCTTGACCGAAGCAGACATCGCCGCCGAAGAGGCCGGTGACGAGGTGCGCGAGCCGCTGCCGGTGCTCGACGCCACGCGGATCGGACGCGGGCTGGTGATCCGCGTCGGCCTGCCGGCATGGCCGCAGCGGCTGATCGAGGACGCCGAGGTCGATCAGATCCACCGTAACCTCGTCGACCTCCTGCGCGGCGTGCGGCCCCGCGTCCGCTCCGCGCCGCGATGACCTTCGAGTCGCCAACGACGGCGCTGCTGGCCGCGACGACCGCCGGTCCGCTGCCCGACTGGCTGCGCGTGGCCGGCATCGTCGTGGTCGCCGCGCTCAGCGCCACCGCGGTCCTCGCCGTGAGCCCGCGCCTGCGCGCGGTGACGACGCTGGCCACGCTGCTGCTGGCGCCGGCGCTGCTGCTGGGCGAGATCTGGAGCAGCCCGCAGGTCGAGGCGCTGCGGGCGCGACCGGCGCTCGCCGCCGGCGCCGGGGCCGCCGGCCTTGCGGCGCTGGCCGGGCTGGCGGTCGCCTTCGCCCGCCGGCCGCAGTGGTTCGCCATCGCTGCGGTGGCCGCCCTGCCGTTCCGGGTCCCGATCGAGGCTGCCGGCGCCACCGCCAACCTGCTGGTGCCGCTCTACGTGGTGATCGGCGCCGGCGCGCTCGCCTGGCTGGTGCCGCTGATGCGCGCGTCGGCTCCCGACGAGGAGCCCGACCGCCGCTCGCGGTGGCTGGAGTGGCTGTTGATCGGCTCGGTCGTCCTCTACGCGCTGCAGTCGGCCCACACCGAGGCGCCCTCGCGTGCGCTGGCGCAGGTCGTCTTCTTCTACGCGCCGTTCGCGCTGCTCTTCGCCCGGCTGCGCTGCCTCGAGTGGACGCCCCGGCTGCTGGCGCAGTGCTTCGGCGTCCTGGTGGCGCTCGCGCTGGTGTTCGCCGCGATCGGCTTCGTCGAGTACCAGACGCGCCACCTGCTGCTCAACCCCAAGGTGATCGCCTCCAATCAGATCGAGGAGTACTTCCGGGTCAACTCGCTGTTCTTCGATCCCAACATCTACGGCCGCTTCCTGGTCGTCGTGATGCTGGGAGTCACGGCGGTCCTCCTTTGGACCGCCTCGTCGAAGCTGATCCTCGGCGCCACCGCGGTCCTGGTGGTCCTCGCCGGCGGCCTGCTGCTGACCCTGTCGCAGTCGAGCTTCGCCGCCCTGCTGGTCGGCCTCGCGGTGCTCGCGCTGCTGCGCTGGCGAGCGCGCTGGACCCTGCTGGCGGTCGGGCTGGCGGTGGGAGTCGCGGCGGTGCTGCTGCTCGCCGCACCCGGGCTGGTCGGCCTCGACGTCTCCGATCGCGAGTCGCTCGACGACGCGAGCTCCGGGCGCGTAGAGCTGATCGACGGCGGGCTGCGCCTGGCCGTCCTCCATCCGGTGCTCGGGGCGGGCTCGGGCTCCTTCGAGGCCGAGTACCGGCGGCTCGAGAACGGCTCCAGCGCGCGGGCGACGGCCGCCTCGCACACCATCCCGGTCACCGTCGCCGCCGAGCAGGGGGTGATCGGCCTGCTGGTCTACTTCGCACTGCTGGCGGCCGCGTTGATCCGGCTCCTGCGCGGCGCCCGCAAGGCGCCGGCGCGGGCCGCGGTGGCGGCCGCCTTCGCCGCCCTCGCCGCGCACACCTGGATGTACGCCGCCTACCTCGAGGACCCGATGACCTGGGCCCTGCTCGGCATCGGCGCCGCGCTCGCGGCGGCCACCGGCCCCGGATCGGAGCGCAGAGGGGATCCGGAGCGGGCGGTCGGCGCCGTCGGCGCCGGGACCCGCCGGGCGGCCGAGGCGAGCGGCGGGTGAAGCCGGCCCGGGCCGGAGGCGTCCCGGCGGCGCCGACCCGCCTCGGCCGCCGTAGCGAGGCGCTGCTGCTGGCCGCCGCGCTCGTCGCCGCCGTGGTGCTGTGGGTCCTGACGCGGACCTATCCCAACTACGACTCCTACTACCACCTGGTGTGGGGGCGCGAGCTGCTCGACGGGCTCGCGCCGTCGTTCCAGGCCTACGCCGCGCCGACGCAGCACCCGCTGTGGGTCGCCTTCGCCGCCGTCCTGGGCCTGATCGGCGAGCGGGCCGATCGCGGGCTGGTCCTCGTCTGCCTGCTGGCCCACGCCGCCCTGGTGCTCGGGTCCTACCGCCTGGGCGCCGCGGTGTTCGGCCGCTGGCCCGGCGTGCTGGCCGCCGTCTTCGTGGCCGCCAGCGCCTCCTTCGCCCTCTACGCCCTGCGCGGCTACGTCGACACGCCGTTCCTGGCCATGGTGGTGTGGGCGGCGGTGCTGGCCGCCGAGGGCCGGCGGCCGGCGGGGCCGCTCGTCCTGCTGGTGGCGGCCGGCCTGCTGCGTCCCGAGGCCTGGGTGCTGACCGGGATCTACGCCGTCTGGAGGTGGCGCGGCGCCACCGGTCGCACGCGATTGGGTTTGGCGTTGGCGACGCTCGCCGCGCCGGTGATCTGGTCGCTGGTCGACTGGTCGGTGACCGGCGATCCGCTGCACTCGCTGCACGCCACCAGCGCGCTGTCCGCCGAGCTCGGGCGCGAGCGCGGCCTGGCCAACGTGCCCGGGGCCTTCGTGGTCTTCATGGCCGCCACCGTGCGCCCGCCGGTCGCGCTGCTCGGCGTCGCTGGCCTGGTGCTGGCGATCCGCATCCTGGGGCTACGGCGCACGGCCGTCCCGCTGGCGCTGATGGGAGTCGGCGTGGCGACCTTCGTCGGCACCGGAGTGGTCGGGCTGTCGATCCTGCCCCGCTACCTGACCGTGCCCGCGGTGGCGCTGTGCCTGTTCGCCGGCTACGCGCTGGCCGGCTTCACCACCCTGGCGCCGGGACCCGCGCGTCAGCGCTGGCAGCGGGCGGCGGCCGTCGCGGTGGTGCTGGGCGTGGTCGGACTCGCGCTGCTGCGCCCGTCGCTCGGCCCGGTGACGGCCGAGTTGCGCTTCCTGCAGGAGACCCACGACGACCTCGTCGCGGTGCTCGACGACCCGCGCGTCCGGCACGCCGCGGCCTGCGGTCCGGTCACCTTCCCGAACTACCGCCTGGTGCCGGATGCCCGCTGGCACCTCGACGCCGCGCGGGGCGACGTCGGCGCCCGCTCGGCCCGGCGCCGCGAGGCCGGGGTGGCGATCTTCGCGCTGGGCGCCAAGCCTCTGCGCCGGATCGGCTTCGCCGACGGCGCCTCACCATCGACCAACGCGCCCGACCCCGGCTTCGCGCCGATCGCGCGCCACGGCCGCTTCGCCGCCTATGCGTCCTGCCCCTGAGCGGTGGCGATGCCGAGCGCCCTCATGCGCTCGGTCAGCGGACGGTTGACGCGCGCCGCGGTCTGCTGCAGCGCCCACTCGCGCAGGGCGGCGTCCGGCCGGCTGCGGGCGCCGGCGAACCCGCGCAGCGCGCTCACCCACTCGCCGGGATCGCGGGCGGTGACCACGGCGCGCGACCACGTCCGCGTGCCGGTGAGGTCGGGAGCGATCGTCATGCGTCCGAGGCGGGCGTACTTGAGGATCCGGTTCGGCAGGCCGGCGTCGTTGAAGGCGCCGGTCTCGAAGCCGACGATCCCCACGTCGGCGCACAGGATCAGCCGCGCGGCCTCCTCGTCGCTGCGGCGCCCCAGCCAGACGAGGTTGGCGGCGCCGCGGCACCAGACGTAGTCCGGGTCCTCGCCGCATTCGTCGTCGTGCCTTTCGCCGACGAGCAGCAGCACCAGCTCCGGCATCGCCTCGGCCACCGCGCGCAGCAGCGTCCAGTCGTTGCGCCGCCCCAGGTGCCCGAGTGAGACCGCTACGACCGTGGCGCCCGGGTCGGGCGCCGGGAACGAGTCGGCGGCCTGGCCGATCGCCTCGGCGGGGCGGCCGGCGTCGTGCTCGAGCGCGGCGAGCGCGCCGGACACCGTGAAGGTCAGGGCGGAGCGGCCCGCGGCCCGCTCGTGCAGGCGCTCCAGGCGCCGGCGGGTGCGCGGCCCGGCGTCGTAGGCGAGCTCGTAGCGATCCCAGCGCGAGTACCACAGCTCGGCACCCGGATGGAGTTCCAGGAGCGCCTCGGCGAGCGGGAGCTGGAACGGGTGGAAGACGATGACCGCGCGCGGCGCGCCGTCCAGGCGCAGGCGGCGCGCCCACTCCCGGGCCACGACGTGCGCCGCCGGACCGGGCAGCCGGCCGAGGACCCCGTAAGGGATCCGCCCCGGCTCGACTCCGACGGCGCCGGGCGCGCGAATGAGGTCCTCGGCCTGGTCGCGCAGGATGAAGTGCGGCAGGGGACGGGGCAGCAGGAGGACCAGCAGAGGCGCGGGCGACACGCCGACGCACGCTATACCGTGCGTTCCGCGATGCCCCTCGCCGACCTCGCCCACCAGATCCGCCCGGCCGCCGGCGAGCCGCAGGGCGCGCTCGTCCTGATGCACGGGCGCGGCACCAGCGAGCACGACCTGGTGCCGCTCTTCGACGTCCTCGATCCCGAGCGCCGGCTGGTCTGCGTGGCGCCGCGCGGGCCGCTCAGCCTGCCGCCCGGCGGACAGCACTGGTACATCGTGCGGCGCGTCGGCTTCCCGGATCCCGACACCTTCCTGCCGACCGTCGCCAAGCTCGAGGACTGGATCGGCGCTCTGGCCGAGGAGACCGGCGTGCCGATCGGCTCGACCGTGCTGGGCGGCTTCTCGCAGGGCGCGGTGATGTCCTGGGCGCTCGGCGTCGGTCCCGGCCGCCCGCGGCCGGCCGGGGTGATGGCGCTCAGCGGCTTCATCCCCGAGGTCCCGGGCTTCGAGCTCCAGGACGACCTGACCGGACTGCAGGCGATCATCACGCACGGCGCCCAGGACCAGGTCATCCCGGTCGAGCTCGGCCGTGCCGCCCGCGATCGCGCCGAGGCGGTCGGGGCGGAGGTCACCTACCTGGAGAGCGGCGTCCCGCACACCATCGACCCCGGCGCGGTGCCCCAGCTCGTCGCCTGGCTGCGGGCGCGAACGACTCCCACTCCTTGAGGAGCCCCCTGCGCCGGCTGGTGACCGCCGGCGCGGCGTACCAGCTCGCCGAGGTCGTCTCGAAGGTCATCGCGCTGGCGCTGCTGCCGGTGTACACGCGGCACCTCACGCCGGCCGACTACGGCACGGCCGAGTTGCTGCTGACCTCGATCATCCTCGCGTCGATCGTTGTGCGCCTCGGACTCGGCGAGGCGTTCGTGCGCTTCTGGTTCCACGACGACGACGCCGGCCGCCGGCGGGCGCTGGCCCGCACCGCCACCGGTGTGCTGGCGCTCACCACCACCGTGGCGGCGGTCGCCGTCGCCGTCTTCGCGGCGCCGCTGTCGGAGTGGATGCTCGGCGCCGAGCGGGTGCCGGAGCTGCGCGCCGCCGCCCTCGGCCTGTGGGCGTTTACCAACCTCGAGCTGGCCTACGCGCTGCTGCGGGTCGAGGAGGACGCCCGGGCCTACCTGACCACCTCGCTGACCAACGTCGCCCTCACGGTGACGTTCACCGTGTGGCTCGTGGTGGTGCGCGACGAGGGCGCCTTCGGGTTGGTGCTGGGCAACTTCGCCGCCTCCGCGGTGGTGCTGCTCGGCCTGTGGTGGAGTCGCCGCTCCCTGCTCGGCTTCGCGCCCGGCCGCGTCCGGGGCGCGCTGCTGAGCCCGATGCTGCGCTTCGGGCTGCCGACCGTGCCGGCCGAGGTGTCGGTCTTCGCGCTGTTCGTGATCGACCGCTTCTACCTCTACCGGGTGGAGTCCGAGGCCGCCGCCGGGCTCTACTCGCTGTCGGTGAAGCTGGCGGCGGTGGTCATTTTCACCGTGCGCGCGTTCCAGCTCGCGTGGCCGCCGCTGGCCTACTCGGTCACCGACGAGGACGAGGCGGCGCGCCTCTACGCCCGGGTCGCCACCTACTACGTGCTGTTCACCGCGCTGGTGGTCGCCGGCCTCGCGCTGCTGGGCCGCTGGGTCCTGCGCCTGCTGGGCCCCGAGTTCTTCGGTGCCCAGCCGGCGCTGGCGTGGGTCGCGCTCGGCTGGGCGCTCTATGGGCTCTACCTCATCCTGGTGGCGATGGCGGGGCGCGCGCACGTCCCGGTGCGCACGGTGCCGCCGGCCCTCGCCGGCCTCGCCGTCAACGTCGTGCTCCTGCTCCTCCTCGTCGGGCCGCTGGGGATCGCCGGCGCGGGGCTGGCGCTGGTCGGCTCCTACCTGGTGATGCTGGCCACCCTGCACCTGCTCACCCGCCACGTGTTTCCCGTCCCCTTCGAGTGGCGGCGCCTGGCGCTGATCGCCGCCGTCACGGCCGCGGCGACCGGAGCGGGCGAGATCCTGGTCCCCGGCTCCGGGGCGGCGGGCCTGGCCGTCCGTCTGCTGCTGCTGGCCGCCATTCCGCTGGCGCTGTGGGCGGCCCGGTTCTTCCGGCCCGGCGAGATCGCGGTCGCGCGCGGCGTGCTCGGGCGGCTGCGCCTCAGCGGCGCTCCGCCCGGCTGAGCGCCCTCAGTCCCGCAGCGCGGCGTTGTAGGCGTCGGCCGCCTCGCGCAGGCCCTCCCCGCGCCACGGGGCGAGGGTGGCGGTCACGTGTCGCCAGTAGCGACGAGGGTCATGCCCGGGGAGGGCGAGCGCCGCGGCCGCCCGCAGCCCGTAGGTGAGCGCGGTGAGGAGCCGGACGCAGAGCGCAGCGCCGGCGGAGTGGTGCTTGCGCATGTAGCGCTCGCGGTTGCGCGACATCTCCACGATGCGCCGCTCGGGCACCGCGTCGGTCGACAGCTGCTCGTGGTGGATGGCGCGGGCGTGGGGCACGTGCAGCACGCTCCACCCCGACGCCCGCAGCCGCCGGCAGAAGTCCACCTCGTCGGAGTAGACGAAGAACGCCGGGTCCAGTCCGCCGATCGCCGCGGCCGCCTCGGTCCGGACGAGGAGGGCGGCCGACTGGGCCCAGTCGACCTCGCGCACGGAGCCGCCGCCACTCTGGACGACCAGGCGGCGATGGAGCTGCAGCAGGGTCCACAGGGCGGTCGCCGGCCCGGGAAACCGCCACGCCGACGGCTGTGGGGCGCCGTCGGGACGCAGCAGCGCCGCCCCCGCTGCGCCCGCTCCGGGCCGCGCGCTCAGCGCGGCGTGCAGCGCCGAGGTCGCTCCCGGCAGCAGCTCGGAGTCCTCGTTGAGCAGCAGCGCGTAGCGGCCACGCGCGCGCTGCAGCAGCGCGCTGTCGTTCTCCGCCTTGCCGCGCCGCCGCTCGAGCGCGATGACCTCGCCGACCGCCGGGTGCGCTCGGGCGGCGGCCGCGGAGCCGTCGGGTGAGGCGTTGTCGAGCACCAGCACCTCGGTCTCGCAGGGCAGCGCCCCGCGCTCGCGCTCGATGGCGTCCAGGCCGCGCAGCAGCAGCTCGCGCTGGGCGGTGTTGACCACGCAGAAGGAGACCTCGACGCCCATTCCCGGCCATCCTGCCAGGCGCGGTGAGCGCGAACGGCCGCGCCGACTACAGTCGCGCCGTGCCCGGCTTGCGCGTCCACGTCCTCGACCCGCCCGCCTACACCCCGCCCTACGATCACGCGCTTTGCTCGGCGCTCGCCCGGGCGGGAGCCGAGGTCACCCTCGTCACCACGCGTTTCGCGCACGGCGAGGTGCCGCTTGCGGAGGGATACCGGCGCATCGAGGCGTTCTACCGCCGCGGCGACTCTGGGGTCCTGCGCCGGCAGCGGCGACTCGCCCAGCACGTGCCCGGCATGGTCGCCTACGCCCGCGGCTCCGCCCGGGCCGCCGACGTCGCTCACTTCCAGTGGCTGGCGGTGCAGCCGCTCGACGCCTTCCTGCTGCCGCGCGCGACGCCGGTGGTGCTCACCGCCCACGACGTGCTGCCGCGCGAAGGGCGCCCCGGCCAGCGGGCCGGCCAGCGCCGCCTGTACCGCCGCGCCGACGCGGTGATCGTTCACTCCGAGCACGGGGCGCGCCGCCTCGAGGCCGAGCTCGGCGTCGACGCCGGCTCCATCAGCGTCATCCCGCACGGCCCGCTGCGGGACCTGACCGCGCTGCCGCCGGACGCGGCGCTTCCGCCCTCGCTCGGCGACGCCGGCGACGGCCCGGTCGTTCTCTGCTTCGGCCTCATCCGCCCCTACAAGGGCGTCGACACGCTGCTGGAGGCCTGGCGGCGGCTGTCGCCACCCGCCGGCGCGCGACTGTGGGTGGTCGGCATGCCGCGCATGGACGTCTCGGCGTTGCGCGCCGCCTCGCCTGCGTCGGTGCATTGGGTGCCGCGCTTCGTCTCTTCGGAGGAGGCGGCGGCGGTCTTCCGCCGCGCGGACCTCGTGGTGCTGCCCTACCGCGAGATCGACCAGTCGGGCGTGCTGTTCACGGCGCTGGCCTTCGGAGTTCCGGTGCTGGCCACCACGGTCGGCGGCTTTCCGGAGGTCGCCGCCGCCGGTGCGGCGCGGCTGGTGGCGCCGGACGACCCCGACGCCCTGGCCGGCGCGCTCGGCGTGCTGCTGTCGCGACCCGAGGAGCGCGAGGCGCTGGCCACCGCCGGTCGGGCGCTCGTCGCACCGGACGGCGCCTACGGCTGGGACTCGATCGCGCGCCGGACGCTCGCCGTCTACGAGCGTCTGCAGCGCTGACGGCGCCGGGGCGTGTCAGCATGGCGCCGCGTGTCACGTCTGGCTGCCATCGCCTTCTGGACCTCGTCCGGCCTCCTGGCGTGGACGCAGCTCGGCTACGGCCTGCTGCTGGCCGTGCTGCGCCGGCGCCAGGGACCCCGCACACCGGAAGCGGCGGCCGGAGCTCCCGATCCGGCGCCGATGGTGACGCTGATCGTCGCCGCCTATCGCGAGGAGTCGGTGATCGCGGCCAAGGTGGCCAACGCGCTCGAGCTGGACTGGCCGCGTGACCGCCTGCAGGTGATCGTCGCCGTCGACGGAGGCGCGGATCCGGGTGCCGACGCCACCGCCGAGCGCGCGCGGGCGGCCGGCGCCGATCTCGTCCTCGAGCTGCCGCGCGGAGGCAAGGTGCGCGGCCAGGACGCCGCGGTGCGAGCCGCCCGCGGGGAGCTGCTGGCGTTCTCGGACGCCAACTCGCTGTGGGACCCCGGCGCGCTGCGCGAGCTGCTCGCTCCCTTCGCCGACCCCGAGGTCGGCTACGTGTGCGGCCAGGTCGCCTTCGTCAACGAGGCGGGCACCAACCAGGAGGGCCTCTACTGGCGCTACGAGATGTGGCTGCGCGAGCACGAGTCCGACCTGCTGTCGGTCACCGCCGGCAACGGAGCGATCTATGCGGTGCGCCCGGAGGCCTACATCGAGGTCGACCCGGTGATGGGCCACGACCTCTCGTTCCCGTTCAACATGGTCCGGCGCGGCTGGCGGGCGCTCTACGCGCCGCGCGCCCATGCCCGGGAGAAGATGGTCCCCTCGATCGAGGGCGAGTGGGCCCGGAAGCGGCGCATGATGAGCCACGCCTGGCCGATCGTCATCCGCGGCGGGATGCTCGACCTGCGCTGCCATCCGCCGCTCTACGTCCTGATGATCGTCTCGCACCGCCTGCTGCGCTACTCCTCGCCGCTGCTGCACGTCGTCGCGCTGGCGGCGAGCGTGGCGCTGATGCGCCGGGCGCCCTACCGGGCGGCGGTCGGCGCGCAGGTGGCGCTGCTGATCGCGGCGGCCGCGGGCGGCCGGCTGCGGGCCCGCCCGCTACTCGTCGCCCGCTACTACGTGCTGACCACCGCTTCGCTGGCCGCCGGGCTTCACGACTGGCTGCGCCACGGGACGCCCGCCGGCTGGGAGGCGCCGGAGGGGACGCGGTGAGCGCCTACGTCGACTCGCGGCGCAAGCGGGCGCTCGACCTGCTCGGTGCCGGAGCGGCACTGGCCGTGGCCTCACCCCTACTGGCCGTCGCCACCGTGGCCATCCGGCTCGAGTCTCCCGGGCACCCGATCTACCGCCAGCGGCGCGTCGGCCGTGACGGACACGCCTTCGAGGTCTACAAGCTGCGGACGATGGTTTCCGGTGCCGAGTCGATGGGCTCCGGCCTGGCGGTCGACGTCGGTGACGCCCGCATCACCCGCGTCGGCGCGCTGCTGCGCCGCACCTCGGTCGACGAGCTGCCGAACCTGGTCAACGTGCTGCGCGGCGAGATGTCGCTCGTCGGACCGCGTCCCACGGTGCAGGTGCAGGTCGATCGCTACACGGAGCGCCAGCGCGGCCGCCTGCGTGTCCGTCCCGGCATCACCGGCTGGGCGCAGGTCAACGGCCGGGCGTCGCTGCCGTGGCACGAGCGCATCGAGCTCGACCTCTGGTACGTCGAGCACGCCGGCCTGCGACTCGACCTGCGCATCCTCGTCTCCACCCTGCGCATGGTGCTGGGCGGAGACGGTCTCTACCGCGGAGAGGCCGGCGGCTGGCGCGAGCCGCCGGCCTGAGCGTCACGGGATCTGCTCGGGGCCCTTGTCGACGTAGCGCGTCCGGAAGGTGCGGATCACGTCGAAGACCTCGTCGCTCATCTCCTTGCATCCGACCATGTGCGTCCAGGCGGTCGCCGCCACCGCGTAGTCCATGCCGGTGGTGTTCTCGTAGAGGAGCATGTGGTAGCCCTCGCTTTCGGCGAGCAGCGCCTCGAGCTGGTTCACCGTCTCCTCTGGAGTGCCCGGCTTGTACTGCACGTTGATGCGACCGTGCTCGAGCGTGTGGACGAGCATGCCCACATTCGGCGTGGCGCCCGGCTCGTAGAGGCCGTCCTCGTACCACTCGGGATGGTGGTCGCCGGAGGTCGGCGGGTTGGTCGAGTAGTCGGAGGCCTGGAACTCGCGTGCCGCGTCGTGGCCACGCCCCGCGTCGGGCGAGTTGACGAGCTCGCAGCCGGCGGCCTCGACCGCCTCGCGCAGGTCCGCGGTCTGCTGGAGCGGCAGGGTGATGGTGGACTCCGGCTGGGCCGGTGTCGCCGCCTCATCCTCGCCGCAGGCGGCGAGCGTCACGCTGGCCAGCGCTGCGACCAGCGTCCCCGCCAGTCGGGAGCCGCGGCGCGCGAACGGCGCGGCCGCCGTCGGTCCCCGCTGGTCGAAGCCGGCGGCGTGGTGACGGTGGCGGTGGTCGGGCGGGCTCTCTTGACGGCTTCCCATGACGCAAGAGGCTAGTGGGTGCCTGTACCCCCACGGGGTACCATGGGAGGTGATGCGAGCCGACCCCAAGCCAGTGCTCAATCGCCTGCGCCGGATCGAGGGCCAGGTCCGCGGCCTGCAGCGGATGGTCGAGGAGGAGGTCTACTGCGTCGACATCCTCACCCAGGTCGCCGCGGTGCAGACTGCGCTCGAGCAGGTAGCCATCCAGGTCCTCGACGGGCACGTCCGTGGCTGCGTGGCGACCGCGGTGGCGGGCGACGACGACCAGGCCGCCACCCAGAAGCTCGACGAGCTGATGGAAGCGGTGCGCCGCTTCAGCCGCGCCCGCCCGTAGCGGACCCGCTCGGGTAGCGTTGCGCGCTCCAGTCTCGAAGCACTCAAGGAGCCGCCGGATCCCCATGGCCAGAAACGCCCGCTCGCTTTCCGGTCAGGTCGCGGTGGTGACCGGGGGAGGCCGGGGCATCGGAGCCGCCCTGACGCGGGCGCTGGTCCTGCAGGGGATGCGCGTGGCGGTGGTCGACCTCGACGCCGACGCGGCCGGGGCGGTCGCGGCCGAGCTCGGTGAGGGAGCCATCGCACTCTCGCTCGACGTCACCGACCGACCGGCGTTCACCGCCTTGCTCGACGAGGTCGAGCGGCGACTGGGCCCGATCGACGTGCTGGTCAACAACGCCGGCATCATGCCGCTGGGACCGTTCGAGCTCGAAGCCGAGGCGACCGTCATCCGGCAGCTCGAGCTCAACCTGCACGCCGTCATCCACGGCACGCGCGAGGCGGTGCTGCGGATGCGGCCCCGCCGCCGGGGCCACATCGTCAACGTGGCGTCCTCGGCCGGGCGCACCGGCTTTCCGGGCGGCGCCACCTACAGCGCCTGCAAGTTCGGCGTCGTCGGGCTGTCGGAGGCGGTGCGTGCGGAGCTGCGCGGCACCGGAGTCGAGCTGACCGTCGTGCTGCCGGGGCTGGTCCACACCGAGCTGGCGGCCGGAGTGCCCGACGCCCGGTCGGTGCGCCGGGTGACTCCCGAGGAGGTCGCCGAGGCGACGGTGCAGGCGCTGCGCTATCCCCGCTTCCAGGTCTACGTGCCCAAGACGATCGGCCCGCTGGTGGTGCTGGGCGCGGTGCTCCCGTGGCGCGTGCGCGACATCGTCGCCCGGCTCCTGCGGGTCGACTCGTTGCTGATGCGCGCCGACCCGCAGGCGCGGATGGCCTACGAGGCGCGCGCCGCGGCCAGCGCTCCGGCCGCCGAGACGGTGCTCGACGCCGGGCCCGAGGCCGTCGGGCACCCGACGGTCATCTGAGGCGACTCGCGCGGCAACCGGCTCACTCCGGGAGCCGGTCGAGCAGCGGAAGCAGGGCGTCAGCGTCCTCGCCGACCGTGATGTGGATGGCGTGGGGCTCGCGGACCGAGGCGATGACGCCCAGCACCTGCAGCCGGTCGAGCACCCATTGGAACGCCAGGGCCTGCTCTCGCGATCGGTAGATGCGCGCGATGTCGAGCGCCCAGCCCGTGGTGTGGAGGGAGTAGCCGAGGGTCGCCTCGCCGTTGCTGCCGATCAGCAGATCCTGGTAGGCCTGGTCGCGCACCGTCGAGGTGACGATCAGCGCCCCGCCACCCGCGGAGTCGCGGACCCGGGCGCCGAGGTACAGCGTGAGCGCCAGCGCCTCCGGCCGCAGGCCTCGGTACAGCGCGATCGGCTCGTCGAGCCGGCGTGCGAGCTCGCCCATGCCCCGGTCGCGGTCCAGCGCGGTGGCGGCGGGATCGTCGGGCAGGGCGCGGATGTCCTCGTCGTCCCACGCCGCGCGCAGCTCGTCGGGCGTGCGGAAGCTGGTCGTCTCGCTGGCGGGATGCAGGACCTCCTCGGCTGACGCCTTGGCGGTCTGCAGGTCGGCGGTGCGCTCGAGTTCGGCGCGGTCCTCCCGCCACAACCGCATGATCTCGCGGCCCGCCTCGACCTTCCACAGGTAGTTGGAGGAGTCGTCGCCGAAGCTCGCCAAGCGACGGTAGGCGGCGCGGTGGCGCCGCGGCGTGGAGTCGAAGTAGACCCGTGGCCAGTCGAGCTCCTCGTCGGCGACCACGTCGCCGATGTCGCCGCCGTCGCGGCCGGAGAAGTCGCGCAGGACGCCCTCGAGGTTGCCCTGGCCCATGTGGTACGAGACGAAGGCGAGGTCCTCGCGGCCGAAGCGCTCGCGGGCCATCGTCAGGTAGCGGGCGCTGGCGGACAGGGAGAGGGCGGGGTCGAAGCGCTCGTCGATGCGCCGGCGGCGGTCCTCGAGCCGCTCGGCCAGCGCGTCCTGGCTGCGCCGCTGCGCGCGCGTCATCCGGCGCGTCAGCCGGCGGCTCTCTTCGAGGTCGACGCGCATGCCGAGCAGGTTCTTCCCGGTCTCGGCGAGGATCTGGGTGAGGCCGACGGCGCCGTCGAGGCCGTTGGGCGTCACCGCGTCGGGGCGCCCGGCGCTCTCGAGGAAGACGAGGCCCTCGAGCCGGTCCGGGTCGACTCCGGCCCGGCGCGCCGCCCGCTCGACGAGCGGGCGCCAGGTGGCGGTGCGCTCGGCGGTGGCGACCGCGCCCCCCGGTGAGTTGGCGTAGAGGGGGTGGGCGACGCCGAAGGCCGCGCGCTCGGCCATCTCCTCGCCGCGGTCGCGACGGTACGCGAACGGGTCGGCCAACGGGGCGGCTCCGCTGCCCGGCGCGACGGTGGGGACCACCGGCACGCCCGGTGGCGGTCCGCCGCGCCCGAACAGCGCGAAGCCGATCAGCCCCGCGACGGCGAGCAGGGCGATGAGCGGGCGCCAGCGGCGGCGACGGGGCGACGGCTTGCCCGCTCGCGAGCGGGCGGCGGGGCGTCGCCCCGCCGGCTGGGCCCGGCGGCCGCCGGATGACCGTGGGCTACGGCTGGCGATGAGCGGGAAGCGGGCGTCGGGTACCGGGGGCGCAGGCGGCGGCCGACCCGGTGTGCGCCCCGCGGACGGCGGGCGAAGTGGGCAAGACGGCTTCGAGGCTAGCGCCCGCCCCTCCTTGCGGCGACGCGTTCAGCCGAGTCCGAGCTCGCCCGGCCGCAGCTCGGACTCCTCGGCCAGGGCACGGCGCAGCGCCTCGTCGAAGCCGATCGGCTGCACGTCGAACAGCGCCGCTCCGGACGGGTCGGTGACGACGGTGGGGACCGCGAGGCCCTCCACCAGCGGCCGGGCGACTCCGGCGTCGACCGGCGTCACGAGGCCGATCCACAGCGAGGACAGCCAAGGCGTGATGAGCGGGACCGGGATGCGGGGGCGGGGACGCAGCCCGAGCGCGACCGCCATGGCGTCGAGCATCTCGCCGTAGGAGAGGACGTCGGGACCGCCGATCTGGATCTCGCGGCCGGCCGACGCCGGCACCGACGGAGCCTGGGCGAGGTAGCGCAGCGTGTCCTCGATGGCGATCGGCTGGGTGGCGTTCTGCAGCCAGGCGGGAGCGATCATCGCCGGCAGCCGCTGCACCAGAAAGCGCAGCGTCCGGTAGGACTCGCTCTGGGCGCCGACCACCATGCCGGCGCGGAAGTAGGTCAGCGGCGGTCCGTGCTCGGCGAGCGCCACCGCCGTCTCGTGGCGGCTGCGCAGATGCTTGGACTGCGGACGGTCGCCGAGCCCGCCGAGGTAGACCACGCGCCCGATCCCCTCCTCGCGGGCCATGCGGGCGAACGCGGTGGCCGACGCCCGCTCGCTGGCCATGAAGTCCTTGTCGCCGCCCCGGCCCATCGAGTGGATCAGGTAGTAGGCGATGTCGACACCCTCGCCCGCCCCGCGCAGGCTCTCAGGGCGCAGGACGTCGCCCTGGTGCAGCTCGAGGCCGCCGGAGGCGAGCTGGCCCGCGCGATCGCTCGACGCGTCGCGGACCATGGCCCGGACGTCCCAGCCGGCCTGGGTCAGGACGGTCGCGAGCCGGCCGCCGATGAAGCCGGTGGCGCCGGTGACCAGTGCGCGACCGGCCATCAGGCGCCCTCGGGGGTGGATGCCGAACGCATGGAGCGAACGTACCCGAGGGCGCGGGCCGCTACTTGGACCCGGTCAGGCCTCGGCGAGCTGCTTGAGCCGCGCCAGCGAGTCATTGGCCTCGCGCTCGGCCTGTCCGGCGACGACGCCGCTGACCGCCTCGCCGACCTTGCCGGCCGGGAGCTTGAAGTCGTTGTCGTAGCCGAAGCGCGTGCCGCCGTCAGCGGCTTCCAGCGAGTAGGTGGTGCGGGCGGTGGTGCCGGCGGGGCCGGTGCCCTCCCAGGTCAGGCGGCGGGGACCGTCGACCTCGGCCGCGGTCCAGTTCACCGCGAACGGCGTACCGGCCACCGCCAGCGTCTGCTGGAAGCTGGTGCCCGCCTTGACGTCAGCCGGAGGCGGTGTGGGGAAGTCGCGGTGGATGCTCACCCACTCGTCGAGGCGATGGAGGTCGGTGACCAGGTCCCACACGCGCTCCACGGGAGCGGCGATGTCGATCGAGGTGTGCACGTTGGCCATTGCTGGCCTCCTTTCGTTGGGAACAAGACGACTACGGCGATCGGACGGGCGGGGATGACGGCGCCATCGCGCCAGCGTGCCTGAGACGGCACCTGGCGGGGGCGGATCCGTCCGCCCCCGTGGCGCTCAGGTGGCCGTAGCGGCGGCCCGCGTCGTCATGGCCGGGGCAGACGCCGGAGTTGAGGCGTCAGCGGGAGCACCGGAGTCCGCCGCCGGGCGCCACTGGACGGGATCGATGTGACGATGTCCGGCTCGTGACGCGTCTTCTCCGCGTGGTCGATCGCCGCCACGAGCTCACGCGGCGTCGACGTCAGCATCGGCTTCGAGAAGACCCTTTGCGCCTGTTCCCCGCACGACGGGCAGGCGGTCGATGGCGGCGCCGTTCCCAGCGGTCGGGTCACGTCGAACCCGCCGTCGCGCTGGCACCGATACTCGTAGATGCCCACTGTGGCTCCTCGTCGGTCGCGTCGCCAGATCAGTTCGCCGACCTCGGCACCTGCGTGCCCTGCTGGACCTGATGCGGCCGGCCGCTCGACGGAGCGATGTCGAAGTCGAAGATGCTCCGGGGGATGTAGACCGTCGCGCACGAGTTGGGGATGTCGACGACGCCGGAGAAGCGTCCTTCGATCGGCGCCGACCCCAGGATCATGTAGGCCTGGATGTCGGTGTAGCCGAACTTCATGAGGTAGTCGATGGCGTGGTGGCAGGCGCGCTCGTAGGACAGCTGTGAGTCCAGGTAGTGCTGCCTGCCGTCGAGATCGACCGAGACTCCGGAGAAGGCGATCCACTCGGAGTAGTGCGGATCTCGGAGGCCGGGCATGAAGATCGCGTTCTCCGAGACGCCGAACGTCTCCATGCCGCCCTTGATGAGATCGACGTGCAGGTCCATGAACCCGCCCATCTCGATTGCGCCGCAGAAGGTGATCTCGCCGTCTCCCTGCGAGAAGTGCAGGTCACCGAAGGACAGGTTCGCTCCCGGTACGAACACCGGGTAGAAGACACGCGTTCCCGCGGTGAGGTTCTTGATGTCCTGATTACCGCCGTTCTCGCGGGGTGGGGCGGTCCGAGCCGCCTCCGAGGCGACGCGATCGAAGTCGGCCCCCTCGAGGCTCCCGAGGATCGCGCTGTCCGGCAGGGGCGGCAACGCGAGCGGTGGCACACGGTCGGGATCGGTGGCGATGAGCTCGCCCTCGCGCGAGTTCCACCGGGCGAGCAGCTCGGCCGAGGGCGCGGTGCCCATCAGGCCGGGATGGTGGATGCCGACGTACGAGCATTCCGGGATATGTCGCGAGGTGGCGACGTCGCCGGTGAAATCCCAGATGACCTTGTAGGCGTCCGGGAAACGGTCGGTGAGGAAGCCGCCGCCGTTGGACTTGGCGAAGACCCCGGTGTATCCCCAGCCCATGCCCGCGTACGGTCCGTTGTCGTCCTCTTCGAGACAGGCATCGATCTCGAGGATGTCGACGACCAGCAGGTCGCCAGGCTCGGCGCCCTCGACGCGGAACGGCCCACTCAGGACGTGGACGCCCGGCAGCGGCGCATTGCGGACGTCTTCGGCGGAGTCGTCATTGTGGATCGCACCGTCGAACCACTCGCGAATCTCCGCGCGGAAGACGTCGCCCGGCTTGACGCTCACCACCGCGGGGATGTCCGGATGCCAGCGGTTGTGCCCGACGTGCAGCTGGTCCGTGAACTTCTTGGAATTGTCGAGCGGGAACAGATTCTTCGGCATGCCGGCTCCTTCGCCAGGACTTGGTATTGGGTCGTTTGCGGATGCGAGGCGGCTCAGGGCCGGCGCTGCGCATCCTCCTGCGGGTCGCGTGGCGGCTCGGACTCGGGGAACTCACGGACGGAGTCCCGCCCGACCCCCTCCGAACGCTCGCCGGAGGGGCGCCGCCGATGGTCCTCGGGCGTGGTGATGTCCGCCACCTCGACGGCGGAGAGCCGGCTGCTGGCGCCCTTCAGGAGCACGAAGGCCAACGTGGCGAAGCAGAACGGCAAGGTCAGCGCGGGCAGCCCCCACGGCGTGAAGAGCGAGGCGAACGCCCCGAACATCAGGGCCGCGAGCACGGCGCAGCCCACCGCGAGCAGGCCCGATCGCCAGGTCAGCACGAAGAAGACGCCACCGATCGCCAACGCCGCGTCGAAGGAGTTGAAGCCCCAGAGCCCGTTGTAGATGGCGACGCCGTTGGCGCCGAGCGCAAGCCCGGTGAGCATGCCCACCGTCGATCCGACCAGCGCGAAACCCGCCGCGATCCGCGAGCAGACCGCGATGCCGAGGATGATGATGATCCCCGCCACGACGCTGTTGGCGAAGAACAGCTGGCCTATGCCGCGGAAGATCGCGTTCATGGCGCCTTCGAGGTCGTTCGACGCTGCGGCGTCCGCCGCGGAGCGCAGAGTGCTGGTGACTCCGCCTCCCGTCACCTGGGCGTCGGCGGGCGCGATCAGCGAACCGACCCGGCCGTTGGCGAAGTTGAGGGCGCCGATGAGGAAGATCAGCGTTATGAAGTTGAAGGCCAGCGTGAAGGGCGGTACGGCCCAGGCGCCGAGGAAGACGTTGGCCAGCGCGGCGTGCAGGATCGTCGAGAAGAACGCGCCGACCGCAATCCAGACCATCACCAGGGCGTCCCAGTCGGGCTGGAGGAACAGGGAGAGCCCCGCTCCCACGAGCACGCCGTTGAAGCCGAACAGGCCGGCCCGGATCGCTCCGCGGTCCATTCCGATCACGACCGCGGTGGCGGTCGAGACGACGAGGCCGAGTGCGCCGGCGAAGCCGAGCCACGGCTCGGCGACGAACATCGCCACCAGGATGGCCAGACCCGTGATCGGGTTGTTCATGAAGCAGACCTGCCCGACGCCGCGCAGGCAGGAGTCGATGAAGTCGAGGCCGGGTGTCCGGTCGGCGCGCTTCGCCCATTCCGGCATGGTTCCGTCGACCAGCGACAGGCCGCGTGGCGAGGCCCCCAACGAGGTGCTCACTGCAGCGCCCTCCTTTCCAGCCGGCCATCCATGAGCATCCAGGGAGCCGCGGCGCCCCGCCGACACTCGGCGCGGCGAACCGACGAGCCTTGGATGATCCCGACCGGCCATGCGGGCGCTGCATCTGCCAGAGCCCCGAGAGCCCGGCGAGGGCAGTGCCGCGGTGACCGGCACCGCGTGACATCCGTGCTCCGAACTTATGGTAAGCGGAGGCTGACGGTCAAGCGCAGCGGTCCGATCGCGCGATGCGTTGTCTCAGCGGCGACACACAGGCGGATCGGAGGCCCGGTGGCGGGCCTCCGAGTGGAGCTAGGGGGACTCGAACCCCCGACCTCCTGGGTGCGATCCAGGCGCTCTCCCAACTGAGCTATAGCCCCGGGCGAGAGGTCCACCGGCGAGGCGGCGGACGTCGAATTGCGGATTGTAGCCCTGAAGGAGTCCGAACGAGCACGGCCGCCCCCGCCTTGCCGTCGGCACGGTCGGTACCCTTCCCGACGATGGGATTGCTCGACGACGCCATCCGTGAGCACCTGGAGCTCAAGCGCCTCCACGGCGCCGCGCCCGACGAGGTCCAGCGGCAGGAGGCCGAGGCGCTCAGCCGGGTGCCGCGCCGCGGCGATCCGGAGCCCTCCGACGATTCCGCGGGCCCACCCGGCGCCGAGATCGCGGTGCCCGGCGAGGAGTCGCCGATCCTCGAGCCGCCGCCCGCCGTGCCCGCCGCCGATCAGCTGGTGATGCCCGAGCCGGCCGGCCACGAGCCCGTCATCGAGGACTTCGAAGCCCCGGAGGGCCCCGCCGCCGTCCCCGCCCGTCGCCCCGCAGAGGACGGCGAGATGTGGCTCGACGAGAGCGACGAGGCGCCGCCGGGCGACGCGCTCGAGACGCCCGACCAGGCCACCACCGCCTTCTCGGCCGCCGAAGTGGCCGCCGCGGCGGGAGAGCCGGCCGAGGAGGACGTCCTCGAGGAGACTCCGGAGTTCCTGCAGGAGACGCCGGAGCACGAGCGGCTCTGGTTCGAGCAGCGCCCGCCGCGCGGCTTCGACTTCGAGCAGTAGCCGCCCGCGCCGCTCAGGCACGCGGCAGCGCGTGCATCCGTCGCAGCCATGCCGCCAGTCGGTGACGCTCGATGACTTCCTGGAAGTCGTCGAGCACCCGGTGGAAGGCCTCGTCGTCGCCGGCCTCGCGCCGGGCGGCGTACTTGACGAACGGGAACACCACGCAGTCGGCGGCTCCGAGAGAGTCACCCATCAGGAAGTCGCGCCCGGTCAGCAGCGCCTCGAACGCGTCCAGGGCGCGGGTCATCTCCGCGGCGTGCTCGGCGATCACCCCGGAATCCGGCTGCGGCCGCTCGAGCTCGGCCTCGATGGCGTTGGGCCAGACCTTCCAGACCCGGTTGAACCAGTCGATGAGCAGGATCGTCTCGGTGCGCCGGGCGGCGTCGGCGGGATACAGCGGCGCCTGCCCGTGGCGCGCGTCGAGGTGCTCGAGGATCCGGGTCGAGTCGGTCACGACGATGCCGTCGTCGACGATCACCGGCACCAGGTCCTGGCCGCTGACCGACCGCACCCGGCCGCGGTCGTCGTAGGTGATCCACACCGACTCGACTTCGAGGCCCTTGTGGGCGAGCGCCAGGGCCACCCGCTCGACGTTGGTGGAGAACTCGGCGCGGTAGAGGCGGATCATCAGGGCATGTAACCACGCGCCCGCGACGCCTCCAGCACGCGCTCGATGCCGATCTGAAACGCCGCCACTCGCAGCGAGGTCTTCTCGCTCGCCGCGCGGGCGGTGACCTCGGCATAGGCGTCGCGCATGTAGGTCTCGAGCCGCTGGTTGACCTCGTCCTCCTCCCAGCGGAAATGCTGGAGATTCTGCACCCACTCGAAGTAGGAGACCACCACGCCGCCCGCGTTGGCCAGGACGTCCGGGACGACCATCACGCCGGCGCGCTCCAGGATCTCGTCGGCCGCCGGGGTGGTCGGCGAGTTGGCGCCCTCGATGAGGACCCGGCAGCGCATGTCGTCGGCGTTGCCCTCGTTGATCAGGCCGCCGAGCGCAGCGGGGATGAAGACCTCACACTCGACGCCCAGCAGCGCTTCCGGCGAGATCGCGTCGGCGCCGGGAAAGTCGGCCAGGCGCCCGCCGCCGGAGAGCAGGGCGTGCAGCGCGTGGGGGTCGAGACCCGCCTCGGAGTGGATGGCTCCGTAGGCGTCGGAGACGCCGATCAACTTGCAGCCGAGGTCGGCGATGATGCGCGCCGCCCACGAGCCGACGTTGCCGAAACCCTGGATGACTACGCGCGTTTCGGCCGGGACGAGGCCGAGCGCGGGCGCCGCCTCGCGGTACATCTGCACCACGCCGCGCCCGGTCGCCGCCTCGCGGCCGAACGAGCCGCCGAGCGAGATCGGCTTGCCGGTGACGATCGCCGGGGTGTGCCCGTGGAGCTTGCCGTACTCGTCCATCATCCAGCCCATCACACGGGCGTTGGTGTTGACGTCGGGCGCCGGGATGTCGCGGGTCGGGCCGAGCACCTTCTCGATCTTGTCGATGAACGAGCGCGTCACCGTCTGCAGCTCGTCGTCGTCGAGCGCGTCGGCCGGCACGTTGACGCCGCCCTTGGCGCCGCCGAACGGGATGCCGACGATCGCCGTCTTCCACGTCATCAGCGACGCGAGCGCGCGGACCTCGTCGAGGTCGACCTCGGGATGGAAGCGGATGCCGCCCTTGTAGGGACCGCGGGCGCCGTTGTGCTGGACGCGGTAGCCCGAGAAGACGTGGACGCGGCCGTCGCGCAGGCGGATGGGGATCTGGACCTGCACCTCCCGGTAGGAGGAGCGCAGCACCGCGCGCGTGTCCTCGCCCATCTCGAGACGGTCGGCGGCGAGGTCGAACCAGTGGTTGACGGTGTCGAAGTTCGACATCTCCGCGCGTGGCGGCGCGCCTCCGGCCCGGTTCGCCGCTCGCGGCGACTGGTCGGCCGGCGCCTGCTCCGGGTTGGATGTGACGGTGCCGTCTGCCATCGAAGCTCCCTCTACTCGCTGGGAGATCGGACTACCCGCAAAGGGAGGTCGCGGACCCTGCGCCGGCGGCATCAGGCGGGGCGGGGCCGGTGCGCGCCTCCCTCGGCGCGACGTCGCTCATCGTCGTGGCCGCGGCTGCCAGCCCAGCGGGTTCGACACGTCGTGCCGCCGATCGGCGTTGTCGGAGACCGCGTAGACGACCAGGTGGCGCCCGGGAATCGTCGTTGCATCCAGGCAGCGCTGGACGAGATCGACGCAGTCGGCGTGGCTCAACCACACCTGCCGCTCGGAGGGCGGAACCGGAGGCGGGCGGTCGTCGCGGTTGACGCCCCCGAAGCGGATGCAGACCACTTCGAGCCCCTCGGAATCGGCGTAGAAGCGACCGAGGGCCTCCATGAAGACCTTGGCCGCCCCGTATGGGCCGTTCGGCAGCGGCAGCTCGTGCGGGCTGAGCAGCCGGTCAGCGGCGCGTCCCACGAACGAGTCGGCGTGCACCGAGCTGGCCATCACGATCCGGGGCACTCCGGCCGCCGCCGCCGCTCGATAGATGTTCAGCACCTGCCGGAGGTTGTCGACGTGGTGGGCGTCGGGGTCGGAGCCGACCTCGATGTTGTTCCACGCCAGGTGGATCACGGCGTCATGGCCGCGCAGGCGCTCGACGAGGGGCTCGAAGGCGCGCGTGTCCCCGTCGGGGAGGTCGAAGCCCGTCTTGGCGCCCGACAGGCCGCGCATCAACACCGTGCCGATCACGCCCCTGCTTCCGGTGATCAGCACCTTCACGGCAGGGAGGGTAGGGCCGGCGACGATGGAGGCGGGGGGAATCGAACCCCCAACTCAGCCTTGCAAAGGCCGCGTGTTCCCGTTAGCACCACGCCCCCCGGAGCGCGACACAGCTTAGGCGGGACAGCGGCGCCGCGGCGCCGCGGCGCCGCTCACGCTCTGCGCCTATCCTCGGTCCAGGGACGCGGGTGCCACCGGGCGAGATCGACGAGGAGGACCTGGAGTGAGCGAGCCAGAGTCAGACGCGTACCGGCCGACAGACGGGCCGGAGATCGGCTTTCCGCCTGGAGCGACGGCCCTGCTGGTCATCGATCCGGTCAACGACTTCCTGTCCGAGGGTGGCGCGGCGTGGGACATGACCAAGAGCACGGTCGAGAAGAACGACGTCGTCGGAATGCTCAAGCGCGTGATCGACGGTGCGCGACAGCGCGGCGTCCCCGTCCTCTTCGGCCCCATGGCCTACACGGAAGAGGACTACGTGTCGGAGGGACTCCAGCGTCGGTCCGGAATCGCTCGGGTCATGTTCGAGCGCAAGATGTTTCTCGCCGGGAGTTGGGGCGCCGACTTTCATCCTGAGCTGCAGCCGGCTGACGGCGACGTCATTCTGCTGCCGCACAAGGGATGCGATGTCTTCGAGACCGATCTGCCGGATCACTTGAGACGGCTCGGGACGACGCACCTGGTGATCTGCGGGATGGCGGCCAACCTGTGCTGCGAGGGAACCGGCCGCCACGCGACCGAAAGTGGCTACGACGTCACGTACCTCTCGAACGCCATCGGTGCCGAGAACCTTCCGGCTTACGAGGCGTCGATACACATCAACTATCCGCTGATCGGCAACGCCGTGCTCGAAGTCGATGAGTTCCTCACCGCAGTGGACGCCTCAGACGGCACCGAGCGACCGCAGCCGGGCGACACCGTGCGCGGCTCCGACCGCGGGAAGATCGGAACCGTCGACGAAGTGATCGACGCTACGCGAGACGTCGTCGCCCACGTGGTCGTCAAGCGGGGCATCGTCCTCGAACGCGACATCCACATCCCGCTCGACGCACTCGTCAAGCGCGCCGGCGACACTGTCTTCGTCAACGTCCCGAGGCTGGTGGTGGGAAAGATGCCGTGGGACGACCCGCCGTCCGTCGATGAGGTTCGCGCCAAGACAGGGCCTCCTGAACGTGAGGTCGAGATGCTGTACCGGTCTCATCAGCCGTCCGCCATCCAACGCTGACGGCAGGTACTCAGCAATCGGCTGAGTACCGCGGCTCCGGCTGATCTAACTGCCGTGTATCCGCTGTGGCGCGGAGCATCCAGGCTCGATCCATGAGTAGCGCGACAATCGTCGCGGGGGGCGCGGCGACGTCATCCTGCGGATTCAAACTACGAGTTACTGCCCGCCCCTATGACATGGTCGAAGATCGCCCCCATTGCTTGGGTCTGCACCATCTTGTCGGTGATCTCGACCGCCCAGTCTTTTGTCGACCAGGTCGCGGGCTGGTAGACGCCCAGTGCGGTGCTGAGCAGGACATCGCCGGTGTACACGGTGCCGAACACCGCCGCCACGGCCTTTTGACCGCTCAGGCCTGCGTGGGCGGCGAGTCCTGCCGCCCCCACATGGTTCCGAGTGCGAAGTGGGTCGACCAGTTCAAGCGTTTCCGCGCTTGCTCGCTGTCGAGCCTCACGGGCAAGATCTTCTGAGCGGTCGGCCGGGGCGTAGCTTTACTCGCGTCCAGTGAGTGGCATCTCGACGAACTTCTGAAAAGCGGTCATCACGACGGCTCCGGCCACTCCGGAGAGGATGCCGCGACCGACGTCTCCCGCCATGGAACTCTGACGGTGCAGGCCGGAACCACCAGTCAATCTGCTGCCGCTGCCATGAGTCGTCGCCCCACGTCCGTCGCCGCGCCGCCCTGGCCGCCGATGAGCCGCCGACTGAGCTGGGCGCGGCGGAAGTAGAGCGCCGCCGGATGCTCCCAGGTGGCGCCCATGCCGCCGTGAACCGATATCGCCGTCCGCGAGGCCAGGTCGAGGGCGTCGCCCGCCGCGAAGCGCAGGGCGCCCGCGGCCGTCGCGGCTTCGTCCGCGGAGTCCTCGAACGCCCAGCCGGCGTAGCCGACCAAGGCGCGCGCGTTCTCCACGCGGCGCAGCACCTCCACGAGCTGATGCTTGATCGCCTGGAAGGAGCCGATCGGGCGGCCGAAGGCGAGGCGTCGACGCGCATGCTCGACGCTGATCTCGAGGAGACGCTCGGCGACGCCGAGCGACTCCGCGCCCAAGAGCGCCTGCGCCAGGGCCCACGTGCGCTCGAACGCTCCGTCGCTCACCTCCACCAGCGCCCCGGGCGCCTGCCGCAGCTGGATGTGTCCCAGCCGCCGGGTCGCGTCGTAGCCGCGCACCGGCTCGATCTCGACTCCAGCGCTCGCCGGCTCGATCAGCACCGCGCGCCTCCGTCCGGCTGGATCCACGGCGGCGACCACGAGGACGTCCGCGCCGGGAGCGTCGGGCACCCAGCCGGTCTCTCCGGTGACGCGTCCGTAGCGGTCTATGAGCGGGCCGGCGATCCGGCCCGCTCCCGCCGCTCGATCCGCCGTCGACCCGTCCGAGCCGATGCTTGGCCGGAGTGGCAGCCAGACGGCGCGGCGCGCTCCGGTGGCGAGCTCAGCCGCCAAGGATTGGTCAAAGGTGGATCGCAGGAGCTCCGTCGCAGTGAGGTGGCCGAGCAACGGCATGGCGGACAGCGCCCGTCCCAGCTCACCCATCACCAGCATCGCCTCGGTGGCACCGAGCCCCGCGCCACCGATCACCTCGGACGCCAGCAGCCCCGGCCAGCCGGCTTCGACCGCGAGCGGCCAGGAGTCGGGCAGGGCTTCGCCGTCCAAGGCCGCCCGCGCCGCCGCCAGGTTGTCCGTGCGGCTCAGCGCCGCGCGCGCGGACTCGCGCAACTGCGCACACTCATCGCGACTGAGACCGCTCACGATGTTCCAAGGCCGGGCTCGGGCAGGCGGTCGAAGGGGATGTCCCGGTCGACGCGCGGCTCCGGCGGCAGGCCGAGAGCACGCTCGCCGACCACGGTGCGGATGATCTCGTCGGTTCCGCCCGCCGAGCGCAGTCCCGGCAGGTCGGACACCATGCGGCCCCACTCCTCGTCTTCGAGCGCCGCCGGCCCGAGCACGTCGCACAGCAGGTCACCGGCGCGCGTAGCGGCCGCCACCGCCGTCACCTTGTCGAGGGCGGCGGCTGGATCGGTCACGGGGTCCGGGGGCCGCTCAGCTGCCTGTCGCCGCCTCCAGCGCAACGCCAGAAGCTCGCACGCGATCTCACCGAAACGCCGTTGCACGTCGGGATCGTCGACCGCCGACGGCACTGAGGCCAGCGCGGCGGCAAAGGTCTCCACCGGCCAGGACAGGCTCTCGGCCGTCCGGCTCAATGCCGAGCGCTCGCCGCTCAATGCGCCGACCGCCACGCGCCAGCCGCCCCCGACATCCCCCACCACCGCGTCGGCGCCGAGGCGCACGTCGTCGAGGAACACCTCGCTGAAGCGGGTCGCGCCGGAGATCTGGCGCAGCGGGCGGATGGTGATCCCCACGGCGTCCATGGGGACGACAAACATGGTCAGGCCGTGATGCTTCGGCACGCTGATATCCGTACGAGCCAGCATGAGGCCGAACGCGGCGTGCTGCGCATGACTGGTCCACATCTTCTGCCCCGACACGCGCCAGTTCCCGTCGGGCTCGCTTCGCGCGGAGGTGGCGACGGCGGCGAGGTCGGAGCCGGCGCCCGGCTCGGAGAACAGCTGGCACCACACTTCGTCGGCTCGCAGCAGCGGCGGCAGGTGGCGGGAACGCTGCGCTGGACTGCCATGGGCGATGATCGTGGGCGCGACCATGCCGATCCCCACCACGTCGAACGCTCCCGGGACGCCCGCAGCCTCCAGTTCCTGCTCGACCACCGCGGCGTGGGCCGGTGTCAGGCCGCGGCCGCCGGCGTCGGCCGGCCACGCAGCGCCGAGCCAGCCGGCGTCGGCCAGTCGCGCCTGCCAGGCCCGGCGCCTCGCGACGTGCTCGGCTTCGGGTGCCGCGTCGCGAGCTGCATGGGGGTGCGGGGCCTCGCCGGCGTGGCGCTCGAGCCAGTCGCGGACGGCGGCCCGGTATGCCGCGAGCTCCGATGATGCGTCGAACGGCACGGAAGTCGGGCAACCGTAGCGCCATGGGTCTTCCGATCGTCACCATCGCCCAGTCCGGTGCCGCCGCCCTGGTGCTCGCGCGCCTGTCCCGCGGCCGTCATCGGCATCCACCGCTGCGGGCGGTCAGCCATTCGCCGGTCGCCCCGCGGATCAGCGTGCTGGTGCCCGCGCGTGACGAGGAGGAGCGCATCACGCCGTGCCTCACCGCGCTGCGCGACGACGCCGATGTCGCCGAGGTGATCGTCATCGACGACTGCTCCGGCGACGGCACCACCGCGCTGGCGCGCTCGCTCGGCGCCCGCGTGCTCGACGGCCGCCCGCCCGCCGGCGGCTGGGTGGGCAAGTCATGGGCGCTCCAGCAGGGCCTGGAGGCGGCTTCGGGCGACATCGTCATCTGCCTCGACGCCGACACCCGACCGCGGCCGGGCCTGGCCGGCGCGCTGGCCGATGCGCTGGAGTCCGCCGACTTCGTCAGCGCCGGGCCGCGCTTCGACTGCCGCAGCGCCGGCGAGAGGCTGCTGCACCCTTCGCTGCTGGCGTCGCTCATCTACCGCTTCGGACCCGGCGACTCCGCCGACCACGAGCCGCGCGTCACCCGCCTGGTCGCCAACGGCCAGTGCATGGCCGCGCGCCGCGAGCCGTTGCTGGCCGCGGGCGGCTTCCGGGCCGCAGCCGGGCACTTCACCGACGACGCCGCTCTCGCCCGGGCGCTCGCCGGCCAGGGCTGGACCATCGCCTTCCGCGACGGCGCGGCGCTGCTCGACGTGCGCATGCACGCCTCGGCGGGGGAGGTGTGGCGGGAGTGGGGGCGGACGATCGCCTTCGGCGACGTCTCCACCCGCTCCGCGCTGAGCGCCGACGTCGCCCTGGTGTGGCTGGTGATGGGCCTGCCCGTGGCACGGCTGCTCGCTCGCCGGACCACCGTCGTCGATCGCGTCCTGCTCCTCATCCGCTGGCTGCTGCTGATCGGCCTGCGCGGCTCCTACGCCCAGCGTGGTCCCGCCTACTGGCTCTCACCACTGGCCGATCCGCTCACCGCGACCCGCCTGACCACCGCGGCGCTGCGACGCCCGAAGTCCTGGCGCGGGCGCTCCTACGGGTGGGCCGAGACCCCGTCGCAGCCGTAGACCGGATGACGTTGCTCGCCTCCTTCCACCTCAACCGCTACCCTCGCGCCACCGCTCCCGACGGCATGGCCCGGATGGGCTTCGACCGCCCGCTGCTGGCGCGCACGCCGGGGCTGCGGTTCTGGAAGCTGATGGGCACCGGCCGCGGCGCCAGCATGACGCTGGGCGCCGACCTGCGGCGCTGGGCGCTGTTCGCGGTGTGGGAGGACGAGGCCGCGCTCGACGAGTTCCTGGCCGGCTCGGAGGTGATCGCCCGCCGGGGCGCCCTCGGCGCCGAGAGCTACGACGTCAGGCTCGCCCCGCTGCGCGCCCGCGGTGCCTGGGGCGGATCCAACCCGCTGCCGGTGCAGTCCGAGGACGCGGGTGAGGGGCCGGTCGCCATCCTCACCCGGGCGACCATCCGCCCGCGCCGGCTGGTCCCGTTCTACCGCGCGATCCCGCCGACGTCCGACGAGCTGGCCCGCCAGCCGGGGCTGCTGGCCTCGGTGGGCGTCGGCGAGTGGCCGCTGGCCCGGCAGGGGACGTTCTCGATGTGGAAGTCGTTGTCCGACGTCCGCGCCTATTCCGCCGGCGAGCCCGGCCACCGCGACGTCATGCGCCGCACCCGGGCCGAGTCCTGGTACTCCGAGGAGCTGTTCGCGCGCTTCCGGCCCTACGCCGGGCAGGGCTCGTGGGACGGCCGCGATCCGCTCGCCGGAGTCATGCCGGCCCGATCGCCCGCGCCACCACCGCACCGCTGAGCATCACAAGCGGCAGTCCACCGCCGGGATGCGTGGTGCCGCCGACCAGCCAGAGCCCACGCGTGCCGCGCACCGCGTTGCCCGGGCGGCGCATCGTCCCGAGCCGCCCGTGCGGAGCGCTGCCGTAGATCGCGCCGCCGACCGCACCCGTCTCGGTCTCGAGGTCGGCCGGAGAGCGCCGGACCTGCACCACGAGCCGTTCACGAATCTCGAGCGACTCGATCAGGCGGTCCTCCTCCGCCGCCCAGTCGGCGCGCGCACCGATCGCCGGCGCGTTGACCAGGACGAACCAGTTCTCGTGGTCGGGCGGCGCCTCGGACGGGTCCGTCGCGCACGAGACGCTGACGTAGACGGTGGGATCGCGTACCGGGCGGCGATGGACGAAGACGTCGTCGAATTCCGCGTCGTAGTCGGCGGGAAAGGCGATCGCGTGATGGACGAGCTCCGGTGAGCGGCCGCGCAGCCCCAGCATCAGGGCGAGGCCGGAGAGCGAGCGCTCGGGAAGCTCCTTGGCCGGCCGGTCCCCGTCCAGGAGGTCGCGGGTGACCGTCCACGCGTCGGCATTGGCCACCACCACGTCGGCGGCGAAGTGCCCGGTCGCCGTCACCACGCCGCGCACGGCGCCGTCCGAGGCGACGATGCGCTGGACCGGGGTACCGAGGCGCAGCTCGCCGCCGAGCCGCTCGAGCCGGCGGACCATCGCCTGCACCAGGCCGTAGAGGCCGCCGCGCGGGTGCCAGGCGCCGAACGCGTGCTCGACGTAGCCGGCCACCGCGAGGGCGGCGGGGGCGCGCCGGGGATCGGCGCCGGCATAGGTGGCGAAGCGCTCGATCACCATTCGCAGGCGCGGATCGCGGGCGTGCGCACGGGCCAGCTGGCGCAGCGTCGACCACGGTCGCACGCGCAGCAGGTCGCGCGGATCGGGCCGCGGCTCACCCGGCCGCGGCCGGCGGGGCGGCCACGGCGGCGGCCCGGTGAGAAACGGCTCCGACGCCCGCCACATGCCGGCGCACGTCCCCAGGAAGCGCACCCAGTCGGAGCCGCTGCCGGGCGACCACGCCTCCAGCGCCTCGAGGGCGCGCGGGAGGTCGGCCGAGAGGTCGAGCGTGGTGCCGTCGGCGAACGTGTAGCGCGTCACCGGCTCCACTCGCAGCAGCTCGATCTCGTCGGCGAGCGGGGCGCCCGTGTCGGCGAACAGCGCCTCGAGCACCCAGGGCATGGTCAGCAGCGAGGGGCCGGAATCCCAGGTGAAGCCCTCCGCGACGACGCGCCCGCACTTGCCGCCCGCCGCGGCGCCCTGCTCGAACACGGTGACCGCGTGCCCGGCGTGGGCGAGGCGGATGGCGCAGGCCAGGCCACCGACCCCGGCGCCGATGACCGCGACCCTCATGCCGCCCGCAGGCGGCGCCGCAGCGCCGGCAGCGCGAAGGCGCCCATCGCGGCGCCGCCGGCGCCGGCCACCACCGGCCGGCGCCAGAGCACGGTGTTGGCGAACGTCTCGCCGATCCACGTCCACGCGTAGAGCGCGAGGGCTCCGTCGCCGTCGCGCTGCGGGTCGTCGTCGGGATCGACGCAAGAGCACACGGTGAAGAGGGCCAGCCCGGTCACCCACCAGCCGAGGAAGTTCGACGCCGGAATGCCCTCGTAGCGCCCGCCCTGCGGCCAGCTCCAATAGCCGTCGGCCGCCATCCGCGGATCGAGGAAGACGTCCCAGGCGGTCAGCGCCCCGGCGGCCAGCGGGATGCGCACCGGCGGGCGCCGGTCGACCAACCCCGCGACGACCCAGGACGGGCGCGCCATCATCGCCCAGGCGGCGGCCGCCAGCACCGGTACCCCACCCACGCGCGGGCCGAGGCGCTCGCTGTAGGTGTAGTGGCCGAACGGCCGCCCCGTCGCCACCCCGTACAGCTCGGCGGCGAAGCCGAGGGCGCCGGCGGCGGCCACCGCACCGGCACCACGGCGCCAGCCGCGCGACTCGACCGCCTCGACCGCCGAGGTCCCGAGCATGAGCACGACCAGGCCCCGGGTGGAGCGCTCGGTGCGGTGCTCGCGTCCCAGCCCGTAGGCGACCTGGGCAGCGCCCAGGCCGGCCAGCAGCGCGCGTGAGCGCCTCACTCGTAGACGACGAGGTCCGGGCGCGGGCTCATGCGCATGACCTGGCGGGGCGTCATCAGGTCGGTGTCCTCCTTGTAGAAGAGCTTGTAGCCGGGGCGGAAGCCCTTCGGCGTGCCCTCCGCGAAGGCGAAGTACTTCGACTTCTTGATCTCCTGGCCACCGAAGCCGTCCACGTTGAGCACCATCGCGAGGCGCTCGCGCGGCTTCAGGCGCGTCTCGTCGACCATCTCGTCGGTGAACTGGTGGATGACGAAGAGCTTCTGCGGCAGGTCGTGGCGGACGGTGAGCTGCTCGAGCCAGGCGGAGACGGCGTTGACCTCGCGCGAGGACACACGGCCGATGACCTGGCCGGGGAGCTCACCGGGCCCGACGCGCCACTCGGGATCCAGGGCCAGCCCCACGTCGGGCTCCTTGAGCCACTTGCGCAGGCGCAGCGTCTCGGTGAAGAAGTCGGCCCGACCCGGCTGGATGTCGAGGATCAGCAGGGCGTCGTGGCGGCGCGCGGCGCGCAGGTGCTGCCGGACGATGCGGTCGGACTGGCGTGCCCGGTACATGCCGTCCTCGCCCGGAGCGGCGGTCGCGATGACGGTGATGAGCTCGAGGGCCGGCATCACCGGCCGCGTCTTGCGCCCGTAGGGCCGCGCCTGGCGGGCGAGGCGCCGCGCCGCCGAGTCGAGCGAGCCGATGCCGAGCGCTCCCAGCTCGTCGTCCTGCGGCGCGCCGTAGTAGGCGACGACGCGACGGTCGGGAAACAGTCGCCGGCCGCCTCCCGGCAGCTCGGGCGGCGGCGTGGGAGTCGCGACGGCGCGTTCGGCGCTGCGATCCCCGGAGGCGTCGCCCTCCTCGCCGTCGGAGGCGGCGCAGGCCAGGCCGGTCCCGGCCGCTCCGGCGGCGAGCAGCGCCAGTCCCGCCAGCAGCGCTCCCCGGCGACGGCGATGAGTCCGGGAATCTGCTGGTCCGCTGGCTGTTTCGGTGCTCACGATCGCGGCATAGCGTACGCGGGTGCCGCCACCGCCATCTTCCGGCGGTTGGTCACCACCACGCGCCCGGCCTGCGCGCCGTAGCCCTCGCGCTCGATCTGGCGGAGGATCTCGCGATACATCGCCGCGGCCGCCGCGATCGCCCGGCGACCGTTGCGCAGCAGCGCGAGGCCCTCCAGGCCGCGCTCGTAGAGGGCGTCGGCGCGGGCGATCTGGTCGCGCATCAGCGCCTCGCGCCCTCCCGGCGCCAGCGACCCGCCGAAGCGCTCGAGCGTGTCGTCGGCGAGATACACGCGACCCTGCTCGCGATCCTCGTCGATGTCGCGCAGGATGTTGGTCCGCTGCATGGCCATGCCGAGCGCCGCAGCGGCCCCGTCGGCCCGGCGCGGGTCGCCGTGCGTGCCGAGCAGAGCGGCCATGACCACCCCGACCGTGCCGGCCACCCGATAGCAGTACTCGTCGAGCTCGGCCTCGGAGCGGATGCACGGTCCCGCGAGGTCCTGGCACATGCCGGCGCAGAACGAGTGCATGGCGTGACGCGGCAGCGCGTAGCGGCTCGCCAGCTGCTCGAGCAGATGAGCCTCGCGGGAGGTGACGCCGTCGCCGGCGCACCAGGCCTGCACCGCCGCGATCCGCCCGACGGCGTCGGGGTGGTTGTGATCGACGAGGTCGTCGAGGGTCCGGAACACCAGGTAGAGCACGTAGACGTCGTCGCGCATCGCGCGCGGGAGCATGCGACAGGCGATCGCGAAGGTGCGCGCCACCCGCCGGGTGGTCTCGCGCGCCTCGATGACCACCGGCGCGGTCGTCACGCCTGCGCCCTCGGACGGCGCGGCGCGGGGTGGTCGGCGGCGACCAGGCCGGAAGTGATCTCGGCGCCCATCAGCACGCCGGGGATGCCCGCGCCCGGGTGGGTGCCGCCGCCGACGAAGTACAGCCCGGTCAGCGAGCGGTCGCGGTTGGGCTGGCGGAAGTAGGCCGACTGCTGCAGGGTCGGCTCGAGCGCGAAGGCGTTGCCCCACACCGCACCCAGGTCGCGCTCGAAGTCCAGCGGGGTCATCCGGTGCTCGACGGTGATCGACGCGTCCAGCCCGGTCAATCCGAAGGTCTTCTCCATGTCGCTCACCAGCGCGTCGCGAAGTCTGTCCGCGGCCCGCTCCCAGTCGATGCCGGCGCGCAGGTTGGGCACCGGCAGCAGCGCGGCGATCGAATCGCCGCCGGGTGCGGCCATCCCCGCCTCGGTGCGCGACGGGGCGTGCAGGTAGGTGGAGAACGCCTTCGGCAGCTCGAATCCGCGGGTGACGTTGCGGATGAAGTCGCGGTAGCCGTCGGAGACCAGCAGCGTGTGATGCAGGAGCTCGGGGAACTGGCGCGAGGTCCCGACGTAGAGCAGGAACGCCGACATGGTGGGCCGCAGCTTGCGCAGCGGCGCGCGACGGCCGACCAGCTCGTGGGTCCGCAGGACGTCGGCGTTGGAGATCACCACGTCGGCGGGGATGCGCTCGCCGCCGCGCGTGACCACGCCGGTGACGCGCTTGCCGGTGTGCTCGATGCGCTCGACGCCGTCGCCGCAGCGCACGTCGAGCGGCCGGGCCATCGCCTCGACCAGCGAGTAGACGCCGCCGTCGGCGTACCAGCCGCCGTCGAGGACCTGCAGGTAGACCAGCGCCCCGTAGATGGCGGGCACGCGGTACGGGTCGCCGCCGATGAACAGCGAGTGGAACGAGAAGGCCTCGCGGATGCGGGGATGCTCGAAGAAGCGCGAGACGAACGAGTACAGGGGCCGCGCGGCGTCGAGCTTGAGCATCATCGGCAGCAGCGCGGCGAAGTCCTTGGAGTTGAGGAACGCCTTGCGGCCGGCGGCGAGGATCCCCTGCTCGTAGATCGGCTTGAGCGCGTCGAGGAAGTCGTCGAGGCGCGCCGCGTCGCGGGTCGAGAACTTCGCCATCTCCGACTTCAGGCGGTCGCGGTCGTCGGAGAAGTCGAAGTGCTGGTCGGTCTGCGACCACATGATCCGGTACATCGGGTCCAGCCGCCGCATCGTCACCTCGGAGGCGAGGTCGAGCCCGCCGGCGGCGAACGTCTCCTCGAGCACCCACGGCATGGTGATCAGCGACGGCCCGGTGTCCCAGGTGAAGTCGCCGTCGCGCAGCTGGTAGGCGCGACCGCCCGGCTTGTCGCGGCTCTCCACCACCGTGACGTCGTAGCCCTGCCCCTGCAGGCGCATGGCGGCGCCCAGTCCGCCCAATCCGGCTCCGATGACGACGACTCTCATCGCAGATGCTCCCGTCCCAGCTCTTGCGCCGAAGGCGCTCCTGTCGCCCAGACGGCGATTCGCAGCTGCTCGATGATGGTTGAGATGGTCTCGCCGGCCCGGTCGGCCTGGGCGGCGACCAGGAAGGCCCGGGCCATGCCCGCCGCGGTGGCGCCCAGCGCCAGGCAGCGGGCGACGTCGACGCCGTCGACGAGGCCGCCCGAGGCGATCAGCGGCATCCCCGGCGCCGCGGCGCGGGCGTCGAGCAGGGCGTCGGCGGTGGGCACGCCCCAGTCGGCGAAGGCGGCCGCCACCGCGCCGGCGCGCGGATCGCGGCGCCCCTCGATCAGCGCCCAGTTGGTGCCGCCGGAGCCGGCGACGTCGATCGCCGCCACGCCGATGTCGCGCAGCGCCGCGACGTCCTCGAAGTCGAGGCCGAAGCCGACCTCCTTGACCACCACCGGGCGCGGCGCCAGGCGCGCCACTGCCGCCTCGATGCCGGCCAGCACGCCGGAGAAGTCGGGCTGGCCCTCGGGCTGGACGGCCTCCTGCAAGGCGTTGAGGTGGATGGTGAGCCCGTCGGCGTCGAGCAGCTCGACCAGCTTCTCGGCCGCCCACGCGCCCTCGCGACCACGGATCTGCGCGGCGCCGAGGTTGACCAGCAGCAGCGGCGGACGCTGTGCGCCGGCGGGCAGGTAGGTCTCCAGCAGAGCGTTGTCGTCGAGCAGTCGCCGGCCGGAGCCGAGCACCAACCCCACGCCGCTGTGCGCCGCGGCGTCCATCAGGCGGCGATTGATGGTCGCCGCCTGGGCGGTGCCGCCGGTCATCGCCGACACGAGCAGGGGCGCGTCGAGCTGGCGGCCGAGCAGGCGGGTGCGCAGCGAGACGGCGCCGAGGTCGCGCTCGGGCAGCGCGCGATGGCGCAGGCGGATCGAGCGCAGCCCGGTGGAGCCGTGATGCACGACGTCGGGCTGGGCGGCGAGGCGCAGGTGGTCGGCCTTGCGCTCCGTCGGCGGCTGGTGATCTCCGGGCATCCTCACTGCACGCTGTACGAGTCGCGACGGCGTCGGGATCGACGCAGGTCCATTTCAGTACGCCAGGCGCCGTCGCGGTATGCGCGGAGGCGTCTTGCGCCGGGTCGCGACCAGGCGGATGAGCAGCAGACCGAAGATGAAGCCGCCGATGTGCGCGAAGTAGGCGACCCCGCCGCCGCCCGCCGCCGGGGTGGCGAGGTCGAAGTAGCCGAACGCGAGCTGCTGGACGATCCAGAAGCCGAGCACCAGAATGGCCGGCAGCTCGATGACGGTGAAGAAGAAGACGAGGAAGATGACCGTCACCACCCTTGCGCGCGGATACAGCAGGAGGTAGCCGCCGAGCACCGCGGAGACCGCGCCGGACGCCCCCACGGTCGGCACGGCGGCGTCGGCCCCGACCGCCACCTGCGCCGCCAGCGCGGCGATGCCGCCCAGCAGGTAGAAGAGCAGGAAGCGCACCCGGCCCATCGAGTCCTCGATGTTGTTGCCGAAGATCCACAGGAAGAGCATGTTGCCGGCGATGTGCAGGATCGAGCCGTGCATGAACATCGAGGTGAACACGGTCAGCCACGTGGGCGCCTGCGGGTCGGCCTCGCCGTTGATGCCGGGCTGCCCCTCGCAGCCGATCCGCTCGCCGACCAGCTCGCACTCCCTGCCGGGGTTGGCGATCTCGTAGGGGATAGCTCCGTATTCGACGACGTTGAGGTCGTCGGGGCCGTTGAAGATGCCCGCTTTCTGAAACAGGAAGTACATGAGCACGTTGGCGACGATGAGCGCGACGGTGACGACCGGGAAGCGGTCCGTCGGCATGTTGTCCTTGAGCGGGAACACGCGCTCAGGTCGCGGCGGCAGCCAGCGGACCGGTGCCCGGCTGCTGCTGGGCGATGTGCTGGTCGGCGTGGTAGCTCGAGCGGACGAGCGGACCGGCGGCGATGTGGTCGAAGCCTAGGTCGTAGGCGGCCTTCTCGAGCGCCGCGAACTCGTCCGGATGCCAGTAGCGGACGATCGGCAGGTGGCGCTCGGTGGGTCGCAGGTACTGACCGACGGTGAGCACCTGGACATCGTGCTCGCGCAGCTGGCCGAAGGCGTCGACCATCTCCTCGAGCGTCTCGCCGAGGCCGACCATCAGCCCCGACTTGGTGATGACGCCGTCGCCGCCCATCTCCTTGGCGTTGCGCAGCACCCGCAGCGAGCGCGGCCAGCGCGATCCGCGCCGCGCGACGGGATACAGCCGCGGCACCACCTCGACGTTGTGGTTGAAGACGTCGGGGCGCTCGGCGATGACCTTGGCCAGCGGCATCTCCTCGCCGCGGAAGTCGGGCGTCAGGACCTCGACCTTGCACAGCGGCGCCTGCTGGCGGATGGAGCGGATGACGCCGACGAAGGCCGACGCGCCGTAGTCGGGCAGGTCGTCGCGATCGACCGAGGTGATGACGGCGTGGCGCAGGCCCATCTTGGCGACCGAGCGAGCCACGCGCATGGGCTCCAGCGGGTCGTTCCAGGTCGGCTTGCCGGAGCGCACGTTGCAGAAGCCGCAGCGGCGGGTGCAGGTGTCCCCGAGGATCATGAAGGTCGCGGTGCCGCGCTCCCAGCACTCGCCGACGTTGGGGCAGGCCGCCTCCTTGCAGACCGTGTGCAGTCCCTCGGTCTCGATCAGGGAGGTCAGCTCGCGGTACTTCGGGCCGCCGGGCGGCTTGACCTTGAACCACGCCGGCTTGCGCCCGCCGTAGGGCTCAACATCGTCGCCCAGCACCTTGTGGACGTCCATGCCCCCCGGATTCGAGCGCGAGCGCGTGACGTGGATCCGCGGCGGCGTGTCGGGCACGGCGGACAGGCTATCGGCCGGCGTCGCGCTCCCGGCGGCGTCGGACGCGCTCACGCGCGAGCCGCGGACGCGACGTCGACGGAGATCTCGCGCCCGGTGCGCTCGTAGGCCTCGCAGAAGCGCTCGGCCATCCGCTCGCGGAAGGAGTCGAAGCTCGAGTCACGCCCGGTCTCGCGGCGCACCGAGGTCATGGCGACGCCCGGCAGCCCGCACGCGACGACCCAGTCGAACGGCTCGAGGTCGTTGTCCACGTTGACCGCGAAGCCGTGGGTGGTCACTCCGCGCGAGATGTGGACGCCGATGGAGGCGATCTTTCGGTCCTGCACCCAGACCCCGGTGAGGTCGCGACCCTTGCGGGCGTGCGCCTCCACTCCCTCGTCGGCGAGCGCGGCGATGATCGCGCGCTCCATGGTGCGCAGGTAGACCAGCACGTCGTCGATGTGCATGATCGGGTAGCCGACGAGCTGTCCCGGGCCGTGGTAGGTGACCCTGCCGCCGCGATCGGTCTGGAGCACGTCGATGCCGCGGGCGCGGTACCAGTCCTCGCCGAGCGGCAGCTCATCAGGCGTCGAGCGGCGCCCGCGGGTGTAGACCGGCAGGTGCTCAAGCAGCAGGAGCACGTCGGCGAGCTCGCCGCTGGTGACCCGCTCGCGGAGGTCCTCCTGCAGCGCGACGCCGGCGCGGTACTCGACGGCTCCCAGGCGACTGACCAGCAGCTCTGACTCCACTCCTGAAGGGTATCGCCGGGTACCGTCCGCGCCCGCGAGCTCGCCCTCCCGAGCGCCACGCCAGGATGACGCCGAGGTCTTCACGGCGGGCGACGGGGCGCCTAACCTGTGGCCATGTCTCCTCCGGGCGCCGTCGAGCCGCTGTGGAGATCGCGCCTGCGCTGGCGCCTGCGCGGCGCCTGGCAGTGGCCCGTCTTCCTCGTGGTGATGGCGCTCGAGGTGGTCCTGCTCCTGCGGCTGCCGCCGTTCGAGGAAGGGCCGCGCACGGTGCTGGCGGCGACGCTGTTGGCCGGCTTCGGCAACCTGTTCTGCGTGGCGGTGCTGGCACCGCTCGCCGGGCGCTGGCTGCGCCGCCGTCGCCGCGACCTCCCGCGCCCGGTCGCCGACAACTACGCGGGGACGGCGCTGCTGTGCGCCGGTGCGGCGGTGGTGCTGGTCGGCGGTCTGCTGCATCGCCCGGCGGTCGCCGCCCGGGAGGCAGACGTCGCCGCCCAGGTCGCCGCGGTCCACGACTACGTGGTCTCCCAGGAGCCGCGCTTCCGGGCCGGCCTCGCCCGCATGGACTCCATCCAGCTCGAGGCCGAGATGTACCGGACCTGCGTTCCGGGGCCGGATCCCAAGCGCTGGCTGTGCCTCTTCGTCAACACCGAGCAGCAGCCGGCCGGAGTCAGCCTCGACGGCGACCGCGGGTCCAACGCGCTCTACCGCTCCGGCGGCGGCTTCCGCTGAGTCGAGCCGGTCGCTGGGCGCGACCGGTCTCCCGTCCCGCCTCAGTCCCGAGGCCTCAGAGGACCAGCGACAGCGGCTGCTCGAGCCGCTCCTGCACCCGGACCAGGAACTCGGCGCCGTCGGCGCCGTTGAGGATCCGGTGGTCGCAGGTGATGGTCAGGTCCATCATCGTGCGCGCGACGATGCGACCGTCGCGGACGACCGCGCGCGGCTCGATCGTCCCGACCGCCAGGATGGCCGCCTGGGGCGGGTTGACCACCGCGTTGAAGCGCTTGATGCCGTACATCCCCAGGTTGGAGATCGAGAACGTGCCGCCCGAGAGCTCCGGCGGAGTCAGCACCCCGGCGCGCGCCCGCTTGGCCAGCGCGCGGGCGTCCGCGGCGATGGAGCCGAGCGACTTGACGTCGGCGTCGAAGATGGTGGGCACGACCAGGGCGTCCTCGCCGGCCACCGCGATGCCGATGTTGACCCGCGAGTAGAGCTCGAACTCGCCGTCGCGATAGGAGCCGTTGACCCGCGGGAAGTCGTGCAGCGCGAGCGCCGCCGCCTTGATCACGAAGTCGTTGAACGAGGGCGCGGGCTTCTCGCCCGCCGCCTCGCGCAGCTGGCTGCCGAGCTTGACGGCGGCCTCCATGTCGATCTCCACCGTGAGCTGGAAGTCGGGAGCCGTCGCCTTGGACTCCGCCATCCGCCGCGCGATGGTCTGCTGCATGCGGCTGAGCTGCTGACGCGAGGTCTCGCCCTTGGCGGTGGCGCCCTCGGCCGGCGCGGTCATGACCGGAGCGACGGGGATCTCGGGCCGCGGCTCGGCCGGCGCGGGTGCCGGCGTCGGCGCGGCCACCGGAGCCGTCACGGACGGAGCGGCTGGGGCGGGCGCGGCCGGAGCGGCGGTGCCCGCGCCGCGCTCGGCGCTCAGCACGTCGGCCTTGACGATGCGGCCGCCGGGACCGGTGCCGCTGAGCGAGCTGAGCTCGACGCCCATCTCGCGCGCCATGCGCTTGGCTATCGGCGAGGCCTTGAGGCGATCGCCGTTGGCGCCGTCCCCGTCGCCCGCGGGCGACGAGACGGGCTGGGCGGCGGGAGTGCCGCTGCCGTTGCCGTTGGAGGGCGCGACGCTGTACTCGGTGGGGCCGTGGAGGGCGGCAGCCGCCTCGGGAGCCGGCGCGGCGGCGGCCTCGGCGGCCTCGGGCTCCTGCGGAGCGCTCGCCGGCTGGGCGGGCGCGGACTCGGCCGGAGGCGTCCCGCCGGCGGCGCCGATGCTGGCGATCGGCTCGCCGACGGCCAGCGTGTCGCCTTCCTGCGCGACGATGGCCAGGACACCGTCGGTGTCGGCCTCGTAGGTCATGTTGGCCTTGTCGGTCTCGATCTCGACGAGCTCCTCGCCGCGGCGCACCTCGTCGCCGTCGGACTTGAGCCACTTCAGGATCGTGCCCTCCTCCATGGAGTCGGACAGGCGGGGCATTGCGACGTCAGCCATTCGGAGACGTATATCGCATGCGGGCCACGGGCGACAGCGCCACGCGCCGTCGCGGCCGGCGTGGGCGCTCCGGTGAAGGGGCGCCCACCGCGTCCTCGTCAGGCGTCGCGGAAGGTGGACAGCACCGCGTCCACGATCTGCGGCTCGTGCGGATAGGCGATCTGTTCGAGCGGCTTGGAGTAGGGCATCGGCAGATCGGCGCCGGTCACGCGGGCGACCGGGGCGTCGAGGTAGTCGAACGCCTGCTCCTGGATGAGCGCCGCGAGGTTGGCGCCCACGCCGCCGTGCGGCCAGCCCTCCTCGACCACCACGACGCGGTTGGTCTTCTTGACCGAGGCGATGATGGTGTCCATGTCGAGCGGGCGCAGCGTCCGCGGATCGATGATCTCGGCGTCGATCTCGTGCTTCTCGGCGAGCGTCTTGGCCGCCTTCTCAGCGGTCGAGACCATGCGCGAGATTCCGATGATCGTGACGTCGGCGCCCTCGCGGCGGATCGCCGCCTTGCCGAACTCGACGGTGTGATCGTCACCCTCGGGAACCTCGCCGCGCTGGCCGTAGAGGTACTCGTGCTCGATGAAGATCACCGGGTTGTCGTCCCGGATCGCCGTCTTCAACAGGCCCTTGGCGTCGGCCGCGGTGGTCGGCACCGCGACGAGCAGGCCGGGTACGTGCATGAACATCGCCTCGAGGCAGTGCGAGTGCGTCGGGCCGAGCTGGTGGCCCGCGCCCTGCGGCATGCGCACCACCATCGGCACGCGCGCCTGGCCGCCGAACATGTAGTGGATCGTCGCCGCGTGGTTGATGATCTGGTCCAGCGCGAGCAGGGCGAAGTTGATCGTCATGATCTCGACGACCGGCCGCAGGCCGAGCATCGCGGATCCGACGCCCATGCCGACGATGGTGTTCTCGGAGATCGGCGTGTCGCGTACGCGGCGCTCGCCGAACTCGTCGAGCAGGCCCGCCGTCACCTTGAAGGCGCCGTTGAAGACGCCGATGTCCTCGCCCATCAGGTAGACGCGCTCGTCGCGCTGCATCTCCTCGCGCAGCGCCTGGTTGAGCGCGTCGCGGTAACGCATCACCGGCATCAGCCCTCGCCTCCCTGAGCGAGCTTCTCGGCGCTCTCGGCGCTGTCGGAACCCGCCTGGGCCTGGTCGGCCGGCTTGGAGTTGGAGAGGTCCTCGCGCTTGGCCGCCTCGACCGCCTTGCGGTACTCGACCTCCGGGCCACGCTCGGAGGCGGGCAGGTTGCGCTCGTCCTCACCGCGATGGACGCCGGCGGCACGCTCGTCGACCGAGTACCAGGAGTCCGACTCGTTCTCGAGCACGTAGATGTGGTCGTAGAGGGACTCCGGCGGCGGGAACGCGGAGGAGTCGGCGAAGGAGACCGCCGCGTCGACGCGGCTCATGATCTCGGTGTCGAGCGCCTTGGCGTCGCCCTCCTGGATCGCTCCCTCGGACTCGAGCCGACGGGTGAAGGTCTCGATCGGGTCCTTGAGGCGCCACTCGGCGACCTGCTCCTTGGTCCGGTACTCCTCCGGATCGGCCATCGAGTGCCCGCGGAAGCGGTAGGTCATCGCCTCCACGAGGACCGGCCGGCGCTCCTCGCGCGCCTGGCGGATGGCGTCGCGCATCACGCGATAGGTGTCCATGACGTCCATGCCGTCGCAGCGCACGCCGGGCACGCCGAAGCCGTCACCGCGGCGGTAGAGCTCGGTCACCGCGGAGTGCCGCGCGATGGCGGTGCCCATGCCGAACTGGTTGTTGGTGACCATGAAGACGATCGGGAGCTTCCAGAGAGCGGCGAGGTTCAGCGTCTCGCCGAACGTCCCCTGGTTGGAGGCGCCGTCGCCGAACACGCAGACGGTCACCTCGTCGAGCCCCTTGTAGTCCGACGCGAAGGCCATGCCCGCGGCGAGCGGCAGGTTGGCGCCGACGATCCCGTAGCCGCCCATGAAGCGGTTCTCGAGGTCGAACATGTGCATGGATCCGCCGCGGCCGGTCGAGACCCCGGTCTCGCGTCCGAACAGCTCGGCCATCACGTTGTCCGGGTTGGCGCCGCGGGCGAGGGCGTGACCGTGCGACCGATAGGTCGAGATCAGGTAGTCCTCGTCGCGCATGGCGCGTACGGCTCCGACGATGGTCGCCTCCTCGCCGATGGCAAGATGGAGGAAGCCGCCGACCTTCGCCTTGGCGTACATCTCGCCCGCGCGCTCCTCGAAGCGGCGGATGAGGATCATCGAACGCAGCCAGTCCCTCGTTACATCAGGGTCCGGCAGCTCTTGGTTGGTCATCTCCTGCGCCTCCGTGGCCATAAGCTCCGGCAAGGTAGCGGGTTCGCGGTCAAGTCGTCCGGTTCGCCTCGGGCCGCGCCACCGGCGCACGCTCAAGGAGCTTGCTCGTACCGCTGCCAACGAGCCAGAAAGGCCTCGGCTTCCAACTGGGCGAGGTCCGTCCGCAACGCTCGCACCAGGCGTCCGGTGAGCGACGGCAGCGTATCCCAGAAGAGCACGACCTCGCCGGACTCGACCTCGACGACCTCCACAGTGTCGCCTCGGGCGGGGTCGGCGAGCAGGGCCGGAGCGCGGCTGCCGCGGCGCACGAGCAGCTCGTAGGCGCGGTTCGCCCTCATCCCGTCACCGCGGCGTCGCCCCGTAGGAGCGCCGCGGCCGCTTCGAGCTCGGCGTCGCCGTGGAACACCCGGTCACCGACGCGCACGGCGGGCACCTCGCGCACTCCCGCGGCGACGGCCGCGTCGCTCGCGGCGTCGAGGCGCCGCCGGGTGGAGCTCAGCTCGGCGCCCTTGGCCACCGCGACGGGATGCAGCTCGCAGGCGGCGGCGGCGATCAGCACGTTGTCGCGCTCGGAGAGATCGCGCCCGCCGGCGAACGCCTGCCGGAAGGCGGCCAGCGAGAAGGCCACCGCCCGTCCGATCTGGGCCGCCCAGGTGGCGACCAGCATCGCCCAGGCGGTGTCGGCGGGATAGGGCGCCGGCCAGCGGACCGGCTGCAGGCCCCGGGCCGCCGCGCGCTGCTCGATGCCCGAGCGCAGGACGTCGTCCTCGACCGCGCAGCGCAGGCCCAGGCTCCCACCCGCCGGCAGGCGCGCGGCGAGCACCGGCTGCCACACGGGCACCACGCCGAGGGCGTGGTGCACCCGCTCGGCGACCAGGTAGGCCTCGGCCGATCCGAGGTCGTAGTAGAAGGTCGGCTGCTCGATGCGGCCAGGCTAGCCGTGGATGAGCCAGCCGTCGGCGTCGCGAGCGGCCTCGAGGACGCCCTCGGACAGCGTCGGATGGCCGTGGATGATGCGGGCGACCTCGGGATAGCCGCCCTCGAGCGCCTTGGCGTTGACCAGCTCCTGGATGAGATCGGTCGCCTTGGCGCCGACGATGTGACCGCCGACCATCTCGCCGTAGGTCTTGTCGCCGATGATCTTGATCATGCCGGCGCGGTCTCCGTAGACGGTGCCGGCGCCGACCGCGCCGTAGGACACCTTGCCGACCACGACGTCCATGCCCTGCTCACGGGCCTGCTCCTCGGTGAGCCCGAAGGAGGCGACGTTGGGCGAGCAGAAGGTGGCGCGCGGGATGTCGATGTAGGAGATCGGGTGGGTCTCGAGCCCGGCGGCGTCCTCGACGGCGATCACGCCCTCGTCGGAGGCCTTGTGGGCCAGCGCCGGGCCCGGCACCAGGTCGCCGATGGCGTAGACGCCCGCGAGGCTGGTGCGCATCGCGCCGTCGACCTTGATCAGCCCGGAGTCCTCGAGTTCGACGCCCGCTTCCTGGAGGCCGAGGCCCTCGACGTCGGGCCCGCGGCCGGCGGCGATGACCAGGTAGTCCACTTCGGTGGTCTCGTCGCCGAAGCGCAGGCTCACCGAGGACTCGCCCGACGAGACGTCGGAGACCATCGTCGAGGTGTGGATGGCGATGTTCTGCTTGGCCAGGGCGCGCGCCGCGATCTGCGAGATCTCGGGGTCCTCGGTGGGCAGCACGCGGTCGAGCGCCTCGAACAGCAGCACCTCGGTGCCGAGGCGGCCGTAGGCACTGGCCAGCTCGGCGCCCGACGCACCGGCGCCGATCACCGCCAGGCGCGCGGGCAGCTCGTCGAGCGCCCAGCCCTGCTCCGTGCCGATCACACGGCCGCCGAACTGGGTGCCGGGCACCGGGCGGCCGATGGATCCCGTCGCCAGCACCACACACTTGCGGGCCTCGACCTCGGTGCCGTCGAACAGCGAGCCGACGCGAACGTTGCCGTCCTCGGTGACCGCGCCGTGGCCGTCGATGACGTCGACGCCGTTCTTCTTCAGCAGTCCGGAAACGCCGCCGGTGAGCGTCTTGACCACGCGCCGCCGGCGATCGCTGACGCCGCCGAAGTCCACGGAGCGGCCGGTGACCTCGATGCCGAAGGAGCCGGCCTCGTCGATCTCGGCGAGGATGTCGGCGACGCGCAGCACCGCCTTGGCCGGGATGCAGGCGTAGTTGAGGCAGCGGCCGCCGACGAGATCCTTCTCCACGACCGCCGTCTTCATGCCGAGTTGTGCGGCGCGGATGGCGGCCACATAGCCGCCGGGGCCGGATCCGATGACGATGCAGTCGTAGGCGCTCTCGGGCATGGTTGCGGACCCTAGCGACTCGGATCTCGCGGCATCTGCACCCGCGCCATCGCCCTCACCAGGAACCAGAACAGCGTCCCGCAGACCGCCACGACGCCGACGCACAGCAGCACCGCCTGCAGGTTCGAGGCCCGCAGCAGGAAGAGGAAGGCGAAGAGGATGGAGATGGCCAGGATCGCCTGGAAGGCGAGCAGGGCCCAGTAGCGGCGCTGCCACATGCCGACCGCGCAGACCAGCATGAAGACCGGCAGTGCGAGGCCCTGGCCGAGCGAGGGTTGCGCGGAGTCGCGCAACTGCCAGCCTCCGAGCTGCAGGGCGATGTTGGCGATGCCGATCGCCGCCGCCAGCGCCGCGGCGAGCTTGATCGCTATCGGGCGCTCGCCCTCGGCGAGCGGCTCGAGCTCGGCGCGAGCCGAGTCCTCGGCTTCCCGCATGCGCGCGTAGCCGCGCGGGCGGGCGCCGGGCGGCGCCGTCTCGTCGGAAGCGGGCGAGTCCGCCGGCTCGCGATCAGCGCGCGGCACCGACCACCTCCAACTCGGTGCGCAAAGCGCGAGCGGCGGCCTCGGGGTCCGGGGCGTCGGCGATCGCGCGGACGACGACGATGCGGCGCGCGCCGCGCTCGGTGACCGATCGCAGGTTGCCCAGCTCGAGGCCGCCGATCGCGAACCACGGACGGCCGGACGTGCGCTCGGCGGCGTAGGCGACGTAGTCGAGGCCCGCGGCCGGGCGGCCCAGCTTGGTGGGCGTCTCGTAGACCGGGCCGACCGCCAGGTAGTCGACCTCCGGCTCGTCCTCGCCGGCGTCGAACTCCCCCGGCGCGTGCGTGCTGAGGCCGACGATGGCGTCGGGGCCGACGATCTCGCGCGCCTGCGACGGGGTGAGGTCGTCCTGGCCGACGTGGACGCCGTCGGCGCGGCAGGCGGCGACCAGGTCGGGGCGGTCGTTGAGGATGAAGGGGATTTCGTGCGCGTCGGCGGCCGCCCGGAAGGCGCGCGAGGCGGCGATCAGGCCGTCGTCGTCGAGCTGCTTGTCGCGCAGCTGCAGCAGGTCGGCGCCTCCGCGCAGAGCGGCGCGCAGGAGGGCTTCGGGTCGCGCGTCGCAGACCAGGTACAGGCGGCAGTCGCCGATGCGCTCACGAGGAGTCATTTCCGTTGCAGTCTGGCACGGTGTCCTCGCTAGCATTGGGGGCAACGGGAGTCCGCCGCAAGCCGGGCTGAGAGGAGGGTGTCCAGACCCTCGACCGTCGAACCTGATCCGGGTCATGCCGGCGTAGGGAGGTCTAATGGTGTCTCTCCAAGTGCAACCAGACGCAGTGGTCCTCGGCGGTGGCCCGATCGGCCTGGCCACGGCCTGGCGCGCGGCTCAGCGCGGTCTGCGCGTGATCGTGCTCGACGCCGGCGTCCCGGCGGCCTGGAACGTGGCGGCCGGCATGCTCGCGCCCGCCACCGAGGCGGAGTACGGCGAGCGGGCGCTGCTCGAGCTCGGCCTGCGCAGCGCCGCCTCCTACGAGGGCTTCGCGGCGGAGCTGGCCCAGGCGTCCTCGCTCGATCCCGGCTTCCGTTACGGCGGCACCCTGGTGGTGGCGCGCGATCGCGACGACGCCGAGGCGCTCGAGCGGCTCTACGCCTTCCGCCAGTCGCTCGGCCTCGAGGTGGAGCGACTGCTCCCGTCCAAGGCGCGCCGCGCCGAGCCCGCCCTGGCTCCGACGGTCCGGCTGGCGCTCGACTTCCCGCGCGACCACTCGATCGATCCCCGCCGTCTGGTGGCGGCGCTCGAGGCGGCGGTGGTCGCAGCGGGCGGCGAGGTCCGCCACCACGCGAGGGTCACGGCCCTGCGCGTGGTCGACGGCCGCGTGACCGGCGTCGCGCTCGCCGGCGGCGAGGAGATCGCCGCCCCGTGCGTGCTGATCGCCAGCGGCGCCTGGGTTTCGGGCCTCGAGGGGCTGCCGGACCACGCCCGCGTGCCGGTGCGCCCGGTGAAGGGGCAGGTGCTGCGGCTGCGCGACCCGAACGGGCCCGGACTGGTCGATCGGTCGATCCGCACGCTCGACGCCTACCTGGTGCCGCGCGCCGACGGCGGCTACGTGCTGGGCGCGACGATGGAGGAGCAGGGCTACGACCTCACACCGACCGCCGGCGGCGTCTTCGAGCTGCTGCGCGACCTGTCCGAGGTGCTGCCCGGGATCCTCGAGCTCCAGCTCGAGGAGGTCCTCTGCGGGCTGCGGCCGGCGACTCCGGACAACATGCCGGCGATCGGCGCCGGCGCGCTGCCCGGTCTGTTCTGGGCCGCCGGCCACTACCGCAACGGAATCCTGCTGACGCCCGCGACCGCCGAGCTGGCGGCCGCGGCGCTGGCGGGCGAGCCGTTGCCCGACTGGGCGGGCGAATGCTCGCCGGAGCGCTTCTCCGCGGAGGTGGCGGCATGAGGGTCGTGGTCAACGGCGACGAGACGCAGCTGCAGCCTGGCGCCACCGTGCGCAGCGCGATCGACGCGCTGTCGCTGCCCGCCGAGGGGCGTGGCGTGGCGGTCGCGGTCGACGCCGAGGTGGTGCCCCGCGGCCAGTGGGAATCGACGATCTTGCGAGAGGGCGCGAAGGTGGAGATCCTGCGCGCCATTCAGGGAGGCTGAGCAGCGATGGCGATCACCGATACGACGACAAGCGCCGATCCGCTGGTGATCGGCGGACGCGAGTTCTCCTCCCGGCTGCTGCTCGGGACGGGCGGCTTCCGCTCGCTGGAGACGATGACCGCCGCCATCGAGGAGTCCGGCTCCCAGATGGTCACGCTCGCGCTGCGACGGGTCGATCCCGGCTCGCGGGGCTCGATCGTCGACGCGCTTGACGCCGCCGGCGTCCAGCTTCTGCCGAACACCGCCGGTTGCTACACCGCTCGCGACGCGGTGCTCACCGCCAAGTTGGCGCGTGAGGCGTTCCACACCGACTGGATCAAGCTCGAGGTGATCGGCGACGACCGCCTGCTGCTGCCCGACGCCCCCGCGCTGCTGGAGGCCGCCGAGGAGCTCGTCGACGACGGCTTCAAGGTGCTGCCCTACACCAACGACGACCCGATCACCGCCCGCCGGCTCGAAGACGTCGGCTGCGTCGCGGTCATGCCGCTCGGCTCGCCGATCGGGTCCGGCATGGGCCTGCTCAACACCTACAACCTGCGCATAATCCGCGAGCGTGCCGGCATCCCGGTGGTGCTCGACGCCGGGGTCGGCACCGCGTCGGACGCCGCCCTGGCGATGGAGCTCGGCTGCGACGCCGTGCTGTGCGCGAGCGCGATCTCGCGATCCGAGCACCCCGTGCTGATGGCCGGCGCCATCGCGCAGGGCGTGCAGGCCGGGCGGCTCGCCTACCGGGCCGGGCGCATCCCGCGCCGGCTGTACGCCGAGGCGTCGACGCCGACGGACGGCGTGCCCGAGTTCTGAGCGCAGCCGGGCATGATGGGCGCGTGGACACCGACGCCCTCTTCGACGCATGGGAGCGGGCCTGGTCGGGGCGCGACCCGGCCGCCTTCGGTGCCATCTGCCTGCCGGACGTCTCCTACGAGGACCCGCTGACGCCCGATCCGCTGATCGGCTCGGCCGCCCTCGCGGCCCACGCGGCCCGCCTGTGGGCGGCGTTCCCCGACGTCCGGGTCAATCGCGCCGGGGAGCGGCTGGGGGGCGGCGAGTTCGCCGTCGCGCCGCTCGTCGTGCTCGGCACCCACACGCGGGCGCTCGAAGGCCTGCCCCCGACGCACCGGATGCTGCGCTCGCACGGCGTCGCCTACGTCCACGTGGTCGACGGGCGACTGGCGCGCGTCCGCGTCTTCCTCGACCTCTACGCGGTGGCGGTCCAGCTCGGAGTGCTCCCCCGCTCGGGCTCGGCGGGGGAGCGGGCGCTCATGCTGCTGCGCGGCTTCGGGCTGCGCCGTCCCTAGCGGACGGTGATGGTGCCCTCCATGCCCGGGTGGATGGTGCAGACGTAGGGGATCTTGCCCAACGACTCGGCCGTCCACGAGTAGGACTCGCCCTGGTTGAACAGCTCCGACATGGGTCCCTCGCCGTCGGCGGCCACCGCGTTGTGCTGGGCGGTGTCCTCGTTGACCCAGGTGATCTTCTCGCCCGCGTCGACGGTGACGTTGCGCGGTATGAACTCGAAGTCCTTCATCGCCACGCGGACCTCGCCGGGAGCGGGAGTGCCGGCGGCCTGGGTCGGCTCCGGCGTGGTCGCGGGCGCACTGGCGGTGGTCTGCTCGCCGCCGCCGCAGCCACCCAGGAGGGCGGCGCCGGTCAGCAGGACAGCGGAGATGGCTCGTGTCATCGGGCCAACGCTAGCCGGTGCGGTGCGGGGCTCAGCGCCACGAGGAGCGGCCGATGGTCGGAGAGCGGCCCGGCGTCGAGGACGTCCGTGCCGGCCGCGATCCAACCCCGGACGAAGACGTGATCGACCCAGTGCCCGGCCGCGTGGTCGAAGAATGGAAGCGCGGGCCGGCGGGAGTTGAAGTCGCCGCCGAGGATCACCGGCTCGGCGCCGGCCCAGGCCAGCGCGGCGGCCCGCGCCCGCTCCACGTCGCCCGCGATGCGCTGCCGCGGCCGCACGCTGGCGTGCAGGTTGACCACCCAGCCGGTCTCCAGGCGCACGCCGTGGGCGAGGCGGCGCTCCGGGCGCCACGCCAGGCGGGCGCGGCGATGATCGGAGGCGCCACCGCGGCGCACCAGGATGGTGTTGGCGCCGCCGCCGCTCGACTTGGCGACGTCGGGATCGCGCGAGGCGATCGCCCGCCGTGCGCGCGAGCCGAGGTTGCGCGACGTCAGGACGCTGTGCTGCTCGGCGCGCGTCGCGCGGGCCAGGACCGGCGGCCACCAGGGCGGGACCTCCTGCAGTAGGGCTACGTCCCACTCCCAGCCGGCCAGGGCGTCGGCGAACTCGCGCAGCAGCGAGCGGTGGGCCGCGGGGCGGGCGCGTCCGTGGAAGAGGTTCCAGCTCAGCACCCGCACGGCTCCTGACCCTAGACTGCCCGCCGTGCCGCGCCACTTCCTCACCGGCGAGGAGCTCTCGAGCCAGGAGCTCGGCTCCCTCCTCGACCGCGCCGCCGAGCTCAAGGCCGATCCCGCCGCCTCGCGCTCGCTGGCCGGGCGTGCGGTCGCGCTCATCTTCGAGCATCCATCGACGCGCACGCGCGTGTCGTTCGAGGTGGGAGTCGTCGAGATGGGCGGCCATCCGATGATCCTGCGCCCGGGCGAGATGCAGATCAGCCGGGGCGAGCCCGTCCGCGACGTCGCCAAGGTGCTGTCGCGTCACGTCGCCGCCATCGGCCTGCGGACCGGCAGCGAGGAGATGCTGTCCGAGCTCGCCGCCCACGCCGACGTCCCGGTCATCAACATGCTGTCGCCGCTGCACCACCCCTGCCAGGCGCTCGCCGACCTGCTCACCATGCGCGAGGCGCTCGGAGACGTGCGCGGTCGCGCGCTCGCCTACTTGGGCGACGGCAACAACGTCGCCCGCTCGCTGGCGCTGGTCGGCACGCGTGCGGGCGTCGACGTGCGCATCGCCAGTCCCGACGGATACGCGCTCGAAGACGGGCTGGGCGCCCGCCTGACCGACGATCCCGCCGTTGCGGTGGCCGGCGCCGACGTCGTCTACACCGACGTCTGGCTGTCGATGGGCGACGACGACTCGACCGCGGCCGCGCGGCGACGCGCGCTGGCGCCCTACCGGCTCGACGAGGCACTGCTCGACCGGGCGGCGCCGGGCGCCTTCGCGCTGCACTGCCTGCCCGCGCATCCCGGTGACGAGATCAGCGAGGAGCTGCTCTACGGCCCCCGCCAGCGCATCTGGGACCAGGCCGAGAACCGCCGCCACGCGCAGAAGGCGCTGCTGGAGCACCTGGTCGCGAACTGACCCGATCCGCCGCCGCGCGGGCGCGGGCGAGGCGTGCTGCCATCCTAGGATCGCGATGTCCACACCCGTCACCACCGCCACCACCCGTCCCGCCAACGGCAGCGAGCTCGAGCTGACGGTCGACACCCTTGCCCACGGCGGCAACGGCGTCGCTCGCCTCGACGGCTACGTGGTGTTCGTCTCCGGAGCGCTTCCGGGTGACCGCGTCCGCGCTGTGGTCACCAAGTCCAAGCGCCAGTACGCCGAGGCACGGACGCTGGAGGTGCTCGAGCCCTCGCCCGACCGCATCGAGCCGGTCGCCGACCACCCCGGCGCTCCCTGGCAGGTCCTGCGCTACGAGCGCCAGCTCGAGATCAAGCAGCAGCAGGTCGGCGATGCGCTGAGCCGCATCGGCCACCTCGAGGACTACGAGCTCGAGCCGATCGTGCCGGCCGTGCAGCAGTGGCGCTACCGCAACAAGTTCGAGTACTCGTTCGGCACGAACGACGCCGGCGCGCTCGTCTGCGGCTTCCACGCGCCGGGCAGCTACGACCGCATCGAGGCCGTGCGCGACTCCAAGCTCGCCTCCGAGCGCTCCAATGAGGTCCGCGAGCAGGTCGTGGCCTGGTGCCGCGAGCAGAAGCTGGCCGCCTGGGATCGTCGCTCGCAGCTCGGGCTCCTGCGCAACCTCGTCATCCGTGAGGGGAGGCGCACGAACCAGATACAGGTGCGCCTCGTCACCTCCAACGGGGAGATCGACACCGAGTCCTTCGCCGCGGCGGTCGACTGCGAGGGGCTGTTCTGGACCCAGATCACCCAGGTCGGCGAGACGACCCAGGGCGGCGTCACCGAGCGCATCAAGGGCGTGCCGAAGCTCGAGGAGGAACTGGGCGACCTGCGCTTCCGCATCTCGCCGGACGCCTTCTTCCAGACCAACACGGAGATGGCCGAGCACCTCTACGGCGTGGCCGTCGAGTACGCGCAGCTGCGCGGCCACGAGCGCGTCTTCGACCTGTTCTGCGGGATCGGCACGATCGGCCTGACCATGGCCGCCCGCGCCCGCGAGGTGGTCGGCGTGGAGATCGTCGAGGCCGCGGTCGCCAATGCCATCGAGAACGCCAAGGCGAACGAGATCGCCAACGCGCGCTTCTACGCGGGCGACATCCGCCTGGCGATGCGCGACCTGGTCGCCGAGGCCGGCCGCCCCGACGTCTGCGTCGTCGACCCGCCCCGCTCGGGCCTGTCGCAGAAGGTCGTGCGCCGCATCATCGAGGCCGGTCCCCAGCGCATCGTCTACGTCTCCTGCAACCCGACCACCCTGGCGCCCAACGCCGCGCAGATGGTCGAGGCGGGCTACCGACTGGTGAAGGTCAGGCCGGTCGACATGTTCCCGCAGACACCGCACATCGAGTGCGTCGCGCTGCTCGAGAAGGTGGCGGCGCCCGCTCCGGCGGCCGGCGACGAGTGACTTCGCGCCCGCTTCGGCATGCTGTTCGCCCGCAGCGCGGGCGGCAAGCCGTCCGTGGCCCGGTGGGTCTACGTGGGCCAGGGCCGCCCCGGCGTGCAGTTCCAGACCGAGGGCCCGCCAGCCGCGCCGAGCGCTCCGCCCACCACGCAGCCGGTCGCTCCGCCCGCCGCCGCCCCGGCGGATCGGACCGCTCCGCGAGTGACGATGAGGACTTCGAGCACGCTCCGGCGGTTGCGCTCCACGCGCCGGCTGCGGCTGCAGGTGCGGCTCGACGAGCCCGGAACGGTGAGCTTTAGCGTCGAGCTACTGACGCGCCGGGGACGCCGGATCACGCGCATCCCCGGCCGCGGCACGAGGACGCTGCGTTTCACCCGCAGCGCGACCAAAACGGTCAGCCTGCCGCTCAGCCGCGCCGTCCGGCGCCGGCTCCCGTCGAGCTACACGCTGGTGACCGCGCGGGTGCGGGCGCGGGATGCGGCCGGCAACACCGGGTCGCGCACCATCAGGCTCACGCTGACTCGTCGCCAGCCCGCCACGATGGCGTCGGCGGACGGCCGGCGTAGCCGATCGGACGCCGGGACGCCACCGACCTAAAGTCGCGTCCGGCAGCGGGCGATGAGGGATCAGATGTCGCAATCCGACTTCGGGCCCCCGGCTCTCCCCGTCCACCCCCTCAACGGCCGCCTCGCGTGCTGAACGGACGGCTCCCGCGCCGTGCGCACTCCTCCGGCGTCGGCGTCGGCGTCGTCGGCCTCGCGACGCTGCTGACCATCATCCCGCTGCTGGCGCTGGTCGGCATCACCCAGAACCAGGCCGAGCGCACCGTGCGGACGGAGGCGCGCGCGGCGGCGCAGTCCTCCGCGCGCGCGGGAGCCAACGCGGTGGCCGCCGAGCTGCGCGGGCTGGAAGACGTCGTCCGCGCCTACGCGCAGCGGCGGCTGCTGGCCGGCCGGCTGCAGGACGGCGACTCGCGCGGCGCGGCGGTGCGCCGCCATCTCCGGCAGCTGGCAGGAGCCCGGGAGGGCATCTCGACCGCCTGGGCGCTCGACGCCGAGGGCCGTCTCGTCGACATCGTCCCGGCCACGCCGGAGATCGTCGGACGCTCCTTCACCTTCCGCGACTACTACCGCGGCGCGACGCGCGCCGGCGGCACCTACGTGTCGGAGGCATTCGTGGTGGCCTCCCGGAATCGTCCGCTGTCGGTGGCCGTCGCCGACCTCGTCATGACTCCCGGCGGCGAGCGTGCCGGCATGCTCGTGGCCGGCTACGACCTCACCGCGATCCAGCGCTTCATCCGCCGCTACGCCGCCGCCGAGCAGGTGCGCCTGACGGTGACCGATCAGACCGGCATCGTCGTCGCCAGTCCCGGCGGGCCGAGCGACGGGCGGCGGTCGCTACGTGACGACCCGCTGGTCGCCGCGGCGCTGGCTGGGCGCAGCGGCATCGGCATGCGGCCGGCGTCGGCCGGGCAGGTCCTCGCCGCCTCGGCTCCCGTCGGCGGCATCGGCTGGACGGTGACCGCCGAGGTCGACAAGGCGACCGCCCTCGCCGGCGTGGCCGCGCTGCGACGCACTCAACTCCTCTTCGGGATACCCCTCGGCCTCGCCCTGGTGGCCGGCATAGGCCTGCTCAGCCGGGCGCTGCGCCGCCGGGCGCGGGCCGAGGAGGCACTTCGGCTGAGCGAGGAGCGCGCGCTCGGCATCGTCCGCAGCTCGCCCGACGCCTACGTCGCCCTCGACCAGGGCGGCTCCATCACCGCCTGGAACCCGGCGGCCGAGCGGATGTTCGGCTGGCCGGAGAGCGAGGCGGTCGGCCGGGAGCTGTCGGTGACGATCATCCCGCCGCATCTCCGCGAGGCCCACGACGCCGGCCTGGCGCGCTTCGTCCGCACGCGGCAGGGACGCCTGATCGGGCACACGCTGGAGCTCCCGGCGCAACACCGCGACGGCCACGAGATCCCCATCGAGATCGCCATCAGCGCCAACGACCGCGTCGACGGCATCGCGCTGCACGCCTTCATCCGGGACGTCTCCAAGCGCAAGCGCGGCGAGGAGGCGCTTCGCGAGGCCCATGCGCAGGCGGTGGAGGCCTCGCGCCTGAAGTCGGAGTTCGTGGCCAACATGAGCCACGAGCTGCGCACCCCGCTCAACGGCGTGATCGGGATGAACGAGCTGCTGCTGCAGTCCCGGCTCGACGACGAGCAGCGCCAGTACGCCGACATGGCACGCCGTGCCGGCGAGGGCCTGCTGTCACTGATCTCCGACATCCTCGATTTCTCCAAGATCGAGGCGGGCAAGCTCGAGCTCGACGAGGTCGAGTTCGACCTCCGCGACATGGTCGAGGATGCCTGCGAGATCGTCGCGGAGGCCGCCTTCGCCAAGGGGCTCGAGCTCCTCCCGTGGGTCGACGCCGCCGTGCCGGCGCGCATCCGCGGCGACGACGCCCGGCTGCGCCAGGTGCTGATCAACCTGGTCGGCAACGCGGTCAAGTTCACCGAGGAGGGCGAGGTGGTGGTCCGGGTCGCGGTGGCCGGGGAGCGCCTGCGCTTCGAGGTCTCCGACACCGGTATCGGGATCCCCGCCGAGCAGCAGGAGCGTCTGTGGGAGGCGTTCACCCAGGTGGACGCCTCCACCACTCGCCAGTTCGGCGGAACGGGCCTCGGCCTGACCATCTGCCGCCAGCTGGCCACCGCGATGGACGGCACTATCACCGTCGCGAGCGAGCCGGGCCGCGGCTCCACCTTCACGTTCGAGATCCCGCTGCAGGCGGTCGAGCCCGGGCGGTCGGCCACGCCCCGACCGCGTCGCGCCGAGGAGGGCTCGCTGTCGGGCCGGCGCATCCTCGTGGTCGACGACAACGCCACCAACCGCGCGATCCTCGATGCCCAGCTGGGCGCCTGGGGGGTGCGGGTCACCGCGGTCGACGGTGCCGACGCCGCCCTGGACGCGCTGCGATCCGCGGGCGACGAGCCGTTCGACCTGGCCATCCTCGACTTCGCCATGCCGGGCCTCAACGGCGTCGAGCTGGCACGGGCGATCCGCTCCGACCCCGGCATCGGACCGGTGGTCCTGGCGCTGCTCACCTCCTCCGGCGGTGAGCGGACCGCCGCCCGCGACGCCGACATCCGCTTGTACCTGACCAAGCCGGTCCGTCACGGCCAACTGCGGGCGGCGCTGATCCGAGCCCTGCTCGGCACGGCGACCCTGCCGGTGGACGTCCCCGTGCGCTCGGAAGTCGAGCCGGCCGACTTCACCGTGCTGGTCGCCGAGGACAACCCGGTCAACCAGCTGGTCGCCCGCGCCACCTTGCAGAAGCTCGGCTTCCGCGTCGACATCGCTCCGGACGGCGAGGAGGCGGTGGCGATGAGCGCCGCCGAGGACTACGCCGCGATCTTCATGGACTGCCAGATGCCGCGGCTCGACGGCTACTCGGCGACGGCGTTGATCCGACGGCGCGAGGACGGCGCGGGACGGCGGACGCCGATCGTCGCGATGACCGCCCACGCGCTCAAGGGCGATCGCGAGCGCTGCCTGGCGGCCGGCATGGACGACTACCTGGCCAAGCCGCTCGACCACGACGAGCTCCAGCGCGTGCTCGGGGAGTGGGTCGTGCGGACGGCCACCGACGCCGAGCCCGCTGCATCGCCGTCCGTCGGGAATGACCGCGACTCGGGCGACGACACGGTCGACGTCGCGGCGATCGACGCGCTGCGCGCGGCGCATTCCGATCCGGTGGTGCGCAGCCTGGTCGCTCTGTTCGCGGAGGAGGCGCCGGCGCGGCTCGCCGACATGTCCGCCGCCGCCGAGGGCGACGACGCCGATGGCCTGTCGCAGGCGGCGCATCGGCTCAAGAGCTCCTGCCGGATCCTCGGCGCGGTCGGCATGGAGGCCCTCTGCGAGGAGCTCGAGCGCCGCGGCGGCGAGGGCGAGGCCCGGACCTGCGAGTCGCTCGTCGCGCGGCTCGCCGCGGCTCATGCCCGCGTCGGCGCGCGGTTGCGCCAGCACGGCGCCTGAGCACCTGCTCCACGCGGCCACCGGGTAGTCCCGCGGCCATGCGCGTCGTCATCACCGGAGCGACCGGCATGGTCGGCTCGACCGTCACCCGCGTCCTCGCCGCCGACCCGCAGGTGACCGAGGTGGTGGGAGTGGCCCGCCGGGTCCCGCACGTTCCCGTCGAGGGCGTCACCTGGCGCCGCGCCGACATGCGCTCGGACGACCTGGCTCCCGTCTTCGCCGGCGCCGACGCCGTGATCCACCTGGCGTGGATGATCCACCCGGCCTGGTCGCCCGCCGCGACGTGGACGGCGAACGTCGGCGGCGCCGACCGCGTGCTGCGCGCCGCGGCCGAGGCGGGCGTCGGGACGCTGGCCTACGCATCGTCGCTCGGCGCCTACGGCCCCGGCCCGGCCGACCGCAGGCCGGTCGACGAGTCCTGGCCGACCACCGGCATCCCGAGCCTGCCCTACGGCCGCGAGAAGGCGGCGCTGGAGGCGATGTGCGCCCGGCTGGCCGCCGAGCGCCCCGGCATGCGGGTGGTCCGCCTGCGCGCCGGCTTCGTCATGAAGCGCGAGAACGCGGCGCGGATGCGCCAGGTGATGCTCGGGCCGCTGCCGCGGGCGGCGACCTCGAGCCGGCTCCCGGCGATGCCCTGGGTGCCCGAGTTGAAGGCCCAGGGCGTGCACGCCGACGACTTCGCGGAGGCGTTCCGGCTGGCGGTCCTGGGCGACGCGCGCGGCGCCTTCAACGTCGTCGACGAGACGGTGATGGACGCGCGAACGGTCGCGCGGCTGCTCGGCGCGCGAGCGGTCCGGGTCCCTTTCCCGGTGGCGCGCGCCGCCGTGTCGGCGTCGTTTCACGCACGCGCGCAACCGACTCATCCGGGTTGGATGGACCTGTTGCGCGACGCGCCGCTCCTGGAGTGCGGCCAGGCTCACCGGGAGCTCGGCTGGCGGCCGCGCGTCGCCGCCGAGTCGGCTCTGAGCGAGTTGTTCGGCGCGTTGAGCGAGAAGGCGGAGGGCGACACGCCACCGCTGGCCGGCGCCTGCCCGGACCCGCGCTGAGCGGGCGCCCGCCGCGCCGCTCCCGCGCCCGCTTGGGCGCCGCCCGTTGTACGCGTGGGCCGTGATCCTCTAGCGTGACCGGACGATGACCGGCCAGCACCCCAAACTGGCCCGGGTGGCGGCGTCTGCGGGCCGGCTGACCCATCTGCACCACCGCGGCGACGCCTTCACCGCGTCTGAGCACATCGCCGCGCCGCCCGCCCGCGTCCTCGCCGTCCTGAGCGACCCCGAGGCGGTCAGGCGGTGGTTCCCGCTGCCCTGCGCCTTCGAGGAGGATGTGGACCGGCTGCGGGCCGGAGAGGTGTACAAGACCTCCGGCCGGCTCGCGGGGCGGTCGCTGAGAGCTGAGCTGAGCGTGCTCGAAGCCGACGAGTCACACATCGCGGTGCGGCTCTCGGGCCCGGTGATCTTCGATCTCACCGCCCTGCTGACGCCCGCGGGCGCGGGCACTGACGCCGAGATCCGGGCCTGGGTCCACTCCGGCGGCGGCCTGTCCGGCAAGCTGCTGACGCCGGCGGCGTCAGCGCTGCTGCTGGCCGGCGCCCTGACCCACACCGTCGCCGCGATCCGCGCCGAGGCAGAGACCGGGATCGTCGCCTCCTAGGCGGCTCGGACGGCGAGCGCCTACAGGGCGGCGAGCAGCTTGGGCGCCACCTGCTTCTTGCGGCTCATGACGCCGGGGAGCTCGACGACGTGGTCCTCGGCGACGACGCCGAAGGCACGCTCCACCGGGCCGATCGCGCCGGCGACGAGCAGTTCCGTGCCGCAGGAGACGATGTCCGTGATCATCAACGCGAAGGTGGAGTAGGCGCGCTCGCGGCAGCGCTTCTCGAGCGCCCTCAGCAGCTCCTCGCGGCGGTCGCGCAGAGCGGCGCCGACGATCTCGACCTGGGCGATGCACAGCCGCGCGCCGCTGATCGTCACGTACTCCTTGGCGTCACGGTGGATGATGTCGGACGCCGGGAGCTCCGAGACGTCGGAGCTCGCCTCGAACATCTCCATCCCGAACTTGCGCGCATCGACTCCGAGCACCGCCTCGAGGTAGCGGACCGCCGCCTCGTCCCGGCTGGTGGTGGTCGGCGAGGTGAGGATGACGGTGTCCGACAGCATCGCGGCCAGCAGGACCCCCGCCGTCGAGGTCTCGGGCGCCTGGCCCTCCCGGCGGAAGCGCTCGAAGACGAGCGTCGCGGTCGATCCCACCGGGTCGAACGTGGCGCGCACGGGAACCCGCGTCTCGATCGAGCCGATGTGGTGGTGATCGAGGATCTCGACGATGTGGGCCTGCTCGATGCCCGTCACGCTCTGGGCCTGCTCGGCGTGGTCGACGAGCAGGACGCGGCGCGGCTCCGGGGAGACGAGATCCGAGCGGGTGAGGATGCCGATCGGCACGCCCGCCTCGTCGATGGCGAAGGCGGCGCGGAAGTCGACCACGCGCTCGGACACGTCGGTCAGCAGGTCGTCGGGAGACACCGCCGGTGGGTCGCCGCTCATGATCGCCCCGCAGGGGACGGCGAGGCCGATCAGCCGGCCGGTGACGTAGGAGTCCATCGGCGAGGAGACCACCGACGCCCCCTGGTTGCGGGCCAGCTCGATGATGTCGCGGGCGACCGGAGAGCCGTGGGCGACGACCAGGACGGCGACGCCGATCTCCAGCGCGCACCGCTGGGCGTCGGGGCGGTCGCCGACGATGGCGATGTCACCCGAGTTGATCATGTCGCCGATGGCCGGCACGTCGACCGCGATGACCCACAGTCGCCCGCTGACCTCGCGGTCGTCACCGACCAGCACCTTTCCGCCGAGCACCTCGGCGATGGCCTGCACACGGACCGGGCGACGCTCGAAGCTCGACGCGTCCCGCGACTCGCGGAGGTACTGGCGCGCGAGGTCGCGCTCGGTGAGCACCCCGCACAGCACGCCGCGCTCGTCGACCACCGGGGCGAGGTCGATCTCCCCCTCGCTCATTCGCAGGCCCACGGTGCGGACCGGTTCGTCGACGCGGGCGGCGACGACGAGCTGACGCATGACATCGCCGACACGCAGATGGACGTGCTCGAGCAGCTCCGGCTCGCTGGCGCCGCTGCGCGAGAGCGCCCACTCGGTCTGGGCGTTGACCGCGCCGAGGCGGACCGGCACGTACTCCGTGTCGGGGTCGAGCCTATTCATGAGCTCGGCGTAGCCGATGGCCGACCCGATGGAGTCGAGGTCGGGGTTGCGGTGGCCGGTGACGTAGACGGGCGACATGTGCGGCACGGGACTATGCCCTCTTCGGGGGCTCACGCGCGCGCCGGCGCCTGCGTGGGCGCGCGGCGAACGAGCAGCCAGGTGAGCCAGATGCCGAGCGCGAACAGGGGAAGGCCCATGGCGGTGCGGGCGACGCCGAGCGCGACGACGGCGCCGGCGAGGTAGAGCGGGACCTGCACCGCGAGCCGCAGGCCGAACAGGCACGCCCACATCCAGGAGGCGCGGCGGAAGGCGGTCATGCGTTCGCGGTCATCGCGCCATCGCGAGCCGCTCCCGTCGAGCTGCGAGACGATGACGCCGACGAGCGGGCGGCGAACCGCGATCGAGACCACGAAGGCGGCGGCGTAGACGGCGTTGAGCAACAGGCCGGGCAGGAAGAAGTCCTCGGCCCGGCCGCTCCGGGCGGCGATGAGCGCGGCGAACCCGACGCCGACGAGGCCCGAGAGGGCGTGGCGAGGGGACTCGCGCTTGACCAGGCGGGCGACCGCCAGCACGAGCGCGAGCGCGACCGCCACTCCCGCAGAGGCATTGGTGTCGGATCCCGACGCGGCGTAGGTGACGACGAATGCCACCGCGGGCAGCGACGTCTCGGCCATTCCGAGGGGTCCGCCGATGGCGTCGGCGAGTGCCGGGGGGCGCGACGGGTCGGTGTCGAAGCTGCTCCGCATTCCGGAGATTGTGGCGCATGCCACCGGCGGGCCCGCCGGCCGGCGACTCCCGTGAGCCTGGGACGGGTCTACGCCGGCGTACCGGGTCGCCTCCACGGGGTTCGGATCGGTCGCACAGGGCAGGATGAGCCGATGGCCCGCCTCCGCCCCCTCGTCGTCGTCCTGGCCGGTGGCGCCGGAGGACGCCTCGAGCTGCTGACCCGCGACCGCGCCAAGCCCGCGGTGCCGTTCGCCGGCACCCACCGCTTGGTCGACTTCCCGATGAGCAACTGCCGCAACGCGGGGCTCAACGACGTCTGGATCTCGCAGCAGTTCAACCCGATCTCGCTCAGCGACCATCTCTCCAACGGCCGTCCGTGGGACCTCGATCGCACCTCGGGCGGGCTGCTGACCCTGCAGCCGCGCCTGGGCAACGACGACCGGACCGGCTTCCAGCAGGGACCGCCGACGCCATCTGGCGCTACGCGCCGCTGATCCGCGAGTTCGCGCCCGACGCCATCGTGGTGGTCAGCGCCGACGCGGTCTACACGATGGATTACGCGGCGCTGATCGACGAGCACGTCGAGGCCGGCGCCGACGTGACCATGGTCACCACCGAGGTCGACCCCGGCGACGCGGACCGCTACGGAGTCGTGCAGGCCGCCGGCGGCCGCATCAGCGAGTACGTGTACAAGCCCGACCGGCCTGGGGGCAACCTCATCTGCAACGAGGTCTTCGCCTTCCGGCCCGACGCCCTGCTCGACACGCTCGAGGAGCTCGCGGCCGCCGCCGGTGACGAGGGACTCGAGGACCTCGGTCACGCGCTGCTGCCGCAACTGGTCGAGGCCGGAAGCGCTCATGAGCACCGCTTCGAGGGCTACTGGCGCGACGTCGGCACCATCCCGGCCTACTGGAGCGCGCATCAGGAGCTGCTGGCCGACGAGGCGCCGATCGACCTCGACGACCCCTCCTGGCCGGTGCTCACCCGGGCCTCCGCCGCCCACGCGCCGAGCCGCATCGCGGCCGGCGCCTGCGTGGAGGCGAGCCTGCTGGCGCCGGGGGCCCGCGTCGCCGGCACGGTCTCCTCCAGCGTGATCGGGCGCGGCGCGATCGTCGAAGCGGGCGCGGTGGTCTCGGAGTCGGTGATCCTCCCGGGCGCCGTGGTGCGCGCCGGCGCCCGGGTCACGCGAGCGATCATCGACGATGGCGTCATCGTGTCACCGGAGGCGACGGTCGGAGCCGCGGGCGGCGACATCGCCCTGGTCGGCCTGCGGGCGACGGTGGAGGCGGGATCCGACGTCCCGGCGGGCGGCCGCTTCCCCGCCGAGGACTCCTGAGCCGAAGCCCTCGGCCGGACGGGAGGCGCCGGTCAGCGCACTCCCACGAGGTCGACGACGAACACCAGCGTCTCGTCCGGCCCGATGACCCCACCGGCGCCGCGCTTGCCGTAGGCCAGGTTCGGCGGGATGGTGATGCGGCGGCGGCCGCCGACCTTCATCCCGGCGACGCCCTGATCCCAGCCGGCGATCACCTGCCCCTTGCCCAGGCCGAACTTGAAGGTGTCGCCGCGATCCCACGAGGCGTCGAACTGCTCGCCGGTCTTCCAGGACACGCCGACGTAGTGGACCTCGACGATCCGGCCGTTGACCGCCTCGTCGCCGTCGCCGGCGGTGATGTCCTCGAGCTCGAGCTGGTAGGAAGGCGGCTGGTCGGACGCGACGTCGACTTGGGGCTTCTCGTTCATGGCCATGCCGGCACCGTAGCCCGCCGCCGCCGGACATGCCCCGTCGCCGGCGCCGGCCGGCAACGCATCTTTTCCGCACCGCCGGGCGCCTTGGGGTAGAACCGGATCATGCGCGCAGCCACCATCCTCGACGGCCGCATCGCCGTCGCCGACCACCCGGATCCGGAGCCCGAGCACGGCGAGATCCTCGTCCGCGTGCGGGCGGCCGGGCTCAACGGCGCCGACATGTTGCAGCTGCGCGGGGACTACCCCGCCCCCGAGGGCGCTCCCGCCGACATCCCGGGTCTCGAGTTCGCGGGCGAGGTCGCCGCCTGCGGTCCCGGCGTCCTGCGCTTCGACGTCGGCGACCGGGTGATGGGCATCGTCGCCGGAGGCGCCCAGGCGGAGCTGCTGGTGGTGCACGAGCGCCATGCCATTCCGGTGCCCGACGAGCTCGACTGGGAGGCGGCGGGCGGCGTTCCCGAGGCGTTCACCACCGCCCACGACGCCCTGTTCACGCAGGCCCGGCTCGGGATGGGCGAGCGGCTGCTGGTCTCCGGCGCGGCCGGTGGCGTCGGCCTCGCCGCCGTCCAGCTGGCCACGATGGCGGGCGCACGCGTGACCGCCAGCGTCCGCGACGAGGCGCTGCGCGTCCGCGTCGAGGCCCTCGGAGTGCGCGCCGTAGCGCCGTCCGAGGCGGCCGGCGCCGGGCCGTACGACGTGATCCTCGAGATCGTCGGGGCGCCCAACATGCGCGACAACCTCGCCGCGCTGGCCGACTGCGGCCGCATCGCGGTGATCGGGCTGTCCGCGGGTGGGACCTTCGAGCTCGACCTGTCGGTCCTGATGGCCAAGCGGGGACGCATCCACGGCTCGACCCTGCGCGCCCGTTCCCTGGAGGACAAGGCGAGCGCCTCGCGCCTGGTGGAGCGGGCCGTCCTCCCCGGCTTCATCTCGGGCGACCTGATCGTCCCGGTGGCGGGGACCTACCCGCTCGAGGAGGTGCGGGCGGCGTACGAGCGGTTCGCGAGCGGCGGCAAGCTCGGCAAGATCGTCCTGCGCCTGTGAGCGGCGGATCCGCCCGGTCCGGCTACCAGGGCGGCAGGTCGGCGTACCAGTCGCCGAGCCGGCGGAAGGCACGCCAGAACTCGCGCTTGGCGGTCTCCTCGTCGAGGGACTCGTCGATGTTCGGCACGTAGAGCGCCTCGATCGATGGCGTCAGCGCCTGGATCTCGCCGACGTTGGGCGCCAGCGTGCCGGCCAGCGGCAGCGCGAGCTCGTTGATCGTCTCGAGCGCCTCGGGGCCCATGACCACCACCAGCTTCGGGGAGACGATCGCGAACTCCTCGACCAGCCGGCCGATGCAGCCCGGATCGGCCAGCGTGGTGTCGGGCACCGGGCACTTGATGCACAGGGTTCCGTAAACCAGCAGCGGGTCGACGTCGAGGCGCTGCAGCGACTTCATCAGCGCGGTGCCGCTGCGGCCGTAGAAGGCGACGCCCTCCTCGATCTCCGAGGGCATCGGCGCGTACTTGACCATCATGATGTCGGCCTGGGGGTGGCCCGAGCCGAGCACCGGCGTCAGGTTGCCGCGAGGGCAGCGCGGACAGGCCTGCAGCTCGCGGGTGAAGGTGTTGAGCTCGCGGATCGCCCGCTCGAGGTACTTCTCGCGGATCTCGTCGTCGGTCGTCGGCATACCGCGGGAGTAGTTGTCCGCCGATGGGGGTTCTCCTTGCCGCTGCATCATCGGTTGCGGTCCGTGGACGCCACCGCCTTGCGCACCCGCCGCCGGCGGGACGCCTCGCGGGCGGTGACCGAGGTGACGCGCGTCTGCAGGAACTTGATCGCCTGGACCTGCACGTAGCCCAGCGACGAGTACGAACCGATGATGTCGGCGTCGTGCAGCGCCTCAAGGAACTCCCCGGCGTCCTCGAAGTCGCGCATGCGCACGCGCACGGAGCCGAGGCCCTGGGGGACGTGGGAGTCCGAGCCCGCACCGGCCGCCAGCCGGTACTTGGCGGCGAAGCGGATCGCCTCCTCGTTGAACTCCCGGATCGCGACACGGGGGTTGAACACCTCGAGCAGGTCGATGTCGCCGAGCACGTCGAGCAGGTGCTCGTAGTCGGGGACGGCGTGCAGGCGGTCGAACGGGTGCGGGACGTAGACCAGGCCGCCCTGGCGCTTGATCTCGGCGATCGTCGCCTGCAGGGTCAACCCGCGCGGGATCTTCTCCTCGATGAACAGGCCGATCACCTCGCCCTGGTCGGCGGTCTTGACCTCCTCGCCGACGATCACCCGCACTCCGAAGTCGGCGGCCTGCTCGCGCGCGACCAGCGCGCCGGAGACCTCGTTGTGGTCGGTCACCGCGATCGCGCCGAGCCCCTGCTCGCGCGCGGTGGCCAGCAGCACCTCGACCGGCGTCGCGCAGTCGTGCGAGTGGTCGGTGTGCATGTGGAGGTCGACGTCGATCAGCCGCCGGCTCGCGAGCCGCGCGAGTCGCTGGGGATCCCTGACGGGAGCGTGCCGGAGGCTCACGAGCCGGGCGTAGATCGCCTCGTAGTCGTCGGCGACGCGCTGCCAGGACAGCCGCTCGCGGGCCGCCTCGGTCCGCGCGTGCAACTCGTCGCGCAGGTCGCCGTCGCGGGCCAGGCGGGCGAGCAGCGCGGTGAGGGAATCGACGTCGCCGCGCTCGAACAGCGGGCCGAGGGCGCCACCCTCGAGCACGTCCTCGTAGGAGCCGATGTTCGCGGCGACCGGCACCGCCCGTGCGCCGAGGGCACGAAGCAGGAGGGCCGGATCCGGCGCGATCCCGGTGGAGGAGGCGACGAGCACGTCGGCCTCGGCCAGCACTCCGGCCTCGTCGACCTCCTCGCCTTCGACGATGCGCAGCCGGTCACGCAGGCGCTTGGCGAGCGGGGCGATCGGCGCTCCGCCGGCGGGCACCAGGATCGTCGCTCGCCAGTCGCACTCGGCGGGCAGCAGCCGCAGCGCCCGCAGGAAGAGGCGCAGCGCGGCGCGCTCCTCGGTCGCGCAGAAGGCGATGCGCAGCGGACCGGCGGGTCGCTTCCCGGCCGGCTGGACATCCACGCCGCCCCCGATGACCTCGTAGGCGCTCGGAAACGAGCGCGCGAGCGCCTCCGCGGTGCTGGCTTGGGAGGCGATGCGGGCGTCGAGGCGGCCGAAGAAGAGCTCGACGAAGCGACGGGTGACCTGGGTCGACAGAACGCGCTCGCCGGGGTGGTGGAAGGAGCCGACGTTCAGCGCCCGTGAGTGGCGCAGCGCCGCCGACGAGGCGCTCGGCGCGAACGGCTCGTGGACGTTGACCACGTCGAGCGGCGCGGTGGTCAGCGCCTCCTCGATCGTGCGCGCGATGTCGAGCGGCAGGGGCGGAGCGACCGCCCGCCGCGACGGGGCGCGGGCCAGCAGCTCGCCGACGCCCAGGACGCGGACCTCGCCCGGCTCGCCCAGGAGCCGCCGCGGATGGTCTCGGGCGGAGCGGATCAGCCGGCGCGAGTCCTGGATCAGCTCGGGCGAGCGAGACGGCGCGAGGATCAGCAGCCGGTGGCCGCGGGCAGCCAGCTCAGCGCTGAGAGAGGCCGTGAAGGCGTTGACGGCGTGGTCGTCCTCCCACGGGTACGGCGTCACCTGCGCGATCGTCAGCGGCTCCGGCGACACGCGGCGCAGCGTAGCGTCGAGCGCCCCGCCGCGACTCGCCGTCGCGGCGGGGTAGGGCCGGCGAGGCCGTCAGGCGTCGGCGACCGCGGACTTCGACTCGGCCGCGACGGCGGCGGCCCGCTTGGCGGCCTCGGCGGCGTCAGTCGCGCGGGAGTGCTCGGCGATGAAGCGCTCGGTCGCCTCGCGGGCGAGGTGGTCGGGGCGCTGGTTCATCGGCGACTTCATGAGATACGAGCTCGGCCCGTCGAGCTGGCCGGCGATGCCGTGGTTGAGCGCGAGCTTGCAGCAGCGCACGGCGTCGGTGACGATGCCCGCGGAGTTGGGGGAGTCCCACACCTCGAGCTTCATCTCGACGTTCAGCGGGACGTCGCCGAATGCCTGTCCTTCGAGCCGGATGTGCGCCCACTTGCGATCCGTGAGCCACGGCACGTAGTCCGAGGGGCCGATGTAGACGTCGTCGGCGGGCAGCTCGTGATCCATGATCGACGTCACGGCGTTGGTCTTGGAGATCTTCTTGGACTCCAGGCGCTCGCGCTCGAGCATGTTGAAGAAGTCCATGTTGCCGCCGACGTTGAGCTGCGAGGTCCGCAGCATCTTCACGCCGCGATCGCCGAACAGGCGGGCGAGGGTGCGGTGGATGATCGTCGCGCCGACCTGCGACTTGATGTCGTCGCCGATGATCGGCAGGCCCGCCTTGACGAAGCGGTCGTTCCAGTACTGCTCGCGGGCGATGAACACCGGGATGCAGTTCACGAAGCCGCAGCCGGCCTCGAGGATCTGCTCGACGTACCACTTGGTGGCCTGCTCGGAGCCGACCGGCAGGTACGAGACGACGACGTCGGTGCGGGTGTCCTTGAGCACCTGGGCGATGTCGACGGTGGGGCCGGGCGCCTTGGTGATGCGCTGGGACAGGTACTTGCCGAGCCCGTCGTGCGTCATACCGCGCTGCACCGGGACGTCGAGGCGCGGCAGATCGCCCTCGATGAACTTGATGGTGTTGTTCTGACCGGCGTAGATCGCCTCCGACAGGTCCTTGCCGACCTTGTCGGCGTCGATGTCGAAGGCGGCCGAGAACTCGATGTCGCCGACGCCGTAGCCGCCGAGGTCGACGTGCATCAGGCCCGGCACCGGCTGCGTGGCGTCGGCATCCCGGTAGTGGTGCACGCCCTGCACGAACGCGGAGGCACAGTTGCCGACGCCGATGATCGCCACGCGGACCTTGTCGCGCTGGTAGCGCTTCTCGCCGTTGGCCGTCGCGCCGTCGCCGGCCGCGCCGTTGCCGTTTATGCCTTTGTCACTCAAGTGTCGAACCTCGTTGCCGGAAGGAACCGCTGAATGGGAGCCTGGTCAGTCGCCCGCCGGCGCGCCCGGCGCCGGCTGAAGCCGGCCGCGGACGTGCCAGATGCGCTGCAGGACGGTGATGACGGAGAGGGAGGCCAGGACGTAGACCGCCGGCTCGATGAGATCGAGGCCGTCGATCAGCTCGCCGCCCGCCAGGATGAGCCCGGCGGCGAGGATGACCACGCGCACCGCGCGGTCGGCGATGCCGACCTTGCACTCCACGCCGAGCGCCTCCGCCCGTGCCCGCGTGTAGGAGACCATGATCGAGGCCAGGACCGCGAGCACGACGGCAGCCACCGCGAACTCGTCGGCGCTGCCGGCGAACTGGGTCGCGACCGCCATCAGCACCACGCCCTCCTCGATCCGGTCGAGCGTCGAGTCCAGGAACGCGCCGAACGGCGAGCCCTTGCCCGACATGCGGGAGTAGCGCCCGTCGAGCGTGTCGCAGATGGAGCCGACGGTGTAGGCCAGGCCGCCGAGCACCCAGTGGTCCTGCCAGATGAGCACGGCCGCGATCACGCACAGCACGAGGCCGGTGACGGAGATGGCGTTCGGCGTGAGCCGGGACTCGATCAGCCGGTTGCGGACCAGGACCTGGTAGTCGCGCGGTGTCGAGCGTCCGTTCGACGGGCGCTGCAAGGACGGTGTCGCCATGGGCAACCGCAGTCTAGGCGGCGGCCCAGCGGCGGGATGTCCCGCCGCTGGTGCCACTCGCCTCCGGGACGGCCGGTCTCAGCGCCGGGACGCGAAGTCGGCGGTGTACGCGCTGCCCGTGCTGCCGTTGACGCTGCCGGAACGCCGGGCGACGCCGATCCGGCGGAATGAGGGGTGCAGCAGCACCGCGCGGTGACCCGGGGAGTTGATCCACATCTTGACGACGCGCTGAGCCGGCCGCTGCCCGCCGGAGGAGATGAAGGCGATGTTCTCGCCGACGGCGCGTGCACCGCTGGAACGGCGCACGCGGACGGTGGCGCCGGTGCCGTTGCGCGAGGAGTGCGCGAAGAAGCCGTGCTGGACCATCTCGCGCGTGTGGCGGTCGGCGACCCGGCTCAGGGGCCGGCTGGCACGCACACGCGGGCGCCCGTGCCGGGCGCGATAGACGTTGATCAGCTTGACGACGCGGCGCTCGGTCCGGTCGAGCTTCGCCCGGCCCGAACGCGCCTCGGCGGGCGACGGCGACAGCGACAGCGAGGACAGCAGGGCGACGGCGAGGACGAGCGACGCGACCAGGCCCCGCGTGCGGCCGGCGCAACGGGATCCGCCGCGGCTCGCGCGAAGGTCCGCGTCACATCCATGAATACGAGACGCCCTCCACGGGAAGGACGACGCCGTGTAAGGGCGAAAGGTCTTGCGGCGGCGGGACGGCCGCGTGGCGACGAGAGACTTCATGGGCACTGCTCACCTCGGTGTCTTCGTGCCTACGGGGTTAGCTGACGGGCTCGCGCTAAGACCTGCGCTACGCCGTGCAAAGACGGCGATTCGCCCCTCGAGCCGCGTTGCCGCGCGACTCTTTGGTTCCCCCGTTCCTCGCCGTCAGGCGACGAGGACTCGGCTGGTTCTTCTTGCCGCGCGGCAGTCTAGGCGTACGAGCGCCCTCATTGCCTTATGGAGTCCGCGAGCCGACCCGTGCGACGCGGACGACTAGCGTCAGGGAACCGATGGGGTCATCGCCATCAGCTCCCACGGGTGCCGAACGCGATCTGGCGGCGGGCGCCACCGTGCCTCGCTCGGCCTGGCGGCGACCGAGCCCCCCGCGCGTGCGCGCGGTCAGGAACCGGCTGCGCGAGATCTACGGCATCCCGAGCGCCGCGCCCCACCGGCGACCGGTGGAGGAGTTGGTCCTCACCGTCCTGTCCCAGTCGACCAGCGACCGCAACCGGGACGTCGCCTTCCTGCGCCTGCGCCGCCGCTTCGCCACCTGGGAGGAAGTGCGAGATGCCCCGCTGGCCGAGGTCGAGGCGGCGATCCGCCCCGGTGGGCTCTCGAGGGTCAAGTCGGCGCGCATCCAGGACGTCCTGCGCGCGCTGCCCGACCCGGTGTCACTCGACGCGCTGGCCGACGGGCCCGTCCCCTCGGCGCGCGCCGCCCTCTGCGCGCTGCCCGGCGTGGGGCGCAAGACGGCGGCCTGCGTGCTGCTGTTCTCGTTCGGCATGCGCGACGTGCCGGTCGACACCCACGTCTCGCGAGTCGCCACCCGGCTGGGCCTCCTGCGCCCGGGGGGTCCGTTCGACGAGCTCCACGACGAGCTGCTGGCGATGACGCCGCGCGGCCAGGAGCTGGAACTGCACGTCAACCTGCTGCGCCACGGCCGCCGGACCTGCCACTCCCAGCGCCCGGCCTGCGCCGGCTGCGACCTGCGGTGGATGTGTCCGAGCGCACGGACGCGAGCTCGCTGACGCCCCCATCGGCTCGCGAAGCACAACGGGAGACCCGCGAAGGCGATCGGGCGCGGCGCTCGGCGAGCCGCCTGCCAAGCTGAGGGAACCGCAATCTCCGCAGTCTCGACCGAAGGACCCGACCATGGGAGAGCTTGAACGCCGCCGTCCGGAGCTGCCGCCCGCCGTCCGCGCGGTCGCCAGCCCGCTCGCCCCCCTCGCGGTGGGGGCCGGTGCCTTCGTGCTGGTCGCTCTGCTGGTCAGCGCGACGGCCGGCGTTATCGCGGCACTCATCGCCGCGGCCGTCGTCTTCGGCGCGGGTCGCTACGTCCAGCGCCAGCTGCCACCCGGCCGCGGCGTCAAGCCGATGAGCCCGGCCGACGAGATGCGCGCGCTGCACGGTGACGTGCGCCGCCTGGCGCCGGGCGACGTCGTCAACTACGAGTTGGTCGACTGGATCGTCGAGCGCACGATGGACTTCGACCAGGAGGGCTTCCGCTGGGTCGAGCACATGCTCACCGACACCGAGAGCGGCCGCAAGCTGTGGCTCAGCGTCGAGGATGACGACGGCCTCGAGGTCGCGATCTACGAGCGCATCCGCAACCCGGATCTCACTCCAGACTCCCGCACGCTCGTGCACGACGGCGTGACCTTTGCGCGCGACGAGCGCGGAACCGCGTCGTTCGCCACTCGTGACGAGTCCGGTCAGGTCGACTCCGGCACGGTCGAGTACGCCGACTACAGCGACGGCCCCCGCCAACTCGCCCTGGAGCGCTACGGGTCGACGGTCACCTGGGAGGCGTCGGTCGGCAAGGTCATCTCCGAGCACGAGCTCGACGTCTACGCGCGGGGGACCCGCTGATGGCGACGCTCGAGGACATGCTGCTGAGCGAGCTCGGCATCCGGTCGCGGCTCAACGCCCTGGTGCACGAGCGCGCCGAGGCGCTGCGCGAGGCCGAACGCCTCCACGTCCGCGCCACGCGCCCGGGCGGTGATCCCGATCTCGAGCAGCAGGCCGGTCGCTGGAGGACGGTCGCCGAGCGGGTGGCAGGAGAGATCGAGGGCAAGCGCACCGAGCTGCGCGAAGCCGAGGCGCGCGTGGCGACCGCCCGCGCCGATGCCGCCGGTGCGTGACTTGGCACTGCTCGAGTCACCGCCACCCGCCGCGGTGGGGTCGCACGCGCTGCTCGACGTCGCCTACGCCGACACGCGTGCCGACGAGCTCTCCCACGCGCTCGACCTCCCGGCCCAGCCGGCGCTGCGGGTCCTCGAGATCGAAGCGGGCGAGCTGCGCATCGGCCTGCGGATCCTCGGCTACTCCCACCAGGTGGTGGTCGCCGGACGCGACGGCGAGCTCCTGCTGACCGAGACGGTCGCGCGCCTCTCCGGACCCGCCCGCCGGGAGGCGACACGGGTCGTCCCCCTGCCCGAGCGCCACGATGAGCGCCGCGAGACGAGCCGCCTTGGCCGCCTGCGCTACTCCATGGACACCTCGGTTACCCCGCTGTCGGATCTCGTCGACATCGAGGCGCTGATGGTCGAGATCGACGGCGCCGAGCGCGGCGTCGTCGGCGTGTTTCCCGGCCACCCTCACGCCTTCACCGGTCTCGTCGCCGTTGGAGACGAGCCCGCCGGTGCGCAGTGGCGCTCGTGGCACGCGTATCCCACCACGAACGAGCTGGTGCGGACCCGGTCCCGACTCGTCCGGGATCCGGCATGAAGTCAATCCTCATCGCGCTCGCCCTCATCGGCGCGGGCGGCCTCGGGTTGTTCTGGGTGCTCGGGCCCCGCGAGTCGGTGCGCGACTACCTCGACAAGACCTGCCGCTCCACCGGCATCGCGACCGACCCGGGCGGCAGCCGGGCGCGACGCTACGACTGCCCGCGGACGCCCAAGGCGATGACCGGCGCGCTGCGCGAGGCGCACAAGCCCGCCGACCAGCGCACCACGACTTCGGGCACGTTCCTGCGCTACTCCAACAACATGGTCGGCATCACCGCCGGGGAGCCCGCGAGCCACTCCACCGCCTACCTCGCCGACGAGCGCGGCGGCTACGCCTTCTTCTTCCCCTACGTCGGGGGCTTCTGGGGCACCTATCGCGGGCCTTCGGAGAGCTTCCGGGGCGGCGGGCCGGCGGGCGGCAAGTGAGGCGCTCGCCCGGCACGCGCCTCACCGCCTGGCTGGTGGCGGGCCTGCTCGGGGCCTGTGCGCTGGCGTCACCGGCGGCGGCCACGCCGGTGCTCGACGAGCCCGACTCGATCGAGCTGGCCCAGGCGCTCGCCGAGGCGACCGCCGCCCAGGACGTCTGTTACGGCTGGAAGGTCAACCTGCGCGACGACTCCGGCGGTCCGTCGGGCGACGACGTCGGCTCGAGCCAGGGACCCGACGCCGAGCTGGACAAGGCGAGTTGTCAGCGCTGGGTGATCCTGGAGGGCGCCATCCAATACACCGCCGAGGCCTCCGACTTCGAGGACGACTCGGCCCTGCGCATCTCCTCGAACCTGTCGCCCGCGCCGACCGAGGGAGACCTCCGGGAGCTCGGTGTCACCGGCTCGCTGACCGACGAGGACAACGACGTCGTGCTGACCAACATGGTCGAGGCGCTGCCCCTGGTGGTGGCCGGCAACGGCCAGGCGCCCTACGTCGAGTTCGAGACCGCGCAGACGCCTACCGCCGGCCAGGGCGAGCCGACCGACTCTCCCGGCTCCGACGTGCTGCGCCAGTGGTGGCCGCTGCTCGTGCTCTGCGTCCTGGCGATGCTCGCCGGGATCGTCATGCTCGGCGGCCGACTGCTGTCCGCGGTCGCCGGCCGCCGCGAATCCGCCGCTTCCGAACCTCCGACTCCCGAACCCCGACAAGGAATCTGAGCCACCGATGGAGTTCATCAACGACCTCGCCTTAGACCTGGTCGCGGGCCTCGCCTACGGGGTGGTGGGCATCGCGCTGATGCTCATCGGCTACAAGGTCATCGACCTCCTCACCCCTGGCGACCTCGGCGACCTGCTGGTCACCCACCGGCGGCGCGACGCCGGGCTGATCGTCGGAGCGTCCACGCTCGGCATCGGCCTGATCGTCTCGGTGGCCATCCTCACCTCCGAGGGCGACCTGACGCGCGGGCTCGCCGAGTCGGCGGGCTTCGGCGCCATCGGCATCGCGCTGATGGGCGCGGCGTTCGTCGCCATCGACCGGGTCACGCCCGGGTCGCTGGGCCAGATCGTCTCCGACGAGCACGAGGACCCCGCGCTGGCCTACGTGATCGCCGCCTTCCTGCTGGCCGTGGCGGGCATCATCGCCGCCGCCATCTCCTAGCCATGAGCGTCCCGGCCACCGGCGTGGGTGGTGTCGGGACGCGTCTGCCGCTGTCGCCGCGCTGGTCGCGGCGCCTGATCCTGCTCGCCACGCTGCTGTGCGCGATCTGCGGCTTCGTCTACGAGCTGGTCATCGTCGCGATGGGCACCGTGCTGCTCGGGTCGAGCACGGCGCAGACCGCGATGGTCCTCGGCACCTTCGTGGCCGCGATGGGCGTCGGCTCCTGGCTGGCCACCAAGCTGCCGCGTTCGCGGCCGATCGAGTGCTTCGTGGTGGTGGAGGGAGCGGTCGCCCTGCTGGGCGGGCTCTCGGCGATGGCCCTGTTCGCCGCCTTCGCCTGGCTGGATCTCTACGAGCCGACCGTGCGCGCGCTGTCAGTCGTGCTCGGAATCCTCGTCGGGGCGGAGATCCCCCTGCTGACGGCCATCGTCGGGCGCATCCGGGCCGAGGCGGCCGACCAGACGATCGGGACGCTGCTGGCCGCTGACTACGTCGGCGCGTTCGTCGTCGGCCTCGCCTTCCCGCTCTACCTGCTGCCTGCGGTGGGCCGCATCGACGCCGCGCTGATCTTCGGCGCCGTCAACGTGGTCGGTGGCGCCATGGTGCTCTGGCTCATGCGCCGTCAGGTCTCGCCTCGCGCGCTCGGCTGGCTCGCCGCGGGGCTCGCCGGCGTCCTCGCGCTGCTGGCGGTGGCGGGCGCCGAGGCGCAGGCGTTCGAGGTGCGGGCGCGGCAGGTGCTCTACGACGACCCGATCGCGCACACCGAGCAGACCCGCCACCAGGAGATCACCCTCACCCGCTCGCGCGACGGACGCGACCTGCGCCTGTTCCTCAACGGCGACCTCCAGTTCTCCAGCCTCGACGAGCACCGCTACCACGAGTCGCTGGTGCATCCCGCGATGTCCGGGCCCCACGAGCGAGTGCTGGTGCTGGGCGGCGGCGACGGCCTCGCGCTGCGCGAAGTGCTGCGCTATCCCGACGTGAGAGAGGTCGTGGAGGTCGAGCTCGATCCGCGCATGATCGAGCTGGCGAGCAGCCGGCCCGATCTGCGGGCGCTCAACGCGGACGCGATGGAGGACCCGCGGGTGCGGGTGGTCGTCGCCGACGCGTTCAAGTGGCTGCGCGAGGGCTCCGAGCGCTTCGACGTCGTCATCGTCGACTTCCCGGATCCCGACTCCGAGGATCTCGCCAAGCTCTACTCGACGGAGCTGTACTCCATGGTCGCGCGCCGCCACCTGACCCCGGACGGGCGGATGGTGGTGCAGTCGGGATCGCCGTACTTCGCTCCGGAGGCGTTCTGGGGCATCGAGGCGACGGTGCGCGCCGCCGGGCTGGGCGTCGTCCCGTACCACGTCGACGTCCCCTCCTTCGGCGACTGGGGCTTCGTGCTCGCCCAGGCCGGGGCGCGACCGGAGCTGCGTCTGGACTCGGCCCCCGCCGGGCTGCGCTTCCTCGACGACCGGGTGCTCGAGGCCGCCCGGGCGTTTCCACGCGACCGGTCGCGCGCGGCCTACGACGTCGAGCCCTCGACGCTCGATCGGCCCGCCATCGTCGAGTACTCGCGACGCGGCTGGCGCGACGAGTAGCCGCGGCAACCGCGTCGCGTACTCGTCGCGAGCACGCTTCCGAGCCCCCTTGCCGGCCTTGGAAGATCTGCCATACTGGCACTCAGATTTCTTCCGCAGACTTTCGAGAGGGCGATACATGGGCAAGACCATCGGCATCGATCTGGGCACCACGAACTCCTGCATGGCGGTACTCGAGGGTGGCGAGCCGACCGTCATCGAGAACGCCGAGGGCGGACGCACCACTCCGTCGGTGGTGGCCTTCACGCAGTCCGGCGAGCGACTGGTCGGAACCGTCGCCAAGCGCCAGGCCGTGACGAACCCGACCAACACCATCTTCTCCATCAAGCGCTTCATGGGCCGCAAGGAGGCCGAGGTGCGCGAGGAGGAGTCGATCGTCCCGTACAACGTCGTCTCCGGTCCCAACGGTGACGCCCGCGTGGAGGCCGACGGCAAGCAGTACAACCCGCCCGAGATCTCGGCGATGATCCTCGGCAAGCTCAAGGCCGACGCCGAGGCGTATCTCGGCGAGCCGGTCGACTCCGCGGTCATCACCGTCCCGGCGTACTTCAACGACGATCAGCGCCAGGCGACCAAGGACGCCGGCCGCGTAGCCGGACTCGACGTCAAGCGCATCATCAACGAGCCGACTGCGGCTTCGCTGGCCTACGGGCTCGACAAGGAGGCCGACCAGACGATCCTCGTCTTCGACCTCGGCGGCGGCACCTTCGACGTGTCGGTGCTCGAGATCGGCGACGGCGTCTTCGAGGTCAAGTCGACCGCGGGTGACAACCATCTCGGCGGCGACAACTTCGATAAGGCGATCGTCGACTCGCTCGCCGGCGACTTCCGGCGCGAGCAGGGCATTGACCTGACGCAGGACAAGATGGCCCTCCAGCGTCTCTACGAGGCCGCCGAGAAGGCCAAGATCGAGCTCTCCAGCGCGCAGGAGACGCAGATCAACCTGCCGTTCATCACGGCCGATCAGTCCGGCCCCAAGCACCTCGACACGCGCCTCACCCGCGCGAAGCTCAACGAGCTGACCTCGTCGCTGCTCGAGCGGGTCGTCGGGCCGGTGCGCCAGGCCATCTCCGACGCCAAGGACAAGGGCACCAAGGAGATCGACCACGTGGTGATGGTCGGCGGCATGACGCGCATGCCGGCCGTCCAGGACAAGGTCAAGGACCTCACGGGCAAGGAGCCGCACCGCGGCGTCAACCCCGACGAGGTGGTCGCCGTCGGCGCCGCCATCCAGGCGGGCGTGCTGGCCGGTGACGTCAAGGACGTGCTGCTGCTCGACGTCACCCCGCTCACCCTCGGCATCGAGACCAAGGGCGGGGTGATGACCAAGCTGATCGAGCGCAACACCACCATCCCGACGCGCAAGAGCGAGGTGTTCTCGACCGCCGAGGACAACCAGCCGAGCGTCGAGATCCACGTGCTGCAGGGCGAGCGCGAGATGGCGACCTACAACAAGTCGCTGGGCAAGTTCCAGCTCACCGGCATCCCGCCGGCGCCGCGTGGCATCCCGCAGGTCGAGGTGGCGTTCGACATCGACGCCAACGGCATCCTGGCCGTCTCGGCCAAGGATCTCGGCACCGGCAAGGAACAGCGGATCGAGATCAAGGCGGGCTCCGGCCTCGCCGAGGACGAGATCAAGCGCATGGTCGGCGACGCCGAGTCGCACGCCGACGAGGACCGCCGGCTGCGCGAGCTGGCCGAGGCCCGCAACGCCGGCGAGCACGCCGCCTACCAGGCCGAGCGCCAGGTCAAGGACCTCGGCGACGCGGTCGACGAGGCCTCGAAGTCCGAGATCGAGGCGGCGCTCAAGGAGCTGCGCGACTCACTGACCTCCGAGGACGCCGAGGACATCAAGGCCAAGACCGACCGGCTGCAGAGCGCCTTCCACAAGGTGTCCGAGGCCATGTACGAGCGCGCCCAGGCGGCTCAGGCCTCCGGTGTCGAAGGCAACTCCAACGGCGCGGCGGACGCGGGAGACGAGGAGGTCGTCGACGCCGAGGTGGTCGACGAGCAGCGGTGATGAGCGAACACGAAGCCCCTCAGCACGACGACGAGACGGAAGCCGCCGGGATCGACCCGGCGGCGCCCGCCGCACCTGAGCCCGCGGTGGCCGACCCCGCGCTGTCCGGCGACGACGTTTCCGGACCGCAGGGCGACGTCCTGACCTCCGAGTTCCCGGGCGGCGACTCGGGCACCGACGGGATCGGGTCGGATTCCGCGGCCGCCGACCTCGACGCCCTGCGGACCCGTGCGGGCGAGCGCGACGAGTACCTCGCGCTCGCTCAACGGGCCCAGGCGGACTTCGAGAACTACCGCAAGCGCATGGCGCGCGAGAACGCGCAGGCGATGGACCGCGGAGCCAGCAGGCTGGCCAAGGAGCTGCTGCCGGCCCTCGACCACCTCGAGCTCGCGCTCAAGGCGGCCGAAGCCGAGGGCGGCGAGCTGTTCAAGGGCGTCCGCATGGTCCAGGGCGAGATGCTCGGCGCGCTCAACCGCGCGGGCATCGAGGCATTCGCGCCGACCGGCGAGCGCTTCGATCCCAACGAGCACGAGGCGATGGTCCAGCGGCCCGTCGACGGCGCCGACTCGGGCACGGTGGTCGAGGTCTACCAGCAGGGCTACCGGATCAACGGCGTGGTGCTGCGGCCCGCCCGAGTCGTCGTCGCGGCGTAGGAGGCGATCGCCATGGCGGCTCCCGACGACTACTACAAGGTGCTCGGCGTGGACCGCAAGGCGTCGCCGGAGGACATCAAGAAGGCGTACCGCAAGCTGGCTCGGCGATACCACCCGGACCACAACAAGGAGGCGGGCGCCGAGGACCGCTTCAAGCGGATCTCGGCGGCCTACGACACGCTGTCGGACGCCGACAAGCGCAGCCAGTACGACCGGGGGGGCTCGCCCTTCGGGGCGGGCAACCCGTTCGGTGGCGCCGGCGGCAACGGCGCCGGCGACTTCGGCGGCTTCTCCGACATCCTGTCGGGCATCTTCAACACGGGCGGGGGCGCCCGTGGCCCGCGCACCCGGCCCGCCGCCGAGTCCGGCACCGATCTCGAGACGACGGTGTCGCTCTCCTTCGACCAGGCGATCGCCGGAGCGCAGGTCCCGGTGACGGTCGCCACCCACAGCGCATGCACCACCTGCCGCGGAACCGGCGCCAAGCCGGGAACGGCGCCGAAGGTCTGCCCGAAGTGCCAGGGCCGCGGCGTCGAGTCGCAGGGGCAGGGGCTGTTCTCCATCACCCGGCCGTGCGATCGCTGCGAGGGCGCGGGAACCGTGATCGACGACCCGTGCCCGACCTGCAACGGGGCGGGGCGCCTGCGCGAGCTCAAGAAGTATCGGGTCAACATCCCGGCCGGTGTCCGGGACGGCTCGCGCATCCGTCTCGCCGGCAAGGGCGAGGCGGGCCTGCGCGGCGGGCCGGCCGGAGACCTCTACGTGGTCTGCCGGGTCCCGGAGTCGCCCGTCTTCCAGCGCCGCGGTGACAACCTCGAGGTCGAGATCCCGATCACGGTGGCCGAGGCGATCGGCGGGGCCGAGGTCGAGGTGCCGACGCTCGACGGCACCAAGCGGCTGCGCGTCTCGGCCGGCACGCGACACGGGACCGTCCAGCGGTTGCGGGGCGAGGGGCCGCCCAAGCTCGGCGGCTCCGAGCGCGGCGACATCCACTACCGCTTCGTGATCGACGTGCCCAAGGTCCTTACCGAGGACCAGCGCCGCGCCGTCGAGGAGCTCTCGAAGGTGATGGACGGCAACCCGCGCGAGAGCGTCCTGCGCCAGGCGGCGACCCACGGGAGGGCGGCATGAGCGTCGGCGCGCGCGGGGAGGTCGACCGTGAGCGAGGGGTGTTCATGATCTCGGTTGCGGCCGAGCTCGCCCACATGCATCCGCAGACGCTGCGCATCTACGAGTCCAAGGGCCTGATCACGCCCAAGCGCTCGCCGAAGGGGACCCGCCTGTACTCGCAGGCTGACGTCGAGCGGCTGCAGCGGATCCAGGAGATGACCGCCGAGCTGGGGATGAACCTGGCCGGCGTGGAGCGCGTCTTCGCGCTCGAGCAGCAGCTCGAGCGCATGGCCCGGCGGATGGAGCAGCTCGAGCGCCGCACGGAGCGCATGCGCGAGGAGTTCGCCCGCGACATGGAGGACCGGCTCGAGCGCGCGCGCCAGAGCCTGCGCGGCGAGCTGGTCCGCTACGAGCGGCCCGGAACCGCGCTCGTGCACGTGCGCCAGGTCAACCTCCGGGCCCGGGACAGGTGAACGACCCCTCGCTACAATCTCAGTCTCAAGCACTGAGATTTACGAGCTGAACAGGACCGCGACATGCAGGCAGATCGCTTCACCATCAAGTCACAGGAGGCGTTGAGCGCAGCTCTGTCACTGGCGGCCTCGCGCCGCCACACCGAGGCCACGCCCGAGCACCTGCTGCTCGTCCTCCTCGAGCAGGCCGACGGCATCGTCACTCCCGTCCTGCGCCGAGTCGGCGCGTCGCCCGAGACCATCCGGAGTGACGTCAACGCCGCGCTCGAGTCGCTCGCCACCGTCACCGGTGCCACCCAGGAGCCGGCCACCGCCCGCGAGCTGCTCGGCGTCCTGCGCGCCGCCGAGGGCGAGGCCGGAAAGCTCGGCGACGACTACATCTCCACCGAGCACGTGCTGCTCTCCCTGGCGGCCTACGGCGGTCCCGCCGGCGAGGCGCTGCGGCGCAACGGGGCCGACCACGGAGCGGCGATGCAGGCCGTCGAGGCGACCCGCGGGCCGCACCGGGTCACCGACCAGAGCCCCGAGGACAAGTACCAGGCGCTTGAGAAGTTCGGCCGTGACCTCACCGTGGCGGCCCGCGACGGCAAGCTCGACCCGGTCATCGGCCGCGACGAGGAGATCCGCCGGGTCATCCAGGTCCTCTCGCGCCGCACCAAGAACAACCCGGTGCTGATCGGCGAGCCCGGCGTCGGCAAGACGGCGATCGCCGAGGGCCTCGCCCAGCGCATCGTCTCCGGTGACGTGCCCGACACCCTGCGCGACCGCCGCGTGGTGGCGCTCGACATCGGCGCCCTCATCGCCGGAGCGAAGTACCGGGGCGACTTCGAGGAGCGGCTCAAGGCCGTCCTCAAGGAGGTCTCGGAGGCGCAGGGACAGGTCATCCTGTTCATGGACGAGCTGCACACCATCGTCGGCGCCGGCGGAGCGGAGGGGGCGGTCGACGCGGCCAACCTGCTCAAGCCGATGCTGGCCCGCGGCGAGCTGCGGGCGATCGGCGCCACCACGCTCGACGAGTACAAGAAGCACGTCGAGAAGGACGCCGCCCTCGAGCGCCGCTTCCAGCCCGTGCAGGTCGGCGAGCCGACACCGGAGGCGACCATCGCGATCCTGCGGGGCCTCAAGGAGAAGTACGAGGCCCATCACGGCGTGCAGATCACCGACGACGCCCTCGTCGCGGCCGCGACGCTGTCGCACCGCTACATCGCCGACCGCTTCCTGCCCGACAAGGCGATCGACCTCGTCGACGAGGCCGCCTCGCGCGTGTCGATCGAGAAGTCCTCGGTGCCGACCGAGATCGACGAGGTCGACCGCCGCATCATCCAGCTCGAGATCGAGAAGACCGCCATCGGCACCGAGGAGTCGGCCGCCGCGCGGCGCACCGAGATCGAGCGCGAGCTCGCGGAGCTGACCGAGCGGGTGGCGGGCATGCGCGCCCAGTGGGAGCGCGAGAAGGAGCAGGCGTCCGGCCACGACGAGCTGCGCAAGCGCCTCGACGAGGCCCGCGGCGAGGCGGAGCGCGCACAGCGCGAGAGCGATCTCGAGCGCGCCGCTCAGCTCATGTACGGCGAGATCCCCGAGCTCGAGCGCAAGCTCGACGAGGCGGAATCACGCGGTCCGAGCGACGAGCCGGCCGTCTACCTGTCCGAGAAGGTCGACGCCGACGAGATCGGCGAGATCGTCGCCAAGTGGACCGGCATCCCGGTGTCGCGCCTGCTGGAGGGAGAGATCGAGAAGCTGATCCACATGGAGGAGCGGCTCCACCAGCGGGTGGTCGGCCAGGACGAGGCGGTGCGAGCCGTCTCCGACGCGCTGCGCCGCTCACGGGCCGGGCTGAGCGATCCGAATCGCCCGATCGGCACCTTCCTGTTCCTCGGGCCCACCGGCGTCGGCAAGACCGAGCTGGCCCGGGCGCTGGCCGAGTTCATGTTCGACTCCCAGGACGCGATGGTCCGCATCGACATGTCCGAGTACATGGAGAAGCACGCGGTGTCGCGGCTGGTGGGCGCGCCTCCCGGCTACGTCGGCTACGAGGAGGGCGGTCAGCTCACCGAGGCGGTGCGCCGCCGGCCCTACTCGGTGGTGCTGCTCGACGAGGTCGAGAAGGCCCACTCCGACGTCTTCAACATCCTGCTGCAGGTCATGGACGACGGCCGCCTCACCGACGGCCAGGGGCGCACGGTGGACTTCAAGAACGCCGTGCTGATCATGACCTCCAACATCCCGGGTGGACGCGCCGGGGCGGAGCTGCACTTCAAGCCGGAGTTCATCAACCGGCTGGACGACATCGTCGAGTTTGACTCGCTGTCGCGCGACCAGATCGGCGAGATCGTCGCCATGCAGCTCGAGGGCCTGATCGCAAGGGTCCGCGAGCGCAACGTGGGCGTCGAGCTGAGCCAGGAGGCTCGCGAGCTGCTCGGCAACCTCGGCTACGACCCGACCTACGGGGCGCGCCCGCTCAAGCGGGTGCTGCAGAAGAAGCTGATCGACCGGCTGGCGCTCGGCCTGCTCAAGGGCGACTTCCGCGAGGGCGACCACGTGGTCGTCGACGCCGTCGACGGCGAGCTGGTGTTCTCCGCGACGCGTGGCCCGGCCGACGGTGTGCCGGCTTCCGGCGACTCGCCGGCGCCCGAGCCCGTCACCGCCTGATTCGAGTCGTCGTCTCCGGGCTGGGCGCCATGGGCGCTCGGCTCCGGGGCGGGCTCAGCGGAAGCTCAGCGCCGCCGCGTCGAGGGTCAGCTCGCGCGGCCCGCCCGCGCAGGTGATGCGCACGTCGGTGATCGCGCCGAGCGCTCCCTCGGGCAGCCGGAGCGCCACGTCGCCCCAGCCCCGCCGCGCCGCCACGCGGGCGATCCGGACGAAGCGGCGGCCGTTGGCGCGGATGCTCACGTCGGCCAGGCAGGACCTGGGCGCTCGGAGCCGCAGATCGAGCTTGGATGCGCGGCGACCGGCGTCGGCGCCCGGGAGGTAGCGGAGGTCGAGCGTGGCCCGGCTGCGGCGCGAGCCGACCGTGAGGCCGCGGCCGTCGATGACGGCCAGGCGGTGGGCCTGCAGGCGCCGCGCGCCGGTGATCGCGCGGTCGACGGTCACCCGCTTGGCGGCGGGTGCCCCGGCGCCCGGCGCGGGCACCGGGGCGGCGGGAGCGGCCGGAGCCGGAGCCGGAGCCGGAGCCGGAGCCGGAGCGGGGGCGGGAGCGGCCGGCGCCGCAGCGGGGGCCGGCGCGGACGTGTCCTCGCCGCCGGCCACGGTGGCGGGCGCCGTGGCGTTGATGCCGACCGTCACGCGGGCGCCGGTGGGGCCGGCCGCCTCGGTGGTGATGGTGATGCGGTGGCGGGCGTCGACGAAGGTGCGCCCGACTCCGAGCGCCTCGTCGCGTGTCGAGCGCGAGGTGGAGGGGTTGGTGTCGATGAGCTCCGAGACGCCCGGATCGGCGAGCGAGCCGGCCAGGCGGATGGTCACCCCGGAGATGACCGGCTCGGCGGCCGCGAAGTCGTCGAAGATGCCCTTCGGACGACGGAACTCCAGCCAGTAGGACCGGCCGTCGCCGCGGGGCACGCGCAGCACCTGGACGGCCGACGTCGTCTCGGCCAGCGGCGCGATGTCGTGAGTCGAGGTGCTGGTCACCGTGCGGGCGTTGGCCGACGGGATCCAGCGCGCCTGAAGCTGGCGGATGCCGCTCGAATGACGCTGGAAGCGGTTGCCCATGATGTCGTACGGATCGTCGTACTCGCCGACCGTGCAGGAGTCGCTGATCGACACGGGGCTGCCCTGCTCGTCCTTGCAGTAGGCCCGTCCGGCGTGCTCGAACTCGTAGTTGTGGCCGATCTCGTGACCGGCCACCCATAGCCCGATCGTGCCGTTGAGGCTGCTCCAGTTGCCGCCCAGCGTGGCGATGCCGGCGAACTCGCAGGACGCCACCTCGGGATGGACGTAGACCACATGGTCGTAGCCGCTCAGGTCGTGGCCGGCGGCGAGCGCGGCGGCATCGGCCTTGTCGTACCAGTCCCAGTCCGAGCCTCCGAAGCACTCGCTGCCCGAGGAGTCGATCTCGAACCAGCCGTAGACGTCTCCGTCGGGGCGCTCGCCCCCGGTCAGCGACAGCTTGCCGCGCGACTCGGCCGCGAAGAACGAGGAGACGGATCGGGCCCCGGTGAACAGCGCCGACCGCACCTGGGCCTCGGAGAAGGGCTGCGAGCGGTCGTCGGTGAAGTTGAAGAGGATGACGGCGGTCCGCTTGGCGCCGACCGGCTGCGCGCTGGCACGAGCGGTCGCGGCGCCGGTGACGCGGCGCAGCGCGGTCACCCGCAGGACCGAGCCGCGCTTGATCCCGCTGGCGCGGACGCGGATCCCGGCGCGGGCGGTGACGCCGGGAGCGAACTCGACCGGGATGCGGGCACCGCGCCGGGTGGTCAGCAGCCAGCCCGCGACCGGGGTGCGCCCGGCACCGTGGTGACCGTGTATCCGCTGCAGCTCACCGGTGACGGTGACGCGCTGCGCGGAGGCGGGAGACGAGGCCACGGCGCGGACCGGGGAGGCCGAGTGGCGGTGTCCGCCGTGAGCCGACGCCGGAGCGGCGATCACCGGAGAGGTGATCAGGGCCACGAGGGTGAGCCATGCGGCGGTCAGAGCACGAGAGCGCGGGCGGGGCACCCTCCTGGCATCGGGTCATCCCCCCGCGGGCTGAAGTCCTCGTTTCCGAACCGGACGTTCGACTCAGTAGCCGTCGCTGACCCGGCGCACGGAGACCGGCATCCGCACGAAGGGCGAGTCCGGCGTCGGCGCGAAGCGGCGCTGCTGGTCGACCTGGATCGTCCAGGGCCCGGTCGACGGGCTGAACGGGAACTGGCGGCGTCGCACGTGGAAGGAACCGCAGCGCCCGCGCGGGACGCCCAGCCTCTGCGTCCGCCGCGGCTGTCCGTCACGCACGTAGTGGGCGAACACGGGACCCGGAGCGGTGAAGCCGCGGCCCGCCCAGCCGATGACCGCCCGCGGCTCGGCGCCCCGCGGGCGCAGACGGACGTTCAGCGCGGTGACGCGCGAACGGAGCTCGAGGCGCGCGTCCGGGCGGTCGCGCTGCGCGACCGCGAGGCTGAAGCCGCGCTCCCCGCGCCGCTTGTGGGGCGCGGGCACGCGGACGGCGATGCGGCCGTCGCCCGCCGCCTGGACCGTCGCGGTGGCGTCACCGTCGATCTGGATGTCGACCGTCGCGCCGGCGTCGAAGCCGGCCGCGATCACGTCGATCGTCTCGGTGCGGCCTTCGGCCACCGAGACGTAACACGGCTTGAGGGGTGCGGCGGAGATCGCGGCGAGCGCACCGGCCGGGGCGAGCAGCATGGACCCGGTCAGGAGGAGGCCGAAGGAGCAGCGCAGAGGGAGTGACGACATGGGAAAGGGTCCTGGCGAGAGCGGACCGCGGCGGGATCGGCGCGGATGAGCAGGGCGGCGAAGCTAGGAACACCGCCGCGCGCCGTACGGATCGGATACAACGCCGGTGCCGCTCCAACGTCTGTCCCGGCCCTCGTCTTGCCTCCTAGCTCCTTGTCCCCGTCCACTCTCGTTCGCCGCCCCGGCCGATGTCGATGAGAGTCGTGGTGGTCGGCGCGGGCGGACGCGAGCACGCCCTGGTGCGCGCGCTGAAGCGCTCGCCCCAACGCCCGACGGTCCTCTGCGCACCGGGTAACGCGGGCATCCACGCCGACTCCGACGTCTTCGACGCTCCCGCCCCCGAGGACGTCGAGGCCTTCGCCGCGGCTGCCTCGCAGGCCGGAATCGGCCTGGTGGTGATCGGACCGGAGGCTCCGCTCGTGGCCGGGCTCGCCGACGCGCTGGGCGCGGCCGGTGTCGCCTGCTTCGGTCCGAGTGGCGCGGCGGCTCGCCTGGAGGCATCCAAGGCGTTCTCCAAGGAGATCATGCTCGCGGCCGGAGTCCCGACCGCCGGCCACTCGACGGTGCAGACGGTGCGAGACGGCCTCGCCGCGATCTCGTCCTATCCGGCCGTGATCAAGTTCGACGGCCTGGCGGCGGGCAAGGGCGTGGTCATCGCCGCCGATCCGGCGCAGGCGCGCGCGGCGCTGGTCGAGATGCTCGAGGAGCGCCGCTTCGGGCCCGGGCCGGTGGTGGTGGAGGACTTCCTGGAGGGCGAGGAGCTGTCGCTGCTGGCGCTATGCGACGGCGAGCGCGCCGTGGCGCTGCAGCCGGCGCGCGACTTCAAGCGCATCGGCGACGGCGACACGGGTCCCAACACCGGCGGCATGGGTGCGTTCTCGCCGGTTCCGGGCGTGCCGGAGGAGCTGGTCGCGCGCATCGTCGCCGAGGTCCACCAGCCGGTCGTCGACGAGCTCCGCTCCCGGGGCATGCCGTTTCACGGCGTCCTCTACGCCGGCCTCATGCTCGGCCCGGCCAGCTTCAAGACGCTCGAGTTCAACGTCCGCTTCGGAGATCCCGAGACCCAGGCGGTGCTGCCGCGCCTGCGCAGCGACCTGCTCGACCTCTTGCTTCGGGCCGGCCGGCCCGGCGGCCTGGCCGGCGCCGAGCTCGATTGGGACCAGCGCGGCGCGGTGACGCTGGTGATGGCGGCGGCCGGCTATCCCGCCGACCCCGTCACCGGCGTGCCCATCGAGGGCCTCGACGCGGTCGGGCCCGGCATCGAGGTGACCCATGCCGGCACCCGGCGCAGGGGCGTGGAGGTGGTCACCGCGGGAGGCCGCGTGCTGAACGTCACCGCCCTGGGCCACTCGCTGCGGGCGGCCCGGGCGGCTGCGTATGCTGGCGCCGACTTGATCAGATTCGAAGGCAGCCAGATGCGGCGCGACATCGCCGCTGGCGCCGCAGGAGGCAGCATGAGCGATTCCCCAGAGGCGGTTCCGGAGCTTGAGATCCAGGAGGGCGCCGCGCCGCCGGACACGGTCGCCGAGACCCTCGCCGAGGCCCAGGTCGAGGCGGCGCTCGACGATCTCGACTCCGACGCCCCGGTGGTGGGGATCGTGATGGGCTCGGCGAGCGACAAGCCGGCCATGGAGGCGGCTTCGGCCGAGCTCGAGCGGCGCGACATCCTCCACGAGGTGCGCGTGATGTCGGCCCACCGCGATCCCGAGATGGTCGCCGAGTACGCCAAGAACGCCCAGATGCGCGGCCTCAAGGTGATCATCGCCGGCGCGGGGCTGTCCGCGGCGCTGCCCGGCGTGGTGGCCGCCCATACCGAGCTGCCGGTCATCGGCGTCCCGCTGACGTCATCGAAGTCGATCGCGGGCGGTCTCGACGCGCTGCTGTCGATCGCCCAGATGCCTCCTGGAGTGCCGGTCGCCTGCGTGGGCGTCGACTCCGCGCGCAACGCCGCCGTGCTCGCCGCGCGCATCATCAACACGTGATCGCGCGCTACACGCGCCCCGAGATGGGCGCCGTCTGGACCGACGAGGCGCGCATGACGACGTGGCGCGAGGTGGAGGTCGCGGCCGCCGCGGCCCTCGACGGGCCGACTCCCGCCGAGCTCGAGGCGATCCGCGGCGCGACCTTCACCGTGGAGGCGGTGCACGAGCTCGAGAAGGTCACCGACCACGACGTCGCCGCCTTCGTCGATGTGCTGGCCGCCTCGGCCGGCGAGGCCGGGCGCTGGATCCACTACGGCCTCACCTCGTCCGACGTCCTCGACACCGCGCTGGCGCTGCAGCTGCGCCGCGCGGGTCGCATCCTCGTGCCGGGGGCCCGGGCCTTCGCCGCCGCGCTGGCCGACCGCGCCCGCGAGCACGCGGCGACGCCCTGCGTCGGGCGCACCCATGGCGTCCAGGCGGAGCCGACCTCCTTCGGCCTGAAGCTGGCCGGCTTCGCCTTCGAGGCCCATCGCAACGCGGACCGGCTCGAGGAGGCCTTCGCACAGGTCGAGGTGGGCGCCATCTCCGGCGCGGTGGGCACCTACGCGACCCTCGGGCCCGACTACGAGGACCGTGTGCTGCAGCGCCTCGAGCTCGCCGGCGAGCCGGTGTCGACCCAGGTCGTCCCGCGCGACCGCCACGCCCAGCTGCTTCAAGCCATCTCGCTCGCCGGAGCGGGCCTGGAGCGCTTCGCCACCGAGTTGCGCCACCTGCAGCGGACCGAGGTCCGCGAGGCGGAGGAGCCGTTCCGGGCGGGGCAGAAGGGCTCCAGCGCAATGCCGCACAAGCGCAACCCGATCACCTCCGAGCGGATCACCGGGCTCGCGCGGGTGCTGCGCGGCCACGCGCAGGCGGCAGTCGAGAACGTCGCGCTGTGGCACGAGCGCGACATCTCGCATTCCGGGGCGGAGCGGGTGATCCTGCCCGACGCCACCACGCTGCTCGACTACATGCAGCACCTCGCCGTCCGCCTCGCCCGCGGGATGGTCGTCCACGAGGACCGGATGCTCGCCAACCTCGAGGTGACCTCCGGCGCGCTGTTCTCCCAGCGGGTGCTGCTGGCGCTGATCGCCCAGGGACGCTCGCGCGACGACGCCTACCGCCTCGTCCAGCGCCTCGCCCAGGAGGCGTGGGACAGCCAGACGCCCCTGAAGTCCCTGCTCGAGCGCGAGGAGGGCGTCGACCTCGATCTCGATGGGCTGTTCGACTACAGCCACTACCTGCGCCACGTGCCGGCACTGATCGGCCGGCTCGACGTCATCCCACCGGGCTGACACGCCCGCCCGCCCGCCGCCTCCGTTGTTAGCCTTCCACGCGTGATCGCCACGAACGACCTGCCGCTGCTCACCAAGGGCAAGGTTCGCGAGATGTACGACCTCGGCGACGACCTGCTGATGGTCGCCTCCGACCGCATCTCCACCTTTGACGCCGTCCATCCGACGCCCATCCCGGACAAGGGCAAGGTCCTGGCCGGCATGTCGGTGGTCTGGTTCGACCTCACCCGCGAGATCGTGCCCAACCACTTCGTCTCCGCCACCAACGGCGTGCCGGCCGACGTCCGCGGCCGCGGCCTCCGCGTCAAGCGCCTGAAGATGCTGCCGGTCGAGTGCATCGTGCGCGGCTACATCACCGGGTCGGGCTGGAAGGACTACCAGCGGACCGGCACGGTCTCGGGAGTGGGGCTGCCCGTCGGGCTGCGCGAGTCCGAGCAGCTGCCCGAGCCGATCTTCACCCCGTCGACGAAGGCCGAGACCGGTCACGACGAGGCGATCGACATCGAACGCACCGCCGAGCTGGTCGGCTCTCCCGAGCTGGCCGAGCGCCTGCGCGAGATCTCCGTCGCGGTCTATGAGCGGGTCGCCGCGCACGCGCTGGAGCGCGGCATCATCCTCGCCGACACCAAGTTCGAGTTCGGCTTCGACGAGGAGGGCGAGCTCACCCTGGGCGACGAGGTCTGCACGCCGGACTCCTCGCGCTTCTGGCCGGCCGAGGGCTACGAGCCCGGCCGCGGCCAGCCGAGCTTCGACAAGCAGTACGTGCGCGACTGGGCCGCCGGCACCGGCTGGGACAAGCAGCCGCCGGCGCCGGAGATTCCCGCCGACGTGGTGGAGCGCACGCGCGAGCTGTACGTGACCGCCTACGAGCGGCTCGCCGACGCCCCGTTCAGCGCCTGGGTCGAGCGGACCGGCGCGTGAGGGTCCGCGTCCTCATCCGCCCGAAGGCGGGCATCCTCGATGCCCAGGGCCAGACGGTCGAGCGGGCGCTGCCGGCGCTCGGCTTCGAGGGCGTCTCCAACGTGCACGTCGGCCGGCTCGTCGAGCTCGACGCGGAGGATCCGGCGCGCGTGGCGGAGATGTGCGAGCGGCTGCTCGCCAACCCGCTGATCGAGGACTACGAGATCGTGTCGCCCGCCGGCGGCGGGATCGTGGGCCGGTGAACTTCGGCGTCGTCCGCTTCCCGGGGTCCTGCGACGACACGGACGCCCTGCTCGCCGCACGCCGGGTCGGCGACGCGCGTATCCTCTGGCACACCGACCGCGACCTGTCGGGCATCGACGCGGTGATCATCCCGGGCGGCTTCTCCTACGGCGACTACCTGCGCGTCGGGGCGATCGCTCGCTTCGCTCCCGTGATGGAGGAGATCGAGCGCTTCGCCGCCCACGGCGGCCTGGTGCTCGGGATCTGCAACGGCTTCCAGGTGCTGTGCGAGGCCAGCCTCCTGCCGGGCGCGTTGCTGCCCAACACCCGGCTGCGCTTCGCCTGCCGCCAAGTCGACCTCGAAGTCGCGGAGTCGCGCTCTCTGTGGACCCGCGACGCGGACGCGGGAGAGCTCCTCTCGATTCCGGCCAAGCACCAGGCCGGCCGCTTCTGGGCCTCCGATCCCGTCCTCGACGAGCTTGAGGACGGTGGCCAGATCGCCCTGCGCTATGCCGCCGGGTTCAACGGCAACGGCTCCTCGCGCGACATCGCCGGGATCTGCAATCACGCGGGCAACGTGATGGGGCTGATGCCGCATCCGGAGCACGCGGTGGACCTCCTCACCGGCTCGGAGGACGGCCTGGCCATCTTCCGCTCGGCCGCCAGGGTGGCGGCGTGAGCGTCGCCCCGAGCCGCCACCGCGAGCTCGGCCTCACCGACTTCGAGTACGACCTGATCGTCGAGAAGCTCGGCCGCGAGCCCAACGGCGTCGAGCTGGCCGTGTTCAGCCTGATGTGGTCCGAGCACTGCGGCTACAAGCACTCGCGTCGCCTGCTTGGCCAGTTGCCCACCGAGGGTCCGCGGATGGTCATGGGCCCGGGGGAGAACGCGGGCGCGGTCTCCGTCGGCGACGGGACGCGCGCATGCGCGTTCAAGGTCGAGTCCCACAACCACCCCAGCGCCGTCGAGCCCTTCCAGGGCGCGGCCACCGGCGTGGGCGGCATCCTCCGCGACATCTTCGCGATCGGCGCCCGGCCGATCGCCATCCTCGACTCGCTGCGCTTCGGTGAGCTCGAGACCTCCCCGCGGTCGCGCTACCTGCTGGAGCACGCGGTGTCGGGAATCGGCCACTACGGCAACTCGATCGGCGTCCCGACCGTCGGCGGCGAGATCTACTTCGAGGGCTCCTACGAGCAGAACTGCCTGATCAACGTCATGTGCGTCGGCCTGGTCGACACGGACCGCATGATCCGCTCGGCCGCCGCCGGCGTCGGCAACCTGGTCGTCCTCTTCGGCGCGCGTACTGGGCGCGACGGGATCGGCGGCGCCTCCGTGCTGGCCAGCGCCGAGCTGGGCGACGACGCGGGCGGGGCCAAGCGCCCGACCGTCCAGATCGGCGACCCGTTCGAGGAGAACAAGCTCATGCACTGCTCGCTCGACCTCCTGGAGCAGGGGCTCCTGGTTGCGCTGCAGGACCTGGGTGCCGCCGGCCTCACCTCCTCGGCCGCCGAGATGGCCTCCAAGGGTGAGGTCGGAATCGACATCGACGTGCGGCGCGTCCCCCTCCGCGAGGCCGACATGGAGCCGTTCGAGATCATGATCTCGGAGTCCCAGGAGCGGATGCTGTGCGTTGTCGAGCCGCACCGGCTCGACGAGGTCCTCGCCGTCTGCGAGCGCTGGGAGGTCCACGGCACGGCGATCGGCGAGGTGACCGACACGCGCATGCTTCGCGTCTTCGACGACGGCGAGCCGGCCGGAGAGATGCCGGTGACCGCGCTCGTCGACGAGTGCCCGGCCTACGACCTCGATCCGGCGCCGCCCGAGCAGCCTCTGTACCCGGCGCCGCCGCGGACGCTGCCCGAGGGCCTCGACCAGGGCGCGATCCTGCTGGCGCTGCTCGGCTCACCCAACCTCGCCTCGCGTCGCTGGGTCTACGAGCAGTACGACCAGCTGGTCGGCTCGCGCACCGTCCGGCGTCCGGCCCAGGCCGATGCCGCCGTCCTGCTCCTGGAGCCGGAGGTGATCGGAAGCCGCTCGGCGCTCGCGATGTCGATCGACGGCAATGGGCGCCGCGTCGCCTGCGACCCGTATCGCGGCGCAGTGGAGGCGGTGCTGGAGTGCTCGGCCAACCTCGCCTGCGTCGGCGCCGAGCCGCTCGGGCTCACCAACTGCCTCAACTTCGGCAATCCCGAGAAGCCGCACATCGCCTGGCAGCTGTCGCGGGCGGTGGCCGGCATCGCCGACGCCTGCCGCGCGCTGGCCGTCCCGGTGGTCGGCGGCAACGTCTCGCTCTACAACGAGGGCGCCGGCGGCCCGATCTTCCCCACGCCGGTGGTCGGCATGGTCGGCGAGCTCGGCGACGCGGCGCGCGCCGGCCGGCTCGGCTGGCGCCAGGAGGGCGACGTGGTTGCCCTCGTCGCTCCCGAGTCCTGGCGTCCCTCGGCCGCCGGCTCCGAGCTGTCGAAGCTGCGCGGCGAGGCGCCGGCCGGCGAGCTGCCGTCGGCCGACCCGGCCGAGCTACGCCGGCTGCACACCACCATCCGCGAAGGCGTGGTCTCAGGGGCGGTGGCGTCCGCCCACGACGTCGCCGAGGGCGGGCTGGCAGCGGCACTCGCCGACTGCTGCGTGGCCTCCGGCCTCGGGGCTCGGCTCGAGCTGACTTCGCGCGGCGACGCCGAGACGCTGCTGTTCGGCGAGGGTCCGGGTGCCTTCGTGGTGTCGGGCTCCGAGGAAGGCGTGCGCGCGCTGGGCCCGCTCGCGGAGATCATCGGGACGGTCGGCGGCCCCACGCTGAGGGTCCGCGGCGACGGCGTCGACCTCACCGTGCGCGTCGACGCGCTGGCCCTCGAGCACGCCGAGGCACTGCCCCGGCTGCTGCACTGATGTGCGCGCGCAACTTCTTCGCTCACACGGCCTCGGACGTCGCTACCCTGACGAAGTCGGTCATCCCCCTCGGGGTCGCACCGCGGCCGCTCCAGTGACTCACTCCTCTCCCGATCCGATCGAGCTCCGTGATGGCCCGCGCGACGAGTGCGGAGTCTTCGGCATCTACGCGCCCGGGCTCGACGTCGCGCGACTCACCTACTTCGCGCTCTACGCGCTGCAGCACCGCGGTCAGGAGTCGGCCGGCATCGCCACCGCGCAGGGTGGCCACATCATGGCCATGCGCGAGCAGGGCCTGGTCAACCAGGTCTTCGACGAGCAGAAGCTCCGCGCGCTGGTCGGGGACATGGCGGTCGGGCATGTGCGTTACTCGACCACCGGCGCGAACTCGTGGGAGAACTCGCAGCCGGTCTGGCGCGCCGATCGCACCGAGCTGGCGCTCGGCCACAACGGCAACCTGATCAACGCCGTCGCCCTGCACTCCGAGCTGCGCGAGCGCGGCGTCCGGTTCCGCTCCACGTCGGACTCCGAGATCATCGCGGCGCTGCTCTCCACCCATCCGGCCGAGAGGATCGAGGACGCGGTCGCCGACGTCATGGGACGCCTCGAGGGCGCCTACTCGACGGTGATGATGACCAAGGACCGCGTGGTCGCCTTCCGCGATCCGGCCGGCGTTCGCCCGTTGTCGCTCGGCATGCTGGGCGACCGCTACTGCGTCGCCTCGGAGTCCTGCGCCTTCGACATCATCGGCGCCAAGTTCCTGCGCGACGTGCAGCCGGGCGAGATCCTCACGCTGTCCGAGCACGGGCTGCAGACCCGCATGGGCGTACAGGCCCCGCGCCGCTCGCTCTGCGTGTTCGAGCACATCTACTTCGCCCGCCCGGATTCGCGGCTCGACGGTCAGGTGCTGCAGGTCGCGCGCGGCCGCATGGGCGAGATCCTCGCCCGCGACCATCCCGCCGACGGCGATCTGGTCATCCCGGTGCCCGACTCCGGCAACCCGGCGGCGCGCGGCTTCGCCCGCGCCAGCGGCCTGCCGCAGGACGATGGCTTCGTCAAGAACCGCTACGTCGCGCGCACGTTCATCCAGCCCGGGCAGCAGCTGCGCAAGCACGGTCTGCGGATGAAGTTCAACCCGCTGCCCGAGGTGGTCGGCGGCAAGCGGCTGGTGGTGGTCGACGACTCGATCGTCCGTGGCAACACCACCCGCCAGATCGTGCAGATGCTCCGCGACGCCGGCGCCGCGGAGGTGCACCTGCGCATCTCCGCGCCGCCCATCCGCTACCCCTGCCACTACGGCGTCGACATGTCGACGACCGACGAGATGATCGCCCACGGGCGCACGGTCGAGGAGATCGCCGCCGAGATCGGCGCGGACTCGCTGGCGTACCTGTCGCTCAAGGGCGTCTACGAGGCCATCCGCGGCGAGTCCGAGAACCACTGCGACGCCTGCTTCTCCGGCTACTACCCCCTGAGCGGAACGACGTACGCCCAGGGCAAGGACGCCTTCGAGAACGCCCTGCCGCTCGCTCGCCTGTAGCGGCCGGCTCTTCGCGCCCCCGCGCGTCTCTGCGACGTCTCCGTGCCGCCTCCGGGTGGTCGCCGCGAGCGCCGCTATGGTCAGCCGGCGATGGCCTTTCCAGCCCTCACGGAGTCCTATGTGGCGCCCTCGCTGCCCGGTCTCGGGCCCGAGCCGCCGGCTCCCGTGGCCCGCTCCGCGGACTCGCGCGAGGCGCTGCGCGAGCTCTACGGCTTCGACGGCTTCCGCCCCGGCCAGCAGGAGTCCGTCGACGCGGCGCTGAGCGGCCGCGACGTCCTCGTCGTCATGCCGACCGGTTCGGGCAAGTCGCTCTGCTATCAGCTCCCGGCGCTGATGCGTGCGGACCTGACCCTGGTGGTCAGCCCGCTCGTGGCGCTGATGAGCGACCAGGTGCAGGCGCTCGAGCGCGTCGCGCCGGGCCGCGTGGGGCTGGTCAACTCGCAGCAGGACGCGGCCGCCAACCGCCGTGTCCTCGACGCCGCGGCCTCCGGCCACCTGCGACTGCTCTACGTGGCGCCGGAGCGCTTCTCGTCGCCCGGCTTCCTCAACCGCATCGCACGCGCCCGCGTGGGCTTGTTCGTCGTCGACGAGGCGCACTGCGTGTCGCAGTGGGGTCACGACTTCCGGCCCGACTACTTCCGGCTCGCCGACGCCGCTCGCTGGCTGAGAGCGGAGGCGATCGTCGCCTCGACCGCCACGGCGACGCCGCAGGTGGCGAGCGACATCGTCGAGCGCCTGGGGCTGCGTGACCCGGTGCGAGTGGCCACCGGCTTCGACCGCCCCAACCTGTCCTTCGCGGTGGTGCCGGCGGCCTCCAAGGAGGCCGCCCACCGGGCGGTGGGCGCCGTGCTGAGCGATCCCGGCGCCCGGCCGGCGATCGTCTACAGCGGCACCCGCGCCGACTGCGACCGTCTCGCCGGGCGCCTCACCCACGAGCTCGGGGTCCCGGTCGGCAGCTACCACGCCGGGTTGACGCGCGATGCGCGCGCCGAGGCGCAGCGCCGCTTCATGTCCGACGAGACGCCGGTGGTGGTCGCCACCAACGCGTTCGGCATGGGTGTCGACAAGCCCAACGTGCGCACCGTCTGCCACGAGACCGTGCCGGGTTCGATCGAGGCTTACTACCAGGAGGCGGGCCGGGCCGGCCGCGACGGGCGCCCGGCCCGTGCGCTGCTGTTCGCCTCGGGTCGCGACAAGGGCCTGCACGTGTTCTTCATCCAGCGCTCGGAGGTTCGCGACGACCTGCTGACCTCCGTCGCGCGACGCCTCACCCAGGAGGAGCGCTTCGACGTCCCGGTGCGCGAGCTCACCCGCGAGCCCGGTGACGAGGAGGCGGTCCGGGCGATCGTCGGTCACCTGGCCCAGGCGGGCGTAATCCAGCCGACCCCCTCGGCGCCCGACCGGCTGCTGGGCCGGGTGGTGGGCACCTGGGACGCCGCGTCGGCGGCGACCTGCCGGACCGCGGTGCAGGAGGCGACGCGCGTGCGCTGGCGCCAGTACAAGGCGGTGTGGAACTGGGTCGAGGGCCGGCGCTGCCGGCGGCTCGGCATCCTGCGCCACTTCGGTGACGGCTCGACGCCGGTGGCGCAGGATGCCTGCTGCGACGTCTGCGATCCGCGACTGCGGCCCGCCCCCGTCGCGCGGCCCGCCCGCTCGGGAGCCAACCGGCCCGCCCAGCTCGCCCAGCGCCCGGCCGGCGCGCAGGCCTGCGATGGCCTCGACGAGGCGATCTTCGACGTGGTCGCGGCCGCCGAGCCGCCGGTCGGCCGCACGCGTGCGGTGGAGATCCTGCGGGGCAGCCGCTCGCGGGCGATAGCCGCGAACTCCTACGACGGGCTCGCGCACTACGGCAGCTTCAACCACCTCAGCGCCTACGCCGTGCTCGAGCGCATCGACGCGCTCCTGGAAGCGGGCGCCCTGCGCACCTCGCCCGGGCACTTCCCCAAGCTGGGGGTGGCATGAGGGTCGGGGTGCTGGCGTCGGGCGCCGGCACGAACCTCCAGGCCCTGATCGATCGCGTGCACGGCCGGAACACCGTCGAACTGGTCGCCGTCGGATCAGACCGTCCTGACGCCCACGCGCTCGAGCGTGCCCGCGGCGCCGGGATCCCGGCGCGGGCCTTTCCCGAGGACGGATCCACCGACCGCGGTGGGCGCGACGCAGCGATGGCGGGCTGGCTGCGCGACGGCGGCGTCGAGCTGGTGGTGCTGGCGGGCTACATGCGGCTGCTGTCGCCGGACTTCCTCAGCGCCTTCCCACAGCGGGTGGTCAACGTGCATCCGGCGCTGCTGCCCGCCTTTCCCGGCGTGCGGGCGATCGAGCAGGCGCTGGCCTACGGCGTGAAGGTGTTCGGCGTCACGGTGCACTACGTCGATGAGGGAGTCGACTCGGGCCCGATCATCGCCCAACGCGCGGTCGAGCTGCCCGACGCGACCCAGGCCACCCAGGTCCACGACGCGCTGCGCCCCCTCGAGCACGAGCTGCTCTGCTCGGCGGTGTTGGCCTTCGCCCGCGGCGGGGTGAGCATCGACGGAGCCGACGGGCGCCGCGTGCGCGTCTCGGCCTGACGCAGCGGGACGTGCCGCGGGAGCGACGGGTATGGTCCGTCGCACATGACCCAAGCGGGTGACGTTCGCATCCGGAGGGCCCTGCTCTCCGTGTCCGACAAGACGGGCATCGTGGAGTTCGCACGCGGCCTCGCCAGCCTCGACATCGAGCTGGTATCGACCGGGGGCACCGCCCAGACGCTCGACGCGGCCGGCATCAGCGTGCGCACCATCGAGGACTTCACGGGCTTTCCGGAGATCATGAGCGGGCGCGTGAAGACGCTGCATCCGCGCATCTACGCCGGCCTGCTCGCCCGCCGCGACGATCCCGCCCACGTGCTCATCGCCGAGGAGCACGAGGTCGAGTACGTCGACCTCGTCTGCGTGAACCTCTACCCGTTCGAGCGCACGGCCCGCCGGCGCGGCGTCACCGACCGCGAGGTGATGGAGAACATCGACATCGGCGGCCCGACCATGATCCGCGCGGCGGCCAAGAACTTCGCCTTCGCCGCCGTCGTGGTGAGCCCCGCCTCCTACGACGCGGTGCTCGGCGAGATCGAGGAGGCCGACGGCAAGCTCTCGCTGGCCACGCGTGAGAGCCTCGCCGCCGAGGCGTTCGCCCTCACCGCCCGCTACGACACGTCCATCACCCGCTGGTTCGGGGAGAAGGAGGAGGACTTCCCGCCGCTGCTGATGACGGCGTACGAGAAGGTCACCGACCTCTCCTACGGCGAGAACCCGCACCAGCGCGCCGCCTACTACTCGCAGGTCGGCGCCCGCATGCACGTCCTGTCGATGGTGCGCCAGCACGGCGGCAAGGAACTGTCGTTCAACAACGTGCTCGACCTCAACGCGGGCCGCCTCCTGATCCGCGAGTTCGAGGTGCCGTGCTGCGCGATCATCAAGCACAACAACCCGTGCGGCGCCGCGGTCGGCGCCACCGCGATCGACGCCTACCGGCGCGCCTTCGCCAGCGACCCGCAGTCGGCCTTCGGCGGGGTCATCTGCTTCAACCGCGTCATCGACGAGGAGCTGGCGCGGGTGATCAACCAGCAGTTCTGCGAGGTCTTGCTCGCGCCCGGCTACACCGAGGAGGCGCTGAAGGTCCTCTGCACCAAGCGCAACCTGCGCATCCTCGAGGACAACGAACGCCGTCACATTGACGTCGCCGAGCGCGACGTCAAGCGGGTGCTCGGCGGCCTCCTGGTCCAGGACCGCGACGTCGACCTCGAGGACCGCACCGAGATGGAGGTCGTCACCGAGCGCAAGCCCTCCGAGCGCGAGTGGGGCGAGATGCTCTTCGCCTGGAAGCTCTGCAAGCACGTGCGCTCCAACGCGATCGTCGTGTCGAGCGATCTCGCCTCGGTCGGGATCGGCGCCGGTCAGATGAGCCGCGTCGACGCGGTTCGCCTCGCGCTGGCCAAGGCCCGCGAGACCAACGCCGAGCTGAAGGGCGCCGCGATCGCGTCCGACGCGTTCTTCCCCTTCGCGGATGGGCCCCAGCTCGCGCTCGACGCCGGGATCACGTCGATCATCCAGCCGGGCGGCTCGGTGCGCGATCCCGAGGTGGTGGAGGCCGCCGACCGGGCGGGCGTCTCGATGGTCTTCACCCATCGCCGCCACTTCAAGCACTGAGCGAGCCGCCGAAGCGTGCCCGAGCTCCCCGAAGCCGAGCGGGCGCGTCAACAGCTCGAGCGAGTGCTCGGACGCGAGATCGCCGGAGTCGACGACGCCGACGGCTACGTGTGCCGGCCGCACGGGCCTGGCGAGATCGCCGCGGCGATCACCGGCCGCCGGCTGACCGCCGCCCGGCGGCGCGGCAAGTTCCTGTGGCTCGAGACCGACGACGGCGAGGGTCCGGTGCTCGGGCTGCACCTCGGGATGGCGGGGCGCATCGAGGTCGATCGCCGACCCGACACCCACGGCTGGGACCGCTTCGCCATCGAGTTTGCCGAGGGCGGGCGGATGGCGCTGCACGACAAGCGCCGCCTGGGTCGCGCGGTGCTCGAGCCCGACCACACGAACCTGGGCCCCGACGCCGCCGAGATCTCGCGCGATGCCTTCCGGTCACGCGTGGGGAGGGGAGCCGCACCGCTCAAGGCGCGGCTGCTCGACCAGAGCGTCCTCGCCGGAGTGGGCAACCTGCTGGCCGACGAGACCCTCTGGCGGGCACGGTTGTCGCCGCGCCGCGCCTCCGGTGAGCTGTCGGTGGGCGAGCTCGACCGTCTGCGTCGCGAGCTGCGCTCGGCAACTCGCGACGCCATCCGCGACGGCGGGGTGCACACCGGTCGCTTCATCGTCGGCCGCCGCCGCGGCGCAAGCTGCACGCGCTGCGGCACGCCGCTGGACCGGGCGACGGTCGGAGGCCGGACGACCTACTGGTGTCCCGTCTGCCAGCCGGAGCAGCCCGCCTAGCCGGCCCCTACTTCCCGCGGCCGGTCTTGTCCTGGAGCTCCTCGATCTTCTTCGACGCGTCGGCCTTGTTCAGCGAGTCATCGACATTCTCGTCGGCCTGGTCCGCGAGCGTGTTGAGGTAGGACTTCTGGGCGCCGGTCATCGGCTCGTCCCCGGTGACCCAGTCGCTCGGGTCCTTCTCGGTGTTGCTGCCAGTGGTCTGGTCGTCGTCGGCCATGTCTCCTCCGGGAGGTTCGGCGTTTGGTGCTCGGCGGCTACCCGCGAGACACCACGCGAACGCAAGTTCGACGGAACGTGGGCGCCGACCCGCTCGGTCACCGCCATAATGCAGCGGTGGCATCGGGTCGTTAGCTCAATGGTAGAGCTGCGGACTTCACGAAAGGAGCGCCAGTCGGGAGACCGCTGGTATGTCGGCGGCTATTTGCTGGGATCCCCTTAGAGCCTGAGGTACCCATCGCGGTGACAATCCTCAGGATTGGGCAATCAGCAGGCAACCCGTGCGCGGAGAGCCCTCAGAGGCCATACGCCGCCCACCCTAACGTCGAGTCGAGGGTGAAGAGATGGTCCAGACCGCAACGCCCGATCGGCGGCCGGTGAGAGCCGGTGCGGCAGGTTAATCCGTCAGATCTGGGTTCGAGTCCCAGGCGACCCATGCGTGGCGGCGGGCCGGCGATCACCGGCCCGCCTAGAATGCCTCTCGCTGCGCCCCCATGGTGTAGCGGTTAGCACGCCAGCCTTTCACGCTGGTAGCGGGGGTTCGATTCCCCCTGGGGGTACTTCGGCGCGGCTCGTCCGAGTCCGCCGCGCCCGGTTCGCCAGCCATCCGCACCATGCGCCGAAGGCGAGCACCGCGAGCGGGATCCCGGCCCAGTGCACGCCACTGAACACGGCGATCAGGCTGGGCATCCCGCTCAGCGCGGTTCCGGCCAGCACTCCGGGCCACGGCAGGCGCAGGACCGCCCCGACCAGCAGTCCACAGGCGATCCAGGCGCCCGGTCCGGCCAGCCATCCCCAGGAGACGAAGAAGTCGCGCTCGAGCAGGGCGCCGAGGACGAGGGCGACGACGAAGATCAGCGCGCCCTGGAGAGCGCCGGCGCGCAGCGCCACGGACCAGTTCATGGCGTGAGATTCTCGCAGCCCGCTGCGGGGGAGCCGGCGGGTCCGGCCGAGCTCCTCGCTCAGATGGCCAGCTCGTTGAGCGACCCGCCGCGCGGGCGCCCGGAGACGGTCAGCGTGCGGCGCAGCTGCACGGCGGCGGTCGCCTCCGGCACCGGCTCGAGCGACGGCTGGCCGGTGAGCAGCCACGACCCATCGTCGCGGCGGACGAGCTCTTCACGACGCACCAGCTCGGAGATGGCGCTCGATACGGTCGGTCGGCGAGCGCCGACCAGCTGTCCGAGGATGCGATGGCTGAGGGCGAGCGGGACGACGACGCCGTCGGAGGACACACGGCCCCAGCGCTCGGCCAGGTGCCAGAAGACGGCCAGCAGACGGCGGTCGACGCGAGTCAGCTGTGAGATGGCCTGGTTGGTGGCCAGCCGCATCGAGCGCTCGGTGAGGCGGTCGAACAGCACGCAGTTGACTTCCGGATAGCGCGAGACCTGCACCGCGAAGCGGCGGTCGAGCAGCGCGACCTTCGAGGGCCCGAGCACCGTCCAGCGGACCTCGGAGCGCAGCAGTGCGGTGTCGGTGCTCTCATGCCACGGTCTCAGCAGGTCGCCCGGCCCGAGCAGCTCGGTGCTCACGTTGTCGGCCACCACCACCTCGCGCGAGATGACGCCCTCGAGCAGCAGCAGGCCGACGCTGTGGACGTCGCCCTTGAAGAAGTCGACGTCCCAGTCGCCGACCGACAGCCGGTGCGTGCGGACGGCCAGAGCCGCCGTCGCCTCCTGCCGGCGCTCTGGGCTCAGCAGCCGTCCAAGATCAGGATCTGCTTGCAGCAGTCGGACTGCCTCACCGCTCGTCATGGCTTCTCCCCGAGTCGCCCTTCGCGCCAACGACCGCAGGCTACCCGGCCCCGTCATCGTTCAGACTCGAACTCGAATCGGTCGGATGTCTAGGATCCGGAGCGCGGGCGGTTAGCTCAGTTGGTCAGAGCGCCTGCCTTACAAGCAGGAGGTCCCCGGTTCGAGCCCGGGACTGCCCATCGACTCGGCTGCGGCCCAACGCCGCGGGGCCGACTGCCAGTCCGACGCGGTCGCAGTCCGACGGGGAGATGGGCCTTGCGAAGTCGCGAGCACCTGCTCCGGTCAGCGGAATCGACGACCGGCGGGCGCGGTGAGGCGGTCGGCCGGCCGATCATGTCTCTTGGTCCACAACCGCCAGGTCACGGAGTCGAGCGAGGGGGCCGACGCGCGCCGGCCCCCTCTCGCACGCTCTAGGTCAGTCCGGGTCGGGCTGGAAGGTGTTCAGGTCCGGGTCGTTGGGAGTGCGGCGGCTCACCGAGTCGAAGTCGTAGAACTGCCCGGGCGACGCCCCCTTGGCCCCGAAGCCGAAGCCGGCCTTCTGGAGCTGCGTGGCGGCCTCCGTGATGTCCTCGAAGCCGGCCTGGCCGCGGTTGGGCGCCCCGGGCGCTTGTTCGCGCTGGTCGTACTTCATGTACACGCGATCGTTGCCCAGCTTGCCGAGCGACTGTCGCGCCAGTGCCCGGTGCACGGCTTCGACGCCCATGAACTCGGCCGCGATGACCGCGAGGTTCCCATTGCCGGCATTGCCGAACGTCTTGGTCGCCACCAGGTAGGCGTTGACGAAGATCTGATCGCCGACCTCCAGTGTGCTGAGCAGCCCGGTGCGACTCGCGAAGACCGCGTCCGGAACCCAGATGCGCTTGGTCAGCGGCCGGCCGCCGAACTCGACCAGCTGGCGATAGTGGAGCAACTCCTCTCGAGCCGCCGCCCGCACGTTGCGTCGGGTCACGGCGTCGTCGAGGTCGACTCGCTCGAAGCCGACGGTGTTGACGATGGTGGCGAGCACCTCGGCCGTCGCTGCGATGTTCAGGATGGTCTGCGGGCTGTTGGCACCCTTGGGAGCCGAGTGAGAGGCCTGCGCGACCCCGGCCGAACCCAGCAGCCCCATGCCTCCCAGGCTTGCCGCCGCACCGGCGACCAGGCGCCGCCGCGTCAACGCCGACCTATCGGCGTGTCGCTCCTCTATCGAGCGGTAGACCAAATCCAACGAGTCCGACATCTGGGCTCCATCTGTTCGGCTTGGCGCCGACAGGTCTGCCGCGCGCCTCGGGCACCAATCCGCCGTCCCTGGCGCATCCATGTTCCCCACAACGTCTTCCAATCGATCTGTGTGCCGCAAAGCATAAGGTAAGAACGATGACGCCGTGACGCTCTCCTGGCGCTTGACCGCTCGATCAGCGCTTTCTGCGCGCGCGCACGAGTCGCTATTGCTCAGCGCCCGTTGGGCGGGTCTGGCAGCCAGAGGCGGATCCTGGCGCCCGGCCCGGAAACGATATTCGCGGTACCACCGTGCGCTTCGGTGATCGAGCGGACGATCGCCAAGCCGAGCCCGGCGCCGCCGCGGCTGCGGGCCTCGTCACCTCGGGCGAAGCGCTCGAAGGCGCGCTCGGCGAGGCCGGCGGGGAAACCGGGGCCCTCGTCTCCCACTTCGATCTCCACTCCGCCGTCCGCCGGTCGCGCGGCGAGGGCGATGTCGCCGCTGCCGTGGCGCAGGGCATTGTCGAGCAGGTTGCTGAGCGCTTGGCGCAGCCGAAGCGGATCCGCGAACACGGAGGCGTCGGCGGGAGCGTCGACGTCGATGCGGCGGTGATGCTGAGCGGCGCGGTCGGCGAAGCGGTCACGCAACCCGTCCAGGACCGCTCGTCCGTCCATCCGCTCCGGGCGGACGGGCAGCCCGCCCTCCGTCGAGCGCGCCAGGACGAGCAGGTCTTCGGCCAGATGGGCGAGGCGGTCGGTCTCTTCGACGGCGGCGACGAGGGACTCCCGAACTCCCGCTCCATAGTCGCCGGTGCGTAGTGCAGTCTCGAGCTCCGTCTTGAGGATGGCGATCGGAGTGCGGAGCTCATGGCTCGCATCACCCACGAAGCGCCGCTCGCGCTCGAAGGACTGCCGCATGCGGTCGAGCATGTGGTTGAGCGTCTCGCCGAGGCGGCGAACCTCGTCGTGCGCGGCGGGCAGCGGCAGGTGCTCCTGCTTCCCGCTCAGCGAGACCTCGGCGGCGCGACGACGCATCGCCTCGATGGGGCGCAGTCCGATGGCGGCCAGCCCATACCCGATCAGGGACGCCAGCGCGACGGCCACCGGCCCCCCGAGCGAGAACGACTTGACCAGCACCGCCAGCACCTCGTCGCGGTCGGCCAGCGACCGGCCGATCACCACAACAGGCCCACCGGGCTCACCCGACACCGGACGGGCCCGCACGCGAGTGGCTCCGCCCTCCATCTCGCTGATCCGTCGCTCCACCAAGATCGGCCTGCGCCCGGCCCTGCGCAGCTCATCGGGACGCAGCACCGGGCCGCGCACCCTGCCGATCCCGTCGAGTACCCGTCCGTCCGCCGCCAGCACCTGCACGAAGTCCTCCTGCGACTCGAAGCCGGGACCGGGGTCGCCGAGCCGCTGGCCCTGCCGGGCCACCTCCGCCACCGCGTCCGCGCGAGCCAGCAGGCCCGCGTTGACCGTCTCGGTGAACTCCTGGCGCAGCTTCTGATAGACGAACAACGCCGCGCCGGCCAGCACGATCACCATCGCCGCCGCGAACACCGCCGTCAGCCTGGCGCGGATCGGCAGGCGGATCACTGACCGCCATCCTTGCGCAGGCGGTATCCCAGGCCCCGTACCGTCTCCAGCGACCGGACGCCGAACGGGCGGTCGATCTTCTCGCGCAGATATCGCACGTAGACCTCGACGACGTTGGAGCGCTGCTCGTAGCCGAGGTCCCAGGCGGCGTCCAGCAGCTCCATCTGGCTGAACACCCGTCCCGGACTGCGCATGAACGTCTCCAGCAGCGCGAACTCGCGTGCCGACAGCTCGATCTCTCCCTCACCGCGCCACACCTGCCGCGTCGCCGGATCCAGACGCAGCTCACCGGCCGCGAGGACCGCCGGGCGCGTCACCGGACTGCGGCGGATCAGCGCGCGCAGCCGGGCGAGCAGCTCCGCGAGCGAGAACGGTTTGGTGAGGTAGTCGTCGGCACCCTCGTCGAGGCCGCGGATCCGGTCCTCGACCGCGTCCCTGGCGGTCAGCATGATGATCGGCGTCCACACTCCCTCCGCCCGCAGGCGCCGGCAGGTCTCGAAGCCGTCGAAGTCCGGCAGCATCACGTCGAGCACCATGGCGTCGAACTGGGTCGACCGGGCGATGCCCAAGGCGCTCGCGCCGTCGCTCGCCAGGTCGACGACCGCACCCTCGCCCCGCAGGCCCCGGCGGATTGCCGCCGCCATCCGCGGATCGTCCTCGATCACCAGTACGCGCATCGACACATGATGGACGCCGGCGAGAGCGCTCTCAGGTTCATCTCAGGACACGCGCCTACCGTCGCCGTCGTGATGGTCGAGTCTGCGAAGAAGGGAACCCACATGATCGGGTCTATTCCGGCGGGGCTGGCCATGGCTTGCGCCTTCGTCCTCGAACGGCCGCGATTCACGCGGCCGGACAGCGTGGATGAGGACAGCGCGGCCGGGACGGGCGGTCATACCCACGGCGACGCGCCCCGGAGCTCGCCGTCGCTCGTGCGGCTGCCCTCGCTCGAGGCGGCCCGTGACTCGTGGACCGAGCTCGCCGACCAGCAGGACAACGTGTTCGCCACCTGGGAATGGGCGAGCTCGTGGTGGCGCACCTACGGGAAGCGTCACGAGCTCTTCGTTCATCAGGTGCTCGACGAGGATGGCCGTCCCATCGGCATCCTCCCGCTCTACATCGCCTCCACGCGCTTCGGGCGGCTGATGCGCTTGATCGGCAACGGGCCTGCGGACCAGCTCGGCCCGGTCTGCCGCGCCGAGCACCGGCAGCCGGTGGCGACGGCGCTGCTCGCGCTGATCAGCGCGCCAGACTCGCCCGGAATCCTGCTCGCCGAGCGCATGCGAACCGACGAGCACTGGGGGGACATGCTCGGCGGACGACACATCCGCCACGAGAGCTTCTCGCTGATCGACTTGGAGGGCCTCGACTGGGACGAGTGGCTCGAGACCAGGAGCGCGAACTTCCGTCAGCACGTGCGCAAGGGGGAGCGGCGACTGGCACGCGATCATCGGCTGGAATATCGCCTGGTGACCGACGAAGAAGAGGTTCTCGGTGCACTGGACACTCTGATCACGCTGCACAACGCCCGCTGGGAGGGTGATTCGAGTGCCTTCGGCCCGTCACGGCGCGCCTTCCACGAGGACTTCGCGCGTGCCGCGGCAAGGCGCGGCTGGCTGCGCATCAGGCTGGCAACGGTTGACGGGGAGCCCGCCGCCGCCTGGCTCGGCTACCGCTTCGGCGGAGCGGCCTCCTCCTACCTGATGGGCAGATCTCCGGCATGGAGCAAGTACAACGTGGGCTCCGTGCTCAGGATGCACGCCATCCGGGAGGTCGCGGAGGAGGTGCGCGAGTTCCGGCTGCTGGGCGGAAACGAGCCGTACAAGCAGCGGCTGACGACTTTGAACCCGGGCGTCGACACCTTCCTGGTGGGCTCCGGCCCGCTGCCGTGGATGGCGCATGCGGTCATCCGACACAAGCACCGCCTGCCCGGCAGGGTGCGCGGTCTGCTGGCCGCGCAGCTCGGCTGGTGATCACGTCGCTTCGCGACCACGGCGCGGCTTGACACGCGCGCGATGTCCCGGCACGCGGTTTCCACCAAGGTGCCGGCCGCCGGGGCACGGCTCCCGGCGATGGGAGCCCGGCTTCGGCCTCATGCCACCGCGATCGCCTCGCCCACGCTCACGCGGCCGGCGCGGGTGACCATCGCATAGACGCCGAAGGTGATCGAGTCGCGATCGAGTCGCGGGCGCCTCGCGGCGGAGTCGCGCGCCCGGCGCTCGTCGCGCAGCACCTTGAGCAAGGGGAGGTCGGCACCCGCGGTGTCGGGGTCCTGGGTGATGACCGCGCAGCGCCCGACCGAGTCTCCGACTCGCGCTCGGGCGGAGCCGATGCGCCGCGTGCGACCGGTCCAGCCCTCCTCCTCGAACGGCTCGCCACCTTCGAGCTCGATCAGCATGCGAAACCGCCGGCCGTCGACGTCCGCGCCGGCGACTTCGGCGACGGCGGCCAGCGACTCCGCCGAGGAGATCGTCACCGGGTGGACGTCCACGGCGGCACCCGGCAGGTGGCCACGCTCGTCGATCAGGTGGAAGGAGCGGTTGTCGGCCACGCCGCCGATACCGAGCTGCACTGCCGCAGGGAAGTCCAGCGCCGTGCCCTTGACTGGAGTCGTGGCGATGGTGCGGGTGCGGATGGCGGACATCAGTGGCGCGTCGTGATGCGCGCCATCGAGGGCGCGAAGGGGCTCTCGACTCGCCCGGGCGCGTCAGTCCCCGCGTGCCGGCCGAGGTCGATCTCGCCGCGCGCGAGCTTGGCGGCCCACTGCTCGAGCGCCTCGGCGGGGAGGGGCCGGCTCAGGTGATAGCCCTGCGCCTGCTGGCAGCCCATGCGGGCGAGCTCCTCGTAGGAGGCCCGGTCCTCGACGCCCTCGGCGACCGTGTGCAGCCCGAGGTTGCGGCCCAGGTCGACGGTCGAGGCGACGATGTGGCGGTCGCTCTCGTCCTGCGTCATCGCCATCACGAACGAGCGGTCGATCTTGATCTTGTCGATCGGCAGCCGCTTGAGGTAGGCGAGCGACGAGTAGCCGGTGCCGAAGTCATCGACGGCGATGCCGACTCCGGTGGCGCTGAGCTCGGCGAGGATCTCGCGGGCGCGCTCCGGGTCGACCATCAGCATGCTCTCGGTGATCTCGAGCGCCAGGCGGTCGGCCGGCAGGTCATATTCGCGCAGCAGGCCGGCGACCCGGGCGGGCAGCTCGCGGTCATGGAGGTCGCGCGAGGAGACGTTGACCGCGACGACCATGTCGAGTCCGCGCCGGCGCCACTCCGAGCCCTGGGCGATGGAGAGGCGCAGCGCCTCGACGGTGATCCTCGGGATCAGGCCGGTCAGCTCGGCGAGCGGGATGAAGGTGTCCGGATAGAGGATGCCGCGCGTCGGGTGCTGCCAGCGCACCAGCGCCTCGACGCCCGTGAGACGGCCCGTTCCGAGGTCGACCTGGGGCTGGAAGTGCATGATGAACTGTCTTTCGTCGAGCGCGACGCGCAGCTGGGCGACGAGCGCCAGGCGGTCCTTGGAATACGGGTCCTGCTCGGAGGAATACAGCTCGACCTGCGTGTGCGAGCTCTTGGCCATGTACATGGCCACGTCACCGCGCTGGATGAGGGTGTCGACGTCCTCGCCGTGCTGCGGAAAGCAGGCGATCCCGATGCTGGCATCGACGTCGAGCGTCACCCCGCCGGCGTCGAAGGGCTCCGACAGCGCCGTGAGCAGCTTGTGCGCCACCATCGCGGCATCCTCGGCGCCGACCTCGGGCAGCAGCACCGCGAACTCGTCGCCGCCCATGCGAGCGATGGTGTCGCTCTCGCGCAGGACGGCGTCCAGGCGCGGGCCCACCGCCTGCAGCAGCAGATCGCCGTGATGGTGGCCGAGCGTGTCGTTGACCTCCTTGAAGCGGTTGAGGTCCATGATCAGCACCGAGACGGATTCGCCGCTGCGGCGGGCGGCGGTGATGCTGCGCTGCGCGCGGTCGTGGAACAGCACGCGATTGGGAAGGTCGGTGAGCCGGTCGTGCAGCGAGCGGTACTCGTTGAGCCGCGCCTCGCGGCTGCTGCGGTGGATGGCGAGCACCGGCAGCAGGAGCACCGGCACGAGGAAGAGCCCGTAAGAGCTGACGGCGATGACGATCGGGGCGAAGCCGAGCAGCAGGAAGGTGGTCCACGCCTGAAAGCCCAGGTCGTCGCGCAGCAGCGCGACGACCCTCGTCCGTGAGGCCAGCGCCCACGCGATCCCGGCCAGGAGGTTGTTGACCGCGAAGAACGTGGCGGCGGCGGCCGCGATCGCCGGGATGTCCGACGGAGTGAGCGCCGAGTCGATGCTCGGATGGGGCAGGTCGCCGAGTCCCGAGAGCACCAGGGCCGTGACCGCCAGGGTGATGGTGAGCTGTCCGGCGTTGAAGGCGATCGACAGCGGCGACTTGCGCTGCAGGAGGTCGGCGACCACGGAGATGAGGACCTGCACCACCACCGCCGGAGCGAGCCCGAAGACGATCAGCAGCGCGTACATGAAGCACGTCGAGGTGGTGATCTCGTCTTCCTTGCCCGGCATCTTGATGGGGAAGAGCTCACCCAGCAGCGCGCCGAGCGCGAAGATCACGAACACGGCGGGGACGGCGGACACCCGCGTCCAGCCCTCGGGATAGTCCATGAGCGCCAGCAGGACCACGCCGATCGCCGCGACCAAGCCCAGATAGACGGCCAGCGGCGGACGCGGCCTCTGGCGCGGGCTACGACGGGGCTGGATGAGAGTTGGCGGCATCGCGAAGGAGTCGAGCAGACCGGTGTCGCTCGGGACGACACCGGCACTGCGCGAAGGTCAGCCGAACTTGCGGGCGGCTCCGGTGGTCACGGCCAGCGTGACGAGTGAAGCGGCGGAGAACATCAGCCGGTATGCGCGGCCCTTCATTGCGTCCATCTCAGTGCCTCCTTGGCGTATGGCATGGTCCGGACGGAATGCCCGGTGCTCAGTGTGGTCGGCACCAGGTCCCGATAGCTGAAGTTCACTCGTACAAGGGTCAAGGTAGGACCGGTAAGTGGCGATGAGAACCCTGTGCTGCTCGTCGCCTTCGGTCTCGTCGCCCTCGCCACGGTCCCCCTTGCGGGTGGGCGGCTGTGGCGGCTCGCCGACGTAGAGCTTCGCCACCAGTGGCTGATCGCTCTGGCGCTCGCCGGGCAGATCCTCTTCATCACCGTGCTGCCGGGTCAGTTGGACGGCGTCCATGCGCCCGCGCACCTGATGACCTACGGGCTGGCGGCCGCGTTCGTATGGGCCAACCGCGCAATTCCGGGCGTATGGCTCATCGGCCTGGGCGGGGCACTCAACTTCCTGGCCATCGCCGCCAACGGCGGGATAATGCCCGCCTCCGCCGAAGCGCTGGCAGCCGCCGGGCTGGTCGCCGACAAGGGCGAGGCGTTCGCGAACTCGGCGCTCCTCGAGGGCGCGCGCGTGGGACTTCTGGGCGACGTCTTCGCCATCCCCGCCGGCTGGCCCCTGAGCAACGTCTTCTCGGTGGGCGACGTGGTCATCGGCGCCGGCCTGCTCGCCTCGCTTCACATGATCTGCGGCAGCCGCCTCGCTCCGCCGCCCGCTGAGAAGCTCCGCGCGCTCGTCCGCCAGCCCGGCTTCGCGCGGCTGTGGGCGGCGCAGGCCACCTCGTCGATCGGTGACTTCGTCTACTCGCTGGCGGTGGCCATCACGGTGATCGACCAGGAGCGCGGCGTCACCCTCCTGGCCACCGTCCTCATCGCCCAGGCGGCGCCGGCGGCGCTCACCGGCCTGTTCGGCGCCCCGCTGATCGACCGCCTCTCGCGGCGCCGCCTGATGGTGGCCGCCGACGTCCTCCGGGCGCTGGCGGTCGGCAGCCTGCTGCTGACCTCGTCGCCTTCGTCGCTGCACATCCTCATCGTCGCCGGCTGCCTGGGCGCGTTCGGAGCCCTCTTCCAGCCGGCGCTGTACGCCTCGCTGCCCAACCTGGTGGCGCCGGGTCTGCTGCTGACCGCCAACGCCGCCATCAGCGCCACCTTCCACCTCGCGGTGCTGCTCGGCCCGCTGCTGGGCGCCCTGATCGCCACCTACTCCGGTGTCCAGGTCGCCTTCGCGCTCAACGCCGGCACGTTCGTGGTCTCCGCCGTGCTGCTTGCCGGAGTGCGGATCCCACGCGTGAGGCCGATCGCCGAAGCCTCCAGCGCCCTCCAGTCGCTCGGCGAGGGACTTCGCCACGTGCTCACCACCGCTCTGGTGCGCGGCGTGGCCGTGATCTCCGGCCTCGCCATGTTCGCCTCGGCGATGCGCCAGCCGCTCGAGCCCCTCTTCATCCTCCGCGATCTCGACGGCGTGGTCGGCCAGGTCGGGCTGGCGGTCGGCGCGTGGGGCGTCGGCATGTTGATCGGATCGTGCGCCGTTCCGCTGCTCGAGCGCCGCTGGGGCTGCGTCAACCTCATGGGCGCCGGTCTCGCCGCCATGGGAGTGGCGAGCGTCGCCGCCTCCCAGGTCGGCACGACGGGCGCCCTGTGCCTCCTATGGCTCCTCGGGGGCTGGGGCAACGCGCTGCTGACCGTCGCCTACGACACCCTCCTGCAGGAGCGCACGCCCGACGCGCTGCGGGGCAGGGTGGTGGCCGCCAACGAGGCCGTGCTCGACGCGACGCTGGTCGCCGGCCTGGCCATCGCCGGCGTGTCGGCGGCGGCGTTCGGGACGCGCGGCGTGATGGCCGCCTCGGGTGTCCTGCTGCTGCTCGCGGCGGCGCTCGTCCCGGTCCTGCTGCGCGCCCGCTCGTCAGCCGCGAGCAAGGGCTCCCCGAGCTTCACGGCGACCGCAGCAGCCGCGGTGTCGGAGCCGTCGGGACGCCCCGCGGCGCCCGCGCCCGGACTTGCCGCCTAGCGCTCGGGATCGACGCGGTCGGCGCGCTCGCGCTGCTGCTGGGCGAGCAAGCGGGCCTCCTCGGCCTTCTGCTCGCGCTGCGCGAGGACCTGCTCGGCCTCTTGGGCCCGGGCGGCGTGCTCCTCGGCCGCGGCCCGCTCGCGCTCGGCCACCAGCCGTGCCTGCTCGGCGCCGGAGTGCTGCTCGTCGGCGTGCTGGGCGTGGCGCTCGGCCTCGGCCCGGCGCGCCCGCGCCTCGACGGCCGCCTGCCCGGAGCCGGAGGACTTGCTGCGGCTGCGCATGACGAGGCCGACCACCAGAAGCAGCAGCAGAACGACGATGAGGATGATCACCCAGGAGTCCACACGCCGCCTATACCCCCATCGTTTGCCGCCGAAGCCCGCGGGTACGACTTTCTCCAGAGACGATCAAGGAGAGCCATGAGCCAATTCGACATCGACACGGTGATGGAACTGCGGGGAGCCACCGTGCGTGACCGCGGCGGCGAGAAGATCGGCACGCTCGGCGACGTCTTCCTCGATCGCGACACCGACCGCCCGGCGTGGGTGGGCGTGAAGACCGGCCTGTTCGGCGCCAAGCAGTCCTACGTGTCCCTGGCCGCGGCCAAGCTCGCCGGTGGCGAGGTCCACCTGCCCTACGACAAGGACCTGGTCAAGAACGCCCCGCACGTCGAGCCCGAGGTCTCGCTCGACGCCGCCGAGGAGGAGGCCCTGTACCGCCACTACGGCGAGGACTACGACAGCGGCGCCGGGCAGGCACCCGCCGCCGAGCAGGCACCCGCCGCCGGGACGGGGGCGACGGCCCAGGGTGACGAGCCCGCCTCGCTCCAGGACTCCGGCGACGCCATGACCCGCTCGGAGGAGGAGGTCCGCCTCGGCCACATCGAGCGGCGCCCGACCGAGCGGGTGCGGATCAAGAAGGTGACCGTCACCGAGAACGTGCGCCAAGTGGTGCCGGTGCGCCGCGAGGTCGTCCAGCTCGAGCACGAGCCGGCGCCGAGCGGCAACATCGAGAGCGTCGAGGAGCTGCCCGAAGGCGAGCCCCGCCCCGGCACGGCCGCCTGAAGGCAGGACCCGTCCGGCGTCCGCTCCGGACGCCGGAGCGCTACATCAGCTCGCTGAATCGCTCGACGCTGCGGGTGCGGCCGGACGCGATGATGACGTCGCCCTCCTCGACGACGGTGTCTGCCGCCGCGTAGGTGAAGTCCTCGCCCGCCCGCTTGACCGCCACCACCGTCACGCCGTGCTGCGAGCGGACGTGAGACTCGGCGAGAGGCCGGCCGAACATGAACGCCGGAGGATTGGTCTTGACCATCGCGAAGCCGTCCTCGAACTCGATGTAGTCGAGCATCCGGCCGCGCACCAGATGCGCCACCCGCTTGCCCATGTCGTGCTCGGGTCGCACCACGTGATGAACGCCGATCCGGCTCAGGATGCGGGCGTGCGGGTGGCTGATGGCCTTCGCCCAGATGTTGGGGATCCCGAAGTCGGCGATCAGCGAGGCGGTGAGGATGCTGGCCTCCAGGTCGCTGCCGATCGCGATGACCGCGCGGTCGAACTCGTGGACCGAGAGCTGCCTCAACGCCTCCTCGTCGGTCGAGTCGGCCTCCACCACGTGCGTCAGCCGCCCGGCCAGCGATTGGACGTTCCGGGAGTCGGCGTCGATGCCGAGCACCTCCGTGTCCTCGTCCATCAGCTCGAGGGCGAGTGACTCACCGAAGCGCCCCAAGCCGATCACCGCGATGATGCCGGTCCTGCGACCACTGTCCTTAGCCAATGATGGGCCTGCTCTCTGGTAGTTGGTAGAGCCGTCGGCGATCTCTCAGGGCCAGCGCCGAGACGAGGGTGATCGGTCCGAGCCGGCCGAGGAACATGAGGGCGATGAGGACGTACTGGCCGAGCGACGGGAGGTCCGCGGTGATGCCCCTGGACAACCCGACGGTCGCGAAGGCGGAGATCACCTCGAAGAGAACCACGTCCAGTGACTGGCGGGTGAGCTCGACGAGCAGCAGAGTCGCGGCGATGACCGCGCCGACGCCGAGCAGCGCCACGGTCAGCGCCTGGCGCAGTGCACGCGGCTCGACCCGCCGGTCGAAGATGTTGACGGTCGGTTCGCCACGGACCTCGGCGTAGATGGCGAAGAACAGCAGCGCGAAGGTGGTGACCTTGATGCCGCCCGCGGTGCCCGCCGATCCGCCGCCGATGAACATCAGCACATCCATGCCCAGCAGGGTCCCGGAGCTGAACTCGCTCACATCGAGCGAGTTGAACCCCGCCGTGCGTGGCATCACCGCTCCGAAGAAGCCGGCCAGGAGCCGCCCGGAGAAGTCGAGAGCGCCGAGGGTTCCGGGATTGCGCCACTCGCTTCCCGTCACGAACACGGTGCCGAGGAACAGGAGCAGCGCGGTCGTGTACATCGTGAGCTTGGTGTGCAGGCTCCAGCGCGCGGGACGAAGCAGCTGGCGGCGCAGCTCGAACAGCACCGGGAATCCGAGGCCACCGGCGATCACCGCCCCGGCGATCGGGAGGCAGATCCAGGCGTCGGTCACGAACGGCATGAGGTTGTCGGTGAAGAGCGCGAAACCGGCGTTGTTGAAGGCCGAGATCGAGTGGAAGACGCCCAGGTAGACGGCTCGCCCGATCGGCTCGTCGTAGCCGATGACGAAGCGCCCGGCGAGCAGCACCGCGGTGATCGACTCGAAGATGAGGCTCACGCGAGCGACTCCGATCAGGACCGTGCGCACGTCGCCGATGCCGACGGTCTTGGTCTCCGCCGCGGCCGTCAGCCGGGTCCGCAGGCCCATGCGCCTCGAGATGAGCAGGCCGAGCAGGGAGGCGAGGGTCATGATGCCGAAGCCGCCGACCTGGATCAGCGCGAGTATCACGACCTCTCCGAAGCCCGACCAGAAGGTCGGCGTGTCGACGACCACCAGCCCGGTGACGCACACCGCGCTGGTGGCGGTGAACAGGGCCTGCACGAACGTCGCCCCTCCCTCGCCGGTGCGGGCGATCGGCAGCAGGAGCAGCAGCGTGCCGACCGCGATGGCTCCCGCGAACCCGGCGACGACGAGCTGCCCGGGATGCCGGAAGCGGGGAACCGCGATGTGTCCGCCGCGAATGCCCTGTCGCATCAGCACGCCGATGACCGTCCCGTACGCATGCGGCGACGACCATAGTCGTCGGCCGCCGATCCGGCGGCTCGCGCCGATCGCGTGCCTACGCCACGGACTTCAGCCGCCGGCGCGGCGGCTGGCCGCGCAGCTCGCGCACGACCGAGGCGATCAGCGCCTCGGTCTGCGCCTCGCGGCCGTCGGTCACGGCGCCGACGATCCCGCGCTTGCGGGCGATCATCTCGATCATCGTCTCGTCGATGGTCGAGGCGGCGAGCAGGTACCAGGCGGTCACCGCGTCGTGCTGGCCGATGCGGTGGCAGCGGTCCTCGGCCTGGTCGTGCACCGCCGGCGTCCAATCGAGGTCCAGGAACGCGACGTTGGAGGCTCGCGTCAGCGTGATCCCCTGACCGGCGGCGCGCGTCGAGCAGACGATGAGCTGCGGGCCGTCTCCCTCCTGGAACGCCCTCACCGCCGCGTCGCGCTGGACGACGGAGTCGCGGCCGAGGACGTGCAGCGCGTCGGGAAAGCGCTCGAGCACCAGCTCCTGGACCTCGCGGTGGCCGGCGAACACCACCAGCGGCTCGTCGGACTCGAGGAAGTCGTGGATCCAGGCCAGCGCCGCACCGATCTTGCCGCGAGCGGCGAGGCGCTTGAGCGCGTTGAGCTGGGCGAGTCGCTCGGCCCGCAGCGCCGCGGCCACCTTGCTCTCGAGCTCGGAGAGGTCGAGCGGCTGCTCGCGCAGCCAGGCGACGACGTCGCGCTCGGCCAGGCGGTACTCGCGCTCGTTGTCGAGGGCGACCGGCACGACGACCTGGCGCTTGGCCGGCAGCTGGGGCAGCACGTCGGCCTTCAGGCGGCGGATGAAGCAGGAGCGGCGCAGGTGCCAGTGGATGCGCGCCTCCGCCCCGATCCCCTCGAAGCGGCGGGCGAAGCGGGCGCCCGACCCGAACTCCGACAGGCGACCGAGGATGCGCAGCTGGGCGATCAGCTCGTCGGGATGGTTCATCACCGGCGTGCCGGTCAGCGCGAGGCGGATGGCGTCGTCGTCGAGGCCGTCGGCGAGCCGGCGGACCGCCTGGGTGCGCTTGGCCCGGGGGTTCTTGACGTAGTGGGACTCGTCGAGGATAAGGGCGCGCGGCCGGCGGACCGCCAACCGCGTGCGGTGCCCCTGGACGATCTCGTAGTTGAGGACGGTGATGTCGGCGGACGGAAGCGCGCCGCTGCGGCCCGACACCACTCCGACCGAGCGATGCGGAAGCCAGGTCTCGATCTCCCGGCGCCAGTTGAGCTTGAGGCCGGCCGGACACACCACCACGGCGGGATAGGCGTCGTCGGCCTCGAGCGCGGCGAGCGCCTGCACCGTCTTGCCCAGGCCCTGCTCGTCGGCCAGGAACGCCCGCCGGGCCTGCAGCACGTAGGCGACGCCGGCGCGCTGGAAGGGCCGCAGCTCGCCGCCCAGGCGGTCCTCGATGGCCAGCGGCTCGCCCTCCGTGGCCCGCGAGCGGCGGATGTCGGTGACGGCGCGGTCGTGATCGGCGCGCAGTCGCTGCAGCGCGTCGGTGGCTGCCGCCGACGGTTCCACCCCGAACTGGCGTAGATAGTGCTCGAGCTGCTCGAGCAGGAACGGGTCGACCGGCAGGGTGCGACCGTGGCTCTCGCAGGCCGGCAGAGCCAGGAACGCCCCGACGGTGTCCGGGTCCCAGTTGACCTCGAGTTTGAAGCGTGGCTCCTCGACGCTCTCGATCAGCGTCAGCTCGGCCGGCGGCGGCTGCAGGTCGACGCGCACCCGCGTCGCGCAGCGCAGCGCACGCGGGTCCAGGCGCGCGCCGCGCAGCTCGAGCAGCTCGTCGGCCACGTCGGCCCGGAACGGCAGCCACAGCCGCCCCCCGTGCTCCTGGGCGGCATCGGCCAGCATCGACGGCAGCTCGCCAGCGATGGTCTCGAGCACGAAGTGGCCGCGCCCGTCCATCCGCTGCGCGGTCACCCGGCCGACCCAGCCGGTCACCGCCTGCGCCAGCCAGCGCTCGACGTCGGGAGCGACGCTCAGGCTGGGATGGCGCTCGAGCACCCCGCGCACGTAGGGAGCGACGGCCTCGGCGTGCGGCGCCCACCACTCCTTGGTCTGCCAGTCGAAGCGGCGACCCGGGATGCTGCGCATCGCGTCGACGATGTCGGGCTGGTACGGGAACGCGAAGACGACGGCCAGGTTGCCGACCGGGTCCGGGCGCAGCTCGACGTTGTGGACGGGATCGGCGAGTTGCACGCAGCGCTCAGGCTAGATGGCGCCGCGCGCAAGGGCGCTCGAGGCCGCCCTCACGGCAGGCTGCCCCTCCAGCGCAGGCCGGCGGCGAGGCCGGCCAGCAGCAGGAGCAGCCCGCCGCCGGCGAACGCGGCGCTCACCTCACGGCGCTCGTCGCGGGTCCCGATCCGCGAGCCGAGTCCCTCGTAGACGCGGTCGAGCTCGTCCGCGTCGTCGACGCGGAAGGCCGCTCCACCCGAGCGCTCGGCGATCTCGCGCAACGTCTGCGGGTCCGGGGGCACCGGCAGCAGGCCGCCGTAGGGTCCGTTCTGGATGACGCCCTCGGGCGTGCCGAGGGCGACGGTGTAGACCGGGATGCCGAGCGCGCCCGCCCGCTGGGCGGCCCGCACCGGGTCCGATCCGGCCGTGGTCTTGCCGTCGGAGAGCAGCACGACCGCGGCGGGCGCCACCTCGCCGTCGTCGCCGCGTCGGGCCTCGAGGCGGTCGAGCGCGGTCTCGAGGGCGTCGCCGGTGGCGGTCCCTCCGTCGGCGCGCAGGGCGGAGAGCGCGGAGCGCACCGCCACCCGATCGACGGCGGGCTCGACGACGGTCATCGGCGCGCTGGAGTAGGAGATGAAGCCGACCAGCAGCGAGTCGGGCACCTGGTCGAGGAAGCGCTGGGCGGCGCTCTGCGCGGCGCGCAGGCGCGTCGGCTCCACGTCGTCGGCGCGCATCGACCCGGACGCGTCGGTGACGAGCATCACCGACGCGCGCTCGACGGGAACCGCGACGGTCGCCTGAGGCCGGGCCAGCGCGAGCGCGAGGGCGGCGGCCGAGGTGGCGAGCAGCGCGGGCGCCAGCCAGCGTCGCCAGGCGGGCGACCTGGGCACCACGCCGGCCAGCACGGAGGCGGCCGGGAAGCGCACGACGTAGGCGCGACGCCGTCGCCGCTGCAGCACGTAGACGGCGGCCAGCAGCGGCACCAGCAGAAGGGCGAGCAGCGCGGTGGGAGCGGCGAAGGTCATCGCAGTCGCCGCGCCAGTTCGCGCAGCCAGTCGCCGCTGGTCGACAGCGCGACGTGGTCGGCGCCCGCCCGCCGGATCGCGGCGCGGACGTCGTCGCGGCGCCGGCGCTCGGCGGCGGCGAACTCGCGGCGCAGCCGTGGCGACGAGGTGTCGGCGTGGACCTGCTGACCGGTCTCGGGGTCGACCAGCACGAGCTGGCCGGCGTCGGGGAGCTCTCCCTCGCGCGGATCGGAGATCTCCACCACCACGACGCTGTGACGGCCCGCCAGGCGGCGCAGGGGAATCTGCCAGCCGTCGTCGCGCAGGTCGGAGGCGACCACCACCAGGCCGCGGGTCCGCGCCAGGCGATGCAGCCGGCTCAGCGTCTCCTCGAGTGCGACGGGTGTCGCGACGTCGTCGGAGGCGATGCCCTCCTCGACCAGGCGGCGCACGCCGGCGATGGCACCACGGCCGCCGCGTGGCGGCAGCAGACGGGGGCGGGCGGCGCCGCAGGTGGCGAGTCCGAGGCGGCCGCCGCGACGCACCGCCACCTGGCCCATGGCGAGGGCCACCCCCTCGGCGACGTCGGCCTTGAGCCGGTCGCCGGTGCCGAACGCCATCGACGCCGAGACGTCGAGCACCAGCCAGGTGGTCATCGCGCGCTCGGGCACCTGCTGGCGCACGTGCGGCACGGCGGTGCGGGCGCTGGCGGCGGCGTCGAGCTGGCGCAGGTCGTCGCCGGGCTCGTACGGCCGCAGCTGGGCGAGCTCGGTGCCGGTGCCGACGCCCAGGGTGCGGTGCTCGCCGGGCAGGACGCCGCCGGCGCGGCGCGAGAGCATCACGTCGATCTGCGCGACGGCGGCGGGCGGCATCCGCCCTGGTCCCTGCCGGGCCGCGGGCGCCGCGATCGACGCGTCGCTCACGCCGCCTCGCCTCCGACCCCGCTGAGCGCCGCCATCGGCCGGACGCCCTCGAGCACTCTGGCCACCAGCTCGTCGGTGCGCACGCCGTCGGCGAGCGCGTCGTAGGAGAGGACCATGCGGTGACGCAGCACGTCGGGCGCAAGGTCGCGCACGTCGGCGATGGTCACGTGGGTGCGCCCGCGCAGCATCGCCAGCGCCTGGGCCGCCTGCACCATGCCGATCGACGCCCGCGGGCTCGCGCCGAACTCGATCAGCCCCACCAGCTCGGGCAGCCCGTAGCGATCGGGGTGACGGGTGGCGTCGGCCAGCCGCACGGCGTAGGTCTTGACCGCCCGGTCGGCGAACACGCCGCGGGCCGCGCGCCGGTACTCGATCAGGTCCGTGGCCTCGAGCACCTGCAGTGCCCGGGGCGGCTCTCCGACCATCCGGTCGACCACGGCGATCTCGTCCTCGAGGCTGGGGTAGCCGACGACGAGCTTGAACAGGAAGCGGTCGACCTGGGCCTCGGGGAGGGCGTAGGTGCCCTCGGACTCGATCGGGTTCTGGGTGGCCAGGACGAGGAACGGGTCGGGCACCGCGTAGGAGGATCCGGCGATCGTCACCTGGCGCTCCTGCATGACCTCGAGCAGCGCGGACTGGACCTTCGCCGGCGCGCGGTTGATCTCGTCGGCGAGCAGGAGGTTGGTGAAGACCGGCCCGAGCTGGGTCTCGAAGGCGCCGCGGTCGGGCTGCCAGATGCGCGTGCCGACCAGATCGGCGGGCACCAGGTCGGGAGTGAACTGCACGCGGCTGAAGGAGCCGCCGAGGACGTCGGCGAGCGTGCGGACGGTCAGCGTCTTGGCCAGGCCCGGCACACCCTCGAGCAGGACATGGCCGCCGCTGAGGATCGCCACCAGCAGGCGCTCGAGCATCGCGTCCTGACCGACCACCACGCGCTTGCACTCGTACAGCGCGGTCTGCAGGGCGGTGCGAGCGGCATCCGCGGCGGGAGTGTCCGCGGACGTGGCGGCGACCGGACTGAGGCGGTCGGCGGGAGATTCGGCGTCGGCGTCCATCGGGGCTCCTCGATCGGGTCGAAGGCCACGCTAGGGGGGTGGGCGTCAGCTCTCGATAAGGGCGGGCCGACTCGGCGCCGCGACGTGCGGGTCCGCCGCCCGCCCGGCGGCCGGCAGCTCCACGCGCACGCGCAGCCCGCCGCCGGCGGGAGCGGTGAGCTCGAGGCACCCGCCGTGGGCCTCGGTCACCGCGCGCACGATCGAGAGACCGAGCCCGCTGCCCTCCCGGCGCTCGCAGCGGTCGAGGCGCTGGAAGGGCTGCGTCAAACCGGACAGCGCCTCGGACGAGATGCGCGGGCCGCCGTTGACGACCTCGACGGCGACGCGGTCCGGCGTGCTCGACAGCGACAGGTCGGCGTAGCCGCCCGTCACGTTGTGGCGGATGGCATTGTCGACCAGGTTGGCGAGCAGGCGCTCGAGCAGGACCTCCTCGCCGCAGACGTTGGCCGTGCCGGCATCTACGCGCAGGCGCACGCCCGCCGCGCCCGCCTCGTCGGCGGCGGATCCGGCCGTGCGGCGGGCGAGGGTCCCGAGGTCGACGCCCTCCTCGCGCAGGCCGCCCCGCGAGGCGCGGGCGAGGACCAGCAGACCCTCGAGCAGCGCCTCCATGCGGTCGGTGGTGTCGAGGACGATGGCGCCCATCGAGCGCAGGTCCTCGAAGGTGGCGTGGGGGTCGGCGAGCGTGACGTCGGTCTCGGTGCGGATGACCGTCAGGGGCGTGCGCAGCTCGTGGCTGGCGTTGGCGACGAAGCGCCGCTGGGACTCCATGGCGCCCTGCAGCCGGTCGAGCATGTCGTCGAGCGTCTCGGAGAGCTCGCGCAGCTCGTCCCGGGGGCCGTCGAGCGCGATGCGCTCGTCGAGCCGGCGATCGGACACCCGCCGCGCGGTCGCGACGATCCGGCGCAGGGGCGCCAGCGCGTGCCCGGCGATCGCCCATCCGAGGCCGAGGGCGACCAGCCCGGCGCCGAGCACGCCGAGCGCGTACTGAACCGCGAGACGGCGCATGACCTCGTCGGCGTAGGCGGGCGGCAGCGTCCGGTCGAGGTGGCCGGAGAGCAGCCACCAGCTCACGGCCAGCAGGAGGGTGGTGACCGCGACCAGCAGACCGGCGTAGAGCAGCGTCAGCCGCAGGCGGATGCTGGGGCGCGGGTGCCTCACAGGCGGTAGCCCGCTCCCGGGACGGTGTGCAGGACGGCCGGCTCGGACAGCTTGCGGCGCAGGGTCATGATCGTCATGCGGACGGTGTTGGTGAACGGGTCGGCGTTCTCGTCCCAGACGCGCTCGAGCAGCTGCTCGGCGCTCACCACGGCGCCCTGCGCGGCCATCAGCGCCTCGAGCACGCCCAGCTCCTTGCGCGAGAGGGCGAGATCCCGCCCGTCGCGGCTCGCGCGCCGGGTGGCGGGATCGAGCTCGATGTCCTCGTGCACCAGGACGGCCGGGCGGGCGGGGCCCGCGCGACGGGCGAGGGCCTGGACGCGCGCCACCAGCTCGGCGAAGCGGAACGGCTTGCCGAGGTAGTCGTCGGCGCCCATCGCCAGCCCGTCGACGAGGTCGTCGACCGACCCGGCGGCGGTGACCATCAGCACCTTGGTCTCCGGCTGCTCGGCGTTCAGCGTGCGGCAGACCTCGTCGCCGTGGATGGCGGGCAGGTCGCGGTCGAGCACGACGACGTCATACGAGTGCAGGCGCGCGCGCTCGAGCGCCCCGGCGCCGTCACCGGTGACGTCGACCGCGGCGCCGTGGCGCCGCAGGCCACGGGCGATCGCGTCGGCGACCCGCGGCTCGTCTTCGGCGACGAGGACCCGCACTCAGACCTCGGGCGAGTAGGGCGGGCGTGCCGCCTCGGGCCGCCGGCAGCGCCAGTCGTCGCGCGCCTCGGCCGCCGGCGCCTCACCGACCAGGCGCGTGGGAACCGGCGCCCGGGTGGCGGCCTGCAGCTCGGAGTCCATGGCGACGATGCCGCCCGCCGAGGCGCCGATCAGCCCGAGACCCGCGGTGACGCTGGCAACGGTGACGAGGCGGGCGACCCGCGGCGAGCTCGGCGACATCCCACCAGTAGAGACACCGAACCGAAGCCTGACTTAAATCCTGCCCGACTCGTCCGATCGCCGCTCACAGGAAGCGGCCGAACCAGCGCAGCGAAGCGCCGGCGGCGACGACCATCAGCAGCAGCGCACCGCCGGCGAAGAGCGACGTCACCTCGCGCGGGCGGTTCTCGCGGGCCACCTGGGAACCGAGCCGCTCGTAGACGGAGTCCAGGCGCACCGCGTCGGCGGTGGCGAAGGACTCGCCGCCCGAGCGACGGGCGATCTGGGCCAGGGTCTCGCGGTCCGGCGGCACCGGCACCACCCGCACCGCGCCCGTCCGCGTCGTCCGCTCGATCGTCCCGCCCTGCGTGCCGAGGGCGATGGTATGGACCGGCACGCCCGCCTGACGGGCCTGCTCGGCCGCCTCGAGCGGATCGGATCCGCGCACGGATTCGCCGTCGGAGAGCAGCACGATGGCGGCCGGCGGCGGCTCCTCGCCGGGGCGGCGGCTGCTCTCGATCATCCGCAGCGCGGCCTGGAGGGCGTCGCCGGTAGCGGTGCTGCCGGCCGCCTCGACGGCGTCGAGGCCCTCGGCGACGGCGGCGTGGTCGGCGGTCGGGGAGTGCAGCACCTGCACCGTGTGGTTGAAGGCGATGGCGCCGATGCGGACGTCGTCGGGCACCGTCTGCAGCAGCTCGCGGCTGGCGCTGCGCGCGGCGGTGATGCGGTCCGGCGCGACATCGGTGGCCAGCATGGAACCCGACCGGTCGGTGACGACGACCACGGTCGCCTGCTCGACGCCGGTGGCCAGCGTGGCCTGAGGACGACTGAGCGCGACGATCAGGGCGGCGAGGGCGAGCGCATAGCCGATCACCGGCGCGTGCCGGCGCCAGCCGGCGCGGCGCGGCACCACCGACGGCAGCAGCGCGGCCGGAGCGAAGGCCTCGGCGCCGGCGCGCCGGGAGCCCTCCCGCTGGGCGTAGAGCAGCGCGCCGAGCGGGAGCAGCAGCAGCCCGAGCAGGAACAGGGGCGCCTCGAAGGTCACGGGCCGCCGGTCGGGCGCCGGCCCAGCTCGACGTCGACGGTGACCTCCGCGCCGCGGCGGCGGACGACCACGGGGACCTCCTCACCGGGGCTGCGGTTCTCGATCGCCTCGGCGACGCCGTCGGGATCGGTCACCCGGCGTCCGGCGACCGAGACGATCACGTCCCCGTCGACGCCCGTCGGGCTCTGCGCGGCGCGCAGGCCGGCGCGCTGGGCGGGGCTCCCGGGGGTGACCTCGCGCACCACGGCGCCGCGGTCGTCGGGCGACGGGGAGGTCGAGACTCCGAGGAAGGGGCGCTCGATGGTACGTCCGGCCTTGAGCTGCGGGACCACGGTGCGCACCGTGTTGGACGGCACCGCGAAGCCGATGCCGACGTTGCCGCCTCCGCTGCTGGTGGCCGCGATCTGCGAGTTGACGCCGATGACGCGGCCGTCGCCGTCGAGCAGCGGACCGCCCGAGTTGCCGGGGTTGATCGGCGCGTCGGTCTGGATGACCTCGTCGATGCGGAAGCCGTTGGGCGCGCGGATCGCGCGGCGCAGGCCGGAGACGATTCCGGCGGTCGCCGTCCGGTCGAGGCCGAGGGGATAGCCGATGGCGATCGCGGTGTCGCCGACGTCGACGGCGTCGGAGTCGGCCAGCGGCAGCGGCTTGAGGGTGTCGACTTCATCCGGGTCGACGCGCAGGACGGCGAGGTCGGACGACGGGTCGGTGCCCGCCACCCGGGCCGCCACGAAGGACGCCCCGTCGTCGAAGCGGACCCGCGCCCGGCGCGCGTTGCCGATCACGTGGGCATTGGTGACGATGGTGCCGTCGTCGCCGACCACGAAGCCGGTGCCCGACGCCCGCCCGCTGCTGCCGCCGGAACTCGTGCGGGGTGCCTGCACGAAGACGACGCCGGCGCTCGAGCGCGCGTAGATCTCGTTGATGCGCGTCTCGGCGGGGCGCCCGGCGGCGGCCGGCAGCGGCTCGGCCGAGGCCCGCTCGTCTCCGCCCAGGACCGCGTCCCACAGCGCGGCGAGGCCGACGCCGACCAGCAGCAGGGTGGTGGCCACCGTGGCGATCAGCAGGGCGCGCGGGCGACGCGGCGGCTCGGGCTCCCGCGTTGGAGCGGGCCGGTACGGGCGCGCCTGCGCCGTCGGCGGTTCGGGAGTCAGCCACTCGTGGTCACCGCCCGTGGGGCGGTCGGTCCACAGGCTGGGGGGCTTCTCGGGCATGGACCCGAGACGGTGGCAGCCGGGGCGTCAACTGCGGATAAGGGAGCCGCCCTGGCGCGCCGGCGTTTTCGCGGTGCGGGACGGCGGGAATCCTCATGGCATGCCGATCGACCGCGACGACCTGCCCGGCACCCTCAAGCGCTCACCCGCCAAGGCCCAGCGGACGTATGCCGAGACGCTCGAATCGGCCGAGGAGACCTACGACGGCGACGAGGCCCGCGCGCACCGCACGGCATGGTCGGCGGTCAAGCACTCGTTCGCCAAGGTCGGCGACCACTGGGAGGAGAAGGACGAGAAGGGCCCGTCCGACGACCAGGCCGCGCGCGGCGGAGCCGAGGCGCGCGACGGCCGCGAGTCGACGCACGGGGGCATCGACGTCCGCGGCAGCACGAAGCAGGAGCTCTACGAGCGGGCGCAGCGCGCCGGTGTCAAGGGCCGCTCCAAGATGACCAAGGAGCAGCTCGCCGACGCGCTGGCCCGCCGCAACGGCTGAGCGCCGGCTCAGCCGAAGAAGACCGCGGCGGTCTCGTAGAGCTCCGGATCGAGCAGCTTGGGCGCCCGCAGGGCCTCGTCGAGCGGGACTAGGCGGATGTCGGTGCCGCGCAGGGCGGTCATCATCCCGAAGTTCCCGGCCTCGACGGCTTCCATCGCCGCCACCCCGAAGCGGGTGGCCAGCACGCGGTCGTAGGCGAGCGGGGTGCCGCCGCGCTGGACGTGTCCCAGGTTGGTCATGCGGGTCTCGAAGCCGGTGCGCTGCTCGATCTCACGCTCGAGCATGAAGCCGATGCCGCCGAGGCGCTCGTGGCCGAACGCGTCCTTGGTCTCATAGGCGCTGTGCGTGCCGCCGCCCCTGGGGACGGCGCCCTCGGCGACCACCACGATCGAGAAGGCGTCGCCGCCCTCCGAGCGCCGCCGGATGTGATCGCACACCTCCTCGATGTCGAAGGGGCGCTCCGGCACCAGGATCACGTCGGCGCCCCCGGCCATCCCGGAGTGCACCGCGATCCAGCCCGCGTCGCGGCCCATCACCTCGCAGACGATCACGCGGTCGTGCGACTCCGCGGTCGAGTGCAGGCGGTCGATCGCGTCGGTGGCGATCTGGACGGCGGTCTGGAAGCCGAACGTGTAGTCGGTTCCGGCCAGGTCGTTGTCGATCGTCTTGGGAACGCCGACGACGTCGATGCCATCCTCGGTGAGGTGGCGGGCGACGCCCAGGGTGTCATCGCCGCCGATGGGGATCAGCGCGTCGACGCCGCGCGCCTCGAGCGTCGCGCGCAGTCGGTCGATCCCGCCTTCGACCTTGTAAGGATTGGTCCGCGACGTCCCCAGGATGGTGCCGCCGCGGTGCAGGATGCCGCGCACCGAGCTCTGATCGAGCTCGATCGCGTCGTTTTCGAGCAAGCCCGCCCAGCCTCCGCGGAAGCCGACGAACTCGTGTCCGTGGTCCTTCGTGCCCTTACGGACCACGGCCCTGATCACTGCGTTGAGTCCCGGGCAGTCTCCGCCGCCCGTGAGCAGTCCGATGCGCGTCATGCGCGGAGGCTACGGGCAAGTGCCCGAGGACGGGCGGGCGGCGTTGACCTCCCGCCCGTCGGGCGACATCGTCAGAGCACGAAGATGACGACGAGGATGATGATGATGATGAGGGTGCCGATTCCGATGTACATAGCTCCGGTGTACCCGCCTGTGAGGTCGGCTACGCCGGAAGTCCGGCCGTCGGGTCGAGCACTCCGAAGGCGACCAACGCGATGAGCAGAGCGCCCAGCGCCAGGCGGTAGAACACGAAGGGCATGTAGCTGCGCGTGCTGATGAAGCGCATCAGCCAGGCGATCACCACGAAGCCGACTGCGGAGGCCACCAGCGTGGCGACCAGCGTCTGGCCCCAGGGAGTGCCGCCGCCGATGTCGGTGAGCTTGTAGAGGCCGGAGGCGAACACGGCGGGAACCGCGAGCAGGAAGGCGTAGCGGGTGGCCGCCTCGCGGCGGTAGCCGAGCAGCATTCCGGCGGTGATGGTGCCGCCGGAGCGCGACACTCCGGGGATGAGCGCGAGCGCCTGCGCCAGTCCGAAGGCGATGCCGTGGCGCACCGTGAGCTCGTCGAGCCGACGCTGCTTGGTGCCGACGCGGTCGGCGATCCCGAGCAGGATCCCGAACACGATGAGCGTCACGGCGGTGAGCCGCAGATCCCGGAAGGCGCTGTCGATCTGCGTCTCGAACAGGAGTCCCAGCACTCCGATCGGCATGGAGCCGAGGATCACCAGCCAACCCATGCGGGCGTCCGGATGCGAGCGCAGCTCGGGTCGCCGGAAGGAGCGCAGCCAGGCGGAGAGGATCTTGAGGATGTCGTGGCGGAAGTAGATGAGCACCGCCGTCTCGGTGCCGAGCTGGGTGACGGCGGTGAACGCCGCGCCCGGGTCGTCCCAGCCCAGCAGGGCCGCGCTGATGCGCAGGTGGGCGCTCGAGGAGATCGGGAGGAACTCGGTGAGCCCCTGGATGATCCCGAGCACGACCGCCTCGACCCAGCTCACGCTCGAGCCCCCGACGGGGAGGGCTCGATGCAGCGCGCATCGGTAGTCAGGCGGCGGACCATCGCGCAGGAGGGTATTGGGGTTTCCGGGCGGAACACCGCCTTCTGCGCTCGTACGATTGTCGACGCGCGGAGCCGGTGGCCGCCGCGTGCGAGCGCGGGCGCGGCGTGCCATACTGCGCGCTCGTCCGCGCTTTCACCGGCTCGGATGCCCTGATGGATCAGGGGGCGTAGCTCAGTTGGTTAGAGCGCCGGCCTGTCACGCCGGAGGTCGCGGGTTCGAGTCCCGTCGCTCCCGCTCCCATCCATCTGCTCCGGCGCCGCCGCGGATGCGAGACTCCCGGCGATGGGCGATCCGCAGGAGACCCGGCGACAGCGGCGTGTCGCCGCCGACTCGCTGCTTGAGTCGCTCACCCAGCAGGAGGCCGCGCTCGTCGCGCTGGCCGAGGAGCTGCGCCGCGGGCGCTCCGCTCGGGCGCGGGCGCGTGAGCGCATCGAGGATGTCGGCGGTCACGAGGCGGACACCGTGTTCGGCTCGTGGCTGGACACCGACGACCGGATCACCGCCCAGCTCGAGCGCTGGCTCGAGGCCGGCCGGCGGACGGCCGACGCCACTCGCGCTCACATCGCCGCCACCGAGCTGCTCCTGTTCGAGCTCGAGCCGGACCTCGACGACCCGCGCGCCGGGAGCTAGCCCGGCGCTCAGAGCTCGCCGGCCGGCACTGCGGACAGGCCCTTGAGCCCCAGGGCGACCGCTGGCCCGACGAGGAGGGCGAACACCAGCGTGCCGACTCCCACCGTTCCGCCGAGTGCCGCGCCGACGCCGACCGCGCTCAGCTCGATTCCCCCGCGCACCGCGGCCACCGGCCAGCCGCTTCGGCGGTGCAGCCCGGTCATGAGCCCGTCGCGGGGACCGGGGCCGAGCGCCGCCCCGAGATAGAAGCCGCTGCCCAGACCCACCAGGCCGATGCCGCCCAGCAGACCGGCCACCCGCACCGCGGTGCCGTCGAGCTCGCCGAGGGCGGCGAGGACCAGGCCGAGCACCCAGCCGACCATCACCGCGTTGGCGATCGTCCCCAGCCCGGGACGCTGGCGCAGCGGGATCCACGCCAGCAGGACGACCATGCTCACCGCCACCGTCGCGCTGCCGACGCCGAGCGGGGAGTGAACGGCCAGGCCCTCGGCGAGCACCGTCCACGGCGAGTTGCCGAGGCTCGCCGCCACCACCAGCGCCTCGCCGGCGCCGAACAGCGCGAGACCGAGGGCCAGCAGCGAAAGGCGCGACGGCGACGCCCGCCAGCGCGATGGAGAGTCAGGTGCCGGAAGCCGGTCGTCGCTTCCGGCGGGCATCGCGAGCATGATGGCGGTCCGCCGGGGCAGGGGCTGGCCGGCGGCTAGGGTCGAGGCCATGGACGACGCCTGGGCCGAGTTCGAGGGCGACGACGACGAGGACGAGGAGCATGAGCTCGTGGGCGAGTCCTGGCTCGGCGACGCCGATGGAGAGCTCGACTCGGCGCCGCCCTGGAGCCAGGAGCTGCGCGAGGCCGGGCTGGTGGCGCTGCAGGCGGCGGTCCTCACGCGGCGCATCTTCCTGCCCTCCACCCGACCGGGAGAGCTCGAGCCCGAGCAGTGGCAGATGCTGCTGGCCGTCAGCCTGGTCGACGAGTCCGACTCGGGGCGTCCCGCCGCGTCGCTGGGATCGCTGGCGCGGCTGCTGACGCTCACGCCCGAGGACGCGCGCGACACGCTCGCGGCGCTGATCGACTCGGGGCACGTCACCGCAGCGGCCGACGTCCCGCTCGAAGACGCTTCCGGCGGTCGCCACCGCTGGACGGCGACTTCCACCGGCCGCGCGGCGGCGACGGGCTACCTCGAGCGCGCCCGGCGCTTCCTGCCCGGCTGGCCGCCGCGCTGAGCCGCCCTGGAGTCCTCAGACCTCGACGACCACCGGGAGGATCATCGGACGGCGCTTGAGGCGCTTGTAGACGAACTCCGCGAGATCGTCGTGCAGGACCTTCTGCACCAGCTCGACCTCGTGGATGTCGTCGTCGGCGGCGCGGTCGAGCGAATCCTCGACCGCCTTGCGGGTCGCCTTGATGAACTCGTCCTCGTCGGCGGTCATCGGGACGCCGCGCAGGACCACCTCGGGCGGAGCCACCGTGTCGCCCTCGTCGGCCGAGACGGTGGCCACCACGAACAGGATGCCGTCAGCCGACAGCTCGCGGCGGTCGCGCATGGCCGACTCGGTGGGATCGCCGAGCTCGATGCCGTCGACGAAGATCATCCCCGACTGCTGCCGGTCGCCGAAGCGCGCGCCCTTGGCGTCGATGTCGAGCGGCAGGCCGTTGTCGCCGCGGAAGATGTTGGCGGCGGGGATGCCGACCGCCTCACCCAGCTCGGCGTGCAGGCGCAGGCGCTTGTGGTCGCCGTGCATCGGCATCAGGTACTTCGGCTTGGTGATGTTGAGCATCTGCTTGAGCTCATCCCGGTAGCCGTGCCCGGAGGCGTGGATCGGGGCGTCGGCGTTGGTGACGACGTTGCAGCCGATCTGGAACAGGCGGTCGACCGTGTCGTTGATCGCGCGCTCGTTGCCCGGGATCGGGTTGGCGGAGAACACGATGGTGTCCCCCGAGTGCAGCTTGACCTGGCGGTGCTCGCGGTAGGCCATCCGCCGCAGCGCGGCGAGCGGCTCGCCCTGCGAGCCGGTGGTGATGATCACCAGCTGCTTGTCGGGAATCCGGTTGAGCTCGCGCGCCTCGACGAGGATGCCCTTCGGGACCTTGACGTGGCCGAGCTCGCGGCCGATGCCGACGTTCTTGACCATCGAGCGGCCGAGCAGCGCGACACGGCGGCCGAGGGCGTCGGCGGCGTTGATCGACTGCTGGACGCGGTGGATGTTCGACGCGAAGGAGGTGACGATGATCCGTCCCTCGCAGCGGGCGAAGACGTCGAGCAGCTTGGGGCCGATGTCGGATTCGGAGATCGGCAGGCCCGAGCGGTCGGCGTTGGTCGAGTCGCCGCAGAGGACGAGCAGGCCCTCCTCGCCGAGGCGCGAGAGGCGCGCGATGTCGACCGGGCGGCCGTCGACCGGCGTCTGGTCGAAGCGGTAGTCGCCGGTGAACAGCGCGGTGCCGAGCGGTGTCTTCAGCGCCACCGCGGCGGCGTCGGGGATCGAGTGGGTGACGTGGATGAACTCGATCTCGAACGGGCCCGCCTGGATGACGGTGCCCGGCTCCACCTGCTTGACCGGCACCTGCAGCTTGTGCTCGGCCAGCTTGGACTTGGCCATCGCCACCGTCAGCCGCCGGGAGTAGACCACCGGCACCGAGCCGGCCAGCTCGCGTAGGACCCACGGCAGCCCGCCGATGTGGTCCTCGTGGCCGTGCGTGATGACGATGGCCTCGATCGCCTCGCGGCGCTCGAGCAGGTAGGTGAAGTCAGGCAGGACCAGGTCGATGCCGTGCATCTCGGCCGTCGGGAAGCGGACGCCGCAGTCGACGACGACGATGCGGCCGTCGTACTCCACGACGGTCATGTTCTTGCCGATCTCACCCAGGCCGCCGAGCGGCAGGATGCGAAGTGTGTTGCTCAAGGGACTCCTGAAGAGGGGGTCGTTCACCTGGACCGGCTGGCCTCGCCGCAGGCGCGTGAGCATGCGACGACGGTGCGGCCGGGTGATCTGGCTTGGGCACTACGTTAGGCGCTCGCGCGTGGCCTCGCTGTGCGACCGCTAGGCTCGAGGCTCGATGTCTGCGACGGCCGCGCCTTCCACCGACGAGCGCGTCGCCGAGCAGGCCGCGCGCCGGCGCACCTTCGCGATCATCTCGCACCCGGACGCCGGCAAGACGACGCTGACCGAGAAGCTGCTGCTCTACGGCGGCGCGGTGCTCGAAGCGGGCGCCGTCCACGGCAAGGGCGGCCGCCGCGCGGCCACCTCCGATTGGATGCAGCTCGAGCGCGAGCGCGGGATCTCGGTGACCTCCACGGTCCTGCGCTTCGAGCACCAGGGCGTGGCGTTCAACCTGCTCGACACGCCCGGACACCACGACTTCTCCGAGGACACGCTGCGGGTGCTCTCGGCCGCCGATGCCGCGGTGATGCTGCTCGACGCCGCCAAGGGCGTCGAGCCTCAGACGCTGCGGCTGTTCGAGGTCGCGCGCGGGCGCGGCATCCCGCTGATCACCTTCGTCAACAAGTACGACCGCCCCGGCATGGAGCCGCTGGAGATGCTCGACCACATCGAGTCGGTGCTGGGGCTGCAGCCCTCGGCGGTGACCTGGCCGGTCGGGATTCCGGGCGACTTCCGTGGCGTCGTCGACCGGCGCGACGGCGCCTTCCACCGCTTCGAGCGGACGGTGGGCGGCAGCACCCGGGCGCTCGACGAGGTGCTCGACGCCGAGACCGCCGAGCGGATCGAGGGCGACGCGTGGCGGGTGGCGCAGGAGGAGCTCGAGCTGATCGAGGGCGCGGGGCATGCGATGGACTCCGACGACCTCGCCTCCGGCCGCAGCACGCCGGTGTTCTTCGGCTCGGCGGTCTCGAACTTCGGCGTCGGCCTGCTGCTCGACGCGCTCACCACCCTGGCGCCGTCGCCCACGCCGCGCCCGACCGTCGACGGGAGCGCCCGCCCGCTGGACGCCCCGTTCTCCGGGCTGGTGTTCAAGGTGCAGGCCAACATGGACCCGCGTCATCGCGACCGCCTGGCCTTCGTGCGCGTCTGCTCGGGCCGCTTCGAGCGCGGCATGCGCGCGGTCAACGCCCGCAGCGGCCGGCCGTTCGCGATGTCGCACACCGCCGACGTCTTCGGCCAGGAGCGCGCGACGCTCGACGAGGCGTATCCCGGCGACGTGATCGGGGTGGTCAACGCCGCCGACCTGCGCGTCGGCGACACGCTCTACACCGGCGAGCCGGTGGAGTTCCCGCCGATCCCCACGCTGGCGCCCGAGTTCTTCATGACGGTCCGCAACCGCGTCGCCACCCGGCACAAGCAGTTCCACCGCGGCCTCGCCCAGCTCGCCGAGGAGGGCGTCGTGCATCTCCTGCGCCGCGGCGAGGGACCCGACCCCATGCCGGTGCTCGGCGCGGTCGGCCCGCTGCAGTTCGAGGTGACCGTCGACCGGCTCGACCGCGAGTTCGGCGTCGAGGTGGCGCTCGACCCGACCAACTGGAAGGTCGCCCGCCGCACCGACGCCGCGGGCGCCGAGCTGCTGCGCGCCGACCGCCACGCCGACGTGCTGATCGGCGCCGACGGCGTGCCGCTGGCGCTGTTCACCAGCGAATACCTGCTCAACCGCTTCGCCGCCGAACATCCCGACGTCACGCTCGAGCGCCTCCTGCGCAGCTGAGCGGGCCGCCCGGCCGGCCCTCAGCGCACGCGGAGGATGTTGCGCATCCCCAGCGAGCGATGGTTGGGGATCGTGCACCACATGCGCCAGGTGCCGCGTCGCAGCGAGAGGGTGCGCGCGCGCGACGCGCCCGGCCGGGTGGTCGGCACGCGCAGCGTCGCTCCCGCCGGGCGCCCGCGGGAGTCGAGGCGGCGCAAGGCGAGGTCGTGCGAGTCCTGGCCGGCGTTGCGCAGGCGCAGCGTCGTCGAGCCGGCGCCGATGGTCGCCGGTGACGGCACCAGCTTCCACTCGTCGGCGGTAACCGTCAGGCGCGCGGCCGATGCCTGGGCGGGCAGCGCCATGGCGAGGGCGGCGAGGGTCAGCGCGACGGTGGTGGGGAGGCGGCGGCTCATGACTCTCCTACGCAGCCGCGCCCTGCTTGGATGTCGCTTCGAGAGAGTCAGCTCGCGCCGGTCACCACCGCGCCGGCGGCCAGCATCTCCTCGAGCGCCCGCTGCGAGTCGCCCGGCTCGACGTCGACGCCGCGCACTCCCTCCGCGTCGACGCTGACCTTGAAGCCGTGGCCGAGCGCGTCGAGCGTGGTGTTGCGCACGCAGTAGTCGGTGGCCAGGCCGACCACCATGACCTCCTCGATGCCGTGGTCGCGCAGGATGGTGGCCAGCTCCGTGCCCTCGAAGGCCGAATAGCCCTCGGTGTCGACCGACTGGCCCTTGTCGAGCACGAGGTCGACGGCGTTGACGTCGAGCAGGTCGTGCAGCTCGGCCCCCGGCGTGCCCTGGACGCAGTGCACCGGCCAGCGGCCGCCGGCCTCGGCGAAGGACGAGTGCTCGGGCGGATGCCAGTCGCGGGTGGCGACCACCAGGTCGTAGGTCCCCGACCGGGCCAGCTCGTTGAGGTGCCCGGCGATGGCGTCACCCCCCGGGACGGCGAGGGCGCCGTCCGGAGGGGTGAAGTCGCTCTGGTAGTCGACGATCACGAGCGCCCGCGCCATGCCGGCCACCTAGAAGCGCAGCAGCGCGGCGATGCCGCCGTGCTCCACGAGTCCCTCGGGGTCGCGGACGACGACGATGTCGGCGCTCTGCTCGACCGCCTTCTCCATCGCGTCCTCGAGGATGTTCTCCACCGGCTCGCCCGCCGCGTCGTCGGGCAGGCGGGAGCCGATTCGGCCGATCGTCCCGGTAGCGGGATCGCGGATGCCCGGCTCACGGAGGTTCTCGGCCACCAGCAGGACCTGGACGCGCGACTCGTTGAGCGCGGCCAGCACGTCGTCGAGGCCCGAGGCGGCGCGCACGTTGCGACCCAGGTTCTCGGTCAGGTGCTCCAGCAGCTCCTTCTCGTGCGCCACGCGGTGCTCCTCGATCGCCGCGCCGGCGATCCGCTGGACCTCGTCGGGCGTGGTGTGCTCCACGTCGAGCGACAGGCGACCGCGGATGCGCTCCTGCAGGTAGGGGTGCAGGACCTTCTTGAGGTCAGGGACCATCTCCTCGGGCGCGCCGACCAGCAGCGCGTCGAACGGCTGTGCCTTGTGGGTCTCGAAAAGCACGTCGGCGACGTGCTTGAGGTGGTCCTCGACCTCCTTCTGGACTCCGCGCTGGTAGTTGGCCTGCGACCAGCCGCCCTGCGTGTGCTTGCGGTGGACGTCGTCCTCGATGCGGTCGGTCTCGCGCAGCACCGATCCGGTGCCGCGGAACAGCCGCGCCATGCGGCGGTTGGCGAGCACGACGCCCCAGCTCTCCTGCTGGACCGGCCCGACCAGGGGCTCGAGGTACGGCGTGCGCTCGATGACGGCGTGGGTGCGGATCGGCACCGGCAGGTGCAGCACCTGGAACAGCTCGCCGAGGCTGCAGGCGTAGATGGCCACGCCCTGCGTCCCGTCGGCGGCGAGCCCATCGCGGGCGAGCTCCTCGCGTACTCGCACCAGGTCCGCGCGCAGCCCGGCGAGCTCGTCGTGCTCCAGGCCCTCGAGCTGGCCGATCTCCCGCTCGGCCTCGTTGAGCACCGAGTTGATCGCCGTCGACCGAGCCGGCGCACTGGCGAACTCGGCCGGATCGAGATTCAGGAATACGGAGAGCACCCGTCCCCGCTCGGGGCGCGCGTCGGCGAGCGCCCTGAGATCAGCTCGGGTGAGCGTGTTGACAGCCATACCTGTTGCTACCCCCCTATCGCGACGGTAGAACCGCGTTCGGATCCAGCGAGGACTTCTGGGAGCTCGGGATCGCGAGCGACAACCGCGCGCCGAGCGAGGTCCACTAGGCGCCCGGGGGCGGCGGGGCCGCCGACGGCCGCGGTCGGCGGATACGCTCGAGGACCTTCTCCACTTTCTCCGGAGCCGATATGTCCGCCAACTCCTTCGACGCACGCGCCGACCTCCAGGTCGGCGGACGCAGCTTCGAGATATTCCGCATTGACGCCCTGCAGGCGCGTTTCGACGTCGCGCGGCTGCCCTTCTCGCTCAAGGTGCTGCTCGAGAACCTGCTGCGCAACGAGGACGGCGTCGGGGTCCGGCGGGCCGACATCGAGGCGCTGGCGAGCTGGGACGCCAAGGCGGAGCCGTCGGGGGAGATCGCCTTCACCCCCGCGCGCGTGCTGATGCAGGACTTCACCGGCGTGCCGGCGGTGGTCGACCTCGCCGCCATGCGCGAGGCGATGTCGGCGCTCGGCGGCGATCCGGCGACGATCAACCCGCTGGTGCCGGCCGACCTGGTCATCGACCACTCGGTCCAGGTCGACGCCTTCGCGCACCACGACGCCTTCCGCATCAACGCCCGCCACGAGTTCGACCGCAACGGCGAGCGCTACGCGTTCCTGCGCTGGGGGCAGACGGCGTTCGACGGCTTCCGGGTCGTGCCGCCCGACACCGGGATCGTGCACCAGATCAACTTGGAGTACCTGGCGCGCGTGGTCTTCACCTCTGACGAGGGCGTGAACACCGACGGGCCGCTGCGGGCTTATCCCGACACGCTGGTCGGCACCGACTCGCACACCACCATGATCAACGGCCTCGGGGTCCTCGGCTGGGGGGTCGGCGGCATCGAGGCCGAGGCGGCGATGCTGGGCCAGCCGATGCCGATGCTGATCCCGCAGGTCGTCGGCTTCAAGCTCTCCGGCGCGCTGCGCGAGGGCGCGACGGCGACCGACCTGGTCCTCACCGTCACCCAGATGCTGCGCCGCCACGGCGTGGTCGGCAAGTTCGTCGAGTTCTTCGGCCCCGGCGTGCCCAACCTGGCGCTGGCCGACCGGGCCACCATCGGCAACATGTCGCCCGAGTTCGGCTCGACCTGCGCGGTCTTCCCGATCGACGCCGAGACGCTGCGCTACCTGGAGTTCTCCGGCCGGCCCGCCGAGCGCATCGCGCTGGTCGAGGCCTACGCGCGCGAACAGGGCCTCTGGCACGACGAGCAGACCGAGGATCCGACCTTCTCGGAAGTCATCGAGCTCGACCTCGGCGACGTGGTGCCGTCGCTGGCCGGTCCCCGCCGCCCGCAGGACCGCGTCTCGCTGACCGAGGCCAAGGGCTCGTTCCGGCTGGCGCTCGAGGACTTCCTGCCCGTCGAAGGCGAGGAAAAGCCGGAGGAGGATCCCAACCACGAGGTGGCCGACACCTTCCCGGCGTCCGACCCGACCGGCGAGCAGAACCCGGTCAACCACGCGTCCTACGACGATGGGAGCGGAGCGGCGGCCGGCTCCGGCACCGGCGGCCTGCAGGTCGCCGACCGCGTCTCGGCGCACGTGCCGCTCACCCTCGACGACGGCACCGAGACCGAGCTCGACCACGGGCACGTGGTGATCGCGGCGATCACCTCCTGCACCAACACGTCTAACCCGACGGTCATGCTCGCCGCCGGGCTGCTGGCCCGCAACGCGGTCGCCCGCGGCCTGACCAGCAAGCCGTGGGTCAAGACCTCGCTGGCGCCGGGCTCCAAGGTGGTCTACGAGTACTACCGCAGCGCCGACCTGATGGAGTCGCTGGAGGCGCTCGGCTTCCACCTCGTCGGCTACGGCTGCACGACCTGCATCGGCAACTCCGGACCGCTGCCGGCCGACGTCTCGCGCGCCATCGCCGAGCACGACCTCGCCGTCTGCTCCGTGCTGAGCGGCAACCGGAACTTCGAGGGCCGCATCAACCCCGACGTGAAGATGAACTACCTCGCGTCGCCACCGCTGGTGGTCGCCTACGCGCTGGCCGGGACGATGGACATCGACCTGCTCGACGAGCCGCTGGGCACCGACCCCGACGGCGCCGACGTCTACCTGGCCGACATCTGGCCGTCGTCGCGCGAGGTCGCCGAGACGGTCGAGCAGTCGGTCCGCTCGGAGATGTTCCGCTCCTCCTATGAGGACGTCTTCGCCGGCGACGAGCGCTGGAACTCCTTCGACGTCCCCGGGGGCGACTCGTTCGCCTGGGCACCGGAGTCCACCTACGTGCGCCGCCCGCCGTTCTTCGACGACCTGCCCGCCGAGCCGGCCGAGGTGGTCGACATCAGCGGCGCGCGCGTGCTGGCGCTGCTGGGCGGCTCGGTCACCACCGATCACATCTCGCCGGCGGGCTCCATCCGCAAGGGGTCACCGGCCGCCCTGTACCTGGAGGCCAACGGCGTCGCGCCGGCGGACTTCAACTCCTACGGGTCGCGGCGCGGCAACCATGAGGTGATGGTGCGCGGAACGTTCGCCAACATCCGCCTGCGCAACCTCATGCACGGCGAGACGCCGCTGCCGGAGGGCGGCTTCACCCGGCTGCAGCCGACCGGCGAGATCATGCCGATCTACGACGCGGCGATGCGCTACGCCGAGAGCGAGACGCCGCTGGTGGTGCTGGCCGGCAAGGAGTACGGGTCGGGTTCGTCGCGCGACTGGGCGGCCAAGGGCGCGCGGCTGCTCGGCGTGCGCGCCGTGATCGCCGAGTCCTTCGAACGCATCCACCGGTCCAACCTGGTCGGCATGGGCGTGCTGCCGCTGCAGTTCACCGGCGGCGACAGCGCCAACTCACTCGGCCTCACCGGCGAGGAGGAGATCTCCATCGACGGGATCGGCGACGGCTCGGCGCGCGAGGTGACGGTCACCGCGCGCGCCGCGGCCGGCGGGGAGGAGCGCTTCACCTGCCGGGTGCGCATCGACACGCCCAAGGAGGTCGACTACTTCCGCCACGGCGGCATCCTCGCCTTCGTCCTGCGCAATCTGGCTCGAAGCTAACCTCCTTCGGTCTTGCCAGTCCCTCACACCCTCAGAGAGCTGATCACCGCGCCGGGGCCCTCGGGCTACGAGCAGCGAGCGGCCGACGTCTTCCGTCAGGCCTGCGCCTCCTTCGCGCACGAGGTCGTCCGCGACCAGCTCGGATCGACCGTCGCGCGCGTGCGCGGGCGTGGAAACGGGCCGACGCTGGCGGTGATCGGCCACATCGACGAGATCGGGCTGATCGTTCGCCACATCGACGACAAGGGCTTCCTGTGGTTCGGCCCCGTCGGCGGCTGGGATCCGGCCGTGCTGATCGGCCAGCGCGTGGAGGTCATCACCCGTGAGGGCCGCGTTCCGGGAGTGGTCGGGCGCACGCCTATCCACCTGCTCAAGGACGACGACCGCCGCAAGGTCCCCGAGCTCAAGGACCTCCACATCGACATCGGCGCTCGCGACGAGGAGGACGCCTCCCGCCACGTGCGCATCGGCGACGTCGCGGTCATCAGCGGCGAGCCGGTCGAGCTGGGCGAAGACCGCATCGTCTCGCGCTCGCTCGACAACCGCCTCGGCTGCTTCGTCGCGCACGAGGCCGCGCGCCTGGTCGCCGAGGGCGAGCCTACCGCCGCCGACGTCTGCGCGGTGGCGGTCGTCCAGGAGGAGATCACCTTCGCGGGGGCGTCTACCACCGCCTACTCGCTGCAGCCCGACGTGGCCATCGTCGTCGACGTGACGTTCGCCACCGACGTCCCCGGCGCCGACGAGAAGGAGCTCGGCCGCCACCGCCTGGGCTCCGGCCCGGTCATCGCGCGCGGCGCCACGCTCAACCCGCAGATCTTCGACCTGCTCTACGACACCGCCACCGCCGAGGGCATCCCGTTCACCGTCGAGGCCTCCGGGCGCAAGACGGGCACCGACCTCGACGCCGTGCATCTGTCCCGCGCGGGCGTGCCGAGCGCACTGGTGTCGATCCCGCTGCGCTACATGCACTCCCCGGTCGAGATGGTCGAGCTGGTCGACGTCGCCAACGCCGCCAAGCTGATCGCCGCCTTCGCCCGCCGCCTCGACTCGAGTCTGGACTTCCGCCGCTGACCGGCAGGCCGCTCCTGCTGCTGTGGGACATCGACGGCACGCTGATGCAGCGGGCGTCGGTGGAGCACGGCCAGGCGCTGCGCCGGGCGCTCACCGAGGTGCACGGGGTGGGCGAGGTCGATCCCGCGTACATCTCCTACGCCGGCCGGACCGACGGGGCGATCGCCCGTGACCTGCTGCTCGCCGGCGGCATCGCCGCGGCCCACATCGACGCCGGCGTCCCGGCGGTGCGCGACACCACCGTCCGCCAGTACGCGCAGCTGTGCCCACCCGATCTGTCCGAGTTCGTCGCGGCCGGCATTCCCGAGCTGCTGGCCGAGCTGGCAGCGCTGCCGGAGCGCTTCCGGCTGTCGCTGCTGACCGGCAACTTCGAGCCGGTGGCGCGCCTGAAGCTCGAGCGCGCCGGCCTCGGCAGCTACTTCGCGCCGGGGCAGGGCGCCTTCGGCTCCGACCACGAGGTGCGCGAGGAGCTGCCCGCGGTGGCGCGGGAGCGGGCCGGTGCGGCCGACGGCGGCGCACCATGGCCGCGGGAGCGGACGCTGATCATCGGCGACACGCCGCGCGACATCGCCGCCGCCCGCGCCGACTCCATCCGCTGCATCGCGGTGGCCACCGGCCCCTTCGGCGTCGACGAGCTCTCCGGCGCCGACCACGTGGCCCGCGACGGGCACGAGGTCGCGGGAGTCCTGCGCGAGCTGGAGTAGCCCCGGCCGGGCTCGCCCGGCCACGTGTCAGAAACGGTCGCCCGGGAAGGAGCAGGCGATGAGCATGTCTGGCATCCAGCAGGTGACGCTTCCGAGCGGCGAGACCGTCCCCGCCCTCGGTCAGGGCACGTGGTACATGGGCGAGGATCCCTCCGCCCGCGCGGGCGAGGTGCGCGCGCTGCAGGAGGGCATCGAGCTGGGGATGACCCTGATCGACACCGCGGAGATGTACGCCTCCGGCGGGGCCGAGGAGGTCGCGGGCGAGGCGATCGCCGGCCGCCGCGACGAGGTGTTCCTGGTCTCCAAGGTGCTGCCGCACCGCGCCGGCTATGACGACTGCCTGGCCGCCTGCGAGGCCAGCCTCCGGCGGCTGGGCGTCGATCAGCTCGACTGCTACCTGCTGCACTGGCGCGGCGGCGTGGCCCTGGAGGAGACGCTCGACGCCTTCGCCAAGCTCGTCGACGACGGCCGGATCCGCTCCTGGGGCGTCTCGAATTTCGATTCCGACGACCATGGCCGAGCTGCTCGCCCTGCCGGGCGGCGACGCGGTGGCCACCGACCAGGTCCTGTTCAACCTCACCCGCCGCTGGCCCGAGCCCGAGCTCGTCCCGCTCTGCCGGGAGCGAGCCGTCCCGCTGATGGCCTACTCGCCGATCGAGCAGGGCCGCATGCTCCGCCATCCCGGGCTGCAGACGGTCGCCGACCGCCAGGGAGCCACGCCGGCGCAGGTCGCCCTGGCGTGGCTGCTGGGCCAGGGCGACGTGATGGTCATCCCCAAGGCGTCGCGCCTCGATCACGTGCGGGAGAACCGCGCCGCGCTCGATCTCGAGCTCACCAGCGAGGACCTCGCCGAGCTCGACGCCGCCTTCGCGCCGCCGCGCGGACGGGCCGCGATGGAGATGCTCTAGGAGCGCTCGGCGAGCCCTTCGGCGGGGCTCTGCGATCCTGGCTGCGATGCCGATCTCCCGCAAGCGACGCGCGCGTCGCCCCGTATGGCAGCGGCCACGGCTCGGCGCGAGTGGTGACATCGCCATCGACCTCGGCACCGCCAACACGGTCATCCATGTCCGCGGGCGCGGAATCGTGCTGTCGGAGCCGTCGGTGGTGGCGATGGACAACAACACCGGCGAGGTCCACGCCGTCGGTGCCGACGCCCAGCGGATGATCGGCCGCACGCCGGCGAGCATCTCCGCCCAGCGCCCGCTGCGCCACGGCGTGATCGCCGACTTCGAGGTCACCGAGGCGATGCTGCGCCAGTTCATCGGCAAGGTGCTGCCCAGCCGCTTCAGCCATCCGCGCGTGGTGATGTGCGCGCCGTCGGGGATCACCGACGTCGAGCAGCGGGCGGTGCAGGAGGCCTCGCGCGCTGCCGGTGCCCGGCAGGTCTACCTGATCGAGGAGTCGCTGGCCGCCGCCATCGGCGCCGGCCTCCCGGTGGCCGAGCCGGTCGGGCGCATGGTCATCGACATCGGCGGCGGGACCACCGAGGTCGCGGTCATCTCGCTCGGCCAGATCGTCCTCTCGCAGTCGCTGCGCGTCGGCGGCTACGACCTCGACGACGCCATCACCGCCTACATCCGCACCGAGCAGCGCATGGCGATCGGTACCCGCAGCGCCGAGGAGATCAAGCTGGCGGTCGGCTCGGCGGCGCCGGGCGGCGTCGACCTGACCACCACGGTGCGGGGGCGCGACCTCACCTCCGGCCTGCCGCGCGAGCTGACGCTGACCGGCGCGCAGGTGCGCACCGCGCTCGAAGTGCCGCTGACCGAGATCATGCGCGCGGTGCAGCAGACGCTCGAGCAGACGCCCCCCGAGTTGGCCTCCGACATCGCCCGCTACGGGATCCTGCTGGCCGGCGGCGGCGGGCTGCTGCGCGGGCTGTCGGAGCGCATCGCCGCCGAGACCGGCATGGAGGTCAGCGTCGCCGAGGACCCGCTGGGTTGCGTGGCCCTCGGCGCCGGCGCGATGCTCGAGGAGCTCGACTCGCTGACCTCCTTCGGCCGCCAGCCCCGCTCCTAGCCCCGGGTTCTCAGCGCTCGCGCACCACCATCGCGCTGCCGCCTCCGCGGCGGGTCGGCTCGGCGGCGGCGAGCATCCGGCCCCGGCGCCCGAACTCGATCGCGGTGACCGCGCCGATCTCCGGGGGCGAGATGGTGGTGAAGCGGTGGTTGTAGGGCGCCAGTGCCAGCGCCCGCCCCTCCGGCGAGGTCAGGAACGCCGGCTCGGCGGCGGTGGAGGCCCCGTTGCGCTGCGTGGCCCGCGGCGCGGCGATCGCCTGGGGCAGCGGGGTGCGCAGCTCGAGGCGGTCGAAGAGGATCTGGGCGACGGTGGTGATGATCGTCGAGCCACCCGGCGAGCCGACCGCCAGCACCGGCCGGTCGTTGCGGGTGACGATGGTCGGCGCCATCGAGCTGCGCGGCCGCTTGCCGCCCTCGACACGGTTGGGATGGGTGGTGGAGTCGAAGTTGAAGTCGGTCAGCTCGTTGTTGAGCAGAAACCCGTACTTGGGGACTACGATGCCGCTGCCGCCGGTCGACTCGATGGTGAACGTGTAGGAGACGACGTTGCCGTCGTCGTCGGAGACCACCAGGTGGGTGGTCGAGCGGTTGCGCTCGATCGAGGCGCTGGCGGCGGCCGGCGGCTTGACGTCGCCCTGGTCGTCGTAGGGGTCCCCGGCTTCGACGACGCGGTTGGCGGCGCTCGGCCCGATCAGCGACCGGCGCTCACCGGCGAAGGAGCCCGACAGCAGCCCGCGCAGCGGGACGTCGAAGTACTCCGGATCGGCGAGGTAGGCGTTGCGGTCGGCGAACGACAGCCGCGACGCCTCGAAAAAGGCGTGGAAGGCCGCCTCGCGGCTGCCGCCGCGCAGCTCGAAGCCGCGCATGATCTTGAGGATTTCGCCGATGGTCGAGCCCCCGCTCGACGGCGGCGCCATGCCGTAGACGTCGTAGTCGCGGTAGCCGACGCGCACCGGCTTGCGCTCGGGAGCGGTGTAGCGCCGCAGGTCGCCGCGGGTCATCACGCCCGGCCGCCAGACGTGCTCGACGCCGGGCGCCACCGGCGGCGTGTTGACGGCGCCGACCATCGCGTCGGCCACCCGGCCGCGATAGAAGGCGCGCGGCCCGTAGCGGGAGATCAGCCGGTAGGTGTGGGCCAGGCGCCGGTTGCGCAGCCGGGTCCCGACGTCACGCGGAGTGCCGTCGGGATCGAGGTAGAGCGCGCGGGTGGCCGGAAGGTCGTCGAAGTAGGCGACGTTGCCCTGGACCTGGTCGAAGAAGGTCTGGTCGATCTCGAAGCCGCGGCGGGCGACGTCCACGCCGGATTTGAGCGCCTGGTCGAGTGTCCAGGTCCCGTAGCGGCGCAGGGCGACGTCCCAGCCGGCGACGGTGCCGGGGACGCCGACCGAGCGGCCGCTGTAGCGGGCGTCGTTGAACGGCAGCGGCTTGCCGTTCTCGATGAACGAGTCGGGCGTCATCCGCGCCGGCGCCTTCTCGCGGTGGTCGATGGTCGTCACGCGCCCGTCGGAGCCGCGGCGGATGACCATGAAGCCGCCACCGCCGATGCCGGCCGAGAACGGCTCGGTGACGCCGAGCACGCCGGCCGCGGCCACCGACGCGTCGACGGCGTTGCCGCCTCGCTCCAGCGCGCGGATCGCGGCCTGGGTGGCGATCTCGTCGACGGTGGCGGCGGCGCCGCCCTCACCGGAGGCGGTGGGCACCTTGGCGGCGTGGGCCGCGGCCGGCGCGCCGAGGGCGGCCGTGACCGAGACGACGGCGAGGGCGGTGGCGCGCGGCTGCTTCACGGATGCTCCCTGGACGTTCTCGCTCGTGCGCCCGGCCGGACGCACAGGGCTGGCGTGCCCCGGGCCATGCGAGGGCAAACGCGCCATGCCGGAGGTCCGGTCCGGCTTCCGCCCGTCGGTAGCCGGCGGATCGGCGTCAGCGCGGGATGCGTAGGACGGCGGCCCGGGTGCGGCTGCCGCGCAGGTCGAGCCGCGTCACGTAGGCGGCGTCCTCGTCCAGCGCCGTGGTCCACAGCGTCACCGTCGAGCCGCTGCGCGGCCGCGGCGACAGGCGCGGCGGAGGGACGGCGCGGTAGCGGCCGCGGATGAATCGGTAGTGGGCGTGGCGCCGCAGGCCCGGCTCGTAGGTGGCGTCGCGCCGTGCCGTCGGGGCGATGGCGTACAGCGAGGCGTCGGTGCCGTCGACGTTCCCCGACAGGACCTCCTGCACACGCGAGCTCGAGGCCACGTGCAGCAGGGTGTCGCCCTCGAGTGTCGGGTTGGCGTGCAGCACCCGGTTGGAGCGGCGAACGTCGCGGGCGGTGCCGAGGACGAGGTCACGCAGGACGATGCGGCTGCCGCTGGTGCCGGCCAGGTGGTAGACGACGCGGTTTCCGTCGAGCTCCGGGCGCCCGAGGTGGGCGCCGGGCGGGACGACTCGAGCGTGCGCGGCGGCGTGTCGGGTGAGCTCCGCCGGCGGGCGAGCAGGAGCTGGCCACCGTCGAGGCGCGGCGCGCGCCACACCAGCCAGCCGTCCGAGAAGCCGTAGGCGTCGGCGCCGGGCGCCACTTCGGAGGACTGCCAGGTGAGGTCGCCGAGGGCGGCGAAGGTGATGACGTCGCCGTCGCGCCAGGCGATCGTGTTCCCGTCGACCACGGGGTCGCGGCCGGGCAGGGTCACGTCGCTTCCGGGCCGCCGCAGGCGTCCCGCGCGGCCCGGCTCCTGCCAGGCGAGGGCGCCGCTCCCGGCGCTCGGATCGGTGGCCGGGGCGGCGGTGGTGGTCACCAGACGCGGGACTTGCGCCGGGCGCGCGTCGGCTGCTCGCGCCGCCTGAGCCGGTCCCGCCCACAGCACGCCGGCGCAGGCGAGCATGGCGCCGGCGTCGAGCAGCCGCAGGCTGCGGTAGATCGCCGGGCGCTCGGCCATCGCGGCGTGGACGGCGGCCCCGGCTCGCGTGCCGCTGGCGGGGGCCAGCACGATCACCGGCAGCGCGCGGCCGGCGCCGAAGCCGAGGCCGATCAGCAGGCCGAGCTCCGGATCGCCGAGCGCGACGCTGAGTCCGGCCAGCGCCCACACGGCAAAGGAGAGGATGAAGGTGGTGAAGCCGAGGCCGAGCAGCACGCCGTAGAGCCCGGCGGCGACCGGCACGGGCAGGATCCGGCGCCAGGACTCCGGCACCTGGCGACGGACCTGCGGGACGATCCGCGTGCCACGCAACTCGCCGATCCCCGCCGCGGCGGCCAGCGCGATGCCGGCGACCAGGGCCAGCGCGCTGCCGCCGCCGATCGCGGCGCCGACCAGCGCCAGACCACCGAAGGTGACCACGCCACCCGCCAGCGCGCCGACCCCGAAGGTGACGCAGGCGACCAGCGACGTCCGCAGGCGCTCGGCGTAGCCGCTCGGCGCCAGCGTCTCGACCATCGAGAGCCCGCACGGAGACCAGGCCCCGGTGACGCCGGCGACCACCGCCGCGACGATGAGGACGGCCTCTAGCAAGGCACGCGCGTGTCGTAGTACATGACGCAGAACACCTTGCGGTTCTTGAAGCAGTAGCCGCGCAGGGCGCGGTCGCCGTTGATGCGGCGCGGATGGGTCGAGCAGCAGTCGACCAGCTTGCGGACCTGGCCGCCGCAGCAGCGGTACCAGGCGCCGTCGGTGCGCACGTCGATGTCGTACTCCTCGCCGACCGCCTTGCAGACCGGCGTGCGCGTGGCGGACGGCAGCGTCCGGCCCTCGGCGTCGGTGAGCAACCGTCCGCGCGAGCTCAGCGGCCGCCCGAGGGGGTCGATCGGGCGGCCGAGGTCGTCGACCGGCCTGCCGTCACGTGCGCGCAGCGGCAAGCCGCGCGAGTCGATCCGGGGTAGGCCGGTGGGGTGCGGGCAGGAGTCGGTCGTGTAGATGTGGCCGCAGAAGTGGTAGGCCTCGGCCTCGCCGGGCTTCACGAGCTGGCCGACCGTCTGGGCGCCGACCAGCGCCATCACCGCGCCGGAGACGCGGGCCAGGAAGCCGCGGCGCGAGGTCGAGGCGGCGAGCTCGTCGAGCCGGTCGCCGGTCATCGCCGCGCCTGCGACCCGCTCGACGCCACCATCCGCCGCTCGGCGGTGGCCAGCACCGACTCGAGCTGGGCGCCGGAGTTGAACGTCCCCTTGGCCAGCACGGTGCCGTCGGCGGCGAAGGCGACCGCGTAGGGCGAGCCCGGCACGTCGGCCGTCGCCCACGCCGGGGCGTCGGCCACCTCGTCGAACTCGCGCAGGAGCACGTGCGGGTTGCGGCCGAAGGCGGAGACCACCGGCTTGAGCGCGCGGCACATCGCGCAGCCCTCGGAGCCGAAGACGGCCAGCGCCACCCGTCCGCTCGGCAGCTCGTCGCCGAAGTAGCTCGCCAGCGCGGTGCGACCGCCGATCTCCGGGCCCTCGTGCGGGACCTCGAGTGCGCCCTGCGGGGAGGAAGCAAGCCGCAGCGCGCCGACCTCGCGGGCCAGCGCCAGCACCACCACGGCCAGCACGACGACAGCGGCCAGCGCGACGGCGAGGCCGAGAGTCAGCCAGTCAACGCGCGATAGCTCGGGGCGCGGCGCCAGCGCGACGAGAACGGCCACGCCGGCGAGGGCGGCGGCGCGCAGCGCCGAGCCGCGCGTCAGGCGCCCACGCGAGCCGAAGCAGGCGCACGGCGCGCCGCCGCGGCCGGCGGTCAGCGCCGCGACCTGGGCGAGGGCGAAGGCGCCGAGGACCAGCGCCGCCGCCCACGCGGCGGGCGTCCAGCCGGCCGCCAGCCCGGCGGCCAGCAGCAGCTCGACGCCCACCAGCCCGGCCCAGGCCGCGCGCGCAGCGCCCGCACCGCGGATGCCGTAGGTGGCGAGCGCCGCTCGCGTGCCCGGGAAGTCGATCAGCTTGGTCACGCCGGAGACGAACAGCACGGCGGCGAGGAGGAGGCCGGCGGCGATGGGAATCATCGAAGTCGCGACGGTAGCGCGGGCGCAATAGCGCCTACGCGCCGTCCGTGCTCACGCCGGCAGGGTCCAGAAGCCGTCGAAGCCGACGTGCTGCTCGACCGCCACGCGGCCGAGGCGCTCGCGCGCCTCGTCGAACGGGATGTCGCAGACCACCGCGACCTCCTGGGTCGCCAGCGGGGTGCCCGTCCAGGCGAGCACCTCCTCGACCGACTCGGGCGCCGGGCGCCGCTCGAGGCCGGGCACCAGGTTGGCGGTGACCACGTCGTAGACCGCGAAGGGCTGGAAGCCCGGCACCGCGATCTTCACCCCGTCGCCGGGCCGGCTGATCTCATAAGACGGGCACGTGTAGCGGCGCCCGCCCGACCAGTTGGCCAGCTTGTGGTCGAGCACCCGGGCCGCCGTCATCGGCTCACGAGCGGCGTCCATGTCCTCGCGCAGCGCGGCCTCGGTCTCGGGCTCCGCCGCCCAGCGATCGAGCTCGGCGGGATCGAGGCCGGCGTCGCGCGCGGCGCCGGCGATCAGCTTCGGGTCGTCGAGCAGGCCGCCGGAGAAGGCGCGGATCCGCAGCCGGCGCAGCAGCAGGCGCTCGGCCTCCGGAGCGTGGCGGCGCGCGGCAACCACCGCACGGCAGGCGGGCATGGTCGCCGCCATGCGCGGACGCTCGCGCGTGTCGATCGGCATGCGGTGCTCGGCGGCGATCTTGGCGTGCGCCGAGGCCTGCACGTCGGGAGTGAAGCCGATCTGCTCGTAGTGCTCGGCCGAGTCGGCCAGCCCGACCATCCGCACCCGCCACTCGAGCTGGTCCCCGTAGAGCCAGCTCAGCCGCCGCCGGAACGGCTCGGCCGAGTACGCCCACGGGCAGCCCGGGTCGGTGTACTCGGTGATGCGAACGTCGGCCATCGGAGTCGCAGGCAGCCGCGGCGCTCAGGCGCGCGCGAGCCGCTTGTAGGTGATGCGGTGCGGGCGGTCGGCCTCGGCCCCGAGGCGCTCGCGGCGGTTCTCCTCGTAGGCCTGGAAGTTGCCCTCGAACCAGACGACCTTGGAGTCGCCCTCGAAGGCGAGGACGTGGGTGGCCACGCGGTCGAGGAACCAGCGATCGTGGGTGATGACCACCGCGCAGCCGGCGAAGCCGAGCAGCGCCTCCTCGAGCGCGCGCAGGGTGTCGACATCGAGGTCGTTGGTCGGCTCGTCGAGCAGCAGGACGTTGCCGCCGCTGCGCAGGAGCTTGGCCAGGTGCACCCGGTTGCGCTCGCCGCCGGACAGGACGCCGACCTTGCGCTGCTGGTCGGAGCCCTTGAAGTTGAAGCCCGAGACGTAGGCGCGCGAGTTCATCTCGCGCTCGCCGACCTTGATCGACTCGTAGCCCTCGGAGATCTCCTCCCACACCGACTTGTCGGGATCGAGCGCGTCGCGCGACTGGTCGACGTAGGCGAGCTCAACGGTGTCGCCGACGTCCAGGCGCCCGCCGTCGGCCGACTCCTGGCCGACGATCATCCGGAACAGCGTCGTCTTGCCGGCGCCGTTGGGGCCGATCACGCCGACGATGCCCTCGGGCGGCAGCGAGAAGGTGAGGTCGTCGACCAGCAGGCGCTCGGCGAACGCCTTGCGGACCTTGTCGGCCTCGATCACCTTGCCGCCCAGGCGCGGGCCTGGCGGGATGTGAATCTGCACCTCGTCCATGCGGACGTTGCGCTCCTCGGCGAGCAGACGCTCGTAGTTGTTCAGGCGCGCCTTGGCCTTCTTCTGGCGCCCGCGCGGGGACTCGCGCACCCACTCGAGCTCACGGGCGATCGTCTTCTGGCGCGAGGAGTCCTTGCGCTCCTCCTGCGCGAGGCGCTCCTGCTTCTGCTCGAGCCAGGAGGAGTAGTTGCCCTTGAACGGCAGCCCCTGGCCGCGATCGAGCTCGAGGATCCAGTTGGCGACGTTGTCGAGGAAGTAGCGATCGTGGGTGACCGCGACGATGGTGCCCTTGTACTCCTCGAGGTGGCGCTCCAACCAGGCGACCGACTCGGCGTCGAGGTGGTTGGTCGGCTCGTCGAGCAGCAGCAGGTCGGGCGCGCGCATCAGCAGGCGGCACAGCGCGACGCGGCGGCGCTCGCCGCCGGAGAGCTTGGTGACGTCGGCATCCCCGGGGGGCAGACGCAGCGCGTCCATCGCCACCTCGACGTGGTTGTCGAGGCTCCAGGCGTCGGCGGCGTCGATCTGGTCCTGCAGGCGGGCGAACTCGTCGGCGGTCTCGTCGGAGTAGTTGGCGGCGAGCGCGTTGAAGCGGTCGAGCAGGCCGCGCAGCTCCGCGACGCCCTCCTCGACGTTGCCGCGGACGTCCTTGCTGGCGTCGAGCTGGGGCTCCTGCTCGAGCAGCCCGACGCTGGCGCCGGGTGCGAGCATCGCCTCGCCGCGGTACTCGGTGTCCTGGCCGGCCATGATCCGCAGCAGCGTCGACTTGCCCGACCCGTTGAGACCGAGGACGCCGATCTTGGCGCCCGGCATGAAGGACAGGGAGACGTCCTTGAGGACCTGCTTGTCGGGCGGATGGGTGCGCGACAGCTTGTACATCGTGAAGATGTATTGGCTCGACATGGTCGAGCGAGGATAGAGGCGTCATGCTGGGGAGCCATGCCGGCTGACGCGATACGCCTGCGGGGAGTGGTCAAGCGCTTCGGAGCGATCACCGCCGTCGACTCCCTCGACCTCGACGTGCCCGAGGGCACCTGCGTCGGCCTGCTGGGCCCCAACGGCGCCGGCAAGTCGACCACGATGCGGCTGCTGACCGCCCAGGCGATCGCCGACGAAGGCTCACTCGAGGTGCTCGGCCACGCGCTGCCGCGGCACTCCAAGGCGGCGCGCGCGCGTATGGGCGTGGTGCCGCAGCTCGACAACCTCGACACCACGCTGACGGTGGAGCAGAACCTCAAGGTCTTCGCGCACCTCTACCGGCTCGAGCGCTCGCAGCGGCAGCCGGCCGTCGAGCGCGCCCTGGTGGTGGCCAACCTCACCGAGCGCCGCGACGCGCTGGTCAAGGAGCTCTCGGGCGGCATGCGCCGGCGGCTGCTGATCGGCCGCGCGCTCGTGCACCAGCCCGACCTGGTCCTGCTCGACGAGCCCACCGTCGGCCTCGACCCGCAGGTGCGCCAGGAGCTGTGGGCGCTGATCGACCGGCTGCGCTCCGAGGGTGTCTCGCTGCTGATGTCGACGCACTACATCGAGGAAGCCGAGCGCCTGTGCGACACCGTGACGATCATGGCCCACGGCCGAGCCGTCGCGACGGGGCCGCCGCGTGAGCTGATCGCCCATCACGCCGGCCGCGAGGCGGTCGAGATCTACGGCGCGCCGTCGCGGCTGGCCGAGATCGAGGCGGAGGCGTCGGCGGAGGGCTGGCGCACGCGGCGCACCGGCACGTCGGTGGTGGTGCTGGGAGCCAACGGCGCCGGGCCGCAGGGCGAGCGGCGCTCGGCGAATCTGGAGGACGTGTTCGTGCTGCTGACCGGCGAGGAGATCTCGTGAGCGAGGCGGCCGCCACGCCGATCGTGCCCAAGCCGGCCGCCGAGGCGCCCGGGCGCCTGGAGCGCGCCGCGCTGGTCGGCGTGCTGGTCCGCGAGGTCATCAACTTCTCGTCCTACTGGCGCTCGACGACCTTCTCGGCGACGGTCGAGCCGACGATCTACCTGCTGGCCTTCGGCTTCGGCTTCGGATCGCTGGTGGCGACGGTCGGCGGCTACGACTACATCGACTTCATCGGCACCGGGACGGTGGCCACCGCGGTGCTGTTCTCCAGCGCGTTTCCGGGGATGTTCAGCACCTTCGTCAAGTACCAGTTCCAGCACACCTACGACGCGATCCTCGCCGCGCCGGTCGACACCGAGGAGCTCGTCACCGCCGAGGCGCTGTGGATCGCCACGCGTGCGGGCACCTACGGCTGCGCGCCGATGCTGGTGGCGATGATCTTCGGCCTCGAGCCGGCGTGGACGATGCTGTTGGTGCCGTTCATCGGCTTCACCGCCGGCTTCGGCTGGGCGTGCTTCGGGATCTTCATCGCAGCGGCGATGAAGTCGATCGAGAACTTCAACTACGTCATCAGCGCGGTGCTGACGCCGCTGTTCCTGGTCGCCGGGACGTTCTTCCCGATCGACAACCTGCCGGGCTGGGCGCAGACGCTGGCGCAGCTCAACCCGCTGTTCCATTGCGTCGAGCTGGTGCGCAGCGCGGTGTTCGGCAGTCAGGGTTCCGAGGACCTCCTGCACATCGCGGCATTGCTGATCTTCGGCCTCCTGATGTGGCGTCTGGCGATCGCCAAGATGACCCGCCGGCTGGTCGACTGAGGACCCTGCACCGCTACCGTTAGCCCCTTCGTGGCTCAGATCCTCGACATCGAGCAGGCCGTCCTCCTGCTGGAGATCGACCCGCCGTTCAACCAGCGCGACGTGCAGCTCGCGCGGCGGCGGCTGGCCAAGCAGTGGCACCCGGACATCGCCCCGCCCGGCAAGCAGCACGAGCACGAGCGCCACCTCAAGGCGGTCAACCTCGCCGCCGACCAGCTCGAGCGCCTCGCCGAGGAGTCGCGCGGCGGCAAGGTGACGATGGGCGCGGTGAAGGTCAACGCCGCGGCAGCGCGCAAGGCGCGGGCCGAGGAGGGCCGGCGCGCCTACGAAGAGGAGCAGCGCCAGCAGCAATCCGACACCGAGCGCAAGCAGCACGACCCGTTCGGCTCGCGCGTGCCCGACCACTCGGTGGTGCACCGCTACGCGCGCTGCCTGTCGTATCCGGAGTGGGGAGTCGGCAGCGTCACCGGCATCTACTTCACCGGCGAGGGCGACGACATGCAGCAGTGGGCACGCGTCACCTTCCAGATCGGCATCCGCACCGTGCCGGCCGGGTCACTGCAGTTCGTCGACTTCTCGCGGCCCGATCCGGGGGCCCAGCGCGTCGAGCGCTTCATGACCGCCGCGCGCCACGCGCTGGCCGAGGGCGAGTACGCCATCGCCGCCAAGCGCCTGATCTACGCGCGCGACGCTGATCCGCTCAATCCGGGCGTCTTGCGGCTGCTCACGCTGGCCTTCTGGCAGGCCGGCGACCTGGGCGCGGCGGGGCGCGCCGTGCGGGATTGGGCACGCGTCGAGGGTTCGCGGCCGGCGCCGCACCGCTACGCGGCGCGCATCTACGAGGACATGGGCTCGCTGAGCCAGGCGGTCGAGGCGGCCGAGCACGAGACGGCGCGGGCGGCTGGCGACGCGGGTGCATGGGAGCGCCTCGGGCGGCTGTTGATGCGTCGCTTCGAGACCGCCCGCGCGCGTGTTGCGCTGGAGCGCGCCCGAGCGCTGACGCCCAGCGAGCAGGGGCTGCTCGACCTGGCGCTGGTGGCGAACCTAGTCGGCGACGTGGGGGCGGAGGTGTCGGCCTGCGAGCAGGCGACGGTGCTGTTCCCCGAGTCAGAGGCGGCGTGGGCGCGCTATGCGCATGCGCTGGCGCGGACCGACCGGACCTCGGAGTGCCTGGCGGCGTGCGAGCGGGCGCTGCGGTTCGGGCCTGATGCGGAGGTTGATGATCTGAGGGCTCAGGTGCTGGCGGCGGTGCCTAGGGCGTTGGAGCCGGCTTAGGGGGTGGAGGCGGGCGGGGGCTGCTGCTTTCGCGCGGAAGGGGTGGTACGTCGACTCTGGCTCGGTTGCGCGACAAAATCTTGCGCCACTCCCACCAGTGTTGGGGGAAGCCATGAAGCAACACGACAGGTTCGCCTTGGCCCGCTTCCGCGACGTGCATGCGGAAGCCGGCCAGCTCGACGAATCGGTGCTCGAGAAGATCGACGACCCGGCGCTCGTAGACGTCCGGGTCCGTCCGTGCGGCTTGCGCATGTGCGGCGTCCGGAGGTTCCGGTTTGGTCTTGGGGCCGCCCTGTCGCGCGAACACACGATTGGCGTTCGCCTCGGTTGCTCGTCCCGCGGAGATGAGCAGGAGGGGGCGCGGCGCTATGCGCTCGACCAGGTCGGCGTCGGGCGTCATCTCGGCTCCGGTCAGCACGGAACTGACCGCCGACATGACGGTGAGCTGCGACAGGATCAGGGGATCTGCGCCGGAGCACCACAGCCAAGGAAGAGATTCTGCCCCACGCCTGGCACGGATAAGGGTGCGGTTGTCCCCCCTCGGGCCACGATGGACCGCGAAGGGGTGGACTCCGCCCCCGACCGGCGCGAAGGTGACGCCATGGCAACCCGATACTTCACGGCCACCAGCCTGGACGGCTTCATCGCCGATCCCGACCATTCGCTCTCCTGGCTGTTGTCCCGCGACGTCGATGCAGACGGGCCGATGGGCTACCAGCAGTTCATGAAGTCGGTCGGTGCGATCGCCATGGGCGCGAGCACGTACCGATGGTTCCTCGAGAACGATCCCTCAGCCAAGGACGCCTGGCCGTATGACATGCCGTGTTGGGTGTTCACCCACGGCGACCCGCCGCCTGGCTCAGGCGACATCCGGTTCGTTCAGGGATCCGTCGCGCCGGTGCACCCGGAGATGCTCGCGGCGGCCGGCGAGCGCAACGTCTGGGTGGTCGGCGGCGGTGACCTCGCCGGCCAGTTCGCCGACGTCGCCCCGCTCGACGAGGTGTGGGTTCAGTACGCGCCCGTGTCCCTGGGTGCCGGTGCGCCGCTGCTGCCGCGCCGCCTGGAGCTGCAGCTGATCGACGTCGTCCGCAACGCCGACTTCGCCTGCGTGCGCTACTCGGTGGTCAAGTGATCGCCATGAGATGCCGGCGGAAGCGAAGGTTCGCCGGCCGGAAAGACAGGCCATGAGCGTCTACGGCGAGCGGATCCTGCCGCGGATCGTCAACAGCGCCTGCAACATGAAGGCGACGCATCCGCAGCGCCGTCGGGTGTGCGAAGGACTCGCCGGCGACGTTGTCGAGCTCGGCTTCGGGTCCGGCCTCAACGTCCCCTTCTACCCGTCGACCGTGACGGGAGTCACCGCCGTGGAGCCGGCCGACCTCGGGTGGCAGCTCGCCGGCGAGCGTATCCGCGCGACGAGCATCCCGGTCCGCCGCGCCGGCCTCGACGCGCAGGCGCTGCCGTTCGCCGACGACCAATTCGACGCCGCCCTCTCGACCTGGACGATGTGCACCATCCCGGACATCGAGGCAGCGTTGCGCGAGCTGCGTCGTGTCCTCAAGCCCGGCGGGGCGCTGCACTTCGTCGAGCATGGCCTGGCGCCGGACGAGAGCGTTCGCAAGTGGCAGCATCGCGTCGATCCCTTCCAGCAGCGCATCTTCGGCGGCTGTCACCTGACTCGGCCGATCGTGGAGCTGCTCCGAGACGCCGGCTTCGCGATCGCGCACCTCGAGGTCTACTACGAGCAGGGCACGCCCAAGATCCTCGGCGCCCACTCCCTCGGTGTCGCTCGGAAGCCCTGAGGCCGCGCCCCGGGAAGCCAGTGGCCCGGACGTCACCCGCCGGTGATGGCGGCGAGGACGTCGATTCGCTCGCGGTCGCCCACGGGCGTGGCGAGTTCCGCGGGATTGCGCTCGACGAAGACCAGGATGTGTCGTCGCAGGCGCGGTCCGGGCTCGCACAGGCGGTCCAGGAGCCCGGGCCAGCGGCCGTCGAGGGCCGTGAGCGCGTCGGCGACGGTCGCCCCGTCGGCCATGACCACCGGTTCGAGGCCAGCGAAGAGCGGCAGCAGCGTCTTGGGGAGGTGTACCTCGACCACGGCTCAGTCCGGCCAGACGACCGCTTCGACCGAGGCGATGGGGGGCAGATAGTCGGCGATCTGTCGCCACGACTGACCCTCGTCGGCACTGGCGAAGACCTGCCCGGTGCTGGTTCCGAAGTAGATGCCGGCCGGATCGAGGCTGTCGGTGCTCAGCCCTTCGCGCAGGACGCCCAGGTGCGCGTGCGGTCCCGGCAGTCCGTCGCTCAGCTCCTGCCAGGTCTCGCCGGCGTCGAGCGTGCGCCACACCGCGAGCTGCCCGGCCGGGACGGTCCGGCCCTGACCGGGATCGACGGGAATCACGTAGAACCCGTCGCGGTCGTGCGGGTGGGCGGCGGCCGGAAAGCCGAACTCCGCAGGCAGTCCCTCGGTGATCTCCGTCCAGCTCGCACCCGCATCGCGGCTCCGGTAGACGCCGACGTGCGTCTGCGTGTACATGCGGTCGGCATTCGCCGGCGAGATCACGACCTTGTGGACGCAGTAGCCCCATGCCGGGTCCTCCAAGGGCCAGTCGGCGCGCATCCCCGCATTGCGCGGTGTCCAGCTCTCACCCCCGTCGTCGCTGTGGAACAGGCCGAAGCCCTGGACGTTGACGAACAGGCGATGCGAGTCGCGCGGGTGGGGCATGGTGGCGATGACCCCGAGCCGACCGGGCGGCGAGGCATTCGGCTGCAGCCACTTCTCCCGTGCCGGCTGGTCCTCGAGCGTCGTGAACAGATTCCATGTGGCGCCCCGGTCCGCGCTTTCGAACACGCCCGGGAAGTCGGCTCCGGCGAACAGCCGTCCATCGGCCACCGTGAGACTCGAGACCTTGGTCAGCGGTGGGCCGTCCTCGCCGTATTTGAGGCCCTCGCCTGACTGCTCCCACGTCTCTCCGAGGTCGCCGCTGCGCCAGACCACCGTCCCGTGCCATTCGCTCGCCGCGGCCGCGTAGAGCATCCCGCTGTCGACGTCGGCGACGGCGTGAAAGACCGGCCACGACTCGCACAAAGGCCCGCGGATCTCCCAGCGATCGCGATCCCGGTCGCCGTCCATGAGGAACATGCCCTTCCTCGTGCCCACCAGCAGCATCACGCGCATGCGTCCTCCCCGTTCGAGCGGCATCCTCTGCCACTAGGACCATCGGGCGCCAGCAAACTCATCGCTCGCTCGGTATCCCCCGCTCGGGGATACGATCGGCGTGACTTGCGTTGCCTGCTCTCGATGCCCTGCGCCGGCCCCCGCCGTGCCCTCGTGCGGGGTGGGTGAGCGATGCGCGACGTCAGTGTCAGCACGGTGATCACACCGCACGGGGTCGGTCCTGTCGTCGGCTTCCGGCAGTGGGTGGTCGTCGGCGACGAGATCTACTCGCCTCTGGCTCGAACGGCCTGGGGATACGAGCCGATCGAGGCCGAATGCCTGGCGCGATGCCGCGCGGCGGGCGGCCTGTGGCGGCGAGCGACGGAGCACGGCGGGCCAGCGCCGAATCCCGAGTGCGTCTGCGGGATCTACGCCCTGTTCACGCCCGAGACGCTGAGTCGGCGAGACCGGCTGTCGCGCGTTTCCGGCGCAGTGGTGGTCTGGGGACGGCTCGAGGTGCACGAGGCCGGCATGCGCGCGCAGTTCGCGCGGATCGTGGCGCTCGCCCTCCCCGGGGGGCGCCACCGTGGCCCTGACCGCATGGTCAGCGGCCTCGCCGAACGCCTCGGCGTGCAAGCGGTCTCCGCACGGCATGTCGAGGCGGCGGCGCTGGCTCACGGCGACCCACTGCCGGCGGTGCTGGTACCCGGCTGAGCGGGGCACGACGAGCAGGATCCCGCAGCCTCACGACGCGACGGGCGGTCGCACGAATCGGGGCGGCTCTAGAGTCGCCCCATGCCCTCGCCGGACGCTTCCGCACGACCCGCGATTCGCCGTCACGTCATAGTTGCCGGTCGCGTCCAGGGTGTCTTCTTCCGGGACTCGACGCGACGCGAGGCGGAGCGGCTGGGCGTGGCCGGATGGGTTCGCAACGTCGACGACGGCACCGTCGAAGCGGTCCTCGAGGGCGAGGCGAGCGCGGTCGAGGACAGGCTCGCCTTCTGCCGGCGCGGTCCGGAGCGTGCGAGGGTCGACAGCCTCGAGGTGGCCGAGCAGGGGTCGAAGGGCTCCGCGACTTCAGGATTCGCTGACCTCGTCGGTTACGTGGCTCCGCCGGAAAAGCGGGTACGCACCGGCCCGTAACCGACCGATTGGATTCACATGGCAGACCTGACTCCCCTCGACGAGAAGCTCGGCGAAGTGCTCGGCCTCGCGCAAGCCGCCCAGACCGCCACCAAGACCGTGAGCGGGATGGAGGACGCCGACGACTTCGCGGAGGACCTGAGCCGCATGGGCGAGCAGTCGGCCGAGACGGCGAAGAGGACCGAGGCTCTGGTCGACGGGCTCGAGGGCAGGAAGACCGCCATCCGCGATAAGGCGCGCGAGACCAAGGGCGAGGCGGTCGACATGATGAACACGTACCTCGGCGGGGAGGAGGAGGCGCTCGACGGCTTCGAGTTCCTCTCCATGGCCGAGGCGGGCGAGCTCTGCCACTGGGAGATCGTCGAGGCGATGGCCGACAAGCTCGGCGACGACGCCACCAAGACACTGGCCGGCGAGGTGCTCGCCGTCCAGCGCGAGCACGTGGCGACCGTACGCAAGGCGTATCTGGCCCTGGCCGTCGAAGAGGTCTGAGACCCCGAACGCGGTCGGGCCCCGGTTGGCGGCCCGACCGCCGAAGTACGCGGCGGGACCTGTGTCATCGGCGTCGGCGCCTCGGGGCTGGACGCCAAGCGGCTCGACCGGGCCCAAGACCCATCTCGCTAGGGTCAGAGTGCAAACCCGTCCGGCCCACCGGACGACGTCTGGCCCGCCACGACGACGTTGGCCCCGAAAAGGTGCCACCCCTTCTGGTTCGTCGCACGCGCAGGCCGCAGGAGATGCCCGTTGACCGAAGTTCACGATTTCACCGTGCACATGCCCGCTGCCTCCGAGGCACGACTCGACCAGGACAGCGAGTGGTGTGAGGTCGAGACCAGCGAAGGCCGCCGCCGCATCCGCTTTCACGACTACGCCGAGATCTACGCCATCCCGGGGCTCTACGAGCGCCTCTTCTACGACGAGCTGCGCTGTGACTCGCCGCGCACGCTCCGAGGCCTGCTCGAAGGCGTTCTGCGCGACGAGGACACCGATCCCTCCTCGCTGGTGGTGCTCGACCTCGGCTCGGGCAACGGCATGATGGGCGAGGAGCTCGCGGCGATCGGCGCCGGCGAGATCGTCGGCATGGACATCCTGCCCGAGGCCCTCGAGGCCGCCGAGCGCGACCGGCCGGGCGTCTACGACGACTACCGCGTGGTCGACCTCACCGACGACACCCAGAGCACCGAAGACGCCCTTGCGGCCGCACCCTTCAACTGCCTCACCAGCGTTGCCGCGCTCGGCTTCGGTGATATCCCGCCGGAGGCCTTCCAGCGCGCGCTGGACGCGGTCGCCGACGACGGTCTCGTGGTGTTCACCATCCGTGACCGCTTCCTCGAAGACACCGACGAGACCGGCTTCTCGGCGCTGATCGCCGACAAGCTGGAGACCGGAGCGCTCGAGCCGCTGGTCGAGCATCGCTACCGCCACCGGATGTCCACCGCGGGCGAGCCCCTGTCCTATCTGGCTTTCGTGGCCCGCAAGCGCGGCGAAGGCTGAGCGAGCCCTCTCAGGTCACGCCAGTCCGTCGATGACGCGGGCGAGCATGAAATCCCGCTCGGTCAGCCCGCCGGCCGAGTGGGTGGTGAGGGTGAGGCGGACACGGTTCCAGCCGTGGACCAGGATGTCGGGATGGTGGTTGGCGGCTTCTGCCGCCTCGGCAACCTGGTTGACGAACGCCATGGCGGCCGCGAAGTCGCGCAGCCGAACCTCCCGGCTGATCTCGTCGCCCTGGCGACTCCACGCCACCTGCTGAAGCTCGTCGGTGATCTGCTCGTCCGTCAGCAGTCCCATGTGCCCAAGCGTAGGAGTGGACCCCCGCTCGGGCGGTCGTCTTGCGGCAACCGGGTCGCCGTCAGACGCCGCGACTGCGGCGCCAACGGCCGCCCGCCTCCACGGCGAGGCCGTCGGCGTGGAGCTCGTGCAGGAGCATCAGGACTCGGTGCCTGGGCAGGTGTATCGCCTTCAACAGCTCCTCGGTCGTCACCGCCGGCGACCACGACTGCATCGATGGGATGAGGTCGAGCACGGCCTGGCGGTCGCGCTCGTGGTTGTGGGCACGGCGGTCGTCCATCAGGACGCCGGCTTGATTCTCGGCATGGGGCCGCCAGCTCATCTCTCCGCGGCCCATGGACGATGCGAGTCGTCAGTCGGCCGCCGGCGCGTAGGTCAGGTTCAACACTCCGGTGCTGAACACCTCATGCCCCGTGAGCGTGAGCGGATGCCTCGGCGTGTCCTCGAACAGCCGCTGACCGTGTCCGACGACGAGCGGATGGACGAGCAGGTTGAGCTCGTCGAGCAGCCCCTCCGCCAGCAGCCAGCGCACCAGCGTCGCGCTGCCCGACATCCCGATGTCGCCCTGAGTTCGCTCCTTGAGCTCATGGATCTGGCCCGCCGCATCGCCGGAGATGATGGTGGTGTTGTCCCACTCTGCCTCCTCGAGCGTGTTGGACACCACGTACTTGTCCACGTGCTTGAGGAAGTCGGCGAAATCGGCGTCCTCGCCAGTGTGATTTGGCCAGTACGCCGCCCACTCCTCGTACAGCTTGCGTCCCATCAGCAGGGCGCTCTTGTCCAGGGCATCGTTCACCGCCGCGCCCATCTCGTCGTTGAAGTACGGGAAGTGCCACTCGTGCGGGGACTCGACGACTCCGTCGAGGGAGATGAAGAAGTTGGACACTATCTTGGTCACTTGTGGCTCCGTTTCGCTCAGGCGCCGGTTGATCCGGCGGCCCTGTGGTCTGGGGCAAAGACTGTGGCCGAGCGCAGAACTAAGCGGAGGAGTCGATCACTCCGCCGAAAGCGAGCGGGCGTGGGCGACGCCGCGCGCGACCCAGGGCTCGAGCCGGCCCTGCGTCGCCACGCCCTCATCAGCCACTCGCAGCCAGCCCTCGACCGGTCGGCCGCGCATCTCGAACGGGCCGGCGTGCGGCTCGGCTTCGAGCGCTTCGGACTGCGCCGGGTCGATGCGCACCATCAGGCCGCCCTGGCCGCTGGCGGCGACCGCCATCTTGCCGGCGATGAGAAACGCCAAGCCGCCGAACATCCGCTTCTCGGTGACGTCGGGCTCGCCGGCGGTCAGCTCGCGGATGCGGTGGGCGAGATCCTCGTCGTAGGCCATGGTCAACGCCTACCGGTTGGAGCGCTGTTCGCGCAACTGGAACCGGCCCCACCGGCGAGATCAGCGAATCCCGAACTCGCGCAGCCCCTCGAGCGCCTGGCTCTCAACCACTTCGATCTTCTCGACCGCAGCGCGCGCCGGCCCGCGCCGGCAGAACCCGAGCATCGCTTCGACGGCGGTCGTCTCACCCTCGAATACGGCTTCGACCGTGCCGTCGTCGACGTTGCGAACCCACCCGGCGACGCGCAGCCGTTCGGCCTCTCGCAGCGTCGAATCACGGAAGAAGACACCTTGCACGCGACCGGAGACGATCACGTGACGACGAATCCTTCGCCCGCCGAGTTCCTCCGGTGGTGCCATGGGGGCGACTCTAGAACTTCGTCGTGGCCTTGCAGTCGGAAGCATGAATCGCGGCGATCCCGCGCTCAGTCCGCGCCGGCCAACCACCGGAACGACTGCGCCCACATCCGCGCGTAGCCGTCCCAGCCGAGGAACTCCTCCGGGCACCAGTGCGGCCCGATGTCCGACGCCCACGCCAGCGTCCGCCCCCTCCCGACCTGGCGGACGGCGAGGACCGGGTCCCCGTCGTGGGTGGCAAGGACGGTGGCGTCCTCGCGCGCCGAGAAGCGGTTGTAGCCGAGCAGGTCCGGCCAATCGCGCTCGACCCCCGCCAGCACAGGGTGGTCCCCGCCGACGACCCGGGGCGAGAAGCCCTCGGGCGTCTCAACGCGGTCGTCCCACGGGTCGATCGTGCACGGCAGGACTTCCTCGATCGCCGTTCGCCGGTAGCCCGCCTTCGCCTCGAAGCCCTGGAAGCTGAGGTATCCGCCGGCCATCGCCAGCCCGCCGCCGTCACGCACCCACTGCGCGAGCAGCTTCAGTCGGTTGGGGCGCTTGAGTCCCAGTCGCCAGGTGTCGGGATGCAGCAGCAGCGAGTTGGCGCCGATGTCGGAGAGCACCACGACGTCGTAGGGCTCGAGTCCTCCGACTTCGAGCGGGAAGCGCTCCGGTGCGTCGTGCGCCGCCAGATGGACTATCTCGACGTTCTGATCCGCCATGGCGGCGATCAGCGGCTCGGCGCCGGAGGCCAGCGTGACACTTCCGAAGTAGTCGAACCCCTTGTAGTGCGTCTCCGCCGTCACCCAGGTCTCGCCGACCAGCAGCACTCTCGTCACGCCGAACCTCCGTTGCTCGCGGCCTCGAAGAGCGCTCGCGGGTTGTCGATCAGCATGCGGGTGATCGCCCGCTCCGGAACCTGGTGGCGCCGCAGGCGCGGCACGAAGCGCTCGAGCACATGCGCGTAGCCCATGCCGCCGAAGGCGCTGAGCATCATCTTGAGGAACACGTCGCTCGACAGCAGGATCTGTGCGCCGAAGCCGCTGCCGATCAACTCGCGGATCGCCACCGCCGCCTGATCGTCGGACGGCGACTGCCCCTCGCCGGGGTAGAGGAAGCCCATCCCGAGCATGTCGTACTCCAGAAACGCCCCGCGCATGGCGAGACGGGCCTGGTAGTCGGGGTCGTCGTGGCTGGGGTTCTGGTGGCAGAGGATGGTGGCGCCCGGGTCGGCGCCCTCCTCCTCGATCACGTCGAGCACCCACTCGCCGTAGCGCAGCCAGCCGGGCAGGTGGACCGAGAGTGGGATACGGGTGCGCGCCTGCGCGCGCGCCGCGGCCCGCAGGCACTTCTCCTCGTCGGAAGTGAAATCCGGCGAGACGCCGATCTCGCCGATGAAGCCCGGCCGCACGCCGGACCCGTCGATGCCGTCGCGGACGTCGGACTCGATCCGGGCCGCCAGCTCCTCGATCGAGGAAGTCGCCACCTCGGGCGGGTGGGTGCGTTGCAGGTAGTAACCGCAGCCGAGGACGACGTGGAGGCCGGATTCCTCGCTGATGCGCCGCACCGCGAGCGGGTCATGACCCATGCCGCGGCACGTCGGGTCAAGAATCGTCCGGCCGCCCGCCGCCGCGTATGGAGCCAGCTCGGCGATGGTCAGTTCGACATCGGTCAGCCGCTGATTGTCGAGCGACAGGTAGGGGTCGTCGTGGAGGGTCCCGAGATCCTCAATGCTCACCGGCTTCTCGGCGAAGCGGCGGGCGACCGGATGCTCGGCCCCACGCCAGGAGCGCTGATTGTCGAGGTACAGGTGCTCATGGCACATCGTCGTGCCGAGGCCCTCGCTCGAGATCGGCCCGAGGACCGTCATCACCTCGGTGGGTCGGCGGCCGGGCATCACCGTCTTCCCTTCGTGAAGCGTGAGAACAGCCTCGCATTTGCGTATATCGCGAGCAACAACACCACTCCTTGCACGATCTGCACGTAGAAGGTCGACACCTGCATGAGGATCAGCCCGTTGCCGATGACTGCGATGGTCAGCGCGCCGAGCATCGTCCCGACGATCGACCCCTGACCGCCGAAGAGGCTCGTGCCGCCGAGCACCACCGCCGCGATCACCTGCAGTTCCAGGCCAGCGCCGGCGTTGGACGAGCCGGAGCTCAGACGGGCGGCGAACAGCAGTCCGGCAACCGCGGCCATCACGCCCGAGAGGACGTAGACCGACAACAGCACTTTGCGCGTGTCGACGCCGGCGCGCCGGACCGCCTCCTCGTTGGAGCCGATTCCGACGACGTAGTTGCCGAAGCGGGTGCGGGTCAGCACCAGCCAGCCGAGGATCGCGACGGGTATCGCGATCCACACCGGATTGGGGATCCCGAGGATCCGGCCCTGGCCCAGCGTCACGAACCAGCGGTCCGGATCGATGGGAATCGACTCGCCCTGGGTGATGGCCAACGCGATCCCGCGCACGGCGGTCAGCGAGGCCAGCGTGACGATGAAGGCGGGCAGGCGCTGATAGGCGGTGAAGAAGCCGTTGACCACGCCGACGATCGCCCCGAGGGCGAGCATCGCGACCATCATCACCACCGGATTGACGCCGCGCGCGAGCAGGTCGGCTCCCAGCGCGGCGGTCAGTCCGACGATCGAGCCGACCGACAGGTCGATGCCCGCCGTCGTGATCACGAACGTCATCGCGACCGCGACAATGAGCAGTGGCGCCACCTGGCGGAGGATGTTCAAGACGTTGCCACTGGTCAGGAACGCGGTGGCGAAGTTGGCGAAGAAGAGGACCACGATCGCAAGTACCAAGGCGATCGAGATCGTCTGGACGTTGGCTCGGAACCACTCGCTCTGATGCCAGGGCGGCTTCGGCCCGGAGACCTGCGGGGCGGCGGCGGTGCTGCTCATGCGGCCGCCCTCTCGCTGCCGACGATGTGGCGGACGAGCTCTTCCAGCGACGTGCTGCGAGCGTCGAGCAGGGCCCGCATGGTCCCCTCGTACATCACCGCGAGGTCGTCGCAGACGGTGAACAGATCCTGCAACCGGTGGGTGATGAGGATCACGCTCACCCCTCCGGCGGCGAGCCGGCGGATCAGCTCGAGCACCGTCTCGACCTCCTTGACGGCGAGGGCGGCCGTCGGCTCGTCCATGATCAGCAGGCGCGGCTCGAAGGTCACCGCGCGGGCGATCGCCACCGCCTGACGCTGCCCGCCGGAGAGGTCGCGGACCGTCGACCGTGTTGACGGCAGACGGATCCCGAGGTCTTCCAAGTGCCGGCGCGCCTCGCGGTGCATCGTCGGGCCGTCGAGGAAGCCGCGGCGGGTCGGCTCGCGGCCCAGGAACAGGTTGCGGGCGACGTCGAGGTCGTCGCACAGGGCGAGGTCCTGGTAGACCATTTCGATCCGCGCGGCGCGCGCGTCGCGCGGACTCGAGAAGGAGACGGGTTCCCCGTCGATGACGATGTCGCCGGAGTCGGGGATGACCGCTCCCGCCAGCACCTTCATCAGGGTGGACTTGCCGGCGGCGTTGTCGCCGACCAGCCCGACGACGCGGCCGGGGCCGAGCTCCAGGGTGACTCCCCGCAGCGCGTCGACCGCGCCGTAGCGCTTGCGGATGTCGCGCAGTACCGCCCGCGGCAGGGACGGCCCGGGGGCCGCCTCACCGCCGCTGCGTTGGGTTTCCGGCATGTCAGACGTCGCTTTCCTCAGTCGGAGAAGAGTCCACGGAAGTCGTCGACGTTGTCCTTGGTGACGATGGTGATCGGCACCGCGATGCGCTTCTCCGGGGTCTCGCCGTTGGCGGCCTTGACCGCCGCCTCGACGGCGCGCACGCCCTCGGTGTAGGGGTCCTGCTGGACGATGCCCTCGACGTAGCCGTCATCGATGCCGGCGATCGCCTCCTTGGTGAGGTCCCAGCCGAAGACCGCCAGGCGGTCGGTGGCCTTCTGGGACTTCGCCGCGGCGAGGGTGCCCAGCAGCGCCGGCTCGCCGGTCGCGTAGACGGCATCCATCCGGTCGCCCTGCCCGGTGATCAGGTCCTCGGCGGCCTGCAGGGCCGTCTCCTGCACGTTCTTGCCGTCGACCACCTGCACGGTCTTGTGGCCCGCCTTCTCGACGACCATGTCGAAGCCCTTCTGACGGTCGATCTGCACCGTCGAGCTGAGCGCCGCGACCTGGCCGATGCGCAGCTTCTTGCCCTGAGCGTTCTCTTCGGCCCACTGGTTGACGAACTCGCCGATCTCGCGACCGGACTCGAGGTTGTCGGTACCGACCTCGGTCAGCACGTTGGGGTCGTTGAGGACGGCGTCGACGGCGATGACGTCGACCCCGGCGTCCTTGGCGCTCTTGATCACCGGCTTGATGCTCTTGGCGTCGATCGGGTTGACGATGATCGCGTCGAGCTTCTGCTGGGTGTAGTTCTCGACCGCGTTGTTCTGGGTGGTCGTGTCGTTGTTGCCGTTGGTGATCGCCAGCTCGACGTCGTTGTCGGCCGCGGCCTTCTTGGCGCCGCGGATCAGCTCCTTGAAGAACAGGGCCTCCTGGTTGATCACGACGAAGCCGACGCGCGGCTTGCCCTCTTCACCGCCACCGCTCTCGGTGCCGGCACAGCCCGCCGCACCGACCGTCACGCCGAGCGCGAGCGTCAAGGCGAGCAGCTTGCGCGCTGCCCCTCTCTGCGTGGTCATCAGACTTCTCCCTCGTTGGGTGTCGGCTCGGCTTCTGCCGCGCCGGGAGTTGACATCGCGACCGCATCCGCGGTCGAAGCACGAACGACGAGTTCGGTGGGCAGTTCGATGTCGCGGCGGGGGCCGCGGTCGCCGGTGATGCGCTCGAGCAGGAGCCGTACGCACGCTTCGCCGAGTGCGGTCAGGGGCTGGCGGGCGGTCGTCAGGGCGGGATCGGAAACCACGGCAAAGCCGACGTCGTCGAAGCCGGTGACCGCGACGTCGCCGGGCACCTCGGCTCCGCCGGCGCGCAGGGCGCGCAGCACCCCCAGCGCGATCAGGTCGTTGGCGCAGACGACCGCATCCACGGGCGATTCGGCAGCGACGAGGGACGCCCCGGCCGCCTCGCCCCATTCCATCGAGAAGTCGCCGAGCAGCACCGGCGGCGCCGGCGCGTCCGGGAGCAGAACTTCGACCGTCCTCCAGAACGAGGCGAGGCGCCGGCTGGCCGACACGCCGGGGTCGGCGCCGACGTAGGCCAGGCGCCGTCGCCCGCGCTCGACGAGGTGCCGGGTGGTGGCCGCGATGCCCTCGGCCTCGTCGACGCCGACGAAATCGCAGTCGACGCCCTCGACGCGCCGGTCCAGCAGCACGACAGGGATGCGGCGGACGGCGTCGGCGATCGTGCGCGCGCTGCGGCTGGCGTGGCTGGGGACGACGATGAGCCCGTCGACGCGCCGGTCGAGCAGTGCCGCGATGCGGTCCGCCTCGACGCTCGGGTCGTTGCCGGAATCGCCGAGCAGGAGGCCGTGCGAGGTGTGATGCAGCGAATGCTCGATCGCCTGGACGATCCGCGGGAAGAACGGGTTGGTGATGTCGGGCACCACGATCCCGACCACCTGTGTCGCGCCGCGGCGCAGGGCACGAGCGATGCCGTCACCGCGATAGCCGAGGTCGGTGGCCGCCTTGCGCACCGCGTCGAGGTTCTCCTGCGCCACCGACCGGTTTCCGGACAGGGCGCGCGACACCGTGGCGGTCGAGACACCGGCCGCTGTCGCGACGTCGCGGATGGTGACCGCCCGCCCCGCGTGAATCGTCTCGTCGCCCCGCGGCACCGTCACCACCCACTCACGGCCGTGTCGATCTTGCGTAGCAGGTGCTCGATCATGTCGGCGCCGAGGCGCATGTTCGCCATCACCTCGTCGTTGGGGAGGTCGCGCGGCGAGTGCAGCACCTCCTGGTCGTCGAAGGTGACCATGGCGACCGGGATCCCGGCGTCGTAGAACGGGGCGTGGTCGGATCCCGGCGGCGGTGGGAAGGTGCTGCGCAGCGTCAGTTCCCGGGCGCCCGGCAGTGCTCGTATCGCTTGAGCCACGGTCCACTCGAAGTTCTCAGGGCCCGCCCAGACATCGAGCAGGCTGCCGCGCCCCATTCCCTCGACGTTGAGGACGTAGGAGATCGCGTCGAGGCCTCCCGCCGCCGCCCGCTCGTCCACGAAGGCGGTTGCGCCCAGCAGGCCGAGCTCCTCGCCGCCGGTGAGCAGCACGTCGACGGTCGCGTCGAGCGGCGCTGCGGCCAGCCGAGCTGCCGTTTCAAGCACCACGGCGACGCCGCTGGCGTTGTCGTACGCCCCCGGGCTCGACCACACGGAGTCGTAGTGGGCGACCACCACCACGCGGCCCGCTCCGCGGCCCAAGATGACCGCGTGAACGTTGTGGGCCTCGATCGACGGGCCCACCGCGGCCGGCGAGCTGACCGTGACTTCGACGGTTTCCCCGGCTGCCAGCCAACCTTCGATACGACGGGTGTCGTCGGTTCCGACGACCACGTGCGGGATGTCGGCGGAACCGGGAGGAAGCAGCTGCGGGATGGCCGGTCCGTTGGATCGTCCGCAGAGAAACGCGCTCGGGCGGGATTCATCGCGGATCACCGCGAACTTGCGCCAGGCATGCTGTCCGCCCCACAGGCCCAGGCGCCCCACGTCGCCGACGCGGCCATGGATCTCGCCTCCAGCCGGGGTGCCGGGACTCAGGAGCATCGTGTGGGCGTCGAGTCGCCGGCGCTCTGGTGCGAGCACCGCGACCGTCGCCGCTCCGTTCGCCCACCACCCCGGGACCGCGAACGGCTGCCGGCGGGGCGCGAAGCCCAATTCGACCAACCGGCTTTCGATGTAGGCAACAGCGGCGTCTGCGGACGCGGTTCCGTGCACGCGCGCTCCGTTGGCCAGGAGGGTGTTCCAGGTTTCCGAAAGTGGCGTGAAGGGCCCCGATGGCGTTACGTTTGCCACGATCGATGTCGACGGTAATCGTTTACCAACGCCGCCGTCAAGGCTTGATCGGCAAGATCTCGGGCATCGCCGGCGACTGCCACTGCGTGGCGGCCCGCCGCCGGGCGGACCTAGCTGGAGTCGGGAGACGAATGGGCGCAGTCGCCGGAAGACCGGAAGTCGTGGTGGTCGGGAGCGTCAACCTCGACGTCGTCATGCGTGCCCGCCGCTTCCCCGGTGTCGGGGAGACGGTCACCGGCGCGACGGTGCTCGACGCCCTCGGCGGCAAGGGGGCCAATCAGGCGGTCGCCGCCGCTCGCTACGGCGCGGCGGTGGCGATGGTCGCCTGCGTCGGCGACGACGCCGCCGGCCGCTCGGCCCTGGAGGCCCTGCGCGCGGAAGGCATCGACGTAAGCGCCTGTCGCGTCACTTCGGATCTCCCGACCGGTCGCGCCGCGATCGTCGTCGACGAAGCGGGACGCAACTCGATCGTGGTGGCCGACGGGGCGAATGCGGCACTCGATCCGGCCGACGTGCGCGCTGCTTCGGCGCTGATCGCCGACGCCGCCGTCGTCGTCTGCCAGCTCGAGATCAGGTTGGAGACGGTCGGTGCCGCGCTGGCGACGGCGAAATCCCACGGCGTCCTCAGCTGTCTGAACACCGCGCCCGCGCTGTCGATCGCCGCGCTCGAGGCACCGCCGGACGTCCTCGTCGCCAATCGCGTGGAAGCCGATCAGCTCACCGGATCGCCCACCGCCTTGCGGATCGACCAGCTGTCACTCGAGCTGCAGCGACGCTACGGAGCGAACGCGGTCGCGATCACCGACGGCGAACACGGTGCCGCGGGCCGCTTCGGTGAGCGGGTCTTCGCGGCGCCGGCGCTGGCAGTCGACGTCAAGGACACGACCGGGGCAGGAGACGCCTTCGTGGGAGCCCTCGCCGCATTGCTCGCGGCGGGCGAGTCGATGGAGGACGCCCTTACCGCGGCCTGCATCGTCGGCTCGCTGGCCACCGAGCGCGAAGGCGCGATGCCGTCGCTTCCGCGGCGCGCGGAGATCGACGCCGCCGTAGCCAGTCGCTTGCGCTGACGGCACCGAGCGGGTCGCATCGAGCAGTCGCGCACGCAGGCGGAATGAAGACTCGCGGCACCGTGAGACAAGTGCTCCTGGCGGTGAAGGCCAAAGGCTCGTGGGGTGTGCGCTCCGCTAACGAGCCAGATCTGTTGGTGATAGCCCCTTGCTTCGCCAGCGCGCTTCTGAAAACCTTGCCCCTTCTCGCCTGCACTCGAAGCGTGCCGAGAAGAAACCAAGATCAGAGAGGTCAGTTCGTAGGCGACTCGCGAGGGGCGCTCGCGGCCGTCCTCGTCCGCAAGGTCCAACGATCGGAGTTCGCCATGTTCGCTCGCGTCACTACCTATCACGCCGACGAGGACACCGACAAGCTGCTCGAAGGCTTCAGGAGCACGCTCGGCTCGCTTCAGCTGGTCGACGGCTTTTCGCACGGCTACTTCATGACCGAGCCGAGCACCAAGGCGGCGATGTCCATCACCGTCTGGGAGAGCGAGGCGGCGATGACGGCGAGTACCGGGTCAGCCGAGGCGCGCCGTGATCAGCGCACGGAGTCCGGCGCCGCCTCGGTGGTGTCCGTCGACACCTACGAGATCGGACTCATCGCCGCCGCCGCCAACGTCGAGCCCGCGCATCGCCGCGTCGAGACGCTGGAGGAGCAGGGGGAGGAGGCGGCGCTGGCCTAGCGCCTAGCGGTTGGAGCGCCGGCTCACGCGCAAGTCGGCGACTGCCTTGTCGATGCGACGCGCCCGCGTCTCGGGCGCCTTCGCGCCCTCGACGTTCAGCGTGACCCTGGACTTCTGGCTGCTGGACAGCCCATCGAATGAGCGGCGGGCCTCGGGATCGGCATCGAGCGCCGCGGCGAAGTCGGCCGGCACGGCGACTTCGCGCGGCTCGGTGTCGAGTACCAGCGTGACCTCCGACCTCGTCGCCGGCGGCGACTCCCGCGGCCACCCGATTCGCGGCGCTCAGCGGCAGCGTGTACTGCGGTCCAGAACTCATCGCTCGGACTGACGAGCACCTCCCGCTCAGCCGCCGAAGTCTCCGCCGCCGAAGCCACCGCCTCCGCCGAAGTCGCCTCCGCCGAAGCCGCCACCGAAGTCGCCGCCCCCGCTGCCGAAGTCGCCTCCGCCGAAGCCGCCGCCGTCGGCGTGGGCCTCGCCCGCGCCCCAGCCGCCGTACATGCTGCCGCTGAGCATCGAGCCGAACAGCAGGCCGGTGGCCAGACCGCCGACGCCGCCGAACATGCCGCCGGCGTAGAAGGGCGCGAATTGGCCCGGCGCCTGCCAATACGGCATGCGCTCACCGCCCAGCTCGATCTCGCGTGACCTCGGCTCCTCGCCGTCCTGAATGCGGACGGCGTCGGCACCGCAGACCGGCACGGGGCGCGGCTCGCCGCCGGCCGGCGCCCACTCGACGTCGGTGACCGACGGCCCGTGACGCGGGTCGAAGAAGCAGGGCGCGCGGCGCTCCGGGGGTTGCTCGCCCTCGAGCAGAGCGCGAGCGGCGGCGATGTCGTAGCGGCCCTCTTCGAGCTCCTTGCCGATCGGTTGGAAGTCCCCAGGCGCCTTCGCGCGGTCGAGCGCCTCCTCGGCGCGGATGTAGGCCTCGACCGCCTCGGCGTACCGGGCCTTGGCCTCCGGATTGGCGCCCGGCATCTCGACATCGAGGTCGAGGGCGCGGATGTCGCCACCGAGGGCGACGAGGTCGTCGGTGACCACGCGGCGCACGTCGGCGACCTGGCTCTGCGTCTCGCGCTTGAGGCGGCGGCGCTTCATGAAGGTGAAGGCACCGAGACCGAGCGCGGCCAGGGCGAAGATCCCGAGGAAGCCTCCGCCACCGCCCGAGCCGCCGGGCTCGTTGGTGGAGCCGCCGCCAGAGCGCGCCTGCTCGACGGAGGAAACGAAGTCGGCCAGTCCCTGGCTCACGGAGGAAGCGCCTTGCGCGGCCTGGCGGGCGAGCGCCTGCGGTTCCCCGCGCCGGAGCTGGTTGCTGTCCGCACCCAGTGTGTTTTGGGCCACAACAGCGTAGGTGCCGTCCTGCCCCGTGCCACGGATGATCTCGTTGCCGAGCTCACCCGCGGTCGCTGCGGAATCCTCCGGAAACACGGCGATGTAGATGCCGCCACCGGCCCGGGAGATCTGCTCCTCGAGTCCCTCCTCCTGGCTCACGGGCAGCCGGCCACGGGCGTCGGGATCCACGTAGACGGGATCGCCGTCCTGGAAGGCGGAGACGGCCTCCTCGACGGCGCTCGTCGCCGTGCTCTGCGCGGACGCAGGGGCGGCGAGGACGAGGGTGAGCAACACGACAAGGGAGGCGAGGCGGTGCATTACTACATGATCCCCGCCGGAGCCCCCGCCCGAACGTTTGCGGCGCCTAAAGCGCCCTCAGTCGTAGCTCCGGATCAACCGCACGTTGAGCGCCACCATCAGCACCCCGAACACCGCCACCACCGCGAAGCCCGGCGCGATCGTTCCCCACGCCAGGTCGTCGAGGATCAGCGAGCGCAGCGACTCCATCACGTAGGTCACCGGGTTGAACGTCGCGGCGATCTCCATCGGCCGCGTCAGCAGGTCACGCGGCACGAAGTTCGGCGTCAGGAACAGCAACGGGAAGAAGATCAGCCCGCCGGAGTTGGTCGCCGCCGCGCTGCGCGTCTTGAGCGCGATGAGCTGCATGAAGCCGGCGAACACCACCGCCCACGCCGCGGTCAGCACGATGAGCAGGACGAAGCCGAGCACGCCGGAGGCCAGCGAGATGCCGAACGGCAGGGCGAGGAGGACCAGCAGCGTGGCGATGAACAGGCCCTTCACCGCTTCGGCGATGAGGCGGCCGAGCACGATCGCGGTGCGCGGGATGGGCGCCGCCCTCAGCTTGTCGAAGTAGCCGCCCTCGATGTCTTCGACCAGGAACAGCGCGGCGCTGCCGAACGACGCGGCCAGCAGCAGCGAGCTCGGCAGCTGGAAGGCGGCGTAGCCCTGCCCCTTCAGGAAGCTCGTCGACGTCGACGGGAAGATGTCGCCGGCCTGGCCGACGTTGACGACCAGGAAGAACAGCGGGATGAACAGCGTCGGAAACAGCGCCTCCGGCGTCCGTTGGGCCTCGCGCAGCGCGCGCTTGCCGAGCAGCCAGGCGTAACTCACAGCGTCACCTCCTGCACGTCGCCCTCGACCCGGCCGCGGGTGCGTCCGGTGGCGTCGAGGAAGACGTCGTCGAGGGTCGGGTCGCTGCTCAGGCCGCGCCGCGCTCGCATTTCGGCCTTCAACTCGCGCGGCGTGCCCTCGCGGACGATGCGTCCGTTGTCGATGATCGCCAGCCGGTCGCAGAGCCGGTCGGCTTCCTCCAGGTACTGGGTGGTGAGGAAGATCGTCGTGCCGCGCTGGTTGATGCGCCGCACCTCCTCCCACACCGTCAGGCGGCTGGCGGGGTCGAGGCCGGTGGTCGGCTCGTCGAGGAACAGCACCTCCGGCTCGTGCACCAGCGACGCGGCCAGGTCGAGCCGGCGCTTCATGCCGCCCGAGTAGGCCTTGATCCGGCGGTCGGCGGCGTCCTCCATCTCGACGAGGGCGAGCAGCGCGTCGGACTTCGTGGCGGCTTCCGCGGGCGGGAGCCCGAACAGCCGTGCCTGCAGGACGAGCAGCTCCCGTCCGGTCTGGCGCGGGTCGAGCCCGGCCTCCTGGAGGGCGACGCCCATCTTGCGCCGGGCGGCGTCGGGCTCGGCGGCGACGTCGATGCCCGCCACCCGCGCCGTGCCCGACGTGATGGTCAGCAGCGTGGTGAGCATCCGCACCATGGTCGACTTGCCCGCCCCGTTGGGGCCCAGGAAGCCGAACACCTCGCCGGTGGCGACTCTGAGGTCGACGCCGCGCACCGCCTCGACCGTGTCGGCGCGGCTGGAGTAGGTCTTGACCAGGCCCTCGGCCTCGACCGCGTAGGTCACGCGGCGCGGCGCGTCGGCGCCAGCGCTCCCGAGGATCTCGCCGTCATGGCGCCGGGGCTCCTCGGGTTGCCCGTTCTGTCGCAGCATGTCGGGTAGGACTGCGGCGGAGCGGCGAACTCATCGCCGCTCGCGGAACTTCTCAGTCGACGGTCAGCGCGGGGCGATCGCAGCGCGGGTCGTCGCAGACCGCCGGAGAGCCGCTGGGGCCGCGGTGGAAGTGAACTCGCTCGCCGGTGTCGGGAGTCAAGATGGAGCGCAGGGTGGACAGGACGTGTCCCATGGTCGATTCCTCTCGTGACGGCGACAATGCCGCCTGGACGTCTGGAAACGAGGATGCGACGCGCGGCCCGAGATTCCCAATGGAACATCTCGGGGGCAGCCCTAGGGGTTGGCTATGTCGCCGGTCAGGGCGGGGCGCCGGCTTCGCCGATGGAGGCGCGCAGCACCGACACCACCAGCCGGTGATCCTCGACCTGCGGCAACCCCGAGACGGTGACGGTGCCGACCACACCGACGCCGCGGACGTTGATCGGGAAGGCTCCGCCGTGGGCCGAGTAGCGCAGCGGGTCGAGGCGGTAGCGCTCCTCCGGTGACTGGCCGACCGCGGCGCAGTCGACGCCGACGTAGAGCGAGGAGTGCCCGAAGCGCCGGACGACGGCGGTCTTGCGCTCGATCCACGCGTCGTTGTCGGCCGACGTGCCCTCCAGGGCGGCGTGGAAGAGCTGCTGCTCGCCGCGGCGGATGTCGATCGTCACCGCGTGCCCGCCGTCGCGCGCCGCGGTGACCAGGCGCTGCCCGAGCTCCCACGCCACCGTGTTGTCGAACAGCGAGAACTGCAACTCGCGCTCCTGGGCCAGCAGGTCGGCCAGCGTCTCCTCGGTGGGGGGCAGGTCGGCGCTCACGGGCCCGTCCCGCTCCGCCGGGTCACCGTCAGCCCGGCGGCGACCGGGATCGGGGAGTCCTCGGACGGCAGGCCTTCGAGCCGGGAGTGGAACGCCGTCGCCACCCGCACCGCGTGCGCCTTGGCCTCCTCGGCGCGCTCGCCGGCGAAAAGGTCGTCGACGGTGGCGGCCCACAGCGCGAGCCAGCGCTGGAAGTGCCCCGCGCGCAGCCGCGCCTTGGCGTGCAGCGCGGCGTGGGGCGCGAACGCCCCTCCGCTGTAGGACTGCTCGCCGAGCAGGATCGTCGCCCAGAACGACGCGATGACCGGCACGTGCTCCTCGATGTCGAGCTTGGCGATGTCGACGAACAGCCAGCCGATGATCGGGTCCTCGAGCGCCTGGCCGTAGAAGGCGCGCACCAGCCGCTCGACGTCGGCGCGCGTCTCGATGTCCCCGCGAGCGCTCATCCCGATCACTATGGCGCGTCAGGATGAGCGCCTCGTAATCGTCAGTGCAGGACGCGGTACTTGACGTGCGTGACGACCGGCGAGGCAACGACGTCGATCGGCTCGAGGCGCAGGTCGCCGACGTTCTCCAGCAGCCGCTCGCCCGCGCCGAGCAGGGTCGGGACGATGTGGAGGTAGAGCTCGTCGATCGCCCCGGCCGCCAGGTACTGCTGGATGGCGCTGGCCCCGCCGGCGATAGCGACCTCCTGCTCGCCGGCCGCCGCCCGCGCCGCCTCGAGCGCCGCCCCGATCCCCTCGGTGACGAAGGTGAACGTCGTGCCGCCATCCATCTCCAGCGGCTCGCGCGGGTGGTGGGTGAGGACGAAGACGGGGGCGTGGAAGGGCGGCGTCTCGCCCCACCAGCCCTTCCAGTCGGGATTCCAAGCGCCCTCTCCGCCGCCGAACATCCTGCGGCCCATGACGTAGGCCCCGACGTCGCGGGTCAGCTCCTCGATGACGTCGTTGTCGGCGTTGCGCTCGCCGCCGGTGCGGCCGTGCTGCTCGTTCCAGCTCTCCAGCGCGAACGCCCACTCGTGCAGGCGCTCACCACCCACGCCGAGCGGCTCATCGGGGCTCTGGTCCGGTCCGGCGACGAAGCCGTCGAGCGACATCGAGATCTGACAGGTGACCCGGCTCATGCCGCCGCGACCTCGATGTGGAAGGCGAGCGCCCGCTGCTGGTCGAGCACCCGCAGCGCGACGATCGGGATCCGCGTGACGGTCATCTCAGGCCTCCACGATGGTCTCGAAGCCGCCGTAGCGCATCTGCTCCATGTCGGTGATTGGCTCGACGTCCATCATCGCCTTGACGCGCGAGTCCTCCATCACCTTGGCCATCACCTCGTCGCGATGGGCGCGCGACTCGAAGTCCACCACGGCGGCGGTGAGCAGCTGGCCGTTGGCCGCGGCGGTGAAGCCCTCGCCCAGGTCGTCGCCGCGGAATTCGCGGTAGGCGAGCGCTCCGTGCTCCTTGGCGACTCCGCCGAACGTCATCGCCAGCTTGCGGTACTCCTCGATCTTCTCCTCCGGCACCGGCAGCAGGTAGAGATCGACATATCCCTTGACGTTGGTGTCCATCACCGTCTCCTCCAGATCTCGCTGTCCTCGGTCAGGAATGCAGACCGGGGAACCCGCCGGAACTCATCGGTCGGAGCCGGCGCTTCCGGCGACGCGACGCTGCGCAACGTGCGGCTGCACGTCCACCAGCGCTGACGACATCGTCGCTCAGGACACGAGAGGACGACGCTGCGGCCGCCCCCTCGCGTCTTCCGATCCAGCCGGCTACGGGATGAAGGTGACCGTCACGTTGATGCGGAACTCCTCCTCCGTGCTGCTCGGATCGAACTCCTCCGTCGTGTAGCCACGGGCGCCGGCGTAGGCACCCGAGCCGCCCGTGATGGAGGAGGGAATCGACGGTGAGTCCTCGCCGCCCTGGGAGGCTCCCTGCAGGGTCAGGGTGCCGTCCCGGAGGACGACCGTGGCGAGGAACAGCTCGCCGCCGCTCTCCTCGCGCCCGCGCATGGTGACGACGTTGGCGACGTGAACGCGACCCACCCGCTGATTGTTGGAGTAGACCGCACCGTTGCCCGCGGAGACTCCCGCCAGCCTCGGATTGTCGTCCTGCTGGCAGCGCCGACGGTTGTTGGTGTTGGCGCAGTGCACGCCGAAGCTGCGCTCGGTGAACCGCGCCTGGAACGTCTCGCTGCCGACCGCCTTGGGCCCGAGCGTCCCCCCGTTGCCCTGCCCCACCGCGACTGTCGTGCCTCCGACCGCGAGCGCCGCCGTGATACCGACCGCGGCGATGTGCCGACCCTTCATGACCGCCTCCTCTGTGGAGATGCCCTTCCGGCGAGCGTCGTGGGGGATGCCCGATGCGTCTATACGGCTGGCACGTCAGTCGCAGGAGTGGCAGCCGTACGTCTGCGACGAGGGCCTGACCGTCCAGGACAGGACCTAACCTTCCGCCGATGCGCCTGATCGTCGCCCGCTGCTCCGTCGAGTACTCCGGCCGCCTCAGCGCCCGCCTGCCCGAGGCGCTGCGGCTGCTGATGATCAAGTCCGACGGCTCCGTGCTCATCCACGCCGACTGCGGCGGCTTCAAGCCGCTGAACTGGATGACGCCGCCGACGGTCATCGAGGAGGACGCGGACTCGATCGTGGTGCGCAAGGTCAAGGGCGAGGATCGGCTCGACATCTCCCTGCTCGAGGTGGTGTCGGACTCGACGCACGAGATGGAGATTGACGGCGGGCTGCAGAAGGACGGCGTCGAGCGCCACCTCCAGGAGTTGCTGGCCGACGCGCCGCATCGCTGCGGGGAGGGGTTCCGCCTCGTGCGCCGCGAGTGGCCGACCGACATCGGCCCCGTCGATTTGATGTGCCGCGACGAGGACGACGGCTGGGTGGCGGTCGAGATCAAGCGCGTGGGCACGATCGACGCCGTCGAGCAGCTCACCCGCTACCTCGATCGCATCCGCCAGGACGATCCCGCGCTGGCCAACTGTCGCGGTGTGCTCGCCGCCGGCGTGGTCAAGCCCCAGGCGCGGGTGCTGGCCGCCAGCCGCGACATCGCCTGGGTCGAGGTTGACCTGGCCGAGCTCCGCGGGGAGCGCGAGCCGGCACTCACCCTGTTCGCGGCCTAGCTCCTCAGCCCGGCCGCGCCTCGGCCGCGAGCCCGTCGAGCAGCCACGAGATGCCGCTGCGCAGCAGCGTCTCGGCCGGGTGGCTTGAGAGCGCGTCGGCGGCCGATGTGGACCGGGGGAACGCCTCGGGATCCAGGCGCCTGGCGGCCTCGCGGCCGCGCGCGGCGCGACCCTGGGGGTCGGGCTCCTGCCGGCGCGGCACCTCGAACGCGCTGGCGCCGATGGTGAAGATCAGCAGCACCTGCAGGGCGCGCACCGCGTCCTCGCCGGCCAGTCCACCGCGAGCCAGTTGCTCGAGCATCGCCTCGCCGAGGCGCAGTGCGTTGGGGCCGTTGGTCTGACGCGACAGGAAGAGCGGGACGAGGTCGGGGTGCGCGAGCAGCACCCGCCGGGAGTCGAGCAGGATCGCCTCGATCCGGGTCCGCCAGTCGCCGCGGCGGGGCAAGACGACGTCGGCCAGCACGGCGTCGAGCAGCGCGTCGACCAGCGCCGCCTTGTCGGGGACGTGCGAGTAGAGGGCGTTGGGCGCGACGCCGAGCTCACCGGCCACCCGCCGCATCGACAGCGCCGCCAGGCCGTCGCGGCGCAGGACGTCCAGAGCCACGCCGACGACGTCGTCGCGCGACAGGCCAGCTCGCTTGCCGGGAGCTCGGGACACGCGTTCAACTGTACAGCGTCCATGTCATGTTGTACGGTGTACAACATGACCGAGATCGTCCTCTTTCACTCCGCCTACGGCCTCCGCCCGGCCGTGTCCGACTTCGCCGACGCCCTCCGCGCCGGCGGCCACACGGTCCACACTCCCGACCTCTACGACGGCGCGGTGTTCGACACCCTGGAGGAGGCGGTGGTCAAGCGCGACGAGATCGGCATCGGCGGGCTCATCCAGCGCGCCACGTCCGCGGTCGAGAGCCTGCCCGCCGAGCTCGCCTACGCGGGCTTCTCGATGGGCTGCGGGCCGGCACAGCTGCTGGCCCAGACGCGTCCCGGCGCCCGCGGCGCGTTGCTCATGCACGGCGCCCTGCCGAGCCAGGCGTTCGAGGTCCCGTGGCCCGCGGGAGTGGCGCTCGAAATCCATGGCATGGAGGACGACCCGCTATTCGACGTCGGAGTCGCCCGCGAGCTGCTCTCCGAAGCGCCCGATGGGACTTTGCGCCTCTATCCCGGCGCGGCCCACCTGTTCGCCGATCCCGGCCTCTCCGACTACGACGAGACGGCCGCCGCGCTCATGCTGAGGCGCGCGCTGGCGTTCTTCGCGCGCCTATAGCGGTGGGCGGGTCGGCTCGATCAATCGAGTGGCTCGGGGCGTCCCGCCACGCGGGCGATCAGGCCCCACGCCGACACCACTGCCCACACCGCTTCGAGCAGCAGGAAGCCCCACTGGCGGCCTTCGAGGGCGATGACGCCGAGGACCGCCGAGCCGACCAGGTTGAGGATCAGCGACGGGTAGGAGCTCGGGCTGGTCAGCTTGAGCTGGACGGCGATGAAGGCGGCCAGCACCGCGAGGGCGCCGGCGAGTTGAAGCGCGTCGGACATGGCCTGCCGCCTACGCGCCGCGCGCGCCGCTCTCGCCCCACAGTGTCACCAGCAGACGCCGGGGACCGCCGGCGTTGCGGTGCTCGCACAGGTAGATCCCCTGCCAGATCCCCAGCGCCAGGCGCCCATCGGAGATCGGGATCGAGAGCGTGGGGCCGAGCAGCGAGGACTTGATGTGCGCCGGCATGTCGTCGGGCCCCTCGAGGGTGTGGGTCCACATCGGCGCGCGCTCGGGCACCGCCGTGTCGAACCAGGAGTCGAAGTCGCGCCGCACGTCGGGAGACGCGTTCTCGTTGATGGTGAGCGACGCCGAGGTGTGCTGGATGAACAGGTGCGCCAGCCCGATCGCGATCGACTCGAGCTCGGGCACCGCGCCGACGACTTCCGCGGTCACGAGGTGGAAACCGCGCGGACGCGGGTCGAGGACTGCTTCGCGCTGGATCCACATGAGGCGAGGAGCCTAGGCGACCGGTCTCCTCACCGGAGCATGCGGGCCACGGCCAGGTCGACGCGCTCGCCGCGAAACGGCACGCCCTCGGCTTCCAGCAGCGCCCGCTGCCGCGCGCCCTTGGCCAGTGAGCCGTCGGCGCGCACGATGCGATGCCACTGCAGGTCGGCGTCCTCGCAGCCGGCCAGCACCGCGCCGGTGAAGCGCGGAGCGCCGGGCGACACGTCGCCGTAGGTGCGCACGAACCCGGCCGGAGTGGCGCGGATGCGCGCGAGGACGGCGGCGCGGCGGTCACTCACGCCTTGAGTATCCTCGCCGCCGCATGCGCCACGGCACCTACTCCATCACCGCGCGGGACCCGGCCACCGGCGCCCTCGGCGTGGCCATCCACTCGCACTGGTTCTCGGTCGGCCCGCTGTGCGCCTGGGCGCGCCCGGGGACCGGGGCGGTCGCCACCCAGTCGGTGGTCGAGCCGGCCTACGGCGCGCGCGGGCTCGACGCCATGGCCGGCGGCGAATCGGCGCCTGCCGCGCTCGCGCGCCTGCTCGGCGCCGACGAGTCCGCACGGCTGCGCCAGGTGGCCATGGTCGACGCCTCCGGCCGCGTGGCCGCGCACACCGGCGCCGACTGCATCCCGGGCGCCGGTCACGTGACCGGCGAAGGCTTCAGCTGCCAGGCCAACATGATGCTGCGCGAGACGGTGCCGGCCGCGATGTCGGCCGCCTTCGAGGCGGCGGACGGCGAGCTGCCCGAGCGCCTGCTCGCCGCGTTGGAGGCCGCCGAGGGCGAGGGCGGCGACATCCGCGGGCGCCAGTCGGCGGCGATGCTGGTGGTGCCGGCGTCGGGTGAGGCGTGGGCGACGAGCGTCGACGTGGGCGTCGACGACCACTCCGAGCCGCTCGACGAGCTGAGGCGGCTGCTGGGCCTCGAGCGCGCCTACGCCCTGGCGCTGGCCGCCGACGATCTGGTCGGCGCGGGCGACTTCGACGCCGCCGTCCCGCTCTACGAGCGCGCCGCCGCGCTGGCGCCCGAGTCGGACGAGCTGGTGTTCTGGGCCGGCATCGGCCTCGCCGGAAGCGACCTCGAGGGCGGCGTGGCGAAGATCCGCCAGGCGGCCGGGATCAACCCCAACTGGCTGATCCTGCTCGACCGCCTGTCGCCGGAGTTCGCCCCGGCGGGCGCCGAAGTGCGCCGCGCGCTCGGCCGCTAGCGCTCGCCCGGCGCCTTGGCCGGGTTCATGCTGATCGGCACCGAGACGTCCAGCGCGGTGCGGATGATGCGGTTCTGCTCGCTGGTGTGGGCGGCGGGATAGCCCTCGCCGGTCGACGCGCGCTCCGGGCGTCCGACGTAGCCGAAGGCCAGCTCGGAGGGCAGGATCTGCAGCAGCCGCGGCGTCATGTGCTCGCGCGCGCCCATGTTGCGCGGCTCCTCCTGCACCCAGGCGACCTCGCGGAGGTTGGGATAGCGCCGCAGCTCGGCCTCGATCTGGTCCTGCGGGAAGGGGTAGAGGAGCTCGACGCGGGTGATCGCCACGCGCTCGTTGTCCTCGCGGGTGGCGTGGTTCTTGAGGTCGTAGTAGATCTTGCCGGTGCACAGCACGAGCCGCTGCACCTTGCGCTCGTCGATGCGCGGCTCGGCCAGCACCGGGAAGAAGCGCGACTCCGACAGGTGCTCGATCCGCGACGTCGCCTGCGGCAGCCGCAGCAGCGACTTGGGCGTCACCACCACCAGCGGCCGCTGCTTGGTGACCTTCGCCTGCCGGCGCAGGAGGTGGAAGTACTGCGCGGGGGTGGTGAGCGAGGCGACGCGCAGGTTGCCCTCGGCCGACAGCTGCAGGAAGCGCTCCAGCCGACCGGAGGAGTGCTCGGGGCCCGAGCCCTCGTAGCCGTGGGGCAGCAGCAGCGTGAGGCGGCTGGTCTGACCCCACTTGGCTTGCGCCGAGACGATGAACTGGTCGATGATCACCTGCGCGGCGTTGGCGAAGTCGCCGAACTGCGCCTCCCACAGCACGAGCGAGTCCGGCGCCTCGATCGCGTAGCCGTACTCGAAGCCGAGGCAGGCGATCTCCGACAGCGGCGAGTTGTGCAGCTCCATCGGAGCCGTCGCGTGGGTCAGTCCCTGGATGGGGGCGATGCGCTGGCCGGTCTTGAAGTCATGCAGGACGAGGTGGCGCTGGGAGAACGTCCCGCGCTCGACGTCCTGGCCGGTGAGGCGCACCGGGGTGCCCTCCTGCAGCAGCGACGCGTAGGCCAGCGCCTCGGCGTGCGCCCAGTCGATGCCGCCCTCGGGCCCGAGCGTCGTCGCCCGCTTCTCGAGCTGCTTGACCAGCTTGGGCGCCACCGTGAAGCCGTCGGGAATCCGCAGCAGGCCCTCGTTGAGCTCGCGCAGCGTCTCGGCCGGCACCGCGGTTACCACGTCGGGTGAGCGGGTGCGGTCGAGCTCGTAGCCCCCGGTCGGCGGCTCGGCGCGCGAGTTCTCGAGTTCCTCCTTGAGCTGGCGGTGGCGGTCGGACATCCCGGTCCAGATGTGCGCCGCGATGGCGTCGGCATCGTCCTGGGAGAGCACGCCGCGCTCGATCAGCTGCTTGGCGAAGGACTCGCGCACCGGCAGCTTGGCCTTGATGCGGGCGGCCATCAGCGGCTGGGTGTAGGACGGCTCGTCGCCCTCGTTGTGCCCCCAGCGCCGGTAGCCGATCAGGTCGATGAGGACGTCGTGGCCGAACTCCGCGCGGTAGGCGAAGGCGAGGCGCACCGCCGAGACGCAGGCGGCCACGTCGTCGGCGTTGACGTGGATGATCGGGACGTCGAAGCCCTTGGCCAGGTCGGACGCCCAGCGCGTCGAGCGGGCGTCGTCGGGATCGGTGGTGAAGCCGATCTGGTTGTTCTGGATGATGTGGATGGTGCCGCCGACGGTGTAGCCGTCGAGCGCCTGCAGGTTGAGCGTCTCGGCGACCACGCCCTGCGCCGGGAAGGACGCGTCGCCGTGCAGGATGACCGGCAGGGCCACGCGGTTGTCGGTCCGGATCTGACGCGATTCGCGATTGGTCTGCAGCGCCCGGGTGGCGCCGTTGACCACCGGCGAGATGAACTCGAGGTGGCTCGGGTTGGCCTCCAGCCGGACCACGACCTGGCGGCCGTTGTCGAGCTCGAACTCGCCCTTGGCGCCGTGGTGGTACTTGACGTCGCCGGTTCCGCCGATCGGCAGGGTGGTGACCGCCTCGATCGCCGACGCGCCCTCGAACTCGCGGAAGATCGTCTCGTACGAGCGCCCGAGGTTGTGCGCGAGCACGTTGAGCCGGCCGCGGTGGGCCATCCCGAGCACCACCTCGCGCCCCCCGTTGGCGCCGGCGAGCCGGATCAGCTCGTCGAGCATCGGAACCGTCATGTCGAGGCCCTCGATCGAGAACTGCTTCTGGCCGAGGTAGGCGCGATGCAGGAAGCGCTCCAGCGAGTCGACCATCGTCAGGCGCCGCAGCAGCCGGCGCGACTCGGCCTGGGTCAGCGGCCGGCGGAACTCCCCGGACTCGATCTTCTCCCGCAGCCAGGTCCGCTGGCGATGGGAGGCGATGTGCTCGACCTCGTAGGCGATCGTGCCGCAGTAGGTCTCCTGCAGGTTCGGCAGCGCGTCGGCCAGGGTGCGTCCCTCGACGTGGGTGCGCAGGATGCTGGCCGGGATCCGGCGCATCATCTCGGGCGTCAGCCCGACCGATTCGGGATCGAGCGCCGGGTCGCCCTCGGGCTCGGCGCCCAGCGGGTCCAGGCGCGCGGCGAGATGGCCGTGGGTGCGATGGGCCTTCAGCAGCGAGGTGGCCGCCTGCACCGCCTGCAGGAGGTCCTCGTCGATCGCTCCGAGCGCGGCGACCGGCTCCGGCGCCGCGACCGCCTCCTCCGGCTCGGCGGCGGAGGCGGCGAGGCCCAGCTCGCGGAAGATCTGCTCGTAGAAGCCGCCGTCGCCCTGCAGCAGCGCCTCGACGGCGGCGAGGAAGGCCCCCGACTCGGCGCCCTGGATGACGCGGTGGTCGTAGGTCGACGTCATCGTCATCACCTTCTCGACGCCGAGCTTGGGCCCGACCTGGCCGAGGCCGGGCGGGAAGCCGATGGCGCCGGTGGCGATGATCGTGCCCTGCCCACGCATCAGCCGCGGGACCGAGGCCACCGTGCCGAGTCCGCCCGGGTTGGTGAGGGTGACGTTGGCGCCCTGGAGGTCGTCGGCGCTCAGGCCGCCGTCGCGCGCACGGGCGACGAGGTCGTCGAAGGCGGCGCGGAAGGACACGAACGGCAGTCGCCCGGCGTCGCGGATCACCGGCACGAGCAGGGAGCGCGAGCCGTCGGGGCGGTCGACGTCGACCGCGATGCCGAGCTCGACGCGGCCGTCGTCGACCATGGTGGGGTCGCCTTCGATGCGCGCGAAGTGGTGGCGCATCACCGGCGTCTGCTCCTGCACCGCCCGCGCGATCGCGTAGGCGATCAGGTGGGTGAAGGAGACGCGATGGCCGCCCGCCTTGAGGCGGCGGCGGGCGGCGTCGAGCGCGGTGACGGTGAAGGTCCGGAACGACGTGGCGGTCGGGATCTCCCGCGAGTCCTCCATGTAGCGGGCGAGCATCGCCGCCGCTCCGCGCAGCGTCGTGGCGTGCTCGTCGGCGTCATCCGGCGCCGCTTCCGGGGTTCCGGTGGCCTCGTCCTCGGCCGCCTCGAGCACGTCGTGCTTGACGATGCGCCCGTCGGGTCCGGTGCCGTGGACCTCCTCGAGCTCGACGCCCAGCGCCGCCGCCGCCCGGCGCGCGACCGGCGAGGCGTGGACGTCGTCGTGGTCCGGGCGCTCGTGGTGGGCGGACTCGCCTCCGTGCGCCGCCGCGCCGTTGCCGTCGGGGCCCGCCCGCCGCTCGGCCGGGCGCGCCGGCGGCTCCTGAGCGGGGGCCGCGCCGGTGCGCAGGCGGGCCATGACCTGTCCCACCGCGACGGTGTCGCCGGCGGCGACCAGGATCTCCTGGAGGACGCCGGACGCCGGGGAGGGCACTTCGGCGTCGACCTTGTCGGTGGAGACCTCGACCACCGTCTCGTCGGCGCGGACCGCATCGCCGGGCTGCTTGACCCACTCGAGCACCACGCCCTCGCGCACGGACTCGCCCATCTCGGGCATGGCGATGTCGACGGTCGCCCCGTCGTCGTCGCCGTTGGCGTCACCGGTACCGGTCACGACCGCGGATGCCGGGCTGGCCGCCGGCGCAACGTCCGCGGATCCGTTGCCGGCCGCCGCATCGCCGGGCGTGATCTCGGCCAGCACGGCGCCGGCCTCGACCGTCTGTCCGGCGGAGACCCGGATCCGGGCCAGGATCCCACCGCCGGGCGCCGGCACCTCGGCGTCGACCTTGTCAGTCGAGATGATCACCACGGTCTCGTCGGCGACGACCCGATCGCCTTCGGACTTGAGCCACTCGACCACGGTCCCCTCCGTGACGGAGTCACCCATGGCCGGCATCACGACTTCGAGGGTCGTATCGATCGACATCAGGACCGGAGCGGACCATATCGCGCGACGGCGGGCGCGGTCCGCTCGCGCCGCCGCTGCTCGACCACGAAGGCGATCGAGCCGGCAAAGGGGCCGATCCCGCCGATCACGGCGACCATGACCGCCAGCCACAGCGGCACCACGCGCCGCCGGACGGCGGCGATGACCAGCAGCGAGATGACGATCCAGCCGATGCCGTGGCCCCAGCCGAACGCCGGCTCCACCGCCTGGTCACCGGGAATCGCCCAGAACAGCAGTAGGCCGAGGTAGAGGCCCGAGTGGGTGAACGACAGCCACTTGAGGCGTTGGAAGGTCAGCACCCCGCTCACGATGGGTCCAGCAGGTGCGCCACCCGGCGCAGCTCCGCGTCGGCCTCCGGCGGCCACGCATCGACGTCGGCGGGCCACCATGCGTGGGCATCGTGCTCGGAGTCGGGCGTCACCTCGACGCCGGCCGGCAGCCACGCCTGACCGATCAACATGGCCATGCGGTTGGGGAGAACGACCAGCGCCTCGGCGGTGATCGACTCCGGCACCACCGACCACTCCTCCTCGAGCTCTCGCCCCAGCGTCTCGGCGGGGCTCTCGCCGAGCTCGACCGAGCCGCCCGCGCCGAGTGCCCAGCGGCCGGCCCAGGAGGCGACCCAGGCGGCGCGCCGGCCGGCCAGCCAGCGCCCGTCGGACGAGCGGATGACGCACAGCGCGCTCAGCGCGCCGGCGGCGTCGGCGCCCAGGCGCAGCGACCAGCGCATCGGCTGCAGCTCGAGCCGGAGTCCGGCGTCGTCGACGCGCCAGTCGCTCAGCCGGGCCGCGAGGCCGTCGTGGGCGGGGGACCCGCGCCTGGCCAGCCCGGCGATGGCGCGGTCGGCTTCGACGACACCGGCGGCGTCCGGCTCGTAGGGGTCCCGGCGCCAGTCCACCTCGATGCGCTCGAGGGGCCACGGGCCGCGCGCGACGACCCCAGGTGCGAGGACAGACATGTGCCTGAGAGGTTATCCGGGCCGGCGGGCGCGAGCCGGTACCCGGCGAGCCCGTTCGACGCCGCCGCGCCGACGTGGCACCATGTCCCGCGTGAGCTCAGCGAGCGGCAAGAACATGCAGGCGGTCTGCCAGGCCAAGGAGGCCCACGACAAGTCCTGCCCTTGGGGCGGCAAGGGCACCGAGGTCCACATGGCGTGGTTCGACCTCGAGCGCCTCGGCTGGGACGAGGGCGACGTCATCTGCGGGCTGGTCGTGGTCGGCGACGAGACCGTCGCCACCGGCATGATGCGGGTCACCTGTGACGCCGAGGGCGACGGCGGCGGGCGGACCGAGGACGAGGAAGTCGTCGAGACCGTCGAGGCGGTCTCCACCGAGCGCGTTCCGGTCACCGTCGGCAACTAGGCCGCTTGCGATCGAGCTGACCGCCGCCTCAGGCGACGGTCAGCTCGAGATCGAAGGCGCGCTGGAACAGATCGCGCTGACGCTGTGCCGCCCAGCGGGCGATCGAGACTTCGCCCTCGGCGTCCAGCCGCAGCTCCACACGGCCGTCGACGACCTCGACCCGGGCGCGCCGGACCGACTGGTCGCGGGAGCGCTCGAGCTGCTCGGACAGGCGCAGGATCGCGCTGCAGCGCAACAGCAGCTCCTCGTCGCCCGGCTGGGCGAGCGACGCGAGCTCGCCCAGCGACGGCGTCCCCTTGCGGTGGTAGCGGGCGATCTGGCCGATCAGCGCCGTCTCGCGCGGTGAGTAGCCGAACAGGCGCGCGTTGAGGATGATGTAGCGGGAGTGCTTGTGGTGGTCGTCGTAGTCGATCGCGGTGCCGACGTCGTGGAGGATCGCCGCCGACCACAGCAATTGGCGCTCCTCGGCTGCCCCCGGGTGCACTCCGACGGCGGCCAGCTCGTCCCACATCTCCAGCGCCAGGCGCGCCACGTGTCGCGCGTGGGGGAAGTCGACGTGGTACTGCGAGGCGAGGTTGGTGACGCCGGAGCGGCGCACGTCATCGAGCAGCGGCGGCTCGGTGCCGGCCAGCAGCCGCTCGAAGAAGACTCCCTCGCGCAGGCCGGCCTCGGTGGCCTCGATGGAGTCGAAGCCGCCGCACTCCAGCACGCACGCGACGACGACCGCGCCGGCGAGGATGAGGTCGCCGCGCACCGGCTTGATGCCGGGCACGCGGCCGCGCTCGGCGGCCGACATGCTCGCGAAGCGCTCGACCATCTCGTCGAGGACCTCCTTGCGGATCTTGAAGCCCTGGACGCCGTTGGACGGCAGCTGCTCGGCGAGGACTCCCGCGGCGGCCAGGTTTCGCACCGTGCCGCCGAGGCCGACCAGGCAGCGCTGCGGCCCACCGGCCGAGAGCCACGGCGCCGACGCCAGCTCCGCGCGCACATGCGCGCGGAGGTTCTTGAGCCGTTTGGGCTTGGCCTTGCCCTCGGGCAGGAAGCGCTCGGTCATCCGCACCGCGCCGAGCGCCCAGGAATCCATGTGCTGCGCGCGGCGGCCGGCGACGCGGACGAGCTGCATCGAGCCGCCGCCGAGGTCGAGCGACACGCCGTCGACCAGGGTGGTCGAGTTGACCGCCGCCAGGTAGCCGTAGCGGGCCTCCTCCTCGCGGGAGAGGACGTGGATGTCGATGCCCGCGCGCGCCTTGGCCGCCTCGAGGAAGAACTCGCGGTTGCCGGCCTCGCGGATCGCGGAGGTGGCCACGGGGCGGATCTCGTGGATGCCGGTGGCGCGGCAGAAGTGGGCGAAGAGCTCGAGGGTTTCGAGCGCGCGCTCCATCGGGCCGGGCTGCAGGTCGCCGGTGGACTCGAGCCCCTCGCCGATGCGCACCGACTCGAAGATCTCGTCGGTGCGCTTCCACCACGCCCCCTGGACATAGGTGAACACCACCAGGCGGAACGAGTTGGAGCCGAGGTCGATGACCGCGAGCCGTCGCTCGTCGGAAGCCGGGGTCATGGTCTCTGGTGCCTCAGGTCGCGCGTTCGATCAGCTCGACCCCGTGCCGCTCGCCCGAGATCCAGCGCAGCAGACTGAGGGTTGGGCGCGGAACACGCGGTCGATATTGGCACGATCATGCAGAGGGAAGATTGTCAGGCGCGCGCGCCGTCCTGCAGCGGACCAGAGCCTCCGGCAGCCGGGCGCTCAAGCGGCCGAGCACTCGACGAAGCAGCGGGCGACGATCAGGTACATGCCCACTGATCGTACGAGACGACCCGGCCTCGATCGGGTTGCCGGTGGAACACCCGACGGACACTCCTGCGATGCTGCGTCGATTCGACGCGTCAGTAAGGCCTGCAGCGATCCGACATCGATCGGCGTGCGTCCGAGGGAAAAGGTAACCGTACGGTGAGCTCCAAAGAACTGCGACGGCTACTTCGGCGCCTGAAATCGGAAGTCGGCGAGGCGTACGCGGGAACCGGCGACCGAGGCCTGCGACGACAGTTCGACGTCTGGCGACACGGGTTCGTCGCCAGGCAGGCGGTCCTCTTCGACTTCGACCGCTACGGCTATGAGCCATTTCTCTCGGAGTTCGAGCGTAAGCGACGACTGCCTCGGCTCAACCGGAACACCGCCTTGCTGAAGGACAAGTTGCTCGCCTTCCTCTTCTTCCGCGAGATCGGGATGCCGAGTCCGACCGTTTTCGCCTTCGCCTTCGTCGATGTGCGAGGCCAGGTCTCCCTCGACGGACAGGACTCGCAAGGTGGCATCGAGGAGGTCCTGCGCCGACATGGCAAGTTGATCGTCAAGCCCCGCGACGGCGCTCACGGTCGCGGGATCCTGTTGATGGAGCAAGACGGCGAGAGGACACTTGTCAACGGCGAGGAGGTCTCCGACCTCAGCGAGTTCATCGACGACCGGGTCATCGTCTCGGAGTTCGCCGAGCAGCATGAGTACGCCCAGAGGATCTTTCCCGGTTCTCCGAACACACTCCGGGTCATCAGCGTTCGTGATCATGCGACGGGCGAACCGTTCGTGGCGATGGCCACTCACCGCTTCGGCACGATGCGCTCTCAACCCGTTGACAACGTGGAGCTGGGCGGGCTCAGTGCCGGGATAGAGGTCGGAAGCGGAACTCTCGGCCCGCTTGCGGCAATGCCAGGCGCCAGTCTGCGGCGCGGCCGGCAACTCGCCTGGCTCGATCATCATCCCGACAGCGGCGTCAGGGTCACGGGCACCGTGGTCCCGCGTTGGCACGAGATCGTGCGAGAGCTCAACCGCGCCATGTCCGCGCTGACCGAATACAGATTCGTTGGCTGGGACGTCCTGGTCACTCAGGACCACTTCACGGTCATCGAGGGCAACACCGGTCCCGGCATCAGCTTCCAGATACACGGGCCGCTTCTGCGCGACGCCCGCGTGCGGGCGCTCTTCGAGGCGCGCGGGGTGCTTTCTCGGATCGGTCGGCCGAGGGGTCGGCCCGGCCCGATACGGGGCTCGACTCCCAACGTGGCACACAAGCCGACTCGACCTGCCGCGATCAACGAGCCCGTCCAGCTCGACGAAGGCTCCTTGTCGTCGCCGTAGAGCGTGCGCGCGTGAGCCGCGCAGCCGTCGGCGTCGCGGGGCGGGTCGATGGCAGGCTCGTGCGAGCTCACGACGCACCTGCCGTACGGCGCTCGTGCGGGCGAGCAAATGCTCCGGTTCCTCCGGTTCGGCGGTCGCCGGTGCAACGGCGACCTGAACGGGTCAGCAGGCGACGGGATCGCCTTCGGTCAGCTTCTGCGGCGAGCGCGCATCGAGTAGGAGCCCGACCGAGGGCTGGCTGACCTGCGCGGTGGCCACCTTCCAGGATCCGCCCGCGAACGTGGCAGCGACATCGTGCAACCCAAACGTCGCCTTCACGCTTCGGTACTGACTGTCATCGAGGAGGTAGCCGCACGGGGGGCGATCGGTGTGGCGCGTCGGCGACCTGTAGTAGTAACGCCCGCGGCCGGCCGCTCCCTCGGCGATGGCGCCGCGCGCCGCTGCGGCGGTGCTGCCGGCCAATTCCGAACGCCCATCGCGCAGCATCTTCAGCGTTGCCCGCGTGACGGCACGGTGGGCGGCGACGCGTTGGAGCGGCGAAAGCGTTCCGCGCCGCGGTGTCTCGATCAGCAGGCTGGGCGAGTGACGCAGCGCCGCCTGCTGACGCAGGACCCCCTCGTTGGCGTTGGGAGTGAGGGTCGGGTAGAGGCCGGTGCGATAGCGCTTGGCGCGCAGCGCACGCGCGGCGTCGTCCTTGAGCCGGCTCGAAAGCTCCTTGATCGAAGGATCGACGTTCAGGTGCAGCGTGTCGGGGTTGGAGAGGAGCACTGCGCTGCCTCCCTCCTCCTTGTACTCGTGGAAGTCGGCCACGAGGTCCGGCTTATAGGCGCGAAGGACGGCGGCGATCGCCCTTGTCTCGGGAGTCGAGAGCTCGGCGTGATCACGATTGACGTCGACGCCATCCGCATTGCCGCGGTCGTCCGTGTTCAGGCCGTCGGGATTCGCGGTCGGGATCACGAGCAGGGTGCTCGAGCCGATGTCCTGCACGGCGTCTCGCGCCGCCTGCAGACACGCCTCTCGGCCAGCGGGCTCTGTGCCGTGCTGCGTGCAGACGAACAACACGCTGCTTCCTGCGGCGATTCGTCCCGGCGTCCGCGCCGGCCCCACGGTGACCAGGCGGATGGGTCGGCGCTGCACTGATCGGCCGATGACCGCGACCCGCAGGCGATCGCTGGCGCGGTCGAGATCGCGCAGAAAGCTCTGCTCCTCGCGCAATGACGTCCATCCGGATCCCTGGCGCGACTCGAAGCCCGTCTTGAGCGTGCTGACTGCCGTCGCCTCATTGCCACCGCACGCCGCGAAGACACCGCCGAGCGCCAGCAGCAGGGCGAGCCGGATGCTCTGAGGGGCTCGCACGGGCTTTACTCTAGGCCGCACATGCCAATCGGCGCCGAACTCCAAGACGGAACATCCTCGAAGGGGGCCACTTGACAGCGAACCTAGCGTCCAGGCGGCCGGTTCGCCTCTCGGCGGGCTGGCTGCCGCCGGAAGTCGTCGGTAAGGCGAAGTGGGCTCAGCGGGTCTGGCGCGAGTTGCGCGGTCAGCACGCGCAGGCAGACCCAGCTCCGGAGGAGACCTGGAGGAGGAAGGTCTGGTGCATGCGCAACGGATTCATGCCCATGTGCTACGACCTGTACTCCCTGGGTGACAACGACCCTCGCGACTATCTGTCCGACCGCGAGCGCGAGATGACCTGGATCCTCAACTGGCCGTACGCCGGGATCCTCGACGACAAGCTCGGCTTCGACTACATGATCAAACAGCTCGGGGCTCCGACGCCGGAGACTCGTGCGCTGATTGTCAAGGGCCGACTCACTCCCATGGATGACGCCCGCGACGCGACCGGCGGGAATTGGTGGCAGGAGCGCCTAGACCGCTTCGGGCGACTGGTGCTCAAGCCGATCTGGGGCGCCAAGGGCAATGGGATCTGGATCGTCGAGCGCTCCGACGGAGGCTGCCGGATGAACGGCACGGAGACGACAATCGGTGAACTCGAGCAGCGCGTTTCCGGCATGGATCGCTACCTGGTCTCTGACTATGTGCAGCAGGCGGCCTACGCGCAGGCGATCTTCCCGGGGTCGGCGAACTCGATGCGAATCCTCACCATGCAGGATGAGTCTGGGACGCCGTTCATCGCCGCCGCCGCGCATCGGTTCGGGGCCCTGCGATCGCACCGGCCGGTTGACTCCTGGTCCGGCGGGGGACTGAGCGCCGGAGTGGACCTCGACACTGGAGAGCTCTCGGAAGGAGTGACGTCTCTCGAGTTCAGCCGCATGGAGCGCCATGAGCGTCATCCGGACACCGGAACGCCGATCAAGGGCAACCAGGTCGCCAACTGGGACTTGATCCGAGCCGGCATCCTCGAGTTGGCAGGGAAGCTGCCCTTCCTGCCCTACATCGGCTGGGACGTCGTGGCAACCGATCCCGGCTACCTGATCATCGAGGGCAACAAGCAGAGCAACGTGGGATTCCTTCAGGTCCACCGTCCACTGTTGCGCGATCCAAGAGCTCGAGCGTTCTACGAGCGCGAGGGGATCATCCGCTAGACGAAGGGGGACGGCCCCGCCGTGCGGGGCCGTCCCTTCTCTGGCTCAGATGCCGACTTGCCGTGGCCGTCGGGCGTTCCGGTCGGGTTCAACAGGCGAGGCGCTGACCTGCTGTCAGCTCGTGCGGAGCACGGGAGTCCAACAGCAGCCCGATGTTGGGCTGTGAGGCCTGCGCTGCCGAGACGATCCACGACCCGTTGTTCGAGGTCGCGGCTGCCCCGAGAAGGCTGAGCGTACGCTGGGTCGCCAGGTATTGCGAGTCCGTCAGGCGGTAGCCGCACGGCGGCGTATCGCTGTAGGTGGTCGGGGACACGTAGTAGAAGCGCTGGTTGCCGCCGGCGCCTTCCGTGGCTGCGCGTTGGAAAGCGGCGGCCGTCGTCGTTGCAAGCTCAGTCGTCCTCTCGCGCGCCATCCTGACGGTCGCGCCGAGCGCGACCGACTGCGCCTTGACGCGTCGTAGCGGCGACAGGGTGCCGAGCCGCGGGGTCTCCACGAGCAGGCTGGGCGTATGGCGGAGTGCCGACTGCTGACGCATGGTGGTCTCGTCAGCGGTCGTGCTGCCACTCGAGTAGATCCCGGTGCTGAATCCGGCGCCCAACACGGCGGGACGGGCGTACGAGCTGTCCAACGTGCTGGCCAGATTCGCAATCTGAGGGTCGACGTTAAGGTGGAACCGGTTCGCATCCGCGAACAGCACGCTGCTCGCGCCGGACGCCGAGTACTCGTGCATGTCACCCAGGAGGTCCGGCTTGTAGTCGCGGATCACCGCGGCGACGGCACGGGCTTCAGGCGTCTTGAGCGCGAGGTGGTCCCGATTGATGTCGACGCCACTCGCGTTGTGGCGAGTCGTGTGTGCGAAGCCGTCCGGATTTGCGGTCGAAACGATCAGGACCGTCGTGGCGTCGGTGGAGTTGGCGTGATCGCGCGCTCCCTGCAGGCACGCTTCGCGGCCCGCCGGCTCGTCACCATGCTGGGTACAGACGAAGAGCACGCTGGTCCCGGCGGCGATCTCCGCCTTTGTGCGGGGCGCTCCCACGGTCACGAGCTGGATCGGACGACCTTCGACCGACCGGCCGATCTCGGTGACCGAGGTACGGCTGCTGGTCGCGTCGAGGTCGCGGAGGAAGGACTGCTCCTCCGACAGTGACGTCCAACTCGAGCCTGAACGTGACTCGAAGCCCGTCTTGAGGGTGATCGTCGGCGCCGGAGCGGGTCCGGTCGGGCTCGCGCCCGTCACGTCCGGCGTTGGCGTTGCCGTCGGCGTCGGCGTCGGCGTCGGCGTCGGCGTCGGCGTCGGCGTTGGCGTTGGCGTTGGCGTCGGCGTCGGCGTCGGGGCGGTGGTGGAGGTGGCGGCAGCGACCAGGCGGACCGAATCGACGATCAGGTTGCGGTCGCAAGACGTGGACCGGTAGTCGTTGGCGAATCCAACCTTGACGCTGTGCGTGCCGGCCGGCAGCGAGAGCGCGGCACTGTAATCGGTGTAGCTCGTCGCCGATACGCTGGCGGTGAGGCGGCTGGTGCCGTCCACCGAGACGGTCAAGCGGGGGGCGCCGCTGCACTGTTGGCCGCGGGCGCGCGCCACGAGTTTGACGCTCGCCTCCGACACCGCAGCGGACCGCGACGCGCTCGCGTTGGAGTGGATCTTGAGCGCCTTGCCGCCACTCGCCGCGGCATCGGTGGTGATGGAACCGGCGCTGCTGGGGCTGAGCGTGAGCGTCTCAGCCTGATAGGTCGTATCGGCGAGGGCTGTCGCGGGAACGATCGCGAGGGCCGCCACTGCGCTGGTCAGCGCCAGGGCATGACGCCGTCGTGCTTCGGGCGTGCGAAGCCCAATGCTGCGGGACACGGTGACTCCTTGGGTTGGTGAAACCACAGCTCGTCACCAACCCGTGGTGTGTCGGCAGCCCGGCTGACTCGACGAGTCCCGTGGCTTTGCGTCCCGCCCTCGCGAGCGGTTTGCCCTTGGCGACTGCTGCTCCTACGGCGAGGAGAGATGCTCCGCCGTCGTGAACTGTGCTTCGGCCCGAATCGCTCGGAACTTGAGACGGCGCGTCGGCGGCGACGGCAGAAAGGCCCATCCGAGTTCGCGTGACGCCCAGTGGGATCCCCTATCCTCGCTCGGTCGCTCGTCGTCGAGCTTTGGCACGAGCCGACACGACCTGCGCGCCGTGCCGGTGGGACAGAAGGTCGAAGCGGGCGTGCGCGAGCTCCCGATGATCCAGCCAAGTGCCCTATTGCCACGCTTTCGCGACTCGGCCGCGCCGAGGTATTCTGGCTGGCCGGCGGCCCCTTTGCGCCGTTGCCACGATGGCTCGGCGCTGCCCCATTCGATGCCGTCCGCCGCGGGAATACCCGTCGCGATCCCCGGCGAGCGAATTGCTCGAGCGAACGCATGACCATCCAGGACCCACAGCGGGTCGAAGGCGACGGCGCAGGTCCCGGGCGCGACGTCCGGCGCAATATGAGCGCGTTCGGGCTGGCTCAGATAGCCGTCCGCCTCATCGGCCTCACCGTGGTGATCCCGGTAGCCCGGCTCCTCTCGGCCGAGGACTTCGGCCGATACACGGTTGCTCTGGCGTTGGCGAGCATGCTGAACCTGCTCGTGCAATCGGGAATGGGCGGCTATCTGGTGCGGTCCGGGACGCAGGCACCCGAGCGTCTCGGCGTCGTGCTCGGACACGTGCTGTTCCTTCAGTCGCTTGTCGGCCTGGCCGCAATCGCCGCGTCGGGCCTGATCGGGTTCCTGCTCAACTACGACGCCGAGACACTAGTGACGACGGTCCTGCTGACCGCCGCTGCCGTCCTGGTGACCGTCAACCAGTCGCAGATGGCCGTACTCGTATCGCTGAAGCGTGTGAAGATCACCGCGGCCTTCGCCGCCGCCCAGGCCTTCGTGCTCGCGGTGTTGACCGTGCTGCCGGTCCTCGCTGGTGCCGGTCCGGTGGGAATCGGCGTCGCCAACTTGGCAACCGCGGTCGTCTCGTTCCCGATCGCCCAGGCTCTCGTGCGCAGACACTGGACCCTGAAGGTGCGTTTCCAGCGCGAAGGGCTGAGAGAGACCTTCGGGGTGAGCACCGCCTACGCCGCCAACAAGGTCGGCCAAGCCATATTCACCTACATCGACGCCGTCCTGATTCAGGCGATCAACGGCAACGCGGCAGCCGCCCAGTACGGGGTCGCATATCGACTCAACGTGGCGATCAGGATGTTCCCCGGGATCTACTCAGAGTCGCTCCAGCAGCCGGCGGCCCGGCTGGCGAAGACCGATCGAGCCGGGCTCGCGGAGCTCCTCAACCGAGCCGCGTCGCAGCTGTTCATCCTCGCGGTTCCGCTCGTGCTTGGCGGCGTAGTGCTCGCGGAGCCGCTGATCCGGCTGCTGTTCGGTGATCGTTACGCGAGCTCGGGTCCCATACTCGCGGTGCTACTGCTGACGCTCCTCGTCCAGTTCCCGCGGGCGGCGGTGATCGTCTCGGCGCTCGCCGTGGGCCTCGAGCGGCGCGTCGCGGTCGCCTACGCGGTGACGATCGTCGTGAATCTCTCGGCCAACGCGATCCTCATCCCGGCGTACGGCCCGATGGGGGCGGCGATCGCGATGGTGATCTCGGTGCCGGTGTTCGGACTGTTCATGGCGAGGCAGCTCGGAAAGGTCGGCATAGCACTGCGCGTTGACGCGCGATGGGGCAAAGCGGTAGTGGCGGGCATAGTGATGGTCGGGGTCGTCTGGCTGCTGGCCGACCTGCCGCTCATCATTCCGATCCTCGTTGGTGGTGTCGTCTACCTGGGGATTCTCGTCGCGCTCGACACCCTGGACGAAGCGGACCTCGCCATGATTCCGGGCGGCGACCGGCTGGCTTGGACGGTGAGGTCGCGACGGAAGGTGCTCAAGCATGCTCCCAAGGCCGGCGAGGATTGAGGCATCCGGGGTCAACGGCTCTGCCCAGTCGTCGGGAGAGCTGCTGGGCACCGCACTTCTTATGACCAGAGTCCGGGTCGAGCCGCCAGGGCCTACTTCGGCGAGTTCTCGATGCTCAGGAGCCCGAGCGTTCGATCAGCTCGACCCGGTACCCGTCCGGGTCGCGCACGAAGCAGATGCGCGATCCGCCCTCGCGGATGCGGTAGGGCGGCTTCTCGGGATCGATGCCGGCGGAGGCCAGGCGCGCGAGCGCGCCGTCGAGGTCCTCCACCGTCAGCGCGATGTGGTTGTAGCCCGTGCCGAGCTCGTAGGAATCGACGCCGAAGTTGTAGGTCAGCTCGAGGCGGTCGCCGTCGCCGGGCAGTCCCATGAATACGTTGATCGCCTCGTCGCGGATCGGCAGCCGCCGGCGCTCCTCGAAGCCCAGGGTCTCGTAGAAGGCGACCGAGCGGTCGATGTCGCCGATCCGATAGCACGTGTGAATGAGCTGCATCGCAGGCGGAGGGTACCGACTAGCCTGCCGTCCCATGATTCTAGAGCGCAGCATGAACTCCGACTATCTGTCGAACACGTACCTGGTGGCCTCGGGACCGGGCTCGGATGCCTTCTTCGTCGATGCCGGAGGTCCCGTCGAGCCGCTCCTCGAGAAGGCGGCCGAGCACGACCTCCGCGTCACCCACGTGCTGCTCACCCATCACCACTCCGACCACGTGAGCGAGCTCGGCCTGATCAAGCAGCGCTTCCCCGGCGTCGAGGTGCTCATCCACCCCGACGAGCGCCCGCTGGTGCCCGGCGCCGACCGTGACATGCGGCCCGGCGACGAGCTCGAGATCGGCGGTCTGGTGGTGCAGGCGCTGCACACTCCCGGCCACACCGGCGGGATGATCTCCCTGCTGGTCGACGGCAACGTCTTCACCGGCGACACCCTGTTCCGCAACTCCGTCGGAGGCGTGCGCGCGCCCGGCTCGACCACCTACTCCGACCTCAAGCGCTCGGTGATGGAGGTCCTCCTGCAGCTGCCGCCGGACACCGTGATCCGCCCGGGTCACACCGAGCCGAGCACGGTGGCCGAGGAGCTCGAGAACAACGCCTTCGTGCGAGTGTGGCGCGGTGTCGACCCGGAGGGCGACGAGCAGTGCACCGCCATGGGCGAGCCGGCCACGCTGGTGCTGCTCGGCGACGACTACGACGGCGGCCACAAGGCCTGGGTGCGCTGGCCCGACGGCCGCGACGACATCGTCCCCGGCTCCAGGATCCAGCGCGGGAGCTGAAGGCGACCCCATGGCCAAGGACCGCATCCCCACCTCGCGCTTCGCGCGAACCGCCCGCGTGTCGCGGCTGGCGGCCGGCCAGGCGGCCAAGCAGCTCGGTACCCGGGCGGCCAACGTGGCCCGCTCCGAGGACGGGAAGGCGGCCGCCCTCGAGCGCCGCCACCTCGACGCCGCCGAGCAGATCGTCGCGGCGCTCGGGACGATGAAGGGCGCCGCGATGAAGCTCGGCCAGGTGCTGTCCTTCCTCGATGTCGGCCTGGTCCCCGAAGAACATCGCGAGGAGTTCCAGCGCAAGCTCGGCGCCCTGCGCGACGCGGCGCCGAAGGTCCGCTTCGCCGACATGCGCAAGGTGATCGAGGCCGAGCTCGACGGCAAGCTCGAGTCCCTGTTCGCCGAGTTCGACCCCGAGCCGATCGCGGCCGCCTCGATCGGCCAGGTCTATCGCGCCCGGCTGCACCCCGCTCCCGGCGAGGACGTCGGGCGCGGGGTGGCGGTCAAGGTCCAGTACCCCGGAGTGGCCCAGGCGGTCCGCGCCGACCTGCAGAACATCGGGCTCATCCTGCGGCTGGTCAAGCAGATAGCTCCGGGCATGGACGTCTCCGCCAGCGCGGACGAGATCCGCACCCGCATCGGCGAGGAGCTCGACTACGAGCTCGAGGCGCAGAACCAGCGGTCGCTGGCGCGCATCTACAAGGGGCACCCCTTCATCCGCGTGCCCGACGTCATCACGGAGATGTCGCGCGAGCGGGTGATCGTCCAGGAGTTCGTCTCCGGCATCGGCTTCGACGCCATCAAGGAGATGGATCAGGCCACGCGCGACCGCGTCGGCGAGATCGTCTTCCGCTTCTTCGTCGGCTGCATGTACCGCCATCACCAGTTCTCGGGCGACCCCCATCCCGGCAACTTCCTGCTGATGGACGACGGCAAGGTGGCGTTCCTGGACTTCGGGCTGTTCAAGGTGATGCCCAAGGAGCTGCTCGACCTCGAGATGGCCTGCCAGCGCGCCGCCCACGAGGGCGACGCCGAGCAGCTGCACAAGATCTTCAGCGAGACCGGCTTCATCTCCGAGCCCGACCGCTTCCGGCCCGACAAGCTGCTCGCGCAGTTCCGCGACGCGACGTGGTGGTACGTGCTCGACGAGCGCGTCGAGCTGACGCCGGAGATCGCCACCCAGGTGATGATCGATATGTCCGATCCGCGCTCGCAGCACTTCGGCCAGATGCGCCACGAGACGCTGCCGGCCGACCACATCTTCGGCCGCCGGGTCGAGATGCTCACGCTGGCGGTGCTGTCGCAGCTGCGCGCGCACGGCAACTGGCACCGCATCGCCCGCGAGTGGCTCTACGACGACGAGCCGGTCACCGACCTCGGCCGCGCCGAGACGGACTTCTACGCCAACGGGCGCTGGTGACGCGGCGGCCGTGCGGCCGCCGCGTCGAGTGCCTCAGACCTCCTGGATCTGCAGCAGGCTGGTGGTCTTCGGCTGCCCGCTGGGCAGTCCGGCGGTGATGCCGATGCGCTGGCCGGGCTTGACCCAGCCGAGCTCGACGACGCGGGCGGCGGACGCCCGGATCAGATCCTCGGTCGTCTCGTAGCGCGGCAGCGAGGCGGCCTGCACGCCCCACATCAGACTGCAGCGGTGGACGGTCTCCTGGCCGGGCGAGAGGGCGTAGATCGGCACGATCGGCCGGTGCGCGGACAGCAGCCGGGCCGAGCGGCCCGACAGCGTCGGGCAGACGAGCGCCGCGAGGTCGAGCTCGTGCGCCGCCCGGCAGGCGGTGTAGGCGACGGTGTAGGCGGGATCGCGCTGGTCGCGACGGACGCGCAGCTCGTTCCACTCGCGGTAGGGGAGCTTCTTCTCGGTCTGCACGGCGATCGAGGCCATCATCGCGATCGCCTCGACCGGGTACTGGCCGATCGCCGACTCCTGCGAGAGCATGACCGCGTCGCTGCCGTCGATGATCGCGTTGGCGACGTCGGTGACCTCGGCGCGGGTGGGGCGCGGCGAGGTGACCATCGAGACCACCATCTGGGTGGCGGTGATCGACGGACGAGTGAGCGCGCCGGCGAGGGCGATCAGGTCCTTCTGGACCTGAGGAACCTCTTCCAGCGGCATCTCGATGCCGAGGTCGCCGCGGGCGACCATGACGCAGTCGCTGGCGCGCAGGATCTCCTCCGCGCGCTCGACGCCCTGCGGCTTCTCGATCTTGGCGATCAGCGGCAGGCGCGTGTGCTCGCGCAGCATCGTGATGTCCTCGGCGCGGCGCACGAAGGAGACGGCGACCATGTCGACGCCGATTCGCTCTCCCGTCTTGAGGTGGTCGAGGTCGGCGTCGGAGACCGACGGCAGGCCGGCGGCCTCGCCGGGGATGTTGAACCCCTGGCGGGAGACGACCGTGCCGCCCACCTCGACCTTGGCGTCGATCTCGTGATCGCCGGGTCGCGTGCTCTCGACGCGCAGGCGGACCGCGCCGTCGGCCAGGAACATCACCTCGCCCGGGTGGACGGCGTCGGCCAGGCCGGCCCACGGCAACGTCATGCGACGGGCGTCGCCGAGCGAGTCGTCGGAGGAGCACGAGAAGGTGACGATGGCGCCCGGGTTCAGGACGGCGATGTCGTCCTTGAGGGCGCCGATGCGCAGCTTCGGGCCCGGGAGGTCCTGCATGACGGCGACCTCGCGGCCGGCGCGGTTGGCGGCCTCTCTAATGCGTCGGGTGGTCTCCTGATGCTCCTCGTCGGTCCCGTGCGAGAAATTGAGGCGCGCCACGTCCATGCCGGCCTCGACCATGCGAACGAGAACCTCGGGATCTCTTGAGGCGGGTCCGATGGTGGCGACGATCTTGGTGTGGCGCATGATGCCCGCAACTTAACGCCTGCGGGCGGCAAACGCGTTGGCGAGCAAGGTCGTGTCGGATGCCACTATTCCGCGGCCCTCCGACGATCTTGCGGTGCGCAGGTCAGGCGTCTCAGGCGAAGACGCCGTTCTCCTGGATCACCTCTCCGTCGGCGGTGAGCCGGCCGCCGCCGCGGAGGTCGCAGATCAGATCCCAGTGGATCGCCGAGACGTTGGTTCCGCCGGTCTCCGGATACGAGCGTCCGAGAGCGAGATGCACCGTCCCGCCGAGCTTCTCGTCGAGGAGGATCGTGCCGGTCGGCCGGTCGATTCCGAAGTTCGAGCCGACCCCGATCTCACCCAGCCGGGCGGCGCCCTCGTCGGCGGCGATCATCTCGCGCAGGTAAGCCTCTCCGCGCTCGGCGTGGGCGGCCACGACGCGGCCCTCCCGGAACTCCAGCGTGACGCCTGCGACGTCGACGCCGCCCGGGCTCGTCGGGATCGTGAAGGCGATGTGCCCTTCGGCGGAGTGCTCGTGGGGGCCGGTGAAGACCTCGCCGGAGGGCATGTTGCGCCGGCCGTCGGAGTTGATCCACGTGCGCGCGGAGACGTCGAGGGTGAGGTCGGTTCCCTCCGCCTCGATGCGCAGCGTCCCGGCCCGGGACAGCCGCTCTACGAGGCCCGCCTGGAAGGCGCTGAGGTCGCGCCAGGCGGCGACGGGGTCCTCGCGGTCGAGGAACAGGGCGCGCGCGACGAAGGCGGCGTAGTCGGAGGTGGCCATCCCCGCCTGCTGGGCGAGGGCGGGCGTCGGCCACAGGGTGACGTTCCAGCGTCGCCGCATCGCCGCCTCGCGCAGCTCACCGCGGGCGCGGGCCGCGCGGGCCATGCGGGCCGGGTCGACGTCGGTCAGGGCCCGGGCGTTGTCCGGCGCCTGGATCGAGATCGCCGCGTCGGTGTCCTGCGCTTCGGCCAGCTCCAGGGGTGAGCACGAATCGAGGTGGATGTCGCGCGCCGACTGCCAGTAGGACTCCGACTGGCCGGGCAGCTCGACACGCAGCAGTGGCCACGCCTCGCGCTCGAGCAGGGCGCTCTGGAGCTCGATCAGCAGGGGTGAGGCGAGCGTGCTCGATCGCACGACGACCTGCTGGCCCGGCCGGACTTCCAGGCAGTAGTCGCACAGCAGCTCGGCGAACGCGGCCGGGTCCGGCCCGCGCCCCGGCCTCATGGGCGCTCGAGCTCGGGAAAGAACTCGCCGAGATGCGCGCGCAGCGACTCGCGCACGAAGCGCCGCTCGGCCTGGGAGGCGAGCCGGTAACGGGCGAGCAGCGCCTTGGGCCCCTCGATCGGCTCGGTGCCGGCGATCGTCCAGGAGACCGCCAGGCGCTCGAAGAGGAACTCGATCGCCCGCTGCCAGGCATCCTCCCGCGACAGCGGCGAGCCGGCCAGCGCGTCTCCGTACTGCCGTCGGGTCCCGAGGGACATGGAACCGCGCAGCGCGAGCACGTTGCCGTCGTCATCGGAGTAGTTCGAGGCCGGCGCGTCGAGCGCATCGGGCTCACCGCGCCGGCGGCTTCGCCGGCCCATCGCCGGATCCTAGGGGCTGCGCGCGCCGGGACCGGCCGTCGGGGCATCGCGCCAGCGGAGGGGCGGCATAGACTCATCGGGCATGCGCATCGACGAGCTGCTGGCGACGTCTCCCGAGCCGTCGTTCTCCTTCGAGTTCTTCCCGCCGAAGACCCCGGACGGGGAGCGCAACCTCGAGGCCGCCCTGGGCGAGCTCTCGCACATGGCCCCGACCTTCGTGTCGGTCACCTACGGCGCGGGCGGGACCGAGGCCCAGAAGCGCCAGACGATCGAGATCGTCGGGCGCATCAAGCGCGATCACGGGCTCGAGACGATGGCCCACTTCACCTGCGTGGGGGCGACCGAGTCCGAGCTGCGCGAGACGCTCGACCTGATGACGGCGACCGGGATCGACAACGTCCTGGCCCTGCGCGGCGATCCCCCCCAGGGCGAGACGGAGTGGACTCGCACCGAGGGCGGGTTGTCCTATTCGCGCGAGCTGATCGAGCTGATCTCCGCCGACTACGACTTCTCGATCGGCGCCGCCTGCTTCCCCGAGGTCCACGTCCACGCCGACGACGCCGACTCCGACCTTCACTACACCAAGGCCAAGGTCGACGCCGGCGCGCGCTTCCTGATCACCCAGCTGTTCTTCGAGAACGCCGTCTACTACGACTTCGTCGCCCGCGCCCGGGCGCTCGGCATCGAGGCCCCGATCATCCCGGGGATCATGCCGATCACCAACTACGCCCAGCTCAAGCGCTTCACCGACATGTGCGGCGCCTCCATCCCCGCGGCGCTGCGCGCCGAGCTGGAGTCGCGGGCCGACGACCCCGACGCCGTGGCCGACTTCGGCGTGGCCTACGCCACCCTCCAGTGCGCCGACCTGCTGGCCAACGGCGCGCCGGGCGTGCACTTCTACACGCTCAACAAGTCACCGGCCACCCGCGCCATCCTCTCGGCGCTGCGGACCATGTCGCCGTGGGCGTCGAGGCCGGTGGCCTCCGCACCCGGCGCTGCGCTCTCCTAGGCGGGCCGGTCGCCACCCGGGCCGGGCGGCTCGATGTCGAGCGCGTGGGCGATCCGCGGCCGGCCTTCGACGTGCCAGGCGACGTCGACCTGGTCGTTCCTGCCGTAGGAGCCGATCCCCCAGGCGCCGAGGAACCACTTCCAGAGCGAGAGCTTCTCCTCCTTCTGCAGTGCGACGGCGAACTGGAGCACGCCGTCGGAGACCTCGTAGTCGATGCCCTCCTGCTGCGGGACGCCGTTGACGAACACGGTGTAGGGCGGGCGTACCGTCGGCGGGAGCACGACGCGCGAGGAGTCCATCGCCGCAGATCATGTCACCGCTCAGCCGATCCCCCCGCCGGGGCGGGTTCTAGGCTCCAGCCGGTGCCGGTCGACGCGAGCCAGTCCGAGCCGGCGCTGCGCGTGCGGCGCTCGACGCGAGCGCGTCGCACCCGGGTCACGGTCGATGCGACCGGGGTGGTCGAGGTGGTCCTGCCGTCACGGCTGCCGGCGCGCGCCGCGCAGGACGCGGTGCGTGAGCTGCGGCCGTGGATCGACCGCCGCCGCAGTGAGCTGGAGGCGGCCCGCCGGGAGCTGGACGGCACCCCGGGCAGGATCGGCTACCTCGGCGAGACCCTCGACGTGGTCGTCGAGCCAGGGCGCGCGCGCGTCGCGCGCCGTGGATCCGAGCTGCTGGTCTCCGGCCGGGACGCCGAGGCGGCGCTCGAGGCCTTCTACCGGCGTCGGGCCCGGGTCGAGGTGGCCGCGCGCCTGGACGCCGTCTGCGCCCGGGAAGGGGTGTCCTACGGCGGCCTGACCATCCGCGCGCAGCGCACGCGCTGGGCGTCGTGCTCGTCTCGCAACGCGATGTCGTTCAACTGGCGCCTGCTGCTCGCCCCGGCTGCGGTGCTCGACTACGTCGTCGAGCACGAGGTCTGCCACCTCGAGGTGCGCGACCACTCGACGCGCTTCTGGGCCCTGCTCGAGAGCCGGATGCCCGGCTGGCGGGTCGAGTCGGACTGGCTGCGGCGCTACGGCCCGCTGCTGTCGCTCGACAGCGCCCTGCGCAGCGCGTCGTAGGCGTTCTCGCCCAGGCGCTGGCCCACCAGCTCCCGGCGCGCGCGACCCGTCCACGCCTCGGCGGATCCGTCGCCGCGGACGTCCACTCCGCCGCGGATGCGGGGCCGCCAGCGCTGCGGCCCGCTCAGTTCGGCCCGGGCGGCCACCTGCTGCACCGGCTCGTAGGTGCGCCGGTAGAGCGTCACCGCCTCGCGCCGCGTCGCGCCGGACAGCTCGCGGCAGCGGCGCTCGAGCAGCTCGAGGGCCGACTCGAGCGAGTCGGTGCTGGCGCGCTCGACGCGCGGCCCGCTGCGGGTCAGCACGCGGAACGGCATGTCCCGCGCCTAGCGCTCCTCCATCGAGACGAAGTCGCGCGAGCGCTCGCCGGTGTAGATCTGGCGCGGCCGGGCGATCTTCTGCTCGGAGTCGCGCATCAGCTCCAGCCACTGCGCCACCCAGCCGCTGGTGCGCGGGATGGCGAACAGCACGGTGAACATCGACATCGGCATCCCGAGCGCCTCGTAGATCAGCCCCGAGTAGAAGTCGACGTTGGGGTAGAGCTTGCGCGACACGAAGTAGTCGTCGTCGAGGGCGATCTTCTCGAGCTCGAGCGCGATGTCGAGCAGCGGGCTGGTGCCGGTGACCTCGAAGACGTCGTCGGCGGCCCGCTTGACCAGCTTGGCGCGCGGGTCGTAGTTCTTGTAGACCCGGTGGCCGAAGCCCATCAGGCGCTCCTTGCCCTCCTTCACCCCGTCGATGAAGTCGGGGATGTTCTCCTTGCGCCCGATGCGGTGCAGCATCTCGAGCACCGCCTCGTTGGCGCCACCGTGCAGCGGCCCGTGCAGGCCGCCGACGCCGGCCGCCACCGCCGAATAGGGGTCGACGTGCGAGGAGCCGACCGCCCGCACCGACGCCGTCGAGCAGTTCTGCTCGTGGTCGGCATGGAGGATGAAGAGCATGTCGAGCGCCCGCTCCAGCCGCGGGTCGGGCTGGTAGTTGCGCTCGGTCATCTTGAACAGCATCGCCAGGAAGTTGCCGGCGTAGGACAGCTCGGGATCCGGATACACGTAGGGGTGGCCCTCGGTGTGCCGGTAGGCGAAGGCGGCGAGGGTCGGCATCTTCGCCAGCAGGCGGATCGCCTGGCGCATCCGCACGTCGGGATCGAGGACCTGGATCGCCTCGGGGTAGAACGTCGACAGGGCGCCGACCGAGGCCAGCAGCATGCCCATCGGGTGGGCGTCGTAGCGGAAGCCCTCGACGAACTTCTTGACGTTCTCGTGGACGAAGGTGTGAGCCGAGATCTGCGAGTTCCACTCGGTGAACTGCGCCGGCGTGGGCAGCTCCCCGTGCACCAGCAGGTAGGCGACCTCGAGGTAGGTCGAGTGCTCGGCGAGCTGCTCGATGGGATAGCCGCGGTACTCGAGGATGCCCTTGTCGCCATCGATGAAGGTGATCGCCGACCGGCACGAGGCGGTGTTCATGAACGCCGGGTCGTACGACATGACGCCGAAGTCCTCGTCGTCGACCTTGATCGCGCGCAGGTCCATGGCGCGGACCGTGCCGTCCTCGATCGGGATCTCGTAGGTCCGGCCGGTGCGGTTGTCGGTGACGGTGAGGGAGTCTTTGGCCGAGCTCATGTCCGGCCCTCCTGCGGTCGTTTCGTCCAAGGCCATCGGAAGTCTCCAGGCTGCTGCGTTGTTCGGTGCGGCTGCCGGTCGGCGGGGACGCTCAACCCGTGAGGGCGGCGCTGCCACAGGCGCCGACCACCAGCACGGTGGTGACCATCATCACCGCGTTGCGCGCTCGAGCGGTGGCCGGAAACGAGTGCCGCGACATCCCGAAGGCGGCGACCAGCACGCCCCACAGGGCCAGCGCGCCACCGAACAGGTAGAAGGGCAGGTGCGAGGCACCCTCTTCGTGGACGGCCTGGGCGGTGGTGGCGGCGATGAGCAGGAGGTCGGCCGTCATGGCGCGAACGCTATCGGATCGGGCGCGCGGCGTAGCGGGATTCCGTGGCCGCCACCTGGCCCTGATAGTGCGACCCCAGGTCGGCGGAGCCGTAGGGCCGCTCGGCGGCCCGGTCCAGGGCCATGAACGACAGCTGCGCGATCAGCAGTCCCGGATAGAGCTTGATCGGGACGCGGGTGAGGTTGTTGAGCTCGAGCGTCAGCGTCCCCTTCCAGCCCGGATCGCAGAAGCCGGCGGTGGCGTGGACGATGAGACCGAGGCGGCCCAGACTCGACTTGCCCTCGATGCGGGCCACCACGTCGTCGGGCAGCTCGACCCACTCGAGCGTGCGGCCGAGGCAGAACTCGCCGGGATGGATGACGAAGCCCTCCTCCTGGCCGGCGACCACCTCCTCGGTGAGGTTGGTGGGCGGCTCGCGCAGGTCGATCGCGGTGATCCGGTGGTTGTGGAAGACGCGAAAGGAGTCACCGAGCCGCAGGTCGACCGAGGCCGGCTGCACCAGCGCCGGATCCCACGGGTCGATCTTGATGCGGCCGGCGTCAACCAGCTCGCGGATGGTTCCGTCTGAGAGGACCGAGGTGGGCGCCACGGCGCGCAGTCTGGCAGGAACCGGCGATCAGCCGCCGAACGCGCGGCGTCAGCCGTCGAGCGAGTGAGTGCGCCCGGTGGCCTTGGTGCGCACGCGCTTGGGCGACGGAAGCTCCGGCTCGCCGTGGGGGCCGCGGCGGGGATGCACCGGGCGGCGCGGCGGGTGCGGAGGCTCGGGATCGGGCACCTTGGTGCCGCCGTCGTCGTCGCTGCTGGGCTCGGGCTCGGCCTTCATCGCCCACCACACCAGCCAGATCGCGGCGATCACCGGGATCTTGAGCACCACCATCATCCACAGGAAGGTCCACTCCACTGGCGTCAGGCTACCCCCGCAGGAGAGAACCGAGAACCCGCTGTGTCAGTGCTCCGCTCCACCGGGCGCGTCGGCGTCCGGCGGTCCTAGGCGCGCAGCGGGACGGGCACGTCGTCGAAGCGCGTCAGGTGCATGAGCTCCTGGACGCGATCGGTGATCTCCTCGCCGCTGAGCGCGGCGACGCGCTCGGTGCCGAAGGACTCGACGTTGAACGACGCCAGCGCGGTCCCGTAGGCCATCGCGCGGCGCAGCAGCGGCTCGGAGAGCTCCTCGTCGGCATGGGCGGCGATGTAGCCCACGAAGCCGCCGGCGAAGGTGTCACCAGCTCCCGTGGGGTCGACGACGTCGGCCACCGGATAGGCCGGCAGGCCGAAGAAGCCGTCACGGGTGAACATCGCGGCGCCGTACTCGCCCTGCTTGGCGACGACGACGCGCGGGCCCATGTCGAGCACCTTGCGCGCCGCGCGCACCAGGTTCGGCTCGTCGGTGAGGGTCTTGATCTCGGAGTCGTTGACGATCAGGCAGTCCACCGACGCGATCGCCTGGAGCAGCGAGTCGCGGGCGATGTCGATCCACAGGTCCATGGTGTCCAGCGCGGTGAAGCGGGCCGCCGGGCACTGCTCGCGCACCTGGCGCTGCAGGTCGGGCTGGATGTTGGCCAGGAAGAGGACGTCGGCCGCGCGTGATTCGTCCGAGAGCTTGGGCTCGAAGTGCTCGAAGACGTTGAGGTCGGTCTGCAGCGTGTGGCGGACGTTGAGGTCTCGCTCGTAGCGACCGGCCCAGAAGAAGGTCTTGCCGCCCGGCACCTGCTCGATGTCGGCCGTCTCGACGCCGCGGTTGTTCAGGACCGCGTACTCGGCCTCGCCGAAGTCCTCGCCGACCGGCCCGACGACGCGCGTGGGCGCCAGGAACGAGGAGGCGATCGAGAAGTGCACGGCCGAGCCGCCCAGCAGGCGCTCGCGGCGCCCGGCATAGGTCTCGACGGCATCGAAGGCAATGGATCCGACCACGGTGAGCGACATACGGCCGCGGACCCTAGCGAGTTCCCCGTGGCTCTAAGCTCCCGGGGAGATGACGACCTTCGCCGACCTCGGCCTCTCCGACCTAGTGCTGCAGGCACTCGAGGATGTCGGCTACGACACTCCGAGCCCGATTCAGGAGCAGGCCATTCCGGTGCTTCTGGAGGGTCGCGACGTGATCGGCCAGGCGCAGACCGGCACCGGCAAGACGGCGGCCTTCGGCCTGCCGATGATGGAGGCGGTCGATCCCTCCGATCCCGAGGTCCAGGCGCTGGTGCTGACGCCGACCCGGGAGCTCTGCATCCAGGTCACGCAGGCGCTGCGGGCCTACGGCGCGCGCAAGGGCATAGACCCGGTCGCGGTGTTCGGCGGCGCGCCGATCCGCGAGCAGCAGGCGCGGCTCAAGAGCGGTGCTCCCGTCGTCGTGGGCACGGTCGGGCGCGTGCTCGACCTCATCTCTCGCCACTCGCTGATCCTGCATTCGTGCCGCTACGTCGTCCTCGACGAGGCCGACGAGATGCTCGACCTCGGCTTCCTCGAGGACGTCGAGAAGATCCTCGCCCTGATGCCGGGCGGACGTCAGACCGCGCTGTTCAGCGCGACGATGGCTCCCGAGATCCGCGCGCTGTCCGAGCGCCACCTGTACGAGCCGGTGCTGGTCAAGGTCAAGGCGGCGACCTTGACCATCGACACCGTCGAGCAGTTCTTCCTCGAGGTCAAGCCGGCCGACAAGGTCGACGCCCTGGCTGCCGTGCTCAAGGCCGAGCGCCCCGGGCAGGCGCTGGTCTTCGTGCGCACGAAGATTCGTTGCGACCAGCTCCAGCGCCGCCTCAGCGACCTCGACCTCAACGTCCGCGCGCTGCACGGCGACATGTCGCAGGGCGCCCGTGACGGGGTGATGATCTCGTTCAAGAGCGGCCGGCTGCCGATCCTCGTCGCCACCGACGTGGCCGCGCGAGGCCTCGACATCTCCTCGGTCACCCACGTCATCAACTTCGATATCCCGACGTCGCCCGACGTCTACGTGCACCGCATCGGGCGCACTGGTCGCGCCGGCGAGTCGGGGCGGGCGATCACCTTCGTCGAGCCGCGCCAGAGGGGCGAGCTCGAGGCGATCGAGAAGCACGCCAGCACGCGCATCTCGCCGTGGGCCGAGGGCGCCCACGTCGCTCCAACCCGCGCCGAGGAGCCGCGTCCGCGCCGTCACCGCAAGCCGCGCGACGAGACGCCGGCGGCTCCTCCCGAGACCTTCGTGAAGCTGCTGATCGCCGGGGGACGCTCCGAGGGGCTCGAGGCCGCCGACGTGATCCACGCCATCACCGCGGCGGGCCGGGTGGACGGTGAGGCGGTCCGCAACGTCAGGGTGCTCGAGCGCTTCGCGCTGGCCGAGGTCCCGAGCGAGCGGGCCGCCGCCATCGCCGCCGCGCTTGAGGGCACACAGGTGCGCGACCACGTGCTGCGCGCGGAGCCGGTGCGGACCTGAGCGGCGCTAGGGTGGCGCCCATGTCCACCGCCACCCTGCACACGAACCTCGGCTCCATCGAGTTCGAGCTGTTCGACGAAGACGCTCCCAAGTCGGTCGAGAACTTCCGCAAGCTCGCCTCAGACGGCTTCTACGACGGCGTCGTCTTCCACCGGATCATCAAGGACTTCATGATCCAGGGCGGAGACCCGCAGGGCACCGGAACCGGCGGCCCGGGCTACACCTTCGAAGACGAGTTCAACCAGCACAAGGTCGTCCGCGGTGCGCTCGCGATGGCCAACGCCGGGCCCAACACCAACGGCTCGCAGTTCTTCATCGTCACCATCGACGCCGCGCCCTGGCTCGACGGCAAGCACACCGTCTTCGGACAGGTGACCGGCGGTCTCGACGTAGTCGACAAGCTCGAGGCGCTGCCCACGGACGGTCGCGACCGTCCGCAGGAGCCCGCCGCGATCGAGCGCGTAGAGCTCGGCTAGGCAGGGCCGACGGTGGCGACGCTCGATCCTCGTCCTCGCGTAGACCCCCTTCCGGCGGCCGGCGGGACGGGCGACATGCCGGTGGTCTCACCGACCACCGGCCAGGTGCTCGCGCAGGTCCCGCTGACGCGCCCCGCGCAGGTGGCGGAGGCAGCGGCGCGGGCCCGCGCCGCCCAGCCGGCGTGGGAGTCGGCGGGCTTCGCCGAGCGCGCAGCCGTCCTGCGCCGCGCGCAGAAGTGGCTGATCGACAACCGCCAGCGGGTCATCGACACGCTGGTCTCCGAGACCGGCAAGACCCACGAGGACGCTCTGCTGGTCGAGATCGGCTACGCCGCCGGAGCGCTCGGCTTCTGGGCCAAGCACGCGCCGCGCTACCTGGCCGACGAGCGCGTCCGCTCCGCGAGCCCGGTGCTGGCCGGCCGCCGGCTGACGGTCCGCTACCGCCCGCTCGGGGTGGTCGGGGTCATCGGCCCGTGGAACTTCCCGCTGGTCAACTCGTTCGGCGACTGCGTCCCGGCGCTGGCGGCGGGCAACGCGGTGCTGCTGAAGCCCTCCGAGCTGACGCCGCTCACCTCGCTGCTGATGGCCGAGGGCCTCCGCGCGAGCGGCATGCGCGACAACGTCTTCCAGGTCGTCACCGGCGACGGGGAGACGGGCGCCGCACTCGTCGACCACGTCGACATGGTCATGTTCACCGGCTCGACCAGCACCGGGCGCAAGGTCATGGAGCGCGCTTCGCGCACGCTGATCCCGGTCTCGCTCGAGCTGGGTGGCAAGGACCCGATGATCGTCCTCGCCGACGCCGACCTCGAGCGCGCCGCCAACGCCGCCGTGCACGGCGGCCTCCACAACGCCGGCCAGGCCTGCACTTCGGTCGAGCGCGTCTATGTCGAGGCGCCGGTCTACGACGCCTTCGTCGAGCGGGTCGCCGCCAAGGTGCGCGGACTGCGCCAGGGACCCGCCGCCGGTCCCGCCAGCGTCGACATCGGCGCGATGACCTCGAGCGAGCAGGTCGACACGGTGGCCGCGCAGGTGGAGGACGCCATCGCCCAGGGCGCCAGCGCCCTCACCGGCGGACGGCGCGGCAGCGGCCCCGGCAACTACTACGAGCCGACGGTCCTGGTCGGCGCCGACCACTCGATGGCCGTGCTGCGGGAGGAGACGTTCGGGCCCACGCTGCCGATCGTCAAGGTCGCCGACGCGACCGAGGCGCTGCGATTGGCCAACGACTCCGAGTACGGGCTGTCGGCGTCGGTCTGGACCCGCGACCTCGCCCGCGGCGAGCGCCTCGCCCGGCGCGTCGAGGCGGGAGCGGTGTGCGTCAACGACGTCCAGCTCAACTACTTCGCGCTCGAGCTGCCGATGGGCGGCTGGAAGTCGTCGGGCCTGGGAGTGCGCCACGGAGCCCAGGGCATCCGCAAGTACGCGCGTCAGCAGTCGATCCTGGTGACGCGCGTGTGGCCGCTGAGCAGCGACCCGCACATGATGCCCTACACGCGGTTCAAGACGGGCCTCATGGGCCGGCTCATCGGCTTCCTCTACGGCCGCGGCCGGCGAGACTGACAGACACCGGCGGCAGCGAGCGCAACCTCGCTGCCGCGGGTGTGTCCTAGCGTAGGTGGCCATGACTGTGCGCTATCTCCTCCTGCTCGGCCTGCTGCTGCTGGCCGTCACACCCGCTTCCGCCTCGGCCTCGTCCCGTCAGTGGATGACCTTCGAGGCGCCCCGGGAGCTGCTCGAGGAGGAGAGCCGCGACCAGACGCTCGACGAGATCCGCTCGCTCGGCGTCGACCGCGTGCGGGTCCTCGTCTACTGGCGCCGCTTTGCCCCGGCCCCGGACTCGCGCCGCAAGCCGCGCTTCGACGCCCGCGACCCTGCCGCCTATCCGCACGACAACTGGGGTGCGATCGATCGTCTGCTCGACTCCGCCGACGCGCGGGGGATGCAGGTGCAGCTCACGCCGACCGGGCCGGTGCCGCGCTGGGCCACCCGTCGCCGGGCCGACCAGATCACCGATCCGCGCGCCGACGAGTTCCGCGCCTGGATGACCGCGCTGGGGCGCCGCTACCGCGACCGCGTGAGCGTCTGGTCGATCTGGAACGAGCCGAACCATCCCGCCTTCCTCGCGCCTCAGTACCGCAACGGCCGGGCGGCGTCACCGCGCATCTACCGCAACCTCTACCTGGCCGGGCGCCGCGCGCTCAACGCGACCGGCAACCGGTCGGACCTCGTGCTGTTCGGCGAGACGCTTCCGCGTGGCGGCAGCCGCACGGTCAACCCGCTGCCCTTCCTGCGCGGCGCCCTGTGCCTGGATTCGCGCTACCGCCGCACCGGCGGCTGCTCGAGACTGACCATGGATGGCTACGCGCACCACGCCTACACGACGAGCGAGGGGCCGCGCTTCAAGCCGGCCGACCGCGACCACGTGACGATCGGCGTCCTCGACCGCCTCACCCGCGCGCTCGACCGGGCGGCGCGAGCGCGCGCCGTCAACCCCGGAGTCGACCTCTACCTGACCGAGTTCGGCATCCAGAGCTATCCGGACCGGACCGCGGGCGTGCCGCTGGCGCGCCAGGCCGAGTACCTCGCCGTCGCGGAGCGCATCGCGTACGCCAACCCGCGCGTCAAGGCCTTCTCGCAGTATCTCCTGCGCGACGACGAGCGCCGCGACGACGGCTCCTACGGGGGCTTCGAGACGGGTCTGCGGACGGCCGCCGGTCGCAAGAAGCCGGCCTACGAGGCGTTCCGCCTGCCGCTCGCGGTCGCCGACTACGGCCGCTCCGATGTCCTGTGGGGCCGTGTGAGGATGTCTCCGTCCCCGACCACGGTGACGATCCTCGCGGCGCGCCGGGGCCGCCGCTTCACCCCGCTGCGGACGGTGACCACGAACGCGGTCGGGGTGTTCGGGCTGCGCAACCAGCACGTCGACGGACAGCGCTACCGGCTGCGTTGGACCTCGCCCGAGGGCGTGACCCACACGGGGCCGCCGATCCGCTCCACGCGACCGGCCTGACGGCACCCGCCTCCAACGCCCGAGCCGTGGTTACCATTGGCCCGCGATGCGCGGTGAGCTATGGATCCTGCGGCACGGCGAGGCGGTCCCGCACGACTCTCGCCCCAGCGATGACGACCGTGAGCTGACGCCTCGCGGCGAGCGTCAGGGAGAGGCAGCGGGTGTCGCGCTGGCCCGTCTCGGGCTCGAGCTGGACGCCTGTTACACGAGTCCCAAGGTCCGTGCGCGTGACACCGCCCGGCTCTGCTGCCGCTCGCTCAGCGTCGAGCCGCAGGAGGTCAAGGACCTGCGCGCCGGCTTCGAGCTCGACGACGCGCGCGACCTGCTGCGGGCGCACGAGACCGGCGACCGCGTGCTGCTGGTCGGCCACGAGCCCGACCTGTCGCGGCTCATCCACGATCTGACCGGCGCGAAGGTCGACATGAAGAAGGGCGGCGTCGCGGGCATCGAGATGAAGGGTCGCGGCGGCGAGCTGCTGGTCCTGCTGCGGCCGCGCGAGCTCGAGTCGCTGGCGGTCGGCTCCATCGTTTGACTCCCGCTCCGGATACTGCCGGCGGCCCGCCCGGCGCCGGGCGAGCAGGCGCGCCCGCCACGTCGCCGGTTCCCCTGCCCCCGGCGGTGCTCGAGCAGCTCTTCGCCGGGACACCGGTCGGGCTGGCGGTGATGGACTCCGAGCACCGCTACGTGCGGGTCAACGCCGCGCTCGCCCGACTCAACCGGCTGCCCGCCGAGGAGCACATCGGCCGCACCATCATCGATGTGCTCGGCGACGCGGCGTCCGAGGTCGGCTCCGCCATCCAGCACGTGCTGGCCACCGGCGAGCCGGTGGAGGGTGTCGAGGTGGACTTCGGGGACGGCCATCACGTGCTGGCGTCCTACGCGCCGGTCGTCGAGGAGGACGGGACGCGCTCGGCGGTGGTCGCCGTCGTCCAGGACATCTCGCACCGCAAGCGGGCCGAGCTGGCGCTGGGGCGGGCGCTCAACCGGATGACGCGCCTGCAGCGCGTGACCGCCGCGCTGAGCGGGGCGCTCACCGTCGAGCAGGTGGCCGAGGTCGTCCTCCACGACAGCGCCGAGGCGATCGGGGCGTCGAGCGGCGTGATTTCGATCGTGACCGAGCGCGGGCTGGAGGACACCGCCCGCATGGGCCTCCTGCTCGGGACGCCCAAGCTGCTGCCCCTCGACGCGAACCTCCCGATGCCCGAGGCCGTCCGCCGCCGCTCGTCGGTGATCGTGGAGTCCCGCGAGGAGTGGCAAGCCGACTACGAGCCGGCTCCGAGCGCGTTCGAGGCCTTCGTGGCCGTGCCGCTCGTCTTCGAGGGGCGCGCCCGCGCCTGCATGGGGCTGGGGCTGCCGCTGCCCGGAGCGCCCGACGACCAGGACATGGGCCTGCTCAACGCGATCGCCCGCCAGGGCGCCCAGGCGGTCGAGCGGGCGCGGCTGTTCGACGAGCGCGCCTCCATCGCCCGCACGCTCCAGGAGGGTCTCCTGCCCCGCGAGATCCCGGGCATCGCGGGCGTCGACCTCGCGGTCCACTACCAGCCGATCGGCGGCGGTGGCTCGGTGGGCGGGGACTTCTACGACGTGCTCGAGCTCAACGACGGCTGGTGGCTGGGAGTCGTGGGCGACGTGTGCGGCAAGGGCGCGCAGGCCGCTGTCCACTCCGGCCTGCTGCGCACCACGATCGCCGCGATGGCGCTGCACGCTCGCGATCCGGCCGAGATCCTCGACCTCGCCAATCGCGCCCTCATGCGCCAGGGTCAGTCATGGCCGTATGCCACGGTCGCGTGCGCCGCCTTCCGCCCCGTCGAGGGCGGGTTGCACGTCGACGTCGCCTCCGCCGGGCATCCGCCGGCGCTGATGCGCCGCGCCGATGGCTCGATCCGCGAGCTGAGGGCGGAGGGGCTGATGATCGGGGTGCAGGCCGATCTGCGTCTGCAGTCGGTCGGCGTGTCGCTGCGGCCCGGCGACAGCCTGTCGCTCTACACCGACGGCATGTTCGACGCCCGCGCCCATGAGGAGCGCTTCGGCGAGGAGCGGCTGGCCGCGGTCATCGCCTCGGCGCCCGAGCCCGCCGGGGAGATGGCGCAGCACATCGCCGATGCGGTCCTGGAGTTCGAGACGGGCGCGCCGCGCGACGACCGCGCTCTGCTGGTCCTGCGCGCCCCCTGAGCCGCGATTCGTCAGTCGCCGGCGAGGGCGGCGTCCGCGACCGCGAGGGCGACCTCGGCCCGTGACACGAGCGACTCGGTGAGGACGTACTCGCCCGGGTTGTGCGCCTCACCGCCGCGCGGACCGAGGCCGTCGACGCTCAGCGCGATGCTCGAGGCGAAGTGGCTCGCGTCGCTGGCGCCACCGCGCGAGACTCCGACCACCGTGTGGCCCAGCGTCTCCGACGCCTGCTCGAGGAGCGGTGAGGTGACCGCCTGAGCGTCCATTCCGGGCCACAGCCGCAGCAGCTCGGGATGCAGAGTCGCGCCGTCGACGGAAGCCGGAACCGTGGCGATCGCCTCGTGGATCGCGGACTCGCGGTCGGCGCGGATGTCGCACAGCAGTTCGCCCGCGGCCGGCACCACGTTGAAGGCGTCGCCCGAGCGCAGCACGGTCGGGACCGCGCTGCGCCGTTGCGGGCCGGCGGGGTCGTGGCAGGCCGCGATCGACTGGGCGGCGCCGGCCAGCGCCAGCAGGGCGTTGATGCCCTTGTCGGGCGCCGATCCGGAGTGGGATGCCCGGCCGCGCGCCTCGATCCGCAGCGTGCCCGCCGCCTTGCGCCGCACCACGACGCCCTCGTGACCATCGGGAGTGAGCTCGCCGGCCTCGAAGCACAGGCACGCGTCCCAGCCCTCGAAGCGACCGACGTGGGCGAACGGCGCCGTACGCCATTCCTCGTCGACGACCAGCAGCAGCGCGACCTCGGCGAAGTCCCGGGGACGGGTGGCGAGCGCCCGCAGCACTCCGAGCGCCAGCACCACACCGCCCTTCATGTCGACGCTGCCGGAGCCGATCAGCCGATCGCCCTCGCGCTCGAGCAGCCGGTGGTCGGAGTGCGCGACGACGGTGTCGAGGTGCCCCAGCAGCAGTACGCGCCGCTCGCCGGTGCCGGTCACCCGCGCCACCATGTCCAGCGCGTGGTCGGGCGACGAGCAGGCGACGCGGTCAATGTCGCTCTGCGGGGGCAGCAGCGCCTTGCAGACGGCGACGCACTCATCCGCGGCATGTCTGTCGCCGGAGGGGGAGGAGACCGCGACGAGCGCCTCCAGCTCCCGCTCCGCCCGGCTCGCTATCTCGGCGGCGGCGGAGGAGACCCAGGCGTTCATCGATCAGACGGTATCGCCGGAGAGGTCTGCGGGCCTGACGGGCAACGGGGGCGGTCCCGGCGGTCAGGCCTGGACGGCGGCTCGCAGTCGAGCCAGCTTGAGGGCCAGCTCCAGCGAGACCAGGTCTTCGCTCTCGAGATCGAGCTCGGACAGCGATTCGATCCGCTCGAGCCGCTGGCGCAGCGTGTTGGGGTGGATGTAGAGCGCCCGCGCGGTGGTGATGCTGCGCCGGTCGCACAGATACTGCTCGAGCGTCGCCACCAGCTCGGAACGACGCTTGCGGTCGTATTCGAGCAGGCGCTGCACCGCCGCGTCATGACGCTCGTCGGGCGCTTGTCCGGCCGGCAGCCGGACCAGATAGCGATAGGCCCCGAGGTCTCGGTAGGCGAGCGCCCCGCCGCCCTGGACCAGCGCCCTGGCGATCTGGGCGGCGTCTGCCGCCTCGCTCAGGCTGCGCCGGCCCTCGTCGACCCCGCGCCGCGGCTCGCCCACCCCGACGAGGATCCGCTCCGTGCCGCCGAGTTCCCGCAGCCCGTTGCAGAGCGCGCCAAAGGTCTCCTCGACCGTGCCGTGACGCATCGGCAGCAGGGCGCGGAGGCTGTCGCGACCGGCGTCGCAGACGGCGTCGGGGGCGAGCCGGCGAAGGCGCCCCTCGGTCCGCTCGGCGACCGCTGGCCACGGACGTGGATCGTCATGGCCGGCGGGCAGCTCGACGTGGACCACAACGTGGCGGCGGGTCAGGTCGCAACCGGCGACACGGGCGCGTGCCTCAGCCACGTCGGCCACGTCGGCTTCGAGTGCGTCGAAGAGCTCGCGCACGACGTTCTCGGCAGTCAGGCGCTCGATGAGCTCCGACTTCTTGAGCGCCACCGCGAGCTGATGACCGATGCCGCGCAGCAGTTCGTCGTCCTCGTCGCCCAGCGGGCGGTCGGCGGTCACCGCCAGGACGCCGAGGTGCTCATCGCCGGCCGAGACAGGGGCGGCGATCAGCGGCGAGGCGCCATCGCGACGGCGCAGGAGGTCGAGCAGCACGGAAGTCCCTTCCGTGGGCCAGCCTGAAGGAGCATCGGCGGAGTCCTCCGCGGCCAGCTCGAGACGGCCGGCGTCGCCTTCGAGCAGGTAGAGGCGGCAGGCTCGGCAATCCAGCAGTCGCCGTATGCCCTCCGTCACCACCCGGTAGAGCTGCTCCCGCGTGGCGGCTCCCGCGATCTCCTGGCTGAGCGCCGAAAGGCGCGTGAGGGTCTGTACGCGCCGCCGGGCGCCTTCGAAGAGCTGGGCGTTCTCGATCGCTCCGGCGACCAGCGAAGCGGTGTGAGCCAGGAAGGTGAGCACTCCCTCGTCGAACTCGCGCGGTGCCTCGGTGTGCAGAACGACGACGCCGATGGTCTCGCCTGACCGTGCCGGGACGGGCACCGCGACCATCGACTCGAAGCGCTCCTCTTCGAGCTCGGGTACGTACTTCATGCGCGGGTCGTCCATCGCGTTCTCACGGATGAAGGCGGGCTCCCGGTTGCGCGCAACCCAGCCGGCGAGGCCCTCGTGCAGGCCGAACTCGACCCGGCCCACGAGATGGCGATACACCCGAGACGCGGCGCGCAGTCGCAGCTGCTCGCCGTCGCGCAGGTAGACGAAGCACGCGTGGCAGTGGGTGGCGTCGCTGAGCAGCTCGACGATGCCGTCGAGCACGCGGTCGAGGTCCGGCGAAGAGGCGACGACGCCGACCACCGCGTAGAGCGTGTCGGGCTCGAGCCGCACGCGATCGGGATCGGATCGGGTGGACACCGGGACACCAGCGGCTTCGGACATCTACTCGACCTCGCGATCCGCGGCCGCGGGCAGCTCGAGCATTCCGACGCGACCGCGCAGCACCTCAGCGGAGACGTTGTACACCGGCACGGATCCAATGCTTCCACGGAAGGAGCCGGAGTGAGCGTGGGCGTGCACGACGGCGTCGGGCCGGTGCCGACGAATGGGCTCGGCCAGCAGCTCGGAGCCGAGATACCCCCAGATCGCGCGCGGTTCGCCGCGAAGCGTGTCGGTGGTCGGCGAGTAATGCATAAGCGCGATGCGCACGTCGCAGCCCGCGATGGCTTGCAGGCCGTCGTGCAGGGCCGCGGCCTGGAGTGCCGCGCGCCGGGAGATCGCCCGCCGGCGTTGCTCGCTGATTCCCTCGATCGTCACCCCCTCGAAGCCGCCGAAGGCGCCCATGGCGCCTGCCAGGCCGACCCGGAGGCCGCCGACCTCGAGTTCGATGGCGTTGCCCTCGAGGACGGTGATGCCGGCCGCGCGCAGGGCTCCCGCCACCGCTCCGGAGCCGTCGCGACGCTCGTCGTGGTTTCCCAGCACCGCGATCACCGGAACGTCGAAGCGAACGCAGATACCGGCCAGGAGGTCGGCCTGCCGGGCCGTGCCGTGCAGGGTGAGATCGCCCGCCAGCAGGACCAGGTCAGCCGCGCGCCCGGCGTCGACTAGTGCCTCGTGGAGCGCGTCGCAACGCGGCGAGCCGTCGTGCGCATGCAGGTCCCCGGTCGCGGCCAGCAGCAGGCCGCGACCGCGACGTGTGCCGATGCGCCCGTCCAAGGTGGGGCTAGTAGAGCTGGAGGTAGCGATCGAGCTCCCACTGGGTGATCTGCTCGTGCGCTTGGCGGAACTCCTGTTGCTTGACGCGTACGAAGTAGTCGACGTAGTCCTCTCGCGCGCACTTGCCGAGAGCCTCGCGCATGACCTCGTTGCGTTCGAGCTCGCGCGTCGCGTCGAGGAGGTTGCCCGGCAGGATGTCGATGCCCAGCTTGCGCCGCTGGGCCTCGTCGACCTCGTGGAGGTTCAGCTCGCTGGTCGGCTCGCCGGGGTCGAGTCCCTTCTCGAGACCATCGAGACCGGCGGCGAGGATCCCCGTGGCCGCGAGGTAGGGGTTGCACGAGCCGTCCACCGTACGGTCCTCGATGCGCCCGGCGGCCGGGATGCGCAGCATCTGGGTCCGGTTGTTGTAACCGTAGGAGATGTACACCGGAGCCCAGGTGGCGCCGCTGCGCGAGCCGATGACGAGGCGCTTGTAGGAGGTGACGGTCGGCGCGGTGAGGCCGATGTAGGCCTTGGCGTGCTGCTTGAGGCCGCCGAGGAAGTGGTAGGCCGTCTCGGACAATCCCATGCCGCGAGGGTCCTCGGCGGGGTCGGCCGCGAAGACGTTCTCGCCGTCACGCCACAGGCTCATGTGGAAGTGGCAGCCGTTGCCGGTCAGGTGGGCGAACGGCTTGGGCATGAAGGTCGCGATGAGGCCTCGCTCCTGCGCCATCGCCTCGACCATGTAGCGGAAGAAGATCGCGCGGTCGCAGGAGGTCAGCACGTCGGCGTAATCGAAGTTCTGCTCGAACTGCCCGTTGGCGTCCTCGTGGTCGGTCGCGTAGTTGCCCCACCCGATGGCGTCGATGTTGCGCGCCACGTCCCGGACGAAGTCGAGGTTGCGCGTGAGCGCCCGCATGTCGTAACACGGCTGTGCGAGCGTGTCGAGCTTGTCGGCGAGCTCGATCGAGCCGTCGTCGAGGCGGCGCACGAGGAAGTACTCGAGCTCGACACCGATCTTGAACTCGTAGCCCATCGCCCGCGCCCGCTCGACCTGGCGGCGCAGGATGGTGCGGGGGCAGTACGGCCACTCCTCGCCCTCCACCTGGACGTCGCACGCGAAGCGGGCCACGCCCGGTCGCCAGGGCAGCGGCGTGAGGCTCGCAACGTCGGGCATCGCGACGATGTCGGGATCGTGAGGCCTCTGCCCTATGTCGCCCGCCGCGAATCCGGCGAAGCCGGCACCGTCGTCGAGCAGGGAGTCGACGTGATGGGACGGCACCAGCTTGGCGTTCGGCTTGCCGTGCATGTCCACGAATTGCGCGAACAGGTACTCGATGCGGTTCTCGCGGATGTAGTCGCGAGCCGCGTCGGCGGTGGCGGGCGCCTTGAACGGCGTCCCGGTGGAGCTCGTGAGCGAGTCGAGTGACGTCATTTGGGCTTCTCCTTCTCTCGGCGCTCAGAGATATATGCGCTGGATGCCTTCGCGGGCAATGGCCGTGAGCGCCACGCTTGCGCGCCTAACTATGTGCACTATCACACAAATCGAGGTGCCCGGCGGCGAGGGCGTGTGCGCTCTTGACAGCGGTCTTCGACGTCTGTACTCAGTCAGACCAGCAGGTCCACGCGGACGGGGAGACGGGCATGGCTGACGTGCAGGAACCGGTCGGCGCGACCACGCCGTCTCCGGATGTCGACAAGATCGACTACGCGGGTGGCGGTCTGGCGCGCGAGACGAACTGGTGGGGCGCCTTCGTCGTGGGCCTGGCCGGAACCATCCTGGTCACCGGCATCGCGCCGATCATGGTCACAACGCTCGGCCCGGCGTCGATCCCCCTGACGCTGATCGTCACCGCGACCGGCTTCCTGCTGATCCTCGTCCTCGCCGAGCTCTCGGCGATGATGCCCGATCGCACCGGTGGCGCTCCCTCCTACGCCTATCCGGCCTACAAGCAGCGCTGGCCGCGGGCGGCCAAGCACATCAACGGGGCGACCTCGTGGATGTATTGGCTCGGCTGGTTTCCGGTGGCGCCGCTGAACATGATCCTGGCGTCGTTCTACATAGCCGACCGCTTCGGGTTGAACACCGAAGCGGGCTTCACGCCGATCAACACCTTCATCGCCTGGTGGACGCTCGGCATCGCCGCCGTCGGCATCTGCCTGTTCTTCATCCCCGCCTACCTGGGGATCAGGACCGGCGCCGCCTTCGCCACGGTGCTCGGCGTCATCTCGATGATCCCGCTGACCTTCCTGGCGGTGGCGTGGATCTTCAGCGGATCCGCCGACTTCGACAACGTCTTCCCGTTCACGCAGCTCGACGGATCCAGCTTCTTCAGCGGGCTCGACGGCGACGGATGGTTCGCGGTCTACATCGGCTACATGTTCCTGTTGAGCTGGAACGTGATCGCCTACGAGGCGGCCGCGTGCTACATCGGCGAGACCAAGGATCCCGAGCGAGACGGCAAGATCGCCCTGACCCTCGAGGGCGCCTACGGCGTCCTCATCTACATGCTGATCCCGATCGGCTTCCTGGCCGTCCTGGGCGCCACGACGCTCTCGAACCCGGATCTGATCGATCCGAACACGATCTTCGTGACCTTCGCCGGCGAGATCTTCAACACCGGCGGCGAGGTGTTGAACTGGCTGATCGCCGCCATGCTGGTCATCGCGCTCATGCTCTCGGCGCTCAACGCGATCATGGGCACCGGCCGCTCCCTGCATCAGATGTCGGTCGACGGGCAGTTCCCGCGCTTCTTCCAGCACATCAACAAGCACGGCGTGCCCTCACGCGCGATGGCCTTCAACGTCGTCTGCTCGCTCGTCGTGGTGCTGGCCGGCGGAGCGGTGGAGATCTACACCTTCTCCAACGTCGGCTACGTCGCCTCCTTCGTGCCGGTGTTGATCGGCTACTACCTACTGCGGCGTATGAGGCCGAACGTCCCCCGGCCGTTCAGGCTGCCGGAGTACTTCAAGTACATCGCCCTCGCGCTGGCGGCGTTCTTCGCCTTCGTGTGGCTGGTGGGCGGCATCGCCTTCGCGCTCATCGGCGACACCCTCATCTACTACTTCCTCGGCTGGGTGGTGGCGCTCGCCTACATCCCGCTCTACCTGTACCGAACCCGCGTGGAGGACAAGCGGACACCGGAGGGCTCAGAGCCGATGCTGGTGCAACCGGTCAAGTGACGCTTCCGCCCGATCCCGACTCGTTGACCGTGCGCTCCGTGCTCCTGGCTTCGGAGTCGCGCGAGATCCCGTCGGAGGCGGTCGAGCTGGCGGCCCGCATCGCCCGCAAGTCGGCCGCCGCCGTGCACGTGGTCACCATCGCCCGCGTGCACGGCACCGCGCTCGGACTGCCCAACCCAGGCCTGCTTCCGACCAAGGCGGAATGGGAGGAGCAACGTCTGATCGTCAAGCGCACGGTCGCGCGACTGCGCCGCAAGGGCCTCGAAGCCGACGGCTTCGTCTTCGGCACGCGTGCCGGCGCCAAGCGCATCGCCAAGGAGGCCAGGCGGTTGGGCTGCGACGCGATCGTCATGGGCGCCGACCCGCCGCGAAATCGCGTGCTGGCCGACTTCATGTGGTCGCAGGAGCCCTATCGGGTGCGTCGCCACGCCGACGTGCCGGTCTACCTGGTCGTGGACTCCTGACCAAGCCCGACGACGTCGCCGCCTTCCTGGCGCGGTACCCGCCGTTCGTAGGGTTGAGCTCCGGCGAGCTCGAGGCGATCGCCGCGGCGGCCGTGGCGCGTGACTACCGCGCCGGCGAAGCCGCCCTGGTCGAGGACGGGCCACCCGCCGCCTTCCTCTTCGTCGTACGCAGCGGTGCGATGGAGCTCGTCCATGCCGACCAGGTGGTCGACGTCCTGGTACCGGGCGCCTGCTTCGGGCATCCCTCCCTGCTGACCGGCATGGCGCCGGCCTTCACCACCCGCGCCGCGGTCGATACCGGCTGCCTGCTAATCCCCGACGACGTGGCGCTGCTGGTCTTCTCCCACCCGTCGGGAGCGCGGTACATCGCGAGCACGCTGCGACAGCGACTGGTGCGCACGGGCTACGCCGCCCACGCGCTGCCCGCGCTGAGCATGACCCGGCTCGGGGGTCTGGTGCATCGTCCACCGCTGATCCTGCCCGCGGGCACCTCGATCCGCGACGCCGCTGCCGCGATGACCGCCGAGCACGCCACGGCCGCTCTGGTGGAGATGCGCGACGGGTTGAACATCGTCACCGATCGCGACCTGCGCGAGCGGGTGCTCGCCCAAGGGCGCTCGCCCGACGAGCCGATCAGCATCGCGGTGCGCCCGCCCGGGCTGGAGCTCCCCGCCGACCGTACGGCGGGCGAGGCGCTGGTGGATCTGCTCGACGCCCAGGAGCGCGAGGCCTGCGTGATCGGATCCGATGGGCGCATCGTCGGGATCCTCTCGACGGAGGACATCGCCGGAGGCGAGCACTCGCCCTTCGCGCTGCGGCGGGCGATCGCGCGCGCGCCGGACGAGGACGCGCTCGCCAAGACGATGAGGGCCGGGCTGCCGCAACTGCTGTCCTCGCTGCTGTCGGCCGGGCTCGCGCCCGCCGACGTGTGCCGGACGCTCGCCGTGCAGAGCGACACCGCCACCGTCCGGCTGCTCGAGCTGGCCTTCGCGCGCCACGGCTCGGCGCCGGTGCCGTGGGCCTGGCTGGCGCTCGGCAGCGTCGCGCGGCGCGAGCTCACCCTCGCTTCCGACCAGGACAACGCCATGGCCTACGCCGACGAGGCGGGACTTGAGGCCGACGGCTTCTTCGCCCGCGTCGCGGCTGACGTCAACGCTGGTCTGGCGCGGTGCGGGCTCGGCGAGGACCAGGCCGAAGTGCTGGCCCGCGATCCCCGCTGGCGAATGTCGCAGAGCCGTTGGCTGCAGGTCTTCCGCGAATGCCTGGAGCGGCCGGACCGCTCGCACCTGGTCCGCGCCGCGGTGGCCTTCGACTTCCGCCTGGTGGTCGGTGGCCTCGACGTGGTTCCGAGCCTCGTCGAAGTCATCCGCGACGCGCGCCAGCACCCGGGCTTCATCCGCCGCATGGCGCGCACCGTCACCGACCTCAAGGTCCCCGTCGGCCGCCGCGGCCAGATCGTCACCGAGCGCGATGGGCACGTGGACCTCAAACTGGGCGGAGCGCTGCCGATCGCCAACGTCGCCCGTCTGCACGCCTTCGCCGCCGGCGTCACGATCTCGGGAACCATCGACCGGCTGGTCGCCGCCGAGGGTACGGGTCTCCTGGAGCCCGGAAGCGCGGTGGCTCTCCGCGAGGCGTTCGCCGCGGTATCGCTGATCCGGCTCGAGCATCACCTGGACTGCTTGGCCGCGGGGCGCCCGGCCGACAACCGGGTGGATCCGCGCGACCTGCCACCGCTGCGCCGCGCCGGGTTGCGCGAGGCGCTGCGGGCGGTCCAGGGCGCCCAGCGACGGCTTGGGATCTACGCGCCGATGGGCATGTGAGTCAGGCTCGCATTGTGTGCCACCCGCACATGGTTCTGGCCATTTGAGGGGTCTATAACTTGGCCAACCGCCACCTTCGGCGGGAGCCAAGACTCTCGGCTGTGGAGACTGCAATGTGCGGGATCGTCGGACTGTTCGCCAAATCCAACGTCGTCGAGGAGCGCCTCGGAGCGCACCTCGGCGTGATGCTGGGCGAGATGAGCGACCGCGGGCCCGACAGCGCCGGTGTGGCCTTCTACCGGGAGCCCACACCCATGGGCGCTTCGAAGGTCTCGCTGTTCTCTCCGGAGCCGGGCTACTCGTGGGACGGGCTCGGGGACGAGCTCAAGCAGGCCTTCGGCGGTGATCCGCAGCCGCGGGTCCGAGCCAGCCATGCCGTGGTGGTCGTCGACGCCGATGCCGATGCCGCGTCGGCCTGGCTGCGCGCGAACCACCCCGAACTGCGTGTCATGAGCGCGGGGGAGCGCATCGAGATCTACAAGGAGATGGGCAATCCGAGGGACTTCGTCGAGCGCTTCGGGCTCGGCGACATCCGCGCCAGTCATGGCCTGGGGCATACCCGGATGGCGACGGAGAGCCGGGTCACCACGGAGCACTCGCACCCGTTCTCCACTGGCCTGGACCTGTGCCTGGTCCACAACGGCTCGCTCTCGAATCACAATCACCTGCGCCGCGAGCTGCGCCGCGAGGGCATGGATTTCCAGACCGACAACGACTCCGAGGTGGCGGCTGCCTACCTGACGTGGAAGATGAGCACCGGCTCATCGCTGGAACAGGCGCTGGAGAGCTGTCTGTCGGATCTCGACGGCTTCTACACCTTCCTGGTCGGGACGGCGGACGGATTCGCGGTCCTGCGGGACCCGGTCGCCTGCAAGCCGGCGGTGATGGCCGAGACCGACGACTGGGTCGCCATGGCCTCCGAGTACCGCGCCATCGCGAGCCTGCCCGGCGCCGAGGATGCCGAGGTGTGGGAGCCCGCGCCGGCCCGGGTCTACAGCTGGGCCCGGGAGTTGGTGGGATGAGCGCCGTCTCGGAGGTCGCCGCGGAGGTCGTCGACCTGGCCACGACGAGCCGGCGCGATCTCAACGCCCGTCTTCACATGCTCGGCGCTGAGCACGCACTGCATGACTGGCGCGTGTTGCATCCAGGCGGGCGCCATTCGATCGCGGTCGGCGTCGACGCTCCGTTGGAGATCGTCATCGACGGCCACGTCGGCTACTACTGCGCCGGCATGAACCAGCAGGCCACGGTGCGCATCCGGGGCAACTGCGGCGTGGGCGTCGCCGAGAACATCATGTCGGGCACGGTAGTCGTCGAGGGCAACGCCAGCCAGTCGGCGGCGGCCACGGGCCGAGGCGGGACGCTCATCATCGAGGGCGACGCCTCCGCGCGCTGCGGCATCTCCATGAAGGGCGTCGACATCGTCGTGCGCGGGTCGATCGGCCACATGGGGGCCTTCATGGCGCAGAAGGGCTGCCTTGTGGTCTGCGGCGACGCCGGCGACGCGCTCGGCGACTCGATCTACGAAGCTCGGCTCTATGTTCGCGGGCAGGTCGAGAGCCTCGGCGCCGACTGCGTCGAGAAGGAGATGCGCGATGAGCACCTCTCCCAGCTGCGCGAGCTGCTCGAGCGGTCGGGGATGGGTGACGTCGAGGCATCGGAGTTCCGTCGCTACGGCTCCGCGCGCCAGCTCTACAACTTCAAGGTCGACGACGCGTGAGCGATTTCGCTGAACTGGGACTCCGCGAGTCGGCCACCTTCGATCGCAACGCCATCGCCGAGATCCGGCGCGCGGCGCGCACCGGCATCTACGACATCCGCGGCTGGGGGGCGAAGCGCAAGGTTCCCCATTTCGACGATCTGCTCTTCCTCGGCGCCAGCGTGTCGCGCTATCCGCTCGAGGGCTACCGCGAGCGCTGCGCGACCGACGTGCAGCTCGGCACGCGCTTCGCCAAACGACCGCTGCAACTCGACATCCCGATCACCATCGCCGGGATGAGCTTCGGTGCCCTCTCGGCTCCGGCCAAGGAGGCGCTCGGCCTCGGCGCCAGCGCCATGGGCACCGCTACGACCACCGGCGACGGCGGCATGACAGCGGAGGAGCGCGAGTCCTCCAAGACACTCGTCTACCAGTTGCTGCCCTCGCGTTACGGCATGAACCCGGACGACTTGCGCAGGGCCGACGCCATCGAGGTGGTCATCGGCCAGGGGGCCAAGCCGGGCGGCGGCGGCATGCTCCTGGGCCAGAAGATCTCTGACCGCGTCGCCGCCATGCGCGACCTGCCCAAGGGGATCGATCAGCGCAGCGCCTCGCGCCACCCGGACTGGACGGGTCCCGACGACCTCGAGATCAAGATCGAGGAGCTGCGCGAGATCACCGACTGGGAGAAGCCCATCTTCATCAAGATCGGCGCCACCCGGACCTACTTCGACGTTGCGCTGGCGGTCAAGGCCGGCGCTGACGTCATCGTCCTCGATGGCATGCAGGGCGGGACCGCCGCGACCCAGGACGTCTTCATCGAGCACGTTGGCATCCCCATCCTGGCGGCCATCCCGCAGGCGGTCCAGGCACTGCAGGAGCTCGGCATGCACCGCCGCGTCCAGCTCGTCGTATCCGGCGGCATCCGCTCGGGCGCCGACGTCGCCAAGGCGCTCGCCCTCGGCGCCGACGCGGTGTCGATCGGCGTCGGGGCCCTCATCGCGCTCGGAGACAACGCGCCGGAGCTGCGGGCGGAGTACGAGAAGATGGGCACCGCGCCGGGCTTCTACGACGACTGGCACGAAGGCCGGGACCCTGCCGGAATCTCCACCCAGGACGAGGAGCTCGCGGCGCGCTTCGACCCGGTGCTCGGGGGCCGGCGCCTGGCCAACTACCTGCGCACGATGGTGTTGGAGGTGCAGACGCTTGCCCGCGCGTGCGGCAAGTCGCACGTCCACAACCTGGAGCCCGAGGACCTCGTGGCGCTCACCGTGGAGGCTGCGGCGATGTCGCGCCGGCCGCTGGCGGGAACGAGCTGGATTCCCGGCATCAACGGCACGCCATGACGACCGCCCGCCGCGCCCCGACCCGCCCGCACCTCCGCTGAGATCCGCCGACCCGAGGTCCCATGTCCTTCCTGCTCACCTGTCCCAACTGCGGCACCCGTGAGGTGACCGACTTCGGCTTCGGTGGCGAGCTCGCTCTGCGGCCCGCGACGCGTCCGAGCCGTCGCGAGCTCAACACGTTCAACTACTTCCGCCACAACGTGGCCGGGATCCAGCGCGAGTGGTGGTTCCACCGCTCGGGCTGCCGGGCCTGGTTCGTCGCCGAGCGTGACACCCGGACCAACGAGGTGATGTTCACGGCGCTGCCCGGAGAGGTCACGACCGCCAGTCCGTCCAATGCGATGCCGGGCGCTTCCGGCGGAGAGGCGACCCTGGCATGAGCCGCCTGCCCGAACAGCCCGGGGAGCGGGTATCCCGCGATCTGAAGGTAACCTTCCGCTTCGACGGCAGGACCGTCGAAGCACTGGAGGGCGACACCATCGGCTCGGCGCTCTACGCCTCCGGTCAGCGCATCTTCTCGCGCAGCTTCAAGTACCACCGGCCGCGCGGCCTGATGTGCTGCTCGGGGCAATGCCCGAACTGCCTGGTCTCGGTGGACGGGGCTCCGGGGATCCGCGCCTGCACCGAGCGAGTGCGCGAGGGCATGGACGTCGAGCACCTCAATGCCAAGCCGGGGCTCGACTTCGACGTGATGCGCGCCACGGACATCGTCGGCGGGCCCTTCACCCCACCCGGCTTCTACTACAAGACCTTCATGTGGCCGCGGCGCCTGTGGCCCGTCTATGAGAAGGTGCTGCGCAGCGTGGCCGGCCTCGGCAAGCTGCGCGAGCGTCAGGACGAGCGCGAGTGGCGCACGGAGTACCGGCGCCGGCACGCCGACGTGCTGGTCGTCGGCGGCGGCGCAGCGGGGCTCAACGCGGCGCTCGGCGCCGCCGAGTTGGGGGCCGACGTGGTGTTGGTCGACGAGGGCGCCGAGCCGGGAGGGCGCCTGCTCGCCGAGGGCGGCCACGACGGCATGCGCGAGCTGGCCGACCGCGTTCGTGCGGCCGGAGTGGAGGTGCTCAGCGGAGCCCCGGCGCTGGGCTATTTCGATGGCCTGGTCCCCGTGTGGCAGGGCGACACCCTGCACCAGGTGCGGGCCGAGCGCCACGTCGTCGCCGCCGGCACCATCGAGCAGCCGCTGGTCTTCGCCGGCAACGACCTTCCCGGGGTGATGCTCTCGGGCGGCGCGCGGCGGCTCGCGACGCTCTACGGGGTGCTTCCCGGAGCGCGGGCGGTGGTCGCCACCACGTCCGACCGCGGTCTCGACGCGGCGCTCGCGTTGGAGGAGATCGGCGTGCAGATCGTCGCCGTCGCCGACGCGCGGCCCAACCCGACCGGTGACGCCTTCAGCGCGCTGGCGTCGCGGGGGGCGATGGTCCTGCCCGCGAGCACCGTGCGGGAGGCCCAGGGCCGCAAGGCGGTCACCGGGGCGATCCTCGGTCCGGTCGACGGCGACGGCGCGACCCTCGAAGTCGAGTGCGACCTGGTGATCGTCTCCGGCGGCGAATCACCGGCCACTTCGCTGCTCCTCCAGGCCGGTGGGCGAACTCGCTATGACGAGCGCAGCGGCAACTTCAAGCTGGCCGAAGTGCCCGACGGAGTGTTCGCGGCCGGGGAGGTCACCGGCGTGCGGGGATCGGAGGCCATCCCCCTGTCCGGGCGGATCGCCGGGATGCAGGCCGCCCACGGTCTTGGCTACGGCGACGAGTCGTCACGCGCCCAGGAGGGCCGGGCCGCCGAGCGCCTGGCTTTGTTGGCCCGGGATGTCGCGAACGTCGCCATCCCGCCCGCCGTGGCGGGAACCGGCAAGGGCAAGTGCTTTGCCTGCCTGTGCGAGGACGTGACCGCCAAGGACGTCCATCTCAGCGTGGAAGAGGGCTACGACTCGATCGAGCTCTCCAAGCGCTACACGACGGTGACGATGGGCCCCTGCCAGGGTCGCATGTGTCAGTTGCCCGCCGTACGCCTGATGGCCCAGGAGACGGGCCAGAGCCTGGAGGGCATCGGCACGACGACAGCGCGCCCGCCCTGGTCGACGGTTCCCATGGGCGCCCTGGCCGGCCGCCCCTTCGAGCCGGCCAAGCGCTCCTCCATCCATCGGCGCCAGCGCGAGATCGGCGCCAACGTGATGTGGGCGGGCGACTGGCGCCGCGCCTACGACTACGGCGATCCGGAGGGAGAGGCCGAGAACGTCCACCGCGCCGCCGGCCTGATCGACGTGTCGACGCTCGGCAAGTTGATCGTCCGTGGCGCCGACGCTGGGACCTTCCTCGACCGGATGTATCCCAACCGGTTCTCCAACCTCAAGCCGGGGCGCATCCGCTACGGCGTGATGGCCTCCGACGCGGGGCGCATCTTCGACGACGGGACGATCACCCGTCTCGACGACGAGACCTTCTACGTGACGACCACCTCGAGCGGCGCCGGTGCCGTCGAGCAGTGGTTCTCCTCATGGCTGGCCGATTGGGACATGGATGTCCAGATGACCGACGTCACTCAGGGGCTCTCGGCGCTGAACCTCGCGGGTCCCAAGGCGCGCGAGATCCTCGCCGAGGTCTCCGACCTCGATGTCTCCAACGAGGCCTTCTCCTACCTCGACGGCAAGCGGGCGAGGGTCGCCGGGGTGCCGGCGCTGCTCCTGCGCATCGGCTTCGTCGGCGAGGTCGGCTATGAGATCCACTTCCCCGCCGCCCATGGCGAGCACGTCTGGGACGCGCTGCTGAAGGCCGGCGCCCAGCACGGGCTGCGGCCGTTCGGTCTCGAGCCGCAGCGCATCCTGCGCCTGCAGAAGATGCACATCATCGTCGGCCAGGACACCGACTCGGAGTCGACGCCGTACGCCGCCGGGATGTCGTGGATCGTCAAGCTCGACAAGGACGAGGACTTCATCGGTCGCTGGGCGCTCGAGCACTTCGCCGAGACCGAACCGGAGGTCCGGCTGGTCGGCTTCACGATGTCCAACGGGCACGTACCCACCGAGGGTTCCGTGATCGTCGCCGGCGGCGTGCCGGCCGGTCAGGTCACGAGTGCGCGGCGCTCGCGTCAGGTCGGCAAGGTGATCGGGCTGGCCTGGGTTCCGGCGGCCGTGGCCAAGGACGGCGCGTCGATCACGATCTCCGACGGAGGGCAGACGTTCTCCGCCGACGTCCGGACCAAGCCGTTCTACGACCCCGAAGGCGAGGTGCTGCGCTCTTGAGCTACGACTTCCTGGCGCCCGACGGCGCGGTGGCGGAGGGCGGCTTCACGCCCGTCGCCCGGAGCGCCATGGAGCACGACGCCCGCGCCGCCGGCGCTCGCTTCGAGGTGCAAGACGGCTGGAACGTCGCCGTGGCGTACTCGACGCCCGAACACGAGGCCGACCTGTGTGCCTCGTCTGTGGGCTGGGCCGACGTGTCGCACCTCGGCAAGCTCGAGATCCAGGCGGCACCCGACGAACTCGCCACCATCGTGGCGCAATGCTCCGACGGGGCCTCCCTGGAGCTCGGCACCGCCACGCGGGCCACCGACGCGTGGTGGTGCCCGGTCACCGCCGACCGAGTGATCGTGATCTGCGACCCGGCCGTGCTCCCCGACCTGCGCGAGCGACTCGATGCGGCGGCGAGCGCGGCCGCCGGTTCCGCCGGCGTCGTCGAGCTCACCACGGTGCACGGAGCGATGACGTTGGTGGGCCCGATGGCTCGCGAGGTCCTCGCCCGCTTCTGCGCCCTGGACCTCCGGCCGACCGTCACCCCGGTCAACGGTCTGCGGCCGGGATCCATCGCGCGTACCCCCGGCATCGTCCTCCGCGAGGGCGAGGCTCGCTTCCTGTTCCTCTTCGGATGGGCGCTCGGCCAGTATCTCTGGACGGTCGTCTCCGACGCTGCCGAGCACCTGGGGGGCGGGCCGATCGGCCTTGATGCCCTGGCCCTGGTCAGCGCGCCGCGCACGGAGGCATCGCATGCTTGACATCTTCCGCCGCCGCCGGATGTGGCGGCGTACCCAAGAGCTCAAGAAGGCCTACGACGTCGTGATCATCGGCGCCGGTGCCCACGGCCTGGCGACGGCGTACTACCTGCGCAAGCGCGGCATCACCAACGTCGCGGTCCTCGAGAAGAGCTACATCGGATCGGGTGCGGCGGGGCGCAACACGACCATCCTGCGCTCGAACTACAAGACGCCCGAGGGGGCGCGCTTCTACGACGCCAGCCTCAAGCTCTACGAGGGCCTCTCGCAGGAGCTCAACTTCAACATGCTCTTCTCCCAGTGCGGGCACCTCACGCTCGCGCACTCCGACCGCGCCGCCTTCGTGATGGCCAACCGGGCGGAAGTCAACCGGATGCAGGGCATCGATTCACGGCTGATCGAACCGGACGAGGTCAAGCGCCTGGCGCCGGCCATGGTGGTCAGCCCGGAGGCGACGTATCCCATTCAGGCCGCCCTGTACCACCCGCCCGGCGGCATCATCCGTCACGACGCGGTGGTCTGGGGCTACGCGCGGGGCGTCGACGCAGGCGGAGCGGAGATCCATCCGTACACCGAGGTGACCGGCATCACCCGCTCGAATGGGCGGGTGACCGGTGTCAAGACCAATCGTGGAGACATCAGCGCGGGGACGGTCCTCAACTGCACTGCCGGCTGGAGCACGCTGATCTCCGACATGGCCGGTGTGCCGATGCCGATCACCACCCACATCCTGCAGGCCTGCGTGACCGAGCCGGTCAAGCCGCTGCTCGACGTGGTGATCGTCTCCTCGCAGATGCACGTGTACATCTCCCAGACCGATCGCGGCGAGTTCCTGATGGGCGCCGAGATCGAGCCGTGGACCACGTACCGGATGAACGGCACGCTCAACTTCCTGCAAGACGTCACGCGCCATGCCCTGGAGCTGTTCCCGCAACTCGAGCGCGCGCGGATCCTGCGCTCGTGGGCTGGCCTGTGTGACATCTCGCCGGATTTCAGCCCGATCCTCGGCAAGACCGAAGTCGAGGGGTTCCACGTCAGCGCCGGCTGGGGCACCTACGGCTTCAAGGCCGCGCCGATCGTCGGCGTCACGCTTGCCGAGCTCGTCGACACCGGCCGCACCCCCGATCTCATCGAGCCCTTCACCCTCGAGCGCTTCTACGAGGACAAGCTCGTCTCCGAGCTCGCCGCCGCCGCCGTCAGCCACTAGGTCAAGAGGAGCAGATATGAAGAGCAGCCTGGAGATCGCTCAGGAGGCTCAACTGGAGCCGATCGAGGAGATCGCCGAGCGGATGGGGCTTCAGGCCGACGAGATCGAGCCCTACGGGCGCTTCAAGGCCAAGATCTCGTTGTCGGTCATCGACCGCCTCCAGGCGGCTCCCAAGGCGAAGATCGTCTGCGTGGCGGGGATCACTCCGACCAAGGCGGGGGAGGGCAAGACGACGACTGCGGTGGGGCTCACCCAGGGTCTCGGCGTGATCGGGCGCGATCCGGTCCTCTGCCTGCGCGAGCCCTCACTCGGGCCGGTGTTCGGCATCAAGGGTGGCGCGGCCGGTGGCGGGATGACGCAGGTGGTTCCGATGGAGGACCTCAACCTGCACTTCACCGGGGACATCCACGCGATCGGCGCGGCCAACAACCTGCTCGCCGCCATGCTCGACGCGTCGATCCTGCACGGCAACCCGCACGGACTCGATCCGTTGCGCATCGGCTGGCGGCGGGCGGTGGACATGAACGACCGGGCCTTGCGCCAGGTCGCCATCGGGCTGGGTGGCCGGCCCAACGGCTACCCCCGCGAGACGGGCTTCGACATCACCGCGGCGTCGGAGGTGATGGCCGTCCTCGCCGTCGCTCGTGACCTGGCGGACCTGCGCCGGCGGCTCGGCGCCATCACGGTGGGCTACTCATTCTCCGGCGACCCGGTGACCGCCGAGGACCTGGGCGCGGCGGGCGCCATGACCGTGCTGCTCAAAGAGGCGATCAAGCCCAACCTCATCCAGACCCTCGAGGGTCAGGCGTGCCTGATGCACTGCGGCCCGTTCGCGAACATCGCGCACGGCAACTCCTCGCTGGTCGCCGATCTCGTCGCCGAGAAGATGGGCGAGTACGTGATCACCGAATCCGGTTTCGGGTCCGACATGGGGATGGAGAAGTTCTTCGACATCGTCTGCCGGATCGGCGGGCTGACGCCGAGCGCGGTGGTGCTCGTGACGACGGTGCGCGCGCTCAAGCACCACGGCGGCGTGGAAGACGATCCGCGCGTCGGGCAGGCCCAGGGCATGTCCTCTCTGGAAGCCGGGGCCGCCAATCTGCGGCGCCACCTCCAGATCGTCGGCGAGTTCGGCGTGCCGTGCGTGGTGGCGGTCAACCGGCGTCCCGGTGACCGTGACGACGAGGTCGAGCTGGTGCGTCGGCTGGCGATGGAAGGTGGCGCCTTCGCTGCCGAGGTCAACGACGGCTTCGCCCGCGGTGGGGCGGGCGCCGCCCAGCTCGCCGAGGCGGTCGTCGAGGCTTGCGAGCAGCCGAACACCTTCCGTCCGCTCTACACCGACGACGCGCCGCTGCGGGACAAGATCGAAGCGGTGGCGCAGCGGGTCTACGGCGCGCGGGACGTCTACGTCTATCCCGAAGCCGAGAAGAAGATCGAGCAGTTCACCGCCCAGGGCCTGGATCACCTGCCGGTCTGCATGGCCAAGACCCACCTGTCGCTGTCGGGGGATCCGTCTCTGCTCAACGCGCCTGAGGATTTCACGCTGCCGGTGCGTGACATTCGGGCCTACACGGGGGCGGGATGGCTGGTGCCGCTGTGCGGCGACGTCACCCAGATGCCTGGCCTGGGCAGATCGCCGGCGGCGCACAACGTCGACATCGACTCCGACGGTCGCACGGTCGGGCTCTTCTGAGCGCTTCCCCCGAGCCCGGACCCCTAGCCGGCCAGCCGCTCGCCGATCTGCTCGCGCAGGTGGCGGCGCGGCGGCCGGCCCCCGGGGGCGGTGCGTCGGCGGCGTGGACGTGCGCCTTCGCCGCGGCGCTGACCGAGATGTCCGCCGCCTTCACGCGCGGCGACGGTTCCGGCGGTGACGCGACCGCCGTCGAAGCCCGCGCTCAACAGCTGCGGCGGTCGGCACTCGAGCTGGCCGAGCGTGAGCTCGACTCCTACGCCCCGGTGCTCGAAGCCATGCGATCGCAGCCGGGGCCTTGCCGCCAGCAGAGCATCCAGGCGGCGCTGTCCGACGCCGCCGAAGCGCCGCTGGAGATCGCCCGTCGGGCGGCCGAGATTGCCGAGTTGGGTCTGGTGGCGCTTCGCAACGGGCGCGACCAGCTCCGTGGCGATGCTGTCACCGGCATCCTGCTCGCCGAGGCGGCATGTGCGTCGGCCGTCCAACTGGTCGAGCTCAACCTGTCCGGCGTCGCCGACGACGTTCGCCGCACCGAGGTGCGCCGGCTCGCCGAGCGCGCGTTCGCGGCGCGCTGCGCGGCGCTCCAGGCGCGGAGCTAGCCTTCGACTCAGTGCCGGAGCTGCCCGAGATGGAGATCGTCGCCCGCCGCCTGGCGCCCGCGCTGGCCGGTGAGGTCATCGAGTCGGTGCTGGCTCCGGGCATCAACGCGGTAAAGACGTTCGACCCGCCGCTGCACGACCTCGCCGGGGCGCGCTTCGAGGGGGTCACCCGTCGCGGCAAGGTGCTCCTGTTCGCGGTCCGATCCGAGCGCCACGGCCCGCTGACGCTGCTGATCCACCTGATGAGCGCCGGCCGCATGCAGCTGCCGGCCAAGCGCGCCACGCTGCGCGACAAGACCTCCCGCCTGCTGATCCGGCTCTCCGAGGACCGTGAGCTGCGGGTGCGCGAGTTCGGCACTCGTCAGGCGGCGTGGGTGAAGCTCCTGCGCCCGGCCGACGTCGACGCGGAGGAGTCGCTGAGCACGCTTGGTCCCGAGGCGTGGCCGGGCCCGCCGCCGCTCGGCCCGCTGCTGGCCGCGCCGCGCCCGCTGCACACCTTGCTGCGCGACCAGCGGGTGATCGCCGGAATCGGCCGCACCTGGGTCGACGACATCCTCCATGCCGCGCGCCTGTCGCCGTTCAAGCGCGGCGACGACCTGTCGCCGGCCGAGGCCGAGACGCTGCGCGCGGTGATGGTCTCGGAGCTCGGGCGGGTGATCGAGCACTACGAGGCCACGGTGAAGCTCCCGCTGCCGGAGAAGTTCCCCAAGCCGGTGCGCGTCCACGGTCTGCAGGGGCAGCCGTGCCCGCGCTGTGGCGGGACGCTCGAGGCGGTGTTCTACGAGGACTACGTGATGACCTACTGCCCGGCCTGCCAGACGGATGGTCGCGTCCTCAAGGACCGCCGTCTGTCTCGCCTGCTGAAGTGAACCGCCCCTCGACTCCCCGGAGAACACCTTGATCGAAGCCGGCTCCCACGCGCCGGAGTTCACGCTGCCCGACGAGGACGGACGCCCCGTGTCGCTCGGCGACTTCACCGGTCGCCCGGTCGTTCTCTACTTCTACCCCAAGGTTGACACGCCGGGGTAAAACTGCAGCATCCCGATCGGAGCGATGGGACGAGTGGTTTCACGCGGATGCGCCACTCTCGCGGGTCGGTGCGTCGTACTCTTGCGAAATGCGACCTCTTCGGTACTCCATCAACGTCACATTGGACGGGTGCTGCGACCATCGTGCAATCCCCGCGGACGAAGACTTGCATCGTCACGCGGCCGAGAACCTCAACCAGGCCGATGCCCTTCTCTTCGGACGGGTGACCTACGAAATGATGGAATCCGCGTGGCGGCCGCCGGCGCCGACGGGAGCGATACCTGATTGGATGGAACCCTTCGCCCAGACGATCAACGCGGCAGAGAAGTACGTCGTGTCGAGCACCCTGGAGCAGGTCGATTGGAACGCGGAACTCGTGCGCGGGGATCTGAGCAAGGCCGTTCAGCAACTCAAGCGGGAGTCGGGCAAGGGACTGCTCGTGGGAGGTGTGAAGCTCCCACTGGCGTTGACGGAGCTGGGATTGATCGATGAGTACGAGTTCGTGGTGCATCCCAGGCTCGCGGGCCACGGGCCGACGTTGTTGGCGGGGCTGTCGAAGCATGTCGACTTGAAGCTCGTGAGCCGGCTGGAGTTGGGCTCGGGGGCAGTGGCGATGCGGTACGCGCCGAGAAGCTGATCGGTCGCCGAGCGCGACGGCATCCGAGCGGTGATGATGCACGGATGCTCGAACCAGGTACCAAGGCGCCGGCCTTCACCCTTCCCGACCAGGACGGCAACCCCGTCAAGCTCGCAGACCTGAAGGGCAAGACCGTCGTCGTCTACTTTTACCCAAAAGCCGACACACCGGGCTGCACCACGCAGGCATGCGGCATCCGCGACCGCGGCAGCGAGTACGAGGCGGCCGGCGCTGTCGTCCTCGGCGTGTCGCCCGACCCGGTGGCGGCGGTCAAGAAGTTCCACGGGGGTCAGAGCCTCGATTTCACCCTGCTCGCCGACGCCGACCACGCCGTCTGCGACCTCTACGGAGTGTGGGGCGAGAAGTCGATGTACGGCAGGACCTACTGGGGCGCTACGCGCTCGACGTTCATCATCGCGCCGGATGGAACGGTGGCGTCGGTGTTTCCCAAGGTGTCGCCCAAGACGCATGACGATGTGGTGCTCCAGGCGTTGGCGGATCTGTAGCCGCTGTAGCCGCCGCCGATCTCGGAGAAGTGGTCGACGAACTCGATGCTTTGATCCACTTGACCTGCTTGAAGCCGAGCCCGTTCTCGTTGCGCAGCCGTAGTGGGGCTCCGTGTCCGAAGGACAGGGGCTCGCCGTTCATGTCGTAGGCGAGCATCGCGAGATGGTGGCTCCTGTGCTCGATCGGGTGGGCGTCGTAGTAGACGCCCTTGTCCGGCCCGTCACCGAGGGAGTAGAAGACGATCCACTTCGCTTCGAGTGTGGTTTCACCCGGTCGACGACGGTCTGCATGGAGACGCCACCCCACTTGGCTACGCCCGACCATCCCCGGATGCAGGAGTGCTGGGTGATCTGCTGGTGATAAGGCATCCGTCGCAGTTCTGCGAGGTCGAGGTAGACGGGGTGATCCACCAGCCCGTTGATTCGTAGCCGATAGTCGGCGAAGTGGCCGTCGAAGAGCGCCTTGTGCTCGTCGGAGTCGGGATACTGGCCGTTGTGCCACAGGTAGGGCGGGTGACCCCGTTCGTACAGCAATTCAGCGAGCGGTACCTCGGGACGGTTGTCGACGAGGTGATCGAGCGCAGCCGCGCCGCCGTGGTCAAGAGAGCGCTGGAGCGTGAGCGCCGGCCGCATGATCGCGGCACGTGATGCCGAGATACTCGCTCGCAGCGATCCTGATCCACGGCTCGAGGGGCTCGCCGAGTACGCGCTCACCCAGCGCGTCGCGTCGGATTGATGCGGCCGATCCACATCGCACGACTCGACGAGGCCCGCCCGGTGTTGGTGCTCACCCGCGAGCTCGCACGCCCGCATCTCGGCACGGTCACCGTCGCACCGATCACGACGACAATCCGCGGGCTTTCGACCGAAATGCCCCTCGACGCCGCGAACGGCCTCGCGGCTACGTCGGTCGTCAGTTGCGACAACCTCACCACGATCCCCAAGACCGCGCTGGGCGAACAGATCGGAAGCCTCCTCGACCGCCAGGAGATAGCCCTCAGCGAAGCGATCCGGGCAGCTTTCGACCTCGACTGACGATCGTCACCTCGCGCGATGAGACCTCTTCGTCAGGCCCTGATGGCTGACCAGCCTTCGGTGAAGCCCGTGCGACCGGTGGGCATTTCTCATCCTCCCCACAGGAACGGCCGTGAGGCTTCGTCTCATGATCAAGACGAACCCGAAGACGATCGCCCTCAGCCTGGCCGCCTCGATGGCCCTGGCCGGCGGCGGCGTGGCGGTCGCCGGCGCCGCGGATTCCAGCGACACGGGAACGAGGGCCTCGAGCGAACAGGAGCGCCAGGCCCGCATGGATACCCGTGCGGAGGCGCTCGCGGACGCGCTCGGCGTCTCGGCTTCCGAGCTCGAGGTCGCGAAGTCCGAGGTTCGAGAGCAGGCCGAGAGGCGCCGCGCCGACCGCGAGGAAGCGACGGCGAACGCCAAGGGTATGACCGTTCAAGAGCTTCGGAGTCGCCGTGGGGACCGGGTCGCCGATCGCCTCGCGAGGGCGGTCGCCAACAAGCGCCTGACGCAGACCGAGGCCGACGCTGTCGTCGCTGGAGTCCGGGATGGAGACTCCGCGAAGGCCCAGGTCAAGAAGCTGCGGCGCGAAGTGCGCGCCGACCGCCGGGAGGATCGCCGCGAGAACCGGTCTGACCGCGGTGTCGCCGGCCTCTAGTCGGCGTCGAGCCGATCTGCTCCGGGAAGCGCCGCGGGACGGCACACGGCGGCGCTTCCGTAGCCTCGCCCCGCATGACCCTGCCGACCGTCCTCGTCGTCGACGACGACCCCGGAGTACGGAGAGCCCTCGACCGCGCGCTGCGGCTGGAGGGCTTCGCCGTGCGGCTGGCGGAGGACGGCGCGGCGGCGCTCGCGGCGGTCCGCCACCGGCCGCCTCGAGTCATCGTCTTGGACGTGACGATGCCCGGCACGGACGGGCTTGAGGTCATCCGCCGGCTGCGCGCCTCGGGCGACGCCACGCCAATCTGCGTGCTCTCCGCTCGCGACGGGATCGACGATCGCGTGGAGGGCCTGCAGGCGGGAGCTGACGACTACCTCGTCAAGCCGTTCTCGACCGCGGAGCTCGTCGCGCGGTTGCACGCGCTTCTGCGTCGCACACCGGACGTCGATGGTGTCGCTCTGCGCGAGGTGGGACCGCTGCGGGTCGACCGGCGGCGCCACCAGGTGTGGCTCGAGGGCGACGAGCTCGAGCTGACCGGGCGCGAGTTCGCGCTGCTCGCGTGCTTCGCCGATCACGCCGGCCAGGTGCTCTCGCGCGGGCAGCTCCTCCAGCTGGTGTGGGGGTACGACTTCGACGTGGGGACGAACGTCGTCGACGTCTTCGTCGGCTACCTCCGGCGCAAGCTCGAGGTGGGCGGACGACCGCGTGTGCTTCACACCGTGCGTGGAGAGGGCTACGCGCTGCGCCCGTGAGCGCTCCGGTCCCCCCGTCGCCTGCTGCGGGCGACCATCCCGCGGAAGCTGCGGCCGGCACGGCGGCAGGCGACCGTGCGGGCCGCGCCGGCGAGGTCAGACGCCGCGTGCCGTCCCCTCGCCACCTGCGCACCCGTGTGGCGCTGTTCGCCGCCGCCGCCGCGCTCGTCTCGCTCGGCGTCGTCGGGGCCCTCGTGTTCGCGTCCGCGAGGTCGGCCGACCGGGCCACCTTGGACCGGAGCTTGATCACCCGGGCCACCCAGGCGCAGACCCTCGCACGGCGTGTGCTGACGGCCGCGCCGGCGTTCGGGCGCCCCGTCCGCCGGGCGACTCGGCGTGTCGGTCGGTTGCTCGGTCCCGGAGCGGGCGGAGCCGACATCAGCCTGATCCGCGTCGTCCGCGGCGAAGCGGTCGTCGACCGGCTCGGTGCGACGGCCGATCCCGGCCTGCCCGTCTCGGCTCCGTCCGCGCCGACCACGGTGCGGACGACCACCGGCGCGTGGCGGATCGTGCAGCGCCCGATCGACCGCGGGTTGGTGGTCCAAGCCGCATCCCCGACGGCGGCGATCGAGGAGCGCGAGGACACACTGCGGATGCGGCTGGCGGTCGCGTCGCTCGGGGGGGTCTTCGGCACGGGCGTGCTCGCGTTCGTCCTCGCCGGGCCAGCCCTCGCCGCGCTCGCTCGCCTGCGGCGCGACGCGGCACGAGTGGCGGAGACCGTCGACCTGACCGCTCGGATGCGGGAGGACGATGGTCCCGAAGAGGTTCGCGAACTGGCGACGACGCTGAACGTCATGCTCCGGCGGTTGGAGCACGCCGACGCCGATCGTCGCTCCGCGTTGGAGACGACGCGGCGTTTTGCCGGAGACGCGGGACACGAGCTGCGCACCCCGCTCACCGCCGTGGCGACGACGGTCGAAGCGTTGCGTGCCCACCCCGAGCTGCCGGCGCAGGAACGCGAGGTGATGCTGGCGGAAGTCGCTGAAGAGCAGCACCGCGTCGTCGCGCTGCTCGACGCGCTACAGGCGCTCGCGCGCGGCGATGCGGACGCGCGAGTGTCGCGCGAGACCGTCGACTTGGCCGAGCTGGCGGATCAGGCCGCCACGGCGGCGCGAGCTCGGCACCCCGGCGCGCGGATTGTGCTCGACGCGCCCGAGCTCGCCATGGTCGTGGGCTGGGCGCCAGGCCTGCGGCGGGTGCTGGACAACCTGATCGAAAACGCCGCGCTGCACGGTCGAGTCGACGGGCGGATCACCGTCGCTCTCCGGCGCGCGCTCCCGGCGGCGTCCGGACCGCGATCCGACGCGGTCGCCCTCACGGTCGACGACGACGGTCCCGGCATCCCCGCGGACGAGCGCGAAGCGGTCTTGGGCCGGTTCGTGCGCGGCCGCGCATCCCGGGCTCCGGGGACGGGCCTCGGCCTCGCCCTCGTCGAACAGCAGGTACGCCTGCACGGAGGCCTGCTCACGCTCGGCCAGGCGCCGGAGGGAGGGCTGCGAGCGACCGTTACGCTTCCGGCGAGCCCCGTCCGGGGCGCGACCTGACCGGAGAGAGCCTGCACGGGCAACGCCTTGGTCGCCGTCTCCGGGCAAGTCCGGAGACGGCGATGATCCTTACCCTCAGGCTGCGGCCGCGACTTCCGCGAGAGTCGGGTAGTCGGTGTAGCCGCGGGCCCCGATCGGGCCGTAGAAGGTGTCCTCGTCGGGCTCGTTGAGCTCGGCGCCCTCCTGCAGCCGCAGCGGCAGATCGGGATTGGCCAGGAAGCGGCGGCCGTAGGCGACGAGGTCGGCCTTGCCGTCGGCGATCAGCCGGTCGGCACCTTCGAGGTCGAACTCCTCGGTGAAGCCCTCGTTGGCGATCAGCGTCCCCGGCCACAGCTCGCGCGCCTGCTCGAGCGTCGAGTAGCCGGCGAACGGCTCGGTCTCCATGACGTGGATGTACATGAGGTCGAAGCCGGCCAGCGCACGCAGCAGCGCGTGGTAGAGCTCGCGCGGGTTTTCCTCCGCGATGTCGTTGAAGTTGTGCCCGGGGGACAGGCGGATGCCGACGCGCTCGGCGCCGATCGCCTCGGACACCGCCTGCACCGTCTCGACCACGAAGCGGATGCGGCCGGGGACGTCGGTGCCGTAGCCGTCGGTGCGCTGGTTGGTGTTCGAGCTCAGGAACTGGTGCAGCAGGTAGCCGTTGGCCGAGTGCAGCTCCACGCCATCAGCACCGGCGGCGACGGCGCGGCGTGCGGCGTCGACGAACTGGTCGCGGACGACAGCCAGCTCATCGGTGGGGATCTCACGCGGCGTGACGAAGTCGACCATGCCGTCGGGACCGAAGACCTGGCCGGCCGCCTTGACCGGCGAGGGTGCCACCGGCGTCTCGCCGCCGGTGAACACCGGATGAGCGACCCGTCCGCAGTGCATGAGTTGGATGAAGAGCTTGGCGTCACCGGCGGCGTGGACCGCGTCGGCGACCTTGGCCCAACCCGCCTGCTGCTCGTCGTTGTGCAGACCGGCGGTGTCGATGTAGCCCTGGCCGACCACGGCGGGCTGGGTCCCCTCGGTGACGAGGATCGCGGCGCTGGCGCGCTGCGCGTAGTAGGTCGCGTTGACCTCGCCGGGAACGGTGCCGACGGCGCGGTTGCGCGTCAGCGGCGCCATCGCGATGCGATGGGGCGCGCGCAGCGTGCCGCGCTCATAGGACTGGAAGAGGTTCGGGTAAGGCATGTGAGGGCTTCCTGGGGAGGATGCAGTTGCACGTGCAACTTACCGCATCGCCACCATCCCCAAACCTGGAGAGTCGGGCCCTCAGTCCTGCGCGGCGTCGCCCAGCAGGCGTTCGACGAGCAGGACGTCCTTCCACTCGCCGGCCAATCGGCCGTGGCGGCGGTGGATCCCGACGTCGTAGAAGCCGCATCTCCGCGCCAGCGCGAGACTCGGCTCGTTGGTGGTGAAGATCCGCCCGACCAGCTTCCAGTAGCCGTTGCGCTCCGCTTCGCCCGCCAGCCCCTCGAGCAGCGGGACGCCGACGCCGACGCCCCGCGTGTCGCGGTCGACGTAGATCGTGTACTCGCCGACGCCCGCCTGGGTGCAGCGATCGTTCGCGCGGCTGACTCCGGCCCAGCCGACCACCGCGCCGTCGCGCTCGGCGACGACCAGCAGCTGGCCGCGGTCGGCGATCTTGGCCTCGATCTGCTCCGGGTGCCGCGGATCGATCTCGAAGGTCGCCGAGCGCTCCTCGATCCCCTGGTTGTGGATGCGCGCGATGTCGGCGGCGTCACGCGCCTCGGCGACGCGGACCCCGACCGGCGATGCGGGCCGCGCGACCGCGGGCGGCGGGCTGGTCGGATGCGCACCTTCCGGCATTGATCCCACCGTACAACGCCCGCTGGCCGTAGCGTGTCCGGAGTGCCGACGGTCGCATCCCTGGGAGATTCGCTGCGCTCGTTCGCGGGTGCGGTGGGCGACTTCCTCGGCAACCTGGCGGCGGTCGACTTCGGCGACCTGATGCTCGGCCTGGCCGCCTTCATCGTCTACCTGAGCCTGCGCGCCTACGCGTACACCAACGTGATCCGCGCCGCCTATCCCGCCGAGCCGGTCGCCTTCAAGCGCATCTGGGGCGCCTACTTCGCGGCCTACGGCTTCAACAACGTCATCCCGGCCCGCGGCGGCGACCTGGTTCGGCTGTTCCTGACCAAGACGTCGGTTCCGCATTCGACGTACTCGGCGGTGGCGGCGAGCTTCGTGGTCGAGCTGGTCTTCGACCTCTGCATCGGCATCCTGGTGCTGGCTTTCGCCTTCTCGCAGGGCGTGTTCCCCAAGCCGCCCGACTTCGCGAGCCTGCCGGCCTTCGACCTCGCCTTCGCCGCGAGTCACCCGCAGGCCGTCCTGTTCGGGCTCACGGCGGTGGGAATCGCGGTGGTGATCGCCGTCGGCCTGCTCGGCGCGCGCGTAAGGGCGTTCTGGCAGCGAGTCCGTCAGGGATTGTCCATCCTCTTCGACCGGCGCCGCTACCTGCGGGAGGTCTTCGCGGTCCAGCTCGTCGCCTGGGGCTTTCGCTTCACGGCGTTCTGGATGTTGCTCGACGCCTTCGGCGTCGGCGGCTCGGTGACCAACGTGCTGCTGGTGCTCGGCGTCAACGCGATCGCCGCGCTCGTCCCGTTCACCCCCGGCGGCGCCGGCGTGCAGCAGGCCCTGCTGGCCAAGGTGTTCGCCGGCACCGCGGCGGGGACGACGGTGGCGGCCTACTCCGTCGGAGCGCAGATCGCCATCGCGGCGACCTGCTTCGCGATCGGCTTCGCCGCGCTGCTGCTGATCTTCCGCGTGCGCTCGTTCAAGGAGGTGCTCGCCCAGGGGCGAGCGGCGCGGGTCGACACCTGACGCCCGGTCACGCCGGCCATGGGCCGGCGCGACGATGGCGGAGCTCGGGAATCTGGCCTCAGGCGAGACCCTGACGCGCTTCGCGCACCAGCGTCACCGCTTCGGGGAAGACCACCGCCATCACGGCGCGGATCTGCTGAGCCTGCTGCTCGGCGGTGCCCTGCACGTTGATGCGGTTGACCGCCGCGACCGTCATGTCGACGGCGAGCTTGATCGCGTTGTCGGCCCACGCCAGCGACTGCGAGCTCTGCATCTGCTCGGCCATCTCCTGCAGACGTCGCTGGAGGTCCGGATCGTTGAAGAAGCCAAAGCCTTCCATGCCATGGATGCTACCCCGCCGGCGCCTCCGTCAGTGCCGGATCGTGCCCGGAGCTGGCGCGCAGTCGCCGCCGGTCGAAGTCCGTGCCCCGTAGCATTGCCGATGCCGTGGCCGAGCAAGTCGACAATCAGCTGGAGTGGGAGCGTCGCCGCCGCCCGCGATTCGCCGTCGCCGCCGTCGCCGCCGCGGTGCTTCCGCTCGGCGCCGGCATCGCCAACGCGGTGGTCTACAACGGCGCGCCACGGTCGAGCCTGCTGACCTCGCTCGAGCGGGCGTTCCAGCCCGGCCCCGTCGGCGACCTGACGTCGCTGCACGTGCCGCTGTACGCCTTCTACCAGGACAACTTCGCGCTCCTGCTGGGCATCGCGCTGATTAACGCGGTCGGCCTGCTGGCCACCGGCGCGGTGCTGACCTTCCTGGGCCACGCCACGCGTGCCCGGCGGCCGCAGATGCGCTCCTACGCCGTGTACCTGCCGCTGTTGGCGGGATGGATCTTCGCGCTGTCGGGCCTGGTGCTGGTCGTCGCCACCAACATCGCGGTCTCCTCGCTGCTCGACGGCCCGCGCACGGTGAACGCGGTGGCGGACTGGCAGGCCGGCGTGCTCACCGCGGGTCGCTGGCTCGAGGGCCTCGCGCGACTGCTGCTCGGGATCGGCTTCGTCCTGGTGTGCCTGAACGCCATGCGCACCGGGCTGCTGACCCGCTTCATGGGCGCCCTCGGCGTGATTGCCGGCGTGCTGCTGGTCCTGCCGCTCGGCGGCCCGCTGCCGGTCGTGCAGGCCTTCTGGCTGATCGCGTTGGCCATCTCGATCGGCGAGCGCTTCCCGGGAGCGGTGCCGCCGGCGTGGCGGACCGGTCGCGCTGAGCCGTGGCCGAGCCAGCAGGCGCTGCGCGAGGCGCGTGACGCCGCCGCCGCGCCGGCCGATGACGCCGTCGGGGAGCCCTCACCGGCAGCCGGCGAGGCGGCTCGTCCGGTCGCCGCGCGTCCGGCTCAGAAGCGCAAGCGCCGCGGGCGCACCTGAGCCTCCCCGGAGCGGGGGGCGGACCGCCGTGCGACCTCGCGACGGCCTCCTGCAATAGAACTCGCGCCAGACCTGATCGAAGGAGAGACGGCATGCCCGATACAGGCGTGACCCTGGAGGAGCGGCTCGAGCAGCTGCAGGAGCAGGAGTCGTTCCCACCGACCGCGGAGTTCCGCGACGGCGCGGTGGTGCGCGACGACTCCGAGCATCGCGAGGCCGACGCCGACCTCGAGGCCTTCTGGGCGCGCCAGGCGCAGGCCCTGCACTGGGAGAATCCGTGGGACACGGTGCTCGACTGGTCGGATCCGCCGTTCGCGCGCTGGTTCGACGGCGGCCGGCTGAACGTCTCCTACAACTGCCTCGACCGCCACGTCGAAGCCGGCCACGGCGACCGAGTCGCGCTCCACTGGCGCGGAGAAGGAGGCGACGAGCGCGACGTCACGTACGCCGAGCTGCTTCGCGACGTCTGCCGGTTCGCCAACGCCCTGAAGGGCATCGGCATCCGCGCGGGTGACGTGGTCGGGATCTACCTGCCGATGATCCCCGAGGTCGTGGTGGCGATGCTCGCCTGCGCGCGAATCGGGGCGCCGCACAACGTGGTGTTCGGCGGATTCTCGCCGGAGGCGGTGCGCGAGCGGATGGAGTTCTCCGACGCCAAGGCGCTGATCACCGCCGACGGAGCGCGGCGCAAGGGCCGCACCGCGCCGGTCAAGGCGAGCGTCGATGAGGTCATGGGCGATCTCGAGTCCCTGAAGACGATCGTCGTGGTCCGCAACGCGGGCGTCGACGCCCCCATGCAGGACGGCCGCGACTTCTTCTACGACGAGCTGGTGGCCGGCGTCGACGGCGACTGCCCGGCGGAGGCCTTCGACGCCGAGCACCCCCTCTTCATCCTCTACACGTCGGGCTCGACCGCCAAGCCGAAGGGCATCCTGCACACGTCCGGCGGCTATCTGACCGAGGTCGCCTACACGCACCGGGTCGTCTTCGACCTCAAGCCCGAGCGTGACGTGTACTGGTGCTCGGCCGACGTGGGCTGGATCACCGGTCACTCGTACATCGTCTACGGGCCGCTGGCCAACGGCGCCACCAGCGTCATGTACGAGGGTGCGCCCGACTATCCGGACAAGGACGTCTGGTGGCAGCTCGTCGACCGCTACAAGGTGTCGATCTTCTACACCGCGCCGACAGCGATCCGCGCCGCGATGAAGTGGGGAGTCGAGTACCCCGAGCGCTACGACCTGTCCTCGCTGCGCCTGCTCGGCTCGGTGGGCGAGCCGATCAACCCGAAGGCCTGGCTCTGGTACCGGGAGGTGATCGGAGGCGGCCGCTGCCCGATCGTCGACACCTGGTGGCAGACGGAGACCGGTGCGCTGATGATCTCGCCGCTGCCCGGCGTAACCGACTGCAAGCCGGGCTCGGCGATGCGCGCGCTGCCGGGAGTCGACGCCGCGGTGCTCGACGAGCAGGGACGCGACGCCGGGACCGAAGCAGGCTTCCTGGTGCTGCGACGTCCGTGGCCGTCGATGCTGCGCAACCTCTACCGTGAGCCCGAGCGCTTCATCGAGACCTACTGGTCGAAGTACGGGCGTGACGTCTACTTCGTCGGTGACGCCGCCCGCCGCGACGAGGACGGGTCCTTCTGGGTCATCGGCCGCGTCGACGACGTCATCAACGTCTCCGGGCACCGGCTGTCGACCGCCGAGGTCGAGTCGGCCATCGTCTCGCACGAGCGGGTCGCCGAGGCCGCGGTGATCGGCCAGGCCGACGAGCACACCGGCCAGGCGATCACCGCATTCGTGACCCTTCAGGGCCGCCAGGACGGCGACGACGCGCTCACCGACGACATCCGCGAGCACGTCGCGCGCCGGATCGGGAAGCTCGCGCGGCCGAAGCGGATCATCTGGGCCGAGGACCTGCCCAAGACGCGCTCGGGCAAGATCATGCGCCGGCTCCTGCGCGACATCGCCGAAGGGCGAGAGCTGGGCGACGTGACGACGCTGCGCGATCCCGACGTGATGGCGCAGCTCGAGTCCAGAGTGGCCGAGCGTGAAGCGGAGGGTGCCGAGTAGCGAGCGGCGCCGGGCCGGCTCAGGCGGAAGCCGGCCCGCTGCGCGACTCCTGCCGCATCTCGGAGAGGATGCGCTCCAGTCGCGGCTCGGTGTCGGCGTCGACGTGGACCATGCTCGCCGCCACGGCGGGGTGGACCTCGGCGATCAGGCGGTGCATCTCGTGGGCCACCGCCCGGTAGCTCGGATGGCCCTCGCGGCCTGAGCGCAGCTCGATGAGGTGCATCGCCTCGCGTGCGTTGAGGTCGAGGACGTAGCGCAGGCGGTAGCCGAGGCAGAGGGCGTAGGGCGCGGCGCCGGCCGGGCCATCGGCAGCGAGCCGGTCGTATTCGGCGCGCGAGGTCTCCAGGGCGGCTCGATAGGCGTCGCCGAGGCCGGCCGAGTCGACCTCCTCCGGCACGCCGGCCCCGAGGTGCGGCGTCAGCGACTGCCACTGCACGGTCAGCATGCGGTGGCGCTGGAGGTCGCGGAAGGCTCCGTAGTCCGACACGATCTCGAAGCGGTAGCGCAGCGCCTCGTATCCGCGTCCGGGCCGGTGCCGGCGGTTGTCGCGATCCCCGACCAAGGCGGCGAGGGCTCGGTGGCGCTCGCCGGCGTCGAGGGCCGCGACGCGGGCGTCGATCTCGCTCTCGGGCGCCTGGGCCGCCTCGAACAGCAGCGCCGACAGCAGCCGCGTCTCGTCACCCTCGACGTGGAGCAGGCGCACGGACGCGTGGCCGTCGGCTCCCGGCGGCCGGTCGAGCTCCAGGCGGGCGACCAGGTCGTCGGCGGCAGTGCGGCGCCGGTCGAGGTAGCCCATCCACTGGCCACCGCGGTCGGGGCGCTCGACGCGAGCCACGAAGCTGGGCATGATCGCCTTCACCGCCGTCAGGAGTCCCCCGCCGTAGTGGCGGGCCTCCGGGAGGGGATGGGCGAGGAGGTGGAGGATGAGCTGCTCGTACGCCTGGCCACTGGCGTAGATGCCCATGTGCGACAGCGACGCGGCGGGCAGCAGCCCGCGCAGGAGGTCGAGTGACTTCGCCTTGACCGCCCGCAGGTGAGCGGCGTCTGAGACGCCGGCCTGCCGCGGCCACGTCTCCTGCACCCAGCGCGACAGCGCTGGAAGCGCGCGCGCGTAGGTGATGAACAGCGCATCCATCGCCTGCACGTAGGGAGCGCCGAAGGCGGGCTCGCGGTGGTAGCGGTAGCCGCCGCCGGGCATCGGGGCGTCGTAGGCGATGTAGCGTGTCGACTGCTCGAGGTAGGACGCCAGCCGTGGTCGTTGCAGGATCTTGGTGAGGACGTTGGAAGTCCACTCGCAGGCGACGTGCGCGCCGCCGAGCTGGGCGACGGAGTCGTCGCCGTAGCCGACGAAGATCCGGTCGTAGAGCGCCGCGGCGTGCTCACCCTCGTCACCGTCCCAGGGCGCGCGCTCCGCGACGGAGTCGGCGAACTCGTCGAGGAACAGGCGCCGCAGCGTGCCGGGATAGCGCGAGTAGCGCGCGAACAGCGCGCCCTTGACCGTCTCCGGCAGGTTGACCAGTGCGAACACCGGCCCATCGAGGTCGGTGAAGTGCGGAGCGAGGCGCACCCGCTCGGCAGGAGTGAAGGACTCGACGGGTCGGAGCACGGATCGGTGAGGCTATCGGCTGGCTCGGGCGCTGCGCGGGGGCAACCGGCGGGGGCCGGTATGGCTCAGGCGACGCAGTCCTCACGCTCGCGCAGGTCGCCACCCTGCGCCGACCACGCCGCGATCAGCTCACGGGTCTCGCGGCTCGAGACGTGCTCGACGCCGACTCCCGCGCCGAGCGCAAGCCGCGCCGAACGGCTCTTCGCAATGGTTGCACTCCGGTACACCGCGACGTCGACGCGCCCGTCGGAGTCCAGCCGCGCGCCCAGGGCGTCGAGCCGCGCCGGCCACTCGGTGGGCGGTACGCGCAAACGGAGGACGTCGAGCACGCCGGCCATCGCCGCGCTGTTGTCGGGCGCCCTCAGGTCGAGTGAGACGCTGGCCTGCAGGGTCCGTCCGCGGTGCCCGGTGCCGCCGGCGGCGCCACTCGCGGCCCGCAGCCGCTTGGCCAGCGACTTGAGATCGGTCGTCTGCCCGTACAGGTCGAGCTCGCCGGCGACACCGGCAGAGCCGCTGACCGCCGCCGCCACCGTGCGCCCCGCCTCGGTCGTCACCTCGAGGACCACGTCCGAGCGCCCGTCGCCACCCACGGCGCCGACCACCGCCCCGAGCCGGGCGGCAGCGCTGCCCTCGACCCGCAGGTACCAGGTGGTCTGGCTGCCGCGGATCCGTCGGCCGAGCAGCCGCCCGATCGAAGCCTGCCCGTCGGCGCCGAGACGTCCACCCGCCATCGGGATCGGCGCCTTGAGCTCCGCGTCGAGATCCGCCCAGCTTCCGGCTTCGAACGACGTGCTGCGGGGAGCCGGCACGCGCTGCGCCTCATGCGCGGGAGAGACCCGGCGCGCGACGTCGAGTGCTTCGCCCGCCGTCGTCTCGCCGTCGGCGTAGCGGGCGAGGAAGGCGCGAGCGTCGTGCACCGAGGCGAACTCGTGGTTGCGACCGGTGTTGAAGGAGATGCCCGCTCCCACGTTCGCCGTGCCCGTTCCTCCCATCGTTCCGACGGAAATCCCGACGCCGGCCTGCGCGCCGATCGAGTTGGAGTCGAGAAACGAGACGACGGCACTGCCGTCGGAGCGGCGCTCGAAGATCGCCGTGTCGCCGCGGCGCAGGCGCACGACCGCCACCACGGCGCCCACCTGATCGGCGTCGCTGCGGACGTGCACGACGCAGGCGCCCAGACCGGCCTCGCGCGCCTCGCGCGCCGTGCAGATGCCGCCGCCGGCCAGGCAGATCGCGTGGCGGAAGGCGGCGGTTATGGATCCGGGGATGGGCGGTGGCTTGACCACAGCGACCGAGGTCGCCACCACCACGCCGACCAGGGCGAGAAGCCCGACATAGTCGGAGCTCGCCTGGCCGCGTGCCGAGCGCAAGGGATGGAGGTGCACTCCCGCTCTAGGGCGGCAGACCTCCTTCTCGCCCCCTGCCGGGACACGCCGCCGTCGTCGAGCGCCCGGCGACCTGCGCGCTACAGGAGGTTGCGGAACGCCTCGCCGGCGTTGCGTGCGACCTCGAACAGCGGCTCGGGGAAGATCCCGAAGACCAGCGTTGCGGCTGCGCAGAGCACCGCGACCGCGAGGATCTCCGGATCCGTCGCGCGATGCGCCGGCCCGGAGTCGTGGTGATGGGACTGGTCGTCGCCGACCGCGACGGCGCCCGGAGCTTCGAGCTCGTCGGCTTCCGCTGATCCACCGGCCATGATCGGCCGCGCGGCGACCGGCCGGGTGGCGACCTCAGCGCTGGCTTCCGGCGCGCGCATCCACACCGCCGCGACGACACGCAGGTAGTAGGCGAGCGAGATCGCCGAGCCGATGACGATGGCGACACCGAGCCAGCCCCAGCCGTTGTCCACGGCGGCGCGGATGAGGTTGATCTTGCCGAAGAAGCCCATGGTGGCGGGGAACCCGGCCAGCGAGAGCATGGCAATGGTCATCGGCCACGCCAGCCACGGGTCGTCGACGCCGAGCCCGCGCAGGGCGGAGATGTCGTCACCGTGGCCGGTGGCGCGCTCGCGGGCGATGACCACCGCGAAGGCGGCCATGTTCATCAGGACGTAGGCGAAGAGGTAGAAGACGACCGCAGAGACTCCGACCTGCGTGGAGACGATCACGCCGACCAGCATGTAGCCCGCCTGGGCCACCGACGAATAGGCGAGGATGCGCTTGACCGAGGTCTGGCCGATCGCGCCGACGTTGCCGATCAGGATGGTGGCGGCCGCCAAGGCGGCCATCGCGGGCGCCCACTTGTCGGCTGCCTCGATCACCGCTACGTCGAACAGGCGCAGCAGGATGCCGAAGGCGGCCGCCTTGGTCGCCACGGCCATGAACGCGGTGATCGGCGTGGGTGCGCCCTCGTAGACGTCCGGCGTCCACTGGTGGAAGGGAGCCACCGACGCCTTGAAGGCCAGTCCGGCCAGGATCAGCGCCAGCGAGGTTACGAACAGGGCGTCGCCGCCCAGGTTGCCCTCATCGATGGCGCGGGCGATGCCGGAGAAGTCGGTCGAGCCAGTGGCGCCGTAGAGCAGGGCGAGGCCGTAGAGCAGCGTGGCGGAGCCGACGGAGCCGATGATCAGGTACTTGAGTCCGGACTCCAGCGAGTGCTCGCGGTTGAGGTGGGTCGCGCACAGCACATAGAGCGGGATCGAGAGGAGCTCGAAGCCGAGGAAAAGGGTCACCAGGTTCTGCGCGCCGACCAGGACGACCATGCCGAGGACGGCGACGAGCAGCAGCGCGTAGTACTCGCCGTGGCCGGCCTCACGCGGCGCGAGGTCGCGCAAGGACAGGGCCACGGTGATGATCCCCGACACGCAGAAGACGACCGTGAGCGCGTAGGCGAGGTTGTCCAGGCGCATCGCCCCGGAGATGACGTCAAGCGGCTGGTTCCACTGGGCGATGGCGAGGCCGGCGGCGATCGCCAGCGTCACGACGGCGAGCACCGGCACGGCGACGTGACGCGCGGAGCGTGAGCGCAGAAGACCGGTCATCAGCACGACGCACGCCCCGACGGTCAACGTCAGCAGGGGAGAGATCGCCTCCCACGCGATGACCGGCGGTTCGACTCTGGCCTGGGCGAGGAGGTTCACGGCGTTTGGTCTCCAGTCGCCGACGCGGCGTCGGCGGCAGTGCTCGATGCGGCTGCGTTGGCCCCGGCTTCACTGGCGAGGCTGGCCTGAGCCGGGCGGACGGCTTGCTGCACGGTGGTCTCGGACTGTTCGAGCGCACGCTGCGGATAGAACCCGAAGACGACAATCGCGGCCACCAGCGGCGCGATGACGAGCGCGTCGCGGACCCCGACTTCGCGCGAGGCGACGGCCTTGCCGCTGCGGTTGTGCATCGTGCCGATGAACATCCGCAGCATGTAGACCGACGCCATGGCGACGCCTAGCGTGGCGATGATCGCGATGGCTCGCTTGCTCTCGAAGGCCCCGAGCAGGATCAGGAACTCGCCGGCGAAGTTCGCCGATCCGGGGATGGCGAGCGTCGCCATCGCCGAGATCAGGAAGAGGCCGGCGAGGACGGGAGCGCGGACGGCGATCCCGCCCATGTCGCGCAGATCCTCGGAGCCGGCCGCGCGCTCGGCGAGCAGGACGATGATCAGCAGCAGCGGCGCGACGACCAAGCCGTGGGTGACCATCTGGAGGATGGCTCCCTGGGCGCCCTGGGGCGTCAGCGAGAAGATCCCGAGGGTGATGAAGCCGAGCTGGGCGAGCGACGAGTAGCCGAGGATCAGACGCGTGTTGGTCTGCGTGAACGCCTGCGCCGAGCCGTAGAGGATCGAGATCAGCGCGAGGATCATCAGCGGCGTCTGGAAGTTCACCGCGGCGTCGGGGAAGATCGGCAGCGTGATGCGCAGGAAGCCGTAGGCGGCGACCTTGGAGACGACGCCCGAGAAGAAGACGAGCACCGGCAGCGGCATGGAGCGGTAGCCGTCCGGCATCCAGCCCTGGAACGGGAACGCCGGCATCTTGATCAGGAAGGCCAGCGCGAAGCCGAGGAAGAGCCAGTTCTGCGTGGTCTCCGAGAGGTTGCCGCCGACCAGGTCGCCGAACGCGAAGGAGAGGCCGGTGCCGCGCTCCTGGGAGATCAGGACTCCGGTGGCGACGGCGGCGGCGAGCATCAGCAGCGAGCCGACCAGCGTGTAGATGACCAGCTTGATGGTTGCCGCCACGCGGTCGCCGGCGCCCCACTGGCCGACCAGGAAGTAGATCGGCACCAGCATGAGGTCGAAGAAGAGGACGAACAGCGCGAGGTCCTGAGCCATCAGGGCGCCCAGCACCGCAGTCTCGGCGATGCCGACGTGGAACGCGAAGAGCCGGGACCTGGGCACGGGCCGCAGCGAGACCCAGAGGGCGGCGGCGGCGAACAGGACCGCTGTAAGCACTACCAGCCAGAGGTTCAGCCCGTCGAGGCCGAGCGTGTAGCGGACGCCGAGCTCCGGGATCCATGCCACGTCGGTCCGGTACTGCAGCCCGGGGGCGCCGGTCTCGAAGTCGGCGACCAGCACGAAGGCGTAGCCGAGCGGGACCAGGGCGCCGACGAGGGCGGCGAGGCCGCCCGCGCGCCGGGGCAGGAACGCCGCGATGAGCGCCAGCGCGGCGGGCCAGAAGAGGAGGATCGAGAGGTGGATGGTCATCAGGCCACCAGGAAGTAGAGGGCGAGGCCGGTGACGCCGACCAGCAGGAGGCCCGTGTAGTAGCGCAGGTAACCGGACTGGACGCCGCGCACCGCGGCGGACCCGGCGCGCACCGCGCCGGTGGTCCCGCCCACGAAGAGTCCGTTGATCACCAGGCGCTCGAAGGTGTTGCGGGCGAAGCGGCCGAACCAAGCGAAGGGGCGGACGATGATGGTGTCGATCAGCTCATCGAAGTACCACTTGTGCGAGAGCACGTTGTGGACCGCGCCGAAGCGCTGGTGGAAGTTGAGCTCGCGACCGGTGTCCTTGGCCCACAGGACGTAGGCGATCGCGATGCCGGCCACCGCCAGGGCAGCGCCGATCGCCAGTCCGATGAAGGTGGCGCCCGATGTGGGCTCCAGTTCCTCGTAGAAGCGCGACGCCTCAAATGACGGAGCCAGGAAGTCGTGGATCACGTGGGTCACCGTCGGAATCTGCAGGAAGCCGCCGACGATCGCCAGCACGGCGAGCACGCCCATGGCGATCTTCATGGTGCCCTCCTGCTCGGCGATGTGGTGCTCGGGGCCGGGGAAGCCGACGCCGGTGTCCTCGAGCTCGTCCGTCACCGGGTTGCGGTGCTCCTCGGCGTGGTGCAGGTGGCCGTGTTCGAGCTCGCGAGCCTCGGGCGAGGGCTCGCCGAAGAAAGCGCGGAAGATCAGCCGGAAGGTGTAGATGGCCGTCATGAACGAGGCGACGTAGGCGATGGCCACGAGGATGATGTGCCAGTCGTCGCGGGCGGCGACGATGGCGAGGATCTCGTCCTTGGAGAAGAAGCCGGAGAAGGGCGGCATGCCGGCCAGCGCCAGGCCACCGACGATGAAGCAGCCGAAGGTGAACGGCATCGCCTTGCGGAAACCCGAGAAGCGGTTGAGGTCCTGGACGCCGGCCATGGCCGCGATCAGCGAGCCGGCGGACATGAACAGCAGCGCCTTGAAGAAGGCGTGCGTCATCAGGTGGAAGAGGCCGGCCGAATAGGCGGCCGAGGAGACCGCCATGACCATGTAGCCGATCTGCGACATGGTCGAGTAGGCGATGATCCGCTTCACGTCGGTGACGACGAGGGCGATGGTGGCGGCGACGAACAGCGTCAGGCAGCCCACGATGGCTCCGACGTCGGCGGCGAGCGGCGCCTGCTCGAAGAGCGGATGCATGCGCGCGATCAGGTAGACGCCGGCGGTGACCATGGTGGCGGCGTGGATCAGCGCGGAGACCGGGGTGGGACCTTCCATGGCGTCCGGCAGCCAGGTGTGCAGCGGTATCTGCGCCGATTTGGCGAAGGCGCCGACCAGGATCAGCAGGCAGCCGGCGACGAGGTTGCCGTCGTTGACGGCGAAGGACTCCTCGACGCGCTCGAAGACCGTGAGGAAGTCGACCGAGCCGGTTCCCTCGAGGATGAAGAAGGTGCCGAGCACGAGGCCGACGTCGCCGACCACGTTGATGACGAACGCCTTGATGCCCGCCCGCGTGGCGGTGGTTCGCCGGTACCAGTAGGAGACGAGCAGGTAGGACGCGGCGCCGACGAACGCCCAGCCGACGATGAGGATCAGGAAGTTGCCGGCCAGGATCAGCAGCAGCATCGAGAACACGAAGAAGTTGAGGTACGCGAAGAAGCGCGCGTAGCCCTCGTCGCCGCCCATGTACGAGACCGAGTACAGGTGGATCAGCATCGAGACGCCCGAGACCACGAGGATCATCAGGACGCTGATCGGATCGATCAGGATCGACAGCTCGGCGTCGAGGCCGACCGTCTTGGCGTAGTTCCAGGCGACGGAGACGACCTGCTTCTCCTCCTCGCCGCGCGAGTTGAGCGCGAGCAGGGTGAGGATCGCGCTGACGAACGACCCGGCGATCGCTGCGGTGCCGAGGTAGCCGGGCAGGCGTCCCGGCATGGCGCGCCAGCCGAGGCCGATGAGCACGGCGCCGGCGAGCGGGAAGAGGAGGACGAGCCAGCCGAAGAGCTCGATGTTCATGCGACCACCGGGGCGCTCGCGCCCATCGAGCCGGTACGGGCGGCCTCGGCGCGCCCGCAGGATCCTGCGTCCGTCATCCCTGCAACTCCCGCAACTTGTCGACGTCGATCGGCAGCTTGCGCCGGAAGATCGCCACGATGAGGCCGAGGCCGACAGCGACCTCGCAGGCGGCCACCACCATCACGATCAGGGCGAAGATGTGCCCTTCTTGATTCCCGTGCCCACGGGCGAAGGCGACCAGCGCCAGATTCGCCGCGTTGAGCATCAGCTCGATGCAGAGCAGGATGACCAGCGGGTTGCGTCGCGTGAGCACGCCGCCCATGCCGATCGAGAACACGCAGGCGGAGACCACCAGGTACCACGAGACGTCCATTGCCTACCTCCCCGCGATTCCGGCGCTCTCGGCCTGAGTGCCGATCGGCGCCGGTGAAGTCGTCCCGCCGTCAAGGTGATCGGTCTCGCCGCGCATCAGCTCGCCGACGCTCAGGTGCCCGGGCATCTCGAGGCCTGCGCGGCGGCGAGCCAGGACGACCGCTCCGACCGCGGCGATGAGCAGCAGCAGCGAGGCGACCTCGAACGCGATCAGGAACTTGGTGAGCAGCAGCCGCCCGATCTCCAGCGGCGTGCCGAAGGCCGGGAAGAACCCGGTGCCCTCCGTGCCGAGCTGGGTGAGCCCGGAGCCGAGCATGGCGATGCACAGCTCGACCAGCAGCACGCCGGCGAACAGCACGGACAGCAGCTTCATCCCGCTGCCGCTCGGGGCGGCGAGCGCCTGGCGGTCGCCGCCGATGTAGGCGACGACGAAGACGTAGAGCACCATTACGGCGCCGGCGTAGACGACGACCTGCGCGGCGGCGAGGAACTCCGCCCGCAGCAGCAGGAACAGCGCCGCGAGCGCCAGCAGGTGCGAGACGAGCGCCAGCACGGAGTAGAACGGGTTGCGGATGGCCACGGTCCCGATCGCCCCCGCGATCACGCCGAACGCTGCAATGAAGAAGACGACTTCAGCCATGAGCCCGGCGCGGGAGCCTACTCGCCGGCGGACCGCAGCGGAGTGCGGTCGAGCGGCGCGGACAGCAGCATCTCCTTGGTGAAGATGAGGTCGGATCGGTTGTAGTCCGAGAGCTCGTAGTCGTGACCCATCGTGATGGCGTCGAACGGGCACGCCACCTCGCAGTAGCCACAGAAGATGCACCGCGACATGTTGATCTCGTAGACCGCGGCGTAGCGCTCGCCGGCGGACACGCGGTTCTCCGGCGTGTTCTCGTCGGCGACCACGCGGATGCAGTCGGCCGGGCACGCGGCCGCGCACAGCGAGCAGCCCACGCACTTCTCCAGGCCGGTGTCCTCGAAGCGATGCAGCTTGTGGCGACCGCGGAAGCGCGGATACACCGGCACCTTCTCCTCGGGGTACTCGATGACCTTCGAACCCTCGAGCAGTCGCGCGAAGGTCGTCTTGAGCCCGCGCAGGGTCTCACCGAAGGCGCGATAGGTCCCGCTCGCCGCGCCCGGCTTGGGGCTGCGCTGGACGAGGATGACGTCGTCCCCGGGGTCGTAGGTCATCAGAGGAGCACCACCAGGATCGCGGTCACAAGAGCGTTGAGCGTGGCCAGAGGAAGGAGGATCTTCCAGCCGAAGGACATCAGCTGGTCGTAACGCAGACGCGGGAGCGTCGCGCGGATCCAGATGAAGAAGAACACGAAGCCGAAGATCTTGGCGAGCACCACGATCGGGTGCAGCCAGCCGGGCTCGTTGACGAAGGGGATGTCCCAGCCGCCGAGGAAGATGGTCACCGTCAGTCCCGAGATGACCAGGATGTTCAGGTACTCGGCGAAGAAGTACGACGCGAAGCGGGCGCCACCGTACTCGGTGTTGTAGCCGCCGACGAGCTCGGCGTCGGCCTCGGGGAGGTCGAAGGGAGCGCGGTTGGTCTCGGCGAAGCCGGCGATCAGGAAGATCAGGAAGCCGACGAACTGGGGGATGATGAACCAGACGTTGGCCTGCTGGTACGCGACGATCTCGGTCAGCGACAGCGTGCCGGCCATCATGATCACGCCGACCAGGGCGAGACCCTGGGCGACCTCGTAGGAGATCAGCTGGGCGGCGGAGCGCATCGCGCCCAGGAACGAGTACTTCGAGCCCGAGGCCCAGCCACCGAGCATGAGGCCGTAGAAGGCGATGGCACCGAACGCGAAGGCGTAGAGCACGCCCACCGACGGGTCGACGCCGTAGAAGCCGACCTCGGTGCCGAAGATGTCGAGCGTGTTGGAGAACGGGATGATCGCCCACGCGGCGACGGCGGTGACGATCGAGATGATCGGCGCCAGCGCGAAGATGAAGCCCACCGACGTGCGAGGACGGAAGTCCTCCTTGAAGATGAGCTTGAGGATGTCGGCGAGCGGCTGCAGCACGCCGAAGGGACCGACGCGGTTGGGGCCCACGCGGTGCTGGAAGCGGCCGAGGAGCTTGCGCTCGATGACCAGCACGACCGGCACGAGCTGGAGCCCGACCGCGAAGATGATCACGGCCTTGAGGATCTGGATCCACCAGGGCTCGTAGAAGCCCACGACGGCGAACTGGATGTTGAGCATCAAGCGCTTTCGTTCATCTTGAAGCCGGTGCCCTCAGGGCTCTGTCGGCGGGAGTTGCGGGGCGGGTCGGCAGGGTCCTCGCCGGCCGCGGGGGTCACCATGACGGGCGACATGTCGTCGGCTGCGGCGGCGACTCCGGTCCGGTGGATCTCCACGATCGCCTGCGTGAGCAGGCTGGCGGGCTGGTCGGACATGCCCTCGGCGAGGAAGACGCTGCCGGCCGGGATCGCGTAGCGCAGCTTGGCTGCGCCGTGCACCCGAGACCCGTTCGTGCCGACCTCGACCGCGTCGCCGTCGGCGACGCCGAGGCGGGCGGCGTCGGCCGGCGAGAGCTCGACGACCTGTGACGGACGCGCGTACTGGAGGATCGGCGAGGCGTCGACTTCCTTGGAGGTCCACAGGGACCGGAAGGTGCCGAGGCGCAGCGAACCCTCCGGGAGCGCGGCGGACACCGGCGGGACGTCGAGGCCGACCGGCAGCCACGAGGATCCGGCGAACGCGGTCCGCGACACCTCGCGAGCAGGCCAGCGGAGACCGCGGCCGCCGATCTCATCGAGCGTGAGACCGTTGTAGAAGGGGACGGCGTCGAACAGGAGCTGCGACGCCATCGAGCCGGCCATCACATCGAGGGGCAGCCCGGCGCGGCCCGCGACCTCGGCGATGACCTGCCAGCCGGAGCGCACTCCGGTGCCGGGATGGCCGGCGGCGGCGGAGGGCCGGCCGATCGCCGGGCGCAGCCGCTGGAGGCGGCCGTCCGGGTGCACGAGCGTGCCCTCCTTCTCGGCGTAGACCTCGGCCGGGAAGACGATGTCGGCGTGCTTGAGGACCGTCTCGGTCAGAACCGACTCATGGGCGATGACCGTCGAGGCGGCCGACAGCCCCCGCTCCCACAGGATGCGGTCCGGATGCGTGCGCATCGGATCGGCGTGCAGGAGGTAGAGGACGGAAAGCTGTCCGTCGGCAAGGCCCTCGGCGATGCCGCGGGCGTCGGGGCCGGGAGTCGCGACGGGAGCGAATCCGGCGCCGTGGTTGGCGGCGAAGCCGGCCTCGCGCAGGCCGCGGCCGTTGGCGCTCGAGGGGATCTCGAGCAGTCCGGCACCCTCGCCCGACAGGTTCAGGCGCGAGGCGATGTTCAACAGCGCCTGAGCCGCCTGGTCGCCGCGCGGGCCGTCGAAGAGCCGCTCGGAGTAGAGGATCACCACGTCGGTTCCGGCGCCGCCCAGCAGCTCGGCCAGCTCGCTCACCGTCGAGGCGTTGCTGCCGGCGGCGGTCGCCGCGCCGCCCAGGTTGCCGCGATCCTCGGAGAGGGCGGCGTCGAGGGCGACCAGCAGGCCCTCGGCCGCGCCGGGAGCGTGACGCAGGGTCAGGGAGGCGTTGGTGTCGAGCGCCGTCGGCCGCGCGCTGGCGACCGCGAGCTTGACGTCCTGCCGCCGGACGCCCTTGCGCAGCCGCAGGTCGAGGATCGGCGCGTCGTCGATCGGGTCGCAGTCGAGCATCAGCACCGCGTGGGCGAACTCGAGGTCCGGCACCGTCGCCTGCAGCGACGGGTCGGCGAGGGCACGCATCAGCTCGGGAGCCAGGTCGCCGCCGGGGCGGGCGCTCAGGTTGTTCGAGCCCAGCTCGCGGAAGGTGCGAGCCAGCAGGAAGGCCTCCTCGTTGGAGGTCTCGCCGGCCGCCAGCGCCGCAGCACGCGGGCCGGCCGTGGCGAGCGCGTCGGCTGCCGCCTGCAGCGCCGTGTCCCACGAGACCGGCCGGAGCTCGCCGTCCTGGCGCATGAGGGGCGTGCCGATCCGGTCATCGGCGTGCATGTGCTGATAGGCGAAGCGGCCCTTGTCGCACAGCCAGCCGTCATTGACCTCGTCGTGCTCACGTGACAGGACGCGCAGGACCTTCTCGTCGCGCACGGTCAGCTCGACGTTGCACTGGGCCGGGCACATGGTGCAGATGGTTCCGGCGCCCTCGATGTCCCACGGGCGGGCGCGGAAGCGATACGAGCGCGAGGTCAGCGCGCCCACCGGGCAGAGGTCGATGATGTTGCCGGAGAACGGCGCGACGTACGGGTGGCCGTCGAAGGTGCCGACGTAGGAGTGGGCGCCGCGCTCCTGCAGGATCAGCTGGTAGTCCTCGGAGATCTCCTGGGAGAAGCGGACGCAGCGGTAACAGAGGATGCAGCGCTCGCGGTCGATCGCCACCAGTGGCGACAGCTCGAGTGGCTTCTTGAAGTGGCGCTTGGGCTCGATGAAGCGTGAGGTGCCGGGGCCCCAGCCGTAGGTGATGTCCTGCAGCGGGCACTCGCCGCCGCGGTCGCAGACCGGGCAGTCGAGCGGGTGGTTGATGAGCAGGAACTCAACCACCGCGCGCTGCGCGTCGTGGACGCGCTGAGTCTGGGTGTGGACGACCATGCCGTCCTTGACCGGCGTGGAGCAGCCGGTCTGCAGCTTGCCGATGCCCTCGATCTCGACGAGGCACATACGGCAGGCGCCGACCGGCTCGCCCAGCTTGGGCTCGTAACAGAAGACGGGGATCTCGACGTCGCCGTACTTGGCGGCGTCGACGAGCATGGCGTTCTCGGGCGCCTCGACCTCGCGGCCGTCGATCGAGAAGGTGATCCAGTTGACCTCAGGGCGCGGCATCTAGTGGGCCACTCCGGCGTAGTCCGCCGACTTGTCGGCGCCGCGCTCGTCGCGGTTGGTGGTCGGGATCGCCATGCCGAGGCCGTTGCGCTCGCGCGCGGCCTCGATGTGCTCCTCGAACTCGTCCCGGAACAGCTTGATCATGCTGGAGATCGGCATGGCCATCGCGTCGCCCAGCACGCACAGGCAGTTGCCCAGGATCTGGTCGCAGACCGAGGCCATGATGTCGAGGTCCATCGGAGTGGCCTCGCCGCTCTCGATGCGCTCGAGCATGTTCACCGTCCAGTTGGTGCCTTCGCGGCAGGGAGTGCACTTGCCACACGACTCGTGGCGATAGAACTTCGCCGTCTTGAGCGCCACGTCGACGATCGGGATCGAATCGTCGACGACGATGATCGCGGCCGATCCGAGCATGGAGCCGGCCTGCGCGATCGACTCGAAGTCGAACGGGAGGTCCATGTACTCCTCGGTGCCCGGGAGCACGGGCGCGGAGGAGCCGCCCGGGAACCAGCACTTGATCTTGCGGCCCTCCGGCGGCCCGCCGGCGAGGCCGTAGATGATGTCGCGCGTCGGAGTGCCGAGCTCGACCTCGTAGTTGCCCGGGCGGCGCACGCAGCCCGAGACGCAGACGACCTTGGTGCCCGTCGAGCTCGGCGTTCCGATCTCGGCGAACTGCTCGCCACCCATGCGGAGGATGTGCGGGACGTTCATCAGCGTCTCGACGTTGTTGATGAGCGTCGGGCCCTGGTAGAGGCCCTCGATGGCGGGGAACGGCGGCTTGAGGCGCGGGTTGCCGCGCTTGCCCTCGAGCGCGTCGAGCAGAGCCGTCTCCTCGCCGCAGATGTAGGCCCCGGCGCCGCGGTGGACCCACAGGTCGAGGTCGAAGCCCTTGCCCATCACGTTCTCGCCGATGAAGCCGGCCTCGCGCGCCTCGGCGACGGCGGCCTCGAGCACGTCGGCCTGGTGCATGTACTCGCCGCGGATGAAGATGTAGGCCCGCGTGGCGCCGATGGCGTAGGCGGCGATGGCCATGCCCTCGATCAGCAGATGCGGATTCTTCTGCATCAGCTCGCGGTCCTTGAAGGTCCCCGGCTCGGACTCGTCCGCATTGCAGACGAGGTACTTGTCCATGTCGCCCTTGGGAAGGAAGGACGCCTTGCGCCCCATGGCGAAGCCGGCGCCGCCGCGACCGCGGACGTTGGAGGCCAGCAGCTGGTCGATGATCTCCTGCTGGTCCAGCTCGAGCGCCTTGCGGAGCATCGAGTAGCCACCCATGTCGTGATAGGTGCTGAGCGAGGCCAGTCCCGGACGGTCGATCTGCTCGTAGAAGAGGAGGCTGCTCATCACATGTCCTTGGGGCCGGCGACGTCGTTGCCAGATGCGGTCGGACCGGACGCCATCGCGCGTCCGGCGGTCGGCAGTCCGTCGCCCATGGGAAGGTCGATGGCGGATGGGCGGTTGCGCAGGCGCTTCTCCTCGAGCACAGGCTGGCCGGTGGCCAGCTGCTCGATGATCCGCGCGCAGTCAGCTTCTTCGAGCGGGCCGACGTACTCGCCGTCGACGGATGCCATCGGGGCGATGTCGCAGGCGCCGAGGCACTCGAAGGAGCGGATGTTGAAGCGGGTGTCGTCGCCGGCGGCGGCGACCATCGCCTCGTAGAGGGCGTCGGCGCCGAGCATCGAGCACGAGATGTTGGTGCAGACGTAGACCGTGTGGATGCCCTTGGGCTCGGTCTCGAACATGTCGTAGAAGGTCGCGACCGCCGACAAGTATCCGGGAGTGACCCGCATGACGGCGGCGACCTGCTCGATGGCCAGCGGCGAGCACCAGCCGTGCAGCTTCTGGGCGAGCATCAGGGCCGGGATGGCGGCCGAACGGCGATCGGGATAGCGCGCCATGAAGTCCTCGATGGCGACCCTCAGGTCCTCGGGGACCTCGGTGGTCGCGAGGTCGGGGACGACCGACGGATCCTTGGCGAGGTCGGCGGCGGTGTCCCAGCCGGGGACCCGCGAGCCGTGCCCGTACCGGCGGACCTGGGTTTCGAGACGGCGCGTGGGGTCGGGAGGAGTCATCGGTCGATGCCGCCCAGGACGGGGTCGAGCATGGCCAGCGTGGCGATCAAGTCGGCCACGTAGAGGTCCTGGACCATCGGCTTGAGCGCCTGGAGGTTCACGAAGGAGGGATCGCGCATGTGCACGCGGGCCGGCTTGGCGGAGCCATCGGAGCGCACGAAGCACCCGAGCTCTCCGCGCGGCGACTCGATCGGGTAGTAGACCTCGCCGGGCGGGACGCGGAAGCCCTCGGTGACCAGCTTGAAGTGGTGGATGAGCGCTTCCATCGAGGTCGCCAGCTCGTGGCGCGGCGGCAGCACGTACTTGCGGTCGTCGGAGACACACGGGCCCTCGGGCAGGCCGGCGAGCGCCTGCTCGATGATGCGCACCGACTCCTTCATCTCCTGCATGCGCACGCGGTAGCGGTCGTAGTTGTCGCCCACCGTGCCGACCGGGACCGAGAAGTCGAAGTGGTCGTAGCTCGAGTACGGCTGCGCCTTGCGCAGGTCCCACGGGTTGCCCGAGGCGCGCAGCAGCGGGCCGGTGACGCCCAAGGAGAGCAGCGTCGGCTCGTCGACGATGCCGACGTTGCGCAGCCGCTGGAGGACGATCTCGTTCTTGTCGAGGAGGTCGGCGAACTGGTCGACGCGACCCGGCATGCGCTCGCAGAAGCCCGCGAGCTTCTCGGCGAAGCCGACCGGGATGTCCTCGAAGACGCCGCCGGGCTGGATGTAGCGGGTGTGCATCCGCTGGCCCGAGGACATCTCGAACATGTCGAGGATCTCCTCCCGGTCGCGGAAGCAGTACCAGAACATCGACATGGCGCCGAGGTCCAGCGCGCTGGTTCCCAGCCACACGAGGTGGGACATGATCCGGTTGAGCTCGAGGTGGATCACGCGGAGGTACTGGGCGCGGGGCGGGATGTCGAGCCCGATCAGCGTCTCGACCGAGCCACAGAAGGCCATAGCGTTGAAGTAGTACGCGAGGTAGTCCATCCGCTCGACTACCGGGACGACCTTCCAGTAGTTCTTGTCCTCGGCCGTCTTCTCGATGCCGGTGTGCACGTAGCCGATGATCGGCTTCATGTCCCGGACGACCTCGCCCTCCAGCGTGCAGAGCAGGCGCAGGACGCCGTGCGTCGCCGGGTGGTGCGGGCCCATGTTCAGCGTGAGGAGCTCTTCGTTCTCCTCATGCGGGATCGAGGAGAGGTCGATCGACTTCTCCATCTCGCGGTAGTCGATCGCCGGAGCGGTCGGCCTCTGCTCGATCGACATCTCGCCTACTTCCACCACGCCGGGAGGCGCGGCTCGTTGTGGGTGAAGATGATCGGCTCGCCGCCGATCGGGAAGTCCCGGCGCTGCGGGAAGCCCTCGTAGTCCTCGGGCATCAGGATCCGGCGCAGCTCGGGGTGGCCGTCGAAGACGACGCCGAACATGTCGAAGACCTCGCGCTCTTGATGATTGGCGGTGGGGTACATGTCCACCACGCTCGGGACGTTCGGCGCATCGAGCGAGACGCGCGTCTTCACGCGCACGCGGTCGACGGCGCTCATGTCGAGCAGCTCGTAATGGACCCCCAGCCGCGGCTCGTCCGGGTAGTAGTCGACGCCGTGCACCGAGGCGAGGAAGTTGTAACCCCGGTTCCGGAGGAGCTCGAGCGCCTCGCGCACGAAGGTCGTCGCCACGACGATCGTTGCCTGGCCGCGATGGTGGGCCGTCTCCAGCACCGCATCGTCTCGGGTGTCGCGCAGCTCGCCGGCGAGCAGCTCCAGCCCGGTGGCGTCAGGCACTGGCGTCCTTGCTCGACCCGCTGTAGACGTTGAGCGAGCGCGCGGCGGCCGGATCGGCGCTGACCACGTCGGGAAGGTGCTCCTCCGTGCCGCGGCCGCCGTAGCGGTTGCGCCAGCCGTCGTCGGGGTTGTCGTGGATCATCGAGCGGAGCTTGAGGATCCCGTGCATGAGCGCCTCCGGGCGCGGCGGGCAGCCGGGGACGTGCACGTCGACCGGCATGAACTTGTCCGCCGAGACCAGCGCGTAGTTGTTGAAGACGCCGGTGGAGGACGCGCAGGCGCCCATCGCGATGACCCACTTCGGCTCGAGCATCTGGTCGTAGATGCGCCGGATGACCGGGGCCATCTTGATCGAGATGCGGCCGGAGAGGATCAGCAGGTCCGCCTGGCGCGGGGAGGCGCGGAACGCCTCGAAGCCGAAGCGGGCGACGTCCACGCGGGCACCGACGATCGACATCATCTCGATGGCGCAGCAGGCGAGCCCGAAGGTGAGCGGGAACATCGCGTTCGAGCGAGCCCAGTTGGCGGCGCGATCGAGGGTGGTGGTGAGAACGCTCTCCTCGATGTAACGCTCGAGCTCGCGGCCCTCGAGGTCGCCCCGGAGCATGTCCCGGGCGCGCAGCTGGCGGGCCCGGAAGTCGGTGGGCACCGACGGCTGGATGGCTCCGGCGTTCTGCCTGATCACTTCCATTCGAGTGCTCCTCTGCGCCAGACGTAGATGAAGGCAACAAACAGCAGGACCACGAAGACGATCGTCTCGATCAGCGCGAACATCCCGAAGGCGTTGAGCTGGATGGCGACCGGATAGAGGAAGAGGACCTCGATGTCGAACAGGATGAACAGCATCGCGATCAGGTAGAAGCTGATCCCGAAGCGGAAGCCCTTTTGCACGTCGGATGGCAGTCCGCACTCGTACGGGTCGCTCTTGGCCTCGATCTTGCGACGAGGGCCGAGGATTCCGTTGAGCACCGCGAAGGCGCCTCCCACTCCGGTGCCGAGGAGCAGGAACACGATGGCTGGGAGGTAGCTGCGGATCACCACAGGGTTTTTAGCACCCTTGTGCGTCGCTGTTACTTGCGGTTCGCGGAGCTTGGCGCGGTGCGTGTCAGAGCCATCCGGCGGCGCGCAGCCCGAGCACCGTGATCACGAGCGCGGATGCGGCCATCACGCCAATCTCGCGGCGGACGATCGTGAGCACGATGGACCGCTGCTCGCGCTCGGGCAGCGCCGCCACCGCCCGGCTGTCCTCGAGCCCGCGCTGGTCCAGGACCGCTTGGGCCGAGGTGAGGCGGAGCTGCTCGGCCACGAAGGCGATGCCGATCGGCATGAGCCCGTAGATCAGGTGCAGGTCGGGGACCTCGTCGCCCTGCGCGTAGAGGATCCCGCCGTGGGCGGCGACGAGCACCACCAGCACCTGGCCGAGTCGCAGCAGGGGCCAGAAGGCGCGGTTCGTCGCGACCCGCCACCAGGCGTACGCCCCGATCACGCCGGCGAGCAGGTTGACGACGACCAAGGCCAGGCCCAGCCAGGCGTGGGGCGGCATCAGCGGACGGTGAGGACGCCGTGCATGCCGAGCTCCTCGTGGTTGGCGATCGGGCAGGCGAAGCGATAGCTGCCGCGCTTCAGGGTTGTCGTGGCGGCGCCTCGCTCGCCCGGCAGCACGGTCGGGATGCGCAGCCGCTCGCGTCCCTCCAGGCGCAGCTGGAAGGCGTGCGGCAGCCGCCCCCGGTTGACCACCTCGACGCGCGCGCGTCCCGCTCGTGCGCGCAGCGCCTGCGGGCGGAAACGGTAGTCGCGCAGTTCCAGCGAGAGGGGATCGCCCGCCGGCACGGTGGAGGGGCGCGGCGGTTGGCCGCAGCCGGCGAGCCACACGCCGGCCGTCACGAGCGTGAGCAGCCGGGCGCGTTGAAGTTGGGCGGGGGACATGTGGTCGGGGATTGTCGCTTATGCTGTGGCCCGCCGATGAGACGCCGATCCCTCTTCGCTCTTCCCGTCGCCACCGCCGCGCTCGCCCTCGGCGGTTGTGGAGTCGACCTGCCCGGGGGAACCCAGGGTGTGGACCTTCCCGGCGAGCGAGACCCGGACATCAAGCAGGGCGCCCAGCTGTTCAACCAGCGCTGCGCCGCCTGCCACACGCTGAACGCCGCGGGAGCGCAGGGCTCGTCGTTCCGGGTCAACGGCCGCGAGTACAAGGACGGGCCGAACTTCAACCAGCGCGACGTCTCCTACGACCAGATCCTCTACGCGATCCGCAACGGCGGCTTCTCGTCGGGGCCGATGCCGCAGAACATCGTCGTCGGCGAAGAAGCCGAGGCGGTCGCCAAATTCCTCGCCAAGTACGCCGGCGGGAACGTCGGCCGGGCCGAGGACGGCAGCGACCAGGGGCCGGCCGGGTCCACCGGCGAGTCTCCGGTCGAGGACCCGGCGACCACGCCGGAGGGCGTGCCGGATCCGGCCGCGCCGCCGCCGTCGACGTCACGCGACGACGTCGACAACGCCCGCCCGCCCGGCAGCTAGGACCGACCCTCGCGGCGCTGGCCGGCCGCGTCGCTGGAGCAAACGATGCTTGACCTCAAGGCCATCCGACGGGATCCCGACCCGGTGCGTGCCGCGCTCGCGCGGCGCCGTGATGGCTCCGACGCCCGTCTCGACGAGGCCCTGGCCCTCGACCGGCGCCGCCGCGAGCTGCTGCCCGAGGTCGAGTCGCTGCGGGCGCGTCAGAACGAGGCCTCGCAGTCCATCGCCCAGGCCCGGAAGGCCGGTGACGACGCCGCGGCCGCCATCGCCGAGATGAAGGAGGTCGCTCAGCGGGCGAAGTCCCTGAGCGAGGAGGTGACTCGCGTCGACGCCGAGCTGCAGGCGGCGCTGGCCGCGCTGCCCAACCCGCCCGATCCCGCCGCGCCCGAGCAGGACACGCCTCTGCGCGAGGTCGGCGAAGCCGGCGCCTCCGGTCGCGACCACCTGGAGCTGGCCGGGTCGATGATCGACACCGCGGCGGGAGCCCGTGTCGCCGGGTCACGCTTCATCTACCTCACCGGCGACCTCGTGATGCTCGAGCTCGCGCTCGTCCGCTGGGCGCTCGAGCTGGTGCGCGGGCACGGGTTCGAGCCGGTGGTGCCGCCGGTGCTGGTGCGCGAGGAGGCGCTGTTCGGGACGGGCATGCTGCCTGACACCGAGCAGCAGATCTACCGCCTGGCGGACGATCCGCTCTACCTCGTCGGTACCAGCGAGGTGCCGTTGGCGTCGCTGCACGCCGGCGAGATCGTCGACGCCGAGCGCCTGCCGCTGCGCTACGCCGGCTTCTCGCCCTGCTTCCGGCGCGAAGCGGGAGCGGCGGGGCGCGACACGCGGGGCATGTTCCGCGTCCACCAGTTCGAGAAGGTGGAGATGTTCGCGTTCGTCGAGCCGGAGACGGCGGCGGAAGAGCACGAGCGGCTGCTGGCCATCGAGGAGGAGATCCTCCAGGCGCTGCGCATTCCCTACCGGGTGGTGAACATCGCGGTCGATGACCTGGGCGCCTCCGCGGTCAAGAAGTACGACTGCGAGGCGTGGCTGCCCGGCCAGCAGGGCTACCGCGAGCTGACCTCGACTTCCAACACCACCGACTTCCAGGCCCGGCGCCTCGACATCAGGTACCGCGCCGAAAGCGGCTCGCCGCGCCACGTTTTCACCCTCAACGGGACCGCGGTGGCGGTCGGACGCACGATCATCGCCCTGCTGGAGAACGGCCAGCGCGAGGACGGCACCGTGGCGATTCCCGAGGTGCTGCACGCTTGGGGGGCTCCGCACGAGATCCGCAACGGGGAGCGCAGCCACGCATGACCGAGCACGACGAAGGACCAGACATCCCGGAGGAGCCGCCGGGGCCGCCGGCCGGTGGCGAGGCCGCGATCCCGGACCAGCCGCTCGGCGTCCCCGCCGAGCCGGATCCGGAGGACGACGAGCTCCCGGGCCTGCCGGAGCGCGAGCCGCCGAGCGCCGGCTGACCCGCGGGGGTTCGGTTGTCCCGAACCGCCGCACGTCGGCGTTCCGTCCACCGCGGACGCCACCATGACGCCATGTTCATCGCCCGCCTGGTCTGCTCGGATTCCGATTGCGCGGAGGAGTCCGAAGTGCACGCCGACTCGCTCGCCGAGCTCGAACGCCTGATCTGCGACTGCGGTTGCACTTTCGAGCTGGTCGCCTGGCCGGACTGGGCCGACGACATCGCGGAGGTGGTAGCCATACGGGGCCGCCACACGGTGACTGCCGCTGTGTCCGTCGCGGCCTGATTCCCGCGGACTAGCGCAGGGCGCGCCCGACGGCGATCCCCGCCACCGCGGCGAGGATGCCCAGGACCATCGACGCGCCGAGGTAGCTGCCGGCCAGCGCCCAGCGGCCGCTGTCGGCGGCCATCACCGTCTGCACCGAGAAGGTCGAGTAGGTGGTGAAGCCGCCGAGGAAGCCGGTGCCGATCGCGCTGCGGGTGGCGTCGGAACCCCAGCCGGCGGCGAGCAGGACGCCGAGCGCAAAGGAGCCGATCACGTTGATGGCCAGCGTCATCCACAGGGCGCCGTCGCCAGCGACCAGCGTGGACAGCCCGTAGCGGACGAGGACGCCGCCGGCTCCCGCCGCGGCCACCAGCAGTGCAGTGGTCATGAGGGGAAGGGGGCGCTCATCGGGGCGCTCACCCTATCCGCGCCCCGTGCGCCCCGCGTGGCGAGCGGACCGGTCATCGGGGCGCCGACGCTCGGGGCACCGCTCGGGCACGATCCGGTGCCGACCGGTCCGCGGATGCCCGCGAGCGCCCGGCGGACCGGGCCGTTGGGGACCGCGTAGCCCTGGCGCGAGTTCCGCTCGTCGCCGACGGCGAAGGCGGTGGCGACGACCCGGCCCCTGGAGTCGACGATCGGGCCGCCCGAGTTGCCGGGGCGGACCGCCGACTCGAAGCGCCGGATGACGCGGGAGGCGACACGTCCTCCCGGGTCGCTGCGCGTGACCACCTGGCGTTCGGCTCCGAGCCGGCCACCGCGGACGCGGAAGAAGCCGCCGGGAAAGCCGAGCAGCGCCACCGGAGCTCCCGGAGCGGCGTCGGGAGCCAGTCGCAGCGCCGGCGCATCCATACCTGCCACCCGGAGGATCGCGATGTCGTTGCGCTCGTCGAAGGCCACCGCCACTGCGTCCAGCCGGCGACCCCGACCGCCGAGCTGGATCCAGGTTCCCCGCTGTCCCGCGACGACGTGGGCGTTGGTGACCACCAGCCCACGGGCGGCGATCCATCCGGACCCGCTCGACCGGCGACCGCACGCTGCGCCGACCACGCGCACGACGGACTCCTGTGCGGCACGGACGTCAGGGTCGCGCGCGATTCCCCGAGGGGCATCCGCGCTGGAGGAAAGCAGCGTGGGGAGGGGATTCCAGCGGCCGAGCCGATCCAGGATCGGCGTGGCGGAAGGCAGCACGGTCCGCAGCCCACCTAGGACGAGCGACTCGCGGACCGCCTCGCGGGCGGCGGGCGGGGCATCGGACGTGCGGGCGGCGCCCGCGATCAGCCACGCCAGCCCGCAGGCGATCACCGCGCCCAGGACGGCGCCGAGCAGGCGATCCAACTGCGCCGGTGCTGTCCTGAGCAGCCGGGTGGATCGGCGGGAGCGGGCACTCGAGACAGGACGCAGCCACCGCCCCCGCAGCCGCCGGCCGGCGCGTCCGAGCAGCCCGGCTCCCAACAGTCCGCCCACCAGCGCAAGAAGGGCCGCAGCGGCCGGAGCGGCGGGGGCGGTGGAAGCCGAGAGCGCCGTGCCCAGCAGCAGGCCGATCAGCGCACCGAGGGCGGCGCCGAGGAGTGAGAGGGCGGTCACCACGACGCCACGCTGGAAGCCCGAGGCCGCGCTCAGGGCGAGGGCGGCGAGGATCACCCAGTCGAGTGCGGTCACCGGGCCATGATGGGCCACCGGACGGTGACGGCTTCACGGCCATGCGCCCGGCGGTCGAGTGGGGCTCGAGCACCGACGCGAGCTCCCCGGCCCACCGACGCTGTCCGCGTCACTCCGCGCCGGGACGCTGGCAGCGCAGGCTCCCGCGGTCGAGCTCTTCGCCGTCGGCGGTGACGAACGAGTGCGTCGCGACGCCGGGCCGCAGCTCGAGGCGCAGCGCGCCGTAGTCGCTGTCGTTGCCGAACGCCAGGCGCGGATCGTCGGCGAGCTCGTAGAGGTAGTGGCCGCCGGCTCCCGAGACGAACTGCGTCATCCCGTCCACCGGCTTGAAGCGCTGCATGTCGTGGTCATGTCCGCCGATCACGATCGTGGCGTGCCCCTTGAGCGCCTCCCACAGGGCCTCCATCTCGGAGTCGTCTCCGTGGTGTTCCTCACTCGCGCTGAAGCGCGGGGAGTGGAAGAAGGCGATCCGGCAGTCATTCGGCTCCGTCAAGCGGTCCTCCAGCCAATCGTGCTGAGGCGAGCCGAGCTCGACCGGTTCCTCCGAGTTGAGGCTGAGCACCTCCCATCCGCCCATCTCGAAGGCGTACCAAGGTTCGATCGGCTTCCCGTGCACTTCGGCCCAGTACGGGTCGTAGCCCTCGTCGCGGTTCTCCCAGTCGTGATTTCCCGGCGTCGATGCCGTGCGCTGGGAGAGATCCCCGTAGACCGTGTCGTAGTTGCGCTCGAACTCCTCGCGCGTGCCATCGTCGTAGACGTCGCCCAGGTAGAGGAATCGGTCGAACGGCTCGGCAGAGATCCGCTCGGCCACGTCGCGAGCCGCGTCACCGCCGTCGGCACCATCTCCCACCGCCCAGATGACCGCAGCAGGATCTTGCTGCTTCGCTTCGTCGCCGGCTGCGCAGCCGCCGATCCCGACCGCGATGAGGATGCTGGTCGCGGAAGCCGCCAGCCGGTGCAGCCTCATCTCGCCTCGAGCCCGATCGAAGCGCCGGAATCACTGCGTCGGTCGGTCGAGTCGGGGGAGAGGGCGCCCTCAACAGCGGCGTTGCGCGCTCTGACGGCGCGTAGAACCAGGTAGGCGGTGAGCGTGGTGAGCACCGCGAACAAGGTCTCGCGCAGCTCGACCCGTGGGAAGTCCGTCTTCGCGCTGTATCCCCCGTCAGCGGCGAGCGACTTCCCGACCACCCAGGCGAGAACGTCATTGACCAGGTACAGGAGGCCGACGGGCCACGCGACCGCTGCGACGGTGGGCAGCAGGCGCATGGTCAAGTGCCTCACGGCCGGCAGCAAAGCCGCGAGGGCAGGCAGGAGGAGCACGTAGGGGTACCAGAACAGCGTGAACAGGCGATACTCGTCGAATCCGCTGATGCCGAGGTTGTGCAGGTTGGTCTCCTGCTGGCGATTGGCGTCGACCAACGCGTCCGGTGTGTCGATTTCGAAGATGCGTTGGCCCCAGCTGATCTCCTCTCCGGCAGCGAAGAGGAAGACGGCGGACATGAACAGCGCGAAGAACGGCTTGCCCCGCCAAGATCTCGGCGTTGGATGACGACGCAGCCGGCGGAAGGCGAGGAACAGCAGGACGGAAGTCGTGAACAGGGCGATCGCTCCGACGTACTCGCCAAACCATCCTCGTGCATCACGCCTATGCGTGCGCTGTGCGGCACAGCGCGGAAGACGCCATAGACGAGCGCCAGCAGGACCGCCGAGACGCACGTCCCGGCCCAGATTCGAGTCACTTCATCTCCACTCCCTGTTTCGGCCCCATCCTGCGGCCGGATACTCGTGGACATACATCGACAACGAGCGGCGGGGGCTGAAGTTCCAGCGGAACGCTCCGCTGGGCGCCAGCGCAGTCAGCGACAGCGGAGGGGGAGGGATTCGAACCCTCGGAGCCGGGGTTACCGACTCAACGGTTTTCAAGACCGTCGCATTCAACCGCTCTGCCACCCCTCCAGGCGGATCCGGACGCCTCAAGTGCTGTCAGACCCGTTCAGCTGGCCGCGTGACGGCTGCTGAGACGACTGATGATCGCAGCCGCCCGCGCCTGCCGCCGGCACCGGACGCGATCTCAGGCGATCGCGTCGAGGAGCTCTTGGCCGTGCAGGCCTGGGCGCAGTCATAGCAGGCCTCGATACAGCCGACGAGGAGCTGCTGATCGACGTTGAAGTCCCGTGGGTAGGCGTCAAGCATGCGGCGGGCGACATCGGCGATGGGCACGCTTCGTACCTCCAGTCAGGTCCTCTGTCACCGGTTGTTGTCCATAGCGTGGTACGGACAACCAGCTCCTGGGCGGCTGAGTCGAGCGGCTCCCGTCGCGTGGCCTTGCTGACGGGCTGGAGCGGCTCTCGCCCCGCGTCATGAGCATGGCGGCGTCGGTCCTCCGGCGGACATCACATCGAGCACAGCGGGTACAGCAACCAGGACATGGCGTTGATCCTGTTTGACCTCAATGGCACGCTGCTCGATCCCGGCGCGGAGAAGGACCACCTCCAGGCTGCCGTCCGTCTCGCGATGATCCACACGCTCGCCGACGACTTCCGCCCGTTCTCCGAGCTGCTGGAAGCCGTCGGCGGCGCGGTGCCCGACGAGATGCCGCCGTTTCCCGATGTTGCCGAAGGGCTGGACCGCCTTCGCGGCCAAGGCCACCGCCTGGTGGTGCTCACCAACAGCGCCCGCGATACGGGGGAGCAGCACCTGGAGCGCGCGGGCCTCCGCAACCGCTTCGACCGTGTGATCGGCGTCGATGCGGTCGGCGCGTACAAGCCCGACCGCCGCGCGTACGCGTACGCGCTCGAGCAGCTCGGATCAGCGCCAAAAGACGCCTGGCTCGTCGCCGCGCATGATTGGGACGTGATCGGCGCGCGGGGCGCGGGGCTGCGTACTGCCTTCCTCGCGCGCGGGGGACCGCGGCCGATGACCATCGAAGTCGACCAAGATGCCGACGCGCTCACGAAGCTCGACTTGTGAGGACGCCCTCAGGGGTGGTCGCGCAGCGGCCGAGCTGATGAGTCTCCGGCTCGCGCGGACAGCGGTCCGCAGGCCTCAGAGCTGCTCGCGCACCCCGGCCTCGCGCTCCAGCCGCTCGAGCTGCTCGTGAAAGTTCCCGCCCATCGAGTCGGCGCCACGGCCGCGCCGGCCCAGGGGCAGGACGGTTCTGCGCCTGGCGTCCTCGATCGTCATCGCCGCGGCGGCGTAGATGGCGAGGGCGCAGAGGACGAGACCGACCACTCCAGCCACGTCCTCCCACAGCGCGCTGTTGGTGATCTCGTGGGCGCCGGTCGTGGCGAAGCGGACTACCGTGACGGTCAGGACGGCGGCCGGCACGAGCTTTCCGGTGGCCGACGCGGCGGCCGGAAGCAGCATGCCCGCCGCTGATAGCAGGAGCAGGAGCCCGAGGGGATCGCTGACGGCGCCCGGTGTGCCGGTCAGCTTCACCAGTCCGATCGACGCCCACGTGCCGGTCAGGATTCCCATGCCGGTGGCGGCGACGACATCGCGGGCCAGAAAGCCGAAGATCGCCGCCAGCAGCTGAAGCGGGGCGACGAACGTGAGCAGCATCATCGCCACCTCGCCGCTCTCACGTGGCTGCAGCCAACCGAGCTGTAGGCCGCTGATCAGCAGCGTGCCGCCGGCCAGTGCGACGAAGCCGAGCGGCAGCGGATTCGCGATCGGCCGCAGGACGATGCGCGCCGCCCCGTCGACCGTCGTCCGTTCAGGGATCCCATCGCTCACGCCACCACCAGTGCCTGCGGAGCCGCCTGCTTCATGCGGGTCCGCAGCCACTTGAGCTGGACGTCGGTCTCGCCCTCACAGCCCTTGACGACCTCCAGGAGGTCATGGTCGCGCAGGCCCTGCGCCGCCTGTCCCATCAGCGCCCAGGTAATGTCGCATTCGGCGGCCATGAGATACAAGTCCTGGAGGTCTCGAAGCAGGCCGAGACCACCCTCGCGGGTGCCCTTGAAGATCTCCGAGTGCAGCCGGTCGGGCTCCTCGGGCGCCTCTTCGCCGTAGGAGTCGACGAAGGGCTTGAGTCGCTCGGCGTGACCGTCGCACTGCGCGGCGAGTCGTTCGCAGAGGTGCTCGACGTCGGGCTCCTCGGCGTGGCCCTGGGCGACCTCGCGGAAGGCCTTGGCGAGATCGCACTGGGCCTTGTGCAGCAGCCCGAGATAGTGGGCGACGTGCATGGTCAGTCCTCCTTCGGAACCGTGGAAAAGGCCATGGCCGCCGAGCCTCCGACGGTCGCCGGCACCGAACCGTCGCCGACGGGTGCTGAAGCTCCGACGGTCGGCGCCGGCGATGGGGTCCCGTCTCCCGCCGCCACCCGGGTCAGCCGCACCGCGGCGACCTTGAACAGCGGCTGCTTCGACACCGGATCCCAGGCGGTGATGGTCAGCTCGTTCGCGGCTCGCGCGGGTCCTGATCCCGGCCCCGCTCCGTCTCCTGTGTCCCAATAGCCGTAGTGGAAGGGAACGAACACGACGCCGGCGCGCACGCCGCTGATCCGCGCACGTCCCTCGATCGCCCCGCGCGGGGATTCGACGCGGACGACGTCGCCCTCGGCGACTCCGAGGTCGGTCGCGTCCAGCGCGCTGACCTCCACCCAGACGTCCGGTGCCGCGTCATTGAGTTGCGGCGCGCGACCGGTCTTCGTGCGAGTGTGGAAGTGGTAGACGGTGCGACCGGTGGTCAGCAGCAGCGGAAAGTCGGGGCTGGTCACCTCCGGCGAGGGCTCATAGTCGGCGGCGTGCAGGAAAGCCCGGCCGCCCGGTTCCTTCGCGCGGTACTCGGCCTCGTTGAAGGCCGCGCCCGTCTCGAGGTCGTGCCCGTAGGTCTCGCAGTAGTCCGGATCGGTGTTGAAGATGCCGTCGGTGTAGAGCCGCTCGGTCCCGTGCGGCGCGTCGTCGTTGCAGGGCCACTGGATGCCGCTGCCGCCGCGGAGCTTCTCGTAGGAGACGCCGGTGTAGTCGCAGGGGCGTCCGCGCGTGCACTCCTTCCACGCCTCGAACGCCGACTCGGCGTCATGCCACTTGATCAGCGGCTCGCCGTCCTGGTCGCGGAAGTCCATCCGCCTGGCGTAGTCCAGGAAGATGTCGAGGTCCGGCCTGGCCTCTCCGGGCGGCTCGACCGCCTTGTCCGACAAGTGGATCGTGCGGTCGACGCTGGTGAACGTCCCCGTCTTCTCTCCCCACGTCGCCGCGGGCAGGACGACGTCGGCCAGGCGAGCGGTCTCCGTCAGATAGAGGTCCTGCACGACGACGAAGAGGTCCTCCTTCTCGAGGATCGCGCGGATGCGCGAGAGCTCCGGCAGCGACACCGCCGGGTTGGTGGCCTGGATCCACAGGAACTTGATCGAGCCCTGCTCGGCGTAGCGCCAGATCTGCATCGCGTGCGTCGGCGGCGCCCAGTGGGGGATCTTCATGCGGTCGACGTTCCACAGCTTCGCGAGCTCGTCGATGTGCTCGTCGTTGTCCCAGTTGCGCAGTGCCGGCAGGTCACCGTCGGCGCCTGCCTCACGCGTGTTTTGCGCCGTCGGCTGCCCGTTCATCTGGTAGAGCCCGGCCCCCGGACGCCCGAGCATGCCGCGTAGGAGGTGGACGTTGTTGACCTGGCACGCCGCCGCCGTGGCCTGGTTGGACTGGTAGAAGCCCTGGAGGACGGTCGACAGCAGCGCGTCGCACGTGCCGAGCAGTTCAGCCGCTCGTCGCACGTCTTCGGCGGGGACGCCGCACACCTCGGCGACGCGCTCGAGCGTCCACGGGTCGACCGTCTCCTTCAGCGACGAGAAGTTGTGGGTGTGCGCCGACACGTATTCGTGGTCGACCCAGTCGTTGGCGATGATCTCGCGCAGCAGCCCGTTCATCAGCGCGACGTTGGTGCCGCTACGCGGCGCGAGATGGATGTCGGCCTCGCGCGCGACGGGAGTCTCGCGGGGATCGACGCACAGCAGTCGCGGCGGGTTGGCTCCGCGCCGGCGGTCGAGCATGCGCATCCACAGCACGGTCTGGGTCTCGGCCACGTTGTGGCCCCAGATCGCCAGCGCGTCACAGTGGTCGACGTCGGTGTAGGAGCCCGGTTGGCCGTCGGTGCCGAACGACGCCTTCAGCGCGGCGGCGGCGGTCGCCGTGCACAGACGGGTGTTGCCGTCCATGTGCGGCGTCCCGATTCCCGCCTTGCCGATCACTCCCAGCGTGTAGTAGTCCTCGAGGAAGAGCTGGCCCGAGGTGTAGAAGCCGAAGTTCCCCCAGCCGCCGGGGCCGGGCAGCAGCTCTCGCGATCGCGAGACGATCCGGTTCATCGCGGTGTCCCAATCGGTCTCGACCAGGCGGTCGCCCTCGCGAACGAGTGGGCGCGTCAGCCGGTCCTGCGAGTTGTTGGCTTGCCAGCCGAACAGGTCCTTCGGGTCGACCCGGCCGTGATTGACACGGTCGACGGCACGCCCGCGGACGCCGACGATGCGTTCGTCCTTGACCGCGATGTCGAGCCCGTCGCCATTGGAGTGCAGGATCGAAGCGGTTTGCACCCAGCGGTCCACATCCTCCTCGGCGACGCCCTTCTCGAGGAAGCAATCCACGCGGACGGGCCACGCGCTCTGGTGACTGGCGTCGTCGGATAGCGCCTGACGCAGCGGCCGGGTCACCGCGCCGACGGCTCCGGAGAGACGGCCGGGCGGGTCGTACGGGGTCCGAGCGCCCCACGGTTCTGCGATTCGATCGATCCCCTGGCGGTTCATTACCGTCGAGTGTCCGGCGCCTGCGACGCTCAAACCCGGCTCGGCAGCCGGATGACGGCCAGGTTCCGCTGGCCTGGCCCGCGCGCGGGAGTGGCGCGGACCGGATGCGGCATCCCCGCTCCGGCTCGCTTCGGGGAGGACCGACTCGTCAGCCGGTCCTCCCCGACCTCAGGCGGCGCCGAGGCCGACCGGGCACGCGACGCCCGTGCCGCCCAGGCCGCAGTAGCCGTTGGGGTTCTTGGCGAGGTACTGCTGGTGGTAATCCTCGGCGTAGTACCACTCGCCGGCGGGCGCGATCTCCGTGGTGATGGCGCCGTGGCGGCGCTCGTTGAGCGCCTCCTGGTAGCGGTCGCGCGTGGCGACGGCGGCCTCGGCCTGCGCCTCGGAGGTGGTGTAGATCGCCGAGCGGTAGACGGTGCCGACGTCGTTACCCTGGCGCATGCCCTCGGTCGGGTTGTGGTTCTCCCAGAAGACCCGCAGGATCTCCTCGTAGGAGACCTTTTCGGGATCGAAGACCACCAGCACGCTCTCGGTGTGACCCGTGCGCCCGGTGCAGGTCTCCTCGTAGGTCGGGTTGGGGGTGTGCCCCCCGGAGTAGCCGACGGCGGTCGTGTAGACGCCATCGAGCTCCCAGAACTTGCGCTCGGCGCCCCAGAAGCAGCCCATGCCGACGATCGCCTGCTCGAGGCCCGCGGGGAAGGGCGGGACGAGCTGGGTGCCGAGCACGTGGTGGCGCTCGGGTACGCGTACCGGCTGGTCGCGCCCGGGCAGGGCCTGGTCGGGCTCGGGGATGGTCAGGGGCTGGCGGCTGAAGAACATGGTGCGAAATCTCCCGTTCGGGTCTTCCTTCAGGGTAGACCCGGCATCGGTGGGCGTCGCGTCAGGTCGGGGCGCGAGGGGAGCCGCTCAGCGCACGCCTTCCATGAACAGCGAGCCGGGGCGCGTGTCGACTCGTTCGACGTCCGGGCAGGCGCCCTCCCGGTACCCACGGCGGTCGATCGTCACGAAGCCGGCTCGCTCCAGCAGCGCCCGCATCGAGGTCTCGTTGTAGTTCCACCAGTGGCGGTGGCGGCTGGTCGAGCGCTCGCGGCCCTGCAGCAGGCCGAAGAGGAAGGCGTCGGGCTCGGCCGGGTCGTAGCTCGCGACCACCGCGTCGAGGTCGGGCACGGCGACGCGCAGGACGCCGCCCGGCTTCAGCACGCGGTGGATCTCCCCGACGCAGGCGCCGGCCTCCGCCACGGTGAGGTGCTCGAGGACGTGCGAGGCGAGCACCGCGTCGATCGAGGCGTCGCGGAACGGGAACGGCCGGGTGAGGTCGAGGTAGGCGATCCGCCGGAAGGCGCCCGACTCGTACGCCGCCCAGCGCTGGTCGGAGATGGCGCCCGCCGTGCGCAGCAGACGCGGCAGGCCGGGGACGCGCGCGACCATCAGGTGCGGCGTGACGTCGGTGTTGAGCCAGCCGTCGTGAACGACGTCGAAGCAGCCGATGTGGAGCAGGCGGGCGATCTCGCGGAGGCTATCGGCGGGGGCGCTAATTTCTCCGTCATGCATGACGCCTGCGCATCCGGGGTCTGCGGCACCGATGTGCCGCCGCTGATCGGCAGCATCCTCACCGGCAGCGGCCTGACCGTCGCCCAGGCCGCGGCCGCCGTCGCCCGCGGCGAGTCGCCGGCGCTGACCGACGTCCAGCGGCGCATCGTCGAGCGCTGGGCGCTCGAGCACGCGGCTTGACTGCGCCGGCATCCGACGGATGCCTGTTCTGTCGCATCGCCGCCGGTGACGAGCCGGCGGCGATCGTCCACGCCGACGAGCAGACGGTCGCGTTCCTCGACGTGCGTCCCGTCTTCGAGGGCCATGTCCTCGTCACCCCGCGCGCGCACGTGGAGACGCTGACGGACCTGCCGGCCGACGCGTTGGTCCCGGTGATGGGAGTGGTGCAGCGGGTCTGCGAGGCGGTGGAGACTGGGCTGGGCGCCCACGGGACCTTCGTCGCCATGAACAACCGCGTGTCGCAGAGCGTCCCCCACCTGCACGTCCACGTGGTGCCCCGGCGGCGCAAGGACGGACTGCGCGGCTTCTTCTGGCCGCGGCGGCGCTACGAGGACGGGCGGATGGAGCACGTCGCCGAGCAGATCCGCGCCGCGCTGGCGGCGGATCGCACCGGTTGAGCCAGCCTTTACACTGGTGCGCTCGGAAGGCGGCGATGCCTTCCCACGGAGAGGTGGCCGAGTGGCTGAAGGCGCTTGCCTGCTAAGCGAGTATGGGAGTGAAACTCCCATCGCGGGTTCGAATCCCGCCCTCTCCGCTGCGGTCCTCTACACTGGGCGACCGCGCCAGCGCCCGTAGCTCAGCTGGATAGAGCGTCGGTCTACGGAACCGAAGGTCAGAGGTTCGAATCCTCTCGGGCGCACTAAGAAACCCCGGCTAACGCTGGGGTTTCGTCGTTCCAGCGACTACCTCGCAAGGGTCTCTAGACCCCGGGCGGACCCCGACACTCGGGATTCCGCCGTGCGTCCCTTCGGTTCCGTCGGGCGCCAGTGTTTGCCTTAGATCGATATGGCACGAGGTCGACGACCGCGGTACTGGCACTCATGGAGCGTCGGACGACGTGGATAGGAACGCCGAGCGCGCTGTACGGGGAGCTGTTGGTGGCTCGGGACCCCGACGTTCGAAACCGTCCGGAAAACGAGCGCAGCATGAGCGAGCGTTTGAAGCGGCTCGCTCCACAGCTTGCTGGGATCCGCGGACTGCGGCTTCGTTGGAGCCGCGGCGACCACTGTCAGATCGAGATGAAGCGGTACCGACGCGCCGCTCGGGAGACAGCGCCTGTGAAGCGCGAACTGAAGGTCGACGATGTACTTCGCGCTGCCGCCGGAGCGACGCCGAACAGTCACGAGGACCGACGGCGTTTGGTCCTACCAGGCCGCACGAGGCCCGGAAGACATCGACGAGGCGATGAGCACGATCGAGGACTGGGCCGAAGCGATCCGGGGCGCACCTTCGGAGATGTTGCGCTTCCAACGCGAGTCGCGCCGCCACAAAGCGGGTCCCCGGCACGGCCTCTCTCCGCGGACGTCGAGATAATCGAGACAACGCGCGTCGGGGATCCGCTCTTACTGGATCCTCATCCACGCCCTCGACGAACGCTCCTCCCGAGTACCCCATCGAGACGATCGCATCAGGCGCTAGATAGAGAAGAGTCTTGTTGGCGTCCGGATCGAACTCTTCAAAGCGGGAGCCCCCGCGCCCGGGTGACGCGTCGGTCGCTGACCTGAAGCGAGTACTTCGGAAGTGACGCGCTGAAGTTGAGGGTCAAGCCGGAGATCGGACGAGTTGAGCCGTCGAGTGTTCGCCGGGGTTCGAGACGGCGCCAACACGGGAGCGGCGTTTCTACCCGTGGAGCCGCCCCGCGGCGTCAGCGAGGTCGACGTGTTCGACGCGAGGATCTTCGCGGAGGGTCTGCGTCACGGTGATGATGCGGCCGTTGACGTGGGCTCGGTGGGGGAAGAGGTCTTCAACGACCTTGCGCGCCAGCTTCAAGCCTTCGATCACCCGGAAGTCCTCGTCAAAGATCACCACGACCACCGAGTCATAGTCCGTGTCGCGGATCGGGCTCAGGTTCCGGCGTTTCGTCGTAGGAGTCGTCCGCATCGCCTTGACCTGGATGCGCTCGCCCTCCGGCGTCTTGACGTCCCAGCCCGCTTGAACGAATGAGCCTCGCTCGCCTTGGTAGTGCGCGGCGACGATCGCTTCGGCGATATCGCCGACAGGGTTGTTGTTCGTGCGGATGACGTCGCGGACGCGCAACTCCCGCATGACTTCTGCCCAATCCGCGAGTAGTTCCGGCGTCGTGCGTCCCGAGGCGTCATAGGTCACGTCGCGGAACCTACAGTCCCGTCGTCGAGACCCCGAACGGGACCCCGGCGGAGGGTCCAGGACGGTTTCTAGCGGTCGGTACCGGTCGGTCGTGGAGGGATCAAAAGCCCAGCTAGGAGGCCACTGTCCCAGCCTTAGCCGGTACTTCAGCGGGACCCCAAGAACCCGCTACGTAACCGAAGGTCAGAGGTTCGAATCCTCTCGGGCGCACTAGAAAAGGCCGCGCCGCCGACGAGCACCTGCGTCAGAAGTGCGCCAGCGCGCGCTACCGGGCACTGGCGCGCCCGATCCTGGCGGCGCGCCGGCGACAGGGGCGTCATGTCTGACGCCGACAGCCCAAGAACGAGCACCGGGCAGCGGGGTCCAGAGCACCCGGAACCGAATCCCGGAGCGGGCAGGTCCAACGCTCCATGACCGCTCACGCCATCTTCAACGGCCAGACGATCGCCGAGAGTGACGACACAATCGTCGTGGAGGGCAATCACTACTTCCCCGTCGACGACGTGCGCGACGAGCTACTCCACGCGACGTCGAGCCGGACGCTGTGCCCGTGGAAGGGCGTCGCCAACTACTGGACCGTCGAGGTCGACGGCGTGCGCGCGGAGAACGCGGCGTGGGGGTACCGGCGCCCGTGGCCGTTGGCGCGGCGCGTGGAAGGACGTATCGCGTTCTGGAACGGGGTGGCCGTCGACGCGGACTGACCTGAATCGTCACGCCCGCCCTACCCAGGGGGTTTCGCATGTCCAATTGGCAGGGAGAGGTAGCGCCGTCGCCAAGCGCGTCAGCAGTCCGAGGCGCAGGCCGCCGCAGCAGTGCGGCGTCGCAGCACGATGCGATTCGTCGCCGGTGTCGTGGTGGCGCTCGCCGCAGCCGCCGCGCTGCTGATCGGTGACGGCCAGCAGCTGCGTCAGCGATCGTCCGTCGACGAGGTCCCAGGGAGCGGCGTGATGTGAGGGCGTCGTCAAGGTGGCGGTCGTAGCGGTGTGGACTAGCGGATCAGCCGCCGCTGACGACAGGCGCCCAGCAGGTCGTCGACGTATCCGTGTGCGTCGGCCGCGGCCGCGTCGTGCTCCTCCGGGTCGATGACCTCGAAGGACGCGGCGCGTTGCGGCCCGAGCGCCTGTGCCTCGGAGAAGTCGCGGACAAGAAGGTCAAGGGCTCCGCCGACGATTTCTCTGTGCTCCTGCGCGTGGCCGGCCAGACGGTCGGCGACTGACACGGGTGCGCCCTCGGTAGCACGTAGAACGTAGATCAGGTCATAGGCGTCCTTGGGCTCGGCTCGGTCGCCGAAGGCGAGTGCCTTGAGGACGATGAAGGCAGCCGGGCCGCAGACGGGGATCGTGCGAGTGACCTTCTCGCCTCCGAGCGTGTGTCCGTCGAGCTCGACGTGGACGCGCTCGTCAAAGGCCAACTCGAGGCCCGGCATGACCATCGCGCCGAAGTCGCCGTCGAGGAACTGCACCCGACGGTTGGTGTCCTGGCCCGGAAGCGGCGCCATGAGGAAGTCGATCGTGACCTTCAGGTCGCGCAGCCTCCACCGCTGCACGGCAGGATTGCCCTTGGCGTTCTCGTCGGGCCCGACCCTTCCTGCGCAGCCTGTGGCTGATCTCGGCGTAGCGCTGATCGTCGAGCAGCGCGATCGCGAGCGCGATGTCGAGGTCGTTGGTCCCAGGATGACCTACGCCGCTCCCCGTCGACGGGGCACGTTGGTCTATCAGCAGACTGGGCACGAGCCCGCCAACGACGCACAGATCGTCGAGGTAGGCACCAAGGGTGACCGCGACGGTTAGGCAGGCCGACTGGACCTGGAGCGTGTCTTCGGCGGTGTAGCCGGAGCGATGTCGTGGCTTGTCAGCGGGGGGCATGCCACAACCGCCCGTCATCGCGAAGTTGACGAGCGGCGTCGTCGGAGCGCTCGGGCAGGTGACCGAGATCGAGGTAGATCTGCACGGCAGACACGCACGGCAGCTCCTCAAGGTCGCGCTGTCCGAGAAAGGCCCCGCGATCATCCGGTCCGACGATCTGCACGTTGGCGCCGCGTTCATTGCGCCGCAGATCGACCGCATCGGCCGCATCCCGAGGGTCGCCGTGGACGTAAACGGTGTTCAGCCGGAACCGCGCAAACTGGTTCAACGCCCATGCCGCCGGCAGCCCAGTGAACGCGTGATCGATCTGTGCACGCCCGAGACGGTCGTGCAACTCGCGCGCAAGCTCTATTCCCGAACCGGTGGCGTGGCCGATAACGATGTCGTGGCGATCGAAGCGGTAATCATCAGCCCAGGCATCGAGCAACAGCCCGGGATCGCGCGGGCGGACCTCGTTGCCTTGCCGATCGAGAAGCGCATCGTCGGCGAGCCGGCGGACGATCCGCGAGACGTGACCGTCGTCGAGGTCGGTGATTTCGGCTAGGCCCTTCTGACGCCACCATCGGCCTGGCTCCAGCAGCATCGCGTGCGTCACGCGGGAGCTCTTGGGCGCAAACGGCGAGGACGGTCGGCCGCGCGAGGCGTATTGGTTGGGGCGTCCCTCGACGTGAATGTAAAGGCCGTCGTCGGTGCGCAGGTGGGCGTTGCCGGACAAGTCCAGCCAGTTGAGCGAGCGCTCGGCCGCAGACTTTGCGCCCGCGGGAGTCATGAACGGCACCACGAGTACGGTGATGGCATCGACCTCGCCCGTCCCAGCAATCTGCTCCGCGGCGGAGGCTACGAGGCCGGGACGGCTGGATGACTTGACTTGGAAAATCCATCGTCGTCCACGCGCGTCTGCGGTGACATCGACGCCGGCGTCAGTCGAGTCCCGCCAAAGGTCGTTAGGGCCGATGGGTTCGTCGAGCAGATCGCCCAACAGCTCAGGGAGTCGGTGCAAGGCCTCCCGCTCGATGGCTGCAACGGACTGCATAAATAACCTCCTCTGCGCGGATCGACAGGAAGACAATTATAGACAAGAATTGGACTCTCCTGCTGAAAAACCTCTCCTGTGACAGGTCGCAGGTCGAGGTGCATCGGCAGGAGCCCTCGTCGGGATGGGCTCAGGCCGCAGTCGACTTCGGCTTGCGAGGCGCCTTTCGTGTCTTCTTCTTCGGCCTGAATGCGGCCGACAGCAGCCGTGCGTCACCGGCGCGGCTCCGGTGGTGCATGTACTTCATGGTCGTCTGGACATCGGCGTGGCCCATCCACGCCTGGACTTGGACGATGGTCGCTTGGTTGATGGCGATCGACCCGAAGGTGTGGCGGAGGTCGTGGAAGCGCAGGGGGCGTAGCTCGACGTTGGCGAGTGCCTTCTTGTAGCGGCGGCGCAGGGCTGAGCCGTCGAGGAACTCGCCGCGCTCGCCGGGGAAGACGAGGCCGCCGCGCGCGCGGGACGCGGTCGCGGTGATCCTTGAGCAGGTCGTGGACCTGTTCGGCGGTCGGGACCGTCCGGGTGAGGCCGGACTTGGGGGCCGTGAATGTCCCGAGCGAGTAGGACCCGTAGACATGCAGAGCCTCGGTGTCGAAGTCGACGTCGCCTCAACGAAGCGCGATGAGCTCGCCCATGCGCAGGCCGGTGAAGGCTGCGGTGAGGAAGATCGTGCGGTCTGGTCTGAAGCGGCGCCGCCGGCGAGCTGCTCGATTTCCCCGGGTGAGTAGAAGTCGTACTGGTTGGGGTCGTAGCGCTCGCGCAGCGTGGTGACCTCGCGAGCGGGGTTGCGCAGCAGGCCGTGTGTCTTGATCGCGCGCTCGAGGATCGCGCCGAGGATGATCAGGCACTTGTTGGCCGTGCGGCGGCTGGCGCCGCGCTCGTCGATGAGCTCGTCGCGTCACTGCTCGATGCCGTCGGGCGTGATCTTCTCGATGCGCCGATCGCGGAATGCGGACAGGAGGTGGGCGCGCACGACGGAGCGGTTGTCGGAGAGCGTTGAGGGCTTCCAGTCGCGGTCGCGGACACCCCAGGCCAGCCACTCGTCGGCGACGACGTCGAAGGTCGTGCCGGTGCGGATCTGCTCGACGGCTCCGCGGCGGGCGTCGGTGAGGATCGCCTGCAGTTAGGCTTCGGCGTCCTTCTCCGTGAGGTAGCCGATCGGGGCCGCGCCCTTCTGGTCCCACAGCAGCCCGAGCTTGCGCTCGCGCTGCACTCCTTCGAGGTCGCGCCACTTGGCGTACCACGTCGAGCGCAGCTTGCCGCGGCGCAGCTTGACGTGGCCGGAGACGGAGCGCGAGAAGGTCGGGTCGAGGGTTGCCATCACTACGAAGCGCTAGCGCATCGGGCGGACTTGTTTCCTCCCCGTTTTTCTCCGCGAACAGCTCGCCGCCACGGGATGAAACGCGAAGACCTCCCGCTAATTGGCTGGTTTTCTCTCGTGCTGTATCGGCCAGATCCTGTCTACGGACCGAAGGTCAGAGGTTCGAATCCTCTCGGGCGCATCACGAAGACCCTGCAAGTCGCGTGGTTTATTCGTTCTAGGAAGCCGGTCCGCCCTTGTCACGGCCCTTGCGAGCACCGCTTCCAAGTACCAAGCGACCGTCTCGGAGTACGCGAAGCGGCTCAAGTCGGCCCTCCGCGCACTCGCTAGAGCCAACTCTCTAGACCCGCCTCCAGGGGTTCCTCTTCCGGGCCCTTCGCCGAGCGACCAGCGCGAAAAGTCGGCGGGGCCCTCATGGCGTCGGTTGCTCCGACGCTCGCGAAACGTCGTACGTAATTGGTGGCCGCGGCCAAGGAGGGCAGAGTCTGGCGGCCGTGGCGGAGGCCCCTGCGAAGCTCCGGCTTGTGGTTCTAGACCCCAGATCCTCCTCGGGTGCTCGTTCTCATCACTACAGATGACGCCCTGCTTGCGCTGGGGTATGACGCCGAACTGGGGAGGGGCCTCAGGCTGATCGCCTAACGCCCCTCCCCTTGCCTGCGCCCGCGGTAGCTTGGCTCGCGGTTAGGCGAGGAGGCAGCCGCCCAGCGCGATCGTTCCGTCAATCGCGGCGATCTTGACCAGCACTGCGGCGTACTGGGTCTGCAGGCCGGCGACGACGGTCTTCTGGGCGGCGACGGCGTCGCGGTTGACCTTCTTGGCACTCTCCAACGTCCGCAGCGTGGCGGACTCGGTGACGATCTTCGCGTCGAGGGCGCTCAGGTCGGTCTTGGCGGTGGTCAGCGCGGCCTCCTTCTCGCTGATCTGCGTGTTGAGGGTGTTCAGCGACGTCTGCAGCGGGGTGAGCTGGTTCTGCAGCGACAGGATGGTGTTCTCCGCGGCGGTGATCGAGGTGTTGAGCGTCCCGAGCGTCGTGACGAGCTTGTTGACCTCGCCGTCGAGGCGGGTGACCTCAGCGGTCTCCTTGGTGACGGCGGCGTTCGCGGCAGTCAGCGTGGCCTGCAGCCCGGGCAGCGCGTCCTCGAGCGCCTTGAGCTCGCCCTGCTTCTTGGTGATCTCCGCCTTCGCGGCGGTGAGGTCGCCGGTCAGGCCGGGGAGGGCGGCCTCCAGTGCTGCGATCTCGGCCTTCTTCGCCGTCACTGCGGCGTTGGCGTCGGCGAGGGCGGTGTTCGCTGCGGTCTGGGCGGCCTTGGCGTCGGCCAGCGCGGCAGTGGCGCTGGTGACCTGCCCGTTCGCGCCGGCCAGGCTGGTCTGCAGCCCGGGAAGCTGCTGCTGCAGGTTGCTGCTCTCCTGCTGCTTGGCCGAGAGCTGGGAGTTCAAGCTGGCCAGCTCTCCCTGCAGCTTGGTCAGGTCACCATTCAAGGCGGCGATCAGCGCGGTCTTGGTGGCGGCCTGGTTCTCGGCGGCGGCGATGTCCAGCTTGAGCTTGTCGATCTGGGCCTGCAGCTCCTTCTTCCTGTCCGAGCTGCCCTTCAATGCCGCGCGCTCGGCCTCGAGCGCGGCGAGCTGGGTCCTCAGCGCGGCCGCGTCGGCGGTCGGCGTCGCGGTGGCGGCGGCGATCTCCTTCTGCTTGGCGGCAATCTCCAAGTTCTTGGTGGCGATGTCGCGCTCCAGCCCGGCGATCTCCGTCTGCAGCGTGGGCAGCTTGGCCTCGATGGTGCCGATCTGCTGCGTGAGGGTAACCACGCTCTGCTCGGCGAGGCGGAGGTTCTCCTCGGCCTTGACCACGGCAGCCGTGGCGGCGGCCCCGTTGGTGTCGGCGGTCTTGGCGGCGGTCTCCAGAGCCGGCAGCGCGGCGCGGGCGTCGGCCAGCTTCTTCTCGGCGGCGTCCACGAGCGCCTGAGCCGCGTCGCCCTGAGCGACCAGTACGGCCAGCTCCTGCGTCGCCTTCTCGATCGCGGCCACCTGGGCGTTGACCGCGTTCTGCGCCGTCGTCGCCGTCCCGGTCAGGCTCGCCAGGCGGGTCTTCGCGGTGGCCAGGTCAGCCTCCTTGGTGGCGAGGCTGCTGACCACGCCGGCCTTCTGCGTCTTCAGCCCGGCCAGGTCGCTCTCCGCGGCGGCCTTCTGGGTTTGCAGCGGGGTGATCTGGTTCACCAGCGTGGTGCGCTGCCCCTGCAGGGTGGTCAGCTCGGTGTTCGCGGCCGCGATTGCGGCGGTCAGCGTGGCCTTGTCCGCTTCCAACTTGGTCAGCGACATGGTCACAGTGTCGATCTGGCCGACCAGCGTGGCGTTCTGGGCGTCCAGGGCGGCGATCTCCTTCTCGGCGGCGGTGACCTGCGCGGTCAGGGTGTTCTGGGTGGTGACCAGGGCGGCGCGCTCGGCCTGCAGCTTGGCGATCTGCTCGGCGTTCTGCCGGGCTGCAGCCTTGAGCAGGTTCGGCTGCACCATGCCGCGGTGCGCCAGCTGGTTTGTCACGCCGTTGCAGATCCCGCCCGTCGTGGTGTCCGCGTACGCAGGAGCCCCGACGGCCAGCACGCCGAACCCGGCTGAAGCTGCCAGCGCCGCAACAACGCGGCCCGACGCCCGCTTGAGCCCGGCACCCGACCCGACAACGTCAACCCGTGAAAACGGCATGATTCTCCTGATTCCGCCCGCCTCATCACCCATGCGACCAGGATGTTCGTTGGAGCGCCGCTCGGCAATACGCCGCCAGGCCAATGACTGTTCATGCCGTTGAACGCCGCGCGTGTGTCGCGCGGGGCGCATGCGGCTCCGGTGCCGGCTCACGCGGGTATGGGTAGGACGTCATTCGTCGCTTGGGCGCCGGTCGCGGCCGATCTTTTGAGGCTGCCGTCGTGGCGTTCGGTGCTTCTGCGCCCGAGGCGGGCGCTGCGTCACCCGACGCGGGACGCACGTCCGACCATCGACGCCTTCTGTGGGTACGCGCTACCTCGCTCCTCGCAGGCCACGTCGGAACCCCGAGCCGTGTGCTTGGTCGGAGTCGACGGTGCCTGAGCGTTCGTCATCGAAAGCCGCAAAGAGCTCGCTGCGGCTTCCTAGGATCGAAGCCTCAAGCGCGACCGTCATCGGACGATCTACGCGATTGATGCGGACCGAGGTTTCCATACGACGTCGCGGCTTCCGGTATGCCTAGGCGCACCATGGCGTATCGCTCAGTGATCCTCACCGCAATCCTGAGCGCCTGCTTCACGCTTGCCGTCAGCGTCGCATCGGTCATCAGCTTCGCCTACCGCAGCCCGGCACTGCACGTTGCGGTCGAGACCGCCGCCGCCCTGATCTCGCTGCTCGCCGCGCAGCTGATCTTCTCGCGCTTCTGGCGCAGCCTCGAGCTCCGCGACCTCGCCCTGGCGACCTCCCTCTGGGTCTTCGCGTTCGCGAATTTCGCCTTCTCGGCGGTTCCGGCGATCGCGGAACAAGCCGGAACTCCGTTTGCCACCTGGGCGCCGGTCGGCAGCCGTCTGTTCGGCGCTGCGTTGATGGCGTTCGCGGCCTTCGCGCCAGCGCGTCTGCTTCGTCATCCCAAGCGCGATGTCCGGCGCTGGCTCGGCGGCTCGACGCTGGTCCTGGTGCTTATCGGCGCCGCCGCCGGCCTAGGTGCCGGCAACCTCCCGGAGGCAATCCCGTCCGGTCTCTCACCCGAGGGCTCCACACGCCCTCGCATCGTCGGCAACCCCGTCGTCCTCGCCGTGCAACTAGTCGTGATGTTGCTCTTCGCCGCTGCCGCGATCGGCTCCGCCCGGCGCGCGCAGCGATCCCACGATCCGCTGATCCTCTGGGTGGCGATCGGCGCGACGCTCGCCGCCTTCGCCCGGCTCAATTACTTCCTGTTCCCCTCGCTCTACTCCGAGTGGTTCTACACGGGGGATGTGCTGCGACTCGGGTTCTTCCTCGCCCTCCTCGTCGGCGGCCTCGCCGAGATCCGGGTGACGCAGAAGGCGGTTTCCGCCGCGGCCGTGCTCGAGGAGAGGCGACGCCTCGCCCGCGACCTCCACGACGGAATGGCTCAGGACATGGCCTTCATCGTGCAGCACGGCCGGCGAATGGAGGAGCGCGACGGCGCTCCTCCGGGTCTGCGCCTGCTCGTCAAGGCGGCCCAGAGCGCGCTGGACGATTCCCGTCACGCCTTCGCCGCGCTCATGCATCCCGTGGATGAGCCGCTGACCGAGGCATTCGAGCGCACGGCGACCGAGGCCGCCGGCCGCGAGGACGCGGAAGTCGAGTTCGACACCTCCCTCGAGGTCGAGTTGCCGGAGGAGACGCGAGAGGCGCTTCTGCGCGTCGTGCGCGAGGCAATCACCAACGCCGTCCGACACGGCAACGCCAGGCATATCAGGGTCGCCCTGAGAGAGAACGGACCCCTGACGCTGACCGTCCGCGATGACGGGTGCGGATTCGACCCCGACGCCGCTGCGCAACGCCCGGGGCACCTCGGACTAACGAGCATGCGACAGCGCGTCGAGCGCGTGGGCGGGCAGTTCCGGGTGCGGTCCATGCCGGGTGAGGGGAGCGAGGTCGAGGTGATCCTGCCGTGAGTGACGTTCGCGTCGTCCTGGCGGTCCACGACGCGCCGACCCGTGCGGGGCTGCGACTGGCCCTGAGAGCGCCCGGGCTGCACGTGACCGCCGAAGCGGCCGACGTCGAGGGACTGCTCGCGGTGGTCGGAGTTCATGAGTTCGACGTTGCCCTGGTCGCCGCCGACCTGCCCGGCGGAGGACTCGCCTCCGTGCGCGCGCTGAGCCGTGAAGCGCCGTCCGCGCGCGCCATCCTGCTCAGCCGCGAGAAGTCCGATGTTGAGTTCATCGAGGCGGTGAGGGCGGGCGCCGTCGGCTACCTCGGCCAGGACATCAAGGCGGATCGCCTCGCCGCGGTGGTGAGGGCTGCGGCGGCCGGCGAGGCAGTGGTGCCGCGCTGCTTTGCGGCGGCGCTCCTGGACGAGATCCACGGTCGTGAACGGCTTCGCTCCACTGTCACGCGGCATGCGAGCAGCCCGGTGACCGAGCGGGAGTGGGAGGTCCTACGGCTGCTTTCCGACAACCTCTCGACGGCCCAACTCGCACAGCGGATCGGCATCTCGGAGGTCACCGTCCGACGCCACGTCTCGTCCGCGGTGGCAAAGCTCGGACTGCCTGACCGAGCGGCGGCGGTCCGCTTGTTGCGTTCAAAAGCCTGAACGCAACATGGACAGGTGACCGAGTTCAGGCGTCCATGCGCCTGGGCAGAGTGTTTACATGCGCGAGTTTGGCGAGTTGGCCACCGACATCGAGGCGCTCGCGGCGCGCGCCGCCGCGGGCGATCGGAGTCTTGAGATCGCCCGTGCGATGGAGGACCTCCTGTGCGACGGCTACGCCGCGTGCCTGCAGGTCGATTCCCACATCCGGCGTTTGGACCGGCGTCGGCGTGAGCTGATTGCGCTCGGCGAGGAGGGCCATCGCAGTAACGACCTCCGCGTACTGGACGAGCGGCGGGAGTGTCTCGAGCGCTGCGCTGCCGAGGCTCGCCGGAACCTCGCCGCCCTGCGTGAGCGCTTCGTCCGGATCGGCGGCGTGCAGGCGGCTTTGCGCTGATCAGGGAGCGGTGGGCTCCACGAGTCCGTGCCGAATCGCGTAGACGGCGGCTTGGACGCGGTTCTCCACGCGGAGCTTCTCGAGGATGCTCGAGACGTGGGTCTTGACCGTGCTCTGCCCGATGAACAGGCGCTGGCCGATCTCCTTGTTGTCATGACCAGCGGCGACGAGCTTGAGGATCTCGCGCTCTCGCGCCGACAGTTCCTCGCCGGCAGCGGGGGCCTGCTGCGTGTGCCGCTCCCGGGCGCGTACCTGCTCGAGCAATCCGCCGGCTACGCGTGAGGCGAGCACCGTCTCACCGGCGGCGGCGGCATGGATCCCCGCCACGATGTCCTCGAGGCGCGCGTCCTTGAGCAGATAGCCGGACGCACCCGCCAGCACGGCGTCCAGCACGCGGGCGTCGTCCTGGGCGACGGTGAGCATCATCACCGCCGTAGATGGCGAGCGGCGCATGATCTGGTGCGTCGCCTCGATGCCCGACATCCCGGGCATGTTCACGTCCATCACGACGACGTCTGGCTGCATGCCCGGGAGTCGGCGCAACGCCGCCTCGCCGTTGGCGGCATCCGCGACCTCGAACCCCTCCTCCTCGAGCAGGCCCCGCATTCCCGTCCTGAACAGGTCGTGATCGTCAACCAGGAGGACGCGCAGAGGTCGGGAACCAGTCACGGGGCCTTTCGTCGGTCAGTACGAGCGGGCCCGGACCATATTGAGAGTCGTTGCGCACTTGCTTTCGACCCCGCGCGCGGTCGCCGCTAGCTCCTTTCGCAGCGCACGTCCTCGCCCGGATCTTCGGGCAACGGGGGACTCGTCAGAGCGCCGACGCCTGCGGGAGAAGCTCGTCCAGCGGTCGGCGGGGCTTGTTCCCCGGTCGGCTCGCGGATGGCCGCAGGTAGGCTCCACGCAAACCAAGGAGGGGGAACGCATGGGCGACAAGCAGGCGGCGAAGCTGCGGCGACGCGAGAAGAAGGAAGAGCGCGAGCGCGCGAAGGCCGAGCGCACGGGAGAGTCTCCGGCGCAGGCGGCCGAGAAGGTCCGCATGGATGAAGCGCCCGATCCCGCCTCGGCCGAGCGCCGCGCCGGTACCGGCGAGTTCGTCGGCGGCGACACGGCCTCCTAGTCGAGCCGGCGAGTCCATCGCCGGCGGCTGAGGACGCGATCGCGCGGAGACTACGGCGCCCGCCAAGGCGACAACTCGGGCGCCACGCGGTGCGCCCGCGTCCCGACCGGGTAGCCACGCCCGTGGACTTCCTTGCCGACGCACAATTCTGGCGTGCGATCTCGACCGTGCTGCTGGTGCTCTTCGCCGTGTCCTTCTTGGTCTCCGGGTTCTCGGTGCCCACCTGGGGCTGGTACGCGCTGATCCTCAGTGGCGTCACCTTCGCCGGCGAGCTCGCCCTGCTGCGCTGGGCCGGCTGAGCGCCCGACGACTCACCTGCCCGCGCCGGAGGGCGCGAGCAGGACGAGATGGATGCGCGGCGACTCCTACTTCGTCGGGTTGGCGACCACTCCGGTCGGCTTCTTGGGCAGGCCGGCCTTGTCGCGCAGCATCGCCGCGATCTCGGCAATGTGCTCCGGCTGCGGGCCGGGTGCGAAGACGGCGGTCTGCGGCGGGAGGTCGAACGCCGGAGCGCCCTCGGGGTGCGTCTCCTCGGCGACGGTCAGCGGCTCGCCGGTCTCTGGGTGAGGTCCGTTGAAGACCGCGGAGAGCTCCTGGAAGTCCTCCGGCGAGAAGCGGTAGAGCTTGAGGTGCTCGCCGCGCTCGATGTGCGGCTGGCACTCCGGGATCTTGTCGGTGGGGATCCGCGGCGACGGGAACAGCTTGGTCAGGTCGGCGCCGGTCAGTCGCTCGAGCGCACGCGCGTAGGCGACCTGGTGGACGCCGCCGCGGACGAGCAGGTAGCCCGTCAGCGCGCGCGCCGCCGGATGCTCGACCATCTCGTAGACCTTGAGCTTGTTGTTGCGGGCGCCCGTCTCGAGGAAGAAGTTGTGCGTGAGGTCCTCGACGAGGTCTCCGGACGAGAAGACGTTGTCGCCCGTCCACGGCCGATTGTTGGAGTCCTGCACCAGCGCGCCCGCACCACCGGCGATGAAGTGCTGGGTGTTGCGCACGCCCTTGACGTCGGAGAGCACGCCGGACTTGCCGGGCTCACCCTCGGCGGCGCCGGTCAGCATCGTGTTGATCGTCGCGGCGACGAGCTCGATGTGGCCGAACTCCTCGGCGGCGATCGAGGCGACCAGGTCGTAGAACGGCCGCGCACCCTGGCGATTGCGGAAGTTGAACGACTGGTACGTGTAGTTCATGAAGGTCGACATCTCGCCGTACTTGCCGCCCAGCAGCTCCTGAACGGCGGAGGCGCCGATGGGATCAGGATCGGAGGGGGGCGGAAGTTCGGTCTGAAGGCGATCGATGCGGAGGATCACGAGGCGGGCTCCTTTGGATTGGCCGTTGCGGCACCTCTGCCCGGTGGTTGACTCGGCAAACGAAGCGCGGCGCCGACGACCTCTGCCTGAGGACTCGCTGTCCCTCAGCTGACACCGATGCCCCGGCTCGTCTTCGGAAGGAGCTGAGCGGCCCGCTTCAGGGCCGTTGGACTCCCATCACGCTCGGCCGGGCATGATCGACTCCTCGAAACTCGGACGCGCAAGGAAGAGACTTCATGGGACTCATCAGCGGCATGCTGAAGGCGGGCATAGCGAAGAAGGCATACGACGTGGCCCGGAAGCCGGAGAACCAGCGGAAGGTCAAGGACCTCCTGGCCCGCGCCCGCAGCAAGAAGGACGCCAAGCGATGAGCTGAGCGACAGTCTTCGTGGGCGGTCGGGGCGTCCGGTAAGCGTTAGTACCCGGCGCAGAGTCGGCGCCGAGGTGCTGTCGGTCGTCGCCTGTGCTCGGGTAGGGCGGTGTGACCCCAGCCCAGAGGAGCCCGAAGCATGAAGGCAGTCGTGTTCCACGCCGTCGGCGACATCCGCGTCGACGACGTTCCCGATCCCACCATCCAGGATCCCAACGACGCGATCGTGCGCCTGACCGCCAGCGCGATCTGCGGCACCGATCTGCACTTCGTCCGCGGGACCATGTCCGGCATGAAGCCGGGCACGATCCTCGGTCATGAGGGCGTGGGCATCGTCGAGGAGGTCGGGCCCAACGTCCGCAACCTGCGCCCTGGCGATCGCGTGGTCATCGCGTCCACGATCGCCTGCGGCTTCTGCACCTACTGCCGCGCGGGGTACTACGCCCAATGCGACACCACCGAGCCCAAGGGCGGCACCGCCTTCTTCGGCGGCCCCGAGGCGGCCGGGGGCTACGACGGCATGCAGGCCGAGTACGTGCGCGTGCCCTACGCCAACGTCGGCTGCGTGAAGCTCCCCGACGAGGTCACCGACGACCAGGCGATCATGCTGTCGGACATCTTCCCGACCGGCTACTTCGGCGCCAAGCTGGCCGAAGTGCAGGACGGCGACACCGTGGCCGTGTTCGGGGCCGGGCCGGTCGGCATCTTCGCGGTCATCAGCGCCTTCCTCGCCGGCGCCGGTCGCGTGATCAGCGTCGATCGCCACGCCGACCGCCTCGACATGGCCCGCGAGCAGGGCGCCGAGACGGTCAACTTCGACTCCGAGGACCCGATCGACGTGATCCGCGAGTTGACCGGAGGGATCGGTCCGGATCGCGTGATCGACGCGGTCGGCGTCGACGCCGAGCACGCCCACGGAGGGCCGGCGGCCGGGCGCACCGAAACGCCCGACGAGACCTTCGCGTCCGAGCTCGAGCAGTCCGCGCCCGAGCACCTCGACAGCGGGCCGTTCTCGCCCGGCGATGGCGCCGCGCCGTCGATCGCCCTGCGCTGGGCGGTGCGCAGCGTCGCCAAGGCCGGGACGATCGGGATCATCGGCGTGTACCCGCCGACCGTCACGTCGTTTCCGATCGGCGAGGCGATGAACAAGAACCTGTCGATCATCGGCGGCAACTGCAACCACCGGCGCTACATCCCGGAGCTGATCGGGCTGGTGGCGAGCGGCGTGGTCGAGCCCGACCAGGTCCTGACCCAGCGCGGCGAGATGGTCTCGGCGATCGACGCGTACGAGAAGTTCGACGCCCGCGTCTCCGGATGGACGAAGGTCGAGCTCACGCCGGCGGCGGGCTGACTCAGGGCGGATGGAAGGGGCGCCGGGGCATGGCTCGGCGCCCGCTCGTCCGCGTCGTTTCGCCTCGAAGGGTGTTCAAGCGGCAATGAGAGCAAGGAACCCCCGCGCACTAGCCGCGCTGTGGCCGTGTCGATCCCGCTGGGCGTCGCAGGCACCGCCGCCGCGAAGTCCGACGACTCCTCGGAGCCGCGTCGCAGCGGCAAAGCGAGCTTCACCTACTCGCTGCCGGGCGATCGGGTATATCCCGAGGGCATCGCGGTGACCCGCAACCAGAAGCGCTTCTTCGTCACCTCGACGACCGACGGGAGCATCTTCCGCGGTTCGGTCCGCGGCGAGGCGGCGCGCGTCTTCCTGCCCGGCGGCGAGGACGGCCGCACCACGGCAATCGGCATCGAGGCGGCCGGGGGTCGTCTCTACGTCGCCGGCGGCGCGACCGGCTCGATCTTCGTCTACGACATCTCGAGCCGCGAGCTCGTCCGCCGCGTCGACACCGGCACCGGCGGCTTCATCAACGACGTGGCGGTGACCCGCGACGGCGACGTCTACGCCACCGACTCCGCGCGCCCGAACCTCATCCACATCCCCGCCGATGCCTCGCAGCCGGTCGACGAGATCCCCTATCCCGACTTCAAGGCGGGCGCCTTCAACGCCAACGGCATCGCGCGCGTGAACCGCCACACGCTGGTGTTCGTCAACTCCGGCAACGGCCGCCTCTACCGCCTGAACACGCGCAACGATGCGATCCGCGCCATCGACGTCGCCGGTCCCGCCCTGACCAACGGGGACGGCCTCGAGGCCCGCGGCCGCACGCTCTACGTCGTCCGCAACCAGCAGGAGCTCATCGCCCGCGTGCGGCTGTCGCGCAACCTCCGCTCGGGCCGCGTGGTCACCCAGACCACCGACCGGACGTTCATGTACCCGACCACGGCGGCCTTCGCCCGTGGCCGGCTGCTGGTGGTCAACTCGCAGTTCGACCGGCGCAGCGCGCAGGAGGACCCCGAGCTGCCGTTCACGGTCTCCTCGATCCGTCGCCCGTAGGAGCCCCGGGAACAGGGCGCGCCGCCGGCCGGTGGCGCGCCCTCGGCTCGCTCAGGCACGCAGGCGCACCGGACCTGAGTCGATCGGGGTGCGCAGGACGGCGTAGGGCTTGACGCGCAGGTCCTCACCGCCCTGGAACTTGGGCTGCCGGTGCAGCTGGTTGACGGTGAAGTAGAGGAACCCGTCGGCCGCCACGCTCAGCGTGTCCGGGAAGATCATCCCCGGCTGGTGCACCAGGACCTCCCAGCTGCCGTCGGCGGATCGGCGCAGCACGCTGCCCTGCTCGTAGTTGGTCGCGTAGATGCGCCCGTCGGCGTCGGTCTCGAGGCCGTCGGAGGCGCCCTTCTCCCCGTGATCGGTGATCGTGGCCGCCACCGCGGCGTCGTCGAGCGACTCGTCGAGCAGGGCCTCGACGCTGACGCTGTACAGCCGCCGGCTGGCCAGCGGGCAGTAGAACAGGCGCTCGCCGTCGGCGGCGATGGCGATGCCGTCGGCCTGCATGAGCAGGTCGTCCTTCGGGTGGCCCTCGATGACCGCCACGTAGCCGTCCACCGCCAGGGTGCTCGGATGTCCGCCCAGCCGCCGCCACGAGCGCCCCGAGGCGAGGTCGACGACGATGATGCCCGGCTCGCCCTGGTCGCTGGAGTCGGTGATGAACGCCGCTCCGGCGTCGCCGCGTCGCAGGTCGAAGCGGACGTCGTTGAGGTAGGTCGTCTCGTGGGCGACTTCCGGCGGGAGGGGGATGGTGCGGACGATCTCGTTCTCGGCCAGGTCGACGCAGACGAGCTTGGGGCCGCCGGGGATGACCGGGCCGAACTCGACCGAGCCGGTGTCGAGCAGCCACAGGCGCCCGGCGGGGTCGATCACGACGCTCTGTACCGAGACCAGCCGCTCGGCGGCGGTCTCCTCCGTGTACTGGTTGACGCCGAGGTCCGGGAACGGGATCTCCTTGCCGTCGCGCAGCTCGGCCACGGTGAACGAGACGTCGTCGCCCCATCGCGGGTAGCAGACGAAGATCCGCCTGTCGTCGGCGACGGTGACGCCGGTCGGCATCTGGTCGTGGAAGGCGTGGACGAGCTCCACCTCCCCGGCGGCGCGCTCGGTGGGCAACTGGGTGGCGGGTGAAGGCATGTCGCGACTGCTTCCCGTTCGCCGGGCGCGATAGCCGCTGCCACGGCTCATCCGCTGCTTGACCCGGTAACGTCGCGCCGGTAGAAGCGCTAGCAGGAGCAGACCAGGCCGTCGCCACCGCGGTGACCGCCGACTCTCCGGACGAAGGAGCGGTCATCACGGCGGCAAGGGAGTCAGACGGAGGCGCACCCGGGGCGCCGGCGGGCGAGTCACCGAGCGTCGCCGCGGGCCGGGCCGACACCCTCACCCGCACGCCGCTCGTCGTCTTGAGCGACGTGCAGAAGCACTTCGGCGCGCTGCACGTCCTCAAGGACATCGACCTCACCGTCCACGAGGGCGAGGTCGTCGTGGTCATCGGGCCGTCGGGCTCGGGCAAGTCGACGCTGTGTCGCACGATCAACCGCCTGGAGCCGATCGACTCCGGGACCATCACGCTGCAGGATCGCTCGCTGCCCGCCGAGGGCCGCGAGCTGGCCCGCCTGCGCGCCGACGTCGGCATGGTCTTCCAGTCCTTCAACCTGTTCGCGCACAAGACCGTGCTCGACAACGTGACGCTCGGGCCGATGAAGGTCCGCGGCAAGTCGCGCCAGGAGGCCGAGCAGCGCGCCCGCGAGCTGCTCGAGCGGGTGGGTGTCTCCGCCCAGGCCGACAAGTACCCGGCCCAGCTGTCCGGCGGCCAGCAGCAGCGCGTCGCGATCGCCCGCGCGCTGGCGATGGATCCGAAGCTGATGCTGTTCGACGAGCCCACCTCGGCGCTCGATCCGGAGATGATCAACGAGGTGCTCGAGGTGATGATCGGGCTGGCGGCGGGCGGCATGACGATGGTCGTGGTCACCCACGAGATGGGCTTCGCCCGCCGGGCGGCCGATCGCGTGGTGTTCATGGACGAAGGGCGCGTCGTGGAGGAGCGGACGCCCGAGGAGTTCTTCACCGACCCGCGCAGCGAGCGGGCCAAGGACTTCCTGTCGAAGATCCTCAGCCACTGAAACGAGACGAGGGAGCAACATGGACGTACGACATCTGAGGGGCATGGCGGTGGCGGCGACGCTCGCGCTGGTCGTCGGCGGTTGCGGCGGCAGCGACGAGGAGGAGGCGCCCGCCACCGAGGTGGCGACCGAGGCCGCCACCGACTTTGAGGCCGGGACCCGCATGGCCGAGCTGGCCGAGGCGGGCGCCATCAAGATCGGCGTCAAGAAGGACCAGCCGGGCGTCGGCTTCCAGGAGCCGGGCGCCGACGAGCCGACCGGCTTCGACGTCGAGGTGGCCAAGATCGTCGCCGCCAAGCTCGGCATCGCGCCCGACGGCATCGAGTGGATCGAGGCGGTCTCCAAGAACCGCGAGCCGTTCCTGCAGAAGGGCACCGTCGACCTGGTCGCGGCGTCCTACTCGATCACCGACGAGCGCAAGGAGATCGTCGGCCAGGCGGGCCCGTACTACGTGACCGGCCAGCAGCTGCTCGTGCGCGAGGAGGACAAGGAGGAGATCAACGGCCCCGAGGCGCTCGAGGGCAAGAAGGTGTGCTCCGTCACCGGCTCGACGTCGATCAAGACGGTCGAGGAGAAGTACGGCGCCGATCCCGCGCCCTTCGCCACCTACAGCGAGTGCGTCCAGCAGCTGACCAACGGACAGGTCGACGCGGTCACCACCGATGGCGCCATCCTGCTCGGCTATGCGGCCCTGCAGCCGGATGAGGTCGAAGTGGTCGGCGAGGCGTTCAGCGAGGAGCGCTACGGCATCGGCTTCAGCAAGGACGAGGCCGAGATGTGCCAGTTCATCACCGACACGCTGCAGGAGTCCTTCGAGGACGGCTCCTGGGAGGAGGCGTTCAACCGGACGCTCGGCGAGTCCGGCGTCGAGGCGCCGGCTCCCCCGGAGCTCGATCCCTGCGAAGCCAGCTAGGGGCGGGTCACTCCGGGTGATCGTCAGGCACGACACGTGGGGCGGGCGTCGCCCGCCCCACGCCCGGAGGCGGTGAGGGCGTGGACGTCCTCGTCGACAACTTCCCGCAGATCCTGGGCGGCTTCCGCGACACGCTGCTGCTGCTCGGCGCCTCCGCGCTGGTGGCGATCGTCCTCGGCGTCGTGTTCGCCGGGCTGCGCGTCTCGCCGGTCCCCGTCCTGCGCGCGGCGGGCACCTCCTACGTCAACGTCTTCCGCAACATCCCGCTGGTGGTGCTGTTCCTGATCACCACCCAGGGGCTGCCCGAGCTCGGCCTGTCCTTCTCGTTCTTCGCGCTCGCGGTGATCGCGCTCGGCTGCTACACCGGCGCCTTCATCTGCGAGGCGATCCGCGCCGGCGTCAACGCCGTCGACGTCGGCCAGGCGGAGGCGGCGCGGTCGATCGGCATGACCTTCGCCCAGATCCTGCAGCTGATCATCCTCCCGCAGGCGGTCCGGTCGGTCATCCCGCCGCTGGCCAGCATCCTCATCGCGCTGACCAAGAACACCGCCATCGCGGAGGCGTTCGGGATCACCGAGGCGACCTACCAGCTCGACTCGCTGGTGCGGGACTTCCCGAACGCGCTCTACCCGTTGTTCTTCGGCATCTCGGCCGGTTACGTGCTGATCGTCTTCGCCATCGCGCTGACCGCGCGGCAGCTCGAGCGAAAGCTGGTGGTCCTGCGATGAGCGCCTCGGTCCTCTACGACCTGCCCGGTCCGAACGCCCGCCGCCGGCACCGCATCGCCGGCGGCGTCGGCGCCCTCGGCGTCGCCGTCGTGCTCGGCCTGGTCGGCGTGCGCCTGGCCGAGGAGGGCCAGTTCGACGCGCAGACGTGGGAGTTCCTGACCGTTCCGGGCACCTACGACGCGATCCTCGAGGGGCTGCTCAACACCCTCCGCGTGGCGGTGGTGGCCGTGGCGCTGTCGCTGGCGTTCGGCGGCGTGCTGGCGGTGGGGCGGCTGTCGCGCCCCCGCCTGCTGCGCTGGCCGGCGATCGCGATCATCGAGTTCTTCCGCGCGGTGCCGCTGCTGCTGCTGATCCTGTTCGTCTTCCTCGGCTTCGGCAACGACATCGGGCGGTTCTGGTCGCTGGTGGTGGCGCTGGTCCTCTACAACGGCTCGGTCCTGGCGGAAGTCTTCCGGGCCGGCATCCAGGCGGTGCCGCGAGGCCAGCGCGAGGCCGCCTACGCCGTCGGGCTGCGCGACAGCCAGGTCATGCGCCTGGTGCTGGCGCCCCAGGCGATCCGCGTCATGCTGCCGGCGATCATCTCCCAGAGCGTGGTCGCGCTCAAGGACAGCGCGCTCGGGCTGATCATCGCCTACGAGGAGCTGGCCCGGGTCGGCCGACAACTCTACGTCTTCTACAACAACCCGCTGGCGGTCGGCGTGACCATCGCCGCCATCTACGTGGTGATCAACTACACCCTCTCGCGCATCGCGGTGATGCTCGAGGCCCGGCAGCGGCGGGTCCGCAAGGGGCCGGCGGCGACGGCGACGCAGGCCGTGACGGGAGAGCCGGTGTGATGGCGACGGAGGGCGAGTTCCCGGTCGAGCAGGCGAGCGCGACGGAGCACGCCGGCGTGCCGGTGCCTCCGCCGCTCATCTACGTGGCCGGCTACCTGGCCGGCCACGGCCTGGGCCGGGCGCTGCCCGGCCCGCGACCGCCCGAGGGTCTCGCGAAGCCGCTCGGAGCGCTGCTCGTCGCCTGCGGAGTGGGGCTGCCGGCGGCGGGCATCACCCTGTTCGGGCGCCGGCACACCAGCGTGCTGCCGGTGCGCCCGACCACCGCGCTGGTGACCTCCGGGCCCTATCGGATCACGCGCAACCCGATGTACGTCGGCTTCGGGATGATCCACGCCGGGATCGCGCTGCGGCGCCGGGAGACCTGGCCGCTCCTGATGCTCGCGCCGGCTCTGGCGGCCGTCGACCGCGTGGTCATCCGCCGCGAGGAGCCCTATCTCGAGCGGGTGTTCGGGGCGGAGTACTCGTCCTACCGCGCGCGGGTCCGCCGCTGGCTCTAGCGCCGACCGGTCACGCGATCGGGTGCACCCGGCGCATGAGCGAGCTGGCGGCGGTCATGACGAGATCGCGGTCATAGGTGACGGCGAAGTCGAAGCGCCGCTCCTCCTCAGGTCCCGTGTCGCCGAGGTCGACGGCGACGAGCGCTCCCGCGAAGTGGGGGGAGAGGACGACCACCGACCACTCGTCGCGCAGCGCGTCGTCGTCGGCCAGCGTGGCGCCACGCACGCCCGGAGCCGGCTCGGCCTCCAGGCCGACGCCGAGGCCGGTGACGAAGCCGAGCTTCGAGGCGAGGATCTCATAGCGATCACGGGTGCGGGGAGTGAAGTGCTTCGCGTCCTGGAAGGCCGACAGCAAAATGGCGGTCTCGCCGAGCTCCAGGGCCTGGCGCTCGAGCTGCCAGCTCATGGCCAGCAGCAGCGGCTTGGCCCCCCGGCGCACGTGAAGCAGCTGCCCGACGACCTCGTACGGGGTTGCACCGGCGGCACGGGCCGCCCGCGGCACCGAGCGCATGGCTCGCGATCCGCTGGTCAGGCCCTCCGGCAGCGGCTCAGGGCGCCCGAACCGCCAGCCCTGCCCGTAGGTGGCACCGATGGCTCGCGCGGTCTCCAGATGCTCGTCGGTCTCGATGCCCTCGGCGAGCACCACGGCGCCGGTGCGCTCGGCGTACGCGTTGACCGCGGCGACCACCTCGGCGATCTCCTGGTCCGGGCGGGCCTGGATGAGCCGCAGGTCGAGCTTGACTACGTCGGGGCGCAGCAGCGACAGCAGGGCGAGGGAGCGCGAGTCGGCGCCCACGTCGTCGAGCGCGATGCTCCAGCCCCGCTCGCGGCAGGACTCGATGGCGCGCAGCAGGTCGGCGGGACGGTCGGCGAGCGCTCGCTCGGTGACCTCGACGACGATGTCGAGGTCACCAGCGCGATCCCAGACCTCCTCGAACTGGGGCGGGCACGGCATCCCGAGCGCGTCGGGCTCGACGTTGATGAACAGGCGCAGCGGAGCCGGGAACCCGGCGGCCAGCGCACCCCGGGCGGCGGTGACGCGACAGGCCCAGTCGAGCTCGTCCAGGCGGCCCGCGGCGCGCGCGGCGTCGAACAGCTGATCCGGGCGCTCGAACGGCGTGCCGACCGGCCCGCGCACCAACGCCTCGTAGCCGACGACCTGACCGGACTCGAGCTCGACCAAGGGCTGGTAGACCGAGCGCAGGCCCTCGCCTCCGATCAGCGCATCCAGATTGACGTCGCTTGACGCCGGCGCGACCTCCCCCGAGCTCCACTTGAGCGGGACGGTGAGCTGCGAGCCGGCGGACTCGACCGGGGCGCCATAGAAGGCCCACCGGCTGCCGTCGCGGGCCTTGGCCCGGTACATGGCGGTGTCGGCGTGCTGCAGCAGCGTCTTGTCGTCGCCCGCGTCGCGCGGGAAGAGGGACGCTCCGACGCTCACTCCGACCTGCACCTGGGCGCCCAGGACCTTGAACGGCCGGCGCATGGCGTCCACCAGCCGCCGGGCGACGGCGGTGGCGGTGGTCTCGTCGTCGCGGCCGAGGCGGTCGAGCAGGATGAGGAACTCGTCGCCGCCCTGGCGGGCGAGCACGTCGTCGGGACGCACGATCTCGCGGAGGCGCTCGGCGACCATGCGCAGGAGGTCGTCGCCGGCCACGTGTCCGAGCGTGTCGTTGACGCGCTTGAAGCCGTCGAGGTCGAGATAGAGCAGGGCGAGCGATTCGCCCTCATCACGGGCGCGCGCGGTCGCGGCGGCGAGCTTCTGCTGCAGGGCATGACGGGTTGGCAAGCCCGGTGAGGCCGTCGTGGAAGGCGAGGTACTCCACCCGGGCCTGGGCCTCGTGGCGGTCGGTGACGTCGTTCTGGATGCCGATGTACTCGGTGACCCGCCCCGACTCGTCGCTGACCGGCGACAGCGTCAGCTCGTTCCAGAACGGAGTGCCGTCGGCGCGGTAGTTCAGCAGCGTGACGCGGCAGTCCTCGCCGCGCGAGAGCGCGGTGCGCATCACGGCGAGGTGCGCCGGATCGGTTCCGGGGCCCTGGAGCAGGCGGCAGTTGCGGCCGAGGATCTCATCCGCCGGGTAGCCGGTGATGCGTTCGAAGCCGGCGTTGACGTAGGTCAGCGGCTGTCCGGGAGTGGTGACGTCCACGATCACGATGCCGGTGACGGCAGCGTCCAGGGCCCTTCGGGCGACGGGGGCGCTCAGGAGCGAGTGGCGCATGATCCGATGATCGGCATCTGCGCCGGCGATATGAGCCTTCGAGCGTCCCGCGGTCCGCGAACCTGGCGGCTCGCCGCTCGCCGCTCGCGCGTCAGGTCATGCCCAGCGCCAGCACCGGCGCGGTGGCCAGCACGATCAGCAGCGCGTCGCGGCGGCGCAGGCGCAGACGCCGCCGGAGGTCGGGAACCGGCGCCGCGCGCCGGAAGCCGGCCGTCTCCGACGCCACCCAGCCGACCACGGCGTCGGCCACGGCGAGCGGCTGGGCGGGCACGCCGCTGAGCCGGGCGACCAGCTCGCGGCCCGCCGCGGTGACCGACCCGCGCGGGTCGAGCCCGTCGAGCGCCGCGCCCGCCTCCCGCACCGACGGAAGCCAGCGGAGATGGCGCAGGCCCCGGGCGAACACCTCGCGCATGCCGTCGGCGCCCGCCGCCGCCCGCAGCCAGGTGGCGACGAGGACCAGCAGAGCGGCGCGCGTCGCCCGGCGGGCCGCCTCGTCGGGGCCGAGATCGGCGAGCATCGCCGCCGCGAAGGCGCCGACCGTCAGCAGGACGGTCAGGGCCAGGCCGAGCCGCAGCGGCTGCGGGTCGGGCCGGCAGGTCAGCGTGGCCGCCGCCAGCCACGCGGCGACTCCCGCCAGCAGCGGCCAGGCGGGAGTCGTCAGCAGCAACGCAGAGGCGACGACGGCGGCCACCGTCGCGGCCCGGGGGTCGTAGGGGCCGGCGTCGCGCGAGCGTGGAGGCTCGGGGAGGGCGCGGTCGGCGAGCGGGAGCGGGATCGCGGGCCAATCGCGCAGCGCTCGGCGGTACACCGCGACCTGGATTCCGCTGTAGAAGACGGCGGTGACCACGTAGACCGCGCCCGTCGTCACCAGCGCCGCGCGCTCGCCCTGGGGCAGGAAGCCGAGCCAGCCGGTCAGCGCGTCGTAGGTGCCGGTGAAGGCGTCGAGGCCGCCGAGAATGATCCACACGAGGAAGACGACGAGCACGAGGTAGTGCGCGAGCCGGATGCCGAAGCAGGCGAGCAGCTGGAGCGCGAGCGGCGTCCCGCGATGGTGTAGCCTCCCCAGCACCGGCGCGGTCAGCGCCTGCGTCAGCGGCCCGTTGAAGCGCGCCGGTCCGATCAGGGCCGTCGTCTGGAGCATGGCGGCGAGCCCGACGCCGTAGCCGGTCCTCCATCCGGCCGTGGCCGAGGCTCGCGCCAGAGCGACGCCGCCGGCGATCGCCAGCCAGAACTGGCCGGACGGGGAGACCCGACTGGCCAGGAAGGAGACCGTGGCGACATGGGCGAGCCCGGTGGGGATGGGCGCCTCGGCGCTGGTGGGGCCGGTCTCCACGGTCGTCGCCATTGTGGCGGACGGGGAGAGCGGTCATCCGCCGCGAACCCAGCGGATGGGATGGCGCGGTTGCGGGCAGACTCTCCCTGTGCGCGAAGACGACGACTGGGTCGGGGAGCCACCGGAGGGACGTCACACGCGAGAGCGCGCGAAGCCCGGCTACTGGCAGAACCAGTGGCAGGCGACCGTCGCCCGCGCGGTCCTCCCGCTGCTCGCCCTGCTCGCCGTGGCGCTGATCCTCATCCTGCGCTGACGTCGTCGACCGGCCGGCCGGCGACGGCGCGGGGCGAGCGACGTACGCGAGCTGGTCCCGGGACTCAAGTCGCGTTGATCCCCGGCCGATCCAGGGTGCATGTCGCGCCAACGCGTCGCCCTTCTGCTCGCTTCCGTCATCTTCGTCCTCGCCGTCGCGCCTGCCACGGGCAAGGTCGACGTCCTGCGCATCGCCCGGCGCGCCCTCCGGGTCGCGGAGCGAGCCGACGAGGCACGCGTCCAGAAGGTCACCTCCGCCCGCATCGCCGACGGCGGGATCGGCTCGCCCGACCTCGCCGACCGGGCGGTCACCACCGCCAAGCTCAACGACGGCGCCGTCACCGCCGGCAAGCTCGCCGCCGGCGCCGTGACGCTGGGCAAGCTGGCCGGTGGCTCGGTCTCCAACGACTCCCTGCAGGACGGCGTGGTCACGGCCGGCAAGGTCGCCGGCGGCGCCATCGGCACCGGCCACCTGTCCGACGGGTCGGTGACCGCCGCCAAGGTCGCCGCCAACGCGATCGGCAGCGCCGCCCTCGCCGACGGCTCGGTCACCGCTGCCAAGATCGCCGCCGCCGCGGTGACCACCGCCGCGCTCTCCGACGGCGCCACCACGGCCGACAAGATCGCCGATGGCGCCGTGCTCGCCACCAAGCTCGCCAACGGTGCCGTCGAGTCGGCCAAGCTCGCCGATGCCGCGGTGACGAACGCCAAGCTCGCCGACGGCTCGGTCACCACCGCCAAGCTCGCCGACAACTCGGTCGCCAACGCCAAGCTCGCGGACGGATCGGTGAGCACCGCCAAGCTCGCCGACAACGCCGTCTCCACCGCAAAGCTCTCCGACAACGCGGTTCTGGCCGCCAAGCTCGCCGACGGCGTTGTCGGCAACACCAAGCTCGCCGACAACGCCGTCTCCACCGCGAAGCTGGCCGACGACGCGGTCACCGCCGCCAAGCTCGCCGCCGATGCGGTGACCGCCGCCAAGCTGGCCAACGGCGCGGTCGGCAACGCCAAGCTCGCCGACAACGCGGTCACCGCCGCCAAGATCGCTGATGCCGCCGTGGTCGCCGCCAAGCTGGCCGCCGGCGCGGTGTCCTCCGCCGCCCTGCTCGACGGTGGCGTCGGGTCGGCCGACCTCGCCAACGGCGCCGTCACGGCGGCCAAGCTGGCGCCCGACGCCGTCGACGCCGGCAAGATCCTCGACGACTCGATCACCTTCGCCGACTTCGCGCTGGGCTCGGTCGACTCGACCGCGATCCTCAACGCCACCATCACCAGCGTCGACATCGCGGCCGACGCCATCACCAACAGCCGGCTGGCCGACAGCAGCGTCGACGGTCCGAAGATCGTCAACGGCTCGGTCGACACGCTCGACCTCGGCGCCGAGTCGGTGACCACCGCCAAGATCCAGGCGGGCGCGGTGGGTTCCGGGCAGCTGGCTGCCGAGTCCGTCGACTCATCGAAGATCCTCAACGGCGCGATCGCCACGGTCGACATCGCCGGCAACGCCGTGACGACCGCCAAGCTCGCGCCGGGCAGCGTCGATGGAACCAAGGTCGCCGACGGCACACTGCGCGCGGGCGACTTCGCGGCCGGCAACGGCTCTGGCGGCGCTCTCGACGGAGCGGTCGTCATCGATCCCGCGAGCCTGGATCCGGGCTCGTGCGCCGACACCAACGTCGCGGTGGCCGGCATCCAGGCGGGCGACCGGGCCATCGTCAACGTCGACGCCGGGCTCGAGATGGGCGTCATGACGCAGCCGGTGGTGGCCACGGCGGCCGACACGCTCACGCTGCGGCTGTGCAACGTGACGCCCGGGGCGATCGATCCGGCGCCCCGAACCTTCAGCTACATCGTCGTGCGATGACCCATCGCGGATCAGGAGTCGATTCATGCGCGTGAACCCCGCTTCCTCGGAGCTCGCGTCCCTGTCGCCCGCGACCAGTGCGGCCGTACCGCCCTCCGGAGCGGCGACGTTCGCCGAGCTGCACGCCGACTCGCTGGCCGGCTTCTCCGTCGCGGGTCGCCCGGCCGCGGCCGCCGCGGCGCGGGCGGCTACCGCGAGCACCGAAAACGCCGCCGCCACAAAGCCGGGTTCGAGCACTCCGGCGGCCAGGACCGAGAAGTACGAGGCGGTCCCGGGTGAGAGGTACGAGGAGATCGTCTCCGGCCCGCGCAACGGCATGTACGTAAATCGCAGCGGCAACGCCCGCGACGGCGAGGCCTTCGTGATGGTCAATCGCGGCGGCCGCGAGTTCCACGTCTACGGCACCGGCGCCGACCGCCAGGTGGTGCCGGTCGCGGGCAGGGCCAAGGTCGACGCCGCCCAGCCGGCGGCCGGCGGCGAGCAGGCGTCCAAGGCGGTCGAGTACAGCGACGTGCCCAATCGCGCCTACGACGAGATCACCTCCGGTCCGCGCAACGGCATGTTCGTCAATCGCAGCGGCAACGCCCGCGACGGTCAGGCCTTCGTGCTCGTCGAGCGCCCCAAGCACGAAGTCCACATCTACGGCACCGGCAGGAACCGCCTGGTGGTGCGCGTGGTGCCGCCGCAGCTGCGCGCCAACCACGATGCCGTGAAGCCCGCCGCCGACCCCGCAGCACCGGCGACGCCCGCCGTCCCGGTCGCCGCCCCGGTCACCACGCCGGTCGCGGGCACGCCGACCAGCGGCTCCAGCGTCCTGCTGGGCTGATCCGGTACCTCGTGAGAGGTCACCGAACAAACGTCGAGGCCGGCGGCGGCTAAGGCGACCGGAACGGCCGGAGAGCCGATGCAGAGAGAGTGATGAAGCTCTCCAAGCTCACTTCCCTCCTGGTCGCCGGCCTGCTTCCCATCCTGGCGATCGCGGCGCCGGCCGAGGCCGCGACCGCCAAGCGCTCCGCCTCCTGCGGCAACACCCAGGAGGTGCCCGCCGCGAGGAACCTCTCCGGTGTCGAGCGGGCCACGCTGTGCCTGCTCAACGCCGAGCGCGGCGAGCGCGACCTGCGGCCGCTGCAGGCTCACTGGCGCCTGGCGCGGGCCGCCGAGCGCCACGCCGAGGACATGGTCGAGCGTCGCTACTTCGCGCACGACAGCCGCAACGGCACCTCCTTGTCCGATCGCATCCGCGCCACGGGCTACCTGTCGCGGGTCGGCTCCTGGGTAGTCGGCGAGAACCTCGCCTGGGGCTCGGGCAGCCAGGGCAGCGCCGAGGCGATCGTCCGCGCCTGGATGAATTCGCCGGGCCATCGCGCGAACATCCTCAGCGCTCGCTACCGCGAGATCGGGATCGGCATGACGCTCGGCAGCCCGCGCGGCGGCGACGGCGCCACCTACGCATCCGAGTTCGGCGCGGTCACCCGCCGCGCCACCGCCTCACGGCGCGCTCGCCGCTGACGCCGGGTCGAGCCCCGGGCCGGAGCAGGGACGGGCCGCCGCGAAGGCGTGGCTCACCACCCCGGTCCCGGGCACCAGCAGCAGCAGGCGGCTCCCGTCGACTGCCACGTCGCCGGCCGGGAAGGCGGCGTTCGGCACTGCCGCGCTGGTCAGGACCTCCTGCGCGAGGCAGCTCGCGCGCTGCCGGCTGATGACCGCCACTCGCGGGTCATCGGCATGCTCGGACTGCGTCAGCGACCACGCGACGCCACGCCGGCCCAGCGCCAGCCCGGTCACCGCTTCGTTCGAGTCTCCCTCCGACGCGCCGGCCAGGAACGAGCGGATGTCGGACCCGTCGACGTCCTGGCTGACGGTGTAGGAGAAGACGTCGGCCAGGACCGCCGCCACCCGTCGGCCGCGGAGGTCGACCGACGAGACGGCCGAGACCCCGAACTCCACCGCCGGCCGGGGCTTGGGCATCCGCCGCGGCGCGCCGGCGCCCGACTTCAAGTACACGCCCGAGCGCCGCGCGTCCGTGACGCCGCCGCGCTCACAGGCCAGCCCGTAGGCGGCGCGAGGGCCCCAGAGCGCGGGCGCGGTGCTCAGCGAGCATCCCCGCACGGCGAGATCGCGGAAGCCGGTGCGACGGCCGGCGAGGTCGTCACGGCGGGCGACGCAGCGCGAACCCGTGCGGCAGCGCTGGTAGGTGAGGACCAGGCGGCCGCGCGCGTCGCGGCCGAGGTCCGGCGCGCGGTAGAACCGCGCCGACGGGGCGCCGCGGACCCGGCGCCGTCCCGACGCGTCCTGCTGCATGAGGATCTGCGAGCCGTTCGCGCCGCTCGTGACCCAGACGACCGTGCCGTCCAGCGCGGTGAGCTCGCGGGCGCGAGGATCGTCGATCACCGTGGCCGCGCCGGCGGCGGCGGACGCCCCGACGGAGCAGGCGATGCTCAGGAGGATCGTCAGGCCGGACGCGCGCAGCATGCCGACGACGCTACGCCCCCATAGCCGCCTCGGGGGAACGATTTCCCAGCATCACGGCCAGCGTGGCCGGGCCGAATCCTCAGACCAGCTTGGTGACGGCCACGATGGCGCTGAACAGCACCGCGGCGACGATGACGACTTGCACCCAGATCCAGAAGGACGACACGACCAGTGAGGATAGGGCCGCGGTCAGCCCTTCGTGGCGGCGGCGGCGTTGACCAGCCCGGCGCCGTAGCGGCTGTCGCGGCCCGGAGCGCCGAGGTCGGTGGAAGTCGCCTTTAGATGCGCCTCGAGTGCCTGCGGGCTCGGATCGCGTCCCAGCACCCGCGAGGCGATGACCAGGGCAGCCGTGCCGGAGACGTGCGGGGCGGCCATCGAGGTGCCGTTGTAGCCGCCCGGCAGGCCGAAGCGGCGAACGGAGCCGGTGAAGGTCATCTGGTAGATGTCGCGCCCGCTGCTCTCCAGCGGGCGACAGCGGTCGGCCTCGCCCGGCAGGTCGGCGTCGGGGCCGCCGCCGGGCGCCACGATGTCGAGGTCTGAGCCGCGGTTGGAGTACTCCGCCTGGCATCCGTGCTCGGTGGTCGCGCCGACCGAGACGACGTGCTGGGCGCGGGCGGGGAAGGCCACGGCGTTGAGGCCGGTGTTGCCCGATGCCGCCACGGTGAGAGCGCCCTTGTCATGGGCGTACTCGAGCGCGTCGACGATCTCGGGGATGTCGACGAGGCGAATCCGGCGGTCGAACTCGAAGGAGAGGTTGATCACGTCCGCGCCGCGGCGAGCGGCGAAGCGGATCCCGGCGGCGATGCCGGCGCTCTTGCCGACGCCGTACTTGTTGAGCACCCGCACCGGCATGATCGTTGCCCCATAGGCGATTCCGGTGACGCCGATGCCGTTGTCGGCGGATTCCGCGATGGTGGAGGCGACGTGCGTCCCGTGGCCGTTGGAGTCGAGCGGCACGCTGTCGCGCTCCACGAAGTCGTAGCCCCGCGCGAAGCGGAAGCGGGAGAGGTCGGGAGAGCGGCGGAAGCGTCCCTGGTCGCGGTAGGCGACGCCGGTGTCGAGTACCGCGACGGTGACGCCGCGTCCGCCTCCCTGCCCTGCGCGGATGAGGTTCTCCCACGCCTGCGGTGCGTCGATCCCGACGCCCGGCGCGAGGTTCCACTGCAGCGACTGCCAGCCACCGACCGTGCCGTCGCGACCGGGATCGTCGGGGACGAAGCCGGAGATGCGCGCCTCCCAGTTGGGCGTCGCGCTCAGCACTGCGCCGCGCCGCTCGAGCTCGGCGATGGTCTCGGAGACCGTCTCGCCGTCGCGGATCCGGAGCACGCTGGTGCGTGGTGCGACGCGCTCGTCCGCGCCGGGGCCGGCCGAGCGCCGGGCGGCGGCGATCGCGGCGGGGGCGGCGTCCTCGGCGTAGCGGACGACCACCTCGTCGGGCGCGTAGCCGGTCGGCGGGGGCGTGCCGACCGAAGCGGACGCCGGGGCGGCGGAGGCGACGATGCACCCGGACAGGGCGAGGGCGAGCGGCAGGCGACCGCGGCTCGGCGCGGGAGCGGGGCGGCGGAGGCGAGCGGTGAGCGCGGTGAGCACCATCGGAGCTAGAAACAACCCAGGGGAGTCATAGTTGTCCGACCTAGCTTGGCGACTGGTCGAGGCGACCTTTGAGTTCCGCGTTCTTTCCACGTGACGAGTGGTTCATGCGTCTCGCCATCCGCGAGGCGGAGCTGGCGCTGGCGCACGGCGACGTGCCGGTGGGTGCGGTGGTCGTGTCGGATGGGGAGGTCATCGGCGCCGGGCACAACGAACGCGAGCTGCGGCAGGACCCGAGCGCTCACGCCGAGATGCTGGCGCTCCGCGACGCCGCCCGCCACCTGGGAAGCTGGCGGGTGCTCGACGCGGTGCTCTACGTCACGCTCGAGCCGTGCGCCATGTGCGCCGGGGCGATCGTGCTGGCGCGGGTCCCACGCGTGGTCTACGGCTGCACCGATCCGAAGGCCGGCGCGGCGGGCAGTGTGCTCGACGTCCTCGACCAGCCGCTCCTCAACCACCGCCCGGACGTGGCGGGGGGGCTGCTCGCCGAAGAGTGCGCAGGGCTCCTGCGCGCGTTCTTCGCGGCGCGTCGCCGCTGAATGACCGCGCAACGGATGAGGCCCGGCGCTATCTCCGGGCCCTCGACGGGAGGCGATGGGATCAGCCCTTGCGGTAGGGATCGACGTAGACATCGTCGATCACCCAGGCGCTCCCGGCCGCGGTGAACCGGAACGCGACCAGCGTGTGCTCGCCGGGTAGCACCGGAAGGAGATTGGCGACCACCGGCAGCGGCAGCGTCGGTGCCCAGCGAGCATGGCCGAGCGCTCCGCCGATCGGCAGGGCCAGGATCTGTCCGCCGTTGTCCTCGACGAGCGCTTCGACGTTCAGTGCGCCCAACCACGAGCCATCGTTGCGCGCGAAGAAACGCAGCGTCGGGTGCTCGATGCCGAGGCACATGGGGGGAGAGGTGACCGAGCCGCCGGCTTCGACGCGCAGAGCGGCGGGCTGACGATCACCGTTGACCCGGAATGGCTCGTTCTCGGGGATTACGCGGGCCTTCGAGAGCTGCCAGTCAACGGCCCCCTTACCGAACGATCCATGCGGGACGAGCGTGTAGGCGGCCGGATCGACCCACGGCAGGAAGGGGCGCTCGAGCGTCTGCTTCGCGCAGGTATCGGTCGTGTCGACCAGAATTCCCGCTTCCGCGCGGTCGGCTGCCATCAGGGCGGAGACCAGAGCTGCCGCGGCGAGCAGTCGCCGCGAACCAGCGGGAAGGGAGAGGCTGCTGAGAGAGATCATCGTCCGTCCTGCCGAGGGGATACCGAGGTGACTGTTATCGGCGGAAACGCCCGCGGCTTTAGGCCGTCGTCTCAAGTCTCTTCGGCGGTTGCCGATGATCCCGTCGTGGAAGCGATTTCGAGTGGACGAATCGGCGAGGCGGCGGAGGCCGACAACAGCGGGCGGCCGCGGTCTTCGGTCGAGCGGCTGCTGCAGCGCGCCCGGCCGCATCAGTCGAGGCGCCTGACCGTGCGCGAGTGGCGGGTGGAGGCTGTCGTCGCCGTCCTCTTCCTCGCTCTGGCGGTCGGCGCGCCCCTGACGTGGCACTCGGATCGGGAGTTCGATCCGCTGCTGGCGGCGGCGCTCGTCTCGAGTTACGCGCTGGCGGCTCGAATCCGTGTCTACCTCGGTGCCGGCTGTGCCGTGCCCACGCAACTGATCGTCGTCCCGATGCTCTTCCTGATGCCGGTCGCCACGGTTCCCGCTCTGGTCGCCACGGGCCTGGCGCTGGCGGCAGCCCTCGACGCGATCCGCGGTCGGACCCATCCCGAGCAGATGCTCGTCGCCGTCGCTGATGCATGGCACGTGATCGGCTCGACGGCGGTGCTGGCGCTTGCGGGAGAGCCGAAGCTCGTTCCTGACGCGTGGCCGGTGATCGTCGTTGCCTTCGTTGCGCAGTCCGTCGCCGACCTCGTCGTCGCCACTGTGCGCGAGTGGCTGGGCCGCGGCATCGCTCCTGCGGTGCAGATGCGCGTGATCGTGTCGGTTCAGCTGATCGACGCGTGCCTGACGCCGATCGCGATGCTGGCGGTGCTGGCCGGTGACGACCGGCGCTTTGGCTTCGTGGTCGTGCTGCCCCTGCTGGCTCTGCTCGGCGCCTTCGCGTCGGATCGGCGGGCGCGCATCGACGAGGTCAGTCGGCGACTCGACGAGCTGCGCGAGGAACGCGAGAGGGTCGACACCGCGATCCGCAGGATCGGTGATGCCTTCGCCTCCAAGCTCGATCGGGCGGCGGTGGCGGAACTCGCGCTGAGGACCGCCGTCGAAGCCCTGAACGCCGACCATGGCCGGGCCCTGCTGCATTCGAGTGCCATCGAGGTGGGCGTTGCCGATTCCGCCGCCGACAGCATGGTCGACGCACTCGTCGATGCGGCGCGCCATCACCAGGAGCCGCGGACCGCCACGGACGGGCGCGGTTGCTTCGCGATAGCCCATCCCGTGGCGACGAGCTCGGCGGAGACTTCGGATGACGTCCTGGTGGTGACTCGCCGCGGGCGGGACTTCTCCGACTACGAGCGTGGGCTGTTCGGCCATCTCGCCGGTCAAGCGCGAACCGCCATGGAGAACGCCTGTCTCCATGACCGGCTCCAACGCGAGGCGACGACCGACGAGCTGACCGGCCTGGCCAACCATCGGCGCTTTCAGGAGGTCCTGCGCGACGAGGCGGCCCGCGGGCGCCGCGCTCGCCAGCCGGTGGGACTGGTGATGTTCGACATCGACAACTTCAAGTCCGTCAACGACGTGCATGGCCATCAGCAGGGCGACGCGGTGCTGCGCGCCGTCGCGCAGGCCATCGCCCGCACGGCCCGCGTCACCGACAAGGCCGCGCGCTACGGCGGCGAGGAGCTTGCGGTCGTCCTGCCGGCCACCGACCTCGAAGGCGGCGTGACCGCCGCCGAGACGATGCGCCGCGCCGTCGAAGCGCTACGCATTCCGCTTGACGACGGTTCGATGCTGAGAGTCACCGTGAGTGCTGGGGTGAGCGCCCTCTCCCCGTCGTCGGGCGATCCCGGCGCACTCATGGCGGCGGCCGACGCAGCGATGTACGAGGCCAAGCGCAGCGGCAAGAATCGCACCGTCTGCGGCCGCCGCGCGGCGGGTCGCTTCGACGGCGCGAACCCGTCCGAGTCGGTCGCTTCAGCCGCGTTCAGCGGTTGGGGCGGTTGAAGACGGCGAGGAGGGCCGGTGAACCGCTAGGCTGACGCGTCGCGGGAGGGGTGCCGGAGCGGCTGAACGGGGCGGTCTCGAAAACCGTTGTGTGGGTAACCCCTGCACCGAGGGTTCGAATCCCTCCCCCTCCGCTGGAACTCGTACGAGAGCTGACGGGCGCCTCCAGCTCGCCGTCCGCCCGGTCCTGGGGACTCAAGTTGGTCAAGCGCGTCGTCGGCGTCCGGTGACGCGTCGCAGTCGCCGGACGCGTCGCCGTCCGCGCCCAAGGGCGCCGGCGTAGCCGATCACGTCTGGACGTTGCGCGAGATCGCCGCGCTACGCGACGCCTGAAGCTAGCCCGGCCCGACCGATGCCCGGTGAACGCCTGCGGACCTTGCGAGGCCTGAGAGCGCACCCAGCGTTCCGGTGGGTGCTCGGCGGATTCCTCGTCGCTGCCGTAGTCGCCACCGCCGCGAACGCAATCGAGCGGGGAACTCTCGCGCTGTTCCTGATCGGCGCGTTCGTGTGGCTCCTCATCGAGGTTGGCTCTTGGTATGAGCGTCGATCTGGCTCAGGTGGCAGTGGCACCACGGAGGATCAGGCCGGCGCTCCGGACTGACCCACTACTGAGCGCTGCGACCTTGGGTGATCGCGGCACTCAGGTGGCCTACCTCGCTGAGATTGCGTCGATGGCCACGTTGGAGTGCCACACCTAAGCGGCGGCCAGCTAAACCGAACGACCAAGGAGTCCTGAGTATCGAACCCGTGCCGAGGTGGACGGTGCCGAAGCAATACCCATGCGCGTTGGACGCCGCGACGCAGCTCCGAGCGGGGCGCTTTCGGAACCGCCGTTGTGGGGTTGAACCCCGCACCGAGGGTATGGATCCCTCGGCTGGTCCATGACGGCGACTGCCCTGGCGGCAGCCGGGAAGCCTGAGCGGGCGACGCCCGCCCAGGCTCCGTCGGCTTCGGATCAGTTGCCGGTCGTGAGCGCCGGCGCGGTGCGCCCTTCGGGCAGCTGCCGCTGGCCGAGACGGCCACGGCCGAGGCGCAGCGCGCGCTGGGCGGTGGCCTTCTGCTCGACCAGGCTCGGCCACGCGTCGTCGGCCGCGAACAGCGAGAAGGTCTGCCTGTGCATCAGGCTGCGCAGCCACTCGGACGTGGAGATCTCCCCGATGGCGCGGTAGTCCAGGAAGGACCGGAAGTCCTCGGCCGGGTGCCACAGGTGACGTCCGTAGCGGGCCGGCCCCATCACCGGGCCGGGCTCGCCGATGGTCCGGCGGTAGGAGAGCAGGGGCAGGTCGAAGCCCGACGATCGCAGCAGCGCCACGGCGAGGTTGAAGCGCGCGTTGCACTCGAAGAGCTTGAGCTCGCCGTCGTGCGGGTCCTCCTTGAACTCGGTCACCGCCATGCCCCGCACGCCGGCAGCCTGCGCGAAGCGCAGACCCGCCTCGGCGACCTCGGGCAGATCCTCGCCGACGACGTAGCAGCCGACTCCGAAGTGGATCGGCCGCTGGCGCAGCTTGCGGTGCGTGAACTGCATGAGCGGCTCGCCGTGCTCGTCCAGGTAGGTCGTGTGGACGACGATGCGGCTGTCGCGCCCGCCGACGATCTCGGTGACCTGCATCTCAAGGTCGAGGTCGATCATCATTCGCAGCATCGCGTCGAGCTCGGCGCGGTCGTGGACGAGGATGACCTTGTCGCGAATCGGGGAGCGACGCTCGAAGACGTGCCGGTGGACGGCCTTGAGGCCGCACGGGAAGATGAAGTCGTCGAGCGCCTCACCCATGTCCGCCTCGCTGGCGACCGTAAGGGTCCGCGGCGTCGCGATGCCGGCTTCGCGCGCGATCTCGTTGGTGCGCTCCTTGTCCAGCAGCGCCAGCACGGTGGCGTCGTCGGCCTCGGCCGGGCGCAGGCCGCTCTCGACCAGGGTCTCGCGGTTGCGCGCCAGGAGCTCGAGCCCCTCGTCAGAGGCGGCCAGCACCGCCGCGCCCTTCGGCGCCTTCGTCGTCAGCCAGCTCAGCCACTGACCTTGCACGTCCTCGCCGCTCGCCGTGAACGCCTTCACGCAGGACCGTGAACGATCGAAGTGGTCCGACCGGGTCCCGAGCGCCAGAACGGGGATTCCCGCTCGGTGGAGGCTCCGCGTCACCACCAGGCCGGTGATGGGGCCGCCCAGGACGATGGCCGGCACCTGCTCTGAATCGGACTTCTTCAACGCCTTCCTGCTTTCTTCGCTCGAACAACTCAAGTTCGTCCCCGCCGGGCGCCACCGGGCGTGGCTCTCAGATGCAAACGCCGAGCGGCCTGCGCCGGTTGCGGCGGACGCTTCTCTCCTACATCGGCGATTCGTCCACCGGAGTTGAACGCGCTTCGCACAGAGTCGAGAAGACGCCTGTTGGTCCGATCTGGAACTTCCCGAGCTCTGAGACGTTGAAGTGATGCGGGCGGCCGACGAGTCGCTTCCGGTCGCCAACGACTACGCCTCCAAGGGCACGAGGAAGGGACGTATGAGCAAGCAACGGCGCAGGACAGCGATGACGAGGTGGGCCGCGGTCGCTCCTGCGCTGTGTCTCATGTTCCCCACCGTCGCTCAGGCGGACGCCGTCGCCAACGCGGGCGTGGACACCGCGGTGCCCCGGTCCGAGGAGCAGCTCCGAGTGGTCGAGGAGCAGGTCCTCGGTGCCGCGCATTCCGCCGAGCATGCCGAGCAGCGGTCCACCGAGCGAGCGGCGCGCTTCGACTCCGACGCGGGTTCGGAGGTCGTCGCGAGCGCCATGCTCTCGGGCGCGGCGGTGTCCGACGTGGGGCAGTGGAGCTCGGTCTCGCCGCTGCGCCGCAGCGGTGAGCCGTCCAAGAGCGTCCCGGCGATCAATGCGGCGGTGCTGCCGACGGGAAAGGTCCTGTGGTTCGGCTATCGCCTGGACGACGGCGTCCGCTACAAGACCGAGTCCTTCGCGGTCCTGTTCGATCCGGTGACCAAGCAGATCGAGGATGTGCCGCCGCCGAACGACCCGAAGACCGGCAAGCCGGTCGCCCTGTACTGCGGCGGCATGTCGCTGCTGCCCGATGGCCGCCTGCTGGTCACCGGCGGCTATCTCGACTACCACGAGACGTCTACGGGGGCGGCGGCGCCGAACGCCTATTCGGGCCTGAACCAGGTGTGGACGTTCGATCCGGTCACCAAGGAGTGGCAGCGGCACGAGGACATGGACGACGGCCGTTGGTATCCGACGCAGATGCTCATGCCGGACGGCCGCACGATGATCATGCAGGGCCTCGACTCCACCGGCGAGGAGTACAACCGCCAGGTCGAGGTGTTCGATCCCACCAAGCCGCTGGGCCAGGAGATCGACTCGCTCGATCGAGAGCTGACCACCACCGAGGACGGCGACTACTACCCGCACATGTTCTGGCTGCCGTCGGGTCGCGGGCTGGTCGCCGGCCCTGACCGCCTGCAGTCGTACTTCGTGGCGAAGCCGTCTCCGCTCACCCTCCGCACCACCGACTTCGCGAACCCGATGCTTCGTCGCACGTGGGGAGCGGGCCTGCTGATGCCGCTCGACCACGACTCGACCACGGGAACGGTGTGGCAGCTGGGCGGCTCCGACGGCCCGCAGCGGGACAAGCCGAACACGGCCACGGTGGAGGCGTTCGACGAGCGCAACCCGAGCGCGTGGACGCCGGCTCCGAGCCAGCAGGTGGCGCGCTCGCATCAGAACGCGGTGCTGCTGCCCGACGGAGGCATCGCCGCCATCGGTGGCGGGCATGGCAATCGCGGCACGAACTGGGATTCGGCTGAAGAGCACAAGCAGATGGAGCTCTACGACCCGAATTCGCGGACGTGGAAGCTGGGGCCGGCGCAGGCCGAGGCGCGTGCCTATCACTCGACGGCGATGTTGCTGCCCGACGGCAGCGTGCTGTCGGCCGGCGACGATCGCCTCCCCGAGCACGCGCTGGACTCCTACGAGATCTACAAGCCGCCGTACTTCTTCAAGGGCGAGCGGCCGGTCATCTCCTCGGCTCCGGCGTCGAGCGCATGGGGACGCACCGTCTGGGTCGGCACGCGCAACTCCGACATCGACCGTGCGGTCTTGGTCGCCCCGTCGGCGACGACGCACGCCGTCGACATGAGTCAGCGGGTGATCAACCTGCCGGCGCGCAAGCGCGCCGACGGCGCCGGCTACGACGTCGACATGCCGGTCAACGCGAACATCGCGCTGCCCGGTCACCACATGCTGTTCCTGATCGACTCCCAGGGCCGGCCGTCTCACGCCAGCTGGATCGACATCCGGGCCGATGCCCCGCAGCAGTCCCCGCCGCCCGGCGGCGGTCCCGCCGATCCGCAGCCGACGCCCACGCCGCAGCCTACGGTGACGCCGCAGCCCACGCCCACGCCCACGCCGGTGGTGACGCCGCAGCCCACGCCCACACCCACGCCGGTGGTGACGCCGCAGCCGACGTCGCCGCCGCTGGCGACGTCGCCGCCGCAGCCGACGTCGCCCCCGCGGCCGACGGTGACGCCGCAGCCCACCGCGACCCCGCGGCCGACGCCGGCCGATACCCGTGACCCGCGCGTCAGCGCCCGGCTGCGGACTCCGAGCGTCGCCAGCGTGCGCCGGTACGACCGCCTGCGCCTACGGGTTGGACTCGACGAAGGCGGCAGCGTCCGCTTCAGCTCGGTCCTCACCCGTGAGCGGTCGAGTCGGTCGGACGAGCGGGTGACCCTCGCACGCTGGTCGCGGTCGCTGCGCTTCTCGAGCGCCGGCGGGCGGGACGCGCGCCTGGTCCTCACCGACCGCGCCTCCCGCCGGCTCCGGGGCTCCACCAACGCGCGACTGACGCTCCGCTTCACGGCGACCGACGCCAGCGGCAACCGGCGCACCAGCACGGTCCGCATCCGGCTGCGTCGCTGATCGACCGCATCGGACCGGCCGGGTTCTGGGTCCGGCCGGTCCCGGCGCGCAAGGCCGCCGCCGGTACGCAGGCGGCCGGCGGCGCCTCAAAGACCGTCGGACGGGTAACCCTGCGGCGAAGGGTCCAGGACCCTCGACTCGTCCCTTGTCGCGAACCGCCCACAGCCCTCGCCCGGTCAAGCTTCCCTCGCTGCTGCTGGGCATCGGCATGGGTGGCTTCATCGACGGGATCGTGCTGCACCAGATGCTCCAGTGGCATCACATGCTCACCGACACCGGGCGCCATCCCGCCGGGACGATCGCCGGTCTGGAGGCCAACACGGTCGCCGACGGCGTCTTCCACGCCGGCACCTGGCTGTTCGTCATCGCCGGCGTGACGCTCCTGCTGCGGGCCTGGCAGCAGCGCCGGCTGGCGCCGGCCCTCAGCACCCATCTCGGCCTGCTACTGGCTGGCTGGGGGATCTTCAACGTGGCCGAGGGCACCATCGACCACCTGCTGCTCGGGGTCCATCACGTGCGCGACGACCTCGGCGGTCCGCTGTGGTGGGATCTCGGCTTCCTCGCGCTGGGAGTGCTGCTGATGCTCGGCGGCGGGTGGCTGGCACGCGAGCGCGCTCCCGTGGCGCATTCGATGCCTGTGGCGCGATAGAAGGACTCCATCGTGGAGCTGCTGGCCGGGGGTCTGTGCGTGCTGATCGCGGCCTTCCTGGGCGGCGTGAGCGGTTTCGGCTACTCCCTGCTGGCCACTCCGCTGCTCCTGCTGCTGGGCTTCGGGCTCGAGTTCGTCATCACGATCAACCTGGCGCTCGCCTTCGTGACGCGCATCTCGGTGGTCTACCGCTTCCGCCGCTTCATCTCGCGGCGACGGGTGGCGGGGATGATCGGCGGCAGCGTCCCGGGGCTGTGGCTGGGAGCGCAGGTGCTGGTCAACGTGTCCGAATCGGCGATCAAGCTCGCCGCCGGCCTGCTCGTCATGGTGATGGCGCTGATCCTCGCGCGCGACAAGTCCGACGAGCCGCCGCCGCCGATCCGCGGCGCCGCGGTGGCCGCCGGCTTCACCGGCGGCTTCCTCGGTTCGGCGACGTCGCTCAACGGGATCGGGCCGATCCTGCTGATGGCTCGCGACAAGGCCTCCGCACAGTCGTTCCTGGCCGATCTCGCGCTCTACTTCGTGGCCTCCAACGCGCTCGGGCTGGTCGTCCTCTACAGCGAGGACGCCATCTCCGAGGCGGCGCTGTACCCGGTCTTCCTGCTGTGGCTGCCGGCCTCCCTGCTCGGTAACTGGGTCGGAACGGCGTTCGGACCGCGACTGCCGGCGAAGACCTTCCGGCGCCTGACCCTCGTGCTGATCTTCGTGGCCGGCGCCCTCACCGTGGGCAGCGCGCTGTGAGCCGGCGGATCCATCCCATCGGCGGCAAGGTGGTGCTGATCACCGGCGCCGCCCACGGCATCGGCGCCGCAGCGGCTCGCCGGCTCACCGCCCGCGGCGCGCGCCTCGCCCTGGTGGACGTCGACGCGTCCGCCCTGGAGGGGGTGGCCCGTGAGTGCCCCGGCGCCCGCGCCTATGTCGCCGACGTGACCGACGACGCCGCCCTGCGCGCGGCGGTGGCGGGCGCCGCCGCCGACCTCGGCGGAATCGACGTGGCGGTGGTCAACGCCGGCGTGGCGGCGATGGGACTGACCCGCTTCGCCGAACCTGGCGGCTTCGAGCGAACCGTCGCGGTCAACCTGGTGGGCGCCTGGCGGACGCTGCACGCCGCGCTGCCGCACCTGGTCGCACGGCGCGGCTATGCCCTGAGCATCGCCTCCGTGGCGGCCGTCGCCCACGTCCCGGGGCTCGGCGCCTACAGCGCCTCGAAGGCCGGCCTCGAGGCGTTCAGCGACGCGCTGCGCACCGAAGTCGCCCACCTCGGCGTCGACGTCGGCGTCGCCTACTTCTCGTGGATCGACACCGCGATGGTGCGAGGGGATGGGCCGGCCGGCGGGCGTCCTCGCCTCGGGAGCCTGGCCCGCCCGCCGTTGCATCGCGTGTATCCGGCCGCCGACGCCGCTCGCGTCATCGTCGAGGCGATCGAGCGGCGCCAGCGCTCGGTGTTCCATCCCCGTTGGCTGCGAGCCGTGCTGCCGCTGCGCGGGCTGCTTCCGGCGCTGCTCGAGCCGCGACTGCGGCCCGCCATCCCGCGCATGGACGCCGCCGCGCTCGCCCGCGCGGGACACGCACAGGCCGACGAAGCCCCGTCCGCGCGGCTGGCGGGCGACCCGCCGGCCGCGCAGTAGGGTCGGCGGCATGGACGCTCCCACTCTCGAGCGCTTCGCCGACCTGATCGTCGGCTTCGGCGCCAACGTGCAGCCGGAACAGATCGTCTCCGTGGCGTGTGAGCCGGGCAAGGAGGCGCTCGTGCGCGCGATCGCCCGTAGCGCCTATCGACGCGGCGCCCGCTTCGTCGACATCTCGTGGTTCGACCCGTGGGTCAAGCGCGCCCGCATCGAGTTCGCCCGCGAGGAGACCCTCGACTTCGTGCCGCCCTGGTACGGGGAGCGGGTGCTGGCGCTCGGCGACCAGCGGGCGGCGCGCATCGCCCTGTCGGGACCGGTCGCCCTCGGCCTGCTCGCCGACCTCGATCCGGTGCGTGCCGGCCGCGACCGCCTGCCGGCGATCAAGGAGAGCGGCCAGGTGGTCAACGACCGCACGACGAATTGGACGATCGCGCCGTGCCCGACGCCGGAGTGGGCGAGCCTCGCCTTCCCGGACCTCGCTCCGGAGGCGGGGCTCGAGCGACTCGAGCGCGAGCTCCTGCACGTCTGCCGCCTCGACGAGGAGGACCCGATCGCGGCGTGGCGCTCGCGCGCCGACCGCCTGGTGGGCGTCGCCGAGAGGCTCACCGAGCGTCGTTTCGACGCGATCCACTACGAGGGCCCGGGCACCGACCTCACCGTCGGGCTGCTGCGCAGCGGCACCTGGCAGGCGGCTCGCTTCGAGACCGTGGACGGCATCGAGCACATGCCCAACGTGCCCACCGAGGAGGTCTTCACCAGCCCGGACCCCGAGCGCGCCGACGGGCACGTCACCTCCACCAAGCCGCTGGTGCTGATCGACGGGACCGTCGTCCGCGGCCTGCGGGTGTCCTTCGAGCGTGGCCGCGCGGTGAGCATCGACGCCGACGAGGGCGCCGAGACCTTGCGCACGGTCTGTGGCACCGACTCCGGTGGCACCCGTCTGGGCGAGGTCGCCCTGGTCGACGGCGAGGGCCGCATAGGGGCGCTGGACACGATCTTCTACGACACGCTGCTCGACGAGAACGCCGCCAGCCACATCGCCTTCGGCCGTGGGTTCGAGTTCGTGGTGCAAGACGAGGGCGAGCGGGCGCGGGTCAACCAGAGCGTCCTGCACATCGACTTCATGATCGGCTCACTGGGGATGACGGTGACCGGCATCACCACAGACGGCGAGCGCGTGCCGGTCCTCGTGCGCGGAGCCTGGGCGGTGTGAGGGGATCGCGCGGGCCGCGCCGCGATCACCGGGAGCGATAGCCTCCCGGCCGCACGGAGAGGTGCCGGAGCGGCTGAACGGGCACGACTGGAAATCGTGTGACGGGGAAACTCGTCCGAGGGTTCGAATCCCTCTCTCTCCGCTCTAGCGGGGCTCGACCTCGTGCACCAGCACGACGTGGCGCGCCGAAACCGCGAGGAAGGCCTGCTCGACGGGCGGGCCGGCGCCGTCGAGCCGGGTCACGACCGCGTCGGTGAGGGCGACGAACTCCGTCGCGTGCGCGTTGAAGAAGTCCTTGACGCGAGAGCGAAAGCCCTCGGACGGCAGCTGCAGGCTGCCCTCGATCGAGTGTCGCTCGGTCTCGAGGTGCACCCTCTGCATTCGGTCGGACATGGCCGGCAGCATCGCAGGCAGCGTCGTCGCCGGTAGGGTCCGGCCCGTGCCGACGGCCGCCATCGACGCCCTCCTGCGTCCTCACTTCGACGCGCTGATGGAGATGGCCGGCAGTCCCCGCCTCTTCGACGCCCACACGCACATCGGCAGCCACGACCCCGACGGCATGCGCCAGCAGCCGGGCGAGCTGCTCGCCGCCCTGCCGGCCCCGAGCGCGCGGGCCGTCGTCTTCCCGATGCACGAGCCGGACGGCTACGGCGCCGCCAACGACGCGGTGCTCGCCGCGGCCGAGGGCTCGGGTGGCCGTCTCGTCGCGTACTGCCGCATCGACCCCCGGATCGACGCGGTGGCCGAGGCCCGCCGCTGCCTGGACGCCGGGGCGCGGGGCATCAAGCTGCATCCGCGGGCGGAGGGCTTCGCGCTCTCCGAGCCCGCCGTCACGGAGCTCGTCGCGCTCGCGGAGGAGCGCCGCGCCGCGCTCCTCATCCACGCCGGCCGGGGCATCCCCGCGCTCGGTCGCGACACCGTCGCCCTGAGCGCGCGCTTTCCCGGCGCGCGACTGATTCTCGCGCACAGCGCGATCTCGGATCTGGCGTGGATCTGGCGCGAGATGCCGGCGCATCCGAACCTGTTCATCGACACGTCCTGGTGGCACCCGAGCGATCTGCTCGCCCTCTTCTCGCTGGTGCCTCCCGGCCAGATTCTGTGGGCGAGTGACTCGCCGTACGGCGATCCGGTGTTCTCGGCGGCTCTCGCCCTGCGCTGCGGGCTGCAGGCGGGACTCGGATCCGAGGCGCTGAGCGCGATCATGGGCGGGCAGCTCGAGCGCATCGTCGCCGGCGACGAGCCGGCCGACTCCGGACCGCCGCCCGGTCCCGGAGCGGCGCTCGACCCGTTGCTGGAGCGGGTCGTCGCACACCTGACCGGCGCGCTGCAACGCGCCTTCGCCCACGCCGAGATCGAGGAGCCGCTTGCGCTCGGGCGCCTCGCCTGTGCGGTCGGTGAGCACCATCCGCAGAGCGAGGTGGCGTCCGACGTGCTCGAGCTGCTCGACGGCTATGCGCGGCTGGTGGCTCCTCCCCGTCCCGGGCGCGTCTTCCCCGAGGCGCTGCGCCTCGTGGTGATGGCCCTCGTCCTGGCTCGCACTCCCGGCGTGGCGCTGCCCGAGCGCCCCGCCGCCCCGGCGCCGGTGCGCGCGGCGGCGGAGTGAGCCGGCGGGGCTCCGGCTCCCTCAGGGCATCGAGGAGTTCTCGCGGCCCGGGTTCGGCTCCACTCCGGCGGGCTCGTCGGGGCGAAGCTGCTGCCCGAACTCCGGGCAGGCCTCGTTGCGGCACTCGTAGCCGTGCTCGGGGCCGGCGAGCGCTGCGCTGGCGGGTTGGCCGCAGGAGGGGCACAGGGGGGCAGTCATGCCGCGACTTGTACCCGGCGCGGCGGATCCGTTCACCGCGGGGGTCCTCGCGGGTAGCTCGACGCCGTGGACATCGGAGTCGCCTACACGGACCACGTCCTGGCCGCCGAGATCGTTCCCTCCGACCACTGCGTGCATCGTTTCCGCCAGCGCATGCCGGTTCGCGACCCCGGAGTGGAGGAAGTCGCACGGGCCCTGATCGGGACCCTCGAGGCCGCCGACGTCAGTGGCTGGCCGCCCGGTTGGGCGGTGTCGGATCGGCCGACTGAGCTGTGGGCGGTCTCCGGCGACGTGGCGTTCCCGCTGGCGCGGACCATGCAGCCGCGCCGCTGGCTCGCGGTCACCTGCCTGCGTCGGGTCTGACGACGCTCGGTCGGGAGGCGTCGACCTCGGTTTCGACTAGGACCGGCCCTTTCCTGGTACATGTGGCCCATGGTCACCACCACCGATGAGGTCACCTTTCGTCTGGAGCGCTTGGGTTGGGTCTCGCCGGACCAGCTCGAGCTCTCGGGTCGCTGGGACGGCCTGGGTCCCGACCGTCTCGAGCATCCGGTCCTGGTGACTCGCGCCGCCGGAGTCGAATATCCCGCGCAGGCCCTTCCGGCTTCGCCCGGCTTCGAGCACAACGGCCGCTGGACGGTCAGCTTCGGCTGGGACCCGAACCTGTCGCACGTGACCGACGTGGCGATCGAGTTCAGCTCAGGGCTGGTGCTTCCGCTGCCGCATCCGAGCACTCATCAGCGCCGCTTCGGCCGGCCGCTGATCAAGGCGCGGATCCCTTCCTCACCTCCGAAGGCGGCGGTCAGGGGCGTCGAGCCCCGGGAGCCGCGCGCGCGTGACACCCAGCTCGACTACTACGCGGCGCTCGTCCAGGCCCAGCTCGAGCTCGACGAGGCGCGCTCCGAGCTCGCGCACGCCCAGGAGGAGACGACGCTGGCTCGACGCGACGCCGATCGCGAGCGGGAGCGCCGCAGGGCCGAGGCCGAGCGCATGCGCGAGGCACTCGCCATCGCCGGCGCGCTGGCCGAGGATCAGCTCGACGCCGAGCGGTCCACTTGGGAGGAGCGGCTCGCGACTGAACGGGCGGCCGCCGATGGACGCCTGGCCGCAGAGGCGGCAGGTGCCGAGGAGCGACTCGCCACCGAGCGAGCGGCGGTCGAGGAGCGCCTGGCCCTCGAGGGCTCGGCGATTCGCGAGGAGTTCGACGCCCAGCATGCCCAGCTCGTCCTCGAGCGCGACACCACCCGGGAGCGTCTGGCGACCGCGGAAGCCGCCGCCGGCGATCTGCGCGGACAACTCGAGCAGGTCAGCGACACCCTGGCGGTGGAGCGGGTCAAGCGGTCCGGCCTCCGCGAGGAAGTCGACGCGCTGCGGGCGGAGATCAAGCGCGCCGAGCAACGCGAGCAGGGGCTGGTCGAACGCCACACGGCGGAGACGACCGCTGTCGAAGGGCAGTTCGAGGCTCTGCGCGGGCAACTGGAGGCCTCCGAGCGAGAGTTCTCCTCCGCGAACGGAGAGGCCCGCCGACGCGAGGAGGAACTCGAGCGTCTGCGGGCACGCCTGCTCGAGGCCCAACCCCTGGTCGAGGACAATCGCCGCCTGACTTCGGAGCTCGAAGTGGCGCGGCGCGAGGCGAGCGAAGCCGAGCCGCTGAGGTCACAGCTGGCCGAGATGACACGGCACGCCGCTCAGGTCGAGCCGCTTCGAGTGCAGCTGGCCGAGGCCCAGAAGGCGTCTGACGAGGCGACCGCCCGCGAAGCGGCGCTGCGCAAGCGGCTGGAGGCGATCGGGCGCGCACTCGGCGAGTGATCGGGCCGCGGCGCGGAGCGGGCGGCCGCGTCACCGCCTCTCCCGCCGGTGCTCTCGACGGGGTCGTGCTCCGTACGGTGGATGACAGCCGCTGACGGTCCGACGGGGGGACGAATGAGCCAGGAGTTCAAGCAGGGCGACAAGGTCGTGTGGAGCTCACACGGCAGCGATGACACGCCGGGAGTGGTGGTCCGCAAGATCACCAGCGACACCGAGGCGGGCGGTCGCAAGGTCAAGGCGTCCGATGATGACCCGCAGTACCTGGTCAAGAGCGACAAGGGCGGCGGCGAGGCGGTTCACAAGCCCTCGGCCTTGAAGAAGCGCTGAGCCGTGGACGACGACGAGCGGCGTGAGATCCGCGCCGCCTTCGATGAGGCGATGAACATGACGCCCAAGCAGCTGCGGGACTGGCTCGAGACCGACGAGTCAGCCGCGGTCGGCTGGCACGAGGAGGACGAGAGCGAATCGGTCGGGCACGCGTCGGGGCGCCGCATCGTCGAGATCAAGGGCAAGAAGGTCGCCGACCTCGACGAGGAGGACTTCCAGCACATGCGCAAGGTGGTCGGCTACGTCCACCGGCACTCGAAGCAAGGTGGACCCGAGCACGACAAGCAGCACTCGCGCTGGCGCTACTCCCTGATGAACTGGGGTCACGACCCTGAGAAGTGATGGGCACGGCTGGTTTCGAACCAGCGACCTCTTTCGCGCGTGAAGCGAGGCCCGGCGGTGGGGGATTGGGATAGATATACCCTGAATTCAACAAACCCTTCTGCACGACAGATGCGGGAGACCGGGCGCTGCCATGGTCTCCAGCCTCTCCTCGCCACGAGCCTCGGGCCGTTGCCTCTGTGGAGCGATCGCATATGAGGTGAAAGGCCCGCTCCGCGACGTCGTCTTCTGCCACTGCACGCGCTGCCGGCGAACTCACGGGCACTTTGCGGCATACACCGCTTGCGACGAGGCGGCCTGGTGCTCGTCGAAGCGCTGGTACGAGCCCGACGATTCCGAGCGCGGCTTCTGCGTCGAGTGTGGAGCCAGCGTGTTCTGACGTCGCCCAGGTCGCGGGACGATCAGCATTGCGGCGGGAACGCTCGAGAAGCCGACCGGTCTACGGCCGCTGCGCCACATCTTCACGGCCGACGCCGGCGACTACTACGACTTGGATGACGGCCTCGAACAGCAGTCCGCTCGCTAGTCGCTTGCTCTTGGGCGTGACGTACATCGCCATCCGGCCGCGACATGCCCGCCGAACCGCGCGTCGCGCTCCCAGCGACTGGGCGTGGAGAACCCCGTCGGGATCACCATCGCATCGGCGACGTAGCGGCGATCGACGTCGAAGTCACCGACCGGGCGAGTCGCCCGGAGACCGGGCGCTTCGGTTCAGGAGCGCAGCGACTGCCACGCGGATCGCGCCTCGGGCAGCGCCTGTGCGAGCGCCGCCCAGGTGGCGCCGCTCGCGAGCAGGCAGTAGAAGCAGAGCGCTCGATGCTTGGTGACCTGCTCGGCGGTCAGCCAGGCGGCACCGGCGCTGTCGTAGGTGAGCTTGGCGGCGGCGAGCAGCGGGATCCAGGGCTGGCCGTGGTCCCGATCTGCGGCGCCCATCCCGATGAGGGCGGGCGTCGTCCCGTAGCTGGCTATTCCCAGCGTCGCGTCCGGCGTCTTGAACGTCTCGTACGCCTCCCCGGAGGCGTCGGCCTTATCGGAGTCGAACCCCGGCAGCGGGGGATCGGGGAGATGCGGGACGATTCCCGTCTTGTAGAGGGAGACCAGGCCCATCGCCGCGGTGGCTCCCAGCATGAGCGCGGTCTGGCGCCGCCGCCGCCGCAGATGCGGGCTTGTCCGGCGCCGGAGGTCGTCGCTGACCCGCTCGGCCTGCCCAGAGCTCGACCGGCCGACTCCTCCCGAGTTCCCGCGCGCTCGCTTCGCCGGCGGTCCGGCGGGGGACTCGAGTCTTCTCGCGAACGGCATGCGTGGACCAGGACCCGAAGTCATGCGGGCCTGTCTTCATCGGGATCGTCCTGAGGGCCGGCGAATCGCAGCGCGATGATCCCGGCGAGCGAGAGGCCCACGAGGAGGGCGCCGGACGCGAGGAAGCCGGATGAGCCAGGCGCGTCTAGTCCGGCGCCCAGCCCGACGTAGGCGGCGGTGCCCGGGGTCGCCCCGATCAACGTCCCCACGGCGAAGGTTCGCAGCCGGAGGCCGGTGAGGCCGGCGGCGTAGTTGACCATGTTGAACGGAAACAACGGCACGAGCCGCACGAAGAGCACTGCGCCAAGCCCACGATCGGTGATCCAGCGATCGATGCGGGCGATGCGCGATCCGGTGATCCGCTCCACGTGCGCTCGACCGACCGAGCGGGCGATGAGGAACGCCACGCTGGCCCCGATGGTCGCTCCGATGACGGTCACCACGGTGCCCCAGACCGGGCCGAAGAGCGCACCGGCCACGAGAGAGCGGATGCCGCCGGGGATCAGTAGAACCGTGAGGAGCGCATAGAGCAGCACGAAGACCACGGGCGCGGCGACCGGCGCCTCCTGGACCAGCTCCCGGATGCGGGTCGGCGAGAGGAGGTCCTGGGAAGCGAACGCGGCGAGCAGCGCCGCCAGCGCGCCGGCGGCGATCGCAAGACGGGCGAGCGGCGACGCGAGGATCCTCATGCGCAGCCGCGCGCTTGAATCGTGCAGAGGGCGCGCAAGGTCATACTCGCCATGGTTCTATCGAGACTGCGCGTCGCGCTACTGACCGTGATCGCGCTGACCGCGGCCGGGTGCGGCTCCGGCGGCCCGGATGAGCCGGCGTCTGCCGCCGGCGGCGATGAGGCGTCCTTCGCCGAGATCCGGCGGGACGCACGTGGAGAGACCGTGCGCTGGTGGATGTACGGCGGAGACGATCGCATCAACTCCTACGTCGACGAGACGGTGAAGCCGGCGGCTGCGCGCCTCGGCGTGACGCTCGAGCGGGTGGCCGTCAGCGACACGGCCGCCGCCGTCCAGCGCGTCGTCGCCGAGCGCCGCGCGGGCAAGGACAGCGGGGGCGCCGTGGATCTGATCTGGATCAACGGGGAGAACTTCGCCGCCGGCAAGCAGGCCGGACTCTGGCTGGAAGACTGGAGTGACAGGCTTCCCAACAGCCGCTACGTCGATTTCTCCGACCCGTCGATCTCGCAGGACTTCCGGGTTCCGATCGACGGACAGGAGGCGCCCTGGAGCCGGGCTGCCCTCATCTACGCCACCGACGCGCGCCGCGTCTCGCAGCCACCCGGCGATCTCGACGCGCTGCTCGACTGGGCGCGTGAGCATCCGGGGCGCTTCACCTATCCCGCTCCGCCCGATTTCACCGGCTCGGCCTTCGTCCGCCAGGTGGTCCAGGCCAAGGGCGAGGACGAGGCGTTGGCCTATCTGCGCGCGGTCAAGCCCCTGCAATATCGCGGCGGTCGCGTGCTGCCGAAGTCCGAAGCGGAGCTCAACCGGCTGTTCGCCGATGGCGAGGTCGACTTCGCCATGTCGTACGAGCCCAACTTCATCGCCACGGCGGTCCGACGCGGGCAGTTCCCGCGCAGCGCGCGCCCTTTCGTGCTGTCGGAGGGAACCCTGACCAATGTGTCGTACGTGACGATCCCCGCCAACGCCGCCCACAGCGCCGGTGCCCGTGTCGTCGCCGACCTGCTCCTGAGCCCCGCGTTGCAGCTGGCCAAGGCAGATCCGCAGGGTCTCGGGATTCCCACCGTGCTGGACATGGAGCGGCTCGACGACGACATGCGCCGGCGCTTCGAGCAGCTGGGGTCGAATCCGTATCGGCTGGCTGACATCGGAAAGCCGCTCCCCGAGCTGCCGGGCGCCCGCATCGCTCCGCTGGAGCAGCGCTGGAAGCGCGAGGTCCTGCGCTGAGTCCGGCGGCGCGTTCGCGCCTACGCGATGCGGCGATGCTCGCCCCTGCCCTCGGGACGCTGCTCGTGCTCTTCGGGGGCGCGCTGATCGGCGTGGCTCATACGAGCTTGCGTCCGCTCGGCGGGCCGACGAGCACCGCGGCATGGTCTGAGCTGTTCGCCGATCCCAGCTTCCACGACACCGTCGACTTCACGCTGAGGATCACCGTCGCCTCGACGGTGATCGCCGCGTCCGTGGCCTTGGTGATCGCGGCGGTGCTGCGCGGGCGCGGGGGAATCGCCCGCGCGCTGGTGGCGGTGCCGGTCCCGGTCCCGCACCTCCTGGTCGCGACGGTGGCGGTGCTCTGGCTGGCGCCCGGTGGGCTCGCGGACCGGATGCTCGGCGGCCTGCCGGTCGATCTGGTCCGCGATCAGGCCGGGCTGGGCATCGTCGCCGTCTACGTCTACAAGGAAGCTCCCTTCCTGGTGCTCCTCTTGCTGGCGGGGATGGGCGACGAGCTGCGAGACCGCGAGGCGGCGGCGGCCGTGTTGGGGGCGAGCCCGCTGCAGCGCCTGCGCTGGGTGACGTGGCCGGCGGTCCGCGGCCCCTTGGTGGTCGGCTCGATCATCGTGGCCGCCTACGTCCTCGGGTCCTTCGAAGTCCCGCTCACGGTCGGGCCCAACTATCCGACGACGCTGTCGGAGTTCGCCTTCCAAGCCATCCAGGGCGACGTCATCTCCGGCGAGAGCCGCGCGGCCGCGGCGCTGCTGCTCGCCACCGCGGCGGCTGTCGCTCTGGCGCTCGCCGCCGTCCACTTCGCACGGGACGTCGAAGGTGCCTGACCGTCACCGACGCCGGTCCAACGCCCTGGCCGCGGTGCTGGCCGCGTTGTTCGCGGTGCCGTTCGGCGCCCTCGCGGTGCAGGCCTTCGCCGACTCGTGGCGCGCGCCGGCGCTGGTGCCCCAGGAGCTCGGCTTGCGCGCGTGGCGCGCCGTCTTGCAAGGCGACGGGACGCTCGAGGCGCTCGCCACCTCGCTGAGCGTCGCGCTGGCGGTCACGGGGATGGCCCTCCTGCTCGCCTGGCCCGCCGCTCGGGTCCTCGGGGAGCGGCGGCTGCGCCATCCCGGCCCTGTCTTCGTGCTGCTCGCGACGCCGCTGCTCGTGCCGCCGTTCGCGAGCGGGACCGGGCTGACGCAGTGGTTCATCCGATTGGGGTTGACCGACACGCTCGCCGGGCTGATGCTGGCGCACCTCACCGTGGCGCTCCCCTATGCCGTGCTCGTCCTCTTGTCGGGCTTCGGGCCGGGACTGCGTGGCCTCGAGGAGATGGCCAGGGCGTCCGGCCTGACTCCGCGCCAGCGGCTGGCGTGGGTGACGTTGCCCGCCCTGCGACCAGGGCTCGTGGTGGCCGGCTTCCTGTGCTTTCTGGTCTCATGGAGCCAGTACGGGTTGAGCCTCGCCATCGGTGCGGGCCGCCCGACGCTGCCCATCATCCTGCTGCCCTTCGTACGCTCGGATCCTCAGATCGCCGCGATGCTCTCGCTGCTGTTCATCGCGCCGGCCCTGGCGGCGCTGGCCGTCACCGTCCGCCTCGCGCGGTCTCCGCTCTAGATGACCGATCGCACGACCTGCCCACCGGCCGCCGACGCGATCGTCTGAGCGCGTGCTCGTCTGCCGAGACATCACGGTCTCACCGGCCGGCTCCCCGGTGCTCCGGGGGCTCTCACTGAGAATCGAACGAGGTGAGCGGATGGTTCTCGTCGGCCCGTCGGGAGCCGGCAAGACCACGCTGGTCCGGGCCGTCGCCGGTCTGCAACCACTTGCGGGCGGCATCATCGAGCTCAACGGCCGCTCGCTCGAGCGCGTTCCCGCGCACCGCCGGAGGATGGCCGTCGTGTTCCAGGAGCCCCGCCTGCTGCCGCACCTGCGCGTCGACGACAACGTCGCCCTGGCCTTGCGCGCCGCGGGGGTGGGCAGGCGCGAGCGGCGCCGGCGCGCGGCCGAACGGCTCGAGGAGGTCGGCATGAGCGGGCTGGCCGGCCGCGCGGTGCGCGGCCTCTCCGGCGGCGAGCAGCAGCGGGTCGCTCTCGCGCGGGCGCTGTGCGCCGAGCCGGACCTGCTCATGCTCGACGAGCCCCTCGCCGCCCTCGATCCCAACCGACGGGAGTCCCTGCGCCGCCTGATCGTCTCTCTCACCGACGAGCGCGCGCTGACCACGCTGGTGATCACCCATGACCGCGCCGAGGCGGCGGAGCTCGGTCAGCGCATCGCCCTCATGCTCGAGGGCCGCATCATTCAGCACGCACCGCCCCGCGAGCTGTTCGAGCGGCCCACTTCGGCCGCCGTGGCCCGCTTCTTCGGCATTCCCAATCTCCTGCGCGGTCACGTTCGCGGGGGGCGACTGTGGATCGGTGACGTCTCGTTTCCGGTCCCTGGGGCAGACGGTGTCGCCACTTTCGCGATCCGTCCCGAAGCGGTGGCCATCAGCGACGAGGCTGCGTATCGAGCCGTCGTCGTCGACGCGGTGTACGCCGGTGGCCATGTCCGCGTGACCCTGCGCCGGGCCGAGCAGCGACTCGAAGCCCATGTGGCGCCCGATGGCGCGCCGGCCGCCGGCCAGGAGGTCGGGGTCGACTTCCCGCGGGAGCGATTGTGGCGGCTACCCGCGGGGGACGCCGGCGTCGAAGCGCTCGCGGACGCCTGAGGGGGAGAGCCCGATCACGGCGGTTCAGTCGCGCGCGAGCCGCGCCCGCAACCCGAGGGCGATCCGAGCCGCGGCGCGGTAACGGCGCTTGGCGTAGCGGTGACGGAGATGCTCGTCGGCGGCGCGCGACGGGCCCTCGGCGAAGGTCGGGTAGGCGTGGACGGCGCTGGAGACGGTGCCGATCCGGTCGCCCGCGGCGACTCGAGCGGTGAGCTCGGCGATCACCTCGCCGCCCGCCGGCGCCGCGACCGTCGCGCCCACCAGTCGGCCGCGCGGGTCGCCGACCAGCAGCGCGAACCCGTAGCGCTCACCCTCGGTGACAGCTCGGTCCAGGGACGCGTAGTCACTGCGGGCGACGACGACGCGGGACCCCCAGCGCTCTCGCGCCTGCTGCTCGGTCAGTCCGACGCGTGCCACTTCCGGATCGGTGAAGGTCACCCAGGGAATGTTTTCGTCGACCGTCCGCCGGGTCCCGAACAGCGCATTGACCGTCGCCACGCGTGCGTGGTGCGCGGCCACGTGCGTGAAGGGAAGGCGCGCCGTCACGTCACCCACCGCGAAGATGTTCCGGGCGCTCGTCCGCAGCGTGTCGTCGACGGCCACCGCGCCGTGCGCATCCGTGGAGACGCCGGCGCTCTCGAGACCGATGCCCGACGTACGCGGTGCGCGCCCGGTGGCGTTCAGCAGCCGGTCGAACTCGATCGTCTCGTGGCCGCCGTCGGGCCCCGCCACGACGAGCCGGGGCCGCTCGCCGTCGGCTCGGCGCACTTCGATCGCCTTGGTCCCGAGTCGGACCTCCACGCCTTCGCCTCGCAGTCGCGCCTCGATCAGAGCGCCGGCAGCCTGTTCCTCCTTGCCCAGCAGTCGGTCGGCGAACTCGACGAGGACCACGTCGGATCCGAGTCGGCGCATCGCCTGCCCCAGCTCGCAACCGATCGGGCCGCCACCCAGGACGATCAGGCGCCGGGGCAGCTCCGTCAGGCTCCAGAACGAGTCGGTGGTCAGGATGTCGGCGCCCTGCGCTCCCGGGAACGGTGCCGGCCGCGGCTCGGATCCCGTCGCGACGATCGCCGCGCGGAAGCTCAGCCGCCGGCCGCCTACCTCCAGCGTGTGCGAGTCCCGGAACCGGCCTTCACCGTGGATCACGTCGACGCCCTCGCCGCGCAGGCGCTCGGGCGAGTCGTGCGGTTCGATGGTGGCGATCGCGGCGTGGACGCGGCGCATGACCTGCGAGAAGTCGACGCGCGGCTGGACCGCCGGCAGGCCGACCGCATCGGCGTGTCGCATCCGGTGTGCGAGCCGCGCCGTGCTGATCATGCTCTTGCTCGGCACGCATCCCGTCCACAGGCAGTCGCCGCCGGTTCGTGCGCGCTCGACGAGCGCGACGCGCGCGCCGACGCCGGCGGCGACCAGCGCCGAGACCAGGCCTCCGGTGCCTCCTCCCACCACGACGAGATCGAAGTCGTGTGTCATGCAGACTCCTGCGGCGGTGACTTCCTCATGGGGCTATGACCGCGCCCGCGTCGTACCGATTCAGGTTGCGTCCTGCAAGCGCGACGCCGGCCACGCTGGTGGGATGAATCCCCCGGCGCCGGGCAGGGTCTAAGCCGCGATGCTCGACACCACGCTGCGAGCGCGGCTCGCGCCGTCGCTCGACCGCGTCGCGAGCCGCTTGGACAGAGCCGGCCTCCAGCCGGCGGCGGTCACCGGCGCGGGCCTTGCGGTCGGTCTTGCCGCCTGCGTGGCCGCCGCGCTGGGGGCCTGGCCGGCCGCGCTGGTCGCGTGGCTCGTCAATCGCGCGCTGGACGGCCTCGACGGTCCGCTCGCCCGCCGGCGGGGCGCGACCGACTTCGGTGGCGTGCTCGACTTCGTGGCGGACTTCGTCGTCTATGGCGGCTTCGTCGTCGCGGTGGCGATCGCGGTTCCGGACGCGCGCGTGGCCTGCGCCGCCCTGTTGGCGGCGTATCTGCTCAACAACGTCGCCCAGCTCTCGTTCGCGTCGCTGATCGAGAAGCGACGGCTCGCGTTCGGCGACGAGCGCTCGTTGCGCCTGACGCCGGGGCTCACAGAGGGAACCGAGACCATCCTTGCCTACGTGGCGTTCTGCCTGTTCCCCACGGAAGCGCGCTGGGTGGCGTGGATCTTCACCGCGATGGTGTTGTTCACGGTGGGCCAGAGGCTCGTGATGGCGCGACGGGTCCTGGGCGTCGAGCAGCATCCGACCGCGGCTCGGCGTTGACGATCCGGCCCCTGGCCTGGGAGGCGGTCTTCGCGGTCGTCCGGCCTGACTGGCACGCCTGGGCCGCGCGCTCGGCGCAGCGAACGGTCAGACCGTGATCAGCGCAGCGGAAGCGACTTCAGCAAGGCGGCGTTCTCGCTCCTGTCCAGCACGGAGTGCTGGACGCATGCGGGCACGAGCCGGTCGTCATCAGGATGCGCCATGGCGTAGGAGCAGGCTTGAAGGCGCTGCTGGGCGGCCCGGATCGCGGGCTCGGTGGCGGTCTCACCGCGCTCCAGTGCCGCCCATGCGGCTTGCACTACCTGCGCGTCCATGAAGGCGTGTACCACGAAGGTGAAGCCGCGCGGGCGGCCTGTGACCAGCCGCCGCAGTCCTACGCGCCGCACCATGCGGATGGCCCAGCTCGCGGCGACGGGGACCACCGAAGGGTGGCGTATGACGACACGCGTGACAGCCAGCGACAGCTCGGCTCGCGGGCGGTCGAAGTCCATTCCCCCGAAGTGGTCCAGGAACGAGTCGCGGACCGCAAGGTCGCGGGCGTCCTCGTCGTCGAGGTACGGTGTCCATTGCCCACCGGCGAGGACTCCGTAGGCCGTCCGGTTGCAGCGCGGATCGCCTACCTGCAGGTGTCGCCAGGGAAGCCGCGTGCCGGCGCCGCGCTCGATCTCACGCCAGACGTCATCGATCGTCACGGTGCTGAAGTCCTCGCGCCAGCGACGCGAGTTCCCGACGTAGGCGGCCGGCTGGAAGGACATCATCCCGAAGTTCAGGGCCATTCCCGTCCGCACCACCGACCACACCTGATCGAGGTTCTTCGGCGTGACGGTCATGTTGTGCGCGAGGTCGAAACGGACCCCGTGCTCACTGCGCAACCGCTCGAACATCGCGACGAAGCGCCGCCGGTGCTCGTCGAGATCGGCTTCGCGCCGGGGACGTGGCATTCCGCGCCGCCCGAGCATGTTGGAGTCGAAGTGAGCGGCGACTCGCAGGAAGTCGAAGCGACGCCGGCCGTCGGGCCGCAGGGCCAGCGCCCGCAGGTAGTCGTCGTCGAAGTCCCCGTGGGTCATGCTCGCCGGCTTGCGGCCATGGCGTTGCATGACCTCGAGGATGCGCGCATGGTGCTCCGGCCCGAGGAGCGTCACCTCGCCGCCGATGAGCTGGGCGTGCTGCCCGGGCCCCCGCACCTGCCGGAAGTGCTCCATCTGGCGATCGACCTCGCGAAGGGTGTGCGGGCCGTCGGTTCGGACCATCTGGGCTTCCTTGGCGTGGTAGCACGGCGTGCAGGCGAGATTGCAACGCGGAAAGACGCCATGGGTGCCCTCACACCCGGTGGTGTGGCGGCCGAGGAGCTGAGCCGGCGTGCGCACGTCCTGCGGCAGCTCCGCCCACCGTCGCGCGAGTGCGTCGGCGGTCTCGGGTTCCACCGGGCGGGTCGTCGTCATGAACCGCCGAAGCTGCACCCGCGTCATGTGTACCAGCGAATCAACCGACATGGACCTCCGACCCTACTCGCGGCGCAAGCGGTTCCTGCGTAGATCGGTCAATGCGCCAGCCCGCCTCACCGGCTGCTGTGAGCGACGACGCCTGTACGGTGAATCGTCGACCGTCGCTCCGGGGGGAGAGGACTTGGACTGGGACGCGCTCGCAGCCAGATATGACGCACAGCTCTGGCTGGAACGGAAGCCCTTGCGCGCCGCTCTGAACCTCGCGCGACCGGGCGAGGACGACCGGCTGCTCGACGTGGGAACCGGTACGGGCGCCGTTCTGAAGTGGCTGGCGCGCGATGCGCGGCGCCCACGGCAGGTTACGGGCGTTGACAGCTCGGCGGCGATGCTGGCACGGGTGGGTCCGCTGCCGGTCGGTTGGGGAGTTCTGCTGGCCGACGTGAGCTCTCTGCCGATGGAGTCGGAGTCCTTCGACGTCGCGGTTGCCTCTTATGTGCTGCACGTCCTCGACGCGCCGGGGCGCATGCCGGCGTTGACCGAGATCCATCGGGTCCTCAGGCCCGGGGGCGTCCTGGTCACGGTCACTCCGGCCCTGCCGTTGCGAAGTGACAACCCGGTCCATCGTCGGATCGTCCGGTGGCTGGAGCGTGAAGCCGGTCCCCGCCGTGGGCTGCTGCCGCTCGATCCCCGTACCCTGCTGGTGGCTGCCGGCTTCGACGTGGAGCAGACTCGCCGGGTATGGATGGGCTACCCATCGCTGTGCGTGCGCGCTCTCCGGCGGTGAGCATGGCGCCCGAGCGGCGCAGCGGCGAACCCGGCGCGACGGCGGCCGAGCCGGTGCGAAGGTCAGGCTCCGCGGCGCAGGCGTCCCACCACGCCGTCGGCGACGCTCGCACCCGGCCCAGGAGTGAGACCCGACAACTCCTCGATCATCCGGCGTAGCGACGCGAGCAGCGCTCGGCACTGCGGGCAGACGGAGGTGTGACGCTCGATCCGCTCTTGGCCGGGCCGATCCAGATCACCATCGAGGTATCTGGACGCGTGAGCCTTCGTGAAGCGGTGGTCGATCATCTGCCACAGCACGGGATTCACGATGGCTCCGTGGGATCGGGGCCCGAAAGGGCTTCTTCGTCGTCGAGAACGTATCGGGCGACGTCCGCGCGAAGCGTCATGCGCCCCCGGTGCAGGCGGCTCTTGAACGCCGCCTCGCGCAAGCCGAGGAGCTCCGCGGCCTCCGCCGTGGAGAGCCGTTCGATGTCGCGCAACACCACGGCGGCTCGGTACTTCTCGGGAAGATGCCGGATCGACTGCTCCAGCGCCTCCCGGAGCTCGGCGGTCTCGATACGGGCATGCGCGTCGGGGGCTTCGTCGGCGACATCGTCGATCGGTCGGTCTTCGACCGAGACGACCGTCCCCGCTGCCGGGCGCCGCTCGAGGATCCGTTTGGCTTCGTTGACGCCTATGCGGTACAGCCACGTGAAGAAGCGCGCATCGCCGCGAAACCGTTCGATGCTGCGCCACGCGCGCAGGAAGGCCTCCTGCGTCGCCTCCTCGGCGTCGCTCTCGGTTGTGCTGAAGCGCAACACGACCGCGAACAGTCGGTCGGCGTTGTGCCGGACAAGTGTCTCGTACGCCGTCCGGTCTCCCGCCTTCGCACGCGACACGAGCGCCTGCTCCTCCACCTTCGAAAGGGACTCGGTCATCGTCTGTCCAGGCGCTCGCCGCAACTGGTTTCGCTGTCTTCCACGAGACGCAGCTTGCCAGCGCACACGCCGATCAGCGCTAGAGCCTCACCGTTTCCCCGCTTCTCCTGGATGGAGCAGTCGGATCCGCAGCGTCTCACACATGCCGGGCGCAAGACGGCAGCGCGAGTGTCGACCCAGGAACGCCAGGCAGGCCAGCAGACGTTCAAGTGATCTCGCCACACCCGCGCACTCGCGGCATTCGTCGATGTGGCGCTCCACGCGATCGCGTTCGCGCGGATCCAGATCGCGGTCCACGTAGGCCGACAGGCGACGGCGGGTGAAGCTGTGCTCGAGCAGGAATCGGGGACCGTGCACACGGTTGGGACCCGCGACAGCGCTTCGGTGGTTCAAGGGTCCGTCGGCGCGGGTCCTTCTGCTGTCGGCGAGCGACGAATCGTCAGCGCTCGACCGGGGGTCAGAGCACTTCAGCCCCACGACCATGGGGTCCGCTTGCCGAAAGCCGCAATCATCCTCTTCGCCGACACCGAGACGCCCGAGGGCATGGGCCGAATGGCCAATGCCCTGACGACGGTCAAGGAGTTCAGGGACGCCGGCGACGACGCGGTCCTAACCTTCGACGGGGCCGCGACGCGCTGGGTGCCGCAACTCGCCGACGCCGGCCACAAGTACCACCGGCTGCTCGAGGACGTCCGCGACCAGGTGCAGGGCGCCTGCGTGTACTGCGCCAGGGCCTACGGCGTCAAGGACGCCATCGAAGCCGCGGGCATTCCTCTGCTGGACGAGTACAGGGGACACCCGAGCGTGCGTGACCTCATGGTCGAGGGACGCCAGGTGGTGACGTTCTGACCAGCGCCCTGCGCGGTCCGATGAGCCCTCGTCGCGAGAAGCGCCGTTGACGATGACCAGTCTGGCCGTGATCACGATCGGCATGGACCCGACCATCGAGCTCGGGCCGATCACGCCGCCTCGTAATCGCGCAATGGACGAGCGTCCTTCTTCTGATCGTCGCCGCCATCGGCATGACGTTGGTGGTTCGACGGCCACGACGGCCTGTCAACCGGTGAGACCCTTTGCCGCGCGGACGCGCCCGCGGATTGTGCCTCATCCGGTCGGGCGCTCGGGCGGGGTCAGCTGTGAACGTCGGCAGTCGCGTGGCTGACCGGCACGCTCGGCGTATCGGTTCGAAAGCACGCCCGGGTCGCGTCAGCCGTATGGGTGAAGTGCAGGCTGACCGCCGGTTCCTGAATCCTCCTGCTCACGACCCGGGTCATAGGGAGTCAGTCGAACATCAAATCGATCAACGGAGGAAGCTCATGGGCTTCAGCCCGCGTGACACCGCTCTCATCCCCACCGATCCGCAGAACGAATTCCTCAGCTCCGCCGGCGTGACATGGCAGCTCGTTGGCGAAAGCGTCCCGGAGCACTACAGGGCGCCGGAGTGACGTCTCGCCGATTCCTGTCCCCCGCGCTGAGCGCCGTGGCATTGGCGCTGATCGGTTGCGGGAGCGATTCAGCCACTGTGGAGCCGACGCCCACTCCTGAAGCGGCGCGGGGGGAAGCCGGCGCACTGGGTGGAGGCGCTGGCACATCCACTCTGGCCAGCGCGGACGACATCAGGGTTCCCAAGGGAAAGGTCGCCTGGGTCGCTACGGAAGTGAAGCTCCAGCCGGGCGAGGAGCTGCGCCACGAGCACTCGTTTTCCACTGTGTACGCGCGCACGGGGGAACACGGCTTCGACGCTGGTGTGTCTTCTGGCACCCTGGCGCCGGGTGAGGGGTCGGCGATTCCGGCCGACACTTCGCACGTGCACTCGGCATCAGGGGGGAACCCCTCCGTGTTCTGGGAGGTGCGCCTCGCGAAGCCGGGGTCACCGCTGCAGGGGGCGCCGCAGGCTGAGACCGTCTTCGAGAGCGATCCGCTGGAGGACATCCCGGACGCACCGTCGTTGCGCTTCATTCGAGTCGATCTGGCGCCGGGCGCGGAGACGTCGGCCCACACCCACCCGGGTCCGGAGTTCATCTACGGCACCGAGGGGCGCTTCACGTACGAGAACGCCTTGGAGGGCGAGCGTGATTTCGGGCCGGGCGATGAGGCCGGCATCCCGCCTGAAACAGTGGTCCAGAAGCGAAACCGCACCGACCGGGACGCCAGCTTCCTGTCCTGGTTCCTCGTCGATCCGGAGCAGTCCTTCGCCCCAGGTGCCGAGTTCGACGGAAGCTAAGCGTCCATCGCAAGACTGAAGCAGCGGTGACATACCGCCCGCGTGATGACCTACGACCCGGGTCCGGCAGGATGGGTTCGACGCCGCACGCCAGATAAGCGTCTGAAAACGCGTTAGAGCGAGCCTCATCGCGAAGGGAAACTGGTGAGCCCGTCGCGCCGGCGTCACGCGGGTCCGGATGCTGCAGGACCGTCTTGGCGTTCCGGAGCGGCGGGCGTGCCGATACGCGGGTCAGCACCGCTCCACACAGCACCAAGTGCCGCTGATCGCGGGTGACGACGCGGCGCTGCGGGCGGCGTTGCGGCACGTTTCTCGCGATAGGCCGCGCTGCTGGTATCGGCGCGCGCATCAGCTGCTGCTCGATGAGGCGTGGCAGTTGAACCGCGAGCGCACGCAGCGACTGTGGCGCGAGGAGGGCCTCAGGGCCCCGCGTTGGCCGTCAGCTCCGGCCCGCGGACGTAGGCCGGCGTGGTGCCGCGCTCCGTGGACAAAACGCTCCAACGTCGCGACCGTCTTGTCGGCGTCAATGCGCCGGTGGTGCCCACACACGATCCGGAGCCTTGGCGTGCAGCAGCGGCGGCGCAAGCGCCAGCGCCTCGGGACTTCCACGATCCCGCCGCAGCGGCGCGCTGCGGGACTGGTGCCGGTTCTCCGAGACCGGCAGCGCATACATCGAGCCCGGGTCGCCGTGGCAGAACCCCTACGTCGAGAGCTTCGGCATCGCGCCTGCGCGGCGAACTGCTTTCGGCCGAGCTGTTCTCCTTCCTGGCCGAAGCACGCGTGCTCATCGAGGACTGGCGCGAGGACTACAACGAGCACAGGCCGCACTCCGCGCTGGGGGTGATGGCGCCGCCTCGCTTCGCGACGGGATACCGGGAGGCTCACCGAGCAGCCACCATCGCCGCCGAACTGCGCTCGCCCTCCGGGTCGCTCCGTTCGGCGGCGACAGCCCTACCCTGCAATCACCGACCGTCCCCCAGCTCTCACAGAAGGTGGACCGAAGAACGGGGTCCTTCCAGAGGCCTGGCTGGCCGGCTGGCGGCGGATCTACTACGCAGGCACGTAGGTCGGTGCTATCTTGGATAAACCCCACCCCACCTGGGGTGGGGTTTGGTCAAGAGCGGGGAGTCGAAATGCGAACGAGAACTACAGCCTTGATAGCCGCCGGAGCGCTGGCGCTGGCGGCGGGGACAGGATATGCCGGCGGGACCGCGGGGGCGGACTCCGCTGCCGCGAAATCGCCCGCGACGAACGAGCAGTCGACGGACTCGATGATGGAGCGCGACGGCGGCAACATGATGAGTCGCGACGGCGGTTCGATGATGGCCGCGATGATGGGCCGCCAGCACGCGAAGATGATGCGCGATCCGGCGATGCGCAGGATGCACCGCAGCATGGTCCGCGAGCACTCCAAGCTGATGCGGGACCCGGCGATGCGCAAGGCGCACGACCGTGCCGTGCGCGAGTTTCCCGAGATGGCGCGCATGATGCGCGGCCACATGGAGGATTGACGTGCAGCCCGAATACAGTCGCGCGGTAGTCAATCGACTGAAGACCGTTCGCGGTCACTTGGACGGCGTCATTCGCATGGTCGAGGACGATGTCTATTGCGTAGACGTGATGAAACAGCTGTCGGCGCTGCAAGCGTCGATCGAACGGGCTAATCGGCTCGTACTGCAGAACCACCTTGAGACCTGCTTTTCCAAGGCGGTCGCGGGCGGCGATGGTGAGGCTGCGGTAAGCGAGCTCGTTGACGCACTGAAATTCACGCCCGCGCTGACCGGCGCAGACTTTGCCGCCGGTCTGATCGAAGCCTCTCGATCTGCGGGTCCCGTCAACGGCGGCTAACGCAAAAGGATCTTGCAATGACCGAGACGACGTCTCGAGCGCGGGTCGCCGGAGGACTTCCGCGACCGCTACGACACGGTCTACGGCCAGCTGGCGCGACTTACGGCCCCGACGCCCGGGAACCATGAATGGCCAGCGCACCTCGAAGGCTACGACCCGTACTGGAAGGCCAAGACCGAGGCGTCCACGCCGCCGTGGTGCGCCTTTCGAATCGGAAGCTGGAAGGTCTTGAGCCTGAACAGCGAAGCGCCGCATGGACGTGACTCGCGCCAGCTCCGCTGGCTGGATGCCGAGCTGCGACGGACGCGCGGAACCTGCATCCTCGCGAACTGGCACCGGCCCCGGCAAAGCGCCGGTCGTCACGGCGATCAAGCCGATGTGACGCCGCTGTGGGAGGCGCTTCGTGGGCGCGCGACGCTGGTCTTGAACGGCCATGACCATGATCTTCAGCGGGTGCGGGAACGGGACGGCATCACGCAGCTGGTCGTCGGCGTCGGCGGCAAGAGCCGCTACGAGCTCAACGCCGACCCGCGCGTCCTGTTCGGAGACGTTCAGCGCGACGGGGCGCTACGGATGCAGCTCCGAGCGGAAGCGCAGATCTGACGTTCGTCGCGACGGATGGAACGGTGCTCGACAGCTCTTCCGTGAAATGCGTCCGTGCGACCCAGGGTCAGTCCGGGGCGCTGGGGGCGGCGGGCCCGTAGGCAAGGCGCATCAGGGCGGTCAGCGACTTCGTCGGTCCTGGCCAATGCTCGCGGAGCAGTTCCGGGCCGCCGGCTCGCAGGACGGTGCGCAGGACGAAGGCGACGATGATCGCGTCATCGAGTTGCCCGGCGACCGGGATGAAGTCGGGTACCAGGTCGAAGGGCATCGCCAGGTAGCCGATCAGTGCTGCAACCAGGAGCTTGCTGCGGCGCGGTACGCGATCGTCGACGAGGAGACGGCGAATCGGAACTAGGCAGTCGGGAAGGAAGCCGGCGAGGGAGCGTGCGTCCGGGCGGCGTCCGGCGAGCAGCAGCCAGATCACGAACGCCGCGTAGAGCAAGACCGAAAAGCCTGCGGCGATCAGCAGCCACTGCCACAAGATCATGCCGTGAGAGTGACACCCCGACACGACCCGAGGCGTCGGTCAGTTCTCACCGTGAGGGCTTGTCTCGTCTTCCGCGGCCGGATGAGTGCCGGAGCGGGCGCTGCTCAGAGCAGCGCGGCGTCGTCGCTTGATCAGCCACCATCCCCCGGCGAGCAGAGCGACCGCCCCGAGGAGCGCCAGTCCGACGAGTCCCGCCGAGCGCAGAAAACGCTCGGCGGCTGCTCCGAAGACGTAGCCGAGAAGTCCGAAGACTGTCGCCCAGATGATGCCTCCGAGTGCGTTGTAGGCCAGAAAGGTCCTCCATCGCATCCGGTTTATCCCTGCCATCCATGCTCCGGTCACCCGTACGCCCGGAAAGAAGCGAGCGAGGAACACCGCTTTGGCTCCGTGACGAGCGAAGAATCGGTCGCCGCGTTCCAGCAACTTCGCACGATGCGAGCGGAGCGGTCCTGGCCGCTCGAGCGCCCAGCGGCCGCCGCGTCGGCCCAGCAGGAAGCCGACGTTGTCGCCGACGATCGCCGCCACCGCGGAGGTGCCGATGACCAACGGCAGATACAGGTGCCCCTGATGCGCGAGCACGGCTGCGGTCAGCAGAGCCGTTTCGCCGGGCACCGGAACGCCGGCGGATTCCGCGCCGACCAGCGCCGCGAGCGCGACGTAGGCGGGCGGACCGGTCAGCGACGTCAGCGTTATGCGGGCGAGCGTGATCGGCCCAGGATAACCACGCCTCGGAGCTGAGGATGGGCACGGCTGGTTTCGAACCAGCGACCTCTCGCGTGTGAAGCGAGCGCTCTCCCGCTGAGCTACGCGCCCGGGAAACCGCGATTGTATTGCGTCGGGGCGCGGCGAGTCGGCTCCGGATCGCTAGCATGCGCCGTGGACCGTGCTAGGCGGGGACGTAGCGGTGTCCTGTACTCGCAATCCGCTCTAGCGGGGCTGAATTCCCTCTCGAGGGGCTCGGTCTGCGGGGTCAGCGCGTCGTTCGTGGCGTCGATGGCTGGGTCCCGCGCGATGCAGGCCCGCGAACCAGGTCAGGTCCGGAAGGAAGCAGCCTTAAGCGGTCACCGGCAGGCGTTGCGGGGTAGCTCGACCGGAGCTTTCGAACGGCGAACGCGCCCGGAGATCAGTTTCGACGGAGGGTGCACGGTCCACTTCCTTCACTCCCTGAGGCGGCTCGCGTGAGCCGCCTCAGCAGGACTCGTGCAGCACCCAGGACTCGTTGCCCGTGACACGCGCGAAGCCGGGCGGGACGGACGCGGTGAGGCGCCGCGGGTCGTTGGGATCGAGCGTGAAGAGCCGCTCGACCCGCCTGGTGGCCGGCTCGACGTACTGGCCGCGCTCCAGCTGTCGCAGCTGGGCGGAGATCAGCGACGCGGGTCGCTCGTCGAGCCACAGCGCCAGGTGCGGCACCAGGCGATGGTTGGGGACTCCCACCGGCCGGCAGCCCGCCGCGAATGCCGGCTTCTCGGACAGCGCGCGCAGGTCGCTCTGGATCGCCCCCTGCCCCTGCATGCTGTTGCGCAGCCGCTCCAGCCGCCCGACCTGGGCGGGAGCGAAGGCCACGAGGGCGGTCACGGTGATTGCGGCGGCCACCTGCCAGCGGCGCCGCCAGCGGCCGGACGGCAGCTGACGCCAGCCGAAGACCGCTCCAGCGCAGAAGATCGCCAGCAGCGTGGCTGGCAGCAGCAGGTAGCGGCCGAGGATCGGCAGCCCCGCGGCGGCGAGCACGCTGAAGGCCAGCATCGCCGCGATCCCCGCCACCGCTCCGAGCGCCACGCGCTCGCGCAGCAGTGCGAGCGACAGCAACCCACCGAGCGCCGCGCCGAGCAGCACCGGCTCGCGCAGGATCTCGCCCAGGCGCCGGGGCGCGGTGAGGGGGACGGCGGAGAGCCCGGTGCGGCGCTCCAGCACCTCCGCGTTCGCGCGTGTGCCGACCAGCGAGTGCAGCGGATCGCCGGTCACCAGGAGGTCGGCGAGCAGCCAGATGACCGGTGCCGCCGCCGCCACGAGAGCCAGGGCGCCGAGTTGGCGCACGGTGCGATCGCGCCCAAGCGCCAGCCACACCAGGTAGCCGGCCGAGAACAGCCATGCCTCCGGTCGCAACAGCCCCGCGAGCGCCAGCGCGATCAGCACGGGCAGGCCGGCCCGTGGGCGCCTCGACTCGGCCAGCACGGCGAGAAGGACGAGCACCAGATACGGGATGTCGATGTAGGCGCGCACGCCAAAGGACAGCACCGGCTCGCGGGTGATGATGATGGCCGCGGCCAGGAGCCCGGCCGCCCGCCCGAACCAGCGCGCGCCCAGTGCGTAGGTGGCAGCGCCGAGCGCGCCGAGGAAGCCGAAGCCGAGCACCACCCAGGCCGTCTCGGCGCCCGCGCCGAGCGGCGCCAGGAGCAGGCCGAGCAGGTTCGACAGCGGGTGGGGCGTCGGCGCGATCGGAACCGTGTAGTCGGGCCGGCGCCCGTGCGCGAGGTCGGACCCCCAGACCAGCGCGTAGGCGGTGTCGTAGTTGACGAAGCCCGCGCCGACGATCAGCCAGGCGCCGGCCGCGCCGAGGAGGACGAGCAGCGCCGGGACGGCGAGGGCGGCGCGCGACGGCATGGCGGCGGACGCTAGCGGTGACGGCGGGCGCGAGGGTTAGACTGGCCCCCTCAGTGCCCGCCGCTCCCTCGCTGTACCGCCGCCATCGCCCACGCACGTTCTCGGACGTCGTCGGGCAGGACCACGTGGTCCGGACGCTGCGCAACGCGATCGAGTCCGACAAGGTCCACCACGCCTACCTTTTCGTCGGCTCGCGCGGGACCGGCAAGACGTCGATGGCCAAGATCCTCGCCGCCTCCCTGAACTGCCAGGGCGAGGCGGGCGGCGGCCGCGGGTCGGGCGGCCCGACGGTCGACCCGTGCGGGATCTGCGAGTCCTGCCGGGCGATCGCCAGCGCGACGTCGCTCGACGTGATCGAGATGGACGCCGCCTCCAACAACTCCGTCGACGACATCCGCGACCTGCGCGAGCGCGTCGCCTACGCGCCGGTATCCGGGCGCCACAAGGTCTACATCCTCGACGAGGCGCACATGCTCTCCCCACAGGCGTGGAACGCGTTCCTCAAGACGCTCGAGGAGCCGCCGCCCAACACCGTCTTCGTGCTCGCCACCACCGAGGCGGCCAAGGTGCTGGCGACGGTCGTCGACCGCTGCCACCGCTTCGACTTCGGGCGCCCGAGCGTCCCGCAGATCGCCACCGTGCTGCGCCGGGTCGCCGACGCGGAGGCCATCGAGATCCCCGACGAGGCGACCGCGCTGATCGCGCGGTCGGCGACCGGCTCGTTCCGCGACGCGCTCGGCTCGCTCGAGCAGCTGCTCGCCTACTCCGGCTCGAACATCGTGCTGTCCGACGTGCTGGCGGTGATGGGCGCCGCCGACACCGATCTGGTCTTCGGCGCGATGGACGCCGTCGGCTCCGGGCAGGCGCGCGAGGCACTCCTCGTCGCCGCCCGCATCGCGGACTCCGGACGCGACTTCGAGCGCTTCTTCCGCGACCTCGAGGCGCACGCCCGATCCCTGCTGCTCGTCACCACCCTCGGCGGCGATGTGCCGGCCGAGCTCCGGCTCACTCCCGAGCACGACGAGCGCCTCGCCGAGCAAGCGGCCCGGGTGCCGGTCGGCGACGTGATCCGCATGCTCGACCTGATCGCCACCGGCCTGCGCGCGATGAAGGACGGCTCGGATGCGCGCACCCAGCTCGAGCTGGCGCTCATCAAGGCGGCGGCGCCCGAGCACGACGCCTCGACCAAGGCGCTGCTGACGCGGATCGAGCGCCTCGAGGCGCGGCTCGCCTCCGCGGCGCCGCCGGTCCGGGCGCTGGGCGAGCCGGCCACCGCGGCCGGGCGCGCCCGCCGGCCCCAGGACGACAGCCCGACGGAGGTGGCGCCGGTTGCCGCGCCGCCGGCGGCCGAGGCATCCCAACCGCCGCCGGTGCCCGTGGAACCGGCGCCGGCCGGCGAATACGCGGCGCTCTCCGCCTCCCAGCCGGCGGTTCCCGACGAGCCCTCACCGGAGCCGATGGCGTCTGTGGCTCCCGTTACGCACGTCGAGCCGCCGGGAGCAGAGCCGGAAGCCGAGGACGAGCTCGCGGCCATCGTCGCCACCGCCACGGTGAGCGAGGACGTCGTGCTCGACCTCGACGGCTTCTCGGCGGTATGGCCGGCGGTGGTCCAGTCGCTGCAGGAGGAGCACCCGATGATCGCCGCGCTCCTGCAGGACGCCCGCCCGGCCGCCTGCGACGGCCGCTCGGTGACGCTGACTTGGAGCGAGTCGCAGAGCTTCTTCAAGCGCAAGGTCGACGATGCCGTCAACCGCGAGCGCGTCATCACCGCGATCCACTCGGTCACCGGCTCGTCGCTGCGGCTGACCTGCGAGCTGTGCACCGACGACGAGATGCAGGTTCAGCAGGTCGCCGAGCCCGCGGTCTCCGAGGACGAGCTGATCGCCCGCCTCGTCTCCGAGTTCGACGCCCAGGAACTACCGCCCCAGCCACCCAAGGAGACCTGATGCCGCTTCCCCCCAACCTCCAGCAGATGCTCCAGCAGGCCCAGCAGATGCAGGAGGAGATGATGAAGACCCAGGAGACGCTCAAGGACGAGCGCGTCGACGCCTCGGCCGGCGGGGGCATGGTTCGCGTCGTCGCCACCGGCGACGGCCGCCTGGAGACGATCGAGATCGATCCCGAGGCGGTCGACCCCGAAGACGTGGAGCTGCTGCAGGACATGGTCCTCGCCGCCGCCAACGAGGCGCTGCGCGCCGCGGACGAGCTGCGCGAGTCGAAGATGGGCGGCGCCTCCGGCATCGACCCCGCGAGCGCGATGGAGGCCCTCGGCGGGATGGGCGGGCTCGGCGCCCTCGGCGGCGGCGGTGGCGCTCCCGGCGACCTGCCGGGCGCCGGTGGCACCGGCGGCGGTGCGCCGAACCGCGCCGCGCGCCGCGCCCAGGGCAAGAAGCGCTGAGGTGCTCGCCCCGCCGCTGCAACGTCTGGTCACCGAGCTCGGGCGCCTGCCCGGGATCGGCAACCGCACCGCGCAGCGGCTGGCGTTCCACATCCTCCGCGAGACGCCCGAGCGGGCGTCCGCGCTCGCCGACGCCATCCGCGAGGTCAAGGAGCGGATCGGCTTCTGCGAGGTGTGCTTCAACCTGGCGGAGGGGCCGCTATGCACCATCTGCTCCGACGCCCGGCGCGACCTCGGGGTGATCTGCGTGGTCGAGGAGTTCGGCGACGTCCTGCCGATCGAGCGCACGCACGAGTTCCGCGGCCGCTACCACGTGCTCGGCGGGGCGCTGTCGCCGATCGACGGCGTCGAGCCGGAGGACATCCGCATCGACCCGCTCTACCGCCGCGTCGTCGACGCCGAGCCTCCGGTCCGCGAGGTGGTGCTGGCCACCAACTCGACCACCACTGGCGAGGCGACCGCGCTGCACATCGCCGACGGCCTGCGCCACCGCGCTCCCGACGTGACGGTCACCCGGCTGGCCTCCGGCATGCCGGTCGGCGGTGACCTCGAGTACGCCGACGAGGTCACCGTGGGTCGCGCGCTGGCCGGGCGGCGCACGCTCTGACTCCGCGCCGCCGGGAGGAGGCGGTGGCAAGAGCCCTGAGGAACGACTAGGCTCGGCGTCCTTGGTCGACATGCATGTCCACGTGCTTCCCGGCATCGACGACGGCGTGCGGACCGATGACGAAGCGGTCGAGGTCGCCGCTGACGCCGCCGAGGCCGGAGTGAGGGTCCTGGCGGCGACGCCCCATCTTCGGCCCGACCACCCGCGCGTGAGGCCGGAAGAGCTCCGCCGCCGGGTGGCCGACCTCCGGGAGCTGCTCACCGGCCGCGGGGTCGGCATCGACGTCGTCCAGGGTGGCGAGGTGGACCTGCTGTGGGCGGTCGATGCCGGAGACGACGCGTTGCGGGAGGTCTCTTATGGACGGCGCGGCACCGACCTGCTCGTGGAGACGCCGAGCGGCTCCCTGTCGCCGATGTTCGAGGGGTTCCTGTTCCGGTTTAACGTCGCGCGGATACCGGGTGCTGCTCGCCCACCCCGAGCGCAGTCCCGCCTTCCAGGCGAACCCGGATCGGCTGCGAGCCCTGGTCGACACCGGGACGTTGCTGCAGATCACGGCTTCCTCGCTGCTGACCCCGCGCCATTCGCGCACCGGTCAGCTCGCCCGCGCCCTGGTCGCAGAGGGCACGGCACACGTGATCGCCTCCGACTCGCACGGTGCCCGCTTCAAGCGGGCCGGGCTCGCAGAGGGCGTCGGCGCCGCGACGCGATTGGCGCCGCGACGCGCCGTGTGGATGGCGACCGAAGTGCCGGAGGCGATCCTCGCCGGCGATTCGCTGCCGCCCGCTCCGCCGGAGGCCTACCTCGGGTCGCTGCGACGACGCCTGTGGTCGGCCCGTAGGTCGCTGCGCACACCGTGATGTTCATGGCCGTCCGGTGACCTAGACTCGCTCGCGTGGCTCCCACGGTGGTGATGAAGTTCGGCGGCACCTCCGTCGCCGACGCCGAACGCATCAAGCGCGCCGCCCAGCGCATCGTCCGCGCGGCCGAGGCGGGCAACCACGTGGTCGCCGTCCTCTCCGCCCGGGGCAAGACGACCGACGAGCTCATCCGGATGGCCGAGGAGGTCTCCGACCAGCCCGATCCGCGCGAGATGGACATGCTGCTGTCCACCGGCGAGCGCATGTCCTGCGCCCTGTGCGCCATGGCGATCAACGACCTCGGGCACCGCGCCATCTCGCTCACCGGCTCGCAGGCGGGCATCGTCACCGACACGTCGCACACCAAGGCCCGCATCCTCGACGTACGCGCCGACCGCATCCGCGAGGCGCTGGCCGAGCGGCTGATCGTCCTGGTCGCCGGCTTCCAGGGCGTCTCGACCACCCGCGACGTGACCACCCTGGGCCGCGGCGGCTCGGACACCACGGCGGTCGCCCTGGCCGCCGCGATGGGCGCCGACGTGTGCGAGATCTACACCGACGTGGCCGGCGTCTACTCGGCCGACCCGCGGGTGGTGCCGGAGGCGCGCAAGCTCGACGTCGTCTCCTTTGACGAGATGCTCGAGATGGCCGCGTCCGGCGCGGGCGTCCTGCAGCTGCGCTCGGTGGAGTACGCGCGCAACCACGGGGTCCGCATCCACTGCCGCTCATCGTTCAGCGACGAGCCTGGTACGTTCGTCCTCGGAGAGGACGAGACGATGGAACGCCCCCTGATCACCGCGGTGACGCACTCGACCGACGAGGCGCGGGTCACCCTGCTGGGCGTGCCCGACACTCCCGGCGTGGCCGGACGGATCTTCCTGGCGCTGGCCGACGCCAACGTCAACGTGGACATGATCATCCAGAACGAGCCGGTCGGCGCCGGCTCGGGGGCCGACATGTCCTTCACCGTCCCGCGCTCGGACCTCCCGATCGCGCGCGCCGCGATCGATCCGGTGGCCCGCGACGTCGGCATCCGCGACGTCGCCGAGGAGCCGCTGATGGGCAAGGTCTCGGTGGTCGGCGCCGGCATGCGGTCGCATCCCGGCGTGGCGGCGAAGGTGTTCGCCACCCTCGGCGCCTGTGCCATCAACATCGAGATGATCTCCACCTCTCCGATCAAGATCTCCTGCGTCGTCCAGGGCGACCGCGTCCACGAGGCGGTGCGCGCGCTGCACCAGGCCTTCGAGCTGGGAGAGGACGACGTGCGCGAGGAGAGCCCGTTCGAGCCGAGGTCGGTGGCATGAGCGGCTATCGCGTCGCCGTCGTGGGCGCCACCGGCGCCGTCGGCAGTGTCATCCTCGACAAGCTTCGCGAGCGCGGGTTCCCCGCCCGCGAGGTCGTCCCCTTCGCCTCGTCGCGCTCCGCCGGACGCGTGCTCGATGGTGGCCTGGTCGTCCAGGCCCTCAGCGCCGAGTCGATCCAGGGCTTCGACCTCGCCCTGTTCTCCGCCGGCGGCGCCACCTCGGGCGAGTGGGCGCCGCGCTTCGTCGAGGCCGGCGCGGTGGTCATCGACAACTCGTCGCGCTTCCGCCGCGACGACGACATCCCGCTGGTGGTCTCCGAGGTCAATCCGGACGCCCTCCAGAACCACCACGGGCTGATCGCCAACCCGAACTGCTCGACGATGCAGCTGATGGTGGCGCTCAAGCCGATCCACGAGGCGGTCGGCATCGAGCGCCTCGTCGTCTCCACCTACCAGTCCACCTCGGGGACGGGAGTCAAGGCGGTCGAGGAGCTGCGTGAGCAGAGCCGGGCCGACCTCGACGGCCGCGACCTGCCGGCGCCCGAGGTCTATCCGCACCCGATCGCCTTCAACGTCCTCGGCGGCGCCGGCAACTTCGTCGACGGCGACGACTACTCCGACGAAGAGCGCAAGATGATGTTCGAGACCCGCAAGATCCTCGGCGACGAGTCGATCGGCATCTCGGTCACCTGCGCCCGCGTGCCGGTCGCCTACTCGCACTCGGAGTCGGTCAACGTGCAGACGCGAGATCCGCTGTCGCCGGAGGCGCTACGCGAGCTGCTCGAGGCGGCGCCCGGCGTGACGCTCGTCGACGACCCCTCCAACCACCTCTATCCGACCGCGCGGGCCGCCGCCGGCCGCGACGACGTGCTCGTCGGGCGCATCCGCCGCGACCCCTCGCACGAGCGGGCGCTCAACCTCTGGGTGGTGTCGGACAACCTGCTCAAGGGCGCCGCCACCAACGCGGTGCAGATCGCCGAGGTCCTCCACGAGCGCGGCCTGGTCAAGCCCGCCGCACGCCAGGCGGCCTGAAGCCATGACCCACGCCGACGACCAGACCTCCTCCGACGGGCTGGCCCGCCGTCCCCGCATGCAGGCGCTGGCGCGCCGTCTCGGGCGCGCCGCGGTGCTCGACGCGCCCGCCGAGCGCATCGCCGCGTCGGTGCGCAAGAACATCCCGGGCGGTCCGGTCAAGGACGCGCTGAGCGGCACCTGGCTGGGACACGCCTTCCATCCGCTGATGACCGATGTCCCGATCGGGACGTGGACCAGTGCGATCATCCTCGACTGGGTGGGCGGGCGCGAGTCGGCCAAGGCGGCCGACCGGCTCATCGGCGTCGGCCTGGTCGCCGCTGTCCCGACGATCGCCTCGGGCTGGTCGGACTGGGCCGACAGCACGCTGAGCAGCGACGACATCCGCCGCGTCGGCCTCGTCCACGCCGCCCTGAACGCGACGGCGACCAACCTCTTCCTGGGCTCACTGATCGCCCGCCGTCGCGGACGCCGCGGGACGGGCAAGCTGCTCGGCCTGGCCGCGATCTCCAGCCTCGGGGCGGGTGGCTGGCTGGGCGGGCACCTGTCGTACTCGCAGGCCTCCGGTGTCGACCAGACCGCGCTGGAGGAGGGTCCCGGCGAGTGGTCGCCGGCGCTGCGCGAGGACGAACTGGCCGAGGGCCGGACGGCCTGCGCCCACGTCGACGACGTGCGCGTGCTGCTCGTGCGCCAGGGCGGACGGGTGTGGGCGCTCGCCAACCGGTGCACGCACCGCGGCGGGCCGCTGCACGAGGGCGAGGTCGGCGACGGGACCATCACCTGCCCGTGGCACCAGAGCACCTTCGCGCTCGCCGACGGCAGCGTGCGGCGCGGTCCGGCGGCCTATCCGCAGCCGGTCTACGACGTGCGCTCGCGCGACGGGATGCTCGAAGTCCGCGTCCGCGCCGAGTAACGCGGCGAGCGAGGCCTCAGGCGGAGGCGTCGCCCACGCCGGCGACGACCGACGTCGACCAGTCGATCACCGTCGAGGGCTTCACCACGTGCTTGTCCATGCCGAGCTCCTTCGGATCGAGGCCGAGTGCGAGGCCGACGAGCTGAGGCAAATGCAGCACCGGCATGCCGAGCGGACGGCCGACCACGCGTTCGGCGAGGGGCTGCTGCAGGTCGAGGTTGAGGTGGCACAGCGGGCAGGGCGTGACCAGGCAGTCGGCGTTGGCGTCGATGGCGTCGCCGAGGTGGCGGCCGGCCTGCTTGAGCGACGTCTCGCGGTTCATGGTGATGACCGGGAAGCCGCAGCACTTGTACTGGCCGGCGTAGTCGACCACCGTCCCGCCGAGCGCCCCGATGAGCTGATGCAGGTAGGCGTCGCGCGGGTGCTGTCCGTCGATGCCGAGGCGATCGGTGGGGCGGACGATGTAGCAGCCGTAGAACGGTCCCACCCGCAGGTCGGTGAGCGGCCGCTTGACGCGGCTGGCGATCTCGTCGAGGCCGATCTCCTCGACCATCAGCCACAGGAAGTGCTTGTTGGTGATGCCCTTGCGGTACTCGAGCCCGTCGGGAGCCAGCGTCGCGTTGATGCGGTCGCGGTACGGCGTGTTGGCGTCGAGCCTCTCCTGGCACTCGCTCTGGGCGCCCTGGCAGGTCGAGCAGATGTTCATCATCAGCTCGGCGCCGGACTCCATCTCCTGCTGGGCCAGCGCGAAGGTGCGGGCGTTGAGGGTGTCGGCGAGCTCCTGGTTGTGCTCGGCGATCACCCCCGCCCCGCAGCACGAGGCCCGGTCGAGCGCCACGAGCTCGATGTCGAGCAGCGGCGCCACCCGCGCCATCGAGCCGTGCAGCTCGGGAGTGAACCCGCGGGAGACGCAGCCCGGCCAGTACGCGACTCTCATCGATGCGCTCCCGCTCCGGTCGTCAAGTGTTCGGGCTTCTCTCGGCCGGCAGCTGGCCGCCGCCCGACGATCCGTGCAGCGCGGTGGCGCCGCCGGCGGCGGCTTCGCCGAGCGCGCCCGGATCGTCCTCCTCGCCTTCGACGTAGAGGTTGAGCTCGTCACGCTGCGGCCGGGCGTGGATCACGCGGAAGATGCGCTTGACGTCCTCGGGGGCCGTGTGCGGATGCCCGAGCGCCTTGGCGAGCGTCACCTTGCGGCGCTGCAGCGCGACCAGGATCGCCGGCAGCGAGCTGAGCAGCGTCGGCACCGCGCGGGGGTGGAACTTGCCCCCGTAGGAGTCCGGCAGCAGGTCGGCCTCGTGCAACAACCCGTTGCGCTCGATGTTGGTCACGAAGGCGTGCTCGTGGCGGTAGCCGTTGTTGGCGTCGACGATGCCGAAGTCGGCGGTGGCGATGCGCCGCAGCCGCATGATCTGGCTCATCGGCGCGACGCCCTTGGGGCACGCCTCGATGCAGTTGAAGCAGTGGGTGCAGTCGTAGATGCCGTGCGGGTCGGCCGCGAGGTCGCGCAGCCGCTCCTCGTGCTGGCCGTCGCGCGGGTCGCCCACGAAGCGATAGGCCTTGGCCAGGGCCGCGGGCCCCATGAACAGCGGGTCGATCTCCATCGACAGGCAGTCCGACACGCAGCAGCCGCACTGGATGCAGGCCATCGACTGCGTGACGTCGATCATCGACTCGGCGGGCACGACGTACTCGCGCTCCGGCACCGGCTCGGCGTTGACCAGCCACGGCGTGACGCGGCGGATCTTCTTCCAGTGGACGGAGTCCATGTCGACGATCAGGTCCTTGAGCACGGGCATGTTGCCCATCGGCTCGATGGTGATCACGCCGTCGGGGGCGCCGGCCGCCGCGGCGTCGAGGTGGGTGTGGCAGGCGAGATGGGGTTTGCCGTTGATGCGCACGCCGCAGGAGCCGCAGATCGCCGCCTGGCAAGAGCAGCGGATGCCGACCGACCCGTCCTGGCGGTCGCGCACCTGCAGGATGCCGTCGAGCACGGACTGGTGGCCCTCGAGCTCGACGTCGAAGTCCTGCCAGCGGGCGGCCTCACCGGATTCGGGTGAGAAGCGACGGATGCGAAGGGTGTAGGCCGGCATCTCAGTAGGACCGCAGCTGCGGCTCCCACTGGGTCATCGTCACCGGCGAGTACGAGACGCGCGGCCCGTCGCCGTTGAGGGTGAGGTCGACGTGCTTGAGCCACTCGGCGTCGTCGCGTTGCGGGAAGTCGAGCCGGAACTGCGCACCGCGCGACTCCTTGCGCTCCAGCGCCGCCACCACGTTGCACTCGGCCACATCGAGCATGTACCCCAGTTCGAGGGCGCCCAGCACGTCCTGGTTGAACACCGCGCCGCGGTCGTCGATGTACGCCGTCTTCGCCTGCTCCTTGAGGCGCCGGATCGCCTCGTGCGCCTCGGTGAGGCCCTCGTGGTCGCGGTAGACCGCGCACTTGGCGTTCATCAGCGTCCCGAGCTCGAGCTTGATCTCCGGCACGCGCCGACCCGTCCCGCGCCCGCGGCGCATCAGCGCCGCGATGCTGCGGCGCTCGTCGGCCAGCGACGCCTCGCTGGGGCGCGGCATCGCCATGGTGGCGGCGCGGCGGGCGGCGTGCTCGCCGGCGCGCCGGCCGAAGATCAGCGTGTCGAGCAGCGAGTTGGCTCCCAGCCGGTTGCCGCCGTGGACCGACACGCACGCCACCTCTCCGGCCGCGTAGAGGCCGGGAATCGAGGTGGCGCCCCACACGTCGGTCTTGACGCCGCCCATGATGTAGTGCTGGCCCGGCCGGATGTGGATCGGCTCGCGGGTGATGTCGACGCCCGCGAAGTCGCGGCCGATGTTGACGATCTCGCGCAGCGCCTCCAGGGTGCGCTTGCGCGGCACCTTGGTGATGTCGAGTGACACGGTGCCGTCCGGAAAGCCGCGGCCCTCGTCGATCTCGGTCTGCTCGGCGCGCGAGACGACGTCGCGCGAGGCCAGCTCCATCTTGTTCGGCGCGTAGCGCTCCATGAAGCGCTCGCCGAGGGCGTTGTAGAGGTGGGCGCCCTCGCCGCGGGCGCCCTCCGTGATGAGGATCCCCGTCCCGGCCAGCGTGGTCGGGTGGTACTGGATCATCTCCATGTCCATCAGCGGAGCGCCGATCCGGTACGCGTGGGCGATGCCGTCACCGGTGCAGATGAGCGCATTGGTGGTCGGCTTGAAGCACTGGCCGGCGCCGCCGGTGGCGAGGATCACGTTCTTGGCCGCGAACAGCTCCAGGGCTCCGCTGCGGATGTTGCGGGCCACGCAGCCGCAGCAGTCGCCGTCGTCGTCCTGGACCAGCGCGGTGACGAACCACTCCTCGTAGGAGTCGATGCGGTCGGCGTGCTTCATCAGCTGCTCGTAGAGCACGTGCAGGAGGGCCTGGCCGGTGATGTCGGCCACGTAGTAGGTCCGCGCCGCCGAGGCGCCGCCGAACGCGCGCGTGCCGAGCAGGCCCTGCTCATTGCGATGGAAGGTGACGCCGGCGTGCTCGAGCCAGAGGATCTCGTCGGGTGCCTCGCGGCACATGATCTCGATCGCGTCCTGATCGCCCAGGTAGTCCGACCCCTTGACGGTGTCGAACGCGTGCGACTCCCACGAGTCCTCGGGATTGAGCGCGGCGTTGATGCCGCCCGCCGCCGCGTTGGAGTGCGAGCGAACCGGATGGACCTTCGAGATGATGCCCACCGTCGCGCCGGCGCCGGCGGCGGCGAGGGCGGCGCGCTGCCCCGCGAGCCCCGCTCCGATGATCAGGACGTCATGTGCGGGCACGATGCCGCGAGTCTATTGGTCCTTCCGACGGCGTCATTGCGACGATTGCCACGACGCGCCGACTCGCCACTTCGTGGCGCGCTCGAGCGTTGCGCCGACCCCGCCTCAGCTCGGCTTGAGCTGCTCGCCGAGGGAGCGCGACACGTGCCGGACGGTGACCACGCCGCGCAGCCGGCCCTCCGGGTCGACGGCCAGCAGCGCGCCGCGCCGGCGCAGCTCGCGCGACCCGACGAGCACCTCGAGCGGCTCGTCCGCTCCGACCAGGTCGCCGCGCTCGCTCGGAACCATCACCCGCTCGACCGAAGCGTCGGGGTCAGGCCCGGTGGCGGCGTCACCGACCGCGGCGCGGTGCGCCAGGCCGATCGGGCGGCCGTCGGCGTCGCCCACCGGAAACCACTGCCACCCCTGGTAGCGCAGGAAGAAGTCCTCCCACGCCCGCAGCACGGGAGTGCCGGCCGGGATGACCACCGGCTCGTCGTCCATCACCTGCGAGACCGCGACGCCACGCAGCTTCTCGCTGAACGCGGTCTGGGCCACCGCCCCGCGGGCGGCCTGGCCCAGCAGCCAGCCCAGCACCACCAGCCAGACGCCGTTGATCACCGCGCCGGTCACCGCCAGCAGTACCCCGTAGCCGATCAGGATCAGCGCGAAGCCCTGGCCGAGCAGCGCCGATATCCGTGTCGCGCCCACCCGGCTGCCGGTCAGCTTCCAGGCGATGGCCCGGGCGATGCGTCCACCGTCGAGGGGGAAGGCGGGCACCAGGTTGAGCAACAGAAGCACGAAGTTCATCGACACCAGGAACGAGACCAGCAGCTCGCCGACCGACGAGCGCGACGTCCCCTCGAGCGTGGCCGCGTCGAGGAAGGCATCGAAGGAGCCCGACATCAGGACGCCGACGGCCGTGCCGGCCACCACGATCAGGAGCGTCACCAGCGGACCGGCGGCCGCGACCCGGAACTCGGCTCCCGGCGAGTCGGTGTCGCGATCCATGCGCATCAGCCCGCCGAAGAAGAAGAGGTCGATGCCCGCCACGGTGATGCCCTCGCGCCGCGCGGCCAGCGCATGGCCGAGCTCGTGCAGGACGATCGAGCCGAAGAAAAGCAGCGAGGCGACGATCGCACTCAGGTAGCCGCCGGTCCGGTTGCCGTTCAGCGACGCCGTGAAGGAGTCCGACAGCAGGAGGACGAACAGGAAGAGAACGAGAAACCACGACGCGTTGACGCCGATGCGGATCCCGAGGATCCGCGCGAGCTGCATCGAGCCGGGCCCCATCGCCGTCATCGTCGCACAGCGCCGACGCCCCACTCCAGCCGAAGGGACCCGATGTCACCACGAGCCACCGACGTCCCGGCGCCGGCCTCCGCGCGTTTGACGACGCGGTGAGCGGAGATCAACACAGTGTGACTCGCGAGCCGATACCAGTGAGGATCACGGTCACCGGAGCGGCGGGGCAGATCGGATACGCGATCCTGTTCCGCATCGCCGCGGGGCGGATGCTCGGCGACGACACCCGCGTGCGCCTCAGCCTGCTCGAAGTCCCGCAGGCGGTCCGGGCGGCGGAGGGCACCGCCATGGAGCTCGAGGACTGCGCGTTCCCGATGCTCCGGGGCGTCGAGGTCACCGACGACCCCGCCGTCGCCTTCGACGGCTGCAACATCGCCCTGCTGATCGGCGCGCGCCCGCGCACCAAGGGCATGGAGCGCGCCGACCTGCTGGAAGCCAACGGCCGCATCTTCAAGCCCCAGGGCGAGGCGATCGCCGCCAACGCCGCCGACGACGTGAAGGTGCTGGTGGTCGGCAATCCAGCGAACACCAACGCCCTCATCGCCCTCTGCAACGCCGCCGGCGTGCCCCCCGAGCGCTTCACCGCCATGACACGGCTCGACCACAACCGAGCCATCGCTCAGCTGGCCCGGAAGACCGGCGCGCTGGTCACCGAGGTGAGCAACATGTCGGTGTGGGGGAACCACTCGACCACCCTCTATCCGGACCTGTTTCACGCCCGTGTCGGCGGCCGCAACGCCGCGGACGTGGTTCACGACCAGCAGTGGCTGTCCGAGCAGTTCATACCAACCGTCGCGAACCGCGGAGCCGCGGTCATCGAGGCCCGTGGCTCGTCGTCGGCGGCATCGGCCGCCAACGCGGCAATGGACCACGTGCGTGATTGGGTGAGAGGCACGCGTGAGGGCGATTGGGTCTCGATGGCCGTTCCGTCCGACGGCTCCTACGGCGTGCCGCCTGGCCTCGTCTCGAGCTTCCCCTGTACATGCCGAGGCGGGCGCTGGCAGATCGTGCAAAACCTCAAGATCGACGGCTTTACCCGTGCCCGCCTCAACGTGACGGTTTCCGAGCTGTCACGGGAGCGAGACACGGTCAAGAGGCTCGGCCTCATATGAGCGCCGGGTCTACTCCCGTTCGTCGTTCGACTGGCTCTCCGATCCCACTGTCGTGGCAGCGCCGGTTCCCTGTCGCGCGTGCCAGCCGCGGCCGGACTTGTGCACCAGGCCCTGCTCGGCCAGGCTCGGCATCACGCGATAGAGGTAGTTCTGCTTGATGTCCATCGTATCGGCGAGCTCGGGGATGGTGATCCCGGGTCGGGCTCTCACCAGATCGAGGGCCTGGTTGGAGCGGGTGCCGCCGCCCTTGGGGCGACCGCGGCGGGCGCCGGACGACGCTTTGGGAGCCGATCCGCTCCCGCGACGGGCGGGCCGTTGACTTCTTTCGGTGCGCGGCTCGTCCAGGCCGGACAGTGCCTGCTCAGCCGCCTCGAGTCGACGGAACTCGTCGACGAGAGGACGGAGCTCGGTCAGCCGGTCGGAGATCTCCTTGCGCTTGGCGTCGAGGAAGTCGGTCATGGAAAGCCCTTCGTTGTAACTGGTAGTCAACGCGGCGAGCATGGGCTCGGACTCGATCGCCATACGCGACGCGCTGCATGGGTAGGAGACAAGAGTGCCTTCCAGCATCTCTCACATACTGAGTAATTACCACACCTGGGCAGTGGTGGGTTGTTCACCCGACCCGGGACGGGCGTCAAATCGCGTCGCGAAGTTCATCCAGGGCCACGGCTATCGCGTGATCCCGGTGCACCCGGGCGCCGATGAAATCCTGGGTGAGCCCTGCTGGCCGAGCCTGGCCGACATACCGGCCGAGGCCGGCGTCGAGGTGGTCGACATCTTCCGGCGCTCCGACCAGGCCGGCTCCCACGTCGACGAGGCGATCGCCATCGGCGCCAAGGCGGTCTGGCTGCAGCTCGGGGTGATCGACGAGGCGGCCGCGGCGCGCGCCCGCGACGCGGGCCTCGAGGTGGTCATGGACCGCTGCCCGGCGATCGAGCTGCCGCGCCTCTAGCCGAGCGCCGGCGGCAGGCCGGCCGGCTCGTCGTCGAGATCGCGCAGCGCCCGCTCCACCGCCGCGGAGAAGGAGTGCAGGCGCACCCCGAACACGCCGGCGGCGGACGAGTCGCGCGGCAGCAGGTCGTGCTCCAGCGACTCCATGAGCGGCTCGACGAGGCCGATGTCCTCGCCGGCGATCGCCGCCGCGATGACCGAGGCGACGGGCGTCAGCGTCAGCCCCAACCCGATGGTCGGGCGGTTGACCATCATCGCGTCGGCGATGCCGGCGATCAGCTCGGCGTAGGACATCGCGCCGGGCCCGGCGATGTCCCAGCTGCGACCGGCGGCGGACGCCGGCGCGTCGGCGGCTCGCAGCAGGAAGGCGAGGACGTCGCGGCCGTCGATGGGCTGGGTCCGGTTGTCGCGCCAGGCGGGCAGGGCCATCACCGGCAGCCGCTCGACGAGGCGGACGAGGAAGCGGAACGACCGCGATCTCGCTCCGATCACGATCGAGGCGCGGAAGGCGATCGACTCCTCGGCCGCGGTGAGCAGCTCTCGCTCGACCGCCAGCCGGGAGGCGAGGTGCCGCGACGGCGGAGCGTCGGCCGGCACCAGACCGCCCAGGTAGACGATCCGCCGCACGCCGGCGCGGCGCGCGGCGGCGCTGAAGCGCTCGGCGGACCTCAGCTCCTCCTCGGCGAAGTCCTGGCGCCCCGTCCCGGCCATCGAGTGCATGAGGTAGTACGCCACGTCGATCGAGTCGAGCGCCCGGTCCAGGCCGTCACCGGTCAGCGCGTCGCCGAGCACCAGCTCGTCGACGTCGGCGCCGCTCGCCGCCGCCCGCTCGGCGGAGCGGGCGAAGCCGCGGACGAAGTGCCCGTCACGGGTCAGGTGGGGCGCGACGGCGGCGCCGACGTAGCCGGAGACGCCGGTGATCAGGATCCGCATCCGACCAAAGCTACGCAAGATGCGGCTTCAAGCTGCGCAAACAGCATCGAAACCGGCCCGAAATCGCGTCTTTGCGGAATCGGCGGCCAATCCCCGCCATTTGCGGGATGGCGGACTTCCACTCGGGCGCCGAGGACGCTTTGCTGCCCTAACTCGTCAAGCAGCACAAGGGGTCTCGCAACGTGGCAACAGCGGTAGGGCAACGATCGGTCAAGGCGCGCAAGGTCACGTGTGATGACTGCTTCTTCCGCTGCAACACGCTCTGCGCGCTGGCGCTGGACGAGCCGTGCGCGACGTTTCGCCCGGATCATCCCGACGGCCTGCGCCCGCCCCGGCAGATGCGCTTCGTCTTCCGGCAGGAGCGGCGCCGCCAGGCGGCGTGGGCGTTTCCGACCGCCGAGGAGCAGGCCGCGCTGCACGCGTAGGTCGCGGGGGTAAGGGAAACGCCGGCGGGCGGCGCCAGCTCGCCTCGAGCCGTCAAGTCCCCGGGCGCCCGCGCCGATCCCAGCCGTGTGGACCATGGTCGCCGTCAGAGCCTCGAGGGAGTGCGCCTGCTCTCCCACCGCCCGTCGGTGCTGGCGAAGCTCCTGCCGCTGGCGGGAGCCGCTCACGCACACGACTTCGACTTCACCGAGGAGGGCCTCGTGGTCGACGGGCCCGAATGGCAGGACACGCTCACGGAGATGCTGGTCACCCTGCCGGCCGGCGAGCGCGACGAGCTGTTCGCCGTCTGGCTGGCCGACGAGCTCGCCCTGCCGCTGCCGGCGGTCAAGATCCTCGACCGCGCCCGCACCGCCTGGTTTCCCCTTTTCCTCACGCGCGGCCGGTGGCTGCCGTGCTTCCAGCCCGTGGTCGACCTCGCGACGGGACGCGCCGTCGGCCGCGAGGTCGTCATGCGCGGGTGTCTCGACGCCGACGAGCTGACCGCCGAGGAGCTCGGCGTGGGGGCGGAGGCGCATGACGCCATCTACTCCTTCGACCGCCGGTCGCGTATGGTCGGCCTCGAGGTGGGGCTGCCGACGCTCGCGCCCGGCGAGCTGCTGTTCGTCGACTTCGACTCCCGTGCGGTGGTCGACGTCGAGAGCTCGCTCAACGGCACGTGGCCCACGGTCGCCCGTCACCGTGGCCGCGGGGCGGGCATCTGCCTGCAGCTGCGCTCCGAGCAGGCCGCGCCCGGCCTAGGCACCGTCGCCGCGGTCGCCGGCGCCCACCGTGAGCGCGGTGCCTTGATCGCGCTCGACGACTTCTCCGGTGCGCCCGACTCGCTCGCCTGCCTGGAGGCGCTCCGCCCTGACTTCGCCACGCTTGAAGCCTCCCTGACCGCTCGGATCCGCCATTCGCCGGCGCGCCGGGTGCTGATCTCCTCGCTGGTGTCGCTCGCGCACGAGCGCGGAGCGCGGGTCATCGCCGGCGGCATCGAGGACCGTTAGGACCGCGAGCTGGCCCAGGCGCTCGGCGTCGACTGCGGCACGGGAGGCTCCCTCGGTCGTCCCGCGCAGCTCGCGGGGGCGGCCTTCGCCGCCGCCCCGCTCGCTTCCATCGGCTGAGTGCCGCGCAGGCCGTCGGGCGCCCGGTCGGTTGCCGTGCGGCGGCAGCGATTCCCGCCCCCCCGAGCCGGGGTATGCTCAAGCCGATCTTATGAGCGACGAGAGGCAGGTATGGCAGCCAAGACCAAGGCGGTGAAGACAGGAGCCGCGGCGTTCGCGCTCAAGGAGAGCCCGTACGTCCAGCGCCTCCTGCAGGACCCGGAGCTGCGCCAGAACCTCGGGCAGGCCCTGCGCTCGTCCCGCGACGCCTACGCCCGTCTCAACAACGGCAAGGCGCCGCACAAGGCGATCTTCGACGACAAGCGCCTGAAGAAGGACATCAAGCAGGCCGGCGAGTCCTTCCGCTACGCCGGCGAGGCGCTGCGCGAGGGTCCCAAGCGCAAGAAGGGCTTCGGGCTCGGCAAGCTGATCCTGCTGGCGATCCTCGGCTTGGCGGTCGCCCTGGGCGTGAGCGAGGGCCTCCGCAAGAAGGCGCTCGACGCGCTCTTCGGTGCCGAGGAGGAGTTCGAGTACACGTCTCCGACCACCACCACGACGACTCCGGGCGTGGCCTCGGCCGGCGTCAACGGCGGCGACGCGGGCGGCGCGACCACCGCGCTCTGAGCGCGATCGACCATCGCAGTCCGCAGTGAGGAAGGGGCGCCCGGGTGGCGCCCCTTCTGCGTCTCAGGTGGCCGCGGGGCGGATGGTCGGAAGCCGCGGCCGCACCACGCGCAGCAGCGCCTGGACCGTGTCGGGCGCCATGGCGGCGAAGGACAGCCGCCGCCCGTCGCGCGGCTTGACCCGCAGCTCCGCCCGGCGGCCTCGCCGCGACAGCCGCGCCTCGACGTCCTCGAGCACCGCGTAGGACATGAAGCGGACGCGCGCCACCGGAGCGTCGTCGCGCAGCCACAGCAGCCGGCGATCAGTCGCGATCAGGCGCACGCTGGGGCTGTCCCAGGTTGAGGCGTCGGCGACCAGCAGGACGGCTTCGAGCGGCTGCAGAGAGTCGAGCAGCTCGCGTCCCAGCTGGCCACGCACGGCCGGCGACAGCCAGGCCCCGGGGGCGACGGCGGCGGCGGGCCGTGCCGCCGGGGGGGCGGCCCGACCCGAGTCCCGGACCGGCAGCGCCGACTGGCTGCCGCGCACGATCTCGTCGTAGGCGGAGTTGACCTCGCGCATCCGGTCGCCGTCCTCCGGAGCGCGGTCCGGGTGGTGGCGCTTGGCCAGCTCCCGATAGGCGGTGGCCACCTCGCCCTCGGTCGCGCCCGGCCTCAACCCCAGGACGGCGTAGGGGTCGCTCACGTCAGGCGGTCTTGGGCGACTGCCAGGGCGCCGAGAGGCGCCGCTCGATCTGGTCGGGAAGCTCGGCGATCGGCACCCGGACCTGCTCCAGGGTGTCGCGGTCGCGCAGCGTGACGGTGCGGTCCTGCAGCGTCTGATGGTCGATGGTGACGCCGTAGGGAGTGCCGATCTCGTCCTGCCGGCGGTAGCGGCGCCCGATCGAGCCGCCCTCGTCGTATTCCGTGCTCCAGCGGCCGCGCAGGAGCTGCTGCACCTCGCGGGCGACCTCGGGCTGGCCGTCCTTGCGCACCAGCGGCAGCACGGCGACCTTGACCGGCGCCAGGCGCGGGTGGAGCTTCAGGACGGTGCGCGACTCGCCGCCGATCTCGTCCTCGTCGTAGGCGTCGCAGAGAACGGCCAGCACCGCCCGGCCGACGCCGGCGGCCGGCTCGATGACGTGGGGGACGTAGCGCTCGCCGCTCGGCTGGTCGAAGAACTCCAGTTTCTCGCCGGACGCCTGGGCATGGGCGTTGAGGTCGAAGTCCCCGCGATTGGCGACGCCCTCGAGCTCCGACCAGCCGATCGGATAGAGGTACTCGACGTCGCTGGTCGCCGACGAGTAGTGCGACAGCTCCTCGGCCTCATGGGCGCGCATACGCAGGTGGCTGGGGCGGATGCCGAGGCGCACGTACCAGTCCAGGCGCTCCTGGAGCCAGTGCCGGTACCACTCCTCGGCCTCGGCGGGCGGCACGAAAAACTCCATCTCCATCTGCTCGAACTCGAGCGTGCGGAAGATGAAGTTGCCGGGCGTGATCTCGTTGCGAAACGACTTGCCGACCTGGGCGATGCCGAACGGCGGCTTCTTGCGGGCGAAGCCCAGCACGGTCTTGAAGTCGAGGAAGATGCCCTGGGCGGTCTCGGGACGCAGGTAGACCGTGGAGCCGGCCTCCTTGACCGGCCCGATCGCCGTCTCGAACATCAGGTTGAACTCGCGCTGCTCGGTGAGGTCGCACTGGCCGTCCTCGCCGGGGTGGCGCGACGGCTTGCGCCCGCACTCGAGCTCGCCGATGTGGTCGGCGCGGAAGCGGCGCTTGCACGTGCGGCAGTCGATCAGGGGATCGGTGAAGCCGGCCAGATGGCCCGACGCCTCCCAGGTGCGGGGGTGCTGGATGATCGCCGAGTCGAGCGCCACCACGTCGTCGCGCTCCTCGAGCATCGCCTTCCACCACGCGTCCACCACATTGCGCTTGAGCAGCACCCCGTAATGGCCGTAGTCATAGGTGTTGGCGATCCCTCCGTAGATCTCGGAGGCAGGAAACACCAGGCCGCGGCGCTTGCACAGCGCGACCACCTTGTCCATCGTCACGACTTCTTGCGCCGGCATGGCGGCTGAGTCTAGGGAGGTCGATTCTTCCTATACTGCGCCGTTCATGCCGATCTACGAGTACCGCTGCGAGAACGGGCACCTCTTCGAGGTGATGCAGAAGATGACCGAAGGTCCCGTGACCCAATGCGAGACCTGCGAAGCGCCCGTTCAGCGCGTCTTCCACCCGATCGCCGTGCACTTCAAGGGCTCGGGTTTCTACAACACCGACTACGGGACCGCGAAGCGCAAGCGCGAGCAGGACTTGTCGGCCAAGCGCGACGCCGCCGCCAAGGGCGACAAGAAGGACTCCGGCTCGGCCACATCGTCGACGAGCTCGTCGTCCTCCGACGGCGCCTCGTCCACCCCGTCTTCCTCTCCCGCGCCCTCGCCGCCGGCCAAGTCGGGCTCCTAGCCCGGCGATGAGCGCCCGGCAGGCGGGCCTGCTGCTGGCGCTCTCGGCGATCTGGGGCGCGTCCTACCTGCTGATCAAGTACGCACTCGAGGACTTCGAGCCGGTCTTCGTGGTGTGGGCGCGCGTGGTCGTGGCGCTGCTCGTCCTGTGCCTGGCGCTGGCCCTCGGATCCCGGTCGCGGGAGCTGTCGGGGGCGTGGGAGGACCTGCGAGCCCGTCCGAGGGCGGCGGTCCGCCTCGGCCTGCTGGCGATCGCTCTGCCGTTCACGCTGATCACCGTGGGTGAGGTCCACGTGCCCTCCGGGCTCACCGCGGTGCTGATCTCGCCGGCCTCGATCTTCGTCGCCATGCTCGCCCCGCTGCTCGACTCCTCCGAGCGCGCCGACGCCCGCGCGGCGTCCGGCATGGGCATCGGACTGGCCGGGGTGGCCCTGCTGGTCGGGATCGAGTCGGTGCAGAACCTGGGCGAGTTCCTCGGCTCGCTGGCGATCCTCGGGGCGGCGCTGTCCTACGCGCTGAGCGGCTTCGTCGTCAAGCGCGACTACGCGGGCCTGTCGTCGCTGGCGACTTCGGTGGTGTCGATCGCGACTTCCGTCGTCCTGATCGCGCCGTTCGCCCTCCTCGCCGCTCCGCAAGAGATCCCGGGATGGCGATCCCTGGTCGCGCTGCTGCTGCTCGGCGGCCTCGGCACCGCTCTGGCCTTCGTCATCTTCTACCGCCTGATCGCCGAAGTCGGCGCTGGCCGCGCGTCGCTGGTGTCCTACCTGGCTCCGGGCGTCGCCCTGCTCTACGGCGCGTGGCTGCTCGACGAGGAGATCACTCCGGCGGCGATCGGAGGGCTGGCCCTCATCCTCGGCGGTGTTGCGCTCGCCTCGAGCCGCCGGAGGACTTCTCCGGCGCTCGTCGCGCCCGGCACCGGCGACTCGTAGCCCGCCGGCGTCAGCCGCGCAGGAAGCGCTCGACGCGGCGCTGCTTCTCCTCTTCGGAGACCTCCAGCGCCGAGCCGCCGTCGGGCAGGGTGACGTCCTGGAAGGGGCGCAGCACCGCCGTATTGCCCGTGCCGCCGGTCACCGTCGCTCCCACGACGCCGAGCAGCGCGGGGCCGGCCATGTCCGTCTGCACCGCCCTGGGGCCCTGCCATGACACCCACGGCAGGCGGGCGAAGGTCTCCAGCGACACGACCTGGCTCTTGATCGCCGCCATGATCTGCTGCTGGCGGCGGGCCCGGGTGCGGTCGTCCTCCTCGGGATTGCACTCGTTCTTGCGCGTGCGGGCCAGGGCGAGCGCCTGCCGGCCGTCGAGCTCGTTGACGCCGCGCTTGAGGCGCAGGGTGTAGCCGCCGTTGCGGTAGCCGCCGTTGATGCGCGAGACGACGCAGCCCGTGCGCACCTCGACGCCGCCCAGGGAGTCGATCAACGCCGGGAAGTTCTCGAAGTTCACCTCGACCAGGTGGTTGACCTCGATGCCGAGGTACTGCTTGACGGTCTCCACCGCCAGGGCGGGCCCGCCGATCGCATAGGCGGCGTTGATCTTGTTGCGCCCGTGGCCGGGAATGTCGGCCACCGTGTCGCGCGGGATCGAGAGAGTCGCGTTGCGGTTACCGCCGATGCGCAGGAGCATGATGCTGTCGGCGCGCGACGGCCCGCCGACCTGCGCGCCGGGCTCGTTGTTCTCCTCGGTGCGCGCGTCGGAGCCGAGGATGAGGATGTTGTTCGGCGAGGTCAGCGTCAAGCCACTCGGGTCGAGCGCCGCGCGCGCCTCGTCGGAGACCTTCGCGCGCTGGATCTGCGCGGAGACCAGGAAGAGGACCAGCGAGATCGAACACCAGGCGACGACCGCGAGCAGGCCGTAGCGCAGGAGCTTGCGCGGGAAGCGGCGCCTGCGTCCGGAGGGGGCCGCCGACGACCGTCCCGCGCGATGCACCTGGTACTCGGGCTGGCCTCCGCCGCGGTCGCCGCCGCCCCCCGCGGGGCCCCGGAGCTCGGCGAGCCCGCCCGCGGCCTTGCCCGGGCGGTCGCGACGGAACAGGCGCGGGCTGGATCGATAGACCTTGTATTCGGGGCGCTCGGAGCCGCCGGCCTCGGGGCCGGCGCCGCTGCCGGAGCGTCTCAGGTTGTCCTCGCTTCGAGCCATGTCAGACCCACATGGTGGCCGACGCGCTCGCGAGGCGCGGAAGGAGGCTTGCAAGCGGCGCGGCTGCCGCGCCCGCCAGGACGTACGCTGCGGGCGCGCCGCACGGCGAGGGCGCGCCTCGGCAGGCATCCGGACGGGAGCGGCGATGACGGCGAGCAGAGCGCAGGCGGCGGTGCCGGCATGAGCGAGGGCGGACGCCTGGTGGTGTGTCCCACCCCGATCGGCAACCTGGAGGACGTCACCCTGCGGGTGCTGTCGGCTCTGCGCGACGCCGACGTGATCGCCTGCGAGGACACGCGGCGCACGCGCGTGCTGCTGGAGCGCTACGGGGTGCAGGCGACGCTCGTCTCCTACCACGAGCACAACGAGCACGAGCGGGCCGCCGAGCTGGTGGGCCGGATGGTGACCGGTGAGGTGGTGGCCCTCGTCTCGGATGCGGGCATGCCCCTGGTCTCCGACCCGGGCTTCGTGATGGTGCAGGCGTGCGTGGCGGCCGGGCTGGAGGTCGAGGTCCTGCCGGGTCCCTCGGCGGCGATCGCGGCGCTCGTCGCCAGCGCGCTGCCGGCCGACGCCTGGCGCTTCGTCGGCTTCCTGCCACGCAAGCGCGGCGCCCTCGAAACGGTGCTCGCGGCGCGCGAGACCGTCGTGGCCTTCGAGTCGCCCAAGCGCGTGGGCGCCTCCCTGGCGATCCTCGCCGAAGTCGACCCGGGGCGCCCGGTGGCGGTGTGCCGGGAGCTGACCAAGCTGCACGAGGAGGTCGTGCGCGGCGACGCGGCGACGCTCGCGGCCCGCTACGCCGAGACGCCACCGCGGGGTGAGGTCGTACTGGTGTTCGGTGGGGCTCCGGAGCGCGTGGGACCGGATCCCCAGGCGCTGGCGGCGGTGCAGCGGCTGGTGGAGTCCGGAGCGCGGGCGCGGACCGCCGCCGGCGTGGTGGCGCAGCTCACCGGCGGCTCGGCCAACGAGCTCTACCGTGCGACGACGGTCGACGCCGGCGAGGAATGAGCCACTGATGCCGACGTAGGTCACCGGAAGTTGCGCCGAATCGAGTCCTCCCGCGCACAGGATGCGGAGTCGCCCCGATCGTGCGCTCGGTGCGCACGTCTCTGCGACTCTCCCCGCTGCCCCTCGCCATCGCGGTGGCCTGCGCGGTTTCCCCTCCGCCGGCGCTGGCCCTGTCTCCGCATCCCGGCTGGCAGAACCCGGTGAGCGGTGGGCCGGTGCGCTCCTTCGATCCCGGGCGCCACGCGTTCGCCGCCGGCGCTCATCGGGGCGTCGACCTGGCCGCACGCCCGGGGCAGCCGGTGCGGACCGCATGCTCCGGACGAGTCGCCTTCGCCGGAGTGGTGGCCGGCCGGCCCGTGGTCACCGTCGCCTGCGGTTCCTGGCGGGTCACGCACCTTCCGGTCGTCCGGCCGCTGGTGGCGGCCGGCGAGCACGTCGGCCTTGGACGCCGGCTCGGCTCAGTGGGTCACGACGAGTCCCACGCCGGCCTGCACCTCGGCGTCCGGAGGGCGGACCGGAGTTTCGGCTACGTCGATCCCTGGCTCCTGCTCTCCGGCGCCGGTACCGGCGACCGGCCGGAGGCGATACCCGTGTCGCGGCGACGCCCGCTCCCTCGCGTCGGCTTCCGGGCTCCCCGCCCCGTCGACGTCCGCGTCCCCCGCTCGGTCCCGGTGGCCCAGCCACACGGGGCCCGTCGCCTCGCGCCGCCCCTGGCGTGGATCGGCCTCGCCCTGATGCTGGCGGGATGCCTCGGAGCCGGCGGACTGGCCAGCCGGCGCCGCGCGGCACAGGCGCCCGCGGCCAGAAGAACCGGCGTCGGCCCGGCGTTGACCGGGCATGTCAGATCGCGCACAGGTGAAGACTGCCGTCCACGCTGACATCCTCGCCGTCCTGGGAGCCGTGCGGGGGATGGCCGCCGCCGCCCTCCGGGCTCCCGATCCCGATCTAGACGATCAGGACGTCGAGGCGCTCATCGTGGATGGGCTGCTCGGCGTCGACTCCGCCGCGCGCGTCCGGCGCATCCGCCTGCAGGTGTCCGACCAGAAGGTCTACGAGCCCCTGCCCGGTCCACTCGCCCGGGCGCAGGCGCTCGGCGAGAGCTCGATGCGGCGCGCGCTGACCGCCACCGACCCGCTCGCCGGCCGCGACGAGAACGGTGTGGTCGTCTCCCTCATGGCGCCCCTGGTCTCCCGTACCGGAGCCATCGACGTCTTCGTGATCGAAGCCGAATCGTCCGGAGCCGGCCTGTCGGCCCTCCACCGCGAGATGCTGGCCACACTGCGCGACCAGGCGGCCGCCGCGTTGGCGGTGCGCCATGCGCAGGCCGAGGCTCGCCTCGATCCCCTCACCGGCTGCCTCAACCACGGAGCCATGGTCGCCCAGCTCGAGCGCGAGGTGGCTCGTGCCCAGCGCGGCTCGGGGCAACTCACGTGCGTGATGCTCGATCTCGACGACTTCAAGTGCGTCAACGAGCGCTGCGGGCATCCTGTCGGTGACCGGATCCTCAGCGCGGTGGCCAGGGCGATGCTCGAGGAGTGCCGCACCTACGACTCGTGCTGCCGCTACGGAGGCGACGAGTTCATGGTCATCCTGCCCGACACCGGGATCGCCGATGCCGTGCGGACCGCCGAGCGGCTGCGCGCCGCCGTCGCCCGCTCCGGAGTCGACCACGACGAGAAGACCCTCTCCGTGGCGGCCACCGCGGGAGTCGCCGACTGGCAGGTCGGCGAGACGGCGGCGCAGCTCATCCAGCGCGTCGACCAGGCGCTCATCGCCGGCAAGGGAGCCGGCAAGGACGGCATCGGGCTGGCGTGAGGCGACGCGCCGACGGCGCGAGGGGCCCCCAACCGGCCCGCGGGTAGCCTTGAGCGCTCGATGGCCTTCTACGTGACCACGCCGATCTACTACGTCAACGCGGCCCCGCACCTCGGCCACGCGTACACGACGATCGGCGCCGACGTCCTCGCGCGCCACATGCGCCAGCGCGGCGAGGAGGTCTTCTTCCTCACCGGCACCGACGAGCACGGCGAGCCGGTGGCGCAGGCGGCCGAGCGCGAGGGAGTCACGCCGGCGGAGCTGGCCGAGCGCAACGCCCGCCGCTTCCAGGACCTGATGCCCCGCATCAACGCGTCCAACGACTTCTTCATCCGCACCAGCGACGAGCGTCACAAGCGGCGGGTGCAGGAGCTGATGCAGCGCGTGCACGACAACGGCCACGTCTACAAGGGCGCCTACGAGGGCTGGTACTGCCCTCGCTGCGCGGACTTCAAGACCGATCAGGAGATCGCCGCGGGCAACACCTGCCCGATCCACCTGATCCCGCTCGAGCGCGAGAGCGAGGAGAACTGGTTCTTCCGCCTGTCGAGCTTCCAGGAGCCGCTCGAGCGCCTGTTCGCCGACCACGCGGACTTCGTCCTCCCGCGGCAGCGGGCCAACGAGGCGCGCTCCTTCATCGCCGGGGGCCTCCAGGACGTCTCGCTGTCGCGAGCGCACCTGCGGTGGGGAGTTGAGGTCCCGTGGGATCCCGAGCACGTCTTCTACGTGTGGTTCGACGCGCTCCTGAACTACGTCACCGCGCTGTCCTTCGCGCGTGAGGGCGAGGACCTCACCGAGACCTTCTGGCCGGCGACGTTCCAGGTGATGGGCAAGGACATCCTCAAGTTCCACGCCATCTACTGGCCCGCACTGCTGCTGGCGGCCGGTCTGCCGCTGCCCAAGCACCTCCTGATCCACGGCTACCTGCTGATGAAGGACGCCGCCGGCGACGAGCACAAGATGTCCAAGTCGCTGGGCAACGTCCTCGACCCGTTCCAGGTGATGGACGAGTTCGGCACCGACGCCCTGCGCTACTACTGCTTCCGCGAGGTCTCCTTCGGACAGGACGGCTCGGTCTCGACCATCGGCTTCGGTGAGCGCTACGAATCCGAGCTGGCCAACGAGTACGGCAACCTGGCGTCGCGGACGCTGGCGATGGTCGACCGCTACCGGGACGGAGTGGTGCCGGTCGCCTCGGTCGATCCGGTCCTGGCCGCCGACTTCGACGGCCTGCCGGCCGAGGTCTGCGAGCTGCTCGACCGCGCCGAGCTCTCGCAGGCGCTCGACGTGATCTGGCAGCGCGTGCGCCGCCTCAACCGCTACGTCGGCGACTCGGAGCCCTGGAAGCTGGCCAAGGACCCGGCGGCGGCCGGCGCGCTGGACGTCACCCTGGCGTCGCTGATGGAGGGACTGCGGGTGGTGACCGTCCTGCTGCATCCGTACATGCCGGAGTCCACCGCGCGCCTGATGGAGGCGATGGGCCTGGAAGCAGACGGGTTCGCGCTCGCCGACGCGGAGTTCGGGCGCGGGAAGCCCGGCGACCGGGTCAACCGGCTCGAGCCGCCGCTGTTCCCCCGCGCGCAGTGATCGACTCCCACACCCACCTGGACCACCTGCCGACTTCCGCCGGCGAGGCGGTCGCCGCCGCCGGCGAAGCGGGCGTCTCCAGGCTGCTGACGGTCGGCACCGACCTCGATTCGTGCCGGGCGGCGATCGCGGCCGCCGAGGAGTTCGACGGCGTGTGGGCGGCGATCGGCCTGCATCCGAACCGCGCCGCCGACTACGACGACGCGACGGGCGAGGCGCTGGCCGAGCTCGCGGCGCATCCCCGCTGTGCGGCGATCGGCGAGACCGGCCTGGACTATTACCGCCAGGGGGCGACTCGCGACGAGCAGCTGCTCGCCCTTCGCGAACACGCCGACCTCGCCCGCCGCACGAGCAAGCCGCTCGTCATCCACACCCGCGAGGCCGACCAGGACACCCTCGACGCCCTGCGCGATCACGCGGACGGGCTCGAGGTGCTGCTGCACTGCTTCTCGATGCCCGCGCGCCTCGACGAGTGCCTGAAGCGCGGCTACTGGTTCTCCTTCGCCGGCAACTGCACCTATCCGCGCAACTCGGAGCTCGCGGAGTCCGTCACCCGCGTCCCGCTCGAGCGCCTGCTGGTCGAGACCGACGCGCCCTACCTGTCGCCGCAGCCAGTCCGCAAGCACCGCAACCAGCCCGCCTTCGTCGTCCACACCGCGCGCTTCGTCGCCGAGCGGCACGGGATCGAATACGAGGCGTTGGAGGCGGCGGTCGAGGCCAACGCCGCCCGGCTGTTCGGCTGGTGAGGGACGGGCCGAGCCAGCCGAGCCTGCGCCGGCTGCGGCAGTTCGAGATCCGCCCCGACCGGGAGCTGGGCCAGAACTTCCTGATCGACTCCAACCTCCTGGAGGTGATCGGGCGCGAGGCACGGCTGGGGCCGGCCGACGTCGTCCTCGAAGTCGGTGGGGGGCTCGGGGTGCTGTCGGAGTACCTGGCGGCCCGGGCGGCGCACGTGCACGTCGTCGAGCTGGATCCCCGGCTCCGCGACGCCCTGCTCGACGCCCTGGCGCCGTTCGGCAACACGATGCTGCACATGGCCGACGCGGTCAAGCTCGACTACGCGTCGCTGGTCCCGGCCCCGACCAAGGTGGTGGCCAACCTGCCCTACGGCGTGGCGGCGACGGTGCTGCTGCAGACCATCGAGCAGCTGCCGAGCGTCCAGGAGTGGGTCGGCATGGTGCAGCGCGAGGTCGGCGAACGCTTCGCCGCCGCGCCGGGATCCGGCAGCTACGGGGTCCCGAGCGTGCTGGCGCAGCTCGCCTGCGAGGTGCGGGTGCTGCGGTCCGTCTCGCGACGGGTCTTCCACCCGGTGCCCAACGTCGACTCGGTGCTGCTCGGCCTGCGCCGCCGCGGTCCCGCCCCGGCGCCGGAGCTCAGGCGTCTCGTCCAGCAGGGCTTCGCCCACCGCCGCAAGGCCCTGCCGCGGTCGCTGGCGCTCGCCGGCGGCTCGGAGTTGCGCGATCCGGCCCGGGCGGCGCTGACCGCGATGGGCCTGCCGGCCGATGCGCGCGCCGAGCGGCTGTCGCCGGCCCAGTGGCGCGACCTGGGCGGCCGCCTCGGAATTGCCTCGTCGTGACCGTCCTGCGCGGCCGGGCGCCCGGCAAGGTCAACGCCTGCCTGTTCGTCGGCTCGCGCCGCGCCGACGGCCTGCATCCGCTGGTCTCGGTGGTGCAGCCCCTCTCGCTCGCCGACGAGCTGGCCCTCATCCCGGATCCCGGGGCGACGGGCGACGAGGTCGTGTGCCCGGGCATCGAGGGGCCCAACCTGGCCGCGCGAGCGATGGCGGCCTACCGGGCCGCTAGCGGCTGGCGGGGGTCGCCGCAGCGCCTGGAGATCGCCAAGCGCGTCCCGGTGGCGGCGGGCATGGGCGGGGGATCGGCCGACGCCGCCGCCGCGCTGCGGCTGATGGCCGCCGCGGCCGGGCGGCCGGACGACCCGGCCGCGGTCGCGCTGGCGCCGTCACTGGGTTCCGACGTGCCGGCCCAGCTGCTGGCGTGCCGGTGCCTGATCTCCGGAGCCGGCGAGCTCGTCGAGGTCCTGCCGGACCCGTTGCCCGGCGCCGTCCTGGTCCTGCCCTCCGACGAGCACCTCTCCACCGCGCACGTCTACGCGACGTTCGACGCGTTCGGTTCCGGACGCGACCCCGAGGAGCTCGACGAGCTCGCCGAGCGGGTCAGGCGAACCGGCGGCGCGTTCTCCGGACAGCTGCGCCACAACGACCTGGCCGAAGCGGCCATCGCCGCGTGCCCCTCCATCGCCGCCGCCCTCGACGACGCCTCCGCGACGGGTGCCGACCACGTGATGGTGTCGGGATCGGGTCCCACCGTGGTCGCCTTCTTCGATGGCGAGGACGGCTCAAGTCGCGCGCATGAGGCCCGCAGCGCGCTCGTGAGCCATCCGCGGGCGGTCGTCGCCGAGCCGGTCGCCGGCGACTTCTCGACGCCGCGCGCGGAGTGAGCGCGAAGTCGCCGACCTCGGCCGTCGACTCCTTGCGCGACAATGCCGGTCGCACCGTGTCCGAGCAGACGACCATCTACCTCATCGCCGGCACCGCCGCCGTCCTCTCCGTGGGCGCCTGGCTGTACTGGATCGTGGTGCCGACGTGGTGCTCCTACGCCCGCTGGTGGGAGCGGCTGGTGGCCGTGCTGCTGAGCGTCTACGTGCTCGCGGCGCTGGTGCTGGCCGGTGCCGGCCTGGGTGCCGTGATGCTGCTCTACGCGGACCGGATCTGAGTCGTGGCCCGACCGTCTGCCACGACCACCACCGCGTCGGCGCCGGCCGACACCATCGGCGGCTTCGGCTTCGACGCGCTCGACGCCGTCTCCGAGGCGGTGGTCAGCGGCGCCGGCATCCCCGAGGTGGCGCGCGCCGCCGCTCGCGCGCTCGACTGCTCGCTGGTGATCATCGACCGCGCGAGCGCGGTGCTGGCGGTGGCCGCCCGCTCGCCGGCCGACGAGCGCTCGCTGATGGTCGAGTCCCCCGGAGTCCAGAGCCATGACCTGCGGGTAGGAGACACCGCGGTCGGCCGTCTGCGGCTGAGGCCGCGCTCGGAGCCGCCGCCGGCGCCGCTGCTGCGCATCGTTTTGACGCTGATCGCCTCCGAGGTCGAGCGCCTGCGCGCCCCGGATCGCGCCTCGGAGGCCGCCCAGACCGCCTTTTTGCGCGCGCTGCTGGACCGCACGGTCACCGACCGCGGCGACATCGTCGCCCGCGGCGAGGAGCTCGGGATCCAGCTCGCCGGCGGCGGCGCCGTGGTGGTCGCGCGGGCGCACCACTTCGCGCCGGTCGACGACGATTGGCGCGCCCGGGTGCTGTCGGCGGCCGAGCGCGCCGCACGCGGCAGCGCCCCGGGAGCGCTGGCCGCGCTCGTCGACCAGCTCCAGGGCAGCCACGTCGCCGTGCTGCTGCCGGCGGCCGACGACGCGGGCGTGCGGCGGACCGCCGAAGCGGTCGCGCGCGAGCTGCGCTCGGCGCTGCCGAGCTTCACCTTCGCGGTCGGTCACTCGCGGGTGGCCGGCGATCCGGTGGACCTGCACCGCGCCGGGCACGAGGCGGCGCTGGCCGCCAACGTCGCCGAGGCGGGCGGGGTGTCCGACGAGGCGGCAGAAGAGGCGGCCGGGGTGCTCGCCTTCGAGGACACCGGCTCCTACCGGCTGCTGCTGTCGGCGATGAGCGAGGATCGAGCCGAGCTCGAGCGCTTCTACGCGGAGACGATCGGCCGCCTCGTCGCCTACGACGACCAGTACGAGACCGACCTCGTCCAGACGCTGGAGACCTTCCTCGACTGCGACGGAAACGTCGCCGGCAGCGCCCAGAAGCTCTTCACCCATCGCCACACCATCCGCTACCGGCTCGAGCGCGTCCGTGAGATCTCCGGCCTCGACGTCGGCTCGAGCGACGGCCGCGAGCGCCTCGGCCTCGGCCTCAAGGCGATGCGGGTGCTCGGCATCGCCACGCCGCGGGGGCCCGCGCGCGAGGCCGGAGCCGAAGCCGGCCGCGTGCCGCGCGAGTCCAAGGACCGCTGAGTCAGGAGGCAGATGTCGATCGGAGTCATCACCGGGTCGGGCACCTACGCGCTGCCCGGCTCCACCGGGTCCGACCGGGAGGCCGTGTCCACGCCGTGGGGCGAGGTCGAGGTGTCGCGTGCCCAGGTGGGAGGCGTCGAGGTCCTGCACGTCTCGCGGCACGGGGAGGGGCATCCGCGCCTGTCCAACCACGTCGAGCACCGCGCCAACATCGCCGCCCTGAGCCAGCTCGGCGCGAGCGCCGCGGTGGGGCTGACCGTGTGCGGGGCCGTCGATCCCGATGTCGAGCTGGGCTCGCTGATCTGCTTCGACGACCTGCACTTCCCGTCCAACCGGCTGCCCGATGGCGAGCTGTGCACCTTCTACGCCCGCGCCGGCGACGCGCGCCGCGGGCACTGGATCTTCGAGGCGCCGTACTGCGAGCCGCTGCGCCAGTCGCTGCTCGCCGGCGCGCGCGAGGCGGGGCTGTCGATCGCCGCAACCGGCTGCTACGGCCACGTCGACGGCCCGCGCTTCAACACTCGCGCCGAGATCCGCGCGCTGGCCGCCTGCGGCGTGACCGCCGTGTCGCAGACCGCCGGCCCCGAGACGGTGCTGGCCGGGGAGGCGGAGCTCCCGTTCGCGCTGATCGGCTACGCAACCGATCACGCCAACGGCGTCAAGGCGCAGGCCACCCCGGTCGCGAGGCTGCTCGAGCTGATCGCGGCGAGCACCCAGACCTTCGGGCAGCTGCTGGCCGCCGCGCTGCCGCGCGTGGACGAGTCCGCCCTGCCGCCGACCGGCGTCGTGTACCGCTTCGGCGAGGAGTAGGGGATGGGGCTCGCCGTGCTGGTCATGGCGGAGGCCCCGCCCGCGCCGGGTTCCTCGGCGCTCGAGCCGTTGCTGGGAGCCGAGGGGTGCGCTCGCCTCGAGTCGCTGCTGCTTCGTCGCGCAGCCCGCTGGGCCGTCGAGAGCGCACCGGGCGCCGCGTTCGTCGCCGTCCATCCTGGGGGATCCGACCGCGGGCTCCGCGGCGCAGGACTTGGCGTCGAGTCCTTCGCCCAGGAGGAGGGACCCGCCGCCGAGCGATTCGAGCGGGCCGCCCGGCGCGTGTTCGAAGCCCGCGGAGGCCCGCTGGTGATCGTGGGAACCGACTTCCCGCGGCTGGCGCGGTACCACGCCGAAGCGGCGCTCGGCGACCTGCGCGAGGGCTGCGACGTGGTGCTCGGCGTGGCGATCGGCGGAGGGCTCTACCTGCTCGGGATGCGGCGACCCGAGCCCCGGCTGTTCGCGCTGGCGGGCGCCGGCGTCGACGGTGAGATGACCCGTCGCAACGCCCGGGAGGTGACCGAGGGGCTCGGCCTCGAGGTCGGGATGCTGCACTACGAGCGGGCGCTGGTGAACCCGGGGGACGCGCGGGCGCTGCTGGCCGATCCGCTCCTGCCGGCCGATCTCGCCGAGGTCCTGGGACCGCGGCGGGCGCGTGGAGCGGACGACGGGTGAGGCGCACGGCGCGAGGAGCGCACTGGGGAGCCCGGATTCGAACCAGGACCAGATGCTCCAAAGGCACCTGTGCTGCCGTTACACCACTCCCCACCCGAGCGGCGCGGCGACCATAGCAGTGGAGGGTCTTTACCCTTGACGGTTGTGAGCGCGCCAACCGTCGTAATCCTGGCAGCCGGACAGGGGACCCGGATGAAGTCCTCCGTGCCGAAGGTCCTGCACCCGATCTGTGGCCGGCCGATGATCCTCTGGCCCGTGGCCGCCGCCCTCGAAGCCGGCGCGGCGAGGGTGGTGGTCGTCGACGATCCCAGCCGCAAGCTCGAGTCCGTCCTCCCCGAGGGCGTCACCTCGGCGGTGCAGGAGCAACCCCGCGGGACCGGCGACGCCGTCCGGGCAGCGGCCGCGTTGATCGACCCCGACGCCCCCGTCGTGGTGCTCGCCGGCGACGTGCCGCTGATCACTCCCGCCGCGATCGCCGAACTGGTCGCCGCCCATGCCGCCGGTGGCGCCGCGGCCACGATGGCGACCATGGAGCTCGAAGACCCGTCCGGCTACGGACGCGTGATTCGCGGGGCCGACGGCGCCGTCGAGCGGGTGGTCGAGACGAAGGTGGCCGGAGACGCCACTCCGGCCGAGCTGAAGATCCGCGAGGTCAACACCGGAGTGCTCGCGTTCGACGGGCGGGCCCTGCTGGACGCCCTCGACGGCCTCGACACCGACAACGCGCAGGGAGAACTCTACCTCCCCGACGTCCTGCCCGTCCTGCGGGCCGCGGGCAGCCGCGTCGGCGCCCACGTCCTCGCGGATCCGCGGCTCATGCTGGGCGTCAACGACCGCGTCGACCTGGCCACCGTCACCGGTCATGCCCAGCAGCGGATCAACGAGGCGCACATGCGCGCCGGCGTGACCTTCCTCGACTCGGCTTCCAGCGTGGTCGACGCCGGCGTCGAGATCGGTCGCGACACGGTGATCGAGCCGTTCACCTGCCTGCGGGGGACGACGCGCATCGGCGAGGACTGCCGGATCGGGCCGTCGTCGACGCTGATCGACTCCGAGCTCGGCAGGGGCGTGACGATCCGCCACACGTACGCCGATGGCGCCCTGGTCGAGGACGGCGCCAACGTCGGCCCGTTCGCCTACCTGCGTCCCGGCGCGACCCTGCGGGCGAAGGCGAAGGTCGGCACCTTCGTCGAAGTCAAGAACGCCATCATCGGCGCGAACTCGAAGGTCCCGCACCTGTCCTACGTCGGCGACGCCGACGTCGGGGAGGACTCCAATCTCGGCGCCGGCACGATCACCGTCAACTACGATGGGCGGCGGAAGCACCGGACCACGATCGGCCGCAACGTCCGCGGCGGATCCGACACCATGTTCATCGCTCCCGTCACCGTGGGAGACGGGGCGTGGACGGCCGCCGGCTCGGTGATCACGCAGGACATCCCGCCCGGCGCGCTGGGCGTCGCCCGGGCGCGTCAGCACAACGTCGAGGGCTACGTCGAGCGCAGATCTCGCGAGCAGGAGGAGCAGTCGTGACCTATCACGCACCATCCGCGCGCGGCCGTACACTCGGCGTCGTGGGAGGCCAGGGTCCCGACGCCAGCGCAGTCCCCGCGAGCGCGGTCGAGCTCGAGTACAACAAGCGGCTGATGCTGTTCTCCGGCCGGGCAAACCCGGAGCTGGCGGGCAGGATCGCCTCGCGCCTGGGCATCGAGAGCGGCGCCGTCACCCTCAAGACCTTCTCAAACGGCGAGGTCTATTGCCGCTACGAGGAGTCGATCCGCGGCGCCGACGTCTTCATCGTGCAGCCGACGTGCGGCAACCCGGCCACCGGCATCAACGCCAACGACGCGCTGATGGAGCTCCTGGTGATGATCGACGCGGCGGTGGGCGCCTCGGCGCACCGCGTGATCGCCGTGACCCCGTGGTACGGCTACTCCCGCCAGGACAAGAAGTCCGGGCCGCGCGAGCCGATCACCGCCCGCCTCGTCGCCCGCATGCTGGAGACGGCGGGAGCCGACCGGGTGCTCACGATGGACCTGCACGCCGGGCAGGTGCAGGGCTTCTTCTCCAAGCCGGTCGACCACATGACCGCGCTCTTCATCCTCACCCAGTACTTCAACGACCTCAACCTCCCGGACCTCGTGGTCGTCTCGCCGGACGCCGGCCGGGTGAAGCTGGCCAAGAAGTTCGCCGAGAAGGTGGGAGCCGAGCTGGCGATCCTCAACAAGGAGCGCCCGGCGCAGCAGGTGGCCGAGATCTCCTACGTCATCGGCGAGGTCAAGAACCGCAACGCCGTCATCGTCGACGACATCATCGACACCGCGGGCACCCTGCGGGCGGCCGGAGAGACGGTCAAGGCCGCCGGTGCCAAGCGCGTCTACGCCGCCGCCACCCACCCGGTGCTGTCGGGCAACGCGTTCGCCAACCTGGCCGCGTCGCCGTTCGAGGAGATCGTCGTCACCGACACGATCCCGGTCGGGGCCGACGCTCCCGCCAACCTGCGCTCGCTGTCGGTCGCCGACCTGCTGTCCGACTCGATCCGGCGCATCTTCACCGACGACTCGGTCGCCGAGGTCTTCGGCGGCGAGAACCAGCTGTTCTAGGCGGAGGCCGATGAAGGCTGGCGCCAAAGGCCGTTGCGCCAGTAGTTGCGCCCGTGCGATCCCCCGGAGGCAGGCGCTAGCTCCACAAGGAGCCCGTGCGCAGCAGATGCCGTTGTAGCGACTCGCTGCGTCCCCTCGGGTGCCATAGCGTCGCGGACGGAAGCCATCTGAACGACCGGGAGCAGGTTCGCCGTGGTTCTACTCTGGCCGGATGGCCATCGCTTCCCGCACGAGGGCGTACCTCCGACCGGCCCTGCGACGGTTCGCGCAGCGGCTCGAAACGCTGAGTGCCCTGGCGGCCGAACGCCTCCAACGGCCGTGGGACGACGACGCCCCCGCGCAGACGAGGCCGCCGCCGGCGGAGCCCCCGGTGGAGCACGACGCGGTGGGCACCCAGCCCGAGCTCGTGCCGGTCGCCGAGCTCGACGACCTCCTGCGGCGCGCGTACGCGGTCGAGCGGGAGCGGTCGTTCGGAGACCGCGTTGCGTTCCTGAACGGGTTCCGGCTTGACATGGGGGCCGTGTCGCTGCCCGACGACGCGGCGTCGCCGGAATACGCCGCGGCGCAGATGGCGCTCTACCGCGCGATCTCCGGGGTGGCGGACTATGACCCGGGCGTCGACGAGGTCATGGGCGTGGACATCGAGGGGAGGATGCGCTGTCCCGCGCCGTTCGACGCGGGCTCGACCGCTGCGGCGGCCGGACAGGTCATGGCCTACGGGCACGTCCTCAAGGTCCTGGACCTACGCCCGGGGGACCGGCTGCTTGAGTACGGCCCAGGGCAGGGGAACCTGTCCCTCATGCTGGCGATGATCGGGGTCGACGTTACCGCGATTGACATCTCGCCGGACTTGGTCGAGCTCATCCGTCGTCGCGCCGAGCGCGACGACGTCGAGGTGGACGCGGTCGTCGGCGAGTTCGGGGACCCGCCGTCCGACGGCGAGCCGGTCGACGTCATCTTCTTCTACGAGGCTTTTCACCACTCCGCCGACCACAGCGGCCTTGTCCGGCGCTGCAAGGAGCTGCTGCGGCCGGGCGGACGCATCGTCTTCGCCGGGGAGCCGATCGTCGAAGGTCCGCACCGGCCCTGGCACGGCCCGTGGGGCGTGCGGCTCGACGGGGTCTCGCTCGAGGCCATCCGTACCCATCACTGCCTGGAGCTCGGGTTCTCCGAGACGTATTTCGTCCGGACGCTGATGCGGAACGGCTTTCTGGTCCGCCATCACCCGAGCAACGAGGCGCCGATCGGCTCGAGCTGGGTCGCCCGGGTCAACGAGGGCGAGCTGGCGCTTAACGCGCTGACGCTGCCGCCCGAGGACGACACGACGTGGGGGCCCGGCCACTCCCATACTGCGCAGACGCACCGCTTCGCCGGCACCGCGTCGCGGCTATGGCTCGACGAGGACCCGTCTTGGTCCTCCGTCGAGATCCACTTGCGCAACTACCTCGAGGTCCCGCTGGCGGCGCGCGTCAGCGTCGGCGCTGGCGCCTCGCGGGAGCTAACAGTGGCTCCGGGCCAGGACGGGCTTGTCTCGCTTCCGCTTCCGTCCGGCTCCCGGGAACTTCGGGTGGCGTCTGACCTGGCGCCGTCAGGGCACGACGAGTACGGCTTGGCCGTCACGCTCGTCCGAATGCGGCAGAGGTAACGAGGACGGGGAGGGGAGGTGCGCCGTGAACGGCCATCGGCCCGCGTGACGGATCCGTGCGGACGCGGACGCCTGGAGCCGGCTTGCAGTTCCAGCTTCGTGCCGCGCTGCCGTACCCGTCGAGTAATGCACGAAAACGGGGCTTGGTGAAGATGGATCATCAGGATTGCAGTCCTCCCTCAGCGTCGTGTCGTACCGGTGTTCCACCGGCGCATGATTGACTCGCTACGCGCCCGCGCCGCGGCTGGATACCAGCCTACGAAGGTCCTCTCGCACCGCCGAGTAACTTGACCGAAGCTCGCGTTGCAGATCCTCAAGGTCAGCGCCATTGCGACGTAGCGCTGGCGAAGGTAAGCCTCGAGGGAGCCGAAGCCGAGTTCGCCAACCCGTGCCGCGCGCTCAATGCGGTTGGCGCCGAGGCAGGATGCGGCATGGCGAGAGGCCGTGGGGCGTGCACGTAGCGTCGAGGGCACCTTGACCGATGAGGCCGCAACGGATATCCGCCGATTGAACGCTTGGTCCTCACTCGTCGAGGTGGAGCTCGAGGTGACCTACATGAATGCCCCGACATCGACGAGGAGCGAGGAGGTGGCCGAGGACCTGCTGCGGATCGTCAGCGTTCAGCCACAGCTTGATGCCGAGTGAAGGCCTGGAGCGCGCGCCAGTGTCGCGCCATTCCGCCCCGGTGGGCACCGTCCCCGACCGTCCCTGAGCGTCTCAACGAAGTAGCGATTATCGACAGAGCGCCGGTTCCAAGCCACCCGTCTCGGAACCAGCTGTTCTGAACTGTCCCGCGATCGCGTGATCCGGACCTGCGCTTGAGCGGGTCCGGGCCTCCGATCGCGAATGGAGGAGGGTTGATGGCGACGGAAGATCCGAAGCAAGCCAGGGACATCGCCAGCGCGCTTGGATCTGCGGGAGTCTCGCGGACGGCCTCCGAGATCTGGGGCAGTCGCTTGGCCTCGAGCGGGCTGAGGCGCAGGACCCGGGATTGCTGGCAGCGGCGGGAGAGCTGCAGCGGCTCCAAGCGCGCGTCGAAGATCTGGAGGGGCTGCTCGAAGCCCTCACCAGGAGCGCAAGCTCACTCGGAGCGGCTCGGTGTCCGATGAGAGGCTTTTCATCCGAGCCGGCCAAGTTAGACTCGGAGATGCCGTGGAGGGCGTGACTTCCGCGGCGTGGCCGGTCCTGTGCAGAACTCGACGTGGGGACTCGCATACGTTGGTTCGTGATCTTAGGATTGGTTCTCGGCTTCGCGGCCGCCTTCGTCGGGATGGTCGTCGTCGCGTGGTTCGCCGCGCCGCTTCTGGTCGTCCTCTACTTCGGCATCGCCATCGCGTTGATGATCGCCGTGGTCCGGCGTTGAATTCCGCTCGCGACTCCTGTACGCGAAGCCCGGACCGCGCGGCACGGCGCGGGAAGAGCCGACGGCTCTGAGCGCGCGAGGCGCCGCCCGCCTGGCCGGCCTGCTGGGCCTCGGAGACGAGGAGCTGCTGCGGGTGCTCGACACCGATCCGCTCAGCGTCGTCTCCGGTGAGCTGGACCACCGTCCCGAGCTTGGCATTCTGCTCGATCTCCTCGGCGAGGCCGAGGAGGAGGCGGGGGAGGCGGTTCTGCGCCGCTGGGTCCGTACCGCCGGCCCCAGCGGGCGGCCGCTCGACGCCCTGCTGCGGCGGGACTTCGCCGCCTTCGAGGACGCGCTGGGGACGCTGGCCGAGCGCGGATTCGTCTTGCGCGGCGGCGGCGGCCCGGCCGCCGGCTAGGGCTTGGGGTCCGGGCGGCGCTCGCCCGGCCAGGTGCCGGTGAGAAACGCCCAGCCGCGCGCGGCCTGACGGTCGACGACCACGCGGGTGACCTTGAAGATGACGCCCTGCAGGGCGGCGGCGGTCAGGACCTTGGACCAGGGAGCGAGCTCGGTGGTCGGCTTGGGCGGGTCCTCGTCGTCGAAGCGCGACCAGGCGAAGTTGAAGATCCGCCGGCCGAGCAGTCCGGCGAGGATGCCGAGGACGATGCCGATGGGCTTGTAGATCAGCTTCACGGCGGCAAGCCTAATGGCTGCCGCCTCCGGACGGGAGCCGGTGCCGGCTTCGGCGCTCCGGCCGGCGAGCACCCCGCCTCCGTCCCGCGAGCTTGTAGCCTCGAAGCCATGCCACGGTCGTCCGACCGTCCGGCCGCGCGCGCCGGGCGCCTGCCGCGCCGCCCCGCGACGGTGACCGCGGTCGTGCTGCTGCTCGTCGGCTTCGTCCTCGCCTCGGTCGTGCTGGCCCGGGGGCTCAGTGGTGCCGGCGTCGAGCGCCAGCGCGTGGCCGATGTGCTGCGGGCCCAGGCTCGCGGCGATGCCCGCGGGGTCCTCGCCGCCCTGCCCGCGTGTCGCCGCGAGCCGGCGTGCGCGGGACTCGTCGCCCAGCGCGTGCGCGAGCTACGACGGCCCGGCAGTGTGCAGATCCTCGCCTTCGAGCCGTCCGTCCGCCTCACGCCGACCACCCACACGGGTCAGGCCCGGGTCGCGTGGCGAGCGGGCGACGGCCGCCCGGTGGTGCAGTGCGTCGCGGCCCGCCGGTCGGGCCTGCTGACCGGCAACTCGGTGGAGCTGCTGTCGATCTCCTCACCGATCCCCTCGACCGGCAGCTGCGGCGGCTCCTGACCCGGCGGAGGGTCGCCGAGGCGCCATTTCGCTAGCATCACCGCTTCTCATGGCCGCATCTGATTCCGCAACGCTCGAGCTCGCCGTCCGCACCCCCGAGGGCAGCCGCTCCGCTCGCCGCCTCCGCCGGGAGGGCAAGGTCCCGGGCACCCTCTACGGAGCCGGTGACGATCCGCGCTCGTTCATGGTCGACGCGCGGATCCTGCGCAACACACTGGCTCATGCCCACGCCGTGATCGACGTCACCCTCGATGGCGGCCAGGCGCTCCCGGTGATGGTCAAGGACCTGCAGCGCCATCCGGTGCGCGGCGAGACCGTCCACATCGACTTCCTCCGCGTGCGCCTCGACGAGAAGATCGAGACCACCGTCACCCTGCACCTGACCGGCGCGGACACCGCGCCCGGCGTCAAGGAGGGTGGCATCCTCAACCAGGAGCTGATCCACCTCGCCGTCGAGGCGCTGCCCAACGACGTTCCGGACTCCATCGAGTTCGACGTCTCGGCGCTCGAGATGAACGCGACGCTGACCGTCGCCGACCTCGCCGCGCCGCGCGGCGTCACGCTGCTCGACGACCCCGAGACGGTCGCGGTGACCATCACCTCGCCGACCGTCGAGCCGGCGCCCGACTCCATCGAGGTCGAGACGCAGCTCGTGGGCGACGAGGCCCAGGGTGACACCGCCGCAGACGCGCAGCCGTCCGCTGACGGCTCCAAGGACTCCTGAAGCCCTTCAGCGTCACGCCGGTCGACTGGCTCGTAGTCGGCCTCGGCAACCCCGGCGCCGCCTACGAGGGCACGCCGCACAACGTGGGATTCGAAGTCGCGCGTGAGCTCCTGAGGCGCTGGGAGCTCCCGCGACCGAAGTCCAAGTACGCCGGTGAGCTCAGCGAGGGGCGCACCGGTCCTGGCGGCCCGCGCGTCGCGGTGCTCATGCCGCAGACCTACATGAACGATGCGGGGCGCTCGGCAGGTCCCGCCCGCGGGGCCTACAAGCTCCCGCTCGACCGCGTCCTCGTCCTGCACGACGAGATCGATCTGCCGTTCGGCGACATCCGCACTCGCCTGGGAGGCGGGCTGGCCGGCCACAACGGGCTCAAGTCGCTCAAGCGCGAGCTCGGAGCTCCCGACTTCCATCGCGTCCGGATCGGCGTCGGGCGTCCCGACTCGACCGACCCCCAGATCGTCGCGGGCTACGTCCTCGGCCGTTGGCGTCAGAGCGGCGCGGAGGTGCGGGCGCTGATCGATGCGGCGGCCGACGAGGCGATCGGAGTGCTGGCGGGCGCCTGACCAGCGACAGCCGCCTGCGGCTTCCCGGTGGTGCGGGATCTCGGGCGCCGAACCGGCACCCGAGATCCCACCTCCTAGTGCTGTGTGCGGGTGCTGCCCGGAGCCGGGTCGTTGGTGTGGACGTTGCCCGTGGTCGGGGAGTCGAAGCGGCCGTCGCCGACCTCGTCGGTCGTGCCGGGCGTGTGAACACCGCCGCGGGCGTGGCCCTTGCGGGCCTTGGAGATCAGGCCGGCGATGATGCCGAGCAGAGCCAGGGCGATGTGCAGGACGTTGTCGGCGCCGTTGACCGGGATGATCCCGAGCACGTCGGAGCCGTCGATCAGGCCGATGATGGCGACCAGGCCGTAGACCAGGCCGAAGGCGAGCGCGATCGCCTTCGCGGACGGGCGGGTGTTGGCGGCGGCGAGCAGCACGAGGCCGGAGGCGAGGTGCACGATGTTGTGCCAGCCGTTGACCTCGAGGCCCAGGAACAAGCTGCCGTCGACGGTGCCGCTGGGGACGTTGCCGAGGCCGAAGCCGGCGTCGGCGAGGAAGCCGAAGATGCCGGCCAGCAGCAGCGCCGCGCCGAACAGCAGGCAGTACCACTGCGCTGGCGTGCGACCGCGGTCAACGCTCGCGTCGTTGGTGTATCTACCGGTGTGGGGAGCCATCAGGTCCTCCTGGGACAAGACGTGGAAGGACGGGCCCCCGGGTGATACCCACGGGTCGGGGAAGTCACCGAACGGCAACGTCTCAACCACTCACCGGCACGCGGCGCGAATGCGGGCGTGCGATTCGCCTTCCGGCTCATAGAATCGATCAGGCACGCCGCGCCGCCCGCGCGGCCCTCGGCCTGTCCGCACCCATGTCGCTACGCCCACTGCTGCGCCAGCTCTCCCACGACGAGGCCGCCTCGAGGCTGTCGGACGTCGGCGGTCGGGCTTTCGTCTCGCAGTCCGCTCGCGCCTGGCTGATCGCGGCGCTGGCCGATCGCGACCCCCGCAAGCCGACGGTGGTCGTCGCCGGCGACGACCGCTCCGCTCGCGACCTCGCCGCCGACCTGCGGGCGTGGCTGCGGCCGCGGACCGTGCGCTTCTATCCCAGCCGCGGAGTCACCTACGAGTCGCATCTGTCCCCGCCGCCACACCTCGTCGGCCTGCGCGTGGCGGCCCTCGATGCGCTGCTCGACCGCGCTGAGGGCAGCGAGGCGCCGGTCATCGTCGTCTCGGCGATCGCGCTGTCGGAGAAGGTTCCCGATCCGGCGCTGCGGCCCCACGGCTTCTCGCTGCGCAAGGGTGACCTGCTCGACATCGGCGAATGCGCCGCCCAGCTCGTCGGGGCCGGCTACGAGCAGGTCGACCAGGTGGAGGAGCGCGGGCAGTTCGCGGTCCGCGGTGGCCTGCTCGACATCTACCCGGCCACCGAGGACCGCGCGGTGCGCGTCGACCTGTTCGACATCGAGATCGACTCGCTGCGCTGGTTCTCCACCTTCACCCAGCGGTCGCTGGGCGACACTGATGTCGTCGAGATCTCGCCCGCGGCCGAGCTCGCGCCCGAGCACCGGGAGCTCGCCGAGATGGCGGCCGGCTCCGAGGACCGTCCCGACGTCGCCGAGCTGCTCCCGGTGGACCGCTTCCTCGCGCTGCTCGACCTGGTGCCCGCCGAGACGGCGGTGGTCGTGGCCGCCGAGGAGGACGTCGAGCCGGCGCTGCGCGATCACTGGGACGACGTCTGCGCCGCCTTCCACGACACCGACGCCCACCACCTCTACGTCAAGCCCGACGCCATCCTCGAGGCGCTCGACACGCGCGCCGGAGTGCGGCTCTCATCGATCTCCGGCGACCAGCCGATCGAGGTGCGCGCGCAGGCGGCCGACTTCGCCGCGCGCACGCTGAAGGCGGCCGAGCCCGAGCTCGAGAAGCTCGTCCGCTCCGGCTACACGACGCTGGTGACCTGGCCGCAGCGCGGGGGAGGCGAGCGGGCGGCCTACAACCTCGCGAGACTGCGGGCGTCGTGGGACACCGGCGACGGCGGCGGGCTGATCTTCGCCGAAGCCAACCTGCGCGACGGGTTCATCGCGCCCGGGCTCAAGCTCGCGGTGGTGCCCGAGCACCGGCTGCTGCACCGGCGCAAGGCCGCGATGGCGCCCGCGCGCCGGGGGCGGGGGCTGCTGCGCTCGTTCACCGATCTGCGCACCGGCGACATCGTCGTCCACGAGGACCACGGGGTGGCGCGCTTCGCCGGCTTCGACACCAAGAGCGTGGCCGGTGTCACGCGCGACTACCTCGAGCTCGAGTTCCAGGGCTCCGACAAGGTGTTCATGCCGGTCGAGCAGCTGGCCAAGATCTCGCGCTACATGGGCGCCGGGTCCGGCAACCCGACGCTCTCGAAGCTCGGCGGCAAGTCGTGGGAGACGCTCAAGGCCCGCGCGCGCCGGGCGGCCCACGACCTGGCCGGCGAGCTGCTCAACCTCTACGCCGAGCGCCGCCGCCGCCGCGGACACGCCTTCCCGCCCGACACGGACTGGGTGCGCGAGTTCGAGGAGCAGTTCCCGTACCAGGAGACCTCCGATCAGCGGGAGGCGATCGACCAGGTCAAGGGAGACATGGAGTCCGAGCGCCCGATGGACCGCCTGATCTGCGGCGACGTCGGCTACGGCAAGACCGAGGTCGCCCTGCGCGCGGCGTTCAAGGCGGCCGAGGCCGGCAAGCAGGTCCTCGTCCTCGTTCCGACCACCATCCTCGCCCAACAGCACTTCGGCACCTTCAGCGAGCGTCTGCGCGACTACCCGATCACCGTCGAGCACGTCTCGCGCTTCCTGTCGGCTGCTCAGCAGCGCGAGGCGATCAAGCGCTTCTCCGAGGGCAAGGTCGACATCCTGATCGGCACCCACCGGATCCTCTCGCGCGACGTGCGCGCCAAGGAGCTCGGCCTGCTGATCGTCGACGAGGAGCAGCGCTTCGGCGTCAAGCAGAAGGAGCTGCTGCGCCAGCTCAAGCTCAAGGTCGACGTGATCTCGATGTCGGCGACGCCGATCCCGCGCACGCTGCAGATGTCGATGGCCGGCATCCGCGACATCTCGGTGATCGAGACGCCGCCGGAGGGCCGCCGCCCGGTCAAGAACTACGTCGGCGAGTACGACGAGCAGCTCGTCAAGCAGGCGCTGGAGCGCGAGCACCAGCGCGGTGGACAGGCGTTCTTCCTCCACAACCGGGTGGAGGACATCGAGGAGACCGCCGAGCGCCTGCGCGCGCTGTGTCCCGCGCTGCGCTTCGAGGTGGCCCACGGCCAGATGGACGAGGCGACGCTCGAGGAGCGGATGATGGGCTTCGTCCGCGGCAACGCGGACGTGCTCGTGTCGACGAGCATCATCGAGTCGGGCATCGACATCCCGCAGGCCAATACGCTGATCGTCGACCGCGCCGACCTCTTCGGCCTCTCGCAGCTCTACCAGATCCGCGGCCGGGTCGGACGCTCCCGGGAACGCGCGTACGCGTACCTGCTCTATCCGAGCGCCGCGGCGCTGACCAAGGAGGCGGCCGACCGCCTGTCGGCGCTCTCGGACTACACCGAGCTGGGCGCCGGGTTCAAGGTCGCCATGCGCGACCTCGAGCTGCGCGGCGCCGGCAGCCTGCTGGGCGACGAGCAGTCCGGCCACGTCGCCGCGCTCGGCTTCGAGCTCTACATGCAGATGCTCGACGAGGCGGTGCGCGAGATGGGCGGCGAGGAGGAGGGCGAGGAGCTGCCCGAGCCCGTCCGCCTCGACGTCAACGTCGACGCCTACGTGCCGACCGACTACATCCCTTACGAGCAGGCCAAGGTCGACGTGCACCGGCGCATCGCGGGCTCGCGCGAGGTCGCCGACCTCGAGGAGCTGCGCGTCGAGCTCGTCGACCGCTTCGGCGAGATGCCCGAGCCGCTGTCGAACCTGATCGCCCTCCAGCAGGCTCGCATCAAGCTCGGCCAGGCCGGCGCCCGCGTGGTCACCTTCCGCGGCGGCCGCCTGTCGGTGACGCCCGTCGAGCTCGACTCGGTCCGGGCCCGCAAGCTGCGTCAGGACATCCCCGGGGTGATCTACGAGTCGGGCCGCTCGCAGCTGTCCCTGCGTGTGCCCGACGACCCGGCCCAGCGCTTCCCCGCGGTCGTGCGCGCGGCCGATGCCCTGCTCGCCGTCCAGCGCGAAGCGGCCTGACGCCACCTCAAGGGCACCTGAAGCGCCCATCAACGGCGCATGAAGGTTCCGTGAAGGTCCGATCAAGGGCCTCGGACGGCCGGAAACGCCCATCTTCGTTCGCTACTCTCACCCCGCTCATGCGCAGACGACTCCCCCTGACTCTCACGCTGCTCGCCCTGCTCCCGGCCGGCTTTGCCGGATGCGGCGGCATCCCGGGCAATGCGGTCGCCGAAGTGGACGGCGAGAGCATCCAGAAGACCGACTTCGACTCGTGGATGAGCGTGGCCGCCAAGGCCGGCGGTCAAAATGCGGCCGCGGTGCCGACGCCGCCCGACTACGCCGAGTGCGTCACCGAGAAGCGCAAGGCGCAGCCCAAGCCCGCCGAGGGTCAGACGGCGCTCGGCGACACCGAGCTCAAGGACCAGTGCAAGGCGGAGTACGAGGCGATCCGCGACCGCGTGGTGGGGCTGCTGGTCAACGCCGAGTGGATTGAGGGCGAGGCTGAGCAGCAGGACGTCACGGTGACCGACGCCGAGGTCCGCAAGGCGTTCGACACCCAGAAGCAGCAGCAGTTCCCCAAAGAGGCCGACTACAAGGCCTTCCTGAAGCAGTCGGGCCAGACCGAAGCGCAGCTGCTCGACCAGGTCCGCACCGGTGAGTTGGCGCGCAAGATCACCGAGAAGGTGACCGAGGGCAAGGACACGGCCACCGACGCCGAGGTCGCCGCCTACTACGAGAAGAACAAGGCCAACTTCGCCCAGCCCGAGACGCGTGACGCGCACGTGGTGCTCACCAAGACCCGCGCGCGCGCCGAGCAGGCCAAGTCGGCCCTCGAGGACGGCGACTCGTGGGCCAGCGTCGCCCGCCGCTACTCGACCGACGAGGCGAGCAAGCAGGAGGGCGGTGCGCTGACCGGCGTTGCCAAGGGCACGCAGGATCAGGGCCTCGACGCGGCGCTGTTCGGCGCCGATCGCGGTGAGATCACCGGCCCGGTCAAGACCTCCTTCGGCTACTACGTGCTCGAGGTCGACAAGATCAACAAGGGCACCCAGCAGTCCCTCGAAGAGGCCAAGGCGACGATTCGCCCCTCGCTCATCGAGGAGAAGAAGCAGAAGGCGATCACCGCATTCGTCGAGGACTACGAGGAGGAGTGGCGCGGCAAGACCGAGTGCCGCGACGGCTTCAAGATCCCCGAGCTGTGCGACAACGCCCCGGAGCCGAAGGCCACCCCGACTCCGCCCGCCGGCGCCGGCACCACCGCGCCGCCGGCCGGTGGCGCGGCGACTCCGCCGCCCGCCGCGACGCCCGCGCCCGGCGACTGACTGAGCTCCGAGCCGGCATGAGCGCGCCCGACGGACTCGACGGCGCGCTCCGCCGGCTCGACGATCTGACCCGCCGCCTGCGGCGCGACTGCCCCTGGGACCGCGAGCAGGACGCTCGCTCGATCGTCCCGCACACCGTCGACGAGGCCTACGAGCTCGCCGACGCGGTGCAGCAGGGCGACGACGCCAAGGTGCTCGACGAGTTGGGCGACGTGCTCTTCCAGCTCCACTTCCTCGCCCTGCTGCTCGAGGAGCGCGGCGTCGGCTCGCTGGCCGAGGTGGCCGAGCACTGCCACGCCAAGCTGGTGCGCCGCCATCCCCACGTCTTCGGCGAGGTGGTGGCCGACAGCGCCGCGGCGGTCCGCCTCAGCTGGGACCGCGTGAAGACCACCGAGGAAGGGCGCGAGCCGGGGATCTTCGGAGACGTGCCGGCCAACCTGCCCGGTCCGCTGCTCGCCCGCAAGATCCAGCGCCGCGCGGCATCGACCGGATTCGACTTCGACTCCGTCCCGTACGAGGCGGTGGAGGGCGAGCTCGACGAGCTCCGCGCCGCCTCCAGCCAGGAGGAGCGCTTCCATGAGGCCGGCGACGTGCTGTTCGCGGCGGTCAACGTCGCGCGCAAGCTCGACGTTGACCCCGAGCTCGCGCTCAGGGCCGCCGCGGGACGCTTCCGCGGACGGGTCGAGAGCGCCGCGGGCTTGGCTGCGGCCGAGGGCGCCAGGTGGGACGATCTGCAATCCGAGCGACAGCTCGGCTATTACGCGCAGGCGCGACTGAGCGAGCACGCCGGCCGGACCGGCGGACTCGCGCGGCCCGCGCCCGCGGATGAGACGCGCGCCAGCGCAACCGACGACAATCAAGGAGATCGACCGTGAGCCAGGTCGAGAGCGTGCACGGCCGACAGATCCTCGACTCACGGGGCAATCCCACCGTCGAGGTCGAGATCACCCTGCGGTCGGGGGCCAGTGGCCGGGCGGCGGTGCCGTCGGGCGCTTCCACCGGCGAGTTCGAGGCCACCGAGCTTCGCGACGGAGGCTCCCAGTGGGCCGGCAAGGGCGTCGGCAAGGCCGTCGCCAACGTCAACGGGGAGATCGCCGAGACGATCGCCGGCTTCGACGTGCTCGACCAGAAGGGCCTCGACCAGCAGCTCATCAGCCTGGACGGGACTCCGAACAAGTCGCGTCTCGGCGCCAACGCCATCCTCGGCGTGTCGCTCGCCGCCGCGCGCGCCGCCGCGGCCGAGGAGCGGCTCCCGCTGTGGCGCTACCTCGGCGGCGACGCCGCCCGCGTGCTGCCCGTGCCGATGATGAACGTCGTCAACGGCGGAGCCCACGCCGACAATTCGATCGACTTCCAGGAGTTCATGGTCGTCCCGTGCGGGGCGCCGACGTTCTCCGAGGGCCTGCGGATGGGCGTCGAGGTCTTCCATAAGCTCAAGAAGACGCTGCACGACCGCGGCCTGGGCACCGGAGTGGGTGACGAGGGTGGCTTTGCGCCGAACCTCGAGAGCAACGAGGCCGCGCTCGGCGCGCTGATCGAGGCCATCGAGGGAGCCGGCTACCAGCCCGGGTCCGACCTCGCCATCGCCCTTGACCCGGCCACCAGCGAGATCCACGCCGACGGCGCCTACGCCCTCGAGCACGAGGGCCGTACGCTGTCGGCGACCGAGATGGTGGCCTACTGGGCCGACCTCGCGGAGCGCTACCCGATCCTCTCGATCGAGGACGGGATGGACGAGGAGGACTGGGACGGGTGGAAGGCGCTGACCGACCGGATCGGCTCGAGCGTCCAGCTCGTCGGCGACGACCTGTTCGTCACCAACACGGAGCGTCTGCGTCGCGGCATCGACGGCGGCGTCGGCAACTCGATCCTCATCAAGGTCAACCAGATCGGGACGCTGAGTGAGACGTTCGCGGCCATCGACATGGCGCGCGCCGCCGGCTACACGGCGGTCATGTCGCACCGCTCGGGCGAGACCGAGGACACCACCATCGCCGATCTTGCCGTGGCCACCGGCTGCGGGCAGATCAAGACCGGCGCGCCGTCGCGCTCGGATCGCGTCGCCAAGTACAACCAGCTCCTGCGCATCGAGGAGGCGCTCGGCGGCGACGCCGAGTATCCCGGTCGCAGCGTGTTCCGCGCCTAAGCGGGCCCGTTCTCCTGACGCTGCACCGGCACGGTCCGGTGCAGCGAGAAGGGATGCCGCCCGGCAAGGCGAAGGGGCGGCCATGGCTTCCGAGCGCGTCGCGCGCATCCACTGGGAGCGGGTCGGGCGCTGGGCGCTGCTGGGCGTCCTCCTGCTCGTCGCCTACCTGTACGTCGGCCCAACGCGCTCGTGGCTGACTGCCTACGGCGAGGCGCGCGAGAAGCGGGAGGAGGTGGCGCGCCTCCGGGAGCGCAACGCCGAGTTGCGTGAGCGCCATCGGGAGCTCCAGCAGGCCTCCACGCTCGAGCGCGAGGCTCGCCGGCTGGGCATGGTGCGCGCCGGCGAGCGCGCCTACGTGGTTACCGGGTTGCCCGACGGCTGAGCCGGGCCGACCGGGTCGGTCCGGCCGCTAGCCTGCGTCGAGTGCCCTTCGAGACCGCCGTGTACCAATGGGCCGACGGCGCGCGCCGGCTGGAAGAGGCTCACCCCGACGAGCGCCGGGCGCTCGAGCGCGTGAGCGAGCGCATCGAGGACGAGCTGCGCCGCCGGCTGGGGGGACCGTTCACCACCGACGAGCTGGCCGACCTCTACGACCGTGGCACGAGCTGGTGCACCGAAGTGGCCATGGAGGCGGCGCCGGGCGATCCCTACGCCTGGGACGCCCGTGTGGTGGCCGACGCCGCCTTCGCCCGCTACCTGCGCGAGGCGACCGACTACGCCGGTGGCCGGCGCCTGCAGCGCTAGCCGACCCGCGGGCGAAAGCCCTTCACCGCCGGGGGTCCGCGCGGGGCGGACCCGGTACATCAGCTCTCGGAGTCCTCAGTGCCGGCGCGGCGGATGATGATCTGGTCTTCCTCGACGACGACCTCGACCGGCCGGTGGCCGGCCCAGTGCTCCGCGTAGATCGGGTCGTCGGCGATGGCGGGGTCGAGCCACAGACCGTAACCCTCCTCGCCGTGGTCGAAGGTGCCCTCGAGGGACTTGCCGGACGGCGTGCGGCGACGTGAGCGGCCTCCGCGCCGGCGACGCCGCGGACGGGCGCCCTCCTCCTCATCGTCGTCGGCTTCGGGGTCGGAGTCGTCCTCCGCGGTCTCGCCGGCGGCAACACGCGCGGCGGCGGCAGCCGCCTCGGCGGCTTCGCGCTCCTCGTCCTCCTGACGGCGGCGCTCCTCCTCCTCGCGGCGACGGCGCTCCTCCTCCTCGAGCTCGGCCGCGATGGCGGCGTCGTCCTCGGCGCGGAGGTCGACCTCCTCGGTGAAGGGGACGGTGGCTTCTTCACCGTCGACTTCAAGCTCCTGCTCACGCTTGAAGGACTGGATCTGCTGGACGGTTACTTCCAGCTGATGGGCGATCCACGCATCGGTGCGGCCCTGCCGGACCCAGGTGCGGATCTGATTGAGCTGAGGACGCAGAGATCGACGAGTCACGAGGTCGCGGACCTTACAACATGGCCGCGGGTCATCGGGTTGAGGACCCATTCCCTCCGGTCCGATGCGGCTCTATGCTCGCTCCTCGTCGTGCGCGGGCAGCGCGCGACGCGACCGATGACGCTGAGCAAGGAGGCATTGGCATGCTCGTTCTGACCAGGAAGTCGAACCAGTCGATCATGATCGGCGACGAGATCGAGGTCTCGGTCCTCTCGGTCCTTGGGGACAAGGTGCGCGTGGGCATCCAGGCGCCGCGCGACATCCCGGTGTACCGCAAGGAGGTCTACCTCGAGATCCAGCGCGACGAGGCGGCATCGGGCCCCTCGGCGCGCGACGAGGTGGACGAGGCGCTCAACCGCATGGGCACCGGCGGCTGATCGCGTGCCGACCCGGCTTGCCCCGCCCGCCGCCGCGTCAGTCGGGGCCCATCACGTAGTAGAGGGTCTCGAACATCGCCACCGTCACGACCACGGCGGTGGTCAGCAGGATGAGCAGGACGAGCACGAAGCGGATGGAGCCGTGCCGGTGTGCCCGCTCCAGGTGGCGGCGGCGCGACCGCTCGTGGACGCTGCGCTGCAGCGCCTCCCGGCGCTCGCGATCCTCGACCGACTCCTCGGCGAAGGCATCCTCGAGCTCGTCGAGGCTTCGGCGCATCCGCATAGCGGGCATCGTAGAACCGACGAGGCGGCGAGTCGCGGCGGCGCGGCGGGAGTGCGCAGGGCCGCCGGCGACCCGAGGGCCACCGGCGGCGGGCGCCTCAGACCTTGGCGCTCGACTCTGCGTCGCGGTAGACCTCGACGAAGTGCAGGTAGTTGGTGCCGATCTGCTCGGCGGCCGCTCGCCGCTCGAGGCCGCCGTCGAGGAAGCCCTTGAGGGCGTCCCACCAGATCGAGCGCCCGATCGCGAAGCCGATGAAGCCCTCGACCGGCGCCGCCTGCTGCAGCCACTGGTCGACCTTGTCCGATCCGGCGCCGCGACCCAGCAGCACACAGGTGACGCTCTCGCGACCCGGGCCCTTGCGGGACTGGACGGCCAGCATCTCGGCGTCCTCCCGAGCGTCGACGCCCTCGATCTTCCAGACGTCGACCTCGACGCCGTAGTCCTGGATCGCCTCGATCGCGCGGCGCATCAGCTCGGGACGGAGCTCGGCGTCGTAGCGGTCGGTGTCGCCGCCGACCGACTCGAGCTGGCTCGGCTCGGCCGGGACCAGCAGCTCGAACAGGAACACCCGGTCGTTGGCGTGCAGCCAGTCCGCGAGCGTCTTGAGCTTGCCGAGCTGGCGTTCGTTGCCGACCGGATCGGCGTCCGGGTTGTAGCGGACGAGGACCTTCGAGAAGTCGGGGTCGAAGGACGTGATGTGCTCGCCGAAGCCGTCCTCGCCGTACTGGAAGTCGAACTCGTCCTGGCCGGATTTCTCCACCGGCATGGCGAGCTTGAGCCCGCCGGCCTTGGCCCGCTCCATGATGTCGGAGCCGAACTGCTCGTCGACGAGCACGCCGGTCGACTCCGCCTCGACGCCGCGCTCGACCGCGATCTCCATTCCCTCGAAGATCAGGCGCTTGGCGTCGGCGATGCGCTCGGTCTCCTCCGGAGAGGGATCACCGGCGATCCCGAACATCTTCTTCTGGAAGGACCCGCGGTGGTCGAAGGCCAGGATGTAGAGCTTGCCGTGGTAGCCGAGCGCCATGCGCCCTCCTCGCTTGCTATGCCGGTCGAATACCGGCGCAACTCTACTCCGGGTACTCTCCCGGACCTGTGAAGCCGAACTTCAACGGGCCCAGCTTCACGATCGGCATCGAGGAGGAGCTCATGATCCTCGACCCGGAGTCCTTCTCCCTGGTCAACGGGATCGAGACCCTGCTCGCCGCCTGTGGGGACTCCGCCGACGTCAAGCCGGAGCTGATGGAGTCGGTCCTCGAGATCTCCACGCGGCCGTGCGCGGACACGCGCGAGGCGGGCGCCCAGCTGCGCGCGCTGCGCCGCCTGGTCTTCGACGCCGCCGGCCGCAACGGCCTGACCATCGGCTCGGCGGGGACCCACCCGACGGCCCGGTGGGAGGACCAGCGGATCGCCGCGCGGCCGCGCTACCGCGATCTGGTTTCCGCGCTGCGCTTCGTGGCCCGCCAGGAGATCATCTTCGGCCTCCACGTCCATGTCGGCATCGACGACGCCGACAAGGCGATCCACGTCGCCAACGGGATGCGTGTTCACGTCCCGGTGCTGCTGGCGCTGTCGGCCAATTCGCCGTTCTGGCGGGGAGACCAGACCGGGCTCGCCTCGACGCGCATGCCGATCTTCCGCGCCTTCCCGCGGGTCGGCATCCCGCCCTGCTACGACGGCTGGGACGACTTCGAGCGTCGCATCGGCTTCATGGTCGAGACCGGCGTCATCGAGGACTACACCTACCTCTGGTACGACGTCCGGCCGCACCCCAACTACGGCACGGTGGAGATCCGGGCGATGGACGCCCAGACGCGCGTGGAGCACACCCTGGGCCTGGCCGCCTTCATCCAGGCGATGGTCAAGGAGCTCTCCGAGCACTACGACGCGGGCAAGGAGCTCGGCCACTACCCGCACGAGATGCTCGACGAGAACAAGTGGCTCGCCGCCCGGCACGGGTTGGCCGGCGAGCTCGTCGACCTCCCCGACCGACGCAGGGTGCCCACCAAGGAGCTCGCGCGCCGGCTCTACGACCGCATGCGCGAGCACGCCCAGGACCTCGGATCGGCCGACGAGCTGGAGGGGATCGCCGACATCCTCGCCCACGGGAACGGTGCCGCCCGCCAGCAGGTGGTCTACGAGGCCAACCGCGATCTCGCCGAGGTCATGCGCGAGATCGTCGCCGCCAGCACGTCCTGAGGACGGTCCCGATGGGCCCCGGGAAAATCCGTCGCCGATCGTCGTCGCGCCTGCCCTAGAATCCCTAGGCCATGGCCGGCGCCCCCGACCTCTTCGTCGTCTGCAAGAACTGCCAGTCCGAGGTCTCGCCGTACATCACGGAGTGCCCCTACTGCGGGCAGCGCCTGCGCAAACGCGCTCCCAAGATCGACCGCGAGGGTCGCCCGAGCGAGCCGATGGCCGCTCCGCCGCCTCCGCCCAAGCCGCCGCCCGCACGTCGCAAGGCGGCACCGCGCATCCGTCCCGCGGAGCGCTTGCACGCCGCGGCGGGTCCCCGCCGCCCGATCGCGACCATCTTCCTGGTCGTCGCCTCGCTGATCGTCACGCTCGGCTGGCAGGCCGGGATCTGGTCCCTGGATCCGTTGATCATCAACGGCCCGGTGGAGGGCGAGTGGTGGCGCCTGCTGACCGCCTCCTTCGTCTACAACACCGCCGGCTACGAAGCGGTCTCACTGAGCACCATCGCGCTCTTCGGCTGGCTGCTCGAGCGCCGGCACGGCGCCTGGGCGACGTTGACGGTGTTCCTGCTCGGCACGCTGGTCGGCTCGGCGCTGGTTGTGCTGCTCGACGGCGCGAGCGGCATCGCGCTCGGCGGCGTCGCTCCCGCGATCGCCCTGCTGTGCGCATGGGCGATGCGCGACGTGCGGACCCGCCGCGGTGGCGGTGAGGTCGAGGCCGACATGCTCGGCGTCGGCATCTGGCTCGTGGTGCTCGCGCTTGTGCCGGTGGCCACCCCGGAGGCCCACGTCCTCGCCGCCCTGGGCGGTGCGGTGGTCGGGATCCTGCTCGGCCTCTCGCTGGCGCGCATGGCCGAGCGCTGAGCGGCGACCAGCCGCGCGCCTATCATCCCGGCGTGCCCGATCGCCGCAAGTACTCAGACGAGGAACTGGAGGCGGCCATGCAGGCGCTCTCCCAGCCCGACCAGCTCGAGCATGCCCAGCGCGTGGTCAGCAGCAGCGCGCCGGCCCTGCAGCGGATCTTCGACCAGGCGCTGGACTCAGCCGAGTGGTACGGCTCGGCCCGTCGCGCTGAAGTGGTCAAGGCCGCGGGCGTCGCCGATCCGGACGACCGCATGGAGGCGGTGGGGCGTCTGATCGACGAGGAATCGCGCGTCAGCATGATGATCGGCGTGACCGTGGGCTTCGAGCTGGCACACCAGCTCATGGAGCGCGAGAACCAAGCAGAAGAGGGTTGAAGAGACCAATGGACGTCAGATTCCTCGGCCATGCCGCGGTGCAGCTCTCCGATCGGGACACGACGCTGCTCATCGACCCCTTCCTGACCGGCAACCCGAAGGCGGCGGCAACGCCCGATGAGCTCGAGCCCGACCTCATCCTGCTCACCCACGGACACGGCGACCACCTCGGCGACGCGGTCGGGATCGCCAAGCGCACCGGCGCCCCGATCCTGGCCATCACCGATCTCGCCCGCGAGCTCGATGCGGAGGGCGTGCAGACCTTCGACCCCAACCTGGGCGGCACGGTCTCCTTCGACTGGGGCTGGGTCAAGCTGGTGCCGGCCTGGCACACCTCGACGACGCCGAAGGGCACCGTCAACACCCCCGCGGGGCTCCTGATCAAGTTCGGCGACACGGTCGTCTACCACGTCGGCGACACGTGCCTGTTCTCCGACCTCAAGCTGGTCGGGCGCCGCGGCAACCGCGTCGACATCGCGCTGGTGCCGATCGGGGGCCACTACACGATGGACCGCATCGACGCGGTGACCGCCGTCGAGTACATCGATCCGCGGCTGGTCATCCCCGTCCACTACGACACGTTCCCGCCGCTGGAGACCGACGCCCAGCAGTTCAAGTCCGACGTCGAGACCCACACCGGCGCGAGCTGCGTGGTGCTGGCTCCCGGCGAGACCCACTCGTCCTGAGCGAGCGGCCTCGGTGCGCCCCCTTCGGAAATCCGTGAGCAGGAGGGCGAGCGCCGGCGTGGCGGCCCTCCTGACGGGTGGCGCGCTGCTGGGCGGTTGCGGGGCCGAGGACGCGGAGACGCCGGCCGTCCGGACACCGACGCCGCCCGAGGCGCGGGCGCCGAGCGCCCCGTCGCCGCCCGCCGACGCCCCGCCGGACAGGACCGTGCGCTGAGCATGTCGCGGCTCGTCCTCGACCGTCACCGCCCGACCCTGCCGGAGCTGCTGGCCCCTCTGCCGCGGCGCTTGGTGATCGGCCTGGCGGTGCTCGCCGTGCTCATCCTCGTGGCGCTGGTCGCTGCGCGGCTGGCACCCGGTGATCCGTCGCAGGTCTTCGTCCATCGCGGGGACCCGCAGTTCAACTTCGTCTACGGCGAGCGGCTGAAGCCCACCAACTCGGCGCGGACCGCCGGGCTGGTGGCCCTCGAGGAGCGTCGCGGGGAGCTGTTCATCCAGTCCTTCGCCGTCCGCTCCGTCGACCTTCCTGCCCACCGGCCCGGCACGGTGGGCGGCATCCTGCCGATCGTCGGCGACGGCGAGATCGACGCGCTGGCCCGGCGCTTCGAGGAATTCGAGCTGATCGCCGAGGGCAAGGCCCGGATCAACGATGTGTCCGGCTACCAGGTGGTCTTCCGCGCCCGGCTCGGCGAGCGACGGCTGTACGGGCGGGTGGTGGTGCTTGCCGAGCCGGTTCCGGGCTCACGGGAGGCGGTGGCGCTCGAGCTGATCGGAACGCCGGTGTCCGGCGCGGCCAATGCCCGCGACGTCGGCAACAACCGGGTGCTGAAGCTCCCGCTGCGCTCGTTCCGCTTCGGCGTCGAGCGTCCCTGACACGCCGCTGAGGCGCTCAGTGGATGCGGGCTCCGAGGGGGACCTCGGAGTCGGGCTCGAGGAGGATGATACGTCCCTCCTCATCCGACGCTCCCAGGCAGAGCACCTCGGACATGAACGGCCCGATCTGACGCGGCGGGAAGTTCACCACCGCCACCACCTGACGGCCCTCGAGCTGCTCGGCGGCGTAGTTGGTGACCTGGGCCGAGGAACGGCGGATACCGATCTCCGGGCCGAAGTCGATCGTCAGCTTCCAGGCCGGCTTGCGGGCCTCGGGAAACGCCTCGACGGCGGCGACCCGTCCCACGCGCATGTCGACGCGCAGGAAGTCATCGAAGTCGAGCGTCGCCCCCGAGTCGTGGACGTCACGGGCGGGAGCGGAGCCGGGCGCCATGGCCAGCCCGTCAGGCGGCAGGGTCGGCAGGAGCCGGAGCGGGCTCGGCCGGCGCGGGCTCGACGGGAGCGGCGGGCGGATTCGCCAGCTCAGCCTGCGGGACGACCGGGTCGGGTTCGGGCTGCGGCTCGGCAGCGGGCTGCGGGGCGCCAGCCGGCTGCGGCTCGGGGGTGGGCTGCGGCTCTGGGTCCGGCGTGGACTGCGCCTCGGGCTCGAGCTGCGGCGTGGGCTCAGGTTCCGGCTCGGCCTCGGGCGCGGTCTCCGGCGTCGGCTCGGACTCGACGACGGGCTGGGGTCCTCCTCCCGAGGTGCCGGTCAGCGGCTCGCTCGGGGCGGGCGCCGGCTGGGGAGGCGCGACCGCGTCGGTGATGGTCGGCGTCGGGATCGGCATTGGATGCAGCGGCGATGTGACGGGCACCGGCGGCACCGAGCCGGGCATCACGACGCCGGTGGCGGGAGTGCCCATCGCGGCGCCGCCCGGGAGGACGATCACCTCGGTGTGCATCGGCGGCGCGACGGGCGGAAGCGGAGCGGGAGCGCCGAGCAGCGCCGGATCGCCGCCGGCCGGCGCGGGCAGCCGGCCGGTGGTGAGCACCGGCGTCACGGCGTCGTCGGCTTCCTCGGGCTTCGCCGCCGACTCCGGCGGCAGCGCATCGGCGGCTTCGGCGCGGGCCCGGCGCGCCTCGGCTTCGTCGGCGACCGGAGCCGGCTCTCCATCGGCAGCTGACGGCGGGACCCCGATCACGCCGTCGATGCCGATCTGGGGCGCCGCCGGCGTGGTCCTGCGCGCCGAGATCGAGGTCGCGGGCGGCGCCGCCGGCTGCGAGGTCGCCGGGGGCCCCGAGGCGGTCACCACGACGGACGCCGTTCCGACCCGCTCGACGGTGACGTGCTTGACCTCGACCGCTCCGGCGGTCACGATCGCCGCCGCCGCCAAGCCGGCCGCCGCCTTGCCGGCGGTCGCGTTGACACCGAGCTGAAGCGCGCCGCCGAACGTGGTGCCGGCCGCGGCCGACCCACCCGACGCGGCCGCGGTGGTGCCGATCTGCGCCAGCAGCATCTTCTTGAACAGCAGCAGTGGTCCGACCGGCATCAGCGCCGCCAGCGCACGGTTGGTGTTGACCAGCTGCTTGCGGAACGACGCGCAGTCGGTGCACGTGCGTAGATGGCGGCGCACGGGCGGGCTGATCCGCTTGAGCCCCTCGGCCACCTCACCGAGATCCAGGCGAACGACGTTGCAGTCCAGCAGCCGCGCCTCGGCCGCCTCGGCGAGGCCGATCCGCGCGCGCACCAGAAGGGACTTCACCGACGGAACGGTGTTGTCCATCGCCTCGGCGATCTGCTCGTAGGAGAGGGCGTCGATCTCACGCAGCAGGAGTGCCGTCTTCTGGGTCTCGGGCAGCTCCTGCACGTCGGCGATCAGCAGCCGGAAGTCCTCGCGGCGGTGGACCTTCTCGGCGGTCGAGATCCCGCCCTCGGAGAAGTGGGTGTCCATCGAGTCCACGCCGATCGCCTGCACGCGGCGAAGGTGGTTGAGCGAGCGGTTGCGCGCGATCCGATACAGCCACGGACGCACGTTGATGGGCCGCTCGTCGGCGAGCATCGCGTTGAAGGCGGCCGTGAAGACCTCCTGCAGCACGTCCTCGGCGTCCTCGCGTGAGGAGAGCATGTGCCGGCAGAAGGCCAGCAGACGCGACTGGTAGCGCGAGACCAGGGCCTCGAAGGCGTGCTGGTTGCCCCGCCGCACGAGCGTGACCAGGCGTTCGTCGGACTGCAGCCGCAATAGCGGACTGCGCCCGTGCGCGCCGGCGGCGCCCATGTGCTTGATCGCGGAGACTTCCATGGGAAGGGTGAACTCACCCCCAATAACGCGGGGCTTTCCTCGAAGTTGCTCCCGCCAGGGTAGTCCTCGATCCGAGGCTGGTGCGGCTGGATGCGTCCTTGCATCTTCGCGGAGACGGCTGGAGCAGTACCCGGGGCGGGATTCGAACCCGCACGCTCACGTGGAGACCGTGGCTTTTAAGGCCACTGACTATGCCAATTCGTCTACCCGGGCCTGGCCGGGCATGGTAAGCCCCGCGATGTTCGCGGGCTAAACGACGAAGCCGCCCGTTGGGAGCGGACGGCTTCGTGGATCGCTTCCGGCGCTCGAGCGGGGGTATCGGCTTCCGGTGTGGTTCGAGGGGTCCGCCCGGAGGGGGTCGGCCAGCGCGCTGGCGTCCGTGTCGGACCTATGGGGCGAAGTCGGAGTGACGGGTGGGGACGACCGCCGCTTCGTTCGAGGCGGCTGTACCCGAGTGCCGAAGCGCCAATCAGCGAGAGTGGGCCGGCGTCAGCGACCCTACGCCTCGGCTGCCTCCGCCTCGGATAGGGCGACGCCCCAGAGGATGTCTCGATCCGAGACGCTGACGCGGTCAACGGCGAAGGCGTCGAGGATCTCGAGCAGGATCACCATGCCGGCCACCATGGTCGGCGCCCGATCGGGATGCAGCCCGGGCACTCGGCGCCGCTCCTCGAGCGGAAGCGCGGCGAGGCGCTCCAGGATGGCTTCCAGCGTCGGTCGCGTGAGCAGGTGGCCCTCGACGCGGGCGGCGTCGTAGGGCTCCAGAGCAAGGTCGATGGCGGCGCCGCTGGTCGCGGTGCCGGCCACCGCGACGATCTCGCGCGCTCCGGAGCGGACGTGCTCGGGGACGCGGTCCTCGAGGTTCGCCCGGACGTCGGCCGCCAGCGCCGCCAACTCCTCCGGCGCCGGCGGATCGCCGGTGATGTGGCGCTCGGTGTGCCGGACGACGCCGTTCTGGGTGGAGACGTGGAAGGTGACTTCATCGCCGCTGCCCATGACGATCTCCGTGGAGCCGCCGCCGATGTCGACCACCAGCAGACCGCCGTCGGACCGTTCGGCGCGCGCCGCGGTGGCGCCGCGGAAGGTCAGTCGCGCCTCCTCGTCTCCCGCGAGGGTCCGGGCGTCGAGCCCGTAACGCTCGCGGACCTGATCGGCGAAATGCGCGCCGTTGGCGGCGTCGCGGACCGCGGAGGTCATCACGGCGGTGCGTGAGTCGCACTCGTGCCGAGCGATCGCGACGGCGTAGTCGTCGAGAGCGGCGAAGACCCGCTGCTCGGCCTCCGGCGCGAGCCGACCGCTGGCGTCGACGCCCTGACCCAGTCGCGTGACGGTGGATCGTCGATCGAACTCGGAGATGCGGCCGTCGCGGACCTCGGCGATCAGCAGCCGGGTGGAGTTGGTTCCGATGTCGACGACGGCGCAGCGCAAGGCGTGCGGAAGGCTACGCGAGGGAAGGCGGGCGAGATGGCCTCCGCTTCATCGGGCGCCGAGCTCCTGCCCGTGCGCATCGGTTGCTCGGGATGGCAGTATCAGTCGTGGCGGGAGGTGGTGTATCCCGCGGGCTGCCCGCAGCGGCGCTGGCTCGCCCGCTACGCGGAGTGGTTCGACACCGTGGAGGTCAACTCGACCTTCTACCGGTTGGCGTCAACCACCGCGGTGGCGTCCTGGCTTCACCAGACGCCGCCGGACTTCCTCTTCACCCTGAAGGCCAGCCGCTTTCTGACGCACATGAAGCGGCTGATCGAGATGGAGCAGGGTGTGGCGCGCTTCTACGGCGGGATCGCCCCGCTGGTCGGCTCGCCCAAGCTCGGCCCGATCCTCTGGCAGCTACCCGAGAGCTTCCGGCGCGATGACGAGCGGCTCGCGTCGGCGCTGCGCCGGCTGCCGCCCGGCCGCCACTGCTTCGAGCTGCGCCACGAGAGCTGGTTCCAGCCCGACGTCTACGCGCTGCTGCGCGAGCACGGGGTGGCGCTGGCCATCGGCGATCACCCGTCGCGTCCGTGGGTGGCCCCGGAATTGACCGCCGACTGGACGCTGATCCGCTTCCACTACGGCCGTTGCGGACGGCGCGGGACTACTCCGAGCCCGAGCTGCGCGGGTGGGCGGAGCGCATCGACGCCATGCGCGAGGGCGCCGAGGTGCTCGCCTACTTCAACAACGACTGGGAGGGGTTCGCGCCCCGTAACGCTCGGCGGCTGCGCGCGCTGGTGGGCTGAGGGACCTTGCTACGATAATTCGAGCGTCGCGGGGTGGAGCAGCCAGGTAGCTCGTCGGGCTCATAACCCGAAGGTCGCAGGTTCGAATCCTGCCCCCGCTATACGGAAGCCCGCCTCTCGCCAGGCGGGTTTTCGTGCGTTGAGGGCAGACGCCGATGCCGGCGCGTGGTCCCAATATGATGCGGTTTGTCTTGCAAACGGTTGAGGTTCTCCAAGGCCGCATAGGACGCCTCGCTGGCGTACGGCTGTTGGCCGCCACCTCGCTGACGCGTTGCCCGGCGAACCGTGCCCGGGTGACGATGTCGGTGAGGCAGTCGGCCCTCTGAGACAGTCGCCGCTTCGGATTGCACCGCGACGAGCACCCGGTGCTTGGGTCGACCGCGACCTGACCGCGATGGACGAGATGCTTGCGATGCCTGGGCTTGTGCCGCAGCTTGGCGTCCGGATCGGTCACCGAGATCGCCGTGGCGTTGGACGCAACCCGCTTCGGCGTCGGTCCCGACCGCGGCTCGACCAGCGTGAGCGCCGGCCGCGAGGTCGGACACGCCTCGGGCACGTTTCCCGTCGCCTTAAACTAAGTTCATCCTCCAAGTGCCGCTAGGCCCGCCTCGGCACACTGGAGGTCCTCTGCGGAGGTCGCTCCGCTGACTCCGACCGCTCCCAAAACGGAACCGTCGCGGCGGATCACCACCGACCCCGCGGCGGGAATGATCGGGAGCCGCGTCATCCGGCTCACCGCCTCGAAAAATGCGCCTCGCTCCTGCTGGACGCCGACCAAGGCCTCGCCGTCCCGATGCCAGACGGCGGCGCCGGCCGCCTTTGCCTCGGCGATCTGCGAGCTCAAGGGTGGGGCTGCGTCCATGCGGATGAGCGCTTGAAGCAGGCCGCCCTCGTCCACCACCGCGACGGCAATGTGCAGATCCCGATCGCGCGCGTGGGCTTGGGCTGCGGAGACGAGAGTTTGAGCGAGTTCGAGCGTGAGCGGCATGCCCTTGAGTATGGGTACGGGAACGGATAGCGGCTCGTAGACAAGAGCCACCGAAGGCATCGGGTGCAATTAGCTCACGAACCAGGACACGGGATGAGCCTACTTGCGCTCGTCGGCCTCGCGGACGGCATTCAAATGATTACCCTGCCGTGTATTGTTGGCTAACAAGCAGCCCGCATCAACCGAGGGGTCATCGATTTGCGCCTGAATGCCGAAGGTCGCACCATCGGCGAGAAGGCCCTCGAGGTGCTCTGCCTCACGAGCTCGGGCTTCGACTCCGACGCCTGGTTCGACTTCGCACGCGGGGGAGACCGTGACTATGGCCGACGACTCGGAACAAAGGCCTCCGACAACCAGATCCCACCTGCGGCGGCGACGCCCGCTGGCCGACGAGCTCCGGGACGTCATCATCCGGGATTTCGTTCGACGGCCTGATGATGATGCCGCCGAGCGCCGGCTGCCGAGCGAAAACGAACTCGCCCGCGAGTACGGTGTCTCGCGTGTAACCGTCCGCGCGGCGATCCGGAGTCTGCGCGAGGCCGGGCTTGTCAGCACGCGGCAAGGCGCGGGTGCGCGAATTTTGCGCCCCCCCGCGGTTCTGCACGGTCTCGATCGGCTCGGATCACTGGAGAACTTCGCTCGCGAGGCGTCGCTGGCGATCACGACAGCGGATTTGAGCTTTGAAGAGATCGCGGCCGACGAGGAGATTGCCTCAAAGCTGGAGGCAGAGAACGGGCACACCGTGATGGTGGTCCGCCGAGTGCGCCTGTTGGACGGAGTGCGCGCCGCTTACCTTGTCGATTGCATTCCCTCAGGTGTGCTTCCGTTCGAACTCCTGAGGTCGACGGTTACTGGCTCGGTGCTCGACGTGCTGATGGCGCACGACGAGCTCGCGGTCGAATACGCCGACACCGAATTCCGGCCGGTGGGGCTGCCCGCTGACATCGCCAGCCGGCTCGACGTTCCAGATGCCCTGGTGGTGATGTTCATGGACTCGGTGACGTGCGGCTTCGACGGGCGACGCTGCGCCTGGGCGCGTGCATGGCTCCTTCCGGAGTACTTCCGTTTCGTTGTCCGCCGCCGACCGCTCTTGGGTACCGAACGCGGCTGAGGCACGATTGCTCGAAGTGGTGAGACGTCCGAGGTCCGTCGCGTCCGGGTCCGTCGCCTCGAGGGAAGCAGCGGACTAAGTCGTGGTTGACGCGTGAACGACGCGATGACGTGAGGTTAGGAGATGGTCGTTCCCGCTCCCGCACCGCCATGTCAGTCCGGGTCGTGATGGCTCCTCACGCCGGTGGGACGAAGCGAACGGCGCACCGTTCCATCGACCCGCTCATGGATCGAGGACTCATGAGCGGAGGCGCGGACCGCTGGACTAGATGTGGGCAAGCGCAGGCAGGACCCACCACCCGCACGTCGCCGCCACCGAGGTCGGCGAAGACTGCTCACAGCCGTCTAGCCGGTCAGTCGACCGGATATTCAACGATTCGCCTTGGACGCCGCGAGGCGAGCACGCCGAATGCGACCCCCATCCAGCTCGACCCTGCTCGATTGGCTAGTCGTCATACAAGTTGCTTGACAGCCAAATCTTTGCGGGTGTAGCTTCGGATGAAGCCAAGGGGAGGAAACGATGGTCTCGAAGAACGAAAGTGCGCCGCGCGGGGCCGAATTCGTGGCGGCCACGACGAACTCGGGCATGAACCGGCGACGGTTTATTGCTGGGAGTACGGTCGCGGGGCTCGCGGCCGTACTCCCAGGCTGGGCGCTCGCGGGCTGTGGAGGCGAAGGCGGGGGTAGCGTCTCGGAGGGTGGCAAAACCGCTTTCAAGGCCACGCATGGTGGTGGTCTCGGGAACTTCGGGATGTTCGTAATGAAGGAGGCAAAAACCGGGGCGCCAGATGTCGAGCTTGACTTCGTGGTTACGCCGAGCCTCGCCGACATCACGACGCTCTTCGCCTCGGGACAGGTCGAGGCATCGACGATTCCCTATACGAATTTTCTTACCGCGTGGGACAACGACGCGCCCATCGTCATCGTCGGCGGGGCCGGCGTCGAAGGCCTCCATCTCATCGCGGGTCCCGGTATCAAGAGCGCCGAGGATCTCAGAGGCAAGACGGTGGGCTCGTTCCAGGCCGACACCTTGGAGATCTTGGCCTACGACTACCTCAAGAAGGCCGGAATGTCGTTCGAGGACGTGAAGATCAAGTACTTCCAGGGCAACGCGGACCTCACGCAGGCCTTTGTGGGCGGTTCGCTGGATGCAGCGAGCAGCGTTGTGCCTTTCTCGACAGCGGGACTGGAGCAGCGCAAGGGATCGACGCTGCTCTCCGACGGAGTCGACCTCTACGGCAAGGGCTATACGAACGATGTGATCGCCGTAGGCAAGGACGTCCTTGAATCCAATCGCGCAGGGGTGAAGGGGCTCATCAAGGGGCTCATGCTCGCCCAGAAGAAGATCGAGACGGAGCGCGAGGCGATGGTCAAACTCACTGCTTCCAAGTACTTCAAGCTTTCAGAGGCACAGGTCCTCGCGGCTTCGCTCGAGCAGGGGTTCGCGATTGATCAGCGTGGCAACGCCGACCTCATCTTGCAGGGCGCAGAAGCCCTCAAAGATCTCGGTTACATCAAGAAGCTGCCCGACGAGAGCATTTTCCAGTTCGACCTTCTCGAAGAAGTCATCGAGGAGAATGCCGACCTGTACGCCTCGCTGAAACTCAAAGTCGTCGACGACAAGAGCGCTTAGTCCAGAGGGGAGGCGGAGCAGACATGGAACACGTCGAAGACGGACCGCTCGACAAGCGCGCCGCAGGTGGATTGCCGGCGGGTGTCGCGCCTCAGACGTCGGGAGCGGGCGCTGTGCTCATGCAGCGGTTTGGAGGCAAGCTCGCGGCCATGGGGTGGACCTTGCTGTCGCTGGCCCTGTTCGCGGGGTTATGGGAGCTCGGGTGGTTGCTTGGTGTACTGAATCCCAGGCTCCTGCCGCCGCCGCACATTTTCCTCCGCGACATCACTGAACAGTCGAACTTCTTCGTCGCGCAGAGTGATCCGGGGACGCCGGGATACGTCGGGGTGCTGCAGACAGCCCTCGGGAGCACGCTGCGAGTTCTCACCGGGCTAGGACTCGCGTTCGTTATCAGCCTCAGTATCGGGGTTCTCGTGAGCTACTTTCGACTTGCGGGCAATCTGGTCCTTCCGACTCTGACGGCGCTAGCGCCGATCTCGGTCGTCGCGTGGTTGCCGGTCGCGATCTTCATCTTCGGCATCGGCAACGGACCGGCGATCTTCATGGTGTTCATCGGCCTGTTCTTCATCATGACTCTCGGCACGGTGAGTCAGATCGCAGGCGTGAACGAGACGTATCTCCAGGTCGCGCGGACCATGGGGGCGTCCCGGCGCCAGACGTTTACGCGGGTGATTCTCCCGGCGATCGTTCCCGGCATGTTCGTGATCTTGCGCCTTAACCTCTTTGCGGCGTGGACGGTCGTCCTCATCGCCGAGGCGGTTGGCGTGGGCAGCGGTCTCGGGCAGATCGTGCTGCTCGCGCGCAACACCTTCAATCCCTCGTTGGTGTTCTTCACCATGACGATCATCGGGATCGCGGGCTACTTCACTGATGTTCTCTTGCGCGTCGTCCAACAGCGATTGCTGTGGGACACCGCGTCAGGCTCTCTGGGAGGTGCGTGATGAACAATCCTGACTTCACAGGGACCGATCAGTGCCTTGTGCGCTGTGAGAATGTCGGCAAGGTGTGGAACCCCGAGTCCGAGCGCGCTCACACCGCGCTGTATGGGGTAGATCTGGATGTGGCTTCGGGCGAGTTCATCGTGCTGATCGGGCCGAGCGGTTGTGGCAAGAGCACGCTCCTCTACCTGATCGCAGGGCTTGAGGACACGACAAGTGGCCAGATCCTCAAGGCGGGTGCGCCCGTCCGGGATCCTGGCCCGGACCGGTCGCTGATCTTCCAGGAGACATCCCTCTATCCGTGGCTCTCGGTTGCTGAGAACGTGACCTTTGGTCTGTCGCTGCGAGGCGTCGCAAAGTCGAAGCAGCGGGCGGTGGCCGAGCGGCTGCTCAAAGAGGTCGGCCTTTCGGCGACGATCGACAAGCGCCCGACCGAACTTTCCGGTGGCATGCGTCAGCGCGTGGCGATCGCTCGCGCTCTCGCCATGGAGCCCGAGATCCTCCTCATGGACGAGCCGTTCGCCGCCCTCGACGTCCAGACGCGCTCGAAGCTCCAGGCCTTCCTGACCCAGATCTGGAAGTCAAGCGGAGCGTCGATCCTGTTCGTCACTCACCACATCGACGAAGCGATCGCGCTCGCCGACCGAGTCGCGGTCTTCACCGCCAACCCGGGCACGATCAAGAGCGTCGTCTCGGTTGACTTTCCGCGACCGCGCGACCCGCGCAGCCCGGAGTTCCGTGAGCTCTCTGACCGGCTGACCGATCTTCTCAGCGCAGAGGTCGACCGCGCGTTCCGTGAGCAGGAAGGCGTTGCACTTTGACCGCCACCGGTGTCCTGCGAGTCGCCGCGGTCCAACTCGGGCCGAGTTGCGACGATCTCGGACAGAACGCGCGGGCAGTCGCGAGCGCGGTGATGGTCGCGGTGAACGAAGGGGCGGCGCTTGTCGTGCTTCCCGAGTTGGCGATGACGCCGTTCTTCGCAGCCGAGCCCGCCGGAAGCCATGACGGCTGGGCGCAACCCTTCGACGGTGAGCTCTTGACGGACATCGGAAGAATCGCCGCCGAGCGCGATGTGGTGATCGTCCTGCCTTTCTTCGAGCTGGATCCGGCGACGGGCGATCGCCACAACTCGGCAGTCGTACTCGGTCCAGAAGGCCACATATCGCTGGTTGATCGCCGCGGTCTGGCACGCAACACCGTACGGAAGCTTCACCTCGCACCGGGCCCCGGAGGGGACGAGCGGGAGCACTTCACACCCGGAAACGACCTCGGCATCGCCAAGGTCGGAGGAGTTCAGGTCGGCACACTCATCTGCTACGACCGTCGCTTTCCTGAGTGTTGGCGGGAACTCCGAGCTCTCGGGGCCGACGTGGTCGCCGTGCCTGTGGCGGGCGAGGGCGGCGATGACGTCGACTTCTACGTCGGCGAACTCCGGACGCACGCGCGCGAGAACGGTGTGTCGGTGATTGCGGCAAACAAGGTGGGCGTCGAGACACTGCCTGGGAGTCGGGTCCGCCACTACGGCGAGTCGTGCGTGGTGGACGCCGAGGGCACGGTCATCGCCCGGCGCGGCGGCGAGGAGGGCCCGGGCGTCGTTGTCGCCGAGATAGACCTCGACCGGCAGACGCGGACGCGTGAGCGTTTTCCCTACTTCGAGGTGCGTCGAACCGATCTCTTCGGAACTACATGGAACGAAAGGGAGGTCCGAACGTGAGCGTCCTATTCAAAGGCGTCACCGTAGTTGCCCTCGACGACGAGCACGGGACCGAGCCGTTCAGCGCCGACGTAAGGGTGGAGGGCGACCGCATAGTCGCTGTCGGCATGGATGATGCGCCCGCCGACAGTGTCGTCGACGGCCGTGATCGGCTCCTCATGCCGGGGCTCGTCAACGCGCACCTGCATTCGTGGGAGGCGTTGTTCAAGGGCCGCTACGAGAACCTCCCGCTCGAGCTTTGGATGTTGCTCGCGTATCCGATTCTCGCGCTTGAGCCGCTTGGGGCGCGTTTGATCGAGCTGCGCTCGCAGCTCGTGGCGATCGAGTCCTTGCGTAACGGCGTTACCACTCTCGTCGACGACGTGATCGAGATGCCCACGCAGAGCATGGAGGCGCTCGAAGCGGTGTTCCACGGCTACGCGGCCACGGGCGTCCGCGCATGCGTGAGCGGCAATATCGTCAACCGTCCCTACATCGACACCATTCCCTACGTCGACGAGGTGCTGCCCGCGGAGCTGCTCGCCGAGGCCCGCGCCCGCAAGCCGCTTTCGACGGAGGACTACCTGGCGTTCAGCGAGGAGGCACTCCGGCGCTTCCACGATCCGGATGGGCTACTCCGGTACTTCCTCGCGCCGTCCGGTCCGCAGCGGTGTACCGACGAATTGCTCGTCGCCTGCGATGAACTCGCTCGCCGCCACGACCTCGGCACCCACATTCACGTCCTAGAGACGAAGGTGCAAGCGGTGACTGGACGCGAGTTCTATGGGTGCACGCTCGTCGAGCGGCTCCACGATCTCGGCGTGCTCGGACCTCACACGGCGATCGCCCACGGGATCTGGCTGACCGCGTCTGACATCAAAACGCTCGCCGAGCGCGAGACGTCGGTCGTCCACAATCCAATCTCCAACCAGAAGCTCGGGGCGGGCATCGCACCGTGGCGCGAATTGCTCGACGCCGGAGTGAACGTGGCGCTCGGCACGGATGGGCTGTGCAGCAACGACTCGGCGCGCATGTTCGATGTCGTCAAGTCAGCGGCGCTCCTGCATTCGGTGTCTGAACCGGATTACACGAGGTGGCCGACCGCGAACGAAGTGCTGTGGTCAGCAACGCGCGCCGGGGCCCGTAGTGCGACGCTCGAGGATGAGGTGGGGTCGATCGAGGTGGGCAAACGGGCCGACCTCGTGTTGCTCGATCTGAACTCGATCAACTTTGTGCCGCGCAATGACCTGCGCAAACACCTGGTCTATTGCGAGAACGGCGCGTCGATCCTCGAGGTGTATGTGGGCGGCCAGCGCGTCGTCGCTGAGGACAAGTGCGAACTTGTCGACGAACAGGCGGTCCTAGCGGAGTTCCGCGAGCTCGCCGAGGAGGCGTTGGCGCGCCACGCCGGCATCGAGAAGCTCAACGAGGTCTTCCAGCCGTACTTCCACGAAATCCATCGTCGCTGCTGCCAGGAGGATATCGGCTTGAATCGTTACAGCCGCGAACCTCAAGCCTGGCTCGGTCGGGTGTGACGATGACGGGGATCGTCGCCGGCGAAGACGTTGCGGTGAGCGCGGCTCGGGTCCTCCAGCGCTGCGAGATTCTGGCCGACTGCACCGAAGAGTCCGGACGGATCACCCGCCGGTACGCGACTGTCGCGCTTCGTGACTCAATCCGACTCGTGGCGGAATGGATGCAGGAGAGCGGGATGTCGGTGGCCAGCGACGCTGTCGGAAACCTCATTGGTCGCTACGAAGGCCGTGACCCAGACGCCCCCACGCTCCTACTTGGTTCACACCTCGACACGGTCCCCGACGGTGGCCGATACGACGGCCCGCTGGGAGTTCTGGTCGCGCTCGCGTGCGTGGAGCGGTGTGCGGCAGGGGGCGAGCGGCCAAGCGTCAACGTCGAGGTGGTCGCCTTCGCCGACGAGGAGGGCACGCGGTTCGGGACGGCGTTCCTGGGCAGCAGCGCCTACGTGTCGGGGCTCGGGTCCGAGATGCTCCTCCGGGCCGACGCCGAGGGCACGACGCTCGCCGACGCGATGAGCGAATTGGGCGGTGATCCAGCGGCCGCGATGCGCGCTACGCGCTCATTCGAGGACGTGCTCGGCTACGTCGAGGTACACATCGAGCAGGGTGCGTTGCTCGAAGCGCGAGATCTGCCGGTCGGCGTCGTCACCGGGCTCGCTGGCCAGACGCGCGTTGACGCCGAGTTTCGGGGGCGGGCGGGGCACGCGGGCACGGTGCCGATGGGCGAGCGCCAGGACGCACTCGTCGTCGCGGCCGAGCTTGTGCTTGCGGCGGATGCGCTCGCCCGGGAACACGATGGGCTCGTCGCCACGGTCGGCTCGCTTGTGGTCCAGCCCAGCGCCGCGAACGTCGTTCCCGGTCACGCCGTCGTCACCGTCGACATCCGGCATTTCAACGACGACACGCGGCGGGCCGCGACGGCTGAGCTACGCGAGCAGACCGTCGATGGGGGAGCGCGGCGCGGTGTGGAAGTCTTGTGGAGCGAGCGCTACGACACCCCCAGCGTCCCCTGCTCCGAGCGGCTCTGCGGCGATCTGCGCTCCGCGGTCTCGGAGGCCGGTCATGTCGTGGCGGAGCTCACGAGCGGAGCCGGGCACGATGCCGTCCGCTTGGCCAGCGTCACCGAAGTCGCGATGCTCTTCGTTCGCTGTGCGGGCGGCGTCAGCCACCATCCGGACGAAGCGGTCCGGTGCGATGACACCGCCACCGCAATCGACGTCCTCGAGCGTTTCATCCACCGATGCGGTCGAAACCGCGAGGGAGACAAGTGAAGACCCTTTCCATCACCGTCGGCGACGAGTACCGCTTCGTTGCGCGCATGGAGATTGAAGCTGCCCCCAAGACCTGTGAGGCTTTCGGCCGCCTGCTTCCGTTTCACAGCCAGGTCATACACGTGCGCTGGAGTGGCGAGTCGGGGTGGATGCCGCTCGGCGACTTGGACTTCGGAGTTGGCCTTGAGAACGCCACCAGCCACCCCGCGCCTGGCCAGATCCTCCTCTATCCGGGAGGCCTTAGCGAGACCGAGATCCTGTTCCCATACGGTGGGTGCTGCTTCTCCAGCATCGTCGGCCAACTGGCGGGCAACCACTTCCTGACGGTGATCGAAGGCCAAGAGCGTCTACGCGAGCTCGGCGTGAAGTGCCTGTGGAAAGGTGCTCAGGAGGTCGTCTTCGAACGATTGGACACTCGGTCCTCGGCAGCCGAAGACGAGACCCGAGCGGCGTCATGACGACGATCATTCGCCGGGGCACGGTCGTCACGGCCACGGACTCCTTCGCCGCGGACGTGCTCATCGAAGGTGAGACCATCACCGCAATCGGGGTGGACCTTTCGGTCGACGCGGACACCGTTATCGACGCCGAGGGCTGCCTCGTGCTGCCCGGACTCATCGACAATCACACGCATCTCGACATGCCCTTCGCGGACACGAAGACTGCCGACGACTTCGCGACGGGAACCGCCGCCGCGGCCGCCGGTGGAACCACGTGCATCGTCGACTTCGCGCGCCAGCTTGACGGGAGCCTAGAGCGAGGCCTGGCGGTTTGGCGGGAGAAGGCCGAGGACAAGGCTCACATCGACTACGCCTTCCACCTCACCGTCACTGATGCTTCCGCTGGAGCGCTGCGCGAGGTCGCGCGAGTCGCCGCTGACGGCGTGACGTCGTTCAAGCTGTTCATGGCCTACCGCGGAGCGCTCATGATCGACGACCGGGATATGCTCGCGGTCCTCGAGGCGGTCGGAGAAGTCGGCGGACTGTGCCTCGTACACGCCGAGAACGGCGACGCGGTTGAGCACAACATCGCAAAGGCGCTCGCCGTCGGGCACGTCGACCCGAAGTTTCACGCGACGACTCGTCCTCCTGTTGTCGAGCAGGAGGCAACGGCACGGGCAATCCGGCTTGCGCAGGTGGTCGGGCAGCCGCTCTTCGTCGTCCACGTCACCTGCCGCGAATCGCTGCGTGAGGTCGAGTACGCACGAGAAATGGGTCTGCCCGTGGCAGGAGAGACGTGCACCCACTACCTCGTGTTAACGGCTGACGAACTCGCCCGCCCCGGATTCGAGGGAGCCAAGTATGTCTGCTCGCCGCCACTACGGAAGAAGTCCGATCAGGAGGCGTTGTGGTTGGCTCTACGTCACCGCGCCCTCGGAATCGTGTCGAGCGATCACTGCCCCTTCAATTTCGCTGGGCAGAAAGAGATGGGGCGGGGGGACTTCTCGAGAATCCCCAACGGGATGCCGGGTATCGAATCGCGCCTTCCGCTGCTCTTCACCCACGGCGTGCGGGGCGGACGCATCACGGTGAACGAGCTTGTTTCGCTCGCCGCGACGGAGCCGGCACGAATCTTCGGCCTCGCGCCCAAGAAGGGATCGCTAGTGCCCGGTGCCGACGCCGACATAGTGGTCTTCGACCCCGACCGTGAACACGTCATCACGGCAACGTCGAGCCACGGGGCCGCGGACTACACGCCGTTCGAGGGGTTCGTCTGCCTCGGCGCCCCCCGGAGGGTACTCAGCCGAGGTGAGACGGTCTTCGAGAACGGTGAGATCGTTTCCGATCCTGGAAGAGGACGCTACGTGCCGCGGAGCCCATGCGGGCAGGCGGTCGCGGGAGAAAGGATGCATGCCGATGTATGAGCACCTCACACTGACACACGGATGTTCGTTGTCGAACCTCCCGCTTTTCGTCGCGGCTGGGGCGGACTTATTCAAGCAGCAAGGCCTCGAGGTCGAAGTGCCCAGGTTCACCGATTCCTCGTCGACTATGAATGCGCTGATTTCCGGGGAGGCGGAGTTAGGCACGATCGCGTTCGTTACACCGTATCTGGACGCGATGAGTGAGGAGCCCCCGATCGTGATTGCGGGCAGCGGGCTGATGGGTATTGAGCTCATCGCTCAGCAGCCGTTCACGCGGGCCGCTGATCTCCGAGGGAGGCGGGTGGGGACGTTTCGCGGCGATCCGCTCGAAGTGCTCCTGCACGATGCACTCGAGGCCGATGGCGTGGCCATGGACGAGGTCGACGTGGTGCTCTTGGAGAATTATGCGGATGCGGTCGCGAGCTTCGAGCGCGGCGAGCTTGACGCCATTACTCTTGCCGAGCCGTTCTCTTCCCGGGTTGCGCCCGGACGCAACGTGCTTTCCGATGGCAAGGAACTGTGGGGCGACCCGTTTCCCGATACGGTGTTGGTGGCAGGGCGCCGCGTGCTCGAAGAACGGCCCGAGGTCGTTCGCGCGGCCATCCGGGCCATGCTGGACGCCGAGACGCTGATAGCCGTCGACCATCGCGCCGCCGTCGCGCACGCCGCTCGCCACTTTCCGGGGTTCACACTCGACGAACTCGTCGCCGCGTCGCTCAAGCAGCCGCCCCGGGTCGACATCCGGCATCTGCGCAGCACGTTCACTAAGCGAGTCGGGTCGCTGCGATCGCTCGGGTGGATGGACCCCGCGGGCGTGGTTCCCGACATCCTGGACTTCAGGATCCTCGAGGAGGAGCTGGCCCAGCGTGGGGTGCCGTGACCGACCCTGCGATGTCGTAGGTCAGCCAGGCGTTCTGGTGCCGTTACTATCGCGCCCGGCGTGACGAGGTTGTCTGCGTTTCCAGCCAGCGGTCCGCTCTCGCGTGCGACATGACGCAAAAGTCGGTAGCCCGGCGCGGCGGTTCAGTCCGGCCCCAAGACGTCGTGAATACGCAAGCGGTGGAGTGGCCTCCGCGCCGTTGCTAACTGCGCTCCGCGCGACGCCAGCGGCGCCACCTGTGGTATCGCACTCCAACACACCGCGCGGACGATACGCTCGCGTCGTGCGCACCCCGTCGTCGTAGGCATGTTCGTGATCGCGCTGCTCAGCGGTCCTGTCACTGGCGCGTCGGCCTGAGCGAAGAGAAGCACATGAGCGGCAGTGTGTCGGGCTGTGCGGTGACCACAAGTGGCCGCCAACTTGCCGCCCTCAACTCGGAACCGATGTTCGAAGTGCCGCTCGTGCGGCTCACAGCCGCGTCGACGACGGCGCCAACGGACGAGCGGAACGCCGGTGGATCCTGGACCGACGAATGGCTGCAGTGCACCAGTTCGTGCATGCGCCTGACTATGTCGCGAGCCCACGACGTCCGCTCACGTACCTCGCGATTCCGCACCTCCGGACGGCGACTCAGCGGCGCGAAGCCCGCCGAGGGGCATTCGGACGCGGATGTCTCGAAGCTGTTCTGGTGTCCACGACGGTGCGACCGAAGCAAGGCGCTACATCAAGTGCACGCGCGTGTCGGAGTGCGGGGACCACCCGCTGAGACGGCGAGCGGCAGGCCAAGAGGCCGACGAGCGAACCGCTTGCGGTCGATGAGCGAGGATCCCGACATAACGCAATTGACCGGACGGCCTCTTGCCGTTACGGTGAAATCGTTTTCACCCAAAGGACGACCAGGCCCAATGGCAAGGATCTACGAAGTGGCTAAGCGGGCTGGCGTGTCCCCCGCCACGGTTTCGCGCTATCTCAGCGGTCGCAACGTCAGAGCTACCGACGCGATCGCCGAGGCCGTCCGCGCCCTGGATTACTCGCCGAACGCCATCGCACGCAGCCTCAAGTCGGGCGTCACGCGGAATATCGGCGTGGTCATCCCTGACATCACCAATCCCTTCTTCGCCGCGGCTGTCAGCGGCATTGAGGAGGGTTCCCGTGATCAGGCCTACAACATCTTCCTCGCCAACAGCGACGAGAGCGCTGAGCGCCAAAACCAGATCCTCGGCACGTTGGTCGGCATCGTCGATGCGCTGATCGTCACGCCGGCCATCGAATCGGCCGAGGTGCCCGAGGCGCTCGCCCGTCATGACATACCGGTGGTCCTGCTCGATCGCGAGTGGGCGGAGGACCGCGGCTTCGACTCGGTGTTGGTCGACAACCGCGGCGGCGCCGCCCAGGCGGTCCGCCATCTCGCGGAGCTCGGGCACAAGCGGGTCGCCAACATCGCCGGATCGCTCGACTCGACTCCGGGACGGCTGCGCGCGGAAGGCTTCGCGGACGAAGTGGCGCTTGCCGGGCTGGACACCGATCCAGCGCTGGTGCACGTCGGAGACTTCCGGGAACGCAGTGGCTATCTGGGCTTGAAGGCCTTGTTGGCGCTGGACCGGGCTCCAACCGCCGTGTTCGCGGCGAACAACCTGATGGCCATCGGCGCCCTGCTGGCGTGCCGGGAAGCGGGACTCAAGCTCCCGGACGACCTGTCCTTCGTCTGCTTCGACGATCTCGTCATGAACGAACTCCTCCGGCCCGCGATCACCACGGTCAGCCGGCCGACGACCGAACAAGGTGCCCTCACGATGTCGCTACTCAGTGAGCGGCTCACCGGCCGCACCTCCGGTCCCGGCCGGCGCTGTGTTCTGGACACCCATCTGACGGTGCGGGAGTCGAGCGGACCACCCCCGGATGGACGACGGTCGCACAGTCCCTAGGAGGACCGCATGCAGTCAAAGAACGTCCTGATAGCGGGCGAGACCTCGATCAGCTACAAGGTTGACGTGAAGGGGTTCTCCGCATACTCCACGAGTTCCTACGCGGTGAGCCTCACCGAGCTCGAGGACGCGCTCCGCGGCGGGGGCCACCAGGTCACCCACATCTCGAACCATGACGCCGTCGAGAACTTCCCGTGGGACGTCGGTGCCGCTTCCAGGTACGACGTGGTCATCCTGAGCGACATCTCGGCGGACACCTTCCAGATTCACCCGGACTGTTTCGATCGGAGCATGAGGACCCCCGACCGGCTGCGTGTCCTCGCGGACTACACGGCGGCCGGCGGCGGACTGATGATGGTGGGGGGCTACCTGTCCTTCTCGGGGATCGAAGGCAAGGCCCACTATCAGGCGACGCCGCTCGCCAAGGTCCTCCCGGTCGCGATGTTGGGCTACGACGATCGGGTGGAGACCTGCGAGGGGGTCGCGCCCGTGGTCGACAGCCGGCACGAGGTGCTCGCGGGGATCGAGGGCGAATGGCCGTTCTTCCTCGGCTACAACGAGCTGAAGGCCAAGCCAGGCGCGGAGCTCGTCATGTCTGTCGAGGGAGATCCCTTCCTCGTACTCGGCCGTCACGGTGACGGCCGGACTGCGGCATTCGCCTCGGATTGCTCGCCGCACTGGGGCACCCCCGCCTTCCTCGAGTGGGAGCACTACGGACGCTTCTGGAGTCAGCTCGTCGAGTGGCTCGGAGTGGCAACCGTGTCCGCTCGCTGAGAGCGGCGCGGTCCGGGCCAAGTGGCCGGTTGACACGTGCCCAGCCCTTCTTTAGCGTAGGTGAAATCGTTATCAGTGGACCTCGATTAGAAAGCTGACCGCCGATGGACAGCGGTAAGGCAGGGCCTCGAAGTGTCGCGCGGTACGAGTGGGAACCGTCCTACTCCGGCATCCAGACCTTCCTCAAGCTGCCCCTCTGTCTCTCGCCGGCCGATCTCACCGCGGGTGGCATTGACGTCGCGATCGGCGGCATTCCGTGGGACGGCACGAACACGGCTCGCGCCGGCACGCATCTCGGCCCGCAGGGCATCCGAAGGTCCGACAATGCCTGGTCGCCTCCGCTCAACCGGCCGTCACAATGGGTGCGGGTAGATCCGGTCGAGCACCTGACCATGGCCGACTACGGGGACGCCCAGGTGGTACCGGGCAACCCGTCGGCGACCGAGCAGAACATCAAGCGGTTCGTAGCGGAGATCCTGCAGGCGGGCGCCATGCCGTTGCTTCTCGGGGGTGACCACTGGATCACCTGGCCGGTGGTCAGCGCCTTCGCCGAGCACTATGGCGCGGGCAAGGTCGGTGTCCTCCAGTTTGACGCACACACCGATACGGCGATCCCAGAGCCGGGCACGGTTGGCAACCACGGCACCGCAGTCCGCCAGTTGATCGAGAGCGGAGCGGTTGAACCGGAGAGCTTCATTCAATTCGGCATCCGCGGCAACTGGCCTGACCCGTCGGTGACCGCGTGGATGGAGGAACACGGAATCCAAACCCATTACATGGCCGAGATACTCCGGCGCGGCTTCGACGCAGTTCTGGACGATGTCCTGGAGGAGGCGGGACGTCCGGAGCACCTCTTCATCACCTTCGACATCGATGCGGTCGATCCGGCCCACGCCCCGGGTACCGGGTCACCCGAGCCCGGCGGCCTGACGAGCCTTCAGGCGATGACCGCCGTCCGGCGCGTCGCGCATGAGGTGGGAATCGTCGGCATGGACCTCGTCGAGGTCAGCCCCCCGTACGACGTGGGAAACAACATCACCGCGCTGCTCGGGCATCGGCTCATCCTCGATGCGCTCACGGGCACCGCCATGCGCCGCGCGGGAATTTCCGGAGCCGGCTACCTGGATCCGCGAGCTGCCGGCGGCCCTGAGGCACCATCCGCCCGCGCCACCGGCGCGAGCTCGTCGACGGACGCGAAGCGGCAAGGAGAGCCGCAGTAAGAAGTCTCTCAACCACGACTCGTCGGAAAGGCTTCGCCATCCGAAATCCCAAGCTCATAACCGCTCTCTTGTGCTGCCTCTCCGTCGCGATGCTCTCGGCCGGGTGCGGCAACGAGGAAACCGACGCCGGCGGAGGAAACGCCGGCGGCGGCGCCGGTAAGGCGGCGACCGATACGACGCTTCGCCTGGGCTACTACGAGGACATCCAGAGCCCGGATCCCGACGTCCAGTACGACATCCCTGGCCTCATGCTGGTCAACAACGTCTACGAAGGCCTCGTGCACTACGCGCCAGGAGACAGTACGGAGATAGTGCCCTGGCTGGCGACCAAGTGGAAGGTGTCACCGGACAAGCGCGTCTACGAGTTCAACCTACGCGAAGGCGTGACGTTCCACGATGGCACGATGTTCGACGCTGAGGCGGCGAAGAAGAGCTTCGAGCGCCGGATCGCGATGAAGCAGGGCACCTTCTACCAGGTGCAGGACATCGACTCGATCGAGACTCCCGCGCCCAACAAGCTCAAGATCAGCCTCAAGGGCACCAATTCGGCGTTCATGAGCTACCTCGCCTCTCCGTACGGGATCAAGATGATCAGTCCGACGGCGATCGAGAAGAACACCAAGGGAGACAAGGACCTCGGTCAGGCCTACCTCGGCAGAAACGACGCGGGCACCGGCCCGTACGCGATGTCGGAGTTCTCGCAGAGCCGACGTTATGTGATCAAGGCGTATCCGGAATGGTGGGGCGACAAGCCGTTTTATGACACCGTCGAATTCCGGTTGATCGCCGACTCGGGCAGTCAGTTGCTCCAGCTCAGAGGCGGTGACCTCGATATCCTGCACCAGCAGCCGATCACCACACTCGACAGCCTCAAGGACGACGAGAACTTCCAGGTCCAGTCCTTCCCCGTGGTGCTCAAGAGCTGGATCCACGTCAACCCGAACCGGCCCCCGTTCGACGACCCCGACGTGCGCAGGACCCTAGGCCAGGCGATCGATCGGGACAAGATCACCAAGACGTTCTTCGGGGAGTACGCGACCACGTCCGAGCAGATGTATCCCGCGGGGCTAATGCCCGAGGGCACCGCAGAAGACCTGCAGCCCTTCAATGCGTCGAAGCTGAAGGCAGCGGTGGCAGAGCTCCCGGCCGACCAGCGCAAGGTCGAGCTCGTGTACCTGTCGGGACACGGAGCCGACATCCAGCGCATCGCGGGAGAGATGGGCAACCAGCTCAGGGCTGCCGGTCTCGAGCCCAACGTGCACGAGGTGACGGTGGCGCAGCTGTTCGCCTACCCCGGACAGGATGCCAAGAAGGTGCCCAATCTCTTCGTAGGCAACGAGAACGCCGATTCAGGCCACCCCGACACGTGGGCGCGGTCCTACATGTACAAGGGCTCAGCCCTCGACTACCTCAAGGGCTCGATCGACGAGGCCGACGCCGCCATGGACCAAGGGCTTCGGGCAGCCGACGAGGACGAGATGAACGCCGCCTATGCGAAGGCCGGCGACATCATCAATGACGAAGGGACGTTCATAACGATCGCCGACATCGAGGACACGTTCCTCGCACGCGCCGGCATCACGGGATTCGAGCATCAGCTCGTATGCCCGACCTGTCTCAACCTCGCGGCGTTGAAGGCAGCCGAGTAGGTGAGCAGCGCCTCGACCGAGTCGGTTCCCGGTCGGCCGATGTGGCCGGCCGGTGGCCGCCGGTCGTTGACACGCCGACGGGCGGGCCGATCGCCGCGGTGGGCCGACAGGGCCGTGATGGCCTTTGCGGCCCTCCTGATGTTCGGCCTGGCTATCGCGCCGCCGCTGTTGCCGCATGGGATCAATGGGCCCGCGGGTTCGCCCCTGACTGCCCCGAGCGCCGATCATCTGTTCGGCACCGACGAGCAGGGCTACGAAGTGCTCACGCGGGTGGCCTACGGGATGCGCACGAGCGTCGTCGCCGCCTTCGTGGTAATCGCGTCCGGTGTCGTGATCGGAGGGATCGTCGGTCTGGTTGCCGGCATTGCCGGGGGGTGGGTCGACGCCGTCCTGATGCGCCTGACCGACCTGTTCCTCGCGCTGCCCGGGCCCCTGCTGGTTCTCGCCGTCGTGGCGGCTCTCGGGTCCAGCCTGCGTAACACTTTGATCGGGTTGGCGGTGGTCTGGTGGCCCTGGTACGCGCGCATCGTCAGAGGGCAGGTTCGGGCGACAGCCTCTCGGCCGCATGTGGAAGCGGCTCGCCTCGCCGGACTCGGTAGGGCCCGCGTCGCCTTGCGCCATGTTCTGCCCGGGGCGTTCAGTCCGGTCATCGTCACGGCCTCGCTGGACGTCGGCAACGTCATCCTCCTGCTTGCCAGCCTGTCCTTCCTCGGCCTCGGTTCGCCGGATACCACCGCCGAGCTCGGAGCGATGACTGCGCGGGGACTCACCTACCTGTTCACGGGTTGGTGGGTGGCGGTGATCCCCGCGGCGGCCGTCTTTGTGCTGGCGTTCGTCGGCAACTTCGTCGGCGATGCGGTGCGCGACATGGTGGAGAGCTGACATGGCCCGCTTCCTCGCGGTACGAGGCGCTTCGCTGGTTCTCGTGCTGCTCGCGCTGACGCTGGTGGTCTTCGTGATCCAGTCACAGGTCCCGACCGACCCGGTGGCGGCCAACCTGGGCGCTGGCGCCAGTCAGGAGCTCGTGCGGGAGAAGCGAGCGGAGCTCGGCTACGACAAGCCGGTGACCACCCAGTACTGGCGCTTCCTCGAGCGGTTGGCGGTCGGCGACATCGGCACTTCGCTGCGCACGCGCAACTCGGTGCTCTCGGACATCGGCACCTTCGCTCCGGCGTCGCTCGAGCTTGCCGCGGTCGCCGCCCTGCTCATCGTGGTGATGTCCCTGGCCCTCGGGTTGTGGTCCGCCGCTGGAGGAAGAGGTTCAGGTGTCGTGCGCCGGGTGATGGTGGCGCTCGCATCCGCACCCACGTTCTTCCTCGGGATTATGGCGGTCCTCCTGTTCTACAGCTGGCTCAACTGGCTTCCCGCGTCCGGACGCAGCAAGGGCGACAGCGAGCAGGGGTTCGTGCTGTTCTCCAGTCTGCTGACCGGTGACTTCGCCGGCTTCACCGGTGCACTCCGGCACGTCATACTGCCGGCACTGGTCGTGGCCCTGGGGCCAGCAGTGGCGATCGGCCGGGTCCTTCGCGGAGCGCTTCTGGATGCCATGCGCCAGGACCATGTCCGTACGGCTCGTTCGAAGGGCGTGACCGAATGGCGGGTGCTGGTGGCTCACGGCCTGCGCAACTCGCTCACCCCGACCCTTGCAATGGCGGGACTGCAGACCGGGCTTCTACTCACCGGCGTGGTCGTTGTGGAAGTTGTCTTCGCGTGGCCAGGCCTCGGTCTTTACACGGCGAGCTCGCTCGCCGGCTCTGACTTTCCTGCGGTGGTCGGCGTCACTCTGGTGTTGGGAGCCGTCTACGTGGTGGTGAATGCCTTGGTCGACGTGCTGCAGGTGGTCGCCGATCCCCGTCTGAGGGAAACGGCGTGAAACTCGTGGCAGCGAAACCGGGGAGGCGGCCGGATAGCGGGGTGGAGCCCGTCGCCTTGCTCCGCGACCTACGCGTGAGCTTCGAAGTGGGGGAGGGGCGGGTTGACGCGCTCCGCTCGGTCGACCTGGACATTGCGCCCGGTGAGGTGATCGCGCTGGTGGGCGAGTCCGGCTCGGGCAAGAGCGTGTTGGGCATGTCGATCCTCGGGCTGGTGACGCGTATGCGAGACGCCGAGGTCTCAGGAAGCGTGAAGGTCGCCGGCGTTGACATGCTCGAGGGGTCCGACCGGACTCGAGCGGCTCTTCGCCGCCACGTGCTGGGCGCGGTATTCCAGGATCCGCTCACCTCGCTCAATCCGACGATGCGCATCGGTCGCCAGCTCACCGAGCGGGGGATCGAACGCCGGCACGCCGTCGCCAACCTCGCCGACGCCGGAGTCCCCGAACCTGAACGGCGCATGGACCAGTTCCCGCACGAGCTCTCGGGAGGGCTTCGCCAGCGCGTCATGATCGCCATGGCGCTCGGCACTGCGCCGCTCGACCCGGCGGAGGCCACTGACGCGCTGTCCGCTGTGCCGGCGGCGGCGATCGCCGACACCCGCGGGACTCCTCGGCTCATCGTCGCCGACGAGCCCACTACCGCGTTGGACGTCAGCGTCCAGGCCCAGGTGGTCCTGCTCTTCGACCGCCTGCGGCGAGAACACGGGTGCGCCGTGCTGTTCGTCACCCACGATCTCGGTGTGGCGGCTTCCATCGCCGACCGCATCGCCGTGATGTACGCCGGTCGGCTCGCTGAGGTGGGGCCGGCCGCGGACGTACTCGCACACCCGAGCCACCCCTATACCCGTGCCCTGCTCAGCGCCCGGATCTCCGTCGACACCGCGAGGGGGGAGGTGACGCGAGCCATTCCGGGGGCGCCGCCCAACCCTCTCGACCTTCCGCCCGGCTGCCCCTTTGCCCCGCGGTGCCCGAACGTCCGCGAGGATTGCCGCGAGGCGCTGGTGGAGCTCGAGCCCAGGCCGCCGCAGGACGGCGCCGGTGAGGTCGCGTGCCTCCACCCGCACGCGCCATCGCGGTCTCAATCGGTGACCGCGATTGTGCCCGAGCCGGCCAAGCGCGCGCGTTCCGCCGATGCGCCCCTTGCGCTCGAACTCCGGGACGTCTCTAAGAGCTTCACCCTGCGCTCGGGCCGTTTGGGTCTGGTCCGCCAGCAGTTGCATGCCGTCTCTCATGTGAGCCTGGAGCTGCGGCAGGGCGAGGTGCTCGCACTGGTGGGAGAAAGCGGTTGTGGCAAGACCACGGCGCTGCGGATGGCGTGTGGTCTCATCGCGCCTGACTCCGGTGAGGTTAGGACGGCGGCCGGCCGACCGCAGCTCGTGTTCCAGGACGCCGGAAGCTCGCTGACGCCCTGGATGACCCTCGGCGCGATGCTCGACGAGCAGCTGCGCCATCGTGGCGTGCCTCCCGGCGAGCGCCGTCGCGCGGCGGCCGATCTGTTGGAACGCGTCGGTCTTGATGCTCGCGCGGCCAGCGCCAAAGCCCGGATGCTGTCGGGCGGGCAGCGTCAGCGGGCGGCGATCGCCCGGGCGCTGGCCACGGAACCCAGCGTGCTGGTGTGCGATGAGCCGGTCAGTGCGCTGGACGCATCGCTGGCTATCCGCGTGCTCGATCTACTGAAGACGCTACGTGACGATCTCGGCGTCGCCCTGCTGATGGTCACCCACGATCTCGGCGTCGCGCGCCACATCGCGGACGACGTGGCGATCATGTACCGCGGGGAGATCGTCGAGCAGGGTCCCGCCGAGGCGGTCTTCGCCACGCCGGCCCATCCCTACACGGAGGGACTGCTCGCGGCGATACCGACCACGGAGCCTGGCCGCCTGTCTCCCAAGCTCCGCGGGGAGCCGCCAAGCCCGGTGGGGGAGGTCCAAGGGTGCAGCTTCCGTTCACGTTGTCCGTATGTTCAGGAGGTATGCGTGACCTCGGATCCGCCGCTCGAGCGGATCGAAGCGCAACGCAGCGCATGCCACTTTCGAGCTGAGGTCATCCGCGGTCAAGCGCGCGCGGTGGTGACCGATGCCCTTTGATGGCGTGCCGGCTGGGTGAGAAGTACGCGCCCATGTCACTCATGTCGGCAGGAGCCTGACCGACCCTGACAGCTACGTCCAGGACGGTCAGATTGACGTCGCCGGGCGCGACGACGTCTTTCGTTGAGGAGCCGGCAACTCCACTCACTCGTGGTACACGACATGGACCGACGGCTCGAACTGCGATGCGCGACTGCGGAGTGCGCGGTGGCCCTGCGCGACCGCCTGGCGGGCACAGTGAGCATGTCGCCGGCCTACGAGACCGCGTGCCGCGAGGACGATGACAACTTCGACGCGTTCGTCAGTGCGCTCGTCGCTCGCGCCGCGGTGCTCGGCCTAACCGACCCCATTCCCAGGGGTATGCGGTGGCGCGCGATGCGCGAGGGGTGGATTCACTTGCCCGCCGCAGACTCACTTCCACGACTCGTCACCGGCTGAAAGCGTTCAAGCCACTCAACGCGACTTCTCGCACTAGACACGCCGGCATCGACCGAGCCGTCGGTCGACACGGTGTCCGCCTGAGTCGCCGATGCCGGCCCTCCCTCAGTTCGGTCTGAGGCATCTCAAAGGCACCGCAGGGGCATTGGAAGGGCACCGACGGGGCATTGGACTCACCGCCTGAGCCTTAGAAGGCCACCGGCATGCAACCTCGGGCATCTGGCTGGCACGAGAGATTGCTCCTTTCCCGAGGCGGGTTCGTGGAAACAGGTCGCTTGAACGCCGCACGGCGAGGACACTGTGAGGGCTAGCGCGAATACAGTTCGACGATAGTCCGGGGATAGTGAGTCGGCAGTGCGAACGCCGACGCCGGACGACGACGACGATGCAGCATGGCGTGGTAGTGCAGGGCAACTGCAGCGCCACTAAGGGTTGCGACGGCGCTCAGACTCCAACACCTGCCTGTGTAGATCCGGGCTCTCGCAGGCGGCATACTGTCACGTGAGTCGGGATGGGTTCCGCGGAGACCGCGTTAGGTGGTTTCCCTCCTTTCGTTCAGAGGGAGATGGTGGTCTCGGTCGGGGCAGCGTGGAGAGCCCTCGAACTCCGCTGGGGGAAGGCCCGCAAAGCTCGGAGCAGAGGCTACCGGCGCCGCCGAAAGCCGCATCACCATTCCGAGAACGGCTGCCAAGCGACGCCGCTGGCGGCAGTCCAGAACCGATCGTCTCATGCGTCTCGCGTCTCCCTGCTCGGTGGGCGTTCTCGCGATCCGAGTCGAAAGCCGGTTGAACGACCTGACACTCAATCGCGGAACATGTTCCCCTCAGGAAACCAGGCGCGATGTGTCTTGACAATGCCCGTCAAGCCCGCCTCCACTGCAGGTTGAGCGCGAGGTCATCGGGGCGGCGACGACAAGCGCTATCGGCGAAGCCGCTCTCTCGCCAGGGCGGCTTTCGTTCGTCAGCGAGAGAGTTAGTCGTGTGCGGTGCGTCATCGCGGCCGTCTGACAGGAGGTCGCGCTCGATCATCTCGGGTACTTCTCAATCCAGCGCTGCAGGTCCGACCGTTCGCGGATGCCGGCCTCCGCAAGGCTCACCTCGGTCATGAGCGCCGCCTCGAGCGACGAGAGGTCGACGCTGAACGAGACATGTCGTGGCGGCTCGAGGGCTGGCGCTCAGGGGGCACGACGCCAGCCTAACCGCGCCAACCGGCGCTACGAAGGGACCCGAGGCGCTGAGCGTCCTGAGTACCTCGGCACCGGCGTCCGCGACATCTCCTCGGGCTCCAACGTCCCGCTCGTCCTGACCTCCACCGCGCGGGACGCCGGCTACCAGCGCCTGCTCACGCGCCGCAACATCGAGGCGACCCGCAGCTACTCGCTGCACACCACGGGCTTCGCCTTCGACATCAAGCGGAAGTACGCCATCGGTCGCCAGGCCCGGGCGTTCCAGTTCCTGCTCGACCGGCTGACGGCGCTCGACCTGATCGCGTGGGTCCGTGAGCCGGGGGCGATCCACGTCACCGTCGCGGGTGACGCCGGTCGCCTGCTGCGGACAGACGGCTGAGCCGGCGAAACCGCCATCCGTCCACTTCGACGGCCGCACCTTCAAGGGGGTCCCGTGTTATGGCGTTGCAGTTCGAACACCAGAGCAGGCCTCCTTGACAAGGGCACCCCCGTCGCGAGGCGGGTCCGCAAAGCCACGGGACTCCGCCGGAGTTCGCCGGGCACCCGAGGGAGTGTGCCGGAGGAACGTCGCAGGGGCTGCTCGCCCACAGAAAGAGACCCATGTCGTACCCGATCCACTCCAAGCGCGCCGGACGCGCCGGCATCGTCCTCGCCGTGGGCCTCGCCTTCGCCACCGTCCCGGTTGCCGCACAGGCCGCTCCGGTCGACCTCGCCACCGCCAGTCCCTTCGTGGTCCTGGGCGGCTCCACCGTCACGAACACCGGTCCGTCGGTGCTCAACGGCGACCTCGGGGTCGCCCCCGGGACCGCGCTTGTCGGCTTCGGGCTCCCCGCCGTCATCAACGGCGCCACGCACGCCAACGACGCCGTCGCCACCCGGGCGCAGGCCGACCTCACCATCGCCTATGACCGGGCGGCCGCCGAACCGGTCGCGCCGGCCAACGACCTGACGGGCCAGAACCTCGGCAACCGGACGCTCACCGCCGGGGCCTACCGCTACAGTTCCTCCGCCCAGCTAACGGGGGCGCTCACCCTCGACGCCCAAGGGGACCCGAACGCCCAGTTCGTCTTCGAGATCGGCTCGACGCTGACCACGGCGTCGGCCAGCTCCGTCGTCCTGGTCAACGGGGCGTCGCCGTGCAACGTCTTCTGGCAGATCGGCAGCTCGGCGACGCTCGGGTCCAATACCGCGTTCCAGGGCAACATCCTGGCGCTTACCTCGGTCTCGCTGAACGACGCGGCATCGGTGCTCGGACGGGTCCTGGCCCGCAACGGCGCGGTCACGCTGATCAACAACGTGCTCGACAACTCCCGATGCGCCACGGCGGACACGCCGGGGCCCACGCCCACGCCGACGCCCACCCCGACGGAGACGCCGACGCCGACGCCCGCGACGACGCCTCCGGCCACGCCGCCCGACGCGGCGCCGGCGACACCCGCCGCGACACCCGACGCGGCGCCGGCGACACCCGCCGCGACACCCGACGCACCGCCGGCGAGCACGCCCGCGAGCCGATCGACGATCCCCACCCGGAGAGGCACGGCGATCCTGCTGCGCACGCCCCGGGCGCCGGGCCTGCCGCGCGTGGGCTGCACGGATAGGTTCAGCGCGACGGTCCGCGGTCGCCAGATCAAGCGCGTCGTCTTCAGGCTGGACGGCAAGCGCATCGGCAGCCGGACAGGGTCGCCGTTCCAGGTGACCGTGAAGGCCGGAGCCGGTAGGCACATCGTCACCGCGCGCGTCACGTTCAAGGACGCCACCCGCGCCAGGACCTTGAAGCTTGGGTATCGCGCCTGCGCCGCCGCCCTGCTTCGGCCGCGCCGCGGCCCCTCGCAGTTCACCGGATGAGCCACTCCACCCGCGCCGTCGTCCCGCGACCCTCCGGCTTCCGCCGGGGGGTCGCGTCGTTGGCGGTCACCCTGCTCACGGCCGGCAGCGGCTGCGTTCTCGCCGCTCCGGCGCAGGCCGCCGGCGCTGGGGTGCCCGCGAGCCAGCCGCTGGTGGTGCTGCTGCACGATCGCGTCGCCCGGACCCGGCCGGACGTGGGTGCACGCCGGATCGAGACGGTCGCCGCTCGGCGACCGCTCACGCGCGTCCGAACCGTCCTCCCCGTGCTCGGCCAGGCGACCGGCGGCGACGGGCGCTCCTGGGTGCAAGTCAGGCTCCCCGGGCGGCCCAACGAGCACAAGGGCTGGATCCCCACCACCCAGACCCGGCGGACCGCCACCGGGTGGCACATCTCGATCAAGCTCTCCGCGCGCCGGGTGACCGTGTACCGCAACGGCCACGCGAAGCGCCGGTTTCGCGCGGTGGTCGGCGCGCCATCGACGCCGACGCCTCGCGGCGACTTCTTCGTCGAGGAGGCCCTCAGGCTCGCTTCCCGGGACGAGGGCGGTCCGTTCGCGCTGGCGACCAGCGCCCGATCGGAGGTCCTGCAGGAGTTCAACGGAGGCCCAGGCCAGATCGCCCTCCACGGGACCAACCACCTCAAAGACCCTCTCGGGACCGCCGCCTCGCACGGCTGCGTGCGGCTCAGCCCGCGCGCGATCACGTGGCTGGCCGGGCGCATCGGCGCCGGGGTCCCGCTGACCGTCACGCGGTGACGGGTGCCGGCGGGTGCGCGGCGTCAGTCGTGCAGCGGGCGTCGCGTGACCGCCTTGGCGGCGGCGCGGCGGCGCTCGGGACGCGCGACCGCCGCGGCCGGCGGCTCCGCTGACGGTGCCGGCGACGCGATCAGCGCGCGGCGCGAGGCGACACCGAGCTTGCGGTAGACGCTGCGGGCGTGCGTGCGGACCGTCTCGACGCCGATCTGCAGGGCGAGGGCGATCTGCGCGTTCGAGCGACCTTGCCGGAGCAGCAGCAGGACGTCACCCTCGCGGGGTCAGCAGCCCGTCGGTGGCCTGCCCACCGCTTGCGTCCGATCGGGGCGGCATGACCTGCAGACCGCGCGAGGCCAGGTGGATCGCGTTGCGCACGTCGCGCGCCTGCGTGTCTGAGGCCAGGCACGCACTGGCGCCGAAGGCCAGCACCTGCGCGGCTTCCGCGTTTGACAAGCCCCCGCCGACCAGTATCAGCCGCGTGCCGGGGTGCTGGAGCCGGAGCGCGCGGACCCCGGCGAGGTCGGGCAGGGCCGCCGCGTCGAGGATCAGCACCTGCGGGCCATGCGCCCGGACCATCGCCCCGATGCGTTCGACGGGGATGTCCCGGGCGACGACGGAGACGCTCGGATCCTCCGACAACAGCGCGTTCAGGCCGAGGGCGACGAGGTCCTCGAAGCGGGCGACGGCGACGGTTACCGGTGTGCGCACGGACCTGGGCGGGTGGGCGCGATCCCCCCGCGCCCGCACCGGCTGCATCGGCACACCGTGCCCAAAGGGTGAGCCCGCCCCCACCCGTTGCTCACCCGTCGGCCCCCCGAGATCACCCGGGCGGGAGGAAGAACCCGCGCCCTCGCGCGGCCATCATCGACGGATGCCCCGCCTCCTCATCGCCGCCGTGCTCGCCGCGGTCCTCGTGGCTCCCACGAGCGCGCGCGGCTACCGCCCCGCGGGCGGCGCTGGCGCCCCTCACCGTCGCCGCCGTCGGCCGGCGGCACTGGGGAGCCGTGCCTTGCCACGGCCGTATCACCGTCCTCGCCCGCCAGCCGCTCGCGCCGGGCGTCGACCCCGCCACCGACGCCTGGGTCACGTTCGACTCGTCGCTGGGCGCGAACGACCTCGCGGCCCGGCGAGCAGCTACACCAACTGCGTGATCGCCTTCGCGAGCTGGCGCTGGCCGACGACTGCGAGCATGCGCGAGGACTGGGACATGCTCTGCACGACGATGACCCACGAGCTCGGCCACCTGCTCGGCCGCCCCCACGACTCCGCGCCCGGGAGCGTCATGGCGCCTATCTTCACCGACGGCTCGAGCTTGCCGCCGGCCTGCCGCGCGGCACGGTCCGCGCGAGCGGCGCGCCCGGGCCGCTAGATGGTTGATTCCACGAGGCGGTCCCGTCGATCGACGGTCCGGGCGGGATAGCCGGGACCGCACGATTCCGAAGGCAATCCTCCTGGATTGTCGAAAGATCGGGTGGTTCCGGGTGCGTCCGGTACGTCGATCGACGGCACCGAATCCGTGGAATCAACCATCTAGAGGTCGGTGGTGACGCGCACCTCGAGGTCAAAGGAACGAGGACCGCCAAGCGGCACGCGGACGGGAGCGACGAGACGTTGGCGACCGTTGCCGTCGGAGACCGGTCACGTCGGACTCGCTGTCGCGTCACCGACACGAGGGAGGTGACCGCCACAGCCACGCAGGAGGCACGATGGACCAGACGCCCGACCGCGCGACCAACGGGACAGACCGCATCGACGATGCGATCCGTCTCGCAGGTCCCGTCGCCAAAAGCAATGCGGCCCGGTGAGACGGTCAGGCTCGTGCCGCCAAGGGGCTCAAGGACGGGCCGCTCGAGCTGCTGCGCACCCGGGCCTCGCGACGCCTTGATCATCTCGCCGCGTCCCGGGACGGCGAACTGAGAGCCGATCGCAAGATTGACTCTCGCCGGGGGAGTATCGCGTGGCGTGGGACGGCGTGCACGTACACGCGGTCGGCGGCGAGTCGCAGGGATCAGGCGGCGAATAGTTCGACGGACCGGACTCGCGCCTCGTCACTCCGAGAGACGAAGCGGGCCCCCGCTATACGGAAGCCGCCTCTCGCCAGGCGGCTTTCGTGCTTTGTGGGGAGCTGGCTCGCCGCCGGCTGGGGCATCGATCAGGCATCAATTCTTGCCCGCGTGGTCCCTTGCCCGTAGTTCCGCCTTTGCCGGATGCAAGCGATCCTGCACATGGAGAGCTGATTCGCGTCGGCGTCGCGAGCTCTGACAACAACGTCGCGGATGCACGCAGCACGGCGTACTGCCCACGCTAGTCCCGGACAACCTCAGCGGTCCGGATTCGGGTCTTCGCGCATGAACCCATGACCATCGGATGTCAGATGGCCACAACAAGCGACGACTCCGCGGGGTAGGTTCCACTCCCGCGTGTCGGTCGATCTCCGCACAGCCGCCTGTGCCAACGACTTGCGGGAGGAAGCCAACGATGGGCAACAGGAGCAACGTGGACGCTCCGGCTGGTCATCTGCCTCGCGCGCCTCGTCCTCCGCTCCAAAGCCGGCTGCACGCCCAGCTCCCGCCTGAGGAGGCTGAGCGAAGCAGTTCTGCGACGACATAGGCGAGGAGCCACGTCGGCTCCTCGCCTGGTCAGCGCTTCCGTCGCATCCGCTGCGGCGTCTGAGCGTCTTCGGCGCTAGTTGCAGGTCGTGGTGCCCGAGTCGGTCGCCGTTCTGCCGGCCTCGGGGCGGAACTTCCAGTCATAGCTCGTCGGATGCAGCGTCAGTTCGAGCATGCCGAAGGTGCCCGACATGCGCACCTGGCTGTTGGGCTTGGCGGTCCCGAAGCCATAGTGGCTCTTGCCGCCGGTGCCGACGACAAACTCGCGGATGCCGCGGGTGGAGTCGGCCGTCGCCGAGGGGCTCTGCGGCGCGAAGCGTTCGTAGCCGTGATCGTGGCCCGCGAGCAGCACGTCGGCGCTCGCCGTGTACGCCGCCTTGTACAGCGGGTCGGTCGACGCGTTGTCACCGTGGTTTCCGGAGGAGAAGCGGGGATGGTGCCAGTACACGAGCGTGCAGCGCGTCGGATGCGCCGCGAGGTCGGCCTTGAACCACTGCTCCTGAGCGGAACCGGCGGAGCAGCTGACGAACGTGCAGTTCGAGTTCAGCGCGACGACGTGCCATGCGCCCAGGTCGTAGGAGTAGTAGCCCTTGCCGCGGCTGCCGGCGGCGCCACTGCTGACACCGACGCCATTGAAGTAGTCGAAGTAGCCGGCGGCCCCCGACGTCGCGTACTCGTGGTTGCCGACCACCGGTGCAGAGATCGACTTGACGCGGCCCCAACTCGGGTCGTAGGACTTCATGAAGGCCGCCAGAGCCCCCGACTCGTACTGGATGTCGCCGAGCGGAAGGACCTTGGCGAAGCGCCCGGTGGTGAGCAGGTCAGACGTGGCCTTCTGCCGGCACTGGGTCGAAGTGCCCGAACCGCCGTTGAAGCTGGAGCTCGCGGGGTCACAGGCGATGTCGCCGGCGGCGGCGATCACCGGATCGGTGGTCGTGGGGGCGGGCGTTGGCGTCGGCGTCGCAGTGGGCGCCGGAGCTGGAGTAGCGGTCGGAGTCGGGCTCGGAGTCGGCACGGCGGTGGTGCCCGAGACCAGCGACAGCGAGTCGACGAGCAGGTTCCGGTCGCAACTGCTCGACCTGTAGTCGTTCGCGAAGGCTGTCTTGACGGAGTGGCTTCCCGCGGGGAGGGCGAGGGTGGCAGAGTAGTCGGCGTAGGTGGTATTCGAAACGGACGTCGAGATGCGGCGGACGTCGTCGACGTACACGCTCATCTGCGGGGCGCCGCTGCACTGCTGCCCGCGGGCGCGCACGGTGATCTTCACGGTGTCCTGAGCGACCGGAACCGACTTCAAGGCAGAGCTGTTGGACCAGATCTTGAGCGCCTTGCCATCACCGGCCGCCGACTCGCTGACCACGGCTCCGGCGCCGCTCGGGGTCAGGGTGAGCGACTCCGCCTGGATGGCCGTGTCCGCGAGCGCGATCTCCGGGGCCAGGACCAGTGCGGCGGCCGCGCTCGCGATGGCGAACGCGCGCCGTCGGCGCAGCCCGCGGTTGGGGTGCAGAGCATTCCCGATCATTAGATGACTCCTGGGTTGCGGGAAGCGCAACTCGTCACCAACCCGTCTGTGTCGGCAGCCCGGCTGACTCGAGGAAGTCCCGTGACTTTGCGTCCCGTCCTCGCGGACGGTTTGCCTTTGGCGACTGCTGCTTTGAAGCGACGCGCGTGCCGGTCCGGTGCGTGCTGGACCTCTCAACGCGGCACGACCTGAATCGGCGAGCCTCGACCGGACGTGAGGACCGTGGTCAGCGTCGGAACACCTCAAGACCACGAGGTTTCTTCCGCAGATAAGCGCGTGACAACCGCGACGCTCTGACTCGCGCCCCTCAACGACCTTTGCCGAATCTCGTTATCGCGCTGCGGCGGCCTGACCGCCGAAGCGACCGCGAATGCCGTCCGTCAGGGCCGCTGACCGTTTCGCGCGGCGGACCGCGCCTCCAGCAGCGGCTTGAGTCGCTTGAGGTCCTTGCGGTTCGCGTGGCGCATGGCGCAGGCCATCCGCATGGCGCAGGCCATCATCGGCGCGGCGAACCTCGGAAACCCGAAGGCTCGCCCCGGTCGGGCAGAGTCATGCGGGTGCCGCCGGAGGCGGTGTCCTGCCAGGCGTAGGTCGACTCCATCGGGAATGCGTCCTCTGCGGTGCTCATCACGAGTCGCTCTCCCGCAACGAAGTCCTTGACCTCGTAGGTGTACGCGAGACGCCGGCCGAGGATGCGCGCGACGAAGGCGATCCTGCTCCCGACCGCCACCGGCTTTGACGTTCTCCCCTCGACGGCTCTGGTGTTCTCGGACCACGTGGTCGCGTTGTCGGGGTCGGATGCATAGGACGCGACCATGGATCGCGGACGGCCGCTCAATCTCCGTGGTCACGGCGAACGACATGCATCAAGCGGGGCCTCTATCGACCTCTCTTGCGATCAGTGTGGCCTCGAGGGGGTGATCTAGGCATGGGCAGGTATAAGCGGAAGGACGGCGGCTCGCACCGGAGTGGAGCAGGTAGGCGCCGATCCAGCGTCGCTCCACCGGACCAATCGGGCCCCGCTACATATTTCGAGAAAGGCCCGCTCCAGCGGGTCTTCTCGTTTCTGGACTCGAATACGGTTCCTGGCCTCAATCGCGGGACCGGTCGCCCGGCCAGATGGCCGGTCGTCCAGATGCGCTGGGCTATCAGCCATTTCTGATAAGCTGAATCAGCGTTGACTGATATCGAGCTTGAGTCACCTTTTGCCTTGCCTGAGCCGCTCACTGCGCCCGATCTGCTGGCCAGGTACTTCAAGGTGCTCGCCGACCCCACGCGCTTGCGCGTCCTGGAGCTGCTGCGCGAGCACGGCGAGCTGAGTGTCGGCGAGCTGGTCGAGCGACTCGGGCAGTCGCAGCCGAAGGTGTCCAATCATCTCGCGTGTTTGCGCTGGTGCGGATTCGTGAAGCGCGAGCGCCGCCACCCGAACGTCTTCTACTTCGTCCCCGACGAGCGGGTCTTCGAAGTCCTTGAACTCGGGCGCGCACTGCTGAGCGCCAACGCCGAGCACGTCGCCGCCTGTCGGCGCGTCGATGGAGAGGGCTGCTGATGGAGCCGCCGCGGAGTGGTGCATCTCGTCTTCACCTCAGCCACCCGAAAGGCCGTCTCTCATGAGCGTTGAGCTGCACATCACGGGCATGACTTGCGACGCCTGCGGCCGGCACGTCACGAACGCCCTACAAGCCGTCGGTGCCGCCGACGTCTCCGTCAACTGGAAGCTCGGCCGCGCCAGCGTGGACGCCAGCGGGAAGTCGAACAGCGATCTCGCGCACGCGCTCGACGGGACCAGGTACCGGGTGCAGCGCATCGAGGAGCCGCAGGCAGGTGAACGCGTTGAGGCCGCTGAGTACGAGTACGACCTCGCGATCGTGGGCTCCGGCGGTGGGGCTTTCGCGGCCGCCATCGCCGCATCGCGTCGAAAGCTCCGCGTGGTCATGGTCGAACGCGGCGTCGTCGGCGGTACCTGCGTCAACGTCGGCTGTATTCCCTCCAAGGCGCTCCTGGCCGCCGCGGAAGCGCGCCATCGCGCCGGAAACAGCCGTTTTCCGGGCATCCGCACCGACGCCCGGCCCGCGGACATGGCGACCCTCGTCGCCGCCAAGGATGACCTCGTGGGTGACTTGCGCCAGAGCAAGTACATCGACATCGCCCAGGAATACGGCTTCGACCTCGTCGCGGGCACTGCGCGCTTCGTCACCGGCCCGGCCCTCGACGTGGACGGCCGCCGCATCGAGGCCGCCCACTACCTCGTCGCCACCGGCGCCGAGCCGCACATCCCTGACGTGCCGGGCCTTGCCGACAGCGGCTTCCTGACGTCCACCACCGCGATGGAACTCGACCACGTCCCCGAGACGCTGGTGATCATCGGCGGCGGCTACGTCGCCATGGAGCAAGCCCAACTGTTCGCCCACCTCGGGACGCAAGTGACGCTGCTCGTGCGCTCACAGCTCGCTCGGGGTGAGGAACCGGAAGTCGGCGACGTCATTCGAGACGCCTTCGCAGCCGAAGGCATCACCGTCCAGAAGGGCGTGACCGCCGACGAAGTCCGCCGCGACGGCGACGGAGTGGTCATCCGCGCGGGCGACAGCGAGTACCGTGCCGAGCACCTGTTGGTCGCCACCGGCCGCACACCCCGCACCGCGGGCTTGGGCTTGCAAGACATCGGCGTTGAAGTCGGCGCGGGCGGCGAAGTCGTCATCGACGACGACCTGAGTACGAGCCACGCCCGCGTATGGGCGGCCGGCGACGTCACCGGCCATCCACAATTCGTCTACGTCGCCGCGAAGCACGGCGGCCTCATGGTCGAGAACGCCTTCGATGGCGCGGGCAAGCGCTTGGACTATTCCGCGTTGCCCCGCATCACCTTCACCAACCCGACGATCGCGTCCGCCGGTCTGACCGAAGCGCAAGCCGAGGAGCAAGGGCTCGGATGCGAGTCTCGGGTGCTCGGCTTGGAGCATGTCCCGCGCGCCCTCGTCAGCCGCGATCTGCGCGGCGTCGTCAAAGTCGTCGCCGAGCGCGAGGGCGGCCGCATCGTCGGCGTCCACATCGTCGGCGACGGCGCAGGCGACGTCATCCTCGCCGGCAGCCTCGCTATCCAGAACGGCATGACCGTCGAGCAACTCGCCGGCGCCTGGAACCCGTATCTGACCCTCGGCGAGGGTCTCTACCTGGCCGCCCTGTCCTTCCAGCGCGACCCCAGCATGCTGAGCTGCTGCGCGGCCTAGGCGAGCCACACCGATTCAATAGCTCAGGCGCGTGGTCTCCGCTTCTCGAGCCCCGCTCAGAACGGGAATCCCCTGAGGCGCCGCCTCCCGCGATGGGCGAAGCGGCGGTCCAGGCCCCACACTCGACCGGCGGGCACCAGGAAGAGGATGAGCAGCGGAACCCATTCGTGCGGCTGCTCGAACATCCACCGTCCGCTGGAGAGGTAGAGCACCTGCAGGAAGAGCTGCTGTCCGAGCCCGACGAGGGCCGCGCCGCGCGAGGCCAGCCCGATGATCAGCAGCGCGCCGACGCCCAGCTCGACGAAGGTGATGAACCACTGCAGCCAGCCGTAGTTGGGCAGCAGGACGTCGTTGACGAGGGTCTTGACCGCGGCGATGTCGTTGCGAGACGCCTCTCCCTGGAGGATGCTGCGCGTCTCGTCGCGGTTGATGAGGAAGGAGCGGTACGGCCCGATCTCGATGTTGCGAAACGAGAAGAGCTTCGCCAGTCCGTTGGCGAAGAAGATGACGCCGAAGAAGATGCGCAGGGCGGCCAGCCCCCGGCCGAGGGTCCGTGGGTCGAGGTGTCCGCCGGTGTCGTCCGGCGGTGCCGCGGCGGCTGACCGACTCATGCCGCGGACCTCTGGCCGACGACGACCGGGCCGGCGGCGACGGCGGCCTCGAGGTCGGCGTAGCCGGCGCGGTCGAAGGGCACCCAGGAGTTGACGTACTCGAGCTCCATCGGCTCGCACAGCCGCGGATCGGTCGCATCCATGCCGAAGAGCAGGCCGCGGAAGCGGTCATGGTCCCCGCCGCGGTCGTCGAGCACGCTGAAGCAGCAGTGATGAAACGGCGGCGACGTCCAGACCGTCGTGAGCTCGCTCGCGTCGCCGAGGCGACTCACCGCGTCGAGCGTCACGCTGGACACGACGCACGCGTCGAGCTCACCGGCGCGCACGCGGGCGAGCTGGGCCAGCTCGGCCCCGCCGGTGTCCCCGTGCTTGCCGAGATCCCTATCCAGGCGCTCGGCCCGGAAGTCGCTGGCGGGGTCGACGCCCTCCGCGCGCAGGGCGTACACCGGCATGATGTGCGCCTGAGGCGAATCGGCATCGCCGAAGCCCACCCGCCGGCCGGTCAGGTCGCTCAGCTCACGCACGTCGCCGTCGGCGCGTGCGACGAGGTGCGAGCGCCAGCCGCGGTCGGTGTCGCGCATGGCGAGCGCGCCCGCCCGCCCGTCGGTGCGCTGGAGGACCCGGACGTGGGCGAGGTTGGTGTTCCACGCGGTGTCGAGGGCACCGTCGAGGAGATCGTCGACCTGAGCCTCATAGGAGTCGTAGTAGCGGGCGTGGAGGTCGAGGCCCTGGTCGGCGAACCAGCTGGAGAACTCGCTCCAGATCTGTTCGACCTTCGGGTGGTAGACCACGGCGCCCAGCCGGTAGACCGCCATCAGAACAGCTCCTGTCCGGTGATGGCCTTGCCCAGGAAGTCGTGCAGAAGCTCGGTCGTGGGGGCCATGACCGCCGCGGCTCGGGCGTCGCGCAGATGGCGTTCCAGCGGCCCCTGCTTCGAGTAGGCCGCTCCGCCGCCGACGCGCATCGCGAGGTCGGTCACCTCGATCGCCATCTCGGCGGCCGATGCCTTGACCGCGAGCACGCCCTCCGGCGCCGACGGGTCGTCGCTCGCGACGGCTCTCGCCACCTCGTGGACGAGCGCTCGTGACTCGCGGAGACGGACACGGGCGCGCGCCAGTCGGGCGCGCACGGCGGGGACCTGAGCCAGTGAAGTCTGCTCATGGGCCAGGCGAGCCTGCGTGGCATGGGCAATCGCGGCATCCAATGCGGCGGTGGCGATGCCGACGCTGCAAGCGCTCGAGCCGAGCGTGAACCAGGGCAGCGTGGCGGTCATCATCAGCCCGAAACCCGAGCGCTCACCGCCGAGTCGCTGCTCGCGCGTCAGGCGCAGCCCGCGCACCTGCAGCGGCGCCGACGCGTTTCCGCGCATCCCGAGGCCGTCGAAGTGGCCCGGGATCGTCACGCCCGCGGCATCCGCCGGCACGAGATACAGCTCGGTCGACAGCGCGTCGTCGGTGTCCGGAGCCCCGACGGCGAGGAGGTAGGAGTCGGCGTGGCCGGCCGACGTCGCCCAGGTCTTGTCGGCATCCAGGCGAAGGCCGTCCTCGTCGGCGACCGCGTGGCTCTGCTGCGCCCAGAAGTGGCCGCGGGATCCGCGATCGGAGTAGGCGAGGGTGGTCAGGTGGCTCCCCGCCGCCATCGCCGCCAGCGCCTCGCGCTGCGACTCGCCGGCGTCGCCGTCGGCGAGCCCGGCCAGCAGCGTCTGGGCCGCGACGATGTGCATGACGTAGACCATCCCGGTCGAGGCGCATGCGCCGGCGACCTGCTCGACGACGTCCACGAACTCGACCGGGCCGCCGCCCAGGCCGCCGACCGACTGCGGCAGGCCGAGGCCGAGCAGGCCCGCGCGCGCCAGCTCGTCGATCGCGGCTCGGGGGAACCGACCCTCAGCGTCCACCGCTTCGGCCTCCGCCGCGATCGGCTCGAGCGGCAGCGGAGCATCCACGTCGATCTTCATATGGACCTTCCCTCTCTCCATGGCGTCCGGCGCCCTTGATCTCGTCTCTGGCGCTTTGGACCCTGTGCGCGTCCAATACGATTCGCCGGCAATCATGAACGCTGAATCCCCAACGATCAACGGCGCCGTGCCGCCGCCCGGCGCGCCCGCGCTGGGCAGCCGCCTGTGGCTCTACACGAACTTCGACTGCAACTTGGCGTGCGACTACTGCTGCTCGCAGTCCTCGCCGCGTGCGCCGGCGCGACGGCTGCCGCTCGAGGTGGCGCGTCACGCCTGCGAGGAGTTCGCGGGCCTCGGCGGCCGAGAGATCCTGCTGACGGGAGGCGAGCCGTTCCTGGCGCCCGACCTCGGAGAGGTGGTCGAGGCCGCCGCCCGCTGGGTGCCGGTCACCATCCTCACCAACGCGATGCTGCTGTCCCGGGGCCATCGCCGCCGAACGCTCGAGGCCCTCGACCCGGCACGAGTGACCATGCAGGTCTCGCTGGACTCGGGGACGCCTGCGCTCCACGACCAGCACCGGGGTGAGGGATCCTTCCATCGCGCCCGCGGCGGGATCGGGCTTCTGCGCTCGCTCGGCTTCCGCGTCCGCGTCGCGGCGACCGTCGATCAGGCCGACGCTGCCGAGGAGGGTTCCCTCCACACGCTGCTCGACGCCGACGGGATTCCCGACGAGGATCGCCTGATCCGACGCGTGGCGCGCACGGGGTTCGCCGACTGGGGTGTGGAGCTGACGCTCGACAGCCTCTGGCCGGAGCCGACGCTCACCGCCGACGGTGCCTGGTGGCATCCCGTCGGCATTGCCGATCCCGCCATGCAGGTGGCCTCGACGCCGTTGCCCCTGGTCACGGTGATCGCGGTGGTGCGAGCCACGCTCAACGACCCCGACCGGGCGCGCGGGGCGGCGCTGGAGGCCTTCCGCTGCACCTGAGTCCGAGCAGGTCGGCGTCGCTGCACGGGCCCCGGTCACGTTGTCACCGTTCGCGCCAGCCGACGAACCGGCGACCGGTTGCGGCAGGTCTGAAGACCGTGCACGGTCCCCTGTTCGTCGTCGACCACCGCTTCACGCGCCGTCATCTGTCGGCGTATATCGACGGTGAGCTCGGGTCATCCGAGCGTCAGCGTGTCGACCGGCACATCGATGAGTGTCGCGACTGCCGCTTCATGATGCGATCGCTACGGCAGATGCTGGGCGGCCTGGCGCGCCTGCGGCGTTGCGCCCCGGCGCGCCTCTCGGACGTGCGAGCCCGGCTCGGTAGCCGCTCGCCTTCCCGAGCAGGAACGCCAAAGCGGCCTCCGTTGAGCTGATCACCGTTCGTGACCGGTCGCCCGCACCTCGCGCGCCGCCCTGGAAGGCCGCTGGGCCACGACGATGCGCTTCTGGAAAGGCCGGCAGCTCCTCATCGTCGACGAGCACGGCCACCTGCCCATGCCCGGCGAGGCCGCCAGCCACCTGTTCCAGGTCATCTCGCGTCGCTACGAGCACGGCTCGATCGTCCTGACCACCAACCGCGGCATCGCCGACTGGGGACAGATCTTCGAAGACACCACCGTCGCCGCCGCCGTCTTGGACCGCCTGCTGCACCACGTGACCGTCTTGTCGATCAGCGGCGACCGCTACCGCATGCGCCGCCACCAAGAGGCCATCACCGCCCTCCGGCCCGCTCTCACCGGCCTCCGAGAGGTGGGGAATTCTCAAGATCGAAGGTGAGGAATTCCGCTGATCCTTGACAGACCTCGACGCCTCGGTTCTCCTGCTGCCACTCGTGCGCTTCCTTCCGCGCCGCGTGGCGCCTCAAGGAGTCCGCGAGACAAGACGAAAGGACGACTCATGCCCGGGCGGCTGCACACCGGATCGCGTTCATCACCGGATCGGACTCTGGAATCAAACAGGCGACGGCGATCGAGTTCGCCAAGGAGGGCGCGGGCGTCGTGGTGCGCTACCTGCACGACGCCGAGGGGGCGGAGAAGACGCGGAAGGCCGTCGTTGCAGAAGGTCGTCGCGCGATCGTGGTCCAGGCCGACATCTCCGACGAGCAGCAGGTGTGACGGATCTTCGACGAGGCCTTGCAGGCATTCGGCAGGGTGAACCATCCTGATGAACAACGCAGGGGTCGACGCCTCCGGTGGCGAGGTCGCCGACCTCGCCACTTAGACCTGGGGCCGGGCCATCAAGGTCAATCTGTACGGCGCGTTCTTCCGCTGCCGGCGCTATGTCCATCTGCGCAAGTTCGGCGACGCCGCCGCGGCAAGATCATCAACGTCAGGGTGCGGCGGAGCCCGCGGAGCGAGCGTGAGCGTCTGGAGAAAAGGCGCTACACCTCCGCGATCAAGACGTACTTCCGCCGCCTCGAAGAGGCAGTGAAGGGTGGAGACGCCGCGGTCGCCGACACCGAGCAGCATCGCCTCGTGCAGCTGATCGACAAGGCCATCAAGCGCGGCGCGATCCATCGCAACAACGGCGCCCGCAAGAAGGCGCGTGCCGCGCGCCTGCGCCGCAGCACCGCCGCCTGAGCCGCGCTCGCGGCTGATCGGTCCCGCCGTCCCGCCGCGTCTTCCGGCACTCGCCTGGTGGCGCGCCGGCCGCGTGACGGCCACCAGGGCGCGCGCGGTCACGCGGTGGCGGCCAGGACGGCACGCACCGCCGCGGTGTCCTCGCTGAGCGCCGCACCGCCCCCGCCGCGGCTGTGCAGCTCGAGGTCGGCCATCGCCACCAGCGCACGACGCTGGGCGTCGACGTCGCGCCGCGAGGCGTCCGCGATCAGGCGGTCCGCCGCCCTCGGCCCCATCGGCAGGGTCTTCTTGACCTGAGCCGCCGGTTGCCCGGCGGCCAAGGCCTCGGCGACGGCCAGCCCGTCGCGCAGCTTGCGCACCACGGCGAACAGCAGGCCGGGCAGCCGCTCGCCCTGGTCGCGCAGCTCCAGCAGGATGCCGGCGGCCGCCCGGGAGTCGCCCGCCACCAGCGAGTCGGCCCGGCCCACACGCGCCGCTCGGCGGATGTCGCGCACGACCCCTCGACGTCCTCGACGGCGATCCGGGCGCCCGGCCCGTGTTCGATGGCAGCTTCTCGAGCTCCCGGATCAGGCGCTGCTGGCGCTCGCCGACCTGCGCCACGAGCGTTTTGGCCGCCGGCGGGTCGAGCTCGAGACCCAGCGCGGCGGCGTGCCCGGCGACCCAGCGGGGAAGCTCCCACGGCTTGACCGTCATCTCGGCGGAAATCACTCCTCCGACAGCCTTGACCGCCTCGTGCAGCCCCTCCGGGGTCTTGGCGCGGCCCTCCTCGCGCGCGAAGAAGGCGACCGTCAGCGCCTCCGGGTCGATGCCGGCGAGCAACGGCGCGACCGCGGCGGCATCGGCCTCCTTCCAGCGCTGCACCCCATCGACGACGACGAACCGGCCGATCGCGAAGGTCATCGCCGACAGCGCTGCCACCACCGCCTCGGCCGTGGCCTCGGCGCCCTCCAGCGACTCCACGCCGCTGGCGCCGGTCTCGCGCTCGGCGAGGGCGCGCAGGCGGGAGCGCCGCGCGGCGACGCGGCCGTGGTCGTCACCGTGGATGAGGTAGGCGGGCTTGAAGCTCGGCACGCTCATGCGAGTCTGGATGCCGGCCGGGACGAGAGCGGCGATTCAGCGCGACCCGAACCGGTCGATTACCCGGCTGTGATCCTCTGCGCCGATCTCGCCGCGAGCGTTCCGCCGGAGCGCCGACGCTGGCTGCTCCTGTCGCTGGCGTGGGCCGCGCAGGCGATCGCCGCCGCCGTCTTCCTCGGCATCCCCGCCATCGCCCCCCAGTTCGCCGCTGCCTACGATCTCGGGCTCGGCGAGATGGGACTCGCCTTCGCAGCCCTCATGGTGGGAGCGGGAGTCAGCGTCCTGCCTTGGGGGATGCTGACCGACTCGATCGGTGAGCCGCGGGTGATGGCGACCGGCCTCGGCATGACGGCGGCGAGCCTCACGCTGGTGGCCGCGGCGCCTGCCGGCATCCCGGTGGCGGCCCTGCTGGCGCTCGCCGGCGTGGGCAGCGCGAGCGCCAGCGCAGCCGGCGGCCGCTACGTCGTGCGCTGGTTTCACCCGGGCGAGCGCGGGCTCGCCATGGGCATCCGCCAGTCGGCCCTGCCGGTGGGGGCGGCCGCCGCCGCGCTGATCCTTCCGGTCGTGGCGGCCGGCCTGTCGGTGGCCGCCGCGTTCGCGGCGCTCGCGGCCGCGAGCGCCGTCGTGGCCGCGGCCGCGGTCGCCGCCTCCGGCGCGGGCGTCCAACGGGTCCATCCCGATGAGCTCCGGTTCGCATCCGGGCTCGGCTCCGCACGTCTGCGGCGCGTCGTCGCCGCCAGCGTCCTGCTGGCGATCCCGCAGCTCAGTCTGTCGTCCTTCCTCGTCGTCTTCCTCCATGACGACCACGGCTGGCCGGTCGGACGGGCGGCCGTCCTGCTCGCCGCGGTCCAGCTCGCGGGCGCGGCAGCCCGCCCGCTGATCGGACGTAGCTCGGACCGCCACGGCGAGCGGGTCGGCTTTCTCGCGCGACTGGCATTCGTCGAGCTGACGGCGGTGCTCGGCCTCGTCGTCGCGGCGCCGATCGGCGGCGCCGCGCTCGTGGCCGCCGTCATCGCGGCGGGGGTGGCCAGCCTCTGCTGGAACGGCGTCGCCGCCGCGGCGGCCGGAGATCTCGCGGCTCCGGGTCGTGCGGGAACGGCGCTCGGCTGGCAGACGTCGGCGGTCTTCATGGGCGGCGTCGCCGCGCCCGGGGTCGCCCTGATCGCCTCCGCCACGTCGTGGAACGTGGCGTTCGCCGCGCTCGCCGTCCCCGCCGCCGCGGCCGTGCTCCTGCTGCGTGCCGACCGGCCGTCGGCTGCGCTCGCCTCCGCCCCGCCGCCGCCGCTCACGCTTCCGCCGCCCGCCCCGCTGCCCTCGCCCTCGCCCTCGATCGACGAGCAGCTCGCGCGGGCCCTGACCTGCATGAGCAGCGCCGTCTCCCTGATCGACGTGCGCGACGCATCGGAGCGACTCGTGTACGTCAACGCCGCCTTCGAGCGGCTCACGGGCTATGACGCCACGGAGGCCGTCGGACGGACATGGACCTTCCTGGAAGGCCCCGAGACCGACCACTCGACCGCGCTGGAGCTGCGCGAGGCCATAGGCAGCGGCCACGAGCTGCGCGTCTGCGTGCGGCACTACCGCCAGAATCGGCAGCCGTACTGGAGCGAGACGTTCATGAGCCCGGTCGTGGACGCGGTGGGCACGGTCACGCACTTCATCGCCGTGCAGAAGGACGTCACGGCGCGTACCGAGGCCGAGCGCCGCGCCGCGCACCTGGCCTACCACGACGCGCTCACCGGACTGCCCAACCGGACCCAGCTGCACCAACACCTGGCCCTCGCCCTGGCGCGCGCACGACGCGGCCGGACGTCGCTCGCGCTGCTGTTCATGGACCTCGACGGGTTCAAGCTCGCCAACGACCATCACGGACACGACGCCGGTGACCAGGTCCTGAGGACGATGGCCGAGCGCTGGATCGCGGTCGGGCGCGACGGCGACGTGCTCGCGCGCCACGGCGGCGACGAGTTCGTCCTGCTGATGTCCGACCTCGCTCCGGCGCAGGCGCACGCGATCGCGGCTGCGGCCGCGGGGCGCTACGTGGCGGCCGCCCGCCTGCCGTTCCCCCTCCAGGGCCGCGCCGACGCCTCGATCAGCGTCAGCGTCAGCGTCAGCATCGGCATCGCCCTGTATCCCGACGACGGTCACGCGGCCTCCGAGCTGCTCGTGGCCGCCGACGCCGCGATGTACGAGGCCAAGCTCAGCGGCGGCGCCGCACCGGTGGCCCTCGCGCTCACCCGCTCGACCGTCGGATGTCCGTAGGAGTTGCCGCGTCCGACCTCGATGGCCGCGACCGACGGGTGCAGCCGTTCCAGCAGGGCCGGCAGGCCGGCGTCGTCGCTGCCGTGATGAGAAACTTTGAGCGCGTCGTCCGGGGTCAGCTCCAAGCGAGACAGGACGTCGGACTCCGCGTCGGCCGGCAGCAGCACGTCGAAGGAGCCGCTGCTGGCCCGGGCCACCACCGCGCGCTCGTTCGGGTCGCCGCCGGAAGTGGCGCCGGGCGGCGGCGGCGGCGGCCAGAGCAGCCGCAGCTCGAGCGCTCCCAGGCGAACCTCCCGACCACCCTGCGCGGCGACGATCCGGCTCCCCAACGGCCAGGACAGCCGGACAGCCGCGGTGGCCAGCGGCGCCCGCGCCGCCGTGTGGGCGACCCACTCCACGTAGGCGACCAGCCGCCCGTTGACCATGGTCAGGGGCTCAGCCAGCGACACGTCGACCTGCGCCACCGCGGCCGCCAGCATGCCCAGCCACATCAGCGGCGCGACGGCGGGCGCGGCGAGCAGGTTGGCGGGCAGCGAAGCCAGCGAGAGCTCACCGAAGTGGTGCGCCAACAGCGGAGCCGTGGCGACGGTCGCCAGCGTCGTGAGCGACACGACCTCTGCGGCCGCCCGAGGAACTCCGCGCCGCCGCAGCGCCTCGGTCAGCGCCGCCGCGCCTGCGAGCAGGGCGATCACCGCCGGGAACGACAACTGCCAGCCCGGCTCGGTCACGGCGGCCGGATTGGCCGTCAGGGTCGCGGCGGCCGCCAGGCCGAGCGCGTACCAGCGCGACGAGGGGCGCCCCGCGAGCGCCGCGACCATACCCGCCGCGCCCATCACCCCCGCGCGCTGGATCGACGGGCCGCCGCCCGCCAGCGGCACGTAGAGGAGGACCAGGCCCAGCGCCGCCGCCAGCCGAAGTCGCAGGGGAGCTCCACCAGGGCTCCCGCGGCCAGCACCAGCGCCGCGAGCAGCATGACGTTCTGTCCGCTCACGGCGAGCAGATGGGCGAGCCCGGAGCGTTCGAACTCGCGGCGCACGTCGTCGCCGATCGCCTGATCCTCGCCGAGGACCATTCCGCGCAGGACGGCGGCCTCGTCCGCCGGCAGGCCGCCTTGGAGCCCGCCTCGCGCGCGGTCGCGAGCCGCGTCCAGCGCGCCGGCCAGACCGCCGCGGCGCTGGTCCGTGACCGCCATCCGGGAGACGTTGACGGCCGCATGCGCGCCGCGGCGCTGCTGGAACGCCTCCCACGGGGCCAGCGGCGCGATCCGGCCGACAAGCTCGAGCACAGTCCCGACCTCCGGCCACGCCGCACCCGGCTGCGCGGACGACGTGCCTGCGGCGCTTCTCCTCGCCGGCAGTCGCGCCAGCGCGACGTCTCCCGGCGTGGGCCCTCCGAGCCACCGCACGCGCGCGGTCGCGCCTCCGTGGGGCCGCGGACGCGGCGCCTCCACCAGGACCGCTCGTGCGCTGACGGCGCGGCCCGTTAGGCCCTCCAGCGGGTCGTGGCTCAACCGCCCCAGGCGCTCCTGCGCCAGTCCGGTGCCCGCCATGACCGCGACCGCCGCGAGCAGGCCGACGATGGTTCGACCCCCGGCGGCGGCCGCCATGAGCGCCAGCGCCGCGTGACGGGAACGGGGACGTGCGCGCTCAGCAGCCCGGCGACCAACGCGAAGAGCACCAGATGGCGCGGGTGGGCCCGTACCGCGATTACCGCCGAGCCGACGGCCGCGTCGATCGCCGATCTCACACCCGCACCTGTTCACGCAGCGATGCGAGCCGCTTGTCCCCGATGCCCGGCTCGACCGTTTCGCGGTCTTCCTCGCCTCCAGCGACAGCGATTACGTGACCGGCTTCAGGGCGCTTGAGATCGTCGCGGGTTCGCAGACGCATCGGTCGGGGTGTCGCAGCGGATGCCAGCGGTCCGAGGGTCGCCGGGACAGGCCCCGCAGGCTCAGTCCCGTTCATCGATTCGTAATTCCGCGCAGCGACGATTGCCTCATGACCGAACAGCGTGAAACGAGACGGTTGCTTCTGGTCGCGAACCGAACGTGCCCGTGTCGTGATGTCCTCGATGACATCCGCCGGCGCGTCGGCGACGATGGGGAGGTGCTGCTGGTCGCACCGGCGCTGAACACGCGCCTGCGTCATTGGGTGTCCGACACCGACGGGGCGCTGGCTTCCGCTCGCGAGCGCCTCGACCGCGCGCTTGACTACCTGCGCGACGCCGGTGTGGCGGTACGCGGCGTGATCGGTGACGCGGACCCGCTGGTCGCGATCGAAGACGCCCTGCTGGCCTTCGACCCCGCGGAGATCATCATCGCGACCTGGCCGGCCGGGCAGTCGAACTGGCTCGAGCGCGACCTGATCACGCATGCGCAAGAGCGCTTCGACCGCCCGGTCGTTCACCTCGTCTCACTCTACGGAGTCGCCGACCCCGTCATGTCATGACGCCGGACCGCGCCGCGTTTCGCCTTCCCTTCGCGGTGTCGTGCCGGCGGCCTGCCGCGTCACGCGGCATGGATCCCCGAAGTCGCGGCTGCCCATGACCACGCAGACGCCGATCGGCGACTACGCCCTGCTGGCCGACTGCAGTTCCGCCGCGCTCGTGAGTCGAGGCGGTTCCCTCGACTGGCTCTGCCTTCCCCGCTATGACAGCCCGTCGGTCTTCGGCAGGCTGCTGGATCCTCACGCCGGCCACTTCAGCGTCCACCCCGCAGACGATTTTGAAGTCCGACGCCGGTATCTGCCCGGCACCCTTGTTCTGGAGACCACCTTCGTCACGGCGACTGGTACGGCGCGACTCGTCGACGCGATGGCGTTCGCCGACGGCGTTCGCAACCACGACGTGGGCCTCCGGTCACCGCACGAAGTGCTGAGGTTCGTCGAGGGGCTCACCGGACGACTCGAGATTCTGGTTGATTACGCGCCCCGCCCGGAGTACGGGCTGAGCCGTCCAGTGTTGATCGAGACACCGGACGGCGTCCGGACCTACGGTGGCCCCGCACACCTCGATCTGCGATCGTCCATGCGGCTCGAGCTCGACGGCTCGTCGACCGCACGGGGGCGCCTGGTCCTGGCGGCGGGCGAAGCGGCGACCTTCGCGCTGCGGTGGCTCCATTTCGAGCAGGTGCCCGTGGACCGTCCGCAGGCGCCGGGGTTCCTCACGCGGATCTTCGGCACCGCCGACGAGCCGGCGGATTCGCGCGGGACCGCGTCGAGCGAAGTCGCCGCGCGGCTCGAGGACACGATCGCGGCATGGCGGTCGTGGGACCAAGCCCACGACAACTATGACGGCGTGCATCGCGATCACGTCCGCACGAGCTCCCGAGTCCTCAAGGGCCTCACCTACCGGCCTACTGGCGCCATCGTGGCCGCGCCCACCACGTCGCTGCCAGAGCTGGTAGGGGGCGAGCGCAACTGGGACTACCGCTACGCATGGATCCGTGACGCCAGCCTCACCTTCGAAGCGCTGTGGATCGGCACGTGCTCCGAGGAGGTGCGTAACTTCGTCAGTTGGATGGCCGGCTCCGCCGGCGGTCACGCCCGCGATGGTCAGGCCCTTCAGATCATGTACGGCGTGGCCGGCGAGCGCGACCTCGCCGAGCGGACCCTGCCTCACCTCACCGGCTGGCGTGACAGCGTTCCGGTACGGGTCGGCAACGGGGCCCACGACCAGCGACAGCTCGACGTCTACGGGGAGTTCTTGAACGTCGTGTGGCTCTACGCCGACCGTCTGGGCGAGCTCGACGCCGTCGTGCAGCGTTTCGTAGCCGAGGTTGCCGACGCCGCGGCACGCGAATGGCTCGACCTCGACGCGGGGCTCTGGGAGGCTCGCGGCGATGAGCGCCATCACGTCGCCTCGAAGGTGCTGTGCTGGGTCGCGCTGGATCGCGCCACCAAGCTCGCGTCGCGGATCGGCGCCGAGGACCGGGCCGAGGAGTGGGCGGCCGAGCGCGCAACGATCCGCGACGCTGTGCTCCGCGATGGTTGGAGCGAACGCCGTGGCACGTTCGTGCAGGCCTTTGACGGCGACGAGCTCGATGCCGCCTTGCTGCTGCTGCCGATCGTGGGCTTCCTTCCCGCGGGAGATCCCCGCATGCGCGCGACGATCGAGGCGGTGGCCGCGGAGCTCACCGAGAAGGGGCTGGTCCTGCGGTACCGGTCTGACGACGGCCTTGCGGGCGGTGAGGGCACTTTCCTCATGTGCACGTTCTGGCTCGTCATCTGCCTCGCGCGACTGGGCGAACTCGAGCGCGCCGAGGCCTATTTCGCTCACGCCGCCGCCTGTGCCAATGACCTGGGACTGCTCGCAGAGGAAGCCGACGCGAGTACCGGCGAACTGCTGGGAAATTTCCCGCAGGCGTTCAGTCATGTGGGAGTCATCACGGCGGCCTACGAGCTGGACGAGGCGCGCCGGCGCGCCTCGTCGCCGGCTTCGGAGCCGGCAGCGCGTCCCGCTCGCTCATCCTGACGGGGGCTCACCGGCAGCCGACCGCCCTCGACCGCCGCTTTCGGTCTCCCGTCAACGCAGTAGCGCCCCGGCGGCGGCCGGGGCGCTACTGGCTCGTGTGACGCCAGGGTTTCCTGGAATCAGCGGCTGCGACCGAGGCGCGGCTCCCGCGGCTTGGTCGGGCGATCCTTGAGGAACGCGAGGGCCGGGCAGTTGATCACGATGTTGGCCGATGCACTCGGGTTGCCTCGACGCCCGCTATGCGGCCGGTCACCCAGGGTGGTGATGAGGCCGCGCCGGGCCAACCGCCGCACCACGTTGGCGTCCTTCTTGAGGCCGTTTCGGCCGTTGACCACCGCCTTGAAGGTGTAGACGCCGACCTGGAGGTCCCACGCCGGGCTGTACTCCCTGCGGTCAGCCTTGCGAGCGTTGGTGGGGAAGACGTCGAAGATGTTGCTGACGTCTCCGCCGTTGCGCAGTCCCTCGATGACCTGCGGGTTGGCGATGGCGGCGTCCTCACTGGCGATCGGGAACGAAAGAGCGTGGGTCAGCCCTTGGTTGCGCCCGCGCCCGTCGGAGGCGCCGCGGGGAGACGGAGCCTCGAGCCCCACTCGCGCATTGGCGAAGGTGAAGATCGAGGCACGAGCCGAGAACGGATCCCCTCCGCCATTCGGGAACTGCAGGTCCGCCAGCGCGGGCACGAACGTGCTGCGCTCGATCATCGCGGTGAACGCCTCGGAGGCGTCGAAGCTCAGGTACAGGATCGGCTCACCGTTGGAGAAGCCGCGGACGTACAGGTGGTCCGTGGTCATGTTCACCGTGTCGATGCCGAGCGTGCGGTCGTGGGTATCGGTGTGCGTCGTGACGTCGAAGGGACCATCGCCGGTCGCGACGATCGGCGCGTTGTAGACGACGTCGTCGCCCTTGACGGTCACGAAGGGGCTGTAGTGCGCTCGTCCGACGGCACCGGGAGTCGATGCCTCGGGGGGAAACGGGGTCCGCTTGGAGCCCGCTTGAAGGGTGCGCGTGGGGCTGAAGTCTGGGGCACCCTGGAACTCCACCGGAGCGCTTCCGAGCAGACGTTCGTCGCTGGAGACCTCCTGGCTGCAGGCGGGACACCCGATGGGGACGTTCGCCAGCTTCGGCGCGTGGTTGATGCCCAGCCTGCGGGCCACGGCGCGATCGGAGGCGTCCGTGATGACGAACCACACGGTCTGGCCGCCGGCGGTGCCGCGGTGCAGCGGGAGCGTCGCGTACTCGAAGGTCAGGTCGACGCGCAGCGCGCTCTTGATCGTCTCCCGATTCGACTCGAGCGACAAGCCGATGGGGGCGCTCTGATCGAAGCCGGGCCCAGAGGAAGTCTGGGCCGAAACCGTGGCAGCGCCGCCGAGGCTCAGCCCGAGGACGATTCCGACGGTGCTCAACAGCAAGCAGCGTCGTCGCGTGGTGACCGGTCCTGGCATGGGAGCTCCTCAGGGCGCGAAGCGCGCCCATTGATGATGGTCAGCATGCACGCGACCACCGTGTTTCGGAGGTTCTTCTGGCGACGGAAGCGGCGCGCTCCACAGGTCTACCACCGCGCCGTGAACTCAGGGATTACAGAACAAGAAACACGAGCCAGAATGAGGCTGCAGAGCCGATATGGCTCCGCGCATCCAAGGTCGGAAGCCTTGATGAAGGTGTTGTCGTATGGGCATTACTCGCGCCCGTTCGGAAACCGCGCCCCTGAGTCGTCGCGGAGTGTGATGCAAGCGAACGCAGTCAGTCACAACACGCACGGACGGCGACTGACGAAAAAGCCATCTTCCCGATAAGGCCGCGCGCATCCCGGCGAATCGGAAGTTGCACGGCACGCCACCCCCTGGCGATGGACGCTCACCGAGACGGCGGTCGACTTCGTCGACAAGCTCGTACCGGCCCAGGCGACCGACATGACCTTCGATCTGGCGGCGGACCGGGGCAAGGACTGACGGTCGCTCGCCTGGCCGTCTGAGCGAAAGCTCAGACGGCTGACAGCACCAGATGACGGCGGGGCGGCAGCCGGGTTGCGGAAGTCACGTCGGACCGGCTTCTTCGGACTTTCCCGGAAGGCGCTCGACGGGTGCGAGGACGACATCGTGGATCTTCCAGTCCAGGGCGAGGAGGCGCCGTCGCGCGTCCGCCAGCGCCTCGACCGCGCAGCCGGCTTCGGTCGGGACCACGAACGCCTCGACGTGGAAGACGTGTCCCTGGTCGCGGACGCGCACGCGAGCGTCCTCGACCCAGGGGAGGCCATCGAGCTCCGTGCGGAGCCGATCGATGAGGGGATGCGGCTCGTTGGAGTCGTAGCACGTGGCCCGCTGGTCCATCAGGTCGCCGACGGCCGCTCTCATGTTCCTGCCGCCGTCACGGACGATGTCGAGTGAGATCACCATGGCGGCAACCGCGTCCGCCCACCAGACGCCCAGTCCGACGCCGAGGACTCCCACGGCGGCCGCGCCCGCCGTCTTCCAGTCGGCCTTGTTCATCTCGGCGTCGGCGAAGAGCACCTTGTCGTGCAACTCCCGCGCGTAGGCGAGCTTGCGGTGACCGAGGATCACGGCGGGAAAGCCGGTATAGGCGAGAGCGGCGAGCATGAGCCACCCGTGCCAGATCGGCTTGCCGAGGATCTCGATCGCGCCGATCGTTGGATGTTCGGCGGCAGCCAGCTTCATGCCGGACTCCAAGAGGATGTAGAGGCCCAGCAGCAGAAGACCGAGGGCGGCACCCAGGTAGGCGATCGACACGGCGCGGTGATAACCCCACGGGAAGCGCTCGTTCGGCGCACGGCTGCGGATGCGGGCCGCGATCAGGAACGCGAGAGGAGGAAGGAAGGCAAGCATGTCCTCGATCCACGCCGCCTTGAGTGCCTGTGAGGACCCGAGGACCGAGTAGACGACGACGACGGCGGTGACGAAGTAGGCGATCGACAGCCATTCCAGCCGCACGGCCTTGCGGTGGACCGCCATCTTGTCCGGCGGCATCTCGAAGTGACGCGCGACCTCGCTCACGACGCATCGACCCCGCCGCGCGAGGCGGTCGTCTCGCCTTCGGCTTCCAGCTCCCTGCCGATCTGCGTCTCACGCTCTTGTAGGAAGAAGTCGAGCTCCGTGAGGAAATCGTTCTCACCCAACGGTGCCGCCAGAATGTGCTTCTCTGGTCGGCCGAAAGCCGACATGACGGTGGCGTAGGGACGCGTGAAGGCGGCTTTCTCCTGCCACGGCGACTTGGCGGTTATGCCTCCGATGACGAGGTCGAGTCGATCGGCATGGAGTTGCTCGAAGAGCTCTTCTTCGGAGCCGTCGGTCCACTCGACTCGTGCGCCGAGGCTTTCGGCGAAGCGCGACACGAGTTCGACTTCCACACCCGAGCGCGCGCGTCCGTCCCTGCGTGCCCACGGATCGGCTTCGGTCATACCGACTCGCAGGACGCCGCCCCGGGCACGCTCGAGCGTCCCCATCGGATCCGTGGGAATGCCGCAACCACCGGCGAGCAGAAACGCCGCCACCACCAAGACCCACCGCTTCAACGGGTGCGACCCTTCATTGCTGATGGGTCATCAGGAGCGCGTTCACGCTTCCACGCCGCGATCCAGGTCGAGTGAGGCCGAATTGATGCAATAGCGCTGTCCGCTGGGGCCGGGTCCGTCGTCGAATACGTGTCCGAGATGGCCGCCGCACGTCGCACAAGTCACTTCGGTCCGACGTGTGAACAGGCTGCGGTCCTCGTGCAACTCGATGTTTGCGCTCGCCGCCGGGTCGGTGAAGCTCGGCCATCCCGTTCCGGAGTCGAACTTGGTGTCCGACGAGAACAGATCGGTGCCGCAACCGGCGCAGCGGTAGACGCCGTCCTCCTTCGTGTGCACGTATCCCCCGGAGAACGGCGGTTCGGTCCCCTTGCGGCGCAACACGTCGTATCGCGCCGGAGTCAATTCGCTCCGCCACTCCTGCTCGCTCTTCTCGATCCGCGGGGTCATGCGTCGCTCCTCGTCGTGGGCGGTGCTGCGTTCTCGCGCCCAGTCGACCACTCAGTCGATGAGGCTCACGCTTGACCACTTCAGCTTCTCGCCGAAGTATTACGCGCCTGAGAACGGTTCCTCACCGAGCTCAGAAGCGGTCCTGAGGCCAGGGCGACGCGGACCCGTAGCGTTCTATCACCGGTCCGCTCGGGGCTGCGACGTTGCCCAGCAGGCCCTCGCCTACCTGCAGACGCCGGGCGGGGAAGATCCGCGCGAAGGGATCTTCGTGAACTCCCCCGTCGCGCCAGGCCGTGAGGGCGCCCTCGAAATGGGAAGCGTCCGTCAGGAGGGTCGTGACCAGTGCTGAGGGTGGACCGGCGAGCACCTGTCGGCGCGCCTGTTGCACCGCCAGGTCGTCGAAGGCGAGCTTCACTCCGGGCGGGGCGCGGACAAAAGACACCCACGCCGGGGCGCCATGGGGATCGAAGATGCGGGCGTCGGCGCGCGCCGCATGTGACACCGGCGGCTGCCGGCGGGCGTTCCATGCGGCAAGCCACATCCCGTCGCCCGCGGTGGCGCTCGCCGCCACGCCCTCCGGTGCCGCGGTGACCAGCGCCAGCCAGCACCAATTCACGCCGCCGGCCCCTTCCAGTCACTGCGCAGTTCGCGGCTGAGATCGCGGAAGCCCTGGCGCAGCTCTTCGAGCGTGGGGCGTCCCCAGTACCAGTAGCCGTCCCACTCGGCGTGGATCTCCAAGCTGGGCTTGAGCAGTACCGCCGCCGGCAGATATGGGTCGTTGACGGTGTCGGTCGCTTCGCGCAGCCCTCTGTTCTACACGGCCGGGATCGCACAGGGAGGTCCATCGCGCTCCGAGCCCCGCCCGGAAGGCAGCCGCCACCTCGGGGAGATCGACGCTGATCGACACGAAGCGGGTGTAGGCCACTTCCGCCTCATCTTGGAGCTTGACGAGCTCCCGGAAGAAACGCTGCTCCTTCGGACACCACCAGCCGCGGTAGAAGTGCACGAGTGCCGAGTCGCCGGCGACGACGTCGCTCAGTAGCCGCACGTTTTCGGCGTGATCGAGCAGCTTGAGATCCGGAAGTACGGCCCCGGATCGCATTGAACCTTCCATCACCACGCCGCGGTTGGAATCGTGAAGCGCAGATGGGCACCGATCTGGCTGTCGGCAATCCACATCCGTCCGCCGTGTGCCTCGATTATCGCGCGTGAGATGGCCAGCCCCAGACCTGCGCCGCCCGGTGGTCGCGCCGACGCCGGGCCGCCGCGGTAGAAGGCTTCGAAGACTCGGTTGCGCTCGGTCGCGAGGATGCCGCTGCCGGTGTCGGACACTTCGATCTGCACCGCGTCACTGAGGACGGTCGCCCGCACGGTGACGCTGCCGTCGGCGGGAGTGTGGCGGATCGCGTTCTGGATGAGGTTGAAGAGGACACGCTGGAGTCTTTCGGGGTTGGCGTGGGCCGGCGGCAAGTCGGGCGGCACTTCGGTGTGCAACGCGATCGCCTCCCGCTCGGCCTCTATGCGCAAGGCCGAAACCGTCTCGTCGACGAGCTCGCCGAGCCTGACCTGCTCGAGCGACCACGAGATGTCGCCCGCCTCCAGGCGCGATAGCTCGAAGAGGTCGTCGATCAGCGCCGAAAGCGCCCCAAGGTGGGTCGCGATCCCGCGTAGATCCTGCTGGCGTTGCGCCTCGTCGCTGCCGAAGTCGTGCAGGGCCTGGGTGAGCAGGCTCAATGAAGTCAGCGGCGTGCGCAGATCGTGCGATACCGCCGCCACCAGGTCACGTCGAGCGGTGTCGGCGGCCTGGCGGGCGGCGCGCTCACCGGACAGACGCTCCGCGGTGGCGGTCAAGGCATCCGCCAGTTCAGCAACCTCGTCGTCGGCGCCGTGAGCGAGGTGGGCAACCTCGTTGGTCGTACCGGAATCGCCGAGTTCCTGAAGCGCGTCGCGCACGGCTTCGATGTCGCCGACGACCGCGCCGCTCAGCCTGCGCGCCGCTTCCAGCGCCAGCACTCCCGCACCGGTGGCCAGCACGCTCACCACGACGGCGTCGTGGGTGGATAGGAACATCACGCTCGCGCCGACGCCTACCGCGAGCAGCATCTGGCCGACCGCCAGTCCGGCGATGAGCGCGAACTGCCGGCGCAGCGATCCCAGGCGAGCGCGGTGTCGACTCGCCAGCGCGGAGGCCAGCAGCGTGCTGGCGGCGACGAACGTCAACGTGAGGGCGGTGATGACGCCTCCACGGACGTCGTAGAAGACCGCGACGATGGCGCCGCCCGCGAGCACCACGACGGCGAGGATCGCGATCGACCGCATCAGCCCTCGAGGCGGTAGCCGACGCCCCAAACGGTCTGCAGGTGGCGGGGGGCGGCGGGAGCGGCCTCGATCTTCGCGCGGAGGCGGCGGATGTGCACGGTCACCGTGGAGGTGTCCGTGTAGAAGGAGTGGTGCCACACCGCGTCCATGAGCTGCTCGCGTGAGAAGACCTGGCCGGGGTGCCGGGCGAGGAAGAGGAGAAGATCGAACTCCCGGCCGGTGAGCTCGACCTCGTCGGCGTCCTCGCCCGCCCAGACACGCCGCGCGCCGGGATCGATGGTCAGCAATCCCACCGACAGTCGCTCGCCGTGGTCCGGCGCGAGGTCGGCGCGGCGCAGGACCGCGTCCACGCGCGCGACGAGCTCGGAGGGAAAGAACGGCTTGACGAGGTAGTCGTCGGCGCCGAGCCGGAGCCCGACGACGCGGTCGGACTCATCGCCTCGCGCGGTGAGCAGGATGATCGGCGTCCGCTCACCGACTGCTCGCACGCTGCGCATCACCTCCAGGCCATCCATGCCGGGCAGCATGAGATCCAGCACCATGAGAGTGGGGTGCTCCCGGCGGGCCAGTTCCACGGCTCCCCGCCCGTCGTGCGCGGTGATGGTCTCGTATCCCGCGGCGCGCAGATAGCGCCCCACCACGTCGGTGATCGTATGCTCGTCGTCGACGACCAGGACTTTCCCGCGTACGTGAGGAGGGGTGTTGAGCACTACACAGCACGTCCCCGGAAGCATCGAGTCGCAACCGGTCCTGACCTTACGGTTCTGAGAACTCCGCGGGCGATCTCGACCAGCGGCCGCCTGGGCACAGCCAGCGCCGCATCGGTGTAGATCCGGTCGAGTCCGGGTCTCGCCGTCGGCGCCCGTCCCGTCGTTCCTGGTCTCTACGAGGCTTGTGCGCGCTGCGGTACCAGTGGTGATACCGAGCCAGCGCAGGACGGGAGGCTCTGTGCCTGACGTTAGAGGTACTACCGCAGCCTGCGGGAGGCACCGTCGGGGGTCACATCCTTGCCGTGCTCGCAAGCGAGCAATGGAACGATGCTTCGTGGGCCGTGGCGATCGCCAGCTTCCAGGCGGGCGATCCCTAGGCGCTCCGTTGAGAGCATTTGCGGCCGCAGGGAATCGCGCGGCGCTCACCGTCGGTATCGATCAAGGCGGCAGCGGGCCGGTGGGTAGGGGCACGTTCGAGCCCGGCTGGAAGTGGTCCAAGACGTCAAGCCGCTGGCCGGAACAGACAGCCGCCGGGTGCCCCACGTCGGTTACGTGCTGTCCGCCGGGCCACGACGCCTGGACCGAGGGCGACGAAGCCTGTGTGCTCGTCGACTTCGGCGGCCTCAGGGGCTACGCCCGCCAAGCTGGGTAGATCGGCGCGGTGCGTCGATCTGGTGCGAGTTGCAGGGTTCCTGGGTGGCCAATAAATGGCACAAGGTCAGCCTGCCGGGGCGGTGGCACCAGCCAACGAGGAGGCCGTTCGAGCGTGGGACACCGTCCTCTACGAGCGCTGGAAGAAGAACCGCGAGGTCTTCGTTGGCGCCCTGGAGGAGGTCACCGAGGACGTCTTCGCCAGCGCTCCGCCGCCCGAGGGCGGACGCTGCATCGACATCGGCTGCGGGTTCGGGGAAACGACGCAACGACTCGCCGAGCTCGTGGGAGCCGGGGGGTTCGTGCTCGGAACCGACTCCTCCCCCAGGTTCATCGAGGACGCCCGGCGCGAAGCGATCGAGGCCGGGGTGGAGAACGTCGACTTCGAGGTCGCCGATGCGCAGACCGCGACGTGGGACCCCACCTACGACTATGCCTTCTCACGCATGGGGACGCAGTTCTTCGCCGCACCCGTCCCGGCCATGCGCGCGATTCGCGGAGCGCTCAGGCCCGGCGGCACGCTCGCGAAGGTCTGCTGGCGTCGCAAGGACGAGAGCCCGTTCTGGGCGGAGACCGAGCAGGTGGTCGGGCGTTTTCTGTCGCGTCCGGAGGAGTACGAGGCCGACACCTGTGGGCCGGGTCCGTTCTCACTGGGCAACCCCGAGACATGCCGCGGCATTCTCGACGCCGCGGGCTTCGAGGAGATCGCTCTACTTGCACGCGACTTCGCTTACTTCATGGGCAAGGACATCGACGAGGCGATCGAAGCCCTCCTCGCAATCGGGCCAGGGGCCGAGCTGATTCGCCTCAACGGGGAGCACGGCGAGAGTCGCCGGCCCGAGATAGCCGAGGCCCTCGCCGAGCACTACACCGCCTGGCAGCAGCCCGATGGCTCCATCGTCGGTCGCGGCTCCGTCTGGATCGTCACAGCCACGAACCCCGGCTAGCGGTCGAGGAACGATGGCGGAGCGGGCATTGGTTCGGGCATCAGTCTGAGCGCATGTCAGGCGAACTCAGAGTGCAGCGGCCCGCATCACCCAGCGGTCTGCGCCTCCGCACACACCCCTCCGCCGATCTCAAGACCCGAAGTTCGCAGGTTCGAATCCCGCCCCGCTATGTCCCCAGGGTAACCCGAAGGACGAGTTGAAAGCCTCCCTCTCGCCAGGGCGGCTTTCTTAGTTCTCCGGCGGGCTCGGACACGGTCCGCGAGCGGTGGAGCCCGCAGACGCGGCGAGTTCCGTCACGCGCCCTCGAACCCGCTCTGCTCGAATTTGAGCGGGGCGGCGACACGGAAACCGTCCGGACCTTCGCGTCGTCGAAGGCTTCGGGTGCGGTCGCCTCGATCTCGATCGTGACGTTCAGCGTCACGGCGGACGTCGTCCCGAGCGGGTCGAGCACGGAATTGCTTTTTGAGCGGTTTCTGCGTTTCGGGGGGATTGGGTCGGGAGCGGCGTGACGCGCAGCTGACGAACGAGGCTCCGATGCTGAGGGCTGTACCCCGGTGTGCACAGCGTGGGGCATGAGTGCCGCTCACGACACCGCCCGGCCGCAGGGCGACGCTTACGTAGCGGCGAGGCGGCACATCAGCTCAACCGCCTCGTCACGCGCGCATCCCTGCTCGCGGACGAGTGAGCGCCAGGTCGTGAAGGCAAGGGCGTGGCCGATCGCCTGCCGGGTGTGGCGGCCGGTTCGCCCGCGGAGGCGGCGGCCAGCGAGCAGTGCTGCGTGGGCGGCCTGCATGTAGCCGACGATCGCGCTGAACTGCCGGCGCACGGCCTCAACGACCTCGAGGTCGCGCAGGAGGTTCGCGAGCATCGGCTCGGCGCCTTCGTAGAACTCGTAGAGCTCGGTGAGCGCTCGCCGGAGCCGCTCGTCGGGATCGCCTACCGCGGCCCAGCCGTCGAGGTCTGGCAGGGGATGCTGCGCCGCCCAGTGCCCAGAACACGCGACGAACAGCGCAGTCTCGTCGGGGAAGTGGCGGTACAGCGTCGAGCGTCGCACGCCCGCATGTTCCGCGACAGCGCTCATCGAGGTCCGCGCCGGCCCGAGGGTGCCATGGAACTCTACGGCGCTCTCTGTGATGCGCAGACGCGTTCGCTCCTGCTGCTCGGCGCGGGCCTTCATACGGTAGGGGCGTTTTTCGTCGGTCATGGGTGCTGCGTCAAAGCTTGACAGGGCGCCCAGACGTTCCTTAGGTTTGCCGCGACATCACTGTCTCACGACATGGAGCCGTCATGAGGGTTGCCGCACCAAAGGTCGTCGGGCTCACCGATGGCAAGGCGGGCTTTCTCGGGAGCATCGGCGTGCGCTTCATGATCAACGGCGCCGAAGCCGCCGACCGCTTCTCGGTCGTCGAGCATCCGATGTCGCCCTGGGCCCTCGCCGCGCCTCTGCACCGCCACCACAACGAGGACGAGTACAGCTACGTGATCGAGGGGTGCATGGGCGCACTGCTCGGCGACGACCATCTCGAAGCCGGCCCCGGAGACCTCGTACACAAGCCCCGCGACCAATGGCAGACCTTCTGGAACGCGGGCGACGAACCCTGCCGCATTCTCGAGATCATCTCCCCAGCCGGATTCGAGCGTTTCTTCGCCGAGCTCGTCGACCTCGGCGGCGTCGCCCAGGCGGCACCCGAGCAGCTCGGGGAGCTCTGCCAGCGCTACGCGCTGGAGATGGACCCCGACAGCGTGCCCGACCTCATCCAGCGCTTCGGGGTGCGCTTCCCCGCAGATCCGCTCGCGTTGAGCTGAGCAGGGGTCGTGCGCCATGCGGCTGAGCGGCAGCTGCAGGAGCTCGGACGCGAGATGACGGTGCTGAAGGGCGAGAGGCGCTTCGCGTCTGCGCTGAGACGGCTCCGGCACCGGGCGATTTCGGTCAAGCAGCGCGCGCTCGACCGGATGATCTGGCATCGAGAGCCGCCCGGCGACGTCGCCGCCGCGTTTCCCGAGCTCGTCCCCAGCCGCCGCGTTCACTGATGGCGGCGTGACCGATCTGCCCCCGCCCGACCCCCGCTAGGGGCGTGGTCTCCAGACACGCATGATGTCGCGCATCGAGATGATGCCCTCGACCGCGCCGCCGTTGACCACGATCAGGTGACGGAAGCCACCGCGCGCCATCGCGTCGGCGGCGTGCTCGAGCGGCCACTCGGAGTCGGCGAAGGCCGCGTGCGAGGTGAGGTGGTCCTGGACGAGCTCGCGGTCGGGGTCCTTGCCGGCGCCGAGCGAGTGCACCAGGTCCCGCTCGGTGATGATCCCCGGCCCGGGCTGCTCGGGGTCGATGACCACCAGCGCGCCGACGCGGCGCTCGGTCATCAGGCGGGCCGCTTCGCGCAGGCTGCGCCCCGGCATGAAGGTGAGCACCTCGGTGGTCATCGCGTCGCGCACTCTCACGTCAGCTCCCGTCGCTCGTGCTTGCCCGCGGGGCATCTGCGTCCCCGCCATTAGCTCTTACGCCTGACGAGTCTGCTTGTCAAAGCGGCGGTTCGCTCCGACGACGAGTCCTGAACGCGGACCACCATTTCAGGAAGCGATCCATCCGGCGTACGCATTCCAAACATCCGACCCCGTTATGTTGTCACATCCGGAACATCTGTACCGCCGTGAGCTTTCGGCCGGTCGATTCCGCCGGGCAAAGCGCAGCAGCGACAGGAAGGGCGACCCATGGCCGCTTCAGGAGCGGGGGCCCGGGGCATTCCGACCTCGGGGAAGAAGGCGCGATCCGGAGCGGTCGGTGTCCCGCTGCGGGAGAGCCGTTGCCAGGCGCGTCTCGCGGGAGGGGTCATCGGGCTGCTGATGATCGGCGGCGTCGGCGCCGTGACGCCTGCGGCGCTGGCGGACGGCAAGCGCGCGCCGACCGGACTCAGCGCTGCGGGCGAGCGGCGGCTGCGGGCGACGGAGACCGAGCTCCTGGGTGCGCGGCATGCGGCAGAGCACGCCGCCCAGCGGGCGATGACCGGAAGCCGCCGCGGTCGGGCCAAGGTGGTCCGGGCAGCGCGCCGTGCGCGCTCGCTGACCGGGAGCGGCGAACTGGTGGCGCGCGCGTCGGCCGCAGATCAGGACGGGCAGTGGTCGGCGCCGTTCGACATTCCGGCGGTCGGGATCCACGCAGCGGTGCTGCCGACCGGCAAGGTCATGTGGTTTCACCGTCCGCAGACCGCGGCCGACAAGTTCCAGATCGCGATCTGGGATCCGGAGACCGGCCTCTCCAAGCGGGTCGCGCCGCCGCTGATCGATGGCAAGCCGGTCAACTTCTTCTGTGGTGGCCAGTCCTTCATGGCCGACGGCCGCCTGCTGGTGACCGGCGGACAGATCGCGGGGCCGACGGCGACCACGACGGACAAGGGCCTGGAGACGGTCTACACCTTCAACCCATTCAACGAGACGTGGACGCGTCAGCCCGACATGGCCGAGGGGCGCTGGTATCCGAGCCAGGTCCTGCTGCCCGACGGGCGCACGGTGATCATGAGCGGCAAGGACTCCACCGGCGTCCCCGGCGCTCCCTTCAACAACGACATCGAAGTCTTCACGCCATCCGCCGACCTCGACGGAGTCGGCACCATCACGCTGCTCGGACGGCGCGCGGGCGCGGGCGCCCCTCCCGGCGGCGGCTTGTATCCGCACCTCTTCACGATGCCGAGCGGCCGCACCCTGGTCGCCGGACCGAGGCCGGAGGATTCGTGGTTCCTGAACAGCCTCGGAACCGCGCAGAGCTTCTCGTGGGCGGATGCTCCCGATCCGGTCAATCACAGCTACGGCAACAGCGTCATCCTCCCCAGCGAGACGCCCGGCTCCAGCAAGGTCGCGCTGATCGGCGGCGGGCGACCCGCGACGACGCGGGTCGACGTCTTCGACGAAGCCGACGCGACAGCCGGATGGGCGTCGGCGCCGTCTCTGAACGTGCCGCGTAGCAACGGCAACACCGTGATGCTGCCTGACGGGTCGATGGTCGCCATCGGCGGCGGTCCGTTCGCCGTCGGCGGGAGCTCGTCAGATTTCACGGCGGAGAATCTCCAAGTCGAGCTCTACGACCCGGCCACGCGAGCCTGGCGGCGAGGCGCAGCACAGGCCGAAGGACGTGCGTATCACTCGACCGCGGTGCTTCTGCCCGACGGGCGAGTGGTTTCGGCCGGCGACGACACCAACGGCGGGTACAACGTCGACACCGCAGAGATCTACAGCCCGCCGTACCTGTTCAAGGGGGCGCGTCCGACGATCACCTCCGCGCCATCCGGGGTCGGCTACGGCGAGACCTTCACGACCGGCTTCTCGGGCAGCGACGTCGCCAGGGCGGTCCTGGTGGCGCCCGGAGCGACGACGCATGCCAACGACATGAGTCAGCGCTACGTGCCGCTGACCCTCACCCGACGGGCGGAGGGTTCGGTGACCCTGTCCGCTCCCGCCAACGCCAACATCGCCCCGCCCGGCTACTACATGTTGTTCTTGCTCGATGCGGACGGCGTCCCGTCCGTCGCCGAGTTCGTCAAGGTCGGCGGTGCGCCAAGCGCTCCGCCGGTTGCTCCGGGAAATCCCGCGACTCCGACGAGGCCGGCCGATCCGGCGCCGCCGGTGACTCCTCCGACTGTGGTCAAGCCTGCCACCCCGCCGGAGCCGGTGACTCCGCCGGAGCCGGTGACTCCGTCAGATCCGGTATTTCCGGCGACCCCGGCAACTCCCGCGGGCTCGGGAGATCCGTCGACCCCTTCATCGACGAGGAAGCTCAAGGTGATCGCCCAGGGCGACACGATGGTCAACCAGTCTGCCCGCAGGATGCGATACGGCCGGAAGACCACCCTGTTCGTGGACCGGACGGTCGGAGGGAAGCCAAGGACCGCGATCCACAGCTACCTGCGGTTCAGGGTCCCGTCCCTCGCACCCGGTGAGGTCATCGCGAAGGCGGAGCTGGCCCTGTACGCGCGCAATCCCACCGTCAACGGTCCGGCCATCCACCGGACCCTGAACGCCAGAACGGTGGCAGCCTCGGAGACGATGACGTGGGCTTCGGGTCGCACCTCGCGCACCCGCTGCGGCACTGGGCAGCGAGCCACCGTGCAGCGCCCGTCGTGCACCGTGGGCGACTTCGGCCGGCTGGCGCGGACAAACACCACCTACCGGACCGCCCTGTCCGGGATCACCCGAGCCGGACTGATCTCGTTGGAGCTGGCCCCGGCGAGCGGCGACGAGTTCGGCTTTGCGTCACGTGAGGCAGCGGCGCCGGGGCAGCGACCGGCGCTGATCCTGACCGTGCGCCGGCCCTGACCGTAGGACCGGGACGGTGAAGCCATCGCACGCGGGCTACGTCCCGCGTTGCGATGGGCGTCGTCTGGGCCCGGCGACCAGGGTCGCCGGGTTCAGTTCACCCGCTCGAGCCGCGGGTTGGGACGGATACGACGTCCCGCCTTCGCGCACGGGCGTCCGTCGACCATGACGATGTCGGCGGTGAAGTTGTTCGAGCCGCTGATCAGCGAGGAGCCGACGCCGTAGGCGTCGACCGGCACGGCGGCGGCCTCGAACGAGCGGATGCGCTCGGCGTCGAAGCCCCCCGACGCCACGATGCGCACGTGGCGATGGCCCGCCTCGTCCAGCGCCTCACGGATGCGGTGCACGAGACGCGGATTGACGCCCGTGGGGCGGAAGTCGCCCATCTCGCCCCACAGCGAGCGATCCACCATCGTCTCGGCGGTGTCCAGCCGGACTCCCCACAGGTCGTCGCCCAGCGCGTCGGCGACGGCGAGCGCGGTCGGGATCGAGTCGTTCTCGAAGTCGACGAGGACGGTGATGTTCATCCTCGCGGCGTAGCGGGCGGCGAAGGCGCGCGCGGCCGCCACGGTGTCGCCCCCGTAGGCGGCGATCAGCGCGTGCGGCACGGTTCCCACGCCGTAGCCGCCCCACCACGACGCCTGGGCGTCGGTCGAGACGCCGATGGCGCCCGCGACGTGCGCCGCCCAGCCGTCGCCGGTCTGGACCCGCCAGTGGTCGTGGCGGGCGGGGAAGAAGAGCACAGGCTTGTCGCCGGCGGCGCGGACGACGTCGCGCACGTTGCCCATGATCAGGCTGCGCCGCGCGAGGCAGCCGACGTAGACGGTCTCCAGATGGGCGAACAGCGCGTAGTCGCCCTCGATGGTCAGGACGCTCTCGTGCGCGGCGATGTCGTCGCCTTCGCGCAGCGCGTGCACCTCGAGCTCCGGCCAGCCGTCGCGCCAGCTCCCGTCGGCATCGCGCGCACCGGAGCACAGCTTGAGCACCGCGATCGCCTCGTCGATGCCGCCGAGGACCGACTCGCGCTTCTGGAACACCTGCATGAGGACCCGCGGGTGGCGCCCGTCGGCTTCGAGCAGCTCCTTGGTGAAGTTGAAGTACGCGTCGCTGTAGTAGCCGCTGCGCAGTCTCTCGACCGGCAGGCGGAAGACTTCGGGAGTGAGTCGCTCGCGCACGTGACGCGCATCATGACGGCGAGGGCGTCGTCCCGGCGCGCGCGAGGATCGGGTGGGATCGACTTCCGCTGCGGCGGGGTAGGCACCGGACCCATGGCCGCCCTCAGCGACTCCAGGCTCCTGCTCGGCGACTGGAATCGCGTGATCCGCGACCCGCTCGACCTGGTGCGCATCGCCTTCGTCGTCGGCGCGATCTGGCTCGCGGTGGCCGGAGACGCCAAGGGAGCGTTCAACCTGGCGCTCGGATCGGTGGTCCTCGTCGCGGCGCGCCTGGCGAACCTGCCGCGCCTCTACGACCTGGCGCTGATCATCGCGATGACGCTCACCCAGGGCGGCGAGGCGGCCGGCCTCTACGACACGTGGGCGTGGTACGACCGCGTCGTGCACTTCGTGGTGCCGATGCTCACATCGCAGGTGCTCTACCTCTGTCTCGCCCGGATCGAGGTGCTGCCCGACCCGCAGCAGGAGACGCTGCGCCGCCACGACGCCGGCATGTTCATCGTCACCTTCGCCCTGGGACTGGCGGTGGGCGCGGTCTGGGAGATCTTCGAATGGAGTTCCGACGGCGTGTTCGGATCCGATCTGTCCCAGGGCAACGTCGACACCATCGGCGACCTCATCGCCGACGCCGGCGGCTCGCTGGCCGGCGGTGCGCTCATGGTGCTCTGGTCCAAGAAGGGCTGGGGGTCGGTCCGTCGCGTGCCCGGCTCGCGTCACGAGGACGTCAGCGACTGAGGGGTCCGGCGGCCGCCGAGGCGGCTCGCGGGTCCGTTCGGCGTGGCGTGTAGGTTCGCTGCCATGAGTGCCCTCGAACGCCGCTTCAAGCTCGCCGAGCGCGGGACCTCGGCTCGCGTCGAGGTCCTGGGCGGCGTGGCGACGTTCCTGACGATGTCGTACATCGTCTTCGTGAATCCGGCGATCCTCAGCGCCGCCGGCCTCCCGTTCGCCGCGGTGGCGGTCGCCACCGCCCTGGGCGCCGCCTTCTTCACCGCGCTGATGGGGTTGACCGCCAACATGCCCTTCGCGCTCGCCTCCGGTCTCGGGCTCAACGCGGTGGTCGCCTTCGACCTGGTGCTCGGCCGCGGCCTGAATTGGCCGGTCGCGATGGCCTGCATCGTCCTCGAGGGGGTCATCGCGGTGGTCCTGGTCCTGGCCGGCCTGCGCGAGGCCGTCCTGCGCGCCGTCCCGCACGAGCTGAAGCTGGCGATCGGCGTCGGCATCGGCCTGTTCATCACGCTCGTCGGCCTGCGCGAGGGCGGCATCGTGGTCAACAACCCGGCCACCGGCATCGGCCTCGCCGACCTGACCGGCGGAGCGCCGCTGATCGCGCTCGCCGGCGTGCTCGTGGCCGCGGTGCTGGCGGCACGCGACGCGCGCGGCGCGATCCTCGCCGGGATCCTGGTCTCGACGCTGCTGGGAATGCTGTTCGGCGTGCTGGAGCCCCCCGACGGCGTGCTCGACGTTCCCGGCTCCGGCGACTTCGCCACCTTCGGCGAGGCGCTGGCGCCCTCCGCGCTGGAGGGAGCGCTGACTTTCGCGCTGGTGCCGGTGATCTTCACCCTGTTCATGACCGACTTCTTCGACACGATGGGAACCGCGGTGGCGGTCGGCAGCGCCGGTGGCCTGACCGACGAGCAGGGCGAGCTGCTCAGCACGCGCCGCGTGCTGCTGGTCGACTCGGCCGCTGCGGTCGGTGGCGGCGCCCTCGGCGTGTCGAGCATCACGACCTACGTCGAGTCCGGCGCCGGAGTGGCGGAGGGAGCGCGGACCGGCCTGGCCTCGCTGGTCACCGCCGCGCTGTTCGCGCTCACCGTGTTCCTGGTGCCGCTGATCGCCGTGGTGGGGCAGGGCATCATGGTCGGCGAGGCGTCGATCCACCCGGCCATCGCGCCCGCGCTGATCATGGTCGGCTACCTGATGCTGCGGCTGGTGGGCCGCATCGACTGGGAGCGCCCCGAATCGGCGCTGCCGGCCTTCGGGGTGATCGCCGGCGTGCCGCTGACCTTCTCGATCGCCGCGGGCATCGGCTTCGGGATCCTGCTCTACGTCGCCGCGATGGTCGCCCGCGGGCGAGTCCGCGAGGTGCATCCGCTGGTGTGGGTGCTCGTGCCGATGTTCCTGGCCTTCTTCGCCGCCGACTGGCTCACCGCGAACGTCTTCTAGGCCGACGCGAGGCGTCGGCCCCGACGGGCGGCCGGTCGCCGTCGGGGCGACCGGCCGGTGGCCGCTACGGCTGCAGGAGGATCTTGATGGCGCCGTCCTGCTTCTTCTGGAAGACCTCGTAGGCGTCGGGCGCCTGGTCGATGGAGATCTTGTGGGTGGCGAACTGCTCGACGCCCAGGGGGTCGTCGTCGGTGAGCAGCGGCATGATGTCGTCGACCCAGCGCTTGACGTTGGCCTGACCCATCCGCAGCTGGATCTGCTTGTCGAACAGCGTGAACATCGGCATCGGGTCGCTCTCGCCGCCGTAGACGCCGCTCAGCGAGATGGTGCCGCCCCGGCGCACGATGTCGATCGCCGAGTAGATCGCGTTCATGCGGTCGACGCCGGCGCGCTGCATGAGGGGGTCGGCGATCACGTCGGGGGTCAGGCCGGCGATCAGGTGGGCCATCTTGCCGACCGGTGAGCCGTGCGCCTCCATGCCGACCGCGTCGATCACCGAGTCGGGGCCACGCCCGCCGGTCATCTCGCGGATTGCGTCGCCGAGGTCTTTCTCGTGGTCGAGCAGGTTGACGACCTCGATCCCGCGTCCGCGGACGCGCTCGAGGCGCTCGGGCACCAGGTCCACGCCGATGACGCGATGGCCCAGGTGGGTGGCGATGCGCGACGCCATGTCGCCGATCGGCCCGAGGCCCAGGACGACGACGCTGCCGCCGTTCGGGATGCCGGCGTAGGCGACGGCCTGCCAGGCGGTGGGGAGGACGTCGGAGAGGTAGACGAAGCGGTCGTCCGCCGGGCCCTCGGGAACCTTGATGGTGGTGTTCTGGGCCTGCGGCACGCGCAGGAACTCGGCCTGGCCGCCGGGAACCTGGCCGTAGAGCTTGGTGTAGCCGAAGAGCGCGGCGCCCTTGTCGTACTCACGGACCTGCGTGGTCTCGCACTGGGTGTTCAGGCCCTGGTCGCACATGAAGCAGTGCCCGCAGGACATCTGGAACGGCATGACGACGCGATCGCCCACCGCGACGTTGGTGAGGCCGCTGCCGACCTCCTCGACGATGCCCATCGGCTCGTGGCCGAGGATGTCGCCCTCGCTCATGAACGGGCCCATCACCTCGTAGAGGTGCAGATCGGAGCCGCAGATGCCGGTGGAGGTGATGCGGACGATGGCGTCCGTCGGCTCCTGGATGGTCGGATCGTCGACGTTGTCGACGCGGACGTCCCGCTTGCCGTGCCAAACCACTGCCTTCATTCCGTCTGTCTCCTCGCGTGGACGCCGTGTCGCAACCGTTGTCGGCGGAAGCATCCCCGGCGCGGGCGCCGACTAAGCGGATCCGTCGCGCCTGCTGCGAGTCGGCGACGGTCGGAACCAGCGGTCGGCTCGAGCGGGTGGCATCCCGGCCGCCGTGACCTCAGATCTGCGTCCGGCGGCCGATTACCGGGCAATGACCGACCGGCGCGACGCTCGACACGGCCCAGAGGGCTCGAGTCGGCTCGCGGTTCCGGCGGACGCCGGCAAGTGGCGCATGCCGGCTCCCGGTCGTCTTGCCCCTTGGCGCACGAACCTCACGGGGTGATGCTCGCGGCGCTCGCGCTCCTGCTCCTCCACCACCTCATCGGCCTGGGGGACATCGGCGAGGCGACCATCGGGCGCTTCGCCGACGACGCGGTCGTGACCCTCGCCGCAGCACTGTGCCTGCTGCGCGTCTTCAACGAGCCACGGCAGCGCGGCGCCTGGCTGCTGTTGTGCGGCGCGTTGACCGTGTGGTCTGCTTCGACCGCCTACCAGAGCCTCGTCCTGTGGGATCGCCCCCAGGTCGGCGCGAGCGTGGCGGACGTCGGCTATCTCGCGATCTACCCGCTGTCGCTGATGGCGCTGCTAAGCCTGGCTCGCCGACAGCTGGGCCGCCTCGACCTGCGTCTGGGCATCGACATGCTGATCGGAGCTCTCGCACTGCTCGCGTTCATCGCCGGTCGGCTGCTGGCGACGGCACGGGCGAGCGGCGACCTCCTGACCACCGTGGTGAGCGTCGCCTTCCCGGCGGCGACCTGCTCCTGGTGGCGCTCGCGATCGCCATCGGCAGCGCCCACCGCTGGCGGCTCGAGCGGCTGTGGCTCGTGTTGATGGGCGGCTACGGGGTCACCGTGATCGGGGACCTCCTCTACGCCGCCGACTTCGCCGACGCCATGACGAGCTACTCGACGACCGTCTCGGCGCTCTGGTCGTGCGGCGTGGCGCTGATCGCCTGCTCGAGCTGGATCCCGTCGCCGCCGCCCTCCGATCGCCGCCACAGCGCGGGCGCCATCGGCCTGCCCATCGTCCTGGCGTTCGGCGCGCTGGCGCTCGTCGCCTACAGCAGCGTGAGCCCGGTCGAGCCGGTCTCGGTGCTGCTCGCCGCCGGTTCGCTCTGCGCCTGCCTCATCCGGCTCAGCCTCACTCATCGCGACAACGCCGTGCTGCTCGGGGAGGCCGACGAGCACGCGCACCTCGACCCCCTGACCGGCCTCGGCAACCGGCGAGCGTTCGCCCGTGACGCCGAGCGCCTGCTGGCGAGCCTCGGCCCGGGCGCCGAGCTGCTCCTGTCGCTGTTCGACCTCGACGGCTTCAAGCGCTACAACGACCGCGACGGCCACCTGGCCGGCGACGAGCTGCTGGCTCGCTTCTCGCGTCAGATGCTCGATGCGGTGGGAGGGGAGGGACGCTGCTACCGCATGGGCGGAGACGAGTTCTGCCTGATCGCCGAGACGGGCGGCGCGGATGCCGACGACCTGACGCAGCGCGCCGCCAACGCGCTCTCCGACGGTCGCCCGGAGGTCGGCGTAGAGTCGTCACACGGCTCGGTGACGATCGCGGCTGGCATGGACCTGACCGTGGCGATGCGGCTCGCCGACGAGCGGATGTACGTGCACAAGCGAGCCAAGCGCGACGGCCCGATGGCTCCCGTCGTCTACATCGACTCGCCCGGCGATCGCCGGGCCGCCGCCCACCGCCGGCCGGCGAAAGCCGGTCCCGAAGCGACCCGGGGGAGTCACCCGCCAGGGGCGGCGACCGGCGCCGTAGACCCCGAAGGGCCCCCCGCGCCGGCCTGACGGCGCGGCTCAGGCCGCCAGGGCCAGCGCCAGCGGGCGGTCGCGCCACAGCGCGTCGTCGCCCAGTGCGGTGCGCTGCACGCGTCCCGCGGCGCTGAGGTCGATGAGGGCGGCCTCGGCGGCGTCACGGTCGACTTGATCGTTGCCGGCCCGCATCAGCTCGGCGATCTCCTGGGTGGTGAGGCCGTCGGGGTAGGCCTCGAGGACCTCGGAGACGTCCTCGGCGGGTCCGCGCCGGGTCAGCGACGGATCGAGGTTGGCGACGAGCACGTCGTAGGCCTCGACCGGCTGGAAGCCGCCCGCCTCGAGCCGCTGGGCGCCGCGGGTGAAGACCAGCGACGGCGCCGTGTAGCGGACCAGGCCGTCGGTGCTGGCCGCCTTGCCCTGGAACTCGGTCGGGCTGCCGCTCGCCTGGCGCGCCTCGTCGCGGTCGGCCTCGTAGTCGCGCTGGACCGAATCCGAGTCGATGCGCGACATGACCATCTCGACGTCGAGATCGTCGACCGTCGCGAGCGCACGGCCGATGCCGTTGTCCTCGTCGAGCGTCAGGGTGGTGTTGAACCAGGCGAACTGGAGCGCCCGGTACACCGCCCACTCGCGGTCCGGGGCGACCTCGCGGGTGGCGACGATCGCCCGACAGGCGCGGCCGGTGCCCAGCACGCGTGCCCGCGGGGCGACCGCGAACGGCATCCCGTAGCGCCGGAAGCGCCGGTTGCCGTGGGCCATGGCCGCCGCCGTGTAGCCGCGGTCCTCGTACTGCCGGCCGCTCTCGGTGAGGCCGATGGTGATCAGCCGCCACTCGAGCTGGCTCCCGTAGCGCCAGCGGAGCACCGCGAGCGCCGGGTTGGCGGAGTAGCCCCACGGGCAGCCGGGGTCGCTGAAGCAGTCGACGCGGATGGTGGCCGGCTGGGTCATGCCGCGCCGACGACCGGCGTCTCGGCGGCTCCCGCGGCGTACGCCTGCCGCAGCCCCGAGAGCATCAGCTCGGGAGGCTGGGCTCCGGAGATCGCGAAGGCCCCGTCGATGACGAAGAACGGAACTCCGGTGACGCCTCTCTCGCCGGCCAGCCGCTCGTCGGCGCGGACGGCGTCGGCGTACTCGCCGCCGGCCAGGACTCCCTCGGCGGCGGCGACATCGAGCCCGATCTCGCCGGCCAGCCGCACCAGCGTGGCCCGATCGCCGATGTCGGCGCCGTCGGACATGTAAGCGGTGAACAAGCGCTCCTCGGTGGCGTCCTGCAGGCCGTGAGCGGTCGCGAAGTGGATCAGCCGGTGGGCGTCGAAGGTGTTGGCCGGCACCGCGGAGTGCAGGTCGTACTTCAGCCCGACGCCGGCCGCGCGCTCGGACATCCCGTCGATCATCGACCGCGCCTGCTCGCGGCTGGAGCCGTACTTGGCGGCCAGGGCGTCACTCAGGTCGCCGTCGAAGGCGCCGGGGTGACTCGGGTCGAGCTCGAACGAGCGCCAGTGGACCACGACCTCGTCGGCGTGCTCGAATCGCTCCAGCGCCTGCTCGAAGTGGCGCTTGCCGATGAAGCACCACGGGCAGACGACGTCGGACCAGATCTCGACTCTCACAATGACTCCCTGTCGTGCGCGGTGGTGAGATCCAGCGCCGGTCCCGCCGGGACGATGCGCGTGGGGTTGATGTGCTCGTGCGTCACGTAGTAGTGGCGCTTGATGTGGTCGAAGTCGACCGTCTCGGCGACGCCCGGCGTCTGGAAGAGGTCGCGCAGGTACCCGAACAGGTTCGGGTAGTCGGCGATGCGGCGGATGTTGCACTTGAAGTGCCCGACGTAGACGGGGTCGAAGCGCACCAGCGTGGTGAACAGCCGCCAGTCGGCGAGCGTCTGGGCGTCGCCGAACAGGAAGCGGCGCGTCGCGAGCCGCTCTTCGAGGCTGTCGAGTGCCTCGAAGAGGGGGACGACGGCGGCCTCGTAGGCGCCCTGGCTGGCGGCGAAGCCGGACTTGTAGACACCGTCGTTGATGGCGTCGTAGATCCAGGCGTTGAGCTCGTCGATCTCGTCGCTGAGGTCGGCCGGATACAGGTCGACGCCGGGATTGCCGGCGATGGCGTCGAACTCCGAGTTGAGCATCTCGATGACTTCGGAGGACTCGTTGTTGACGATCCGCCCGGTCTCGGTGTCCCACAGCACGGGCACCGTCACGCGAGCGTCGAAGGCGGGGTCGGTGGCCGCGTAGGCCTCCGACAGGAGCTCCCAGCCGTTGACCGGGTCGGGCTGCTCGGGCATGAAGCGCCAGCCGCGCTCGTCGCGGATCGGGTCGACCACCGTCATCGGGATCGCGTCGACGAGCCCCTTGAGCTGCCGGACGATGATCGCTCGGTGTGCCCACGGGCAGGCGAGCGACACGTAGAGGTGGTAGCGCCCGGCGACCGCGGGGTAGCCGCTCGCGCCGTCGGCGGTGACGCGGTCACGGAACGCCGACGTCTGGCGGACGAAGGCGCCCGCGGCGTTGCGCTCACGCGTGATGGTGCCGGAGTCGCGGGTCATGGGGCCTCCAACGGCCAGTCGGCACGGGGGTCGGGCAGGGGGGTAAGGCGCCTCGATGGCGGCGCGGTGCGGCTCGAAGCGCGGCGGCAGGATGACCACCGAGCCGAGCTCGTCGAGCGGCACGTCGACGGTGAAGCCGGGGCCGTCGTCGGCGATCTCGAACAGCACACCGCTCGGCTCGCGGAAGTAGATCGAGTGGAAGTAGTGGCGGTCGATGATCCCCGACGTTTGGACGCCGGCCGACCGCAGATGCGGGTCCCACTCGGGATGCTCGGCCATGCGCGTTCCCCACGCTACGTGGTGGACGGTGCCGGAGCTCTGGGCGCCGCGCTGCTGGGGCGGGGCGTCGTAAGCGATGAAGGCTCCGCGTGACTCGCCGCGCAGCTCCCACTCGGCCTCGCCGCGACGGGTGGCTCCCATCACGACGCCGAGTAGGGGGGCGCTGGCCTCGGGCGCGACGCTGTAGGCGCGCACGCCGGCGAAGCCCTGCAGCGCGAACTCGCGCGGGACCTCGGGATGCGACGCGATCAGCGGCGCGTCGGGAGAGTCGTCGATGGCCAGCTCGAAGGTGAGGCCCTCGAAGTCCGAGAAGCGGACCGAGTCGCCGTCGCGGTGGACGTCGACGCCCTCGGCGGCGAGGCGCTCGGCCCAGAAGGCGACGGCCTCGGCGGAGGCCACGCGCCAGACGATGGTGTGCACCATCCCGGCTCCGGCGCGCCCGCGGTTGGCGTGCGGGTACTCGAAGAAGGTCAGCTCGGAGCCGGGCCGCCCGTTCTCGTCCGCGTAGAAGAGGTGGTAGACGCTGGGGTCGTCCTGGTTGACCGTCTTGGCGACCATCCGCAGCCCCATCACGCGGGTGTAGAAGTCGACGTTGCGTGCCGCGTCGCCGGTTATCGCCGTGATGTGGTGAATGCCCTCGAGACGCATGGCCTCTCCCAGTGGTTGCTAGTGCAACTACCAGGATAGCGCGCAGTCGGCGCCACGAAAGGAGCCGATCCAGGCGGACCGGGTCGCGTCCAGCGGCCTGGGCGAGCCGGGATCAGTAGGCGTCGGCGGCGACGAGCGGGCCGAACACCCGGCCGCCCAGCGTCCGCGCCGGGTCGCCGAAGAAGCCGTTGGAGGCGGTGACCCGGCTCGCCGCGTCGCTGCGGATGCGCTCGATGACACCGCCGGGGGCCAGGCCGGCGCACGGTCCGGCGCGGCCGGCGCTGCCGTGGCAGAGGGCGACCGTCCCGGCGACGTGCGGGGCGGCCTGGCTGGTTCCGAGGTAGGTCGAGGGCTCGCCGCGCAGGCCGGTCGAGGTGATGCAGGTGCCGGGAGCCGCGACGGTGTGGGCGGCGGCGCCGGGTCCGTAGCCGAAGTTGGAGTAGGTCGCGTAGGAGTCGTCGGACTCGCCGGCCTCGCAGGGCTCCCCGCCGGCGGCGCCGGGCACGCCGTCGGTGTCGGTCATCGCGGTCACGGCCAGCACCTCGGAGTAGGCGGCCGGGACGGTCGAGGCGAAGTCCTCGGCCGCATTGCCCGCGGAGGCGACGTAGGTGACGCCCGCCTCGACCGAGCGGCAGATCGCCTGGTGCTGCGCGTCGCCGCTGATGGCGCCGCAGTCGCCGTCGTCGCGGCCGGTGGCCCCGATGCTCATGTTCGCCACGCGGATGTTCAGCGCGCGGGCGTTGGCCGTCACCCACTCGATGCCGCACAGGACCTGAGAGAGGCTTCCTCCCGCACGGGCGTCGAGGACCTTGACGGAGTACACGCGGGTGCCCGGAGCCACGCCGGTGAAGTCGGAGCCCTGATTGCGGGCGCCGATGATCCCGGCGATGTTGGTGCCGTGGCCGTTGTCGTCGTCGGCCGCCTTCTTGGGCTTCACGCAGTTGACCCCGTCGACGGCGGCGAGGTCGCGGTTGTCCAGGTCGACTCCGGTGTCGATCACCGCGACGTTCGCGGTGCTGTCCTGGTGGCTGGAGGTGGGAGTCGCCGCGCCGATGCGGCGCACGCCGGGCGGCGTCGTCTCGCCTGCCGCGGTGGGCGCGAGCCTGCCCGCGGAGAAGGCGACGTCCGGCTGGACGTGATCGACGCGCGGATCCTTCCTGAGCTTCTTGAGCTGAGCGGCGTCGAGATCGGCGGCGAAGCCCTTAAGGGCCCTCACGTAGCGGAACCTCGTCACGAAGCGGCCCTCTCGGCCGAGGGCCTCGACGGCGCTCCCCGAGTGGTTCACCGACTGCTGCAGCGTCACCACGTAGGGCCGCTTCTGCGGCGCGGCCGCTTCGGCGGCCGCGGTGGGCAGGGCGGCGCCGAGCACGGCGGCAAGCGTCAGGGTGAGCTTCTTCACGACTGGCCTCCGACCGATCGCAGCTTGGGAATGGCCGGCACGGCGCTGGCGGCGTCGCGCACGACCTCGGCGCAGCGCTCGGCACTGACCGGGCGGCAGAGGCCGTAGCCCTGCGCCAGCTCGCAGCCCATCTCGGCCAGGGCGCGCGAGATCTGCAGCGTCTCGACGCCCTCGGCGGTGACGCACAGGCCGAGGTTCTTGGCGAGGTCGATGGTCGAGCGGACGATCGCCGCGTCGCTGGCGCTGGTCTCCATGTTGGCCACGAAGGAGCGGTCGATCTTGATCTCGTCGACCGGCAGGCGCTGCAGCTGCACGAGCGACGAGAACCCGGTGCCGAAGTCGTCGATCGCCAGCGAGATGCCCATCGTCCGCAGCTCCTCGAGCACCTGCTGCGCGGTCCGGCCCGACGGGACGGGGCGGCTCTCGGTGATCTCGAGCTGGAGGTTGTGGGCGGGCACGCCGTGTGCCGAGAGCAGGTCGCCGATGCGCCGTGGCAGGGCGGGGTCGAGCAGGGTCCGCGGCGAGACGTTGACCGACACGCGCAGGTCGAGGCCGCTCTCGCTCCACGCGGCGATCTGGGCGATGGCGACGCCGAGGACGACGTCGGTGAGGCGGTTGATCAGGCCACTCTGCTCGGCGAGCGGGATGAAGCCGTCCGGCCCGATGCGTCCGAGCTCCGGGTGCTCCCAGCGCGCCAGCGCCTCGGCCGCGGCGGGCGGGCCGCCGCGCAGCGCGAACTTGGGCTGGTACTCGAGGACGATCTCACCCGCCTCGAGACCCCGCCGGAGCTGTCCGGCGAGCAGGAGCCGGTCGACGGTGTAGTGATCCTGGTTGGGCGCGTAGAGCTCGACCGGGTGCTGCGAGGCCTTGGCGCAGTAGAGGGCGACGTCCGCCTTGCGCAGGAGGTTCTCGCCGCTGGCGGCGTGTTCGGGAAAGCAGGCAACGCCGATGCTGGCGCGCACGTCGAGGACGATTCCGTCGAGCTCGAAGGACTCCTTCATCGCCCGGATCAGCTCCTCGGCGACGCGCTGGCCCTCCGCGACGTCCTCGACGCGCGGGAGCAGCACGGCGAACTCGTCGCCGCCCAGGCGAGCGAGGACGTCGTCGGGGCCGAGCGCCGAGGACAGCCGCGCGGCGACGGCTTGCAGCAGCCGGTCGCCGTAGGCGTGGCCCATCGTGTCGTTGACCGCCTTGAAGTCGTCGAGGTCGAGGATCATCAGCACGACCTGGCCGCCGGTGATCTCGGCCCGGGCGAGCGCCCGCTCGAGGCGCTCGCGCAGCAGGACCCGGTTGGGCAGCTCGGTGAGGGCGTCGTGCATGGCGCGGTGCGCGTGGCGGATCGCCTGGCGCGCACCGGCGTAGACCGCCATGGTCGGCAGGACACAGAGCGGGACGAGCACCAGGCTCGCCTGGGCGGAGGCCACCACCACGGGGGCGAGGGCCAGGACGAAGCCCTGGGTGAGGATCTGGAATACGGAGTCCGCCAGCAGATAGCGCAGGGGCGGCTCGCCGATCAGGAGGGCGGCGCCGATGCCGGCCAGCACGTGGCCGATCAGGAAGAAGGCGACGGCGCCGCCGAGCGCCGCGGGCAGGGCGCCGGCGAGGTCGGACACCGGCAGCGGCTGTCCGATCAGCGCGATGACGGCGCCGGCGCCGGCCACCGCGAGCGCGTACTGGGCGGCGTTGAAGGCGATCTTGGCGACGCTGAGGCGGCTGACCACGTCGGCGATCAACGAGGCGCCGGCGTAGGCGACGATCGCCGGAACGACGCCGAAGACCAGCAGGATCGCGAACGCAAAGGCTCCGGAGATCGTCACCCGGTCGCGGCCGTCGCGACGCGGCACGTCGATCGGCAGGAGCTCGCCGAGCAGCAGAAGGCCGGCGAACAGCCAGTAGTGCCAGTTCTCGAGCGGCGTGAGGGCGCCGCCGCCCGCCAGGGGGCCCAGCAGCACGATCGCCACCACGGTGACCACGACCGCGTAGGCGGTGAACTTCCCGGCGGGGATCTGGGCGGCGGTCTCGGAGCGGTGGGTCACGCCAGCGTCTCCCCGTGAGGAGACAGCGGTCCTGCAGTGGTGGTGTACCGACTGCGCACGATGAAGCAGTCATCGGCGGCCCCCCTGGGGAACTTGAGCCGGTGCGCGCGACGAGTGGACTCTGAGGTCATGGCTCTGACTCCGGGCCGGGCGTACGATCCCGCTGGATGGCTCCTTCGCTGCATCTGGTCGGGCGTTCGGGAGCCCCGTTGCTGCTCGACCTCCCGTGGGAGGAGCCGCTCGAGGAGTGGGACGAGGACCGACTGGTCGAGGTCCTGCGCGGCATCAGCCGCCACGTCGTGCGCTTCGTCGACTCCGGCGGCGAGCTCTACGCCCTCAAGGAGCTCCCCGACCGCGTCGCGCAGCGGGAGTTCCGGATGCTGCGCGCCCTGGCGGCGGAGTCCATGCCGGTCGTCGAGGTGATCGGGGTGGTTTCGCGGCGCGGGGGCGACCTCGGGTCGATCCTCGTCACGCGACACCTCGAGTTCGCGATCCCCTACCGCATCCTGTTCTCCGACTGCGGGCCCGCGCGGGGGCTGCCGAACCTGCACTCGACCCTCGTCTCGGCGCTCGCCGAGCTGCTGGTCCGGCTTCACCTCGCCGGCTTCTTCTGGGGCGACTGCTCACTGTCGAACACGCTGTTCCGCCGTGATGCGGGTGCGCTCTCGGCATACCTGGTCGACGCCGAGACGGGTGAGATGCACGACGCGCTGACTGCTGGTCAGCGCCGCCACGACCTGATGATCGCCGAGGAGAACGTCGCCGGAGAGCTGCTCGACGTCGCCGGTGAGATCGGCCGCCTGCCGGCGGACGTGGATCCCGCCACGACCGCCGCCGAGTTGCGAAGCCGCTACGACGACCTGTGGGAGGAGCTGACCGGAGTCGACGTCTTCCGGCCCGACGAGCGCTACCGCATCGAGGAGCGCCTTCGTCGCCTCAACGAGCTCGGCTTCGACGTCGAGGAGATCGACCTCGAGCCGGTGCCGGAGGGCTATCGCCTGCTGCTGGACCCGCGTCTGGTCGAGCCCGGCCATCACCGGCGCCGGCTGCTCGTGCTCTGCGGTCTCAGCGCGCAGCCCAAGCAGGCGCGCCGCATGCTCAACGACCTCGCCGGCTTCCGCGCCCGCCTGGAGCAGGAGGAGGGCCGGCCGCTGGCCGAGTCGGTGGCCGCCTATCGCTGGCGCGCCGAGGTGTTCGAGCCCGCCGTCGCCGGAGTCCCGGAGGAGCTGCGCGACAAGCGCCAGGCGGCCGAGGTCTTCCACGAGATCCTCCAGCACCGCTGGTTCCTGTCCGAGCGCCAGGGCGCCGACGTCGGCCTCGAGGCGGCGGTGGCTTCCTACGTCACCGACGTCCTCCGCCACGCCCCGGACGAGCGGACGATGCTCGCTGATCCGGAGACGACCATCCCACGGGGCTGACCCGGGCGCTCAGAAGCCGACGTCGGCGGCCGCGCAGACGTCGGCGGACATGTTGAGCTCCATCAGCTGAAGCGAAGCGGCGGCCAGGTGCGGGGGGATGTGGGCCACCGCGTCGCGCGGGACGCCCACTCGGAGCTGGCGGCTGTAGGCGTCCAGGGCCGAGTAGAAGATGCACTGCTCGGTCACCTGGCCGACCAGGACGATCCGGTCCACCTCCTCCTGACCGAGGAGGTACTCCAGCGGCGTGCCGTAGAAGATCGAGTGGCGCGCCTTGACGACGAACAGGTCGTCGGGACGCGGGGAGAGCGGCTCGACCAGCTCGGGAGCCCGGCCGGCGAGCGCGGCTCATGCCGGCGCCCATACCCTCGAGGGGGCGGCGCGAGTCACGCGATGACGGGGGTCCGCGTGAGTCAGCTCTCGGGCGCGGCCAGCGCGCCGATCACGTCGCGCCACCAAGACTCCTCGGCGTCGCCGGCGGCGTGGCGCAGGCGGCGGCGTGCCGCGTCCTGCACGAGGCTGGCGGAGCCGAGCGCCACCACCGGGCCGGTGAACGCGTAGCGGCCGTCGGCCAGCGAGATAACCGCGCCCGGTGTCCCGTCGCGCCGGGTGCGCAGCTGCTCGAGCACCTCGACGCGCCCGACGTGCGTCGGCCGGCCGGGGTCGCCGCCGTCGATGGCCGGCGTCCAGGGCCGCGTGGAGAAGATCGGCCGCCGCTCGGGCACGCGCGGGCGCTCGCGCGGTGCGCCGATCGGGCCGGCGTGCCAGCGCTCGATCAGGGCCGGCATCTCCATCGAGGCCTCCTGGCGGACCAGGACGTGCAGCCGGTCGCCCGGCTCGATGCGCGTCGACCCGCGAGGCGGCAGCGCCTGCTCGCCGCGGACGATCAGGTTGAGCAGGGCGTCACGTGAGAGGCCGAGCTCGCGCACCCGGCGGCCGGCGATGGCGTCGTCGCGAGCCACCGGGTACTCGACGATCTCGGCGCCGAGCCGGCGGATCGCGCCGGCGTCGATCAGCTGCCGGGGGATGGCGGCGATCGCGGTGGTGACGCCGAGCAGTCGCGCCACCGGTTCGAACGAGACGCCCTGGATGACTGTCGAGATCAGCACGACGAAGAAGGCGATGTTGAAGAAATCGAGCGAGTTCGGCACTCCCGCGATGACCGGGAAGGTGGCGAGCACCACCGGCACGGCCCCGCGCAGCCCCGCCCAGCCGACGATCACCCGCTCCTGCCAGCGGTAGCCCCAGCCCGGGATGGCGGCCAGCACGCCGAGCGGGCGCGCCACCACCGCCACCACGATCGCCAGCGCGGTGCCCTGGAGGATCACCTCGGGCAGCTGGGAGGGGAAGACCAGCAGCCCGAGGACCACGAACATGGCCAGCTGCCCGAGCCAGGCGGCCCCCTCGTGGAAGGTGGTGATGATCCGCTTGGCGGGGATCTGCCCGCTGCCGAGCGCCAGCCCGGTCAGGTAGACGCTCAGGAAGCCGGAGCCGTGCAGCACGTCGGCGGCGCCGAAGGCGATGGCGGCCGCGGCGATCGAGGCGACCGGGTAGAGGCCCGCCGAGGGGAGGCGGGATCGGGTCAGCGCCTGGTTGACCAGCCAGCCGACGGCCAGGCCGACGGCGGCTCCGATGCCGAGCTCGGAGACGAACAGCAGGGCCATGTCGGTGATGCCGTAGCCGGGATCCTCGATGAAGCCGATGAAGCCGATCACCAGCAGCACCGCGACCGGGTCGTTGAAGCCGGCCTCGCCCTCCAGGGTGCGGGCCAGCCGCCGGTCGAGCGTGGAGCCGCGCAGGATGGCGAACACCGCGGCGCCGTCGGTGGAGGACAGGATCGCCCCGATCAGCAGCCCCTCCACCATCGTGAGGTCGAACAGCCACGCCGCCGCCGTACCCGCCACCACGGCGGTGACCAGCGTCCCGACGATGGCCAGGCTGATCGCCGGCAGCAGGACGGGGCGGATCTCCTGGTAGCCCGCGGCCAGGCCGCCCTCGAAGAGGATCAGCGCCAGCGCGACGACGCCGACGGTGCGCGCCATGCCGTAGTCGTCGAACCCGATCCAGCCCGCTCCCTCGGAGCCGACCAGCATTCCCAGCGCCAGGAAGAGGACGAGGCCCGGCAGCCGGAGGCGGCCCGCCAGCAGCGACGCGACCAGCGAGGCGGCCAGCAGCGCTCCCGTGATGAGGATTACCTGGCCGTCCTCCATCGGGAGACCCCGGGGCGCTGCTCAGTCGTCGTCGGCTGGCGGTGCGCCGGTCTCCGCGCGCACCGCCAGTCGCCGCGCGGCGTCGGCCAGGAACAGCTTGAGGTTCTTGTCCAGCATCCAGCCGGTGCCGAAGATCTTCGCCTCGTAGGACGAGCGCCACCAGATCTCGGTTCCCCCGGTCGGGATCTCGGTCAGTTGGACCTCGCTGCGGTGGTTGCGGACCGGGAGGGTGCCCTTGATGACCAGCCAGGCCAGCCGGTGCGGCGGCTCATGGACGAAGATCTCCTCGAGGTTGCGCATCCGGCCGGTCCGCAGCAGGCGCCGGGCGCCGACCCCCTGCGGCTGGTCCGGGCCCGCCGACTCCAGGCGGGCCTCGTCGAACAGACCCCACTCGCTCCAGGTGCTCACGTCGGCGAGCAGCTCCCACACCACCTCGCGCGAAGCGGCGCAGGGCCTGACCACATCAACCGTACGCGTCGCCATCGGGACCTTTCATCGGGAGCCTGCCGCCGGGTGCCAGTGTGACGGAAATCGCTCGGATGGCGTTGCGCAGGTGCCGGCGGGGAGGGTTTCCGGCGGCGACGAACGGAGAGGCTGCAGAGGTGGCCGCCACGACCGACTCCGCCGACCTCACCGACGCGCTCGCCCGCCTGTCGGGCTCGCTGCAGGGAGTGACGCTCGACCTGGAGGTCCCCGACGCCGCCTCCGCTCGCGCGCTGCGCGACGAGCTGATCGACCAGATCGACGACTACCTGTTGCCCCGCCTGCGGCAGATGGACGCGCCGCTGCTGATGGTCGTCGGCGGCTCCACGGGAGCCGGCAAGTCCACCCTGGTCAACTCCCTGCTGGGCCGCGAGGTCACGCCGCCCGGCGTCCTGCGTCCCACCACGCGGGCGCCCGTCCTCGCCTGCCACCCGGCCGACCAGCACTGGTTCGAGGACGACCGCGTGCTGCCCAGCCTGGCTCGTACGATCGGCGGGCCCGCCGGGCCCGCCGGCCTGCAGCTGGCCCCCACCGACGCGCTGCCGGCCGGACTCGCCCTGCTCGACTCCCCCGACATCGACTCCGTCGAGGAGGTCAACCGGGACCTCTCCCGGCAGCTTCTGGCCGCGGCCGACGCCTGGCTGTTCGTCACCACCGCCGCCCGCTACGCCGACGCGGTGCCGTGGGAGCTGCTGCACGTCGCCCGCGACCGCGGCACGGCGCTCAGCCTGGTGCTCGACCGCACGCCGCCCGACGCCATCGCCGAAGTCTCCCGTCACCTCTCGCAGATGCTCTCCGACCGGGGGCTCGGCACCACGGAGCTGCTGGTGGTGCCCGAAGCCGAGCTCGAGGGAGGCTTCCTGCCGCAGTCCGCGCTGGCGCCCGTCGCGAGCTGGCTGGACCGGCTGGCGGCCGACGCCGGCGCACGTGCGGAGCTCGTGCGCCGCACGCTGGCCGGCGCGCTGCAGTCGCTGCCGGACCGCGTCGCGCGGATCGAGACCGTGCTCGACGAGCAGCTCGGAGCCATCGACCAGCTGCGCGCCGACGTGACCGGCGCCTATGGCGCCGGCGTGGAGGAGATCGACGAGGCGGTCCAGAGCGGGGCGCTGCTGCGCGGCGAGGTGCTCGCCCGCTGGCACGACGTCGTCGGCACGGGCGACATCATGCGGGCGATGGAGTCGCGGATCGGCTGGCTGCGAGACCGCGTGCGGGCGCTCGTCACCGCCGGGCCGGCCCCCGACATGGCGCTGCGGACGGCGGTCGAGTCCAGCGTGGACGGCCTCGTCCACGCCGCCGCCGACAAGGCGGCCGAGCGGGCGGCGGGCGCCTGGCGCCAGCGTCCACCGGGGCGCCGGCTCCTGGTGGAGGAGGACCGGCTCGGCGCCGCCTCCCCGCAGCTCATCGAGCGCACGCGCGAGGAGGTCCGCGAGTGGCAGGGCTTCGTCTTCGACCTGGTCAGCCAGGAGGGCGCCGGCAAGCGCTCGACGGCGCGGCTGGCGTCGCTCGGCGTCAACGGCGCGGGGCTCACGGTGATGCTCGCGGTGTTCGTGCAGACCGGCGGCCTGACCGGCGCCGAGGTGGTGGTGGCCGGCGGGACGTCGGCGCTGAGCCAGAAGGTGCTCGAGGCGCTGTTCGGCGACCAGGCGGTCCGCTCGCTCGCGCAGCGCGCCCGCACCGACCTGCTGGCCCGCGTCCAGCGGCTGCTCGACGAGGAGGCGGCCCGCTTCCTGACGCGGCTCGACCCGGTCTCGCCCGATCCCGCCCAGCTGGCGACGCTCCGCGACGTGCGGGCGCAGCTGGAGCGCGGGACGTGAGTCGCGAGCTCGACCGGCGGCTCTCGGCGCTGTCCGAGGCCGCCGATCTCGCCGACGGCCGGCTCGACGCCGAGCACGTCGACGCCGCCCGCGCGGTGGTGCAGCGAGCCGGGCGCCGGCTCGGTCTGGGGCTGGAGACGACCGTGGTCGCGCTGGCCGGGCCGACGGGCGCGGGCAAGTCGTCGCTGTTCAACGCGTTGGCGGGTGCCGAGCTCGTCCAGGCGGGTCGCATCCGCCCCACGACATCGACCGCGACCGCCGCGGTGTGGGGAGACGGTGCCGGCGACCTGCTCGACTGGCTGCAGGTGCCGAGACGCCATCCGGTCGGCGTGCTGGCCGACGGCGGCCTGGTCGTCCTCGATCTGCCGGACTTCGACTCGGTGGAGCGACGGCATCGCGACGAGGTGGACCGGATGGTCGACCTCGTCGACCTGCTGGTGTGGGTCGTCGACCCTCAGAAGTACGCGGACTCGTCGCTGCACGACGGCTACCTCAAGCCCCTGGCAGGCTACCGGGAGTCGATGCTGATGGTGCTCAACCAGGCCGACACGCTGAGCTCCGCCGACCTGGCCGCCTGCCGCACGGACCTCAGCGCGCGTCTGACCACCGACGGCCTCGACGGCGTGCCGGTGCTGGCGGTGTCCGCCCGCACCGGTGACGGGCTCGCCGAGCTCCACGGCGCGCTGCGCCAACGGGTCAAGCGCCGCGAGGCCGTCCTGCAGCGCCTCTCCACCGACTTGACGCGAGCCGCCGCCGACCTGTCGGCGACGTGCGCGGCACCGAGTTCGCAGACGCTGGACAAGGGCCGCTCCGACCGGCTCGTGCGGGCGCTCGAGCAGGCGGCCGGCGTGCCCACGGTGGTCAACGCCGTCGGTGCCGCCCACCGCCACCGCGGAGCGCTGGCGGCCGGCTGGCCCGCGACCCGCTGGCTGCGCCGCCTACGACCCGATCCGCTGCGCCGCCTGCGCGTCGGCGAGCCGGGCAGCGGCGACCGGACCTCGCTGCCGCGTGCCACCGCGGTGCAGTCCTCCCAGGTGTCCTCCGCGATTCGCGTGCTGGCCTCCGAGGCCGCCGAGAAGCTCGATGAGCCGTGGCCGTCGCTCGCGCGCAGCGCCGCGCTGCGCCACGAGCAGGTCCTCGCCGACCGGCTCGACGCCGCGGTGGCCGACGCGGCGCTGAAGGTGCGTGCTCCGCTGTGGTGGAAGGCAGCCGGGGCACTGCAGCTCCTGCTCATCCTGACCGTTGCGGTCGGTGCCCTGTGGCTGCTCGGCTACGCCGTCCTCGGCTACCTCCAGCTCGGCGACCTGCTGCCCCGACCGGAGGTGGAGGGCATCGCGGTGCCCAGCCTGATGCTGGTCGGAGGAGCGCTGGCCGGCCTCCTGCTCGCCTTGCTGGCTCGCATCGCGAACTCGTTCGGCGCCCGCCGTCGCCAACGGCGCGCGCAACGGATGCTGGCCGAGCGCGTGCGGGGAGTGGCACAGGAGTACGTGCTGGAGCCGCTGCAATCCGAGCTCGACGTCCACACCGCGCTGTGCGCCCGGCTGCGACAGGCCCGGGCGGCGGAGTCCTGAACCGCCGCCCGGCGTGCGTCGCGCGGGTCAGTCGAAGTCGATCACGCTGCGGATGCCGTCGTGGGCCTCCATCAGATCGAACCCGTGGTTGACGTCGTCGAGGCGGATGCGGTGGGAGACGAACGGGGCGACGTCGATGTCGCCCTCCATGTAGCGGCGGATCAGCATCGGCACCTGGTCGCGGCCCTTGACGCCGCCGAAGGAGGAGCCCGCCACCCGCCGGCCGGTGATCAGGTAGCGGGGGACGACGTCGAGCGTCTCGCCCTTGCCCGCCACGCCGGTGATCGTGCACAGGCCCCAGCCCATGCGGGCGGCCTCGACGGACTGGCGCATCACGCCGACGTTGCCGGTGGCCTCGAAGGTGTAGTCGGCTCCGAAGCCGCCGGTCATCTCGAGGATCTGCTCGACCGCGCCGGGGCCGCCCTCGAGCACGTCGGTGGCGCCCTGTCCGCGTGCCAGCTCCAGGCGATCCTCGGACAGGTCGACGCAGACGATGCGCTCCGCGCCCTGCAGGCGGCAGCCGGCCACCGCTCCGAGGCCGACCATGCCGGCGCCGAAGACCACACAGGTCGAGCCCTTCTGGACACCGGCGGTGAACATCGCGGCGCCGAGGCCGGTGGTCAGGCCGCAGGCGAACAGGCAGACGTGCTCGAGCGGAGCCTCGGGATCGATCTTGGCCAGCGCGATCTCCGGGATCACGGTGTACTCGGCGAACGTCGAGGTGCCCATGAAGTGGCGGATCGGCTCGCCCGCCCGCGCCAGCCGGGTGCTGCCGTCGGGCAGGAAGCCCTTGTTCTGCTGCTCGCGGATGGCGAGGCAGAGGTTGGTGCGCGGGTCGCGGCAGTGGATGCACTCGCCGCACTGCGGTGAGAACAGCGTGACGACGTGGTCGCCGGGTGACAGCGACGAGACGCCCTCGCCGACCGCCTCGACCACACCGGCGCCCTCGTGCCCGAGGACGGCGGGCGCATATCCGGACGGGTCGGCGCCCGATGCGGTGTAGAGGTCGGTGTGGCAGACGCCGCAGGCCACCAGGCGGACCAGCACCTCACCCGCGCGGGGATCCGCGAGGTCCACCTCCTGAACCGCCAGGGGTTGTCCGAACTCCTCGAGCACCGCCGCACGCATCCGCATTCCGCTGTCTCCCTGGTGGTGTATCCAGTTCCGCTCCGGATGATCGCCGCTTTGCCGGCATCCCAAGCGGTTGCCGGACGCAGCGCGAGCGTCCGCGGGTGCCGCCGGAGCCGCAGATCCGTCCACTCCGGCGCCGCCTCGTTGCAGCGGTGGCCGGTGCCCGCCGACGCTTCGAGAGATGCTCCCGCTCGCAGCGGGCTCCGGTCGACAGCGCCGACCGGCAACCACCCAGGAGGTCTGCCCATGCCCGTCCCCACCCGCCGGATCGTCGCCCTGCTCGGCGCGGCCGCACTCTTCGCGCCGGGCGTCGCCCTCGCCGACAGCGACAAGCGCGAGGACTCGTCCCCGGTCAGGGCGCATGACGACTCGTCGGGCGAGCGTCATGGAAAGGCCAAGCAGGGCGGCAAGGCCAGGAAGGTCAAGCTCGCGACCTACGTCGTCAGGGGCACCTATGCGGCCGACGGCACCGTCGAGGTCACCGGGGGCAACGCGCACGCCCGGCGCGGTGGGCTGATCGGCGACGCTGTCGACTTCGACTTCTCGGACGCGCGAGTGGTCGTCGCGGACACCGACGGCGACGGTGAGTCAACGGTCGCCGACCTCGTCGCAGGCGACCGCGTCCTCGTCCAGGCGCGGCTGCCGCGGCGCTCACCGGGAACGGGCCCGTTCGCGGCGCGCAAGGTGGTCGACCGGACCAACCCGCCGGCCGACGAGGAGGACGAGACCGAGACCGAGGCGGGCGCCTAGCCACCGGCGATCCACCGCAGCTTCGCGTCGCGCTGGGGGCTCTACCCGCCAACCTGTCCAACTGCTGTCGAGCGGATCCGCACAAGGGTATGCTCGCCCAGTGGTCGAGGGCTCTGAGATAGGCGTCCGGATCGGCGAGCTCAGCCGTCGCGTCGGCGTCAGCGCCGACGTGCTGCGGGCCTGGGAGCGCCGTTACGGGGTCCTGGCTCCTCAGCGGTCCCCGGCCGGCCAGCGGCTTTACACCAACGCCGACGAGCAGCGGGTCCTCGCCATGCGCGAGTCGATCCGGTCGGGCTACACGCCGCAGGTGGCGGCGCGACTCGCGCTCAGCAGCGAGGAGCCGCGCGACGACACCGGGGCTTCGCCCCTGCCCGCACTCGAAGACCTCGCCACCTCGCTGAGCGAGGCACTCGACGGCTACCGGGACGCCGCCGCCCAGGACGCCCTGGAGACGCTGCGGGCCGCCTACGGAGTCGAGGTCGTCCTGACTCGGGTCGTGCTGCCGCTGCTCAACGAGATCGGCGAGCGCTGGGCACGCGCCGAGCTGAGCGTGAGCCAGGAGCACTTCGCGAGCGCGCTCCTGGTCGGCTGGCTGCGCTCGCTGTCCCGCGGCTGGGATATCGGCGCCGGCCCGTGCGTCATGGCCGCCTGCCCGGCCGGTGAGGCGCACGACCTCGGCCTGCTCTGCTTCGCGGTGCTGCTGCGCGAGCGCGGCAATCGCATCGCCTACCTCGGAGCGTCGGTTCCGAGCGACGCCTTGTTCAACGCCGCCGACCAGGTCAAGCCGGACGTCGTGCTCATCGCCGGAGTCCGCGAGGACCCGTTCTGGAACTCCTACGAGGCCCTCACCGAGCTCTCGGACTCCTACCGGCTGATGCTCGGTGGCGCGGGGGCCAGCGCGGCGCTCGGCGAGCAGCTGCGGGCTCAGGTGCTGCCGCAGGACCCGTCGGCCGCCGCCGACGCCATCGCCGCGGCGGTCGGCGCCGGCGTCCCCATCACCTGAGCCGGCCCTAGGGGACGAGGCCGCCGGTCACCGACTCGGCGACGCGGGCCGCCAGCCGCCCCACGCCGCCCCGCTCGCGCAGCGCCGCGCGCGCCGCGTTGGCGCCCGGGCCGCCGTGGACCCCGCCGCCCGGGTGCGCCGACGCCGACGCCAGGTAGAGGCCGGCGATCGGGGTCTCGGAGCGGCCCAGGCCCGGCACCGGCCGGAAGACGAGCTGCTGGTGCAGCTGTGCGGTGCCGCCGTTGACCGCTCCGCCGACCAGGTTGGGGTCGGCTCGCTCGAGGTCCTTCGGCGCCATGGTGTGACGCGCCAGGATCCGGTCGCGGAAGCCGGGCGCGAGCTTCTCGATCTGCGCCTCCATGCGGCCGGCGAAGACGTCGACCTCGGCAGGGCTCCAGCTCCCGGTAAGGCCGTCGCCGCCGGCGTCGGAGCGCACGACCTGCGGGATGTGGGTGTAGGCCCACGCCGTCTCGTGTCCCGCCGGCTGGCGGGACGGGTCGGCGAGCGCGTACTGGCCGAGGACCAGGAACGGATCGGCGGGGAGCTGGCCGCTGGACAGCTGCACCGCCTGCATGCTGAGCGCATCCATGCCCTCGGTGACGTGGACCGTGCCGGCCCGTCCCACCGCGGGGTCGCTCCACGGGATCGGCCCGTCGAGGGCCCAGTCGAGCTTCACGGTCCCGTTGTCGTACTGGAAGCGGTCCATGCCGGAGATCACCCGCGCCGGCACGTGCTCGGGAGCGAGCAGCGAGAGGTACAGCTGGGGAGCGCCGACGTCGGCGAGCACCGCGCGCGCCTCGATCTCGCGCCCGTCGGCCGTGACCACGCCGACGGCGCGGCCGCGTCGCACCAGCACCTCGGCGACTCGCGCGTCGCACTCGATCCGGCCGCCGCGCGCCTCCAGCCGTCGCACCATGGCGGCGGTGAGCGATCCGGCGCCGCCTTCGGGGATCGGGAAGCCGACCGCCTGGCCGGTCCCGACCAGCACCATGCCGAACAGCCCTCCACCGGCGGCCTCGGGCGAGATGTCGGCGTGCAGGGCGTTGCCGGCCAGCAGGCGCCCGCCACCCGCGCCGCGGAAGTGCTCCTCGGCGAAGCGGCGCACGGGCAGCAGGCCGAAGCGCGCGAAGTCCAGCAGCTCCTCGGGCCCGCCCAGCGCGCGCAGGAGCCGGGCGCCGGCGCGCACGGGCGGAAACGGGCTCAGCAGAGCCGACAGGAAGGCGGGGCCGATGTCCTGCCACCAGGAGTACAGCCGCCGCCACGCGTCGCCGTCGCCCGCCGCGAAGGACTCCAGCGACGCGCACGTCTCCTCGAGATCGGCGGAGAGCAGCGCGACCGTCCCGTCCGTGGCCGGATGCGCCACCGTCACCGGATGGCGCAGCCAGCGCAACCCGTGCTCCTCGAGCGCCAGGCTGCGGATCACCGGGGAGGCCACGCCGAGGGGGTAGAACGCGCTGAAGCGATCGTGCCGGTAACCCGGCAGCGTCAGCTCCGCGGTGCGGACCGCGCCGCCGGGGTCGGGCTCCGCCTCGAGGACGAGGACGTCCCAGCCCTCATCGGCCAGCAGGTTGGCGGCCACCAACCCGTTCGGGCCGGCGCCAATGACCACGGCGTCGGGCACCGGTGTCGAGTTCCTCTCAGTTGTTGGGCGAGGCGGAACTCAGATCGGCGAGCGCCGAGTTGGAGTCACGCTCGATGGCGAGGTCGCCGATGGACAGGATGCCCACCGGACGGCCATCCTGCACCACGGGAACGCGCCGGATGGCGTGCTCGCGGACGAGCTGGATGGCGTCGTCGATCGACTGGTCCGGCGTGAGCGAGATGAGGTTCTTCGAGCACAGGCTGCCGACCGGCGTGGAATGGGGGTCGCGGCCGCTGGCGATCGAGCGCACCACCAGGTCGCGGTCGGTGACGATCCCGCGCGCCCGGCCCTCCTCGACGACCAGGATCGCGCCGACGTCACCGTCGCGCATCGCCTGGGCGACGTCGACCAGGTTGGCGGTCGTCTCCACCGTGCGGGGGTCGTGGGTCATCAACTCGCTAACAGTCTTGGCCATGGTGGCTCCTCTCGTAGGGTCTGCTGTTCCGCGTAACCGCACCCATCAGCGGGCAAACGCGCAAAGTCCTCCCCGTCAGGCCCCCAACCAGGAGACGTACATGAGCGTGACCGAGTCCTCGCCGAGCAGCGCCTCCCCGCCCGACGGGACTCCCGTCATCGACGTCGTGGACCCCGCCAGCGGTGAGGTGGTCGGCTCCATCCCCGTCGGCTCGGCCGAGGCCGCCGACGCCGCCGTGCGCGCCGCGCGCGCGGGCGCCGCCGACTGGGCCCGGCGCTCCCCGGCCGACCGGTCCGCGATCCTCAAGGCCGGCGCGCGCCGCCTGCGCGAGCACGCGCACGAGGTCGCCGAGCTGCAGACGCGCGAGGGCGGCAAGCCGATCGGCGACTCGATGGGCGGCGTGGAAGCCGGCATCGGCGCGATCGAGCAGTACGCCGAGCTCGGCCCGCTGCACCGCGGCCGCAGCCTCCAGGGCAACTGGGACGCGACCGACCTGATGGTCAACGAGCCGCTCGGCATCGTCGCCCTGCTGGTGCCGTGGAACGACCCGGTCGCCATCGCCTGCAGCCAGATCGCCGCCGCGCTGGTCACCGGCAACGCCGTGGTGTTCAAGCCGTCGGAGAAGACGCCGCTGTCCGCCGAGCGCTTCGTCGAGCTGCTCGACATCCCGGGCGGCGCCCTCCAGCTCCTGCAGGGCGACCACCGCGCCGGAGCGCCGCTCGCCGCGCATCCCGGAGTCGACCTCGTCATGCACACCGGCTCGGTGGAGACCGGCCGGGCGGTGGCACAGGCGTGCGCGGCCCGGCTCGGCAAGGCGCTGCTCGAGCTCGGTGGCAAGGACCCGCTGATCGTCGACGCGGGAGTCGATCCCGAGTGGGCCGCCGAGCAGGCGGCGTCCGGATCCTTCGCCAACGCGGGTCAGATCTGCACCGCGGTCGAGCGCATCTACGTCCACCGCGAGATCGCCGAGCCGTTCATCGCAGCGCTCGCGCGGCGAGCCGGCGCGCTGCGTGTCGGTCCCGGGCTCGAGGACGGGACCGAGATGGGACCGCTGATCGACGCCGGTCAGCGCGAGCTCGTGCACTCCCACGTCGAGAGCGCGGTCGCGGCCGGCGCACGGCTGGTCTGCGGCGGCGAGGTCCCGGAAGGGCCCGGCTTCTTCTACCCGCCGACGGTGATCGCCGACGTCCCCGCTGATGCCCCGCTCGTGAGCGAGGAGACGTTCGGGCCGGTCGCCACGGTGCGCGTCGTGGACTCCTTCGACGCGGCGCTGGTGGAGGCCAACGACACCACCTTCGGGCTCGCGGCGACCGTCCTCACGCCGTCGCAGGCCAACGCCCAGCGGGCCTGGCGCGAGCTGCGCGTCGGCACGGTCAAGGTCAACGCGGTGTGGGGCGGCGCTCCGGGCGGCGCCGCCCAGCCCGCGCGCAACTCCGGCCTGGGCACCGGCTTCGGACCGGAGCTGCTCGACGAGATGACCCACACCAAGGTCGTGCACCTCGAGTCCGCTCCCGAGGCCCCGGCCGGCGGCACGGGGGTCGGACACGGCGAGGCCGAGCCGGACCTCGGCTGAGACCCGGAGTGCCGGACAGCTCATACGCGGATCTCGGCGCCCTGCGGGCCGAGATCCGCGCGCACGCCGGCTGCGGGTTCGAGGTCTGCGAGTCCGCGACGCAGCTCGTCCCCGGCGACGGCGACCCGCGCGCCCGCCTCATGCTGGTCGGCGAGGCGCCGGGAGCCAGCGAGGACCGCGAGGGGCGGCCGTTCGTCGGCCGGGCCGGCCAGCTGCTCGACGAGGTGCTGGGGCACGCCGGCCTGCGCCGGGCCGACGTCTACGTGACCAACGTGGTGAAGGCCCGTCCGCCCGCCAACCGCGATCCCAAGCCCGCCGAGGTGGTCCATCACCGGCCATGGCTGCTCGCCGAGCTCGAGCTGGTCCGTCCCGACCTGATCGTGCCGCTCGGGCGTCACGCGCTGGCGCACTTCGCGGCCGGCTTCAAGATCACCCAGGTGGCCGGGACGCTGCTGGAGAGCGACGGCTGCCGCGTCTTCCCGCTGCTGCATCCCGCCGCGGCGCTGCGGTCGCCTGCGATGCGCGAGCGGCTGTTCGCCGATGCGCTCCGGCTCAGGGACGTGCTCGACGGCCCCCTTCCCGGGGGCCAGGCCGGCGCGAGGGCGTCGGCGGCCCGGCCGCCCGTCGTCTGATCCGGGCTGGTCCCGGGCATACCATCGGTCGATGGCGCGCACCGAGATCGAGCTCCCAGCCGCTCCACCGACCTCGGTGAGTGGGCCTCCCGTCGCCACCGTGACGCGCATGCGTGGTGACGAGGCGGTGCCGCGCGGGCTCGCCGTGGCGTCGGCGGTGATCGTCCGGCTGGTCATCGTGCTGGGCGGCATGTGGCTGCTCGGCCTCGTGGTGACCAAGATGCTGGTGGTCATCCTGCCGCTGGTGGTCGCCCTGCTGCTGTCCACGCTCTTCGCACCGCCGGCCCGGGCCCTCGAGCGCCACGGATGGGGTGCCGGGCTCGCCGCGGTGGCCAGCGTCGGCAGCGGGCTCCTCGTCGTGGTCGCCGCCTTCTCGCTGATCATCCCGAGCTTCATCTCCGAGCTCGGCAACCTCGGCTCGACGGTCGAGCAGGGCGTCCGCCAGCTCGGCACCTCGCTGGCCAACTCCCCGCTCGGACTCACCCAGCAGCAGGTCAACGCGTCGATCGATCGCGGCATCTCCGGCATCGGGGGATCGGGCGGACAGGTCGCCCAGGGCGTCATCAGCGGCGCGCTGCTGGCCACGCAGTGGGCCACCGCGACCCTGCTGGCCGTCTTCCTCACCTTCTTCTTCGTCAAGGACGGCGTCTCGATCTGGCGCTGGATGACGTCGCTGGTCGGCAGCGCGCGGCGGCCCGTCGTCCATGACCTGGGTGTCCGCGCCTGGACCGTCCTCACCGCCTACGTCCACGGCGTGGCGCTGGTCGCGACGGTCGATGCGTTCCTGATCGGAGTCGTGCTGCTGCTGCTCGGCGTGCCGCTCGCGCTGCCGCTGATCGTGCTGACCTTCATCGCGGCGTTCTTCCCGATCATCGGCGCGCTGGTGGCGGGCGCCGCCGCGGTCCTCGTCGCCCTGGTGACCAACGGGGTCCCGGCCGCCCTGGTGGTGCTGGTTGCGATCATCTTCATCCAGCAACTGGAGGGCAACGTCCTGTATCCGGTGGTGGTCGGGCGCCAGCTGAACCTGCACCCGGTGGCGATGCTGCTGGCGCTGGCGATCGGCGCCGTGGTGGCGGGAGTCGCCGGCGCGTTCCTCGCCGTGCCGGTCGCCGCGGTCATCGGGACGGTGATCAACTACGCGCGATCGGCGGAGCGCATCGCGCACAGCGGCCCGCTGTCGGCGGCCGACCTGCAACCCAGGCCGGGCGCCCCGGCGTCCTGATCCGCCTCCTGCGCGAAACCCGGCCCGAACTCCTACCGCGTTGGTAGGCTTTAGGCGTGATCTTCACCACCAAGGCGGAGTACGGGGTGCGCCTGCTGATCCAGCTGGGTCGGCGCGAGGGCCAGCCTCCCGTCTCGCTCAAGGCGATCGCCGAGGAGGAGCGTCTCCCGCTCGCCTATCTGGAGCGCATCGCCGCTCTCCTGAAGCGAGCCGGCCTGCTGACCGCCACGCGCGGCGCCCACGGCGGCTATCTGCTCGCCCGGCCGGCGGCGGAGATCACCATGGATGCCGTGGTGCTGGCCCTGGAAGGCGCCATCGCGCCGATGGACTGCTTCTTTGACGATCGCGACGGGCGCGTCTCATGCGCCCACCACGACGACGAGGACCAGGGCCACTGCGCCACCAAACTGCTCTGGACGCGAGTCCAGCTCGGCGTCATCAAGTCGCTTCAGCGCACGACGCTCGCCGAGCTCGTCGAGTTCGCCGAGCGCCCGCCGGCCCTGCCGGCCATCTACTGAGACCGAACACGAAGCGGAGACCATGGCCGACCTCGAGATCAAGAACCTGCACGTGTCCGCCGGAGAGAAGAAGATTCTCAAGGGCGTCGACCTGCACGTCCGCTCCGGCGAGTTCCACGCCCTGATGGGTCCCAACGGCTCCGGCAAGTCGACGCTGGCCAACGTGGTGATGGGCCACCCGAACCTCGAGGTCACCGAGGGCCAGATCCTCTTCGACGGTCAGGACATCACCGAGTCCGACACCGACGAGCGGGCCCGCCTCGGCCTGTTCATGGCCTTTCAGTACCCGGTCGCGATTCCCGGTGTCACCGTCGCCAAGTACCTGCGCACCATCGTCAACTCGCACCGCGAGGGACGCGGCGAGGACGCCATCTCGCTCAAGGAGTTCCGCCAGCAGGCGGAAGCCGCGATGTCGCTGACCGAGGTCCGCAAGGAGTTCTCCTCGCGCTACCTCAACGAGGGCTTCTCCGGCGGCGAGAAGAAGCGCATGGAGATCCTCCAGATGGCGCTCCTGAAGCCGAAGCTCGCCATCCTCGACGAGACCGACTCCGGGCTCGACATCGACGCCCTCAACACGGTGGCCCGCGGGGTCAACACCATCGCCGAGCCGTCCGGCATGGGCGTCCTCATCATCACCCACTACCAGCGCATCCTGCACATGGTGGAGCCGCAGTTCGTCCACATCATGTACGAGGGCCGGATCGTCAAGCAGGGCGGCCCGGAGCTGGTGACGGTGCTCGAGCAGAAGGGCTACGGCTGGATCGGCGAGGAGGTCGCCGCCGCGGCATGAGCGTGCTGATGCCCACCGCCGCGGACTTCCCGGTCCTGGCCGGCAGCGACGTCTGCTACCTCGACTCGGCGGCCACCTCGCAGACGCCGGTGGTGGTCCTGGACGCCATGGATGCCTACTACCGCGAGTTCCGCGCCAGCGTGCACCGCGGCGTGTATCCGCTGGCGGCAGAGGCCACCGAGGCGTTCGAGGCGGCGCGCGAGCGCATCGCCGCGCTGGTCGGCTCGACGGCGGAGGAGACGGTCCTGACGCGCAACGCGACCGAGGCGATCAACCTCGTCGCCTACTCCTGGGGCTCGGCCAACATCGCTCCCGGGGACGTGATCGTCCTCACCGAGATGGAGCACCACTCGAACCTCGTGCCGTGGCAGATGCTCGCCCAGCGCACCGGCGCCGAGCTCGCCTTCGTGGCAGTCGACGCCGACGGGCGGCTCGATCTCGAGAGCCTCGACGCGCTGCTGGCCCGCGGACCGAAGCTGGTCGCGGTCACCCACGTCTCCAACGTCCTCGGCACCATCAACCCGGTGGCCGACATCGTCTCCCGCGGGCACGCCGCGGGCGCGGTCGTGCTCGTCGACGGATCCCAGGCGGTGCCGCACCTGCCGGTCGACCTGCGCGAGATCGACGCCGACTTCTACGCCTGGACCGGCCACAAGGCCTACGGGCCCACGGGCATCGGCGTGCTCCACGGCCGCCGCAGCCTGCTGGAGGCCATGCCGCCGTTCCTCGGCGGCGGGTCGATGATCAGCCGCGTGGAGCTGCACGAGTCCCGCTACGCCGAGCCGCCGGCGCGCTTCGAGGCCGGCACCTCGGCGATCGCCGAGGGCATCGGGCTGGGTGTCGCCTGCGAGTACCTCCGCGGCATCGGGATGGAGCACGTACGCGATCACGGGCGCGACATCGTCGGCTACGCCGTCGAGCGCCTCTCCGAGGTCCCCGGCCTCGAGCTGCACGGTCCGAGCGATCCGGACGCCCGCGCCGCGCTCTGCTCGTTCGCGATCGAGGGAGTCCACCCGCACGACGTGGCCGAGATCCTCGGCCGCGACAACGTCTGCGTGCGCGCCGGCCACCATTGCGCTCAGCCTCTGATGCGCAAGCTCGGCGTGTCCGCCACCTCGCGCGCGAGCTTCGCGCTGCACTCCACCCGCGATGACGTCGACCGCCTGGTCACCGGGCTGCACGACGTCCGCCGGATCTTCGCGCTCTAGACATGGACGACCTATACCGCGAGCTCATCCTCGAGCACTACAAGAAGCCCCACCACTGGGGCGACCTGCCGGATCCCGACCTCGAGTTCGAGGACTTCAACCCGCTGTGCGGGGACGAGCTCAAGGTCCAGATCAAGGTGGGCGAGGACAACAGGATCGCCGACCTGCGCTTCTCCGGGCACGGCTGCGCGATCTCGCAGGCGTCGGCGTCGATGGCCTCCGACGAGGTGATCGGGATGTCCGTCGATCAGCTGCTCAAGCTGGACCGCGACTTCATCCTCGAGCTGCTGGGCATCGACATCTCGGCGACGCGGATGAAGTGCGCGATGCTGTCGCTCAAGGTCCTCAAGGGTGCGGGCCTCGGCCACGACGTGGCCTGGGATCCCGACGTCCCGCCGAGCGCCGCCGAGCTCGGGACCGAGGTCCCGCGGGAGCTCTGAGGCACATGGGCCGGCGCCATCGTGACCTGCAGCGGGAGCGCCGCCGCGCGGCGGCGGCTCCCCGCGGCCGGCGGGCGCCGAAGCGCCGGGACTGGAGCGGCACGTCGCGCTACCTCGTTGATGTGGTGGCGATCCTGCTCATCGCCCTGGCGCTGAACCTCGTGCTGGCCCAGGTCGGCTTGGTCAACCAGATCGCGCGGATCATCATCGCCCTGCTGGTCGCCCGCGTCATCGTCTCCCTCGGCCGGCGGTTCCTCGAGCGCTGACGGCCGGCGCGGCCATCACTGGGGTGACGCAGACGGAAGCCCCGCCGATGCGGGGCTTCCGCTCCACACCGGAGGATGGCGGTGCGGCTACTGCTCCGCCGGCTTGTCGGCGCTGCGTGCCTTCGCCGCGGCCTGCACGCAGCCGTTGAAGGCCGCCTGCTGCGTCTTGCGCATCTCCCTGATCTGGACGCGGGTGGCGCCGGCCTCGCGAGCGGCGGCGATCTGCTGGCTGCGCTGCTCGAGCAGCGGCTTGCAGATCTGGCCCGGCGCACCGGCCCGGCCGGACTCGTGCGTGGCCTGGGCGACGCCGATCGGAGCGGCGAGCGCGACGAGTGCAACGAGTGCCGCTGTCTTCTTGTTTCCCATGAACTGACGACTCCTTCTGAATGATTGGAAGTTCCGTCGTGCAGTAGTAAAGACGCTTCCGGTGGGGCGAAGTAGCGCTTCACTGTGTTTTTTTGGGTGCACCCTGCGTGTTGAACGGCGACGGTGAGTGAATGACACAAACTAGGAGTGGCATTCCCGGTCTGGAAGTGAGTCACCCGCCACTGGACGAATGATCGAAGCGAGCTGTCCCGGGCCATGGCTCAACCTCGGGAAGAGCCGCCTACTCCGTCTGGCAGTCGGGCGGGAACCCGCACCGACTGCGGGTAGCGCTCGCGCAGCACGTCGATCCATGCCACCAGGCGGTCCGCCAGTCCGGTGTCGGCGATCTCGAGCACGTTCTCGGCGTTCATCTCGCCCGAGCGCGAGAGATTGAACGAGCCGACGAACACCGTGTCGTCGGCAACGGTCACCTTCGCGTGCATGTAGTCGTGCAGCGAGCCCGGCTCGTACGGAGTCGAGCGCTTGCCGGTGAAGACCTCGAGACAGGTGGCCAGCAGCGGACCTTTCCAGCTCGACTCCGGATTGGCCGCCCACTGCCGGAAGACCTGCTCGGTCTGGGTGGCGTCGCAGACCCCGCGCACGTCGAGATCGCCCTCCCGGACCGCCTGGGCCAGGGTGGCGAGGATGGGCGCGGCGGTCAGCAGGGGAGACGCGATGCGGACCCGCCGGCGCGCCGCCCCGATCCGCTTGGCGATCCGGTGCGAGAGCTCCGGGCCGCGGCCGGGCGAGAACCACGGCCGCACGGTGGCGTCGCCGACGCGCGCGGGCGCCACGTCGAAGTCTCCGCTGTCGCCGACCCGGCCGGCGTCCCACAGGGCGGCGAAGTTGCGGGCGTAGCCGTCGGCTACGGCGGCGGACTCCACGGTCACGACGACGTTCTCGCAACGCTCGAACGAGTCGCGCGTCCAGTTGGTCGAGCCCGTCCACACCGCCGACCCGTCGCGGACGGCGTACTTGTGGTGCATCAGGTCGTGCCAGCCCGGGATGGGGCACAGCGGCACGCCGAGCGCCTCCAGCAGCGACGGCTCGGTGCGCGGCGGCGGCGGCTCGAACGGGCGGGTCTCCTCGGCCGGCTCGTCGAGGTTGTAGGCGATCCGGACCCGCACGCCGCGAGCCGCCGCATCCCGCAGCGCGGCGGCCACCCGGTCGCCCGCCGCGCCCGGCAGTCGGACGTCGTAGAGCGCCAGGTCGAGCGTCTCGCGAGCCGCCTGCAGCCAGTCGGAGAGCGTCCCGGCGAGCTGCTCGGCGGACTGGCCGCCGTCGGTCAGCAGCGTCATGTCGATCGGAGTGCGCGGCATGCACCTGCGGGTACCCGCGCCCGGCTTTCGGAACCAGCTTCCAGGGCCTGGAGAGGGGCGCCCCGCCCGCTAGACTCCTGCAGGCAATACCGACTTCAGCGGTCGGAGTTGCGACTTCCGTCACATGTGCCCTCTCATCGACATCTGCGCCCTCGAAGAGCTGCCCCCAGGGGAGCGGCGGATGGTCGCGTGGGAGGACCTCGAGATCGGCGTCTTCAACTGCGGCGGAGAGATCCTCGCGATCGAGGATCGCTGCTCGCACGACGAAGGCGAGCTGCTCGAAGGGGAGGTCGATTGGAACGAATGCACCGTCGAGTGCCCGCGACACGGCTCCTTCTTCGACCTGCGAAGCGGAAAGCCCCTGAACCTGCCTGCGTACGTCCCGGTCGACACCTTCCCGGTGTCGGTCGACGACGGCGTGATCCGAGTGGAGGTCGACTGACCAATGGCGACACCTGAGATGCTCGTCGAGCAGGAGTCCCTGCTCGGCATCAACGCCGATTACAAAGAGAAGTTCGGCTTCCACGACCCGGAGACGGGTTACGCGTACAAGGCTCCCAAGGGCCTGACGCGCGAGCTGGTCGAGCAGATCTCCGAGTTCAAGAACGAGCCGCAGTGGATGCGCGAGTTCCGCCTCAAGGCGCTCGACCACTTCCTGTCGCGTCCGCAGCCGACGTGGGGCTCGCCCATGCTGGCCGACGTCGACTACGACAACATCCACTACTTCGTCCGCGCCTCGGAGAAGTCGTCGAAGACCTGGGACGACGTTCCCGAGGACATCAAGAACACCTTCGACAAGCTGGGCATCCCGGAGGCCGAGCGCAAGTTCCTCTCCGGCGTCGGCGCCCAGTACGAGTCCGAGGTCGTCTACCACCAGGTGCGCGAGGACCTTGAGAAGCAGGGCGTCGTGTTCATGGACATGGACTCCGGCCTGCGCGAGCACGAGGACATCGTGCGCAAGTACTTCGCCTCGATCATCCCGGCCAACGACAACAAGCTGGCCGCGCTCAACAGCGCCGTGTGGTCGGGGGGCTCGTTCGTCTACGTCCCGCCGGGCGTCCACGTCGAGATGCCGCTGCAGGCCTACTTCCGGATCAACACCGAGAACATGGGCCAGTTCGAGCGGACGCTGATCATCGCCGACGAGGGCTCCTACGTGCACTACGTCGAGGGCTGCACCGCCCCGGTGTGGAGCTCGGACTCGCTGCACTCCGCGGTGGTCGAGCTGATCGCCAAGCCGGGTGCCCGCATCCGCTACACGACCGTGCAGAACTGGTCGCAGAACGTCTACAACCTCGTGACCAAGCGCGCGGTGGCCGAGCGCGACGCGACCGTCGAGTGGGTCGACTGCAACCTCGGCTCCAAGCTGACCATGAAGTACCCGGCGGTCTACCTGACCGGCGAGCGCGCGCACGGCGAGGTGCTGTCGATCGCCTTCGCCGGTGCCGGACAGCACCAGGACGCCGGCGCCAAGATCGTCCACGCCGCCCCGAACACCACGTCGAACATCTTCGCCAAGTCGATCTCCAAGGACGGCGGGCGCGGCTCCTACCGCGGTCTGCTCGAGGTCGCCAAGGGCGCGACCGGCTCGCGTTCCAAGGTCGTCTGCGACGCGCTGCTGCTCGACGAGCACTCGCGGTCGGACACCTACCCGACCATCCGCATCGGCGAGAACGACGTCGACGTCGGACACGAGGCGTCGGTCTCGAAGATCGGCGAGGAGCAGCTCTTCTACCTGATGTCGCGAGGCATCCCGGAGGAAGAGGCCTCGAAGCTGATCGTCAACGGCTTCATCGAGCCGATCGTCAAGGAGCTGCCGATGGAGTACGCGGTCGAGATGAACCGCCTCATCGAGCTCCAGATGGAAGGCTCCATCGGCTGATATGGCGGCGGCTGACGGCCGCTGCCGGCGTCCTCGGGGTGGGGCCGTGCGAATGCACTGTCCCCACCCCTGCGTCCTTGGCAGCGACCGTGATCCGCTCGCCAGTTCAGCCGCTGGTCTCTGGCAGCCCGGCCCCTTCAGCGGCCGCCTAGAGACCCGCGCTCCGGCGCTCCGCCACTTTGGTTGAATTGCTGCGCGGTCCGTCTCCTCTCCCCGCCGGCCCGCCTGCTCATCCGCCCGGGACGCCCGCTCGTCTCCCACCACCCGCCTCACTGGAAGCCTCATGCCGACCACTGAACTCATTCTTCCGACCTACAAGGGCCGCCCGGGCTGGGAGTTCACCGACATCTCGGCCCTCGACCCGTCGCGCTTCGCTCCCGCTCCGGCGGTCGCTCCTGACGCGCTGACGGTGCCCGCTCAGGTCATCCTCGAAGCGCCTGAGGGCGCCACCCGCCTTCTGCAGGTCGACGGCAGCTGGACGGAGGGCGTCGCGATCGAGGACGGGCCGGTGGTCATGCCGCTGTCCGTCGCGCTGGAGCGCCACCCCGAACTCGTCGAGCCGCACCTCGGCACGGTCGTCGGAGCCGACACTGACGGCTTCACCCAGGTCAACGCGCAGGAGTGGGCGGGCGGAGCCTTCGTGTTCGTGCCCCGCGGCATCCAGGTCGAGCAGCCGATCGTGCTCACCACCGTCTCGTCCTCGGCGCAGACGGTCATGCAGCGACGCGTCCTGGTCGTCCTCGAGGAGAACGCCGAGGCCGAGGTCTGGGAGCAGCACGTATCGGGCGACGGCGAGTCCGAGACGATGCTCAACACCGCCGTCGAGCTCGTGATCGGCCAGAACGCCCGCCTGCGCTACGTCTGCGCCCAGGACCTCAACGAGAAGTCCTGGATCTTCGGCTCACAGCGGGCCGAGGTCGCCCGTGACGGAGCCCTGGAGTGGATCGCGCTCGGCTTCGGCTCGGCGCGCGGACGCGTGCGGATGGAGACCATGCTCGGCGGCGAGGGCGCGGAGGGCAAGGTCACCGGCGCCTACGCGCCGCACGCCCGCCAGCACGTGGAGTTCGACACCACGCAGGAGCACGCCGCGCCCAACACGACGTCGGACCTCGCGTTCCGGGGCATCCTCGGTGACCGCTCGACCGCCGTCTGGCGCGGGATGATCAAGGTCGACCCGGGCGCCCAGTCGACCGACGCCTTCCAGGAGTGCCGCAACCTCCTGCTCACTCCGCGCGCCCACGTGGACGCGATCCCCGGCCTCGAGATCCTCGCCAACGACGTGCGCTGCACGCACGCCGCGGCGATCGCCCAGCTCGACCGCGACCAGCTTTTCTACCTGCGAACCCGCGGGCTGCCCGAGGGGCAGGCGACTCGCCTCGTGATCGAGGGCTTCATGCAGGAGCTGCTGGAGCGCTTCCCCGAGGGCACCCTCCGCGACGCGATCGCCGAGGCACTCGAGCGGCGCCTTTCCCTCGTCCTGGGCTGAGCCAACCGTCACCGGCTAGCGCCGGGCACGAAGCAGTGAAAACGACAAGGAAGGGCCTATGCGATTCACCAAGCGCATGAGTGCGGCCGCCGTCGGCGTCGCCACCGCGGTCACGGGCGGCGAGGCTGCCGCCTTCGCCGTGGAGCGTGAGAAGCTCGAGCGCGCGGGGCGCGACCGTCCGGTCGTCCTCAACGACTCGTTCATCAGCCCCCTCACCGAGACCTTCGGCGACGTGCGCGTCGGCCGTGGGGTGTTCGTCGCCAGCAACTCGACGGTGCGGGCCGATCCCGGCCGGCGCGTCTGCATCGGCGACGAGACGAACCTGCAGGACAACGTCCTCCTGCTGGCCCTCAGCGGCCCGAGCCGCAGCTCATACTGCGGGCCGCGCTCGGCCAGCACCGCCGAGCGGGTGTCGATCGCCCACCAGGCCGAGATCCGCAACTCGAAGATCGGCAACTTCACCTTCATCGGGTTCCGCGCCCGCCTGCGCAACGTGCGGCTCTCCGACGGCGCCTTCGTGCTTCACGGAGCGACCCTGACCAACGTGCGGATCCCGCGCGATCGCCTCGTCCCGGTCGGCGCGGTCATTCGCACCCAGCGCGAGGCCAACGCCCTGCCGCGCAAGGCCGACGGCAACTCCGGGTTCCAGGAAGAGGTCCTCGAGGTCAACAAGGAGTTCGCCGAGGAGTACCAGGACCTGTACCGCGAGGAGGGCTTCAACGGCGTCACCGGCGCCGGACCGTCCCCGAAGACCACCTTCAATCCTCGCGGCCGCTCGCCGCGCATCGGTCGCGGCACCACGCTCGAGCCCTTCGCCCGCCTGGTCGGCGACGTCCGTCTCGGCGCCGGCGGCACGGTCGGCCGTCGCACGTCGATCCGGGCTGACGAGGGCACCCCGATCGTGATCGGCGCCAACGCCGAGATCGAGGATCGCGTGACCTTCCACGCGCTCTCGGGCACGGACCTCCGCATCGGCAACAACCTCGACACCGACGACAACGTGGTCTTCCACGGTCCGCTGGTGGTCGGGAACGGTCTCACCATCGCCGATGACGCCGTCCTGTTCCGCGCCAACGTCGGCGACGACGTCACGATCGGCGACAGCGCGCTCATCGTCGGACCGGCGGACGAGCCGCTGAACATCCCGTCGGGCACGCAGATCCCGGCCAACGCCAAGATCACCACACAGGCGCAGGTCGACGCCCTGCGCTAGGCAGCACCACCGAGGCGGCCGGGCATCGCTCCGGCCGCCTTGCGGTTACCTCAGAGGTCGACGACCTCGAGGTGAGCCACCCTCAGAGGTCGACGACCTCGAGGTGAGCCACCCGGCGCGTGAGCGCCTCGGTGAGCACGCGCCGGTGGCAGGTCGCCGGATCGGCCTCCAGGCACAGCAGTGCGGTGCGCGGCGAGTTGCGGTTCTCGAGCTCGGCCGCCAGTTCGTCGAGATCTCCGCCGGCGTGGGCCTCGACGTGCTTTGCGAATCGCTCGGCCGCCTCCGCGATGATGCCGGCGTGGTAGAGCCCGCGTAGGTCGGGAGGAGTGCCGAGCGGCTTGCGGTGCTCGTAGGCGATGCCGGCCTGGCCGAGTCGCGCGCCCAGCCGCGTCTTGGACATGCCCGGACGTCGCGACTGCGGACGGAAGCGGACGTCGATGACGCGCTCGACGCCCGCGGCGGCGAGCTCGGCGACCAGCGGCTCGGGCAGCAGGTTCTCGTAGCCGACGGTCCAGATGGTGGTCACGGGCGCCACCCTAGACGGGCTCAGCGCTCGAAGCCGAACTCTTCGCCGTCGCTCGTCGCTGGTTCGGCGGCACTCGCGGCCGTCGTGGCCGTGGCCGTCGAGGCGGCCGGGCGAGCGGTGGGGGACTCGGTCGCGGCCGCCGCCGCGGGCCGTGGAAGCGACGGAGCCGGAGCCGCCTCGAAGTCGAACTCGCCGGAATCCTGCTGGGTCGACGCGGTCGCGGAGCGCTCGCGGCGTGGCGAGGGCTTGTCTTCGGACGCCGGGGTGGCCGGGCCGACTCTCGACGGGGACGCGATCCCCGCCGTCGCGAGGGCGGACGGCGCGCCGGTCGCAGGTCCGGCCACCGGCGTCGGCGCAGGCGCGGCGGTGGTCGCCCGGCGCTCCACGCGCGGCTTGCGCTCGGGCGCGTCCGGGAGCTCGGGCAGAGGGCCGCCGAGCGCGCAGTAGCTGCCGGCGCTCGCGCCCGCCAGGCAGATCCCGACCAGCGCCGTCGCCGTCGCGCTGCGTCCGCCGCCGCCGGCCGCCAGCGACTGCGTGAGCGGCTCTGAAGTGCCGAAGCGGGCGAACAGGCCGTAGAGGTCGGCCTTGACCTGTGCCGGGCGCAGCCGCTCGACGAAGGCGGGGAGGGGGAGGAAGACGGCCAGCGGCCAGCGCACGCCGTGCAGCCGGCGCACCTCGGCCCGGCACGCGAGGCAGTGACGCATGTGCGGCTTGAGCGCCACCATCTCCGCGGCTCCCGCCTCACCCTGGGCGAGGGCCATCAGCAGCGGCCCGAAGCGCTCGCACTGCTCGCCGCTCTCGATGCCGCCGAAGACCTTGCGGAAGCGCGCCCGTCCCTCGGTGATGCAGCGGTTGACCTTGGTGTAGGTCCATCCCAGCTGGTCGCCGATCTCGCCGTAGGAGAGCCCTTCGGCCTTCAGCAGCAGGGCACGGGCCTCGTCGGGCTTGAGCTGCCGGAGGGCTTCGGCCGAGCGGGTGACGCGCTCGGAGCTCTCCAGACGCTCTTGGGCGCTGCGCTGGCGGTCGTCGACGTGGGTGTCGAAGTCGACCTCCTCACCGTTGAGGACCTGGGAGCGGGCTTTGCGGACCGCCAGTGCCTCGTTGCGCACCACCACGCGCATCCAGGCCACCTCGGTGCGGGGGTCGAGGGAGTCGAGCCGACGCAGATAGATCTCCAGCGCTCGCTGGAAGGCGTCATGGGCGTCGTCAGCGCACAGCGACACCCTGCGCGCCACGCGCAGAAGGGTGGGCCCGTGCTGCTCGACGAGCGCCGCCGCCCGTGCCTGCGGATCGGCCTGCGCCGTCGTGATTCCTGCGTCCATGCGTCCGTGCCTCCATCCGACCATCCGTCGCTCGGCAGCGTCCTGCTCCGAGCCCTTGCTCCTCACGTAGGAGCCGGCGGACTGGTTCTCGCCCCCGCCGAGTTGATCGGTGGGTATTCGACTGGCATGAGCGGGCGCTGGGGCGGCTGGCCGGAATGCCCGGAACCGGCACGGCTTTGCGCGTTTCCATGATGAGGACGCCGCCTGAAGGAGGTTCGTCCGCAGGTTCCGTGAACGCCACTGCATCCTCGGACGTTCATTGCCTGCCAGGGACGTCACCACGGCTCTTTCGAACAAGAACGAGAGGCAGCACGACGCGTCTCCCTCCGTCGAAACGCCGATCCTCGCTCAACAGTTCGCCCGACTGCTCGAGCTCAGAACGTCGACGTGACCTTCGTCAGTCCGACGGGCTGGTCGACGTCACGCCCGCGCAGAGTCGCTTGACGCAGGGCGAACACCTGCCCCGGGACGATCGCCACAAGCGGCGTGAGCCACTCCGGCACGCCGGGCGGCGTGCGCAGGATCGGGTGATTCCCGATGAGGTGCGGCCGGTCGGTGATGATCGTCGCCTCGGCGCCGCGTGTCTGGAGCGCAGTCACGACGTCCTGGAGCGACTCGCGGGCCGGGCCCTCGAATGCGGTGATCAGCGCCGGCGTCCCAGGCAGCGTCGCGGCTATCGGGCCGTGCAAGAGATCCGCGGGCGAGAACCCCTCGGCCACCACCGCACACAGTTCGCGGACCTTCAGCGCGAGTTCTGACGCCGTGGCCAGGTTGACGCCGCGTCCCACGCTGAGCAGATAGCACGCCGACCGATGGTCGTCGAGCGCCGGGACGTCGGAGAAAGCGAGATCCACCGCTTCGGACATGACGGCCGGCATCGCGCGCAAGCGCTCAGCGTCAGCCCGCGCACCGCCGTCCGCGGCGATCGCCGTCACGAGCGCGGCAAGCGCCGCGAGCGTGGCCGTGTACGTCTTCGTCGCGGCCACCGCGTGCTCTTCGCCGGCCCGAAGGGGGATCACGAAGTCGGCCGCCTCGGCCAGGGGCGACGCCGGATCGTTGGTGATCGCCACGGTCGGCGACCCTTGGCGCCGAGCGGCGCCAAGCACGGCGACGACGTCCGGTGACCGCCCACTCTGCGAGATGCCGATGGCAAGCGCATCGCGGATCCGAAGCCGCGACTCGCGGACGTAGACGCTCGTCAGAGCGGGAGCCGCGAGCGCCACGGGTAGCCCGAGGCGTCCGCCGAACAGGTACTGCGCGTAGCGCGCGGCATTGTCGGAGGTCCCGCGCGCCGCGATCAGCGCATATTTAGGCGGGCGGCGCGCCAGCGCAGCGGCCACCGGCGCCACGTCGGCGTGCACGCCGGCGAGCAGGCGTTCGAGCGCTTCGGGCTGCTCGCGGATCTCGCGCTCGAGTTGCGAGCCGGTCATCGCGACAGGCCGGTGATCATCGCGACCAGCTCGTTCTCGGTGGTTTCGGCGGTCCGCACCACGCCGGCCTGCTCGCCGCGGCGCAGGACGCAGACCCGGTCGGAGATCCGGAACACCTGCGCGAGGTTGTGGCTGACGACGATCATCGCCTTGCCTCGCTCCCTGAGGCCGAGGATCAGCTGCTCGACCCGCGCCGTCTCCTGAACGCCGAGGGCTGCGGTGGGCTCGTCCATGAGCAGGAGCCGATCGGCCCACTGCGTCGCGCGTCCGATGGCGACGCCCTGGCGCTGGCCGCCCGACAGGTTGCGGATCATGGTGTGCGGACTCGGGACGCGGACGTCGAGCTCTTCGAGGACCCGCCGCGTCTCGGCGATCATCCGCTTCTTGTCCAGCATCCCCAGTGGTGCGCGAGTCAGCTCGCGCCCGAGGAACATGTTCATGTAGACCGGCTGGTGGTCGGCGAGGGCGAGGTCCTGGTAGACGACGTCGATGCCGGCCTTGCGCGAATCGCTCGGATCGCTGAAGTGAACCGGCTCACCGTCTAGGAGGATCTCGCCGTGGCTCTGGCCATGCACGCCGGCGATGATCTTCAGCAGCGTGGACTTGCCCGCGCCGTTGTCGCCGACGATTGCCACGATCTCCCCGGGATGGACGTCGAGATCCACGCTCTTGAGCGCGACGATGCCGCCGAACTCCTTGCCGACGTCTCGCATCGCGAGGACGGGCTTGCCGGTGCTCACCGTGGCCATGTCGCCTCACCTCCGTGAGCCGCCCAGATGCCCTCGACGCACGGGGTCCCCGCAGCGACGCCGGCGATCGCCGCCGTGAACGCCCGCGTGACGAACGCCTGCACGCGGAAGCCGAATACGACGGTTTCGCCAGGTGCCGGCAGGCTGCCTTGCGCGGGGTCCAGCTGGCCGTAGTAGTCGATGGCGGCCGGGGGCGGCAGGAACGCGTCGTGCCGGCGGAGCGCACGGAGCGACGGCTCGCGGCCGACGAGCGCCCGGATCTGGTAGTCGCCGAAGACCGGATCGACGTACATGCCGCCGCCGAACGCGTAGGCCCGTCCGCCGTGGTGGTGCGAGACCTCGCTGACGTAGAGGACGCCGGGCAGCTCGGGCAGGTCGCGTATGGCGTGCAACGGCGTCGTGCCGGTCAGGCCGTGCCCCGGCTCGACCTGTGTCGCGCCGTGTTCGGCGAGGACGCCGAACACCTCGCTCGAAGTCGTTCCGGGCGCATTGAGCCGTACGTCGTGCACGCCGGCGTCACGGAGCCGCTCAGCTGCCTTCTGCAAGGTCGTCAGGTTCGGGGTCGGCCTCACCTCGCCGCGATCCCGGTCGAACAGCAGCGCCGGGAAGCTCGTCACGCCGGCGAAGCGGGCGCCGTCGAGCGCATCGAGCCGCTCGGCCACCGCCAAGACGTCGACGGCCGGAAAGCCCCCTTCATGCCCGGGATAGAACGTGTCGCCATCCGCGTGGATGCGCGCGAGCAGCGCCTGCTCGCGCCCGACGGCCCGTGATGCGTCTGCGGCCTCGATGGCCTTTTCCTCGCTGAACACCGTCCAGTTGTCCGGGGCCATCCCGGCCGCGGCCTGCGCCTCGGCCCGCGGTACCTGAACGAGGTGGCCGACGTGCCCCAAGTCCATGCCATGGCGGTCTGCCGCTCGCGCGTCGTCCATGTCGACGGCGACGGTGCGGTACAGGCCCTCCTCGCGGAGGACACGGAGCACGGCTGGGTTGCGGCCGAACTGCTTGGCCATCGCGAACACCTCGAGGCCGTGGGACTCGCCCGCCGCGCGCAGGACGCGAGCGTTGGCGCGGATCGCGTCGAGGTCGAGCGCGTAGGCGTTGGCCGGCAGGTGGCCCGCCTGGTGCAGAGCCACGACGGCCTCGACGAACGCGGGGTTGCGACGGGTCAGTACATCGAGGAACACTAGGTCACCTGCCTTACGATCGGGGCTCGCGCAACGTCAGGCTGATCGCGAGCAGAAGGATCACGCCGCGCACGATCATCTGCTCGGAGACCGAGAGCCCCATGAGGATCAGGCCGTTGTTGAGCATGCCCATGATGAGGCTGCCGATCAGGGCGCCGACCACGGTGCCGACCCCGCCGAACAGGCGCGTGCCCCCGATGATCACGGCGGCGATGACGGTCAACAGGTCGGCCTCGCCGAGCGTGTAGCGGGCGCCTTGCAGGCGACCGGCGTAGAGCATCCCGGCGAAGGCGGCGGCGGACGCGCTGAGCACGAGCACGGCCATCTTGACCCGCATCGACTTGATGCCCGAGTTCTGCGCGCCCTGCGGATTGTCGCCGGTCGCCAGGACGTGCGCGCCGAATCGGCGCTTGCGCAGGACGACGTGGCCGAGGGCGACGATCACGAGCGACCAGATGATCACGCTCGAAACTCCGAGCAGGTCGCCGGAGCCGAACACGTCGATGTAGGCCTGCTCCGTCACCGGCACCGATTGCAGGTCGGTGATGGTGCGCGCGAGACCCGCGATCAGGCCCATGGTCGCGAGTGTCACGAGGAACGACGGCAGGCGAAGCCGCGTGACGAACAATCCGTTGACCAGTCCTACTCCCACGCCCACCGCCAGGCCGCCCGTGATGCCGGCGAGCAGGCCGACGTCGCGCAGCAGGACGGCGGTGACGAGGGCCGACAGTGCGACGACCGAGCCGATCGACAGGTCGATCTCGCCGGCGCTCAGGACGAACACCATGCCGACCGCCATGACGGTGATCGGCGCAGTCTGACGAGCGATGTTGAGCAGGTTGTCCGTCGTCAGGAAGCCGTCGTCGTGCAGCGTGATCGCGAAGAAGACGAGGATCAGGACAAAGCCGATGTAGACGATGTACGCGCTCGGATCCGCGCCACTCACCCGCCGCGCGAAGCGCGCGGCGGGTGAGGCGGAGGCCTGGCCGGCGGGTGCAGCAGGAGCCGACATCGGCTACCTGGCGGCGTCTCGGATCGCGGCCGGCGGGTCACGGTGCAGCGACTCGTTCCAGCCCTCGGTGACCGTGTCCTTGGTGACCGAGAGCGTTGGGGCGGCGACGAACGCAGGCGCCTTCTTGCCGAGGACGCCGTACGCCGCCGCACGGGCGAGTCCGCGCCCGAGGTCGTACGCCTTGTCGGCCGCGATGCCCGCGACGTTGCCGTCCCTGACCATGTCGAGCGCGACGGGCTCGGACAGGTCCAGTGTGACGATCTTCGTCTGCGTGTTTTCCTGGTTGCGCAGCGCGCTGAGGACGCCCTCCGCCGGCTCGGCCCAGGTGACGTAGATGCCGTCGAGGTTCGGATGCTTGGTCAGCATCGCGTTGACGACGTCCTCGGCGCGGTTCGGATCGGCGATGCCCTGCTCGGCCACGATGTCGATCTGCGGGTAGTTACCTTCGATCGTCGTCTTGAAGGCCTGGTCGCGCTGGTTGGTGACGTAGAAGTCCGCGTCGTGGTAGATCCAGCCGACTTCCCCTTTGCCGCCGAGCGATGCGGCGAGGATGTCGGCGGCGCGATGCCCCATGCCGAAGAGGTCGGCGCTGACCAGCGACACGTAGTCGGTGCCGGCCTTGAACCCCTCGGGCGCATTGTCGGTGAGGACGAGCTTCGCGCCGCGTTCGACCGCGTTCCGGTAGGCGCTCCTGGTGGCGACCGGGTCGACCGGCAGGGACATGATCACGTCCGGGTTCTTTGCCGTGATCGTCTCGAGGTCCGACTTCTGCTTGGCGGCGTCGTAGCCGGCGTCGGTCTTGGCGACGACCTTCATGCCGAGCTTGAACAGCTCGTCCTCGGCCCCCGTCTGAACGGCGTTGACCCAGTCCGAAGACGTGTGCCACGCCATCGCGACGGTGTGTTTGCCGCGCTTGACGGTCGCGGTCTCCTCGGCGGTCAGCGTGAGCTCCTCGGTGGAAACCGGAGTTTCGCCGTTCGGTCCCTCCGTCTTGCCGAGGCGCTTCGACTCCTTGACCGCGAGGGCATCTCCCTCGCCGACGGGCGAGGAGCTGGTCGACGAGGCTTCGTCGCCGCAGGCGGCGACGAAGGGAACCACGGCCGCCACCAGGGCGGCCGTGAGTGTGCGCGTAATGGTGGTGCTCACGATCACTGCGCCGCTTCCAGGACGGTCTTGGGCGGGTCGCGGTGCAGGGATCGCTGCCAACCCTCCCGGAGGTTGTCCTTGGTCACGGTGACAGCGGGCGCGACGGCGAACTCCGGAGCTTCCTTTCCGAGGATGCCGTATCCCGCGGAGGCCGCCAGCGCGCGACCGAGCTCGTAGGCCTGATCGGCGACGAGCGCGGCGACGTTGCCGCCGCGGGCGAGATCGAGGCCGGCGGGCTCGGACAGGTCGAGGGTCACGATCTTCGTGTCCGTGGCGCCGCTGCTCCGCAGCGCGGTGAGCACGCCCTCAGCCGGCTCGACCCACGTGACGTAGATGCCCTTGAGATTGGGGTGCTTCGTGACCATCGCGTTGGCGATGTCCTCGGCCTTGTTCGGATCGGCGAGGCCTTCCTCAGCGACGATCTTGATGTCGGGGTAGTTCGCCTCGATCGTCTTCTTGAACGCCTGGTCGCGCTGGTTGGTGACGTAGTACTCGGCGTCGTGGAACACGTAGCCGACTTCCCCCTCGCCGCCGATCGCGGCGGCCATGGCGTCGGCGGCCTGCTTGCCCATCGAGAACAGGTCGTCGGTGACGAGGGCGGTGTAGTCCTCCCCGTGCTTGAAGCCCTTGGGGACGTTCGAGAGCAGGACGACCTTCGTGCCGGCCTCGACCGCCGGCTTGAGCGCGGCCGCCGAGATAGTGGGATCGACGGGAAGCGTAATGATCGCGTCGGGCTTCTTGGCCATGACGGTCTCGATGTCGCTCTTCTGCTTGCCGGCGTCGAAGCCGGCGTCTGTGGTGGCCACGATCTTCACGCCCATACGGGCGAATTCGTCCTTGGCCCCCTGGGTGACCGCCGAGACGAACGCCGAGGACTGGTGCCAGACCAGGGCCGCAGTGTGGTCCCCGTCCTTGAGCTGGGCGATCTCGTCGTCGGTGAGCTTGATGTCGGCGGTCGGCGTCGCCTTCTCGCCGGCCGGCCCGGTCGTCTCGCCGACGGCCTTTGACTCCTTGGGCGCCGAAGTCTTCTCCTGCGTGCCGGTGTCCCCGCTCGAGGCGGAGTCGCTTGTTTCGTCGCTGCCGCATCCGGCGAGCAGCGCCGCGAGGGCCAGCACGACCGCCAGGGTCGGGCGGTATGCCTTCATGTCATCGCTCCTTCGCGATCGTGCGGCTCGACGCCGCAGTGATGTGCGGTGAACAGGGCGAGAGCACGCACGCCGTCGACGAACTCGTCGACCGGCACCCGCTCCTCGCTGGTGTGGGCGTTGCTGATGTCGCCAGGGCCGCAGTAAACGCACGGGATCCCGGCCCGTTCGAGGAAGCTCATCTCCGCCCAGAACGGAGCGCCCTCGAGCGCGCCGGCGTCCGGACGGACATGATGCAGGGCTGCCTGCAAGCGCTGGAGGGAGTCATCGTCGCGCCTCGTCTCGGAGGGCAACCCGCCCACCGCGTGGTCGCGCGCGGCAGGGAAGGTCACGGTCGCCTCGATGCCCGGTGCGGTCGCCGCGTCGTGGACGATTGCTTTGAGCTCGGCCGCTGCCGCGGCGAGATCTCCTCCGGGGAGGAGCTTGCGGATGAGACTCAGGCTGGCCTGCCCGGGCACCGCAATGTAGCCACCCGCCTGGGCGCTCCCGACGACGAGGAACGCTCGGCCGACGAGTGGGTGCTTGCCGCGGGCCGCGATGTCGTCCGAGTGCTTCCAAAGGGCGTCCAGTACGCGGTGCGCCGCCTTGAGGGCGTCGGCCCCCAATTCCGGCCGGCCGAAGTACGCCGACCGTCCAGTGATCTCGATGTCGGCGATGAAGAACCCCATCTGCGCCGAGTAGACCGCCAGTCCGCTCGGCTCGGTGTAGATGGCGAAATCGCTGCGAGGGATCAGCCCGGTCGCGATCCGGTCGGCGATCAGGGCCATGCCGATGCTCCGGCCCATGCCTTCCTCGCCGCTCTCCTCGTCGCAGACCCAGGCGGTCACCACGTCTCCGCGCAGTCGCGCCTTCGCGCGTGCCAGCGAGTGGAGCGCGGCCAGCGATGCGCAGATGCCGGCCTTGAGGTCGACGCTGCCGCGCCCCCAGAGCTCGCCGTCGACGATCGCACCGGCGAACGGGTCCTCGCGGACGGTTCCGGCCCAACGCTCGCGCCATCCCTCGACGTGGACGGTGTCGAGATGGCCTGAGAGCATCAGGCTGCGGCCACCGCCCGTGCCGCGGGTGACCGACCACACCACCGGGCGGCCGGGCGCGGCCTCCTCGATGTGGACCTCGTCGGCGCCGGAGGCCTCCAGTTCCTTGGCGACAAGCCTGGCGAACGCGCCCTCGTCGCCGGTGACGCTGGGTGTGCGGACCGCTTGCTGGAGCAGCGCGACGGCCGCGTCGGCATCCACCGCCGAGAGGAGGCGTGCGTCGAGGTCGCGCTCAGGCATCGGCGGCGCTCAGCTCGACGGCGGGAGTGGGCAGCGCGGGCGCGGAGATGGTCTCGGCTCCGAAGAGTGATCCGTGCGCGCGCCGTAGGGCGACGTTGATCGCGCCGACCAGCGATGCGCGATCCAGCAGGCGGCTGCTCTCGACCGGGACCGGCGTGGTCATAAGGCGGGCGAGGTGCGTCCGGATGTTGTCGCGCAGCTCGGGCTGGGAGCCGATGCCGCCCCCGAGCACCACCAGCGCGGGATCGAGCACCGCCACGACCGACGCGATCGCCACAGCCACCGGTCGCGCTTGGTCGTCGATCGCCTCGCGGGCGTGCTGGATGCCCTCGCGCGCGGCCGCGAAGATTTCTGGCGCCCGGCGGCGGTCAGGCTGACTGTCCGGCGCGAGTTCGAGATAGCGGCGAACGAGCGCCACGCCCGACACCGTCTCCTCGAGCGCACCGTGCAGATGCATCGACGGGTCGAAGGGGTCGGCGCCGAGCGGCAGGTACGCGATCTCGCCGGCGGCGCCGCGGGCGCCCCGGCGGAGGTCGCCGTCGACGATGATGCCCATCCCGATGCCGGTCCCGAGCGCGATGAAAACGAAGTCGTCGACGCCCTGTGCATGACCCTGCCAGTGCTCGCCCAGCGCCGCCATGTTGACGTCGTTCTCGAGCTCGACGGGCACGCCGAGCTCCTCGACCAGGCGGTCACGCAACGGCACGTCTCCGAACGCGGGGATGTTGGGCGCGAGCTCCATCACCCCGGTCACGGGATGGGCGACGCCCGGGCTGCCTACCGCGACGGCGCGGACGCTGCTCCACTCGGCGTCCGCGCGGCTGGCAAGCTCGCGGACGAGGGCGGCGATCTGTACCACGACGTGCTCGCCCCCGCGCTTGTCGGTCTGGGCGACGTCCTCGGCGAGCACGCCGCCGTCGAGCCCGCAGATCGCGGCGCGGATCTTCGTGCCGCCGAGGTCGACGCCGGCTACGTGTCCGGCGCGGGCAGAGAGGCGGTACGAGACGGCGGTGCGACCGACCGGTCCGCGTGTGGAGCCGACAGCGTGAATCCAGCCGGCTTCCTCGAGGGTGCGGACGATGGAGGAGACGGTCGGCTTGCTGAGGCGGAGCAGTTGAGCGAGCGCCGCGCGGGAGATGGGACCGCGTTGCACGATCGCTCCCATGACCATCTGGCTGTTGACCTGCCGGCGGATGTTCGTCTGCTCCAACCCTTGCCCCGGCCGTTCGGAAGGTTTCCTAACGAATTGCGACTCTAGGCCAACCGCCGCCGCCGTGCAAGTCGGTTCGCACGGGCCGCAAGCGGCTGCCCACCGGGGGCGTCTGATCTCGAGTCTGGCGGCGCCAAGTAGACAGACAGGCGCGCGCGAAGGGGACCCGAAGTAAGGCGCTTGCTTGAGGGTCGTGCGGCTTGAGCCGGGCCCGCCTCAAGCCGGCCGGGAATGCCGACACGCAGTCACTCGCCCGGCGCGGGAAGCCGGGCGAGCGCTGGCGGGGTGCTCGAGGGGATCGAGCAGGGGGTCAGGGGGTGAGGGCCCGCCGCTGCGCCGGGTCCATGTGCGGACGGTCGGTCGCGTCCGCGTGGCTGGGATCGCCCGGGTCCTTGGACGGCTGAGCCGCCGGGGCGCCCCGATAGCAGTCCTTGCGGATCGCCATGTGCGCGCCCTTGACGCCGTCGACGACCTGGGTGACGCGCAGGTCACCGGCAAGCCCGACCACGGAGTAGGCCTCTTCTCGAGAGATCTCCCACCGCTCGGTGAGGAAGTTGATCGTCTCCACGACCGCTTCCTGCACCGCTTCGTCGAGGTCCTCGTTGAACCCGTGACAGATCCACAGGTCCGGCGTCTCGAGCACCGGCGTGGTGATCGGCATGTCCTTGTGCACGATGAGCTGCAGGGTGGCGTTGACATGGGCCTCGATGCCGGTCCCGTTCACTTCGCCGTCACCTTGCGCGAAGTGCGAGTCGCCCGCCCAGAACAGCGCACCCTCATGCGTGACCGGGTAGTACATGGCCGTTCCTACGACGAACTCGCGGTTGTCCATGTTGCCACCGTGGCGGCCTGGGGGGATCGTGCTCACCGGGCCCTCCTCCGGAGGCGCGACTCCCGCCGTCCCCATGTGCAGGCGCAGCGGGATGGTGACGTTCTGCAGCGCCGGCACGCGCTCGACGGAACCGGGCTCGGTGATGAAGCCGGTGTAGGGCAGCGGTGCGTTCGGGAACGGGTACTGGAAGACCGCGCGCGCGACATTGGCGTCCACATCCGCCTCGTAGATCACCACGTGCTCGCGTTGGTCGAACTCGTCGAACAGCAGGCCCCAGTTGGCCGAGAAGTTCGAGCCGTACGGCAGACGGGGCTCGAGCTTGAGCACGCGGCATTCCAGCGTGTCGCCGGGCTGCGCCCCTTCGACGTAGATCGGCCCGGTGACGATGTGGACTCCCGGCCCCCGCTTCTCCTGGGGGATGCCGTCGTAGACCGCCTTCACTCCCTCGTCCATCATCAGGTCCGGAGCGTCACCGGCATGGTGCGCGAGGCACTCGATCCGGAGGACGTCGCCGGATCTGACGCGCTTGACGGGCGCCACGGACGCATCGAAGGCGCCCCATTGCACTGTGTCAGGGGTCGCGCGCACGAGATGTGACTGAAGGTCATCGCGCGCCCATGATTGATCGGTGGTTCTAACCATCTACAGGCTCCCCGGGACGATTCATCGGTTCAGAAGAAGGTGACTTCGCCACGCATGAGACCGACGATCACCAACCCGGCGAAGGTGCCGATGATCGCGAAGATGCCGCCCAGGACGTTAGGGGCGGGGATGGGGGCACGGAGGCCGGTGTAGAGAAGTCCCGTGACGAGACCCACCAGCGACGCCAGAAGTTCCGTCTGGCCGATTGCGATGTGCATCTGGTTCCCCTTGCCTATCGTCCGAGGTGCGTGCCGGGCGGCACGTCGTGTTCAGTCACGGGCGGCCGTCCGAACGCTGCTTCCTTGCGCATCAACTGCACGATCACCAGTCCGGCGTAGGTGAAGATGATCGCCAGGATCCCGCCCAGGACGTTGGGGGCGGGAATCGGGAGGTCCAGCAGGGAATAGAGGAAGCCGGTCACCAACCCCACCACCAGGGCGGTGATCTCGGTTCGGCCGACATAGATGTACTGCTGCATCACGCTCCTTCTCGCTTCGGTTCGGCGCAACGCGCCTGTTGTGAACTCGATTCGGCCAGGTGAGGTCAGCGGGCGGTGCCGGCTGAGCCCTCGCCGACGGCTGCCTCGTTGCGCGAGAGGGGAGACGTCGGCGAGGCGGGCGTGCATGGCCGCGTGTGCCTCGTCTCCGTTTCCGTCGCGGATCGCGGCGAAGATCGCGCTGTGGCCAGCCATCGAGGTCTGATAACCGCCGACGGCGTGTAGCGAGAGCACGCGAGTCGCGGCCAGGGCATCAGTGATGGCGCTCACCATGTGAACCAGCGTCGGGTTACCGGTGGCTCGTGCGATCGAGATGTGGAAGCCGGAGTCGTAGTCGATCACCAGATCCGCCCATTCGGGGGCGGGCGCCCCATGAGGTGAAGGAACTCCTCGATGCCGGTCAGGGCGGCGCGCGTCCTGCGCTCAGCAGCCAGGCGGGCCAGCGGCGGCTCCAGCAGGCTGCGGGCCTCGAGCGCATGCTGCAGGCACTCGAGCGGGGAGCCCGCGACAGCCGCGCGCCGGACCATGTGCGCCCGAGCGGCCACGGTGCTGCCAAAGCGAGCCTGGCCGCGCGTCTCGACGATGCCAAGGTGCCCCAGACCGGAGAGCGCCTCTCGCAGTGCGCTGCGGCTGACTCCCAGCCGTTCGCACAGCGCGCGCTCGGGCAGCAGTTGCTGCGTCGGCGTGCTGCTCGCGGCGATGCACTCGAGCAGGCGGTCCAGCACCTCCTCGGAGAGCGACCGACGCCGGATGCGGTGCAGGCCGTCGTCGTCCTTCGTCGCCGTCCCTTGTCCCATTGTCTGACAAAAGACGAGCCGGAGTGAGATGTCAAGGCGGGATCTCGAACAACTTGACTTCGGAGGTGGAACCCTGCGCCGAGCCCAACTGGTCCAGCGAAAAGGATGCGCGCGCAAGCTTCACCGTCGCCGGTCGATTAAGTGGCTGTGAGCAAGCGACCATTCTTCGCGCGTCTCGAGGAGTCCGTCGAGCAGCTGTTCCTTCCGGAGACGGCCGCGACGATGCAGTGGCGGTCCCTGGGCTGGAAGTGGGTGGCCGCCGGCGGCGTCGTTCTGGCCACCCTCGCCGTGGGAGTCGAAGCGCGTGTCGACGAGCAGGTGATCGCCGCGCTGGGCTTCGCGGCGCTGTGCCTCGGTGTCTCGCTGCTGGCGCTCGCCCCACGTCTGAATCCGCGGTTCCTGTTTCCGGCGATGGTGCTGGGCATCGTCGCGATCAGCGGCGGAATCGTCTTCTGCCACACCGCCCGCACCCCGTACCTGCTCCTCTACTCGTGGATCAGCGCGGAGGCTTGGTATCTGCTCGATCGCCGCGGAGCAGTGCTGCTGACGGCGCTGGCGATCGTCATGAGCGGCCCTGCCATCGCCGTCGCCGGCGCCGGGGATGCCGACGCGCTGAGCTGGTGGCTGATGGTCGCCATGACGCTGGTGGTGGTCAGTGGGCTGGCGGCGATGCTGCGACTGCGCTCCGACAGCCTCATCGAGCGCCTCGAGCGCGCCGCCACGCACGACGAGCTCACCGGCCTGCTCAACCGTCGCGGCTATCAGCAGCGACTGGCGGCCGAGCTCGCACGATCGGACCGCGACGGGACGCCGCTGAGCCTCATCCTCGGCGACATCGACTGCTTCAAGTCGCTCAACGACCGCTTCGGGCACCGCTGCGGCGACGAGGCGCTGAGCCGGTTCGCGGCGGTCTGCCGGGACCAGGGCCGCGGTGCGGACTTCGCGGCGCGGGTGGGAGGCGAGGAGTTCGCGATGGTGCTGCCGGGAACCGACTCGGCCGGTGCCCTGCTCGCTGCGGAGCGGCTGCGCGAGGCGGTCCGCTCGACCCTCGGCCGCCCCGACGGGGAGCCGCTGACCGCCTCCTTCGGGGTCGCGACCTGCCCTGAGCACGGGCTCGACTCCGACATCCTCCTCGGGCAGGCCGATCGCGCCATGTATGCGGCCAAGGCGCGCGGCCGCGACCGGGTCGTCGCCTGCTCGGAGCTCTCGCCCGAAGAGGAACAGCCGCCCTGGATCGCGGCGCCGACGTCCGGCGCCGCCGATCCGGATCCCGCGACTCAGGACCCCGAAGTGGGAACCGGATCCTCGATGGTGGCGGGATCGCCCGCGACGTCGATCGACCCCTCCATGGGCGCCGCCCCGGCCTGATTGAGCAGGCTCGAGGTTCCGACGTAGGAGCCGGCGGCCGCGGCCCCGAGAGCGAGTGCGGCGAGCGCCGAGCCCTTGAGGTTCGGGAAGTAGGCCTCGTCGACCGACAGCGAGCCGGGACCGTGCTCGGCCAGCGCGGTCATGGCGGCAATGATCACGAGGTTGTACTCGTAGCCGCCGTTGGTCACCCACGGGCCGTTGTTGGCGTGCGCCTTGCGGGCCGCCGTGATCATCGTGCCGGAGATGAGCGTCGAGCCCAGCGGCGTGAGCGCTCCGAGCGTGACCAAGACGCCGCCGAGGGTCTCGGCGATGCCGGCCGCCTGGGCGTGGACCTTGCCGGGTCGGAGTCCGAGCGACTCGAAGTAGCCGCCGGTTCCGTCGAGGCCGTAGCCGCCGAACCAGCCGAAGAGCTTCTGAGTGCCGTGGCCGACGAACAGCGGGCCGACGACGCCCCGCACGAGTGCGGATCCGATCGTCATGGTGTTCCTTCTGAGTCGTAAGCGTCGATCCCGGCGTCTGTCCGCCGGACTGCCGCGGTAAACGTGGCGGGCGTTGCCGGACTCCGGGCTCGCTGATCGGGAGCTGCTCGCGCCGCCCGGCGTGCTCGTGGGCGCCCCCGGCGACCCGGTTGGGCCACGGGACGAGCACCTGGCGCTCGCCAAAGCCCTGAACTCGAGTCGTCGCCCGGATGCCTGGAGGCTCATCGGCGGCTTCACTGCCGGCCGAGCGGAGTCCGGTGCGCGAGGATGGAGGGATGCCCGGCGACGCTGGTCTCGAAGTCCTTCGCTACAGCGCCTTCACCGACGATCCCGACGGCGGCAATCCGGCCGGGGTGGTGCTCGACGCGACCGGCATGGATGCGGTCGAGATGCAGGGAATCGCCGCCCGCGTGGGCTACTCCGAGACGGCGTTCCTACTGCCCCGCGGCGACTCGCGCCGATCCTTCGGCGTCCGCTACTTCACGCCGGTGGTCGAGGTCCCGTTCTGCGGTCACGCCACCATCGCGGCGGCCGTCGCGCTCGCCCGGCGCGACGGCCCTTCGGCGCTCGAGCTCGACGCCCCGGCCGGGCTCCTGACGGTCGGAACGCAGGCGGATGGCGACGGCCGGCTGCTCGCCACGCTGGAGAGCGTCGCTCCGAGCGTCGAGGACGTCGACGTCGCCTCGCTCGAGGCGGCGCTCGAGGCCCTGCACTGGGATTCCTCCGACCTCGATCCCAGCCTCCCTCCCCGCGTCGCCTTCGCCGGTGCCCGTCACCTCATCCTGGCGGCCGGCACGCGCGAGCGGCTCGCCGACCTCGATTACGACTATGACGCTCTCGCGGTCGTCGCCCGCGGTCTGGCCCTGATCACGGTCGCGTTGGTGTGGAGGCAGGACAGGTTGACGTTCCACGCCCGCAACCCGGGGCCGTCCGTGGGGATCCTCGAGGACCCGGCGACGGGCGCCGCGGCGGCCGCCCTCGGCGCCTATCTGGTCTCGCTCGGGGAGCTGTCGCCGCCTGCCCGCTTCACCGTGCATCAGGGCGAGGACATGGGGAGGCCGAGCCTTCTGCTGGTGGAGCTCGATCCGGCCCGAGCCGGAGTCCTGGTCAGCGGCTCGGCGGTGGCCATCCCCGACGAATCCGCCGGCGCGGGGCCGTGACGGCCTTCCAGAACGCGACTGGTCGCGCTTGGGGTCAGGACCCCATGCGCGTCGGCCCATGTCCGCCGATCAACTGACCAACGAGGCAGGAAGCCTTCAGATCGGCAGGAACGGACATCCACTTGAACCACTCTTCGCACATCCCCGACGCACCGCCTCCCGAGGTCCTCGCCGAGGTGGATGCCGCCTGGCGGCGCTCGACCGCCTTCACCGGTGACGATCTCGACCTGCGCGTGCGCGTCGGGCGCATCAGCGGCCGGGTCAGCGGCGAGCTGCGTTGCGAGGACGCGGTCCTCGCCCGGCTCTCGCCCACGCAGATCCTCGCCATCGCCTGCGGCGAGCCGCTGCCCCTGCCGCGCACCCGCCCGCGCCGCTGAGGCGCCCGGGCGGGGCTACTGGCCGCCCTCGCTGCTCCGGACGGCCTGGCGGGCGCCCTGGAAGCCGACGCGCGAGTGCGTGCCGTCGCAGAAGGGCTTGTTGACCGAGCCGCCGCAACGGCAGAGGAAGACGGGGTCCTTGTCGCCTCGCACCTCGTTGCCCTCATGGTCGAAGACCTCGAGCGGCCCCTCGACCTTGTACGGGCCGTTCTCGGTGGCGGTCACTCTGGTTGCCGTCATGCGCTTCCCCTTTGGTTCGGCGTCGGTGGTGATCGAGCACCGGCTACTACCCGGTGGGCCGGGCGGCATGTAAACATGCGCTGATGGAGACCGGGAACCGGCTCGACGCGCTCGTTCGGCACGAGACCGCGATGGCCACGGTCCGCGCGTTCGGTGAGCGCTCGAGCGCCGAGCAGGTGCTGGTGCTGGTCGACTCCGGTGAGGAGTCGGAGCCGACCATGGTCGAATGGCGGCCCGGCATCCCGCTCGAGCTGACCGCGAGTGGGATCACCTGGGAGGTGCCGGACGACATCGCGGCCGACGTCCCGCCCTTGCCGCTGCCCGGAGTCCGTCCCGCGGCTCCCGCCTCGGCGATGCGCGTGGACATCGACGCGGGGACGGTCGAGGCGCCTCCCGGAGCGCTGCCCGCCCTCTGCGAAGCCGTTCTCGCGTTGGCCGGGGCCTTCGGCGGCCTCACCGTCGCCAGCGCCGACTGGCCCACCAGCGAAGCCGGCCGCGCGCTCACCGTCGCCGCCCGGCCCGGGGAGCCGGCCGTGGTGGGCGTCGGCGACCAGCTGTTCGAACTTCCGGCGGCGGGCGCGTGAGCGGCAGCGCCTGCACGTGGTGCGGCACGCCGGTCGCTCTCGACGACGGGTTTCGGGCCTTCGCCCCCGCCGGTGAGCGCCGGGCGCTGTTCTGCCGGCTCGAGCACGTCGTCGCGTGGGGCATCCGGGGCGCGCACTGGCAGGCCGGGATCGATGCGGACGTCGTCGCCGTCGACGAGACCGTCTCGCGGTGCGCCTTCTGCGACACCGAGCTCGGCGATGCGCACGTGCTGCTGGTCCGCGCCCGCGGCGAGCACCGGATTCCCGACGGGTTCTGCTCGGTCGACCACATGGTCGAATGGGCGAAGGCCGGAGGTCGCTGGGCGCCTCCCCGGGACGACCCGGGGACGTGAGCGGCGCGAGCCGGGGCCGCAGCCGCGGAGCGCCGGCGGGTGCTTCGGCGCGCCGACCCAGCGAGTGAGCTCGCGGCCCCGGCGTTGTAGCGTCCATGGCTGACGCCATGCCGATGTTCTGCCACCACAATCGCCTCGCCACCGCCTGCCCGCTCTGCAACCAGGAGCAGCGTGCAAAGCTCGCCAAGCCGCCTGCGAACCCGCGCCGACCGGCAACCGCCGGCAGCCAGGCCGCCCAATCCGGTCCGCCGCCCGCCGCCCGCCGGTCGTCCAAGCGGCTGGTGACCCGCAAGCTCGCCCGCGCCGAGGACGACGGCTATCGCAATCCGCTGGCGCCCGGTCTGCGGGCGACCGCCGACGCCGAGCGCCTGGCCGTGGCGCTTCTCCTGGCCGCTGCGCGGCTGGAGGCGCCGGGTCCGCACCCCGCCGTGGCGAACGAGGCCGATCGCGACGAGGCGCTGTGGCTCGCCTTTCTGCTCGCCCTCGTCGGCCCCGACGCACCCGACCGCCAGTCCGCGCTGATCGAGACCCGGCCGTCATGGGCCTCGGGGGAGGCGCCGGACCTTCCGTCCGAGCAGCGACGCACCGCCGAGGCCTACCGCGCCTGGGCCGCGCGCTCGGGTTCGCAGGCGTCCGCCTTCGAGGGCGAGCCGGGCTGGACGCCGGCCCGTCGCTTCGCCCGCCTGTTCGAGCGCCTGGCGCTCCCCGGCTTCGGCCGGGAGCGGCGCTTCGAGCTCCTGATCACCCTCGGCGCGGCCGGTCTCTACGCCGTCGAAGCCGACGCGCTGCACTTCGGCGCCGACGACGACGCCACCACCCAGGCGGCCAAGCGGTTGCTGGTGTCGGGTGACCGCATGCTCCTCGAGCGCCGCGCCCGTGAGCTGGCCGCTGCCACCGGCCTCCCGCTCGCGGCGTTCGACCGCGGGCTCGCGCTGTGGGGCGCCCCGGCGACTCCCCTGGAGGCGCCCGGCGCCGAGCTTCCGGCCGACCTGCGGCGAGCGCTGCGGCTGCCGTGAGCCGGCCCGCCGCGGCGGGTGCCGCCGACGGAGCGCGGACCGGATCCGACCAGCCGGCACGCGCGGTGACCGCGCCCGGGCGTCCGTTCCTCCCGCGCCGGACCCGCCGCGGCGAGCGTGCCGCCGTCGAGCGGCCGGGAACCGGTGCCGTCCCGCTCGCCTCGGCTTCCGGGCGGTGGTGGCCGCCGGTGCTCGCCTGCGTCCTGCTGGCGGTCCTCTCGCTGCTGGGACCCTCGCAGCCGACCTACGACCCTTGGGCCTGGATCATCTGGGGGCGCGAGATCGTCTCCGGCGACCTCGTCACCGCCAACGGCCCGTCCTGGAAGCCGCTGCCGGTGCTGTTCACCACGCCGTTCGCGCTGCTCGGCGACACCGCCGCCCCGGCGTTGTGGCTCGTGGTGGCGCGTGCGGGCGGGTTGCTGGCGATCGTGCTCGCGTACCGACTCGCGTCGCGGCTCGGCGGCCGGGTGGCCGGCGTCATCGCCGGATCCGCCCTGCTGCTGTCCGACGAGTTCGTGCGCCACTTCGCGCGCGGCAACAGCGAGGGTCTGCTGGTCGCGCTCTGCCTGTGGGCGGTGGAGCGCCACCTGGACGGCCGCCGGACGTCGGCCTTCATGCTCGGCTTCGCGGCCGCGCTGCTGCGGCCCGAGGTGTGGCCCTTCTTCGGCCTCTACGGCCTGTGGCTGGCGGCCGTCGAACCGCGCCGGCGCCTGGTCGTCCTCGCCCCCTTCGCGGCCACCGCCGTCCTGTGGTTCGTGCCCGAGTACCTCGGTTCTGGCGACTTCCTGCGTGCGGCCGCGCGGGCGCGCGAGGCCAACCCGGATTCGGCCGCCTTCGCGGACCGGCCCTTCCTGGAGGTCTTCCGCAGGGCGGCCGGGCTGCTGGTCCTGCCGGTGTGGGTCGGCGGTGCGGTCGCGGTGGCGCTGGCGGTGTGGGCCGGGCGCCGCCGGCGCGGTTCCGGCGTGCTGTTGGCGCTCGCCGGCGTCGCCGCCCTGCTGATGGTCGGCGTCGGCCTGATGACCGAGGTCGGCTTCGCCGGCAACCTCCGCTACGTCGCGCTGCCGGCCGCCCTGATCTGCGTGCTGGCCGGCGTGGGGTGGACCTCGCTGGTCGCGGCGATCGCCCGGCGCCTGGGCCGCGAGGCGGGCGTGGCCGCCGGCGTGACGCTCGCCGTGGTGGCGCTGCCGTTCGCCGGAACGGCGGTGGCCGGCCTGGGCGACTCCTACGAGCGACTGAGCGAGGAGGCCACCGTCTACGACGACCTCGACCGCGCGATCGCCGCCTCCGGCGGGGAGGCGGCGGCGGCCGCCTGCGGCCGGGTGGTCACCGGCCCGTACGAGGTCCAGGTGCTGGCGTGGAAGCTCCACCGCCACGGGAACGACATCGCCATCGAGGGACGGTCTCCCGGGACGGTGTTCGCGTTGCGCGGTACGCCGCTGGCGGCCGGAGCCCCGATGGATCCGCTGGTGGCCACCGAGCACTGGATCGTCGAGCGGGCGTGCGGCGCCTGAGCCTGCGGGCCGGCTCGCCGGTGGTGACCGGGCTGGGCCTGGCGGCGCTCTTGGCGCTCTCGCTCCTGGTCCGCTCGGGCGCGCTCGACACCGGCTTCTGGATCGACGAGGGCCTCTCGGTCGGCATCGCCGACCGGCCGCTGCTCGATATCCCCGGCATCCTGCGCCAGGACGGCTCGCCGCCGCTGTACTACCTGCTGCTGCACGGCTGGATGGCGGTGGCCGGCGACAGCGAGACGGCGGTGCACGCGCTGTCGCTGGTGCTCGCGCTGCTGTGCGTGCCGGCGGGGTGGTGGGCGCTGCGCGACTCCTTTGTCCCGCGCGCGAGCTGGGCCGCCGCGATCCTGCTGGCGCTCAACCCGTTTCTCACCTCCTACGCGCAGGAGGCCCGCATGTACGCGCTCGTCGTGCTGCTGGGCACGCTGACCTGCGGCGCGCTTCTCCGCGCCTTCATCCTCGGACGGGCCACCTGGCGGGTGCCGCTCGGGATCCTCCTCGCCGCGCTCATGTACACCCACAACTGGGCGCTGTTCCTCGGAGTCGCCTGCGGCATGGCGTGGCTCGTGCTGATCGCGGTCGCCCGCGGCGGGCGCCGCCGCGACCTCCTGCGCGCCGGGCTGGTGGCGTTCGGGACGGCCGCCTTGCTCTACCTGCCGTGGTTGCCGACCACCATCTTCCAGGCCAGCCACACCGGCGCCCCGTGGGCGCTGGCGCCGCCGCCCGCCGCCCTCCCGCAGGTCTTCGAGCGACTGCTCGGCTCGACGGTCCAGTTCATCCTGCTGCTGGCGGTCGGGATCGGCCTGGTCGAGATCTGGCGCCGGACGCGGTCGGGTCCCGCCGGCGCCGGTTGGTGGACAAACGCGGAGGGGCGCGCGGTGGGCGCGCTGATCGTCATCGAGGTCGCCACGCTGCTGATCGCCTGGGCGAGCTCGCAGCTGTCGCCCGCGTGGGCGCTGCGCTACCTGGCGGTGGCCGTCGCGCCGCTGCTCCTGCTCGGCGCCCTGGGGCTCGCGCGCGGCGGCGGGGTGGGAGTGGCCGGCCTCGCCCTCGTCGCGGTGCTGTGGGCCTTCGACGGGCCGCCGCCGGAGAAGAGCAACGTCTCCGAGCTCGCCGCCACGCTCGAGCCGACCGTGCGCCCGGGGGACCTGGTCGTCTCGACGCAGCCGGAGCAGATCCCCGTGCTGGCCTACTACCTCGGCGACGACCTGCGCTACGCGACGCTGTGGGGCACCGTGCCCGATCTCGGTGTGACCGACTGGCGCGATGGCGTGCAGCGGCTGCGCGCGACGTCGGCGCGGCGCGACCTGGAACCGCTCATCCGCCGGCTTGAGCCGGGCCGCCGGCTGGTCTTCGTGGAGCCCATCGTCTATGACCGCGAGCGGTGGAGCGCGCCCTGGACGGAGCTCGTGCGTCTGCGGAGTCTCGAGTGGCGCTCCTACCTGCGCGAGGACGATCGTCTCGAAATCACCGCCGTCGTCCCGCCGACCTCCTATCCTGCACGTCCTAATCCCCTGAGGGCGACGGTGCATATCCGCCTGCCCGTGGACTAGGAGTGCCTCAGCCAGGGAAGCCCTCGCCTTCTGGGCTCCCGAACCCTTCGCCCATGTCTCGATTCTCACCGTCAGACACCTCCGATTTCCCCGCCCTCGCCGATCGCGTCCCGGAGCGGCCCGCGCACGCCGGCGGTGACGACAGTCGTCCCGTGGCCGTGCTGGGCGGCGGCCCCGCCGGCCTCACCGCGGGATATCTGCTCGCCAAGCAGGGGCGACCCGTGATCGTCTTCGAAGCCGAGGACCAGGTCGGCGGGCTCGCCAAGACGGAGGTCCGCGACGGCTACCGCTTCGACCTCGGCGGGCACCGCTTCTTCACCAAGTCGACCGAAGTAGAGGCCCTCTGGCAGGAGGTCATGCGCGAGGAGTTCCTCCTGCGCCCGCGCATGTCGCGCATCTACTGGAACGGCAAGTTCCTCGACTACCCGCTCAACGGCCGCGACGTGATCAAGAAGCTCGGCCCGGTCGAGCTGATGCGCGCGATGATCTCCTACCTGTGGGCGCTGATCAAGCCCAAGGGGCGCGAGGACAATCTCGAGCAGTGGGTCTCCAACCGCTTCGGGCACCGGCTCTACTCGCTGTTCTTCCAGTCCTACACCGAGAAGGTGTGGGGGGTTCCCTGCACCGAGATCCGGGCGGAGTGGGCTGCGCAGCGCATCAAGGGCCTCTCGTTCTTCTCGGCCGCCAAGGCTGCCTTCTTCGGCAACAAGGGCAACAAGGTCAAGTCGCTCATCACCCAGTTCCACTATCCGCGCTTCGGCCCGGGTCAGATGTGGGAGACGATGGCCGACGAGATCATCGCCGCCGGCGGCGAGGTCCGCCTCAACACGCCGGTGCGGCGCATCGAGCTCGAGGACGGCCGCGTCGTCGCTCTCGAGGCCGGCGACGAGCGCATCGAGCCCAGCCAGGTCATCTCGTCGCTGCCACTGCGCGCGACCGTGGGCCTGACCAGCAACCCGGCTCCCGCGGAGGTGCGTGAGGCGGCGCAGGGCCTGCGCTACCGCGACTTCCTGACCGTGGCGCTGGTCATCGACGGCGAGGACCTGTTCCCGGACAACTGGATCTACATCCACGAGCCCAAGGTCCAGGTCGGGCGCATCCAGAACTACCGTTCCTGGAGCCCGTGGATGGTTCCCGACGAAAGCAAGGCCTGCGTCGGCCTCGAGTACTTCTGCTTCAAGGGCGACGCCCTGTGGGAGAGCAGCGACGACGATCTCGTCGAGCTGGCGAAAGCCGAGCTCGAGCAGCTCGGGCTCGTCAGCCGCGACAAGGTCGAGCGCGGGTTCGTGACGCGCGTCCCGCTCGCCTACCCGATGTACGACGCCGACTACTCCGAGCGCGTGAGCACGATCCGCGACTGGCTCGGCGGTATCGACAACCTGCAGCAGGTCGGCCGCAACGGGCTGCATCGATACAACAACTCCGATCACTCGATGCTCACCGCCATCCGCGCGGTGGAGAACCTGCACGGCGCCCGCCACGACATCTGGGCGGTCAACGCCGAGTCGTCGTATCACGAGGAGCAGGGCGTCGATGACGAGCAGCCCTACAAGCGCGCGCCGGAGACCCAGGCGATGCGCGAGCCCCTCGCCTCCGAGCGCTGAGGACACGGGCCGGGCGCCCGGATCCGGCGCGACGTGAGCGTCTTGCGTCTGGATCTCGGCGGCAGGTCCTTCGTCGTCTGCGGGGCCAGCCGGGGGCTCGGCCGCGCCACGGCGGAGGAGCTCGTCCGCCATGGGGCACATGTGCTGCTCGCGGCCCGCTCGCCGCAGCAGGCCGCAGCGGCGCTCGGGGAGGCCGCGACCGCAGTACCGCTCGACCTCACGTCACCCGACGCCGCCGGCTCCCTCCGGGATGCGGCGCGCTCGGCGTTCGGCGGACGCCTCGACGGGCTGCTGGTCAACGGCGCCGGGCCGCCGCCGGGCCGGGCGCTCGACTACTCCGACGCCGAGTGGGCGGCTTCCTACGAGCTGCTGCTGGGTGCGCCCATCCGGCTGCTGCGGGAGCTCACCCCGCTCATGGCCCACGGTGGGTCGGTGGTCTTCGTGACCTCCTCGTCGGTGCGTCAGCCGATCGACGGGCTCGACTCCCCCAACGTCCTGCGCCCAGCGGTCGCCGCGCTGGCCAAGGTCCTCGCTCGCGAGCTCGGTCCGGCGATCCGGGTCAACAGCGTCGCGCCGGGCCGCTTCGACACCGACCGTGTCCGCGAGCTCGACTTAGGGCGGGCGCAGGCCTCCGGCTCGGGGGTCGACGAGGTCCGCTCGCGCGCGGAGCAGGCCATCCCGCTGGGCCGCTACGGAGATCCCGCCGAGCTGGCCCGAGTGGTCGCCTTCCTGCTCTCCGACGCGGCGTCCTATGTCAGCGGAGCCGCGCTGCAGGTCGACGGCGCCGTGGTGACCGCCATCCCCTGATGGCGTCGGCTCCGCTAGTGCGGAGCCACCGTCCCGTCCTCGGGCTCGAGCGGCAGCGCCTGCCGCGCCCACGCCTCCAGCCCGCCGGCCATCGACCACGCGTCGTAGCCCGCGCCCCGGAACGCCTGGGCGGCCATCGCCGAGCGGGCGCCGAGGCGGCAGTAGAAGACCACCGGCCGCGCCGGATCGAGCTCCGCCGCACGCGCCGCGAGGTCGTCGAGCTCGATGTGGCGGGCTCCGGCGATCCGCCCCGCGTCGACCTCGTATGGCTCGCGGATGTCGACGAGCTGGATCTCGCCTGATCGGTGATGGGCCAGCGTGTCGGCCGCGGTCACCTCGAGGCCTGCGTCAGGGAATGGGTGGTCAGACATGTCGCCGATCCTACGTGCGCACCGTTATGGCAACACCCGACCGTTCGGTTCGCTAACCTTCTGCCCTCGAAGTAAACCTTGCCTAATCCGCACGGCTCCAGCCGGGCGGAGCGGGGGAACCAGTTGGGTCGGCAACCGCCGGCCTCGGGGCGAATCGTCGCAATTGCGATGTAGCGCGATCTTTCCGCGCGAGCCCGTCAGCTAACCCCGTAGGCGCCGGAAAGAAAGGCGCATCGTTGTCACGTAGCTTCACGCTCGTAGTCGTTCTACTGCTGTCGATCACCGGGCTCCTCGTCCCGACAGCGGCTCAAGCGGCCTCACTCGGCAAGCGGCCCCTACAAGTCGGGATGCGCGGTCACGACGTGCGTGTGCTGCAGGACTTCCTCACCCGCCTCGGAGTCCCCACCGTCATCGACGGCGTCTACGGAGCGGGTACCGCGAGCAAGGTCAAGCAGTGGGAGCGCCGCTCCGAGCTCCGCCCCAACGGCCGGGTCACCCGCGCCGACGCGCGTCGCATGCGCCGCCAGCTGGAGTCCGGTGTCCGCGTCCAGCGCGCCGTCTCTCCCGCCCCGGCGGCCGCGACCGGCAAGGCGACCATCGGAGCCGACGGCAACGCCATCGCTCCCGCCGGCGCGCCCGAGGCGGTCAAGCAGATCATCGCCGCCGGCAACCGCATCCACGACACTCCCTACCGCTACGGCGGTGGGCACGCCCCGAGCTTCCGCGACTCCGCATACGACTGCTCGGGCTCGGTGTCCTACGCGCTGCGCGGCGCCGACCTCATCGACGCCCCGCTGCCGTCCGGCGGCTTCTTCAGCTGGGGCGAGAGCGGCGCCGGCGAGTGGGTGACCGTCTACACCACCGACGGTCACATGTTCATGGTCGTCGCCGGCCTGCGCTTCGACACCAGCGGCCGCGACCGCCGGAACACGCGCTGGCAGTCCGACATGCGCCCGACGGGCGGCTACACCGTCCGCCACCCCGCCGGCCTCTAGCGCCAGCGACCGCGGGGCGTGGTGGCGTCGACCCAGGGTCGGCGCCGCCACCCGGCGGTCAATAGATCTCGCGATCGCGCGGCGCGTTCGCGGCGCCCCGTCGGTTCATGGAGCTCGTGAGATAGAGCGACACGATCAGGCCGAGGACGCCGGCGACCATGAGGATCACTCCGATGGTCGATATCTCCAGCCCGGAGACCTCGGCGTTGACCGCGAACTTGAGGATCGCTCCCAGCGCGATCAGGAATATCGATGTTCCGATGCCCACGGGGACTCCCTTCCTGAGGTGGGTGTCACGCCGGGTTGCCCGGCGTGACACGGTGGGCAAACAAGCGCACTAAGCTTGATTCCCGTTCGTCGCCGCCCCGAGACCCACTTCGGGTCGAACGGTCGTGGCGAGTCGCACCCCATGCTGGCTAACTGGCCCCAGAGTCGCCGAATCGCCGTCGCCGCGCTGGTGGCGCTCTGCGTGGGCATGTTCATCGTCGTCCTCGCGCGAGGTCTCTCGTCCGACCTGCCGCTGCGCTTGCTGCAGGTGCTCGCCTGCGCGGTGGTGGTGGTGGTGGTGATCGGCATGGTTCTCGGGGCGGTGACCGGCAGGCTGGCGGACTACCGGGAGCCGGCCGATGACGCCGAGTTCGAGCGTCTGCTGCGACGGTCCGAGGAGCTCGCCCGCGAGCAGACGGCGGAGGAGCCCGGCGAGGCGGACTTCCTCGACGACGAGCTCAGCTCCGACCGCGACGACGGCTCGGTGCTCTCACGCGATCCGTACGACCCGCGCGTCTTCGAGGCGCTGATCCGCGAGGCGCTCGACGATCTGCCCGACCTCTTGCTGCGAGCGCTCGACCGCGTGGCCGTGGTGGTCTCGGACGAGGGCCGGCGGCATCGCGCCTACGGGCTCTACGAGGGCGACACGGTGGCCCGCGACGGGAGCATCGACCGCATCGTCATCTTCCGCGACACGCTGCTGCGCGACTTCGGCGACGATCCCGATGAGCTGCGCGCCGAAGTGACCCGCACCGTCCGCCACGAGCTCGCGCACCACCTCGGCGCCGACGAGCTCGGCGTCCGGGACCTCGGCCTGTGACCGCCGCGCCGGGCGGCTCATGAAGCTGCCCGGACCACCGCCCGGGCCCTTCCGCCGGGAGAGCTGGCGCAGCCCGCTTCGCGGCCGCTGGCTGACCGCCGTGCTCGGCGCGGCGCTGTTGGTCGGCATGCCGGTCGTGATCGTCACCGGGCTGCTGTCCTACGCGGCCTACAACCCGGGCCTCGGCGCCAACGACATCACGCCGGGAAAGGGGCCGCTCGGGTTCTACCTCTTCGACTGGCCGACCAAGCCGGTCTGGCTCTACCAGGTCAATCAGGGCCTGCACGTCATCGGCGGGCTCGCCCTGACCCCGATCCTGTTGGCCAAGCTGTGGTCGGTCATCCCCAAGCTGTTCTCCTGGCCACCGGTCGGCTCGGTCGCCCAGGCAGTCGAGCGGCTGAGCATCGCGCTGCTGGTCGGCGGCGTCCTGTTCCAGTTCGCGACCGGGATCATGAACGTCCAGTACTGGTATCCGTTCCCGTTCTCGTTCTATCCCGCGCACCTGTACGGGGCATGGGTGTTCATCGGCGCCTTCGTGGCGCACGTCGTCATCAAACTGCCGCAGATGGTCCACTCGCTGCGCTCGCGCAGCCTGCTCGACGAGCTGCGCGTGCCGCTCTCGGAGACCCGCCCCGAGTCCGATCCCGAGGACGACGAGCTGGTGGCGACCGCACCGGCCGCGTCGACGCTCTCGCGCCGCGGGCTGCTCGGACTCGTCGCCGGCAGCTCGGCAGGCGTCCTGCTGCTGATCGTCGGCCAGACTCTGGGCGGCCCGCTGCGCCAGACGGCCTTGCTGGCCCCGCGCGGGCGCGACTACGGCGACGGTCCCAACGACTTCCAGGTCAACAAGCCGGCCGCCGCCGCCGGAGTGCGATCCGAGCAGACCGGCGCCGATTGGCGTCTCGAGCTGCGCGGCGGTACCGAGGATCGCCGGCTCTCGCGCGAGGACCTGGTCGCCCTCGAACAGCACACCTACGACCTGCCGATCGCCTGCGTGGAGGGGTGGTCGACGGTGCAGCGCTGGACCGGCGTGCGCCTGCGCGACCTGGCGGTGATGGCCGGCGCGCCCGACGCCCGCGAGCTGTTCGTCGAGTCCCTGCAGGCCGGCGGGGCGTTCTCCTCGACGAGCTTCAGCGCGGACCAGGTGGCGGCCGACGAGTCCCTGCTGGCCCTGAGGGTCAACGGCGTCGACCTCTCGCTCGACCATGGCTTTCCCGCTCGCATCATCATCCCGGCGGCACCTGGCGTGCACTGCACGAAGTGGGTGCGCCGCATGACCTTCGCCCGCGCATGAGCCGGTTCCGCACCCTCTACGGCTCCGGTCCCATCCACCTGCTGGCGGTGCTGGCCAGCCTCGCCATCTCGGGCTACGCCGCGTCGCGGCTGGCGCAGGTCGACACCCGTTGGGACATCCTCCTCTGGTTCATCGGCGCCATCGCCCTCCACGACTTCGTGCTCTTCCCGCTCTACACGGGGCTGGACCGGCTGGCGGGCGGACGGCGACTGGGTGGCGGCGTCAACTACGTGCGCGTGCCGGTCCTGCTGTCGCTGCTGTTGCTGCTGCTCTTCCTACCGCTGATCCTCACCCTCTCGCCGGGTCCCTACGAGTCGGCCACCGGTCTGCGGCCGGAGTCCTACCTGCGCAACTGGCTGGCCGTCTCCGCGGTGCTGTTCCTCGCCGCGGGCGTGGCCTACGCGCTGCACGCCCGGCGCTCGGCGCCTCCCGGTCCAGGCCCGGCCGCCGGCGAAGGGACGCATGGCTGAGGCGGTCGTCGTCGACGCGATCCGCACGCCGATCGGACGCGCCGGCCGGGGCTCGCTGAGAGACGTCCGCGCCGACGACCTCGCCGCGGTGACCCTGCGCGCCCTGGTCGAGCGCAACGCCGGCGTCGACTTCTCGGCCACCGACGACATCGTCATGGGCTGCGCCTTCCAGACCGGCGAGCAGGGCCACAACGTCGCTCGCAACGCCGCCCTGCTGGCCGGCATCGACGCCCGCGTGCCGGCCACCACCGTCCACCGCTTCTGCGCGTCGTCGCTGCAAGCCCTGTCCATCGCCTTCCACTCCATCCGCGCCGGCGAGGCCCACCAGGTGATCGCCGCCGGCGTCGAGGCGGTCTCGCGCTTCCCGCCTCACCCGCCGTTCGAGCGCCACCCGCACCTCGACGGAACCCACCCACCGCTGCCCGACGTCTACATCCCGATGGGGATCACCGCCGAGAACGTGGCCGAGGCGCGCGGGGTGACGCGCGCCGAGCAGGACGAGTGGGCCGCGCTTTCTCAGCAGCGGGCGGTCGCCGCACGCGACTCGGGGCACTACGACGCCGAGATCGCGCCGGTGACGCTGGCCGACGGCACGCGCGTCGAGCGCGACGACGGGCCGCGCCCCGGCACCACGGTCGCCGGCCTCGCCGCGCTCGAGCCGAGGTTCAAGGCGGGCGGGACGGTGACCGCCGGCAACGCCTGCCCGCTCAACGACGGCTCGGCCGCGGTGCTGGTGATGTCGGACGAACGAGCGCGTGACCTCGGGCTTCGCCCGCGCGCCCGCATCGTCGCCTCGGCGGTTGCGGGCGTGGCGCCCGAGATGATGGGACTCGGTCCGCTGCCGGCCGTCGCCGCCGTCCTCGCCCGCGCCGGGATGACGGTTCGCGACATCGACGTGCTCGAGCTCAACGAGGCCTTCGCCGCCCAGGTGGTGCCGTGCCGCGACGAGTGGGGGATCGACTCCGAGCGCCTCAACCCGTTCGGCGGCGCCATCGCGCTGGGCCATCCGTTCGGCATGACCGGCGCGCGCCTGATGGCCTCGCTGCTCAACGGCCTGGAAGCGCGTGACGCGACGATCGGCCTGGAGACGATGTGCGTGGCCGGCGGCATGGGCCAGGCGATAATCGTCGAGCGCCTCGCCTAGGGCATCATCTCCGCCATGGACCTCGGCATCGCCGGCCGCACCGCGGTCGTCACCGGCGCCTCGCGCGGCATCGGCGCCGCTGTGGCGGCCGCCCTCTCGGCGGAGGGCGTCCGCGTGGTCGGCGTGTCGCGCGGTGGCGGCATCGACGTCACCGCGCCCGACGCCGCACGGCTGATCGCCGAGACCACCGGAGGTGTCGACATCCTCGTCAACAACGCCGGCACCAGCTCGGTGACCGCACTCGACGAGCTCACCGACGAGGACTGGCAGGCGCAGTGGGACCTCAACGTCAACGCGCCGCGACGGCTGATGCAGGCGCTGGCGCCCGGGATGGCCGAGCGAGGGTGGGGCCGCATCGTCAACGTCGTCTCCTCGTCGGGCAAGCGCCCGTCGCTGACCAACGCCGCCTACTCAGTCACCAAGGCGGCGCAGCTGTCTCTGTCGAGGGTCTTCGCCGAGGCCTACGCCGCCCGCGGCGTCCTGGTCAACGCGGTGGCGCCGGGACCCGTCGACGGGCCGCTGTGGATGGATCCCGGCGGCCTCGCCGACCAGGCGGCGGCCGCGCGCCGCATCTCGCGCGAGCAGGTGCTGGCGGACCAGGCGGCCAAGGTGCCGATTTGCCGCTTCGCGACTCCGGAGGAGATCGCCGGGGTGATCGCCTTCCTGTGCTCCGAGCAGGCGTCGATGGTGGTCGGCGCTGCGTGGTCGGTGGACGGCGGCGCCGTTCCCGGGATCCTCTGAGCCGGGATCAGACGGGCAGCGCGGCGAAGTCGCGCTCGACCATCGCCGCGTAGCGCCCGCCGAGGCGCATCAGCTCCTCGTGAGAGCCGAGCTCGGCGACCTGGCCGCCGTCGAGGACGACGATCTGGTCGGCTTCGCGCACCGTCGAGAGGCGATGGGCGATGACCAGCACCGTGCGGCCCTCCGACAGGCGCCCGAGCGCCTCGTCGACGGCGCGCTCGGTCTGCACGTCCAGCGCGCTGGTCGCCTCGTCGAGGATCAGCACGGGCGGGTTGCGCAGGATGGTGCGGGCGATGGCGATGCGCTGCTTCTCACCGCCCGAGAAGCGGAAGCCGCGCTCGCCGACCACGGTGTCGTAGCCGTCGGGCAGTGACGCGATGGTGTCGTGGATGCGGGCCGCCCTCGCGGCCGACTCGAGCTCCTCGTCGCTGGCGTCGCGACGGGCGAAGCGGAGGTTCTCGCGCACCGAGGCATGCAGCAGGTAGGTCTCCTGGGAGACCACGCCCACCGCGTCGGCCAGCGACGCGAAGGTCAGCTCGCGCAGATCGACGCCGTCGAGGCGCACGCTGCCGCGCTCGGGCTCGTAGAGGCGGGCGGCGAGGTAGCCGAGCGTGGTCTTGCCCGAGCCGGTCTCTCCGACGATCGCCGTCCGGGTGCCCGCCGGCAGGTCGATGGAGACCCCGCGGAGGACCCAGCGCTCACCGCGGGGCTCCTCGGCCTCACCGTCTTCATTCTCGGCAACCAGCTCCCGCGCCGCCTCGCTGGCGGCGGCGGTCGTGGCGATCGCGCTGTCGTCCTCCTCCGGCTCGGCGTCTCCGGGCCGCTCGTAACGGAACCAGACGTCCTCGAAGGCGATGTCGCCGCGGACGCGCTCGAGCCGGCGCGCGCCCTCGTCGATCTCGACCGGCAGGTCGAGGTACTCGAACACGCGGGCGAACAGGGCGGTGGAGGTCTGGATCTCGACGCCCACGTTGAGCAGGGACTGGATCGGCCAGAACACGCGCGTCTGCAGGGTGGTGAAGGCGACCAGCGTGCCGATCGAGATGGCGTCGGCGCTGAGGCCGGCGAACAGGTAGACCAGCGCGGGCATGACTGCGAAGGAGGTCTGGATGGAGGCCATCACCCAGCGTCCGGCCATCCGCGAGGAGACCTCGAGGCCGGCGAGGCGCGAGGACTCGCGCTCGAAGTCGCCGGCGAGCGCGGAGGAGCGCCCCATCGTCTTGGCCAGGAGGATGCCGGACACGCTCAGCGACTCCTGGACCAGCGAGGCGATGTCGGACATCGCGCCCTGGCGATGCGACGCGATCGCCTTGCGCTGGCGGCCGACGCGGCGCGCCAGCAGGACGAAGAACGGCAGCAGCGCGAGCGAGAACAGGGCCAGGCGCCAGTCGAGCAGCAGCATCGCGATTACCGTGGCGATGACCGTGGTGAGGTTGGAGGCGATCGAGGTGGCGGTGTTGGTCACCACCGACTGCACGCCGCCGATGTCGTTGGCGATGCGCGACTGGACCTCGCCGGTCCGGGTGCGCGTGAAGAAGGCGAGCGACAAACGCTGCAGATGACGGTAGACCTGCGAGCGCAGGTCGTGCATGACCTGCTGGCCGACGACGTTCGACAGCCAGGTCTGGCCGACCCCGATCGCGCCGGTGGCCAGGGCGATGACGATCATGCCGGCCACCAGGGCCATCAGCAGCCCGTCGTCGTCGCGCGGGATCGCGACGTCGAGCACGTCGCGCAGCAGGAACGGCGGCAGCATGTTGAGCCCGGCCGAGACGACGATGAGCACCAGGACGGTGCTCAGGCGCACGCGGTACGGCTTGAACAGCCGCAGGATGCGGCCGGTCATCCGCCGGTCCCCGGCAGGCGAGAACCGGCGGGCGGCGGGTCGGCGCGGCGAGGAGTGGGCTCGGATCCCGTCCGGGGAGCCGCGTCCAGCGCCTCGAGCCGCGCCGAGTGCCTCAAGCGGTGGCTCCCACCGCGGCGGCAGCCGGCTCGAGAGCGACCTGCAGCACCTCGTCGATCGTCATCACGGGGTGGAAGGACATCACCTCGCGGACGTCGGCGGGCACGTCGTCGAGGTCGCCGCGGTTGCGCTCGGGGAGCACGACCTCGGTGATCCCGGCCGCGTGCGCGGCGAGCACCTTCTGCTTGAGGCCGCCGATGGGCAGCACCCGGCCCTGCAGCGTGACTTCGCCGGTCATGCCGACGGTGTGCTTGACCGGCCGACCGGTCAGCAGCGACGCCAGCGCGGTGGCCATGGTGATGCCCGCGCTGGGACCGTCCTTGGGGATGGCTCCGGCCGGGACGTGGACGTGGAACTCGCGGTCCTCGAACGCATCGCCGTCGATGCCGAGCTCGGCCGCGTGGCCGCGCACATAGGACAGGGCGATCCGCACGGACTCCTTCATCACGTCGCCGAGCTGCCCGGTGAGGACCAGGCCGCCCTTGCCCTTCATGGTCGTGGCCTCGATGAACAGGACGTCGCCGCCGGCGCCGGTGACCGCCAGGCCGGTGGCCACGCCGGGCACCGCGGTACGCACCGCCGCCTCCTGGAAGAACTTCTGGCGCCCGAGGGCGTCGCGCAGGACTTCCATCGTGATCTCGGCGGGCGTCTCCTCCCGGCCGGAGGCGACCCGGGTCGCGACCTTGCGCAGGACGGTCCCGAGCTGGCGCTCCAGGCTGCGTACGCCCGCCTCGCGGGTGTACTCGGCCACGACGGTGTGCAGGATGTGGTCGTCGATGACGACCTCGCCCTCGAGCAGCCCGTTGCGCTCGCGCTGGCGCGGCCACAGGTAGTTCCTGGCGATCGCCACCTTCTCGGCGACGGTGTAGCCGTCGAAGGCGATGACCTCCATGCGGTCGAGCAGCGGCCCCGGGATCGACTCCGCGACGTTGGCGGTGGCGATGAACAGGACCTCGGAGAGGTCGAGCTCGACGTCGAGGTAGTGATCGCGGAACGAGTGGTTCTGAGCCGGGTCGAGCACCTCGAGCAGCGCCGAACTCGGGTCGCCGCGCCAGTCGGCGCCGACCTTGTCGACCTCGTCGAGCATGATCACCGGGTTCATCGTCCCCGCGTCGCGCAGGGCGCGCACCAGCCGGCCCGGAAGGGCGCCGACGTAGGTGCGGCGGTGACCGCGGATCTCGGCCTCGTCGCGCACGCCGCCGAGCGACATGCGGACGAACTCCCGTCCGGTCGCGCGGGCGATCGACTCGCCGATCGACGTCTTGCCGGTGCCGGGCGGTCCGATCAGGGTGAGGATCGCTCCCGCAGTGGTGTTTCGCCGTCCGGTCACCGCGAGCGGCGACCTCCCGGAGACGTCACCGTCGGCCGTCGCAGGTGACGGCCGACCCGGCGTTTCCTCGAGGCCGCGTTCATGCCGGAGCTTGCGCACCGCCAGGTACTCGGTGATGCGGTCCTTGACGTCCTCGAGGCCGGCGTGGTCGGCGTCGAGCACCTCACGGGCATGGACCGGGTCGAGACGCTCCTCCGAGCGCTTGGACCACGGCACGGCGATGAGCCAGTCGAGGTAGGAGCGGATCGTGCCGGCCTCGGCCGACTGCTCGCCGACGCGCTCCAGGCGCGACAGCTCCTTGGTGGCCTGCTCGGAGACCGCGTCCGGCATCCCGGCCGCCTCGATCTTCTCGCGGTACTCCTGCGAGACGGACTCCGAGTCCTCGCCCAGCTCGCGCTGGATCGACTCGAGCTGCTTGCGCAGGAAGTACTCGCGCTGCTGCTGCTCGGCGCCCTCGCGGACGTCCTCGCGGATCTTGCGACGCAGCTGCAGCTCGGTCAGGCGCTCGCGCTGGAAGCGCAGGGCCAGGGCCAGGCGCTCCGTGACGTCGAGCAGCTCGAGCAGCTCGACTCGCTGCTCGAAGGTGAGGTCGGGCGAGTAGCCGGAGGAGTCGGCGAGCGCGCCGGGCTCCAAGATGGCGCGCAGGAAGGCCGAGACGCGGCCGTCGTCGCCGCGCAGCTCGAGGATCTCCTCGACCACCGCGCGGTACTCGCGCTCCAGCTGGCGGGTGCGGCCGTCGACCGGCTTCTCATCCGGTCTCTCGTCGACTTCGACCCGCAGGCGTCCCGCTTGATCGTTGTGGGCGGCGCCGGCGACGCCACGGGCGATTCCGGATAGGGAGACGGCGCGGCCACCACCGGGCAGTCGCACCTCGTCGGTGACCTTGGCGATCGTCCCGACGGCCGCGAAGTGGGTCTCGTGGCGCGGAACCAGGAGCACGCGGTCCTCGCCCGCGACGTCGACGGGAAGGGTGACGTCCATGGTGGGGAAGACGACGGAGTCTTCGAGAGGGATGAGCAGGAGGGAGGTCATGAGGCGGGTGCTTTTCCTTCTGTAGCTACTTACCTTTCGTGTACCGACAGGTTAGCGGCAGTCGTTGCCAACGCAAGCGTCTCGGCGCACTGGCGACCACGGCCTTCACGACGACAGCCGGTAGCGCAGGAACAGCTCGTCGCCATGGCGCAGGACCCACTGCAGCGAGCCGTGGGCGGGGGCGGGGAGACCGGGTCCGCCGACGATGGTCGGCTCGTGGGCGTGGCCGGTCAGCAGCGGGGCCAGCGTGAGGAACAGCTCGTCCACCGCACCGGCCGCGAGCAGCCAGGCGTTGAGCGTCGGGCCGCCCTCGCACAGCAGCACGCCGATGCCGCGCCGGCGGAGGTCGGCCAGCATCTCCGGCGGCTCGAGCCGCTCGAGGGCGACCACCTCGACGTGGGCGGGAGCGGCCCTTGCCGGGGGTTCCGAGTTCGTGTAGATGAGGATCGGCTGCTCGGCCGCTGCGAACAGGCCCGCCTCCCAGGGAAGGTCCAGGTCGCGGGAGACGAGCACCGCGCAGGGGTCGGCGGCGAGCCCCGCCGCCGCGCGCCGGGCCCGCCGCTCGGCGCTGCGCACGAGCCGTCCGTAGCCCTCGGCGCGCAGCGTCCCGCTCCCGACCAGGACGGCGTCGGCCGACACCCGCAGCTCGAGCAGCAGCTCGAGGTCGGCCGGTCCCCCCAGGAGTCGCGTCCCGCCGTCGAGCGCGGCGCGGCCGTCGAGCGTGGAGACCATGTTCAACCGCACGTGCGGGCGGTCCGGCGCGGCCGGAGTGCCGGGGAGCTCGCCCAGCAGGGCGGCCGCCGTCTCCGGGTCGCCCTGGACGCTCAGGCGCTCGTACACGAGCGGGGCCTGTCCGCTCATCGCGGCGGGTGCGGCGAGGGAGACGGGCCGGCGAAGATCATCACGGCGAGCCTAACGGCGAGGGACGGTGGCCTGCGACGGTCCCGAGAGGTAGGTTTGGCGCCAACGCGCGGATCCTCCACGCGGGACGTGAGCCAGCCGCAGAGCCTCCGGAGGTCGCCGTGTCGCCCATCATCCATCCCGATCGAAACCTCGCGCTCGAGCTGGTGCGCGTGACCGAGGCTGCGGCCCTGCAGGCGGCGCGATGGATCGGTCGCGGCGAGAAGGAGTCGGCCGACCAGGCCGCCGTCGACGGGATGCACGCGATCCTCGGCAGCGTCCGCATGGACGGCGTCGTCGTCATCGGGGAGGGCGAGAAGGACGAGGCGCCGATGCTCCACAACGGCGAGCGCGTGGGCGACGGGTCCGAGCCGCGGGTCGACATCGCCGTCGACCCGCTGGAGGGGACCCGCCTGTGCGCGCTGGGCATGCCCAACGCGCTGGCGGTCATCGCGCTCGCCGACGAGGGCTCGATGTTCGATCCCGGCCCCTGCGTCTACATGGAGAAGATGGCCGCGCGCTCAGAGCTCGCCGACCTGCTCGACCTCGACCGCCCGCTGGGCGAGACCGTCGCGCTGATCGCCGAGCGGCGCCAGGTGGAGATCAACGACGTGATGGTGGTCATGCTCGACCGCCCCCGTCATGAGGAGGCCATGAAGGAGGTCCGCGACGCCGGCGCGCGCGTGCGCCTGATCACTGACGGCGACGTCGCCGGCGTCCTGCTCTCGGTCTCCGAGCGCAGCCACGTCGACCTGCTGTGGGGGATCGGCGGCACGCCGGAGGGCGTCATCTCGGCGGCGGCCGTCAAGTGCATGGGCGGGACCCAGATCGGTCGCCTGTGGCCTCGCAACGACGAGGAGCGCGACGCCGCGGTGGCCGCCGGCTACGACCTCGGCCGCGTCCTGACCCACGACGACCTGGTGGCCTCGGACGACTGCTTCTTCTCGGCCACCGGCGTGACCGACGGCGACGTGCTCCAGGGCGTGCGCTACGAGGGTGCGCGTGGCGCCACCACCGAGTCGCTCGTCACGCGCAGCCGCTCGGGAACGGTCCGGCGCGTCCAGGCCCGCCACGACCGCACCAAGCTGCGCGAGCTGGCCGGCCGCCGCTACGCCTGACGGCGTCGCAGCACGGCCAGCACCGCGGCCGCCAGCGCGCTGAGCAGCAGGCCGGCGACCAGCCAGTGGCCGGCCTCGACGCGCCGCGGCGTGTCCGGCGGCGCCTCGCCGGTCAGCGGGTCGAAGCGCCCGACCGCCGAGCGCTCGAGGTCGAGTGAGGACAGCGAGCGCAGGAAGCCGTGCGTGACGAGCACGTGAATCCGGGACTGGGTGGCCTTGTAGAAGCCGCCCGTCAGCCAGCTCGCCAGCGCCGGGTAGAAGTTGGCGACCTCGACTTCCACGTCCACACGCGCGTGACCCGGGACCTCGCACGGGCGCCTCACCACGTCGAGCTCCAGGAAGCCAACTCCCTCGTGTCCGTCGCGCGCGACCAGCAGACCGCTGCGGATCCGCCAGCGCACCAATCCCCGGTCGGCCGCGAACCGGTACTCGGGCGGTTCGAAGCGCAGCAGAACCAGCGGGCGGCCGATCAGCACCACGGCACGGTCGCCGGCCGAGTAGGACACGCGTACGAGCCCGAGCGTCGAGCGCGACAGGAAGCGCCAGTAGGTCCGTGCGAGGCGCTCCAGGTGCATGGGAGACCACATCGCCTCGAGCGCCGGCTCCGGCATGGTGATCGTGGCGACCTGCACCGACCTGACCGCGCCGCCGTCGTCCATCACGGTGTGGTGCTCCGGGCTGGCGATGACCGACTCGGCCGGGCGCCGCCGGGCGCGAGCGCGGCGAGTGTCCATCGCCTCAGACCGTACCCGTCCGCGCCAGGTCGCAAAGGCGGCAGGCCGCGATCGGTCCGAGTGCGCCCGGCTCCCGTAGGACCCTTGTCTGCAGGGCGAGCAGCTCTCAACTCGGCGTTGAAGGTACGGTGAACGCATCGTGAAGGGTTTGGCAATCAAGGAGGTCGCGGAGCGCACCGGGGTGGCAGCCGGGACCATCCGCATGTGGGAGCAGCGCTACGGGTTCCCCGACCCGCGCCGCACGCCCGCGGGCTACCGCGTCTACTCCGCTGACGACGTGGATCTGCTGCGGCGGGTGGTCGCCTTCCGCGAGCGCGGCCTGTCCGTGCCGGCCTCGCTCGAGCGTGCCCGCAGCGGCCACGCGGGCAGCGATCGACCCTCCATCTACGGCGCGATGCTCTCGCAGGGAGTGCCGCTGACTCCCCACCGGCTGCGCAAGAAGACGCTGCTGGCCATCTCCCGCGCGATCGAGGACGAGACCATGGCGCGGGCGGCCGACCCGTTCGTGGCCGCCGCCTTCCAGCACGAGCACAACTACCGCGTGGTCGAGCACCGCTACCGGCGCCTGGCCGCCAGCGGCACCGCGGTGGTGTTCGCCGACTTCGACCACGTCTCCCGGCGCGCAGGCGCGCCCACCGAGATCCCCATCGCCGCCGACGACGCCATCGGCAACGAGTGGGCCGTCGTGGTCGACGCTCCCGGCTACGCCGCCTGCCTGCTCGCCTGGGAGCAGCCCCGCGCCGGAGACGACGGCGACGTCCCGGATGCCGAGCGCCGCTTCGAGGGCGCCTGGACGATGGACCCGGAGGTGGTCCGGCGGGCCGCGCAGGTGTGCTGCACCCTCGTGCGGCGCGCCGATCCGGAGCTGGCGTCGAGCTATGAGGAGGTGCTGGCCGATCGGCCTCTGGCGCTCGAGACGCCGGCTCCCGGGCTGACCGCGCTGACCAACCGCATGCTCGCCTACCTCGACGGGTGACGGCGCGCGATGGCTGACGCGCGGGTCGGGATGAGCTCGGGGCTCCGGCAGGTGGCGATCGTCACCGTCGCGCTCGCGCTGTGCCCTCTCGCCGCGGTCGTGAGCACGCGCGATCCCGCCGTCCCGATGGCCCGCGCGCGTGCGCTGGTGGACTTGGAGCGCTCGCTCGGCCTGTTCTTCGAGCCGGCTCTGCACGCGTGGCTGCAGCAGCACGCGTGGCTGCTGGCCGCCGCGGGGGTCTTCTACGTGTGGGTGCACGTCCCGGCGCTGATCGGGATCTTCGTGTGGGCGTGGCTCGCGCATCGCCCGCGCTTCACGCTGCTGCGCGACTGGTTCCTCGCGACCCAGGCACTGGTGGTGGCCGGCTACCTGCTGGTGCCCACCGCACCGCCCCGGCTGCTGGGCGGTTTCGGGTTCCGCGACACGCTCAGCCAGTTGTGGGGCACGAGCGGCGCGTCGCTGGCCCACACCGTCCAGAGCCCCTATGCGGCGATGCCCAGCGGCCACGTCGCCTTCGCGATCATCGTCGCCGCCGGCCTGTGGATGACCACCGAGCGGCCGCTGCTGCGGCTGGTCGCTCTCTCCTACCCCGTGCTGGTGGTGCTGGTCGTGGTTGCGACCGCCAACCACTTCTGGCTCGACGCGGCCGGTGGGGCGCTCGCTTGCGGCGCCGGGTTCGCCATGGCGGGGGCGCTTCGCTGGGCACCGCAGCCGCTCCGTGCCCGCGTGCCGGTCCGGGTCTCCGCGGCGTCGAACGCGGGCTGACGCCATCTGCCGCCCGCCTCGGGCACAGAACCGCGCGAGGCGGCCGGCAGCTCCGCTAAAGAACTTCTAATTACGGACCCCTTCAGATGATTGATTTGTGGCCGGAAGCTCCTAGACTCACCAGCGGTGCGTCGCGCGGACCAGGTGTGGCGCGCGACCGTTGGAATGCCCAGAGGGTGTGCGCGGTTCACGCGCTGCCCGCGGACAACAGGACAGCGATGTCAGTAGTAGATCTGCAGGAAACCGAAGAGGTCAAGGGGCTGCTGCTCAAGGGTCAGCAGCTCGGGGTTCTCACCTTCTCGGAGATCGAGAAGGCGATCTCTGAGATCGACCTCGACGACGCCGACCGCGAAGAGCTCCACATCTTCCTCGAGAAGTCGGAGATCGAGCTCGTCGAGGAGGTCGACCCCGCGCTGGGTGCCGCGCAGGAGGACCGCGCGCCGGACAAGCGCGGTCGCCGCAAGGCCAAGGCGACGATCGACCTCAAGCCGGACATGACGACCGACTCCCTTCAGCTCTTCCTGAAGGACATCGGCAAGGTCAGGCTGCTCACGGCTCAGGAGGAGATCGACCTCGCGCGCCGCATCGAGCGCGGCGATCTGGACGCCAAGCAGAAGATGGTCGAGTCGAACCTCCGCCTGGTGGTGTCGATCGCCAAGAACTACCGCAACCAGGGACTGCCCTTCCTCGACCTGATCCAGGAGGGCACGCTCGGCCTCGTCCGCGCCGCCGAGAAGTTCGACTACCGCAAGGGCTTCAAGTTCTCCACGTACGCGACGTGGTGGATCCGCCAGGCGATCGCCCGCGCGCTGGCCGACAAGGCCCGCACGATCCGCATCCCCGTGCACGTGGTCGAGAAGCTCAACAAGATCGGCCGCGCCGAGCGCAAGCTCGTCACCGAGCTCGGCCGCGAGCCCACTCCGGAGGAGATCGCCGACGTCACCGGCATCGATCCGGAGGAGGTCGACTCGATCAAGCGCTCCGCCCAGGCTCCCGTCTCGCTCGAGAAGCCGGTCGGTGACGAGGAGGAGAGCGAGTTCGGGCAGTTCATCGCCGACGAGCGCGCCGAGTCGCCCTATGAGCGGGCGGCGGAGATCCTCACGAAGGAGGCTCTGCGCGAGGCGCTCGAGAACCTGTCCTACCGCGAGCGCCGCGTGCTGGAGCTTCGCTACGGCCTGGCCGGCGAGCACCCGCGCACGCTCGACGAGGTGGGCCGGACGTTCAACGTCACGCGGGAGCGCATCCGCCAGATTGAGAACCAGTCGCTGAAGAAGCTGCAGGGACTCGCCGAGGCCCAGAAGCTCCGCGACGTCGCCTGAGGCGACGCGCCCAACCGCCCGTCGGCAACGTCAGCAAGATCGAGGGGCCCCGCACCGCGGGGCCCCTCGTACGTCCGGGGCGTCCGGACCGGCGGCCCAACGGACGTCCGCCCGGATCAAGGTGCCCGCGCCGTTGGCCGATCAAGGGGGTGTGGCCTCGATCGAACTGAATGACGCGCTCCGCTATCTCATCGAACGCGGCGGCTCCGACCTCCACCTCAAGGTCCCCTCGCAGCCGCTGATCCGCCTCAACGGCAGGCTCATTCCGATCGAGGGCAGCGCGAAGCTGATGCCCGACGACACCGACGCTCTGCTTGCCCAGGTGCTCGTCGATCCCGAACGGGTCGCCGAGTTCGAGCGCGAGAACGAGGTCGACTTCGCCTACGCCGTGCAGGGACTGGCGCGCTTCCGCGTCAACGCCTTCCGGCAGCGCGGCGCCGTCTCGATGGTGATGCGCGCCATCCCGGTGTCGATCAAGTCGATCGACGAGCTCTCCCTGCCGCCCGCCATCCGCACGCTGGCCGACGAGGAGCGCGGCCTGGTCCTCGTCACCGGGACCACAGGCTCGGGCAAGTCGACGACGCTGGCGGCGATCATCGACCACATCAACCGCGAGCACCAGAAGCACATCGTCACCGTCGAGGACCCGATCGAGTTCCTGCACTCCGACCGCCAGTCGGTGATCAACCAGCGCGAGGTGGGCATGGACACCACCTCGTTCAAGCGCGCGCTGCGCCGCGTCCTGCGGCAGGACCCCGACGTGATCCTGATCGGCGAGATGCGCGATGAGGAGACGGTGCAGACCGCGCTGTCAGCGGCCGAGACCGGCCACCTCGTCCTCTCGACGCTGCACACGCTCGACGCCGCCGAGGCGATCAACCGCATCATCGACTTCTTCCCGCCCCACCACCAGCAGCAGGCGCGCGCGATGATCGCCGGCACGCTGAAGGGCGTGGTCTCCCAGCGGCTGGTGCCGACGGCCGACGGCCGCGGCCGGGTGGCCTGCTGCGAGGTCCTGCTGGCGACGGGCCGCGTCCACGACATGATCCTCGACCCGGCTCGCACCGGCGACCTCGGCGAGGTCATCTCCGAGGGCGCCTTCTACGGCATGCAGACCTTCGACCAGCACCTGCTCGAGCACCTGCAGAGCGGGCGCATCACCATGGAGGCGGCGCTGAAGGCGTCCACCTCGCCGCACGACTTCAAGCTGATGGTCTCCGCAGCTCACGGTCGCACGGGCTTTCCCGCCGCGCCGCCGCCGGCGGCTGCTCCGCCCGCGCCCGCGCCGCTTCCGCCGAGCTTCGCGACCGACACGGTCGCGGCCGTCGTCGCCCCGGCTCCGATCGCACCCGAGCTCGCGGATGCTCCGGCCCTCCCGGGGGCCGGGGCGCCGCCGGCCCGGTCGGGCCCGCCGCCCGGCTTCGCGGGCTAGCGCCCGGCTCCCGCCGGGAGTCACGCTGGTGGGGCGGCCTCGGACGGCCGCCCCACCAGCGTCCATCGCCGCTGGCTACTCGGAGATCTGCACGTAGAAGCGCTTGCGCGGGTTGGCGGCGGTGCCGTCGGTCGCCGTGCCGTCGCTGTTGCGCGGAGTGACCACGAACGCGTTGACGTTCTTGGCGTTGGCCGGAGCGCACTCGACCACGTTCGGGATCTGGCAGCGCGAGGCGGTCAGCTCACCGGTCGAGCCCTGGGCGGGGGTCACGCCCTGGTTGGCGGTGGCCAGCGTGCCGGTGACGCCGTTGTTGGTGAGGTCCTCGCCGGCGCCGATGTAGACGTTGGCGTTGGTGACATAAGCGTCGAGGATGGTGAAGCCGCCGGACTGGGCCTCGATCTGACCCGCTCCGTTGACCAGCACCCAGCGGGTCTTGGCCGAAGCGGCGATCTCCGACGCGCTCTGGCCGTCAAGGCGGTCGGCGTTGAAGCCGGTGGCGACGCCGGTCGCGTTGGTGGTCAGCGGCTTCTTGTCGTCGCCGCCGTTCTGGAAGTTGATGCTGCCGGCCACGGCGGCGTCCTTCGCCGCGAACTCGAACGCCTTGCCCGAGCTGAGGTTGTTGGCGCGCAGGCACGGATCCGAGTTGGCCGAGGAGTTCGAGCGGCAGCCGTAGATCGCTGCGCCGCCGGTCGAGGACTTGTTCGACTGACGCGTGGCGAAGCCGCCCGTCGGGCCGGTCTCCGCGCGGTTGTTGGAGATGATCTGCGTCTCCTCGGTGGCGGTGCCGTTGCGGACGCCCTCACGCAGCACGTCGTTGGTGGCGGCACCGGCGAAGCCGGAGATGCCGAGCGCCAGCACGCCGCTGGCGACGAGGACCGATCGAGTACGGGTCATTCGAGCCCCTTTCGGAGGCTTGGGGGTGAGCAGGAATCGCAACACGGAATACGCGCTCCAGTCTCGGCGCGGATGGGCTCGATGTCGCTTTCGTCGCCACGAGTCCCACTTCACTTGGTGAAGTTTTGGCGCTATCGTGGGTTGCGATGACCAACGACGAGTGTCCCGTCTGTCGTACCGCGGAGATCGTCTGCGCCAAGTGGACGATCCTCATCGTTCGCGACCTCGCCGACGGCCGCTCGCGCTTCTCGCAGATGGAGCGGTCGCTGGCGGGGATCTCACCCCGCACCCTCTCACTCCGCCTGCGGGCGCTGGAGGAGGAGGCGATCGTCGAGCGCAAGACGTTTCCGGAGGTCCCGCCGCGGGTCGAGTACGCGCTCACGGACAAGGGACGCGCGTTGATCCCGATCATCGACTCGATGCGCCACTACGGTCGCGCCTGGCTGGCCGACGAGTGCCCGACCGACACGGCTGATCCCGGGGTCCGCGCCGCCGCCTGACTCAGGACGGGTCGACGCCCGTCCGAGCCGTGCACGGCAACGTGCGCGGGCAGGAGCCGGTGGCGTCACGGCGAAGCGCGCGGCATGCACAACCGCGCCCTGCACGACAACCTCGTGGCGTTCGTCGCCGAGGCGGCCTACCAGCTCACCGAAGAGGTGGCAGGCGGCGCCGAGGTCTCCTTCGAGCTCGCCGAGCAGGGCGGGCTCTCGGCACCGCTCTACTGCTACCGGCCGATGAGCGACGCCTACATCGCCGAGCGCTCCGGCCTGCTCGCGCGCCTGCCGTCGTTCGGGGCGGTCGCGCAGGGTCTCGCCGAGCTACCCAACCTGGCGGGCTACCTCCACGTCCGCGGCGTCGCCGGCGATCGCCGGCGTCAGGCCGAGAGCGCGCCGACCGCCTTCCTCTGCGCCGTGTGGGCGGAGTCCAGCGACTTCGTCATCGACGCGGACCGCTTCGAAACCGCCTACGAGGAGCTCGAGCGCGTCGGCTACGCGGGCTCCTCCCTGTCGATGGTGGTCGCGCCGGTCGACGGCCTGGTGCTCGAATCCGATCAGGTCGCGCTCGGCGGCGGTCTGAGCCTGGTTCGCGGCGGTACCCAGGACGCGCTGCCCGCGGAGCTGCGCGGCGACGCCTACGCCACCCTGGCGGTCCTCGAGCTGCACGCGGGAGCGGGGGAGCCGCCGTCGCTCGAGGCGGCGGGGCGTCGCCTGCGCCGCCTGCAGACCGCGCTGCGCCTGTGGGACGCGACCGAGCCGACGGTCGGGCCGGTCGCGTGGGCTCGCACCGACGGCGGGCCGTGGCTGCTGGTCCCGCTGGCGGCGGGTGTCCGCCGCGCCGACGAGGACTGCCTGCTGGGCGTCGAGGAGGAGGACGCGCTGCGCGCCTTCTGCGCGCTCGTCGCCCGTCGCTCTCCCCGCGGCGGCGAGCTGGCGTGGGCGCTCAAGCGCTTCGAGCTCGGCTGCGAGCGCCCGCTGGTGCTCGAGGCGCTGACCGACTGGCTGCTATCCGCGCGCGCCCTGCTGGGCGACGGCGGGGGCGACGACGGGCTGGTGTGGGAGCGGCTGGCGGCGATCTGCGCCCCGGTCGAGCAGCGGGCGGACCAGACGAGCCGGCTGCTCGAGGCGGCCGGCCTCGAGCGCCGGCTGATCGTCGGCGTGGTGCGGTCCGAGCCGGCGGTGCAGGCGCTCGTCCTCGAGCTCGGCGATCTGCTGCGGGCGGTGCTGCGCGACGTGCTCTGCGGCCACCTCGACCCGGAGCTGCGGCGGATCGCCGACGAGCTCATCGGCGAGGAGGCTCCCGCCAGCCTCGCCTAGCTCGAGGTGGGCAGCAGGCTCGCGGTGACGCGCGCCAGTCCGGCGACGTCGTGGACGTCGCCGTCGAGCTGCTCGACGACGAAGGTGGGCGGGGAGCCGGCGGCGACTCGCAGCTCGCCGACCGCGGCGTGGTCGCGCTCGGCGCGGCGCGCCTGGGTCCGCGCCGCGCCCAGCACGCGCTCGGCCAGCGGGCCGCCGAGCCGCCCGGCGAGCTCGCCGGAGTCGGCCGGCAGCCGGCCGACTTCCGGCTCGACCCGGTTGACCACGATCGCGCCGAGCGCCATTCCTGCGCTCCTCAGCCGGCCGATCAGGAACAGCGCCTCCGCGGCCGGCGCCGCCTCGGGCGAGGAGACCACCACGAAGGTCGTGGCCGGGTCCGACAGCAGCGCCTCGACGTGCCGGGCACGCTCCGTGAAGCCGTCGACCATCCCGCCCAGCGAGCGGAAGAAGGTGGCGAGGTCGTTGAGCAGGTCGATGCCGGTCGCGCGCCGCAGGATCGAGAACACGGCGCCGGTGCCGGCGCCCATCAGCCGGCCGCCGACTCCGGCCGGTCGCAGGAACAGCCGGATCGCGCGCCCCTGAAAGAAGCTCGTCAGCCGGCCCGGGGCCTCGAGGAAGTCGAGCGTGTTGCGCGACGGCGGCGTGTCGAGCACGATCACGTCGTATTCCCCGCTCGAGTGCAGCTCGTGCAGCTTGGCGATCGCGGTGAACTCCTGGGAGCCGGCCACCGCGGTCGACAGCTGCTGGTAGATCGGATTGCCGAGCACCTGGTTGCGCGTGGCCCGGTCGGGCGCCAGCCGCTCGATCAGGGCGTCGAAGGTGCGCTTGGCGTCCAGCGTCATCGCCCACAGCTCGCCGCCCGCCTGCACCTCGCAGCCCTCGAGCAGCGACGGATCGACGCGACGCGGGTCGTTGCCGAGCGAGCGCAGGCCGAGCGCATCGGCCAGCCGGGGGGCGGGGTCGATGGTCACCACCGCGACGCGCAGGCCGCGCGCGGCGAGGCCCAGCGCGAGCGCGGCCGAGGTGGTCGTCTTGCCCACGCCGCCCGGTCCGGCGCAGATCACGATCCGCTTGCCGGCCAGAAGGACGTCCAGCCGAGGCGAATCCGTCATGCCTGCATGCTAGGCCGGAGAAGGATTCCGGCGCTCCCCTGCGAATAGCGGTTGCCGATGGGTTCTCCACGACCGCGAACGGAGTTCGAGTGACCGGCAAGCCCAAGGTCATCGCCTTCGCCAACCAAAAGGGTGGCGTAGCGAAGACCACCACCACGCTCAATCTCGCGGCGGCTTTCGCGGAAGAGGGCCACCGCGTGCTGTGCGTGGACATGGATCCCCAGGGCAACCTGACCATGTCGCAGGGCATCAACCCCGACACGCTCGACCGGTCGATGTACGACGTGCTGGTCAACGACCTGCCGATCCGCGACGTCATCGTGCGCCGCGAGATCGACATCGCGGGTGCGTCGATCGACCTGGCGGGCGCCGAGATGGCGATGTCGATGAAGATCGGCCGCGAGCGCTCGCTCGCCAAGGCGCTGCGGGGGGTGGCGGACGACTACGACTTCATCTGCATCGACACTCCTCCGTCGCTCGGGCTGCTGACCATCAACGCGCTGACTGCCGCCGACCGCGTGATCGTCCCGGTGCAGTGCGAGTATCTCTCGATGCGCGGGCTGCTCCAGCTGCAGAACACCCTCGAGATGATCCGGGAGAACCTCAACCCGGACGTCACCATCGAGGGCATCCTGCCCACGCTGGTCGACACCCGCACGCTCCACGCCCGCGAGGCGCTCGAGCTGCTCGAGGAGAATTTCGGCGATCGCATGTTCGTCACCCGCATCAAGAAGACGGTGCGGTTCGCGGAGGCCCCGGTTCAGGGGATGTCGGTGCTCAGGTACGACCCCAAGGGGACGGCGGCCGACGCGTATCGCGCGCTGGCCAAGGAGGTGCTCTCGAATGGCAGGCAATAAGCGGGCCAGCATGCGGGAAGGCCCGCTGGCGGACCTCTTCCGGAAGACCGACACCGAAGGGCTCCAGCCGGCTCCGGCGGCCGATCCGGTGCCGGCGGCGGTGCCGGCCAAGCGCCGCGGCGGGCCGTTGACCGGCGAGGACTCCGGAGTGGCGGCGGCGACGCGCGCCGCCGGTGCGACGACGGCTCCCGGCGCCGAGAGCCGGACCGCGGCACACCGGCCCACGCCCCAGGAGCGCCTACGCCAGGCGTTCTCGGCCGACCTGCCCGACAACATGCTCGCTCCCCCGGAGCCCGAGCCGGTCCGCCACGACTCATCCTCGACTCGGCCCTGGGCCGCCCCGACGCCGGTCGGCCAGCCCGAGCTTCGGGTCGTAGGCGTCGGCGGAGCCGGCGTCAACGCCGTCAACCGCATGATCGAGGCGGGCGTCAACGGCGTCGAGTTCCTCGCGCTCAACACCGACATCCAGTCCCTCCAGCAGTCCGACGCCGACATCAAGCTGCAGATCGGCAGCGACTCGACGCGCGGCCTCGGCTCGGGCTCCGAGCCCGAGCTCGGGCGAGCGGCCGCGATGGAGGACTACGACCGCGTCAAGGCGCTGCTCAAGGGCGCCGACATGGTCTTCATCGCCGCCGGCGAGGGCGGCGGCACCGGCACGGGCGCCGCTCCGGTGATTGCCCGCATCGCTCGCGACGTGGGAGCGCTGGCGGTCGGCATCGTCACCAAGCCCTTCGGCTTCGAGGGTGCCCGGCGTCTGCAGCAGGCCGAGCGCGGCATCCAGGCGCTGGCCGAGGAGGTCGACACGCTGATCGTGGTGCCCAACAACCGGCTGCTGTCGGTGCTGGACAAGAGCACCTCGATGGTGGAGGCCTTCCACGTCGCCGACGACGTGCTGCGCCAGGGGGTCCAGGGCATCTCGGACCTCATCACGCTGCCGGGGTTGATCAACCTCGACTTCGCCGACGTCCGCACGATCATGTCCGACGCCGGTCCGGCGCTGTTGGGCATCGGCATGGGCACCGGTCCCGACCGAGCCGTCGAAGCCGCTCAGCAGGCGGTCTCATCGCCGTTGCTGGAGACCAGCGTGGACGGTGCGCAGGCCCTCCTGCTGTCGATCACCGGCGGCAGCGACCTGTCCCTGTGGGAGATCAACGAGGCGGCCCGGGCGGTGCAGGAGGCCGCCCACCCGGAGGCCAACATCATCTTCGGCGCCATGGTCGACGACCAGCTCGAGGACCAGGTGTGGGTGACCGTCGTGGCGACCGGCTACGGGGATCGCCCCACGCCGCGCCATGACGGGGGCCGCTTCGCCGAGCCCGCGGGCGAGCCGCGCGTCCAGCGCATCGCCGAGCCGGCGCGGCGCTCGTCGACCGACGTCGACATCCCCGAGTTCCTGCCCCGGCGCTAGCCGGGGCGGTCGCTTCCGGGCGCGCGGCAGTGCTGCGCGCGCCCGGGCAGAATTAGGTCGATGCCAGGAGTGATCGCCGCCGGCCACTCGGTGACCGCCGAAGTCGGCGCCGGAGTGCTGCGCGAGGGCGGCAACAGCGTCGACGCCGCGGTGGCGGCGATGCTCGCCTCCTTCGTCGCCGAGCCGCTGCTCACCGGCCTGGGGGCCGGCGGCTACATGCTGGTCAGCCGGCCCGGCGGTGAGCCGTTGCTGCTCGACTTCATCGTCGAGGCGCCCGGCCGCGGTGCCGACCCGGGAGCGCGCGCCCCGCTGCTCGGCGTCGACGTCTCCTTCGGCGACGCGGTGCAGCGCTTCCACGTGGGACCCGCCTCGTGCGGGGTGTACGGGACTCCGGCCGGTGCCTGGACGGCAGTCGAGCGCTTCGGCAGCCGGTCGTTGGAGTCGCTCGCGGCGCCGGCCATCGCGCTGGCGCGGGCTGGAGTGGAGGTGACCGCCCAGCAGGCCTACGTGCACGAGATCCTCGCCCCGATCATCGCCTCGACGCCCGAGGCGTGCTCGACGTTCATGCCCGACGACCGCTCGTTGCGCGCCGGAGAGTGGCTGAAGCTGCCCGAGCTCGCCGACGGGCTCGACCTGCTCGCCCGCGAGGGACCCGCGCCCTTCTACACCGGCTCGGTCGCCCAAGCGGTGACCGAGTGGCTCGAGGCGCGCGGGGGCGCACCGACGAGCGCCGACCTCGCCGCCTACCGGGTCATCGACCGCGAGCCGCTGAAGCTCGGCTACCGGGGCCGCACCGTGTTCACCAATCCGCCGCCGAGCGCCGGAGGGCTGCTGCTCGGCTACGCGCTGGCGCTGCTCGAGCGCGATCCCGCCCGGCCCGGGACACTCGACCTCGTCGACGCCATGCGCGCCGCGCAGGACGAGCGCACTCCCGAGTTCGTCGCCGGGCTCGGCGAGGAGGGCTTCGTCGATGCCTTCCTGGCGACGCGGCTGGGCTCGACCACCCACATATCGGTGCTCGATTCGGACGGGATGGCCTGCTCGGTGACCTGCACCAACGGCGAGGGCTCGGCGGTGGTCGTGCCCGGCACCGGCATCCACCTGAACAACATGATGGGCGAGGAGGACCTCTCCCCGCTCGGCTTCTTCACGCACCCGCCGGGGCGGCGGCTGCCCTCGATGATGGCGCCGACCATGGTGCTCGCCGACGGCGTGCCGGAGCTGGTGCTGGGGTCGGCGGGCTCCAACCGGATCCGCTCAGCGCTGCTGCAGGTGATCGTCGGCGCCATCGACGGCGGCCATCCGATCGCCACCGCGGTGCAGGCGCCGCGGGTGCACTTCGAGGACGGCACCGTCTACGCCGAGCCCGGCATCGAGCTGGACGCCATCGAGGCGGCCGGGTACTCGATCGCGCGGTTCCGCGCGCCCAACCTGTTCTTCGGCGGAGTACAGGCGGTCGCCCGCGACGCCCGCTCCGGCGACCTGTCGGCCGGCGCCGACCCGCGCCGCGGGGGAGCCGCGGTGATCGTGGCGTGAGCTCGGAAGCGCTCGGCGTCATCTTCGACTGCGACGGGACCCTGGTGGACTCCGAGCCGCTGTCGCGGCGCGCGTGGGAGCTCGTGCTCGCGCCGCGGGGCTATGAGGTCACCGACGAGGACCTCGTCACCTGTGTCGGCCGGGCCTTCCCGCACACCCACGCCCACTTCGCCGCGCGCGTCGCCCTGCCGCCCGCCGCGGAGCTCTGGCCCCGGTACGCCGCGGAGCTGTTCGAGTTGCTCGACGCCGAGCTCGAGCCGTTTCCGGACGCGGTCGCCGCCGCGTCCGAGCTCAAGCGCCGCGGGGTGGCGCTCGCCGTCGCCTCCTCGAGCGCGCGCGAGCGGTTGGAGCGGACTCTCCGGCGAGCCGGCTTGAGCGAGCTGTTCGCGGTCACCGTGGCCGGCGACGAGGTGCCGCGCGGCAAGCCGGCGCCCGACATGTTTCTCGCCGCCGCCGAGGGACTCGGCCTGGTGCCCTCGTCCTGCGTCGGCGTGGAGGACAGCGCACCGGGAGTGCAGTCGGCGCTGGCGGCGGGCCTGATCACCGTCGCGGTGGCCCGCGAGGAGCCCATGCCCGCGGGCCTGCAGGGTGCGCACCTCGTGGTGAGCGAGCTGTCCGCCGACGTGCTGATGAACGCGAGGGCGAGTTGATGCGTGGGCGCCGTTTCGCGGTGGTGGCGGCAGCCGGACTGCTGGCGGGCTGTGGCCAGCCGTCGCCCGACCTGTTCATCGTCACGCGCTCGGGCGAAGGTCCCAACGACGACATCACCCTGGTGGTCAACGACGGCGGCACCGTGTCCTGCGACGGCGGAGCTCCTCGCCGGTTGGACGGCGACCGCCTGCTGCGCGCCCGCGAGCTGAGCCGGGAGCTGGCCGCGGCCGCCGATCTCGGGCTCGAGCTGCCGGCTCGCGACGACGCGCTGCTGACCTACTCCGCGCGGCTGGAGGCGGGCACGGTCTCGTTCTCGGACGCCTCGCCGAACCGCCCGGCGAGCCTCAACCGGCTGATGGGCTTCGTCGCCGACGTGTCGGAGAAGGTCTGCGGCGTCGAGCGCTGAGGCGCTGAGCTGCCGGTACGGTGGAGCGGTGCGGATCGCGACGTGGAACGTCAACTCGGTCAAGCAGCGCGTCCCCCGCCTGCTGCCATGGCTGGACGAGCGTCAGCCGGACGTCGTCTGCCTGCAGGAGACCAAGCTCGCCGACGATCGCTTCGTAGAGCTGCTGCACGACGATCTGGCCGAGCGCGGATTCGCCGTCGCCGTTCACGGCGAGGCCCAGTGGAACGGGGTGGCGATCCTCTCCCGAGTGGGACTCGACGACGTGGTCGCGGGGATGCCCGGCGCGCCGGGATTCCCGCATCCGGAGGCACGGGCGGTGTCTGCCACCTGCGCCGGGATCCGGGTCGTCTCGGTGTACGTGCCGAACGGGCGCGCGCCGGGCTCCGAGCACTACCGCTACAAGCTCGCCTGGCTGGCCTCGCTGCGCGACATGGTCGCCGCCGGCGCGGAGACGACGGTCGTCTGCGGGGACATCAACATCGCGCCGGCCGATGCCGACGTCTTCGATCCGGACGCCTTCGCCGGCCAGACCCACGTCACGGCGCCCGAGCGAGCGGCGCTGGCGGAGCTGCAGTCGCTCGGCCTGCGCGACGTCGTGCGCGACCGCTGGCCGGACCGGCGGGTGTTCACCTACTGGGACTACCGGGCGGGCATGTTCCACCAGGACCTCGGGATGCGCATCGACCTGGTCCTGGCCGGCGCGACGGTCGCCGATCGGGTCCGTGCGGCATGGGTTGACCGGCAGGCCCGCAAGGGCAGCGGCCCGAGCGACCACGCGCCGGTCATCGTCGACCTCGACCAGGCGCCGGACGGTGACGTCGGGCCGGTCGTTCCGCCGCCCTCACGACCGGCGGCCCGGCGCGGATCCAAGCGGCTGCCGCAGGCGTGACAAGCGGCCCGCGCCGCACGGCCCGTCAGTCGTGCGGGCGGTCGCGGTCGCGCGAGGGCTGGACGCGCTTCGGCTCGCCCGGCATCTTCGGATAGTCGGGGGGATAGGGCATGTCACCCCGTCCTTCGGCGGCGTCACGCTCGTACAGGTCGAGCAGCGGCTGCAGTGAGTGGGCGACGTCGTCGATGCCGGCGTGGCGATCACCGACTTCCGCGAAGCGCGCGGGCATGGTCGCGACGGTGAAGTCCTCGGGCGCGGCCTCGGTGAGCTCGTCCCAGGTCAGCGGCGCGGACACCGGCGCCCCCGGCTTGGGCCGGATGCTGTAGGCCGAGGCGATAGTCCGGTCGCGCGCGTTCTGGTTGTAGTCCACGAAGATGCACGCGCCGCGCTCCTCTTTCCACCACTTGGTGGTCACCTGCCCGGGCAGGCGCCGCTCGAGCTCGCGTCCGAAGGCGATCGCCGCGTGACGCACGTCGGTGAAGGTCCAGCGAGGCTCGATCCGGACGTAGACGTGCACTCCCCGGCCGCCCGAGGTCTTCGGGAAGCCGGTGTAGCCGAGCTCCTCCAGCAGCACCCGCGCCTCGCCGGCGACGCGGACGGCGTCGGCGAAGTCCGTGCCCGGCTGCGGGTCGAGGTCGATGCGCAGCTCGTCGGGATGGTCGACGTCGTCGTCGCGCACCGGCCACGGGTGGAAGGTGATCGTGCCCATCTGCGCCGCCCAGCCGACCACGGCCACCTCGGTGGGACAGATCTCGTCCGCGTGGCGACCGGACGGAAACTCGATCCGCGCCGTGCGGACGTAGTCCGGCGCGCCGCGGGGGATGCGCTTCTGGAAGAAGGCGTCGCCGCCGCCCTTCTCGCGGGTCGAGACGACGATGCCCGGGTGCACGCCCTTCGGCCACCGCTCGAGGGTCGTAGGGCGCCGCCCGAGCGCGCGCATGATCCCGTCATCGACGGCCAGGTAGTACCTGACGATGTCGAGCTTGCTGACCGGGGCGGAGGAGCCCGACTCGGGGAAGATCACGCGATCCGGGCTGGTCACCCGCAGCTCGCGACCACCGGCGTCGATGATTGTCGCCTCTGACGTGGCCATGCCGAAGTTCTACGGCAACGACGGCCGGGACGCCATGCACGCCGCTAGGGCAGGAAGTGGATGCGCCCGTTGGAGCGGGCGCGCTCCTGGCTGGAGTCGATGAAGTCGATGCGCCGAAGCGCGGCCCGCAGGAGTCGGGCGAGCAGGCGCAGGCGCGCGGACTCCGAGCGCAAATCGAGCAGGCCCTGCTTGGCATCGGGGCCGAAGTCGACGGCGGCGGCCATCTCGTAGGCGCTGAGGCCGTAGTAGTCGTCGGGCTCGGGCTCGGAGTCCGTCGCCTCCTCGACGAGCGCCGCGAAGGCGGCGCGCGCCTCGGTGACCGCCTCGTCGTCGTCGCCGGTCTCCTCATCGTCGAGGAAGACGACGGTGGCGGCCGGGTAGGGGAGATGGTCCTCGCGCGACTCGATCCGGAACGGGCGGGTGCCGCGGGCCACGATGTCGATGCGCCCGTCGGGCAGCCGCTCGACCACTTCGGTGATCTCGCACGCGCAGCCGATCGTCCGCAGGCCGTCGTCGGCCAGCCACACGATGCCGAACTCCGAGCCGGTGTCGAGGCAGTGCTCGACCATCGCCTTGTAGCGCTCCTCGAAGACGTGCAGCGGCACCAGCTCGCTGGGCAGCGCCGCCATACCGAGGGTGAACAGGGGGAATTCGCGGACCTTCTCCACTGCTCGAGTGTAGGTGTATGAGCTCGCGGCCAAGGGCGGCCGTATGCCACGTATGACGGCCCTCGTCTGGTTCCGCCGCGATCTGCGCGTCTTCGACCACCCCTCGCTCGCCGCGGCGCTGCGCGAGCACGACACGATCGTGCCCGTCTTCGTCCTCGACGCCCGCCTCATCCACGGGCGCTTCCCTTCACCCGGGCGCACGCAGTTCCTGCTGGCCACGCTGGAGGAGCTGCGCGCCGCCCTGCGCGACCGGGGCGGCGACCTGATCATCCGCCACGGGACGCCCGAGGTGGAGCTGGTCTCCGTCGCGCGCGAGGCGGGGGCTCACGAGGTGTTCTTCGCCTCCGACGTGTCGCCGTTCGCGATGTCGCGCGACTCCCGCGTGGAGGACTCCCTGCGCGATGCCGGCATCACGCCGCGGCGGACTCCCGGCAACTTCGTGGCCGACGTGGGCAAGCCACGCACCGCCGACGGCCGGCCGTTCAGCGTGTTCAGCCCGTTCTGGCGCAAGTGGCGCGAGCTTCCCCGCCGCGACGTGGAGGCACCGCCGGACGCCATCTCCATCCCGCCCGGCCTCGATCCGGGCGCCGTACCGGCGCTCGAGGAGCTCGGCCTGACGCCCGAGCTGACTGATCCCATGCCGCCCGGTGAGCGAGCCGCGCGGGCGCGGATGGAGTCGTTCCTAGCCGGCGGCCTCGACTCCTACGTGAAGCGACGGGGCCTCCTGTCGGGCGGCACCTCCGAGCTTTCCCCGTACATCCACTTCGGCTGTCTGTCGGCGCGCGAGCTCGAGGCGCGCGTCCTCGCGCACGGCGGCGAGGGCGCGGGGGCGTTCGTGCGCCAGCTCGCGTGGCGCGACTTCTACGCCCACGTCCTCCTCACGCACCCCGGCAACGCGCGCGGTGCCTTCAAGCCGCAGTTCGACGCGCTCGAGTGGAGCGAGGACGCGGAGCACCTGGCCGCCTGGCGGGACGGCCGGACCGGCTTTCCCGTCGTCGACGCCGGCATGCGCCAGCTCGCGGCGCGCGGCTGGATGCACAACCGGGCACGGCTGATCGTCGCGTCGTTCCTCACCAAGGACCTGCACATCGATTACCGGGTGGGCGAGGCGCACTTCATGCGGCTGCTGCTGTGCGGCGACGAGGCTCAGAACAACGGGAACTGGCAGTGGATCTCGTCGGTCGGAGTCGATCCCCAGCCGTTCTACCGGCGCATCTACAACCCGGTCCTGCAGCAGCAGCGCCACGATCCGGACGGCGAGTACGTGCGCCGCTGGGTTCCCGAGCTGCGCGACGTGCCGCTCGAGCGCCTCGCCGAGCCCTGGACGATGACTCACGAGGAGCAGCGCGAGGCCGCGTGCCTGATCGGCCAGGACTACCCGGCGCCGATCGTCGACCACCGCGCCGAGCGCGCGCTGACCCTCGATCGCTATCGCGCGGTCACCGGGGGCTGACTGGGGCGTCAGGGTCGACGGGCGGAGATCAGCAGGTTGTAGAACAGCCCCGGTGGCAGACGCCGCTCGAGCAGCTTCGCGTCGACGGTCTGCAACGCGAGGTAGCCGCGGTAGGCGTACTGGCGCCACAGCCACGGCACCGAATCGGGCTCGGCGCTGGCTTCCAGGGTGCGGTTGGCCCAGCCGAACCAGTTGGCCAGCAGCTCCTCGCCGACGACCTGCACGTCGGTGAAGCCGGCGTCGCCGGCCAGGGTGGACAGCTCGCCGGGCGTGAAGGTGTGGACGTCGACGAAGCGCTCGAGCGCGTGGTCGGCCGCGGCCGCCGTATCCGCCTCGCTCGTGCCGTGGGCGTGCAACAGCGGACGCGCGCGCACGGCGCGCCGCCACAGCGGCGCCAGCTTCGCGGCGCTGCGCTTGGGCACCGCCGCGATGCGGTCGCCGTGGCGCGACGGCTCGCCCGCGAAGACGAGCACGCCGCCGGGGCGAAGGAGCCGGCGGAACTCGAAGAAGGCGGCCGGCAGGTCGGGCAGGTGGTGCAGGACGGCGTGGCCGATGATCAGGTCGAAGGACGCGGACTCGAACGGCAGCGTCTCCGCCTCGCCGACCTGCGTCTGCACCCGGTCGGCGAGCCCGAGTCGCTGGGCGTTGGCCTCGAGCTGCGACAGCATCCCGGGCGAGATGTCGGTGCAGACGACGGAGTCGATCACGCCGGCCCTCAGCAGGTTCAGCGAGAAGTAGCCCGTCCCGGCGCCGATCTCGAGGCCGCGGCCGAAGTGGCCGACGTCGTCGCCGAGCGCCTTGCGGAGTTTGGCCATCACCTGGCTGGTGCCGAGCGAGTCGAAGTCGATCCCCCACTTGCTGTCGTAGTCGCCGGCGGCGACGTCGTGGTAACGGGTGTTGACCTCGTGGATGTGCTCTCGAGGGGAGTTCGAAGGTGCCATCGGCCGCGACTATAGTGCCGCCGCCATGGCCCCCCCGCCGCTGCACCGCCAACGCGATCAGCCGCCGGGAGTGCCGCCGCTGGAGCTGACCGGCGAGCGGACGCTGCCCGACGTGCCGGCGGAGAACTACTGGTACCGGCGACACCTGGCGGTCTACGAGTGGATCGCCGAGCGGGTCCGCGGGCGGCGCGTGGTCGACCTCGCCTGCGGGGAGGGGTACGGGTCGGCGGTGATGGCCCGGACCGCCGCCTCGGTGGTGGGGGTGGACGCCAACCCCGAGGCCTTCGAGCACGCGCGGCTGCGCTACGTCGCCCCGAACCTGCGCTTCGAGCGCGACCTGGTGGAGACCTGGAGCGGCGAGGTCGACTGCGTCGTCTTCCTGCAGACGATCGAGCATGTCGCCGATCCCGGGGCGCTGCTCGATTCGATCGGGCGGCTCGCGGGGCCCGGCGGGATCTCCTACGTGTCGACGCCCAACGTGCTGACGCTCGCCCCGGCCGGCGCTGAGCGGTCGGACAATCCGTGGCACGTGCACGAGTACCGGCCCGGCGAGTTCGCGACGCTCTGCCGGGGGCACTTCGGCCGCGTCGAGCTGCTGGGGATCCATCACGCCCGCAAGCTGCGCCTGCACCAGCTGGCCGTCGAGCGGCTCGCCTGGGGCGCCGTCCATACCCGCCTCAAGCTGACCCGCCGGTTCTACGGCGCCTTCGGGCCGGCGATCTCCGCACGCGACTTCGCCATCCGCGGCGGCGACCTCGAGCGCGCGCTGGATCTCCTCGCCGTCCTGCGGCGCTGAGCCGCGTCCGGGCGGTCCGTCGGCCGCTTGTCTAGACTGACCGGCTCGATGTGAATCAGCCGAGTCCTCGTTGCGTCCGCGCACGAGGAGCGGGGGATCCAATGGAGCCGCAGAGCATTCGCGGCACCGGGGGCGAATCGCCGTCTTCAAGACGGCGTAGCGCAGGTCTTAGCGCGAGCCCGACAGCTAACCCCGTAGGCGCGAAGACCAGTGAGGTGAGCAGTGCCCACGACGGACGTCCCGTCTCCCATGCCATGGCTCCGAACCACGATGGAGCTCAGCCAGCGCCGCCGAAATGCGGCCCGCGACCGGCGCCGCCGCCGTCGCGGCCGCGCCGGAACCGCAGTGCTCCTGTCAGCGATGACGCTGACCGCCGGCGCCGCCGTCGCCGACGAGCGCCCGGCCCGCACCCAGGCGGCCGCCAGCGCCGCCGCTTCGTCGCTGAAGCGCGGTGACAGCGGCCCCGCCGTCGTCGCGGTGCAGCGGCGCCTGACCCTGACCGCCGACGGCGCCTTCGGTCCCGCCACCGAGCGCGGCGTCAAGCGCTTCCAGCGCCGTCGCGGACTCACGCCCGACGGCGTGGTCGGCCCTCGCACGGCGTCCGCGCTCGACATCCGCCTGCCGGAGGGCGACGCGGGCGAGAGCACGAAGCGGTCCCTGTCCGGCGCCGGCGTCCCGCGTCGTCACCGCGCCACCCTCGAGCGCATCTCGCGCTGCGAGTCCGGCGGCAACCCGCAGGCGGTGTCGGCCAGCGGCCGCTATCGCGGCAAGTACCAGTTCAGCCGCGCGACCTGGCGGACAGTCGGCGGAACCGGGGATCCGGCCGCGGCGTCGGAGGCCGAGCAGGATCGGCGCGCCGCCGCGCTGCTGGAGCGCTCGGGCACCGCGCCCTGGCCCAACTGCGGCTGAGGCAGGCGGGGGGCTACTCCCAGCGGAGGATCTGCGGCGGACGCCGCGTCCGGATGACCTTCGCTGGGACGCCGCCGACCACGGCGTTGTCGGGGACGTCGTCGGCGACGACCGCCCCGGCGCCGACCACGCTGTTGTCGCCGACCGTCACGCCGCGCAGGAAGCAGGCGCCGTAGCCGACCCACACGTTGTGGCCGACGGTCAAGTCGCGCTTGTATATCCCCTGCATGCGGATCGGCCGGTCGGTCTCCGCCGTGCCGTGGTCGAAGTCGATGAACATGCTGCGGTCGGCGACGATGCACTCGCGGCCGATGGAGATCCGCTGGTAGGCCGACAGCGTGCACTCCTGCCCGAGCACCGACTTGGCGCCGATCGAGAGTTCGCCCTCGTGCACCCGGATCTTGGTCCCGTGCCCGATCCAGCACCAGCGCCCGAGGCGGACCTTGCCCTGCGGGCCGATCTCGAACTGGACGCCGGGGGCGATGAAGCACAGCCCGTCGGTCTGCAGCCGTCCGCGCCAGCGTAGTTTGAGCCACACCCAGCGCAGCGCGAGGCGGGCGTAGCGCAGGCTGAGCATCCGGTTCTCGCGCAGGAACCGCAGCAGCGTCAGCGGGCCTCCGTACAGCGGGCGGGGCGCGCGCCGGACAACCACCGGCCGTGACGGGCGGGAACTGGGCGGCGTCTTCGCACTGGTGGCCACGGCGCCGATCCTAGACCCGACGCCGCGAATCCGCCGTCCCGCGCCAGAGCCGGGTCGCCCGCCATTCGACCGCGATGAGGACCAGCAGGCCGGCGGCGAGGATCAGGGTGAGGGCCTCGGCCCACACCGTGATCGGCTGATAGCTGGGCAGCAGGCGCTCGAGCGGTCCCCACGGGACGCTGCTCGTGGGCGGGCCCCACGCCGCTTCGGCTCCGGTGCGCAGCGCGACCAGCAGCCACGCCGTGGCGAGGACGGTCAGCGCGCCCAGCGCGAACGCGGTGCGCGGCAGGTGCCGGGACGCCCAGGCCACGAGCACGGCAGCCGGCGGCAGGGCCGCCACCAGGTGCCGGCCGGGAAAGAGGTCGCCCGAGGCACCCATGCCGAACACGGCCGCGACCAGCAGGAGGCAGACGCCGACGGCCAGAGCCAGCCCCGCGACGCCCTCGGCCTCGCGGCGCTCGGGCAGCATGCGGGCGAGGGCGTCGCGACGCGAGCGCCACAGCAGCCATACGCCGAACGCGGCAAGGCCGAGGATCGGCGCCCAGCGGACCAGCCCGAAGTCACGGTCGAGCCACAGCGCGGCCAGGCGCGGGGCGCGGTCGAGGTAGCCGCCGGGAAACGAGACGTCGGGCAGGATCCGGTGCTCGATGTCGGCGGCCAGCGGGGTCAGGCCGCCGTAGAACGCCTCGTTGACGGCGGTGTAGGCGATCAGCGACGTGCTGATGAGCTCGAAGGCGATCAGCGCCGCGAGCCTACGGTGCTGGCGCAGCGTCCAGTGCGCGAGCAGGACGGTCACCGCCGCGCCGGGGATCATGTACTCCGGGCCGAGCCATGGGAGGGCGGCGAGCGCCAGGCCGGCTCCGCCGACCCACGGCACCCGCGCTTCCTCGCGGGCCCGCACGGCGAAGAAGATGGCGACGGTCAGCAGCAATGCCGCCAGCCCGTCGGGCTGGATGGTGGTGGCATGGGCGACCACGGGCGGTGAGAGCCCGACCACCAGCACTCCGCGCGTGGCCCACGGCTCGGGAACCACGATCCGCGCCAGGCCCCCCGCGACGGTGAAGGCGAGCGCCATCGCGGCGGCCAGTAGCAGCTCGATCCCGCTTGCGCCGCCGATCGCGTAGACCGGGGCGATGGCGATCGGGAAGCCGGCGCCGTGAGGGTCGTGGATGCGTCCGTCCATCAGCCGGCCGTGCGTCTCGAGGTCGGCGGGCAGTCCGTCGGGGAGCCCGTCGGCGCGCAGCTCGTCGCTGACATCGACGTCGCCGTCGGAGACCAGCGACTCGGCGGTCAGGAGGTGATGGGCCTCCTCGACCGCATACTCCGAGCCTTCGACCGCGTCGAGGCCGAGCGTGCCCGCGTAGACGGCGAAGAGGACCGCCCAGAGCAGGAGGTGACGCATGCCGGTGCTAAGAGCTGGTGATCGTCAGGCCGGCGATCCGGGCCGCGGCCGGCTCACGCCGACTGGGCACGGGCGAGCTCGACCAGCAGACGAACGCCGAAGCCGCTGCCGCCCTTGGGGGAATACGCGCGCCCGTTGTCATCGGCGACACCGGCGATGTCGAGGTGCGCCCAGGGGGTGTCCCCGGCGAAGCGGTGCAGGAACTCGGCGGCGACGATCGAGCCCGACTTGCGATCCTCGATTGCGTTGACGATGTCCGCGTAGCGGCCCTTGATGGCGTCGGCGTACTCGGGGTCGAGCGGCAACCGCCAGATCCGCTCGCCGGTGCGTCCCCCCGCCGCCGTCACCTGCTCGCACCAGTCGTCGTCGTTGCTCATCACGCCGGCGTAGACCGAGCCGAGGGCGGTGACGATGGCGCCGGTCAAGGTGGCGACGTCGACGAGCCGCTCCGCCCCGCTCTCGCGGGCGTGCGTGAGGCAGTCCGACAGCACGAGGCGGCCTTCGGCGTCGGTGTTGATGACCTCGATGGTGGTGCCCGCGCGGGCGCGGACGATGTCGCCCGGCTTCATCGAGCGACCCGAGGGCATGTTCTCGGCGGCGCCGACCACGCCGATGACGCGGATGGGGAGGCCGAGACGGGCGATGGCGCCGACCGCCTCGAGCACGGCCGCGCCGCCCGACATGTCGAACTTCATCGCCGACATCTTCATCGCCGGCTTGATCGATATCCCGCCGGTGTCGAAGGTGACCGCCTTGCCGACCAGGCCGAGCACCGGGCCGCGGGCATCGTCGGGCTCGTAGCGCAGGGTGATCAGCGCGGGCTCTTCGTAGGACCCGCGGGCGACGGCGGCCAGGGCGCCCATGCCCGCCGCCTCGATGCCCGCGCGGCCGAGCACCTCGACTTCCAGCGGCAGCTCGGCGGCCAGCGCGCGGGCGCGCTCGGCGAGATGGCTCGGCGTCATGTCGTTGGCCGGCGTGTTCTGCAGGTCGCGGGCCGCGTTGACCGCTTCGGCCACGATGCGCGCGTGCTCGACCGCTGCGGTGACGTCCTGGTGGGCCGAGACGATCAGCTCCTGCAGGGCCCCGTCCTCGCTGTCGCTCTTGTAGCGGTCGAAGCGGTAGGCGGCCAGCGCGGTCCCCTCGACGAGGGCGCCGACCACGTCGTCTCCCACGCGGTGGGGGACCTCCCAGCACAGCGTCCGGGCGCCCATCTCCTGCGCACGTCCCAGCGCGACGGCGGCGGCGACGCGAGCGCGCTCGGCGTCGAAGGAGTCACGATCGCCGAGGCCGACCAGGATCCAGCGGCGCCCGGCGGCGTGGGACACGGCAAGCTTGCGGAAGCCCGCCTTCGCCTCGCCGGAGTCGACCAGCGCCTGCAGCGCGCCGTCTCCTACGTCGTGCGAGATCTGCTTGCCCTCGAAGAGGCCGATGACGATGGTGTCGGCGCCGGTGTCCGCCGGGGCGTCGGTGGTGGCTCGGACGTTCACGCGCTGCAGGCTAACGGGCGCCGGGGCAGCACAACGCGGTTCGCGCCGGTGATCCGGCGCGAACGGCCGGACGGCGGAGATAGCCTCTCCTGCCGTGAGGATCTGCGTGCTGGTCAAGGAGGTCCCCGACGTCACCGCTCCCAGGCGCATCGATCCGGACGCCGGCCGCCTCGACCGCAGCGGCGAGGGGCGCCTCAACCCCTACGACGCCCACGCGATCGAGGCCGGAGTCGCGTTGCGCGAGCGCGGCGTGGCGGTCGAGGAGGTGGTGGTGGTGTCGATGGGCCCCCCGTCGGCGGCGCGCATCCTGCAGCAGGCGCTCTCGCGCGGAGCCGATCGCTCCATCCACCTGACCGACCCGGCCCTGGCCGGGTCCGATGTCAACGGCACTGCCCACGCTCTCGCCCGCGTGCTCGCGCGCGAGAGGCCCGATCTGGTCCTGCTGGGCCAGCAGGCCGACGACGCGGAGTGCTACGCCCTCGCCGCCGCGGTGGCCGAGCACCTCGCCGCGCCGTCGCTGTCGCAGGTCGTCTCGATCCGCGTCGCGGACGGGCGGCTCGAGTGCCGTCGCCAGGCGGAGTTCGGCTATGACGACGTGTCGATCGAGCTGCCCGCCGTCATCTCCGTCGCCGAGGGCATCAACGAGCCGCGCTATCCGGCGCTCAAGGCGATCATGGCGGCGCGGGCCAAGCCGTCGGAGACCCTGTCCGCCGAGCAGGCCGGCATCGACTTCGAGCGCGTCGGGCACGCCAACGCCCGCGCGCTGTGCGCCGAGTTCACCTCGCCGCCCGCCCGCCCGCCCGCCCGGGTGATCGAGGACAGCGATCCCGAGACGACGGTGCGCGCCATGCTCGAGTGGCTCGACGAGCGCCGGTTGCTGGAATGAGCGACGTCGTCGCCTTCGTCCTGCACCACGAAGGCGCGTTTCACAAGAGCTCGCTCGGGATGCTGTCGGCCGCGTCGCGCCTGAGCGCGGAGCTGGGCGGGACCTGTGACGCCGTGGTGGTGGGGCCTCGCGCCGAGCTTCCCCGCGAGCTCTGCGCCCGGCTCGGGGATTACGGCGCGACCCGCGTGCTGCGGGCGGACGGGCCCGCCGGCTTCGGCGCGCCGGTGGTCGACGCGATGGCCGCGGCGATCACCGCCCACGGGCACTCCTACGCGCTGTTGAGCGGCGGCGTCGTCGGCGCGGAGGCGGGCGCCGGGCTCGCCGCCCGCCTGGATGCCGGGATCTGCGTCGAGGCGACCGGGTTGCGCGTCGCCGGCGGCGAGCTGGTGGCCGAGCGGCTGATCCTCGGAGACACGCAGGTGGCCCACGTGCACCTGCGCTCGCCGGTCGGAGTGGTCGTCGGTCGCGTCAACGCCTTTGACGCGCGAGCGGCGACGGGCGCGTCGGCCGCCGTCGAGGACCTTGAAGTGGCCTGGTCGCCCCAGTCGCGCCGGGCCACGATCACCGCCCGCGCGCGGGAGCGGATCGTCCGCCACGACCTCGAGGACGCCGAGGTGGTGGTGGCCGGCGGCCGGGGGCTGGGACGACCGGAGGGGTTCCGCGCGCTCGAGGCGCTGGCGGAGGAGCTCGGCGGCGTCGTCGGCGCCACTCGAGCGGTGGTCGACGCGGGTTGGTACCCGTACGACGCCCAGGTCGGGCAGACCGGCAAGACGGTCTCGCCGCGCCTTTACATCGCCGCCGGGATCTCCGGCGCCGTCCAGCACCGGGTCGGCATGGAGCGGGCGGAGAACATCGTGGCCATCAACTCGGATGCGCGCGCGCCGATCCTGGGCGTCGCGCACCTCGGCGTGGTGGGCGACCTCCATCGCATCGTGCCGCGACTCACCGAGGCACTGCGCGCCCGTCGCGCCGCCCGCAGCGCGGGCGCCTGATCGGGGTGTCCGCCGCTATCCTCACGTGAAGCCATGAAGACCGAAATTCATCCTGAGTACACCGAAGCCGTCGTCCGCTGCACCTGCGGCAACGAGTTCACCACGCGCTCGACGCAGGCCTCGATCAACGTGGAGATCTGCTCCAACTGCCACCCGTTCTACACGGGCAAGCAGAAGTTGATGGACACGGGTGGTCGGGTCGAGCGCTTCCAGCGCCGCGCCGCCCGCCGCGCGCGCTAGAGCACAAATCGGCCGGCCGGCGTCCGCCGGGCCCAGTCGGCCCGGCGGCTCGCTGTGCTCCCGGCACGGCTCGTCGCCTCTAACCTGATTGCGGTGATCACGCAGCTGGTAGAGCAGATCGAGCAGCGCTTCGCCGAGGTCCAGGAGGAGATGGCCGATCCGTCGGTCACCTCCGACCGCGGGCGGTTCGCCGAGATGGGGCGCTCGTACGCCCAGCTGGCTCCCGCCTCCAAGCTGGCCGAGGAGTGGCGCCGGACCCAGGACGACCTGGCCGGCGCGCGCGAGCTGCTCGAGGAGGGCGGCGAGGACGACGCCGAGCTGCGCGAGATGATCGAGGCCTCCCGCCAGCGGCTGGCCGAGCTCGAGGAGCAGATCCGCTTCGCGATGGTCGAGCGCGACCCTCACGACGACAAGGACGTCATCGTCGAGATCCGCGCCGGCGCCGGCGGCGACGAGGCGGCCCTGTGGGCCGGCGACCTGTTCAAGATGCTCTCGCGCTACGCCGAGCGACGCGGTCTGCGCGTCGAGCCGCTGAGCGCCGGAGAGGGCTCCTACACCCTCGAGGTCAAGGGCGACGGCGCCTTCTCGGTGTTCAAGTTCGAGGGCGGCACCCACCGCGTCCAGCGCGTGCCGGAGACCGAGTCGCAGGGGCGCATCCACACCTCGACGGCGACCGTGGCGGTGCTGCCCGAAGCCGAGGAGGTCGACGTGCAGATCGACGCCAATGACCTCGACATCGACGTCTACCGCTCCTCGGGCCCGGGCGGCCAGTCGGTCAACACGACGGACTCGGCGGTGCGGATCACCCACAAGCCGACCGGCCTGGTCGTCTCGATGCAGGACGAGAAGTCGCAGCTGCAGAACCGCGAGCGCGCGATGAAGGTCCTGCGGGCCCGGCTGTACGAGCTCAAGCTGGCCGAGCAGCAGGCGGTGATGGCGGCCGATCGGCGTTCGCAGGTCGGCACCGGCGAGCGCGCCGAGAAGATCCGCACCTACAACTTCCCCGAGCGCCGGGTGACCGACCACCGCATCCGCCTCACCGTCCACAACCTCGACGCGGTGCTCACAGGAGAGCTCGACGAGCTGACCGCCGGCCTCCAGGACGCCGAGAAGCGTGAGCGCCTCGAGCTCCAGGCCGGTGGCAGCCCGGCGTGAGGACCGGTCCGCCGCTCGGGCGCACCAGCGTGCGCGACGCGCTCGACTCGTCGGTGATCGCACTCACCGCGGCCGGCTGCGACACGCCCCGGCTGGACGCCGAGGTGCTGCTGGCCGCCGCGATGGGGGTGTCGCGGGCGACGATCGTCGCGGACCCGGGCCGCGGGCTGGAGCCCGACGCGGCCTGGCAGTTCGCCGAGTGGGCGCGACGGCGGCGCTCACGGGAGCCGGTGGCCTACATCCTCGGCACCAAGGGCTTTCGCCGGCTCGACCTGCACGTCGACCGGCGAGTGCTGATCCCCCGACCGGAGACCGAGCACCTCGTCGACGCGGCGCTGGCGCTTCCGAGCGGCGCCCGCGTGGTGGACGTGGGCACGGGGTCGGGAGCGATCGCGCTGGCCCTCAAGGACGAGCGCCCGGATCTGGTGGTGATCGGCACCGACGCCGATTCCAACGCCCTCGACGTCGCGCGGGCCAACGCCCGGCGCCTCGGAATCGACGTGGAGCTGCTCCACGGCGATCTGCTCGACCCGGTCGCCGCTCCGGTCGACGCGGTGATCTCCAACCCGCCCTACGTGGCCGAGTCCGAGCGCGCGGGGCTGCCGGCCGACGTCGTGCGACACGAGCCCGCCGTCGCCCTGTTCGCGGGTCCTGACGGGCTCGACGTGATCCGCCGGCTGATTCCCGCGGCAGTGGAGTCCGGCGCGCGCTTCGTCGCCCTCGAGGTCGGCTCCACCCAGGCGGCCGCCGTCGAGTCGCTGATGGCCGACGCCGGCCTCGCCGACACCGAGGTGATCCCCGACCTCGCCGGCCACGACCGCGTGGTCGTCGGCCGCAGGTGATCTCGTCCGGCGACGCGGCGGCGCTCGCGGACTGCATCGCCGGAGGGGGCGTGGCCGTGTTTCCGGCCGACACCGTCTACGGGCTGGCCTGCTCGCCGCAAGATCCGGACGCGCTGCGCCGCCTGTACGCGCTCAAGGGCCGCGCCGAGCGCAAGCCTTCGGCGGTGATGTGGTTCGACGCCGGCGTGGCGCTGGCGGCGCTCCCCGAGCTCGGACCGCGGACGCGAGGAGTGCTGGAGCGCCTGCTCCCGGGGCCGGTGACCGTGCTGCTGGCCAACCCGCGCCGGCGCTTCGGCCCCGCCTGCGGCGCGGACCCGCTTACGCTCGGAGTGCGGGTTCCGGCGCTCGATCCCCCGCTCGCGGCGCTCGCCGCCATGCCGCTGCCCGTGCTGCAGAGCTCGGCCAACGCCTCCGGTGGCCCGGATGCGCGCCGCCTGGACGACGTGCCGGCGCGCATCCGCGCTTCCGCCGACCTGGTGCTCGACGGCGGTCCACGGCCCGGCGTCGCCTCGACCGTGGTCGATCTGCGCCAGTTCGAGGCCACGGGGGACTGGCGGGTGGTCCGTGAGGGTGCGCTGCCCCGTGACGTGCTGGCCGGCGCGGTACGGTGAAGAACCCGTCCAGGAGCCGCCCCGCGATGACCGAACTGCAGCCCGACTACTTCGAGCGCCCACTGTCCGAGGTCGACCCCGAGGTCGCCGAGGCGATGGGCCGCGAGCTCGAGCGCCAGCGCGACACGCTCGAGATGATCGCCTCGGAGAACTTCGTGCCGCAGGCCGTCCTCGAGTGCCAGGGCAGCGTGCTCACCAACAAGTACGCCGAGGGCTATCCGGGCAAGCGGTACTACGGCGGCTGCGAGCACGTCGACGTCATCGAGCAGCTCGCCATCGATCGCGCCAAGGCGCTGTTCGGCGCCGACCACGCCAACGTGCAGCCGCACGCGGGAGCCCAGGCCAACGCCGCCGTCTACCACGCGCTGCTGCAGCCCGGCGACACCGTGATGGGACTCTCACTGGCCCACGGCGGGCACCTGACCCACGGCATGAAGATCAACGTGTCGGGGCGCCTCTACGACATCGCGCCGTACGAGGTGTCGCCGGAGACCTTCCTGATCGACATGGACGAGGTCGCGCGCATCGCCCGCGAGCGGCGCCCGAAGATGATCCTCGCCGGCTGGTCGGCCTATCCGCGCGTGCTCGACTTCGCGCGCTTCCGCGAGATCGCCGACGAGGTCGGCGCGCTGCTGATGGTTGACATGGCCCACTTCGCGGGCCTGGTGGCGGCCGGCATCCACCCGAGCCCGGTGCCGCACGCCGACGTGGTGACCACCACCATCCACAAGACGCTGGGCGGCGCGCGCGGCGGGATCATCCTCTGCCGCGAGGAGTACGCCAAGAAGATCAACTCCGCGGTGTTCCCGGGTCAGCAGGGCGGCCCGCTCGAGCACGTGGTGGCCGGCAAGGCGGTCGCCCTGCGCATCGCCGCCACCGAGCTCTTCCGCGAGCGTCAGGAGCGGACCGTGGCGGGCGCCCAGGCGGTGGCCGAGCACCTGGTGGGCGCCGGCAACGGCGTCAACGTCCTCACCGGCGGCACCGACGTGCACCTCGTGCTCGTCGACCTGCGCGACTCCGAGCTCGACGGCCAGATGGCCGAGGACCGGCTCCACGACATCGGCATCACCGTCAACCGCAACGCGGTGCCGTTCGACCCGCGGCCGCCGGCGATCTCGTCCGGCCTGCGCGTCGGGACGTCGGCGCTGGCCACGCGCGGGCTGCAGATCGCCGACTACGAGGAGATCGGCTCGATCATCCGCCAGGCCCTGCAGCCCGGCTTCGAGGACGTCCGTGCGGAGCTCGCCGAGCGGGCCTCGGCGATCGCCCAGCGCTACCCCCTCTACACGCAGCTGGGCGAGCCCGCGACCGTCTGACGCGAGCGTCGTCGCGCCGCCCCGGTCCGGTCGCCGTGACCGGGGCGGCGCGCGACGACCCTGCGATGCTTGGCGCGGTCCCATGGAAGACGTCGCCGCCTACGCGTTCCTGACCGCCTTTGCGGTCGCCACGCTGCTGACCCCGCTGGTCGCGCGGCTGGCGCGACGCATCGGCGCGGTCGACCCCGTCCGCGACCGCGGGCTGGCCCGCGTGGCCACCCCGCTGCTGGGAGGCATCGCGATCCTGGCCGGCGCGCTGGTCGCGGCAATCGCCTTCCTGCCGGACGCGACCGAGATGCGCGCCGTGCTCATCGCCGCGGTGCTGATCACCGTGGTGGGCGCGATCGACGACGTCAGGGAGCTTCCCCCGGGAGTCAAGCTGGCCGGTCAGGTGATCGCCGCCGCGATCCCGGTGGCAGCGGGAGTGCGGGTCGAGACCTTCACGCTCCCGTTCCTGGGCCGGGTCGAGCTCGGCGACCTCGGCGGACCGATGACGCTGATCGGGCTGGTGGCGATCGTCAACGTCGTGAACTTCTCCGACGGCGTCGACGGGCTGGCCGCCGGCGTCTGCGCCATCTCGGCGGCGGCCTTTGCCGTCATCGCCTTCGACCTCGGTCAGAGCGGGGCCGGGATCCTCGCGGCGCTCACCTGCGGCGCGGCGCTCGGGTTCCTGCTGCACAACTTCCATCCCGCGTCGGTCTTCATGGGCGACGCCGGCTCCAACCTGCTCGGCCTGCTGCTCGGCTGCATCGTGGTGGAGGGATCCCTGAAGACGAACGCCCTCATCGCCCTGGTGGTGCCGCTGGTGGTGCTCGCGGTCCCGTTCCTCGACACGGGGTTCGTGCTGGCCAAGCGCCTCAAGTACCGGCGGCCGGTCTACGTCGGCGACGCCAACCACTTCCACCATCGCTTCGCCCGCATCGGCTTCTCCCAGCGCCGCACGGTGGCCTACCTCTACGGCTGGACCTTCGCGATGGCGGCCTCGGCGGTGGCCCTGCGCTTCGTGCCGTATTCCGACAACGGCGACTACCACCTCGGCTGGTCGCTGGTGATGGGCGCACTGCTCCTGGGGGCGCTGGCCGCCAGCGTCTACCTCGTCTACGTGCTGGAGATCCTCAAGCTTCGGCGCTTCCGCGAGCGCGAGGCTCGCCGTGTGGATCCGGCCGTGACCGAGGAGGCGATCGAGGCGCGCGTGGTCGAGGACCTCAAGACGGGGGAGTTCCCCGCAGTGCGCTGAGCCGACGTCCTGGTCCTAGGATGCCGGGCATGTCGCTTCCCCTCGGCCGGCCGGTCGTCCGCCGCGCTGCCGTCCGACAGCGCGCGACCCTGTTGGTGCTCGGCGCCCTGGCGCTGGCGGGCTGCGGCTCCGATGACACGGGCGGTGGCGGCCGGGTGATCGGAGACACCCTCACCGTTGTCTCGCTGCTGCCGCTCAGCGGCCCGGAGGCTCCCGTGGCCCGTGACCTCCTGCGCGGCGAGAAGCTGGCGCTGGCCGAAGCCGGTGGCCGCGCGGGCGCCTACCAGGTGACGCTGAGCGCCCTCGACGAGGGCGGTGCCGATCCCGATTCCATTCGCCAGGACGCCGCCGCGGGAGCACGCCTCGCCCTGTCGGACAGCCAGGCGATCGCGGTGATCGGCTCGCTGCGCTTCGAGTCGGCGGCGGTCACCGTCCCGCTGCTCAACTCCGCCGGGCTTCTGCAGGTGTCGCCGACGGTCGGCTATCCCGGCTTCGTCTCGCCACTGTCGCCGGGCGAGCCCGACCGCTGGTATCCGTCCGGGCGCCGCTCCTTCGCGCCCGCCGTCGCCGACGATGTCGACCAGGCGACCACGCTGGTGGCCGCCATCCGGGCGGCGTCGGGAGTGGCTCGTCCGCGGATCGTGGTCGAGCGCGAGGCCGGGCCCGAGGACGTCGCCTTCGCCGACGCGGTCGCCGACGCCGCCCGTGCGCAGTCAGCGCGCGTCGTCGGCGAGCCGAGGCGCGCCGACGCCGTCGTCTACGCGGGCGATGACCCGGTCAGCGCGGCCGCGATCGCCGAGGACGTGACGCGCGAGGCCCCCGACGCGCTGCTGGCCTTCGGTGACGATCTGGCCCGCACCGGCCTCGAGCAGCGCCTGGCGCCATCGGCCGCGCGTCGCGCCGTCTTCGTCTCCCGCGCCCCGGAGCCGGCCTCCACGCCGGCCCTGCGCGCCTTCGAGACGGAGTACGCGAGGCGCTTCGGCTCCGCGCCGGGTCCGTACGCCGTGCTCGGTTACGCGACCATGCGCTCATTGCTGCGCGACGGCATCGCGGCCGCGGGGGCGCAGGCGTCCGAGCGCGGGCGCCTCATCCAGACCTACCTGGCGTCGGCGCGGTCGGCGCCGGCGCTCTCGGCCTATCGGCTGAGGGGCGAGCGGCGGGTCTACGTCGACGGAACCGACCGCCCGCCGCGCTGAGCGCCCGGCGGGCGTGGTGGGCCGGACCCTGAGGATCCGGCCCGCAGCCTGCTCAGCCCTCGAGGCTGGCGTCGAGCGAGATGTCGACCGCCTGGAGCGCCCGGGACACCGGGCAGTTGACCTTGGCGGCCTCGGCGGCCTCCTGGAAGGTCGACTCGTCGAGCCCGGGAGCGCGCACCTTGGTGACGAGGTCGATCTTCGTGATCGAGAAACCGCCCTCGGTCTTCGACACCTCGACCCGCGCCTCGGTCTGGACCGACTCGGGCGTGATGCCACGGCCGCCCAGCTCACCGGACAGCTGCATCGAGTAACAGCCGGCGTGGGCCGAGCCGATCAGCTCCTCCGGGTTGGTTCCCTCGCCTTCCTTGAAGCGCGACTGGAACGAGAAGGGACCCTCGTAGGAGCCGGACTCCATCTTCATGGCTCCGCTGCCGTCTCGCAGGGAACCCTTCCATTCCGCCGTAGCGGTGCGTGTGGGCATGCAACTCTCCTCGCTTGGTGGGCTCGCAATCTTGACACTCATCTAGTGTCCGGACGGAGATGACCACCCGACAGCGCGCGATCTACTTCGCCATCGCGGTGCTGATCGCCGTGGCCGCCGCCGTGAGCTTCGAGGCCACCATCCCGGGGATCTTCGAGCTCGAGCTCGAGCAGTCCCAGGTGCTGCTCGCAATCCTCGAAGTCCGTCCCTGATCCGGCACTTGACGGCGCGCGAGAGCCGCCGAAATGATGGCTTGAGATGGTCTTCCGCCCGGTGATCCACGACGATCTCGGCTGCGCGAGCTACCTCGTCGACGACGAGGAGGCCGGCGTCGCGGCGGTGGTGGACCCGAGGTACGACGTGGCCGAGTACCTGGAGCTCGCGCGCTACCTCGGAGTGCGGATCGAGCACGTCCTCGAGACCCACGAGCACGCCGATCACCGCTCCGGCCACGGGCGGCTGGCGGCGGCCGCCGGCGCCACGGTGCACATCCACGAGCAGGCGCTCGCCGCGTACGAGCACGAGCCTCACGCGCGCCGCTTGACGCCGCTCGAGGTCCCGCGCCGGGCCCACGCCGGAGACCTCGTCGTCGACGTCGGCACCGAGCTCGAATTCGACGAGGCGCACGTCCCGGGCGCGGTCTCCATCACCGCGCTGCGCGCGGGCTTCGGATCCAAGCTGGCGTGGCTGGCGCCCACCGGCGGTGGCGTGGTGCTCGTCGGGCGCGACGACGACGAGGCGTCCCGCGCCGTCTGGCTGGCCGCCGCGGTGGGCGTGTCTCCGCGATCGGATCGCTCGCCGGCGGCATGACCGTTTGGCGCCAGCAGGCACTGCCGGTGCAGGAGACGCCGCGCCTCTCGGTTCACGCCCTCCACGAGTCCTGGGAAGCCGATCCCGACGCCTTCCAGGTGCTCGACGTGCGCGAGCGCAGCGAGTGGGAGGACGGGCACGTGCCGGGATCGTCGAACGTGCCCTACCATGACCTCGGCAGCGCTCCGGCCGGACTCGACTCCCGGCGACCGGTGGCGGTCATCTGCGCCTCCGGGCAGCGCGCAGCGGTGGGAGTGAGCCTTCTGCAGCGCCACGGCATTCCCGACGTGGTCCACGTCGTGGACGGTGGCGTGCCGCTGTGGATGCGGCAAGGGTGGCCGATCGAAGCGCTCGCCGGGCGCGACGCCCGGGGCCCCCGGGCCGCCGTGACGGCGCGACCCGGGGCTCGTGTCACAAGCTCGTCACAAGCATGCGATCAGCGCTATGCTGCGCCCCGTCGCCTTGCGGGCGTTCTCCGCTGTGGCCGTCGCTGCGCCTCACGGGCGCGCCGGCCGGCCGTCAGGCGCCTCTCCTCACCATGTCCGATTCCACGCCCTTTGAACCACGGCCTGACCGCGAGCGCCCCGGCGGCCGTCGCCGGTTCCGTCCGGCGCGCCGCCGCGTCGTGCGCGCGGTGCGATCGGGTCCCGTTCGCACCCGTGGCTGCCAGGGAGCACGTGCCGCACAGCGGCCACGCTCCCGCCGACGCTTGGTCATGGGTTGTCCGCGCGGGCGCTAGGAGTGTCCGACCCGCTCGCTCCGGTCCGCTATCTCGACGTGGCGCTCGTGCTGCTGGCGGCGCCCTTCGTGATCGTCTTCGGCGTGCCGGCGCTGGGCTACGTGGTCGCGGCCACCGTGTGGCTCCTGTCGCGCGGAGCCGAGGCACTGCTCGAGCGGCGCGCCTCCAAGGCGCAGCTGCGCGGCGCCATCGGACTCAAGTTTGCAAGCATGCTCGGTCGCACCTGGCTGATCGGCATCGCGATCGTGACCGTCGGGGTGGTGGCTGATCGGCAGGATGGCTTCGTCGCCGCTGTCGTCTGCCTCCTCGCCTACACCGTCCACCTCGCCACCCAGCTCATCCTCCGGCCTTTCGACTCGAAGCGAGCATGAAGACCCGAAACAAGATCCTCCTCGGCATCGGTGCCCTCTACATCGGCGCCATCACGCTCGTGTTGATCGTCTTCGGCTTCACGCGCCGCGACAACGAAGAGTTCGCCCCCCAGAACGAGTTCCGGCTCGACACCTGGATCGAGCTCCCGGGGCCGTTCGACTTCAACAAGGCGGTCCTCTACCTGCTGATGGCGACCGCGCTGACGCTGATCACCATGATCTACGTCGCCAACCGCATGCAGGCGCGGCCGAACCGCGTTCAGACCGCGGTGGAGTGGCTCTACTCGGCCATGCGCGACAACATCACGCGCGGCAACATGGACGACGCGCTGGCGCGCAAGTGGTTCCCGTTCATCGCCACGCTGTTCCTCTTCATCTGGTTCTCCAACCTGATCGGCTACATCCCGCTGCCGACGAACACGGAGCACCCCATCGACTTCTTCGGCGTCAGCATCCCCGCTTTCGCCATCTACGCGGCGACGGCGAACATCTCCATCCCGCTCGTCCTGGCGTTGGTCGTCTTCCTCGCCTACAACTACGAGGGCATCCGCGCCAAGGGACTGGGCGGCTACCTCAAGGGCCTCGTGCCGGCCGGAGTCCACGGGCCGATGGCGGTGTTCATCTTCATCCTGGAGTTCTTGTCGAACTTCATGCGACTGATCTCGCTGTCCGTACGTCTCTTCGCCAACATCCTGGCCGGGCACCTGATCATCCTCTTCATGTCCGGAGGCCTCGCAGTGCTCCTGGGCCTCGAAGTGCTCGGCGTGTTCACGCTGCCCGTCGGCGTCGCGCTGTTCATGTTCGAAGTGGGCCTCGTGGCAACGCTGCAGGCCTTCATCTTCGCCACCCTTAGTGCCATCTACCTCGGCGGCGCCGTCGCCGAGCACCACTAGTCAAAGGAGATTCAGTGGACCTCATCTTCGGTCTCGTCACGCTCTTCGCCCAGGCTGAGGTCGTCGCCTCCGAGTACGGCGCGGACGCCGGCAAGGCGATCGCCCTCGGTGTAGGCGGCGGACTCGGCGCTGTAGGCGCCGGCGTGGGCATCGGCATCATCTTCGGCAAGGTCATCGAGTCGGTCACCCGCCAGCCCGAGATGCGTGACGAGATCACCGGCATCCAATGGCTCGGCTTCGCCCTCACCGAGGCCTGCTTCTTCTACGGGCTGGTCGCGGGCCTGATCGCGTTCTTCCTGTAGGCGCGATGCTTGACCATCTCGTCATAGCTGCGGCCGCCGCCGCCGAGGAGGGCGCCGAGGAGGGCGGTGGCTCCTTCCTCGTCAGTCCCGACATCGGGCTGATGATCTGGACCCTGCTGGTCTTCTTCATCTCGATGCTGCTGCTGCGCAAGCTCGCGTTCCCGCGCATCGCCGAGGCGCTCGACAAGCGCCAGCGGGCGATCGAGGAGTCGATCGACAGCGCCGAGCGCGTCCGGGTCGAAGCCGACCAGCTCATCGCGGAGTACCGCGAGCGCCTCGCCGACGCCCGTACGCAGGCTGACGAGATCGTCGCCCGCGCCCGCAAGACGGGTGAGCAGGCCGAGGCCGCCTCGATCGTCGCGGCCCGGCAGAAGCACGACGAGCTGCTCGAGCAGACCCGCCGCGAGATCCAGGTGGAGACGCAGCGCGCCATCCAGGAGATCCGCTCCGAAGTGGCCGACATGACGGTGCGGGCGACCGAGAAGGTCACCCGCAAGTCGCTCACCGAGGCCGACCAGCACCGGCTCGTCGAGGAGGCGCTGTCCGAGCTCGACTTCGCGGCGCTCTCGGGCCGGGGAGACGCCCGCTAGGCCATGGAGGAGATCGCCTCCGTATACGCCCGCTCGCTGTTCGAGGTTGCCCGCGACAGCGGGCGCCTCGAGCCCGTGCGCGAGCAGCTCGGCCAGTTCGCCGACGCCCTTCAGGTCGACACCCAGCTCCAGGTCTTCTTCTTCTCGCCGTACTTCTCGACCGAGGAGAAGAAGGACAGGTTGCGGCGAGCCGTGACGGACGCCGACCCGATCCTCCTGAACTTCCTCGAGCTGATGGTCGAGAAGCACCGGATGCCCGCGCTGTTCCGCACGCGCCGGGCGTTCGACAGGCTCTGGGAGGAGCACCACCGGCTGCTGCCGGTCAACGTCACCTCAGCCGTCCCGCTCGACGAGGCCACCGTCCGGCAGATCGGCGAGCGCATCGAACAGCAGACGGGCCGCCGGGTCGACCTCAAGGCCCGCGTCGAGCCCGACATCCTCGGCGGCATCGTGGTCCGCGTCGGCAACTCCGTGCTGGACGCCTCCATCAGCCATCGCCTCGACCTTCTTCGCCGACAGATCACCCGCGCCGGGTAGCGGTCGGCCGCACCAAGGAGCCACCACACACCATGCAGATCAATCCTGACGAGATCACCTCGATCCTCAAGTCGCGCATCGAGGGCCTAGACGCCGCGACCTCCGACCTCACCGAGGTGGGCACCGTGCTCTCGGTGGCGGACGGCATCGCGCGTATCCACGGCCTCGAGAACTGCATGGCGTTCGAGACGCTGGAGTTCCCGCACGACGTGACGGGCCTCGCGCTCAACCTCGAGTCCGACAACGTCGGCGCCGTGCTGTTCGGCCCGTGGGGCAAGATCAAGGAGGGCGACACGGTCCGCCGGAGCGGTCGCCTGCTCGAGATCCCGGTCGGCGAGGCCCTCCTGGGCCGCATCGTCGACCCGCTCGGCAACCCGCTCGACGGCAAGGGCGAGATCGTCACCACCGAGACGCGCCCCGCCGAATTCAAGGCGCCGGGCGTCGTCGCCCGCCAGCCGGTCAAGGAGCCGATGCAGACGGGCCTCAAGGCGATCGACGGGATGATCCCGATCGGCCGTGGCCAGCGTCAGCTGATCATCGGCGACCGCCAGACGGGCAAGTCGGCCATCGGCATCGACACGATCATCAACAACCGCAACACCGGCGTCATCTCGGTGTACGTGGCGATCGGTCAGCGCATGTCCAACGTCGTCGGCCTGGCCCGTACGCTCGAGGAGGCCGGCGCGCTCGACAACACGATCATCGTCGCCGCCCCCGCCGACGAGGCGGCGCCGATCAAATTCATGGCGCCCTATGCCGGCTGCGCGATGGCGGAGTACTTCCTGTACAAGGGTGGCCACGCCCTGTGCATCTACGACGACCTGACCAAGCACGCCTACGCGTACCGTCAGATGTCGCTGCTGCTGCGTCGCCCGCCGGGCCGTGAGGCCTATCCCGGCGATGTCTTCTACCTGCACTCGCGGCTGCTGGAGCGCTCGGTGAAGCTCAACGACGAACTCGGGGGGGGTTCGCTCACCGCCCTGCCGATCATCGAGACGCAGGCCTCCGACGTGTCGGCTTACATCCCGACGAACGTGATCTCGATCACCGACGGGCAGATCTTCCTCGAGCCCAAGCTGTTCAACTCGGGCGTGCGCCCGGCCATCAACGTCGGCATCTCGGTGTCCCGTGTGGGCGGCAGCGCGCAGATCGGCCCGATGAAGAAGGTGGCCGGCAAGCTGAAGATCGAGCTGTCGCAGTTCCGCGACCTCGAGGCCTTCGCCCAGTTCGGCTCCGACCTCGACGCCGACACCCAGCGCACGCTGGCCCGCGGCGAGCGCCTGGTCGCCACGCTCAACCAGGACGAGCGCAGCCCGCTGTCGGTCGAGGAGCAGGTGGCGATCATCTTCGCCGCCACCAACGGCTACCTCGACCGCATCGACGTAACCCGCGTCCCCGAGTACCACCGTGGGCTGGTCGAGCGGCTGCACTCCGCGGCTCCCGAGGTGCTCGACCGCGTTCGTGGCGGTGACTGGTCCGACGAGACCCAGCAGGCGCTGGGCGTCGCCGTCAACCAGTACACCGAGGACTTCGGCTACGACCTCGACCACGAGGGCCTGCCCCTCACCGACGAGGAGCGCCTCCGCGAGGGCCGCACCAGCATGGGCGGCAACGGCCTGCCCACCGGCGGCGGCACGCCGGTCGCCGATCCCGACCGTTCCGCCGCGGTTCCCGCGGTCGGCTAGCGGAGACAGGACCACCGCATGGCGCAGAAGGAAGTCAAGGGCCGCATCGCGTCGGTCAAGAACATCCAGAAGATCACTCGAGCGATGGAGATGGTCGCCGCTGCCCGGCTGCGCAAGGCCGAGCAGCGGATCGAGGAGCTGCGCCCGTACGCGTCGGCGATCCGGCGCATGACGCGCCAGGCGGCCGACGCGGCCGGCAGCATCCCGCGCATGCCGATCCTCGCCTCGCGCGAGGCCGAGCAGGGCGTCGGGATCCTGCTGTTCACCGGTGACCGAGGGCTGGCGGGCGCGTTCAACTCGCAGATCGTCCGCGCCGGGCTGCGGGCCGGGGCCGAGTACAAGGCCGAGGGCAAGCAGGTCGTCTACTTCGCGGCGGGTCGTCGCGGCGTCTCCTCGCTGCGCTTCCGCAAGCAGGAGCCGGCCGGTGCCTACGAGGGCTTCACCGACCGACCGACGTACGCGGACGCCCGCCGGATCGCCGCCGACCTGATGGTCGCCTACATCGACGGCGAGGTCGATCGCGTCGAGGTGTTCTACAACGCGTACGTGTCTCCGCTGGTCCAGAACGTGACCCGCGAGACGCTCCTGCCGCTGAACCAGGCGTCGATCATGGAGGACTCCGAGGACTCCGAGGACTCCGCCGAGGCGCCCGGGGCGACCCGCGCGCTGACGGAGTACGAGCCCGACCCGGCCGACATCCTCGAGCGCCTCGTACCGTCCTACGTGGAGATCTCGATCTTCCGGGCGCTGCTCGAGTCGACGTCATCCGAGCACGGTGCTCGCATGACGGCGATGCGCAACGCGTCCGAGAACGCCGGCGAGCTGGTCAAGGACCTCACGCTGCAGGCCAATCGCGAGCGCCAAGCAGCCATCACGCAAGAAATCATGGAAGTCGTCTCCGGCGCCGAGTCGCTGGTCTGAGGAACGGAGCACCAATGGAATCCAGCATCCGAAAGGCAGCCAGCGCAGTGATCGACTCCCTGACCCCGTCCGCACCCGGTGAGGCCGCCCCGGTCGCCCGCAACGTGGGCCGCATCGAAGAGATCCAGGGCGTGGTGATCGAGGCCGTGTTCCCCGACGAGCTGCCCGAGATCAACAACGCGATCTACGTCGAGCAGCCGCATCAGAACGAGACGCACGCTTCGGGCGTCGCCCAGTCGGTTGCCGCCACGCGCCTGGTCTGCGAGGTCCAGCAGCACCTCGGCGACGACCGCGTGCGCGCGGTGGCGATGGATACCACCGATGGACTCGCCCGCGGCATGACGGTCGTCGACAGCGGCGGCCCGATCACCGTGCCCGTCGGCGACGTGACCCTCGGCCGCATCTTCAACCTGCTCGGCGAGCCGATCGACCAGGGCCCCGACATCGTCGTCACCGAGCGCTGGCCGATCCACCGCTCTGCGCCGACGGTCGAGAACCTCACGCCGACCACCGAGATGTTCGAGACCGGCATCAAGGTCGTCGACCTGCTCGCCCCGTACGCCAAGGGCGGCAAGGTCGGCCTATTCGGCGGTGCCGGCGTGGGCAAGACCGTCCTCATCCAGGAGCTGATCAACAACCTGGCCCAGGAGCACGGCGGCCTGTCGGCGTTCTGCGGCGTGGGCGAGCGCTCGCGCGAGGGCAACGACCTCTGGCTCGAGATGAAGGAGTCGGGCGTCATCGACAAGACGATGCTCGTCTTCGGCCAGATGAACGAGCCCCCTGGAGCCCGCATGCGCGTGGCGCTCTCGGGCCTGACCATGGCGGAGTACTTCCGCGACGTGTCCGGTCAGGACGTGCTGCTGTTCATCGACAACATCTTCCGCTTCGTGCAGGCCGGCTCCGAGGTCTCGGCGCTGCTGGGACGCATGCCGTCGCAGGTCGGCTACCAGCCGACGCTGGAGTCGGAGATGGGTCAGCTCCAGGAGCGCATCACCTCCACCCGCCAGGGCTCGGTGACCTCCGTGCAGGCCGTCTACGTCCCGGCCGACGACCTCACCGACCCGGCGCCCGCGTCGGTGTTCGCGCACCTCAACGCCACCACGTCGCTGTCGCGCTCGATCTCCGAGAAGGGCATCTACCCGGCCGTCGATCCGCTCGACTCGTCGTCGACCATCCTCAAGCCCGACATCGTCGGCGAGGAGCACTACCGGGTCGCCAACGAGGTCAAGGAGGTGCTGCAGCGCTACCGCGAGCTGCAGGACATCATCGCCATCCTCGGCATCGACGAGCTCTCCGAGGAGGACAAGGTGCTGGTGCAGCGCGCCCGCAAGATCGAGCGCTTCCTGTCGCAGCCCTTCCACGTCGCCGAGCAGTTCACGGGGACGGCGGGCAAGTACGTCCCGATCTCCGAGACCGTCCGCTCGTTCCGCGAGGTCCTGGACGGCGTGCACGACGACATCCCGGAGTCCAACTTCCTGCTCAAAGGCTCGATCGACGACGTCCTCGAATCCGCGAAGCGGAGCTGACGGTGGCGCGGACGCCGTTTCGGGTCGAGGTCCTCACCCCCGAGGGGGAGGTCTTCAACGACGAGGTCGAAATGGTCTCGACGCACACGACGGTGGGCTCGATCGGCATCCTGGCCCACCACCAGCCGCTGCTCGGGATGCTCGAGCCGGCGGAGCTGCGTCTGCATCGCGCCGAGGGCCGGATCGACTCCTACGCCCAGGGCGAGGGCTTCCTGCAGGTGACCGACACCCATGTCCTGCTGCTCGTCGACGAGCTGCAGGATCCCGCGTCGCTGGACGCGGCGGACCTGCGCGACCGGCTGCGCCGCTCCGAGGAGCAGCTCGCCGCGGCGACGGATGGGTCCGAGGACGAGCGCGTGGCCAAGCGCGACAAGCGCCGCTACGAGCGGTGGCTGAAGATCGTGGACGGTTCCGGCGCTCTCTAGCCGCGGCCGGGCGGAGCGCCTGAGGGCGGCTCCGCCCCATCCCGGGCGCGTCTCGGACGTCGCTACCCTCGTGCCGGTGGACGAACGCGCTCTCGCCGAACGCCTGATCGCCTATGACACCTCCACCGATGAGGGTCTGCGGGTGGCGGCCGGCTTCGTCAAGGGCTGGTTCGAGTCGCATCGGATAGATGTTCACGAGGGCTCTTTCGCCGAACTGCCCGTCCTCACCGCCGAGGTGGGTGCCGGCAGCGGACCCACGGTCATCTTCCATGGGCACCTCGACGTGGTTCCCGGCCACATCGAGCAGTTCTCGCCCCGGGTCGACGGCGACCGGCTGATCGGCCGCGGCGCCTACGACATGAAGGGCGGGCTGGCGGCGATGATGTGCGCGGTCCGCGACATCGCCGACCAGGACGCGGTCCGCGTCCGCTTCGTCTGCGTCCCCGACGAGGAGTCCGAGGAGGTCGAGGCGCGGTCGACCGACGACCTCGTCGCCGGCGGCTTCACCGGGGACTTCGCGATCACCGGCGAGCCGACCGACCTGCACATCGGAGTGCAGGCCAAGGGCGTGCTCGCCTGCCGGGTGAGGGTCGCCGGCCGCTCCGCGCACGGTTCGACTCCCTGGCTGGGAGACAACGCGGTGTTGAAGGCGGTGGACGTCTTCCGTCGAATCGAGTCCCTGCCGTTCGCCCGCGAGTCCTCCGAGCTCTTCGACCGCCCGTCGGTCAACCTCGGGCGCATCAAGGGCGGCGACCGCTTCAACAAGGTCCCCGACGAATGCCTGATGGACGTCGACATCCGCTTCCTGCCCGGACAGGGTCCTGAGGAGATCCTCGCCCAGATGGCCGAGATCCCCGACTGCGAGGTGCTCCGCACGCTGACGCGGGCGCCGGCCTACGTCTCCCGCCACAACCCCTACGTGCGCGCGCTGGTCGACGCCGCGGGCCGCTCGACGGCGGGCGAGTCGATCTCGGTCGGACGCGACGGCGCCTCCGACGCCATCTCCTTCCTGGAGGCCGGCATCCCCGCCGTCGAGTTCGGGCCTTCGGGCGCCGGGCACCACGGGCCCGAGGAGTGGGTCTCGATCGCCTCGCTGGCGGAGTGCCGCCGCGCGCTGTGCGACTTCGTCGCCGGGCTGCCGGGGTGGCTCGAGGCCGGCATCCCGCCCGCCGCGGCGGGAGACGTCGAGGGCAACGGCGCGTCGGTCGACGGCGGCGTGGCGGCGGGCGGGGCGGCATGACGCCCGACATGCCGCCGCCCCGGCTCGCGTGGGGGTTCCTCAAGCGCGCCCTGCTGGCTGGGATGGCGATCGTGCTGCTCAGCGCCGGCGCCGTCTCGGCGGCGGGGCTGATCACCGCTGACGAGCTGATCGACGAGGTCAACCGCCAGGGCCGCGTCGCGATCCCCATCCCCGAGGACGAGATCGACCGCGCCGAAGCCGGCAAGGCGCAGACCCTGATGCTGCTGGGCACCGACGGTCGCTTCGGCGACAAGGAGCGCGCACGGGCGGACACGATCCTCCTGGTCCGACTCGATCCCGACAAGGACGCCATCGCGATCACCTCGTTCCCGCGCGACCTGCAGGTCGACATCCCGGGCTACGGCCGCGACAAGATCAACGCCGCCTACAACCTGGGCGGGGCGCGCCTGACGCTCAAGACGGTCAAGCAGACGCTCTCGACTCCCGGCCGGCCGTTCCGCGTCAACCACGTCGCGGAGATGGACTTCGGGGACTTCCAGCGCGTCATCAACTACCTCGGCTGCGTCTACGTCGACGTCGACCGCGACTACTTCAACGACAACTCGACCGGCACCAACTACGCCACCATCGACATCGACCCGGGCTACCAGAAGCTCTGCGGCCAGGATTCGCTCGACTACGTCCGCTACCGCCACGGTGACAGCGACATCATCCGCGGCGCGCGCCAGCAGGACTTCCTGCGCCAGGTCCGCTCGCAGGCGGGGGTCCGCCGCCTGCTGACCTGGGACGCGCGCTTCGACGTCGCCCGCCTGGTCGGGCGCTACACCCGCCGCAGCCCCTCGCTGCGCGAGCGCTCGGGCGTGCTCGGCCTCCTGCGCCTGCTGGTCTACACCGCCGACCAGCCGGTCAACGAGGTCCGCTTCCGCGCCCACGCCAGCGAGGACAACATCAACGTGGAGGCGTCCGAGCGCGAGCTGCGGGCCACGGTCCGCGAGTTGGAGGCGGTGCGCGCCTCGCGGCGGCCGCGGACCACTCCCAAGGCGACGGATCGGGACCGCGAGGCGGCACGGCTGCGGGCGCGCAAGCCGCGCCGGGCGGCCGACGTGCCCGGCCTCGAGGTCGCCACCCGCGAGGGCGAGGACCAGGCGATCCTGGCCGGCCAGCGAGCGAAGATGCCCTTCTACTTCCCGACCCTGCGCACGCGCGGCGCCGCCTACGTCGGCAAGGAGCCGCAGATCTACCGCATCCGGGACGAGAAGCGCAAGCTGCGCCCGTCCTACCGGCTGGTCGTGCACACCAGCTCGACGCAGTACTTCGGCGAGTACTACGGCATCCAGGGGACCACCTGGCGCGATCCCCCGATCCTCGACAATCCGTCGGAGACGATCACCCGCAACGGGCGCAAGCTGCAGCTCTACTACGACGGACGCCGCCTGCGGCTGGTGGCCTGGCGCACGAGCCGTGGCGCCTACTGGGTCTCCAACACGCTCACCCAGGCGCTCGACGAGCGACAGATGATCGCCATCGCGGCGTCCCTGCGCCGCCTGCGCTGAACGCTCGGTTAGCACAGGCGTCCAGAACGGGCGCCTCCCGTTACGGCGATCCGGTCGTGCCTAGTAGGCTCCGCGCCATATGGGCACGGAACAGAGAGAAACGATCGGCGTCGTCGGTACCGGCTACGTGGGCCTCGTCACGGCCGTTGGCTTCGCTGAGCTGGGTAGCGAGGTCTGGTGCATCGACATCGACGAGCAGAAGATCGAGAACCTCAAGCAGGGACGGATCCCCATCTGGGAGCCCGGCCTCGAGGAGCTCGTCGCCAAGCATGCCGACCGCATGCACTACTCGACCAGTCTGGACGACGCGCTCGAGCATGCGCGCCTGCTGTTCGTAGCGGTCGGCACTCCGCCCACCTACTCGGGTGACGCCGACCTCTCCGCGGTCCATGCGGTCGTCGAGGCGATGCCCGCCTCCGACAAGCACGCGATCGTCATGAAGTCGACCGTCCCATGCGGCACTGGCGACAACATCAAGCGCGTCTTCCGCGAGCAGGGCAAGGGCGAGCTCAAGTACGTGTCCTGCCCCGAGTTCCTCAAGGAGGGCTCGGCGATCAAGGACTTCCTGGAGCCCGACCGCAACGTCATCGGCGACGAGGGCGACTGGGCCGGCGACGCGGTCGTCGCGCTCTACGAGGCGCTCGACGCCCCGATCCTGCGCACCGACATCCGCAGCGCCGAGATGGTCAAGCTCGCCTCCAACGCCTTCCTGGCCACGAAGATCTCGTTCATCAACGAGATCGCCAATGTCTGCGAGGAGACCGGCGCCGACGTCGTCGAGGTCGCCAAGGGGATGGGCCTCGACGGGCGGATCGGGTCGCAGTTCCTGCAGGCCGGCATCGGCTTCGGCGGCTCCTGCTTCCCCAAGGACGTCACCGCGCTCAAGCAGCTGGCGGGCAACTCCGGCTACCACTTCCAGCTCCTGAACTCGGTGATCGAGGTCAACGAGCTGCAGAAGCGGCGCGTGATCGCCAAGCTCGAGAAGCACCTCGGCTCGCTGGTCGGCAAGGAGATCGGCCTGCTCGGGCTGGCCTTCAAGCCCAACACGGACGACATGCGCGATGCCTCCTCGCTGGTCCTCTCGGCGCGGCTGCAGGCCGCCGGCGCCCGGGTGCGGGCCTACGACCCGGTCGCGGAGGAGGAGGCGCGCAAGCTGATCTCCGGCGTGGACTTCAAGTCCTCCTCGCAGGAGGTGGCCGACGGTGCCGACGCGGTGGTCCTGGTCACCGAGTGGTCGGAGTTCGGCGACATCGACCTCGCCGACCTCGCCAAGCGCATGCGCGGCTCGCTGCTGGTCGACGGCCGCAACTTCCTCGATCCCGTGGCGGCGCGGCGAGTGGGCCTCATCTACGAGGCGATCGGCCGGCCGTCGGGCAACGGGCAAATCGGGTAGGTACTCGCCGTGCAGGCGCTCATCCTGGCGGGCGGTGAGGGGACGCGGCTCCGTCCGCTCACCTCCACCGTCCCCAAGCCCGTCGTCCCCCTGGTGGACCGCCCGTTCATCGTCTACATGCTCGACTGGCTCATCGCCGGCGGCGTCGACCGGGTCGTCATGTCCTGCGGGCACCTCGCTCAGGGCGTCCGAAACGTCCTCGGCGACGGCTCGCACCTGGGCATCGAGATCCACTACGTGGAGGAACCGCGCCCGCTCGGGACCGGCGGCGCGCTCAAGTACGCCGAGTCGCTGCTCGACGACCGCTTCCTGATGCTCAACGGCGACGTGCTGACCGACTTCGACCTGAAGGCGCAGATCGCCGCCCACGAGAGGACCGGCGCCGTCGCGACGCTCGCGCTGACCCCGGTGCACGATCCGTCGAACTACGGCCTCGTCCGGATCCGCGACAACGGCGAGGTCGCCGAGTTCATCGAGAAGCCGTCGGCGGACGCCGTCGACACCGCGAACATCTCCGCCGGCGTCTACGTGCTGGAGAAGGCGGTCCTCGACCGGCTGGAGGCGGGAGAGCCGGCGTCGATCGAGCGCGACGTGTTTCCGCAGTTGATCTCCGACGGGCTCTACGGCCTGGTCGTCGACGGCTACTGGCTCGACATCGGCACGCCCGAGCGCTACCTGCAGGCGACCTTCGACATCCTCGAGGGCAGCGTCTTCACCAATGTCTCGGCTCGGCTCGGCTCGTCGTACGTCAGCGTCGAGCACGGCGTCGAGAACCGGGGGCGGATCATCCCGGCGGCGCTGATCGAGACCGGCTGCCGGATCGGAGATGGCGCCCGCGTGGGCGGGCGGGTCGTGCTCGAGCGCGACGTCACGATCGGGGAGAACTCGATCGTGGAGCAGGCCGTGGTGCTCCAGGGCGCGGAAGTCGGCTCCGACTGCCTGCTGCGCAACTGCATAGTCGGCGGCGGGGTCCGGATCGGTGATAACGTCCGCATCGAGGGGCTGGCGGTCCTCGGCGAGGGCGTCACCATCGGCTCGGACAACACGATCTCCAACGCGGCTCGCATCTTCCCCGGCGTCAGCCTTCCGAATGGAGCGATCCGATTCTGATCGGCCAGTCGCTCGACAGCGCTGCCGTGAAAGCGGTCGACTCCACCTCGCAGTTCGCCGAGGCCCTCGGGATCGGCTCCCATCTCCTGGACGCGCTCTGGCGGGTCGAGTCGGCCAACATGGCGCCGATCGAAGCGCCGGTGGGCTACGTCGTCGCCGGCATGGGTGGCTCCGGAGTCGGGGGCCTGCTCGCCCTCGGAGGGCTGGGGAACCGGCTGCGGCGACCGATGGCCGTCGCGCAGGGATACGCGTTGCCGACGTGGGTGGATGCCGACACCGCCGTGCTCGTCTCGAGCTACTCGGGGGGCACCGAGGAGGCCCTCGCATGTTATGACGATGCCACCCGCCGCCGGGCCCGGCGCGTGGTGGCCACCACGGGTGGTGAGCTCGCCGAGCGGGCGCGGGCCGACGGCGTGCCGGTCGTCCCGCTTCCGGGCGGGTTCCAGCCCCGTGCGGCGGTGGGCTACGCGACCGTCGTCGCCCTCGAGATCGCAGCCCTGTGCGGTGCCGCGCCGTCGCTGCGCGCCGAGATCGAGGCAGCGGCGACGCTGGCCGAGCGCCTGGCCGGGGAGTGGGCTCCGGACGGTTCCGACGACGGGCCCGCCAAGCAGATCGCCCGCCGGCTCAACGGCAGCGTGCCAGTCGTCCTCGGCGCGGAGCTGACCGGGCCGGTGGCCTACCGGTGGAAGTGCCAGCTCAACGAGAACGCGAAGATGACCGCGTTCTGGGGTCAGCTGCCGGAATCCGACCACAACGAGATCTGCGGCTGGGAGACCGGAGACGCCAAGCTGTCGGCCGTCCTGCTCTCCGAGCCCGGCCTGCATGAGCGCAACCGAGTCCGGGTGGAGCTCACCGGTCGCCTCATCGAGGACGCCGGAGTGGCCGTCGAGCACGTCGAGGCGCAGGGGGAGACCGCGCTCGAGCGCATGGTCTCGCTGATCCTGCTCGGCGACCTCGTGTCGCTGTACTCGGCGGTGCTTCGTAATGTGGATCCGGTCGACATCACGTCGATCGATCGGCTCAAGCGCGAGCTCGCGGCCGTCTAGCCGGCCGCCGCTACCGCGCCGCCGCCGCACCCGAATCCAGGAGGAGTCATGTCGCTGGTCACCAAGGCCGCCATGTTCGCCCGCAGCCCGCAGGGCCGCCGGCTGATCGCCAAGGCCACCAACTACGCGCAGACGCCCGAGGGCAAGCGCCGGATCGCCGCCCTGCGCGAGCAGGTCGCCGCACGCGGTGGGAAGAAGGGTCCTCCCGCCTAGCCGCCAACCTTGACACAGTTGTGTCAGGGTTTGCTACGCTGATGACCGATGGACGCGCTCACGATCCACGAGGCCGCGGAGACGACCGGCTGGTCTTCTCGGATGCTTCGCTACATCGAGCGCGTAGGCTTGGTCGAACCCAGGCGCTCGGCTTCGGGATACCGCTTGTACGGACCCGCCGAGCTGCAGCGACTGCGAACCCTGCGGGAGCTGCTGGAAGCCCACGACGTGGGGCTCTCGGACATCGCCTTCGGATCCCGTCTGCGAACCGAGCCCGAGCTGCGTGCCGACACCGAAGCGTGGCTGGCCGCCGAAGCTGAGCGTCCGGACCACGTACCGGCGGCCGACTGGCTGCTGTGGGAGCAGGAGAAGCACGAGAAGTTGTTGGCCCTCGGCATACCGGAGATCGCATGACCACCACCTCACCGAAGACTCTCGCCCCTGACGACTACAAGGTCGCGGACCTATCGCTGGCCGAGTTCGGTCGCAAGGAGATCCGCCTCGCCGAGCACGAGATGCCGGGGCTGATGGCCCTGCGCGCCGAGTTCGGTGAAGCGCAGCCGCTGCAGGGAGCCCGCGTCAGCGGCTCGCTGCACATGACGATCCAGACCGCGGTGCTGATCGAGACGCTGACCGCGCTCGGAGCCGACGTCCGCTGGGCCTCGTGCAACATCTTCTCCACCCAGGACCACGCCGCCGCCGCCGTCGCGGTCGGGCCGCAGGGGACTCCGGACGAGCCGCAGGGCGTGCCCGTCTTCGCCTGGAAGGGCGAGTCGCTGGAGGAGTACTGGTGGTGCACCGAGCGCATGCTTGCCTGGCCGCGCCCCGACGGCACCACGGTCGGCCCGAACATGATCCTCGACGACGGTGGCGACGCCACCCTGCTCGTCCACAAGGGCGTCGAGTTCGAGGCCGCCGGCGCCGTGCCGGATCCGGCCGGAGCCGATTCCGAGGAGTTCCGCGTCGTCCTCGGCCTGCTGCAGCGCTCACTCCAGGCCGACGGCCAGAAGTGGACCACGATCGCCAACGACATCAAGGGCGTCACCGAGGAGACGACCACCGGCGTCCACCGGCTCTACCAGATGTTCGAGACCGGCCAGCTGCTCTTCCCGGCGATCAACGTCAACGACTCCGTCACCAAGTCGAAGTTCGACAACCTCTACGGCTGCCGCCACTCGCTGATCGACGGCATCAACCGCGCCACCGACGTCATGCTCGCCGGCAAGACCGCCGTCGTCTGCGGCTTCGGCGACGTCGGCAAGGGCTGCGCCGAGTCGCTCAAGGGCCAGGGCTCTCGCGTGATCGTCACCGAGATCGACCCGATCTGCGCGCTGCAGGCGGCCATGGAGGGCTTCCAGGTGCAGACCCTGGAGGACGTGATCGAGACCGCCGACATCTTCATCACGGCGACCGGCAACAAGGACATCATCACCGCAGACCACATGGCGCGGATGAAGCACCAGGCCATCGTCGGCAACATCGGCCACTTCGACAACGAGATCGAGATGGCCACCCTCGAGCAGCGCCCCGACATGGAGCGCATCAACATCAAGCCGCAGGTCGACGAGTGGGTCTTCCCCGACGGTCACTCCGTGATCGTGCTCTCCGAGGGACGCCTGCTCAACCTGGGCAACGCGACGGGTCACCCGAGCTTCGTGATGTCGAGCTCGTTCACCAACCAGGTGATCGCCCAGATCGAGCTGTTCACCAAGACCGACGAGTACCCGGTCGGCGTCTACGTGCTGCCCAAGCACCTCGACGAGAAGGTCGCCCGCCTGCACCTCGACGCGCTCGGCGTGCGACTGACCGAGCTGTCCGGCGACCAGGCGGCCTACATCGGCGTGCCGGTCGACGGCCCGTACAAGCCCGACCACTACCGGTACTAGGCCCCACGCGCGTGACAGGTCCCTCGATCGCCGATCCCGGACTGGCGGACGCCGGCCGGGATCGGATCGAGTGGGCCGACGCGCAGATGCCGGTGCTGCGCTCCATCCGCGAGCGCTTCGCCGCCGAGCGGCCGCTGGAGGGCGTCCGCGTCGCCGCCGCCCTCCACGTCACCGCGGAGACCGCCAACCTGCTCCGCGCGCTGGCGGCGGGCGGCGCGCAGCTCTCGCTCGCCGCCGCCAACCCGCTCTCGACCCAGGACGACGTCGCCGCGTCACTGGTCGCCCACCACGGAGTCGACGTCCGCGCGGTCCACGGCGAGGACGCGCGCTCCTACGCCCGCCATCTGAGCGAGATGGTCGCCTCCGAGCCCGACGTCACGCTCGACGACGGCGCCGACCTCGTCACCGGCCTGCACGCCGAGCGACCGGCGGCGGCCGCCCGCATGCTCGGAGCACTCGAGGAGACGACCACCGGCCTCCTGCGGCTGCGGGTGATGGAGGCGGCGGGGCGCCTCGCGTGCCCGGTGTTCGCCGTCAACGAGGCGCGCGCCGAGCGCGCCTACAACGACCGCTTCGGCACCGGCCAGTCGACCCTCGACGGCATCCTGCGCGCCACCAACCTGCTGCTCGCGGGGCAGACCTTCGTGGTGCTCGGCTACGGCTGGACGGGCCAGGGCGTGGCGCTGCGGGCCCGCGGCGCCGGCGCCTCGGTGATCGTCTGCGAAGTTGACCCGCTGCGCGCGCTGGAGGCGCGGATGGAGGGCTTTGAGGTGATGCCGGCGATCGAGGCGGCAGCGCGCGGAGACGTCTTCGTCACCGTCACCGGCAATCGCGAGGTGCTCACCCGCGCGCACTTCGAGCGCATGAAGGACAACGCGGTGCTGGCCAACGCCGGCCACTTCGACGTCGAGATCTCCCTTCCCGACCTCGCCTCGCTGGCCATCGCCGCTCCCCGCCGGGTCCGCCCGCTGGTCGACCAGTACGACCTCGGGAACCGCCGGCTGAACCTGCTCGCCCGCGGCCGGGTGGTCAACCTGGCCGCCGCCGAGGGGCATCCGGCCGCGGTGATGGACGTCTCCTTCGCCATCCAGGCGCTCACCTGCGAGCACCTGGTGGCCCGCCGGGGCGAGCTGACACCGGCGGTGCACCCCGTGCCCGACGCCATCGACCGCGAGACGGCGCGGCTGAAGCTGGTCGCCCTCGGCGTCGGGATCGACGAGCTCACCGAGGCCCAGGAGCGCTATCTCCGCGGGTGGGCCCCGGAGTAGGCGGTTGGCGACGGCGGAAGCCGGGGTAGGATTGCGCCCCGTGGACGGACTTACCGCCAGCCTTGAGAAGATGCGCCGCGAGGGCCTGCCCGAGCCGGCCATCGCCACCTTCGGCTTCTACTACGAGCAGCTCGTCAGCGGCGAGACCGGGATGGTCGCCGAGGACGAGATCGAGCCGCTGACCGACGTCGCAGACGCCGACGCCCTGCCCGACGACGACGCTGCCGCGTACATCGACCAGGCGGTGGTCATCCGTCTCAACGGCGGTCTGGGCACCAGCATGGGCATGACGCGCGCCAAGTCCCTGCTGCCGGTCAAGGAGGGCCTGACCTTCCTCGACGTGATCGCACGCCAGGTGCTCGCGCTGCGCAGCTCCTCCGGCGCGCGCCTGCCGCTGGTGCTGATGAACTCCTTCTACACCCGCGCGGACTCACTCGCCGCGCTGGAGCGCCATCCCGAGATCGCCTCCGACGTCCCGGCCGACTTCATGCAGCACAAGGAGCCGAAGATCCGCGTCGACGATCTTCAGCCCGTCGACTGGCCCGCGGATACGAGCAAGGAGTGGTGCCCGCCCGGCCACGGCGACATCTACACCGCGCTGCTGACCTCCGGCATGCTCGAGGAGCTCATCGACAAGGGCTATCGCTACGCGTTCATCGCCAACTCCGACAACCTCGGTGCGGTTCTCGAGCCGAAGCTGCTCGCATGGTTCGCGGCCTCCGGCGCGCCATTCGCCTCCGAGGTCACCGACCGCACGCCGGCCGACCGCAAGGGCGGGCATGTCGCCCGCCGCCGGGACGGCGGGCTGGTCCTGCGCGAAACGGCCCAGACGCGCCCCGAGGACATGGACGCCTTCACCGACGTCGATCGTCACCGGTACTTCAATTGCAACAACCTGTGGGTGGACCTCCACGCCCTGCGGGATGAGCTACTCCGGCGCGACGGCGTGCTCGGGCTGCCGATGATCGTCAACGCCAAGACCGCCGACCCCGGTGACGCGGCCTCGCCGCCGGTGTACCAGCTCGAGACCGCCATGGGAGCCGCGGTCGGCGTCTTCGAGGGCGCCCAGGTGCTGCGCGTGCCGCGGCGCCGCTTCACGCCGGTCAAGACCACCGCGGATCTGCTCGTGGTCCGCTCGAACGCCTACGTGCTGACTCAAGCGGGCTTCATCGAGCCGGCGCCCGCCCGCCGCGGGTCGGCGCCGATGGTGTCGCTGGACTCCCACTACAAGCTCCTGCACGACTTCGAGGCCCGCATCCCCGAGGCTCCCTCTCTGGTCGAGTGCGAATCCCTCACCGTGCGCGGCGACGTGGCGTTCGGACGCGACGTGGTGGTCCGCGGTGAGGTCGAGGTCGTCCAGGACTCGGACGGTCAGCGGCGCATCGAGGACGGCGCCGTCCTCACCGGTTGAGCATCACGCTGCTCGCGTCGGTGCCGGCGCTCGGCAGCGCCGGCACCGTCAAGGCGCACGCGCGGGCGCTGCAGGGGCGCTCCTGCGTGGTGATCGACAGCCCGGTCCCCCTGCGTGTCGACCTCGACGCGATGCTGGCGGCCCACGAGGCGAGCGGTGCGCTGCTCACCGTGGGCGTGCGCCCGCGGCGTGCCGACGACGAGGGCGTCGACGTGCTGATCGCCGACGACGAGGGACGCGTGATCGGCGTGCAGCCGGCTCCGCACCCCGACGAGGTGCTGTCCGATCTCGTCGACGCCGGGATCTACGTGGTGTCGCCCGCGGCGCTCGACCACGTCGGGCCGGCGCCCGCCCGGCTCGGCTCCGATCTGCTGCCTTCCCTGCTCGGCTGGGACGCCGCCGTCCACGTGCACGCGATGAGCGGCTGAAGCGGGCGCCTCAGGCGGCGTAGCGCTCCGCGCGCTCGTCGTCGCGGTCGGCTTCGCTGAGCATGCGGGTGAAGAGGAAGACCAGGACCACGCCCATGATCAGCGTCTGCTCGAGGCCCATCAGGGCGCCGGCCGACTGCTGGTCCTCGATGGCGGTGATCCCCCACAGGTCTCCCTCGCGGGAGTAGCCGTTGTAGAGGAGACCGGGGGCGAACGCGAGCAGCACGCCGAGGAAGCCGACCAGCACCTTGGTCGAGGCCATGTAGATGATGATCCCGACGCCGGTCATCCGGTGACGCGAGCGGATCGGCGACAGCAGGTGCCACCAGTACAGCAGTCCGGCGGCGGCGAACGAGAGGTGCTCCAGGGTGTGCACCGTCGCACTGGTGAGCGTCGCGTCGTACGTCACCGGGATGTGCCAGAACCACATCACGCCGACGTAGGCGATGGCGCCGAAGGCGGGGTGGGCCAGGAGCCCGGCAGCCTGCTCGATGCGCTGGAGGCGCCGGGTGGCGGGACGCAGGATCCAGCGCGTCAGCCCGAGCGTGAGCGCCACCGCCGCGAGGTCGGCCAGCAGCAGGTGCTGGACCATGTGGAAGACGGCGAACTGCTCGCCGAGCCGGTCCAGCGGCGAGAGCAGGGCGAGGGCGATGCAGACGACCCCCGCCAGCCACAGCGCGAGGCGCCCGTAGCCGGCTGCCCGGGCGCCGCCCTCGGCGCGCGACTTGCGCCAGCGGACCGCATAGACGCCCGCATAGCCGATCAGGGCGATCACGATCGCCGGTGTGAGCGTCCACGAGGTGTCGACGGCACCGCCCGCCGTAACCTCGCCGGCGGCCACCGTCCATGCAATAGGGACGGACACGTCACAGCATTGTGACGCTCGAGTGGTGCTGGGTCGCGCCTCGACCGCCACGATGGCCGGGTGGACCTCTTCGCCGAGCTCGTCGCGCTGCTCGCCCCGCCGTCGTGCCCGGCCTGCCGTGCGCCGGTCACCGACGGGCGCGGCGGGCTCTGCTTCCCGTGCCGGCGGAGCCTGCCGTGGCTGCGCGGCGGGCGGTGCCCGCGCTGCGGGCTTCCCGGCCACGAGGAGCGCCAGTGCCGCACCCGGGGCGGGCTGACCCGCGCCTGGGCGCCCATGGCCTACGAGGGAGTCGCGCGCGAGCTGGTGGGCGAGCTCAAGTTCCGGGGCCGCCTGCCCCTGTCGCAGCTCATGGCGGCGCAGCTGGCGGCCAACCTCCCGAGCGATCTGCGCTCCAGCGGCGCCGCGGTGGTCCCGGTCCCCGCCCATCGCGGGCGTCGCCGCCGTCGCGGGCACGACCCGGTCGATGCCATCGCGAGTGGGTTCGCGCGTCGCACCGGCCTGGATCTGCGGCGCTGCCTGCGGCGGACCGACTCCTCGGCCCCGCAGCGTGGCGCATCGCGCTCGGCTCGCACCGAGGCGGGGCGGCTGTCGATCGAGGCGACGGCCCGGGCGGTGCCGCTCCGCGTGCTGCTGATCGACGACGTCCACACCACCGGCGCCACGTTCGAGGCGTGCGCGACGGCGTTGCGCGCCGCCGGCGCGACGTGGGTGGCGGGCGTCGCCTACGCCCGCACGCTATGAGCTCAAGCGCCGGCGGCCCCGAGCTCGTCCGCCCACTCGATCGCCTCTCGGTAGGCCGACGCCAGGGAGGCCCCGGGCTTCGCGCAGCCGTCCGGAAGCTCCGGGAAGGCACCGTTCTCGTAGCCGATCACCGCGGCCAGCAGCTCGCCCTTGGAGCCGGTGTGGTGCAGAAGCGCTTCGCACAAGTCCTCGCTGAACGGAAGCGAGTCGAGCACGTCGGACATCGGGGCGTCGAGCAGCGCGTCGGCCACCGAGAACAGGCCCACGGTGAACGATGACTCGCCCTCGCCCGCCGGCGCGAGCACCTCGCACATGTGCGCCCGGCGCAGGCCGATCTCGATCAGCTCGTTCGGCGCGTCGGGGATCGTGGAGAGCGCCATGACGGTCGCCCACCGGCTGACGGTGCGCGAGCCGAGCATGGCGAGCGCCTCACGGACCGAGCCGATCGTCCGCGGTAGGGCGAAGAACGCCGAGTTGACATAGCGCAGAAGCTTGAGCGACAGGCCGATGTCGGCCGCGATGATGCGGTCGAGGTCCTCGAAGGACAGCTCTCCGCCGCTGAGCTCACCCAGCGTTCGCAGGGCGCCGATCCCGGAGGTGGCGACCCCGCGACCGCGGACCAGGCGCGGGCGGGCGAAGAAGGCGCCCTGGAAGCCGGTGAAGCCCAGCGCCTGGCAGCGGTCGAAGTCCTCGTTGGTGACGACGTTGCAGGCGATCAGGCGGGCTCCGTACTGCAGGGGATCGGCGATGATCGCCCTGAGCGCCTCGTCGTCGTGTCTGCCCACATCGATCTTGACCGTGCTGCAGATGGCGAGCAGGTCACCGAGGTCCTTGCGTCCGTCGTACTTCTCCAGCGCGATCGCGTACCCACTGCGACTCAGGCGCTGCAGCGAGCTCAGGAGGTCGTCGCGGCACGGGTAGGCGGCGATCTGGAGGACGGCGCGGTCGGGGCGCAGCGGGGGCATGCCGACGTCCACGAGCCAGTCGCGAGCCACCGACAGCCAGGCGGGGTAGGCGCCGACGAGGCGCTCGAGGCCGAGGTCCCCGAAGACGTCGAGCAACAGCGCGGAGGTGGCCGGAGCGCTGGACCCGGAACCGCTCGCTCCGCCCGGCGCGCTGCCCTCGCCGAAGGTCAGCTCGTAGCCGACCACCTTGCGCCGGGAGTCGAGGATCGGCTGACGCACCACGGCCACCTCGGGCTGGCGCGTGCTCGCCTCGGACTTGGCGGAAGTCATGGCTTGATCTTCGGCCGGCGTCCGGAGATCCTGCAGAGAAGTTGTCGACGCGGTGCCCACATCCGGATAGTCGGCCGCAGGCGGACTTCCCTGGAGCGATTCGCGAAGTCTCGCAGCGGGGATACTGATGTCGCCACACCCATTGGGTCTGAGTCAGAGAGGAGTCCCGTGCAGATCACGGTCAAGGGACGTAACTTCCTGGTCACCGACGAGCTGCGCGACCTTGTCGCGCGACGCTTCGAGAGGGTCTCGAAGCAGGTGTCCGAGCTGGCAACGCTGGAGGTGGAGCTGTCCGGCGAGCGCAACCCGAGCATCGCTCACGGTTGCGTGGCCGAGGCGACGCTGCACCTCAAGGGCGTGACGCTGCGCGCCCGCGAGGCCTCCGAGGACATGAAGCACTCCATCGGCCTGATCGCCGACGACATGGCCGTGCAGGCCAAGCGGCACCGTGATCGCCGCCGAGCCCGCCGGGAGTCGCGCGCCGCCGCCGAGGAGCTCGGGACCACGGCACCGGTGGCCCTGCCCGATCTGCCGGGAAGCGCGCCCGCCCAGCTCTAAAAGCGCGCTGTCGCGCGCTCGGTAACCTCGGGGGCATGAGCATCCTCGACCGCGCCCTGCGCATGGGCGAGGGCCGCCAGTTCAAGCAGTACGCCAGGCGAGTGGAGAAGATCAACGCCTGGGAGCTTGAGCTGGAGGCCCTCGACGACGTCGGACTGCGCGCTCGCGCCGACTCCCTGCGTGAGCGCGCCCGCAACGGGGAGTCGCTCGACGACCTGCTGCCCGAGACCTTCGCCGTGGTGCGCGAGACGTCGCGCCGGGTGCTCGGCATGCGTCACTTCGACGTCCAGATGATCGGCGGCATGGTCCTGCACTCCGGGGCCATCGCGGAGATGAAGACCGGTGAGGGCAAGACCCTCACCGGCACGCTGGCTGTCGCGCTGAACGCCCTCGCCGGCCGGGGCGTGCACGTCGTGACCGTCAACGACTACCTCGCTCGTCGCGACGCCGACTGGATGACGCCGCTCTACCACGCGTTGGGCCTGTCTATCGGCGTGCTGCAGAACATGCAGCCCTACGAGGCCAAGCGGGCCGCCTATGCCGCCGACATCACCTACGGCACCAACTCGGAGTTCGGCTTCGACTACCTGCGCGACAACATGGCCACCAGCCTGGAGGAGAAGGTCCAGCACGGCGGTCGCTACGCCGAAGACGGCAAGCCGCTCACCGCGCACGCGTTCGCCATCGTCGACGAGGTCGACAACATCCTCATCGACGAGGCGCGTACGCCGCTGATCATCTCCGGGGCGCCCGAGCAGGCCGCCGACTTCTACGTCAAGTTCGCCAAGCTCGCGCACACCCTCGAGCCGGGCAAGCGGCCGGAGGGGATGGACACCCGGGGCAAGAAGGACTTCGTCGCCGAGTTCGACTACGAGGCCGACGAGAAGCACAAGACGGTGTCGGTCACCGAGCGCGGAGTCGAGCGCGCCGAGCGGTTCATGGGGATCGACCACCTGTACCGCGCCGAGAACGGGCACCTGGTCAACCACCTCCTGCAGTCGCTGAAGGCCGAGTCGCTTTACAGGCGCGACGTCGACTACGCGGTCGTCGACGGCGAGGTCAAGATCATCGACGAGTTCACCGGCCGCATCCTCGACGGCCGGCGCTGGTCGGAGGGCCTGCACCAGGCGATCGAGGCCAAGGAGGGCGTGCGGGTCCAGGAGGAGAACCAGACCCTGGCGACGATCACGCTGCAGAACTACTTCCGCATGTACGACAAGCTCGCGGGCATGACCGGCACGGCGCTGACCGAGGCCAACGAGCTGATGAAGATCTACAAGTTGCAGGTCGTCCAGGTCCCCACCAACCGGCCCATGATCCGGATGGACCAGAACGACCAGGTGTTCAAGACTCGCGAGGGCAAGTGGTCGGCGGTGGCGCGCGAGATCAAGCAGCGTCACGAGAGCGGCCAGCCGGTTCTGGTGGGAACGATCTCGGTCGAGGTGTCCGAGCTGCTCTCCGCACGACTCGACGCGGCCGGAGTCCCGCACACCGTCCTCAACGCCAAGCCGGAGCACGCCGAGCGGGAGGGCGAGATCGTCGCCGAGGCCGGTCGCCCCGGCGCGGTGACCATCGCCACCAACATGGCCGGTCGCGGCGTTGACATCAAGCTCGGCGGCAACGCCGAGCACCTCACCGGCGTGGAGCTCGCCAAGCTCGGGCTGACGCCCGGCGACCCCGACTTTGAGGAGCACTTCGCGCGGGCACTGCCGACGCTCGACACGCGCGTCGCCGAGGACCGGCAGAAGGTCCTGGAGGCGGGCGGGCTGTTCATCTGCGGCACGGAGCGCCACGAGTCGCGGCGCATCGACAACCAGCTGCGCGGCCGCGCCGGCCGCCAGGGCGATCCGGGCGAGTCGCGCTTCTTCCTGTCGGCCGAGGACGACCTCGTGCGGCTGTTCGCCGGGGATCGCATCTACCGCATCCTCGATCGCCTCGGCCCAGTCAACGAGGCCGGCGAAGAGGAGCCGATCGAGGCGAAGATGCTCTCGAAGCAGATCGAGGGCGCCCAGCGCAAGGTCGAGGAGCGCAACTTCCTCATCCGCAAGCGCGTGCTCGAGTACGACGACGTGATGAACCAGCAGCGCGAGGTCGTCTACCGCTACCGCGACGAGGTGCTCGAGGGTCGCGACATGGGCGGGGTGGCCCGGGAGCAGATCGCCGAGGTCGTCGGCCGGGTGGTCGACGAGCACACCTCCGGCGACTACATCGAGGAGTGGGACCTCGAGGGCCTGTGGGCCCAGCTCGACGAGGTCTTCCACGTCGACTTCGGCTTCGAGGACCTCGACCGCGAGACGATCGACCGCGCGCAGCTCAAGACCCTGCTGGTGGAGGACGCGCACAAGCTCTACGAGGAGCGCGAGGCCGAGCTGGGCTCGGAGCTCATGCGCCCGCTCGAGCGCTACCTGCTGCTGCAGACCATCGACCAGCGCTGGCGCGAGCACCTCTACGACATGGACTACCTGCGTGAGGGCATCCATCTGCGCGGCTTCGCCCAGATCGACCCGTTGGTGGCCTACAAGAACGAGGGCTTCGCGCTCTTCCAGGACCTGATGCACGCCATCTGGTCCGACTTCGCGCGGATGATCTACAACGTCCAGGTCGAGGTGTCCGATCCCGAGGTGCCGGCGCAGGCGGTGCCTTCGCCGAGCCAGGCCCCGCCCGGGACGTCGACCTCCACCGCGTCGTTCTCCTACTCGGGGGGGACGCTGGAGGACCAGCCGAGCGCCTACGGGGCCGAGGGCTACGGCGTCGAGGCTCCCGCCGAGCCGGTGGCGACCGAGCCGGCGGTCGTCACGCGACGCCTCGAGGAGGCCGAGCAGGTCGGTCGCAACGAGCCGTGCTGGTGCGGCAGCGGCAAGAAGTACAAGAAGTGCCACGGGGCGTGACGCGACTCTCGCGTCGCGCCCGCTAGCCTGACCTCCATGGCCGGTCCTGGCAGCTCACAGTCGACGCCGCAGCGCCTTGCGGCTATCCGCGCGCAGCTCACGCTCCTCGCGGACTATCTTTGACCCCCTCAGCCTGAGGGAGCGCATAGCCGAGCTCGAGGCCCGCATGGGCGAGCCCGGCTTCTGGGACGAGCAGGACACGGCGGCCAAGGTGGGCGCCGAGCACCGCCGCGCGTTGAACACGGTCGAGGCGTTCGAGCGGTTGATCGCCGACACCGAGGATCTCGGCGGCCTAATCGAGCTGGCTTCCGAGGACTCGGAGCTCGCCGGTGAGCTCGACGACGCCTTCGACTCGGTCGAGCAGCGGCTGCAGGCGCTCGAGGAGCAGCGGCTGTTCAGCGGCCCCTATGACGCCGGTGATGCGTTGGTCACCGTCAACGCCGGCGCGGGCGGCACCGACGCCCAGGACTGGGCGGAGATGGTGCTGCGCATGCTGATGCGCTGGGCCGAGCGCCGTGGCTTCTCCGTGGAGCTGCTGGAAGCCAGTGCGGGGGAGGAGGCGGGCATCAAGTCCGCGACCTTCCGGGCGTCCGGTGACACCGCCTACGGGCTCTACTCCGCCGAGAAGGGCGTCCACCGGCTGGTCCGGCTGTCGCCGTTCGACTCCGCCCACCGCCGCCAGACGTCGTTCGCGGGAGTCGAGGTGTCCCCGGTGGTGGAGGGCACCAGCGAGGTCCAGATCGAAGACGACGACCTCCAGATCGACACCTATCGCGCCTCGGGCGCCGGCGGCCAGCACGTCAACAAGACCGACTCGGCGGTGCGCATCACCCACCGGCCGAGCGGCATCGTCGTGCAGTGCCAGAACGAGCGCTCGCAGACCTCCAACAAGGCGACCGCGATGAAGATGCTGCAGTCGAAGCTCCTCGAGCTCGAGGAGCGCCGCCGTCGCGAGGAGATCGCCAAGGAGCGCGGCGAGGCCCAGGACGTCAACTTCGGCTCGCAGATCCGCTCCTACGTCCTGCACCCGTACGCGATGGTCAAGGATCACCGCACCAACTTCGAGGCGGGAGACCCCGGCCGCGTGCTCGACGGCGATCTCGACGCCTTCGTGCGCGCATGGCTCAACGCGAGCGCGGCGCCAGCCTCGAGCTGACGCCTCCGCTGCGGATCCCGTTCGTCGGCCACCGGCCGGCAACGGTCGGCGCTGGGCTGCGCCCCCTGGAGGCCGAGACGGCGAGGAGCGCGGCTCGGCGCTCAAGAAGAGGGGCGGGCGGCCGCTCGCGCCGGCCGCCCCTCGGGCATCCGTGCCCTGGGGACGTCGTCCGTGATCGCCTCATTGATCGGCGGCCGCCCGCACCGGCGACAGCCGGATGGACGGGAGTTCGACCGCGCGACCGGCCGTCAGCTGAAGTCGTCGACCGTGTGCGGGCCGACGCAGGCGACCGCCATCTCCTCGGAGATGCCGTGCGCGACGCGGGTCACGTCCTCGAGCGACGTCTCGTCGAGCAGGCGGATGGCGGCGTCGGGGTCGACCGCCTCGCCGTAGACGACGGTCTGAGCGGCGGCGTGGCGCGCCACCGCGTTGGTGTTCTCGAAGGCCAGAACGCGGCGTCCGGCGGCGTAGGAGCGCGCGCGCTCGAACTCCTCCCGGGTCGGGCCGTCGGTGCGCAGCTCGTCGACGATCTCGCGCATCCGGGCGTAGGCCTCGGGGCACTTGCCGGACTCGAGCCCGGCCGAGAGCTGCAGGATCGGCACGTCGGCGTAGGCGTGGTCGACGGCGTAGACCGAGTAGGCGAGCCCGCGCTGCTCGCGGATCTCGTCGAACAGGCGCGAGCCCATCGAGCCGCCCAGCAGCGTCGAGTAGATCGACAGGGCGGCGCGCTCGCGCGGGTCGCGGGCGTCGATCGAGGGCCGGTAGGACATCCGCAGGTGCGACTGGTTCGACTCGCGCGGCTCGACCAGCACGACCGGCTCGAGCGCCGGCGCCGGCTCCGCCGCGCCATTGGCGGTGATCGCCGGGAAGCGCCCGAACATCTCCTCGAGCCGGGACTGCCCGGGCAGCGCCGAGAGGTTGCCGACCAGGAAGGCGCCGCCGCGCGACCCCGCCCACTGCCGCTCGCGGAAGGCCACGATCGCCTCGCGCGTGAACGAGCGCAGGTGCTCCTCGGGCCCCAGCACCGGGCGTCCGAGCGGGTGCTCGCCGAACGCGGCGCGGTCGATCAGGTGCTCGGCCATCACCGACGGCTGGTCCTCGGCGCGCGCGATCTCCTGGATGACGACGCCGCGCTCGCGGTCGAGCTCCTCGGCGTCGATCCGTGGCCGTCCGACGAAGTCGGTCAGCAGGTCGATCGCCTGCTCGGCCACCTCGGCCCGGCAGGTCAGGTGGAAGGCGACCAGGTCGTGCGAGGTGTAGGCGTTGAGGACCGCGCCCATGCGCTCGGCGGTCTCGTTGACCTTGCGGTAGTCGTCGTAGACCTTCCCGCCCTTGAACACCAGGTGCTCGAGGAAGTGAGCCATGCCGTTCTCCTCCGGGCGCTCGGTGCGCGCGCCCGCGTCGAAGGCGACGAGGACGGTCAGGGCACGCGTGCCCGGAAGCTCGATCCGGTGCAGCGGCAGGCCGTTGGAGAGGGCGGCGGGAGGAGTCGGGGCCATGCTTCCGAGACTAGCGGCGGGCTGCAAAGCTCCTTGCAAGCAGGCGTGTTCCGGCTCCCGCGGGAACCGGCAGCGCTAGCCTCTGGCACGCATGGCTGCGACTGAACGCCACGTGCGCCGCATGAACTCCGCCGCCGCCGCCTCCGAGCCGGTGGCCCAGCCCGCCGGCGAGCGCCCCGCCACAACGCCGGTGATCGAGTTCGACGACGTCTCCAAGCACTACGGGCCCGGCAACGTGGGACTCGACGGCACCTCGTTCGCGATTCGCCCGGGCGAGTTCGTCTTCCTGGTCGGATCGACCGGGTCGGGCAAGTCGACGATCATGCGCCTGCTGATCAAGGAGCTCGAGCCGACGGCGGGAACGGTTCGCGTCGCCGGTCGCGACCTCTCGCAGATCAGCGACAAGAAGGTCCCGTACTTCCGCCGCAACATCGGGATGGTCTTCCAGGACTTCAAGCTGCTCCCGAACCGCACCGTCCACGACAACGTGGCCTACGCGCTGCAGGTGACCGGCAGCGGCCGCCGCGAGATCCGCGAGAAGGTGCCGGACATCCTCCGCCTCACCGGCCTCGCGACCAAGCTCCACAACTATCCCGACCAGCTCTCCGGCGGCGAGCAGCAGCGCGTCTCGGTGGCGCGCGCGTTCGTCAACCACCCGCCGCTCCTGCTGGCCGACGAGCCGACCGGCAACCTCGATCCCGAGACCTCGATCGGGATCATGCAGCTGCTCTACCGGATCAACCTCACCGGGACGACGGTCGTCGTCGCCACGCACGACCACACCATGGTCGACCGCATGCGCCGGCGCGTCATCGAGGTCCGCGCGGGCCGGGTGGTGCGCGACGAGCGCATCGGCTCCTACCGCACGCAGGAGGAGAGCACCCGCGAGTTCGGCGCCCTGCTGCGCGGTGACGAAGGATGAGGTTCGGCTTCGCGCTGCGCGAGGCGCTCCGTGCCCTGCGCCGCAACGCCGTGCCGAGCTTCGCCGCGACGGCGACGGTGCTGGTCACTGTGCTGGTCCTCGGCGTCTTCATCCCCGTGGTGCAGGCGACGACTGGGGCCGCCGACGAGGTCCGCTCCCGCGTCATCGCCGACGTCTACCTGAAGGTCAACCCGACGCGCCCCGACATCGAGCGGGTACAGCGCCTGCTCGAGCGCGAGGCACCGAGCGTCGGCCGCGTCGAGTTCATCTCCAAGGAGGCCGCCTACCGCGCTGAGCGCGAGCGCCACCCGGAGTATTACGACCTGCTGGGCAAGAACCCGCTTCCGGACACCTTCCGGGTTACGCCCGAGCGTCCCGAGGACATCGGCCAGATCCGCGACTTCCTCACCCCGGTGGCCCCGGCCGGCGGGCGTACAACGATCGACCCCGCGATCGACGAGGTCCGCGACCGCGAGGAGGACACGCCGAAGATCCTGTCGGCGACGCGGGTCATCAAGCTCACCATGGGCGGTCTGGCGGTCCTGCTCGGCGTCGCCTCGGTCCTGCTGGTGGCCAACACCATCCGGCTCTCCCTCTACGCCCGCCGGCGTGAGGTCGAGGTCATGAAGCTGGTCGGCGCCACCGACTGGTTCATCCGCTGGCCGTTCGTGATCGAGGGGATCCTCGTCGGCGCGCTCGGCGGCCTCCTCGCGGTGCTGCTGCTCGGCGTCTCGAAAGTCGCGCTGCTCGATCCCCTGCGGGCGGCGTTCCCATTGCTGGCGGCGGCCGAGACGATGAACTTCGGACTCCTGATGGCGATCCTGCTCGTCGCCGGCGTCGCGGTCTCGGCCCTCGGGTCCGGGCTGTCGCTGCGCCGCTTCCTGCGCGTCTGAGCTCAGCGCTCGGCGCCTCGCGGTGAGGCGATCGCGCGCCTGCGAAAGATCGGTTGCGTCGGACCAGCGACCCGTCCGAACCAGTACAGACGGCGCGTTGCCCGCGCAAACGCGCGGGTATGCCGACGGTGAGGACATGATGTATTCGACCCTCATAACGCTTCCGCACGCCTCTTCATCCCCGGCTTCGGCTCGCCAGCTCATCGACCAGATCGACTGCCTGCGGCCCGAGGTGGCGATGAACGCCCGCCTGCTCGTCTCCGAGCTGGTGGCCAATGCCGTGCGCCACGTCCCGCGCGACGGTGAGATCGGCATGCACGTCTCGCTCGTCGGCGATTCGCTGCGCGTGGAGGTAGTCGATCCCGGCAACGGCTTCGTGCCGCGGGCGCGCACTTCGGCGTCGCCGCTGGGCAGCGGCTGGGGGCTGCACCTCGTAGACGAGCTGAGCGACCGCTGGGGCGTCGAGTCGACCGGCCCGACCCGCGTCTGGTTCGAGGTAGACGGCGCAGTCGAGGTCTGAGGACCTACGGTACCTCGGTACCGTAGGAGCGTGACTCGACGCTCGCTGATCGCCCTGCTGCTGGTGCCCGTCGTGCTGGTGGCCGGCATCTGGCTCGGCGGTCACCCCGACTCGCTGCCGGGCTTCGTGCGCGAGAGCTCGCTGGTCGACCGTTCGCCGCAGGCGCGCGTCCTGGACGAGGCGCTCGACATCATCGAAGCCGACTACTACCGCGAGGTCGATCGCGAGGAGCTGCTCGACGAGTCGCTGGAGGCGGGCGTCGCCTCGCTGCAGGACCGCTTCTCGGCCTATTTCGATCCCGACTCCTACCAGCACTTCCGCGACGTCACGAGCGGTGGCTTCGAGGGCGTCGGGATGACCGTCGAAGGTGTCCCCAAGGGCTTGCGAATCGCGAACATCTTCAAGGGGTCGCCTGCCGACCGGGCCGGGCTCGAGCCGGGCGACGTGATCCTGTCGGCCGACCGGCAGACCCTGGCCGGCAAGACCACCACGCAGGCGACGGCGCTGATCAAGGGCCCGCGCGGGACGTCCGTGACGCTGCGCGTCGTCTCCGACGGCCGCGAGCGCCGGGTTCGCGTGGAGCGCGACCGCGTCGACGTGCCGGTGGTGCAGGCGAGGATGCGTCGCACCGGTGATGAGCGCATCGGCCACGTCGCGCTCGCCTCCTTCACCGCCGGAGCTCACGGCGAGGTCCGGCGCGCCGTCCGCGAGCTGCTCGACGACGGCGCCGAGGGCATCGTCTTAGACCTGCGCGACAACGGGGGCGGGCTGCTCAACGAGGCGGTCCTCGTGTCATCCATCTTCATCCCCGAGGGGACGATCGTCTCGACCAAGGGCCGCTCGCGGCCACGGCGGGTCTTCGAGGCCAGCGGCCCGTCGATCGACCGCGATGTCCCCGTCTCGGTGCTGGTCAACCGCAACTCCGCCTCGGCGTCGGAGATCGTCGCCGGCGCCGTCCAGGATCGCGAGCGCGGGACCGTGGTCGGCACCCGGACCTTCGGCAAGGGCGTCTTCCAGGAGGTCCAGCAGCTCTCCAACGGTGGGGCGCTCGACATCACGGTCGGCGAGTACTACACCCCGAGTGGCAAGAACCTGGGCGGTGGCGGGACCCGCCGCGGCGCCGGGATCGAGCCCGACGTCGCGGCCCGCGACGACGCCGACACCGAGCGCCGTGACGAGGCGCTGCAGGCGGCGCTGCGGACCGTGGCGCGCGCCGGCGACTGAGTGAAGCGCCCAGCGGACAAGCGCTCGCGCGCGGGCGCCGGGCGAGGGCCGGACTCCAGGGCCCGCTCGGCGACGCCCGAGCGCGGAGCCGGCGCCAAAGCCGGGATGGTCGGGCTGGTCGAGAAGCGGGGGCGCTTCCTCACCGCGATCCCGTTCTTCGATCGCGGCCGGCGGATGAACCTCGACAAGCCGCGCCCCGGTCTGGCCGTGGGCTCCGGCGACCTGGTGCTCGTCGTCCCGACCGGGCCGCGCGCCGGGCACGGTCGCATCCAGCGCCGCCTGGGCCGTCCCGACGTGGCGCGCGACGTGATCGAGGCGCTGATGCTCGATCGCGGCCTGCGGCGGCGCTTCGACCCGGCGATCGAGCGCGAGGCCGAGGCGGCGGCGCAGTCGCCTCCGCATGCGCACCCCGAGGAACGCCGCGACCTGCGCGGGCTCGCGACCTTCACCATCGACCCGCCCACCGCCAAGGACTACGACGACGCCATCTCGGCCGAGCGCCTGGACGGCGGCGGCGTGCGGATCTTCGTCCACATCGCCGACGTCGCCGCCCACGTCCCGCCCGGCTCGCTGATCGACCGTGAGGCGTTCCGCCGCGCGACCAGCGTCTACGTTCCTGGGGCGGTCGAGCCGATGCTGCCCGAGGCGCTCTCGAACCGGGCGTGCTCTCTCGTCCCGCATCAGGATCGCCTGGCGGTGACGGTCGAGATGGAGTTCCACGGCGCCGAGATCCGGCGCACGGCGTTCCACCGCTCGCTGATCCGCTCCGACGCGCGACTGGACTATCCGCGCGTCGACCGCGTCTTCGCCGGCGACGAGCCTGCCGAGGAGCCGTGGGCGGCGCCGCTGGAGGCGGCACGGGCGGTCGCTCAGGCGCTGGCCGGTGCTCGCGCCGCCAAGGGCGCGCTGGCGGTGGAGTCGGCCGAGCCCGAGTTCCGCTTCTCCAGCGAGGGCCATGTCTCCGAGCTCGCCTACGAGACCCAGACCGAGTCGCACACGCTGATCGAGCACCTGATGATCGCGGCCAACGAGGCGGTGGCGAGCATGCTCGACGGTCGGCGGTTGCCGACCCTCTACCGCGTTCACGAACGGCCGGAGCCGGCGCGCGTCGTCTATCTCGCCGACCAGCTCGCGTCGCTCGACATCCCGACTCCCCCGCTGCCGGAGGTGATGACCGGGCAGGAGGCGGCCGATGCCGTCGCGGCGATGTCGCATCTCGTTCAGGCCCACGTCGAGCGAACCGGTCGCGGACGCGTCGCGCTGGGCTCGCTCGTCCTGCGCTCGCTCAAGCAGGCCCGCTACCAGCCGGAGAACACCGGGCACGCCGGTCTGCACTCCGAGCGCTACTGCCACTTCACCTCGCCGATCCGGCGCTACCCGGATCTCATCTGCCATCGGGCGCTGCTGGCCGCGCTCGGAGCGGGGGAGGTCGCGCCGCGCGCCTCGGACCTCGGCTACGCGGGCGACTGGTGCTCGGACCGCGAGCGCGACGCCATGAAGATCGAGCGCTCGGGCGACGACGTCGCCCGGTGCTTCCTGCTCGAGCGCGAGCTGTTCGAGCATGGCTGGAACGCCGAGTTCGACGGCGAGGTCATCGGCGTCATCGCAGCCGGGGCGTTCGTGTGGTTCGGCGACGGCCATCAGGGGCTGCTGCCGGTGCGCAAGCTCGGCGGCGACTGGTGGGAGCTCAACGAGCTCGGAACCATGCTGGTCGGCTCGGGCTCCGGGCGCAGCCTGAAGCTGGGGGATCCGGTTCGCGTCCAGGTGCAGCGCGTCGATGCCGCTCGTGGCCGCGTGGACCTCTCACCGGTCCAGCTATAACCCGCTGACGATGGCTGACAAGAAGCGCACCTTCGCGTCCGGCGACGTGGCCACCAACCGGTCGGCCTCCTACCGCTACTCCCTCACCGACAAGTGGGAGTGCGGCCTGGTGCTGACCGGAACCGAGGTCAAGTCGCTGCGTGACGGCAAGGCTCAGATCAAGGACGGCTACGCCGCCGTGCGCGAGGGCGAGGTGTGGCTCTACAACGTCCACATACCGCCCTATCCGCCCGCTCAGCGCAACAACCACGAGCCCGAGCGTCCACGCAAGCTGCTGATGAAGCGCTCGGAGATCGAGCGGCTGCTGGCCAAGACCCGCGAGAAGGGACTGACGCTGGTGCCGACGCGGCTCTACTTCTCCGGATCGCGCGCCAAGGTGGAGATCGCGCTGGGCCGTGGCAAGGACTTCCGCGACAAGCGCGCCGGCATCCGCGACCGCGAGATGAAGCGCGAGATGGACCGCGCCATCCGCGGCCGCTGACCGGCTAGAGCCGGTCGCTGCGGTCGATGAAGGTGGCGTCCATGCCGATCAGCAGCAGGGCGATGAGCCCGACGTAGACCGCCGCCACCGCCAGCCGATGCGCCGGGCGCACCTCGTAGTACGCCGCGTTGCCCTCCTCGCCTGACCGGCGGGTCTTCCAGCGCCGGTAGGTCTCGAGAGCACCGAACAGGAGGATCAGGAAGATTATGGGGTTCGGGAAGGCGAAGGCGAGCGCCGTCAGCAGGCCGATCCCCAGGAACCACATCCACGGCGCCATCGCCGCCATCGCGCGACCGCCGTCGAGCGGGACCACCGGCAGCAGGTTGAAGAGGTTCAGGAAGAAGCCGGTGAACGCGAGGGCCTGGAACATGTCGTTGCCGGTCAGAGCGGCCACCGGGATCAGGGCCGCCGCCGCCAGCGAGCCCAGCACGGGCCCGGCGAGGCCGACGCGCGCCTCGGCGATGGCGCTGCCGCCGAGCGACTTGGCGCCGATCACCGCGCCGAGGAACGGGATGAACAGCATTCCCGAGGGCTTGACGCCCTCTCGCCGCAACTGGATGTAGTGGCCCATCTCGTGCAGGAACAGGAGCGCGACGAAGCCGACCGCGAACGGGAACCCCCAGATGAGGGCGTAGGCGCCCACCGAGAGCAGCATCGAGGCCGACGTGGTGAACAGCTTGAGCTTCGGCAGCAGCAGAAGCAGGACCTTGAGCTTCGCGCCGAACTTGAGCGCGACCAGCCCGACGAAGATGAGCGGCCCGAACAGCTTCTTCAGGCCCGAGCGCGCCGGACGCGAGCCGCCGGGCGCCGGCAGCGACGCGGAACGCGCCCCGTCAGGAGCGGGCGAGAGGGTTCGCGACGGTGGCGGCGTGGGCGGCAGCCACTGCGGAGGCGTGGTCTCCATGACTCCACGGATTGTGGCAGCCGCGGGCACGGCTGCCACGCCAATCGCGGTTCGTCGATCGGCCTCCGCCGTCGCTAGCGCGCGGTCTGCAGGGTCTCGAGCACCTCGAGCCACAGCTCGGTGCGTGTCGGGAAGGCGGGCACGGCGTGGCGCAGGCGCTCGAGTGGCACCTCGCCGACGATGGCGACGGTGGCGGCGTGCACCATCTCGGCGACTTCGGCGCCGGTGAAGGTGGCCCCGACCAGCACGCCGCGGTCCCGGTCGGCGAGCACCCGCGTCGCTCCCGGCGCTCCGCGCCCGAAGAACGAGCCGCCGGCGTTGCCGGAGGTCTGGACGTCGGCGACGACTACGTCGAGTCCCGCGTCGGCCGCCGACTCGGTGGTGTGGCCGACGGCGGCGACCTGGGGGTCGGTGAAGATCACGCGCGGCGACTGCTGACCGTCGGCGCCGTGTGGGGTCGCGCTGGGATGACCGAGCAGATGGTCGGTGGCGATCCTCGCCTGGTACTTGCCCATGTGGGTGTACAGCGCCCGGCCGTTGACGTCGCCGAGGGCGTAGAGCCACGGAATGTCGGAGACGCGCAGGTGCTCGTCGGTCTCCAGCGGGTGGTCGGCCTCGACGCCGACCGAGTCCAGTCCGAGCCCGTCGAGGCGGGGGCGGCGGCCGACCGCCACCAGCAGCTCGTCGCCTTCGACCACCGAGCCGTCGGTCAGGGTGACGCGGACGCCGGAGCTCGTCCGCTCGACCCGCTCGCCCTGCTGCCCCGTGCGGATGTCGACGCCCAGCTCGGTCAGCGCGTCGGTGACGAGCTCGCAGGCGAAGGTCTCCTCGCGCGACAGGATCCGGCTCGCGCCCTCGATGAGGGTCACGCGGGAGCCCAGCGTCTGCCATGCCTGCGACATCTCGGCGCCGACCACGCCGCCGCCCATGATCACCAGGCGCCCCGGCGCCTGCTTGGCGGTGGTCACGTCGCGATTGGTCCACGGGCGGCTCTCGGCGAGACCGGGGATGGGCGGCATGAACGCCGAGCTGCCGGTCGCCACGAACACGGCCCGTCGGGCCCCGAGGCGCTCACCGTCGACCTCGAGCTCGCGCTCGCCGGTCAGGCGGGCGCTTCCGCGCACGAGGGTGATCCCCTTGTCCTCGAGCCACGGTTCCTGCGCCGCGTCGTCGAGGCCGTGGATGATCTCGTCGCGCCGGTCGAGCACCGCCTGCACCGCCAGGCCGCCGGTGACCGCCTCGGCCACGCCCGGGATCCGCCGGCTCTCGGCGAGCAGCTCGCCGGGACGCAGCAGCGCCTTGGACGGCATGCAGGCGTAATAGGCGCACTCGCCGCCGACCAGGTGCTCCTCGACGATGGCGACCTCGAGCCCCGCGTCGGCGAGGCGGCCGGCTGCCACCTCTCCGGCGGGTCCGGCACCGATGACCACGACATCGAAACTGCGCAAGCGAGACCTCCTCGGAAATCGCCGCCTCAAGCGCGGCACGGCCGACTACAATGGCAGGGCATACCTCGGGGACGACAGGCTTCGACGTGGTCGGTTCCGCAGGGGAAGTTGCGAGTCGAGGTTCCGGAGGCCTCGTTAAACCCCGGAAAAAAAATAAGTGCGAAGTCTCACGACTTCCGTCTCGCCGCTTAGCACAAACTAGGTAGCGGACCTTGGTCCCTGGAGCCTGCGCCAGGATCGGCCGAGTCAACTAGCAGGATCACCTCACAAAGGGCCCGCCTTCGCCCGAGTGAGGGAAATTCAAGAAGGCTGGTCTCCCACAACCCCGCCGGCGTGGCGAGTGGGAGACGAGACACAGAGCGCCGGATACGCTCGTAGACGCTTTTCTTCGCGCGATTGCGGACGTGGGTTCAATTCCCACCGTCTCCACTCCGACAGGCGCTTCGGTCCCCACTTGGGAGCCGGGGCGCCTTTGTCGTTGTGCGATCGGTCGGCGAGTTCCTCAAGGCGCTCCGATGGTCTGCCGGATGCTGACCGCGACACCGTCCACGGAGTCGCGGGCGCACGCCGTGGACGGCCCCATTGGCCGGCGCGCCCGGATGCTGGGAACCGGCAGCGTTGTGTGGGAGATCATCGCCGCCGCGCGCGTCACGAGGCCGTCACCCGGCGGAACGGGGCAACCGACCACTCGACCTGCGGCGGATCGCCATACGCCGGTCGTGAAAGGCAACCGGGATGACAGCCCTATCCGTACGAGTGCGGCTTGGCTCGCTTGAACGTAGTCGCGACTTTGTGCTCGGTGAAGTAGATGCTGACCGGGTCCAGCCCGAGGTGCCGGTATTGATCCTTCAGGAAGTAATTGGCGATTCGCGGCCGCTTGGGGAAGCCTCCGCTGGTCGTCTGCCCAGTCCAGCGTGTTCCTCCACCGACGTAGGAGTCGAGTGTCTGGATCGACCAACCGCTGCCGTCGTTCTTGTAGACCTCGACGAAGCCCGTATCGTCGCGTTTGTACTTTATGCGAAAGACGACATCGATCCACTTGTTTACCTCTCGTGGCATATCCCACACCCAGTTTCCCGAATTGCGGTAACGCACCCCGAACTTCCAAGTGCCTCCGTACGACCCATAGCCGAGTCTGTTGCTTCCGCCGCCGTTCGGGCTGCCGATGCTGCCCATCGTGTGGAATGGGTCCCCCTGAACCCTGCCACGCTCGACCTCGGTGGGGAAGCCGGTGGGAAGCAGATATGCGAAGCCCCACCAGATCTCCTGCCCCTCTTTGATCATCAGGGGACCGTCCAACTGGGTACGTGGATTGCGGGTCGGGCCGGTGTCCGAATCAAAAGTGCGAAATTGCAAGACCTTACGGATCGAACCGTTGAGCCGCACGCCCTTGGGGTCATTGCGAACGTAGATGTGATTCCCGTGGTGCACACCTACGTATGGCCCTTGGTCGTCGGTCGTGACCGAGTCTCCGACCGCCGGCCAGTCACCGTTCTGCAGGTCCATGTCGAGCATGTCCGCGAGCTCCGAGGTGTCGGCCGATCTGGCCCGACTCACACCGTATCTGCCGGCCGAGCCGCCGCGGCCGGCGATGCTAACGCGCTTCGGAGAAGTCACGGGTTGCGGCCACCGCGCCGAGGCCGCGGTGGCCTCTTTGGAGGCCACCGCACCCTGCGCTTGTACGGGGAGGGCCAGGACCCATGCTGTCATGGCGCCGCACACCATCGCGGTGGTGCGTTTCTCAGGTCGGCGTCGTGTTCTCTTTGCAAGGGTGCGGACTTCACCCAACTGCCTGGCGTGCGCACCACTCGTGGCCAAAGTGCCCATAGGTCTCTCTTTCTCGGGCCTACGGGGTTAGCTGACGGGCTCGCGCACGAAGAGCTGCGCTAGGACTCCAGAAGGAGTCGATTCGCCCCACCTGCCTCGGGTCCCCCGCTCTCGGCGGCTATCAGCCGCCCCGACTCGGCAGTTCCTACGACGCGACGACCATAACGAGTCAAGGACGTGATCGACGTGATGGTGGGCGTCATGGGGAGCCTCCAAGTGACCGGCTGCGCGCCCGCTGTGCGGGCTTGAAGTCGCGCACTTGGGCGGGTGGGCTCCGTCGCCTATCCCGACCCCAAAAACGGTCGAGCCGCCCAGAAAGTAGGACGAGCGCGTCTCGGCTAAGTACTACACTGGCGTCTCGAATGGATACCAACTCGCCCCACGCCCCCGCGTCGCCCGAGCATCGCCCCGTGGAGTACATGCGCGCCGATGCCGCGCGCAACATGCACCGCATCGTCGAAGTGGCGGCGCGGCTGCTCGGCGAGGAGCCCAACGCCGGGATGGCGGAGGTGGCGACCGCCGCCGGCGTCAGTCGCGCGACGGTCTACCGGCACTTCCCCAGCCGTGAGGTCCTCCTGAGCGCCATCCGCCGACAGGCCCTCGAGCACGGCGAGGCGGCGCTGGCCGAGTGCCGGTTGGACGCCGGCAGCGCGACCGACGCGCTTCGGCGGCTGGTGCGTGCCTGGCTGGAGCTCGCGGAGCGCTACTCCTTTCCGCAGCTCGCCGCCCAGCCCGGGATCAATGCCACTCCCGAGGCGCGTGAACATCAGCGCCGGGCCTTCGCGCAGCCGCTGTCGGCCCTCATCGCCCGCGGTCAGGCCGAGGGCGAGTTCGCCGCCGCGATGACTCCGGAATGGGCGGCACGGGTCTTCATCGTTGTCGTCCTGGCCGGGGCGCGGTCCGTCGCCGAGGGCTCGCTGTCGCGCGCCGACGCGCCGGACGTCGTCTCCGACACGCTGCTCGACGGGCTCCGGGGCCCGAGCGCCTGACTTTGGCGACTCACGCCGAAGCGGCTCACTCCAACGGTCCTGCGCTGAGCGGACGCGCGCTGACGACGGTGTTCGCCGCCCTGATGCTCGGCATGTTCCTCGCCGCGCTCGACCAGACCATCGTCTCGACGGCGCTGCCGACCATCGTCGGGGACCTCGGCGGGCTCAACCACCTCTCCTGGGTCGTCACCTCGTACCTGCTGGCGACGACGGCGTCGACGCCGCTGTACGGCAAGCTCGGCGACATGTACGGGCGCAAGCCCGTGTTCCTGGCCGCCATCCTGATCTTCCTGGCGGGCTCGCTGCTGTCCGGTCTGAGCCAGTCGATGGGCCAGCTCATCGCCTTTCGCGCGTTGCAGGGCATCGGCGCCGGCGGCCTCATGGTCGGGGCGCAGGCGATCATCGCCGACATCGTCCCGCCGCGCGACCGCGGCCGCTACATGGGTCTGATCGGCTCGGTGTTCGCCGTCGCATCTGTCGCCGGGCCGTTGCTCGGCGGCTTCTTCGTCGAAGCCATCTCGTGGCGCTGGGTCTTCTACATCAACATGCCGATCGGCGCCCTGGCCGTGCTCGTCGTCGTGTTCAAGCTGCACCTGCACACCCCGACGCAGCGCCACGCCATCGACTACCTGGGCGCGACCCTCCTCACCGCCGGAGTCAGCGCGCTGATCCTGGTCACGACGTGGGGCGGCACCGAGTACGCGTGGGGGTCCGCGGTCATCATCGGGCTCGCGATCGCCGGCATCGTCCTCCTCGCCGCCTTCGTCTGGCAGGAGCGCCGGGCGGCGGAGCCGATCATTCCCCTCGGACTGTTCCGATCGGGGGTCTTCCGCGTGGCCTCCGCCCTCGGCTTCCTCGTCGGCCTGGCGATGTTCGGGGCGATCATCTTCATCCCGCTCTTCCTGCAGCTCGTCTACGGCGTCAGCCCGACCAGCTCGGGACTGCGCATGCTGCCGTTGATGGCCGGTCTGCTGGTGTCGAGCATCGTCTCGGGGCGGATCATCAGCCGCATCGGCCGCTACCGCCGCTTCCCGATCGCCGGCACGGCCATCACGAGCCTCGGCATGTTCCTGCTCTCCCGCCTGGAGGTGGACACCGCGCCGTGGGTGGCGTCCATCTACATGCTGGTGGTCGGAGTGGGGATCGGCCTCGTCATGCAGGTCCTCGTCCTCGTCGTCCAGAACGACGCCCCGGCGCGCGACGTCGGAGTCGCGACCTCCACCGCCACCTTCTTCCGCTCCATGGGCGGCTCGCTGGGAGTGGCGATCTTCGGCGCCATCTTCGCCTCACGGCTCGCTGATGAGCTCACCGCCCTGCCCGCCGAGGTGGCGGGTCGCCTGTCCGGCGGGGCCAACATCAGCCCCGTCGAGGTGCACGCGCTGCCCGCGGTCGTCCGCGAGGACTTCCTCCTCGCGTTCGTCGACGCGCTGCAGCCGGTGTTCCTCGTCGGCGCAATCCTGACCGCGATGGCGTTCGCGCTCTCCTGGCTGCTCAGGGAGGTGCCGCTGCGAGCCACGACGCACCAGGCCTCCGACCTCGCCGCCGAGGAGGCCGTCGCCGGAGGCACCGGATCGCAAGCCGTGACGGCACGGCCCTGAGGGATCCTCGAAGCGCCGCGGGACGGCTTCGCGCCATCGAGGTGGACCGGATGCGAGAGATACAGCATCGAGAGCCTCGCGCCCTGGCTTCGCAGTCGAGTACCACGTCCCGACGGTCGGGTGGTGCAGGCGCTTAGGGCCGGCCTGTTGGTAGCGGACGTTGTGGGCCGCCCACCACTGGCGGAAGGGCTCGCTGCGCGTCGACAGCTTGCCGACGAGGTCGCTGAGGGCAGCACTGATCATGCAAATGGCGCCCGCGTCAGTGGACCGGGGCGTCTTCCTGGTTGCCAGGGCCCGGCGACGGTCGCACGGCCGGACGACGAGCGGTCCAGTCGATCGACACGCCCGTCGCGACGTTCTAGGCTCGGCTTATGCGAGCCGTCGTCGCCCTCATCGGGTCGGTGTCGGCGCTCGCCGTGCTGCCCGCTACTCCGGCGGCCGGGCACGGTCCCTGCGGCTGCGTGGATCCTCGGATCGTCGGGGCGGGGAGTCAGGTCCGGCTGGCCGATCCGGCCGGATGCCAGGCCGGGGGCGTGGGCTACCCCGCCTATCGCGTCGTCTTCAACCCGGCGCGAGACGATCTCGGCATCGCTCCGCCGTACCTGGCCAGCGCCCATCGGCCGGACGTGCCGACCACCACCGTGCTTTCGCGCTCGCCCCGGCGCCCGACGCGCCGCGGGCGATTCGAGGTGCCGGAAGCCACGCCTCCCGGTCTGTACATGGTCCTGATCTTCGACGGCGAGGAGGCCGGCGCCCACAACACCTGGGACTACCTGCATGTCATCGGCCGCGACGGCGGCGAGGCGACGGCCGAGGCGGCCGGAGAGGCGTCGTCGCCGGCGCCGTCCGAGGGCACTCGCGAGCCGCCCGAAGCGCCGGCGCCGAGTCGGGTCGCGACCGTCGGGGTGGGCGTGGGCGCGCTGCTCCTCGGCGCCGTCCTGGGCGTCGTGGCGATGCGCCTGCGTAGCCGGTGACCCTGGCCTGGGTCGCCCGCCCCTTTCGCGCCGCGCGGCGCTCCCGTAGCGTGGCGCTCACCACCGAGAATGGGAGCGAGGACATGGCGGGGGATCTGGGGTTCTTCGAGTTGGGCGTCGAGGACGCCGACAGGGGACGCGCCTTCTACGAGGGCCTCTTCGGGTGGCGCTTCGAGCCCGGACCGTCGGGTACCGGGTGGGCCATCGCGACTCCTGGCGTGCCGGGCGGCATGCACGGCGGCGACAGCGGCGCCTCGCCCTACGTCTTCTTCGCCGTCGACGACCTGGAGGCGGCGATCGCGCGCGTCGGCGAGCTCGGCGGGAAGGTGCTCGACGTCGACCTCGAGGGCGGCGCGGAATCCCAACAGCGGTTCGGGCACTTCAAGCTCTGCACCGACGACCAGGGCTCGCCGTTCGGCCTGCATCAGCGGCCGGCCTGATCGCCGCGACGGTCCCGACCGCCGGCGGCCGCTCACTACCACCGACCCATGCGCATCGCCCGCTTCGTGCCGATGGTCCTCGCCGCGGCGCTGATCGCCGGATGCGGTGCCGAGGACGATCCTGGAGTCGCCGCTCCTCCCGGGTCGAGCGTCGCTCACGTTCACGGCCTCGGCATCGACCCCGCCGATGAGTCGCTCGTCGTCGCGACGCGCAGCGGGTTGTTCCGCGCGCCGGCGGGTCAGCAGCGCGCCGAGCGCATCGGGGATCGCCGGCAGGACACCATGGGCTTCAGTGTGGTCGGCCCGGGGCGCTACCTCGGCTCGGGTCATCCCGACCTGCGCGACGACCTTCCACCGCTGCTGGGCCCTCGTCCGCTCCGATGACGCGGGTCGCACCTGGGAGCTGCGCTCGCTGGCGGGAGAAGCGGACTTCCACGTGCTGCGCTCGGCCGGTCGCTTCGTCTACGGAGTCAACTCGCAGGATGGGAGGCTCTACGTCTCGACCGACGCCGGGTCCAGCTGGCGTCGGCACACCCCGCCTGCACCGCTCCTCGACCTGACCGCCCATCCCGCCGATCCGCGGCGCCTCGTGGCTTCCGGCGAGGACGGGCTGTACGCCTCGGTCGACGCCGGCGCGCGCTGGCGGCCGCGGGCGAGCGTGGAGCCCGGGTTGGTGGCGTGGCCGGCGGTCGAGGACCTGTACCTCCTCGACGGCTCCGGAGTGCTGCATCGCTCGAGCGACGAGGGCGCGACCTTCGCGGAAGTGGGACCGGTCGGGGGTCAGCCGGCCGCCTTCGCCGCCGATGGGGACGACCTCTACGTCGCGCTGCACACCAACGAGATCCGTGTCTCGAGCGACGGTGGCCGCACCTGGCGCACCCGCGTCGCCGCCTGACGTTCGCGCCGGGGCTCAAAGGTTTGTGCGACGCCGCCTCCGGCGAGGCTCCGGGCTTCTCGGCGCACGGTCGCGATGGACGTCGATCCGCCACCGGCCGCGTGCGCCAACACCCAGCGAGTCTCGAGGAAACATGTCCTACGCCAAGCAGATGCTCGACACCCATCCCCGCGAGTTCGGACTCGACGCCGACCTCCTCGGTCGATGCATCGAGGCGTGCCTCGACTGCGCTCAGGTGTGCGTTGCCTGCGCGGACGCCTGCCTCGGTGAGTCCGACGTGGCTCACCTGGTCAAGTGCATCCGCCTCGACACCGACTGCGCCGACGTCTGTGAGACGACGGCTCGTGTCATCACCCGGCAGACCGAGTATGAGGCCGAGATCACGCGGACGCTCGTCGAAGCCTGCCGCGCTTCCTGCCGCGCATGTGCCGAGGAGTGCGAGCAGCACGCGACGCACGGCATGGAGCACTGCCGGATCTGCGCCGAGGCCTGCCGCCGCTGCGAGCAGGCGTGCGCCGACGTGCTCGCCGCCGTGCGCTGAGAGCTCCGCCGTACGCGTGCTTCAGGCGCCGCTCGGGTGGATCCGCCGCCGGCGCGCCCAGCGCGCACTATACTGGTCACAGATACCCCCTCCCCCTATCGAACAGGGAGTCCGACCATGGCGCAGGATCACCACGAGTACACGGTCGTCGGGATGACGTGCGCCCATTGCGTGGCGGCGGTCACCGAGGAAGTCGAGCAGGTGCCCGGAGTGACGGGAGTGCGCGTGGAGCTCGACGGTGGCCGACTCGCCGTCGAAGGTGGATCCGTGGATCACGCTGACATCCGCGCCGCCGTCGAGGAGGCGGGCTACGAGCTGGCGCGATCGTCGTCATGAGCGAGCGGGTCGAGTGGCCGATCGAGGGGATGACCTGCGCCTCCTGCGCGGCCCGCGTGGAGAAGCGCCTCAACCGGCTCGACGGCGTGCAGGCCAGCGTCAACTACGCGACCGAGCGCGCCGCGATCTCCTTCGACGCCGAGCGGGTGGACGTCGAGGAGCTCGTCGCCGCGGTGGAGCGAGCCGGCTACCACGCGCAGCCTCCTCGTCCGCAGGCGCGCGCCACCGGCGAATCCGAGTCCGGAGACCCGACGTCCGTGCTGCGGCGTCGGCTGCAGTGGTCGGCGGCGCTCTCGCTGCCAGTGCTGCTGCTCTCGATGGTGCCCGCTCTGCAGTTCGATGCCTGGCAGTGGCTCGTACTGGCGCTGGCGACGCCGGTGGTCCTGTGGGGCGGCTGGCCGTTTCATCGTGCGGCCTGGCTCAACCTGCGGCACGGGACCGCGACGATGGACACGCTGGTTTCGCTCGGAACGCTCGCCGCGTGGTCCTGGTCGGTGGGTGCGCTGTTCTTCGGTCCGGCGGGTGAGAAGGGGATGCGGATGGGCTTCGAGCTCCTGCCGGATCGCTCGGCGCCCGGCACGCAGCTCTACTTCGAGGTGGCCGCCGTTGTCATCTGCTTCCTGTTGGCCGGCCGCTACTTCGAGGCGCGCGCCAAGCGCCGCGCGGGTGCCGCGCTGCAGGCGCTGCTCGAGCTGGGCGTCAAGGAGGTCACGCTGCTCTCCGACGACGGTCGTGAGCATCAGCTGCCCGCCGACCGGCTGCGCGTCGGCCAGCAGTTCCTCGTGCGCCCGGGAGAGAAGGTGGCCACGGACGGCCGAGTCGAGGAAGGCGCCTCGGCGGTCGACGAGTCCTTGCTGACCGGTGAGTCCATGCCGGTCGAGAAGGCGCCCGGCGACGAGGTGGTCGGCGCCACGGTCAATCTCGGTGGACGGATGGTCGTGCGCGCCACGCGCGTCGGCTCCGACACCGCGCTGGCGCAGATCGCGCGGCTCGTCACCGAGGCGCAATCGGGCAAGGCGCCGGTGCAGCGACTGGCCGACCGGGTCGCCGGTGGCTTCGTCCCGGTGGTCATCGTGATCGCCGTCGGCGCCTTCGTCGGCTGGCTGGCCGTGGGCGAGTCGGCCGCCTTCGCGCTCACCGCCGCCGTCTCGGTCCTGGTCATCGCCTGCCCCTGCGCACTCGGTCTCGCCACGCCGACCGCGCTGCTGGTCGGCACCGGGCGCGGAGCGCAGCTGGGCCTGCTGATCCGTGGGCCCGAGATCCTCGAATCGACGCGGCGTATCGACACGGTGCTGCTGGACAAGACCGGGACGGTCACCTCGGGGCGCATGACGCTGATCGAGGTGGTCGCCGCCGACGGAGTCGACGCGGACGCCGCACTGCAGATGGTGGCGGCGCTCGAGCGGTCCTCCGAGCACCCGGTGGCACGGGCGATCGCCGCCGGAGTCGAGGCCTCGACGGCACGAGTGGAGCGCTTCACGAGCCTGACGGGCTCCGGTGTGGAGGGGACGGTCGACGGTCACGAGCTGGTCGTCGGACGTCCTGCGCTGCTCGCCGAGCGAGGCATCGGTCAACCGGAGGAGCTGCGGCGGGCCATCGATGAGCACGAGGCCCGCGGGGCGACGGCGGTGGTGTCGGCCTGCGATGACCGGGCGCAGGCGGTTTTTGCCGTCGCCGACACCCCCAAGCCGACTTCCGTCGAGGCGGTGGCGCGCCTGCGAGGGCTCGGGCTGACTCCCGTGCTGCTGACCGGCGACAACCGCCGTACCGCCGAGGCGGTGGCGGCCGGCGTCGGCATCGAACGGGTGATCGCGGAAGTGCTGCCGGCCGGCAAGGCCGACGTGGTCGCTCGCCTTCAGTCCGAGGGCCGCGTGGTGGCGATGGTGGGCGACGGGATCAACGACGCGCCGGCGCTGACCCAGGCCGACCTCGGCATCGCGATCGGCACCGGGACCGACGTCGCGATCGAGGCCTCCGACCTGACGTTGACGTCGGGAGACCTGCGAGCGGCGGCTGACGCGATCGAGCTCTCGCGACGCACGCTCAGGACGATCCGAGTGAACCTCTTCTGGGCCTTCGCCTACAACGTCGCGCTCATCCCGGCGGCCGCCCTCGGCCTGCTTAATCCCCTGCTCGCAGGGGCCGCGATGGCGCTTTCGAGCATCCTCGTGGTGTCGAACTCGCTGCGCCTGCGATCCTATGTCCCGTCCCGTCGTGGCGCAGCCGGCGCCTGACCCTCTAGATTGAATGGCGTGTCGACCGGTTCTAACGATCATCTCGCCGCATCGAACGATGCCGAGAGTGTCGAGAACCCGCCAGTTGAAGCCGCCGTGGAGCCTGAAGCGATGACCCAGACCGAAGCCGCCGACGTGCAGTCGGCGCCGACCGAGTCCGAAGCGACGACGGAGGCGGAGACTTCCGCACCCGTGCTCGCCGAGGCCTTCGATGCCCCTGCCAGCGGCGAGCCCGCCGCCGAGACCGCCGACGCGATGCCGGTCACCGAGACCGCTGCTGTCGAGCCGTCCGACCCCACCCCGGTGGAGGCCGAGTCGGTGGCCGAGACGGCCGTCGCCGCGCCCGAGGCCGGCCCTGAGCCGACCGATGTCCCGGCGCCCGAAGAGGCTCCGACTCCCTCCGTGGTGGTCGACGTCACCGACGCGCCCACCGCTCCCGACGCCCCGGTCGCCCCCGGCGCCGCTCCGGCCGACGGCCAGAACGCGCCGACCAGCTCGGCGCCCGCCGCCGCCCAGGACGACGATTCCCGCCGTGCCGGTGCCGGTGCCGGCCGCTCCGACGCCCAGCGTCGACGCCGCCGTCCCAATGCCGCGGAGCGCCACCGCCGCGTCTTCTTCGCGAAGCTCTCCGAGCTGCGCCGCGCCGACCAGCAGCTGGAGGCGCCCGTCGCCGCGGCTCCCGCTGACGACGCTGCCGCTGAGGTCCCGGCGGCTCCCGAGGCCGTCGTCGAGCCGCAGGTCGACACCGTCGCCGAGGCGACGCCCGAGCCCGTCGTCGAGCCGCAGGTCGACACCGTCGCCGAGGCGACGCCCGAGCCCGTCGCCGCCGACGTCACGTCGAGCGACGGCGCGCCGGCCGACGCCGTGGCCACCGAGACGGCGCCCGCCGAGGACGCCACCGCCGAGGTCACCGCCGCGGATGCGGCGAAGGCGGAAGCGGCTGCCGCCGAGGCCGCCATCGCGAAGCTGCCCAAGCCGGCTCGCGCCCAGGCGCGTCTCGCCGCCGCCATCGAGCGCGTGGGCGGGGCCCCGGTCATCCTCGAGGCGCTCAGCCCCAAGCACGACGACCAGGGTCAGCAGCTCAAGTGGGCCGCCGTCTGCTGTCAGGCCTCACAGGGCCTTCCGCCCGGCGATCCCGTCTTCGCCGCTTGGCTGCGTCTGGCCATCACTCCCGTGCGCGAGATCAAGAACGAGGTCTCTGACCGACCCGACCGCGGTCGCCGCGACGGTGGTGGCCGTGACGGCCGCCGTCCGCGCTCCGGCGGGCGTCCCGATTCGCGCGGTGGTCGCGCGGGCTCCGGCGACGTCGCCGCCCACGGCCGCGACGGCGCGTTCAAGACCAAGGTCCGCATCATCGGGGACCTCAGCAGCATCGTCTCCTAGCTCCGGCGCGCGACACCGCCAGCGGCTCCCAACGGGCGCCGGCCTCAGCGCGAGGCCGGCGCCCGTTCTGCGTCAGATGCCGCGTGCCTCGTGAGCGGCGGCCTCGGCGTCCTCGAGCTGGCGCTCGACGAGCGCGAGGCCGGTGTCCCAGAAGCCGGGATCGGCCAGGTCGACGCCGACGATCCGCCCGAGATCCTCGGGCGAGCGGGAACCGCCCGCGGCGAGCATCTCGAGGTAGGCCGGAACGAAGGCGTCTCCCTCCTGCTCGTAGCGCGCGTACACCGCGAGCGCGAGCAGCTGGCCGTAGGCGTAGGCGTAGACGTAGCCCGGCGTGCTGATGAAGTGGGGGACGTAGGACCACCACGAGCGATAGCCGTCGGTGATCTCCACCGAGTCTCCGAGCAGCTCGTGCTGGGACTCGAACCAGAGCTCGTTGAAGCGCTCCACCGCGAGCTCTCCCTGCTCACGGCGCTCCGTGTGCACCAGGTGCTCGAAGCGGTTCATCGCCACCTGGCGGAAGACGGTCGCGATGGCGCCTTCGAGGCTCTCGGCCAACAGCGAGAGGCGCGACTCGGGGGTCGTCGCCTGCTCGAGCAGGCGGCCGAAGACGATCGTCTCGCCGAACACGCTCGCCGTCTCGGCGGTGGTCAGCGGCGTCCCCTGCTGGAAGATCCCCTGCCGGCGCGCCAGTGAGAAGTGCACGCCGTGGCCGAGCTCGTGCGCCAGCGTGAGGACGTCACGTCGCCGGGCCGTGTAGTTGAGCATCACGTAGGGGTGCACGGAGGGAACGCCCGAGGCGCAGAAGGCACCGCCGCGCTTGGCGGGGCGGACCGGGGCATCGATGTAGTTGCCGTCGAAGAACTTCCGCGCCGTGTTGCCGAGCTCCGGCGAGAACGACGAGTAGGAGTCGAGGACAAGTTCGCGCGCCTGCTGCCAGGTGAACGTCTGGTCGTCGTCGGTCACCGCCGCCATGCGGTCGTAGTCGGCGAGCCGGTCGAGCCCGAGCAGGCGGGCCTTGAGCCGGTACCACCGGCGCGGCAGCTCGTAGCGGCCGCGAACCGCGGAGATCAGCGCCGCCACCGACTCGTCGGACGCCTCGTTGGCGAGGTTCCGGCTGGCGAGCCAGTGAGGGAAGTGCCGCAGCCGGTCGTCGACCATCTTGTCGGCTAACAGCGTGTTGAAGATATAGGCGCGCGTCCGCACTCCCGGCTGCAGCGCCACGGTGACGCGCTCGGCGGCGTGGCGGCGGACGTCGCGATCGGCCGACGCCAGCCGCGAGAGGGCGACTTCGAGCGACACCGGCTCCGGCTCGTCGTCGACGTCGACCTGGATCGCCGAGGTCTGCTCGGCGAACAGCCGGTCCCAGGCGCTTGAGCCCGACAGGCTCTTCTCGGCGAGGATGCGCTCCTCGGGCTCGGTCAGCAGGTGGGGCCGGTAGCGCCGGGCGGTCCGCAGGTGGTGCCGGCAGAACTCGAGCCCGCCGGACGCCAGCAGCTCATCGGCGCGGGCTTCGTCAACGGCCGCCCACTCGAGCTCGAAGAACAGCAGGGCGGTCTCGATCTGCGTGCCCTTCTCCTGGACGCGCTGCAGGAGCGCGCCGCGCTCGGGCTGGGCGGTGTCGGTCGAGAAGCGCAGCATCGCGTAGGAGCCGGCGCGCCCGACGGAGTCGTGGATCGCCTCCAGGGCGTGCATGGCCTCGGCGAGGCCCGCCGCGTCGAGCTCGGCGACGCGTCCCGCGTATGCGGAGGAGAAGGCCTGGGCACGCGTCAGCGCCTCGTCGAGCAGGCGGTCCACGGCGGCGGCGGCGTCGGCTTCGCCCGCCCCGTCGAGCAGCGGGGCCAGGTTCCACTCGACGGCATCGAGCGCGGGATCCTTTACGTGTGCGGCGGTCATGGGATCCCACGTTACCCCGCCCGCCCGACCGCGATCACCCTCGCCGGGCGACGGCGGCGCGGCTCAGGCCGGGTGGTCGGGGCCGAGCTCGAGGGCCGCGGAGTTGATGCAGTAGCGCTTGCCGCCGCGGCTGCGCGGACCGTCGTTGAAGACGTGACCGAGGTGGCCCCCGCAGGCCCGGCAGACGACTTCGGTGCGCCGGCCCCACCAGGACCAGTCGCTGCGGCTCTCGATAGCGCCGGCGACGGCCGGGGAATCGAAGCTCGGCCAGCCGGTGCGCGAGTCGAACTTCGCGCTCGCGTCGAACAACGCCGCACCGCATCCGGCGCAGCGGTACGTGCCGTCGTCGTGGCAGTCCCAGTAGCGGCCGGTGAACGGGCGCTCGGTGCCCTTGCGGCGCAGCACGTCGTACTGCTCGGGCGTCAGCTCGGCGCGCCACTCGGCGTCGGTCTTGGCGATGGCCGGATCCATGTCAGTCGTGACGCGGCGCGGGCGCTCACCGCGCCCGCGCCGTGCCCTCAGCTCTCGGAGTCCAGCTGCAGCGAGGCGGAGTTGATGCAGTAGCGCAGCCCGCCCTGGTCGCGCGGGCCGTCCGGGAAGACGTGGCCCAGGTGGCCGCCGCAGTTGCGGCACACCGCTTCGGTGCGCACCATCCCGTAGGAGGAGTCGTCACGGGCCTCGACCGCCTCGGCCACGGCGGGCTCGGTGAAGCTCGGCCAGCCCGTTCCGGAGTCGAACTTCGTCTGCGACGAGAACAGCTCGGCGCCGCAGCCGGCGCAGTGGTAGAGCCCGTCCTCGTGGGCGTTCCAGTAGCGGCCGGTGAACGCGGGCTCGGTGCCCGCCTCGCGAAGCACCTCGTACTGCTCGGGCGTCAGCTCCGCGCGCCACTCCGCTTCCGTCTTGGAGACCTTCTCGGCCACGGTGTCCCTTTCGTCGAATCGGCTCAGCAAGAGGTTACGCGCCCGCTCCGGCTCCGGTTCACGGCGCCGGCGCCTGTCCCGCCGTCACCGACCGGGCGCCGCCGCGGATGGGGTGAGACCGTGCTGGGTAGCTCCTGGAGGAGCGGGCGTCCTCGCGACTCGCTAGCGTCCGACCCCCGTTCCCCACGCCAGGAGCCAGCCCCCGATGACCGCCGGTCCGGATCAAGCGCTCGACGAGCTGTGCGTCAACACCATTCGCACGCTCTCCATGGACGCCGTCCAGAAGGCGAACTCGGGACACCCCGGTACGCCGATGGCGCTCGCGCCCGTTGCGCACGTCCTCTACACGCGGGTGATGCGCCACGCGCCCGAGAGCCCCGAGTGGCCCGACCGTGACCGCTTCGTCCTCTCGGCCGGGCACGCGTCGATGCTCCTCTACTCGATCCTGCACCTCACGGGCTACGGGATCTCGCTCGGAGACATCAAGAACTTCCGCCAGCTGAACTCGCCGGCCGCCGGCCACCCCGAGTACCGCTACGCGCCGGGCATCGAGAGCACGACCGGTCCGCTCGGGCAGGGCATCGCCACCGCGGTCGGCATGGCGCTCGCCGAGCGCATGCTGGCGGCTCGCTTCAACCGCGACGGCCACGAGATCGTGGATCACTACACGTACTCGATCACCTCCGACGGAGACCTCCAGGAGGGCATATCCGCCGAGGCCTCGTCGCTGGCCGGCCACCTCGGCCTCGGCCGGCTGATCGCCTTCTACGACCAGAACCACATCTCGATCGAGGGCGACACCGACCTGTCCTTCACCGAAGACGTCGGCAAGCGCTACGAGGCCTACGGCTGGCACGTGCAGGACCTGCGCGAGGACATCGACCTGGCCTCGCTCGAGGGCGCGGTGGTGGCGGCCAAGGCGGTCACCGACCGGCCGTCGCTGATCATCATCCGCACGCACATCGCTCCGGGCTCGCCGAACAAGCAGGACACCCACGGCGCCCACGGCTCGCCCCTCGGTGAGGAGGAGATCCGGCTCACCAAGCAGGCCTACGGGTGGCCGAGCGAGGAGCCGTTCTTCATCCCCGACGAGGCGCTCGCGCATTTCCGGCGCTGCGTCGAGCGCGGTGAGCGGCTCGAGAGCGAATGGCGCCAGCGCTTCGAGGTCTACCGCGGGGCCCATCCCGAGCTGGCCGCCGAGTTCGACCGCATCCAGGCCGCCGAGCTTCCCGGGGGCTGGGACGCGGAAGTGCCCAGCCGCGGCCCCGAGGACGGCTCCATCGCCACCCGCAAGGCGTCCAGCGAGGTCATCCAGTGGGCGGCCGGACAGGTGCCCGAGCTGGTGGGCGGGTCGGCGGACCTCGCGCCGTCCACGCTGACGCTCATCGATGGTGGCGGCGACGTGGGACCGGGCTCCTACGACGGGCGCAACCTGCACTTCGGGATCCGCGAGCACGCCATGGGCGCCGTCGTCAACGGTCTCTCCCTGCACGGCCTGCGCGCCTACGGAGCCACGTTCCTGATCTTCAGCGACTACATGAAGGCGGCCATGCGGATCGCCGCCCAGTCGCACCTGGGCTCGATCTTCGTCTTCACGCACGACTCCATCGGGCTCGGCGAGGACGGGCCGACGCACCAGCCCATCGAGCAGCTGGCGTCCCTGCGGGCGACGCCGAACCTCAACGTGGTGCGCCCGGCCGGCTTCAACGAGACGGCTCTCGCGTGGCGCTTCGCGCTGGCCAACAAGACGACGCCGACCGTCATGGCGCTGTCGCGCCAGGGCCTGCCGGTGGAGGACGGGGTGCCGGCCGACGCGATCGAGCGCGGCGCCTACGTGCTCCGCGAGGCGTCGAGCGGCGAGCCGGACCTCATCCTGATCGCGACCGGCTCCGAGGTCGCGGTCGCCCAGGACGCCTACGACCTGCTCGACCAGGAGGGGATCTCGGTCCGCCTGGTCTCCATGCCGTGCATGGAGCGCTTCGCCGAGCAGGACGAGGACTACCGCGACGGCGTCCTGCCCCCGTCGGTCACCGCGCGGGTGGCGGTCGAGGCGGCCAGCTCCTTCGGGTGGCACCGGTGGGTCGGCGAGCGCGGCGACGTGGTGGCGATGGAGAGCTTCGGTGCGTCGGCGCCGCAGAAGGTGCTCTACGAGCACTTCGGCTTCACCGGCGAGCAGGTTGCGGAGCGGGCGCGGACCGTCGTGCGGCGGCTCGCGGGGAGCTCGCGTTGAGAATCTTCCAGAAGGAGCTCAGATGAGCGTTTCGGCGATCAACGAACGACTGGCGGCGCTGACCGCGGAGGGGACGAGCGTCTGGCTCGACCAGCTGCGGCGCGGCATGATCGCGAGCGGTGAGCTCGCGCGGATGGTCGAGGAGGACTCCCTGCGGGGCGTCACCTCGAATCCCGCCATCTTCGAGAAGGCCATCCTCGGCTCGTCGGATTACGACGAGGGGCTCATCGAGCTGGTGCGCGAGAACCTCTCGGCCGACGAGCTCTATCGCCGCATCGCCGTCGACGACGTGCGCGATGCGTGCGACGTCCTGCGCGGCGTCTACGACGAGACCGGCGGCGTCGACGGCTACGTCTCGCTGGAGGTGGCTCCCAGCCTGGCCCACGACACGGAGGGGACGATCGCGGAGGCGCGCTCGTTCTGGCAGCTCGTGGACCGGCCGAACCTGATGATCAAGGTTCCCGGCACCGACGCCGGCATCCCCGCCGTCGAGCAGCTGCTCTACGAGGGCCTCAACGTCAATGTCACGCTGCTGTTCGCCGTCTCCCAGTACGAGAAGGTGATGGAGGCCTTCATTACCGCGATGGAGCGCCGCCAGGCGGAGAACCTGCCGCTGGACCGCCAATCGGTCGCCTCCTTCTTCGTCTCGCGGGTCGACTCCGAGGTCGACAAGCGGCTCGAGTCGATGGGCAACACCGAGCTGCTCGGGATCGCCGGACTCGCCAACGCGCGGGCCGCCTACCAGGCGTTCAAGCGCGTCTTCGGCGGCGAGCGGTTCGCGACGCTCGCCGAGGCGGGCTGCCCCGTCCAGCGGCCCCTGTGGGCATCGACCGGCGTCAAGAACCCGGCGTACCCGCAGACGATGTACGTCTACGAGCTGGTGGCCCCGAGCACGGTCAACACCATGCCGCTCAACACCCTGGTCGCGGCCGGGCAGGAGGGCGAGATCCGGGGCGCGACCGCCGACCAGGATCCCGCCGACGACCTACGGCGGCTCGGTGACGCCGGCATCGACCTCGACGACGTCACCGAGAAGCTCCTGCTCGACGGCATCGAGGCGTTCGTGAAGCCGATGGACAAGCTGATCGACGGCATCGAGCGCAAGCGCGAGGCGATCGTCACCGGCCGGCCCGGCGGCATCGACGCCGACCTGCCCGCCGACTTCGAGAAGTTCGTTGCCGACCGCGTCGCCAAGGCCGTCGACGAGGAGGTCGTCCGCCGCATCTGGCACCGCGACGGCACCCTGTGGGCGCCCGAGGGCACTCCCGAGCTGACCGACCGCCTCGGCTGGCTGAGCATCGTCGAGACGATGCTCGGCGAGGTCGACGATCTGCGCCAGTTCGTGAGCGAGGTACGTGGCGACGGCATCACCGACGTCGTCGTCCTCGGCATGGGTGGCTCCAGCCTGGCGCCGGAGGTCTTTCGCCAGTCGGCGGGGCGGTCCGGCGACGGGCTGCGCCTCCACGTGCTCGACTCGACCCATCCCCGCCAGGTGAGGGCGGTGGCCGAGTCGATCGACCCCACCAGGACGCTGTTCCTGCTCTCGACCAAGTCGGGTGGGACGATCGAGACGCTCTCGCTGTTCAAGCACTTCCACGCGATCCAGGGCGACGGAAGCCACTGGGCGGCGATCTCCGATCCCGGGTCGTCGCTGCTCGACCTCGCCGAGCAGCACTCCTTCCGCCGCGCGTTCGTCAACGACCCCGAGATCGGCGGCCGCTACTCGGCCCTGTCATTCTTCGGGCTCGTGCCGGCCGCGCTGGTCGGCATCGATGTCGGGGGCGTGCTCGACTCCGCGCGCGTCGGGGTCGAGACCTGCGGCGAGTCGAGCAGCGCCGACGCCAACACCGGCCTGTGGCTTGGCTGCGCGCTCGGCGAGCTCGCGCTGCAGGGCTGCGACAAGCTCACCTTCGTGGTCGATGAGCCGCTCGGCTCCTTCGGGCTGTGGGCCGAGCAGCTGATCGCCGAGTCGACCGGCAAGCACGGCCAGGGCATCCTGCCGATCGCCGACGAGCCCCTCGCCGATCCGCAGGCCTACGGCAAGGACCGCGTCTTCCTGCACCTGCGCAACACCGAGTCGCCCGACGAGGCCGCCGACGCGGCGCTCGTCGAGCTGGCCAAAGCCGGTCACGCCGTGCTCGTCCTGCACTACGAGGGCGCCATCGACCTGGGGAGGCTGTTCTTCATCAGCGAGTTCGCCACCGCGGTGGCGGGCTGGGCGCTGGGCATCAACCCGTTCGACCAGCCCAACGTCCAGGAGGCCAAGGACAACACCCGCAGGGTGCTCGACCAGGGCCCCGCGGAATCTGAGGACGGATCGGCGTCGACGCTGCTGGGCGGGCTGCAGTCGCCGAGCTACCTCGCGATCCTCGGCTACCTCCCGTACGCGGACGAGGTCTCGGCGGCGATCGCACGGCTGCGGGGCGCGGTGGTGGCCCAGCGCGGCGTGGCCACGACGTTCGGCTACGGCCCGCGTTACCTGCACTCGACGGGTCAGCTGCACAAGGGAGGCCCCGCATCCGGCGCCTTCCTGCTGCTGACCGACGACTCCGACGAGGACGCGGAGATCCCCGGCGAGGGCTACGGCTTCCGCCGCCTCATCGAGGCACAGGCCGCCGGAGACCTCGAGACCCTGCGGGCGCACGGGCTCGACGCGGTGCGCCTCAGGCTGCCGGCCGGAGACCTCGCCGCCGCCATCGACCAGCTCGCAAAGGACGCCTGATGCAGATCGGCTTCGTCGGCCTCGGCCGCATGGGCGGCAACATGGTGCATCGGATCCATCGTGACTCCGACCACCAGGTCGTCGCCTTCGACTTCAGCGCCGAGGCGGTCGCCGCCGCCGAGGGCTACGGCGCGAGCGCCGCGGCCTCGCTGGAGGAGATGGTAGGCCAGCTCGACGCGCCGAGGACGGTGTGGATCATGGTGCCGGCGGGAGCGCCCACCCAGCAGACCGTCGAGGCCCTCGCCGATCTGCTGGCACCTGGAGACCTGATCGTCGATGGCGGCAACTCGAACTGGCACGACGACCAGCGGCGCGCGGCCGAGCTGCGCGCCCGCGGGCTGCACCACGTCGACGTCGGCACCAGCGGCGGCGTGTGGGGCCTCCAGGAGGGCTACTGCATGATGGTCGGCGGCCCCCAGGAGGGCATCGAGCGCCTGGCGCCCATCCTCGACGTGCTGGCGCCGCCCGACGGCTGGCGGCACTTCGGCGACTCGGGAGCCGGCCACTTCGTGAAGATGGTCCACAACGGCATCGAGTACGGGATGATGCAGGCCTACGCCGAGGGCTTCGAGCTGATGCACAAGTCGGAGTTCCCGGTCGACCTCAAGGAGGTCGCCGGGCTCTGGAACCGCGGCTCGGTGGTCCGATCCTGGCTCTGCGAGCTCGCCGAGCGCGCGTTCGAGCAGGAGGGCAACGACCTGGCGGGCATCGGAGGACACGTGTCGGACTCCGGTGAGGGACGCTGGACGATCGTCGACGCCATCGACCACGACGTGCCGACTCCGGTCATCACCGCCGCGCTCTACGCCCGCTTCTACTCGCGTGGCGAGGGTGACTACAACAACCGGGTGCTGGCCGCGCTGCGCAACCAGTTCGGCGGCCACGAGGTCAAGCGGAACTCCTGATGGCGATCGCCGAGCCGTATTCGCAGCCGCAGAACCCGCTGGTCGAGGGCCTCGAGCGGCTTCCGGTCCCGCCCACGACGCTGAGCATCTTCGGCGCCACGGGGGACCTGGCCCGGCGCAAGCTGCTGCCGGCGCTCTACAACCTCGCTCACGAGGGGGCGCTGCCGGAGCGCTTCAACCTGGTCGGCATCGCCCGCAAGGAGATGTCCGACGACGACTTCCGCGCGTTCGCCCGCGAGTCGATCACCTCCTTCTCGCGTCGCGAGCCGGATCCGGCCGTCCTCGACGGGCTGCTCAAGCGGCTGCGCTACGTCGGCTTCGGCTTCGGCGACGCCAGCGGATACCCCCGGCTGCGCGAGGCGATCGAGGAGCTCGACGTCGAATCCGGCATCGTCCTCAACCGCGTCTACTACCTGTCGACGTCGCCCGAGTTCTTCGGGACGATCATGGAGTCGCTCAAGGCGGCCCGCATGAACCGGCACCCGGAAGTCGACGTGCGGGTGATCGTCGAGAAGCCGTTCGGCACCGACCTCGCGTCGGCGCGCGCGCTGCAGGCGATCGTGGCCGGCGCCTTCCGCGAGTCGCAGGTCTTCCGCATCGATCACTACCTCGGGAAGGAGACGGTGCAGAACGTCCTCGCGTTCCGCTTCGCCAACTTCCTCTTCGAGCCGGTGTGGAACCGCAACTACATCGACCACGTGCAGATCACCGCCGCCGAGGACCTCGGCATCGGCTCGCGCGCCGGCTACTACGACTCGTCGGGCGCGCTGCGCGACCTCGTCCAGAACCACATGCTGCAGCTGCTGACGCTGCTGTGCATGGAGCCGCCGGCCAGCTTCGACGCCGACAAGGTCCGTGACGAGAAGGTCAAGGTCCTCGACGCCATCCGGCCGATGCGCGCCGACGAGGTGGCGCGCGAGACGGTTCGCGGGCAGTACAACGCCGGCGTGGTCGCCGGCGAGCGGGTACCGGGCTACTCCGGAGAGGACGGCGTCCCCGAGGGCTCTCGCACCGAGACCTACGCCGCGTTGCGCCTGGAGGTCAACAACTGGCGCTGGGCCGGCGTGCCGATCTTCTTGCGCACCGGCAAGCGCCTGGCCCGCAAGGTCACCGAGATCGCCGTCCAGCTCAAGCCGGTGCCCCACATGGCCTTCCAGGGCAACGACTCCGAGGGCGTGCGCCCCAACCAGCTGATCCTCACCGTGCAGCCGAACGAGGGCGTCTCGATCTCGCTCGGCGCCAAGGTGCCCGGGACGCGCATGAGCATCCGGCCGGTCAACATGGAGTTCCTGTACGGGACCACCTTCCTGTCCGAGTCACCTGAGGCCTACGAGCGGCTGATCACCGACGCCATGCGCGGTGACGCGACGCTGTTCACCCGCAACGACGAGGTCGACGCCCAATGGTCGATCATCGATCCGATCCTGGCCGCCTGGCGCGAGTCGCCAACGCCGCCCGAGCCCTACGAGGCGGGCGACGACGGGCCCGAGGCGGCCGACGCGCTGCTCGGCCCCGGACGCACCTGGCGCACGCTCTGACATGACCGACGACGTGTGGTACGCGACGGGCACCACTCCCGCCGCCATCGAATCCGCGCTGCGCACGCTGCTGTCGCACCGCCACCGCCGCTCCGCCGCGTTCGTCCCGGCCCGGGTGCTGAACCTGGTCGCGATCGTGGACGCCGAGTTCAGCGGCGAGGTGGAGAACCGGCTCGCCCGCCTGCGCGAGTCCCATCCCTCGCGCCTGGTCCTCTGCAAGGTCTCCGAGGGCCAGGAGGGGCTCGACGCCATCGCCTCGATCGGCTCCATCGGCGACGAGTCGACGACCGGAGCGGTGGCCGTCGGCCGCGAGCGCGTCGAGCTGACGATGGCGCCCCGCCACGTCGAGGCGCTCGACACCATCGTGGCGCCGCTCATGGTCGGCGACCTGCCGACCGTCGTGTGGGCGCCGCACGGCCACGGTGAGGGCATCGATGCCCTGCGCCGCCACGCGCAGGTGGTCTTGCTCGACTCCCAGGACGAGCCGGACGTCAGCCACGCCCTTATGCGAGCCCAATCGCTTTCCAACCACCTGCGGGTGGTCGACCTCGCCTGGCTGCGCTCGGCGCCTTGGCGTGAGCGCGTCGCCGCCACCTTCGACCCTCCCGAGCTGCGCCGGGCGCTGACCTCCATCGTCGGAGTCACCGTCCGCCACCGCCAGGACTCGGCGGCCGCGGGGCTGCTGTTCTGCGGCTGGCTCGCCACCCGGCTCGGCTGGCGGCCGGAGTCGCTGACCGGCCGCGACGCCGATCGCCTCGGGCGCCTCCGCGCCCGCCGCGGCGAGGTCGCGGTTCGCCTGGAGGCGGTCGAGCTGCAGACGCCCGGGCTCGGTGGCGTCACGATCGAGACGGCCTCCGGCGAGTCGGTCTCGCTCGACCGCGCTCCCGGGGGGCTGCGGTCCCTGCGACGGGCCCGCGACGGCACCGAGGCCGAGTGGACGGTCCTGGGCGCGTCACGCGGAGAGCGCGGGATCCTCGCCGACGGCGTGCGCAACGCGCTGCTGCGTGACGTCATCTATCCGCCCGCCCTGCAGGCCGCGCACGCGATGGCGGCATGACCGACATCTCGGTGGTCCAGGATCCCGCGGCGGTCGTCGCCGACCTGCTCGTGCAGGCGGCCGTCGCCGGGCAGCACATCGTCCTCACCGGCGGCTCCACTCCCGCCGACGCCTACCGGCGCGCGGCCGCGGCCGGCGCGGACTGGAGTGCCGCCACCGTGTGGTTCGGCGACGAGCGCTGCGTGCCGCCCGACGACGAGCGCTCCAACTTCGGCATGGCCGCCGCCGCTCTGCTGGACCGGCTGCCCACGGGAACCCGCCCGCGCGTCGTCCGGATGGAGGGCGAGGCGGGTCCCGAGGCGGGCGCCGCCGCCTACGAGGAGCGGCTGCGCGGAGAGCTCGGCGATCGCCCTCGCTTCGACCTGCTGCTGCTTGGCCTCGGCGACGACGGGCACATGGCGTCGCTGTTTCCGGGCAAGCCGCAGGCGGGGGAGACCGAGCGACTGGTGACCGGAGTCCCCGAGGCGGGGCTGGCGCCGTTCGTGCCCCGCATCAGCCTGACCGTCCCCGTCATCAACGCCGCGCGCCGCGTGGTCTTCCTGGTCTCCGGCGCCGGCAAGGCGTCCGCCGTGGCGCGCGCCTTCGGCGACGGCTCGGATCCCGCCGTTCCCGCCAGCCTCGTTGTCGACCCGGTGGTCATCCTCGATGCCGCCGCGGCCTCGGAGCTCGAGCGATGACCTCGCACCAGTACATCGGCGTCGACGTCGGCGGCACCAAGATCGCCGTGACGACGATGCTCGACGGCCAGCTGTCACCGCCGGTGGTGGAGCCGACCGAGCTCGGGGACTCCGCCGCGTTGATCGAGCAGCTCATCACGCTGATCGAGGGCGTCCGCTCTCCATCGGCACGGGCGGTCGGCATCGGCGTGCCATCGATCGTCGAGTTCGCCACCGGTCGCATCCGCCACAGCGTCAACATCCCGCTGGCCGACGTGCCGCTGCGGGACTTGCTCACCGAGCGTCTGGGAATGCCGGTCTACGTCGACAACGACGCGAATTGCGCCGCATTGGCCGAGGCCTACGACGGCAACCAGCTCACCGGCACCCAGCTGGTGATGATCACCGTCGGCACCGGGGTGGGCGGCGGCCTGGTGCTCAACGGGCGTCTGTTCCGCGGCGCCACCGGGGCGGCCCCCGAGCTCGGCCACACGACGATCGGCCTCGACCTGCGCGACGGCGCTCCGCCGCTCACCGAGTGGCCGAGGGCCGGCTCGCTCGAGGCGCTCGCCTCCGGCTCGGCGCTCGACGAGCTCGCCCAGGCGGCAGCCGAAGCCCATCCGGACTCGGCGCTCGGCCGCATCCTGGCCGCCGACGGCGAGGTGTCCGGTCCCGACGCGGTGACCGCCGCCGCCGCCGGGGATGCAGTGGCGATCGACGTGATGACGGTTCTCGGCCAGCGGCTCGGCATCGGCATCGCCAACGTCATCAACCTGTTCGACCCGTTCGAGGTGGTCATCGGCGGCGGCGTGTCGTCGGCCGGCGAGCTGCTGCTCGGACCCGCCCGCGAGGCCGCCGCGCGCTACACGCTGCCCGGCGTCGGCACGCGTACCGAGATCCGCCTCGCCCGCCACGGGACCGCCGCCGGCGTCCTCGGCGCCGCGCTGCTGGCAGCCCACGAGGAGGAGCAGCCGTGAGGGTCGCGTGTGCCTTCGACCACGCCGGCTTCGCGCTCAAGCAGCTCGTGCTCGAGTTGGTCGGCGCCGAGGGCCATGAGCCCGTCGACCTCGGCACGCACTCGACCGATCCGGTCGACTACCCCGACACGGCGCGGGCCGCCGGCCACGCGATCCGCGAGGGACGCGCCGAACGCGCCATCGTGGTCTGCGGCTCCGGTGCGGGGGTGGCGGTCGCCGCGTGCAAGATCCCCGGAATCCGCGCCGCCGTCGCCCACGACACCTACACCGCTCACCAGGCCGTCGAGCACGATGACGTCAACGTGCTGTGCCTGGGCGGGCGCGTGATCGGTCCCGCCTATGCGGAGGAGATCATGCGCGCCTTCCTGGGCGCCTCCTTCACCGGCGAGGAGCGCCATCTGCGGCGTCTGGCGAAGATCGCCGCCATCGAGCAGGAGTTCGCCGGCGGTTGAGGCCGGGCTCGCGGCGTTTGGGGAGTGGCGAGCCGAGGAAGACGGTTGCCATGCGTGTGATCGAATGCAACCAGTGCGGTGAGACGATCTCCGCCGCCGACGACGACGAGCTGACCGAGCGCCTCGCCGGTCATCTCGAGTCCGAGCACGACGACGAGATGGAGACGGGACGGTTGGCCGACTTCGTCTCCGCCAACGCCTACGACGCGACCGACTCCTGAGCGCCCGCGGCACCCGGATCCGAGCCCCGGGATCGCCCGCCGCGCCGATAGCATCGCCGCGTGCCCGTCACCTCCGACCACGAGCGCGATCCGCTCGTCCTCGAGGGACCGACGCTCACGCTGCGCTACGCCGCCGTCCCGGACGCCCCTCGCCTGTTCGAGCTGGCGGGCGACCCGCAGGTGACGCGGTGGTTCTCCTGGGGTCCCTATACCGATCCGAAGCAGCCGCTGGTCTACATCGACTCGCTGCCCGACAAGCGCGAACGCGGTGAGCTGCTCGACTTCCTCGTCGTGCACCGCCAGGACGGGCCGATCGGCGTGACCGGCCTCTCGGAGCTCTCACGGCGGGACGCTCGCGCCACGGTGGGCACGTGGTTCGCGGCGGCCTGGTGGGGGAGTGGTGCCAATCGCGAGTCCAAGGCGATGGTGGCCGCGCTCGCCTTCCGCACGCTCGGGGTCAATCGCCTCACCGCATGGGCCAACACCCACAACATTCGGTCGCAGGCAGCGCTCGAGGGCGTCGGCTTCCGCCGCGAGGGCCTCCTGCGGGCCTGGCATCGCCATGGTGACGCCGTGCATGACGTCTTCGTGTTCGGCATGGTCCGCGAGGACTGGCTCGCCTCGCCGCTCAGCGCGGTCCCGGTGCGGATCAGCGGAACGCCGCCGCCCGCCTGGGCGCTGTCCTGACGCCGGATCAGCTTGCGCGGACGCGCGGACGCGCGGGCGCCGCAAGCCGGTGTGGAGGCCCTGCCCCTTGTCGGTCGCCTTCCCATGCTCGACAGTGCCCTCCGTCATGACCGGCCGTCACGCCACCTACGCGCAAGTCGCGCTGCTCGCGATCGCGGCGGTGTGGGGCGGGACGTTCGTGATGGTGCAGGACGCGGTGCGCGAGATGCCGGTCCTGACCTTCCTCGCCTACCGGTTTCTCGCCGCGGCGGCGATCGTCGCCTACGCCTTCCGCCGTCAGCTACGCGCGCTGAGCATGGCGGGCTGGCGCGCCGGACTGGTGATGGGCGTCTTCCTCACCCTCGGCTACGTCCTGCAGACACTGGCGCTGCTCGACACCACGGCCGCCAACGCCGGCTTCATCACCGGGCTGTTCGTGGTGTTCACCCCGCTGCTGGCGGCGGCCGTGCTGCGCGTACGTGTCTCGGCCGTCACGTGGGCGGGCGCGGTCGTCTCGGCCATCGGCCTGGCGCTACTGGCCGGCGTGGGCGGAAGCTGGCATCCGCTCGGTGACGGGCTGGCGCTCGGCTGCGCGGTGGCCTTCGCCGCTCACATCCTCGTCACCGACGCCGGCGTGCGCTCACATGCGATCGGCGGCCTGCTGGCCGTGCAGCTCGCCGTCTGCGGGTTCGCCTGCCTGGCCGCGTCGGCGGCGATAGGCGACCTCGTCGCGCCGTCGAGCGGCTCGCTGTGGGTGGCGCTCGCCGTCACGGCGGTGATCGCCAGCGCCCTGGGCTTCTGGGTCCAGTCCTACGCCCAGCGCCACGCTCCCCCCGCTCGCACCGCCCTGATCCTGGCGTCCGAGCCGGCGTTCGCGGGTCTCTTCGGCGTGACGCTCCAGGGCGACCAGCTCAGCCGCCTGAGCCTGCTCGGCGCGGTCATGATCCTGGCGGCGATCATCGCCGTCGAGGTGCTTCCGCGCCGCCGGGACCGCCGCGCGCAGGCGCTGGCCGCCTGAGCGGCACCGCGCGCGGCGGTCAGACGCGGCGGGACTCCCAGCGAAAGCCGCGGACGGCCGGGATGGCCCCGAGCAGGCCCCAGGCCAGGACGACCAGCAGGCCGCCCCAGTGCGTCGCGAGCCCGGCCCCGTCGACCCAGGCGCCCGCGATCCCGTCGACCAGGTGGGTGAGGGGCAGGACCTGCGCCACGTCGGCGATCATCGCGGGAGCGTCGGCCTCGTCGTAGAAGACGCCGGAAACGCCGATCACCGGCAGGAAGATGGCGTTGACGTAGGCGGGAGCGGACTCGGCGTGGGGGATCAGGTGGGCGAGGGCGACTCCGAGGGCGGCGAAGCTCGCCGCGCCGGCGGCCACGAAGACGGCCAGCGAGAGCCAGTCGCGGGGCCACTCGAGGCCGAACACCAGCCGGCCGACGACGGTGACCAGCAGCACCTGGACGACCGTGTTGGTGGCGGCGTGCGCGCCGAGGGCGGCGAGGTAGGCCGAGGACGGCAGCGGCGTGCTGCGCATCCGCTTGAGGATCCCGCGCTCGCGCAGCGACACGACGTTGTGAGCCAGCGCGTTGAAGGTCGTCGTCATCACGCTCATGGCGGCGATGCCGGGCACCAGCACCTCGAGCTGATCGCGGTCGCCGGCGAAGACCACGCCGAACAGGACGAGGAAGAGGAGCGGCACGCCGGCGTTGAAGAACGCGGCGGTCGGATTGCGCCAGAACATGCGCCGCTCCAGGCGGTACTGGCGCCACGTCAGCGTCGCCCAGCTCGGACGCCGGCCGCCGACCCGGCGCGCCGTGCCGGCGTGCGGGTGCTCGATCGCGTGGTCGGTCATGCCGGCACCGCCGCTTCGGCGGTGAGCTCCAGGTAGACGTCCTCGAGGGTCGGGCGGGTGACGCTGAGGCCCTCCAGCCGCTGTCCGCCGGCCAGCGCGCGGGCGGTGAGCTCGTGGAGCAGCTCGGTCGGCTCGGGTGTCTCGTGCTCGAAGTCGCTTCCGCCGAGGCGATAGGCGACCCGATAGCGCGCGGCGCCGGTTCCCAGCTCGGCCGGCGCGCCCTCCACGAGCAGCCGGCCGTCTTTGATGATCCCGACGCGATCGGCGAGCGCCTGGGCCTCGTCGAGGTAGTGGGTGGTGAGCAGGACCGTCTTGCCGAGCGCCCGCAGCCCCCGGATGGTGTCCCAGGCGGCCCGCCGAGCGGCGGGATCGAAGCCGGTGGTCGGCTCGTCGAGGAAGACGACCTCCGGATCTCCGACCAGCGCCAGCGCCAGATCCAGCCGGCGGCTCTGACCGCCCGAGAGCGTCCCGCTGCGACGGTCGGCGGCCTCCTGGAGGCCGACCAGAGCGAGGACCTCGTCGACGTCGCGGGGAGCGGCGTACATGCCCGCCCAGTGGGTGACCGCCTCACGCGCGCTCAGGTGCGGGTGGAATCCGCAGCTCTGCAGCACCATCCCGGCTCGCGCTCGCAGCTCCGCCGAACGCTCCAGCGGGTTCATGCCCAGCACCGTGACGGTTCCCGATGTCGGCGCGCGGAAGCCCTCGAGGATCTCCACGGTGGTCGTCTTGCCCGCCCCATTCGGCCCCAGCAATCCGTACACCTCGCCGCGCCCGACGGTCAGCGACAGCCCGCGGACCGCCTCGTGAACCCCGTAGGCCTTGCGCAGCTCCGCTACCTCGATTACGGGGTCGGTTAGGTGCACCACGGCCATCATGGCAACATTGCCGGGTCCCCATGCTCTGCGCGTGTATCGACATCGGGTCGAACACCACCCGCCTGCTGGTCGCGGAGGTCGGCGCGCAGGGTTTGCGGACGGTCGCCCAGCGCCGCGCCTTCACCCGCATCGGGGCCGACACGCGCGCCACCGGGTCGATCAGCCCGGGCAAGCTCGACGAGGTCGTCGGCGTCGTCGGCGAGTACCGCGCGGTGGCCGCCCAACTCGGCGCGATCGGCGTCCGCGTGGTCGCCACCGCGGCGCTGCGCGAAGCCGCCAACCGCGATCAGGTGCTCGAGGCGCTGGGTCGTCGCGTCGGGCTGGAAGTCGAGCTGCTCGATGGCGACGAGGAGGCGCGCCTCGCCTTCCTCGGGGCGACGCGGACGCTCGGCCATCCGCTGGAGGGCATGGTCGGTGTTGTCGACGTGGGCGGGGGGTCCACCGAGATCGCGGTCGGTACGGTCGCGGGGGGCGTCGAGTGGTCCTGCTCGCTGCGGCTCGGGTCGGGAATGCTCGCCTACGCGCACCAGCGCAGCGACCCGCCCTCGCGGCCCGAGCTCGATGCGATGGCCGCCGCCGCCGCGCAGCGACTCGCCGAGATCGACGTCCCGCCCGTCGACTGCGCCGTCGCCGTCGGGGGCAGCGCGACCTCGCTGCGGCGCCTGATGGGCTCGGTGCTCGACGGTCAGTGCATGAGCGACGCGCTCGTCCGCCTGACGAGCGGACCGGCCGAGCAACTGGGACCCGAGCTCGATCTGGCCGTCGAGCGTGTACGGCTCCTTCCGGCGGGAATACTCATACTGGCCGCAGCCGCGCTGCGGCTCCGGTCTTCCCTGGAGCTGGCGTGCGGAGGAATCCGCGAGGGCGTCTGCATCGACGCCGCCACCCGCAACCGACCCGACTGAAGCCAATGGCCAAAGCCAACGAGATCCCCATCGACCCCGCCGAGCCCTTCGCGCAGGCCGGCGCGCGCGTCGTCGGCCTGCGCGCCGACGAGCTGTTCGCCGAGCGCGAGGACGTCCTCGACCTGCACGACATCGAGCGGGTGCACGACATGCGCGTCGCCTCGCGCCGGCTGCGGGCGGTGCTCGAGATCTTCGCCTCGTGCTTCCCGAAGGACGCGTACTCCGACGTCCTGCGCGACGTCAAGCAGCTCGCCGACGCCCTCGGCGAGCGCCGCGACCCGGACGTCCACATCGACGCGATGGAGTCGTTCGCCGCCAGCGCCGACCCGCTGCACCGGCCCGGCGTCGAGACCCTGGTGGCGCACCTGCGGGCCCGCCAGGCCGACGGCAACCTCGTCCTCGAGCGCGAGCTGCGCAGGGCGCGCGAGACCGATCTGCACGGCCGCCTCACCGCGCTCGCCGGCTCTGCCGTGGCGGAGACGGCGTCTTGAAGGCGCGCCGCGTCAAGGGCCTCGATCCGACCGGTCTCCTCTCCGACAACTTCGAGCGCATCGTCCGGGTCCGCCTCGGGGAGCTGCAGGCGTTCATGCCCCGCGCCGCGGATCCGGCGGAGATCGCGGCGCTGCACGACATGCGCATCGCCGCCAAGCGCCTGCGCTACATCCTGGAGATCGCGCACCCCTGCTTTGGCGATTACGCCCAAACGGCGGTCAAGCGCATCAAGGAGCTGCAGGACCTGCTCGGCGAGATCCACGACTGCGACGTGCAGTCCGAGCAGCTGGAGGCGTTCCTGCGTGACCTCATCGCCGAGGACGCGCTCGCGCTCGCCCTGGCGGCGGAGGGAATGGACGACCTCGAGCCCGAGTCGCTGCGAGTCGCCCGCCACCACGACGACCACGCCGGAGTCGCCGCGCTGCTCGTCTACGTCCGCGCCCGTCGGCGAGTCCTGTTCGCCACCTTCGGCCGCCTCTGGAGCGACATGGAGCGCTCCGGCTTTGGGGCCCGGCTCGAGTACTCGCTAACCGAGCGCCCGGCGGTCCCGCCCAATCCACCGTCGGACTGCGAGGCGGCATGAGCCAGACCCTGCCCACTCGCGAGGACGTCGCGGCGCCCCTCAAGCTCGACGACCCGAAGCTGTTCTTCAACCGCGAGATGTCGTGGCTGCAGTTCAACGCGCGCGTGCTCGAGCTGGCCGAGGACGACCGCGTCCCGCTGCTCGAGCGCCTGAAGTTCTGCGCCATCCACACGTCGAACCTCGACGAGTTCTACATGGTGCGCGTGGCCGGTTTGCAGGACCAGATCGAGGCCGGCATCGGCACACCGCTGCAGGACGGTCGCACGCCGCAGGAGACCATCCTCGCCATCCGCGAGACCGTCTCGCAGCACAACACGCGCCAGTCGCGCTGCCTGCACGAGGAGCTGCTGCCGGCGCTGGCCGCCGAGGGCATCCGCGTCGTGTCCTACGAGGAAGTCGAGTCCGAGCGCCGCGACTCCCTCGACGAGCACTTCCGCAAGCGGATCTTCCCCGTCCTGACGCCGCTGGCCGTCGGACTCGGACGGCCGTTCCCGTACATCTCCAACCTGTCCCTGTCGCTGTGCGTGGTCGTACGCGACCCTGAGACCGGTCACGAGACCTTCGCGCGCATCAAGGTCCCCAAGGAGATGCTGCCGCGCTTCGTGCCGACCGGCGACAAGCGGACCTTCGTGCCGCTCGAGGAGCTCATCGCCGGCAACCTCGACCGGCTGTTCCCGGGCATGGAGGTCGTCGACCACGCGATCTTCCGCGTCACCCGTGACGGGGACTTCACCGTCTCCGACGAGGCCGACGACCTGCTCAAGGCGGTCGAGGCGGAGGTCCGGCGCCGCCGCTTCGGGGAGGTGGTGCGCGTCGAGGTGTCGACCAAGATGAGCGCCCGCATCCGCGAGCTCATCACCGAGGCCCTCGACGTCGAGCCCGGCGACGTCTTCGACATCGACGGCCTCCTCGACGCGACCGACCTGTGGGGGCTGGTCAAGCTCCCGGGCTTCGCCGAGCTGCGCGACGAGCCATGGACGCCGGTCACCCAGCCCCGCCTGCAGGCCGACGACGGCGGCGCGCCGGACGTGATGGGCGCCATGCGACGCGGCGACGTCCTCCTGCACCATCCCTACGACTCGTTCGCCACGTCGGTGGAGCGCCTCGTCGAGCAGGCGGTGGCCGACCCCGACGTGCTCGCCATCAAACAGACCGTGTACCGCACCAGCGACGACTCGCCGCTGGTTCCCGCCCTCATCCGCGCCGCCGAGCGCGGCAAGCAGGCGGTCTGCCTGGTCGAGCTCAAGGCCCGCTTCGACGAGCAGGCCAACCTCCAGTGGGCGCGCGCGATGGAGAAGGCCGGAGTCCACGTCGTCTACGGCCTGCCGTCGCTCAAGACCCACGCCAAGTGCGTCCTGATCGTCCGGCGCGAGGGCGACGGGGTCCGCCACTACGTCCACATCGGAACGGGCAACTACCACGCGACCACCGCCCGGCTCTACACCGACTTCGGGCTGCTGACCTGCGACGAGCGCATCGGCGCCGACGTGGCGGACATGTTCAACTACCTGACCGGCTTCGCTCGCATGCGCCAGTACCGCAAGGTGCTCGTCGCGCCGGACCACATGCGCGAGGGGATCCTGGCCGAGATCGCCCGCACGATCGAGGCCCACGAGCGCGGCGAGAGCACCCGCATCCGGATGAAGATGAACGCCCTGGTCGACCGCCGCTGCATCCAGGCGCTCTACCGGGCGTCGCGGGCCAGCGTCCCCGTCGAGCTCAACATCCGCGGGATCTGCTGCCTGCGCCCCGGCGTGCAAGGCGTGTCGGAGAACATCCGGGTCGTCTCGGTGGTCGGGCGCTTCCTCGAGCACTCGCGAATCTTCGCCTTCGAGCGCGATGGCGACGAGCAGGTTTACATCGGCTCGGCCGACCTGATGCCGCGCAACCTCGACACCCGCGTCGAGCTGCTGGTCCCGATCCGCAACGTCGAGCTGCGAGGGGAGCTGCTCGACGCCCTCGACCGCTGCCTGCAGGACGACGTGAACTCCTGGGAGCTCGGCGAGGACGGGCGCTGGACGCGGCGCGACTCGGACGCGGGGCGCAGCGCCCATCGCGAGCTGATGGAGCACCACGCCCGCCGGGCGGCGGAGGCGGCCGCCTCGCTCTGACGCCCGCCCCGGCGCGAGCGGGCGGGCACATTCACATCATCTCGCAGGCAGGAGGCGCCGGGCCGGCATGGAAGGCAGGCGGGTGCCTCGCTTCCGGATCCCGGTCCTGCTTTCCGGCCTGCTCCTGTTCGCGCTGCTGGCGCCGGTGTCCCCGGCCGCTGCCCGCGGGCGGGCCGATGTCGCCGCGCTCCAGGTCGCGTTGCGCGCCACCGGGCACTACGGCGGCACGGTCGACGGCATCCGCGGCCACGGCACCCGCGCCGCCGTCCGCGCCTTCCAGCTGCGCCGCGGGCTGGTTGCCGACGGGATCGCTGGCCCGGCCACCCGGCGGGCGCTGGGCCGCCGCGGCCGACCGCGCATCGCCTCCCGCGTCGTCGCCGGTAGCGCCCGCGGCTGGGACGTCGCCGCCCTGCAGTTCCAGCTCGCCTGGCGCGGCTTTCCCTCTGGTCCCATCGACGGTGGCTATGGCGCGCGCACCCAGGCCGCTCTGCGCCGCTTCCAGACGTGGACGGGATTGACTCCCGACGGCGCCGCCGGTCCGGCGACCTGGCGGGCGCTGCGCCGGAGGGCGCCTCGCTCGCGCCTCTCGTTCGCCCGCCCGAGCTACGCGGCGATCGGCGACTCCTTCGGGCCTCGCGGCGACCGCTTCCACTCCGGCATCGACTTCACCGCGGGCTGGAACGCGCCCGTGCTGGCCGCCGGTCGTGGCTGCGTGGTCACCGCCACCAACACCTACGGCGCCTACGGCCGTCTGGTGGTCATCCGGCACCGCCGCGGGATGACGTCGTGGTACGCGCACCTCAACCGCATCGACGTGCGTCCCGGGCAGTGCGTGACCGCCGGCCGCCGGATCGGGCTGGTGGGTTCGTCGGGCCAGTCGAGCGGCCCGCACCTGCACTTCGAGCTGCGCGTGCGCGACGCGGTGGTCAACCCGCTCAGCGGGTTGTGACGGCGCTTCTGGCGCTCACCAGTACACGCCGCGCATGAGGTGGGCGAGGATCCTGGCCTCCGTGGTCGGCTCGAGCTCGCCGTCGTCGCCGCGGGCGGCGGCGGAGTCCGGGAACGCCTCGTACGCACGGTGCAGGAGCTGGTCGACCAACTTGGGCGCCAGCGCGTAGGCGACCTCCGAGACGGTGCCCAGGCGGGTGTTGATCGACTTCGGCCGCCGGCGGATCGCGTCGCAGACCAGCTCCGCCGCCTCGTCGGGCGAGATCGCCGGAAACGCGTCGTAGATGCGAGTGGGGGCGATCATCGCGGTGCGCACCAGCGGCATGTGGACGGTGGTGAAGGTGACGCCGTCGCCGACCGTCTCCGACGAGACCACGCGCGTCCAGGCGTCCAGCGCCGCCTTGGACGCGACGTAGGCCGAGAAGCGCGGAGGATTGGTCTGCACGCCGATCGAGGACACGTTCACCACGTGGCCGCGGCCCCGACGGCGCATGCCGGGGAGGAGGCCCATGGTCAGCTTCACCGCGCCGAGGTAGTTGAGCGCGATGGTGCGCTCGAAGTCGTGGAAGCGCTCGTAGGACAGCGCGGTCGAGCGCCGGATGGAGCGCCCGGCGTTGTTGACGAGCACGTCGAGGGTCTCGTGCTCTCCGAGCAGGCGTCCGACCAGCGCGTCGATGGCGGCGAGGTCCGACAGGTCGCACGGGGCGACCTGCGCGCGACCGCCCGCGGACTCGATCTCGGCGCGCAGCTCCTCCAGCCGGTCGATCGAGCGCGCGACCAGCACGGTGGTCGCACCGGCGGCGGCCAGGCGCAGGGCGACAGCACGCCCGATGCCGCTCGAGGCGCCGGTGATCACCGCGACGCGTCCGCGCACCGCCTGAGCGAGACGATCCTCGAGGGCAAGGTCGGGATCCATGTGGCGCTCCCAGTGGTCCCACAGGCGCCAGGCGTAGTCGTCGAGCGGGGGGACCTCGATGCCCGAGCCGGCGAGCTCCTGGCGTGTCGCTCCGGCGTCGAGGCGCGGCCTGAGCACCATGTGCGAGACCGCCGATTCCGGGATCCCGAAGTTGCCGAGCAGCTGCCGCCGGATCCCGTCGACGCCCGGCGCGCTCAGCAGCGCGCGCACGAGCCGGGCTGGTCGGGCGCCGAGGATCTCGAGATCGATCCGCATGGCCAGGCGCGGCGCGTGGGCGGCCCGGGCGAAGGTGTTGAGCACGTCCGCCACCCGTTGCGGCTCGGGCGCGACCAGGTGGAACGCCCGCCCGTCGAGGCCGGGGCGATGGGCCAGGAAGTCGATCGCGTCGGCGACATAGTCGACCGGCACGATGTTGGTGTGGCCGAGCTCGGGTCCCATCAGCGGCAGCCATTGCGGCAGCGCGCCGCGCACCTTCTGGATCGCCTTGAAGAACCCGTACGGGCCGTCGAGCTTGTCGGCCACGCCGGTTCGCGAGTCACCGACCACGACTCCCGGGCGGTAGATCCGCCAGGGGCCCGAAGTGGTCCGGACGAGATGCTCGGCTTCGAACTTTGTCCGGTGGTAGGCGCTCGGCAGGACCTGGCCCTCGTCGAACATCGCCTCGGTGAAGATCCCGTCGTGGGAACCGGCGATGGCGATGGAGGAGACGTGGTGGAAGGTTCCGGCGCCGAGCTCGGCGGCCAGCGTGAGCGCGTTGCGGGTCCCCTCCACGTTGACCGCCTGCAGCGAGGCGGGATCGGCGTCTATGTCGTAGAGCGCGCCGAGGTGGAGGAAGTGCTCCACCGAGCCGCGCAGCTCTCGCACGGTCGCGTCGGTGAGCCCGAGGGAGCTCTCGGTCAGGTCACCGGCCAGCATCCGCAGCCGCTCGCCGGCGCCGGTCAGGCCGGTGAGGGCGGGAGCGTCCGGGTCACGCGCGACGACGCGCACGATGGCACCGCGCTCTAGCAGGCGCGCCACGAGGTGGCGCCCGATGAAGCCGGTGCCGCCGGTCACGAGGTAGCTCATCGAAGGGAGAAGCTCCTCAGCCGCTCAGGCGCCGGCGCCGCGGGGCGGTGGCGCCGGCCCCTGTGACTCGGGGCTCAGTAGCCCTGACGCTCGTAGGCGCGCGCTTTGCGAGCCTTGGCGGCGGCCTTGGCCGTGTCCTTGCGCTTCTCGAGCTGCCACTGCAGCAGCGACATCATGAGGATGAAGAGCGGGAAGAAGCCGATCAGCAGGAAGCCGGCGTTGGTGACGATCTTGTCGTTCGTCTCGCCGACCCAGCCCTCGCCGCCGTCGTGGCCCTCGGCGGCCATCGCCACCGGGGCGGTCAGCGCGAACAGGACGATGGTGAGCGCGAGCGTGCGGGCCATCAGCCGATTATACGCCCGGGCGTTCGTAACATGGCCTCCATGTCGGTCGTCATCGCGTCAGATCTCGCCAAGGACATGGCGGGCGAGCCCCTGCTGCGTGGCGTGTCGTTTCAGCTCGGCCGGCGTGACCGGATGACGCTCTCCGGGCGCAACGGCGCCGGCAAGACAACGCTGCTGCGGATGCTCGCGGGCGAGACGTCGGTCGACGGCGGCGAGCTGTCGTTCGCCAAGGACGTCCGCATCGCGCTGCACGACCAGCGCCCCCCGCGGGACACGGAGGCGCTGACGCTTCGCGACTACGTGCTCTCGGGGTGCAAGGACCTGCTCGCCATCGAGGAGCGCCTGTCCGGGCTCGAGCAGGCGATGGCGGGCGGCGCGTCCGACGAGGCGACGCTCGACGCCTACGGCCGCGCCCAGGCGCGCCTGGAGCACGCCGGCGGCTACAACTGGCGCGAGGCGGTCACCGCAATGCTGCACGGCCTCGGGTTCCGGGACGAGCACTTCAGCCGGTCGCTGTCGACCTTCTCCGGCGGCGAGCTGACCCGCGCATCGCTGGCGCGCGCGCTGGCCGGCGATCCGGACCTGCTGCTGCTCGACGAGCCGACCAACCACCTCGACATCGAGTCGCTCGAGTGGCTCGAGAACTACCTGCAGACCGTCGACGCGGCGGTGGTCCTCGTCGCGCACGACCGCTGGTTCCTGGAGGCGGTCGGCACTTCGGTGCTCGAGGTCGAAGCCGGTCGCGGCCGCTTCTTCAAGGGCACGTGGCACACCTGGCGCAAGGAGAAGGCGGCGCGCGAGCTGGCGTTGGGCCGCTCGATCGAGAAGCAGCAGGCCGAGATAGAGCGGCTGGAGCGCTTCGTGGACCGCTTCCGCGCGGGCACCCGCTCGCGTCAGGCCCAGTCGCGATCCCGCCGCCTCGACAAGATGGATCGCGTCGAGCGCGACCCGCGCGACGGCAAGGGCCTCGGCTTCGCCTTCAAGGCGCCCGAGCGCTCCGGACGCGTGGTGTTCGAGATGGAGGACGGTCGCCTGAGCATCGGGAACCGCGTCCTGCTCGAGAAGGCTCAGATGTGGCTCGAGCGGGGCGAGCACGTCTCCCTCGTCGGCCACAACGGCTCGGGCAAGACGACCCTGATCGCCGCGTTGACCGGGCAGCGGGAGCTCGACGGGGGCAAGCTGCGCAGCGGGCACAACGTCAAGCTCGGCCTGCTCTCCCAGCACGCCGACGAGCTCGACGAGCGCGGCAGCGTGGTCGAGGCGACGCAGCGGGCCACCGGCCTGCCGCCCAACAAGGCGCGTGCGCTGCTCGGGCAGTTCATGTTCAGCGGCGAGGCGGCGGAGAAGCCGGTCGACGGCCTGTCGGGCGGCGAGCGTCGGCGGCTGTCGCTGGCCCACCTCGTGCACTCGGGCGCCAACGTCCTCATCCTCGACGAGCCGACCAACCACCTCGACCTCGAGAGCCGCGAGGCGCTCGAGTCGGCGCTGGCCGGCTTTCCCGGTTCGGTGCTGTTGATCTCCCACGATCGCGCGCTGCTCGACGCCGTCGGCACGCGCACCATCGCGGTCGAGGAGAAGTCCCTGCACTCCTACGAGGGCGGATGGGCCGAGTACCTGCGGGTCCGCGAGGAGACCAAGGCGGCCAAGCGGGCCAAGCCCGCCGCGAAGGACGAGCGCGGCGCCAATGCGAGCGGAAGCGCCAACGGCTCCAACGGCGGCAAGGCGAACGGCAAGGCGAAGGCTCCCGCCGGCAGTCCCGCCGCCCCCTCGCGCGAGCAGCGCAAGCGAGCCCGTCAGCTGGAGGCCGACATCGCCAAGGCTGAGGCGGCGCTGTCGGCGCTCGAGGAGGAGCTGGCCGATCCGGCGGCCTGGGGGGACGGCAATCGTGCCCAGGAGGCCACCGCCCGCCATCGCGCGGCCAAGGAGGGCATCGACGCCCTCTACGCCGAGCTCGAGCTCGTCGCGGGCTGAGCTCCAGCGATCGCGGTCCCCGGCGTCCGCCGGGTCGTGACCGGCGGCGTTCACCAAACGTTCACACCGGCTTCACGTCTATGTCACAGGCTGGTCGGTACATGTCGACAGAGTCAGTCGTGATGGAAGTCGAACGAGACGGCGAGGTCCTGCGCGTCGGTTCCCTCGAGATCCGGGCCGCAGAGGGTCTGGCACTCGCCGGTGGCCGGGCGCTGTCCCTCTCGGTTCGCGAGTTCGGCCTCCTCGTCACGCTGGCACGGCGTGCCGGTCGCATCGTCCGTCGTGGGGACCTCTACGCGCTTGTATGGGGCTCCGCACTGCGGCCGGGGGATCGGTCGATAGACGTCTACATCCATAAGTTGCGAGCCAAGCTCGAGGACGCCTTGCCGGAGTGGCAGTTCATCCACACCCACGTCGGATTCGGCTATCGCCTGGCGCCCGAACCGTCTCATGCAGTCAACGCGGGAGCGGACGCTCCCGGAGACGACGGCATCGACTGCTCGACGTTCACGGCGACGACCGCGGACCGATCGCAAACAAGGAGCAGTTCTTGATCTCGCAACGTTTCATGGCCGTCGCGGCCCTCGGAGCCGCGTTCTCTCTCGGCATCGCCGGCTGCGGCGGCGACAAGAAGCCGACGACCGAGGCCACCGGCAGTGGCGCCGAGGAGACGGCCCAGCTCTCCGGCAATCTCTCCGGAGCGGGATCGAGCGCCCAGGCGGCGGCGATGGAGGCCTGGACCGCCGGCTTCCAGGAGCAGAACCCGGACGCCACGGTCTCCTATGACCCGGTCGGGTCTGGCGGCGGTCGCGAGCAGTTCGTCGCGGGCGGCGTCCAGTTCGCGGGCTCCGACGCCGCGCTCGAGGACGAAGAGCTCACGGGCGCGCAGGAGCGCTGCGGCGGTGCCGACAACCTGATCGAGATGCCGGCCTACATCTCGCCGATCGCGGTCGTCTACAACCTGGAGGGAGTCGAGGGGCTGCAGCTGTCTCCCGAGGTCCTCGCCGGCATCTTCAAGGGCGACATCACCAATTGGAACGACCCGGCGATCACCGAGGACAACCCCGACGCCCAGCTTCCGGACGAGCGCATCACGGTCGTGCATCGCTCGGACGAGTCCGGCACCACCGAGAACGTCCAGGAGTACCTGGCCGCTGTCGTCGGCGATGTCTGGGACTTCGAGGTGAGCGGCGACTGGCCGGTCAAGGGCCAGGAGGCGGCTCAGGGCACTTCTGGGGTCGTGGACGCCGTCGGGGCCGGTCAGGGCACGATCGGCTATGCCGATGCGAGCCAGGCCGGCGAGCTCGGCGTGGCGAAGATCAAGGTCGGCGAAGAGTTCGTCGAGCCGACGCCCGAGGCCGCCGCTGCGGTCGTCGAGGCCTCGGAGGAGACCGACGATGCCGGTCGCTACGTCTTCACCTACGACCTCGCTCGTGACACCGAGCAGTCGGGCGCCTATCCCATCGTGCTCGTGTCCTACGAGCTGATCTGCACCCAGTACGACTCAGCCGAGCAGGCCGAGCTCGTCAAGGGCTTCTACAACTTCGTGCTGAGCCCGGAGGGGCAGCAGGCGGCGGCTGAGAACGCCGGCTCCGCTCCCCTCTCCGATGCCCTGCGCGAGAAGTTCCAGCCGGCCGTTGAGGCCATCAGCAGCACAAACAACGGCTAGCCGGTCGTTACAACCACACGGAGCAAGGGCCCCGGCCGCTCAGGCGGCCCGGGCCCACTCCGGTCCGATGGACACCACGAGGTAGAGCCACTTTGAGCCCCAGTCCCACAGACACCGCGCTGGATCCGGCCTTCGTCGGGAGCCAAGGCTCCTCGCGCCGCGCGGGTGAGCGTGTGTTCTCCGGTGCCGCGACGGGCGCCGGCGTCCTCATCCTCGCCCTTCTCGCCGGAGTGGCGCTTTTCCTCCTGGTCGAGGCCTGGCCGGCGCTCACCGCCGACGCCGAGGACATCCCCGGGGACGGCGGCCTCCTCGCCTACGTCTGGCCCCTCGCCTTCGGCACGGTCCTCGCCGCGGCCATCGCGATCATCATCGCGGTCCCCATGGCGGTCGCGGTGTCGCTCTTCATCAGCCACTTCGCCCCGCCCCGCCTGGCGCAGCCGCTCGGCTACGCGGTGGACCTCCTGGCCGCGGTGCCCAGCATCGTCTACGGGCTCTGGGGCATCGCGGTCCTCGGCCCGGCCGCCGTGGGTCTGCAGAAGTGGCTCGAGGCGAATCTCGGCTTCATCCCGCTCTTTGCCGGTCCCGCGTCGGCCACGGGCCGCACCATGCTGGTGGTCGGCGTCGTCCTCGCGGTGATGATCCTGCCGATCATCACCGCCGTCACCCGCGAGGTGTTCTCCCAGACGCCGCGGGCCCAGATCGAAGGCGCCCTCGCCCTCGGAGCGACGCGCTGGGAGATGATCCGCCTGACCGTCCTGCCCTTCGGCCGCTCGGCGATCATCGGCGGCTCCATGCTCGGCTTCGGCCGCGCGCTGGGCGAGACGATGGCGGTCACCATCATCCTGTCGGTCTCCGGCGCGGTCACGTTCAACCTGATCAGCTCGGGCAACCCGTCGACCATCGCTGCCAACATCGCGCTCGACTTCCCCGAATCCTCCGGGTTGGACGTCAACGTCCTGATCGCGTCTGGCCTCGCGCTGTTCGCGATAACCCTCGTCGTCAACATGGCTGCACGTGCCGTCATCGTGCGAAGTGAAAGGGCCAGCGGATGAGCTCATCGCCGACCTCACACGAGACGCCCGGCAGCGCCCATGAGGTGAAGGAGACCGAACAGGTGCTTGACAACCCGCCTTCCGGCATGCGAGGACCGCAGGCCGGCGAGGCGACGCTCCAGGATGTCGCCGGCCGCGACGGGCGCATCAGCCCCCCGGGGGCTGCGGCGACGGGACGTGGACGCGCGTCCACGTCCCGCTCCTCGATGGGTTACGGCGGCCACATACTCGCCGTCGTGGCCGTGGCGATCGCCATCGGGCTCATCGTCACGACCGACATCGGAGCGGTCGTCGTCGTCATCGGCACCGCTCTGGTCACCGGAACGATCCTCTACGTCTGGTCTCGCATCGTCGAAGGCCGTCGCCGGGCACTGGATCGCACCGTCACCTTCGCCGTCACGTCCGCGTTCCTGCTGGCGATGGCCCCGCTCATCTCGGTGCTCTACACCGTCGTCTCCCGGGGCCTCGAGCGCTTCGACGGCGAGTTCTTCGCGGAGTCCGCGCGCAACGTGGTGGGCGCCGGCGGCGGCGCCCAGCACGCCATCGTCGGGACGCTCATGATCACCGGGTTCGCGACCCTGCTCTCGGTGCCGATCGGCGTCCTGGCCGCGATCTACCTCCAGGAGTACGGCAAGGGGCCACTGAAGCGGTGGCTGACCTTCTTCGTCGACGTCATGACCGGCATCCCGTCGATCGTCGCCGGCCTGTTCGCCTTCGCTCTCTTCTCCCTCTTCCTGGGCCCCGGCATCCGCCTCGGCGTCATGGGGTCGGTGGCCCTGACGGTCCTGATGATCCCGATCGTCGTGCGCTCCACGGAGGAGATGCTCAAGATCGTCCCCAACGGGCTGCGCGAGGCCTCCTACGCCCTCGGCGTCCCCAAGTGGCGCACGGTGGTCAAGGTCGTCCTGCCGACCGCGCTGGCGGGGATCGTGACCGGCGTGATGGTCTCCATCGCGCGGGTGATGGGGGAGACCGCTCCCCTGCTGATCACCACGGGCGTCTTCTCCTCGGTCAACTGGAACCCGTTTGACGGCCGGATGGACAACCTCCCGGTCTTCGCCTTCGGCCAGTATAAGAATCCCGGCGCGGTCGCTGCCCCCTACATCGACCGGGCCTGGGCCGCGGCGCTGACGCTGATCGCGCTCGTGATGCTGCTGAACCTGATCGCCCGTCTCATCTATCGCCGCTTCGGCACGGAGATCCGCTGATGGCCACCGAGACCCTGGAAACGACGACGACGGTCGGTACGTGCGGCAAGGGGATCGAGGTCTCCGACCTGAACCTCTACTACGGCGCCTTCCACGCCGTGAAGAACGTCAGCATGACGATCCAGCCCAACCGGGTCACGGCGTTCATCGGTTCGTCCGGGTGCGGGAAGTCCACCTTCCTGCGCTCGCTCAACCGGATGCACGAGCTGGTGCCGGGCGCTCGCGTCGACGGACACGTGCGCATCGACGGCAAGGACATCTATGCCCCGGGCGTCGACCCGGTGGCGGTGCGGCGCGAGGTGGGCATGGTCTTCCAGAGCCCGAACCCGTTTCCGACGATGTCGGTCTACGACAACGTCGTCGCCGGGATCAAGCTCAACAGCCGCAAGATGAAGAAGGCGGCGATGGACGAGGTCGTCGAGCGCTCGCTGCGCGGCAGCCACCTGTGGGACGAGGTGAAGGACCGGCTCGGACGGCCGGGGTCCGGTCTGTCCGGCGGGCAGCAGCAGCGGCTGTGCATCGCCCGCGCGATCGCGGTCGAGCCGGAGGTGCTCCTCATGGACGAGCCCGCATCGGCCCTCGACCCGATCTCGACGCTCGCCATCGAGGATCTCGTGCGAGAGCTCAAGACCCGCTTTACGATCGTGATCGTCACCCACAACATGCAGCAGGCCAGTCGCGCCAGCGACTACACGGCCTTCTTCAACCTCGAGGCGACCGGACAGCCGGGCCATCTCGTCGAGTTCGACACGACGGAGAAGATCTTCTCCAATCCGTCGGACAAGGCGACCGAGGACTACGTGAGCGGCCGTTTCGGCTGAGCCGAAGCCGCGTCCGCCACCGGAACGAGGAGACATGAGCAGCTTCGACAACACCGGCGGCGCGCGGGAGCCGGTGATCCGGGGCCCCCACCGGATCCGGTACCAGCGCGAGCTGCGTAGCCTGGAGGACAGCGTCCTCGGAGGCATCGATCTCGTCCTCGAGCAGGTCGACCGCGTGGCGGAGGCGCTGCAGCACCAGGACGTCGAGCTCGCCCGCTTCGTGATCCTCGACGACGACCGGATCGACGGCCGGTACCTCGAGGTCCATCAGGGCATCCTGTCGATGCTCGCCCGCGAGGCGCCGGTGGCGGGGGATCTGCGACTGCTCGCCGCCCTGCTCCACGTGATCAAGCACATCGAGCGCATGGGCGACCAGTGCGTGAACATCGCCAAGCTGATCCCGCTGTCGGGCCATGAGCCGCCGCGCAGCGACGAGATCCTCGAGCGGCTGGTCCAGATGGGCTCCTTCGCGCGCTCCGAGGTGGTGCAGTGCCGGGCCGCCCTGGCCGCGCGCGACGTCGGCCTCGCCGAGAGCCTGGTGTCCCAGGACCGCGACATCAACCGATTGAACCGGGAGATCTTCCAGCTCGCGGTCGACGCCGGCGACGACTACGACGTCCGCGAGTGGTCGATGCACATGACGCTCGTGGCCCGGGCGTTCGAGCGCATCGGCGACAACGCGGTCGACGTCGGCGAGCAGGTCGCCTTCATCGTCACCGGCCTGTTTCGCGAGTTCTCGGACAGCTCGGCCACTTGAGCCCGGTCCGGCGCAGCTCCTCGTGTTGGCCGCGCCGGCGGATGGGGCGACTGCAGTGCCGCGCCGGTCGCCGGCCCGTTTCGGGAAGTTCGCGTCGCGCGGTGGGAAGCCGTGACTATGCTCCTGAACGTGGAGAGTTCGATGCGAGTCCCTGACGCTGACCGTCAGCTCCTCGGCTCGGCGCCGGTGCGCCTTGCCGTGATCGACGCCGACAGCGGCTTCTTGCGTGTGCTGAACAAGCGTCTGGATGCCGTCGGCTGGCAGTCGCGGGTCCTTGCGAGCCCCGTGCCGCTCCCGGAGATCGTGGCCATGCGGCTCAACGCGGTGGTACTGGATCCGCTCGCGCTCGGACCGGAGGCCTGGGACTACGTGCAGCAGCTCGGTGAGCGCCTACCCGAGCTCGGGATTATCGTCTGCACCGGTCCCTCGACGGTGGCCCAGCGCGTGCGGGGGCTCCGCCTCGGAGCCGACGACTGGATTGCCAAGCCGTGCCATCCCGAGGAAGTGCTGGCGCGGCTGGAAGCCGTGCTACGTCGCCGCAAGCGTGCCGCTCCGCCCCCGCAGCGCAATCCCGTGCTGGCCGGCGAGGTGGAGATCCGCGCCGACCAGTTCCAGGCCTTCGCCTCGGGCGCCAGCGCGGACCTCACGCGCCGCGAGTTCGAGCTCATCCAGCTGCTCGCCGACGCCGAGGGCCAGGTGCTCGAGCGCGAGGTGATCTACCAGCGCGTCTGGGGCTACGCGATGGCCCACGGCGATCGCTCGGTCGACGTCTTCGTGCGCAAGCTGCGCCAGAAGCTCGAGAAGGTGTCGCCGCGCTGGCGCTACATCCACACCCACTTCGGCATCGGCTACCGCTTCGCGCCCGAGGCGCTGGACGCGGTGGCGACGCCCGCGCGGGCGGCCGACTCCGTCGTCCCGTCCACCTGGCTCGACGAGCACCTGCTCGCCGGCTCGCTCGACTACAGCGGCTGATTCGGCGGGAGATCCCCGCACGAGGCGAGCCCCCGAGCTCCGCCTCGCTCATCTGCGCGATCGAGATCTCCATCATTCCTCGCGATCCGGTGGGCTGCCCAGCGCCCTCCGGGGCGCCGGAAAGCCGGCAGTACGCACCGATCGAAGGCCCGAGCACCTACGGGCAGAAACGCAGCCTTCGCTCCTGAGCGGCCGAGGCTCGGCGATCGAGCGGACCGCCGCTCGTGCCCACAGCGGCGCGCGGCTATCGTCTGCTCGGTGGAAGACCGCAGCCGCACGGTTCGCAACGTCGTCATCCTGCTGCTCCTGGCGGCCGCGGTGTGGCGCCTGCCCGGTGGCGCGGGCGGCGAACGCGCCGTCTCGAACCTGATCGGCATCGTCTTTTGGGGCGGGCTGTTCTTCTTCGTCTTCCGTCTGTACATGGAGCGCCGCGCGACGCTCATGGGCTGGGACGAGCGCCTGCGCCTGCGCCTCTACGCCGCGGTCGGCGTGATGATGCTCGCGATCGTGGCAACCACGCGGATGTTCGGCCTCGGCTCGTTCGGCGCGCTGGCGTGGTTCGTGCTCCTGGGCCTGGCCGTGTGGGGCATCTTCACCGCCCTGCGCGCCGCCCGCTCGTACTGAGCGCGGCTCAGTGCCGGCCGGCGCCGGCCGGCGAGTCACGGACTCGGTGCACTTTCGCAACGTCCGCGCGTGGTTGCGTTCGGGGCTTCGGGCGAGGCTCCTCGTATGTCCCACCACCGTGTCAGGCGCCCCCGCGCGCACGCCGGCTCGCACCGCCCGGGCGCCTCCGGCCAGGCCGCGGTGGAGGTCGTCGCGCTGCTTCCGATCCTCGCGGTGGTGGCGGCCGTCTGCTGGCAGCTGGCGCTGGCCGGTCATGCCACCTGGGCGGCCGGCAGCGCCGCACGCGCTGCGGCGCGCGCCGACGCCCTTGGTGAGGAGCCGGCGTCTGCCGCCCGCCGGGCGCTGCCCTCCGATCTGCGCCGTGGGCTGAGACTCTCGGAGCGCCCTGACGGGTCCATCCGCGTCGAAGTCCTCATTCCGCGGGTGATGCCGCACCTGGACTTCGGGCGCGCCGCGGCCAGCGCCCAGTTCCCTTCACAGGGCGCGTGATGAGCTGGCGTGCGGGCTCGCAGCGCGGGCAGGCGACGGTGGAGCTCGTCGGTCTGCTGCCCATCGTGCTCGCGGTGAGCCTTGCGGTCTTCGCGTTACTCGCTGCCGGTCGAGCCGGCGAGCTGGCTGCGAACGCGGCCGGAGCCGGAGCCGTCGCGCTCCTGCAGGACGGGGATCCCGAGGAGGCCGCTCGGGCGGCGCTTCCGGGACGGTCCGGCCGCGACGTCCGGATCGTCGTCTCCCGCCGCGTGGTCACCGTGACGGTCCGTCCCCGACTGCCCGTGCCGGGGCTGGCGTCTGCCCTGGCGGCCACTCGCCGCGCTGATGCGGGTCCGGAGCCGGGTCCATGACTCCGGTGCTCGAGCGCACCCTGGCGCTGTTCCTGTCGCCGGCATCGCCGACCCCCGAGCGGGGCGCCTGGAAGCCTCCCGTGCCGGCCCTCGACGCCGTCTCCGCCCATACCGTCGAGGCGTCCCCTTCCGCTCCGTCCGGGGCGCTCACCGTCGTCCTCGGCGCTTCGAGTGGCGTTGTCCCGCTCGGTGCGGCGCTGGCCAACGAGTTGCGCTGTCGCGCGCGCGCCGGTGCGGCGCTGCTGATGGTCTGGGATCCATCCGGACCCGCCGCCCCGGCCGCCCCGGCGTGGCCGGCCGCCAGGCGTCTCGCCGAGCGTCATGCGCTCCGCGAGCCGTCGGCCGTCGCACGCGGAAATCTGGTGCGGGTCGACCTGCCGGCCGACCCTGAAGTGGCAGCCGCGGAGATCCTCGCCCTGGTGGCCGGTGATGTCCCGGCCGTCCTTGTCGTGGCGGGTCCGCGCCCGGCGGCGTTCGATGCTCCGCTCGCGGCGGCGAAGCTCGTCGTCCTGGTTCCGGATGCCGAACACTCCCCGACGCTGACCGGCCTCGCCACCGACGAGCTGAGACGCACGGGACCGGAGGTCATGGTCATCTCGCCGCTGACCGGCGCCGTTGGCCGTGTCCTCGCCAATGCAGGCCTGGGCCGGCTCCGGCGGCTTCCCAGTGCGGCAGTGACAGACGCGTGAGGCGAACCTCCTCGGTGTCCGCGGAACGCGGACAGGCCGCCGTCCTGCTGGTCGCCCTGCTGATGGCGCTCGCCGTGGGTGCGGTGATGCTCGGCGGCGTCGGGCAGGGCCTCGGCGTCCTCGGCGGCAGTCAGCGCGCCGCCGACCTGGCCGCTCTGGCGGCCGGGCGGGCGATGCACGCCGCACAGCCGCGGCTGTTTCAGCCGGCGACCATCGACGGAGTCGCCAACGCCGCCCACCTCGAACGTTCGGCTTACCTGGCTCTGGCCCGCGAGGCCGCCGACACGGTCGCGCGTCGCAACGGCGCCGGAACGGTGCGGGTGGAGTTCCCCGACGGCGAGTCCTTCGCTCCCGTACGGGTGCGCGTGCGGGCCGAAGGGCGCATGCGGATTGGCTCTCCGCGCCTGCGGCGCTTCTTGTCGCTGAGCGCGGACGCCGAAGCGGAGCTGGCGCCGCTGCTCGGTGACGGCCCGGATGCCTTCGGCACCGGAGGCGGCTACGACGGACCGCTCGCCCATCGGCAGGGCAAGCCGATGCGTCCCGACGTGGCGCTGGCCTTCGACCGCATGCAGGCAGCGGCGGGGACCGCGGGCATCGAGCTGGCGATCAACAGCGCCTTTCGCTCCGATGCTGAGCAGGCGATCCTCTTCGCCCGCCGTCCCGATCCCCGCTGGGTCGCGCCTCCAGGCAAGTCGCTGCACCGCAACGCCACGGAGTTGGACCTCGGCCCCGACTCGGCCTACGGCTGGCTGGGCCGCAACGCTCGACGCTTCGGATTCGTGCAGCGGTACTCCTGGGAGCCCTGGCACTTCGGTTACGTGCTCAACCCGCGCTCAGCGCCGCGACGGGCTTCGGGATCACCTGACGGGTCCGGCGCGGTACCGGACTTCGTGCCGCGCGCCTTCGCTCCGATGCTGGTGCGGTCGGCGCAACGCTGGAACGTCTCGGCGGCACTGCTGGCGGCTCAGCTCTACGCCGAATCCGGGTTCAACCCGTACGCGCGCAGTCCCGCCGGCGCTCAGGGCATCGCCCAGTTCATGCCCGGCACCGCGCGCGAGTACGAGCTGGCGAATCCGTTCGACGCGGCACAGGCGATCGACGCGCAGGGGCACCTGATGCGCGACCTGCTGCGTCGCTTCGGCTCGGTGACCCTCGCGCTCGCCGCCTACAACGCGGGCGCGGGACGAGTGGGGGCGTGCGGCTGCGTGCCGCCGTTTCCGGAGACGCGGGGCTATGTCGCGAGGATCCTTGCTCTCATGAACGGCGCCGGCGTCGCCGTCGGCGCCGCCGATGGCGGGCTGGCGGTCCGCCTCGTCGAATGAGGCCGGCGGGTCCGTCAGCCGCGCAGGACCCGGCGCGCGGCGGCCACCGCGACGTCGATGTCGTCGGGCCCGACGTCGAGATGCGTCACGGCGCGAACCGTGTGCGCGCCGAAGACCCCCATCACCACTCCCTCTCGCTCCATCTCCGCGCAGAAGCCGGCGGCGTCGGGGACGTCGAAGACGACGATGTTGGTCTCCACCGAGTCGGGTTCGAGGTCGACTCCCGGCAGCTCGGCGAGGCCGTCAGCAAGCTGCCGCGCGCTGACATGGTCCTCCGCCAGTCGCTCCACATGGAAGTCGAGCGCGTGGGCGGCTCCGGCCGCGACGATGCCCGCCTGGCGCATCGCGCCTCCGAGCATCTGCTTGTAGCGCCACGCCTCGTCGATCAGCTCGGCCGAGCCGGCCAGGCAAGCGCCGACCGGCGCGCCCAGTCCCTTGGTGAAGTCGATCCACGCGGTGTCGAATCCGCGAGTCCACTCGGTCGCCGGTATGCCGGAGGCGACCACCGCATTCATCAGGCGGGCGCCGTCGAGGTGCAGGCGCAGCGAGCGGTCGCGCGCGGATGCGACGACGGCGCGCAGCTGGTCCAGGGGCCATACCCGGCCGCCGGCGACGTTGGTGGTCTGTTCGAGGCAGACGAGTCGCGACCGCGGCGCGTAGCGGTCGACGGGGCGGCTGAGGACGGCCTCGAGCGCGGCGACATCGAACATCCCCCGCTCGCCCGGGACCGGCTGGACCATCGCGCCGGCCAGCGCGGCTGGCCCTCCCGCCTCGAAGCGAACCGGATGCGAGTCGGGGTGCAGCAGGACCGCATCGCCGCCGGGGCGGACGTGCAGGCGCATGGCGATGACGTTGCACATGGTGCCCGTCGGCAGGAAGACCGCGGCCTCGAAGCCCAGCAGCGCTGCGACGCGCTCGCACAGCTCATTGACGGTGGGATCCTCGAAGCGCTGCTCGTCGCCCACCTCGGCGCCGGCCATCGCCGCGCGCATGGCCGTCGTGGGCCGGGTCTGCGTGTCGGAGAACAGGTTGACCGGCTGCACTCGTTGCAAGCTAGCGGCGGGGAGTCGTCAGCCGCCCCCGCCGCCGCGGCGGGAGATCAGTCCCGGCGCTCGTCGATCACCGTGCGGGCCTTCATCCGAGATCGCACGACGGAGTACGACCGCCGAGCGCGACCCTCTTCGTCGGTCAGGCCCGAGTCGAAGTCGGTGCCGCGCTCACGCCCGTCCCACTGGTAGACGTAGAGGCGGGTGACCCGGGCGCGCATCCCGCGCAGCGAGCGCGTGTGACGGTCGGCGAGGTCGAACATGTACCGCGTCCGGTTGGCGGCTCGGGCCGGCGAGTACGGCCACTGCCGGCCGAAGCTCACGATGCCACCGGTCTCGGTCAGCCAGACCTGGCCCGGCACGATGCGCATGACGGTCCGCAGCCCGGTGCTCCGGCGCCGGTTGACGTCCGCGTAGTTGTGCAAACCCCACAGCTTGGGCGTGTCAGGGACGGCGCGCAGGAAGCCGCGCAGGTAGCTGCCCACGTTGCTCGAGTCGAGGACATCGGCGGCCACCACCCGGCAGTCCTCGCAGCTGCGCCGGGCCTCACGGTAGTAGCGCGCGGCGAGGGCGGGGCGCTCGTAGGTCGGCTGGGAGACGTGATTGACCTCGTTCCACGGCGAGAAGGTTCGCAGCTGCGGGAATGCCTTCTGGAAGCGGCGCACGGACGAGCCGTAGGCCTGGGCGGACGGCGGCCGGCACGCACGCTGCCGGGAGTAGCGGCCGTCCGAGTAGCAACCGCGTGCCGCCGTGAAGGTGACGAGGACCTCGGCGCCGTCGGCGTGCGCGCGGCCCATGAAGGCCGCCGTCTCGGCCACCTGGTAGTCGTGACGGTACCAATCCCACGGAACCAGGTGGCGCACCCGCTTGACGTTCAGCGCGGCGAAGCGCTCGCTGTCGAACATGGCCGTGCTCTGCTCGCCGATGCCGACCCGGTAGGCGGCCGATGCCGGAGCAGCGGCGACGAGCCCGAGCACGGTCGCCAGGACGAGGAGGAGGAGGCGGGATTGCGATCGCATGTAGGCAGGCAACTCGTGGGAAGGTGGCGAGTTGCGGGCCGGAGGGTCTCCTACCCTCCTATGAGAGGCCATGGCCACTTCCGCGCCGAACACCGTCGACCGGCTCACCGAGCAGCGGCGGAGCCTTCCCGACGAGCCGGGCGTCTACCTGTTCCGCGACGCCAGCGGTCGCGTCGTCTACGTCGGCAAGGCCAAGTCGATCCGCAAGCGGGTCGCGTCGCACTTCTCCACGCCGACGCGGTACGGGAGCACCGCGCTCAAGGACGAGGTCGACCACATCGAGTACATCGTGGTCCACACGGAGTCCGAGGCGCTGCTCACCGAGCAGAACTTCATCCGTCAGTACAAGCCGCGCTTCAACACGCGACTGCGCGACGACAAGTCCTACCCCTTCATCGCGGTCTCGCTCGACGAGGACTACCCCCGCGTCTACTTCACCCGCGAGCGCCATCGCCGCGACCGCGCCTACTTCGGCCCCTACTCGAGCGCCAAGCGGGTGCGCGGCACGCTCGACCTGCTCGGCAAGATCTTCCTGTTCCGCTCGTGCGAGGGAACCGAGCCCGGCCGGCGCTCCGGTTCGCCGTGCCTCGACTACCACATCAAGCGCTGTGGAGCGCCATGTGTCGGTTACGTCTCCAAGGCGGAGTACCGCGAGGGCATCGACGGCGTCATGTCCTTCCTCTCCGGTCGCTTCAAGCAGATCGAGCGCGACCTCGAACGCAAGATGTTCTTCTTCGCCGGAGAGCAGGACTACGAGCAGGCCGCCGCCGAGCGCAACCGCCTGCAGGCGGTCAAGGCGTTGCTCGAGCGCCAGCGCGTGGCCACCGAGGGAGCCGGCACCTTCGACGCGGTCGCCATCGCGGTGGAGGGCAAGGAGGCCAACGCACAGGTCTTCCAAGTCCGCGACGACGTCCTCTCCGACCGGCAGTCGTTCTACCTCGACAACGAGGGGGAGAGCCCGCCGGCGCAGGTGGCCGAGGAGTTCCTGCTCCAGTTCTACGCGAGCGCGCTGGCCATCCCGTCGCTGATCGTCGTCCAGCAGGAGCTCACGACCGGCTCCGAGCCGGAGCTGCTGGCCCAGATGCTCGCCGAGCGACGAGGCGCGAACGTCGAGATTCGTGCCGCCGAGCGAGGGGCCAAGTGGCGGATCCTCGAGCTCGCCGAGCGCAATGCGCGCCTGGCGCTCGACCAGGAGAAGCTGCGCGCCGAACGCAAGCGCCAGCAGCGTGTCGAGGGGCTCGAGGGGCTGCAGGCGGCGCTGCGCCTCGACGCCCTGCCGGTCCGCATCGAGTGCTTCGACATCTCCCACATCGGCGGCACCCACACCTCCGCGTCGATGGTCGTCTTCGAGGGCGGCGCTCCGAAGAAGGCCGACTACCGCCGCTTCAACGTGCGCGACGTCGACCCCGGCGATGACTACGGGGCGATGAGCGAGGTGCTGGCCCGGCGCTACGCGCAGTGGGAGCGCCAGGCCGAGCGTTCACCGTACGACGCCGATCGCGACGCCTCGTTCGGCGCGCTGCCCAACCTGATCGTGATCGACGGCGGCAAGGGCCAGCTGGCCGCCGGCCTCGGGCCGCTGGAGGGCTTCCGCGACCGTGGCGTCGCGGTCGTCTCGCTGGCCAAGCGGATCGAGGAGGTCTTCCGGCCCGGAACGCCCGTCCCGGTCCTGCTGCCCCACGACACGCCGGAGCTGCAGCTGCTGCAGCGCATCCGCGACGAGGCGCACCGCTTCGCGATCACCCACCACCGGGTACGACGCGACAAGGCGATGACCGAATCGATTATGGACGGACTCCCGGGCATCGGCCCCAACCGCAAACGCGCCCTGCTGCAGCGCTTCGGCTCGCCCGAGGCGGTGCTGGGCGCGACGCGCGAGGAGCTCGAGTCGGTGCCGGGCGTGCCGGCCAAGGTCGCGCGCGACCTCTTCGCCCACCTCAACCGGACCGGCCGATGACCGACGATCGCCCGGCCAGCTCCGACACCGCGCCGCTTGCCGGCACGGGTGGCCCGTCCCAGGCTCGCGCGCACGGACGCGGCTTCGCCACCGTCGACGACCCGCCGCCGGAGCAGCGCAGCGGCCCGTCGGGCTCCGCGCTCGTCGATCTCGTCGTGATCTCGGGCTTCTCGGGGGCCGGCAAGTCGCTCGCGATGCAGGTCTTCGAGGACGCGGGCTACTTCTGCGTGGACAACCTGCCGCCCGAGATGCTTCGCCAGCTCGCGACGCTCTTCGTCCACGAGGGGTCGAAGGTCAAGCGCGCGTGCGTGGTCTCCGACACGCGCGGCGGGTCCTACTTCGAGCATCTGGCCGAGGTGCTCGAAGAGCTGCGCGCGGACGGGCTCGCGGTGCGCCTGCTGTTCCTCGAAGCAGACCATCAGACGCTGCTGACCCGGTACAAGGAGACCCGTCGCCGGCACCCGCTGGCGCCCTCGGGCAGCGTGGCCGACGGCATCCGCGCGGAGGCGGAGCTGCTGGCGCCGATCCGGGAGGGAGCCGGCCTCTGCGTCGACACCACGGGTCTCTCGGCCGCGGGGCTGCGGCGCAGGATCGCCTCCGAGATGCTCGAGCACGAGCAGTCGAGCAAGCTCGCCGTCACCTTCGTCTCCTTCGGCCACAAGCACGGCCCGACGCGCGACGCCGACCTGGCCTTCGACGTGCGCTTCCTCACCAACCCTCACTACGTCCTCGAGCTGCGGCCGCTGACCGGCTTCGATCCCTCGGTGGTCGAGCACATCTCCGCCGACGGCCGCCTGCAGGGCTTCTACGACCGGGTCCTGCCGCTGCTCGACTTCCTGCTGCCCGAGTACGTCAACGAGGGCAAGTCCCACCTCGTCGTCGCGGTGGGGTGCACGGGTGGTCGCCATCGCTCGGTGGCCATCGCCGAGTCGCTCGCCGAGCACTGCCGGTCGTCGGGCGCGTACGTGGTGGAGGTCCAGCACCGGGACGTCGCCCGCACGCCGGCCCGCTGAGCGAACCGGCATTCCGGTAGCCTTGCCGGGCGCCGGGACCCAGCGTCTCAGTCCCCCGGCTCACGACCTTATCTCCGCCAGAAAGAGGTTCGATCCATGCCCGTCCGAGTCGGCATCAACGGATTCGGTCGCATCGGTCGAAACGTGCTCCGAGCCGCCAAGGAGAGTGGCGCGGACATCGAGTGGGTCGGCGTCAACGACCTCACCGACGCCAAGACGCTCGCCCATCTGCTCAAGTTCGATTCGAGCTACGGGCCGTATCCGGGCACGGTCGAGCTCTCCGACGGCGGCTTCGTCGTCGACGGCGATGAGATCCGCGTGCTGGCCGAGACGGATCCGGCGAAGCTGCCCTGGCGGGAGCTGGGCGCCGACGTGGTGATCGAGTCGACCGGCCGCTTCACCAAGCGAGCCGACGCGGCCAAGCACCTCGAGGCGGGCGCCACCAAGGTGATCATCTCGGCGCCGGCCAACGAGCCCGACGTCACGGTCGCCCTCGGCGTCAACTTCGACGACGTCTACGACTCCGAGAACCACCACGTCATCTCCAACGCGTCCTGCACCACAAACTGCCTGGCGCCGGTCGCCAAGGTCCTGCACGGGCTCGTGGGCATCGAGCGGGGGCTGATGACCACCATCCACGCCTACACCGCCGACCAGCGGCTGCAGGACATGCCGCACAAGGATCTCCGGCGCGCGCGCGCCGCGGCGATCAACCTGATCCCCGCCTCCACCGGCGCCGCCAAGGCGATCGGCTCGGTCATCCCCGAGCTCAACGGCAAGCTCAACGGCTTCGCCGTCCGAGCGCCCGTGCCAGTCGGCTCACTGCTCGACCTCACCGTGGTCACCGGCCGGGAGACCTCCGTCGAGGAGATCAACGCCGCCTTCGCCGAGCAGGCCGATCGAGGCGCCTTCGCCGGCGTCCTCGCCTACAGCGACGACCCGCTCGTCTCGTCCGACATCGTCAAGAGCCCCTACTCGTCGATCTTCGACTCCGGGCTCACCTCGCTGCTCGAGGGCGACATGGTCAAGGTCGTGGCCTGGTACGACAACGAATGGGGATACTCCAACCGCTGTGTGGAGCTCGCCCAGAAGATCCTCTGAGGATGCGCACGCTCGACGACCTTGACGTCGCCGGCAAGCGCGTCCTGGTGCGCGTGGACTTCAACGTCCCGCTCGGCGATTCCGGCGCCATCTCCGATGACACCCGGATCCGCGCCGCGCTGCCGACCATCGAGGAGCTGCGCGCCAAGGGCGCTCGGCTGGTGCTCTGCTCGCACCTCGGCCGGCCCAAGGATCGCAACCCGGCCCTGTCGCTGCGCCCGGTCGCCGGGCGGTTGTCCGAGCTGCTCGGAACCGAGGTCGCCTTCGCGGAGGACCTCGGAGCCCTGCCCGACGCCGACGTGGTGATGCTCGAGAACGTCCGCTACGACCCGGGCGAGACGCGCAACGACCCCGAGCTGGCGCGACGCTACGCGGGCCTCGCCGACGTCTACGTCAACGACGCGTTCGGGTCGGCTCATCGCGCGCACGCCTCCACCGAGGGCGTCGCCCACCTCCTCCCGTCGGCGGCCGGACGGCTGCTGCAGAGCGAGGTCGAGACGCTGGGCGGCATCCTCGAGAACCCGCGGCGGCCCCTGGTGGCCGTGGTGGGCGGCGCCAAGGTGACCGACAAGATCGGCGTGCTCGACGCCTTCCTCCAGCGCGCCGACGTCGTGCTGATCGGCGGCGCGATGTGCTTTCCGTTCTTCGCCGCCCAGGGCCACGCGGTCGGGTCGTCGCTGTGTGAGGAGGAGGGCATCCCGGACGCCGAGCGGGCGCTCGCGGATGGGGGCGGCAAGCTTCGCCTGCCACAGGACCTGGTCGCCGGCCGGGCGTTCTCGGCCGACACCGAGGTCCGCGCCCTCGACGACGTCGACGTCCCCGACGGTTGGATGGGCCTCGACGTCGGGCCGGCCACCGCGGAGGCCTACGCCGATGTGATCGCCTCGGCCGGGACGGTGTTCTGGAACGGCCCGATGGGCGCCTTCGAGCTCGAGCCGTTCGCCGCGGGCACGCGCCGCGTCGCCGAGGCCGTCGCCGCCGCCGCGGGCACCACGGTGGTCGGTGGCGGCGACTCGGCTGCCGCGCTCACCGAGTTCGGGCTCGCCGATCGCGTGGATCACCTCTCCACCGGGGGCGGGGCCTCGCTCGAGCTGCTGGAAGGCAAGAAGCTCCCGGGCGTCGAGGCGCTGCGATGACGCGGATGCCCCAGAGACGACGAGGACCGGAGACCGAGCGATGAGCCGTACCCCGTTCATCGTCGGCAACTGGAAGATGCACAAGACGATCGCCGAGGCGGAGGCCTACATCCAGGGCCTGCTGCCGCGCGTCGGCGCCGTCGACGGCGTCGAAGTGGCGATCTGCCCCGCCTACACGGCCCTGCAGGCGATGGTCGACTCGGCGCGCGGCTCAAGCGTCCAGGTCTTCGCCCAGGACGTCCACCACGCCGATCTGGGGGCCTACACCGGCGAGATCTCCGCGCCTATGCTGGCCGAGATCGACGTCGCCGGCGTGCTGCTCGGCCACTCCGAGCGCCGCACGTACTTCGGCGAGACCGATCGCGCGCTGCAGCTCAAGGTCCCGCAGTCGCTCAGCTCCGGGCTGGTGCCGATCCTGTGTGTGGGCGAGACCGAGGAGGAGCGAGAGCGTGACGAGACCGAGCGCCGCCTGCGACACCAGGTCCAGGAGGGGCTCGAGAAGGTTCCGCGCGAGCGACTCGCCGAAGTGGTGATCGCCTACGAGCCGGTGTGGGCGATCGGCACCGGGCTGGTGGCCACCCCGCAGCAGGTGCAGGACGCCATCGCCTTTGTCCGAGCGCTCGTCGCGGGCTTCGACCGCGAGGCCGGCCAGGCGGTGCGGGTCCTCTACGGCGGCTCGGTCAACGCCGGCAACGCCGAGGAGATCCTGTCGCTGCCCGACGTCGACGGCGCACTGGTCGGCGGCGCATCGCTCGAGCCGGCCGGGCTGGCGGGCATCGTCGACGCCGCCCTGCGCGTGAGGGCGTCGTGACCCCACCGGTTCCCAGCGTCTGCCTGGTCATCCTCGACGGCTGGGGCCTGGCCGAGCCGGGGCCCGGGAATGCGGTGGAGCTGGCCGACACGCCCGTCTTCGACTCGCTGTGGGAGCGCTACCCCCACGGCAAGCTGATCGCCATGGGCGAGAGCGTCGGCCTGCCGCCCGGCCAGATGGGCAACTCGGAGGTCGGGCACCTCAACCTCGGCGCCGGGGCGATCATCCCGCAGGACCTCGCCCTGATCGACCAGTCGATCCGCGATGGCACGCTCGCCGAGAACCCCGTTCTGCGCGACCTGGTCGACGGCGCCCGCCGCGTGCACCTGATCGGGCTGGTGTCCAACGGCCGCGTGCACTCGTCCGAGCGCCATCTCCATGCCCTCATCGACTTCGCCGCCCGCTGGCGGATCGGAGACCTGGTCATCCACGCCTTCACCGACGGGCGCGACACCCACCCCACCGATGGTGCCGGCTGCGTCGGCGCCGTGGAGTCGTGGTGCGAGGAGGCGGGGGCCGGGCGGGTCGGCTCGCTGATCGGCCGCTACTTCGCCATGGACCGCGACCACCGCTGGGACCGGACCAAGCGCGCCTACGAGCTGCTGATGCGAGGCCGTGCGACTTACCACGCCGACACTGCGCAGGAAGCGGTCCGCGCCGCCTACGAGCGCGGCGAGACCGACGAGTTCATCTCGCCCACGACGATCGGCGAGGACGCGTTGATCCAGCCCGGCGATGCGGTGCTGTCGTTCAACTTCCGCTCCGACCGGATGCGTCAGCTGACCCTCGCCCTGGCCGATCCGGACTTCCGCGAGTTCGACCGCCATGGGGCGCCGGCGCTCGACCGCTTCGGGACGATGACGCAGTACGAGGAGGACTGGACCTATCCGGTCGTGTTCCCGCCGCACCGGCCGACGGTCACGCTGGCCAAGCTGATCGCCGAGCAGCGCAAGCGTCAGCTGCACGTGGCCGAGACCGAGAAGTACCCGCACGTCACCTACTTCTTCAACGGCGGCGAGGAGCATCCTTACCCCGGGGAGCGTCAGGAGCTCGTCCCGTCGCCGCGCGACGTCCCGACCTACGACTACAAGCCGGAGATGAGCGCTCGCGAGGCCGCCGACGCCTTCGTCCGCTTCTGGGAGGCGGACTCGCCGGGCTTCGGCGTCATCAACTTCGCCAATCCGGACATGGTCGGGCACACCGGCGTGGTCTCCGCCGCGGTGAAGGCCGTCGAGACCGTCGACGAGTGCCTCGGGCGCGTGACCGAGGCGGTCCACGCCGCGGGCGGCGCCTGCATCATCACCGCCGACCACGGCAACGCGGACTACATGCTCGAGCCCGACGGCTCGCCCAACACCGCGCACACTCTGAACCCGGTTCCGCTCATCGTCACCGTGGAGGGCACCCGAGTGCGCGAGGAGGGGATCCTCGCCGACGTGGCACCGACGGTGATCGAGCTGCTCGGTATGGAGCAGCCTCCCGAGATGACCGGCCGCTCGCTGATGGTTCCTGAGGATTGACGCACGCCGATCCGTTCGGCGTGGACCTTGTCGCTCCCGCCACGATTGCTTGTGCAACCAGCAGTTGGCCGGTAGGCTGCGGGGCACGATGAGCCTGGAGACGACGACCGACGCGGTCGAGCTCGAAGAGCGCGAACTCGCCGCCTGGCGCGGGATGCTGAAGGTCCACTCCGCGCTGGTGAAGGCCCTCGACGCCGAGCTCGAGGCCCAGCACGGGCTGCCGCTCTCGTCCTACGAGGTCCTGATCTACCTGCGGGTGGCTCTCGACAAGCGCCTGCGCATGGCCGAACTGGCCGACCGGACGCTGCTCAGCCGCTCCGGGATGACGCGACTCGTCGACCGCCTCGAGCGCGACGGCCTGCTGCGCCGCGACACCTGCAGCTCCGATGCGCGCGGTTGCTTCGCCGTGCTGACGCCCGAGGGCGAGGAGGTGCTCATCGGCGCGCGCGCCAGTCACCTCGAGAGCATCCGCCGTCGCTTCCTGGCCCACCTCGACGACGAGGACGTCCAAGCCCTCGGCAAGGCGTTCAACAAGGTGCTGGCCGGCAACCGGGATCTCAGTCCCGGCGACTTAGAAAAGACTTGACACTCTCTCACTGAGATTTCATACTTCTCCCCGTTGGAACACCATGCGGGAAGGAGAAGTCATGAGCTCACCATCTCCGGCGAGCGCAGTTCCGAGCACGAGGAGCGCGGCGAGGGCTTCCAGCGCATCGAGCGGGCGTTCGGCTCGTTCTCGCGGACGCTGACGCTGCCCAGGGGCATCGAACCCGGAGACGATCGAGGCGGATTCCAGGACGGCGTCCTCGAGGTCCGCATCCCGAAGCCCGACGAGCGCAAGCCGCGCCGCATCTCGATCGGCCTCGGCGATACACGTACCCATCGAGGGCAACAGCAGCGAGCGCGATGCGGCCGGCGCGCCGCCAGACGCCGCCTGACTCTCGAGTCGCAGCAAGGCACGGGTGCGTAGGCTGCGCGCCCGTGCCGCGCTTCGACATCCACCACCGAGATCCCGGATCCGCGGCCCGCAGCGGCACGCTGCGCCTGCAGCACGGCGAGGTCCGCACGCCCGCCTTCGTGCCGCTCGCGACCAAGGGCGTGGTCAAGACCCTGGAAGTCGGGGAGGCCGGAGACCTCGGCTTCGACATGGTCCTCGGCAACACCTTCCACCTGTTCCTGACGCCCGGCCATGACCTCATCCGCCGCATGGGTGGCCTGCACCGCTTCATGCGCTGGGACGGGCCGGTGATCACCGACTCGGGTGGCTTCCAGGTCTTCTCGATGGGCCACGGGACGGTCGCCGACGAGATCAAGGGCCGCTCCGGCCAGTCCGGCCAGCGACCCGCGGGCGACCAGGCGCCGCGGGCGGGAGCCATCCTCTCGATCGCCGAGGAGGGAGTCGCGTTCCGGTCCTACCTGGACGGCTCCAAGCGCTTCATGGCGCCGGAGACCTCGATGGAGGTGCAGGCGGCGCTGGGCTCGGACATCGCGCTGGTGTTCGACGAGTGCATGCCGTTCCACGTCTCGCGCGACTACACCGCACGCTCGACCGAGCGGACCCACCGCTGGCTCGACCGCTGCCTGACCTGGCACGCAGAGCACTCACCCGACTGGCAGGGCGTCTACGGGATCGTCCAGGGCGGCGTGCACGAGGACCTCCGGCGGGAGTCGGCCCAGGCGGTCGCGGCGCGCGACTCGTTCGGCATCGCCATCGGCGGGTCGCTCGGCCAGGACAAGGCCGAGATGTACCAGGTGGTCGACTGGGCGGTGCAGGAGCTCCCCGACGAACGTCCCCGCCACCTGCTGGGCATCGGCGACGTCGACGACCTGCTGCGCGGCGTGGAGCTCGGCATCGACACCTTCGACTGCGCGATGCCCACCCGCATCGGGCGTCACGGGATGGCGGTGATCCCCGATCCTGACCGCCGCTGGCGGGTCGACCTCTACAAGTCCCGTTGGAAGACGGCCGACGAGCCGCTGCTCGAGGGCTGTCCCTGCCCGGCCTGTGAGCGTGGCTACTCTCGCGCCTATCTCCACTACCTGCTGCACGCCCGCGAGATGACCGTCCAGCGCCTGCTGACCCTCCACAACCTCGCCTACCTGCAGGCGCTGATGACGGCGATGCGCGCGGCCCTCGGCGCCGGGCGCCTGCCGGAAGCGATCGCCTCCGCCCGCGCCGGCGCGGCGCCATGGGAGATGTGATGCGCGTAGTCGACCTCACCCAGGTGCTCGGCCCCGACACCGTCCTGTGGCCCGGAGGGGCATTCTCGACCGAGTCGCTGGCCGAGCACGCCACCGATGGCTACTACTCGCGGGCCTTCAACTCTCCGGAGCACGCCGGCACCCATCTCGACGCGCCCGCCCACTTCGTCGCCGGCGGCGCTCGGGTCGAGGCGATCCCGGCCGACCGCCTGGTGGTCCCGTGCGCGCTGGTCGACGTCTCCGCCAGCTGCGGGGACGACCCGGGCTACGAGCTCGACGCCGACGAGTTGCTCGCCGACGAGCGGCGTCACGGCGAGCTCCCGCGCGGGGGCGCGGTGCTGGTGCACACCGGTTGGGAGCGCTTCATCGGCGACGGGGCGACCTATCTGGGCGGCGCGGGCGCCGGCGACCTCGACTTCCCGGGTCTCACTCCGGCCGCCGCGGAGCTGATCGTCGCGCGCGGCTGCGTCGGGCTGGGGATCGACACGCTGGGCGTCGACCCCGGCTCGTCGAGCACCTTCCCGGTGCACCACATCACCCTTCCCGCCGGCCTCTGGCACCTGGAAGGGCTGGTCAACCTCACCGCGCTCCCGCCGCGGGGAGCTCGGCTCTTCGTCGGCGCGCTGAAGCTCGCGGAGGGTTCCGGCACCCCGGCGCGCGTGCTCGCGGTTGTCGAGGACCAGCCGGCTTAGGGCGAAGGCCACCGCGCCGCGGCCCGTGCGAGGATCAGCGCCATGGCGGAACGGGCGGGTGGCGAGCCAGGCTGGCGGCTGGACGAGATGGCCAGCATCGGGCGCGAGAATCTCGACGGAGCGCACGTCGAGCGCTACGACGACAAGATGGACGCCGAGGCGGCGGCCGAGGTGAGCCTGCTGCAGTCCCTGGGCGTCAGACCGGGCGCCACCGTGGTCGACCTCGGCGCCGGCACCGGGCAGTTCGCGCTCGCGGCGGCTGCCGCCGGCCTGCGCGTGATCGCCGTCGACCCGTCGCCCGTGATGCTCAGCCGCCTCCGCCACAAGGCTGGCGGAGAGTTGCCGCTGGAGATCGTTGCCGCCGGCTTCCTCACCTATGAGCACCAAGGAGAGCCACCGGACCTCGTCTACTCGCGCTTCGCGCTGCACCACCTTCCGGACTTCTGGAAGGCCGTCGCCCTCGGGCGGATCCGCGCGATGCTGCGGACCGGGGGTCTCCTTCGCCTCTGGGACGTCGTCTACCACTTCGACGTGGGAGAGGCCGAGGACCGCATCGAGGCGTGGTGCGCCACCGGTTCCTCGGTCGACGGGGAATGGTCACGGGCCGAGCTCGAGGAACACGTCCGCGACGAGAACTCGACCTTCACCTGGCTCCTGGAGCCGATGTTCGCCGCCACCGGCTTCCAGATCCGCGCCGCGAGCTACTCCGACGACGGCTTCTTCGCGAAGTACCTGCTGGCGGCGGTCTAGCCGCGCGTCACGCATAGGTGCCGCCGCTCAGGCGAGCAGCTTGCGGATCGTGTCGGCGCGGGCCTCGAGCGCCACACGCGCCGATGGGCCGGGGTCGCCGTAGAGGTCGAGCTCGAACTCGAGCCCGCCGCCGGGGCGCACGCCCCAGGTGCCGGCCGCCGCGCCGTCGATGAGCACCACCGGGCGAGCGTCGCCGCTCGCCTCGTACAGGTCCTCGGCGATGTCGGGATCGGCGAAGCGACTCCGGCCGCCGGCGGGATAGCTCATCGTGTAGCAGTCCCACTTGGGGAGGAGGTCGACGGTCCCGGTGACCGGCGCGGCCCGGTCGAACGCCGCGGCGTCGACGCGGCGCAGCAGCAGCCCGTCCGCGAGGACCTCGGTGTCGACCGCCTGCAGCGCGGCCCGCGCCCGGATGGCCGACACGCCGGTCCACCACTGGAAGTCCTCCGCCCGCGCCGGGCCGAAGGCGCGCAGGTACTGGTCGGCGAGCCAGGCCAGGGCCTCGTCGGCGTCGGCGTCGGCCACCGTGGCGGCGACGTATAACAGCTCGTTGGAGCGCAGGCCGTGGGCGCCGATCCGGACCAGAGCGCCTTCGCGGGTGAGGGCGCCGAGGATCGGCGCGAGCGTCGTGGAGGCTCCGGTGGCCTCCCGCAGCTCACGCGCCGTCACCGCCTCGCCGGCGGCGGCCAGCAGCGCTCCGCGCAGGGAAGCGAACTCCTCCGGCGTGAGCCCGGGCGGGACCTCCGGTTCACGGGGAGTGCGCCGCGTCGCCCGGAAGGTCAGGTGGGCGGTGGCGTGAGGCAGAAGGTGGATCGATCCGCGCATGGCGGGCAGCCGGACGGCGTTGAGCGCCCGGTAGGCCCCTGGATCGAAGGGCTCGCAGCGCGCCAGCAGCGACAGCGGGCCGGTCGGGTGGGTGCTGTAGACGCCCACCACGTCGGCGAGGACGGAGTCGGCGTCGCGGCCGGCCCGCCCGAGTCGCTGACGGCCGTAGGAGAACCACCTCAGCCGCTCATCCACTTCGCTCACCGCGTGTTGCGCTCGATGACGTCGCGCAGCTGCTGCACCGCGGACTCGACGTCGCCCTGGATGCGCTGTCCGGTGTCGATCGCCCGGCGGGCGTCATCTCCGAACTGCAGGTAGGCCGCGATGCCGCCGGCGATCAGGGCCAGGAGCACGAGCAGCAGGATGAGTCGCTTGAGCGAGCGCCAGAACCCTCGCCGTCTGCGCGGGGGCTCGGCGACCGGTGCCGCGGCGGCGGGCGCCGGTCCCCGCGAGCGCCCGGCCGGGGGCAGCGCCTCGCGGCGACGCGGCTCCGAAGCGCGCGGGGGGTCGGGCAGCGGCTGCAGCGGCTCGCGCCGCCGTCCCCGCGGCAGCGCGGAGGTCGCGGAGGTGGCATGGGCGATCACGCGGGTGGCGTCGGTGTCGTCGGCGACCGTCGACTCGTCGACGACGGTGACGCGGCCCTCGAGCCCGTCGCGCAGCGCTCGCTCCATGTCGACCGCGCTCGCGTAGCGGTCGGCGGCGATCGGCGCCAGTGCTCGCAGGACGGCCGAGCCGAGGGCGGGCGGGACCCGCGGGTTGATCCGCTCGGGGCGCACCGGCAGCCCGGCCTCCTGCTGGCGCGCCAGCTCGGTCAGCGAGCTGCCCTCGTAGGGCAGGCGCCCGGTCACCAGCTGGAAGGCGACCACGCCGAGGGCGTAGAGGTCCGACGCCGGTCCGGCCGGCTCACCGCGCGTCTGCTCCGGCGACAGGTAGGCGGCGGTGCCGAGCACGGAGCCGACTTTGGTGATCTCGGACTGCTCGGCCGCCTTGGCGATGCCGAAGTCGGCGAGCTTGACCTGCCCGTCGCGGTTGCACAGGAGGTTGCCCGGCTTGACGTCGCGGTGGATGACGCCGTTGCGATGCGCGTAGTCGAGGCCGCGGCACGCCTGGGCGGCGATGTCGACGGCGTCGGCGGGCTCGAGCGCCCCGCGCTCGCGCAGCAGCTCGGCTCCCGACTTGCCGTCGACGTGCTCCATGACGATGTACTGGCGTCCTGTCGCGGAGTCCATCCCGAAGTCGAACACCTGCACCACGTTGGGATGCACCAGCCGGGCGGCGGCCAGCGCCTCGCGCCGGAAGCGGACGACGAAGCCCGAGTCGTGCGCCAGATGCTCGGCCAGGACCTTGACCGCCACGTAGCGCTCCAGCCGCGTGTCGAACGCCAGGCGCACGGTGGACATCCCGCCCGCGCCGAGCGAGCGGTCAAGTTCGTAGCGGTCGGCGAAGAGCGCGTCGGTCATCGGCCCTTCTCCTTTCCGCTGCCCCTGCCGTTGTTCGGTCGGTTGGAGGCGCCGTCGGCGTCGTCGCCCTCGTCCCCGTCTCCCTCAGGGACACCACCGTCGGGCTGGGGTTGCACCGTCGGCGTCTCGACCGGACCCGGTGTCGGCGTCTCCGGCGGAACCTCGGTGGGCGTGGGAGAGGGCGCCGGGACCGGCGTGTCGAGCGGCGCCTCGGTCGGCGCGGGCGTCGGCTCGGCGGCGTCCTGGCAGTCGGTCGGGACCTGGCCCTGCAGGTGTTCGACTCCCTGCTGGAGGCGCTCGCGCAGGCGGGTGGACACCCGGGGCGGCAGACTCGTCACCTGCACTTGAAGCTCCCCCACGCGGGCGAGCGCCTGACCGCATTCGCCTCCGGCCACCGCCGCGTCGATGCCGTCGACGGTGGAGGTCAGCTGGCTGGCGTCGCCGGGCGACAGCATGGCCGGGTTCTCGCTACCGCAGCCCGCCGGCAGCAGGGCCGCGAGCACGACGGCGGCGCTCGTCAGGCGGGGGGAGAGGCGGCGCATCGGCCCGGCAAGGCTAGAAGCCGTCGCGATCACTGGCCGTGGCGCAGTCGCTCGGCGAGGGAGTCCGGCAGGCGGGCCGCCCGGATCGCCGCCTGGGCGCCCGCGATGTCGTAATCCTCGCGGCGCCACTCGGCGCTGGCCGCGCGTGTGTCGAGCAACAGCCAGGCGGCGCGCGGGTCGCCGTCGCGCGGCTGACCGACGCTCCCGGGATTGATGAGCCACTTTCCGCTGTGCAGATCGGCGACCTCGCCGGGCCGGCGGGTGCTGCCGGTGGCAGGCTCGCCGTCGGAGCGGTGGAACGCCAGCGCGACGTGGGAGTGCCCGATCAGCGAGATCCGCCGCTTGGTGGCGTCGAGGCAGAGCTCGGCGGCGAGCGCCGAGAGGACGTACTCCCACACGGGGTCTCGGGGCGACGCGTGGAAGAGCCCGACGCCCTCCGCCTCTCCGGTCGGCTCGAGGCCGTTGAGGAACGCGATCGACTGCGGGCGCATGACGTCCTGCGTCCAGCGCACGGCCAGGGCGGCGCCGCGGGAGAAGTCGTCGATCGGCAGCCGGCCGGTGACGGCGAGGTCATGGTTGCCGGCCAGGCAGACGGCGCTGTGGTCGGCGGCCAGCGCGACGCACTCGTCCGGCTCGGCGCCGTAGCCGACGAGATCGCCGAGGCACCACAGCTCCTCGGCGCCCGCCTCCTCGGCAGCGGCGATCACCGCCTCGAAGGCGTGGCGGTTGCCGTGGATGTCGGAAGCGATTGCGACGCGCATGGAGATGACTCGGGCGGTTCTAGGCTTGCTTCGATGCGGAGGTCGCTACGCCTGCCGATCGTCCTGGTCGCGGCCCTGGTGGTCGCGGAGGCGGGCGTGCTGATCCTGCGGCCCGAGTTGCCGCCGGCACCCGCCGTGAATCCGCAATCGTATTTCAGCAGCGACCAGATCGCGGACGCCGAGGACTACCGCTCGGCGCAGCTCGCGTTCTACGGATTGCGACTGGCCCTGGAGATCGGGACGCTCGCCATCCTCGCCGCCCGGCTGCCCCGGCGGTTGACGCGCCCGACCCGCCATCCGGTCCTGCTCGGCGCCGCCGCCGGCGCCGGGCTCTCGCTGCTGCTCGGGCTGGTGACGCTGCCGGTGAGGGTCGCCTCCCGGGAGCAGGCCAAGGAGGTCGGGCTCGTCACCCAGGACTGGCTCGGCTATGCCTTCGACGTGGTCCGCAGCGAGGCGATCGGGGCGCTGATCGCCGCCGTCGGTGCGGCGCTGCTGATCTTGGCGCTGCGGCGGCTGGGCTCCCATTGGTGGGTGGCGGGCGCCGCCGCGATCGTCGCCTATGGCGCCGCGCTCACCTTCCTCGCGCCGGTGGTGACCGAGCCGCTGTTCAACGACTTCGAGCCGCTGCCGGCCGGCGCTTTGCGCAGCGAGGTGCTCGTGCTCGCCGAGCGCGCGGACGTCGACGTCGGCGAGGTCTACGTGGTCGACGCCTCGCGCCGCACCCGCAGCGCCAACGCCTACGTCGCGGGGCTGGGGGCCACCAAGCGCGTCGTCCTCTACGACACGTTGCTGCGGGACTTCCGCCCCGACGAGGTCCGGCTCATCGTCGCCCACGAGCTCGGTCACGTCCGCCACCGCGACCTTCCCAACGGCCTGCTCTACGTCGCGCTGGTGGCGCCGGTGGGGATGCTGGCCGCGGCCCTGCTCGCCGAGCGCATCACGCCGCGTGGCGCGAGGCGGGGGCCGGCCGCCGTTCCCGCCGTCGCGCTGGCAGCCGTGCTGGTCGCCACTCCGATCTCGATGATCTCCAACCAGCTCTCGCGGGCGGTCGAGCGTCGTGCCGACGCCTACTCGCTCGAGCTCACCGGCGATCCGGAGTCGCTGATCGCGATGCAGCGGCGGCTGTCGATCCGCAACCTCTCCGATCCGTCGCCGCCGGCGTGGGTGACCTTCCTGCTCTCCACCCATCCGACGGCGGCTGAGCGGATCGCGCGCGCCGAGGCCGCGCGCTGACGGTCAGACGGCCGGACCGGGCTCGCGGCCCTCGTCGACCTCGGGCAGCCGCTTGATCATCTCGCGCGCCTGCCACTTGGAGAAGTTGTCCTGCATGGCATCGATCAGCTCGCGCATGAACTGGGGCGAGAGGTTGAGCCGCGCCACCGCGACGCCGGGTATCTCCGTGTCCTCGACCTCGTGGTCGACGCGCCCGAGGGTGACGGTGAACTCGTAGTCCGAGTGCGAGACGTTCGCGAAGTTCGCGTAGATCCCCGCCATCACCTCGGGAGAGGTGTGGAGGTTGATGTGCCGCTGGGGTTCTTCGTCCGGCATGGGCCTAGTATCGCAGCGGTGCGCATCGTCGTCCTGGCCGTCGGACGCATGCGGACGCCGTTCGACGCCGTCTCCGCCCACTACCTCAAGATGCTCGGCCGCCACGCCCGCGTGGAGGTCGTCGAGCTGCGCGAGGACGAGCCGGTGGAGCGCCGGATCCCGCCGCGCGCCCACGTCACCCTCCTCGACGTGACCGGCCGCACGCTCGACTCCGAGGGGCTCGCGACCTGGCTCGAGGAGCGCCGCCACGCCGGCCGCGACCTCTGCTTCGTGATCGGCGGCCCGTTCGGCATCGAGCTGTCGCGCTGCGACCAGAAGCTGTCGCTCGGGCCGATGACGCTGCCGCACCTGCTGGCCCGCGTCGTCCTGCTCGAGCAGCTGTTCCGCGCCCACAAGATCATCGCCGGCGAGCCCTACCACCACTGAACGGCTCCCAGCGGCGAGGTGGCATGCTGGTGCGATGGCGCCGCTTCAGCCCCCCAGCCCTCTCACCGACCTCCGCGAGGCGGTGCAGGCGGCGGCCTCCGCGCTGCTCGAGCCGGGCACCGGATCCTCCGTCGCCCCGTCGCTCGATCGCCCCAAGCGGGCCGACTTCGGCGACTACTCGACCAATGCGGCGCTGCTGATGGCGCCGGTGCTCGGCGCCAAGCCGCGTGACGTCGCCGAGCGGCTGCGCGATGAGCTGACTCCCCGGCTCGACGGCTCGGTCGAGCGGATGGAGATCGCCGGACCCGGCTTCCTCAACCTCTTCCTCTCCGACGAATGGCACCAGAGCGCCGCCGACCACGTCCTGGCCGCCGGCGATGGATGGGGCGGCGGCGGCGCCGAGCCGGTCGAGCGCGTGCTCGTCGAGTTCGTCTCCGCCAACCCCACCGGCCCGATGCACGTCGGGCACGCCCGCAACGCCGCCTACGGCGACTCCCTCGCCCGCATCCTCGAGTTCCGCGGGCACGCGGTTAACCGCGAGTTCTACGTCAACGACTTCGGCACCCAGGTGCTCAAGCTCGGTGAGTCCATCCAGGCGCGGGCGCGCGGCGTGGAGGTCCCCGAGGACGGCTACCAGGGCGACTACATCGGCGAGCTGGCGGACCAGATCCCCGGCGCCGCGGAGCTGGCACTCGACGACCTCGCCCGGAGGGGCATCGACCGGATGGTGGCTCGCACGCGCGAGAGCCTCGACGCCTTCCGGGTCTCCTTCGACTCCTGGTTCGCCGAGCACACGCTGCACGACGGCGAGCCGTCACTGGTCCAGCACGCCTTCGACGTCCTCGATCGGCAGGGGCGCACCTACCGCTCCGAGGGGGCGCTGTGGCTGCGCACCACCGCCTTCGGCGACGACAAGGACCGCGTGCTCGAGCGCTCGAGCGGCGACCACACGTACTTCGCCTCCGATGTCGCCTACCACCAGGAGAAGCGCGAGCGCGGCTTCGACCGGCTCATCGACGTCCTCGGCGCCGACCACCATGGCTACGTCGGGCGCATGCACGCCGCCTTCACGGCGCTGGGGGGCGAGAGCGACCGGCTCGAGCTGCTGATCATGCAGTTCGTGCACCTCGTCTCACGTGGGGAGCGCGCGTCGATGTCCAAGCGGGCCGGCCAGTTCGTGACGCTCGACGAGCTGCTGAGCGAGATCGGCGTCGACGCCGCCCGCTGGTTCCTGCTGGCGCGCTCGCACGACACCACGATCGACCTGGACCTCGACCTCGCCCGCGAGGAGTCCAACGACAACCCGGTCTACTACGTGCAGTACGCCCACGCCCGGATCGCGTCGGTGCTGCAGCGGGTGGGAGCGCCGCGCGCCGGCGAGGCGATCGCCGACCCCGTCGGGCCGCGGCCACCGATGGAGGCCGCCGAGCGCGAGCTGGTCAAGAAGCTGCTCGCCTTTCCGGGCGAGCTGTCCGACGCCGAGGCGCGGCGCTCACCGCATCGGGTGGCGGTCTACGCCCTCGAGCTGGCCCAGGTGTTCACCGCCTTCTACCGCGACTGCAAAGTGGTCGGCGCCGAGCCGCACGAGTTGGAGACGGCGCGCATCCGCCTGTGCGTCGCAACGCAGGCGACCATCTCCCGCGCTCTCGACCTGCTGGGAGTGTCGGCGCCCGAGTCGATGTGAGGGACGGCCGCCGCGTCCTAGAGGTCTCCGAAGAAGTTCAGTCCCACGGAGTCCAGCGCTTCCTGGGCGGCGATGTTGAGCCGGGTGAGCTCTCCGGTGAACATCAGCAGCCCCATTGCGATCAGGATCGTCCCGGAGATCACGGTCACCGCGACATGGCGGTCGCGCAGCCAGCGAAACGCGGTGGTCGCCCGCGTGAAGGCGACGGCCGACAGCAGGAAGGGCACCGCCAGCCCCAGCGAGTAGAACAGCAGCAGCACGGCCCCGGAGGCGACGGAGTCGCGCGTCGACGCCGCGCCGAGGATCGCACCGAGAGTCGGTCCGACGCAGGGCGTCCACGCGAACGCGAAGGCGGCCCCGGCGACCAGCGGGCCGCCCGATCCGGCGCGGCTGATCAGCGCTTCCGGGCGCCACTCGCGATTGATGCGAGTCGCGAACGGCGTGAGCAGCATGAACAGCCCGAAGGCGATGATCACCGCACCGGCGACCTTGTCGAGCGTCTGGCGTGAGGCGCTGAGCGTCGATCCGAGGCCGGTGGCGGTCATGCCCAGCGCCATAAAGACGGCGGTGAATGAGAGGCAGAAGACGAGCGCCGGCACCAGGACGTCGGTCATCCGGCGATTGGACTGGATGTCGGAGAGCGAGACGCCGGAGACCGCGGACAGGTAGCCCGGCACCAGCGGCAGCACGCAAGGGGAGACAAAGGACACGAAGCCGACCGCAAAGGCGGCCAGCAGCGTGGTGTCGACTCCGCCCGTCACCGGTCGAAGACGGCCAGCTCCGTGGTCAGGCGCTGTTCCTCGGCGGGCTGCAGCGCTCGGCCGTCGCCGCCGTCGGCGGCGTCTCCATCCGGTGAGCGGGCGTGGCGCCAGCGGCGGGCGGCGAACGCGACTCCGGCCACGCCGAACACGCCGAGCAGCGCCGGAACCAGGTAGACGGCGAGGTTGAAGCCGTCGGAGTCGGGCATCGCCAGGACGTCGGGGCCGAACTCGGCGACGAGCGCGCGCTTGATCTCGTCCTTGCCCTGGCCGGCGTCGATGCGGCTCTGGATGAACTCGCGCTCATCGTCGGCGACCGCCGAGGTGGAGATGTTAAGGACCGTCCCGCACTCGACGCACATCACCTCGTCCTCGACGTCGGGCAGCGTCGTCCTCGGCTCGGCGGCCTGGGCGGCGGCGGGCAGCGCGAGCACCAGCACCGTCAACAGGGCGGAAAGGCCGCGCAGGGTCATGCCGTCTCCGCGAGCAGCGGCGGCAGCGTTCGGTCGAGCCACTGCTGGGTCACCGGTCCCTGCCGCACGGCCGCCACGCGACCCTGGCGGTCGAGCACGAAGGTCTCGGGATAGCCGACCGCGCCGTACTTGCGGGCGAGGACGGCGTCGCGGTCGCGCAGGTTCGGGAAGGTGAGGTCGTAGCGCGCGACGGTGGCGAGCGCCTTGTCGCTCAGGTCGCGGGTGTCGATGCCGAGCACCAGGCCGCCGTCGGCTTCAATCTTCTCGTGCGTGTCCTGGAGCAACGGCAGCTCGTCCTTGCACGGATCGCACCACGAGGCCCAGATGTTGACCAACACGACCTTGCCCTTGTAGTCGCTCGGAAGGCCAGTCGAGTCAGGGGCGCCGAGCACGGGCAGCTCCTGCTCGAGCTGCGGCGGATCCGGCCGCTCCCCGTCGCGCACGGCCTGGACGATCGACGTGTCGGTCCCGGTCGACGCGAGCCCGTAGGCCAACAGCCCGACGAGGGCCGAGCAGACGGCGATGATGGCCCACGAGACGCTGCGTCGCACAGGCCAGAGGATAGTCGGCAAGCGGGGTGCTCAGGGCGATAGGATCGCCATGCAGCGCAGTCTGGCGTCAGTAGCTCAGTTGGTAGAGCGTCGGCTTCCCAAGCCGAAGGTCGCGGGTTCGACCCCCGTCTGACGCTTTCCCTCGTCGCAGCCGCGCACCGTTTCTCGCCGCATCGAAGCGACTAACGCAGGGCGCGTTCCGCCGCGTTACGCTGCCGCTCGGAGTCCACTTGATGCGAGGTCCGTACGCCGAGAGCACGCTACTGTCATTGGCCGCCCAACTGGAAGCCGCCCGACTCTTGGCGGACCGCCGTCGGCTCATGGCGGAACCCAGCACCATTGACTCCGGTCCGACGGCGCGCGGGTCGGCCTCGTGAGTTCGGATGTCCGCGTACGAGGCCGCCTCGTGGTGACCCGTCCGGGACGGCCCCCGCTTCGCAACGCGACGGTCGAGATCCGCGACGGTCACGTCGTCGGCGTGAGGCCTGCGTCCGCCGACGATGACGTTCCGGTCCACGACGTCCTGCTCCCCGGCTTCATCGACGCCCACTCACACGCCCGTGCGCTGCCCGTCAGCGCTCACGGCATCTCCGGAAGCGGTCCGCTGGAGCGCTACATCGTCGAGCTGCGTGCCCTGACGCCCCTGTCCGCGCGAGACGAGGCACTCGTCGCCGGCGCCGACGGGCTGGCGACCGGCATCACCACCACCCAGGTGATTCATCACACCTTCGACGGGCCCTCGAGCTATGCCGACACGGCGTGCGCGACCGCCGACGGCTATGCGGCCGCCGGGGCCAGAGCCGCGATCGCGCTCACGATCACCGATCAGAACGAATATGCGCCCGCCGAGATCGCGGAGGTCACGCTCCGGCGCGGCGTCGACCCGCGCGCCTTCGCAAGGCTGGTCGAAAGTCTTGCCGGCCTGTCCCACGGCGATGGTCGCGTCACTATCGAGGGGGTCGGGCCCGTCGGCCCGCAGTGGTGCAGCGATCTCGCGCTCGCCGCGATCGCCCGGGTGAGCGCCGGCCGCCGCGTGCACTGCCATCTGCTCGAGACCCGCCGCCAGGGGCAGATGCCCGGCGGCGACCCGCTGGCGCGGCTGGAGGCGGCTGGCCTGCTCAACGCCCGCACGTCGGTCGCGCACGGGATCTGGCTGACCCAACCTCAGGTCTCCCGCTTGGCTAGAGCCGGCGCCGTCGTTGTCCACTGCCCGGGGTCCAACCAGCGTCTCGGCGTCGGGCACTGTCCGGTGCGTGCGCACCTGACCGCCGGCATCCCGGTCGCGCTCGGCCTCGACTCCCACGGCGCGGCCGAGCCGCCCGACGTGTTCGCCGAGATGCGCGCCGCCCTCGCCGAAGGAGAAGCGACGGGTGGTCCCCTCAGCGCGGACGAGGTGCTGGCCCTGGCGACAGTCGGGGGGGCGCGCGCGCTGTGCCGGAACGACCTCGGCGTCCTCGAGCCAGGGGCTCAGGGCGACGTGGTGGCGCTGGAGCTGGCCACCGCCATCGACGCGAGCGACCCGATCGCCGAGATCGTCGAGCGGGCGACACGGGACAGCGTGGCCGCCGTGTGGGTGGCCGGTGCTGCCGCCCCGCCCGCGCCCGAGGCCGACGACGCCCGAACCCGCCTGAGGGCTCAGCTGGATGCCGACTCGCACGCGCGTCGCCGACGCGTCGAAGAGGTGACCGCGCTCGCCACCCGGGTCGAAGCAGCGTGGCAGTGTTGGGAAGGCAGACTCCCGGCCCAATGACCCCGTTCTTGATGCGTCCGACCGCAGTCCACCACATGGGAATGGTCGTGCCCGATCTGACACGCACGATCGAGGCGATGCGGGGCAGCTACGGCCTCGGACCGTTCCATACTTCAGATGACTCATACGCGGCGCGTCTTCACGGAGTCGAGTGCACGGTCTCGCTTCGCGTGGGCTTCGGGTGGCTCGGCGACACGCTGCTCGAGGTCTTGGAGCCACTCGACGGCAAATCGCCACACGCCCGCTTCCTGTCCCAGCACGCGCCTGGCCTGCATCACGTGTGTTGGCTGGTGTCCTCGGTCGACGACTACGTGGCGGCCACCGGGTCGGTCATCACGCTGGACGGCTACGGCTCCGGCGGGCTGCACCGATGGGCCTACCTCGAACCCGTGGAGGGCGGGCTCGTGCCGGAGATCATCGAGGACACTCCCAGCAGCGCCGCGCTCTTCGCGGGAATCCGCAGCGCGATCCGGGCGACCGCGGAGGGCGGGCGACACTAGGCTGAGCCGATGGCCACAGGCGCAGCCCATCGGTCGGCGGTACTGGTGGATGAGCTGGCCGACGAGATCGAGAGCCGGGTGATGACCGGAGTCATCCCAATCGGCTCATGGCTGCGCCAGGAGCACCTCGCTGAGGAGTTCGGAGTGTCGCGGACGCCGGTGCGCGAAGCGATCCGCAAGCTGCAGGCGGCGGGCATCGTCGAGCACGTCCCACACCGCGGGGCGCTGGTGAGCGGGCCCACGTTGCGCGACGTCCTGGAGGCCTACGTGGTCAGGTCCCAGCTCGAGGGCTTGGCGGCGGAGCTGGCGGCGACCGGCATCGATGATGCCGGACTGATGGCCCTTGGCGAGATCGAGGCGAACTTCGAGCACGAGATGCGCAGCTTTCCCAGCCTCGACAGCAGCGAGCGCGTCGTGCGCGATGCGCTGCTCCGGTGCGACGAGGCGAACGCTCGCTTCCACGACGCGGTGCATCTCGCCGCCGACAACGCCCGCCTCCAACGCGTCATCCGCGAGGTGCATCCGACCTTCCCGCGCTCGCTGATGATCCTGCCGCTGATCCAGGAGGACTCGCTGGTCGACGACAACCTCCGTCAGCATGGGGCGATCCTCACCGCGCTCCAGCGGCGTGACCCGGAGGCGGCGCGCAAGGCGATGCGGGCCCACGTCGAGTGGGCCGGCGACCTGGTCGCGCGCTGGTTCGAGAGCCGGAGCGCCCCCGCGGGCTGACCGGCCTAGGGCGCCGACGCGGGGCCGGGCGGGCTGGATGTCACGCTTTCCGGCGAACGCCCGACGACTAGCTCGTAGCCCGCCGGATCGGTTGCGCCCTCGGTCAGCAGGACGAGAACACCGGCATCGGCGGGGACACCGAGGGATTGACGGTGTGGGCCGGTGAGCAGCGCCCGCGCGGCACCCACCGCACCGCCGGAGCATTCGCCGGCCGCCACGCCCTGGCGCGCGGCATCGCGCATCCCCTCGCGCGCGATCTCGTCGTCGATCGCACAGAAGAAGTCGATGCCTTCGAGAAGCGTCGGCCACGCGAGCGGTGATGGGGTCCCGCAGTTGAGCCCGGCCATGATCGAATCCTGCGGACCCGGGAGGGTCACCGGCGTTCCTGCCCGGATCGACGCCAGCAGGCACGCGGCGCGCGTGGGCTCCACCGCGACGATGAGGGGCGGAGCCGCCAGGCCGGGGCGGCGGTAGTGGCGGGTGACGGACGCCGCCAGTGCGCCGACACCGACCTGGACCAGCACCAGATCGGGGTCGGGGGCGCCGGCCGCGCGCAGGGCGTCGTCGACCTCCCACAGGAGCGTCGAGTAGCCGTCGATCACCGCGCGCGGGACATCCTCGTAGCCGGGCCACGAGGTGTCCGAGACGACGATGTGGGTCGCGTCGGCTTCTCGCGCGGAGCGCGCAACTGCGTCGTCGTAGCTGCCGGCCACTTCCACCACCTCGGCGCCTTCCCCGGCGATGGCGGCGTGACGCGCGACGACCATGTCGTCAGGAATGAAGATCCGAGCCGGCAGTCCGAGCAGGTGGGCCATGCGGGCGACGGCGCGCCCGTGATTGCCGTCGGTGGCGGCCACCAGCGTCGGGCGCTGCTCGCCGATGGCCGCGCGAAGCGCATCGAGGCCGCCGGAGGGATCCACGTCGACGCCCAGGTGGGCGCGCAGCGCGCGGGCGACCGCCCACGCCGCGCCGGCGATCTTGAACGCCGGCAGGCCGAGTCGCCAGGATTCGTCCTTCAGCCACAGCTCACCGACTCCGAACTCCGCCGCGAGCAACGGCGCCCGGCGCAGCGGCGTCGGGGCGTAGCCGGGCAGGACGCGGTGGAAGTCCAACGGCGCTCGATCCGGTGGCCGCTCGGACAGCACCCTGCGGACGGGGCGCGGATTGCGCTCGAAGATGAGCTCGGGCGCCTTCACCGGGCGGAATCGGTGGAGGAGTGATCAGTCACCGGAGCCGCCGCCGACGCTCGACGACGCGTCCCGCGATGAGCACCTCGCGCACCGCGCCGAGACGTCCCCGCTCGGTGACCACGATGTCGGCGACCAGCCCGGGGGCGATGCAACCGCGCCGCGGCGCCAGCTTCGGCAGTGCCTCGGCCGGCGCCTGGGTCACCATCCGCACCGCCGCCTCGAGCGACACCGCACCGGCCTCGTGCGCGCGCTCGAGCATCACCAGCATCGGATCCCAGAATCCGCCCGCGTAATCGGTCGAGACCAGGTCGACGAGACCTTCGGACAGCAGCCGATGCGTCACCGCGGGAGTCGGATGGAACTGGCGCGCGCTGTGCGCGTCACCGGACATGATGTCGATCAGGGCGCCCGCGTCGCGCAGCTCGCGCGCCCGCCGCGCCGCGTCGTCGGGATCGAAGATCTGGAAGTTCGAGTGACCGGCGATCACCACTTGAGTCGACTCCCGCGCGGCTTCGCGGACGAGGTCGAAGGTTCCCGGCGTGTGGTGCAGCAGCAGGGGAACCGCGTGCGCCCGTCCGGCGTCGATCGCCTCGCGCAGCGCCTGCTGTGCGAGGTCCCGCCAGGCGATGGTCGCCTCGTGGACCTCGAGCATCGATTCCAGGTGCTCCGGCGCAACGCCCGTGGGCGCGAGCGCCTCGCGCGCCGCGGACCGGTCGCCTATCTCGGCCGCAAGCCGGAACGTCCTCGCCTGCTCCATGGTCGCGTGACCGCCGCGCTCGGCGATGGCCTGGGGCAGCAGTGAGTAATCGGCCCAGTGCGCATCGCATCCCGGTCCCGCCTCGCCGACGCAGATGGCACCCGCATCGAGCATCTCGTCGACCGTCCAGGCGTGACGCGGCCGGACGCCGCCGAACGGGAACGGGCCGTGAGTCGCCCATTCGAGGTGCGTCGGAGTGTGCAGGGTGGTCACCTCCACGCGCAGCGGGTGGAAGCGGCTCTGCGTACGCGCGTCCTCTACCGTGGGAAAGCCGTCGACGTTGAGAGCGGTGGTCACTCCTTCGTCGAGCAGCCGATCGAGGTTCGCGACGACGCGCGCGTCGCTCAACGGGGGCTCGCCGACGATCATCAGCGGTCCGCGGGTGAGGCCGTGGACGTGATGGTTGATCACGCCCGGGATGACGAACCCGCCGCGGGCGTCCACGACGACGTCGGCGGTGTCGTAATAGGGCGCCCACCGGTCGATCACCTCCTCGATCAGGTGATCCTCGATGAGGACGCTGACCGGCGCGCGCGCCGGCGCCCCTGACCCGTCGATGAGGACGCCGTTGACGATGAGCGTTCGCATTTCTCGCCGACGACCTTACCGATTGGATACAACCTGCACATGCCTGATCTCGTATCGCGCGCTGAAGTCGGTCTCGACGGGGCGTTCGCCGTCCTCGCCGGCATCCGAACCGAAGCGACGCGCCGTGACGTGGCCCTCGCCGCCGTGGTCTGCGACCTGGGCGGAGAGGTCGTCGCCGCCCAGCGGATGGACGGCGCTCAGCTCGCTGCCATGGCTCTGGCCATCGACAAGGCGTACACCGCTGTGTCGTTCGACCACCCGACGGAGGCGTGGGCGGAGAGCACGCGACCGGGCGCCGGTGATTGGGGCCTCTCCACCGTCCTCGGCGGGCGCATCGTCGTCTTCGCGGGCGGTCTTCCGCTGCGGCGGGACGGGCGGCTGGTCGGCGCAGTGGGAGTCAGCGGCTCCGCGGCCGAAGTGGACCGCGCCTGCGCCGTCGCCGGCCTCCAGGCGCTCGACTTCGACACGGTCTGAGCCGCCGTGTCGTCTCACTCCGGGGGTTCGGCAGCCGGTCGCGGTTCGGACGGCGCGATCGTGCTCGGGAACGGACGGCGCCTGTGGGCCGAGCGCCGCGGATCCGGGCGCCCACTGGTTCTCCTGCCCGGAATGGCGACCCACTCTGGTGTCTGGCCGCCCACATTCCTCGAATCGCTGGGGGACGACCTGCTGCTGATCGACCATCGCGCCACGGGGCGCAGCGGCCGCGATCGCAGCGCCTTCAGTGTCGCCGACCTCGCCGACGATGTCGCGGCTGTCCTCGCGGCAGAGAAGATCGAAGAGGCGGACGTGCTCGGCTTCTCCCTCGGTGGGCTCGTGGCCCAGGAACTCGCCCTGTCCCGCCGCGACGTGATTCGCCGTCTGGTCCTGATCGGCACCAGCGCGGGAGGTGACGCGTCTCACGGCCTCGATGCGCAGGCGATTCAGCCATTGCTGGACGCGATGGCCGCCTTCGACGGCGAGCTGGCCATGCGCGTGAGCTGGGAGGCCAGCGTATCTCCGGCCTTCGCCGGCGATGCCGCCGCCTACGCGGAATGGTCGAAAGTCGCGACGGCAGCCCCGTTTTCGCTCGCCACGCTCGGACACCAGTACACGGCCGCCCTCGGCCACGATGCCTCTGACCGTCTCAACGCGCTTCAAGCGCCGACCGTCGTGGTGCACGGGACGCGCGATGCCCTCATCCCGTTCGGCGATGCCCGGCGACTGGCGCGCCTGATCCCGGGCGCCCGTCTCGAGCTGATCGAGGGAGCCGGGCACCTCGTCTTCTGGGAGCAGCCTGACCGGGTCGCCGGGATCGTGCGGGAGCATCTCGCATGACCTCCGGACCGCTGATTCGCGGTGCCAACGGCGCCTGCGCCTGCGGTCATCCGCTCGGCGCGAGCGCGGCGCTCGAGGTCTCGCTGGCCGGCGGCAACGCGGTCGACGCCGCCGTGGCGGCAGCGGCGGCGCTGGCGGTCGTGCTGCCGGAAGCCTGTGGCGTGGGGGGTGAGGCGATGCTCCTCATCGCGCCCGAGGGCAGGGACGTCGTCGCCGTCAACGGCGTCGGTCGCGCCCCCGCGGCCCTGAAGGAGGCGATCGCGTCCGACGGCGGCGGAACCGTCGCGGTCCCCTCCGCCGTCGCGGCGTGGCTGGACGCCCTCGACTCCTTCGGGCGCCTTGATCCGGGGCACGTGCTCGCGCCCGCCGTGCGTCTGGCCGACCGGGGTGCGCCGCTGGCCACGGGGACCTTCACCGCCCTCCAGGAGCAGCGCGCGCGGCTCGAACGGGGGGCTCCCGGCTACCCGCTGCTCTCGACGCGGCTCGCGCCGGGCAGCGTCGTCAGGCACCCGGAGCTGGCCGCGACGCTTCGTCGCGTGGCCGTCGAGGGTCGCGATGCGATCTACACCGGTGACCTGGCCGCCGCCATCGTGAGGGCCGTGGAGCGCGATGGGGGAATGCTCGCCGCCGCCGATCTCCGCGACCACACCACCGCCATCGGCGGCGCGCTGACGGCGGCCCGGATGGGCCTCGACATCACCGTGCAGCCCCCCGGCTCTCAGGCCGCGCTGGCGCTCATGGCGCTCGGCGCCGTCGAGCGATACGCCCCGTCTCCGGGCGCCGACCGGCTGCACGCCGCCGTCGAGGCGCTCGAAGCGGCCTTCGAGTACCGCGACCGGCTCGGTGAGGGCTCCCCGGTGGCGGACCTGCTCGAGCTCCCGTTGGAGATTGACATGAGCCGCGCCCGGCGGCGAGGCGGTCCGCGGTCGTACGCCCACACCACGGCCATCACCACCGCCGACGACGAGGGCACGATCGTCTCGATGCTGGTCAGCGTCTTCGACGACTTCGGGGCGGCGCTCCTGGTCCCCGAGGGGGGGTTCCTGCTCAACGACCGTCTGCTCGGCTTCACGCAACCGCCGAACCACCCCGCACCCCGCAAGTCGCCGGTGAGCACGCTGTCCCCGATCCTCGTCGACGACGGCGCCTCCCGCATGGCGATGGCCACGCCCGGCGCGGACGGTCAGGTCCAGACCCTGGTGCAGGTGTGCCTCCTGGTGGCCGACGGTATGCCGCTGACCGGGGCGCTGGACGCCGCCCGCTTTCGCAGCGTCGACGGACGACTGGCTCTCGAGGAGGGCATGGCCGCCGAGCACCGGGACGCGCTGACCGCCAAGGGGCACGATGTCTGGTCCCTGGCCGCCGGCGACGCGCGCTTCGGGGCGGTCGCCGCCGCCGGAGTGGATCGCGCGACCGGAAGCCTGTTCGCGGCTGGCGACGGCCGGCGCGAGACGTGGGCGGCGGCCTGGTAGACGGGGCGCAGGCCGACGCGCTGGTATTGGATCCAATCTCCGGGTACCGTGGCCGCATGGCGGAAGACACTTCACGCGCGGCGATCGCGATCGAGTCGATCGACGGCGAGACGCTCGGCGCGCTTTACCGCGGCATGGTCCGGATCCGGCGGTTCGAGGAGAAGCTCGCTCAGCTGTTCAAGCGCGGGCGGCTTCCCGGCTTCGTCCACCTCTACATCGGCGAAGAGGCGATCGCGGTCGGAGCGTGCTCCACCCTGAGGGCCGACGATTGCATCACCTCGACGCATCGTGGCCATGGGCACCTGATCGCCAAGGGCGCCGATCTCAACTCGATGATGGCGGAGCTGTTCGGCAAGGTCGACGGCCTGTGCCGTGGCAAGGGCGGCTCGATGCACAGCGTCGACTTCCGCCTCGGCATCATGGGCACCAACGGCATCGTCGGAGGCGGGATCCCGATCGCGGTGGGCTCGGCATGGGCCGATCAACACCTCGGCCGGGATTCGGTCACGATCGCCTTCTTCGGTGACGGCGCCTCCAATCAGGGGGTGTTCCTTGAATCGATGAACCTGGCGGCGATCTGGAAGCTTCCGGTCATCTTCCTGTGCGAGGCCAACGGCTACTCCGAGTGGACGGCGACCGAGAAGCTCACCGCCGGCAAGATCGCCGATCGCGGAGTGGCGCTCGGAATCCCCGGCGAACAGGTCGACGGCAACGACGTGCTCGCGGTGCGCGACGCCGTCGAGCGAGCCGTCGCCCGGGCGCGGGCCGGAGACGGTCCGACGCTGCTGGAAGCCCAGACGATGCGCTGGCACGGTCACAACGAGGGCGAGGAAGCCTTCTCCGGGCGGTACCGCCCGGACGATGAGGTCGCGAACTGGCGGACGCGGGACCCGATCAGCGCACTGCGCACGCGCCTGGTCGCCTCCGGAGCCGTCGACGAGTCTGCACTCGACGAGATCGACGCGGAAGCGGCGGCCGCCGTCGACGCCGCGGTCGAGTTCGCGCAACAGAGTCCTTTCCCGGAGCCGGAGGAGGCGCTCGAGCACCTCTTCTTCGCACATCGCGAGCACACGATCGGAGCCGGCCAGTGACCCAGGAGCGCGAGCAGTACTTCGTCCGGGCGATGTACGAGGGGCTTCGCGACGCCATGGCCGAGGACGAGACCGTGGTGGTGATCGGCGAGGACGTCGACCGGTCCGTCATCGGGGCGACGCGGGGCCTCATCGAGGAGTTCGGGGACCGCCGTGTGCGCAACACGCCGATCTCCGAGCAGGGCTTCGTCGGCGCCTGCGTGGGCGCCGCCGCGTCGGGACTGCGGCCGGTGGCGGACATGATGATCGGGTCGTTCCTGTACGTGGCGATGGATCAGGTGGCCAACCAGGCCGCCAAGCTCCCTTACATGTCGGGCGGACAGGTTCAACTCCCGATGGTGCTCTTCACCGCCAGCGGACCCTCGGGATCCTCGGCCGCGCAGCACTCCGAGAACCCGCATCCGATGCTGATGAACGTCGCGGGGCTGAAGATCGTCATGCCCGGCAGTCCGTACGACGCCAAGGGCCTCATGTTGTCGGCGGTGCGCGATGCCAACCCGGTCGTCTACTTCCAGGACGCGGCGCTGGCGGGCGTCAGAGGGCCGGTGCCCGAGTCACCCTACGCGATCCCGTTGGGCGTCGCCGACTGCAAGCGCGAGGGCGAGGACGTCACGGTGGTGGCGATCGGGGGTCTCGTGCGGCACGCGCTCACCGCGGCCGAGCGCCTCGACACCGAGGGCGTGTCGGTCGAGGTCATCGATCCCCGCAGCCTCGTGCCGCTCGACTTCGAGACGATCCTCGCCTCCGTCCGCAAGACCGGACGCCTCGTGGTCTGCGACAACGCCCGGCTCACCTGCTCGGCGGCGTCGGAGATCGCGGCGACCGTCGCCGAGCGCGCCTTCGATGCGCTCGAGGGCCCGCCGATCAGGGTCGCCTGGGAGGACGTGCCGGTGCCATTCTCGCCGGGCCTCGAGCAACGGGTCCTGGTCGACGCCGACAAGATCGGCGACGCCGTGCGGCGTGCCGTGGGCCGGACGCCGGCAGGAGTCTGATCGGATGGCCGTCGAGGAGGTCACCATGCCCAAGTGGGGCATGACGATGCAGGAGGGCACGCTCGCCGACTGGGAGGTGGAAGTGGGCGACAGAGTCGAGGAGGGGCAGGCCCTCGCCGCGGTGTCGACCGACAAGGTCGACTCCGACGTCGAAGCTCCGGTCAGCGGCACGGTCACCGAGATCTGCGTGGAGAAAGGGGCCAGCGTGGCGGTGGGCACGGTCCTGTGCCGGATCGAGACCCCGTGACCCTGCTGGACGGGCAGGTGGCATTCGTGACCGGCGGCGGTGACGGCATCGGACTGGCCGTCGCGCGCCGCTTCGCCGAGCAGGGCGCTCAGGTGATGATCGCCGACATCCGGTCCGACGCCGTGCTCGGTGCCGCCGCGGAAGCGCGCGAGCAAGGGCTGGAGATCCACGCCGTCGTGGTCGACGTGCGTGACGAGTCCCTCGTCCGCGACGCCTTCGCGACCTGCGCGGACCGACTCGGCGAGCCCACGGCGATCGTCGTGAACGCGGGGGTGCTCGATCTGGCACCCGTCGCCGAGATGGGAGTCGGAGCCTTCCGGCGCACGCTCGAGGTGAATCTCGTCGGTGCGTTCATCACCGCAAAGGCGGCCACACGGCGCATGTCGGCAGCGGGACTGCCGGGGACCGTCACCTTCACCTCGTCGGTGTTCGGCCTCCGCGGCGGCGTCGCGAACGCCGCCTACTCGGCTTCCAAGTTCGGGATGATCGGGCTGGCGCAGTGCCTGGCCGCCGAACTCGCGCCGGAGGCGATCCGCGCCAACGCGGTGTGTCCAGGACTGATCGAGACCGCGATGCTCCGCGAGACCGTGAGCCAGAAGGCGTCGTTGGCCGGCGTCGATGAGCGAGTCATCCGCGACGGGTTGGTGGCGGGCGTCGCCATGGGCCGCGCGGCGGACGTCGAGGAGGTCGCCGACGTCTTCGTGTGGCTCGCCTCGCCGCTGTCGCGCTACGTCACGGGACAGGCGATCGTCGTGGACGGCGGATGGACGCTGTTCTGACTTCGGCCGCGCCGGGCACCAGGCGGTTCGCCGGTCGCAGCGTCGTGATCACGGGCGGCGCCTCCGGGATCGGGCGCGCCGCGGCGCTGCGCTTCGCCGCCGAGGGCGCCGAAGTCACGGTCGGCGACCTGTCGATCGAGCGGGCCCGCGAGACGGTCGCGGTGATCGAGGCTGCCGGCGGACGCGGCGTCGCCGTGCGCTGCGACGTGGCGCGACCCGACGACCTCGACGGGCTACTGGCGGCGGCCGGCGAAGTCGACGTCGTCTTCGGCAACGCCGGGCTGCTGCGCACGTCACCGCTCGACGAGCTCTCGATCGAGGACTTCGAGGCCCACTTGCGGATCAACCTCACCGCCAATCTGCTGCTGGCGCAGCGGGCCGCTCCCCTGCTGCGGCGGCGCGGGAGGGGAGCGATCGTGTTCACCGCCTCTCTGGGAGGGGTGCGGGGAAGCGCCGGCAACGCCGCCTACAACGCCTCCAAGGGCGGGTTGGTGAACCTCACCCGCTCGCTGGCCGACGAGCTGGCACCCGACGGGATCCGCGTCAACTGCCTGGCTCCCGGCTGGATCGACACGCCGTTCAACGCGCCGTTCTGGACGCATGCCGGAGCCGCGGCGCGCACGCGCATCGAATCATCGATCCCCCTCGGCCGGCAGGGCACTCCGGAAGATGTCGCACCCGCCGCGCTCTTCCTCGCCTCCGACGACGCCGGCTACATCACCGGGCAGACCCTGATCATCGACGGAGGCCTGCGTGCCACCTGAGCGACACGAACCGGCTGCTGCGACGACCGAGACCTGCGACCGGCTCTTCTGCCTCACCCTCGGCTGGGAGTACTGCCCGCGCTTTCTCTCGCTGGAAGGCGGCGGCGGAGTCATCCAACGGCTGCCGGTGTGCGCGATCCTCGTACACGGCGCCGCCGGATGGGTCCTGCTCGAGACGGGGATCGGGCCGGCGTTTCGCGATCCCGTGCGCGCGAGTCAGACCTACCCTGACGGACTCCCCGAGCTGCCGGGCGACGGCGATCCTCTCGTCGATGCGCTAGCCGCGTGCGGGGTCGGCGTGTCGGAGGTGGCGGGTGTGGCCGTCTCGCACCTCCACGTCGACCACGCCGGAGGTCTCCGGCACTTCGCCGACGGAAGGCCGATCTGGATCCAGCGGCGCGAACTCGACTTCGCCTTCACCGACGCGGCGGCCGGTCAGGCCTACATCCGCTCGGACTACGACCACCCGGGCCTGGCCTGGAATGTGCTCGACGGCGATGCGGCGCTGGTGCCGGGCGTGGATGCCGTCTTCACGCCCGGTCATACGCCGGGGCATATGTCCTACCGCGTCCGGATGCGCGATTCGGGCACGTGGCTGTTCGCGGTGGACGCGATCGACCTGCAGGAGGGCATCGATACCGGCATCCCGATCGGGTCGTCGGCGGATCCGGCCGACGCGAGCCTGCGCCGGCGCTCCCACAACCGCCTGGTCGCCCTCGCCGACGAGGAGGGCGCCCGCTTGCTGGCCGGCCACTGTCCCGTCACCTGGCCGAGCCGTCCGGGCCCGCCGCACGGCGTCACATAGCGCTTGACAGAGAATTGGATCCAAACTACCGTCGCACCAATCGGCATCTGAACGCGCCATAAACGGCGAAGAGTTCAACTAGGCAGCGGAGGACCCAACATGAGGCTTGTTCGATCCGCCCTCGTCGTCGTCCTGGCCGGAGTCACCGGAGCCGGTTGCGGATCCGGTGACGCAGAGCAGGCGCCGTCGGATGCCGAACCGGCCGCCGGCGCGGCGGCCATGGAGGAATGGGTCAGCGAGACCGAGGCCGGCACCAAGCCGATCAAGGCCCTCAACTGGAACCTCCAGAGCGAGCCCACGTCCGTCGACCCGATCAAGTCGGCGTACTACTCCGAGAACCAGGTGCTCGCGAACATGTGCGAGAGCCTGCTGCGACTGAATCCCGACTACACGACGAGCCCCGGTCTGGCCAAGGCCAGCAACCCGTCACCGAAGAAGTGGGTCTACGACGTCAACCCGGAGGCCCGCTTCTGGAACGGCAAGCCGGTGACCGCCGACGACGTCGCCTACAGCCTCAATCGCAACGTGGATGAGGAGCTCGGCTCGTTCTGGTCCTTCTACTACCGCAACGTCGACAACATCAAGGTCAGCGGCGACGACCAGGTCACGGTGACGCTGAAGCGGCCGGATTACGTGTTCGCCCAGGGCATGGCCACCGTCGCCGGTGCGGTCGTCGAGGAGGACTACGTGCGCAAGCAGGGCAAGAAGCTCGGCACCAACTCCGGCGGGTTGATGTGCACGGGTCCCTTCGAGTTCGACTCGTGGGAGCCGGGCAGCAAGATCACTCTCAAGCGCAACGCTGACTACTGGATCGAGGATCGGCGAGCCGAGGCCGAGACACTGACCTTCCGCTTCCTGAGCGATGAGAACTCGCAGACCAACGCCCTCATCGGAGGCACCCTGGACGGCGAGTACCAGGTGCCGTTTTCGGCGCTGAGCAAGCTCGAGAACACTCCCAGCGGCACGCTCTACAAGGGTCACAGCCTGATCCAGTACAACCTGGTGGTCACCAACCCCGAAGGACCCCTGAGCGACGCGCGCGTCCGCCGGGCGCTCTCGATGGCGATCGACCGCGAGGGCATCGCCGCGACCGCCTTCCGCGGAGCCGCCGCGCCGGCGCGGACGATCGTCTCGCAGGCGACGTACGGCTACGCGAAGGACACCTTCGCGGAGGCGCAGGAGGGATACGGGAGCACCGAAGTCGACATCGAGGGCGCCAAGAAGCTGCTCGCCGAGGCCAAGCCGTCGCGGCCGGTGATTATGGGCTACCCGACCGGTGGCGCCGCCTACGAGGAGCAGGTGGCTCTGGCCGTCGAATCGGCCGCCAAGGAGATCGGCCTGCCGTTCACGCTCAAGGGGATTCCCACCGCCACCTACTCCACCCTGTTCGGCGACCCCAAGGTCACCGAAGGGCTGGACCTGATCGAGACGGCGTGGTATCTCGACGTCCCCGAGCCACTGGTCATGTACCAGCAATTCCTGCCGGGCGTCTCGCTTTACAACCTGAGCAAGTACGAGAACGACACGGTGACGCGCTACGTCAATGAGGCGATCGGCACCGCCGACCCCGAGGAGCGCGCCCAGTTGGTCCTCAAGGCCGAGGCCCAGGTTCAGAAGGACCTCCCGTGGATCGGGGTCGTCCAGATTGCCAACACGCTGTTCATGAACAACAAGGTCGGCGGGGCTCCCGCGTCCTTCGTCCAGAACTACTACCCGTGGGCGGCGGACATCGGCGGACGCTGACCGTGCTCCGCTACGTGGCATCCCGGCTCGTCGCCCTGATCGGCACGTTGCTGGTCACCAGCTTCGTCGTCTTCGGTGGTCTCTACATCAGTCCGGGAGGCCCGATCGCCTACCTGACCGGAGGCCGCAGCGTCACGCCCGAGCAGCTGGCGGCGATCCGGGAACAGTACCGCCTCGACGAGCCGTTCATCGCTCGTTACGGGGCCTGGCTCGGCGACCTGCTGCAGGGCGAGCTGGGTCAGTCGCTCGTCTTCCGCCAGGACGTCTGGACGCTCCTGTCGCCGCGCCTCGGCACGACGATCGGACTGGTGATCTATGCGTCCGCGCTGATCGTGGTGGGCGGCATGGTGTTCGGCACCATCGCCGCCCTCCGGGGCGGCGTCGCCGATCGCCTGATCGTGACGACGATGACGGCGGGACTGGCGACTCCGGCGTTCGTGTCGGCCATCGTCCTGATCACGGTTTTCTCCGTCCAGCTCGGCTGGTTTCCCGTCTTCGGACGGGGCGAGGGGTTCGTCGACAGCGTGTGGCACCTGACCCTGCCGGCGGTCGCCCTCGCGTTCTCGGGGACCGCCCTGGTCGCCCGCGTCACGCGCGCAGCGGTGCGCGGGGAGCGCGGCCGCGAGCACGTCCAGACCGCCCGCAGCCGCGGGCTTCCGGAGCGGCAGATCCTGCGCCGCCACGTCCTGCGCAATGCGTTCATCCCGATCACCACCGTGGGGGGGCTTACCTTCGGCGGGCTGATCGCGGGCAGCGTGATCGTCGAGACCGCCTTCGGACTCGACGGCATATCGGCGTTCCTGGTGGCGTCGGTGAACGCCAAGGACTACTCCGTGGTCCAGGCCATCTGCATGATCCTCGTCACCGCCTTCGTCCTCATCAACACGCTGGTCGACGCGCTGTACGTGGCCATCGACCCGCGAGTGCGCACGGCGGTCGAGCGGTGAGCTCGGTCGCGGGAGGGCTGGGGCGGCTCGCGGGCCGCCGGCGCCTGGCAGTCAGTCGTCCGAATGCCGCTGCAGTCGCCGGGGCCTTCATTGGTTCATGCGTCGTGGTTGCCGTGCTGGCGCCCGTGCTGGCGCCGTACGACCCGAGCGAGATCGATCTCTCGAGCGTCTACGCCGCCTCGTCGTCGAGTCACCCGCTGGGCACCGACGGCTCCGGTCGCGACACCCTCTCGAGATTGATCTGGGGCTCTCGTTCGGCCCTGCTCGGGCCGCTGGCCATCGTCGCCATCTCCGGCACAATCGGCTGTCTGATCGCGATTGCCGCCGCCTGGCTGCGCGGCTGGTTCGATACCATCGCGTCGCGAGCGCTCGACGTCATCTTCGCGTTCCCCGGAATCCTCCTGGCCCTGATCGGCGTCGCCGTGCTCGGAAGCGGCCTGCCGGCCGCGATCGGCGCTCTCTCGATCGCCTATGTGCCCTACATCGCGCGGATCCTGCGCGGAGAGGGCATGCGCCAGGCGTCTCAGCCCTACGTGCAGTCGGCTCGCATCAACGGCTTTTCCGGGGTCGCGATCGCCGCCCGTCACCTGGTGCCGAACCTGCTGCCGCTCATCGTCGCGCAGATGACCCTCTCGTTCGGTTACGCGATGGTCGACCTGGCCTCGATCTCCTACCTCGGACTCGGGGTTCAGGCACCGAGCGCGGACTGGGGGCTGATGGTGCAGGAGGGGCAGGCGGGCGTCCTGGAGGGCCATCCACAGCAGTCGCTGCTCGCCGGCGGGCTGATCGTCGCCGTCGTCGTCTCCTTCACCATCATCGGTGACCACTTGAGCGCCCGATACGAGGATCGCGGGACCTGATGCCCTTGCTGGTGGTCGAGGATCTCCGGGTCGAGCAGACGTCGCGACGCGGCCGGCGTCAGCTGGTGACCGACGTCGCGCTCAGCGTCGAGCCCGGCGAGGCCGTCGGCCTGGTGGGTGAGTCCGGGTCGGGCAAGTCGTTGACCGCGCGCGCGTGCATGCGCCTGCTTCCGCCCGGCATCGCGGCGCATGGCCGCATCGAGTTCGACGGCCGGTCGGTGCTCGACATGAGTCGTCAGGAGCTGCAGGCCTTCCGTCAGCGCGAGATCGCGATGATCTTCCAGGACCCGCGGGCGCACATCAATCCGGTCCGCACGGTCGGCGACTTCCTGACCGAAGCCCTCCGCCTCGTTCGCGGGATGCCACGCCGCAGCGCCGACCGGCTCGTCGTGGGCCTGCTGGAGGAGGTCGGCATCTCTGAGCCGGATCGCCGCCTGCGCCAGTTCCCCCACGAGCTGTCCGGCGGCATGCTGCAGCGTGTGATGATCGCGGCGGCCCTCGCCGCGGAGCCTCGCATGCTCATCGCTGACGAGCCCACCACCGCTCTCGACGTGACGACCCAGTCCGACGTCATGGCGATCCTCGGCGAATTGCGGCACGAGCGGGGACTGGGCCTGCTCTTCATCACACACGACCTCGAGCTCGCCACCGCGACGTGCGACCGTATCGCCGTGATGTACGCCGGACGTATCGTTGAGCAGGCGCCTGCTGAGCTGCTCGACCAGCGGCCGCAACATCCGTACACGGACGGGCTGCTCACGTCCCGGCCGAGCATCGACCGGCGCATGGAAACGCTTCATGCCATCCCCGGGAGACCGGTCGCGGCTTATGAGGCCCCCGAGGGATGCGCCTTCGCGCCGCGCTGCCGGTTCGCCGAGGACATCTGTCGCCAGATCGAGCCGCCAAGGCGAGTGCTGGGCGATGGCGTCGTGGCCTGTCACCGCTCGGAGGAAGTGGCTCCGCAGTTCGCGACTGCCTTGCAGGGTTCGCGGTGACTGCTGGAGGGCCCTTCATCGAGGTCTCCGATCTCCGCAAGGTCTTCGCCGGTCGCGGTCATGACGTCGTCGCTGTCGACGGCGTATCGCTCTCGCTTGATCGTTCGGAGTCACTGGCGCTGGTCGGCGAGTCCGGCTCCGGCAAGACCACCGTGGCTCGCGTGATCGTCGGCCTGGAACGAGCCAGCAGCGGCCGGATCGTCATCGACGGCGTCGAGCGCAGCGTCGGCCGGGTGGCCTTGCGCGAGCGCCGCGCTCGAGCCCGCCAGGTGCAGATGGTCTTCCAGGACCCGTACAGCTCGCTCGACCCGCGTCAGCGCTCGCGCGACGCCATCGGCGAGGTCCTGACCCTGCACTTCAGGCTGTCCGGATCGGCTCGGGCGAAGCGCGTTGCGGAGCTGCTGGAGCGGGTTGGACTCGACGAACGGGTCGGCGGGGCGCTTCCGCAGGACCTATCCGGCGGCCAGCGCCAGCGGGTGGTGATCGCGCGCGCGCTGGCGGCCGAGCCGACCGTCCTGATCCTCGACGAGGCGGTGGCCGCGCTCGACGTGTCGGTCCAGGCCCAGGTCCTCAACCTGCTCGCCGAGATCCGCGCCGATTCCTCCATCGCGTACCTGTTCGTCTCCCACGATCTCGCCGTGGTCCGTCAGGTCGCCGAGCGAGCGATCGTCATGCAGGCCGGGCGCATCGTCGAGGAGGGCCCGACCGAGTCGCTCCTCGACTCCCCCCAGCACCCGTACACGGTCGCGCTCCGCGCGTCGGTCCCGAGACGGGGATGGCGGCCGCAGCGCAGGACGTCCGCCGCCCCGCCGGCCGACGTGGAGGCGGTCGCTTGAGGCAGCCGGTCCGCCGCATATTCGCCGACCGGCTTATCGACGGGTCGGGCACCGATCCGTTCGCGGCCACGGTCGAGATGCAGGACGGCGTGATCTCGCAGGTGCAGCCAGGCGTCGGCGGAACAAGTCGCGATGGCGACCTCCGGCTCGACGACGTGACGCTGATGCCAGGTCTCATCGACGCGCACACCCACATGGGGATCGTCGACGACAAGGAAGACGATCACGTGCCGCTGGCGGTCGCCGCCGCACAGATCTTCGCCAACCTGTCCGAGGCTCTGGACGCGGGCTTCACGACGGTTCGCGACGTCGGGGGCCTCGACGGGGGCGTCGCCGCCGCGGTGGCGCACGGCTTGGTTCGAGGGCCGCGCATCCTGGCCTCCGGACCGATCATCTGCGAGGCCGGCGGCAACGGAGACCTGTACTCGCCGTTCTGCTGCGGAGGCGGACGGCGCACACAGGGCACGCCGGGGCTCTCCTGGATCGGAGCGCCGTGCCACGGGCCCGACGACGCACGCGTCGCCGCGCGCCTTGCCCTACGCCGGGGCGCGACCCAGCTCAAGGTCTCCGTCAACACGCTGCTGTCCTTTCACGACACGGGCTCGCCGGACACGGAGCTCACGGAAGCCGAGATCGCCGCGGTGGTGGGGGAGGCACGGGCGAAGGGCACCTACGTCACCGCTCACGCCCTCAATCCCTCCGGCGTCGCGCTGGCCCTGCGAGCAGGCGTCGAGTGTCTCGAGCATGGCGGCATCGCGACCGAGGAGGTCGCCACCGCGGTCGCCGACGCGGCGGTACCACTCGTACCCACATTGACCAACATGTGGCTGCTGGAGCAGGGGGGCGACCACAACGGCCGTCGTGCCCGCCTCGAGCTGCAGGCGTCCCTGCTGCTGGCCAAGGCGCACGGCGTGACCATCGGTTCCGGCTCGGATCTTGAGGGCTTCAAGCAGCCGCGCCGGGGGATGGAGCTGGTCCTTCGCGCGGAGTTGGAAAGTCCGATGGAGGCGCTGGTGGCCGCCACCGCGGTCAACGCTCGCATCCTCCGCCGGCCGGAGCTCGGTGGCATCGGGCCGGGGTGCGCCGCCGACATGATCGCCGTCAGCGGCGACCCGCTCGACGAGCCGCAGATCTTCGACGACCCATCGCGGGTGGTCTTCGTCATGCAGGGCGGACGGGTCGTCAAGGATCTGCGCTTGGATTGAGCTGCGCTCCGGGTGGATGCGTATGTCACGAGTGCTTCGGCGTCGTCGAATTTCGGTTCGTCGTCGTTGTTGAGCGTCGATGGCAGTCCGGTCGAGGTCTCGTATCTGAGATTCGATTTGAGTGCTTATGCGGGGCGTTCGGTGCAGAGCGCGAGTCTGCAGGTGCGCAGCGCTTCGAGTGGCTCGACTGGCCGGCAGAACGTCAAGCTGGTTTCCAGCGACGCTTGGGCTGAGAACACGATCACGTATTCGAATCGTCCGGGAGTCGGCACGACTTTGGGTGGTGTCGGTCCGACGAGTACGAACACGAATTACGCGATCGCGTTGAGCGCGGACGGCATCGCCGGTGAGCTTGGTGGCCAGCTTTCGCTGGCTCTGGATTCGACGAGCACCGACGGTCTCGACCTCAATTCCAGTGAGACCACCACCGGACCCCGGCTCGTGCTCACCCTCGCCGACGGCGGCGGTACGCCTCCGCCGCCCCCGGCGAACGATCCGGTCATCGCCGCGGTGGGTGACATCGCCTGCGATCCGGCCGACCCCAGCTACAACGACGGAAACGGCACGAGCACCAGCTGTCGTCAGAAGGCCACCTCCGACCTGGTGATCGACCAGGGTTACGCGCGGGTGCTGACGCTTGGCGACCATCAGTACGAGGACGACCAGTACGCGAACTACCTCAAGGTCTTCGATCCCACCTGGGGCCGGGTCAAGAGCCTGATCAGTCCGGTGGTGGGCGATCGCGAGTACCGCACCCCCGCCGCGGCCGGCTACTTCGACTACTTCAACGGCATCGGCCAGCAGTCCGGCGCGGCCGGGGATCGCGCCAGGGGCTACTACTCCTACAACGTGGGCGCCTGGCACGTGATCGCCCTGAACTCCAACTGCACCGTCGTCGCGTGCTCGGCCGGATCGGAGCAGGAGCGCTGGCTGAGGGCAGATCTCGCCGCCAACGCCACCTCCTGCACGCTCGCCTACTTCCACCATCCCCGATTCACCTCCGGCAGCGCCGGTAACAACACCTCGGTGCAGCCGTTCTGGCAGGCGCCCTACGACGCACGCGCCGACCTGATCCTCAACTCGCACGCCCACAGCTACGAGCGGTTCGCGCGCCAGACCCCGAACGGAGGCCTCGACACGACGCGCGGGATCCGGGAGTTCATCGTCGGCACGGGCGGCAAGAGCCTCCAGGCCCTCAACGGCGCCCAGCCCAACTCGCAGGTCCGCAACAACACCACCTACGGCCTGCTGAAGCTCAGCCTTCGGCCGACATCCTACGAATGGGACTTCGTGCTCGAGGCGGGCGCGAGCTTCGACGACACCGGCACCCAGGCCTGCCACTGACGCGGCGGGCGCTCCGGCTGGAGTCCATCGCCGCCGGAGCCCGTCGCCGTCGGTGTGGGAGCCCCGCCACTCAGCTCCCGCCGGCGTCCACGTGGCGCTGCACCGAGTCGACCTTGTCCTGCATCGACATCTCCTTGTCGCGGCGCTCGTCGAGCTTGAGGATCGAGTAGACGCGGGGGATGCCGTGCTCGAACGGGATGGAGTGCAGTCGTCCAGCCACCGCCAGGAGGTCCTCGACGGAGCCCTCCATGGTCGTTCCCATCGCGCGCATCTCCCAGGAGACGCGGTCCTGGGACGCGAGGTGGCGCTGGATCTCGGCGATGTAGGCGCCGACGCTCGGGGAGGGTCCGCCGAGCGGGATCACGGTCAGGTCAGCGTGCGGCATCGACGCAGCGTACGCGCCCGCCTGCCGAGCGGCTCTACCAGTCCTGGGCGCCGCCGCAGGCCGGGCAGTCGACGCAGGCCGAGACCGGGGCGTCGAAGCTGGCTCCGCAGGAGCACCCGTACAGCGCGAAGTCCGATGGGCCTCCGCCACGCTGGGCGCTCACCGTCGTCGCGTTGGCGGCGACGGACGGGACGGCACGGGCCGGGACGTGCGGGACGCGGAGCCGGGCCCGTCCGTGGGTCCCGACACGTCGTGCGCTGGTGTTGGTCGTGACCGGCATCAATTCCTCTACGCATCCGTAACGGCATCGGACATGTGAACTTGAGTCCCGACCCCGAACTGGTTCTCTCTGGCCCGCTCCGGTCCTCCCCGGGCGGGGTTCGAACCGTCACTCCGGCGACGCCTGAGGCGCGCCCGCGAAAGTCCGGGCGCAGCTACACCCGCCCGGGTGCGATAATGGCCTCCTGATGGATCCCAGTCTCAAGCGCACCATCCGCTTCGTAGTCGCGCTCACGGTCGCCATGCTGCTGTCCGGGGCGTTGATCTACACCAGCTTCAGCGCCTCCACCGAGACCGTGCAGCCCAGCCAGCTGCTGGCCGGTGCTGAGTCCGATCGCGTGTACGAGCTCACCGGCAAGGTCGAGCCCGGCTCGTGGCGCAACGGCGGCGACTCGCACTCCTTCCGGGTCGAGGACCGCCAGGGCGGAGGCTCCGTGCCCGTCACCTACCGGGGCCCGGTCCCGGATCCGTTCCGCGAGGGCCGCGAGGTCATCGTCGACGTGCGCAAGCAGGGCGACACCTTCGTGGGCGAGCACGACTCGCTGATCACGAAGTGTCCCTCGAAGTTCACCGCCGAGGAGCAGCAGCAGCGACAGTGAGGCCGGGATGCTGACCGTCGGCCGAGCCTGCCTGATCATCGCCCTGGCGATAGCCCTCTACGGGATCGTCGCGTCGATCTACGGCGCCCGCACCAATCGCCGCGAGTTCGTCGTCTCCGGGCGCCGGGCCATGTACGCGGTCGCCGGTGCGGTCGCCATCGCCTTCGTGATCCTCGAGACGGCGTTCCTGCGCTCGGACTTCGCGTTCGTGCTGGTCGCGAACCACTCGTCGACCACCACGCCGCTCTTCTACAAGGCGACTGCGGTCTGGTCCTCGCAAGAGGGCTCGCTGCTCCTATGGCTGCTGATGCTCACCGTGTGGTCGAGCCTCATGCTCTTCCTCACGCGACACAAGCTGCGCGAGGTGGCGCCCTACGCGACGGCCGTCCTGCTCGGCTTCGCGGCCTTCTTCGCGTCACTGCTGATCTTCCTCGAGTCGCCGTTCGCCTTCGTCGCCTCACCCCCCGCGGAGGGCATGGGTCTCAACCCGCTGCTGCGCCATCCGGCGATGATGATCCATCCGCCGATGCTCTACGGCGGCTACACGCTGTTCGCGATCCCGTTCGCCTTCGCGGTCGGCGCCCTCGTTACGCGGCGCCTGGATGCCAACTGGATCCGCATGACGCGCCCGTACTCGCTCGCGGCCTGGCTGCTGCTGGGCGGCGGCATCCTGCTCGGCGCCCGCTGGTCGTACTCCGAGCTCGGCTGGGGCGGCTACTGGGCCTGGGATCCGGTGGAGAACGCGTCGCTGATGCCATGGCTGACCGGCACCGCCTTCCTGCACTCCGTGATGATCCAGGAGAAGCGCGGGATGCTGAAGGTCTGGAACGTCTCGCTGGTGCTGGCCACCGGCGTGCTCGCCATCCTCGGCACCTTCCTGGTCCGCTCGGGCATCCTCGAGTCGATCCACGCCTTCGGCGCCTCGACGCTGGGCGTGCCGTTCCTGGTCCTGATCGTGACCATGATCGTCGGCTCGGTGGCGCTCGTGCTGGCCCGGGCGCGCGAATTGCGGTCCGAGCACCAGCTCGACTCGCTGCTATCGCGTGAGGCGATCTTCCTGCTCAACAACCTGGTGCTGGTCGGGCTGTGCTTCGTGATCTTCTGGGGGACGTTCTTCCCGCTGATCTCAGAGGCGGTCTCCGGACGCGAGGCCTCCGTCGGCCCGCCGTGGTTCAACCGCTACACGGTGCCGCTCGCCCTCGTGCTCGTCCTGCTGTCGGGGATCGGCCCGGTGATCGCCTGGCGCCGCGCGACGGCCGCCAACCTCCGCCGCAACATGCTCCTGCCGGCCGGCCTCGCGGCGCTGACCCTGGTCGTGCTGCTCGTCCTGACCGATGCCGGATCGAGCATTCCCGCGCTGCTGATGTTCGTCTTCGGCGCCTTCGTGCTGGGCGTCGTCGGGCAGGAGCTCTGGCGCGGCGTCCGGGCCCGGCGGGTGACGTCGTCGGAGTCCTATCCGGTGGCGCTGGTGTCCCTCATCCGTCGCAATCGCCGCCGCTACGGCGGCTACACGGTGCACGTCGGGATCACCGTCCTGTTCATGGGCGTGGCCGCGTCATCGGCGTTCCAGGCCGCCGAGGACGTGTCGATCCGCCCCGGCGAGACGGTCACCGTCGGCGGTCACGAGGTCACCTACGTGCGCCCGACCGGGGAGATCGTGGCCGCCTCCAACGGGCGCCTCGAGAAGATCGACCTCGGAGCGGTGCTGCGAGTCGAGCGCGACGGCCGTCCCCTCGGCACCATGCGCACCGAGAAGTCCTACTTCCCGACCGCCGATCCCAGCCTCGGACCGGTCTCGCGCTTCTTCGAGGGCGAGGCGACCAGCGAGGTCGCGCTCAACGCGGGCTGGCGGCGTGACGTGTGGACGTCCATCGCACCCGACACCGCTCGCCTGGCTCCGCGCATCGAGGAGGGAGACCGCGTCTTCACCCAAGCCGCCGACCTTGCGCCTGAGGCCCGCACCGCCGCACTGGCGCTCGCGCTCGACGGGCTCGTCGCGTCCTATGTGGCCGATCCGCCGCCCGCGACCTTCCGCGTCCTCGTCTCGCCCCTGGTCACCTGGATCTGGGTGGGTGCGTTCGTCGTCATCCTCGGCGCCCTGATCGCCCTCTGGCCCGGAAGCCGGCAGCCCGCCCGGGCCACCTACGCGGCGCGGGTCGGCCGCGACCTGCGCGTCGGCGCCGCTGCTGGCGGCAGCTGAGCGACCGGATGGAGATGGTCCTCGTGATGCTGCTGGTCGCCGCCGCCGTCGCCATGGTGGTCGCGCCGCTGCGGCCCGGGCACGCCGGAAGAGCCGAGCTCGACGAGGACGCCGCGCGCGCCGAGCTCGAAGCGGCGCGTGATGCGAAGTACCGCGAGATCCGCGACGTCGAGCTCGATCGCGACACCGGCAAGCTCTCCGACGCCGACTGGCGCTCCCAGGACCGGGCGCTGCGGCGCGAGGCGATTGACGTGCTGGAGCGACTCGACGCGCTCGACGAGCGCTCGGGAAGCGCCGCGACGCGAGTGGATCCGGTGGCCGGCGGCGCCTGACGCCGTGGCCGTTTCGCTAGGCTGACGCCGCCATGTACACGGTGCTCTCCATCGTCCAGGTCTTCATCGCGGTCCTGCTCATCCTCTTCGTGCTCCTGCACTCGGGCAAGGACGCGGGCATGTCGGGCGCCTTCGGCGTCGGCGCCTCCGGCGGCAGCAACTCCGGCGGCTCGCTGATGGAGCGTAACCTGGACCGCTGGACCGTGCTGTTCGCGGTGCTGTTCGTGCTGAACACCTTCGCGCTGCTGAAGCTCTAGCTCCGCACGCGCACACCGGCTCCGGCCCGCAGCGCCGGGCACATGGTCGCGCCGACGGTGCGCGCGGAAACATCTCCCGTGTCGATCAGGCGCTGGCTCATGGTGAGCGCCTGGGTGGCGGCGAGGACGGCGAGCGCGTCGATGTCGACGGCGACATCACGCAATGGAGCCGTGCGGCGCCCGTGCTCGATCACGAAGGCGCCCAGCCCACGGCGACCCGACGGATCCAGCGCGGAGATGTGCAGCCCGCGCTCGAGCGGAGCGGCCAGGTCGTCCTCGTCACCGGCGCCGCCGCCGACCAGGACGAGATGTTCCGGGACCGGTGCGGAGGCGAGAGCCACGGTGGCATGGCCGGTCGAAGGGCCTCCAGGCGACGCGCTGTCGCGGACCACGCGGTGGGCGACGCCGTCCTGGACCAGCGGAAGCGGCTGGCGCGGCAGGCCCTCGGCGTCGTAGGAGCGCGGAAGGGTGCCCGGAAAGCGCGGGGACTCCGACAACGCGACGCACGAGGCCACCACGCGCCGGCCGAGCCGGTCCGCGACCGCGCTGGTGCCGGTCGCCGCCAGCGCGCCGAAATGGGGGCGCACCAGGTCGAGCACGACCGCCACCGCGGCCGGTCCGAGCACCACGGGGTGCTCGCCGGCGAGGGCTTCCACCGGCGGCTCCGAAGATGACTGAGCGGCCATGCGGGCAACGACGGCGTCGAGGTCGAGCCCCTTCGGGCCGCCGGCGGCGATGGATTCGGTCACCGTGCGTCCGTCCGCCGAGCGCGAGACCCGCAGGGACGCGAAGCTGCGCTGCTCGAAGGCCCGCACTCCGGCGGTCGAGACGATCGCGGTGCGCGCCGCGCCGCAGTGCCACGCCGCTTCGGCGCCCTCGAAGCGCTGGTCGAGCTCGGCGGCGACCGCGGCGGGATCCACGGACAGGACGCCCGGATCCCAGCCCTGGTGCGTACGGCCGGGGGCGGCCTCGGGGAGCTCTGCCCCGGCCGGCTCGGCGCCCTGGGCGGCCAGCTCGCGGGCGGCCCCGGCAGCATGGCCCAGCCCGGCCTCGTCGACGTCGGAGGTCGTCGCGCGCCCGATGCCGGCACCGTCGAGGCAGACGAACTCGATTTGGACGTGGTCGTGCACCTGTGGCCCGCCGACCGTGGTGGCCCGCCGCTCCCAGATGGCGGTGACCTGAGCGCGCGGCCCGGCGAGGGCGAGCGCGCGGTCGGCCAGCGCGAGGACTTCGGACTCGGAAAGGGGAGGGGTCACGGCCGGGCAGGCTAGCTAGTGAGACGCCAGGTCATCGTCGAGCCGGCGTATCCCGAGCGCAGCGGCGAGCGCTCCGGCCAGGGCCAGGACGTCTTCGTCGGCCATCGCGACGCCACGCAGCGCATCGACTCCGATCAGGCCGTCGAGCCGGCACGAGCGCAGCTCGGTGCGGCCGAAGCGCGACCCGGTCAGCGTCACGCCGGTCAGGTCGCAGTCCTCGAACAGCACCGAATCGCCGCGGAGGCCGCCGAGGTCTGCTTCGCGAAGGACGCAGTCGCGGAACACCACGCGCTCCAGACGGGCGTCGCGCAGCGTGACGAGATCCATCCGGCAGCCCTCGAACACCACGTCGGCGAGCTCCGCGCCGGCGCACGCGGCGCCGGTGAGCCGGCTTCCGGTGACGAGGGTGCGCCGCGCGGCGAGCCGGCGGGTGGCGAGGTTGGCCAGGTCGCAGCGCGACAGCTCGGAGTCGATGACGTCGAGCGAGTCGATGCGCGCACCGCTCAGCTCGCAGTCCGACAGCCGGATCTCGTCGAGGGTCAGCGCGGGCGACCGCGCCGACGGGGAGACGAGTCGCTCGGCGCGTGCCGTGCTCCAGCGCCCGGCCTCGTTGCTCGGTGCGCGGCCGGGTCCCGGGAACTCGAGGCGGGCCGGCAGGCGGGGCTCGCTCGCCGGTCGCGGGCGGTGGGAGGCGGCGGCCATGGCGGCCAAGTCAAGCAGCGCCGTCGGCTCGAAGTGGCCCTCGTCGGCGCCTCAGAGGTTGCCGCGGCGGTCCTGCTCGCGCTCGATCGCCTCGAACAGCGCCTTGAAGTTGCCCTGCCCGAACCCGGTGGCGCCGTGGCGCTCGATGACCTCGAGGAAGAGCGTGGGGCGATCCGCCAGCGGGCGCGAGAAGACCTGCAGGAGGTAGCCCTCCTCGTCACGGTCGGCGAGGATCCCGTGTCGCCGCAGCTCGCCCACGGGCTCGTCGATCTCGCCCACGCGGTCGGGCAGCTCGTCGTAGTAGGAGTCGGGGGTGCGCAGGAACTCGATGCCGCGCTCGCGCAGGCGCGCGACGGTGCCGACGATGTCCTCGGTGGTCAGTGCCAGGTGCTGCACGCCGGGGCCGCCGTGGAACTCGAGGAACTCGTCGACCTGGGAGCGGCGGCGTCCCTCCGCGGGCTCGTTGATCGGGAACTTGATCCGCCCGCTGCCGTCGCTGACGACCTTCGACATCAGTGCCGAGTACTCGGTCGAGATCGCCTCGTCGGTGAAGTGGTTGAGCTCGGTCATGCCGAACACGCGCTCGTAGAAGCCGACCCAGGTCTCCATCTCACCGAGCTCGACGTTGCCGACGATGTGATCGACGGCCAGCAGCCCGACGTCCGAGCCCGCGCCGTCGCGCGCGGAGTAGCCGGGCAGGAACGCGCCGCGATAGCTGCCGCGCTCGACGAAGGTGTGGACGATCTCGCCGTACGCCCGCACGCTGGCGCGCACCACCTCGCCGTCGGAGTCGGCGTCCGACCACGGGGCGGCCACCGACCGCGCTCCGCGCGCCACCGCCAGGCGGTGGGCGTGCTCGGCGTCGGGCACGCCGAGGGCGATCGTACGGACGCCGTCGCCGTGAGCCGCCACGTGGCGGCCGACCGCGTGGTCGGGGACGAGCGCGCCGGTCAGCACGAGCCGGATGCCGCCCTGCTCGAGCACGTGGGAAGCCGAATCCCGGCGTCCGGTCTCGAGCCCCGCGTAGGCCACCTCGCGGAAGCCGAGGGCGCTGACGTAGAACGCCGCGGCCTGCTTCGCATTGCCGACGTACAGCTCGAGATGGTCGATGCCGTCGAGCGGCATGTCGTTGGACGGCGCCGCCGCGGCGATCTGGAGGGCGTCGATGTCGGTCAAGGGCGAAGGAGGGTGCTGCGGGTCGTCTGCCGAGCCGCGGGTGCTGATTCTACGGCGGGCGTCCCGGCGCAAGTCAACGTGGCGCCGCCGGCCCGGTCGTCACTTCGTCGCCGACGTTCACTAACCCGGGACGCGCGACCGTCCCGTAGACGCCGAAGCAGATCTTGCCGTCGTCGGGCAGATGATCGACCGGAGTGTCAAAGTCAGACCCGCTGCGGGTTCCGCGCCGCTCGGCGAGCATTCGCAGCACCGGCAGGTCGACGACGCCGTGGTCGGGGTTGCGGGTGACCACCACGCAGCGGGGCACCGGCCCCTCGATTCGCACGTCGGCCGTCCCGATCCTGATCTTGCGGCCGATCCAGGTCTCCTCGGCGAACGCCTCGCAGCCATCGACCTCGACGAGCATGCGAAAGCGCCGGCCGTCGACGTCGGGCACGCCGGCGCCCGCGCGCAGCGCCTCAAGCGACGCGCTCGAGACCACGGTGACGGGATGGACGTCGACCGCGTCACCCGGTCGGAGGGCGGCGACCAGGCGGATCGGCCGGCCGACGTAGTCGCTGAGCACGGCGCTCCACGGCCCCTCGACCACCCGCCCGGCGACCGGCCGCCCGTAGAAGTCGGTCTCCACCCGCTCGGTGCCGGACGACGCGTCGCCGGACACCGCCGTCCCGTCGGGCAGTCGGAGGGTGAGGCGACCATCGCCGGGCGCGTGCTCGGCCCTCACCATCACCAGGGAGCCCTCGCGCTTGCCGTTGACCATCTCCCCGCGGTCGTCGATGAGGTAGTGGCTGCGGTTCTCCGCCACCCCGTTGGGACCCAGCTCGATGCCGCCGGGGTGGTGAAGGGCCATGCCCTTGACCGGGGTGGTGGTGAGGGTGCGGACCGCGATCACTGCTTCTGCTGCTACCCGAATAACCACCGGAGACTCGACCGTGCGCGGCGAGGCGGGCTACGGGCGGCCGTGGGAAGGTGCCGCCGCGGCCTGCCCGCGCAGGCGGGAGGCGCCCGTCCGCAGACGCTGCTCGCCCTTGATGACGAGAGCCACCGAGACCACGATGATCGCCGCGCCCACCAGCGTGCCGGGCGTGATCGTCTCGTCGAGCACCCAGACGCCGAGGACGATCGCCACCACCGGGTTGACGTAGGCGTACGTCGAGACCTTCGAGACGGGCGCGTGCTGGAGCAGCCACACGTAGGCGGTGAAGGCGAGCAGCGAGCCGAACCCGAGCAGGTAGCCGAAGGCGGCGACCGACCCGACCGACCATGTCGCCGGATCCACGTCGGCGCCCTCTCCGGTCGCGAGGCCGGCCAGCAGCCACATCCCTCCGCCCAGCAGCATCTGCCAGCCGGTGGAGGCGAACAGGTTGCCCGGCAGCGGCAGGCGCGGGGAGGCGACCGAGCCGACCGCCCACATCAGCGCGGCGAACAGGATGATGCCCAGGGCCAGTACCGAGGCGCCGTCGGTCTGCTCACCCGGGCGCAGCAGGACCGCCACCCCCAGGAAGCCCGCGGCGACGGCGACGACCGTGGTGCGGGAGATCGCTTCGCCGGTGCCGCGGCGCAACAGCACCACCCACAGCGGCACGGTGGCCACCAGCAGAGCGGCGAGGGCGGAGGGGACCTCCTGCTCGGCGACGGTGATGATCGCGTTGGCGCCGGTCAGCGCGAAGCCGACTCCCAGCGCGCTGAGCGCCGAGCGCCGATCGATGGCGAGCGCCCGCGCACCGCGCAGCGCCCCGACCACTCCGAGCAGGATCACGCCGGCGAGGAGGAAGCGCATGCCGGCGCCGAGCAGCGGCGGAACGGTCTCGACCATGATCCGGATCGCCAGGTAGGTCGACCCCCAGACGAGGTAGACGACGCCCAGGCCGGCCCAGATCAGCCAGGCCGGCCCGGAGGAGTCGCGGAGCGGCGGCGTCAAGCCGCCCGCGCCGCCGACGGAGTGCGGGGGCGGTGCAGGCGCCGGGACAGCGACCGGCGGCCGGCAACCGAGGTCAGGCGCCGGGCGCGCAGGGCCAGGAGCTCGAGCGCCTCGGAAGTCGGCTCGAACGGGTTCGCGATGCGCTCACCGGAGTCCACGCCGATCGCGGCGACGATCTCGCCGGAGACCTCGGCGACGAGCACCGGGGCTGCCGGCACTGGTGCGCTGTCGAGCGTGGCCACGCGGGTCAACGCGGCGGCGTCGGCCTCACGGGCGGGGCGGATGGTGACGGATAGCGGCTCGTGGGACATGGTCGGACTCCTGGCGTAACTGCTGTGGGACTGGCTCCGGCTTCTATGGTGAAGCACATGGTCCATCAGTGCCACGATGCTTTGGCGCATTACGTATAAGCTGGGCTGATGCTCGACGTCCGCCGCATGCGCGTGCTCCGCGAGGTCGCCCTGCAGGGCTCCTTCTCGGCTGCCGCCGAGTCGCTGTCCTTCACCCAGTCGGCGGTGTCGCAGCAGATCGCCGCCCTCGAACGCGAGGCGGGCGCTGTACTGGTGCAGCGCAGCGCGCGCGGCGTACGCCTCACCGAGGCCGGTGAGGCCGTCGTGCGCCACGCCGAGGCGATCCTCGCCCGCCTGGCCGAGGCCGAGGACGAGCTCGAGGCCATCGCCGGGCTGCGCGGCGGCCGGTTACGCATGGCCGCCTTCGAGTCGGCCGGGTCCACGCTGATGCCGCCGGCCATCGCCTGCTTCCGCGAGCGCCATCCCGCCGTCGAGCTCTCGCTCACGCTCGGCGACCCGGAGGTCACCGTCCCGCAGCTCAAGAGCGGTGAGATCGACCTCGCCCTGGTCTTCGGCTCGACGGCGAAGCTCAAGCTCGAGGGAGTCGAGCTGATGCACATGCTCGAGGACCCGATGTACCTCGTCTTGCCGGCCGACCACCGCCTGGCCCGCAAGCGTCATCCGCGCCTGGCCGACCTCGCCGACGAGGCGTGGATCGGCGGCTCGGCCGACTGCGAGTGCAACCGCCTGATCTCGCGCGCCTGCGTCGCATCGGGTTACGACCCGCGCATCGCCTTCGAGACCGACGACTACAACGCGGTGCAGGGATTCGTGGCGGCCGGCGTGGGCGTGTCGCTGATCGCCGAGCTCGGCCTGACCTCGGTGCGCGACGACATCGTCATACGCTCCTTGGGCCGCGACACGCCGGTGCGTCACATCTTCGCCGCCACGCTCTCGGAGGGCTACCGCTCACCCGCGGTGGCGGCGATGCTCGAGATCCTCGCCGAGGTGGCCGTGCGTCACTGCGAGCACCGGCCGGCGCTCACCCTGGTCGCCTAGCCGGCCAGTGAAGTCAGGCGGCGACCGCGTCGCCCAGGCGCAGGTCGGCCAGCGCGGCCTCCGACGGCATGCCGTCGGGATCGAGAGCCCGCATCTCGTAGTAGGCGTCGATCATCATGTCGAGCGTGGCCGCGGTGAGGCTGGCCGACCGGCCCGAGGTCATCTCCAGCGACTCGCCGAGCAGTCGCGGCGGCAGGGTGTCGTCGGCGCGCGTCCAGCCCTCGCGCAGGTTGAACATGCGTTTGGCGAGCACGATGCGCTTGGCGGTGGCCAGCAGCTCGTCGCCGGTGACCTCCCATCCCGTCACCCCGCTCAGCAGCGAGGCCCACTCCGGGAACGGCTCGGGAAACACGCCGCGCAGGAACTTGCACAGGATCATCGAGTCCATCACCGCGGCGCGGTCCTCGGTGTCGAGCGCGGCGGCGGCGTGCAGCGCTCCGCCGTCGAGGCGGTCATGGCGACCCGACAGGTCCGCCTCGTAGGCGCCCGAGCGGTTGTGGTCGGCGCCGCGCGCGTTGACCGCCAAACCGAGCGCCATCGCCTGCAGCGTCCGCGGCTCGTAGCCGGGCAGCTCGAGCCCCTTCACGTGTACCGCAAAGGCCTCGGCTCCGTTGCCGACCAGCGCCGCCGCACGGCGCGAGCCCTCGGCGAGGAGATTGCCGAGGCCCTCACGCCGACCGATCAGCTCCAGCGCGCGCAGGAGCGCGTCACCGTCGCCGAAGCGCAGCCAGGGCGCGTCGATCAAACCCAGCTCGGCGCACTCCATCGCCCAGGCGATGGTGCCGCCGGCCGACAGCGTGTCGAGCCCGAGCTCGTCGCACAGCCCGCTCGCGGCCAGCACCGCGTCGGCGTCGGCGACGCCGCACAGCGGGCCGAGCGCGAAGACGTTCTCGTACTCGACGCGCACGCCGGCGCCGCCGGCCTTCTTGTAGATGTGCTCGCAGCCGATCGAGCAGGAGGCGCAGGAGTCCTTGGCCACGGTGCGCGCCTCGGCGAGGTTCTCGGCGGCCAGTCCCTCGGCGCCCTCGAAGGTCGCCTCCTGGAAGTTGCGCGTCGGCAGGGTCGAGAGCTCGTTGAAGGCCAGGAGGTTGGCCAGCGTCCCCAGTTCGCGGTACTTGGCGGTCGCCGGCCCGAAGGAGCGCTCGCGCAGGGCACGGGCGCTGGCCACCACTCCGGCGTGGTCGGCGAGGCCGACCCGGGCGCCCTGGCGGACCGCCACCGCCTTGATGTTCTTGGCCCCCAGCACCGCGCCGAGCCCACCCCGGCCGGCGTGCCGGCCGTCGTGCGAGACGGTGGCGTAGCGCACGAGGTTCTCGCCCGCGGGCCCGATCGAGGCCACGCGCCAGGCCTTGCCGAGGCGCTCGCGCAGCCGGTCCTCGGCCTCCTGGGCCGACAAGCCCCAGAGATCCTCGGCGTCGACGAGGCGGGCGCCGTCGACGTCGACGAGCAAAGCCGACGGGCGCTCGCAGGCGCCGCGCACCACGATGGCGTCATGCCCGGTGAGCTTGCCGGCGATCGCGAAGTGCGAGGACGCCAGCGCGTCGGTGAGCAGGCCGGTCAGCGGCGACTTGGCGACCACCGCGAACTTGGCGCTGGTGGTCAGTGGCGTGCCGACGAGCGGGGAGAAGACGAAGGCCAGCGGCGCCTCGGGCGCCAGCGGGTCCACTCCGGCCGGAGCCAGCCGGTGCATCAGCCAGGTGCCCAGCCCGACGCCGCCGAGGTAGGCGCGCAGCACGTCGGACGGCAGCGGCAGCTCCTCGGCGGAGCCGTCGCTCACGTCCACGACGAGCGCGTTGCCGAAATAGCCGCCGGGTGCGTCTTCCATGTAGCCCATGGTAGGCGCTCGGGCCGGGTCGGAGCCGCTATCCGCCCGCGTCGGCGGCGAGGAAGGCTATGAGGTCGCCGGTCGTCAGCGGCAGCTCGGGATCTCGCGAGATCTGGTCGCCGTTGAGCGCCGCGACGACGTGCTCGTCGAGCTCGATGCCGGCCGCTCGCGCCGCCTGTCCGAGCGTGGCGGCGCGTACCTCGGCCGGCCCGTCGGGAGCGGCGCGGCGCAGGGCGCCGAAGCGCTGGACGCGGATCGCCGGGAGCGGCCGGGCGTGGGCGGCCTCGTAGTCGGCCGGATCGTTGAGGTTGAGCACCGAGTCCAGCGCGGGATCGTGCGAGGCCAGCCGCGAGCCGTCGAGCAGCTCCGCGTCACGGATGCGGCGCACGCGGCAGGCGTCGAACAGGAACGACGGCTTGAGGCGGTCCTCGGCGAGCAGCGCCTCGACGACCGGGCGCAGCGATACGCGATATGCGGCGGCCAGCGGCTGCGGAAAGCCGCGGGCGACGGGGAGGACCACGTCGACGTCGTCGCTCATCGACGCGACGACGCGCGATACGAACGATGGGTGCAGCAGCGGCACGTCGGTGGACGATAGGAACGCGACCTCCGCCCGTCCCTCCAGCGCAGCGAGCCCCACCGCCAGCCCCTGGAGGGGCCCGCGGCCCTCCACCGGGTCCTCGGCCAGCTCAACGCCGGGAGCCAGCTCGGGCAGCGGCTGCCCGGGGGCGCTCACCACCACGACCGGCCCCTCGACTCCCCGCGCGACGATGCCCGTGACCCGTCGCAACAGCGTCGAGCCGTGCCATTCGAGCGACGCCTTGGGTGTGCCCATCCGGGACGACCGCCCACCCGCCAGCACGATGCCTCCGCTCTTCATGCCTCCCACGATACGACCGGGCGGCAGCGGCCGGCTCGCCTCGCCGTCACGAGACGAGCAGGGCGTCGGCGGGCGTCAGCTCGCCGTTGCTCGACATCTCGCCGAGCCGGTCGCGGATCGCGGCGTCGCCGCGGTCGATGTCGTCCACGTGCCGTGCCACCCAGTGCGTGAGCGCCGCCACCGCCGGCCACAGCTCGAGCCCGGCCGCTGTCACGTGGTACTCGTACCAGTCCGGGTCGCGCCGATAGGGGCGCCGCTCGAGCACGCCGAGGTTCACGAGCTTGCGCAGCCGATCGCTGAGCAGGCTGCGGCTGATGTCCAGGTTGCGCTGCATTCCGCCGAACCGGCGCACGCCGAGCATCGCCTCCCTCAGGACCAGCAGCGTCCAGCGGTCGCACAGGCCGTCCAAGGCCTCGATTGCCGGTCCCGAGATTGGCAGGGTGGGGGTGGGGGACGCGGGGACCATGCCCACGCGATCCTAAACCGAAGTGCGAATAGTTACAAGACTGGTACCGACAGCCGGGCCGCGTCCGACCGCCTCACGCGCCGCCGTCCGCCGAACAGGGTCACGAGCGTGCGGCGGCCAGCACACCGCCGCGACGTTTGGCAATGATCCGTTGCGCGCACAATCTTTTGACAGCGCCGCTTCGAGATGTGGCCGCAGCGAGGACGAGGAGAATCGACATGGCGAAGCTGACCGTGGGCGACGAGAACGGCGCCCCCATCGAGCTGTACTACGAGGACCACGGAGCCGGCCGGCCCGTCGTCCTGATCCACGGCTGGCCGTTGTCGTCACGGTCCTGGGAGAGCCAGGTCCCCGCGCTGGTCGAGGCCGGCCACCGCGTCGTCGCCTATGACCGTCGCGGCTTCGGAGAGTCGTCGCAGCCGTGGAGCGGCTACGAGTACGACACCTTCGCGAGGGACCTCGACGCGCTTATGACCCATCTCGACCTGCGCGACGCGACGCTGGTCGGCTTCTCGATGGGCGGCGGCGAAGTGGTGCGCTACCTCAGAACCTACGGCAGCGACCGGGTGGCCAAGGCCGTGCTCGCCGCCGCGGTGCCCCCGTACCTCTGCAAGACCGCCGACAACCCCGACGGCGGCCTCGACGACGCGACCATCGCCGCGTTCCAGGACGGCGTGCGCGGCGATCGCATCGCCTTCCTCGACGAGTTCACGCGCAACTTCTTCGCGGCGGGCGCGAAATCCGACCTGATCAGCGAGGTGCAGCGGACCTACGCGCGCGACATCGCCGCCTTCGCGTCGCCGAAGGGCACGCTCGACTGCATCACCGCCTTCGGCAGGACCGACTTCCGCGCCGACCTCGTAAAGGTCACCGTTCCCACGCTCGTCATCCACGGCGACTCCGACGGGATCGTGCCGTTCGACGTGAGCGGCCGGCGGTCGCACGAGGCGATTCCCGGCAGCCGCCTGGTGGTCGTCGAGGGCGCGCCGCACGGCTTCAATGTCACCCACGCCGAGCAGTTCAACTCCGTGCTGCTCGACTTCCTGGCCGCCTGAGCAGGCCAGGCGGGGGTGGCCGGCGCCGCGATGAGGCGGTGCCGGCCCGTCACCGGACGGGCACGTCGAACCAGACGCGGAACAGGTCGTCGCGAGTGACGCCCCAGTCGCTCGACACCGACTCGAGGATCACCAGGCCGAAGCCGCCCGCGCGATCCTGATGCGGCCGGACGACGTCGGGCTTCTCGAAGCCGCGGCCGGGATCGGAGACGGTGCAGCGCAGCAGCCCGTCCTCGACCCGTATGTCGAGGCCGATCACGGCGCGTTCGTCGATCCCGGCATGGCGGATCGAGTTCGTGATCAGCTCGGTCACCACCAGTCGCAGCGACTGCAGCAGGTCGGCGCCGATGATCGGCTCGAGCGCCGCCAGCGATGACCGCGCCGACGCGGGCGCCCGCGTGATCCCGGCGAACCACAGCGTGAGCTCGAAGACACCGTCGACGGCACTCGGCGCGGCCGAGGCGTCGCCGTCCTGCTCGACCATCGACGCCAGGCCGTCGGCGAGCAGTCGCAAGTAGGCCTCGTCGTCGTCGCTGAGCGCCTCGTTGACATCGCTCCCGGCGCAGCACAGGGCGCCGTAGACGCGGCCGTCGGAGAGCAGGACGGGTACCCCGAGATAGGAGCCGAGCGCTTCGGCTACGACGAGGTCCTGCATCCGCGGCTCGCGGGAGGCATCGCGCACCACGTTGGGCGCGGTGCCCTCCACCATGCGGCGGCAGTAGGTCTCCTCGAACGGGATCCGGGTCGTCTCGCCGAAGGCGAACGGCTCGCTGTCGCCCTCGACGAGGTCGATGCGCTCGTGGCCGTCGATGAACTTCGTCAGGTAGGCGATGTCCAGGCCCAGCCGCTCGCGCGCGGCGCGGAGCAGCATTCGAACCTGGTTCTCGGCGGGCGGAGGCATCGGATGGCGGGTGGCGGCGACGGTCGGTGGATCTGCGTGCGCGTACAAGGTAGAGGACGCGTGTGAGGCGTCCAAGTTGCGGTGGCCCTCGCCGGGTGATCCCTGGCCATGGTGGCGGTTCCGGGATGCGCTCGCCCGTGCGGCCGCTCACGCGGACCGCACGGGCGGCAGGCCCTCAGGCGGCGGGCTCCGGCACCAGCTGGTTCTCCAGCGGGCGAGGCCCTCGATCTCGGCGACCATGGTCCGGCCGACGTCGACGGAAGCGACGCCCTGCGGCGTCCCGCTCATCACCACGCCCGCGGCGGCGTCCGGCGGCGGGACGGGCGGCTCGTGGACGAGGCTCATCCCGCCACCTGACCGGACGCCCACGGGAACAGCCGCGACTCGATCACCCGGATGATCGCGTTGACCAGCATCACCAGCGCGGCGACGACCACCACGCCGGCGAACACGGTGGCGATGTCGAACTGACGCGCCGCGCGGACGATCATGTAGCCGAGGCCGGCGGTGGAGGCGATGAACTCGGCCAGGATCGCGCCGACCATCGCCCGCGAGAAGGTCACCCGGATGGCGGCCATGATCGACGGGGCCGCGGCCGGAATCAGGACCTTGCGGATCAGCGTGAGGCGGCCCGCTCCGAACACCCGCGCCACGTCGATCATGCCGCGATCGACGGACCGGACACCGGCCACGGTGTTCATGAAGATGATGAAGAACACCATCAGCGCCGCCAGCAGGATCTTTGGCGTCAGCGCCAGCCCGAACCACAGCACGTTCGACATGCGCGACCTGCTGCTCTTCGCCTTGGATGGCAAGCCCGAGCTGCTCGACCCGCTGGGAGACTGAGGCGCCGCGGCGCGCGCGCCGCCCGGCTGCGCATGCGCGCCGTCCGGCCGGTCGGGAACACTCGCCCGGCCGGATGCAGCGACGAGAATCAGATGACGAACGCCCGGCGCCGCGGCCGCCCGGCCGCCGGGCGCCGCGCCAGAGCCACCACCCGTGCGCAGCATCGCGGCGGAGAGGCGGGCGATGACCGTGATCGAGGCCGACGGCGTCTTCCAGGGCGGCGGCATCAAGGGCCTGGCGATCGCGGGAGCGCTGCTGGAGTTCGCTGCCAACGAGCGGCTGTCGGTGACCCGCTGGAATCACGTGGCGGGCACCAGCGCGGGGGCGATCATCGCCGCCTACCTCGCTGCGGGCCGCTCACCGGCCGCCCTGACGGCCCTGCTCGACGAGGCCCCGTTCGCGTCCTTTGCGGACTTCGGGCCGGGAGGGAAGTTCGTCGGGGGCGTGGTGAACCTCGTGCGCCACCGCGGCCTGGCCCGTGGTGAGGAGTTCCGCCGGTGGTTCGATGCGCAGCTCAGCGGCATGACGTTCGGAGTCCTGCGGGTGCCGCCGGAGGGCGACGTAGCGCCGGAGCATCCGTACCGGCTGCGCATGATCGCCGCCGACGTCACCAACCACCGCCTGCTGGTGCTTCCGGATGACCTGTCCCGCTATCGGCGCCAGGGCGAGCGGACTCCCATCGATCCCGACACCTTCCGCGTCGCCGACGCGGTCCGCATGAGCATGTCGATCCCCTACTACTTCGAGCCGGTAGAGCTCATCGACGCCGCCTCTGGCCGGGTCTCGACGATCATCGACGGAGCGACGCTGTCGAACTTCCCGGTGTGGCTGTTCGACACCAATCGCCGCGACCCGCGCCGCCCGACCTTCGGCCTGCGGCTGGTCAACGGCCGCTCCGCCGGCGCGGGGCTGCGCTCGTTCGTCCGGGCGCTGGGATGGCCGGCCGCCCTTGCGGTCGACATCTCCCTGACCCAGACCGGTGCGTGGGATTCACGGCTGATGACTCAAGCCACGCGGGTACGGACGTGTCCTGTCGATGCCGGAGCTGTCGGCACGACTGACTTCGGCCTGCCTGCCGCCGGACGCGCCCGCCTCATCGCGGGTGGCCGCCGGTCGGCGGCGGCCTTCCTGGACTCCTTCGACCTCGAGGACTACCGCAACTCCTTCGGCCGCGGCCTTCAGTGAGAGCGCGGCCGCGGTCGTCGCCCGTTTGGGACGTCCGTACCATCTGCAGAAGACTGGTACTGGCGTACCACAACAGGAGTTCAGCCATGCCCTGGTTACTTGTGTCATCGCCGGCCTACTCGAGACCGGCTTCGCAGTCTCGCTGAAGGCGAGCGACGGGTTCTCGCGCGTCGTGCCGAGCGTCCTGTTCATCCTCTTCGCCGCCGGCAGTTTCGCCCTACTCAGCGCCGCCCTGCGCGACCTGCCGATCGGACCGGCCTATGCGGTCTGGACGGGTATCGGCGCCACGGGCACCGCCGTGGTCGGCATGGCCTTCCCCGGCGAAGGGGATGCAGGCTCTCAAGATCATCTCCATCGCACTGGTGATCGCCGGAGTCGTCGGGCTCCAGCTCTCCGGCAGCGCGGGGCACTGACGCCGTGACGCCGACCGCGGACTCCGGGCGTCGACCTTCGCATCGGGGCCGACGTCGGCGCGAAGCGCTCGCGAACGCCGCGGCCGACCTCGTGGCCGAGCAGGGCATCGCCGCGGTCAGCCACCGAGGCATCGCGCAGCGAGCCGGACTTCCCCCGGCTGCCACCACCTACTACTTCGTCTCCCTCGCCGAGTTGATCGAGTGGGCGGTGCGGCTCCTCGCCGAGCGGTGGCTTGCTCGCGCGCAGGCCGCGATCGACGGACTGCCACCAGTCCTTTCCAGCCCGCAGGAGGTGGTTCGGGCGGTCCTGCTGGTCGTCTCCGCCGCTCCGACCAGTTCCGAGCCAATGCAGGCGAACGACCTGCTCACGCTCTACGAACTGTATCTGGAGGCCGGCCGGCATCCCCACCTGCAGCCGGTGGTCAAGACCTACAACGAGCAGATCGACGGCCTGCTGCTCGAGGTCCTGGCGCGCGGCGGACTCCAGCCGAATCCAGAGACGGCCCGCCTCCTGCTCGCGCTCGTCGACGGAGCGGTGCTGCGCGCCCTCGCCGAGGGCGGCGCTTCGAGTCGGCGATCGTCGCCGACGTCGAAGCATTCGTGGCGTGGCTGGCGACGCACGGCGGCCCAGCCTGAGTGCCATCAGCCGCGGTGCGCTACCTGCTTGACGGCCTTCAGGGCACGCTCCTTGAGCCGGTCCTGGCGCAGTCGTCGTCCCGGCGGAGTCGGCTTGACTCCCAGGCGCCGCAGGCGGCTGTTGAACCCATGCACCGCGGTGTGGCGCAACGTGGCCTCGGTCCGCGACGCGAACGCCAGAGACAGGGCATACCCGTCGGCATCCGTATGGACGACGTGCGGCATGAACGCCGGCACATGCACCCCGTCGCCCGGCTCCATCTGGAACGTCTGCGCCGTTCGCGGCAGATGGTCAACGTTGCGGTGACCGCCGGCAGCCTGCCGCTCGGCCTCCCGCTGCCCTGCTGTCGGGTCCTCGAAGGGGCCGATCCGCAACTCCTTGCGCCCCTTGAGATGCAGCAGGAAGCCCTGTTCGGCGTCGATGTGCGTCGGCGTCGTCGACCCACCCGACGCCAGAAAGAAGACCGCGTGGCGCTTGACGATGTCCCCCTCACGGTCGGGCAGATGTGGACGGATCTCGTCGAACAACGCGTCATAGAGCTCGCGATATCGCGGCGAGGTCTCGATCGGAAGCACCATCCAACAGCCGTTCGTCTCGATCGTCCGGACCATCTCCCCGAGCGGCATGTCAGCTCTCGGGACCGTTCCGCCGACTGCGACGTCGGGCACTTGGCCGAGGTTGTGCTCCACCAGCTCCGCGGGCACGGACTCCGCAAGCTCAGCGAGCGATTCCAGCGTCGTCAACGGATGATCGACGAGCGAGTGACGAATGCGAAACGGCGCTCGGCCGAAGTTTGACCGCACCGCATCCGGTGCCAGGGTGAGAAAGGACATGCTCCGAAGGTATCTCTCCTTCAGCTAGGTGTCACACCCGACATTGGTCCACTCAACGCGATCTGTCGCGAGATCGGAATCTTGCGGTCAACGCTCGTAGCTCCTCGGGTTCCACGGCGCGCAAGCCGACGAGAGCGAGACCGTAGCTGACCATCCCCGCCAGCACGGGCACGGGGAGGGGCAGGTCGCGCAGAGCGAGCACGACGAGTCCCATCACGCCCGCGGCGAGCACCAGCTTGGCAAGCTCGACGAAGCGCAGCGGCCGCAGGCCCGAGCGACCGCACGCGAGCATCATGCCGCTCAGCAGCCACGCCTGCGCGGCGAGCATGGCGATTCCGGCGCCCTCGATCCCGATCGTCGGAACGAGCCAGAAGTTGAGGGCCACATTCAGCAACAGGCCAGTTCCGTAGATGATCGCCACCACCCGCTCGCGTCCGATCGCGAGTGCCGTCGCCGTGGCGAGCGAATTGGGGTATGCGAACGCGAGTCCGAGGAGGAGCAGCGCGGCGGTCGTGGCCGCTCCGCGATAATCCGGGCCGAACAGCAGCACGACGAGCGGACCCGACAGCAACGCGCCGCCGGACGCGATCGGCAGCCCGAGCATGAACAGGTGCTTGGTCACCTGCCGGTAGAGCCGAGCGAGGGCTGCACGGTCATTCTGGGCGAGGTAGGCGAGCGACCGCGTCGCGGCATCGGCGTAGACCAGCGGGATGATCATCATGGCGAGGAGCAGCCGGTAGGAGGCGCCGTAGAGTGCGGTGGCCTCATTGCCCTCGTAGGCCTGCACGATGACGGCGTCGATGTAGGTGAGCATGACCGCTCCGACGCGCGCCGCCGAGTAAGCGGCCCCGATGCGGAACGTCCCGTAGATCCCGGCCGGTTGGAGCCGGATGGAGCCCGACCACCGGCGGTGCAGGACGAAGAGGGCGACCGGGAAGGAGAGGGCGGACACCGCCAGCACGGCGGCCGCGACGCCGGCCGGGCCAAAGCCGGCGAGCAGGGCCGGGATCGTCGCGAGCGTGAGGGCGGCAGCCTGCCCGCTTTGAAAGGCGGCGACCTCGAGTGGGCGTTCGAGCGCCACCATGACCGCCACGCATGAGGCGGAGGCGATGGTGAAGACCGACCCGGAGGCGAGCAGCACCACGGCGAACGACGTGGGCGTGTCGTAGCCGAGCACCTGCGTGAACAGTCCGCACAGCGCGATGGCCAGGACACCGAGCCCGGCCTGGATCATCAGGATGTGGCCAAGCACGATGCCCGTGCGCTCGGGTCGCTGCGTGGCCTCGCGAACGAGGTAGCCGCCCATCCCCAACTCGACGATCAACGTGAGCACGCTCGAGAGCGCGACGGCGACCGTGTAACGGCCGAAGTCGGCGTTCGAGAACAGTCGCGCCATGACGACCACGGTGGCGATGCCCGATAGGCGGACCGCGATCTGAGCGATTCCGAAGAAGCGCAGGTTACGTGCGATAGAGGCCGAGGCCTCGTCCTCGGCTATGTCCGGCGAAGCAGACTCCTGATGGCGGTCCGGTGGCGCGCGGGCAGGCGCCGGAAAGCGCCCCGAGCGGACTGGCGACCATGGATCGCCAGCCGCGCGAACGAACCCCGTCTCACGACGACGAAGGTGCGCACCGCGCGTTGGTCGTTCTCAAAACGCGCCTTGTGGTGTTCGTTGCCGCGCAGCATTTCGAAGGTCTCGTCGCCCTCATCCTTGGCGGCACGCACGGCATGGTCGAGAAGCAGGATGCCGACTCCGTAGCGGCTGTAGGCGGCGTCGAACGCCTGCATGTAGGCGAAAGATCGCGAACCGATCCGCCAGCCGTAGAGCATGGCCGCGGGCTCGCCGTCGATCGAAAGCGTCCAGAGTCGCAGCCACTCCTGATCGGCGGCGCGCAGCGCGAAGTCACGGTGCAACCGTGCGACGCTCGGTGTCCGCAGGTCGGGCCACCGCTGCGTGTGCAATCGCTCGAAGACCGGAAAGGACTCCTCGGCCTCCTGTCGAGTTCGCGCACAGCGGAACTCGACTTCGTGCGCGCCAAGGAGGCGGCGCAGAAGTCGGGTGACCTCCCGCCGCTTCTTGCCGGACATCGCCGGAGGCCCGGAGAAACGCACGAGTGGGAGATGCGCCTCGTTGCTTGTCGGGACGAGCTCGTATTCGGGTAGACGGGCTTGGTGGATCCCCGCCAGCCAACCGGCGGAGGTCAGGGAGCGGGTCATCGTCAGGGTATGCCTCAGGTGCCCACTGGCGTGCAGCGCCGTGATGGCAGCGAGCGCCACATCGGTCTCGCGTTCGGGCGCGCATGCGGGCCCGAACCAGTCCGCGTATTGCTCCCCGGCCGGCCCGAGCCGGCCACGGGCGTCCATGACGAGCGGGACGATCCCGACGAGGCTGCCGTCGGTCGAGCGGCAGACGAGGATCAGCGGACGCGAGTCTCTCATTACTTCAAGGCATGTGGCCAGCCACTCGGGCGAAGCGAAGGGATTCTCGGCCAGCACCGCCAGCTCACGCCAAGCAGCCGTCAAGCCGTCAACGGGCAGAGCGTCGAGCGTCTCGACCTCAAGGACGCTGGATCCGCCGTCCGACTTCAACGCACTGCCAATTCTCGACACGAGGCGAGAGCGTAGAGAGCGCGCCCGTCGTGCGCGGCCACAGCATCGGAAGACTGATTCCAACCTGGTCCAAGCGCACGACCTGCGTGCCCTCGCCCCATGGCCGGCGACACGAGCTCTTTGGGTGTATGTGGCGGGCCCAGCGCTCGGCGGCTCGATCGCCGCGCTCGCTTCATGACCACATGAACGGCCACTGGCGAGATACCCAGTTGCTTCTCGAGCGGAGGCGAGACCGTCGTCCGAATGATCTGACTCCGCCTGCGTCCGGGCCGGAGCGCAAGCGGCCCCGCATCACTACACATCCAGGACCCTGGCTGCGGGGCTCCCGGACCATGCGCCGAAGAGGACTCGAACCTCCACCCCCTTATCGGGGACCAGGCCCTCAACCTGGCGCGTCTACCAATTCCGCCATCGGCGCAGCGAGGCGCGAGTATAGCCGCGCGACCCGCTGCACGATTCGTGCCGCGCCTTGTTTCCGTCCGTGGGCCGCTCTACGGTTCCCGAACACATGTTCGTACCACCCGATCAGCTCAGCGATGGGCAGGGAGTCAGCTCCGGCATGGGAACCGCTCAGCAGCTCACCGCTCGTCAGCGGGAGATCTACGACTTCATCCGGGAGCACTCCGCGGCCCACGGATATCCGCCCACGGTGCGCGACATCGGCAAGGCGGTGGGGCTGGCGTCGTCTTCGACCGTCCACGCCCATCTCGCCAACCTCGAGAAGGCGGGGCTCCTGCGGCGCGACCCCACCAAGCCGCGCGCCATCGAACTGCTCGACCGGGCCGCCGACGCGCTGCTGGCCGCCGTGCGCCCAGCGGGACTGCCCCTAATCGGGCATGTCGCCGCCGGCCAGCCGATCCTGGCCGAGGAGAACATCGAGGAGTACGTCGAGGTGCCTCAGCTCGCGGGCGGCTCGGACGGCGAGTTCGTGCTCCGTGTGCGGGGCGAGTCGATGAAGAACGCCGGCATCCTCGACGGTGACTTCGTCGTCGTCCGGCCCCAGCAGACCGGCACCGACGGCGAGATAGTCGTCGCGATGGTCGAGGAGGAGGAGGCGACGGTGAAGAGGTTCTTCAGAGAGGCGGATCACATCCGCCTGGAGCCCGAGAACGAGACCATGAAGCCCATCCGCTCCCGCGACGTGCGGGTCATCGGCCGGGTCGTCGGCGTCTTCCGGAGCGTGTCGTGAGGGCTTCGACGCTGATCCGCGACCGCGACGGCGGCTCTCGACGGGCGCAGTGCTCGCCCGAGCGCCCGAGCCGCGAGGTGACGAGCGGCTCCCAGGGCCTGGTGGGCGAGTCGCCCCGGACGCTGGAGGACCTGGTGGTCGAGACCTGGGCGGGCCTTCGCGCCGATGCTCCGACCGCGTGCCCGATGTGCGACTCCCTCATGGAGCCGCGCTGGTCGGCGGGAGCCGGGGTGGTCGGCGGCCGGTGCCGTCAGTGCGGAACCGAGATGGCGTGACGTCCCGCTGATGCGGCGGAGTCCGCCGTCGGTTCAGCCGACGGGCGCGAGATCGACAGTGGGGACGACGCAGACGCAGTTCGGGATCTTGTTGGATCCCGGAAGCACCATACGACCCGCCTTGCGTTCGACGGCGGCTTCGCACGCGAGGCGTGTCGCGTCCCGCCGGTCGTCGAGCCGTTCGGCGAGTGAGGTCTCGGCCCCTTGCGAATCGATGTAGATGACGTTGTACATAGGAAGAGTGTCGGTTCTGATTCGGACGGTCTTAAGGCTACGCCGCTACCCGTTTAGTTGTAGCGGAAACATCAGTAAGGATTCTGGCGGTCAGATCCTGGTCCTGGCGCGAACGCGCCCAGACGAGTCAGCGGCAAGGCGCGTGTACGGTGTCCGTGCGGGCTGGGCAGCCGCGGGGAGCTCGCTCCTCGAGGAAAGTCCGGACATCGCAGGGCAGGGTGGTCGGTAACGCCGACCCGGGGAAACCCGCGGGAAAGTGCAACAGAAAGAACACCGCCCACGTCACGGGTCGTGGTCCGTCGGCTCCGGTCGATGCGCCCGGTTCGCGGCCGGCAAGGTTGAAAAGGTGCGGTAAGAGCGCACCGGCGCCGCGGTGACGCGGCGGCCCGGCAAACCCCACCCGATGCAAGGCCAAGCAGGACCGTTCGCAGGTCGCCCGCCGAGGTCCAGGTAGGCCGCTCAGATGGATGGCTGTCCACGACAGAATCCGGCTTACAGGCCCGCTAAGGAAGAGCCCCGCTCCGGCGGGGCTCTTCTATCTCTGGGCGGGTCGAAGCGGCGGTGAGAGGAATTCGAAGCAGGCGTCGGAGGAGTCGCATCCGTCTGGGCGGGATGCGAACATACGTTCTACTTTGATCCTCTGTGTCCTCATCCCGCGCTTCTCCTTGACGACCGCCGCCGGTGGTCGGGAGGGGCTCGCCGCCGGCCCTGCGGCGCTCGCTCCCGAGCCGGGGCGAGAGGCGGTGGTGGGGCAGGTCTCGTCGTCGGCGGAGGCCTTCGGCGTGAGCGCCGGCATGCGGCTGGGCGAGGCGATGGCGCGCTGTCCTCAGCTGCGCCTGATCCCGCCCGACCCGGCCGGCACGGCCGACGCCTGGGATGGGCTGCTGACCGCGCTCGAGGGCATCGGAGCCCGGGTCGAGTCCGGTGAGCCGGGCGTCGCCTGGTTCGATGCGCGCGGCCTGCGCAACCTGTACGGCGGCAGCGTGGAGGGCGTCGTGGCGACCACTCGCAAGGCGCTGAAGACGCCCGCCCGGATCGGGGCGGCACCGGTGCGCTTCGCCGCGCTGGCGGCCGCCACGCGCGCCCGCACCCGCCGTGCCGAGCTCGCGCCCCGGGGGCAGGCGGCGCTGGCCGCCTATCTCGCTCCGCTGCCGGTGGGGTTGCTGTCCGCGCGCCCGGAGACCGCCGCCCTGCCCGGATTGCTGGCTCGCTTCGGCATCCGCACGCTGGGAGAGCTGGCCGCCCTGCCGCGCGACGCGGTCGCCGATCGCTTCGGCGCCCCGGGCATCACCGCGGCCCGGCTGGCGGCCGGCCAAGACGGGCATCTGGTTCCCCGCCGGCCGCTGGAGCGCGTGGAGGAGGTGCTCGAGCTGCCCGAGTCGGCGGACGGCTCCCAGCTCGAGCGCGCCCTCGAGCTGCTGGTCGATCGGGTGCTGGCTCGTCGCGAGCGCCGGGGTCGGACCATCCGCTCCGTCGTGCTGTCGGCGACGCTGGTCGAAGGAGGCACCTGGCGGACGCGCGCCACCTTCCGGGAGGCGCTGGCCGATCCTCGCCGCATCCGGATGGTGCTCGGCAACCGCCTGGTCGGGCTGCCGGCGCCGGCCGACGCGCTGAAGCTGACGCTGGAGGGGTTCGGCCCGCCGACGGGTGAGCAGCGCTCGCTGCTGTCCGAGCCGGCGGTCGTGCGCGCCGCTCGCCTGCGGGAGGCCGTGCGCCAGGCCCGGGCGGCGGCCGGACCCGACGCGGCGCTGAGGATCTTCGCCGTCGATCCCGATTCACGAGTCCCCGAGCGTCGCCTCGCGCTGGCTCCGTGGGATCCGTGAGCCGGCCGCGTCGCCTATCGGAGCCCCGGCCGGTGCGGATCCGGGCGCTCGAGGGCGGTCGTCCCCAGGCGGTGGACGACCGGCGGGTCGAGACCGTCCGTGAGACGTGGCTGGTCGAGGACCGCTGGTGGACGGATGCGCCTCTCCGCCGGCGTTACTGGGAGGTCGTCACCGAGGACGGGCGAGACCTCGTGGTCTTCCGGGATCTCGAAGCGGGGGCGTGGTACCAGCAGCGCGCGTAGGGCACGCCGGCCATTGTCAGGCCGTCCTGCCGGTATGCGAACATACGTTCGCCGTGTACGCCGAGCTCCACTGCCACTCCGCCTTCTCCTTCCTCGATGGGGCGTCACTGCCCGACGAGCTGGCGAGCGCGGGAGCCGAGCTCGGATACGAGGCGCTGGCGCTGACCGACCATGACTCCCTGGCCGGCTCGATGGAGTTCGCCCAGGCGGCCGCCGCGGCCGGGATCCGCGCCATCCACGGCGCTGAGGTCACGCTCGACGACGGTCGTCACCTGACGCTGCTGGTCGAGAGCGGCGAAGGCTGGCGCAACCTGTGCCGGATCCTCACCCGTGCCCACGCGCACGATCGCGACCCCGACCCGCCACCCACCGCCGTCGGGCTCGACTGCGTGCTCGAGCACTCACCGGGGCTGGTGTGCCTGTCCGGCTGCGCCGGTCACGGCGTCCACGACGAGCCCACGCTGCGACGACTGCGGGAGACGTTCGGCGCCGACCGGCTGCGCATCGAGCTGCAGCGCCCGTTTCAGCGTCACGACCGCGGCCTCAACCGGGCCTTGGCCCAGCTGGGTCGCCGGCTCGGCGTTGCCTGCGTGGCCACGGGCGACGTGCATGCCCACGCGCACTCACGCGCCCCTCTGCAGGACGCCTTCGTGGCGTTGCGCCATCGCACCACGCTCGACGCCTCCGAGCCGTTGCGCCGCGGCAACCGCGCCCACGTGCTGGCGTCGCCGGCGGCGATGGCGGCGCGCTTCGAGGACCACGAGGCGGCGGTCGGCGAAGCCGGTGTGCTGGCCGACCGGCTGCGCTTCGACCTCACCGCGGACCTCGGCTACCGGTATCCGGGTGCCGAGAACGACCAGGCCGACGCCGAGCTCGCGGTCCTCTGCCGGGCGGCCTTTGACAGCCGCTACCCGGGCCGCGATCCCAATCGCAGCGCCGCGCTGGCCCGGCTGGAGGAGGAGCTGCGGGTGATCTCAGCCCTCGATCTGGCCGGCTTCTTCCTGTTGCATCGCGATCTGCTCGAGCTTGCCCGTGAGGTGGCGGTCGAGGTGCGCGGGCCGAGCACCGCCCGCTCGCTGCTGCCGCCGGGCCGCGGCCGTGGCTCGTCCGTGTCCTCGATCGTCTGCTACCTCACCGGGCTCTCGCACATCGATCCCATCCGCAACGAGCTGTTCCTGGGGCGCTTCCTCAACGAGGAGCTCACCGCGCTGCCCGACATCGATCTCGACTTCCCGCGCGACATCCGGGAAGTCCTGATCCCGCGGATCCATCAGCGCTACGGGCGCGAGCGCTCGGCGCTGGTGGCGGCGTTTCCGACGTTCAAGGCGCGCGGAGCGATCCGGGAGCTGGGCAAGGTGCTCGGGCTGCCTCCCGGCGAGATCGAGCGGGTGGCCCGGTCGGCGGACCCGTGGGCCAAGCAGGGCGTCGACCGCGACATCGAGGTCGCGCTCGGACGCGAGGAGGACCAGTCGCCGCGCTGGCGCTGGCTGTCGCGGCTGTGCGACGAGGCGTGGGGTCTCCCGCGGCATCTCTCCCAGCACTCGGGCGGCATGATCGTCTCCACCCGGCCGCTGATCGACTGCTGCCCGGTGGTGCCGGCCGCGATGGAGGGCCGTCAGATCTGCCAGTGGGACAAGGACTCCTGCTCCGACGCCGGCTTCCTCAAGATCGACCTGCTCGGCCTCGGCATGCTCTCGGCGGTCGAGCGCTGCGTCGAGCAGATCGCGCGGGTGCGCGCCGAGCACGTCGATCTCTCGCGGATCCCGTTCGACGATCCCGCCACCTACTCCGCGATCCAGGACGCCGACACGATGGGCGTCTTCCAGATCGAGAGCCGCGCCCAGATGGCCTCGCTGCGACGGACGCGCCCCGAGACGCTCGACGACCTCACCGTCCAGGTGGCGATCGTCCGGCCGGGGCCGATCCAGGGCGGCGCCGTCAACCCGTACATCGCTCGCCGCCAGCTGCTGCGTGAGAACCCCGACTACGTGATCCCCTACCTGCATCCCGCGCTGGAGCCGGTGCTGCGCGACACGCTCGGGACGATCATCTTCCAGGACCAGGTGCTCGAAGTGGCGATGGCCTTTGCCGGCTTCTCGCCGGGCGAGGCGGAGGGGCTGCGGCGAGCGATGAGCCGCAAGCGCTCCGTGGCGGCGATGGAGGCCTACCACCTGCGTTTCATCGAGGGGGCGGCACAGGCCCACGGGGTCGACGAGCAGACCGCCGAGCAGGTGTACGCGATGATCGTCGGCTTCTCCGGCTTCGGCTTTCCCAAGGCCCACGGCGCGGCCTTCGGTCTGCTCGCCTACCAGTCGACCTGGCTGCGAGTCCACTACGGTCCCGAGTTCCTCTGCGCGCTGCTCAATGAGCAGCCGATGGGCTTCTACCCGTCCGACACGCTGGCGCACGAGGCGCAGCGACGGGGATACGACGTGCAGCGCCCCGACGTCAACGCCAGCGATCTCGAGTGCTCGGTGGTGCCTGCGCGGGAAGGCCCCCCGACCGCCGTGCGCATCGGCCTCGGCTACCTCAACGGCGCTCGCCGGGAGGAGATGGAGGCGCTGCTGGCCGCCCGGCGGGCCGCCGGTCCCTTCCGCTCCCTGGGCGACCTCGCCTCGCGCGTGGGTGCCGGCCGCCCGGCGCTCGAGCTGCTCTCCTGGGCCGGCGCCTGCGACTCGCTGGCTCCCGGAGCCGACCGCCGCTCGGTGCTCTGGCAGCTCGGCATAACCGCTCCCGGCCAGCGTGTGGCGGCCGGCACCCAGCTCTCGCTGCCCCTCGAAGCCCCGCAGCCGCCCGAGCTGCGGCCGCTGGAGGCATGGGAGTCGATGGTGGCCGACTACGCGACGACCGGGTTGACACTCGGCGCCCACCCGCTGCAGCTGCTGCGTCCGGAGCTGCCCGCCGACGTCGTCTCCACCCGCGACCTGGAGACGCTCCGTCACGACACGGCCGTGCGCGTCGGTGGCCTCGTGGTGGCGCGTCAGCGCCCGGGAACGGCGCGCGGCATCGTGTTCATCCTGATCGAGGACGAGTTCGGGACGACCAATCTGGTGGTGCCGCCGGCGGTCTACGAGCGCCACCGCCTGATCGTCCGCTCCGAGCCGCTGCTGCTGGCCGAGGGGCGCCTGGAGAAGCTCGCGGTCACCAACGGCGCGATCAACGTGTTCGTCTCCTCCCTCGGCGCCCTCGACGCGCCGGCCGGCGACGCCGCCGACGTAGTCGAGCTCGCCTCGAGGACCGCGGCGGCAGCGGCCGCCGCCGGGCCGTGGCGCGGCGTGGCCGCCGCCACGGGCACCGACGACGCGATTGCCGCGGCGGCCGGGGGAGCGGTGGCCGGCGTGCCGGACTTCCGCGGCGTGGCACCGCCCGTCCAGAGCTTCGCCGGCGGCCGGCGCCGGTGAGTCCGCCGCGTCGGCGCCGACGTCATGCCGGGGAACCTCGGTGTCGGATGCGCCCGACCGACCCGAGCCGAAACCCGGGCGCGCTCGCATGACCCACCCGGTGCGGCGAACAGGTAGATTTCCCAGCGCATGTCGACCCTTGCCTTCGTCCTCTTCTGGGTACTCCTCGCCGCGATTCTCGTCCTCGTCGCCTTCCGGACGACGCGCGGACGGGCCAAGACAAGAAAAGTGGGCCGTCAACTGCCAAAGACCTGGATTCCTGCCTTCATCGTCGCGACCATCGTGTTCGGCGTCGTGATCCCCGCCCTCGTCGTCGCGCGCATGAACACGCGCACCGACATCCCGGCGGTCAACGTCGCCAACCTCACCACCCAGGAGCTCCACGGGCAGGAGCTCTTCGGACAGCGCTGCCGCAACTGCCACACGCTGGCCGCCGCGAAGGCGTCCGCCAAGGTCGGTCCCAACCTCGATGAGCTGCGCCCCCCGGCTGGCCTCGTGCTCAACGCCATCGAAGAGGGCCGCTCCCGCGGCAACGGCCAGATGGCCGCCGACCTCGTCGAGGGCGAGGACGCCGAGGCGGTGGCGGCCTTCGTCGCCAAGGCGAGCGGCGCCACTCGCGAGTAGCGCTTCGGCCTGACGGAGCCGGCGCGGCAGGAGGCGGGTGGTCGACCGCTGACACCTCGCCGGCCAACGTCGGCTCAACCCGCGGGGACGCCGGATCCCCGTGTTACTCTCCCGCCCAGCCAACCGCTGAATCCCCGCGCGAGCGGGAGCGGGGGAACCATGCAGTAGGGGCGAATCGTCGGCTGGTCATTGATCCGCCTTCGGCGTAGCGCCGCTCTTTCGGCGCGAGCCCGTCAGCTAACCCCGTAAGCCGACGAGAGAGAAGCAGACTCCCTTCATGTTCGAAGAAGAAGCTCGTCCCGCGCACGAGCTCGAATACGACGAGTCCGAGCATGAGCAGCCGGAACCCGACGAGCCCGCCGACCGCGAGCGCCGCCGCCCGCCGGTCGCCGACTGGGGTGGAGACGACCTGTTCAACCAGGCTCCACGCCGGCGCTTCGCGCGGACCGGATCCGGCACTCACGTGCGCCGTCCCAGCGCCTCGCCGATCACCTCGCACCAACTGCGCCGCAACTCCGACGTGGCCTCCAGTGCCCCGTTGCACAGCCTCGAGGGTCGTGACGGCGACCTCGACGACGGTTCGCCGGTCGACCTCCACGCAATCGTGCGTCCGCCGGTCGTCACCGTCTATGAGCCGGACGCCGTCGCTCGCGCCGGAGAGGCACGGGTCGCCCGTGACCGCCGCCGGCCGCGGCGCACGGTCGATCAGCGACTCGGCGCTCGCCCCGATCGGGTTGCGGCCTGGGCGTTCATGCTCGGGCTGATGCTGATCCTCCTGGCCGTCGGCACCGCCGACGCCTCCGCGCTGCCGATCCCGTAGATCCCGACTCGCAACGCGCCCGGCTCTGACCCGGCGCGTTCCCTTGCGCGTAGAAGGGTGCGAGGTCCTTGTGCGCGCCTACAGGGGCTTCTACCTTATATCCGGTAAGGGGCATGCCGTAGGCACCACGGCATCGCCTCTGTCACGAGGGTTGACGATGAAGACGCATATGAGTCGGTTCCAGGTCCATGACGAGCTAACCGCTCCGGAAGCGTCCCTGCCCGTGCTCACCGGGGCGCTCAAGGCCTCGGGCGGCCAGCTGCCGAACTTCCTGGCCGTACTGGCCGGCTCTCCGGCGGCACTGCGCGCCTACGCCCGCGCCCGGTCGGAGCTGCGCCACGGCACCCTCATCCCCGCCACCAACGAGCGCATCGCCCTGGCCGTCGCCGCGCACTTCCGGTCCGAGCCCGACCTGAGCCTGCACCGGCGGACCGCCCGGCGCGCCGGGCTGGGCGGCGACGAGGTCACCCTCGCCCTCCAGTGGAGCTCGAGTGATCAGCGCGAGGCCGCGTTGCTGCGGTACCTGCGCAGCGTCCTCGAGCAGCGCGGTCACGTCCCGCTGCACCTGCACGAGGAGGCGCGGGAAGCGGGCTGGAGCGATGACCAGCTGCTCGAGGCGATCGCACGGGTCGCGAACGAGTCCTTCACGGCGATGGTCAACGTGGCCGGTGAGGTGCCGGTCGACGGATCGGGTGAGCAGGACCGAGCGCTGCGTGCCGCCTGATCGCATCACCGGGACTCTTCGTGCCGACGTCGCGGGGATCCCCGCCGGCGGCGACGGACGCACCGCCTGCTGCCCGCACCTGCACGAGGCGATCGAGCTGGTCGGCCGCCGCTGGACCGGCGCCATCCTCGCCGTGCTGATCGAGGGCGGGACGATGCGCTTCTCCGAGATCTGCTCCGCCGTGCCACAGCTGTCCGATCGGCTGCTGTCCGAGCGCATGAAGGAGCTCGAGTCACGCGGGATGGTCGAGCGCCGGGTCCTCGCCGCCGCGCCCGTCCGTGTCCAGTACTCGATCACCCAGATGGGCCGCGAGCTCACTCCCACCCTCGTCGAGCTCCAGAGCTGGGCGATCCGCTGGCTGCGCTGAGCCTTCACGTCGCCCGCGTGCAATAGGCTCCCGCCCGTGGCCGCATCGCCCCCCGAGCGACCGAGCAGCGTCGAGGACGTCAAGGCGCTCGTCGATGAGCACGGCATCCGCTTCATCCGGCTTTGGTTCACCGACATCCTGGGTCAGCTGAAGTCCTTCTCGATCAACTCGAAGGAGCTCGACGACGCCTTCGAGGGCGGCATGGGCTTCGACGGCTCCTCGATCACCGGCTTCAACGCGGTCGAGGAGTCCGACATGATCGCGGTGCCCGACGCCAGCACCTTCGCGGTGCTCCCGTGGCGGGCCAGCCAGGACGGCGGAGGGGTGGCGCGCATGTTCGCCGACATCCAGACGCCCGAGCGCGAGCCCTACGAGGGCGACCCGCGCTACGTACTGCGCCGCGCCGAGGACCGCATGCGCCGGATGGGCTTCGACGCCTTCAAGGTGGGGCCCGAGCTCGAGTACTTCCTGTTCAAGGACTCGTCGGGCACGCAGGTCCTCGACGAGGGCGGCTACTTCGACCTCACCACCCTCGACGCCGGCTCCGACGTCCGTCGCGACACGGTGCTGGCGCTCGAGAAGCTGGGCATCGAGGTGGAGTACTCCCATCACGAGGTCGGACCGTCGCAGCACGAGATCGACATGCGCTACGCCGACGCGCTCAAGATGGCCGACGACTGCATGACGTACCGCATCACGGTCAAGGAGTACGCGCGCAAGTACGGCTGGCATGCGACCTTCATGCCCAAGCCGATGTTCGGCGAGAACGGCTCGGGCATGCACACGCACCAGTCGCTGTTCCGCGACGGCCACAACGCCTTCTTCGATCCCGAGGACCGCTACTTCCTCTCCGATGTCGGCAAGGCGTTCATCGCCGGCCAGCTGCGCCATGCGCGTGAGCTGTGCTCGGTCTACGCCCAGTGGGTCAACTCCTACAAGCGCCTGGTGCCCGGCTACGAGGCCCCGGTCTACGTGGCGTGGTCGCGCCGCAACCGCTCCGCCCTCGTCCGGGTTCCGCTCTACCACCCCGGCAAGGAGAACGCCACGCGGATGGAGCTGCGCTGCCCCGATCCCGCGTGCAACCCGTATCTGACCTTCGCGGCGCTCCTACACGCCGGGCTCGAAGGCATCGAGAAGGGCTATGAGCTGCCCGAGCCGATGGACAAGAACCTGTACCACCTGTCGCCCGACGACCGGCGGCGGCTCGGAATCGAGCAGCTGCCCGAGACGCTCGGCGAGGCGATCGAGCTGACCGCCGAGTCCGAGCTCGCGCTGCGCGCGTTCGGCGAGCACATCTTCAACCGCTACGTGGAGATCAAGCGCCAGGAGTGGGAGGACTACCGGGTGCAGGTCACGCCCTGGGAGCTCGACCGCTACCTGCAGATCCTCTGAGCCCGGTTCCGGGCCGGTGACCGGGCCGTGAGCCCGGCCACCATCTCGCCGCGCGAGGCCTACTTCACCTCGAAGTCGGCGTACATACCCGGCTCGTAGTGCCCGGGCAGGTTGCAGATCAGGGCGTAGTGCCCGGGCTCGAGCTTCACTTCCAGCGACTTGCTCTGGCCGCCGGCGATGCCCTCGACCTCGCCGACCTCCTCGCCCTCGACTTCGGCCCGTCCCGACTCCACCGGGAAGTCGCCGGCCGGCGTGTCCGTCGAGATCACCTCGAGCTCGTGGGGGACCTCGCCGACGTTGCGGGCGGTGAAGGTCACCGTGCCCGCTTTCGCGGTGGCCTCGGCGGGCTCGACCTTCCACTCCGCCAGCTCGACCTCGATCGCGCCGTCGGGGGCCTGAGCGCTGTCGGCCGCCTGGGTCGCCTCGGCCTCGACGGTGGAAGCGGCGTCCTCGGCTTCGTCGCTGCCCCCGCACCCGGCCAGCAGTGCGGCTGACAGCAAAGCCGCCGCAGTGGTTCTCATTCGCAGCATCCGGTCTCCTCGATCATCGCGGAGGCCCATCCTATTCCCGCGACGCCGGCCGAGGACGACGCCGGAAACTCACACCGGGAGGACGCGCCTCTGGCGCGTCGCCTTCGGCGGCGTCAGGCCGACAACAGCGCCTCGAGCTCAGAGGGCTCGGTGACCGGCCGGCGGCACGCGAACCCCTCGCAGACATAGGCGGCGGCGCGTCCGTCGACCGGAGTGCGGCCTTCGAGCAGCGGGACTCCGTCGGGATCGCCGCCCGCCAGCACCAGATGAGGGCGGAAGGCGCCGCGCACCACTCGCTCCAGGTCTTCGATCCCCTCGCCGACCAGGGCCACCTCGCGGACTGTGGCGAGGTGGAAGTCGAGCGCCTGCAGCAGGTGGCCGAAGGCGGTCGGATGCTCGGGCGCGACCTCGTGCAGCAGGCGCAGGGGACCGAGGGCCGCCTCCTCGTATGCATGCTCGCCGGTCAGCGCGGCGAGCCGCAGCAGCCCGTAGGCGGCTGCCGAGCTGCCGCTGGGAATCGGCGCGTCGTCGAGGTCCTTGCGACGGGCGATCAGGGCCTCGTGGTCCGAGGCGGTGGAGAAGAAGCCCCCGCGCTCGGCGTCGGCGAAGCGCTCGATCATCGTGTCGGCCAGGGCGCGCGCCTCGGTGAACCAGCGTGGCTCGAAGGTGGCCTCGTAGAGGGTGATCAGCGCTTCGAGCAGAAAGGCGTGGTCCTCGAGATAGCCTCCGAGCTTCGCGCGTCCGCGGTTGTAGGTCCGCAGCAGCCGGCCGTGCTGGTCGCGCATCTCGGTGGTGAGGAATCCCGCGCAATCGCGAGCCGCGTCGAGGTAGTCGCTCCGGCCGAACACCGCGCCGGCGTCGGCCAGCGCCGAGACCATCAGCGCGTTCCAGGCGGTCAGGCGCTTGTCGTCGAGTCCGGGATGGATCCGGTGCTCACGCGCCTCGTACAGCAGCCGGCGGATCTCCTCGCGCCGAGCCGGGTCCTCGCGGGCCAGCACCGGGTTGTTGCGGCCCTCGAAGTTGCCGCGCGCCGTCATGCCGAAGTAGGCGATCGCCGTCTCGGCCAGCTCGTGGCCCAGCGCGTGGCGGACCTCGTCGAGCGACCAGACGTAGTACTTGCCCTCCTCGCCCTCGGAGTCCGCGTCGAGCGCCGACGCGAAGCCGCCCTCCGGCTGGCGCATCTCGCGCAGCGCCCAGTCCAGGGTCTCCTCGCACACGCGCCGGAAGAACGGCTCGCCCGACACCTGCCAGGCGTGGAGGTATGCCCGTGCGAGCAGCGCGTTGTCGTAGAGCATCTTCTCGAAGTGGGGGATGATCCACGCCTCGTCGACGGAGTAGCGCGCGAAGCCGCCGCCGACCTGGTCGTAGATGCCGCCTTCGGCCATCGCCCGCAACGTCTGCAGCGACATGTCGGTCTCGCCGCGACGCAGCAGGAACTCGATCACCGACGCGGCGGGGAACTTCGGGGCGTGGCCCCAGCCACCGTGCTCGGCGTCGAAGTCATCCCTGAGCGCGGCGACCGCCGCGTCGAGGTCGACGGCCTCGAGCTCGGAGTCCGCCGCCTCGAGCTGGGCGCCGCCCTGGAGCCGCGGGACGATGCGCCCGGCCTGCGAGCGGATCTCCGCGCGCTTGTCGTTCCAGGCGCGGGAGACGGCACCGAGCACCATCGGCCACGACGGCATGCCGTGGCGCGGCTCGGGCGGGAAGTAGGTCCCGGCGTGGAAGGGGAGCCCCTCGGGAGTCAGGAACGCGTTGAGCGGCCAGCCGCCGTGGCCGGTCATCGCCTGCAAGGCGTCCATGTAGATCGCGTCGATGTCGGGACGCTCTTCGCGGTCGACCTTGATGCAGACGAAGTGCTCGTTCATCAGCCGGCCGACCTCCGGGTCCTCGAACGACTCGCGCTCCATCACGTGGCACCAGTGGCAGGCCGAGTAGCCGATCGAGACGAGGATCGGCTTGTCCTCCGCGCGCGCCCGGCCGAGGGCCTCCTCGCCCCACGGGTACCAGTCGACCGGGTTGTCCTGGTGCTGGAGCAGGTATGGCGAGGTCTCGTCCGCGAGGCGGTTCGGCATGGGCTCCAGGGTAGGTTGCGCGAATGTCTCACCATCGCCATGTAGTGACCGCCCTCAACGCGCCGGCCGCCGTGGGCCCGTACTCGCACGCGGTCGCCTCCAACGGGCTTCTGTTCTGCTCGGGACAGACGCCGCTGGACCCAGCCTCCGGCGAGCTGGTGGGCGCGACGCCGGGCGAGCAGGCGCATCGCTGCCTCGAGAACCTCTCACTGGTGGCCGCCGCCGCAGGCGCCACACTGGCCGACGCGGTGCGCATGACCGTCTACGTGACCGACATGAGCGCCTTCGCGGAGGTCAACCGCGCCTACGCCGAGCACTTCCCGACCGAGCCGCCGGCGCGGGTGACCATCGGCGTCAAGGAGCTCCCGCTCGGCGCGCAGGTCGAGATCGACGCGATCGTCGCGCTGCCAGACTGAGAGGCCTCCATGCCGACGGTCACCTCAGACGACATCCATGCCGCGCGACCGGCGGTGGAGCGCATCGCACGACGGACTCCGGTGCTCTCGACCCGCACGCTGTCCGATCGGGTGGGCGGGACGCTCGCGCTGAAGGCCGAGAATTTGCAGCGGACCGGGTCCTTCAAAGTCCGCGGCGCCGCCGCCAAGCTCGACGCCCTCGGGCCCGACGGCCGGGCGCAGGGGGTGGTGGCGGCGTCGGCCGGCAACCACGCCCAGTCGCTGGCCGCCGCCGCCGAGGCGCTCGGCGTGCACTGCGAGGTTTTCGTGCCGGCCAACGCCCCGATCGCCAAGCTCGACGCGGCCGCGGCGAACGGGGCGAAGGTCCACATCGGCGGCCAGTCGCTGACCGAGTGCCTCGCGGCCGCCGACGAGCGCTCGCGCGAGGGCGGCCTGGCCCTGGTGCATCCGTTCGACGACCCCCACGTCGTGGCGGGTCAGGGGACGCTCGGCCTCGAGCTCCTGGAGGACGTCGAGGACCTGGTGCGCGTCGTGGTGCCGGTCGGCGGCGGGGGCCTGGCGGCCGGCGTGGCGATCGCGGTCAAGTCCCGGCTTCCGCATGTCCAGGTCATCGGCGTCCAGGCCGCCGCGTGCGCGCCGTACCCCGAGTCTCTGCGCCGCCGTGAGCCGGCGCCGGTCGAGTCCTCGCTGACCATCGCCGACGGCATCGCGGTCAAGCGCCCCGGCGGCCTGACGCTCGAGCTGCTGTCGCAGTGGATCGACGGCATCGTCCTCGTCGAGGAGAACGAGATCGCCGAGGCGATGTTCGTCCTCATGGAGCGCTGCAAGCTGATCGTCGAGGGAGCGGGAGCGGTCGGCGTCGCCGCCCTGCTCAGCGGCCGCGTCGAGACCGGCGACGAGGGCGTCACCGCCGCGATCCTGTCCGGTGGCAACGTCGATGCCGGCCTGCTGGCCTCCATCGCGCGCCGGCACGAGACCCTGTCGGGGCGCCGCATGGTCCTGCTGACCCGGGTCGGCGACCGGCCCGGATCGCTCGCGCGGCTGCTGCAGCGGGTGGCCGCCGCCGGGGCCAACGTGGTGGACGTCGGGCACGTCCGCGAGGGTCTCGACCTTCACGTCCGCGAGACCGCCATCGAGCTGGTGCTCGAGACGCGCGGCCGGGCGCACGCCGCCAGTGTGCTGGCCGCGCTCGAGGACAACGGCTACGGAGCTCAGGTCATCAACACCTGAGCGCAGCGCGGCCGGGAGTCAGGCGGCCGCGTCGCGGCGGGCGGCCGCGACCAGGGCGCCGACGACCGGGGAGTCGGGATCTGCCTCGGGATGCCACTGGACGCCGAGCGCGAACGAGCGATCCGGCGCCTCGATCGCCTCGGGCAGCTCGTCGATCGTCGCCCAGCCGGTCGCGCGCAGGCCGCGGCCGAGGCGCGCGACGCCCTGGTGATGGTGGGACTTGGTGCCGTGCAGGGTCTCGCCCGCGGCGCGAGCGGCGAGCGACCCGTCCTCCAGGCGGACGTCGTGGTCGGAGTTCACGAACGACCCCGGTGAGCGGCGGTGGTCCTCGTGCCCGAAGTCGTCGGGCAGGTGTTGGATGAGGGTGCCGCCGCAGGCGACGTTGAGCACCTGCATGCCCCGGCAGATCCCCAGCAGCGGCAGGTCGCGCTCGAGCGCGCGGCGGGCCAGGGCCATCTCGAAGTCGTCGCGCTCGGGCACCGTGCGGGTCACCTGCGGATGGCGCTCGGCGCCGTAGCTGCGAGGGTCGACGTCGACGCCCCCGGCGAGCACCAGTCCGTCGAGTGAGTCGAGCACCTCGTCGGGATCGGCCACCGTGAGCGGATCGGGTGCCAGCAGCAGCGGAAGGCCGCCGGCGCGCTGCACCGCGGTGACGTACGAGCGCGGCAGCAGCAGGACCTCGGAATCCCAGATCCCCCACTGGGCCTGCTCGATGCCGGCGCAGATCCCGATCCGCGGACGGCTCACGACGCTTCGGATCCCGGTTCCAGGCCCATCGCGCGTCAACCATACCCAGCGGCTGCCGGTCCGGCCGGTACGATCACTCCATGGCCACTGCTGACACCAAGGCGCTGATCGAGCAGGCCATCACCGATTTCCAGCGCCAGGTTCCGGCGCTCGGGCAGCTCAAGCTCGTCTTCGAGCTCGAGCTGCGCGGCCGGGGCGACATCCAGCTGTTCCGCGTCGAGCTGCCCGGCCCGCGGGTAACCAAGGACATCGCCTCCGACGCCAAGGTCAGGCTCTCCGTGCCCCGCTCGGACTTCAACGAGCTCGCCGCCGATGGCCGGATCCGCCACTGGCGCGAGGCATTCGCCTCGGGCCACGTCAAGGCGTCCGGCCCGCCCGAGGTCCTCAAGCTGATCGCCAACGTGGTGACCAAGCAGGAGGAGCGCACGCGCACCAAGAAGCTCCGCGTGCGCTGAGTCGCCCCGCTCCGGCGATCCGGCGGCGGCCGGGTTCGATCGCGCCGTTGCCGGGAAGGACGTTCGCGTGCCGAACTTCCTCATTCGCAAGCAGCTGATCGCGCTCGGAGACGACTTCTGGGTCGAAGACGAGTCGGGCGAGCGCGTCTTCCATGTCGACGGCAAGGTCGCGCGGCTGCGCGACACCTATGTGCTCGCGACGCCGGAGGGCGAGGAGCTGCTCAAGATCGTCGAGCGCAAGCTCAGCCTGCACAAGACCCTCGTCGTGCAGCGCCGGGGCGAGGAGCTTGCCACGATCTCCAAGGCGCTGCTCAACCCGCTGCGTGACTCCTTCCGGGTCGAGCTCGCTCAGGGTGGGGTGCTGCAGGTGCAGGGCGACCTGTTCGACCACGAGTTCACCATCACGTGGGAGAACGGCACCCCGATGGCCCAGGTGTCCAAGCGCTTCTTCACCGTGCGGGACTCCTACGGGCTGTCCGTCGATCCGCAGCAGGACGTCGTGCTGGCGCTGGCCATCGCGGTCTGCATCGACGCGCTCGAACGCAACTGACCAAGTCGAAAGGAGTCCGCATGGACAAGCACCCACTTGGGGCGCAGGGACTCGTGGTCTCAGCCGAGGGTCTCGGCTGCATGGGGATGTCGGAGTTCTATGGCGAGGGGGACGACACCGAGTCGATCGCGACCATCCATCGCGCGCTCGAACTCGGAGTCGACCTGCTCGACACCGCCGACATGTACGGCCCGTTCACCAATGAGCGGCTGGTCGGAAGGGCGATCGCCGACCGGCGCGACCAGGTGGTGCTCGCCACCAAGTTCGGCAACGAGCGCCGCGAGGACGGTTCGTGGGTCGGCATCAACGGCCGGCCCGAGTACGTGCGCGAGGCGTGTGACGCCTCGCTGCAGCGACTCGGCGTCGAGCACATCGACCTCTACTACCAGCACCGGGTCGATCAGGACACGCCGATCGAGGAGACGGTGGGCGCCATGGCCGAGCTGGTGCAGGCCGGCAAGGTGTCCTACCTCGGCCTCTCCGAGGCCGGTCCCGAGACGATCCGGCGCGCTCACGCCGTGCATCCGATCAGCGCCCTGCAGACCGAGTACTCGCTGTGGTCGCGTGACCCCGAAGGCGGGCTGCTCGACACCGTGTGGGAGCTCGGGATCGGCTTCGTCGCCTACAGCCCGCTCGGGCGGGGCTTCCTGTCCGGGCAGATCAAGTCGTTCGAAGACCTCGACGACGACGACTACCGGCGCAAGAGCCCCCGCTTCCAGGGAGCCGCCTTCGACGCCAACCTCCGTCTGGTGGCGCGGGTTCAGGAGCTCGCGGAGGAGAAGGGCGTCACCGCCGGGCAGCTCGCCCTGGCGTGGGTGATGAACCGAGGAGTGGTGCCGATCCCGGGCACCAAGCGGGTCTCGTTCGTCGAGGAGAACGTGGCCGCCGCCGACATCGTGCTCGACGCGGACGACCTTCAGCGCCTCGAGGAGGTGGCCCCGGCGGGCGCCGCCACCGGCGATCGCTACGCCGACATGTCGACCATCGACGCCTAGAAGTCGGGATCCTCGGGAGACTGGTGGTCTCCCGAGGCGTCTGGCGCCCGCTTCGGCCGGGCCGCCTGCGCGGCGTACGCACAGAGCCCCGCCGCCGCGAGCGTGAACCCGTAGGCGGCCTCGTCCGAGCCGACTCCGGACAGGATCAGGGAGGCGACCGACCCGATGGCCGGCCACAGGATGCGCTTGTCCATCGGCTGCCAGCGGCGACGACGCTCGTCGTCGGGATCCGGTGAGCCGCCGTAGCGGGGATCGACGGCATCGATGAGCATCAGCAACATGGCCCGGCCTACGCTACCGCGCCACCGTGCCGGGCGGAAGGGGCGCCGCGTCGTGGCGCGTAAGAGCCACCGCCGAGTCGTCCGAGCGGCTCGGATGGCCGCCCGGGGCGCTCGGTCGAACGCTACGGCGCAAGCGCGCCGAGTCCGGCCGAGCCGGTCGATCAGCCCTGCGGCCGACCGAACAACTGGCCGCGGAAGGAGGCGATCTCGGTCACCGCGGCACCGATGTATGCGTGCCGGCACATCTCGTACTCGTCATCGAGGTCGTGCATGTAGACGTCGTTGCCGGCCAGTCCCGCGGCTTCGGCGACGGCGCGCTCACTGCGGAGGTTGTCCAGATGCTGGCGAAGTTCGAAGGTCGACATCCCTTGTCCGTGCCTTTCGTGTCTATACCGTCAGGGGGTATTCGTTGGTACTAATGATAGGTGCGCCGCCGCAATACTCAAGGGCCGGCCAGGGGTGCTGCGCCAGGGTCGGCCCAGGCGGTTCTCACGCTCGTCGCGGACGAAGGGAGATCCCCTCCACCGCCACTGTGTCTACGAGGGCGGCCGGCCGGGGGATCGCTCGAGCCACGACGCGCGCGCCCGCGTCAGGAGGTCGTCACTCGGCAGCGTGAGCGCCGGAGGCGGGGCGCACGACCTTGACCGCGTACCGCGACGGCTGGGCGCGGACGTGCGGGTTCTCGATCTCGCCGAGCCGGCTCACGAGATCGATCCACTGCTGCGGCTTGAGGATGGCGCGCGACTGCCGGCTCGACCCGTCCGCCGAATCGCCGTACAGCGGGCGCCAGCCGACGTGGATGTGGTCGGCGTGGTCTCCCATCGCGAAGGTGTTGCTCGTTCCCTCGAAGGTCATCAGCGAGATGATCTGGTCGGGCTCCAGCGCCCCCTGGAGGGTCAGCAGGCGCTGGATGGTGATGTCGGTGATCGAGCCACGGCCCTGGTGGCCGACGATCGGGATGCCGTTGACGGCGGCGATGTCGACGGCGTTGCCGGAGGAGTGGTGCGAGACGCTGCCGCCGGCGGTGTAGAAGCCGTGACCGCACTTCAGCGAGCTGACGGTCGGGCGCAGGCCCGAGGCGGCCAGGAACTCGAGCGAGGCGAGCACGCGGCGGTCGATCTGGCCCGAGAGGATGTCACGCTCACCGCAACCGTAGATCTCGATGCGCGGGTTGTGGGCCACCCGCCGCATCAGCGCCTCCTTGCTCATCAGCAGGATCTGGCCGACCGACGGCTGCGTGGAGTCGCGACCGAAGAACGGGTTGCGGCCGGCGGCGCGGTAGACGGCGGTGGACTCGAGCAGCTTCCAACCATCGAGGATCGGCTTCGGGTCGATGCGCGGAGCGCCCCGCCCGGCGGGGCGGATCTCGAAACGCAGGTGGGGTGCCCGGTCGCCGCGGGTGGCGCCCAGGCGGCCGAGCACCGTGCCGGCCACGACGCGGGCGCCCTTGCGCAGCGGCCGCGAGTCGTACTCGGAGGGATCGAAGCGCGTGGCGCCGACGATGGGCTCGAAGTCGGGCGGAGTGCTGCGCGAGACGGCGGCGGCGCGGACCACGTTCGGCCGGGAGGGATGAGCGAACAGCCGCTCCTTGGCAGTGGGCGCCGCGGCAGCGTCATCGCGGGGCGCGGGCGGTGAGGCCTCCGCGGCGGCCGAGCGCGCGGCAGCCCGCCGCGCGACGCTGCGCGTGGTCGAGGCGGCGCGCGCCGGCCGGTCGTCGCCACGTGGCAGGTCGAGCTCGCGGGCGATCGCCGTGCGCGTCATGTCCTTGCGCTTGAGGACGGGGTAGTGCGTCGAGACCTCGCCGAGGTTCCCGTAGGTGAACGTGTTGCCGTAGACGTCGCGCAGCTTGACCCACCGGCCGAGTCGAGCGGAGCGGCCCATCCCGACGATTTCGCCGTCGTTGACCGCGATCACCGGCGCGCCACGGCGGGCGTAGACCTGGATGCCGCGGCGGGTGGCCTTCGACTCGATGGCGAAGGCGGCGTTGTCGCCGGCGCGGGCGCGGCGCCCGCGGGACGCGAGCTCGCCGGCGTACGTCGCCTTGGCATGGACCGGGAAGCGGGCCTGGGTGAGGCCGGTGAGCGACCCCACCAGGTCCGCCGGGAGGCCGCCGAGCACGCGAGCGCGCAGGAGGACCGAGTCGACGTACCAGTCGGCGTGGTTGTAGGCGAAGACGGCGCGGCGCAGGTCGGTGTCGCCGCCCGATGCGCGCAGGTAGCGGGCGGCCGCGAAGATCGCATCCACCGGGTTGTAGGGATCCTTGCGCCCGTCGTGGTTGGCGTCGACGCCGAAGTCCCTCCACGTGGCGGGCATGAACTGCATCCAGCCGAGTGCGCCGGCGGAGGAGACGTTCAGGTTGCGCCCGTAGTCGGTCTCGATCTCGTTGATCGCCGCGAGCACCTCCCAGCGGATGCCGTACTCCATGCCCGCCGCCTGGTAGATCGGCAGCAGGAAGGGAGGCACGCGGAACTTGTCGATAAAGAAGTTGGGAACGCCGATCGGCGCGGCGCCGAGCGTGGCGCTGGCGTAGGACGGGTTCTTGACGCTCGGGCTGCCGTCGGCGCGGCGCATCGGCGCGCGCTCGGATCCGTGCGTCTCGCCCTCGGCGTCACGTTCGATCCTGCGCTCGGTCCTGCTGCGCGTCGACGCCCGATCCTCCGACGTGCCGGGAATGGCACACGGTCGAGTCGAGCCTGAGGGTGCAATGGTTCCAGTCCCTATTGTGGCGCGCGGGTCGCGGCGGACGGCGCACTCAACGCCGGCGGGTCGGGTTGGGCGGGAAGCTGGTTCCTCATCGTCGTCCTTCTCGTCGCTGCGCGCGGGCGCCGGTGCGGCCGGAGCGGACGCAACCGGCGGTGCGGATGAGGCATCCGGCGCGGCGGAGGGAGCGGTCGCCGTCGGGACGGGCGCGGGAGCGGACTCGCTCACGGTCGGCGTCGCGGTCGCCGAGGGTTTCGGCGCCTGCGTAGGGAGGCTCACCTCGGGCGCGACGGCGGTCAGCGACGGGTCCAGCAGCCGGGCACCGCCGTCACTCGGGTCGGCCACCGTCTCCTGGGCGTAGGCGTGCTGGCCGAGGATGGCACCATAGAGCGTCGCGCACAGCAGAGCGATGAGCAGGATGCGATGCATCTAGGAAGTGAAACTCGGCATCGGCGATGGGGCGCTTGAGCGGTTGAGTAAGGGTGCAACCCCGTCCGGCGAACGTTGACCCTCGAGTCGAGCGTCAGATACGAGGCCCGGACAGGTCAGTGCGAGTGATCTCCGGCTGCGGCCGGAGGACGCGACTCCTCGGCCAGGGAGGTGATCGCCAGCGCTCCGCGGGCCGCTTCCTCGAGGACGTCGTTGGCCTCCTCTCCCGATCGCGCGTAGAGCTCCACCAGCAGGTGGACGACGATCTGGTCGTCGTCGTGCTTGTGAAAGCGCACGTGGGTGAAGAACTCGCGCGTCCCGTGGTCGCCGAAGGCGGCGTAGGCGAGCGCGTCGGCGGCCTCGGGTCCCGAGCAGGTCTCGACGCCGTCGGCGTCGACCGTCACCGTGCACGAGGCGACCCAGGGGGTTCCGGCGACCATCCGCTCCCAGCGGTCCTCGATCGGCTCTATGCGGCCGTTGACAAAACCGAGATGGGGCTGGTCGTGCATGCACTCGAGGCACTGCACGACGGCCTCCTGCATCTCGTCGACGACTTCGGCGCGTTCGCCGGAGTGCGGGTCGATGCGATGAATGCCCTCGTAGTGGACCTGTACTTCCAATTCGGTCGACCAGCAGCGGTAGCACCGCAGCCAGGCGCCGACGGAAGGTTCGGTGGATCCCTCCATCCCGTCATTCTAGGCCCGATCCGGCGGCGACCGCACGAAGCCGGTGGCGAGGGGCGCTCCTTTCCGCCGCCCGCCGGTCGGTCACGGCGTCAGCGATGCCGGCGCCACGGCGGCGCGCCGCGAATGCAGCAGCAGCGGCAGTCCCCAGCCGAGCGCGGGATAGAGCGGCCAGAAGTGACCGGCACCGGTCAGCAGCCAGGTGCCGACCAGCAGCACCATGACGGCGAGATAGGCGCTCGGCCGGTGCGCGTCGCGAGTCGTGGGCCTCGAAGACGTGCGCGGCGCTTCCGGCAGGTCGCCGAGGGCGCCGGCGATGTCGGCCCGGGTCCGGGCGGCGAGGACGGCGGTCATGCGCTCGTCGAGCTCCTCGACCTCGAGGCGACCCGCGGCGGCGTGGACCTGCAGCTCGGCGGCCGCCGCCTCGCGCTCGACATCGGAGGCGCGAAGCCGGTCATCCGGGATGGTCATCGAGCGAGCGGGCGCTTCCGGGGTCGATCCGGCGGGAGGCGCGAACGCCTCGTCGCGAGCCGGGTGGTGGGCACTGCGAGCTCCGCACATGGACATCTCCAACGGCGATAGGGTGGACGTATCCAACCTAGACGATCCAATCAGGACGGTCAAGTCGGTACGAAGCTCACCGCGACCGGCTACATCGTGCTCGGGCTGCTGGTCCGGGCGGGCGGTACGGCCACCCCCTACGCCCTCAAGCAGATGGCGGCTGGAAGCATCGGCAACTTCTGGTCGGTCCAGCACGCTCAGCTGTACTCCGAGCCGGAGCGGCTCCGCGACGCGGGGCTCGTCGAGGAGGAGCGCGAGACGGGCGGACGGCGGAGGCGGACGTACTCGGTGACGGCGGCCGGCCGCGCCGCGCTCGACGGCTGGCTGCAGACGCCGGCAGCGGCTCCGGGCGAGCTCCGCGACCCGGGCCTGCTGCAGCTCTTCTTCGGCGCCGACCAGGAGGCGCTGGCCGCGCCGCAGGAGGCGCTGCACGCCGACAAGCTGGCCGAATACGAGTCCCTGCACGCCCGCGCGGCCGCGGTCATGCCGAGCGGCGAGCGGCTCGCGCTCGAGGCCGGCATCGCTCACGAGCGTGAGTGGGTCGCCTTCTGGGCCGGACTGCGCGACCGGCGCTAGCGACCGGCGCTAGGGTCCTCGCGCATGCGCCCGATAGACCTGCGCTTCCAGGGATCCGAGCGGGTCATCACCAGCTGGGAGATCGACGGCGTGCTGGTCGATCCCGGCCCCGAGTCGTGTCTCGACGCGCTGCTGGCCGAGTTGGGCGAGCTGGTCCCGCGGGCCATCCTGCTGACCCACATCCACTTCGATCACGCCGGAGCCACCGGAGCGCTGATGCGGCGCTGGCCGGACGTGCCGGTCTTCGTGCACGAGCGCGGCGCGCCGCATATGGCGTCACCCGAGAAGCTGCTGGCCAGCACGGCGCGGCTGATCGGGGAGGAGGGGATCCGGGCGCGCTGGGGCGGGATGGTCCCCGTCCCGCCCCAGCGCCTTCGAGTGCTCGAAGGCGGAGAGTCGATCCTCGATGGCGCCTTCCGCGTCGAGTGCACCCCCGGCCACGCCAGTCATCACGTCTCCTACCTCCACGAGGACAGCGGCTGGGCGCTGGTGGGCGACGTCGCCGGAGTCCGCATCACCCCTGAGACGACCGTCATCGCGCCGACCCCGCCGCCCGACGTCGACCTCCAGGCGTGGCCGGACTCGCTGCGGAAGCTGCGTGAGTGGGATCCCGAGCGGCTCTGCCTGAGTCACTCGGGAGCGGTGACCGACGTCGAAGCCCATCTGGTGGCGCTCGAGGCGTCGATGACGCTGCAGGCCGCGCGCGCGGAAGCGCTCGACTCCGACGCTTTCTGCGCCTGGTACGCCGCGCACCTCGGCGAGCGGATGCCACCCGAATCCGTCGCGCTCTACCTCGAGGCGTCCCCGGTCGAGCACATGTGGCGGGGCCTGGACCGCTGGCACACCAAGCGCCGTCGCCGGGCGGCCGCGGGCTGAGAAGCAGCTCACGGACCGCAAGAGGCTCGTCGGCGACCGGGCGCGGGTATCCTCGCCGGCATGTCGGAGACCATCGAGCTACCGCGGACGAGCGGCCCCGACGTCGGCACCGGTGGTGCGTGGCGCGTCATCGTCCGCAACGACGATCACAACACCTTCGAGCATGTGGCGCGCACGCTCTCCCGGGTGGTTCCGGGAGTCTCGGTCGCCGCGGGCTACTCCCTGGCCGACCAGATCCACAACGCCGGCCTGGCGCTGGTGTGGAGCGGTCACAAGGAGCTGGCCGAGCACTACTGGGAGCAGCTGGCCGCCGCGGGGCTGACCATGGCCCCGCTCGAGCAGGGCTGAGGCGTCCGCAGCGGAAGCTGCGAGGCCGCGGACGCGGGGCGCTTCAGCCCGCGAAGGGGCCGGGCATCACGTCGTGCGAGGCGTCCACGTCGTCGGGCGAGCGGTCTTCCTCGGCGGTGGCGTTCGGGTTGAGATCGACCCCGCCGACCGTGATGAGGTCGTTCCACTGCGGTACGACGGGCACCTGATACCAGCTCGAGTGCTCCGCGCGCCAGTCGCTGAACTCCTCGCTGTACCAGAAGCGCTCCCAGTCGACCTTCGACTCGAAGGTCGCCATTTGGATGAACTTGTAGATGTCGTCCCGAGCCCGGTAGACGCGGTACTCCGTGGCGCCATAGCGCAGGGCGACCGGCGCGATCTCGGCGACGGCACCCTCGAACCGGTCGCTCCGGAAGACCGTCGCGTACCAGTTGATGAAGACGACTCCCTGGCCGTCGTAGCCCATCAGCCACCAACCTTCGTCGAAGCGATCTCGGTCACGAACGGGAGTCTACTTAGCGCCATGGCCGCCGGTCCCGGCGCTCATGGGAGCCCCTGAGACGAGGCGGCTGCAACCGGAGTTGCATGGAGTCCGGTGCCCGTCGCAGCATGGCGGTCGTGCTGCTCGCCTCCGCCGGAATGCTCTCCCAGCCGCTCGCGACGAGCGAGTTCCTCGCCGTCGACGTGGAGACCAACGGGCTGCCGCGCGATCGCTGCGAGCTGACCGAGGTCGGGGCGGTGCTGGTGGGCGGCGGCGAGCTCCACGACTCCTGGTCGTCGCTGGTGTCGGTCGGCGCGCCGCTGTCGCGCGGCATCCAGCGCTTCACGGGGGTGACGCAGGCGATGGTCGACATGGCGCCGCCGCCCGAGGAGGTGCTGCCCGAGCTCGCGGCCCAGCTGCGCGGACGCGTGCTGGTCGCCCATTCGGCGCGCTTCGACACCGGCGTCCTGCGCCAGGCCTTCGCCCGCGCCGCGCTCGACTGGCCCGATCCTCCCGTGCTGTGCACCGTGGCGCTGGCGCGACGGCTTGCCCCGCTCCACGAGCGCCGGGGCCGCCCGCCGCTGGCCGAGGCGCTCGGCATCGACGTCGAGGCGGTGCACCGCGCGCTGCCCGACGCCGAGACGTGCGCGCGGATCTTCTGCGCCCTGTTCGCCCGGCTGTGCTCGCACGCCGGCACGGTCGGCGAGGCGCTGGCGCTGGTCGGCCCGCGGCGCTCGGCTCGTCCGCGGCCGGCGCGCGCCCGACGAGCGGCCCGACGTCTCCGGCCTGCCGCAGGATCCCGGCGTCTACATCTTCCGCGACGACGACGGGCGACCGCTCTACGTCGGCAAGTCGGTGCGGCTGCGCGACCGCGCCCGCTCGCACTTCGCCGGATCGGCCGAGTGGACGGCGCGCGCCGCCCACGTCGATCACCGCGTCACGGAGTCCGAGCTCGGCGCCCTGCTGCTGGAGTGCCGCCTGATCAAGGAGATGCGCCCGCCGGGCAACACGCTGCTCAAACGCGAGCCCGACGGCCTCGTCTACCTGCGCTGCCGGCTCGACATCGCCTTCCCGATCCTCGAGGTGGCCCGCGATCCCGCGCCGGGGCACGGCGTCGCCATCGGGCCGGTGCGCGGTCGCGCCGCCGCCGCCGAGCTCGTCGAGCAGCTCAACTCGCTGTTCGGGCTGCGCCATTGCGGCCGAGGATTGCCGCGTCGGACGCATCCCTCGCCCTACGGAGAGATGGGCCGCTGCCTCTCGCCGTGCCTGGGGGACCTCGATCCCAACCTCTACCGCGAGCGCCTCGACTCCGCCCTTCGGCTGTTCGACTCCGACGGCTCGGCGGCGCTGCTGTCGCACATCGCCGGGCAGATGCGCGAGGCGTCGGGCGCCGAGCAGTTCGAGCGGGCGGCATGGCTGAAGCGGCGCCGGGACCGGCTCGAGTCGCTCCTGCGTAGGCTGGGCGGGGTGCTGCGCTCCACGCACGCGGGCGCGCGGCTGGTGCTGGCCCCGCATCCGGGCGCGGCCGGCCGCTTCGACGCGCTGTGGATCGCCGGGGGACGGGTGGTGGACTGGGGCCCGCTGCCGGCTGATCCCGCGGAGACACAAGCGCGCTCGGCGGCGGCGTTGCGAAGCGTGGTGACCGGCTCCGGCGGTTGGCTGCCCGCGACCGAGATAGAGGAGACCCGGATCGTGGGCGCCTGGATCGCCGCCCACCAGCCGCCGACGCTGGAGCTCGGCCGCGGTTCGGATGACGAGCGGATCGCCGCCTTCATGGCCGCCGCGCGGCGGGCGCCGGCTCCGGCTAGAAGGGAAGCTGGGTCAGCACCGCGCTGACCGAGCCGTCATCAACGGCGACGGTGTCTCCGGGCGACAGCTCGCGGCGCACGATGCCCAGAGCGATCACGCCGTGGACCGGAGAGATCGCGACGGTTCCCAGGTGCCCGACGACGCGGCCGTCGCGGACGAGCTCGGCGCCCGTCACCGCCGCGCCGTCGAGCCGCAGCCCGCGCAGGTGGCGGTTCGGCTTACCGCGGTAGAACAGCCGCGCCACCGTCTCCTGGCCGACGTAGCAACCCTTGGTGAACGACACGGCGCGCTCGTTGAGGGCGGCCTCCTGGGGGATGACGCTGTCGTCGAGGTCGTGGCCGTAGCGGGGACGGCCGCGCTCGACCCGTAGGACCTCGTGCACCGCCTCGGGTACGACACGGGCGCCGGCGGCGACGAGGGAGTCGGTGACCGCGGCGGTGTCCTCGGCGGCGCACACGACGTCGACCCCGAGGTAGGTGGCGATCAGGTGGACTCCGACGCCGTCGACCATGGCCGCGACGTTGTCGTGCTCGGCCTCGCCGAGCGCGTGGGCGCCGGCGATCGCACGCGCCCCGGGCCCGATCAGCGACAGCATTCCGCGTTGGATGGTGCGCTTGTGCAGCTCCACCTGGCGTCCGAGCTTGAAGCGGTGGATCAGGGTGAACAGCGGCTGCAGCACGGCGCGCTCGCAGTCGAGCAGCAGCTCGTCACCGGCGTCGAGGACGCGCATATCGCCCAGCATCTTGCCCTTGTGGGTCAGGAAGGCGGCGTAACAGCCGTGGCCCGGGTTCAGGCCGACGATGTCATTGGTCACCTGCCCGTGCAGGAAGTCCTTGGCCTCGGGGCCGGTGAGCGCGAGCTTCCCGCGCTCGGAGACGTCGACCAGGGCGCAGCCCTCGGTGGCCGAGGCGTAGTCGGCCGGCTCGGCGCGAACGGGACGCGGCGGTGGCTCTGTCGCCGGCGCGCGGCTCGAATCGATCGGCGCCGGCACGGGAGAAGAGGGCTCGATCACCACTGCGTCTGATCGTAGAAGGCATCGGTGCGGGCCAGCCGGCGCTGGACCTCGCGGCGCAGCTCCTCGAGGACGACCTCCTCGGGGACGCCGCCCGCCAGCGCCGCGCGGACCACTCCGGCCTCCTCGATGCCGTCGAGTCGCTTGAGCTGCGCGAGCAACCCGTCGAGACCCAGCGCGCCCGCGGAGGCGAGCGCGTCGAAGTCGTTGCCGAAGTGCGATGGATCTGGCATGGCGAGTAGGCTCCCGGGCTCAATCATGGCGCTCGCAGACGACTTCCAACAGATCCTCGACTCCTTGCCGTCGGATTGGACCGACCTGGAGCTCGATCTCCGCATCGACGAGGACCGCTACATCGAGGCGGCGGTCCTGTTGGCCACCGCCAACGCCCAGCCGTACTCCAACCACGACTGGCACTTCCACTTCCTGGTCGCCAACCACTTCGGGCACGCCACCGCGGCACCCACGGTGCACGGCACGCTCAAGCTGGTCGACCAGGCCGAGATCGCCGGTGAGCTGGTGCTTCGCGAGGTGCGCACCGGCCGTTACGAGGCCGTCAACATGTGGGGCCGCCCGCAGTCGATGCGCGACGAGTTCCGCCGCATCCGCTCGCAGTAGTCGCGGCGGCACGGCCGCCGATCGGCCGGCTACGGCGTCGACTGACGGCTGACCAGCGTGGTGTCGAACGCTCGCTCCAACCGGGGCGCGCGCTCGACGACACCGAAGGAGACCGCCCAGCGCGCCCAGTCGCGGAGCGCCTCGGGGCGCAGCTGCCCGTACGCCTCCGCGCCCGCCGTCCAACTCGGCGAGACGGCGTTGAGCTGGGCCAGCACGATCTCTCGCTCCGTGCCCGGCGCCCGAGTCTGGAGCGCGGAGGCGGCGCTCTCGGGGTCGACCTGGGCCTCCCGGTAGCCGCGCTGCAGAGTGCGGATCAGCGCCCGCACGACGTTGGAGCGCTCGACCAGCGTCCGGCGCTTGACGACCATGACGACGCCCGGATAGGCGGGGGCGCCGAACGCCTCCGGTCGTAGCTCCCGCAGCTCCGGCCGCCTCGCGCGCAACGGGACGCCATCGGCGATGGAGTCGACGACCGCGCCCGCCGCCCGGCCGGACAGCAGCGGGCGAGCCGGGTCGCGTCCGCGCAGGATCCGCACCGCGTCGAAGTCACCGGAGTCACCCTCCACCATCGAGCGCAGCACTCCGACGTCGGATCGTCCTCCGGAGACCGCGACGCTGCGCCCCTCCAGCCCGGCGGGCGACTCGACGTCGGCGGAAGTCAGCACGGACGTCGTCGGGCGCTGGACCAGCGCCATCACGCCCACCATGTCGGCTCCGCGGGCTCGGATGCGGGCCAGCTCGGCGATGTCGACCAGCGCGGCGTCGACCTCCTCGCTGCGCAGCGGTTCGAGGGCGCCGCCGGAAGGCGCCCGCCGGATGCGCAGCCGGACCCCCTCGCCGCGATCGAAGCCCCGCTCGGCGGCCAGCAGGATCCCGGCGTGCACGGCGCCCGGCGCGGCGTCGAGCATCAGGCGGGCGTCCTCGCGGGGGAGATCTTCCCCGATCCGGCTCGCGGGGCCGCAGCCGGCCAGCGCCAGCGCGCCGACGAGGAGGAGCAGCGCTCGGGCGATCGCGGTCACGGGGCCATTGTGGCGCTGCGGGCCTCGCCGCTCGGGTAGCTTGAAGTGATGGCGCGACGGGTCACGTTCTCCCGCAACGTGACGCTGTCGCTGTCGCGCACCTGCCGCAGCCACTGCAAGTACTGCGCCTTCGCCACCCACCGCCCTCACCTGCACGAGCCGGCGGAGGTCGAGGCGCTGATCGACGGCGCGGCGCGCAGGGGCGTCAAGGAGCTGCTGGTGCTCACCGGCGAGGCGCCCGACCACCACCCCGGCGTGCGCGCGCTGCTGGACCGGTGGGGCCACGCGGACTTCACCGCCTACGTCGTCTGGGCCTGCGAGCTGGCGCTCGAGCGCGGCCTGCTTCCGCACACCAACCTCGGCGTCCTCTCACGGGAGGATCTCGCGCGGCTGCGCGAGGTGACGGCCTCCCAAGGCCTCATGCTCGAGTCGGTACGCGAGGACCTGGTCGCCCACCAGGGCTCCCCGACCAAGCATCCCGCCGCCCGGCTGGAGACGATCCGCGCCGCCGGCGAGCTGCGCATCCCGTTCACCACCGGCATCCTCGTCGGAATCGGCGAGACCGCCGGCGACCGGATCACCGCCCTCGAGGCGCTGGCCGCCGTCCATGCCGAGCACGGTCACCTGCAGGAGGTGATCCTCCAGAACTTCGTACCGCACCGTCGCTACTACGGCGAGGAACCGGCCGAGGTCGCCGGCCGGGCGGCCGAGACGTACTGGCGCACCGGGCTCTCCGGCGAGCCGGACGTCCCACTGCCGGCGTGGGCGTCGCCGATCACCGTCGCCGACATGGAGCAACTCGTCGCCGAGGCGCAGCGCCTGCTGCCGGGCGTCGGCATCCAGGTCCCGCCCAACCTCGCCGACTGGTGGCCGCAACTGGTGGCGGCGGGCGCCACCGACCTCGGGGGCCTGTCCTCCAACGGCGATCACATCTCGCCCGAGCACCCGTTCCCGTCGCCCCACCAGGTGCGCAAGCGCCTCGCCGCCGACGGCGTGGCCCTCACCGAGCGCCTGTGCGTGCACGCGCAGTACATCGACCCGGAGTGGGTCTCTCAGTCGGTGCTCGACGTCATCCGGGCGCGCTACTGGTCCTTCATCCCGCGCCGGGGGTCCGGCCGGCGGGAGGATCGCGTCATCCGGCGCGAGCTGGTGGCCGGAGCGATCGCCAAGGGCCACCAGGGCGAGCGCCTCGTCGAGGACGAGCTGACCGCGCTGTTCGCCGAGCGGCGCCCCGAGGCGATCGAGGACCTGCGCCAGGCGGCCGACGCCCTGCGCCGCGAGCTCGCGGGCGACACCGTGACCTTCGTGGTCAACCGCAACCTCAACGTCTCCAACGTCTGCGTGGTGGGCTGCGCGTTCTGCGGCTTCGGCCAGGGCCGGCGGTCGCCCGACGCCTACCAGCACGACGAGGCCGAGCTCGTCTCCCGGGTGCGCGAGGCGGTCGCCTACGGCGCCACGGAGCTGTGCATGCAGTCCGGCATCCACCCCGACTGGACGCTGGAGCACTACGAGCGCTGGCTTCAGGTGGTACACGCCGAGGCCCCGCAGCTGCACCTGCACGCGTACTCGCCGATGGAGGTGTCGCACATGAGCGACATCAGCGGGCTGTCGCCGAGGGAGGTCTTCGAGCGCCTGTTGGTGGCGGGGCTGGGCTCGGTGCCGGGCACCGCCGCCGAGGTCCTCCACGACGGCGTGCGCGAGCGCATCAGCCCCAACAAGCTCCCGGTCGCCCGCTGGGTCGAGGTGGTCGAGGCCGCGCACGCGGCCGGCCTGCGCTCGACGGCGACCGTGATGTTCGGCCACATCGAGGAGCCGTGGGAGCTCGCCGAGCACATGCGCGTCATCCGCGGCGTGCAGGAGCGCACCGGCGGCATCACCGAATTCGTGCCGCTGTCGTTCATCCCCTTCCAGACCCTGCTGGGGCGGACGCACGGCGTGGAGGAGCTCTCCCGCGAGGAGAACCTCAAGCACACCGCCGTCTTCCGACTCGCGCTCGGCCGGACGGTGGCGAATCTGCAGGCGAGCTGGGTCAAGATGGGCATCGACGCGGCCACCGAGGCGCTGCGCTGGGGCGTCAACGACCTCGGTGGGACGCTGATGGAGGAGAGCATCTCGCGGCTGGCCGGCGCCCAGCACGGCGTGCGGCTCGACCCGCCCGAGCTGATCGCCGCCGCCCACCGGGCGGGACGTCCCGCCGCCGAGCGCACCACCCTCTACGCGATCCGCGCCGAGCACCCGCTGCCGTCGTCGCTGGCGGCCTGACGCGTCTCTTCGACCGCGGTTGCCGCGCGTGCAAGGGCTCAAGGTCACTTGCCGGCGGAAGTTGTTCGGTCTCGAGCGATTGTTCTTGTACCGAACAACTTGCTTGGAGCGGACCCCGTCCAGCACAGCCACCTCAGACCCTCCGAGACGGCCGTCAGCCGAAGAGGTCCTGCTCCGGTGCCCGCACGAGCGCGGAGGCGCCCAGCCCGTCGTCGGCGCTGACGTGGCGCTCGAGGCCGCGCAGCCGGACGGCGGGCTCGCCGGAGTCCTTGCCGCGAACCAGATCGGCGGCGGCCGCCACCTCGTCGGCGATCGCCACGTGGGTGGCCGAGAGGCTGCGTCCATCACCGTCGCGGCGGCCGCGCCAGTCCTCGAGCGCGCGCAGTCCGGCGCAGCCGATCGCCACCTCGCTCTGGCCGATGCGCCACGGGCGGCCGAAGGAGTCGGTCACCACCACGGCGGGAGCGACGCCGAGCTCGGCGCGCAGCGCGTCGCGCAGTTCACGCGCCGACCGGTCGGGATCGAGCGGGAGCAGCACCAGCGTGTCGGCGCCGCCGGCGTTGGAGGCGTCGACGCCGGCGTTGGCGCAGACGAAGCCGTGACGGGTGCGGCAGATCAGGCGCCCGGCGTCGGCGCGCACCAGCGCCGCGGACTCGTCGAGCACCACCTGCACGTGGCCGGGGTCCTTGCCGTGCTCGGCGGCGAGCGCGCACGCCCGCGGACCCGGAGTCACCTCGGATAGCCGCCGGATGCGGCCCTCCGCCTTGGACACCGCCTTGTGGGCGATGGCGATGATGTCGCCCTCGGCGGTCGGCGACGACAGCCGCGCGAGCGCCGCGATGATCAGGGCGGCGAGGTCGTCGCCGGGGGACACTTCCGGCATGCCGGGCAGTGCCTCGACCAGCAGCGGGCTCATCGTGCGGCGGCGACGGCGGGCGCCAGGCGCGCGAGCCGGCCTTCGGTGGCCGGGGCGCTGCCGGGGGAGGCCTCGAGTGCCGTCGACAGCGCCATCAGGTCGCTCGGCGTGTCGACGTCGAGCAGGAGCGAAGCAACCTCCCGGGTCTCCACTGGCACGCCGGCGGCGCGAGCCAACGCCAGGTGCCGGTCGTGCGAGCCCGTCCCGAAGGCGGGCGCGATGGCGCCCGGCGGTTCGAGCAGCAGCGCGTTGGTGCCGCTGCCGTCGCGGTCTGGCAAGACGATCACCCGGCCGGCCGGCGCGGGAGCCAGCTCGAGCAGCGCCTCAACATCTCCGGGGTCGAGCAGCGGGCAGTCGCCGGGCACCAGCAGGACGCGATCGGCTCCCGCCGCGAGCGCGGCGGCGACTCCGAGCGCGGCGGCGCCGGAGTGACCGGCCTCGCCGGTGTCGGGGATGACCGTCGCTCCCGCGTCCCGGCCGGCCCGGGTCGCGATCTCGTCGGACGTCACCATCAGCAGCTCGTGCGGTGCGGAGACACGTCCGAGCGCGGCGAGGACGTCGGAGAGCATCGCTTCCATCAGCGCCCGGCGCTCGGACGGCGCGAGCAGCACCGACAGCCGGTGCTTGGCGTGCTCCAGGCGCTTGACCGGGAGCACCACCGTGGTCCGAGCGGATCGGGTCAAGTCGAGGCCAGCGTCGCCGCGTGGTCGAGCGTGGCGCGGGCGACTTCGGCGCGCTGCCGCGGATCGCTGAGCTCGACGTCGCGCACGAGGGTCGGCACCGCGGAGGCTGGCCCGTCGGCGACCAGTCCGTCGAGCAGGCCTCCGTAGTGCTCGACGATGCCGTCGGAGCTCAGGCCATGGCCGGCCCACGCCATGAAGGCGTCGGTGGGGCCCTTGAGCACCGCACCGCGCACCAGGGGCGACACGCCCACCACCGGCGCGGACGCGGCGGCGAGCGCCTCGCGCATCCCGGTCAGGGCGAGGATCGGGCCGATCGAGATGACCGGGTTGCTGGGGCCGACGATGATCGCCTCGGCAGAAGCGATCGCGTCGATGACCGCCCCCGTCGGCGCCGCCTTGCGGGCTCCGTTGAAGTGGACGTCGTCGACCGGGCCGGCGCCGCGCTCGCGGATCATGAACTCCTGGAAGGCGTGCCAGGCGTCGCGCGCCCGGACGTGGGTCCGTACCGGCGCGTCGGTCATCGGCAGCACGCGGGCGGCGACGCCGAGCGACTCGCGCAGCTCGTCGGCGACCTCGGTCAGGGTGCCGCCGGCGCGCAGGCGCGCGGCGCGGTGCAGGCAGATGCCGAGATCGCGGTCGCCGAGGGAGAACCAGACCTCGCTGCCCAGCGCGCGGAGCTGGTCCATCACCGTGAAGGTGTCACCGGCGATTCCCCAGCCGCGCTCGTCGATCGCGTCGGCCAGCCAGAAGGTGACCAGGTCGGGGTCGGGGGAGACGTGGCTGCCGTGGATCTCGACGTCGTCGCCGGTGTTGGCGATCACCGTCAGCTCGCCGCCGACGACGTCGAGCAGGCCGCGCGCCAGCTTGGCCCCGCCGGTGCCGCCGGCGAGCAGGACTACGCCCACAGCTCACCCGGCAGCCCGACGATGCGCACGCCCGACTTGGCCCGGTAGCGCAGGTTGAGCCCGATCAGCAGGGGAGTGAGCTGCTCGCTGTAGCGCGACATCTCCAGGCGGCCGCAGTCGATGCAGCGCATGCCGGGGATGTGCTCGAGCAGCTTGGCGATGCTGCGCTTGTCGGCGTCGGAGTCGCCGCACACCAGCACGTCCTGCTCGAAGGCGTGTCGAAGGTCGGCCAGCTGGGAGGCGGCCACGGTGTGCAGCGCCGAGACGACGCCGACGCCCGGCGGGACGAGCTCCGCCGCCTGCTGGGCCGCAGAGCCCTGCCAGACCCCCAGCGTGCGGGTGGCGCGCCCGCCGACGGTCGAGGCGAGCGGCACGGTGGTGTCGAGCAGGATCTGCCCCTCGACCAGCTCGTTGCGGAGCTCGAGCAGCGTCTGCGGCTGGCTGGCGAACGGCACGGCGAGGATGACCACCTCCGCACCGCGCACGGCGGCTCCGTTGGGAGCCCCCTCGAAGTCGCCGGACGGCACGCGCTCACGAAGGCGCTCGGCGGTCTCGGTGGCCCGCGCCGCGTCGCGCGAGCCGATGGTGACCGGGATCCCCGCGGCGCCGAGGCGCACCGCCAGGCCAAAGCCGAGGTCGCCCGAGCCTCCGATCACGCTGACGGGCACCATGCTCGGCGCGAGTATATGAGCGTCGGCGCCGCGTCCCCCGCCGACCGGCACGCCACTCGCGGCGACACCGGGAGCCGGAGTCCTGCTAGACCGCTGGGGGATGCAAGAGCCGAGTGCGCCACTCGTCCCGACTCCCGTCTCGCTGTCCGAGCTGACCACGCTGCGCCTCGGCGGTCCCGCGCGGCGGCTGGTGCAGGCGCGCTCGGAGGCCGAGCTGGTGGAGGCGGTGCGGGCGGCCGACGTTGCCGGCGAGCCGCTGCTGGTGCTGGCCGGCGGCTCGAACGTGGTCATCGCCGACGACGGCTGGCCGGGAGCCGTCGTCCACGTTCTCACCCGCGGCGTCGAGCACGTCACGCGCGATGGCGTCGTCGTCGTGCGCGCCCAGGCCGGTGAGCCGTGGGACCCGTTGGTGGCTCAGTGCGTAGCCGCCGGCCTCGCCGGCCTCGAGTGCCTGTCGGGCATCCCCGGCTCGGTGGGCGCCACGCCGATCCAGAACGTCGGCGCGTACGGGCAGGAGGTCGCCGACTGCATCGAATCCGTGCGCGCGCTGGACCGCGAAAGCGGCGAGATTCGCGAGCTGTCCCGCGAGGAGTGCGAGTTCGCCTACCGGTCGAGCCGCTTCCGCGGCAGCCGCCGCTGGGTCGTGCTGCGCGTCGACTTCGCCATGCCGCGGTCGCCCGACTCGATGCCGATCCGCTACGGCGAGCTGGCCCGTGCCCTGGGCGTGGAGCCCGGCGGGACGGCTCCGCTGGAGGCGGTCCGTGAGCAGGTCTTGACCCTGCGAAGGGGCAAGGGCATGGTGGTCGACGCCGCGGACCCCGAGTCCGTCAGCGCGGGCTCGTTCTTCACCAATCCGATCCTCTCGCCGGAGTGCTTCGCCGCCCTCTGCGCGCGCGTGGTCGAGCGGCTCGGCGAAGGCGAGCGCCCGCCCGGATATCCCGAGCCGGACGGACGCCTGAAGACCTCGGCGGCGTGGCTGATCGAGCGCGCCGGTTTCGCGCGCGGCTACGGCGAGGGCCCGGCGGGCATCTCCGGCAAGCACACGCTGGCGCTGGTCAACCGCGGCGGAGCCACCACCGCGCAGCTCCTCGAGGTGGCGCGGGAGATCGCCGCGGGCGTGCGCGATGCCTTTGGCGTCGAGCTGCGTCCCGAGCCGATCTTCGTCGGCCACGCCTGGGACGGCCCGCCGGAGCCGGCCGGCGACGAGCCGCCGGCCCGGGAGCCGAGCGGGAGCTAGTCGCGCGCGTCGTCGCTGCGCCGCGAGAAGCGGTCGGCGATGCGTCCGACGCGCGCGGCGGCACCCTGGAACGGCTCGACCGAGTCGACCAGCGTCTCCACCGACTCGGTCACGTCGTCGATGCGGTCGAGCGACTCGATCACCGGCTCCATGTTCTCCGACAGCTCCTCCGCCTCGCCGTGCAGCTGGCGCGCCACGGCGTCGAGCGAGCGCGTCATCACGATCAGGTCGGTCGCCTGGCCGGTCACCGTGTGGGCATGCCGGTTGAGCTCGGTGACCTCCGTGTGCAGCAGCTTGAGTCGCGACATGAGGGAGTCGCGGTCGGCCTGCGGTCCCTGACGGACGGAGTCGGCCAGCGTGTGGAGGTCGTCGAGGGTGCGCAGGGCCAGGCGCGCGGGCGTCAGCGCCAGCTTGGCCGGCTTGAGCGCCAGGCGAGCCGGCGCGGTGATCACCTGCAGGGGATTCATGGCTGAGGGATGCCCGCCGCGGCGGGAAAGGACACGCCGCGCCCCGCGGATAGTCTCGGCCGATGGATTCCCGGACTCCCGCCGACCCCGAGGCGCTGCTCGCGCTGGCCATCGAGTGCGCCCGCGACGCCGGCGCGATGCTGAGTGAGTCGTTCCTGCGCGCGACGCACGCGACGTCGACCAAGAGCACGCCGACCGACCTCGTCTCCGAAGCGGACTTCGCCGCCGAGCGCATGATCCGCGACCGGCTGGGCGCTCAGCGCCCCGACGACGGGATCCTCGGCGAGGAGGAGGGCGACTCGCCGGGCTCAAGCGGCCTGCGGTGGGTGGTCGATCCCCTCGACGGCACCGTCAACTTCCTCTACGGCATCCCGCAGTGGGCGGTCTCGATCGCCTGCGAGGACGCCTCGGGCCCGCTGGCGGGCGTGATCCTCGACCCGATGCGCGGCGAGGAGTGGACCGCCCGCGTCGGCGACGTCCCGCGCTGCAACGGCGAGCCGGTCACCGCGTCGGGTTGCCAGGAGGCGGGCCAGGCGCTGGTGGTCACCGGCTTCGGCTACGCCCGAGAGGTCCGCGAGGTCCAGGCGCGGGTGATCGCCGGCGTCCTGCCCCGCGTCCGCGACATCCGCCGGCTCGGGTCCGCGGCGCTCGACATGGCGTGGATGGCCGGCGGGCGCTGCGACGCCTACTTCGAGCGCGGCGTCAAGCACTGGGACATCGCGGCGGGCGTGCTGCTGTGCCGCACCGCCGGACTGGACATCCGCGAGCTGGCTCCGCTCGGCGCCGCTCCGGCGGGGCTGCTGGTCGCGCATGCGGCGCTCGCCGACGAGCTGGCTCCCTGGCTGGAGGCCTAGCGGCGCACGGCGACGGCCACGCCGTCGCCGACCGGGGTGATCAGCGTGAGCAGGCGGTCGTCGGAGGTCAGACGGCGGTTGACGTCGCGCATCCACTCGATGTGCTCGGCCGTCCAGGGGCCGGCGGGCACGCCGGTGGCGATCGTCCCGGAGATCAGCACGTTGTCGACCACCAGCAGCCCGCCGGGCCGCAGGAGGGCGATGGACCGCTCGATGTGATCGCCGTAGCGCTGCTTGGGACCGTCGATGAAGGCGAGGTCGAACGGGCCCTTGAGGTTGGCGAGGCCCTCGCTGGCGTCCTGGAGCCGCAGGTTGACGCGTTCGCCAAGGCCGGCTCGGCCCAGGTAGCCGAGGGCCGCCTGGTGGCGCAGTTCGTCGACTTCGAAGGAGGTGACGTGGGCACCGCCCCGCGCGAGGTTGAGCGTCGAGACGCCGATCGCGGTGCCGACCTCGAGCGCGCGCTCGGCCCTGGCGGCGGTGGCGAGGACCTCGAGCAGGCGGCCGGTCTCCGGCTCGACCACCGGGATGCTCTCCTCCTCGGCGTGCTCGTACATCTCGGCCAGCAGCGGGTCCGGCGTCCCGGTCAGCCCCGCGAGGTAGCGCTCGGTCGTCTGGCTGAGGATCACGGCCGCGGGAGCGCCCAGAACCGGCTGGCGCCCGAACGGTGGGGGAGGCGACCGGCGCGGCGTGCGACCGCGAAGGCAGTCAGCCCGACGGTGAGCACCGCGACGAGCAGCAGCCAGCCGAACAGCCCCAGCAGGACGAGGCTCAGCGGGCCGACGACCACGGCGCCGCCCAGCGCGATCCCCACGCGCTCGCGCAGCGGCAGCCCACTCGCGCTGGCCAGCAGCCAGAGGGCGAAGGCGACGGGCGGCAGGGCGATGAGCTCAGCGGGCACGCTGAGTGGTTCGCGCCGTGGAGTCCCGGTTCCTGCCTGCGGCGGGCGAGTTCCAGTGCCCGGGGTGGGATTCGAACCCACACGCCCTTTCGAGCAGATGCTTTTGAGGCATCAGCGTCTGCCATTCCGCCACCCGGGCGCGGAGCCCATCTTAAGCGGGTCTCGCCTCCGTGTGCGCCCTCGCGGCGCGGCATATGATCGCCGGGCGGCCGGGATGCGAGCCGGCGCAGCGCTGCGGGCGTGGTGGAATCGGTAGACACGCCGGCCTTAGGAGCCGGTGCCGCAAGGCATGGGGGTTCAAGTCCCTCCGCCCGCATATTGCCTGTTTCCTCGTATTTTGCGGTGCTCGCTTCGGTCGCCGATAGACGCTTCGAGGAACATCTACCAGACGCGTCTACCAAACAGGTCGGCGAGCGCACGCTTCGTCGGCTCCCGGGGCCGGTGATGTTGTGGTCCCGGCGGCCGCGGGTTCGAGTCCCGTCATCCACCCCTCCGAGAGTCCCCGCAAACCGCAGGTTTCTGAGTTGCGTTCGCTGCCGAAGCTTATCGGCACGAGACTCAATCGCGACACAAAGTTGCGAAGCCACATCGGACCTTGGGGATCGTGATGCGGCCATGCCCCGGAAATGGAGGCACGCTTTTGGCTGGCACCGGAGCCATGTGGTGATTGCCGAGCGTCCGAGGACGAGGGGTCGCATCTGATGAGTGGCCAGCGATGAGTTCGTGACGCTCTGGAGGTCTAACAAGGACGTTCGATTCGAATGGCCGGCCACCGGTGGGCCGATGAGACTCTCTAACCCGATCAAGCGAAGAGGACTACATGGCGCACGTGATCTCAACTGACGGAACGCGGATCGCCTTTGACCAGCTCGGGAAGGGCCCGCCGCTGATCCTTGTCGGCGGCGCGACCTGCGATCGGGCGATAACCCGGTCAACGGCAGAGGCGCTCGCACAAAGCTTCAGCGTGATCAATTTCGATCGTCGCGGTCGCGGGGAAAGCGGGGATACGTTGCCCTTCGCGGTCGAACGGGAGGTCGAGGACATCGGTAAGCTGATTGAGGCGGTTGGCGGCAGGGCGGCCGTCTACGGGCACTCCTCGGGCGCTGCCCTTGTCGTGCGGGCGGCGGCTCGCGGGCTGCCGATCACAGCAGTGATCCTGCACGATGCTCCATTCAGGCCGGCGGACGAGGAAAGCCGGCGGGCAGCGCGCGAGTACGGCGAGCGATTGCGCGCAGTACTCGCTGACGGCCGCCGGGGCGAGGCGCTTGACCTCTTCATGTCTCTCACTGGGATGCCGCAGGAGTTGATCGAGGCTAGACGGAACTCCCCCGGGCGCGCGAGCCAGGAAGCGCTCGCACCGACACTCGCGTACGACTCTGCGGCGATGGGTGACATCGAGAGCGGCGCCACAATTCCGACGGATCTGCTCGGCCAGATCACGGCACCCGTGCTCACTATCTCAGGAGCCATGAGCCCCCCGTTCATGATCGACGGCGGCGTCCGTCTCGCAGCCGGCGTTCCTGACGGCCGCCACCACCTGTTGCAAGGCCAAGGCCACGAGGCCGATCCAGCGGTACTCGTCCCGGTCATCGCGGCTTTCGCCGCCATGCCGCCCGCTTCGGTCGCGGTAGGGAATAACTGATGTCGCTCGCCGACGGATTCGTGGCGGCACGGTTGCCCGCGCAGGACCTTGATCGCGCACGGGCCTGGTATTCGGAGAAACTTGGACTGGAGCCGGCCGAAGTGCGACCCGGCGGTCTGCGCTACACGATAAACGGCGTGGAGTTCTCGATCTACGTGTCGGCTGGACGACCGGACGGCACTTTCACGCAGGTCGCCTTCACCGTCGACGACCTCAACGCCAAGGTCATCGAACTGAGACGCCGCGGAGTCGCGTTCGAGGAGTACGACTCACCAGGACTTCGAACCGTGAACGGCGTCGCGCAGGTCGAAGGTAACTATCCCAGCAAAGGCAGCGGAGAGCGCGCCGCGTGGTTCCGCGACAGCGAGGGCAACATGCTGGGCGTCGGTCAGCCAGTCGACTGACGTTCGAGCGCCCGCGTTAGCTCACCGCCTACGGCGCGAAGTTCCGATCCCACCCCGCGTGCGGGGTCGCAGCCGATGCCGTTTCATGAGCGGTTGAACGTCTGCACATCTCGTCGAAGGGCTTGAAGGTCACCGCCGCGGTTGTCGGTATCTCCGCGCGCCCGCTCGCGCCTGCTTCGACCCGCTGCTTGACTCTCCATCTGGTGGAGGGCGCATCGTTCAGAGGCATGACGATCGGCCAACCTGCGACGCGCCCGGGACTGTCGGTTCGGAGGCTGCGCTTCTACGCGGACGCCGGAGTGCTGCCCGAGGCCGGACGCACGGAGGCGGGCTACCGGCTCTTCGGACCGGAAGCCGTGGCACGTGCCCGGCTCGTGCTCGCCCTGCGGGAGCTCGGCGTTGGCTTGGACGACGTCACGCGCGTGCTGACCGCCGAGGCGTCGCTGTCCGACGTCGCAGCGGCGCACGCCCGAGCCCTAGACGCGCAGATCCGGACGCTGCGTTTGCAACGGGCCGTGCTGGCCTGTTCCTCGATGACCTGTGGGCGAACGGCCGCAGTCCCGACGCCCGCGGACGTAGCCGCAACGGTCCGCGAGCACGGCATCGATCTTGTCTGCATCGACACGATCCCCGCCTGGTTACAGGACCGCTACGACATCAGCCGCGGCATCCCTGAGCAGGCGAACGACGAACTCGAAACGATCCGTCGTCTTGCGGATCGCGACATCGCGTTCGTGGGAGTCGTCCACACACGGAAGCTTGATCGCGCGGCCGGAAGCATCACGGACGAGCTCGAAGAACTCGCCGGCACGCTCGCCAAGAAGGCCGACAGCGCCGTCGTGATCCGCCGTGACGGTGACGGACCGCGCCGCAAGATCAGCTTCCCCAAAACCCGCCGCGGGCCCGAACCCGTCGCAGTCATCGCAAGTTCGCCGGACCCCGATTGCGACGAAACACCGCGGCTCCGTGTCATCGCGGAAGCCAAACCGCGGCTGAAGGAAGGCACCGAGGCGGAACGGATTGCCGAGTGGATCGGTGAGCAGCAAGCGCCCGCGACCGTGTCCGTGATCACCGCCGCGCTGGAGATCAGCGAGGACACGCTGCGCCGGCGCCGCCCCGAACTCGAGGGCCTCGGCATTCGGTACGGGCAGGTTCCCGGCAGCACCGCCCGCGCATACGGGACGCCCGAGCAATGGCGCGACGTGCACGGATTGATCCCGGAGGACGCCGCGTGATCAACCCCGCAGCAACCCCGCAACTGGTAACCCCGCACGTGCGGCGGCGTATCTCGGGTGGACCGGCCTGCGTGGCGGGCGACTGCGCCGCCGGCTTCCGCGCTGACCCGGGCACGCGGCGAGCGCCGCCCGCGCGGTACCTACTGACGGGGTGACTTTCGTGCGCGGAATGGACGGCTCGGATCCTCGGGGCAGCGAGCCGGCCGCGCGCCGCGGCGGCGTCGAGGAGGAGCGTCGCGCTACGCGCTCCACCCGGTTGGCGGTCGGGACGCTGGCCTGCCCCGAGTGCGACGCGCCGGTGGCCCTGACTTCTCGTCGCCTCGCGCCGGCGGACGCACTTGCGTGCCCATTCTGCTCCCACACCGCGGCACTGCGCGACTTCCTCTCGCTGGCGACGCCTTCGCGGCCCACGCGGGTCGAGGTGCACGTCGTGTGGCGGGATGGTTGAACGCGGTCAGCGGACCGAAGCGGCGGCCGCGGCTCGGTCGGACCGGTCGCGCTCGGCAGGTCGGGGCCTCGCTCGTGAGGCGGTGACGAGCGCTCAGATGGCTTGTCGGTAGCCGAAGAACTCGTGGTCCTGGTTGTAGCCGCCGTAGCCGCCGCCGATCTCCGAGAAGTCCGCGACGAACTCGACGCCCTTGATCCACTTGACCTGCTTGAAGCCGAGCTGGATCTCGTTGCGCAACCGGAGTGGAGCGCCGTGGCCGAAGGAGAGCGGCTCGCCGTTCATGTCGTAGGCCAGCATCGTCAGGTGGTAGCTCATCTGCTCGATGGGATGGGCGTCGTAGTAGACGCCCTCATCCGGCCCGTCGCCGAACGAGTAGAAGACGACCCACCTCGCCTCGGGCTTCGGCTTGACCACATCGATGATGGTCTGCATCGAGACGCCGCCCCACTTGGCGATGCCCGACCATCCCTGGATGCAGAAGTGCTGGGTGATCTGCTCGTGGTGCGGCAGCGCCCGTAGCTGTTCCAGGTCGAGCTCGACGGGTTCCTCGACCAGGCCGCTGACTCGCAGCCGGTAATCGGCGAAGCGAGTGTCCAACAGCGCCTTGTACTCGGCCGAGCCGGGGTACTGCCCGTTGTGCCAGAGGTACGGAGAGATGTCCTTCTCGGTGTACTGGCCCGGAGTGGCGTCGAGGTGCTCGAACGCGCGCTGAACCGGGCCGACCAGCGTGGAGCCGACGCGCTGCACCACCCGCGGGTGGCGCAGGGTGAACGGGGTGGCGGCGACCCAGCCGACGATGACCACGACCATCGAGGCGGCGAAGATCCAGAAGCCGGCCCAGCCGTTCCCATCCTGTCCGGCGTACATGACGTTGAGGTTCTGCAGCAGGCTGGTGGTGAACACCAGGGCGACGTGCATCACGATGAACACGAGGAACCAGATCAACACGAGGAAGTGCAGGGAGCGTGCCGTCTGGATGCTGAGCACCCTGCTGATCCGCTTGAAGCGGGTCGACAGCGCGGGCGACATGCCGAGGCCGGTGATGAGCGCGAGCGGAGCCGCGACGAAGACCGTGATGAAGTAGGCGATCACCTGCAGGCCGTTGTAGGCCACCCATCCGGTCTCGGTCGGCCAGTTCAGCGACAGGTACTGGATGAGCGTCGACAGGGCGTTGGGAAAGACGTCCGGGCTCGTCGGCACCAGACGCCGCCAGTGCGGGGTCGCGAACAGCAGGACGTAGAAGACGAGGCCGTTGACCAGCCACAGGGTGTCGATGCCCAGATGCCACCACCGGGCCAGCCCGATGGAGTGACGGATACCCGGTAGGCCGACCTGTCCCGGGAGGGAGACGGAGTCCTGCTTCGCGGTCCACAGTGGGTCGGCGGGAACCGGCTTCTGGAAGCGGAACCAGTCCTTGCCCGGAGTGCTGTGCCGGGTCCAGTACAGCCGCGGGTGATCGGTGAGGATCTGGACTCCCGACCTGATGATGAAGATCAGCAGGAACGAGTTGAGGAAGTGCGTGGCTGCCACCCAGATGGGAATGCCCGCGTCTCGCTCGGAGCCGGCCGTCGTGACCGTACCGGGGTATTGCTCGATGAATCGCTGCACCGACGAGGTCTCGCGCAGGCCCTGCGCGACCGCGACCGCGACGATCAGGACGAAGAACCCGATCGGCAGCAACCAGAGCAGGTTGAACCACCGGTTGCGGCCGACGCGCACGCGCGGAGCGATGCCGTGCGCCTCCGGCACCGAGCCCGCCCAGGTTTCGGGGTCGACGACGTCTGCGCCCGTGGTCAACTGCGACCGGAAGCTCGGCACCGTCTTCGGTGGGGCGCTCGACGGTGCGCGAACCGGCGCGACCGTTGGATCCGGCTGGTCGGCGGCGTCAGTCATGGGCAACACCTCTCAGCCGTCGCGAGCGCACCGAGGCGCGGCTGGTCGAGATCATGAGTGGTGTTCGCGCCGCCTGCCACGAGACTGAGCCGGAGCCGACGGATTCGCGCGCGACTTCGGCGATGTTGCTCAACCGGCGGTCAGATGCGACGGACGTTGACGAGCACCGCCCCTTGCGCAACGACCAAGATCGTGTTGCCGGCACGTCTGACCCCTTCCTCGAAGCGGTCCTCATGCAGGTAGATGCCGCTCTGCTCTGCGTCGCCTGGCTCATGCTCGCTCGCAGCGATGATGGGCCAAAAGACGGTGGGCGTCCTGGAGCGGGTCCGTTCTCCCAGATGGCCACGGAACACCGTCACGAGCATCTCGGGTTCGTTGCGCTCGACGACCCGGACGGCCACGTGGGAGCCTTCCAATGCTGCCATCGCATCAACGACCTCCGCCCAGCTCAGGGCGGTGTCATCGGGATGTTGCTGTATCGGCACGGCGTGCATCTCCTCGTTGGCGAGTCGGTTCGACCGCTGGGACTACGAGGCGGCAGAGGCTACCTGTGGGCGCACCACGGGCGCGCGCGCCCGCGAGAAGGCTGAGAGCCGGCTCGGGTCCGTCGGACTCAGGCGTCGCGCGAGAGCGGGGCGCTCGCGGAGGTCGTAGACGAGCACCGCTTGAGCCGTGAGGCGGGCGCCGGGGGAGGGACGGTGCTCCGCGAGCCGGCCGTCGTGAGCGAGGCAGTCGGCGGCGACCTCCGAGCCGCTTGTCCCAGCGGTACTCGATGCCGCGGCCGGCAGCCATTCGGCGAGCCTCGCGACGGACGTGAGGATGGGCCCGGCTGGCGGGATGTCGGCGGACGTCGACGCCCGCGCCGGCCAGCAGGCCGACGAGCTCGGCCTGTCCGGCGGTCCCATGTCTCACCGTGAGCAGCGAAGTGGGACTTGATCCGGGCACGCGGCTCATGATGGCGAGGAACGATGAGCCGCGGCTGAGGTCCGACGCTACCGGCGCTCGACCACGGTGAGCAGTACGGCGGCAGCCTCCAGCGCCTCGCGCGTGTGCCGAGCGTCCGGCACGATCAGGAGATCACCGGAAGAGCCGTCGCAGGACGTGTCGCCCGCAGCCAGCCGGACGCGCCCATGGAGGACGTGGACGGTCGGCTCCACCTCACGGCGCCGGGCGTGGGTAGAGGCGGCGCGCAAGCGGATCGGCCGCGCGCGCGGCGATGGGCCCGAGGACGGCGAGGATGAGGACGTAGCCCGCGGCGAGCGGCGCGAGGTCGGTCGCGGCTCCGGCCGCGAGCGCAAGCCCGGCGATGATGATGGAGAACTCTCCACGGGCGACGAGCGTGAGTCCGGTACGCAGCCGTCCGGGGGCGCCGATGCCGGCGCGGCGGGCCGCGTACCAGCCTGTCGCCACCTTCGTGAGCACTCCGGCGGCGGCCAAGGCCAAGGCGGGCAGCGCCACGGCCGGCAACAACGAAGGGTCGGTGCGCAGGCCGAAGAACACGAAGAACACCGCGGCGAACAGGTCACGCAGGGGCGCGAGCAGGTCGCGTGCCCCTTCCGCGGTCCTCCCCGAGAGGGCGATGCCCACGAGGAACGCGCCGACGGCGGCCGAGACCTGCAGCCGCTCCGCAGCCCCGGCCACGAGCAGCGCGAAGCCGAAAACGCACAGGAGCAGGATCTCGGCGTTGGAGCTGAAGGCAAAGCGGCTGATCTGCTTGCCGTAGCGCAACGCACCGATCAGCACGACGGTGAAGGCGGCGAGCGCGACGGCCACCGAGGTGGCCCCGGCGGCCACGCTCGCCCCCGCCAGGACGGCGGTGAGGACGGGGAGGTAGACGGCCATCGCGAGGTCCTCCATGACCAGGATCGACAGCACGACCGGCGTTTCCCGATTGCCCAGCCGATCGAGGTCGACGAGCGTCTTCGCCGCGATTCCCGAGGAGGAGATCGCCGTCACGCCTCCGAACGCCAGCGCGGCCACCGGACCTCCGCCGAGCAGCAGAGCCGCCGCGACGCCGGGCGCCGCGTTGAGGAGCAGGTCGAGCACGCCGACCGGCGCTTGAGCCCTCAGGTGGCCGACGAGCTCGGCGGCGGAGTACTCCAAGCCCAGGGTGAGCAACAGCAGCACCACGCCGATCGCCGCGCCGACCTCGATGAACTCGGTCGCGGTGATCAGCGGCACCACCCCGCCCTCGCCCAGAGCGAGCCCGGCGAGGAGGTAGCCCGGAATCGGCGAGAGCCCGAGCCGGGCCGCTCCACGGGCGATCAACCCGAGGCCGAGCAGGACGGCTCCGAGCTCGATGAGCAGTACGTCGACGTGCAGCAGAGGTCAGCGCTCGTCGTCGAGCGGTGACCCGGCGATGATGCTCCGGACGCCGGCGACCCCCTCCGCCGTCCCGACCGTGACGAGAACGTCTCCGCCGCTCAGACGGAAATCCGGGGCCGGCGACGGGACGATGTGCCCGGGCCGGGTGACGGCGACGACGGAGGCACCGGTGCGAGTGCGCGCTTGCGTGTCGGCGATGGTCCTGCCGTCATACGGAGAGCCGGGCGCGACATGGACGGCCTCGGTCACCAGCCCGGCCGCCTGTTCCTGCAGCCGGGTGAGCCGTTGGATGATGCGCGGGGCGCCCAGCAGCTCGGCGAGTGCGTCGGACTCCTCGGCGGCCAGGACGATCACCACCTCGGCAGCATCCGGATCGCGCTCGCTGTAGACGACGAGCTCTCGGCGACCGCGGCGGTGCGAGACCACTCCGACGCGTCGCCCGGCGCCGGTGAGGAAGTCGTGACGGAGCCCGATCCCAGGCAGGGCGGTTTCTTCGATGTCCACTGGAACCTCGCTCAGACGAACAGGCAGGTGAAACGCAGCGTACGGTTCGTGCCGACCACGGCGGCGTTCGCTCGCACGGACCCGCTCTGCCTCACCAGCCGTACAGGCGCGGATCCAGCGACTCGCGAGGAAGCTGCTGGGGACTGGGGTGCGCGATGACCACGCGCATCCCGTCCGGATCGCGACCCTCGACGAACGAGACCCCATTACGCGTATGCGTGTCGACGTAGCAGTTGTGCCGCCGCAGAACCTGCTCGAAGTGCTTGAGGTCGGCTTCGGTGTCCGACGCCCACATGAGGTGCTGCACGCCGACGCCGCCCGAGGCGTGCTGGCTGGATCCGCCCATCGCCCGCAAATAGAGCTGGAAGCCGGCGGGCGTAAGCAGCAGGGCGGCATCTTCTTCCTGCAGGGCGACGTCGCACGAGAACACGTCTCGGTAGAAGGCCACCGAGCGGGCGAGGTCGGACACGAAGACGACCGACGAGGCGATTCTCGCGACAGGCTGCATCACTCCTCGTGTACCCGATCGGCCTCCTCTCGTCACGGTCGATCCCTCGCCCGCGCTGCGGCCGCGGCGATCGGCCGCCGCAGTCGTCAGGATGCGAGCCGATGCCTCCCGCTTCCCGCGATCTCGTCGTGGACTGGCCGGCCCGCCACCTGGCCGCCCGGCGGGGCTCGATGGCGGTCGTCACCGACGAGCGCTGGTTCCTGGACGGCTGGCGCCGATTCAGGCGAGATCCAGCCTCGGCATGCTGAGCATCCCCCTGGGGCGAAGGGTGGCCGGTCTCTTCGCGTTGACGCTGTCGTCCGCCGCCATGAGCGCCTTGATCGTGACCAGGCCGACCAAGACGTCGCCGTCGGCGATGACGATGTCTCCGAGACTCGCGTAGTGCCGGCCAGAGAGCGACTCGCGGGCATCACGAGCGGGGGCTGCACGAGACGCGAACGGCACACTTGCCGTTGATGAATCGGTGACGAGCAGCGGCACGTGAAGCACGATGATCGAGTCCGCCGCACCACTGGCGGCGAGCAGCTCAATCGCGAGTGCGAAGTCAGAGGGGCGCGCCGTCGCGAGGAGGTCGAGCGGGTTTCCGACGGCGGCGCCTTCGGGGAGCTCGGCGCGGAGGGCGACCTGGACCGATGTCGGCGTGGGCGTCAGGTCGAGCCCCGCCGCGTCGCACGCATCGGCGCACAGGATGCCGAGACCCCCGCCGTTCGTCACCACACCGACCCTCGGCCCGGCCGGCGGCGGCTGCCGCGCGAGCAGCCCGGCGACGTCGAACAGCTCGCCGAGCGTGTCGGTCCGGATCACGCCCGACTGCGCGAACAGCGCGTCGACCGTGGCGTCGGAGGCGGCCAGCAGCGCGCCCGTGTGCGAGCCCGCCGCCCGGGCTAATCTCATGCGCAACGGGCAATGCCCGGCGCTGGTCACCCCGCGGGAAACCGCGTTCGACCTAAATGACCGCCACGGTCCGTCACGTGGGCGCGCGGCGTTCCGTCGCTTGGACTGCGGCCGAGCGCCCTGCCGTTGTCGACGATCGCGCGCCCTAGGTGGCCTATCTGTTCGCCATGGTGGCCTTGTCGAAGGGGCTTGCCGGCGTGTCCCGCTCGGCGCTTCCCGTAGGCACTGTCGCCGCTGAGCTCATGCGTACTCCTGGTCGATTGTCGACCCCGATCCGCCATCCTTCGTTCGATCGGGGCGAAATACGCGGAACGCCGGCGTCAGCCGGCTTTCGCTGCTCAACTCGCGTACGAGCAGGTGAAGCCCCGATGCGCAGCGGATGACACTCGGGCCGGTGCTCGTAGCTCCGGCAGGTGCGGGCTAGTCGCTCTGGCAGACTTGGACGCACGATGATCCTTCCCTTCGGTGCGGAGCCGAGCGCCCGGTGACGACGCGTCAGGTTGGGCCGATCTCGCTCGAGACGTCGCGAGAGCGACCGTTGGTCGTGATCGCCGGCGGAGGCGTCGCAGCGCTGGAGGCGTGTCTCGCGCTTAGAGCCCACGTCGACGCCGAGCAGGTCGACATCGAGCTGCTCGCTCCATCGACGGCCTTCGACTACAAGCCGCTCAGCGTGCTCGAACCGTTCGAGCGGGGAAGGGGATGGGCGATGCCGCTCGCTTCCTTCGCTGCCGATCAGGACCTGATCCTGGTGCCTGACGGGCTCGCCGCCATCGACGACGACCGGCGGACGCTGACGACGACCTCCGGTGAGGAGCGGGTCTACGACCTGCTCCTGGTGGCCATCGGCACCCAGAAGCACGATTCGATTCCGGGCGCCCTCGCCTTCCGCGGCCATGCCGACGCGCGTGCGTTGCATGACATCGTCGATCGCGTGCCCCGTTCCCGCCGCATGGCGTTCGTCGTGCCCGACGGCGAGTCATGGCCTCTGCCGATGTACGAGCTTGCGCTCCTGACGGCTGCGCGCCTCGTGCGCGTGACGGACGGCCAGGTGGCACTGGTGACGCCGGAGCGAGCGCCGCTGGAGATCTTCGGTGCGCACGCGACCGAAGCGGTCAGCGAGGCGCTTGAACGCCACCACGTCGGAGTCATGAGCGGCATCACCGCGACGTCCTTCGACGGAGGGCTCCTGCATCGGGAGGCAGGCGAGCCGATTTCCTTCAGCGCCGTCGTCACCCTCCCTCGACTCACCGGCCGGGCTGTGGCGGGACTTCCCTGCGGCTCACGAGGATTCATTCCCGTCGACGAGCACGGGCACGTCGAAGGACTGGAGCGGGTCTACGCCGCCGGCGACATCACGAACTATCCGGTCAAGCAGGGCGGGCTCGCCACCCAGCAAGCCGACGCCGCGGCCGAGTCGATGCTGGCCGACATCGGGCTATCCATCGAACCCAGCCCCTTTCGCCCCCGGATCCGGGGCGTCCTCTACAGCGATCAGGCCCCGACCTATCTGCAATCCGCAGGCGAGGGGCGTGAGAGCGGGCCGGAGCCGCGCCCATATTCGCTGTGGTGGCCGCCGAGCAAGATCGCCGGCCGCTACCTCTCCCCGTATCTCACCGTTGAGGCCGGGGCGCCTCGAGCACCGGAAGTTCGTCCCGCGGCCGACTCGAGCTGGGCGGCCGTGACGATCGATCAGCCGTTGGACTGACACATCGCTCCGAAGGGTGCTGCGAGGGTTGGGAATCTCGTTGGCACCAGCTAGGTGCGACCAACCTGCGCCGCTCGAATTCGACTTACGCGCAGAGCAAGGAGATCGTGGTACGCGGGCTCTGCAGTCCGTCAGAGCCATGCATCGGAGCGGCAACGCAAACAAGGGCCTTGCGCAGGATGGTGAAGGGAGCGAGTGGTCGGCTGGCGAGCGGGATCGAACCGGCGATCAGCGGAACCAGGCCGGGGATCAGCGAGACGACACCGCTGATAAGCGGGACGAGGTTCGCGGAAGTCGGGACCTTGCCGGGGAGCGTCGAGACCGTGCGGGCGAGTGGCGAGACAGCGCTGGAGTCCGGCGAGGCTTCGCCGGCGGTCGACGAGACGAGACCGCCGAAGCCATGGTTCGGTATCGGTCGGACTCGCGGAGATGTATCCCGATGACTCGCTTGACGGCCTTCTCGCAAGAGCGGACGCAGTGGCGTGGACCCCGCGGTGATGTTGACACTTCATCGGTTCTGATTTGAGGGAGAGTCGCGCCGCGTAGCGGCGCCTTGCTCCGTCGCAGCTCAGAGTCGATCATGGGCCGCTCGACATCGAGGAGCATCACGTTGAGCGAGACGCGGAAGTACCGGAAGTTCACCGCGCAGCAGAAGACCGAGATCGTGCTCGCGTCGCTGCGCGGACCCAGGTAACCACCGGCGTGGTCCTCTTCGCGATCGGGAGGCTGCTCGGAGAGGAGGGGGATGGGGTGGCTGACTCCGAGCCCGCCCGCATCGAGGTCGCGACGGTTGGCGAGCGCGGCGGCGTCACGCTTCCGGCTGTGCGCGGCGTGGTGGCCGGAATCTGAGCCACCGCGGTTCCCGGCGCCCGGCGAGCCCACCCCGGCCTCGCAGGGCTCTGCCGTCTCAGGACCGGATCAGCGGCTCTTGCGCACCTCCGCCGCGGCGCGGGGCGGCCGGGCTACGGCTCGAGCGCCTTCAGCGGCGGGCTGCCCGCCGCCGGACTGCGCCACCTCGATGGCCCGCTCCGCGTCAGCGACATGTCGTCGACGATCTATCGGCGACCGCGGAGGCGGGATGCAAGCGGCCGCCCAGCGGGAGCTATCAAGCGTTCGAGGCGAACCCAGACAGGCCACTGACGTACGCGACGGTAGAACCCTGGCGGCTCAGGGGACGAGCCCGACGAGCGTCATGACGACCTCCGCTTGCTGGCCGGCGCGGGGAGTTGCTTCGAGGACCGTTCTGCCGCCCATCTCGACAAGGCGTCCGTCGGCTTCGCCGTCGATGCGCAACTCCGCTACGACGGTGGGCTGTCCCGCGAGCGTCCCGAGCGTATGACGGACCCCGCGCATGAGCCAGGTAGCCGCGCAGCAGCCCCGCGATGTTCGGCTCGTCCTCCACGACGAGGATCGGTGCGGCCTCTTCACCTGTCACGCTGCGACCCTCACACTCCGGTGTAAAGAAACGACCAAGGCCGAAGGCCCCGCGCGTTGGACCGCGCTTCCTCATCAGAACTCGGCACCCGAAGAGGCCGCCAAGGATCACGACCCTCGGCCCCGGCAGGCGGGCGCGCCAAGCCCGTTCACAAACAGCTGGGATGTCGATGTCGACCTCGCACAGCGGGGTCAAGGAAGCAGCCACGCGGCCGACAGTCGTCAGCCGCGTGGCGACCCTCGGTCAGGCAGAGACCCTGTCGAGCGCGGCGACCGGCTGCGCGAGTCGGCGCTTGTGCTTGCGGTCCTCGGCGGCGGTGTTGCCCGTCTCGCCGCAGCCACAGGCGCCATCGCAGCCACAGCCGCGGTCGCTCTGCTCGGCGATGGGCCGGACGCTGTCGTCCGCCTCGTGGGCGGTAATGTTCGTGGGGGTGCAGCACTCACACATGTTGCTTATGGCCTTTCTTCGTTGATCTGCACGAGCGGTACGTCGTTCAGGCAGCCACAGAAGGCGCCGTGGCCCTGACAACCGCAGCCGCCGCCCTTGCCCTCGGCGTAGTCGACGAGCCGCTGACGAAACGACTGCAGCTCACCGATGCGGTGATCGATCTCGGCCACCTTCTCCTCGAGGAGACGGTGCAGCTCTGGCACGACCTCGCCGCAGCCGCTTTCGGCCGCGGCGATCAGCTGGCGGATCTCCTGGAGGCTGAAGCCCAGCCCCTTGGCCTGGCGGACGAAGCGCAGCTTGCCTTCGTTCTCGGCGTCGTAGAGGCGGTAGCCAGCACCCGTGCGCTCCGACGGCGAGACGAGACCGATGCGGTCGTAGTAGCGGACGGTACGGCTGGGCAGCCCCACAGCGTCGGCGACCTGCTTGACCGTTCGTTCCATGAACCCAGTATGGACCTGACACCCGGGTGTCAGGTCAAGTGGTTATGGCGCGGAGGTGTCCGCGCCCGCACAGATGGCTCCCACACGGGTCAGAGCGGTGATCCAAGACGCCCGCTGCGGGCCGACCCATAAGCGCGCGGCGACGGTGTCCCACCGCTCGCCGTTGCAAGCTGTCGCCTTCCCGGGACAAACTTCCGGGACAAAGTCCTCAGAACGGCGTCGTCCCGTCGCATAGTGCCTTGGATCTTGCGATCCCACCGCTCGGGGTGTCGGCCGGGCGTGTATCTCGAAGTGCGCCGCTTCTGGGATTCGAAAGGTGCACCGCCTTGGGGGTGGTGACCGGGGCTGTCGGGACGCTCGAGGTCACACGCCCAAGGTGCTGTAGATCGGCTCGACCCCGAAGCGCGCGCGATGCTCATCGATGCGCAGCATCCGCGATTTCAGTGCTCGATAAGCGATATTATGACGTCCTGTCGAGCGAACCGGCTCAACAGCAGGGTCACCGTCGACGTAACCGTCGACGTCGATGACCAGGCGGAGCGTCGGAATTCCGGTGGTGTCGCGGAAGTAGATCCACAACCGCACGTCGTTCCTCGGGCCACGTCAAGCGGTGGAGTCTGTGCCGTCAGACGCTGTCGAGCAGCGCGCGCCCGTCAGGATGCGGGGCATGAGCGACTTCCTC